>JAESGH010000015.1_pt1 | contig 741299 bp, 671 predicted proteins | sample 9269641 | NCBI WGS metagenome assembly JAESGH01 (sample SAMN14515345, study PRJNA621665) | algae metagenome | isolation source: Phormidium tanganyikae FI6-MK23 and co-occurring heterotrophs from granitic... | place: USA: Fort Irwin, California | collected 1998-05-24
TGATAAACGCCTCCACTGGCATGCCGGGGCGAATGCGCAGGCCGGCCAGTTGCTGCATGGCGTCCTCACCCACACGAATGCGGATGGCGTAATACGCCTCGCCGCTGCGCTCGTCCTGCAGGCGGTCGGCGGAAACCAGCTCCAGGGTGCCGGCGACCCGCGGCGTGGTGCGCTGCTCGAAGGCGGTGAACAGCAATTCCACCGGCAGACCGGGGTGCACCTTGTCCACCAGCGAGGGGCTCAGCCGACCCTCGACCAGCAGTGGCTGATCCTGCGGCACGATTTCCAGCAGCGCCTGGCCGGGGGCGACCACGCCGCCCTCGGTGAACACGCTGAGCCCGACCACCAGGCCGCTGGCAGGTGCCCGCAACAGCGTACGCTGCAACTCGGCCTCGACCCCGGCCAGGCGGTGGTGCAGCTCTTCGCTGCGGATCTGCGCCTCGGCCAGTTGCCCGCGTACCTGTTCCTGAAACTGCTCGCGGCGCTGTGCGGCGCGCAGACGCAGCTCGGCGATCTGCCGCTGTAACTGGCCGATGCGGCCGGCGTCATCGGCGAGCAGGCCGATCAGCTCGGCACGCTGACGCTCGACATCGAGCAGGCGATTGCGCGGGATGTAGTTGTCCGCCGCCAGCTCGCGCAGGCCCAGCAATTGTTCGTCGAGCACGCGCAACTGGGCTTGCTTGCTGCTGTGCAGCGCACGCAGGCCACCCAGTTGCGCCTCGTTGCCGGCCAGGTTCTGCGCCAGGCCGTCGAGCTCCAGGGCCAGGGCCTGACGCCGGCTGGCAAACAGTTGCCGCTGCAGCTCCAGGCTGGCGAGCGTCAGGGGATCGTCCGGGCGTGCCAGCAGCCAGGGGTCGAAAGCGATGCTCACCGCACCGTCACGTTCGGCGGCCAGGCGTGCAGCGCTGGCGCGGCTGCCAATCAGTTGCGCACGCAGGGCCTCGGCCTGCGCCTGCAAGGCCTGGTCATCCAGCTCCAGCAAGGGCTGGCCGGCCTGCACCGAATCGCCATCCCGGACGAGGATGCGTCGCACCGTGCCACCAGTGGGGTGCTGCAGCGCCTGGCGATTGCCGCTGACCATCACCGTGCCGCTCACCGGCACGCCCTTGTCCAGCGGCGCCAGTGCAGCCCAGGCCAGAAAGCCGCCGAAGCCGGCCAGCAGCAGCCACCAGCCGAGCCGAGTCGGTGCCCGTGCATCGACGGCGTGCAGAGGCTGAAGCGGTGCAGGCGATCTCATTGCTGAGCTCCCGGCATGGCGCCGTAACTCATGCTCAGGCTCGGCGCGACACGCCGTACCGGCGCGCTCTGCGCTGCCGGGCGGGCGGCCTGCTGCAACTCCTGCAGCACCTGGGTGGCCGGACCGAAGGCCTGCATTTGCCCGCCACGCAGCAGCAACAGTTGATCGGCGCCCTTGAGCAGCGCCGGGCGATGGCTGACCAGCACCAGGGTACGGCCTTGTTCGCGCAGGCGGTTGAGTGCGGCCAGTAGCGCCTGCTCGCCGGCCTCGTCGAGGTTGGCATCGGGCTCGTCGAGCACGATCAACGCCGGCAGGCCGTAGACCGCGCGAGCCAGGCCGATGCGTTGCTTCTGACCACCGGAGAGCCCGGCGCCGCCCTCGCCCAGGCGCGTGTCGTAGCCCTGCGGCAGGCGCAGGATCAGTTCGTGCACACCGGCCATCTGCGCGGCGGCGATGACCTTGTCTGCCTCGACCTCGGCGAAGCGGGCGATATTCTCGGCGATGCTGCCGGCGAACAGTTGCACGTCCTGTGGCAGGTAGCCGAGGTGCGGGCCGAGCGCGTCCTTGTCCCACTGCTGCAGGTCGGCACCGTCCAGACGCACCTTGCCCGCCAGCGGGGTCTGCGCCGCCACCAGCAGGCGCGCCAGGCTGGACTTGCCGCAACCGGACGGCCCCAGCACCACCAGGCGCTGGCCCGCTTCCAGGGCGAAGCTGACGCCGGCCAGCACCGGCGTGCGCGAGCCCGGCGCGCAGGCCGACAGTTGCTCCACGCGCAATGCACCGCGTGGCGCTGGCAGGCTCATGCCGCTGGCTCGCGGCGGTTGCGCCCGCAGCAGGTCGCACAGGCGCTGGTAGCCCTGCTGCGCGCCGCTCCACTGCTTCCAGGCATTGATCAGTTGATCAAGCGGGGCGAGCACGCGCCCGGCGAGGATGGAGCCGGCGATCATCATGCCGGGAGTGATCTGCCCGTCCACGGCCAGCAGCGCGCCGAGGCCGAGCATCAGCGACTGCAGCGCCAGGCGCACGCCCTTGGCCGCCGCGCTGAACGCCGCGCCCTGCTCGCTGGCGCGGTTCTGCAGCTGCAGGAAGCGGCCGTGCTCGCCCTGCCAGCGCTGACGCAGGCGCGCCAGCATGCCCATGGCCTCGGTCGCCTCGACGTTGCGCAGATGCGATCCAGCCGCCTGGGTCGCCTGGATGGCCAATTGCCCGGCCTCGGCCAGCGGCGCGCGGGTCAACCACTGGTTGGCCCAGGTCAGCGCCAGCAGCAACGCCGCGCCGCCCAGCGCCAGCCAGCCGAGCCAGGGGTGGAAGAGAAACAGCACAGCCAGGTAGAGGGGGAACCAGGGCGCATCGAACAAGGCGAACAGGGCATTGCCGGTGGCGAACTGGCGCAGGCTGGTCAGGTCGTTCAGCGGCTGGGCGCTGCTGCCACGACCAAGGCGCAGGCTGGCATCGAAGGTGGCGTCGTAGATGCGTGCACCAAGCTGCTGGTCGATCTGCGCGCCAAGGCGAATCACCACCAGGCTGCGCACCCACTCCAGCAGCCCCATGAAGGCGTACAGGCCGAGCACCATCAAGGTCAGCATGGCCAGGGTCATGTGATTGCCCGAAGCCAGCACACGGTCGTAGACCTGCAGCATGTACAGCGCCGGGGCCAGCATCAGCAGGTTGATCACCGCGCTGAAGGCGCCGACGCTGACGAAGCCGCGCCGGCAAGCCGCCAGTGCAGCGAGGATTTCGTTGGAAGGTTGCATGCTGTCGCGCCCCAGAAGCACCGCCTGCCGTGATTGACGCGGCGGGCAGCGCTTGTCGAGAATTCGTGCGACCACCGTGGCGCGAGTTGTTCAGGCCAGCACCACGGCGGTCGTTGCCGGCGGCCGGGAGAGCAATCTCCCCGCCGCCTTTTTCATCGCCCGAGGATCAGGCAGCCAGGGCCAGGTCGTCGACCAGCTCCGGCACACCGATCAGCTCGGCTGAACCAGTGCTCAACGGGCCAGCAGTCAGGGCAGCGGCCACCACGTCGAAGGTGTCGTCGGTGGAGACGCCGTAGGCGGCGAACAGATCGTCCAGCACCGATTCCAGCGGCGCGGTGTTGCCCTGCATCAGGCCGTAGATGGTTTCGTGCACTTCATTGCCGACACGGCCAGCGCCGAAGGCAGCGGACAGATCCAGACCGCTGAAGGTGACCACGTAGTTGCTCAGGGTGAAGTCGCTGCCCGAGCCACCGCCGAGCACCTCGCCCAGGGAGACGTTGTCCAGCTCCCCATAGAGGTAGTGGTTCTGGTTGCTGCTGGCCGGCAACAGCGGATTGAACACATAGTTCAGGCCATTGCTGGTATCGCTGTCGGCGATGAAGGCGTAGTCCGAGCCATTGGCACCGCTGGTGGCGTACTGGTCGCCGCTGAACGTGCCGTTGCTGAAACCACCGGTATTGCTCTGACCGTGGCCGGCGGTGGCGAAACCGGTCGTCCAGAAGGCCAGGTAGTCATCGATGGTGGAGCTGCCAAAAATCGGGTCATAGGTAACGGAAACGCTCATGACAAATCCTCGTATTACAGGGAGTGTTGGACGCTGCAGCAGGCCGCAGCGCCTTTGCCCAAAGCGGGCAAAGCCTTGCCCCGGCCCCTTGGCCGGGGCTGTTCAGAAGCGATACTCGAGCATCCCGGTAAGGGTGCGGCCGCGGGCCAGGGACAGGTTGTTGGCGTCGCCCATGGCGACGAAGTAGGCCTGGTCAGTGACGTTCTCCATCGATAGCGCCAGGTTCAGGCTGCTGGTCATCCAGTAGCTGGCGTAGAGGTCGTAGACCTCGTACTGCGGCCAGAGCGCCTGGTCGATCTGGGTGAACCCCCAGGTATCGAGGTTCTCGCCATTACCTTCGCTGTAACGCAGGCGCGCACCGACATCCAGGCGCCGGTCGAGAAAGCGCATGCCCAAGGTCAGCGAGCCGCGATCGGCTGGCATATAGGCCGCGCTGCCCATGATCTGGCCACAGGTGACCAGATCGTTCAGCTCGTCATTGGCCTGAGCTTCGTATACCGGTAATTGCACGGGAATCTGGATCGGCCCAACCTGGATGAAACCGGGCACGGTACCCACCTGCACGCGCTCCTGGGCACCGCCCATGTAGAACTCTTTCGAGCAGAAGTCGTTGCTGCCGATCATGTGGGTGTAGCTAAGACGGGCGTAGTAGTCGCCCGCATCGTAGTCGAGGTTGTATTCCACGCCGCGGAAGCGGGTTTGCTCCTGGTTGTTCTGATAGGCCGAACGGCCAAGGCCGATACCACCGACCGTACCTCCCGGCACGCTGACGTTGATATCCATGAAGGAAAAATTGTCGATGCGCGTATCGAAATAGGCCACCTTGATGCCCAAACGATCACCGTCGCGCAGCAGGGACTCCTTGAAGACGTTGAAACCCGCCTCCCAGTTGTGCGAACGCTCCGCCTCGAGGAAAGGATTGGGATAGACCTGTTCCGAGCCACCGCCACCATGGGGCCGGCCAGACATGAACGCCTCGGTCACCGCCGGCGGGCGCCAACCCTTGCCCCAGCGCGTGTAGAGCTGCAGCCAGTCCACCCCCGGGTTGATCGCTACACCCAGCGTGGGCGAGAAGCGGCCCTCCTCTCGATCGACATCGAACACCAGGGACCGCGCACTCCTGACGTTGCCACCACTGGTGAACTGACCGTCGGGATACATCCATACCGTAAGGCCGGTATCACCCTCAAGGCGATAGCGGTCGTAGCGCAGACCGGCATCGAGGATCAGCCAATCGTTGTAGTCGTAAACCACCTGGCCGAACAGGCTGGCCATGGTGCGTTCACCCTCTGGCGTAGCCCCTTTGATATAGGGATAGGCCGTTTCGTTGGTCGAAGGCGTGCGGGTGGTTGAAGGCTTGAAGCTGTCGCGAAACAGTTCGCTGCCATAGGTCACGGCGAACTGGTGTACGTCGCCCAGATAGAGGCGCGAGGTGTTCTGCAGTTGCAAGCCCCAGGTGTCGGTACGGTACTTGTCCGTGTAGTCGGGATACCAGTTACCGCTGCCGGGGGTGGCCGTGCTGCCGGCACTCCAGCGATCCTGGCGGGTGCTGACGTAGTAGAGCTTGGCCTTGAAGTCGATCCGATCATCATCTGGGTTGAAGCTGTAATCCAACGCCGTATTGCGGGCAATCACATCACTGCTACCGCTGCGTTGGTATTGATAGCGTTGCCCGTCGGCGGAAAGCCAGGTCCAGGCATCCTTGCTGTCGGTATCGAGCTCGATGTAGCTCAGTTGTAGCCGCTGATCCTCCGGCAGATTGAGCCCTAGTTTGAACAACTGCGAGCGGGTCACACTCCCGGTATCGCCCACCTCGGACTCCAGCCAATTCTCCCAGGCAGCGGGGTACAGGTTGCGCAGGCGGATCTGCGTGCCGAGGTTGTCCTTGTCATTGGTGCCAGCACGGTAATCACCGAAGTGACGCTCGCTGACGCCCAGCAAGACATCGCCGACCTCGTTGCCAAAAGCGAACAGGGCGCTGCCGTTGAAATAGGTCCCGTTGCCCAGCTCGCCGATGCCGTGCCCGGCACGGATGCGCCCACCGAACTCCTTGCCTTCACCAAGGAACTCGCGCGCCTCGACCGTGTTGAACGAGGCGATGCCGCCCAGCACCCCGGCGCCGCCCATACCGGCGCTGGTGCCCTTGTCGATCTCCACGCTGGAGATGAACTCGGGGTCGACGAACATCACGCCGTTGCGCTGCTGGTGACCGTTTACACTGAAGTTCTGGCGCATGCCGTCGATGTTCATGTTGACCCGGCCATAGTCCTGCACCCCGCGAATGTTCACCGATAGGCCGGGGTCGCGTTGGTTGACGGCGGTGTAGACGCCGGAGGTTTCCTCCAGCATGTCGGCGGCATGCCGTGGCGGACGCCGGTCGATCTGCTCCCGATCGATCACCGCCACCGAGCGCGGTTGCAGGTAGGTCTCCTGGCGTTCGCTGAGCCGTTGACCCTGCACGGTGGTGGACTGCAGTTGCAGCGTCTGCTCGTCGGCGCGGGCACGACGGGTCAGGGTGACTTGCCGTGCGTCGTCGAAGCGGTAGTCCACCGGCGCCGTGCCGAGCAAACGGCGGAGGCCCTCATCGAGGGAGTAGCGGCCTTTCAGTGCGGTGCTGGCAAATCCCTGCAGCCGTGCGCTGTCGAAGAACACCTGCACACCGGCCTGCTCGGCGAAGGCCAGAGCAGCGCGATCCAGGGGCTGGGCAGCGATATCGAACGCCACCACCTGACGCTGGGCGAGCGCCGTTTCGCCTGTCGGCTCAGCAGCAACGACGCTGCTGAGGGCCATGGCCACGCCCAGCGCGACACCGCCAAGCAGCGGCGCAGGGCCGTAGCGACGAAGAGTGGGTGGTACTACGGGGCGACGATGACTCACGACTGGCTCCAGGCTGTTTTGTTGGTAATGAAAATCACCAACAACAAAGACGCCTGACCAACAGAAAGTCAGTAAATCGATGGGAAACTTTTTTCGCAGCTCGCGAAAAGGCTCAATAGATCAGGCTGACGCCCATCAATTCGCGGCGCTGCAACTGCATCTCGCGGGTCAGCGTGGCCAGGGCATCGTCCAGCCCGTCGAGGCGAAACACGCCACTGACTTCGCGCTGCGCAATCGCGTCGCTACCAACCAGGATGTAGCCCGGTCGATAGCGGTTGAGCTGCTCGATCACCTGGCCCAGCGGTTGGCGGTCGAATACCAGCAGCCCACGCTGCCAACTGGTGGCGCGCTGCAGATCGAGCGCCACGTCATGCAAACCAGCCGCGTCATAGCGCAGGCTGTCGCCTTCCTGCAGACGGCGCTGCTGGTCCGCCGCCTTTACCTGCACGGCATGTTCGAGCACCCCGACCAAGGCCCCTGCGCCCGCTTCACGCTGAACCACGAAGCGCGTGCCCAACGCCTGGGTACTGCCGCCGGATGCCTCGACGACGAAAGGCCGGTCAGCCTGCGGCGCAACATGGAAGATCGCCGCACCGGCAAGCAGTTCGATCCGCCGCTGACCCGCCGAGTAGTCCAGGCGGATGGCACTGGCGCTATCGAGTGTCACTTCACTGCCATCGGCCAGGGTCAGGCTGCGCACTTCACCACTGACCGTACGATGGTCGGCCAGCAACGGCAGCAGCAGGCGTTCACTCTGGTTCAGGCCAAGCCCGCCGAGCAGCAGCGCCAGGCAGGCTGCCGCTCCCCAGCGGCGCAAACGGGCATGCCGACGAGGATGGTGGACCAGGCCAGAAGTAACGGGCAGCGCTCGACGGCGCGACGGTTTATCCGCCGGCAAGCGGCCCAGCGCCGCCCAGGTACGCTGGGCGAACGCCAACGCCTCGGCATGCCTGGCATCCACTTGCAGCCACCGCTGCAACGCCTGCTGCTGGCCCTCATCGAGGGCATCATTGGCGAGCAATACCGCCCACTCGGCGGCCGCCTCGCGGATGCTCCGCTGCTGCGGTTCTTGGCTAATCAGGCTCACTCTTGGTTTCTCGTTATAGGTCGTTGCAGGCCAGGCGGCTCACGCCCGTCTTAAATAATGACGCGCGGCGACGAATTTTACCGTAATGCCCTCTCATACCTGCTCGCCCGCCTCGACCAGGCGCTCCATCACATGCGCCAGGGCACGAGCCAGGTGCTTCTGCACCGAACTGTCGGAGATACCCAGTTCGCTCGCCACCTGGGCGTGGGTCAGGCCTTCGATACGGTTGAGGCGGAAGATTGCCTGAGTGCGTGGCGGCAGTTCACCGATGGCGTGCTGCAGGCGCTCGACGCTCTGGCGAGCAGCGGTGATTTCATCCAGCGAACTGCCACCGGCCTCGACCTCGAACAGCACATCCTCACCGACAAGGTCGGTCTTGCGCCGAATCTGCTGGCGCTGGTGGTCGATCAGCAGATTGCTGGCCGTGCGAAAGAGGTAGGCTGGCGAGTTGTCGATGCGCTCGCCCCCACGCTGTTCGGCGAGGCGCAGGAAGCTTTCCTGGGTGAGATCGGCGGCCAGTTGCGGGTCGCGGCTCTTGCGCAGCAGAAAGCTGTGCAAGGCCTTGGCGTGCTTCTGGAACAGGCCTTTGAGATCCAAGTCCGACAAGCGTGCATCCCTGGTCTTGGGCAAGAAGAAGCAGGCATCTTATTTTTATTGAGAACCATTTTCAATTTCTCGACTCAATACAGCTCAACAAGCAATCCAGCGCCGGCTGTCGCTGTGCACGGCGCACCAGGGCGACCAGCTCACGATGGAAGGTCAGATCGCCCAGCTCGATCACCCGCAGGCGCGTCGGTCTTTGCAGCCACAGGCCCGCACGCGGTACCAGGGCGACGCCCATGCCGTTTTCCACCAGACGCACGATGGCTTCCAGTTCATCCAGCTCCAGCGCCTCGCGCACGTCCAGGCGTTGCTCACGCAGAAAGCGGGTCACCTGGCGCCCGCCGAACGAAGCGCGGTCGTAGCGCACGAAAGGCTGCTCGGCGAGCAGGCGCAATGGGTCGTCTCCATCCACATGCAGCGGTGCGATAAGCACGAAGGGCTCGCGCGCCAGCGGTACTTCCAGCAACTCCTTGGGCAAGGCAAACGGCGGTTTGATCAACAGCGCCAGATCCAGCTCACCCGCATCCAGCTGACTGAACAGCTGCAAGGACACGCCCGGCACCAGCTTCAGTTCGACCAGCGGCGCCAGTTGCCGAAAACGCGGCAGCGCCTCGGCCAGCAGACCGGTCTGCAAGGTGGCGATGGCGCCGACGCGCAGTTCGCCCTGCCACTGATCGGCGGCCGGCGGCAACGCCATCTGCGCGTACAGCGCGAGCATCTGTTCGGCCAGCGGCAGGGCGTGGCGGCCGGTGGCATTGAGCACGGCAGCGCGACCACTACGGTCGAACAGGCGTACACCGAGGTGCTGCTCCAACACGCGCATCTGCGCGCTGACCGCCGATTGGGTCAGCCCCACCTGCTGGCCAGCGGCGGCGAAGGTGCCCAGGCGAGCGACGGTGATGAAGGTTTTCAGTTCACGCAGCATGGGCGTCTCGAATGATCAAAATTATTTGAGCTTGCGCACAAGAATATTCGCTTTCCGACAATTTCGCTGTTGGTAGGCTGGAGCAATGAACATCGATGGCGGGTTGTACCCGTCCTACCCACAACAATCAGAGGTATTGCGTGATGACCCTTGCTCCCTTTCACCTGGCGATTCCCGTGTATGACCTGGCTGCCGCGCGGCATTTCTATGGTGAGGTGTTCGGCTGCGCCGAGGGTCGTAGCAGTGAGCACTGGGTAGACTTCGATTTCTTCGGCCACCAGTTGGTGATCCATGAGGCGCCGAAGATGGCCTACCAGGAATCCGCAGTGAGCAACCCGGTGGACGGCCATGACGTGCCGGTGCCGCATTTCGGCGTGGTGCTCGGCTGGGCCGACTGGGAAGCGCTGGCCGAGCGCCTGCGCAGCCGCGAGACGACGTTCGTCATCGAGCCCTACGTACGCTTCAAGGGCCAGGTCGGCGAGCAGGCCACCATGTTCCTCCTCGATCCTTGCGGCAACGCCTTGGAGTTCAAGGCGTTCAAGGACATCGGCCAGCTGTTCGCCAAGTAAGCGCACGCTGCCCGGGTAGCGAGCAAGCGCCGCTCAATCCAGCGGATTGTCGATCTGCGCACGCAGCAGCTCGGCGAAGGCGCTGGCCTCAACCGGGCGACTGATCAGGAAGCCCTGGATCTCGTCGCAGTTCTGGCTCTTGAGAAAATCCATCTGTGCCTGGGTTTCCACCCCCTCGGCCACCACCTTCAGCTCCAGACTGTGGGCCATGGCGATGATCGCGCGGGTGATCGCCGCGTCCTCGCCACCGGGCGACAGATCGCGGATGAAGGTCTGGTCGATCTTCACGTAGTGCACCGGGAAACGCTTGAGGTAGCTGAGCGAGGAATAACCAGTGCCGAAGTCGTCGATGGCCAGCTTGACCCCCAGTTCACGCAGCTGACGGAAGGTGACGATGACGCTATCGACGTTGTCCAGCAACTGGCTTTCGGTCAGCTCCAGCTCCAGGTACTGAGGCGCCAGGCCGGTTTCTTCGAGCACCTGGCGCACCAGACTGGTGAGGTTACCCTGGCGCAACTGATACACCGAGATGTTCACCGACACCCGTATCTGCGCCAGCCCCTCCTCCTGCCACTGGCGCGCCTGACGGCAGGCCTGACGCAGCACGAACTCGCCAATCGGCGCGATCAACCCGGTCTCTTCGGCCAGGCCAATGAACTCACCAGGCGCCACCATGCCCTGCTGCGGATGGCGCCAGCGCACCAGCGCCTCGGCCGCGTTGAGCTGGTCGTCGGCAAGGTTCAGCTTGGGCTGGTAGAACACTTCCAGTTGGCCTTCGTCGATGGCCTTGCGCAGCTGGTTCTCCAGTTGCAGACGCTCCAGGGTGCAGGCCTGCAGGTTGTCGGTGAAGAACTGGAAGGTGTTGCCGCCCAGGTGCTTGGCATGCTGCACGGCCATGTTGGCCTGGCTGATCAGCGCGCTGATCTCGCGGGCGTAGTCCGGCAGCAGACTGATGCCCAGCGAGGCGCTGATCACCAGCTCGTGGCCACCGACGGTCATCGGCACGCGCAGCTTGGCCAACAGTCGACTGGCCACCCGTGCCAGGCTGGATAGGCTGCCGTAGGCATCGAGGATGATGGCGAACTCGTCGCCCGAGAGCCGTGCGATGCAGTCGGCCTCGGGCACGGCCTGGGTCAGGCGGCGGCTCATCTGCCGCAGCAGCTGGTCCGCCACTTCATGGCCGAGGCTGTCGTTGAGCAGCTTGAAACGATCCAGGTCGATATGCACCAGGGCGATGCTGCGCCCGCTCTGGCGGGCGCGCTGGCTGGCATCGTGCAGACGCTCCTTGAACAGGCTGCGGTTGGCCAGGCCGGTCAGGTCGTCGTAATGCGACAGGTAGCGCAGGCGCTCCTCGGCCTCGCGCCGCGCACTGAGATCGGCGAAGAAGCCGACGATATGACTGGGCCGCCCCGTTACATCGCGCACCAGATTGAGCTGCAGCCATTGCGGGTAAAGCTCGCCGCTCTTGCGCGTCTCGATCAGCTCGCCCTGCCAGGTGCCGCTGCTGTCCAGCTCCTGGCGGATCATCTGGTATTGCCGGCGCATCTCGCGGCTGCCGATCAGGCTGGTCACCGTGCGCCCAACCACCTCCTCACGGCTGTATCCGGTCACCGCGCTGAAGGCGCGGTTGACCGCCAGCACGCGGTAGTCGGGGTCGAGAATGAAGATGCCTTCGCTGGCTGCTTCGAACACGGTCGCGGCCAGGCGCTGTTGCTGCTCCTGCTGACGCCGCGCGCTGACGTCGCGCCGCGTGCCGAGCATGCGCCGTACACGGCCGGCGGCGTCGCGCTCGACCGCACGGCCACGGTCCTCGACCCAGACCCAGTGACCATCGACATGGCGCACGCGGTACTCGATCTGATAATCCTCGCTGCGCCCCTTGAGGTGCTGGACCAGCGCACGGCGCAACCCTGGCAGATCATCCGGGTGCAGGCGCGGGGTCAGGTCACGCAGCATCACCTGCACCTGGCCCGGTTCCAGACCGAACAGCTCGCGCAGGTGCGAGTGGTGCACCTGGTCGCTTTCCAAATCCCAGTCCCACAGCCCCAGCTCGCTGGCCTCCAGCGCCAGGGCCAGGCGCGCCTGGCTCTTGCCCAGGGCATGGGTCGCTTCGTCCAGCTCCAGGGTACGTTCGGCCACACGCATTTCCAGCTCGCCATGGGCGCCGCGCAATTCGCGCTCGGCACGGCGACGCTGCTCCACCTCACGCGCCAGTTCTTCATTGAGCCCTTCGGCACGCTGCTTGGCGTGCTCCAGGTTGCTGATCAGCGCCAGGTTATGAAAGCGCTGCAGCAAGCTGCGCTGCACCAGGCGATTGACCTGCCAGGCCACCACCAGCAGGGTGAGAAACAAGATCACACTGAGCAGCCCCCAGCCGCGTTGCAGGCCACTGCCGGAGAGCAGCAGGAAGCCGGCCGACGGCAACAGGCAGGGCAAGGCGAAGGTGAGGAAGGCTGACAGGCTGACGGCATAGGCCACGCTGGCCGAGAGAATCGCTGCGGCGATCAGGCCGTAGACCAGCGCCTGCTGGTAGAAGACATCGGCAGGTACCAGCACGATCACGGCGAAGGCGAGGGTCAACCCGGATGCACCGGCACCGAAGAGGAAGATGCGTCGCCAGTAGGGCTCGGCCTGGCGGCTCGGCAGCGCCTCGTTGAAGGCATTCACCTGAGTCAGGCGCAACAGCGCCAGCAGCACTACCCAGCCCAGCCAGGCAGCCAGCATCGGTGCGCTCTGCTGACTCCAGAGCAACAGGCTGCAGGCCAGGCCGACCAGCAGCATGAGCAACGTGGGCAGGCGCGAACCCTGGAACAACAGGCGGGTACGCTCAACGGCAATATCCGTGGCGAACTGACGTTCAGCCTGATGCGGGTCCAGCGTCACCTCTTGAACTACGGCGCTAGTCGTGGCGGTCATAGGCGATTTTCTTGTAATGGTTGCCTAAGGGTATTGGGCGCTTTTTGCGACGCTCCCAACCCTGACGTCGCGGGAGAATACCCGAGACAGACGCCGTGCCCAACAACGATGTGGGCAATTTCACGGCTTGGCGCCCATCTTTTGGCGGGCACCGGCAGAGCGTGATGGCCTTTGGCCGCCTGGCCACGCCCATCTACGCCCTGACCTGCCAGTCGTCGGTTGCGTCAGGCTCGTTTCACCGCGCCTGGCTGACGGTTTGCCCTCCCCTGTCCGGCCCCCTAGAATGCCGCGATGCAAAATGACCTCGATCACAGACTCACCACCCTCAATCCCGCCCAGCACCATGCGGTTACCACGCCGCCTGGTCATCAGCTGGTGCTGGCCGGTGCCGGCTCGGGCAAGACCCGTGTGCTGGTGCACCGCATCGCCTTCCTGATCCAGCGCCTGGACGTGTCGCCGCACAGCATCCTGTCGGTGACCTTTACCAACAAGGCCGCCGCCGAGATGCGCCACCGTATCGAAGACGTGCTGGGCCACGCCCCTGCCGGCATGTGGGTCGGCACCTTCCACGGCCTGGCTCACCGCCTGCTGCGTGCGCACTGGAAAGAAGCGGGGCTGGCCGAGAACTTCCAGATTCTCGACTCTGACGATCAGCAGCGCCTGATCAAGCGGGTAATCCGCGACCTCGGCCTGGATGAACAGCGCTGGCCGGCCAAGCAGGCGCAGTGGTTCATCAACGGGCAGAAGGATGAGGGCATCCGCCCGCAAGGCATCCAGGCCAGCGGCGACCTGTTCCTGGCCACCATGCGCGGCATTTATGAAGCCTACGAGGCGGCCTGCGCGCGCACCGGCGTCATCGATTTCGCCGAGCTGCTGCTGCGTGCCCTCGACCTGTGGCGCGACAATGCCGGCCTGCTGGAGCATTACCAGCGTCGCTTCCGCCATATCCTGGTCGACGAGTTCCAGGACACCAACGCCGTGCAGTACGCCTGGTTGCGCTTTCTCGCCAAGGGCGGCGAGAGCCTGATGGTGGTGGGCGACGACGACCAGTCGATCTACGGCTGGCGCGGCGCGAAGATCGAGAACATCCAGCAGTTCGACAGCGATTTCGCCGATGCCGAGATCATCCGTCTGGAGCAGAACTATCGCTCCACGGCGAACATCCTCAATGCCGCCAACGCGTTGATCGCCAACAACCAGGGCCGCCTAGGCAAGGAGCTGCGCACCGACGTCGGTGATGGCGAGCCGCTGGCCCTGTACGCCGCCTTCAACGAGCACGACGAAGCGCGCTACGTGGTGGAAACCATCGAGGACGCCCTGCGCAAGGACGGCCTCAAGCGCAGCGAGATCGCCATTCTCTATCGCTCCAACGCCCAGTCGCGGGTGCTGGAAGAGGCGCTGCTGCGCGAGAAGATCCCCTACCGCATCTACGGTGGTCAGCGCTTCTTCGAACGCGCCGAAATCAAGAACGCCATGGCTTACCTGCGCCTGCTCGATGGGCGCGGCAACGATGCGGCGCTGGAGCGCATCATCAACGTGCCGGCGCGTGGCATCGGCGAGAAGACCATCGAGACCATCCGCGAATACGCCCGCGCCCATGACGTACATATGTGGGAGGCGATTCGCCTGATGCTGACGGTCAAGGCGCTGCCCGCTCGCGCCTCTGGCGCCCTGGCCGGCTTTATCGAACTGATCGACAGCCTGGCCGAGCAGGTCCTGGCCATGCCGCTGCACCAGATGACCCAGGTGGTCATCGAAAAGAGCGGCCTGCTCGCCTATCACGAGGCGGAAAAAGGCGAGAAGGGCCAGGCCCGGGTGGAAAACCTGGAGGAACTGGTCAGCGCCGCGCGTACCTTCGAGAACGATGAGGACGACGAGCTGACCCCGCTGCAGGCCTTCCTCACCCACGCCTCGCTGGAGGCCGGGGACACCCAGGCCGCCGAGAACGAAGACAGTATTCAACTGATGACCCTGCACAGCGCCAAGGGCCTGGAATTCCCCCTGGTGTTCCTGGTGGGCATGGAAGAGGGTCTGTTCCCGCACAAGATGAGCCTGGAAGAACCGGGCCGATTGGAAGAAGAACGCCGCCTGGCCTATGTCGGCATTACCCGTGCCATGCAGAAGCTGGTGATCAGCTACGCCGAAACCCGGCGTCTCTACGGTAGCGAGACCTATAACAAGGTGTCGCGCTTTGTCCGCGAAATCCCCGCACCGCTGATTCAGGAAGTACGCCTGAGCAACAGCGTCAGCCGCCCGATGAGCACCAGTTCGATGGGTGGCGGCAGCCTGTTCGCCGGCAGTGCCATACCGCAAACGCCCTTCAACCTGGGCCAGCGCGTGCGTCACAGCCTGTTCGGCGAGGGCACCATCCTCAATTTCGAGGGTGCTGGCGCCCAGGCGCGGGTCCAAGTGAATTTCGAAAACGAAGGCAGTAAATGGCTGATGCTGGCGTACGCCAAGCTTGAAGCCTATTAGCACACCGTATCTGGAGATAATCGATGAATCGCCGCAATCTGTTCGGCGCCGCTGTGGCACTGATCGCCGCCATCGGCCTGGTTGGCTGTAAAGAAGACAAGGCTGCCAGCGAGCAAGCCGCTGCCAAGCCAGCAGAAACCGTCCACTGGAAGATGGTCACCTCCTGGCCGAAGAACTTCCCCGGCCTGGGCACCGCCGCCGAACGTCTGGCCGAGCGTATCAACGCCATGAGCGCCGGGCGCCTGACCGTCAAGGTCTATGCCGCTGGCGAGCTGGTGCCGGCGCTGGAAGTGTTCGACGCCGTCTCGCGCGGCACCGCCGAGATGGGCCATGGCACGCCGTACTACTGGAAGGGAAAGGTGCCGGCTGCGCAGTTCTTCAGCAGCGTGCCATTCGGCCTGTCCACCCTGGAAATGAACGCCTGGTTGAGCAAGGGCGGCGGTCAGGCACTGTGGGACGAAACCTACGCACCCTTCGGCGTGAAGCCGCTGTCGGCCGGCAACACCACCATGCAGATGGGCGGCTGGTTCAACAAGGAAATCAACAGCCTGGCCGACATCAAAGGCCTGAAGATCCGCATGCCGGGCCTCGGCGGCGAAGTCTGGAGCAAGCTCGGCGCGATCACCGTCAACCTGCCGGGTGGCGAGATTTTCACCTCCCTGCAGACCAGCGCCATCGATGCCACCGACTGGGTCGGCCCGTACAACGACCTGGCCTTCGGCTTGCACAAGGCGGCCAAGTACTACTACTTCCCGGGCTGGCAGGAGCCGCAGGCCGTGGTCGAATCCATGGTCAATCAGAAGGCCTTCGACGCGCTGCCGGCCGACCTGCAGGCCATCGTCGTCGAAGCCGCGCGCGCCGCGACCCTGGATATGATGGACGACTACGTGTTCAACAACGCCAAGGCGCTGCAAAGCCTGAAGAGCGAGGGCGTGCAGTTCAAGCGTCTGCCGGACGAGGTGCTGCAAGCCATGCGTGAGCAATCCAACGTGGTGCTCGAAGCTCTGGCTGCCGAGAACGACCTCAACGGCCGCATCTGGGCCTCGCAGAAATCCTTCCTCGAAGAGGCCAGCGCCATGCAGGCGCTGACCGAGAAAGAGCTGTACAACTGGCGTTGAGCCAACTGAACGGGGCCAAGAGCCCCGTTTTTCTTAGGGATAACTGCCGATGCGTCTTCGTTCGCTGCTCCTCCTGCCCCTGCTCGCCTTCGGCCTCATCGGCTGCAAGGACGACTCCGCGCCGGCCGACCAGGCCGCAGCCCCCGCCCAGACCTTCCACTGGAAGATGGTCACCACCTGGCCGAAGAACGCACCCGGCACCGGCACCGCAGCCGAACGCCTGGCCGAGCGCGTCAACGCCATGAGCGCCGGGCGCCTGACCATCAAGGTCTATGCCGCTGGCGAGCTGGTGCCGGCGCTGGAAGTGTTCGACGCGGTGTCGCGCGGCACGGCCGAACTCGGCCACGGCACGCCCTACTACTGGAAGGGCAAGGTGCCGGCCGCACAGTTCTTCGGTGCGGTGCCCTTCGGCCTGTCCACCCTGGAAATGAACGCCTGGCTGAACAAGGGCGGCGGCCAGGCGCTGTGGGACGAAGCCTATGCACCGTTCGGCCTCAAGCCGCTGACGGCGGGCAACAGCACCATGCAGATGGGCGGCTGGTTCAACAAGGAAATCAACAGCCTGGCTGACATCAAAGGCCTGAAGATCCGTATGCCGGGCCTCGGCGGCGAAGTCTGGAGCCGCCTGGGTGCGACCACCGTGGTGATGCCGGGTGGCGAAATCTTCACCGCCCTGCAGACCGGCGCCATCGACGCCACCGACTGGGTCAGCCCCTACAACGACCTGGCCTTCGGCCTGCAGAAGGCCGCCAAGTATTACTACTACCCCGGCTGGCAGGAGCCGCAATCGGTGCTCGAACTCTTGGTCAACCAGAAGGCATTCGATGCGCTGCCGGCCGACCTGCAGGCCATCGTCACCGAAGCGGCACGCGCAGCGACCCAGGACATGATGGACGACTACGTCTACCACAACGCCCTGGCGCTGGACGAACTGAAGAAGAGCGGCACGCTGCTCAAGCGATTCCCCGACGAGGTGCTGCGGGCCATGCAAAACGAGAGCGAACAGGTGCTCGGCGACCTGGCCGCGCAGAGCGAACTCAACGGCCGCATCTGGGCCTCGATGCAAGCCTTCCAGGCGCTGGCCACCTCGATGCAGGCGCTGTCGGAAAAGGAGCTGTACGACTGGCGCTGAGCCGCTCAGGGTTATAGCCCTTACCCTTGTGGGAGCCCCGCCCCGGGGCGAAGCTGTATTACCTCAGGTTCGCGGCGGGGCGCCGCTCCTACCCGTTCGGCGCGGCCACATCTGACCTATCGGGCTCCGTTTGTCGTTCCAGGCTGCGCCTCATGCCCTGGCGGCCATACTTCAGGGATGAAGAAAAAGCCGACCGACCCTGCTCACATTCTTGATACCGCCCTGCAACTGGCTGACATCTGTGGCTGGGAGCGCCTGCACCTGTTCGATGTCGCCGCCGCGCTCGACATCGGCCTGGACGCTATCGCCCGCCATTACCGCGACAAGGACGACCTGGTGGAAGCCTGGTTCGACCGCGCCGACCTGGCCATGCTCGGCCACGCCAGAAATCCCGATCTGCAGGGTCTGAACGCCGAACAACGTCTGGAAAGCTGTCTGCTGGCCTGGCTCGGCAGCCTGGCAGCCCATCGCGCGGTGACCGGGCAAATGCTGCTGTACAAGCTCGAACCCGGGCATATCCACCTGCAGGTACTCGGCCTGATGCGTATCAGCCGCACCGTGCAATGGTGGCGCGAAGCCGCTGGCCGGCAAAGCCTGCACCTGCGCCGCATCGCCGAGGAAACCCTGCTCACCGGCGCCTACCTGCGCAGCTTCGTGCACTGGCTGCGCCATCCCGAAGAAGACGCAGCAACCTTCCGCGCCTTTCTGCGTGGCCAACTGCGCTGCGGCCCGCTGCCCCTGCTGCTGCAACGCCCGTAGCCCGGATGAAATTCGGGGCCATGGTTGCGGGCCTTCCCGGATTGCATCCGGGCCACGTGGACAAATCGCAGGGTGCTCGCCCTACAGGCAAAAGCCGGAAACATTCTGTCACTGGTCATGCCCACCCATGACGGGCAAGATGCCCACCAAGCTTTTCCACAAGAGAGAAAACCGTGATGCAGCGTTTCCTCAGTATCGCCATGGTGCTGTGCCTGGCACTGACCTTCAGCTTCGAAGCCCACGCCAAACGTTTTGGCGGTGGCAAATCCTTCGGCTCCGCGCCCAGCCACCAGACCCGCCAGGCCACGCCGCCGGCGCAGTCGGCTGCCCAGGCACCCGGTCGTCAACAGCCTGCCGCTGCCGCCAGCGGCGCTTCGCGCTGGCTCGGCCCGCTGGCCGGTCTGGCCGCCGGTGGCCTGCTGGCCTCGATGTTCATGGGTGATGGTTTCGAAGGCCTGCAGATCATGGACATGCTGATCTTCGGCCTGATCGCCTTCCTGCTGTTCCGTTTCCTCGCCGCCCGTCGCGCTCGCCAACAGCCACAAATGGCTGCTGCCGGTGCGCCGTACCAGCGTGAAATGCCGAACGCCGACAACGCGCCGGCCGCTGGCAGCAATATCTTCGGTGGTCGCCTGGCCTCGGCCGCTCCGGTGATCAACGCCCCGGCCTGGTTCAACGAGCAGAGCTTCATCGCCGCCGGTCGCGAGCACTTCATGAACCTGCAGCAGCACTGGGACGCCGACGAGATGGACAAGATCTCCGAGTTCGTCACCCCGCAACTGCTGGAGTTCCTCAAGCGCGAGCGCGCAGAACTGGGTGATGGCTTCCAGTCCACTTACGTCGATAACCTCGACGTGCAACTCGATGGTGTCGACGATAACGCCGAGAAGACCATCGCCACCCTGACCTTCAGCGGTGTGTCGAAGACCTCGCGCTTCGACCAGGGCGAGCCGTTCAGCGAAAGCTGGCGCCTGGAGCGCGCCCAGGGCGACAACCAGCCCTGGCTGATCGCCGGCATTCGCCAGAACTGATCGCTACGGCGCACTGAAAACCCGGGCTTGCCCGGGTTTTTTTATTTCGGCATTTGCCGGTTATCGCGGCTGAAGCCGCTCCTACAGCCCATCACGATGGATCGGTAGCCGCCCGGCGCATGCCGATATGCGGGATGTCATCCTCCAGGTACACCTCGCTCACCGCCGCGAAACCGTAACGCCCGTAGTAACCCTGCAGATGCGCCTGCGCCGACAGATACACCGGCACGCCCGGCCAACGCTGGTGACACTCGAGCAGCGCCTGCTCCATCAGCCGGTGACCCAGCCCGGTGCCGCGCGCCCGCTCGGCGATCACCACCCGACCGATCACCACCTCGCCTTCCATACGCTGCGGATCGAGCAGGCGCAGATAGCCCACCAGCCCCGACTCGTCACGCGCCAGCAGGTGGCAGGTGTCACCGACCAGGTCCTGACCATCGGTTTCCAGATAGGGACAGTTCTGCTCGACCACGAACACCTGGGTGCGCAGCGCCAGCAGCTCATAGAGGGTGGCGGTTTCGAGTTCGCTGTGGTGCAGGCAGTACCAGGCAAGAGGTGACATCAAAGGGCTCCGCAAAAGCGCCAGTATGCCGTGACGTCGACATGTTTTCATTCTGCCGGCCAGCTACTGTATAAAGCCGATCCCCCCTGATGAGGAGCCGACGCCGTGGAAGAAGTCATCGAACAGCTGCGCGAACTCAACGAGCCGGTACCGGTACCGCTGGAGCTGCCGGAAGAAGAGACCCTGGTGGAAATTCAGGAGCAGATCCTCATTCACTTGCCCTTCGAGCTGCGCGAATACCTGCTCAAGGTCAGTGATGTGGTCTACGGCCGCCTGGAGCCAGTGACCGCCAGTGATCCGCAATCGCACACCTACCTGCCCGAAGTCGCCGCCGAAGCCTGGAGCCTCGGCCTGCCACGCGATCTGGTGCCGCTGTGCCAGGACGGCCGCGACTACTACGCCGTGGATGTGGAAGGGCAGGTCTGGCTATGGGATGGCGACGAAGGCGAGCTGACCGACGAAAGCTGGGACTCGGTCTGGCACTGGTGCCGCGACGTCTGGCTGGAGAGCTGACGACAAAGCCTTGTCGCCGCTGAAGCGCCTCCCACAGTTGGCAGCCGCACGTGACCCCGTGGGAGGGACTTCAGCCGCGACCGGCACAACACATCAGCCAAACCCGGCTCACACCTCGCCCTGCTCCAACGCCAGCAGGTTGAGCAAAAACCGCGCGAAATACAGCAGATCCTGCTCCATGGCCTGACGTGCGCCCTTGGCGTCGCCGGCCTCGATGGCGGCGAAGGCGTCTTCATGAAAGTCGTTGAGCCGTAGCGACAGGTCGGCGCCGGTAAAAAGCCGGTTGAAGAAGGGGCCGATCTGCAGCCATAGCGACTCGATCGAACGCATCAGCACCGGGTTGCCGCAGGCGCCGTACAGGTGCAGGTGAAACTGGCTGTTGGCGTTGAGGTAGTCCTGCACCTGGCGCGTCTCGATGGCCACATCCATGCGTTGCACGCAGTCCCGCAGCAGGGCCAGGTCGTCGCGGCTCAGGCTTGGCGTGGCCAACTCCACTGCCAGGCCTTCCAGCGCCAGGCGCACCTGAAAGATGTTCTCGTAACGTTCGCGGGTCATCGACGGGACCCGCACGGAGCGCTGCTGCTCACCCTCCAGCACGCCCTCGGCCACCAGCCGCTGCAGGGCCGCGCGAACCGGCATCGGGCTGGTGCCCCATTGTGCCGCGAGGTCACGGATCTTCAACCGCTCCCCAGGTTGAAAGCGCCCTGCCAGCAGGCCCGAGCGGATGTTCTGATACAGCTGTTCCTGCAGATTGTCAGCCATGCGCTACCTCCCTCGGTGGCGCCGGCAGTTGAGCAAGGGTCAGGCTACAGTCACGCATGAAAGGCTCCAGTGAGAAATGTGGCGAGTCTACGTCAGGAACTTATTTTGTGTGAAAAATGGCTGAACATGAAATATTTCGTGATCACAAATACATCTTTAATGGCAAAAATCCTGAGCTCTATTAGACCATTTACTATTTTGTGATCACAAAATATCATGCCTGTAGCGTCCAATCGAGGTAAGACCCATGACCACCGCCAGTGGTATCAGCCCAATCGCCGTTGATCGTTTCGTCGCTGCCGAGCGCGAACTGTTCCTGTCCCGCAATCCGAAGTCCGTGGCGCTGGCCGAACGCGCCCGTCACTCGCTGTACGGCGGCGTACCGATGCACTGGATGGCCGATTGGTCGACGCCGGTGCCGCTGTTCGTCGAACGCGCCAAGGGTGCGCGTTTCTTCGACGTGGACGGCCACGAGTACATCGATTTCTGCCTGGGCGACACCGGCACCATGTTCGGCCACTCCCCCGACCCGGTCGCGCGCGCCCTCGCCGAGCAGGCCAACAACGGCCTGACCACCATGCTGCCCGGCGAGGACGCCGTGGTCTGTGGCGAGCTGCTGGCTCAGCGCTTCGGCCTGCCCTACTGGCAGGTGACCGCCACCGCCACCGATTCCAACCGCTACGTGCTGCGCTGGGCGCGCGCCATCACCCAGCGCAAGACCCTGCTGGTGTTCGACGGCTGCTACCACGGCACTGTCGACGACGTGATGGTGCGCGAACGCGATGGCCAGACCGTGCACCGCTCCGGTCTGGTCGGCCAGGCCTACGACCTGACCGAGCACAGCCGCGCCATTCCCTTCAACGATGTCGAAGCGCTGGAAGCCGCATTGGCTCAGGGCGACGTCTGCGCCCTGCTCTGCGAGCCGGCGATGACCAACATCGGCATGGTGCTGCCCGATCCGGGCTTCATGCAGAAGTGCCGCGAGCTGACGCGCAAGTACGGCAGCCTGCTGATCATCGACGAAACCCACACCATCTCCACCGACATCGGCGGCTGCACGCGGTTGTGGGGCCTCGACCCGGACTTCTTCGTGGTCGGTAAACCCATCGCCGGTGGCGTGCCCTGCGGCATCTTCGGTTGCAGCGCAGAGATGGCAGGCGCCATGACTAAGGCGCGTCAGCGCGCCAGTGAAGAAAGCCACGGTCACGGCCACAGCGGCATGGGCACCACCCTGTCGGCCAACGCTCTGGCCATGCACTGCATGCGTGCCAACCTGGAACAGGTGATGACCCAGGCGGCCTACGACCACATGCTGCCGCTGGCAGCGCGCCTGGCCGAGGGCTTGCGCCAGTTGATCGGCAAGCACGACCTGAACTGGTCGGTGACCGAGCTGGGCGCACGCTGCGAATTCCAGTTCTGCGCCACCCCGCCGCGCACCGGCGCCGAGGCCGAAGCGGCGTTCCATGACGAGCTGCAGATGGCCCTGCACCTGTACCTGATCAACCGCGGCATCCTGATCACCCCGTTCCACAACATGACCCTGTGCTGCCCGAGCACCACCGAGGCAGATGTGGACAAATTGATCGCCATGCTCGATACGGCCCTCACCGAGCTACTGGCCATTCCCGGCGCCCGTGAGTGATACCCGTGGGAGGCGCTTCAGCGGCGACAATCGCGGCTGAAGCCCCTCCCACAGGATGAACTGCGCCCCACGACCCTTTGCGAGAACCGCCATGCAATTCGCCAATCCCCAGGAAGCGCGCGACTTCCTCGAACGCCACCCCGACGTACGCAGCATCGAGCTGATGTTGATCGACGCCAACGGCATCCCGCGCGGCAAGCTGCTGCACCGCGACGAACTGCTGGCCATCTACGAGAACGGCCGGCCGCTGCCCAGCTCGATCCTGTCGCTGACCATCCAGGGCGAGGACGTCGAGGAAAGCGGCCTGGTCTGGGAAGTGGCCGACGCCGACTGCTGGACCTACCCGCTACCCGGCAGCCTGACCCTGCAACCCTGGCGCACGGTGCCCACCGGCCAGTTGCAGGTGAGCATGCATCCGACTCAAGGCCTGCCGGCCACGCCGGGCGATCCGCGCCATGTGCTGGCGCGCACCATCGACGCGCTCAAGGCCGACGGCTATCACCCGGTGATGGCGGTGGAGCTGGAGTTCTACCTGCTGGACAAGCAGCGCGACGCCAATGGTCGCCCGCAGCCCGCCGTGCAGATGAACGGTGTGCGCCCGCAGGCGCCGCAGGTCTACGGCGTGTATGAGCTGGAGCAGATGCAGCCGTTCCTCGACGACCTCTACGTCGCCTGCGAAGTACAGGGTTTGCCAGTGCGTACGGCGATCTCCGAATACGCCCCCGGCCAGCTCGAACTGACCCTGGAGCACCGCTTCGACGCGCTGCAGGCCGTGGACGAAGGCGTGCGCTACAAGCGCCTGGTCAAGGGTGTGGCGAACAAGCACGGGTTGCAGGCCTGCTTCATGGCCAAGCCGTTCGGCGACCTGGCCGGCAGCGGCATGCATATGCACGTGTCACTGGCCGATGCCGAAGGCAACAACCTGATGGCCTCGGAAGACCCGTACGGCACGCCGCTGCTGCGCCATGCCATTGGCGGCATGATGGCCACGCTCAACGATGCCCTGGCGATCTTCTGCCCCAATGCCAACTCCTTCCGCCGCTTCCAGGCCAACAGCTACGCGCCGCTGGCCAAGAGCTGGGGAGTGAACAACCGCACCGTATCCTTCCGCGTGCCGGGCGGGCCGGCCAACAGCCGCCACGTCGAGCACCGCATCTGCGGCGCCGACGCCAACCCCTACCTGGCCGCGGCGGCGATCCTCGCCGGCATCCACAAGGGCATCCGCGAGCAGATCGACCCGGGCGCGGCCATTGTCGGCAACGGCTACGAGCAGGCCCGCGAAACCCTGCCCACCGACTGGCTAACCGCCCTGCGCAACCTGGAAGGTTCGAGCTGGGCACGCGAGGCGCTGGGTGAGGACTTCCTCAAGGTGTTCCTGGCGATCAAGTGGGCCGAGTTCCGCCAGTTCATGGGGGAAGTGGGTGAGCAGGATTGGCGCTGGTATCTCAATCACGCCTGACCTGACGGTGAGCTAATCTGTAGCCAGCGAGGAGGCGGAGAACGACTCATGAAACGCTGGCTACTGCTGGCTCTGCTGATGGCGGCTGCGCTGACGCAGGGCGAAACCCTGCGCGTCGGCATCGAGCAGCACGATTACTACCCCTACTACCGCGCCACGCTCGAAAGCCCACCCGAAGGCTACTGCCTGGACCTGCTGGAAGCCTTCGCCGAGCACGAGGGGCTGACCCTCGAATTGCTGCCGCAGCCGCTCAATCGGCTGTATCGCAACATGCTCGACGAGCAGAGCCTCGACCTGCTGTTCCCCGACAACCCCGAGTGGGCGCGCCATGCCAAGGCCGATCGCCACCTCTACTACAGCGAGGCAGTCGTACAGATAGTCGACGGTACCATGGTGCTCGCCAACCGCCGCGGCCAGGGCCTTAACAACATTCGCCAGTTGGGCACCGTGCGCGGCTTCACCGCGCAGGCCTGGCAACCCCAGCTCGACGCCGGCACCGTGCATCTGGTGGAAACCCAGGACCTGCATAGCCTGATCCGCATGGTGGTGCGCGGCCGCCTCGATGCGCTCTACGCCAACCCACAGGTGGTGCGCTACCAGCTCGGCCAACTGGACATGACCGACAACGACCTGCAACTGGACCCGCAATTGCCGCTGACCTACACCAGTTTCCACCTCAGCAGCGCAAGCCGGCCGGATCTGATCAAACGCTTCGACGCCTTCCTCGCCCAACGGCCGGATACGGTGCAGCGCCTCAAGGCGCGCTACGGCCTGTGAACCTCATGGGCTCACTTTGATGTAACGACCACCGACGCTGATGCCCATGCCGCCATAGTCCTGACAGCCCTCGGCGAACACCTCCTGCACGCGCAGCTCGATGCCCTCACGCAGCAGTTGCACCGCACAGCCGCTGCCCAGGCCGGCATCCTCCAGGCGCATCTGCACGCCATCACCGACCAGCTTGCCATCCAGCTCACCGATGGCGGCTGGACCATATTCCTCGACTCGGGCACCGGCACGCACGGGCGAGAAACTGCCGTGATAGCCGCCACTGCCATCCTCACTGATCAACAGCTCGCTCCACACCGCCTGGCCGCCGTAGCGCAGGTAGCGGCCGACGGGGCTGGCGCTCAGCGCCGGATAATCCAGTGCCTCGGCCACCTTGCGCAGGTGCAGGCGGGTCGAGGAGCCGCTGAGGTTGTTGTCCAGCGCCACGCCCAGCCAGGCACGCGCCATGTCCGCATCGCCAGCGCGCAGATTGGCGAGGATGAGATTGTTCAGCGCCAACTCCAACTGTGCCGTATCGTCATCCTCGACGCGTCGTAACTGACGCTCGAACGCTTCGATGGCCTGCTCAAAGCGGCCGTCCTGATAGGCGGCGCTGCCGACCTGGTTGCACTGCACCGCTGTGGCGCATTCTTCGGTCGCCTGCACGGCACCCGCGAGCCCCAGCAGCAGCGGCAGGAGCAATAATTTCGAGCGAATCAGCATGGATGGCATCCTTGCAGTAGTGAGTGTGTATCTTGCATAGAAGCAGCAGGCCTTACTCTCATAAGCCCCACACGTACTCGGAGCAACGATGGAAGCCGGAACCGCGCAACTGACGATGACCGTACTGATGACCCCGGATATGGCCAATTTCTCCGGAAATGTCCACGGTGGCACCCTGCTCAAGTACCTCGACGAGGTCGCCTACGCCTGTGCCAGCCGCTATGCCGGTTGCTATGTGGTGACCCTGTCGGTGGACCAGGTGATGTTCCGCGAACCGGTGCATGTCGGTGAGCTGGTCACCTTCCTCGCCTCGGTCAACCACACCGGCCGCACCTCGATGGAGATCGGCATCAAGGTCATCACCGAGAACATCCGTGAGCGCTCGGTGCGCCACACCAACAGTTGCTTCTTCACCATGGTCGCGGTCGATGCCAATGGCCGCCCGGCGCCGATCCCTGAACTGCAGCCGGATACCGCCGACGGCCTGCGCCGCCAGCGCCAGGCCAAGCAGCGCCGGCAGATTCGCGACGAGTTGCAACAGCGCTACCAGGCGTTGAGCGACGAAAAGAACCAGGCATAGGGTCGTAACGGGCGGGCCATCGCCTCCTCAATCGTGACCGATATAGAACAGCAGCTCGCGACGCTGCGGATGATCCTTGAGCCAGGTACGAATCTCGTCGGCGCGAGCGATGGCTTCCTCGCCGGCGATGCGGCTGAAGCGCTCACGTCGGGCCTGCTCACTGGCCTGCTGACGCACCTGGCGCTGCCAGGCGTCGGTGAAGATCGCTGGCATGCGCTGGCTCAGCTCCAGGGCCTTGAGCAATTGCCATTCGCCGCTGTCCAGCCAGGCTTCGTCGCAAGTACCGCATAGGTCGAGACGGTTGGCACGGGTGCCGCTGATCTGAAACTTGCTCATCAGCTTGGCGCACTTGGGGCAACTCAGGGCATGACTGGTTTCGCCCGCTTCGGCCTCGGCGGCCAGCTCGGTTGATGTCTCGTGTGCTGGCTGGCGCTCGGCCCAGTCGCGGTAGTGCAGCAGGCTGACCAGTGTGCCTTGGCACTGTGCGCAGCCGTGGCCAAGCAGGCCATCTTCGAGTTTTGCTGGTTGCAGGCGAGTCGTACGGCAGGCGGGGCAATGCATGGTGACGTCCTTTTCATCTGAAGAGAGCGAACGCTAATGCAGAGCCGACGCATGGGCAAGCAACTGTGCTGAGAAGCACGTGGCAGATAAGCTAAGCTCTGTCTCCCGAAGCCGGAGTCGCCATGATCAACCTGTTCGATGTCTTCCTGCTGATGCTGTTCGCTGCCGTCTGCGCCTGGCTGTGGCGCGGCCACGGTATTCGCGAGCGTGCGCTGGCCTTCGCCAAGCAGCACTGCGCCAAACTCGACGTGGAGCTGCTCGATGGCGCCGTGGCATTGCGCCGCTTGGCCATCCAGCGTGATGCCAGGGGCCATCGCCGTCTGGCGCGACTCTATGACTTCGAGTTCACCGTCACCGGCGAGCAGCGCCTGCGCGGGCATATCAGCATGTTCGGCCCGCACCTCGGCCGCATCGAACTGCAGCCCCACCCGATATTGGAGCCGCAGCCCGAGCCGGTTGCGGTGCAGCAGCCAGGCAACGTCATCCGCCTGGAAGACTGGCGGCGCAAGGCGCAGTAGAGCAGCGTGCAGCCTCAATCGTAGGAGCCTGCTTGCCTGATACTGCGCCACTTGATCGCCGGCAAGCCGGCTCCTACATGATGTAGAGACCTATCAACTGCGCTGCAGCAGAAAGTCAGCCACGCGCTCGGCACTGTCTGCCGGTTGCTCCTGCATGAAGCAGTGCCCACCCGGCACCACCTGACTGCGCACATGGGGGTTGCTCGCGCACCAGCGCGCCACGGACTTGGCAACGAAGGGATAGGTGCGTGAGCCATGAATCACTTCGGTCGGCGTCGTCACCTTGGCCAGCGAAGGCCACAGGCGCCGCGGGAAGGAACCGAAAATATCCGCCTCGCGGCTGGGTCGACACTTGAGTTCGACACCGCCCTCGACGTCCTTCAGCGCATGCTCGATATAGGCGTCGAATGCCGCCTCGTCCCAGCCACGGAACATGCCACGACCATGCAGCGCAGCGTGCGCGCTGGCACGGTCCGGCCATTGCCGGCGGCGCTTCTGCGCCTTCTTCGCCATGCCGGTGCGCTGCGCCAGACCGACCACATCGGACAGCGCCATCACCCCGATCATCGCCGGGCTGAACAGCACCGGATCGAGCAGCACGGCACGGCGGAACAGCTCGGGATGGCGCGCCAGGATCAGGCTGGTGAGCACACCGCCGAAGCTGTGGCCAAGGGCGAAGCGCGGCACTTCACCGAACGACCCACGCAGGGCATCAAAGGCTTCCACCGCCAGCTCGGCGCTACGGTTCCAGCCATGAAAGCGGCCGCCATGGTCGCTGTCACCATGGCCCTGCACGTCGCACAGCCAGAGGTCGAAGTCCTCGGCCAGCAGCGCCAGCATCGGCGTGTAGACACGCCCGCAATAGCCATTGCCGTGCAGGAAATGCAGCAGCGGCTTGCCCGACGGCGGTGTGTACCAGCCGCGCAGGGTGAAGCCGGCAGAGGTGTCATGAGACCAGGGCAGCAGTTGCATTGAGGTTATCCACAGCGACGAAAGCGCGGCGAGTTTATCAGTCTGTCGCAGGGATTCGGCAGGTGGCGAAGGAGGCAGTCAGCACGTCGACGTTCTGTGCCTGATCGAAGATCAACTCCAGCCGTGAGTCCCTGCGCCATTCGCTCGGACTCCAGGCCGCCAACGCTTGCCCCTGCAAGGCATTCAACGAATGCCAGCCTTCAGCACCATGCAGCACGGCCTTGGCCCTGCGCCAACCCAGGCTCTGCAGCCACCGGCTGACCTGCTCGAGGTCGAAACGCTGGCTCGGGTGCCAGCGCCAGCCAATGCTCCAGCCCTCGGTCTGATCCTGCACCTGGCAGACAGGCTCGGCGGCGTTGCGCCAGATCTGCGCCAGGCCGGGTGCAGCTGTAGGTAACTCGGCGCTCACCTCGATGGGCGAGGCCTGCGCCGCCAGGCCCGGCAACAGGGCCAGGTCGAGCCGACCCTGCGTGGTCCAGTGCAGCGGCACGGATGGCAGATCGGTAGCAATCCGCACTCGCGTCTCGACGTCCAAGCCTTCGCTCTTGTTCAACAGCAGCAAGCCGGCTTCATCCAGCGCCTGGCTCTGCACGTCCGGCAGCGGTTGGCCTGCCGCCAGCGCGGCAGCATCCAGCACCAGCAGTGCCGGTTGCACGGCCAACACACCGAGCCAGGGCGGCTGACGCAATTGCGCCAGCAACTGCGCCGGATGGCCCAGGCCGGACGGCTCGATCAGCAGGCGGTCGGGCCTGGCCTTGCGCAGCAGGCGCCCGAGGCCAACCTGAAACGGCGCGCCATTGACGCAGCACAGGCAACCACCGGCCACTTCGGCCATGGCAATGCCGTCGTCGCCCTGCTCGAGCAAGGCGGCGTCCAGACCGATCTGGCCGAATTCGTTGATCAGCACCGCCCAGCGCTCGCCCGCCGGTTTCTGCGCCAGCAGGTGACGGATCAACGTGGTCTTACCGGCACCGAGCGGGCCGGCAATGAGGTGGGTAGGGATTTGACTGAGCATGAATTGATGTTCGGTGGTTCGCCAGACAAGTGCCAGCACAGACTGCGATTAAGCAGCATGTTAGATTCGCCGGCAGTTTTTCGGGAGTCGAAACGATGCGTGCATGGCTGTTGCTGTTTTCCCTGCTGCCGGGCCTGGCCCTGGCCGAGGCCTGCGTGGTGCATAGCCAGGCCGAACGCCTGGACGTGAAGGTCTGCCAGGAGAATCGCAACATCCCCGCCACGCTGTTTCGCGAGGGCTTCTGCCAGCCGCAGTTGCAAGGCCAGACGGTCGAGGTGGAGTTCGTCGAGCAGTGCCCCAAGGGTGCCCACGGCGTCTGCCAGAACGCGCGCGCCGGTAGCGGTATGTACCTGCAGGACATCCACTACTACGGCGTGGCCAGCGACGCGTTGTACCTGGAGCCGGCCTGCAAGACGCAGTATCAGGGCCAGTGGATCAAGCCCTGAGCCGAGTGCTGTAGGGCGGGTGCAACCCGCCACTCCCTGCATGGCGGGTTGCACCCGCCCTACGCGGAAACGCTGACATCAAACTGTCACCCAACAGGCGCCTAATGACCTCGGGTACCTCACGTAACCCTCATGCCGAGTCACGCGTTGGCATGATCTCTTGGTGCTTAAGGCCGGGGCAGTCGCTCCGGCCTATTTTTTATGCCCCATTGCAGTGGATCATTTCTCGTAGGAGCCGCGCCTCGCGGCGAATAGTGATCACACCGCAGGTTTCCTGAACAACCACGATCGCTTCGCCCCGAGGCGGGGCTCCTACCGTCGTCAGCGGGCGATATTCAGGCCAGCCAATCCAGGGTCAACAGCAAGCGTCGCTGCCCGGCCGGCGGTTGCGGCGAACGGTGAATCAACCCACGCCCCTCGTTACCCTGCCACTTCTCGCCCTTGGCCAGCGCTACATGGCCGGCATCGAGACGCTGGATCAACGCCTCGTCCTGCGGCTCTGCACCTGGCTGGCCGAGCTTGCTGCGCGGCATCACGCCCTCCTCCAGCCAGTCGCTGCCGACACCGGCATAGCTGGTGATCAGCCGCACCGGCACATGGTCGACGTGAAACCGCGGGCACATGGCCTTGTCCAGCGCGCGCAGGCGCAGCCCTATACGCTGCGCGTCGAGCAGGCAGGCATAGGCCCGCACCAGCCAGGCCACGTCGGCGAGAAAGGCCGCCTGACCCGGCAGATCGGCGTACTGCGCCACCAGGCCGTCGAGGTTCGGCTCGCTGTCCGCGCGCGGCAGCTCCAGGGTCATGGACTGCGCCAGCGGTTCACCTTGCGCCAGTAGCGCGTCAGCGAAGTCGGCGATCTGCGCCGGCAGGCGGCGCTGCCAGACGGCCAGGTTGACGCCGTCATGCAGCACCTCGCTGAGCACCTGGATATCCTCGCCCAGCACCTGCCGGGACACTTTCGGCAACTGCAGGGCGAACATCAGGCGGCCTCCTGCTGCCAGGCACCGAACGGGTCAGCGAGCAGGCACCAGGCATCCGGGCCGCCAGCCATTTCCTCGTCGGTCAGCAGGCAGTCGTCCAGCTCACGCACCAACTGCGGGAAGTCGATGTTCTGGCCAATGAATACCAGCTCCTGGCGGCAGTCGCCGACTTCGGCGCTCCAGTGCTTCATGATCGTCTGCAGACCTTCCTCGTCCTGCGGCCAGTGCTGCTTGGGCACGAAGCGCCACCAGCGTCCGGCCAAGCCGTGGCGCATCAGCCCGCCGGCCTGCGACCAGCTGCCGGCCTCCTGATATTTGCTGGCCAGCCAGAAAAAGCCCTTGGAGCGCAGCAGACGACCGTTGCGCCATTCCTGAGAGAGGAAATCGAAGAAGCGCTGCGGATGGAACGGCCGGCGCGCGCGGTAAGCGCTGGAGGCGATGCCGTATTCCTCGGTTTCCGGTACGTGTTCGCCGCGCAGTTCCTTGAGCCAGCCCGGTGCCTGCGAGGCGCGGTCGAAGTCGAAGCGGCCGGTGTCGAGGATCTTGTTCAGGGCGATCTGCCCCATGCTCATGGCCTGGATGTCGGCGTGGGTGTTGAGCCCGCGCAGGATGGCCATCAACTCCTCGCGCTCGGCCTGGCTGATCAGGTCGATCTTGCTGATGAGGATCACGTCGGCGAACTCCACCTGCTCGATCAGCAGGTCGGTGATCGAGCGTTCGTCCTCCTCGCCCAGGGTTTCGCCACGGCTGGCCAGGCTGTCGGCCTCATGGAAATCGCGCAGGAAGTTCACTCCGTCGACCACCGTGACCATGGTGTCCAGCCGCGCCAGGTCGGACAGGCTGCGACCCTGCTCGTCGCGGAAGGTGAAGGTCTCGGCCACCGGCAGCGGCTCGCTGATGCCGGTGGATTCGATCAGCAGGTAGTCGAAGCGGCCTTCACTGGCCAGGCGGCTGACCTCGTCGAGCAGGTCTTCGCGCAAGGTGCAGCAGATGCAGCCGTTGCTCATCTCCACCAGCTTCTCTTCGGCGCGGTTGAGGCTGACGTCCTGCTGGACGGTGGCACCGTCGATGTTGATCTCGCTCATGTCGTTGACGATCACCGCGACCTTGCGGCCTTCGCGGTTCTTCAGCACATGGTTGAGCAAGGTGCTCTTGCCGGCGCCGAGAAAGCCGGACAGCACGGTAACGGGTAGACGCTGATTCATGGGGGTGTTCCTCGTTCAGTCACGGTCACGCTGATGTTTTTCGCGCTGCTCCTGGCGCTCCTTGGCTTCGATGCACAGGGTCGCGGTGGGGCGCAGCAGCAGGCGTTTCAGGCCGATGGGTTCGCCGGTCTCGGCGCACCAGCCGTATTCGCCACGCGCCAGGCGTTCGAGCGCCTGGTCGATCTTGTCCAGCAGCTTCTTTTCCCGCTCCAGCAGGCGCAGCTGCCACTGGCGCTGCTCCTCGGCGGCACCGATATCGGCGACGTCGCTGCTGGTATCGGGCTGGCGCAGCTCGGTGAATTCCTCATCGATGCGCGCCTGCAACTCGGCACGCTGAGTCAGCAGCAGCTCGCGGAAGAACTGCTGCTGGGCGTCGTTCATGTAGTCGTCGGCTGGCTGGGCCAACAGTTCGTCTTCGGTGGTCGCGGTCAGGGTCATGGCAAATCGGCTGGCTTGTTTCAATTGTTATAACATAACATTTATTTCTGACAGCAACCCACGGATTTGCGATGAACGAACAGCCTCTGCCGGATATTGCCGCCCAAGCCACCCACCATGACCTGCCGCTGGACTGGGTCGGCATGGCCGGCATCGCCCTGCCCATTCGTCTGGCGGACGCCGCCGTGACCGCCAGCGTCGATATCGGCGTCAGTCTCGACGATGCCGGCGCGCGCGGCATCCACATGTCGCGCCTGTACCTGGCGGCGCAGCGCCTGGTGCATCAGCCATTGAACGTGCCGGCGGTGCTGCAGGTGCTGGACGACTGCCTGAGCAGTCACCAGGTGCTGTCCGACAGCGCCACCCTGACTCTGCGCGGCGAAGTGCCGCTCAAGCGTCCGGCGCTGGTCAGCCCATTGAACGGTTGGAAGGGCTACCCCTTCGAGCTACGTGCTCGTCAGGACGGTCGCGGAGTGAACATCGAATTACAGGTCGAGGTCGGTTACTCCTCCACCTGCCCTTGCTCGGCAGCGCTGGCACGGCAGCTGATCCAACAACGCTTCGCCTGGGACTTTCCCGACCAGCAGGTGGATTACTCCAGCGTGCTCGACTGGCTCGGCTCGACCCAGGGCATCGTCGCCACCCCGCACAGTCAGCGCAGTACGGCGACCCTGCAACTGCGCCTGGCGCCAGGCTGCGTCGAACTGCCCGTGCTGGCACTGATCGATAGCGCCGAACACGCCCTCGGCACACCGGTACAGACCGCGGTGAAGCGCGCCGACGAACAGGCCTTCGCCCTTGCCAACGGACAAAATCTGATGTTCTGTGAAGACGCTGCCCGCCGCCTGCACAAAGCCCTATACCAGCTACCTCAGGTCAGCGCCTTGCGCTTGCGGGTCGTGCACGCGGAAAGCCTGCACGCCCACGACGCAGTGGCCGAAAGCAGCTGGAACTGGAGTTGAACAGGCATGCGGTTTTGCCTGCATCTGGCGTCGGCAAAAGCCGCCCCTGAGCCAGCGCCAGAAGCGCCGCCGACGTGCTGATCCCGAGGAGTCGTCACGCATGAAACGCCTGGCCATCTCTCTGCTACGCGGCTACCAGTACCTGATCAGCCCATTGCTGGGGCCGCGCTGCCGTTTTCACCCCAGTTGCTCACACTACGCCATCGAGGCATTGCAACAGCACGGCCTGCTACGCGGCCTGTGGCTGACCCTGCGCCGGCTGCTGCGCTGTCACCCCTGGCATCCGGGCGGCCACGACCCAGTACCGCCCACCGATCGTTGCCCCCAGAAACATCGTCATGACTGATGTACAGCAGCCGGGGTTATCTCAGCGGCCTGCGTAGCAAAGGGCGCGATGGCTATCCTGAACGGGTAACGGCCATTCCCGGAGCGGCTGCTTGAGCGGCCTGGAACCGGGCAAAGCCTGTGGCGTCTGTGCTTAGATAGACGCTCACGCTGTAAAGGACACCGCATGCAGATCGAACTGATCGAGATCCGCGACCACCTGAATCGCTACGCCCCCTTCGACAACCTGCCGGAACAAACTCTCGACGAGATCGCCCGCCAGGTGCAGGTGGGCTACTTCAAGGCCGGTAGCGAAATCCTCGCCGTCGGTGCGCCAATCCACGAGCTGCATTACGTGCGCAGCGGCGCGGTGGAAATCCACCGGCGCGGCGGCGAACTGCACAATCGCCTCAGCGAGGGCGACATCTTCGGCCAGGCCGGGCTGCTGCGCGGCAACAAGGTGCGCCTGGGTGCCACCGCGATCGAAGACAGCCTTATCTACTTCATCCCCGGCGCGCTGTTCCATCAGCTCTGCGAGCAGTTCGACAGCTTCGCCGACTTCGTCGAGGCCGAAGGCCAGTCGCGTCTGAAATCCGCCCTGGAAGACAGCCACGGCAAGGCCAGCGAGCTGATGAAGATCAAGGTGCGCAAGCTGATCTCGCGCAGTGCGATCAGCGTGCCCCTGGATACGCCGATCCAGCAGGTGGCGCAGGTGATGACCGAACACAGCGTGTCCTCGGTGATCGTCGTCGACCCCGGCACGCGCTGGCCCGACCCGAGCCAGGTGGACGTGGCCGACCAGCAGAGCCAGGTCATGGCCGGCATCCTCACCGACCGCGACCTGCGCACCCGCGTGGTCGCCGCCGGGCTGGCCAGCGATACCCCGGTCAGCCAGATCATGACGCCCAACCCCATCACCCTGCAGGCCGACGACTCGGTGTTCGAGGCCATGCTGTGCATGCTGCGCAACAACATCCACCACCTGCCGGTGCTGCATCGCCGGCGCCCAGTGGGCGTGGTGGCGCTGGCCGACATCATCCGCTACGAGTCGCGCAGCAGCCTGTATCTGGTCAACGGCATCTTCAACAAGACCTCGGTGGAGGGGCTCAAGAGCCTGCTGCCGGACCTGCGCGCCACCTTCGTGCGCATGGTCGCCGACGATGCCAGCGCACACATGGTCGGCAGCGCCATGAGCGGCATCGGTCGTGCCTTCAGCCAACGTCTGCTGGAGTTGGCCGAACAGAAACTCGGCCCGCCACCGGTGCCCTACTGCTTCATGGCCGCCGGCTCCATGGCCCGCGACGAACAACTGCTGCTCACCGACCAGGACAACGCCCTGGTGCTCGACGATAGCTTCGATGCGGACGAACACGACGCCTACTTCGCCGAACTGGCGCAGTTCGTCAGCGACGGCCTGGCCGCCTGCGGCTACAGCTACTGCAAGGGCGGCATCATGGCCACCAACCCCAAGTGGCGACAACCACTGAAGGTCTGGCGGCAGTACTTCAGCGAATGGATCGAGCGGCCCAACCCGGAAACTCTGCTCAACGCCAGCATCTTCTTCGACCTCGACGGCCTCTACGGCGAAACCGAGCTGGTGGAAAATCTCAAGGATCTGCTGGCACAGAAGGCCAGCGCCAGTCCCGCCTTCCTCGCCGCGCTGGCGCGTAACGCGCTCAACCGCACGCCGCCGCTGGGCTTCTTCCGCACCTTCGTGATGGAAACCGACGGCCGCCACCGCAACATCATCAACCTCAAGGGCCGCGGCACCGCGCCGCTCACCGACCTGATCCGCGTGCACGCCCTGGCCTGTGGTTCCAAGGCGCAAAACTCGCTGGATCGCCTCGACGCCATCGCTGCCACCAAGCTGCTGCCCAAGGAAGCGCTGGAGCACCTGCGCTACGCCTTCGAGTTCCTCAGCCTGGTGCGCGTGCGCCATCAGGCCCGTGAAGTCGAAGCCAGCAACGCGCCAAGCAACTACATCGAGCCGGAACAGTTCAGCGCCAGCGAACGCCAGCACCTCAAGGAAGCCTTCCAGGTGATCAGCAACGCGCAGAAATTCCTGCGCTTTCGCTACCCGGCGCAACCGGCGAGCCGTCCGCGATGAGTGAGCGCGCGGCCCAGGACTGGCCGCAACTGTTCGCCAGCCTCGCCGACAGCAGCCGCGATCCGCGCCTGCGCGCCTACTACGGCGCCGGCTGCGTCGCCGCCGATACGCCGCTGCAGGATGTCCCGCTGGTGGCACTGGACGTGGAAACCACCGGCCTAGACCCTCGCGAAAACGCCATCGTCAGCCTTGGCCTGGTACCGCTGAGCCTGCAACGCATCCGCTGCAGCGAGTCGCGCTATTGGGTGGTCAAGCCCACCGGCGAGCTGAACGCCGAATCGGTCACCTTCCACCACATCACCCACAGCGACATCCGCCACGCCCCGCGCCTGGCCAGCGTGCTGGACGAGTTGCTCGAAGCAATGGCCGGCAAGGTGGTGGTGGCGCACTACCGCAACATCGAACGCAGCTTCCTCGACCAGGCCGTGCGCCAGCACCTGGGCGAAGGGCTGATCTTCCCCATCATCGACACCATGGAATTGGAAGCCCGCCTGCACCCCAAACGCACCGTGGGCTGGTGGGACCGCCTGCGCGGCCGACAGCCAATTTCCATCCGCCTGGCCGACAGCCGCCTGCGCTACGGCCTGCCGCTGTACTCGGCGCACCATGCACTGACTGACGCGCTGGCCTGTGGAGAGTTGCTGCAGGCGCAGGTGGCGACGCACTATCCGGGGCGTACACCGATCAGCGCTCTCTGGAGCTGAACCCCAGCCACCCGCGCGACGCGCGGGTGCTCTTGAATCAAGACAACACAAGCACAGGCCCATGAATCGTCGCAAAAAGATCAAACAACTGCTCGAGGCTCACGCCAAAAAGGCCAACGCCAAGCTCGCGCCTAAAAGCAACAAACCCAAGTACATCAGCAAAGCTGACAGGGCGAAGTTGGAGGCTGAAGCGGCTCAAGAGCCTGTCACGCCCGCTGAGTAAGAGTCGAATAGACGGATGATTTGATCGTTCCCACGCTCCGCGTGGGAACGCAGCCCAGGACGCTCTGCGTCCGTTACGGTTTACGCAGAGTCCGCCGACGCAGAGCGTCTCGAACGGCGGTGCCCACGCAGAGCGTGGGTACCATCGGCAAAGAGCACCCTCTCTCCTAGTCCCTAGCAAAAGCTTCGCGATTGAAGCGAAATGCCGCCCAGCCGCTCTGACCCGGCGCTAGCCGAGGACCTTGTCGGCGGTATACACCGCCTCATCGAGAAACACGTTGACCGCCGGGTGATCACGTTCGCCCTTGCGGTAGGCGAGGAAGACGCCGCGCTGGATAGCCGGCAGCAGCGGTATGGCGGTGACACCAGGTAGCGTTCGTACCAGGCGCAGGCCGGAGACGATGGAGATGGAGTTGCCCGAGGCGACCATGGCCGCGACCATCTCGAAGCCGGCGCAGTGGGCGTTGATGCGCGGCGCGTAGCCCGAGCGGCGGCACAGGTTGGTGATGAATTCGCCGAACGAGCTGCCGGTGGAGTCCAGCGCCCAGGCTTCGTCGCGCAGCTCGGCGATAGTCAGGCTGGCGCGCCTGGCCAGCGCGTGATCAATCGGCAGCAGCACGTGCAGCAGGTCCTGGGTCAGGGGAATCAGCGCGTAGTTCTCGCGGTTCTCGTCGGGCTGCACGGCCAGGTCGTCGATCACCGCCACATCGATCTGCCAGGCGCCGAGAGCGCTGAGGCTTTCCTGCGGCTCCAGTTCCAATACCACCACGTTCAAGCGCGGGTAGGCGCTGCGCAGCGTACGCACGGTTTCCGCGATTACCGCCACGGCGATCGAGGGGAAGGCTGCCACGCGCAATTCACCGGCGATTTCGCCGCGCAGCAGCGCCAGCTCCGAGCGTGCTTCGTCGAGCACCATGAGGATGCGTTCGGCATGCGCCACCAGGCGCTCGCCGGCCGGGGTCAGCACCACACCGCGCCCGCGCCGTTCGATCAGCGCCATGTCCGCCTCGCGTTCGAGCTGGGCAACCTGCTGCGAAACGGCCGAGGGCGTCAGGTGCAGCGACTCGGCAGCGGCGGCCATGGTGCGGCAGCGGGCCAGTTCACGCAGGGTGCGCAGGCGGGTGATGTCCATGACGCGATCTCAATAGTTAAGGGTCGCTAACGAATAGGTTAAAAATAAATCAGTATACATAATGATATGGCCGGCCTTAGATAGAGATATCCACACGCGCTGAACCGGGCGCGTGGTTCACCCACATACAGGCATCGCTGAAAACCGGGTTTTCAGCGATGCCCACAGAAGAAGAATCTCGCCATGGCTATCAGCGTTTTCGACCTGTTCAAAGTCGGTATCGGCCCCTCCAGCTCCCACACCGTCGGCCCGATGCGCGCGGCCGCGCTGTTCACCCACGCCCTGGAAAACCACGGCCACATGCCGCAGGTGACCCGTGTCGCCGCCGAGCTGTATGGCTCGCTGGGCGCCACCGGCAAGGGCCACGGCAGTGACAAGGCGGTGCTGCTCGGCCTCAGCGGCTACGAGCCGGACACCGTCGACGTGGACCAGGTGCCGGGCTACATCGAGGCTATCCGCCGCGACAAGCGCATCGTCCTGGCCGGCAAGCACGCCGTCGCCTTCGACGAGAAGGCCGACCTGAAGATGTTCCGCAAGGCGCTGCCGCTGCATGCCAACGGCCTGCGCTTCGCCGCCTTCGATGCCGCCGGCATTCAGGTGCACGAGGCCACCTACTACTCGGTGGGCGGCGGCTTCGTGGTCAGCGAGGCGATCCTCGCCGACGGCTCCAAGCACAAGGTCATTGCCCCGGACGCCACCAGCCTGCCGCTGCCGTTCAGCAGTGGCGCCGACCTGCTGCGCCTGGCGCGCGAGAACGGCATCGGCATTGCCGAGGTGATGCGCCGCAACGAACGCCACTGGCGCAGCGACGAAGAGACCGATGCCGGCCTGCTGGAAATCTGGAAGGTGATGCAGGCCTGCGTCGACCGTGGCTGCCGCACCGAAGGCATCCTGCCGGGTGGCTTCAAGGTGCGCCGCCGTGCCGCGATCCTCGCGCGCAAGCTGGGCGGCTTCCAGCGCAGCTACCTGGAAGACCCGCTGCGCATGCTCGACTGGGTCAACCTCTGGGCCCTGGCGGTGAACGAGGAGAATGCCGCCGGTGGCCGCGTGGTCACCGCGCCCACCAACGGCGCCGCCGGCATCATCCCGGCCGTGCTGCACTACTACGCCAATGCCATTTCCGGCGCCAGCGACCGCGGCATCATCGATTTCCTGCTCACCGCCGGCGCCATCGGCATCCTGTACAAGGAAAACGCCTCGATCAGCGGCGCCGAAGTCGGCTGCCAGGGTGAAGTCGGCGTGGCCTGTTCGATGGCGGCCGGCGCGCTGTGCGCGGTACTCGGCGGCACCCCGGAGCAGGTCGAGAACGCCGCCGAGATCGGCATGGAGCACCACCTGGGCCTGACCTGCGACCCGGTCGGCGGCCTGGTGCAGATCCCCTGCATCGAGCGCAACGCCATCGCTTCGGTCAAAGCCATCAACGCCGCGCGTATGGCGCTGTACGGCGATGGCTCGCACTACGTAAGCCTGGACAAGGTGATCAAGACCATGCGCGAGACCGGCGCCGACATGCTGACCAAATACAAGGAAACCGCCCGTGGCGGCCTGGCGGTGAATATCATCGAGTGCTGATACGCTATCGCCATATGCAAAACGCCGCGAACCTGCACAGGTTCGCGGCGTTTTTGTGTGTGGCAGGGGGCGATGATCGGGCGTTGAAAGCCCCCTCTCACCCTGATGCCAGTCAGTTGAGCGTCGACACTGCGAATGCGTAGGAGCGGCGCCCCCGCCGCGAACCAGGGCGATGCGCAATTGACAAGCTTCGCCCCGGGGCGGGGCTCCTACGAAAGGCAACTTTGGCGGCCTTATCTGATCGGCAACCCTATCCCTCTCCCATAAATGGGAGAGGGACACAGCGACGCTCTCCTCGATGCCCTTCTCCCTTGGGAGAAGGTGGCGCCAAGCGCCGGATGCGGGGGTAGCCCGCCTAACGCGGCTCGCTCATCAGGCCTTTGACGATGGAAATACAGCCCACCAGCAGCACGATGGTGAACGGCAGGCCCGTCGACACGGCCATCGCCTGCAGCGCCACCAGACCGCCACCGAGCAGCAGAGCGATGGCGATGACGCCTTCGATGCTGGCCCAGAACACGCGCTGCGGTACCGGTGCATTGACCTTGCCGCCCGCGGTGATGGTGTCGATCACCAGCGAGCCCGAGTCCGACGAGGTGATAAAGAACACCACCACCAGCACGATACCGATGAACGAGGTGATGCCGGTCAACGGCATTTCACCGAGCATGCTGAACAGCTTCAGCTCCAGGCCGGCGTCCTGCGCACCGGTGAAACCATCGACCAGCAACTGGTTGATGGCGGTGCCACCGAAGGCGGTCATCCACAGCACCGAGACCAGCGACGGCACCAGCAGTACGGCAACGAGGAATTCACGCACGCTGCGGCCACGGCTGACGCGGGCGATGAACATGCCCACGAACGGCGACCAGCTGATCCACCATGCCCAGTAGAAGGCGGTCCAGCCCTGGCTGAAGTTGGCATCTTCACGGCCGACCGGGTTGGACAGCGCCGGCAGGTACTGCAGGTAAGCGCCGAGGTTCTTGAAGAAGTCGGTGAAGATCACCAGGGTCGGCCCGGCGATGATGATGAACAGCAGCAGGGCCATGGCCAGGCCCATGTTGATCTCCGACAGGCGCTTGACGCCCTTGTCGAGGCCGGCGACCACAGAGGCCAGGGCGATCAGAGTGATGGCGACGATCAGCAGCACCTTGGTGGTGTCCGTGGCCGGGATGCCGAACAGGTATTCCACACCCGCAGCCGCTTGCTCCGCGCCCAAACCCAGCGAAGTGACCAGACCGAACAGTGTGGCGAATACCGCAAGAATGTCGACGATATGCCCCGGCCAGCCCCAGACGCGCTCACCGAGGATCGGGTAGAAGATCGAGCGGATCGACAGTGGCAGGCCCTTGTTGAACGAGAACAGCGCCAGCGCCAGCGCGACGATGGCGTAGATCGCCCAGGGGTGCAGGCCCCAATGGAAGATGGTCGCGGCCATGCCCAGGCGCACGGCCTCCTCGGCATTACCGGCGGCGCCGCCAAGCGGAGCCCAGTCGGTACGCACACCGTCTTCACCGACGGTGATCCCGCCCATCGCCGCGCTGTAGTGCGACATGGGTTCGGACACACCGTAGAACATCAGACCGATGCCCATACCGGCGGCGAACAGCATGGAGAACCAACCCATGTAGGTGTAGTCGGGGGTCGCGTCCTTGCCACCGAGGCGCACCTTGCCCAGCGGCGAGACGATCAGCCCTAGGCAGAGCAGGACGAAGATGTTGGCGGCGCCGATAAAGAACCAGGCCATGTGGTGAGTGAGCCAGTCGCGCACACCACTGAACAGCGGTTCGATCTGATTCTGCAGGGCCAGGGCGAGGATCACGAAGATCACCGCGACCAGTGCGGAGATGGTGAAGACCTTGCCGTGAATGTCGAGGGCGAAGACGAACTGCCCTTTGATGTTGTCCTGACCGATGACGTAATCGGTGTCGATCAGGTTGGCTTCACCGGTCGGTGCCGGGATGCCTTCGTGGGTTTCCGCTGCGGATGGCGGGGACGTGTCATGCGAAGGGACGTTTCCCATACGAGGCGTACTCCTTGATGTGTTTTGGGCTCGCTAAGCCGAACGTGAACAGGACGGATGCCCTCCTCGAATTAAAGACGACCTGCAAACGGGTCGAACCGGAAAGGGTAACACATGAATTCCGCTCACTCAGACTCACAGACACATGAGAGTCCTGAATAATTCCTCGAAAGGTGGCAATTTGCCCGACACTGCCATTCGCCAGATAGCCATGGCAGGATGCTCGCGAACGCTGCATAACCCCCGTGGTCAGCTGCACACAGCCTGTGCAAAGGAAGACCCTGCATGCCTGCGGATTTCGGCATTCCCCATTTGTTCGCGTATCTGATCGCCACCATCCACGCCCTTGGCGTATTGGCCGCGATCCACGCCGTGCTGACCGTGCGCACCGCCCAGGGCGCGCTGGCCTGGGGCCTGTCGCTGTTCTTCATGCCCTACCTGACGCTGCTGCCGTACCTGGTGTTCGGCCGCAGCCGCTTCGATGCCTACGTCAAGGCGCGACGCCAGGCCGACAAGGAAATGCACCACGCCATGGCCGAACAGGACTGGCGCCCCTGGGTCGAGGAAGCCAAGGCGGCGCACCTGTCGCCGGCCTACGACCGCCTGCGCGCGCTGCCGCGCCTGTCGCATCTGCCCGGCCTGATCGGTAACCGCGTCGAACTGCTGATCGACGGCGAAGCCACCTTCGCCGCCATCTTCGCGGCCCTGGCCGGCGCCCAGCAGGTGATCCTGCTGCAATTCTTCATCATCCGCGATGACCGCCTCGGCCGGCGCCTGCAAGACGTACTGCTGGAGCGCGCCGCCGCGGGCGTACAGGTGCATGTGCTGTATGACGGCGTCGGCAGCCATTCGCTATCCGCCGCCTTCATCGATCGCCTGCGCCGCGGCGGCGTGCAGATACACGCCTTCCCCACACGCGCCGGGCTGTTCAATCGCTTTCAGCTGAATTTCCGCAATCACCGCAAGATCGTCGTGGTCGACGGCGAGATCGGCTTTCTCGGCGGGCTCAACGTCGGCATCGAATACCTCGGGCAGAAGCCGCCACTGGCGCCCTGGCGCGACATCCACGTCGAGGTGCGCGGCCCCGTGGTGGCCAGCCTGCAGGAAGCCTTCGCCGAAGACTGGTACTGGGCCTGTCAGAAGCTGCCGCCGCTGCTGATGCCGAGCAAGCAGGATGACCCCGGCCTGCTCTGCCAGGTGGTCGCCAGCGGCCCGGCCGACCCGCAGGAAACCTGCTCGCTGCTGTTCGTCGAAGCGATTCACGCAGCGCGCGAGCGGGTGTGGCTGAGCAGCCCCTATTTCGTGCCCGACGAGGCGCTGTTCGCCGCGCTGCGTCTGGCGGTGATGCGCGGCGTGGACGTGCGCCTGCTGCTGCCGTCACGCCCCGATCACCGCATTGTCTATGCTGCCTCCAGCCTCTACGCCTTCGAGGCGCTGCGCGCCGGCGTGCGCATCTTCCGTTACCAACCGGGGTTCCTGCACCAGAAGGCGCTGCTGATCGACCACGATGTCAGCATGCTAGGCAGCGCCAACCTGGACAACCGTTCCTTCCGCCTGAATTTCGAGGTCAACCTGCTGACCTTCGACGAGGGCTTCAACGCCCAGGTAGCGAACATGCTGGAGGAAGACTTCAGCCGCTCACGCGAGCTGGTCAACGCCGACCGGCGCAACCTGCACCGCCTGCAGCAACTGGGCATGCGCGTAGCGCGGCTGATCTCGCCGATTCTCTGAGCCGCGGCTATGGTTAGGATGCCAGCCGCTGTTAGCTGTCAGCGAGAACCCGCCTGCCATGACCAAGTGCTTTGCCCTGCTGCTCTGCCTGTTCGTCCTGCCCGCTCTGGCACAGGAGGAGATTCACGTCGGTGTCGAACTGCAGCCCTATCAGCCTTACTCGGATGTGGAGAACGGCGAATACCGTGGCTATGCGCGCGATCTGCTGGACGCCTTCGCCGCCGAGCATGGCTATCGCTTCGTCTACATGCCGCTGCCGGTCAGGCGCCTGCTCGGTGATTTTCTGTCCGGCCGGGTCGACCTCAAGTTCCCCGATCACCCGCAATGGAACGCCGACCAGAAAGCCGGCCATGACATCCACTACAGCGCCCCGGCAGCGCCTTATGTCGACGGCATTCTGGTAAAGCCGCAGCATCTCGGTCAGGGCCAGCAGCGCATCGAACTGCTTGGCACGCAGAATGGCTTCACGCCCTGGCCCTACCTGCCGGACATCCGCGCCGGAAAAATCCGTCTAATCCAGGCCAACCAGATCGACTCGTTGCTGCGCATGGCAAGCAGTGACCGCGTCGACGCGGTCTACCTCAACCCCAGGGTAGTAGCCCACCAACTCAGGCAGATGCGCATGGCGGCTGACAGCCTGGTGTTCGACCCAGAGCTGCCGCACGTGGAAGATCACTACTACCTGTCGAGCATCCACCACCCGCAACTGATCGAGGCGTTCAACCGTTTTCTCGAAGAGCGAGCCGAGCTGGTGGGAGAAATCCGCCGTCGCCACGGGCTGTGAGTCGACCCGTGGCGTGGCGGCTCAGTACTTCCAGCTGACGCTCACGCTGGCATTACGCGGGGCGCCGTAGTAGGCCTGAGTCCAGTACAGGCTGCTCAGGTACTTCTCGTCAGTGAGGTTGTTGAGGTTGGCCGACACGCTCCAGTTCGGGTCGATGTCGTAGCTGGCCATCAGGTCGACCACGGCGTAGGCATCATGCTCGGCGATACCGTTGTGAGTGTCATCCTGCCAACGCACAGCAGCGCCAACCTTGAGCTTGTCCATCGCTGGAACACGATAGGTGGCAGCGGTCTTGACCATGTGCTTGGGCGAGTATGTGACACCGTGCGAGCCATCGGAGTTGGTGATGTCGACGAAGGTGTAGCCCGCATTCAATTCCAGCCCCTGTAGCGGTTGGCCGGAGATTTCTATCTCGTAGCCTTCGCTGGTCAGCCCTTCGACGGCCCGGTAATAAGCACGCCCAGCATCAGTGCCTGCTTGTTCGGCGAAGTTGTCTTGCTCGGTACGGAAGACTGCCAACGCTACGTTGACCTTGTCATCGAACAGCTCGCCCTTGATACCCACCTCGTAGTTCACGCCCTCGACCGGCGCCAGACGCGATCCGGTGACATCGGTCTTGGTCTGCGGGTCGAAGATTTCGGTGTAGCTGGCATAGACCGAGTACTGATCGGTGATGTCGTAGACCACACCCGCGTATGGCACCACCTTGCCGCTATTCTTCGAGGTTTTCTCTACACCGTAGTTGGTACCGTCACTTTTCACGTCGACGACACGGGTACCGGTGATCAGGCTCAAGTTATCGGTCAGGCTCCAACGCGCGGCACCGTACATGCTCTTCATGCGGTCGGTGAAGTCGCTGCCATTGGTGGGCAGATCATTCAGCGGCTGGCCGATGTCGCCATTCCACTCCTCCAGTGGCGGCAAAGCCGTGCCTCTAGTGGAGTCATAGTAGGAAATATCGCTCAATTCCGAACGCGACCAACTGGCCCCCAACGCGGCCTCATGCTGGCGGCCAGCCAGGCTGAATGGTCCGCTGGTCTGCACGTCGACGATCAGTTGCTTGTTTTCGTCCTTGTACTCGGACGGATAGCTGAACAGCCCCAGACCGGTGTCACGATCTGGCGTGCCGTATATGTAGAACAACGAGCCATCGCCTTTCTTTTCCACTCGCGTGAGCACGGTCTTGGCCTGCCAGCCGTTGTCGAATGTATGCGCCAGCTCGGCGAACGTGCGGTTTTCCTTGACGTCCCAATAGGCCCAGTCTGAAGAAGTGCTGGTGGAGCGGGAGTAATCGGTCTTCGAGCCATCGGTATAGTTCAGCGGCAAAGCCCCCCACATCGGAGAGTTGGCGTCACTGGTTTGCAGGGTATGACCGAGGGTGAAGACGGTGCGGTCGTCCAGGTCGAACTCCAGTACGCCATGGAACACGTTCTTCTCACGCGAGTAACGGTCGAGGTAGGAGTTCTTGTTTTCGTTGGCGTACACCACGCGCCCACGCACCGTACCGGCATCGTTGAGCGCGCCGGATACGTCGGTATCGATACGTCGCTTGTCCCAGGAGCCGGCGGTCAGGTCGACGCGCGCCTGCGGCACGGCGGTCGGTCGCTTGCGCACGAAGTTGACCGTTGCCGACGGGTTGCCGGTGCCGGAGATCAGGCCGTTGGCACCGCGGATGACTTCCACGCGCTCGTACATGGCGGTGTCCAGATCGCCCTCGACGTTGCCGTAGACGAAGGGCACGGAGATGCCGTCGTACTGGAAGTTGGTGATGTCGAAGCCGCGGGCGGTGTAGTAGGTGCGATCCGTTTCGACTTCCTGCACCTGCACGCCCGGCACGGCCTTGAGTGCATCGTTGACGCTGGTGAGTTTGAAGTCGCGCAGCTGGGCGCCGCTCAGGGTGGAGATCGACTGCGGCGTCTGCCGCGGGGTCAGGTCGAGCTTGGTCGCAGCACTACTGGGCGTGGACTTGTAGCTGTCGACCTCGGCCGCTGCACTGTCGCCGACCACGGTCTGGGCATCGAGCTCAAGCTGCTCCTGCTCGCTGGCCACGGCATGGTTGAAACTGCAGGCGGCCGCAATCGCCACGGCCAGGTGGGTTTTTCTGCTGAACAAGGGAGGATCTCCTGATGCGCTGTCGATAACCGCTGGCAGTCCCTTCGCAGCCGAATGCCTCCCTAGCAGACATTTGCAAATCGCAAATGCAAATAATTAGCGACAAAATTCTCGCAGCAGGCGCCTCGCCAAGTCAATACGAATAATTTACATATTCAGCTGTATCTCAGTTGCCTTTGAGAGTGGCGCAATCCGCCCCCATCCAGCGGGCTTGGCTCTCCATGCTGCTCGGCTGGCCCTTGTAGGTGCCTTTGACCTGAGTGGTGAACTCCTTGTCGCTGACGAAGCGGGTCTCCCCCTCGCCTTGCGCATCCGGGCAGGTGAAGCGGAATTTCCACAGGTTGCCGCTGCGTTCGGTGATCTGCTGGTTACAACCAGAGTTGGGGTCCTGCAGGGGAATGTCCTGCGACTTGATCTGCTCTTCGGTCAGACAGATTTGCACCCCACCGGCACCGAGTTTCACACCGCGCTCGGCCATCATGCCTTCCATCATCTGGCGCTGCGCCGGCGGCAGGTTCTGCATCTGCGCAAGGATCTGATCCATGCCCGGCATAGCCTGACCGCCGACTTGCATGTTGTGCGCGCTGACCTCCCAGACACCGGGCTGCAGCTCTACGGCGCTAGCCACCACGGGCGACAGGCAGAGAGCAAGAGGTAGAGCGGTACGATAAAGAATGCGCATGACAGGTCTCCTGAGCGGATAGTAGGCCAAGCCGACGGCGCCTCGGCGACACCAGGGCATCGGGCCGTAGCTCCAACAAGAGTCACGCCCCGCGGCGATTTGGACAGTTCATCAGCGCATAAGATTCGTAGCGCGCATAGCCCTGCAGGCCCTGGATGAACAAAACCCCCACAGGCTCGCGCCGCATGGGGGTTTCCTTCTTTTGACCCGGCACTTGTGGCGCCGGGAGCATGGATTCGCTCTGGCGAACCTAACCCGCGTCAGCCGCAGGGGAGCTCAGCTCACAGCTCCAGAGTTCCAACGCCGGCTGGCTCGCTTGTGGCGGGCCGAGCCAATCGCTCATCGGGCGACAACGCTGGTTGAAACACAGTTGGTAATCCCCGGCCTCAGGCGTACGCCCGACTCGCAGGGGTTGCAAAGGCGGTAGCTGACGCTGGTAGTGCCAGCTGCCATTGCGCAGTTCGGCGCCGTCGGGAATTTCCATTCCGGCGCCGGAACCCTTGACCCGCGCCTCACCGAGAACCAGGCCCTCGGCGGTGACGCGGTAATCCTCTTCCCAGCGAATCTTCTCGATGGTGTGCGTCCAGGCCAGGGTGAAGGACGGCGTGGGCAACTCTGCCCACACCGCGCCGGCCAACCCCAGGCACAGGCCGATCACGCCGTCGCTGCCTCGGCGCGACGGGCGCGCCAGAAGTGCTGAGCGATGAAGATGGCACTGAGGGCAAAGCCGATTTCGTCACTGATCGGGGTAGCGAGAATCAGGCTGGCACCAGCGGCGAAGCCCAGCAGGCGCTCCCACCAGCTCAGTTTGGCCTGCAGGTAACCGGTGAAGATCGCACCGAGCAGACCGATCGCCAGCATCGCCTTGAACACGACGTAGACCGTCGCCAGCAAGCTATCGCCCTGCAGCATCAGCGCGGGCGAGTAGACCGCCATGAACGGCACGACGAAGCCAGCGACAGCGATACGTACCGCCCAGAAGCTGATCTTCAGACCACGCTCCTTGGCGATCGGCGCTGCGGCGAAGCAGGCCAGCGCTACCGGCGGCGTGAGGTCGGCCATGATGCCGAAGTAGAAGACGAACATGTGCGAAACGATCAGCGGTACACCCAGTTCCAGCAGTGCCGGCGCGGCGATCGAGCTGGTGATGATGTAGTTGGGGATGGTCGGAATGCCCATACCCAGCACCAGACAGGTGAGCATGGTCAGCACCAGCGACAGGAACAGGTTGTCCTGGCCGATGGCGAGGATGTAGCCGGCGAAGGTGGAGGCCACCCCGGTCAGCGACACCACACCGATGATCACGCCGACCAGGGCGCAGGCGATACCGACCGGTACGGCATGACGCGCACCTTCGACTAGCGCGTGCAGGCACAGGGTCAGGGTTTCACGGCCGCCTTTGACGAACCAGCAGACTGCCACCAGCGCCGCGATGACGCCGAACACCACGCCGATACCCAGCTGGAAGAAGCCGGCGCAGAGCACGCCAAGGGCGATCCAGAAGGCGAAGCGCATGGCCTTCGACGAGACCCGCAGGATGATCGCCGAGCCGAGGATGACCATGGCGGTCAGCGCCAGGCCGACGGTACCGGAGAACAGCGGAGTACGGCCGGAGAACAGCAGGTAGATGAGGATGAACAGCGGGATCAGCAGGAACCAGCGTTCACGCACGGCCTTCCACGGGTTCGGGCATTCGTCCTTGGGCAGACCGCGCAGGTTGGCGCGCTTGGCCTCCAGGTGAACCATCCAGAACACCGAACCGAAGTACAGCAGCGCCGGGATCAGCGCGGCCTTGGCCACTTCGAAGAAGGGTACGTTGATGGTCTCGGCCATGATGAAGGCCACCGCGCCCATGATCGGCGGCATGATCTGGCTGCCCATCGACGAGGTCGCCTCGACGCCACCGGCGAAGGCCGGGCGATAGCCGAAGCGCTTCATCAGCGGAATGGTGAACTGGCCGGTGGTAACCACGTTGGCCACACCGGAACCGGTGATGGTACCCATCAGCGCCGAGGACACGACCGACACCTTGGCCGGACCGCCGACCTTGTGGCCGAACAGACCCATGGCGAAGTCGGTGAACAGCTTGATCATCCCGGCCTGCTCGAGGAAGGCGCCAAACAGAATGAACAGGAAGATGTAGGTGGCCGACACGTAGGTCGGGGTGCCATACAGACCTTCGGTGCCGAACGACAGCTGGTTGACGATCTGATCGAGCCCGTAGCCACGGTGCATCAGGTCGCCCGGCAGGTACTGGCCGAGCATGCCGTAGGCAAGGAACAGCGCGCAGATGATTGGCAGGGCGATACCCATGACCCGGCGCGCAGCTTCGAACACCAGCACGATCAGGGTCAGGCCGACGATCATGTCGCTGGTGGTCATGTCACCGGAACGTTGAATCAGGTCCGCCTCGAAGTACCACTGATAGATCGCCGTGGCCATGCCGGCCAGGCCGAGCAGCCAGGCCAGCGGTTGCCACGGGCGGCCCTTGCCGAGTGCCGGGAAGCTGATGAAAACCAACAGCAGCAGGAAGCCAACGTGCACGGCTCGCAGAATTTGCGTCGACACCGGGTGAAAGGCCGCAGTGACGATCTGGAAGATGGAGAACAGCAGCGCGACGGCAAAGAGTGCCTTCGGCCAGTCGGACGGGCTGGCGGCCAGGCCGTTGTTTTGTTCACTCATGGAGTGCAAACCTCATGACTACTTCGATTGCGGTGACAGAGTCGCCAACAAAACCTACCGTCCATGAACGCCGGTTTTATTCGCGATTCTGTGAAGAGCGGACCGCGGCGCAGGCGCCACGGTCCGGGCCGTCATTACAGTGCGCCGGCTTCCTTGTAGAAGCGTTCGGCACCCGGGTGCAGCGGGATCGGCAGGTTCTGGGTGGCGCTTTCCAGCTTGATGTCCTGAGCGGCGGAGTGAGCGGTGCCCAGGCGGCCGAGGTTGTCGAACATCAGCTTGGTCATCTGGTAGGCCACTTCGTCGGAGACGCCTTCATGGCTGACCAGGATGTTGGTGATGGCCACGGTAGGTACGTCGGCGTCCTGGCCGTCGTAGGTGCCGGCCGGAATGGTGGCAGCCTCGTAGGCGGCGTTGTCGATCTTCGCGGTCACTTCGGCCGGGATGGCGACGAAGCTGATCTTCATGGTCGAGGCCAGGTCACGGATGGCGGCCATGCCCAGACCGGAGGACTGCAGGGTGGCGTCCAGCTGACGGTTCTTGATCAGCTCGACCGACTCGGCGTACGGCAGGAACTCGACCTTGCCCATGTCCTTGTAGGTCAGGCCAGCGGCTTCGAAGATGGCGCGAGCGTTGAGCTCGGTGCCGGACTTCGGCGCGCCCACGGAGATGCGCTTGCCCTTGAGGTCTTCCAGGGTCTTGATGCCGGATTCGGCGTTGGCAACGATCTGGATGTAGTTCGGGTAGGTACCGGCGATGGCGCGGATCTTCTTCAGCGGCGCCTTGAAGCCAGCGTCTTCGACGCCGTTCCAGGCATCGGCAACCGAGTCACCGAGGGCGAAGGCCAGCTCACCGCGACCGGCTTCGAGCAGGTTGAGGTTTTCCACCGACGCCTTGGTCGCCTGGACCGAGGTCTTGGAGCCCTCGATGCCGTTGCTGTATAGCTGCGAAAGGGCCACGCCAATCGGGTAGTAGACACCGCTGGTACCGCCAGTGAGCACGTTGATGAAGGTCGGGGCAGCGAGCACTGCGGTGCTGGCAGTGATGGCCGCGGCAGCGGCGAACAGGCTGAGTTTCTTGGTCAGTCGCATGGAAGTATCTCCGTCGTTGTTATTGGCTGTATGCAGAGTTTCACTCTAGACGACGCCACACAGGCGGCGTCGGCGTTGCGCGATCAGCAGCGCAGGGTGCAACGTTGGACAAGAGCCGCGGCGAGCGCGGTGGGGAGGCGGCCCATGCTTGGCAGCGAGTGCGGCATGGCGCGAGGGGCATGGCAGTTCATGGGCTGACCTCTTGTCGTTGTTATGGTCGCCACGTCGGCAAGATGCTGCGCGGCTGCAACTGTCATAGCAGATGCCGTGCCAGGGCCTGTAAAGCCCGAGATAGAGGGGTTACATCTAAAGACTAATGGGTCATTGAGCGGGAAATCGCCTACATCTGTGACAGGGTCGGCAAAATTCCGCTTATCGCGTCACGCGCCTAACAGTAGCCGCGCCCCGCGGCGAATGGCGGCCATCTCGCAATACCAAGCTCCTACCCAAAAGCTTCGCCCGTGACGGGGCTGCCACAGGTCAAGGGAAACCGTCATGCCCGCGCAGACGGGCACCCAGAATCTGCAAATCACCAGGGCTCCCGACTTCGCGGGAGTGACGATAAGTGGCCTTTTCAGAACATCCCAAGGTGAGCAGCCCGCCCAAGATCGCCGGCAAGCCGGCTCCTATAGCGCGTGCTCATTCTTCGCCGCCAGGCAGGTAATCACCGCGCGCCAGGCCATGGCGCTGCATCTTCTCGTTGAGGGTGCGGCGCGGCAGCTGCAGCATTTCCATCACTGCGGTGATGTTGCCCTGGCACTGCAGCAAGGCGTTGTGCAGGCACTGCGCCTCGAAGGCTTCCATCTGCTGCGCCAGCGCCTGGCCGGCAAAGCGCTCGGCCGGCGGCGGGCTGGACAGCCCCAGGGCATGGCGCTCGGCAGCGTTGATCAGCTCACGGACGTTGCCCGGCCAGTCATGACCGAGCAACCGAGCAAGCTCGCTCGGCGCCAGTGGCGGCGCTTCGCGCCCATGACGCAGCGCCGCCTCGTGGGCGAAATGTTCGAACAACAGCGGAATGTCCTCGCGGCGCTCGCGCAGCGGCGGAATATGCAGGGTAGCGACGTTGAGGCGGTACACCAGGTCCTCGCGGAAACGCCCGGCCTTGACCTCGTCGAGCAGATCCGGCTTGGCCGCGCTGATCACCCGCAGATCGACCTGGATGCTCTTGTTCGAGCCGAGGCGTTCCAGGGTCTTTTCCTGCAGCACGCGCAGTAGTTTGACCTGTTGCGCCAGCGGCAGACTCTCCACCTCGTCGAGAAACAGGGTACCGCCATCGGCATGCTCGATACGACCGATGCGCCGTGCCTGGGCGCCGGTAAAGGCGCCGCTCTCGTGACCGAACAGCTCGCTTTCGAAGATGGTCTCGGGAATCGCCGCACAGTTCAGCGCGGCGAAGGCCTTGCTGGCACGCGGACTGAAATCGTGCAGGCTGCGCGCCACGCGCTCCTTGCCGCTGCCGGTCTCGCCGCGAATGAGCACGTTGACCGAGGTGCCGGCCAGTTCGAGGATCTGCCGCCGCAGGTTTTCCATCGGCCGCGAAATGCCGATCAGTTGGCTCTCGATACGGCCCTTGTCGGCCACCTGCCGACGCAGTTGGCGGTTCTCGCAAACCAGCCGGCGCTTGTCCAGCGCGCGGCGCACGCTGTCGAGCAGACGCTCGGGGGTGAAGGGTTTCTCGATGAAGTCATAGGCACCCTGACGCAGCGCCTGCACCGCCATGGGTACATCGCCATGACCGGTGACCAGGATCACCGGCAGGTCGCTGTCGACCTCCAGCAACTTGTCGAGCAATTGCAGGCCGTCACTGCCGGGCATACGCACATCGCTGACGACGATGCCAGGGAAGTCGCGATCGACCAGAGCCAAGGCTTCGGCCGCACTGGCGCAGGTACGCACGTCGAAACCGGACAGTTCCAGCCACTGCTGTACCGCCTCGCGAATCGCCGCTTCGTCGTCGACCACTATGACCTGAGCGCTCATGGCACCTCCTCTTGAGAACGGCGGGCAGTGTAGCCCGACGAATACGATCCGGGGGAGCGACCGGTGCGCACCGCGCACACTACGATCAGGCAGCGAGCACCAACCCACCCCAGGCCCACCGATATGCCCCGTGTAGGAGCCGGCTTGCCGGCGATAGGCCTTTGTGGCGCGGAGCATCGCCCGCAAGCGGGCTCCTACAAGGCCTACGCGCAGCAATCCGGGTTACGGCGCCGCCGGCAGCCTCAGGGTAAACACCGCACCCAGCTCACCGTTATGCGCCTCCAGCGTGCCGCCGAGATCGCGCACGATACCGTAGGACACCGCCAGCCCAAGCCCCAACCCCTGCCCCACCGGTTTGGTGGTGAAGAAGGGTTCGAACACGCGACCGAGGGTTTCCTCGGCAATACCGCCGCCACTGTCCTCGACGCTAAGCAGGCAGCCATCGCCTTCACGGGCGATGCGTACCAGGAGGATGCGCGTCTCGCTCTCGGCCATAGCATCGAGGGCGTTGTGCAGCAGATTGAGGATCACCTGTTCGATGCGGATGGCATCGCCAAGCACTTCGGCCTCGTCGTCTATCTGCGTGCGCAGCTCCACCTGCTCGCTGCGCATACGCGGCGCCAACAGCTGCAGGGCCTGCTCCAGCACATCACCGAGGCACAGGCGCTCGCTGAGGCCGGCCGGGGTCTTGCGGGCAAAGGTCTTGAGGTGGCCAGTCAGCGCCGCCATGCGCTGCAGCAGGCCATCGATACGCTGCAGACCGTCGCGCACCGCTTCCGGCCGACCACTGTCGAGCAGCAGGCGCAGGCTGCCGAGCTGCATCTGCAGGGCGGTCAGCGGCTGGTTGATCTCATGCGCCAGGGCCGCCGACATCTGCCCCAGCGCGGCCATCTTGGCGGCATGCACCAAGCCGTCCTGGGCTTCGCGCAGCTCGGCGGTGCGCAGCGCCACCTCGCGCTCCAGGCGCTCGCGGATGCCGGCCTGCAAACGCTGGTTCTTGCGCCGCTGGGCGAGGAACAACAGCAGGAAAGCGAAGGTCATCCATACCCCGGCAGCAGCCAGGCGATAGCTGCGCACGCTGTCCGCCAGACCGACCGGCTCGCTGAGCAGATGCAGGTTCCAGCCCTCATCGGGCATGTGCAGACGCTGCCAGAGATAGTCGCGATTACCGTCGGGGCCATCGACGCGCGCCCAGTCAGCATCGTCGTCGATGTGCCGATGCACCTGATGCGCCAGCGGCTGCAGCGCCTGCTCGGCGTAGCGGCGCACCTCCACCAGTTCGGCGCGCGCCTGTTCGTCGAGTGGCTGCAGAGCGCGGAAACGCCAGACCGGCTTGTTGCTGAGGATCACCACCTGATAGCTGTCGGCGACCAGCAGCACGCCGGGCTGGCCGACCCATTCGCGCTGCAGGTCTTCCAGCTCCAGCTTGACCACCAGCACGCCGAGCAGCTCGCCCTTGGCATCGCGCACCACGTGGGAGAGGAAATAGCCGGGAATACCGGTGGTCACGCCCACCGCGAAATAGCGTGCGCCGCCATCGCGCAGGGCGTTCTGGAAATAGGGACGGAAGGCGTAGTTGTTGCCGACAAAGCTGCTCCAGTCGCGCCAGTTGCTGGCCACCAGGGTTTCGCCCTGGGCATCGAGCAGGTACAGCACGGTGGAGCCGGCGGCCGCGTTGAGCCGCTCCAGACGCTGGTTCAGCGCCTGGCGGAGCTGACGATCATGCGGCGCGCGCAGCAGGCTGCGGATGTCGCTGTCCAGCGCCAGCACTTCCGGTACCGAGCTGAAGCGCTCGACCAGGGTGCGAATCGACTGGGCATAGAGCTGCAACTGCCCGCGCGCCTCGACGCTGCGCTCGTCCCAGGCGCGCTGCTCGGCATGCCGTCCACCGAGCCAGAGACTCAGCAGCAGACCGGCGAGAATCGCCAGAACGGTGAACAGTACGCGGTAACGATGCTGTTGCGGCAAGGGCATAGGCGGCTCGCGGGATCAATACGAGCCGCATGTTACTCCATCACGAATACAGGTCAGCACGGGTCCACGGCAGATCATGACCGCCGTCATCGCGCGGTTTCACCGCCAGGATCTGATGCAGGTTCATCCAGCCATGCTGGAAGCCGTACGCGCAGCCGGCCAGGTACAGGCGCCAGATACGCAGGGACTTTTCCGGTACCCACTGCGCGGCCTTGTGCAGCTGCCGCTCCAAGCCCTGGCTCCACAGCTGCAAGGTGCGCGCGTAGTGCAGGCGCAAGCTCTCGACATCGACGATCTCCAGCCCGACTTCGCTGATCGCCTTGCTGATGGTCACCAGGTGCGGCAGCTCACCCTGCGGGAACACGTAGCGGTCGATGAACTCACCGGCGCCACGACCGACCGGACGGCCGTCGGTGAAGCGCGAGGTGATGCCATGGTTCATCACCAGGCCGCCGGCCTTCACCGCGCCGAACAGACGCTGGCAGTACAGCGGCAGGTTGGCGTGGCCGACGTGCTCGAACATGCCGACGCTGACCACCTTGTCGAAGCGGCCGTCCTGCGGCAGGTCACGGTAATCCAGCAGTTCCAGGGTCACGCGCCCTTCCAGACTTTCCTCGGCCACGCGCTGCAGGCCCAACTCCAACTGCGCCTGGCTGAGGGTGATGCCGTAGACCTCGACGTCGAACTCGCGCGCGGCAAAACGCGCCAGGCCGCCCCAGCCGCAACCGACGTCGAGCAGCCTGTCACCCGGCTGCAGGCGCAGCTTGCGACACAGGTGGCGCAGCTTGGCCTGCTGGGCCTGGTTCAGGTCTTCCTGGCCGGTTTCGAAGTAGGCGCAGGAGTAGACCATGTCGCGGTCCAGCCACAGTCGGTAGAACTCGTTGGACAGGTCGTAGTGGTAGCTGATGGCCTCGGCGTCGCTGCGTTTGTCGTGGGCGGCGTATGGCTCAGCTGGTGTGGATTCATCCCCGAGCAGCGCCGTACTCAGCGCATCGCCAACCTCGATGGCCTCTTCGATGGGGCCTTCCAGATCCACCCGGCCTTCGACATAGGCAGCGCCCAGGGCATCCAGGCTGGGATGGGCCAGTTGCGTGACCAGCGAGGGATCCTTCACCACCAGCGTCACCCTGGGTTTGGGCCCAAGGTCGATCTGCTTGCCGTCCCACAGTTTCAGGCGCAGCGGCAGTCGTAGATCACGAAGTGCGGTGGGCAATTGCGCGAGCATGGGCATCCCTCCTGGCCAGGAGTCTGTGTTACAGAGACTAGCTTAGATGACCTTTGCGCCCTTGCAGCAGTTCGATCCTGGCGACTAGCGGCGCCTGAGCAGGGCCACGAAGAACGCTCCGCCAATGGCGGCGGTGACGATGCCGATGGGCAGATCCTGCGGTGCCAGCCAGGTGCGCGCGGCGACATCGACCCAGACCAGGAACAGAGCCCCCAACAGCGCCGCCACTGGCAACACGCGACGATGCTCGGCACCGACCAGAAAGCGCGCCACGTGCGGCAGCATCAGCCCGACAAAACCGATGGCGCCGGACAGCGATACCAGCACGCCGGTGAGCAGCGAGGCCACCACGAATACCAGCAGGCGCACCCGCCGAGGCTCCAGGCCCAGGCTCACCGCGCTCTGCTCGCCGGCCATCAGCGCATTCAGCGCGCGACCCAGGCCGAGCAGCACCGCCAGCGCCAGCAGCAGGCACAGGGCCGGCAGCCAGAGCAGCTCCCAGCGCGCCAGGCCGAGGCCGCCAAGCATCCAGAACAGCACCGAGCTGGCCGCATGCGGGTTGCCCAGGTACAGCAACAGGTTGCTCGCCGCCATCATCACGAACGACACCGCCACGCCGGCCAGCAGCAGGCGCTCGCTGTGCAGCCGACCACCGCGGCTGGCGATGGCCAGCACCAGCAGCATGCTCGCCATGGCGCCGACGAAGGCCGCCAGCGGCAGGCTGAGCATCCCGGCGAACTCGCCCAGGTAAAGCACCACGAGCACCGCACCGAAGGCTGCGCCAGAGCTGACGCCGAGCAGGTGCGGGTCGGCCAGCGGGTTGCGCGTTACCGCCTGCAGCGCCGTACCCACCAGCGCCAACCCGGCGCCCACCAGCGCGCCGAGCAGCACCCGTGGCGCGCGCAGTTGCCAGACGATGCTGTCCTGGCCGATGCTCACCGCCACTGCGGGCTCGATGCCGAAGAGTTGCCGAGCGAGTATTGCCAGCACGCGCTCCAACGGCACCTGAGCCGCGCCGAAGACCAGCGACAGCGCACAGGACAGCGCCAGCAATACCGCCAGGCCGAGCAGCAGCAAGCGAAAACGCGTCACTGCGCGAAGGCCTCGGGATGCAGCGCGGCAGCCAGGGTTTCGATGGCGGCGACGTTGTCCAGGCTCGGTGTGACGGCGAGATAGGAGAGCACCACGAAGCGCTGCTCGCGAATCGCCGTGACGCCCTGCAGCGCCGGGTGCTGCAGGAGAAAATCGCGCTTCTGCGCCGCCGTGCGTTCGCCATAGTCGACGATCAGGATCAGCTCCGGGTCCTGCTCGACCACGGCTTCCCAGCCCACCTGCATCCAGTTGGCCGCTACGCCGTCCATCACATTGCGCCCACCAGCCGCGGCGATCAGCGACTGCGGCATGCCCAAACGGCCGGCACTGAAGGGCAGGTCCTCACCACTGTCGTAGACGAACACCCGCGGCCGCGTCGGTTGCTCACCGAGCTGCGCACTTACCGCCGCTACCCGTGCCTGCATGCCCTGTACCAGGGTCTCGGCACGATCCTCGACGGCGAAGATGCGGCCGAGATTGCGCAGGTCGGTATAGACATCGTCCAGGCTGGCGACGCGCTTGGGCATAACATGCGCACAGGACTCGCTCAGCTCGTACACCGGGATGCCGAAACGCGCCAGGCTGGCCGGGGTGACCTCGCCGCCGATGCGCATGCCGTAGTTCCAGCCGGCGAAGAAGAAGTCGGCGTCGGCATCGAGCAGATTCTCCAGCGACGGATAGCGCGCGGCCAGTTCGGGCAGCCCATCGAGCTGCGCCTGCATGGCCGGCTCGACGGTCTTCCAGCCGCTGATGCCGCTGTAGCCGACCATGCGCTGCCTCAGGCCAAGATTCAGGAGCATGGCGGTCAGGGTGATGTCGTGGCTGACCGCACGCTGTGGCGGTCGCTCGATGGTCAGTTGGCGATCGCAGCTGGTAACGGTGGCGGCCCAGGCGGGGCTGGCCAGCGCCAGCAGGATCGCACCAATGAGTGTAGGAGCGAGCTTTGCTCGCGAAGCTTCTGTCGTTCCCCAGGGTTCGCGAGCAGAGCTCGCTCCTACAGATGCAACCGTGCGTAAACGCTTCATCAAACAATCCAGGTAATGCGCGGATGACCCGCCAGTGGATGGGTATCGACCAGCGCCTGCAGGCCGAACACCTGCTGCAGCAGTTCGGCGGTCAGCACTTCGGCAGGCGTGCCGATGGCCACCAGACGGCCGTGGTCGAGCACGCAGAGGCGGTCGCAGAACGCCGCCGCCAGGTTCAGATCATGGAAGCTGGCCAGGGTCGCCAGGCCCAGCGCCTTGATCTGGCCCAGCAGTTCGAGCTGGTAGCGCGGGTCGAGGTGGTTGGTCGGCTCGTCGAGGATCAGCACTTGCGGTTGCTGCACCAGGGCACGGGCGAGCAGAGCGCGCTGCTTCTCGCCACCCGAGAGGCAGGCGAAGGGCTGCTGCGCCAGGTCGCTCAAACCGACACGGGCCAGCGCCTCATTCACCAGGCGCCGATCTTCGACATCGTCGCCATCGAACAGCCCCTTGTGCGGCGTACGGCCCATGGCCGCCACCTCGTGCACGCGCAGGCCGAAGTCCTGCGGAAATTCCTGCAGCACCACCGCCACGCGCTGCGCACTCCAGCGAGGCGGGTGCTGCCACAGCGCCTCGCCGTCCAGCTTGACCTGGCCGGCGCTGGGCCGCTGGAAGCGGTAGGCGCAGCGCAGCAGGCTGGTCTTGCCGCTGCCGTTGGGGCCGATCAGCCCCAGCAGCTCGCCGTCGCCGACGTCCAGGTCGATGCCCTCGAGCAGCGGACGCTGGCCGTCGGGCGACCAGGCCAGCGCCTGAATACGCAAACGCGGAGTCATCAGAAGCTGTAATCCGCGGTGACGAAGAACGAACGTGGCGCCCCCAGGTACCACTGCTCGCCGTCGCTGCTGGGGGTGGTGGCGTACTGGCGGTCGAACAGGTTGTTCAGCTCCAGACCCAGGCGCACGTCCGGCAACGCCTGCCAGGCGATGTTGGCGTCGACCACGGTGTAGCCAGGCACCTTGGCGGTGTTGGCCGTATCGGCATAACGCGCATCGACATAACGCGCGCCGATACCGGCATCCACGCCGCCACCAAGTGCCTTGTTCAACCACAGGTTGGCGGTGCGCTTGGGCACGTCGGTCGGGCGATTGCCGCTGCGGTCGCCACCACCTTCGATGAAGTCGTCGTACTCGGCACGCACGAAGGCGGCGTTGGCTGACACCTGCCAGCCCCGACCCAGCGCCAATTCCAGGGTGGCCTCCAGACCATCGGAAGACTGCTGGCCGATCTGCTCGGTGGGCGAGGTCGGGGTTGCGCGGCTGAGCAACTTCTTCTTGACGATATGGTAGGCGGCCAGTGTCCACTCGCCCTGCCCGCCCCAGAACATCTGCTTGAGGCCGATCTCGGTCTGTTTGGCTTCGCTCAGGTCGAACTGCTGCTGGGTCGGGTTCAGGGTCAGCAGGTTGTTCACCCCCTCGGTGCTGGTGGCGTACTGACCATACAGCGACAGCTCGGGGGTCAGGGCGAATACCAGGCCGGCACGCCAATTGTCGCCACTCAGGCTGCGGTCGACGCTGCTGCCATCGATCAGGTTGTCGCGCTGCAGATGCACCTGATCACGGCGCACCCCGGTGACCAGCGACAGGCGCTGGGTCAGCTGGGTGCGGTTCTCGGCGAACAGCGAGAACTGCCGCGCCAGGTTGCGCTCACGCGGGCCGTAGCCGAGCGGGTCGGTGCTCTGGTACTGACCGCCGCCGGAGCCGGCCAGCGGCACGCTGTCGCTGAAGCTGCTGGCGAAATCGTGCTGGCGGGCGAAGTGGATGCGGTTGTAATCCACACCGACCACCGTGCGGCTATCGAGGCCGAACAGGGTGTGATCCAGGGTGAAGGTCTGGCGGTCGCCGACCTGTTCCTGGGTGTGCTTGATCTCGTAGAACTCGCTGCGCTCGACCGTATTGCCCGGCTGCCAGCGAAAGGCCTCGGCATTGCGCCAGTAGCGCTGGGTCTTGATGTAGTAGAGCTGGTTGCTGGCACTGAGCACGTCGTTGATGCGCCAGTCGGTCACCAGGCGGGTGATCTGGTCGTTGTAGCGAATGTCGGCATTGGCGACGTTGTAGTTACGTTCGCGGATGCTCTCGCGGTACTTGCCGGCCACCAGCGGCGTACCCAGATAACGCTCGGGGCTTTGATCGCCCTGGTCGTGGGACAGGGTGAAGCTCAGGTCGTCATGGGCGTCCCAGCGCAGGGCGGCGCTAAGCGCCAGGCTGTCCGAATCACCGCGGTCGACCCAACCATTGCTGGCCTGCTGATTGATGTTGAAGCGGTAGCTCAGTTCGTCACTCAGCGAACCGCCGCTGTCCAGCGCAGCCTGGCGGCGGTCGTCGCTGCCGTAGCCGAGGCGCAGCTGGTTGCGGATCTCGCCGGCGAAGGGCTTCTTCGGCACCACGTTGATCACCGCGCCGGTGGCGCCCTCACCATAGAGCACCGAAGCCGGGCCGCGCAGCACGTCGATGCGCGCTACCGACCAGGTGTCCACCGGGAAGGTCACGGTGCCGGCGCCGACGTACTGGCGGGTGCCGTCGTACAGCTGCATGGTCGCCGCATGGCCGGTAAAACCGCGCGCCGACAGCGCGGTGCCGCCATTGCCGGGCGAGCCGATGCTGCTGATGCCCGGTGTGCGGGTCACGGCGTCCTGCACCGAGAGGTTGTTGCGCCCGCGTACCTCGGCGCCGCTCAGGCTGCTGGTGCTGGCCGGGGTTTGCAGCGCCGACAGCTCCAGGCGCGAGCCGGACGTGGTGGGCGTATGCAGATCGCTCTCGCCTTCCTCGGCAGCGGACGCCTGGACGGTGACGGCAGGGAGATCGACATGAGATTCGCTGGCCATGGCCACACTGCCAAGCAGCAGCGCGAATGGCAGGGAGCAGAGGCGTAGAAGGTGCTGCACGTGAGTGATTCCGGATCTTCCAGGAGAGTCGTCAGGACGCTCCAGGCTCCGGGTGTGCGCGTTGAAGGCGGTCAGCCTTGACGCTTCGCAGTCGGTGCCTGAGGCGATAATGTTATTGTTATAACATAACATTATCGTTGTTCGCAGGTAGCCAGATACGGACTCACGCCCTTCGTTCAGGCATGCAGAAGAGAGGTTCTTGTAGCGGAAATGGCGCGCCATATTGCTTCCATCGCAAAGAGAAAAGGCACGGCAATCCGATGGAAATGCGCAACAGCAGACAGGGGCACGGCGGCGCCCTACTGGAGTCAACGCCCGCCCACCGCGGGTTGCCAGACACAAACGACTCCAGGCCGGTCTCCGGGCTTGCGAGGGTCATGAACGCACCGCCTTCCCATGCGCGTGGCGCACAGTGGCGTATCGATGCGGTCGCTCGCTTACCGTTGCGGGGGCAGCGTCGGACTTCAACCGACTTCCCGTTTCACCTCACGCGCGGCGGCGTGAGACACCTGAAGCGGGGCGGATATGACCACCCGCACCCGCTCAAGTCAAGGCGCGGGGGCAATTGTGGGAGGTGCTTTAGCGGCGATTGCTCGTAGCCTGGATTGGCCGCAGGCGTAATCCGAGTTGCTAATTGTTGCCCTGCTCATCGATACGCAACTCCGGCAACGCCTTGCCCGCCACCAGGCGCTCATCGACCAGACGAATCACCGCCGCCTCGTCCTTGATGCCGTACCACTCGCCCTGTGGATAAAGGCTCGCGGTCGGGCCCAGGTCGCAGGGGAACTGGCACTGGCTGCGGGTGATATGCACACCGCCCTCGCACTCCAGCTTGCCGGCGCTCTTGAGCCGCTGGCGCAGGGTTTTCCACAGGCCCAGCGCACCCTTGCGCGTGCAGCGCGGGCCATTGCACAGCAGCAAGCGCTGCGCATGTGGTGGGATCTGCGACCAAGCGTGATGTGCAGGAACGGGTGGCACGTCACTGCAGGGCAGATGCGCTTCGCGATGCTTCAGCAATGCGCCCAGACCATCGAGCCAGGCGTCCTCCAGTGCCGTGCAGACCACGAACACCTCGGCGCCGTCGCCGCGTTCGGCGATGCGCTCGCGCAGCCAATCACGGTGCGCAGCATCGGCGCGCGGCTCCAGATCGACCACCAGCAGCGGTCGCGGCGCCTCATCGATGGCCTGCCAGAAGCCATCCTGCTCGCTGTCATGCAGATACGCCTCACCCAGCAACGCGGTGATGCGCTGTTGCAGACGCTCGGACGATGCCCCACGACCCAGGCCGGGGCCGATAAACAGAACGCGGGCGTAGGGGGTTTGGCTCATGACGGTCTCCAGAACGGGCCGGCAGTCTAGCAGCGTGCGTAGGGTGGACGTCGCTTTTCACGTCCATCACAACGGTGGATCGACAAAGCGCGATGCAACCACCGCGACGATCGCAAGCGTAGGGCGGGTGCAACCCGCCAGGCCGGCGTTGGCGGGTTTCACCCGCCCTACAAGGACAGCGCCTCGTAGAGCGCGTCCAACTCCGCGAACTCACACGTTACCGCCGGCAACTGCGGGCGACGCAACAGCAAAACCGGCAATCCAAGCTCACGGGCGACCTGCAACTTCGGCTCGGTGGAGGCGCTGCCGCTGTTCTTGCTCACCAGCACGTCGCAGCGCAGGCGCGCGAACAGTGCGCGTTCCTCGTCCAGGGAGAACGGCCCGCGTGCGCCGATCACCTCTGCGCGCGGCGGCGCCGGCTCGGCCTGCAGGCAGCGCACCGTCCAGTGCTGGTGCGCGGGAATCTCGTGCAAATGCGCCAGCGGCTCGCGCCCGGAGGTGAAAAATGGCCGCTGGAAAGGCGCCAGCGCACGGGTCAGTTCATCCCAGCCTTCCACCTCGCGCCAGTCGTCACCCGGGCCCGGTTGCCAGCCAGGGCGCCGCAATGCCCAGCATGGCACGCCCGCCAGTTCTGCAGCGCGGGCCGCGTTTTGGCTGATCTGCGCCGCATAGGGGTGGGTCAGATCCAGCAGCAGCTCGATGCCTTCGCGGTCGATAAAGGCCGCCAGGCCTTCGGCACCACCAAAGCCGCCGACGCGCACGCGGCAGGCCAGGTCATCCGGCACCCGGCCAAGGCCGGCCAGGCTGTAGATGGTTTCCGGCCCCATCCGACGCGCCAGACGCAGCGCCTCGGTAGTGCCGCCGAGCAGCAGGATGCGCGCACTCACGGCTTGCGCACCGCCAGCAGGGTGATCGGCAGCGCCGCGCGCCAGGTGTCGAAGCCGCCCAGCGGCTGCGCCTGGGCCACGGCAAGACGCAGCAGCTCGCCGCCCTGCTGCTCACGGAAGGCCACCAGCGCCGCCTCGCTCTGCAGGGTCACGGCATTGGCCAGCAGGCGCCCACCCGGCTTGAGCGCGGCCCAGCAATCATCCAGCACACCGGGTACGGTGACACCGCCGCCGATAAAGATCGCATCCGGTGTCGGCAGCCCGTCCAGCGCCTCAGGCGCATGCCCGGCGACCAGTTGCAGCCCGGGTACGCCGAGGGCATCGCGATTGTGGCGGATATGGGCCTGACGCCCCTCATTGGCTTCGACGGCGATGGCGCGGCAGGCCGGGTGCGCGCGCATCCACTCGATGCCGATGGAGCCACAACCAGCGCCGACATCCCACAGCAGCTCGCCGGGCAGCGGCGCCAGCCGCGCCAGGGTCACCGCGCGCACGTCGCGCTTGGTCAGTTGGCCGTCGTGGCGGTAGGCCTCGTCCGGCAGACCACAGGTCGGTGGCAGCAGTTGCGCCCCGGCGTCGGCCAGGCATTCCACGGCCAGCAGGTTGAGGTCAGCGCCACGCGGCAGATTCCAACTTTCGGCCAGGCCATCGAGTCGGCGCTCATCCGGCCCGCCCAGATGCTCCAGCAGGGTCAAGCGACTGGCGCCGAAACTGCGTGAGCACAGGGCTTTGGCAACCTGCGCGGGCGTGTCGCCATCGGCGCTGAGTACCAGCAGGCGTATGCCGGGATACAACCGGGCGTTGAGCGTGGCCAGCGGCCGCCCGACCAGCGACACCACCTCCACCTCCTGCAGCGGCCAGCCCAGGCGCGCCGCCGCCAGCGACACCGAGGACGGCGCCGGCAACACCTGCAACTCGTCGGCCGGCACCTGCCGCACCAGGCTGGCACCGACGCCGTAGAACATAGGGTCGCCACTGGCCAGCACACACACGGCCTCGCCACGCCGAGCCAGCAGCGGTTGCAAGTCGAAGGGGCTGGGCCAGGTTTCCCGCTCGCCGCTGATGCACGGCGGCAGCAGCGCCAGCTGGCGCGGCGCGCCGACGATACGGGTGGCCGCCAGCAAGGCGCGACGCGCGGCCTTGCCCAGGCCGGGGTAGCCGTCTTCGCCGATGCCGACCAGGGTCAACCAGGGTTTCATCCAATGTCCTCACACAGGCCCGACGGAGCGCCTGTCCGCGCTCCGGGCAAAGCGGGCATAATAGCGCCTTCGTCGGTGCCCTTGAGTCGATACGACTCAGTAAAGGGCCTAAGGAAACTCTGAAATAGTCGTCATTCCCGCGCAGGCGGGAATCCAGAATCTCAGTACTACCTGGGCTCCCGCCTGCGCGGGAGTGACGGTAGATGGCCATTTCAGAGCTTCCCCAAGAGGGAACACGGTTCACCGTGGCTGCCCCCGCAACTGTAAACAGCGAGTCCAACGCAATCGGCCACTGGGTAACCGGGAAGGCGCGGCGGACCAAGACCTGTCAGCCAGGAGACCTGCCGACGAACGCTGGTCGCGAGTGCCAACATCGGGCGGGGTGTACCGATGCCATGGAGTCCCCTATGGGATTTCGCTGGTTCGGTCGCCGCGTCGTTATCCACAGGTGACCGCTTGCCCACATCCGTCCACCCTTCCGCCTGCCCCGGCCTGCTGCGCATCGTCCCCGCGCTCGATGGCGGCATCTGCCGCATCAAGCTGCCTGGCGGCGCGCTGCGCAGCGCCCAGGCGCGGGCGATTGCCGAGGCGGCCAGGCACTGTGCCAGCGGCGTGCTGGATCTGACCAACCGCAGCAACCTGCAGATTCGCGGCGTGCTGCCTGGCCAGGAAAGCGCGCTGATCGACGCCCTGCTCGGCGCCGAGCTCGGTCCCCGAGTGGCCGCTGCCGACGATGTGCGCAACCTGATGCTCAGCCCCGCCGCCGGTCTCGACCCGCAGGCACGGATGGACGTGCGTCCGCTGGCCAGCCAGTTGCTCGACCTGCTGCAGGACACCCCGGTGCTGCATGCCCTGTCGCCCAAGTTCGCCCTGCAACTGGACGGTGGCGAAGCCCTGGCCATGCGCGAACACCCCCACGACCTGTGGCTGACCGCCGAGGACGACCAGTACCTGCTGCTGGGCCTGGCCGGCTGCCCCTTCGACGCGCCGCTGGCGCGAGTCGAGGCGACACATACGGTCACGCTGGTGCGCGAACTCCTGCTGCTGTTCCTTGAACTGGCGATACCCGAACAATCGCGCATGCGCCAGTTGCTGGCACAGATCCCGGCCAGCGAGCTGTTGCAACGCCTGCAGACGCGTCTGGATTTTCCCCTGCAGCCGGCACCGGCCAATTGGCAGACTGCCGCGACGATCAACCGCTCGCCGGCTGGGATTTATCCACAAGCGCAGAGCGGCCTGTGCATGGTCGCAGCCGGCGCCCAGTTGGGCCGACTGCATGCCGAACAGCTGCTGACGCTCGCAGACCTCAGCGAGCGATTGGGAGACGGCGAGCTGCGCCTGACCCCCTGGCAAGGCGTGCTGCTGGGCAATGTGCCGGAATCCGCCAGCCGTGAACTGTTGGCAGCACTGGGCGAACTCGGCCTGCTGACCCACATCGACGAGCCGCTGCTTGGCCTGGTCGCCTGCACCGGCTCGGCGGCCTGCGCGCGCGGCCTGGCCGACAGCAAGCACCACGCCCTGCACCTGGCGGAGCTGCTGCGCGAAAGCGGCGCCCGTCCACAGGTGCATCTCAGCGCCTGCCCGCGCAGTTGCGCCAGCGCCCGCGTACAGCCCTATACCCTGCTGGCCAGCACGCCCGATCACTACCAGCTCTACCAACGCACGCCCGAGGCGCCCGGTTTCGGTCGCCTGCTGGCGCCAGCCATGACCATCGACGAGGCCGGCGCCTGGTTCGCCCGCCAACACCCCGCAGGAACACCCGATGCTTGATTACATCCGCGACGGCCAGGAAATCTACCGCCGCTCCTTCGCCACCATTCGCGCCGAAGCCAACCTCGACGGCATCCCCGCCGACCTGGAAAAACTCGCCGTACGGGTGATCCATGCCTGCGGCATGGTCGACGTGGTGGAGGATCTGCGCTTCTCCCCCGGTGCCGGCGCCGCTGGCCGCGCCGCGCTGCTGGCCGGCGCGCCGATCCTCTGCGATGCGCGCATGGTCGCCGAGGGCATCACCCGCCCGCGCCTGCCGGCTAACAACCAAGTGATCTGTACCCTGCACGACGCCGGCGTACCGGAGCTGGCCCGCGAAGTCGGCAATACTCGCTCGGCGGTGGCTCTGGAACACTGGCGTGAACACCTGGAAGGCAGCGTGGTGGTGATCGGCAACGCGCCCACGGCGCTGTTCTACCTGCTGGAAATGCTCGACGCCGGCGCGCCGAAGCCGGCACTGATCATCGGCATGCCGGTGGGTTTCATCGGCGCGGCAGAATCCAAGGACGCCCTGGCCGCAGACAGTCGTGGCGTGCCCTACGTGATCGTCCGTGGCCGCCGTGGCGGCAGCGCCATGGCGGTAGCGGCGGTCAACGCCCTCGCCTCGGAGGTGGAATGATGGCTGGCCGTCTGCTCGGTCTCGGCGTCGGCCCCGGCGACCCCGAGCTGCTCACCCTCAAGGCGCTGCGCCTGCTCAAAGGCGCGCCGGTGGTGGCCTACTTCGTGGCCAAGGCCAAACACAACGCCGGCCACGGCGGTAACGCCTTCGGCATCATCGAAGAGCACCTGGACGTCGCCCAGCAGCGCCTGCCGCTGGTCTACCCGGTAACCACCGAGAAGCTTGCCCCGCCGCTGTCCTACGAGGATGTGATCGCCGACTTCTACGACACCTGCGCCGAGCAGATCGCCCAGTTGCTGGACGCCGGCCAGGACGTGGCGGTGATCTGCGAGGGCGATCCGTTCTTCTACGGCTCCTACATGTATCTGCACGACCGCCTGGCCGACCGCTACGAGGTGGAAGTGGTGCCCGGCGTGTGCTCCATGCTCGGCTGCGCCTCGGTGCTCGGCACCCCGCTGGTGTACCGCAACCAGAGCTTGAGCGTGCTGTCCGGCGTACTGCCGGAAGACGAGCTGGAACAGCGCCTACGCGACGCCGAAGCGGCCGTGGTGATGAAACTCGGGCGCAACTTCGACAAGGTGCGCCGCGTGCTGCGCAAGCTCGGCCTGGACGACCGCGCCCATTATGTCGAGCGGGCGACCATGGCCAGCCAGAAGATCGTGCCGCTGGACGAGGTGGAGCCGATGGATTCGCCGTATTTCTCGATGATTCTGGTGCCTGGGCAGAAATGGCGGGGGTAATCCCGTAGGGCGGGTGCAACCCGCCTGCAGCGAGCTGGCGGGTTGCACCCGCCCTACCCGTCTCAAGACCGTAGCCCGGATGCAATCCGGGAAACCCATTCCCCGGATTGCATCCGGGCTACAGGATTTACCGCATGAACATCGTCATCCTCGGCGCCAGTGCGCTGGTCACCGCACAACATCTCAAGGCGCTTTATCCACAGGCTGTGATCCATGGCCTGCGCGGGCGCGCCGACGGCGCCGAGCGCCACTACGACGAGTTCAGCGATACCCTGCGCGCCCTGTACCGCGCCGGCCAGCCGCTTGTGGTGCTGTGCGCCGCCGGTATCGTTATCCGTAGCCTCGCCGCGCTGCTGGCGGAAAAGGGCGCCGAGCCGCCGGTGCTGGCCCTGGCCGAGGACGGCAGCGCCGTAGTACCGCTGCTCGGTGGCCTGGCCGGGGTCAACCGCCTGGCCCGCGAGATCGCCGCGCACCTGAGCGTAACCCCAGCCATCACCACCAGCGGAGAGCTGCGCTTCGGCACCTGCCTGCTGGAACCGCCAGCCGGTTATGCCCTGGCCGACCTGCAGCAGGGCAAGCGCTTTGTCAGCGACCTGCTCGGCGGCGAGACGGTACGCATAGAAGGCCAGGCGCCCTGGCTGGAGGCCGCGCAACTGCCTGTGGATAACGCTGCTAGCCGGGTCATCCACATCACCGCGCAGGCGCGCCCGGCGCAACCGGACGAATTGTTGATCCACCCGCGCGTCGCCGCTGCGCTGATCGAACGCCCCGATGCCGAGTTGCCGGCACGTCTGCAGCAGGCGCTGAGCGATGCCAACCTGGCGCCGCAAGCGCTGGCCGTTCTGCTCGCGGACAAAGCCTGGATGGGCAATGCCGAACTACACGCTGCTGCAGCCGAGTTGAACCTACCACTGCGCTTTATCCACAGCACCACCGAGCTGCCACCCGAATGCCATATCGGCGATGGCCTGCGCCTGCTTCTGGGTGAACAGCCGCTGGATATTGAACGCCTCGGCCAGCGCCGTGGACGCCTCAGCGTGGTTGGCCTCGGCCCCGGTGCCGCCGAACACATGACCCCCGCCGTGCGCCGCGCCCTCGACGAGGCCGAAGACCTGCTCGGCTACGACACCTACGTGAAGATGGCCGGCCCGCTGCGCGCCGATCAATGCGTACACCCCAGCGACAACCGCGAGGAACTGCAGCGCGCCGCCCACGCCTTCGAATTGGCTGCCACGGGCCGCCGCGTAGTGATGATCTCCTCGGGCGACCCCGGCGTGTTCGCCATGGCCGCCGCCGTGATGGAGGCGCTGGAAAGCCCGCAGAGCGAGGCCTGGCAAGGTGTCGAACTGGAGGTGCTGCCGGGCGTATCCGCTGCTCTGGCCACCGCCGCCAAGGCCGGCGCGCCGCTGGGCCATGACTTCTGCCTGATCTCCCTGTCCGACAACCTCAAGCCCTGGGCAGTGATCGAAAAGCGCCTGCAGCATACCGCCGCCGCCGACCTGGCCATGGCCTTCTACAACCCGATCTCCAAGTCGCGCCCCTGGCAGCTCGGCCGCGCCCTGGAGCTGCTACGCCAGCACCGCGAACCACAGACCCTGGTGGTGCTCGGCCGCGACATTGGCCGCCCCGCCGAGGCCTTGTGCAGCCTGACCCTCGGCGAGCTGACCCCAGAGATGGTCGATATGCGCACCCTGGTGATCATCGGCTCCAGCCAGACCCGCCGCTTCCCCCGTGCCGATGGCGGCGAGTGGGTCTATACGCCGCGCTGGTATCCCGATCTGTAGGAGCCCGCTTGCGGGCGATCCAGCACCGTCGGACACCTTGATCGCCGGCAAGCCAGCTCCTACGAAAGGCGCCTGCACAAACCTTCTAGCCCTGCGCACCGGACACGTTAAGCTCAAGCGTTCACAGCACAAACGGGCAACAGGTGATGAACGCGCACTCATGGGTCGACCTCAAGCAGGATGCCGATACCGGCATCGAGGTGATCCGTGCGCATTTCGAGGGCCACGCCTACGACCCGCACTGGCACGACAGCTACCTGATCGGCTTTACCGAGCAGGGCGTGCAGCAGTTCCACTGCCGACGCGCGCTGTTCAGCAGTGTGCCGGGACAGACCTTCTTCCTCGAGCCCGGCGATATCCATGACGGCCATGCGCCGGCACCGGGCGGCTTCACCTACTCCACGCTCTATCTCGAGCCGGCCTGGCTGGAGCGCGCGTTGCCAGCGCTGTTCGAACAGGCACCCGCCGACTGTCTGCCCGGCGTACCACGCACCCAACCGGACGACCCCGGCCTGCTGCCGTGCATCGCCAATGCCCTGCAGGCGTTGAACGACAACGAGCCACGCATGGTGCGCGACGCCGCGCTGGATGCGCTGCTGGAGCGCATCTCACGCAGCCTGCACTGGCGCCAGCGCCTGCCCGGCAACCCACAGATTCCCAACGTGGCCCTGCGTGCCCGCGACTACCTGCACGCACACTTTCACCAGAACATCGGCCTCGACGAACTGGCGCGAGTCTGCGGCGTCGACCGTTTTCGCCTCAGCCGTGCGTTCAAGGCGGCCTTCGGCATTGCCCCATATGGCTACCTGATCCAGCTGCGTCTGGTGCGCGCACGCCGGCTGCTGGCCCTCGGCACGGCACCGGCGGATGTCGCCAGCGACCTGGGCTTCGCCGACCAGAGTCACCTGGGCCGCTGGTTCCGCCGTGCCAACGGCCTTACCCCGGGCGCCTACCGCAGCCTCTGCACAAAGCTTCAAGACCGCTGAATCAGCCAGCCGGACAATCGCGCCATACCCGATATGGAGCGATGCCCGATGCCCTTCACTGCTCAACGAGCGCGGCCATGAACCAGTGGCTGCCCTTCATCCTCTTCGCCTCGGTGGCGTCGATCACCCCCGGCCCGACCAACCTGCTGATCCTCGGCAGCGCCGCCCGCTTCGGCCTGTCCATCGCTCTGGCCATCGCCTTGGGCGCCAGCCTCGCTGCCAGTCTGATGCTGCTGGTGGTCGGCCTGGGCCTCGGCGAACTACTGGCCCGCGCCCCGCTGTTGCAGACGGCGATGACCTGGGCCGGCGCCGCCTGGATCAGCTGGATGGCCTGCAAGCTGATGCGCGCCGAAGCGGCCGGCCTGGACGAGCGCCGCGTCGACCAGCGCCAGGGCTTCATCCAGGGCGCCGGCCTGCAACTGATCAACCCCAAGACCTGGCTGATGACCGTCTCGGTCACGGCGATCTTCCTCGACGGTCAGGCCTCGTTCGGCGCCGTAGCGGGCCACGCGGCGCTGTTCCTGTTGGTCTCGACGCCCTGCCTGCTGGCCTGGGGTTTGCTGGGCACCGGCGGTGCGCGCCTGTTGCGGCAACCGGCCAGGCTGCTGTTGTTCAACCGCTGCATGGCCGTTTTACTGCTCGCTTCGGTGTGGCTGCCGCTGCTACTGCGCTGAGCGATCGAGTGTTCAACAACCCACTAGACCGAACGCTCGATCGCCTGTTCCAGCAAGCCGAGCCCGAGGTCGATTTCCGCCTCACTGACCGTCAGCGGCGGGGCGATACGGAACACCCCACCCATGCCCGGCAGCTGCACGATGTTCATGCTCAGACCCAGGCTCATGCATTCGCGGGTGATCTTCGCGCCAAGGCCATCGGCCGGCTCCTTGGTCGCCCGGTCCTTGACCACTTCCATACCCAGCAGCAAGCCACGGCCACGCACGTCACCGATGCATTCGAAGCGCTCCTGCAAACGCAGCAGGCCATTGCGCAGGCGTTCGCCCATGACGTTGGCTCGCGCCACCAGACCATCACGCTCGACCACCTCGAGCACCTTCAGGCCCACCGCAGCAGGCAGCGGATCGGAGACGTGAGTGGTGTAGAACAGGTAGCCCAGCTCATGGGCGCGCTCCTCGATTGCCGCCGAAGTCAGCACTGCTGCCAACGGCAGGCCGGCGCCCAGGGTCTTGGACAGGGTGAGAATGTCCGGCGTAACGCCTTCACGCTCGCAGGCGAACATCAACCCGGTACGGCCGACGCCGGTCTGCGCTTCGTCGAGGATCAGCAGCATGCCGCGTTCCTCGCACTTGCGCTTGAGCGCCGCCATATAGCCCGGCGGTAGCTCGATGATGCCACCGGAACTGAGGATCGGCTCGGCAATGAAAGCCGCCAGGTTACCGCTGGACTGGCGGTCGATCAGGTCGAAGTTGTAATCCAGTTCGGCCAGGTAGTCGTACTCGCCATGACGCTCGAAACGCGGGCGGTAGGGGAATGGCGCAGGGATGGCGAACGAACCAACGGCTGCCGGCCCGACGCCGCGTCGTCCGGCGCTGTAGGTGGCGGACGCGGCGCCACCGGTCATGCCGTGCCAGGATTGGGCAAAGCCGACGATCTCGTACTTGCCGGTGACCAGCTTGGCCATGCGGATCGCCGCCTCGTTGGATTCCGCACCGGTGCTCAGCAACAGTGCGCGATCCAGCCCGGCCGGGGTGATCTCCGCCAGTTTGCTGGCCAGATCGACCACCGGACGCGACAGCATGCCGCTGAACAGGTGATCGAGCCGACCGGCGTATTCAGCGATAACCGCCGCCACTTCGGGGTGGCTGTGGCCGAGCACTGCACTCATCTGCCCGGAGGTGAAATCGAGGATGGCGCGATCATCGGCGTCATAGACGAAGCAACCCTGAGCACGCTCGATGATCATCGGCTCGAAGGTACCGCCGTAGCGGATCAGATGATTGCGTGCGTTGCGCCAGAAGGCCGGATCATCGTTACGGGACATGGGCACTCTCCAAAAAGGACATGAAGGCCTAAAAGGTATGAAGGCAGTGCTTGCAGTCTAGGCACCCAGCCTGATTTCATGGAAACGAATAGTTCTTATACAAGATAGAAGCGAGACGAATAACTTGAGTCTGTCCCTCGACATCGATCTGCTGCGTTCCTTCGTCGCTATCTCCGAGGCGCGCTCCCTCAGCCGCGCCGCCAACCGCGTCGGGCGTACGCAGTCAGCGCTAAGCCAGCAGCTCAAGCGTCTGGAAGAAATCGTCGAACAACCGCTGTTCCAACGCACCGGCCGCGGCGTCCTGCTCACCGCGCATGGCGAGCGCCTGCTGGCACATGCGCAGCGCATTCTGCGCCTGCACGACGAAGCCATGGCCGATCTGTCCGCCAAGGGGCTGTCCGGTACTATCCGCTTCGGCTGTCCGGATGACTATGCCGCCGTGTTCCTGCCCTACCTGCTGCGCCAGTTCGCCAGCCAGCACCCCAACGTACTGGTCGAGGTGATCTGCGCACCCACACCACGCCTGCTGCAGCAATGGGACAAGCATGCACTGGATCTGGCACTGATCTCCCTGCCGGACGGCGCACCAGACGAGAGCATCATCCGCCGCGAACCACTGGTATGGGTCGGCTGTCCCGGCACCGAAACCGCAGATTTCGACCCGCTGCCACTGGCGCTGTCGAGCCCCGACACACTGGATCACCTGGCCGCCCGCGCCAGCCTCGACCGCGCCGGCCGCAGTTATCGCATCGCCTACGCCAGCGACAGCCTGGCCGGCCTGACCGCACTGGTGCGCTCAGGCCAGGCCATCGCCGTACTCACACGTACCGCCGTGCCGGCTGACCTGTGCATTCTCGACACTACGGCAACACTACCGGCACTACCGAGCGTCGGTATCAGCCTGAAGTTGGGCCGTAGCACACCGTTGAGCGAAGCTTTCGCCGAACACACCCGACGCAGCCTACCGCTGCTTTAGCATCGGGCATCGATCGACGACTCACTCGGTACTTTCAGACCAGCCAGGGCCGTTCGCGTACGGCCCGGGCTGGAGCGCGGCGGCCGCGCCTTCAACCGCGGTTGCGGTGTGCTCTTCGTGCTGATCGGTGTGGTGTTGCCGCTGGCGCGCTGATCGCCTGCCACAGATTCGGCAGTTGTTTCAGGCGGCGACCAGCTGCAAGACGAAATCGAGAAAAGCCCGCACCTTGGCCGGCGGGTTGTGCCTCGACGGATACAGGGCGTATAGCGGGAAACGCTCGTCCGGCCAGTCCGCGAACAATTCCACCAGCCGCCCATCCGCCAGCAACAAGTCACTGCCCAGCGCCATGATCTGGGCAATGCCGTACCCCGCCAGGCAGGTGCTGTGCAGACTGCCGACATCGTTGACCAGTAACTGACCACGGGTATCCACCACCTGACGCTCACTGCCACGATGGAACTCCCAGTCGAACGGCCGCCCGGTTTCAGGATCGCGAAACTGGATGCAGCGATGTCCGTTCAGATCCTGCGGTTGTTCGGGGCGACCATGACGCTTCAGATAGGAAGGTGCCGCGACTGTCAGGATGCGCGTGTCCAGCAACTTGCGCGCGACCAGGCTGGAAGTACGCGGCTCACCGAAACGCAGCGCCAGGTCGAAGCCATCGGCGACCATGTCACCCAGTCGGTCACGGGTGATCAGTTCCAGTTCCAACTGCGGATGGGCATCGAGAAACGCCCCCAATCGCGGGCCTAGGATCAAGCGGGCGAAGAAAGGGTCGACATTGACCCGCAAGCGCCCGCGCACCACCCGAGCACCAGCGGTGACCGAGCTGGCCGCCTCCTCCAACGCAGTCAGCAACGGCAGTACCTGCTCATGCAGACGCCGCCCGTCGTCGGTCAGGGTCACCGAGCGTGTAGTGCGATCGAACAGGCGAATGCCGAGGCGTTTCTCCAACCGCGCCAACGCGCGGCTGACGCCAGGTTGGGACATGTCCAACACCTCGCCTGCACCCGCGAAGCTGCCGGTGTCGACAATGGCGGCGAACACACTCATGCCATTCCGGGTGCGCTCATCAAAGCCCATATTTGATGCCTTTATGTCATCAATCAAATAACTTCCATGTTATCGATTGATCAATTGACTGAGGAGAGACTGCTTGCGAACCCGGCAACCGCCGGTCGCAATAGGAGTTATCCCCATGTATGTGATCACTGGAATCACCGGCCAGGTCGGCGGCACCGTGGCCCGCACTCTGCTCGCTGCCGGCAAGAACGTACGCGCGGTAGTGCGCGATGCCTCCAGGGGCGGCGAGTGGCTGCGCCAGGGCTGTGAGCTGGCCCTGGCCGATATGCGTGACGCCGCCGCGTTGACCCGCGCTTTCAAAGGTGCCGAAGCGGTGTTCGTGCTGCTGCCCCCGAACTTCGACCCAAGCCCGGATTTCCTCGTATCGCGCTATATCGTCTCGACCCTTCGCTCGGCGCTGGAGACCGCTCAACCGGCCAAAGTCGTGTGCCTGTCGACCATCGGAGCCCAGGCCAGCCAGTCCAACCTGCTCCGCCAGCTCAGCGATATGGAGCAGCAACTCGGCCAGTTGCCGATGCCGGTCGCCTTCCTGCGTGCCGGATGGTTCATGGAGAACAGCCTGTGGGATATTGCCCCTGCGCGCGACGAAGGCGTGCTGCACAGCTTCCTGCAGCCGTTGGACAAAGCCGTGCCGATGGTCGCCACTGCCGATGTCGGCCGCACCGCCGCCTTGCTCTTGCAGGAGTCCTGGCAGGGCGTACGCATCGTCGAGCTGGAAGGGCCGCGGCGTGTCACGCCACAACACCTGGCCGCTACTCTCGGGCGACTGCTGGGTCGTGACGTGCAGGCACGCAGCGTACCGCGTGACACCTGGGAGCAGCTTTTCCGCAGCCAGGGCATGCACAACCCATTGCCACGCATGCAGATGCTCGATGGATTCAATCAAGGCTGGATCGACTTCGCAGGCACGGCGGTACACGGCACCACCAAATTGGAAACGGTACTCGCCGACCTGATCCAACGGCAGGCCTGAGGGGGTTCGCATGAGCACTGGCAGTATTGCGCTGACCGGTAGCGGCCGCTCATCGACGGCGCTGCTGGCATTGGCCTGTGGCACATTTGCTGCGGGCAGCTATCTGGCCCAACCGATACTCTCGGCGATCGCCACTGATCTGGGCATCGTCTTCTGGCAGGCGGGGCTAGCCGTAAGCGCCAGCCAATTGGGCTTCTGCCTGGGCCTGTTGCTGGTGGTGCCGCTGGGCGATCTGCTGGAGAACCGCCGTTTGGTCCTGACCCTGGCGCTCGTCCAAGTGCTGGCACTGCTGATGATGGCCAGCGCCAGCAATGTCGGCGTCCTGCTGCTGGCGGCACTCGTTATCGGCCTGGGCTCCTGCGCGGTGCAATTGCTGGTGCCCCTGGCAGCACACATGAGCAGCGACAGCACTCGGGGGCGTGCCGTCGGTAGCGTCACCGCCGGCTTGCTGTTGGGCATCTTGCTGGCCCGCCCCCTGGCCAGCTTGATCACCGATGCATTTGGCTGGCGTGCACTGTTTGCTGCGGACGCGCTGCTGGTCAGTCTGCTCGGTGCATTGCTGGCCTGGCGCCTGCCACATCATCGAGCCAACTCGACGCTTGGCTATCCAGCCCTGCTCGCGTCCCTGACAAAACTGCTGCGCAGGCACGCTGAACTCCGCCGACGCAGCGCGGCACAGGCCTGCTTGTTCGCCGCATTCAGTCTGTTCTGGGTTGGTGCACCTGTGCTGCTGGCCGAACGCTTCGGCCTGCATGCGCAGGGCATCGCCCTGTTCGCCTTGGCCGGCGCCGCCGGGGCTTTGGTTGCACCGGTGGCTGGCCGCCTCGCCGACAACGGCCATTCCACCGCATTGCGAGGCTGGGGGGCTGTGCTGGTAGCGAGCGGCTTTCTGCTGAGCATTGCCCTGCCCACGTTGACCTGTTGGTTACTGGCGGCCCTGCTGATCGATGCCGGCGTGCAAATCAGTCACGTAGCCGCACAACGCCAGGTGCTGACGCTCGATGTCAGAGCTCGTAGCCGACTGAACGGGCTGTACATCGCCGGTTTCTTCCTTGGCGGAGCCCTCGGCTCAGCACTGGCGATGCCCTTGTTGCAACTCGGCTGGCACTGGCTTGCCGGTATAGCCGCCCTTCTCGCGCTCATTGCATTGGCCCTCGGCCAGACACGCAGCAACTAACCGCGGAGATACTCACATGTCTACTCCTGCATTGCGTGACAAGCACATCGTCATCCTCGGCGGCTCATCTGGCATCGGCCTGGAAGTGGCCCGTCAGTCCTTGGCCGAAGGTGCCAGCGTAACTATCGCTTCAAGCAACCCATCGCGCCTAGAACGTGCCCTGACCCGACTTGGCGAAGGCGCCTGCGGCCGCTTGCTTGATCTCACCGATCATCAAGCCATTGCGACCTTCTTCACGGAAGTCGGGACAATCGACCATCTGGTCTACAGTGCCGGCGACCGCTTGCAATTGAGCCCGCTGGCCGAACTGGATTCAGTGAATGCCCGGCACGCCTTCGAACTGCGTTACTGGTCAGCACTCATAGCGATACGCCATGCCGTGAGGTGGATTCGTCCTAATGGGTCCATCGTGCTTTCGGGCGGTATCGCCGGCATCCGACCCAGTTCAGGCTGGAGCCTGGCCGCCAGCGTTTGCGGTGCCATCGACTCGCTGGTGCGGGCTCTGGCCGTAGAGCTGGCACCGTTGCGCATCAACGCCGTGGCGCCCGGTCTGGTGCGTACCGAGTTATGGCGCGATATGAGCGAGCACGAACGACAGGCCCTTTACCAAAGCGTCGCCGCTCGCCTGCCAGTTGGGCGAATAGGCGAAGTGGAGGACGTCGCCGCTGCCTACCTGTTCCTTATGCGCAGTGGCTTCGCCAATGGCCAGTCGCTGGTGGTGGATGGCGGTAATGTGCTGGCGTGAAGACTCAGGCCTTGAGCGCCTCGCCAATCGCGTAGTAATGCCCACCGGCCACGTGATGCAGGCTGCGCAGGCTCGGATCGGCCGTTTCGAAATGCCAGCGGCCATCGCGGAACACGCGCTCATCGGCCCAGGCCGCGATCACCTCGCCGATGAACAGGTCGTAGGCCTGCTGGTTGTGCGGCTCATCGATCAGCCGGCAGATCAACCAGGCCGAGCAGCCCGCCACCAGCGGCAGGTCGTGGCCTTCCATGGTGAACAGCTCGACGCCGGTATGGACCAGCTTCGCCGGGTCGTCGGCCAGGCTGGCGTTGCCCACCGCCTGGGTCAGCTGCAGTTGCGCCACGGTCGGCACCTGGATGGCGAACAGGCCGCTGCCCTCGATCAGCGCGCGGGTGCGGGTGGCCTTGTCCAGCACCACGGTCAGCTTCGGCGGCTCGAAATCCAGGGCGCAGCACCAGGCTGCCGCCATGACGTTATCCACAGCCTGATGACGCGCCGACACCAGCACGGTGGGGCCGTGGTTGAGCAGACGGTAGGCCTTGGCCAGGTCGACGGGACGGATGGGCGCGCTCATGCAGACTCCTGAAAACGAAAAAGGCGCTCGCATGCTGGCCCGTGAAGGCTCGCATCGCAAGCGCCTGCTGCAGTGGCTTTTGATCAGAATTCCTGCACGGTCGGGCGCAGGACGATCTCGTTGATGTCGACATCGGCCGGCTGTTCGATGGCGTAGGCGATGGCGCGCGCCACCGATTCCGCCGGAATCGCCTGCTTGTAGAAGTCGACGACGAAGTCGCGGCTCTGCTGGTGGGCGCTGCCGAACTTCAACTCCGAATCCACCGCGCCCGGCTCGATGGTGGTGGTGCGGATGCTGCCGCCGACCTCATGACGCAGGCCTTCGGAGATGGCGCGCACGGCGAACTTGGTGCCGCTGTAGACGGTACCACCGGGGCTGAACACCTTGATCCCGGCCACCGAGGCGATGTTGATGAAGTGCCCGGCGTTCTGCTGCTGGAACACCGGCAGCGCCGCGGCGATGCCGTACAGCACGCCCTTGATGTTGATGTCGATCATGCGCTCCCATTCCTCGACGCGCACGTCGCTCAGCGGCGCGATGGCCATCAGCCCGGCGTTGTTGACCAGCACATCGACGCGGCCGAAGGTGTCCAGTGCGCCCTGGATCAGCGCCTTGACCTCATCGGCGCGGGTCACGTCAGTCTGGTAGGCCACGGCCTCGCCACCAGCGGCGACCAGCTCGCTGACCAGTTTCTCGAGACGCTCCTTGCGCCGTGCGGCCAGCACCACCTTGGCGCCCAGCTTGCTCAGATGGCGGGCGGTCGCTTCGCCCAGGCCGCTGCTGGCGCCGGTGATGACCACGACCTTGCCGGAAATGTTGTTGCTCATGGGTAAGCCCTCTCTCGATTGGTTGGAGTGTCCGTGCCGTAGGCCGGACATGGGCTCACGTTAGAGGCGATTTCCGTTTCAATAAATGGAAGAGTTTGGATTAGGCTATTCCACATCATGGAATACAAAGGCGCCCCGACATGCTCAATCGCATGGAGATGATCCGCATCTTCTGCAGCGCGGCCGACTGCAGCAATTTCCGCGAGGCAGCGACTCGCCTGGGGGTTTCACCGCAGGCGGTGACCCGCGCGATCAAGGCGCTGGAGGAAGAACTCGGCGAGATTCTCTTCCACCGCAACACCCGCCAGGTGCATATCACCGCCTTCGGTGAGGCCTATGCGGTGCGCGCCCGGCAAAAGCTGGAGGATTTCGACGCGCTGTTTCGCGGCCACCGCGCCGACGCCGAGTCAGCCATCGCCGGGCGCATCGGCATCACCGCGCCGCAGGCCATCGGCAAGCGCTTTCTGGTGGCGTTCCTGCAGCCCTTGCTCAAGCAGCACCCACAGCTGGTGCTGAACCTGCGCCTGGAGGACGAGATCACCGACGCGGTGGAGGCGCAGATCGACATCGGCATCCACGTCGGCTTCCTGCGTGACAGCCGCTACGTCGCCCGCGCCCTGGCACCGGTGCCGTTGCAGGTGGTGGCTACGCCGCAACTGATCGCTGCCAGCGGCGCGCCGCATGACCTCGACGAGTTGCAGCAGCGGCCGCTGTCGGTGCTGATCGACCGCAAGAATGGCCGCCCCTGGCCGTGGACCTTCGCTCACGGCCCCAGCCTGCATCCGCCCGCGCCCGCGTTTGTGTGCGATGACCCCGAAGCCGAACTGGAAGCCGTGCTCGCCGGCCTGGCCTACGGCCAGTTGCCCGCCTACCTGGCGCAGCCCTATCTGCAAAGCGGCCACCTGCAGGCGGTGCTGACGGAGCAGGCGCCCGATCCCTGGCAGCTGTTCATCTACCGCCCACAGCAGGGCCCGGTGCCGCCAAGGGTGCGCCTGGTGTTCGATCACCTGCGCGCCTGCTTCTCCGATCCGGCGCAGTTTCCCCAGGGCTGAGGTCGCTCACGGCAACGCCACTGTCGCCTGCGAAGCGCCCGCCCCGGCTATCGCTCCGTAACCTGCCTGAAGCCGTCTAAATCAGGGATCAGGAGCGTCGCATGAATGCTATCAACACAGGCCAGCAGGTCAGCCCGGCCACCTTGCACAAGGTGATCGCCGCCTCGGCCATCGGCAACTTCGTCGAGTGGTTCGACTTCGCCGTCTACGGTTTTCTCGCCGTGACCATCGCCTCGCTGTTCTTCCCACCGGGCAATCCGACCCTGGCGCTGCTGCAGACCTTCGCCGTGTTCGCCGTGTCGTTCGCCCTGCGCCCGCTGGGCGGCATCGTCTTCGGCATTCTCGGCGACCGCATCGGACGCAAGCGCGTGCTGTCGATCACCGTGCTGCTGATGGCCGGCGCCACCACGCTGATTGGCCTACTGCCGACCTACGCCAGCATCGGCCTGTTCGCCCCGCTGCTGCTGGCGCTGGCGCGTTGCCTGCAGGGTTTCTCCGCCGGTGGCGAGTATGCCGGCGCCTGCGCCTTCGTCATGGAACACGCCCCCACCGAACAGAAGGCCCGTTATGGCAGCTTCGTGCCAGTCTCGACCTTCATGGCGTTCGCCTGCGCGGCCGGGCTGGTGTTCGGCATGGGCTTGTGGCTGGACGAAGCGCAGATGCAGGCCTGGGGCTGGCGCGTACCCTTTCTGATCGCCGCACCGCTGGGTCTGGTCGGCTTGTACATGCGTTTGCGCCTGGACGAATCACCGGCATTCCAGGCCCTGGCGGCGCAACCTCATCCGGAACATTCGCCGCTGCGCGAAACCTTGCGCGAACACGGCGGCACCGTGCTCTGCCTGTCGGCGTTCATATCCGCCACGGCGCTGTCGTTCTACATGTTCACCACTTACCTGACCACCTACATGCAGGTGGTCGGTGGTGCAGCACGGCCGGTGGCTTTGCTGGCCAGCCTGATCGCGCTGTTCTTCGCCGCCCTGCTCTGCCCCTTCGTCGGTCGTTACTCGGATCGTGTCGGCCGTCGCCGCACCATCCTGACTGCCGGGGTGGCGCTGATTGTCGCGGTGTATCCGGCCTTTACCCTGGCCGCCTCGGGCACCCTGCTGGCTTCAGCTCTGGGCGCCATGCTGCTGGCAGTGGGTGCGGTGATCTGCGGCGTGGTAACCGCCGTGCTGCTGTCCGAGCAGTTCCCCACCCGCGTGCGCTACACCGCCTCGGCGTTCACCTACAACCTGGCCTATACGATCTTCGGCGGCACCGCGCCGTTGATCGCCACCTGGCTGATCGAGGCAACCGGTAACCGCATGTCGCCGGCCTACTACCTGATCGTCATCGCCCTGCTGGCCCTGGCGGGTGGCCTGGCACTGCCCGAGTCGTCGAGGCGGCCGCTGAACTATCAACCAGCCTGAGACCTCTCCACGCTTGACTCAAGGCTGCGGCGCACAGGCCGCAGCCTACCCCTACCACCCCGGCTGGCGCTGGCCGCACAACGAATGAGTCAGTTGTGCAAAGTGGACCAGTAAAAATCCACAAAAATGGATCTATGTGGCTAGACCACTGGTGCGTACATTCGTCCTCACCGGGCCGCAGTGGTACTGCCAGTTGCAGAGGGGCATCGGTTTCTTCTCAACTCACAGATGGATGAAAACCATGAGCCAGCGCCTCGACTACTTTGCACTCTCCCCCAAGGCCTCCGGCAAGTACGCCGAATTCTCCACGCTGCTGACCCGCAGCCCGTTTCTCGCGCCGCTGGCTCACCTGGTCATGCTGCGTGCCTCGCAGATCAATGGCTGCGCCTTCTGCGTCGACATGCACGTCAAGGAAGCGAAGATCCATGGCGAGCGCGAGCTGCGCCTGCACCATGTCGCCGTCTGGCGCGAATCGCCGCTGTTCTCCGCGCAGGAGCGCGCCGCGCTGGAGTGGACGGAAGCCCTGACCCAGCTGTCGCCGCATGGCGTGTCCGACGCCATCTACGCCAGCGTGCGCGAGCAGTTTTCCGAGCAGGAACTGTCGGACCTAAGCTTCCTGGTGGTCGCCATCAATGGCTGGAATCGCCTGAGCGTGGCCTTCCGTAACGTGCCGGGCTCCGCCGACAAGCAGTTCGGCCTGGACAAGGCCGACCTGGCCTGAAGCCCGATCTCAGAGAGGTTACGCCCATGCCTGCAGCTATCCGCGTGCTGCGCCTGATCAGCAGCCCGCGTGGCGCTGAATCAGAAAGCCTGCGTCTGTCTCACCTGGTGCTCGACGGCCTCGCTGGCCAGCACTCACTGCAGGTGCAAGACGTCGACCTCAACGATCTGCAACATGTCGACCGCGACTATGCCATGGCTCTGGCGTCTCCCTCTGACGCTGACCAGGCAGAGCCCGGCAGCGCACTGCAGCGCTCCGCCGAGCTGATCCGTCAGCTCGACGAAGCAGATGTGCTGCTGATCGCCACCCCCATGCACAACTACACCGTCCCTTCGACACTCAAAGCCTGGGTCGATCACATCGTGCGCATACGCATGACATTCAACGGCACACCGCAAGGCAAGGTTGGCCTGTTACGTGACCGCCCGGTTTACGTGGCATTGGCCTCAGGCGGGCTGATCAGCGGCGAGCAGGCGCGGCAGCCAGACTTCCTGCGCCCCTACCTGCAGGCGGCCCTGGCCACGGTGGGCCTCAGGAACATGCACTTCTTCTGTGTGGAGGGTACCGCCAGAGGTGAGCAGGCCCTGCTGGAGGCCCGCGCCATGGCGCAGTCACAGGTAGCCGCGTTTTTCTCTGCCGAGTGAAACGGCTGACAACACGTCAGGCGTCTGAGCGAAGGATTCTGTAGGGTTGCGGACGATGGTGACGAATCGCCTGCGTCATCCATCAGACAGACTCGTAGCCCGCTCAATGGAATCCTCGCATGTTGCCCCAGCCGCTATACGCTCGATCGGCCCGCCTGGCCCTGCTGACCTTCAACTGCCTGGCAGCGCCAATCGCCCTGGCTCAGCAGCCTATGCAGCTGGACGCCATGCAAGTCAGCGGCGCACCGCTGAGCGAAATCGAGGCTGCGCAGGAAGAGCTGAAACAGGTCCCCGGCGCCACCAACCTGGTGGACATGGACAAGGTCGAGCAGGGCCGCGTGGCCGGCGTCGCCGACGTACTGGCCTACCAGCCTGGAGTCTATGCGCAGTCGCCCGGCAACGAGGGCGTGAAGATCAGCGTGCGCGGCTCGGGTATCAACCGTGGTCCCGGCTCGCACGCTTCCGGCACCCATATCCTCCTCGATGGCCTGCCGCTGACCGGCTCCGGCGGCACGCCCTACGAACTGCTGGAACCCCTGTGGATAAGTCGCGCCGAGGTGCTGCGTGGCGCCAATGGCTTCGACCGCGGTTCGCTGGCTCTGGGCGGCGCCATCGACTACATCACCCACACCGGCTACACCGCGCCCAAGCTGCAACTGCGCTATGAAACTGGCAGCCATGGCTACCAGAAACGCAACATCGCCTCCGGCCAGGTGCTGGGTGATTTCGACTACTACCTCGCCCTCACCGACAGCCACACTGATGGCTATCAGGATCACGCGTCGGGCAAAGGCAAGGGCGTGGCCGCCAACTTCGGCTATCGCCTCAATGAGAATCTGGAGACGCGCTTCTACCTGCGCTACCGCGAAACCGAGCATGAAACGCCCGGCCGCCTGACCAAGGCGCAACTCAAGGACGACCCGCGCCAGGCCGCTGCGGCCAATCGCAGCATCGACGCCCACCGCGACCAACCCGGCAGCACCTGGCTGGCCAACAAGACCACCTGGCGCATCGACGACGACTCCACCCTGGTCGCCGGCCTGGCCTACCACCACTACCCCATGGATATCACCGAGACCGCCTATCGCGGCGGCGCCTACCGTATCCGCGTGGACTACAGCGATATCAGCGGCACCCTGAACTACACGCGCCGGCATACCCTGTTCGGGCTCAATAGCAGCACCACCATCGGCTGGCGCAGCACCACCAACCTGCCGAGCAGCAAAGCGAAAGAGACCGCAGCGTTGCCGATCAACGTCAACGGCATGCCCTATCCGGCCGGCACTCTGATGCGCGACTACGAGCACCTGGGTTCGGACAATGTGCTGCATATTGGCAACGAACTGGAGCTGGCGCCTGACCTGTGGCTGACCAGCGGCCTGGCGCTGATCCATACCCGCCGCGAAGTGCAGGTGACCTGGCCGGCCAACGACGACAAACTCGACGAAAGCACCTGGGACTACGCGCCACGTATCGGCCTGCGCTATCAGCTCAATCCTGATGTGCAGTTATTCGGCAATATCAGCCGCTCGGTGGAACCGCCACATGCCTGGTCGATGCTCTGGGGCTCGCCGCTGCGCTTCTCCAGCACCACCACCCAACCCTATGCCGCGCGCCAGCGCGCTGCCATCAGCCTGGACAACCAGACCGCCACCACCTTCGAGGTCGGCGGCCGCGGCGATTCTGCGCTGGGCCAGTGGGAGCTGACCTACTACTACTCACAGGTGCGCCATGAACTGCTCACCGTCGAGATCGAGCCCAACGTCTTCGCCGAGTCCAACGCCAGCCCCACCGTGCACCAAGGCATCGAAGCCGGCCTGGTCAGCCCGCTGTGGCAAGGTGGCGCGGCCGGTGCCCTGAGCCTGCGCCAGGCCTATACCTTCAGCGACTTCCACTACCGCGACGACGACACCTTCGGCGACAACCGCCTGCCCGGCCTGCCGCGCCACTACTACCAGGCCGAGCTGCGCTACGACCATCCGAGCGGCTTCTACGCTGGCCTCAACAGCCAGTACGCCTCGAAGGTCGCGGTGGATTACGCCAACTCCTACTACGCCGATGCCTACGCCACCTTCGGCGCCACCCTCGGCTACGCCTCGCCGAAAGACGACTGGCAAGCCTGGCTCGACCTGCGCAACCTGACCGACAAACGCTATGCCGCCACCGTGACGCCGGGCTATGACGACAAGGGCGCAGACGCGGCGCGCTCCACGCCTGGGGAAGGGTTTGGGGTGTATACGGGGGTTTCTTGGAGTTGGTTGTAAAGCAGGGAGAAAACCGATGAAGAAGTTCTTGTATGCAACGCTGGCATTTTCTTCATTGGCGGCTGGCAACGAACTGCCAGCAGGCATTATCGAGAGTATTCCTGCCGATTATTCGGTGTGGGTTTACGAGTCTGGTGAATTGGATGGCGACACGCTCACCGATTACCTCGTCGTTCTGCATAGGCCTGAAGAAACGACGCTGGCCAAAGAGCAGGAAGCGCCACCTAGGCCTCTGCTGATCTTCACCCAAACTGTCGATGGCGCTTACGCGCTGCGTGCTCGCAATGACCAAGTGGTGTTCAAGATCAATGAGGGCGGTCAATGCGACCCGTTTGACGCCGATACCCAGGGGCTAGCCATCAAACATCGGTACTTCACCATCGAAAATGGTGTTGCCTGCGGTCAGCACTGGACGGACTACATCACCTTCCGCTACGACCCGGCCTTGAAGGACTGGGTATTTCACAAACGAATCTTCGAAAACTGGGTTCTGAATGAGAGCCAGGATCCGGATGCCGATGCACTGGTTCGCAACGTACACAAAGTCATTAGCGGAAAACGCGAAGCGCCCATTCGGTTCGAGACTTATCGTCCGTGACACGTAGGGTGGACAACGCTCTTCTTGTCCACCGCTTCAGCCCTCGGCCCTACGCCATACCTTCCTTACGCAGCAGATAACTATCCATGATCCACCCATTACGCTCCCGTGCCTCGGCACGGGTCATGGCGATGCGTTCGGCCACCTCGTCCAGCGGCCCGGCGATGAGGATCTCGTCGGCCGTGCCGACGTAGGCGCCCCAGTAGATATGCACGCCGTGGCCGACGAAGCGGCGGTAGGTGTCCTTGGCGTCGAGCATAACCGCCACACTGTCCACGCCCTGCGGCCAGCCTTCGGCGAGCAGGCGGCCGGTGGTGATTTCCACGGCGCGACCGATGCTGTTGAGCGGGATGCGGTGGCGCGCAGTCAGCGCCTGCAGGCTGGTAATGCCGGGGATCACGTCATAGACGAAGTCGCTGCGCCGCGCGGCGATGGCTTCGATGATGCGGATGCTGCTGTCGTACAGCGACGGGTCGCCCCAGACCATGAAAGCCGCCGTTTCGCCATCGGCCATCTGCTCGTCGATAAGCTGCTCGAACACCGCCTGCTTGTCGCGGTTGAGTTCGTCGACGCTGGCGCGGTAGTCAGCCGCTTCGCGCTCGCGCTCCGGCTGCTGACCTTCGGCGAAACGCGGTGTGTGGCCATCGAGAAAGCGTGCGCAGATCTCGCGACGCAGGGCGTTGAGCTTATGCTTGGCCGCACCCTTGTCCATCAGGAAGATCACGTCGCTGCGGCGCAGCGCCTTGATCGCCTGGTAGGTGATGTAGTCCGGGTCGCCGGCACCGATGCCGACCAGCAGCAGGGTTTTCATGGGGTTCTCCAGGTGCGCCCTGGCACGCCGGGCGCCAGGTCGTCGATATGGTGGTAGTCGGCCTGTAACGCCTGCGCCAGCTGGCGGGCACGGCCCAGGCGGATGGGCGCACGCTCGGTGTCGAGCAGCAGGCTCGGACATGGCAGCGGCAGCAATGCAGGCAGATCAAGCAGGCGGCCATCGGTCAGGATCAGCAGGCGCTGGCGTTCGTTCGGTTTCAGACGCTGACGGCGCAGCAGCCAATCGCCGGCCTGTTGCAGGGCATCGAGCAGCGGCGTACCACCACCAGCGCCCAATTCGTGCAGCCAGCGATGCAGCTCGGCGCTGGCCTTGCGCCCCTGCCACAGCCATTGCGCTTCGCGGCCACCGGCCTGCAGCACGGCCAGGCGCGCGCGCTTGCGATAGGCGCTGTCGAAGACTTCAGCGAGCACGCCCTTGGCACGACTCAATGCACCGTGGCGACGGGTCGAGGCGGAGGCATCCACCAGCACCAACCACAGCTCTTCGGCCCGCTGACTGCGCGGGCGCAGCACCAACTGTTCGCGGCGTTGCGGCCGCCCCTGGCGCAGAGTGGCCGCCCAGTCGATACGACCGGCCACGCCGATACGCGCAGCACCTCGCAGGCCGCCGCCGAGTCGTCCAGGCCGGTTACGGGCATCCGCGCCTGTGGCTGTGCGCGGGCGGATGCTCAGGGCTTTTTTGGCCAGCGCGGCGGTACCCGCCGCTCATCCATGGCCTGTGGCTGGGCCGGCAGCTCGCCCCACTGACCTTCGCCCTGACTTTGTTCCTGCGCCGGCTGCGGCGCCTGGCGCTGCTCGGGCGGCGTGGCAGCCGGCGGCTGTTGCTGGCGACGACGGTGGCGCAGGACGAAGTCCTCCACCGCGTCGATATCCACAGGCTCGATGCCTATCGCGCCGCGCCAGGCAGCATGGGCACGGGCGGCGCGCAGCCAGACCAGATCGGCGCGCAGGCCATCGACACCGGCAGTGAAGCAGCGCTGGCTGATCTCGCTCAGCGCCGCGTCATCCAGCGGAATATCCGCCAGGCGCTGGCGGGCATTGCGGCAGCGTTCGGCCAAGGCATCCTGCTCACTCTGCCAGCGTTGCAGGAAAGCTTCAGGATTGGCATCGAACGCCAGACGGCGACGCACGATCTCGGCCCGTTCGGCCGGTTGCGGCTGGCCATCCAGCGCCAGATTGAGGCCGAAGCGGTCAAGCAGTTGCGGGCGCAGTTCGCCTTCCTCGACGTTCATGGTGCCGATCAGCACGAAGCGCGCGGCATGCCGATGGGAGATGCCGTCACGCTCGACATGGTTGACGCCGCTGGCGGCAGCATCGAGCAGCAGGTCGACCAGATGATCCGGCAGCAGGTTGACCTCATCGACATACAGCACGCCGTCATCGGCGCGGGCCAGCAGGCCGGGGGAAAACTGCGCGCGGCCTTCGCCCAGCGCTGCGTCCAGATCCAGGGTGCCGACGATGCGCTCCTCGCTGGCACCGAGCGGCAGGGTGACGAAGCGCCCGCCCTCCAGCAGATCGGCCAGGCCACGGGCCAGGGTCGACTTGGCCATGCCGCGTGGGCCTTCGATCAGCACCCCGCCGATGGCCGGGTCGATGGCCGCCAGGCACAGCGCCAGCTTCAGCGAGTCGGCGCCGACCACGGCGGCGAGAGGGAAGTGGTATTCGGTCATGGCTGTGATCCGTGGAGGTGAGCGGTAGCACCTGGCTTTTGTGGGAGGGGCTTTAGCCCCGAGCATGTCGCCGCTGAAGCGCCTCCCACAATGGGCACGCTGCACCCGTAGGGTGGGTTAGCGGCGCAAAGTGCTGATCGTGCAGCCGCGTAGGAGAGTAGCGCGCCGCGTAACCCACCAGGCGATATACCGTGTGGCGCCGACGGTGGGTTACGCCGCACCCGCTTCAGCGAGTTGGCCAGCAACCATGACAGGCGGCTAACCCACCCTACGGAAACGAGTCGCTTCATGATTCCTCGCTATCGAGCAGCAGGTTCTCCAGCGCTTCGCGGTATTCGCCGGGATTCTCCCACAGGCCGCGCTGCTGGGCTTCCAGCAGGCGTTCGAGAATATCGTTGAGCGCCCCCGGGTTGTGCTGCTGGATAAAGTCACGGGTGTCCTTGTCGAGCAAATAGGCATCAGTGAGCAGCGCGTACTGGTGGTCATCGACCAGCTCGCTGGTGGCGTCGAAGGCGAACAGGTAGTCGATGGTCGCGGCCAGTTCGAAGGCGCCCTTGTAACCGTGGCGCTTCATGCCCTCAATCCACTTGGGATTGGCAGCACGGGCACGCACCACGCGATTGAGTTCTTCCTTGAGGCTACGAATGCGCGGTGTGTCCGGCTGGCTGTTGTCGCCGAAGTAGCTGGCCACCTTGAGCCCGCGTAGGGTTTCCACCGCCGCCAGCATGCCGCCCTGGAACTGGTAGTAGTCGTTGGAATCGAGGATGTCGTGCTCGCGGTTGTCCTGGTTGTGCAGCACCGCCTGCATCTGCTCCAGGCGCTCGACAAAGCGCTGCCGCGCGGGCGCACCTTCGGCGCCGCTACCGTAGGCGTAGCCGCCCCAGTTGAGGTAGACCTCGGCGAGATCGGCGCGGCTCTGCCACAGGCGCTCCTCAATGGCGTTCTGCACCCCGGCGCCATAGGCGCCCGGTTTGGCGCCGAACACCCGCCAGCCGGCCTGACGCCGCGCTTCGGCTTCATCCAGGCCACCATCCTTGAGCGCCAGCGACTCGCGCCAGACCCGCGCCGACAGCGGGTTCATGTCTTCCGGCTCGTCCAGTTCGATCACCGCCTGCACGGCCTCGTCGAACAGGCGAATCAAATTGCTGAAGGCATCGCGGAAAAAGCCGGATACGCGCAGGGTAACGTCCACCCGGGGCCGACCGAGCTGCTCCAGCGGCAGCACCTCGAAGCGCTCGACGCGCTGGCTGCCGGGCTGCCAAACCGGGCGCACGCCCATCAGCGCCAGCGCCTGGGCGATATCGTCGCCACCGGTGCGCATGGTTGCCGTTCCCCATACCGACAGGCCGAGCTGGCGCAGGTGGTCGCCTTCGTCCTGTAGATGGCGCTCCAGCAAGCGATCCGCCGCCTGCACGCCGAGGCGCCAGGCGGTGGGCGTGGGCAGGTGACGCACGTCGACGGTGAAGAAGTTGCGCCCGGTGGGCAGCACATCCAGGCGTCCGCGACTCGGCGCGCCGCTCGGCCCGGCAGGGACGAAACGCCCCTTCAGCGCTGCCAGCAGGCCGCCCATCTCGGCGTCGCCGCATGCATCGAGCAAAGGCGCGATATGTTCGGCCAGGCCGTCGAGGATCAGCGCCACCTCGGTGCCGAAATCTTCGCTGCGCTCGCCGGCCAGGCGTTGTTCGATCAGCTTCAGCGCCAGCAGCTCCAGGCGCTCGCGGGTATCACCGACCGTGCGCCACAGGCTGTTATCCACAACCTGCAACGCCTGTGGACGCAGCCCTTGCCAGGGCTGGCCCATATCGCAATCCAGCGGATCGAGGTCCAGCTCCAGGCCACGGGCAAGCGCACGCAGCAGGCTGGCATTGGCGCCCTGGCCATCGCCACGGGGAATACGCAGCAGCGCCAGCAGGGTGTCGCGGCGCAGTTGCCCGGCCGGCGACTCGCCGAACACATGCAGGCCATCGCGGATCTGCGATTCCTTGAGGTCGCACAGATAGGCGTCGAGCTGCGGCAGCCAGCTGTCGGCATCGTCATTGAGTTGCAGGCCCAGCTCGCGGTCGAGGCTGGCCTCGCGCACCTTGGCCAGAATCTCGCCGCGCAGCTCGACGGCGCGGCGCTGGTCGAGCTGGCTGGCGTCGTAGTACTCGTCGGCCAGGCGCTCCAGATCGCGCAGCGGGCCGTAGCTTTCGGCGCGGGTCAAAGGAGGCATCAGGTGGTCGATGATCACCGCCTGAGTGCGGCGCTTGGCCTGCGCGCCCTCGCCCGGATCGTTGACGATAAACGGGTAGACGTTGGGCAGCGGGCCGATCAGCGCCTGCGGCCAGCAGCCCTCGGACAGGCCGACGCTCTTGCCCGGCAGCCATTCCAGATTGCCGTGCTTGCCGACGTGGATCAGCGCATCGGCGGCGAAGGCCGTGCGCAGCCAGGCATAGAAGGCGATATAGCCGTGCGGCGGCACCAGGTCGGGGTCGTGATACACCGCCGCGGGGTCGAGCTGATAGCCGCGAGCAGGCTGGATACCAACGAAGCTCAGGCCGAAGCGCAGGCCGGCGACCATCATCCGCCCGCTGCGGAACATCGGATCGTTCTGCGGCTCGCCCCAGCGCTCGCGCACGGCCTGCTGATTGGCCGGCGGCAGGCCGTGGAAAAATTTCAGATAGTCATCCAGCGCCAGGCTTTGCGCACAGGGCCGCGTATCCAGGCCATCCAGATCGTTGGTGACGCCGCCAAGCAGGCTATGGACAAGCTCGGTACCGCTGCCCGGCAGGTTATCCACCGGATAGCCCTGCGCCTGCAGGGCACGGAGAATGTTCAGCGCGGCAGCCGGCGTATCCAGCCCCACGCCGTTGCCGATGCGGCCATCGCGAGTCGGGTAGTTGGCCAGGATCAGGCCGATTCGCTTCTGATCGTTGCTTTTGATCGCCAATTGGCACAAGTTGCGCGCTAGTTCCGCGACATAAGCCATACCCGACTCATGCGCCTGGTAGCACACCACATCGCTCTGGCTGCGCTCGCTGCGCCAGGCCAGGCCCTTGAAGCTGATGGCGGTGCCGATCAGCCGGCCATCCAGCTCCGGCAGCACCACGTGCATGGCCAGGTCACGCGAGCCCAGGCCCTGGGTGCTGGCCTGCCACTGCGCCTGGTTGTCCAGCGAGCAGATGGCTTGCAGCACCGGAATATCCCGGCGGAATACCCGCACCTGCGGCGCCTCGGGGTTGGACAGGGCGAAGCCGGTGGTGTTGATGATCAGTGCGGCGTCAGTGTCATCCAGCCAGGCCTGCACCTGATCCAGGCAGGCGGGTTCCTTGAGGCTGGCCACCGCAATCGGCAACGGGTTAAGGCCCTGGCCGAACAGGTGCTGGCAGAAGGTATCGACGAAGGCGGTGTTCGCCGACTGCACATGGTTGCGGTAGAACAGCAGCGCCACCACAGGCGCGTCCGGCTGCCACTGCATCTGCCAGTCAGCCAGCGCCGCCGGGCTACGCTGCGGGTGATAAAGACCGACACGCGGCAGCGGCAGCGGCTCCTGCCAAGTGTCGTCACGCCCTAGCCAGCGGCTGCCGATGCAGCGGAACAGCTGGCGGGCATTGTCCAGCCCGCCCTGGCGCAGGTACTGCCACAGGCGCTGGCTGTCTTGCTCGGCGACGTTGCCGAGCGCGCTCAGCTCCGGGTCGGGCTTGTCGTCACCCGGCACCATGATCACAACAGCACCACGCGCCCCCAGCTCAACCAGGCGTTCGACGCCGTAGCGCCAGTAGCTGACGCCACCATGCACAGAGATCAGGATGACCTTGGCATGCTGCAGCACCTGCTCGACGTAATAATCCACCGAGGCGTTGTTGCTCAGTTGCGCCGGGCTGGCCAGGCGCAGACTGGGGTAGTCGTCCGGCAGTTGCCGGGCGGCTTCGGCCAGCAGCGACAGGTGCGAATCACCCGTGCACAGGATCACCAGCTCGGCAGGCGTTTGGCCGAGGTCGGCGATGCTGTCGGCCGGCAGTTGAGCGCCGGGCTGGGTGCGCAGTAAGTGCATGTTCGTTCCGTGGGAGGGGCTTTAACCGCGACTGGTGGTAGCGCCGTAGGGTGGACTCAGGAGCGAAGCGAACAGTCCACCGCCAGCGCGCACGTCCACACGGCGTACTGCTACGCGAGTACGCCCCACGCTCCGTATCAGGCCAGCGCCGCCTTCAGCTCGGCTTCGATAGCCGCGCGGTCGAGCTGTTGGCCGATCACCACCAGCCGGCTCAGACGCGGCTCGTCGGCCCGCCAGGCGCGGTCGAAGTGGCGGTCGAAGCGCTGGCCCACGCCCTGCACCAGCAGACGCATCGGTTTGCCAGGGATCGCCGCGAAGCCTTTCACCCGCAGGATGCCGTACTTGGCCACTGCCTCCTTCAACGCGGCGAGCAGGCGCGCCTCCTCGGCTTCCGGTAGTTCCACGTGGAACGAGTCGAATTCCTCGTGATCGTGGTCTTCATCTTCGTCGTCGTGATGGGTACGGCGGCTGTCGATATGCAGCTCGGTTTCGCTGTTCAGGCCTAACAGCACGTCCAGCGGCAGTTCGCCGCCGTGCGCCTCGATCACCTTGACCGCTGGCGGCAGTTCCTCGGCCACCTCGGCGCGCACCGCGGCCAGCGCCTCGGCATCGAGCAAATCGGCCTTGTTGAGGATTACCAGGTCGGCGCTGGCCAACTGGTCGGCAAACAGTTCATGCAGCGGCGATTCGTGGTCGAGATTCGGGTCGAGCTTGCGCTGCTCGTCCACCTGATCGGGGAAGGCGGCGAAGGTGCCGGCGATCACCGCCGGGCTGTCGACAACGGTGATCACCGCGTCGACCGTGCAGGCGTTGCGGATTTCCGGCCAGTTGAAGGCCTGCACCAGCGGCTTGGGCAGCGCCAGGCCGCTGGTCTCGATGAGGATATGGTCGAGGTCGCCGCGGCGCGCCACCAGCTCGCGCATCACCGGAAAGAACTCTTCCTGCACGGTGCAGCACAGGCAGCCGTTGGCCAGCTCGAAGACGCGGCCATTGGCTTCTTCCTCACTGCAGCCGATGGAGCACTGCTTGAGGATCTCGCCATCGATGCCCAGCTCGCCGAACTCGTTGACGATCACCGCGATACGGCGGCCGCCGGCATTGGCCAGCAGGTGGCGCAGCAGGGTGGTTTTGCCGGCACCGAGAAAACCGGTGACGATGGTGACAGGCAGTTTGGCGAGGGTTTTCATGGAAGGCCCCGTGGCGTCGGTAAGTTCGGCGGACGGGTACGCGCAGGCGGGCACGCAGGGGCGTGCTGGCCGCGTCGGATCACCCCGTCCGAGCAAATGGCTGGTCATTCGAGGCAGGTCTCCTGGCTCACGATCTGCGCGTTGCGCGTCCTTCACCTTCCCGCCTAACGGCAGTGGTGTATCGAAGGGCTTAAGACCGTTCACAGTTGCGGGGGCAGCCGGGGCATCGACCCTGTTCCCTCTTAGCTCCCCGGCGCCTTGCCGGGAAGAACCTCGAAAGCGAGAAGGCTACGCAGGCCGCGGCGGCCGGTCAATCGCGGTTGACCGCTGGCAGGTGCCATGATGAGCTACGTCACCCTACGACACGAATACCGCTCATGACCGCCAGCCACCTCGATCACCCCGCTGCCCCCCCTAGGGTGGTTGCCGGCCTGGGTTGTCGGCGCGGTTGTGCACAGGACGAGCTGCTCGCCCTGCTGACCCACAGTCTGGCCCAGCTTGAGTTGACTGTGGATAACCTCATTGGACTGGCCAGCATCGCCCACAAGCGCGACGAACCGGGGCTGCGTGAACTGGCCATGCACCTGAATCTGCAGCTGACATTCTTCACTCCCGAAGCGCTCACGCTCCACCAGCCGGAGAAAGCCGGTAGTCCACTCATCCGATCCGTAACGGGAAGCCCCGCTGTGGCTGAACCCTGCGCCCTTGCCCTGGCCTCACGAGTGGGCAAGGCAGCCCGCCTGCTGGGCGAGAAAACCCGCACGGCCAACGCCACTTGCGCGTTGGCCACCTTCGATAGAGAACCCGCAGCATGACCGTCTACTTCATCGGCGCCGGCCCCGGCGACCCCGAGCTGATCACCGTCAAGGGTCAGCGCCTGATCCGTTCGTGCCCGGTCATTCTGTATGCCGGTTCGCTGGTACCAGAAGCACTTCTTGCAGGTAATAGCGCCGAAAAGGTGGTCAATACCGCCGAACTTAACCTTGGCGAGATCATCGCACTGCTACGTCAGGCGCACGAATGTGGCCAGGACGTGGCGCGTGTGCATTCCGGCGACCCTTCGCTGTACGGCGCCATCGGCGAGCAGATTCGCGAACTTCGTGCCCTCGATATCCCCTTCGAGATCATCCCCGGCGTCACCGCAACCGCCGCCTGCGCGGCGCTACTGGAAAGCGAGCTGACCCTGCCCGGCATCGCCCAGACGGTGATCCTCACCCGCTACGGCACCACCTCGCCAATGCCCGAGGGTGAGCAATTGCATGACCTGGCGCGGCACCGCGCAACAATGGCCATCCACCTCGGTGTAAGCCATCTGCCAGCCATCGTCGGCGAACTCCTGCCACACTACGGCGCCGACTGCCCCATCGCGGTTATCCACCGAGCGAGCTGGCCCGATCAGGACTGGGTACTGGGCACCCTGGCTGATATCGAGGCAAAGGTCGCCGCCAAAGAGTTCCGCCGCACGGCGTTGATCCTTGTTGGACGGGTACTCGATCCCGGTGCGTTTGCAGAATCGGCGCTATATGACGCCACTCATCGTCATCTCTACCGTCCCGGCAACGATTGAGCCTGGCGAGAAACCGTACAAAGCGCTGTATGCCCCGTCAATCAAGGCCTCCGCATGCTTATCCACAGGGTAGATGAAGAGTTATCCAAGGATCATGTGGATAGCCATATCCATTAACGGGCACGCCGAGTGAACTGTTGCTCGGTTACCGCCGTACCCCACTGCGTCCCTCTCTTCTCCTGAGCCAGCATGAAGCCGGAAGCCTCATAGAGCGTGCGCGCCGCATCCAGTCCTTTGAAGGTCCAGAGCTGTATAGCGGCGAAGCCTTGGCGATCACAGAACTCCAGTGCTTGGCTCAAGAGTCTGCGGCCTAAACCACCACCTCGATAGCCTTCATCCAAAATGAACCAGCGCAGATGGGCTTCGTGGTTTCCAAGATCCTGTCCATCGATGGCAACAGCCCCCACGATTCGATCATGCTGGGTGGCAAGCCAGACATTGTTGCAGGGTTCGTTCAACCGCCCTGCAAAATCTGCGACACCAGCAGCGACCTGGCTTTCAAAGAACTGGCCGAACCCCCAGTGTTTTGCGTAGAACTTCGCATGCATTTCTACGATGCGACCTAGCATGCCAGGGCGATAGCCTTCGCCCAGTTGAATCGAGTTGAAAGGGGTTGCAGTGGTGTCGAGTCGACGCCTCTCAAGCGCTTGGGCATAAGCATTCACCCCCTGCGCAATGATCTGCTGCTGAGCTGGATTCAACGGCGCCAGTGCGGTTGTGACCTGATTCTGGCCATATACCTGTATGGCCTCGACCGTGCGCTTGCCCTGGTTGGTCAGCAGCAGCCGCTTGCTCCGCCCATCACAGGAACTTGTGGACTCTTCTATCTCGCCAGCCTGGATCAGCTTGGCGATCATTCGGCTCACACTGGATTTCTCCAGCCCCAGAACCTGAACGAGTTGCGCTGCAGTCATCACGCCACGGGCGCCAATTTCGAGCAAGGTATGCACCGCCGATGGCGAATAGTCGGTACCGGCCAACGTGCTCTGCATGAAACCCAGCTCACGAACCATAGTGCGAGAGGCGGATCGGATCTGGTCGACCAGAGAAGGATCAAGGCTCATGGCTGGCATATCTCCGAGCAATGGTTGCATGATACAACCATATCTTTAGGTAGCCGTCTACAGCCCCGACAAAGGTGAACTACCCGCCTTGGCGAGAAACTGTTCAAATCGTCACAGGCCCCGGCATAAGCGGAACAGGACGATTTACCAACAGGTTTTCTGGAATGTTATCCAAAGCGGCTGTGGACAGCCGCGGAGCAAGGATCAGTTTTTGAACAACTGGCTGAGAAGCCCTGCTCATCAGTTCCTTGGGCGAGTATCACAAGGATATCCACAGGATGATCCACGCCAATTGTTAGCAACTCTGGATCAGAGCTGTACCTCGACCCGTTTGATACCCAATGCCCGCAACTCCACCATCAGCTCGTTCAGGCTGGAGAAGCTCTCCACCTGCTCGGCTTCGTCCACCAGAAAGAAGCTGCGCCCTGCGTCCTTCTTGAAGAATACGATCCATTCGGACGTATTGGCCGGGTTGACCATGACCTGGGTGTCGAACAGCACCCCTTCATCTGTCCTGCATTTCACATCTACGCGCTTCATTCTCTCTCCTCTACCAACATGACTCCATGCGACCCGCGCCCGAGCTGGGCCAGTCAGCGGATTTGCCGCCCAGTTTAAGGGATCGGAACACTTACCGGCGCTGGCGACGATCAGACTTAGCGGGCGCAAGATGAAATTCCCGGAAAAGCTCTATATGATTCATATACGAAACATATATGAGGAAGTTTCCATGGGCATCGTCAATATCGATGACGAACTGCACGACCAGATTCGCAGGGCTAGCGCCGTCTCGGGCCGCTCGATCAATGCACAGGCGGGTTTCTGGATTCGCATCGGCATGCTCTGCGAGATGAACCCGACGCTGAGCTTCAATGAGGTGATGGCCGCCGAGATGCGTGCCGCCGGCGTGGTGGTTCCGCCAAGAATGGCGGACGCCTCATGAGCAAGACACCGCAACAGATCGCCCTGATGGCGGAGTCCGGCAGGTTGCTCGCGTCCGTGTTCGGCTACCTGGATCGCCTGGATCTGCTCGGCATGTCGACCCTGCAAGTCAACGACCTTGTGGATAACTACATCGTGAATGAACTCAAGGCGCGCCCGGCGAGCAAGGGGCAGTATGGTTTCGCCTACGCCATGAATACGTCGCGCAACGAAGTGGTGTGCCATGGCGTCCCCAGCGCCGACGATATTCTGCGCGATGGCGATCTGGTGAATTTCGATATCACCCTGGAGAAGAACGGCTACATCGCCGATTCGAGCAAGACCTACCTGATCGGCGAGGTGTCGGATCAGGCTCGTCAGCTCGCCCAAGTGACCTATGAAGCGATGTGCAAAGGCATCGAAGCCGTCAAACCTGGCGCCCGACTCGGAGATATCGGTCATGCCATCGAACGCCATGCTCGTGCCCATCGCTACTCGGTGGTCAAAGAGTACTGCGGCCACGGCATCGGCCGGGAAATGCATGAACCACCCGAAGTGCTGCACTGGGGCAAAGCCGGCACCGGCCTGACGCTGCGCGAAGGCATGACCTTCACCATCGAACCCATGCTCAACCGGGGAACGGAGGATGTACGCACCCTGCGCGACGGCTGGACGGTGGTGACCCGCGATGGTCAGCTCTCAGCGCAATTCGAACATACCGTGGCGGTCACCCGCGACGGCGTTCGCGTGCTTACGCTGCGCCCCGAGGAGCTGCACCTGAGCAGGATTTCGGCGTGACAGAAACGCAAAAGCCCGTCCAGATGGACGGGCTTTTCTTCGTCAGCGGTCTTATTCGACCGTGACGCTCTTGGCCAGATTACGCGGCTGGTCGACGTCGGTGCCCTTGAGCACGGCAACGTAGTACGACAGCAGCTGCAGCGGCACGGTGTAGAGGATCGGCGCGAGCAGGTCGTGGATATGCGGCATGGCCACTACGTGGGTGCCCTCACCGTTGCTCATGCCGGCCTGCTGGTCGGCGAAGACGATCAACTCGCCGCCACGGGCGCGCACTTCCTGCAGGTTGGACTTGAGCTTTTCCAGCAGCTCATTGTTAGGCGCCACGGTGACCACCGGCATGTCGGCGTCGACCAGGGCCAACGGGCCGTGCTTGAGCTCGCCGGCCGGGTAGGCCTCGGCGTGGATGTAGGAGATTTCCTTGAGCTTGAGCGCGCCTTCCATGGCCACCGGGTACTGCGCGCCACGACCGAGGAACAGGCTGTGGTGCTTCTCGGCGAACAGTTCGGCGATCTTCTCCACGGTCTTGTCCATGGCCAGCGCTTCGCCCAGACGGGTCGGCAGGCGCCGCAACTCTTCCACCAGCTCGGCAGCCAGCGCCTTGTCCAGCGTGCCATGCACCTGGCCGAGGGCCAGGGTCAGCAGCATCAGGCCGACCAGCTGGGTGGTGAAGGCCTTGGTCGAGGCCACGCCGATTTCCGGGCCGGCCTGGGTCAGCAGGCACAGGTCGGACTCGCGCACCAGCGAGCTGGTGCCGACGTTACAGATCACCAGGCTGGCCAGATAGCCGCCCTGCCCCGGCGCCTTCTCCTTGGCGTTGCGCAGTGCGGCCAGGGTGTCGGCGGTTTCGCCAGACTGCGAGACGCTGACGAACAGGGTGTCCGACTGCACCACCACCTTGCGGTAGCGGAACTCGCTGGCCACTTCGACCTGACAGGGAATCCCGGCCAGTTCTTCCAGCCAGTACCGGGCGACCATGCCGGCGTGGTAGCTGGTGCCGCAGGCGACGATCTGTACGTTCTTGACCTTGGCGAACAGTTCGGCGGCCTGCAGGCCGAAGGCCTGCACCAGCACGTGGTCGCTGCCCAGTCGACTCTCCAGGGTGCGCTGCACCACCTTGGGCTGCTCGTGGATTTCCTTGAGCATGAAGTGGCGGTACTCGCCCTTGTCGGCGGCCTCTGCACCTTCGTGGTACTGCACGGCTTCGCGCTGCACCGGCTGACCGGCTGCGTCCCAGATCTGCACGCCGTCGCGACGGATTTCGGCGATATCGCCTTCTTCCAGGTACATGAAACGGTCGGTGACCTGGCGCAGGGCCAACTGGTCGGAGGCGAGGAAGTTTTCGCCAAGGCCCAGACCAATCACCAGCGGGCTACCGCTGCGCGCTGCGAGCAGGCGATCCGGCTGGCGGGCCGAGATCACCGCCAGGCCATAGGCACCATGCAGTTCCGGAATCGCGGCCTTGAGCGCGGCGCTGAGGTCGCCCAGCTGCTGCAGCTTGTGATCGAGCAGGTGGACGATGGTTTCGGTGTCGGTATCGGAGCTGAAGACATAGCCCAGGCCCTTGAGGCGCTCACGCAGCTCTTCGTGGTTCTCGATGATGCCGTTGTGCACCACCGCCAGCTCGTGCCCGGGCTCTTTACCAGAAAAATGCGGATGAGCGTTGCGCTCGCTCGGCGCACCGTGGGTGGCCCAACGGGTGTGGGCGATGCCCAGACGCCCGGCCAACGGCTCGGCCTGCAGCGCGGCCTGCAGTTCGCTGACCTTGCCAACGCGGCGGCGGCGATCCAGTGCACCCTGCTCGGTCAGCAGCGCCACACCGGCGCTGTCATAGCCGCGGTATTCCAGGCGCTTGAGGCCTTCCACCAGAACAGCGGTGATATTGCGCTCCGCGATGGCGCCTACGATTCCACACATGGTTGTCTCCTCAAGTTTCCAGCGGCGCGAGGATCAGCTGGATGCCGCGCGCGCGTATTTGTTCGGCCGCCTGGGCATCCAGGCGCTCGTCGGTGATCAGGGTATGCAGGCTGTTCCAGGGCAGTTCCAGATTGGGAATGCGCCGGCCAATCTTGTCGCTCTCGACCATGACGATGACTTCACGGGCCACCTCGGCCATCACTCGCGACAGACCGAGCAGCTCGTTGAAGGTGGTGGTGCCACGCTCCAGATCGATGCCGTCGGCACCAATGAACAGTTGGTCGAAGTCGTAGGAACGCAGCACCTGTTCGGCCACCTGGCCCTGGAAGGACTCCGAGTGTGGGTCCCAGGTACCGCCGGTCATCAGCAGCACCGGCTCGTGTTCGAGTTCGCGCAGGGCATTGGCGACGTTGAGCGAATTGGTCATCACCACCAGACCGGGCTTGTGGCCAAGCTGCGGGATCATCGCCGCGGTGGTGGTGCCGCTGTCGATGATGATGCGTGCGTGTTCGCGGATGCGTGCCACGCCGGCACGGGCAATCGCCTGCTTGTAGGGAGAAATGGGCTGCGTCGGCTCGCTGATCAGCTCCTGCGGCACCGGCACCGCTCCGCCATAGCGACGCAGCAGCAGGCCGTTCTTTTCCAGGGCAGCGAGATCCTTGCGAATGGTCACTTCGCTGGTGGCAAAGTGCTGCGCCAGGGCGTCCACGCTCACTTCGCCCTGCTCGGCGAGCAAGGCGAGGATGGTATGGCGACGTTGCGGCGTGTTGCGCTTTGACATGCCTAAGTTTCGATTCGAAAGATAATGGCGCGAATCAAAACATATGATCGAAAAGCCCGCAAGCGTCCGCCTATCAGTTCAACGTCAGTTTGACCCCGAAGCCGACCAGGCACAGCCCGCCCAGTTTCTCCAAGCCCCGCGCGATACGTGGGTTGGCGCGCATGCGCTCGGCGAGAAAGTGCGTCAGCAGCACGATCAGCAAGCCGTAGAGAAAGGTCAGCGCCATGATGGTCACGGCCATGAAACCGAAAGTAATCAGCCCCTGATGGCGCTGCGGATCGATGAACAGCGGAAAGAAGGCCATGTAGAAAATGATGGCCTTGGGGTTGAAGACGGTGATCACCAGGGTTTGCCAGAGGTATTGGCGCGGCTTGATGTCCAACGTCGGCGCGGCCCCCGGCTTGGCCAGGATCATGCGCAGGCCGAGGTAGACCAGATAGCCAGCGCCAAGCCACTGCACCAGATGGAAGGCTGCCGGATAGGCCTTGAGTAGCGCGGCGACACCGGCCACCGCCAGCCACAGCAGCACCTGATCGCCGAGCATGATCCCCAGGGTAGAGGCCAATCCACCGCGAATCCCGCCCTTGCCGGTGGACAGGATCAGCGCCAGGTTACCTGGGCCAGGAATGGCCAGCAGGATGATGAAGGCCACCACGAAGGCGGCGTAATCCGTCACACCGAACATACAGGACTGCCTCCGGCAGGTTATCCACAGGCCTGGTCACCCAGGCTGGATCGGGTTCACTTCTTGGTGGGACGCTTCCAGCCTTCGATATTGCGCTGCTTGGCCCGCCCCACTGCCAGCGTATCCGCCGGCACATCGCTGGTCACCACCGAACCGGCGCCCGTGGTCGCACGGTCGCCCAGCGTTACCGGCGCCACCAGGGCGCTGTTGGAGCCGATGAAGACGTCCTCGCCCATGACGGTGCGGAATTTGTTGGCACCGTCGTAGTTGCAGGTGATGGTGCCGGCGCCGATGTTGGTTCGCGCGCCGATTTCGGCATCGCCCAGATAGCTCAGGTGGCCGGCCTTGGCGCCCTCGCCCAGCACGGTGTTCTTCAGCTCGACGAAGTTACCCACATGGGCCTTGGCGCCCAGTTTGGTACCGGGGCGCAGGCGAGCGAACGGGCCGCAATCGGCACCCTCGCCCATCTCGGCGCCGTCCAGGTGGCTGTTGGCCTTGACGATGGCGCCCTTGCGCAGAACCGAGTCCTTGATCACACAGTTCGGGCCGATCGAAACAAAGTCCTCGATCACCACCTTGCCTTCGAGGATGACGTTGATGTCGATGGTCACGTCGCGGCCAACACTGACTTCGCCACGCACATCGAAGCGATGGGGATCGCGCAGGGTGACACCCTGGGCCATCAGGCGACGGGCGATGCGCTGCTGGTAATGGCATTCGAGCTGAGCAAGCTGGATACGGTCATTGGCACCGAGCACTTCCATCTCGTCGGCAGCGCGCTCGGTGGCCACCACCAGGCCGTCGGCCACGGCCATGGCGATCACGTCGGTCAGGTAGTACTCACCCTGGGCATTGCTGTTGGACAGACGCCCCAGCCAGTCAGCCAGGCGCTTGCTCGGTACGGCGAGAATGCCGGTGTTGCCCTCGCGGATCTGCCGCTGCGCCTCGCTGGCATCCTTGTGCTCGACGATGGCCTGCACCACGCCAGCCTCATCACGCACGATGCGGCCATAGCCGGTCGGGTCAGCCAACTCGACGGTGAGTAGACCGAGCTGATCATCGCTGACCAGCGCCATCAGCCGCTGCAGGGTGGCAGGTTCGATCAGCGGCACATCGCCATAGAGAATCAGCACGCGCTCGGCATTGAGCTGCGGCAGAGCCTGAGCCACGGCATGGCCGGTACCGAGCTGCTCGGCCTGGATGACGAAATTCAGGTCATCGGCGGCCAGCCGTTCGCGCACGGTGTCGGCACCATGCCCGATCACCACCTGGATGCTCTGCGGCTGCAGGCTGCGCGCGGTGTCGATGACATGCCCGAGCATGGGCTTGTCGGCGACCGGGTGCAGCACCTTGGGCAGCGCCGAACGCATGCGCGTGCCCTGGCCAGCGGCAAGAATGACGATATCCAGACTCATAGAAAGCTCCTTGCTGGGCAAGATTTGGCCGCGGCCAGAGAGCCGCGCGAAGAAAGCGCTATTTTGCCAGAAACGCAAAGGGGCGACCTAAGTCGCCCCTTTGCGTGATACCGCGATACGCGATCAGCGGCTGCGGCCGCCGAACTTCTTGCGCATCTCTTCGATGGTGCGCAGCTGGGCAGCAGCCTCGGCCAGGCGTGCCGAAGCACTGCCGTAGTCGAACTCGGTGCCCTTCTCGCTCAGCGCCTTCTCGGCAGCCTTACGCGCCTCGATGGCAGCGGCTTCATCCAGGTCGCCGGCACGAACAGCGGTGTCGGCAAGAACCTTCACCATGCTCGGCTGAACTTCCAGGAAGCCACCGGAGATGTAGAACACCTCCTCGGTGCCACCCTGCTTGATCACTCGCACCGGACCCGGCTTGAGATCGGTCAGCAGCGGGGTGTGGCCCGGCAGGATACCCAGGTCACCGAGGTGACCGTGGGCGATGACCATTTCCACCAGCCCCGAGAACAGCTCTTCTTCCGCACTGACGATATCGCAGTGGACTGACATAGCCATAACAATGCCTCGGTTGAGAGGCCGGATCGGGCTGCTGCCCGCTCCGGCCTGGACGCCCCCTAGAGGGCGCACCCGTTACTTACAGTTTCTTGGCTTTCTCGATGGCTTCGTCGATGCCGCCTACCATGTAGAACGCTTGTTCCGGCAGGTGGTCGTAGTCGCCTTTGAGAATGCCGCTGAAGCCGGCAATGGTGTCCTTCAGGGACACGTACTTGCCCGGGGCACCGGTGAAGACTTCAGCCACGAAGAACGGCTGGGACAGGAAGCGCTGGATCTTACGAGCGCGCGATACCAGCTGCTTGTCGTCTTCGGACAGTTCGTCCATACCCAGGATCGCGATGATGTCCTTCAGCTCCTTGTAGCGCTGCAGAACATACTGAACACCACGAGCGGTCTCGTAGTGATCCTGGCCGATCACGTTCGGGTCCAGCTGACGGCTGGTGGAATCCAGCGGGTCAACGGCCGGGTAGATACCCAGGGAAGCGATGTCACGGGACAGAACGACGGTGGCGTCCAAGTGGGCGAAGGTGGTCGCCGGGCTCGGGTCGGTCAGGTCGTCCGCAGGTACGTAGACAGCCTGGATCGAGGTGATCGAGCCTTTCTTGGTGGAGGTAATACGCTCCTGCAGAACGCCCATCTCCTCGGCCAGGGTCGGCTGGTAACCTACTGCCGACGGCATACGGCCGAGCAGTGCGGATACTTCGGTACCGGCCAGGGTGTAACGGTAGATGTTGTCGACGAACAACAGAACGTCACGACCTTCGTCACGGAACTTCTCGGCCATGGTCAGGCCGGTCAGTGCTACGCGCAGACGGTTGCCTGGTGGCTCGTTCATCTGACCGTAGACCAGGGCTACCTTGTCGAGAACGTTGGAGTCCTTCATCTCGTGGTAGAAGTCGTTACCCTCACGAGTACGCTCACCCACACCGGCGAACACGGAATAACCGCTGTGCTCGATGGCGATGTTACGGATCAGTTCCATCATGTTCACGGTCTTGCCGACACCGGCACCACCGAACAGACCGACTTTACCGCCCTTGGCGAACGGGCAGACCAGGTCGATAACCTTGATGCCAGTTTCCAGCAGCTCGTTGGAGCCAGCTTGTTCAGCATAGCTCGGCGCAGGGCGGTGGATTTCCCACTGCTCTTCTTCACCGATGGGGCCGGCTTCGTCGATCGGGTTGCCCAGCACGTCCATGATCCGGCCCAGGGTCGCTTTACCGACCGGTACGGAGATGGCCTTGCCAGAGCTGTTGACGTCCAGGCCACGCTTGAGGCCTTCGGTCGAACCCATCGCAATGGTACGTACCACGCCGTCGCCCAGCTGCTGCTGAACTTCCAGGGTGGTTTCGGCGCCAACTACTTTCAGCGCTTCATAAACACTCGGCACCTTGTCACGCGGAAATTCCACGTCGATGACGGCGCCGATGATTTGAACGATACGTCCGCTACTCATCTTTGGTTCCTCTGAATATTTGAACCGTTCTTAAACCGCGGCAGCGCCGCCGACGATTTCCGAAATTTCCTGGGTGATCGCTGCCTGACGAGCCTTGTTGTAAACCAGCTGCAGGTCTTTGATGAGATCACCGGCGTTGTCGGTTGCGTTCTTCATCGCGATCATCCGCGCAGCCTGTTCGCACGCGCTGTTCTCGACCACGGACTGATAGACCTGCGACTCGATGTAGCGTACCAGCAGCGCATCCAGCAATTGCTGGGCGTCCGGCTCGTACACGTAGTCCCACAGACCTTTCTGCACGCCTTGCGCATCGCTCGCGGCCAACGGCAACAACTGCTGCACTTCCGGCTTCTGCGTCATGGTGTTGACGAACTTGTTCGACACCAGATACAGACGGTCGATACGGCCCTCGGCGTAGGCATCCAGCACGACCTTGACGCTACCGATCAGGTCGTTGATGGACGGCTCTTCACCCAGCTTGCTGATGGCGGCAACCACGTTGCCCCCGTTGCTGCGGAAGAAGCTCGCGCCCTTGCTGCCCACCACGCAGAAATCAGCCTCGACCTTCTGGTCGCGCCATTCCTTCAGGCTTCTGAGCAGCGCCTTGAACAGGTTGATGTTCAAGCCACCACACAGACCACGGTCCGAGGTCACCACGATATAACCGACGCGCTTTACATCACGCTCCACCATGAACGAGTGGCGGTATTCCGGGTTCGCCTTGGCCAGGTGACCAATCACCTGACGAATACGCTCAGCGTAGGGGCGACCGGCAGCCATGCGCTGTTGAGCCTTGCGCATTTTGCTGACCGCCACTTTTTCCATGGCGCTGGTGATCTTTTGCGTGCTTTTGATGCTCGCAATCTTGCTGCGAATCTCTTTTGCGCCTGCCATTTCACACCTTTTGGTTCAAGCAGGCGGGGGCCAAAGCCCCCGCTGCGGTTACCAGGTTTGGGTGGCCTTGAACTTCTCGATACCGGCTTTCAGGCCAGCGTCGATTTCGTCGTTGAAGTCACCCTTCTCGTTGATCTTCGCCATCAGGTCGGCGTGATCACGCTTGAAGAAGGCGATCAGGGCCTGCTCGAAGCTGATGATCTTGGCGACTTCGACGTCCTGCAGGAAGCCACGCTCGGCTGCGTACAGGGACACCGACATTTCGGCAATGGACATCGGCGCATACTGCTTCTGCTTCATCAGCTCGGTTACGCGCTGACCATGCTCGAGCTGCTTGCGGGTGGCTTCGTCCAGGTCAGATGCGAACTGGGCGAAGGCCGCCAGTTCACGGTACTGAGCCAGAGCGGTACGGATACCACCGGAAAGCTTCTTGATGATCTTGGTCTGAGCCGCGCCACCGACACGGGATACCGAGATACCGGCGTTGACGGCCGGACGGATACCCGAGTTGAACATGGCCGATTCCAGGAAGATCTGACCGTCGGTGATCGAGATCACGTTGGTCGGAACGAACGCGGAAACGTCACCGGCCTGGGTTTCGATGATCGGCAGAGCGGTCAGCGAGCCAGTCTTGCCCTTCACGGCGCCATTGGTGAACTTCTCGACGTACTCTTCGGAAACGCGGGAAGCGCGCTCCAGCAGACGACTGTGGAGATAGAACACGTCGCCCGGGTAGGCTTCACGGCCTGGCGGACGGCGCAGCAGCAGGGAGATCTGACGGTAGGCAACGGCCTGCTTGGACAGGTCGTCGTACACGATCAGGGCATCTTCACCGCGGTCGCGGAAGTATTCACCCATGGTGCAACCGGAGTACGGCGCGAGGAACTGCAGGGCAGCGGATTCGGAAGCCGAAGCTGCAACCACGATGGTGTTGGCCAGGGCGCCAGCTTCTTCCAGCTTGCGGACCACGTTGGCAATGGTCGATTGCTTCTGACCAATGGCGACGTAGACGCAACGGATGCCGCTGTCTTTCTGGTTGATGATGGCGTCGACGGCCAGAGCAGTCTTACCGATCTGACGGTCACCGATGATCAGCTCACGCTGGCCACGGCCTACCGGGATCATGGCATCGACCGACTTGTAACCGGTCTGCACCGGCTGGTCGACCGACTTACGCCAGATCACGCCCGGTGCAACCTTTTCAACGGCGTCAGTAGCGGCGGCGTTGATCGGGCCTTTGCCGTCGATCGGGTTGCCCAGTGCGTCAACGACGCGACCCAGCAGCTCCGGACCAACCGGAACTTCCAGGATGCGACCGGTGCACTTGGCGCTCATGCCTTCGGCGAGGGTCAGGTAACCACCCAGTACTACGGCACCTACGGAGTCTTGCTCCAGGTTCAGCGCCATGCCGTACACGCCACCAGGGAATTCGATCATCTCACCGTACATGACGTCGGCGAGGCCGTAGATGCGCACGATACCGTCGGAAACGCTGACGATGGTGCCTTCATTACGGGCTTGAGCGGATACATCAAGCGACTCAATGCGCTGCTTGATGATTTCGCTAATTTCGGAAGGATTCAATTGCTGCATGCCAGTTCCCTCAAATCAGGATTTCAACGCTTCGGCCAGCTTGTTCAGCTTGCCGCGGACCGAACCGTCGATGACCAAGTCACCTGCACGAATGACAACACCGCCGATCAGGGCGGGATTGACCACGGGCGTGGGCTGGACGGTGCGATCGAGCCGCTTGGAAAGGGCGGCAGCCAGAGTTTGCAATTGCTCAGCACTGAGCTCGAACGCCGACTCGACCTCGACATCGAGGGCGCGTTCGGCTTCAGCCTTCAGCACAGCGAATTGTTCGCGTACTACCGGCAGCAGCGACAGTCGGTCATTGCTACCCAGCGAGTGCAGGAAGTTGCTGAACGAAGCGTCGATGTGACCGGCACAGAGCTGCGCCAGCACATTGACTTTCTGCTCATCGGTCAACGCCGGGTTGACCAACTGCTGAGCCATGGCCGGCGCTTGAACCGCAGCAGCGGACAGCGACAGCATATTCAGCCAGGCATCGGCCTGCTGTGCAGCACTGGCAAACTCAAACGCAGCTTTCGCGTAGGGCCGAGCGAGCGTGTTGGTATTGATCATCGCGAGCCTCGCTTAGAGTTGAGAGGCCAGTTTTGCGACCAGATCGTTGTGCGCAGCGCCGTCCACGGAGGACTGCAGGATCTGCTCAGCGCCGGTGACAGCCAGAGCTGCTACCTGTGCACGCAGTTGTTCCTTGGCACGGTTCACTTCCAGATCGATTTCGGCTTTGGCGCCAACAATCAGCTTTTCACCTTCAGAGCGGGCCTGGGCCTTGGCTTCTTCGACGATTGCGTTGGCGGTCTTGTTCGCCCGATCGAGAATCTCGGCAGCTTGCTCTTTGGTTTCACGAAGCATCTGGGCAGCGCGTTCCTGGGCCAACTGCAGATCGCGCTCAGCGCGCCCGGCAGCATCCAGACCTTCTGCGATTTTCTTCTGGCGTTCCTGCATGGCCAGCGTCAGCGGCGGCCATACGAACTTCATGCAGAACCAGACGAAAATAGCGAAGGCAATCGTTTGACCGAACAGGGTCAGGTTAATGTTCACAGCGATTTACCTCGTGCTATCTCGTGTTCAGGGAAGAAAAGCCTGAAGAGGCAGCACTCATCATGCTGCCTCGAACTCAGGAACTCTTAACCCGCGACAACGAAGATCAGGTACATCGCGATACCAACACCGATCATCGGAACGGCGTCGAGCAGACCGGCCATCAGGAAGGTCTTGGTTTGCAGCTGCGGGCCCAGCTCAGGCTGGCGAGCGGTGGATTCCAGCAGCTTGCCGCCCAGCAGGGCGAAGCCGATACCGGTACCCAGGGCACCCAGACCGATCATGATGGCAGCGGCGATGTAGACGAGTTCCATAGTTAGCTCCAGAGTTTTTAGAGGTTAAGGTTACGAGTTAGGGGTTTTCGGGTTTTTCGATGTTGATCAGTGGTGATCTTCGTGCGCAGCACTCAGATAAACCACGGTCAGCACCATGAAAATGAACGCCTGCAGCGGAATGACCAGGATGTGGAAGATAGCCCATGGCACGTTGAGACCCCACTGAACGTAGAAGGGCAGCAGCGCGATCAGGATAAACACCACTTCACCGGCATACATGTTGCCGAACAGACGCAGGGCCAGGCTCAGCGGCTTGGTCAGCAGGCCGATGATTTCCAGGAACAGGTTGAAAGGAATCAGCGCCCAGTGATTGAACGGGGTGAACGACAGTTCCTTGGTAAAGCCACCGATGCCCTTGACCTTGATGCTGTAGAAGATGATCAGCAGGAACACGCCCAGGGAGATACCGAAGGTACCGTTAGGGTCGGCGGTGGGGACGATCTTGAAGTACGGCAGGCCCATGGCATGGGCCAGGCCAGGAATGTAGTCGACCGGGATCCACTTCAGGCTGTTCATCAAAAACACCCAGACGAAGATGGTCAGGGCCAGCGGCGCAACCAGCGGGTTCTTGCCGTGGAAGGTGTCCTTGACGATGCCCTGGACGAACTCGATGCACATCTCAGCCATGTTCTGCAGGCCGGTCGGTACGCCGGTAACGGCACGCTTGGCGGCAATGCGGAACAGGGTGATGAAGATCAGGCCCATGAACAGGGACCAGCCCAGGGTGTCCACATGGACAGCCCAGAAGCCCATCGCTTTCACCTCTTCCGGGGTCTGGGCAATGATCCAGCCCTTATCCGGGTGAGAGCCGTAGACCAGGTTCTGCAGGTGATGCTGGATATATTCTGCTGGGGTATCAGCCATAAACGCCTCAAACGGTCCAATGCTTCAGAAAACTTTCATGAGTAGGGGGGCACAGGCTGCAGCCAGAAGGCCAAGCAGATAACCGATGAACAGCTGCATCGGTGCAAGTGGTTCAACCCCTACGAACGCCAGTGCAAACAGCACTGCCGTGATAATCCATTTACCCATGGCCCCGGCCCAGATCGACTGGACGATGGCTCGGGCCGAACGCGCGCCAAAGTAACGAAAGGCCTTGAATGCGAAATACGCGTTGGCCAGCAGGGCGATCAGCCCTCCCAGCAATGCCGAATAGGCCGCGACCCATCCGCCACTGACGGCAAAAATCACTGCAATCACAGCTGTCACGATGGCCTGAAGAATCAGGATCGGAAAACCTGGCTGACGATGAAACGGGACCTTACTGGGGATGCCCATCGACCTCTCCCTGCAAGGCGCCGAAACCCGGCCTGTAGCCGACAAAATTGCGCGGCGAGTATAGGGTTCAGCCTGCGCCCGATCAACCTTGCTGTAGTAGGAGAGAAGTAGGACTACAGACTGAATTGTTTCAACGAATGTGCGCCAGTACACCCTGCAATTCGTCGAGGGAGTTGTAGCGAATCACCAACTGCCCTTTGCCCTTGCTGCCGTGCTTGATCTGTACGGGCGAGCCCAGACGCTCTGCGAGCTTCTGCTCCAGGCGGCTGATGTCCGGGTCGGCCTTGGCTTTGGCCGGGGCAGGTTTGGCGCTCAGCCACTGGCGCACCAGAGCCTCGGTCTGACGAACGGTCAGGCCACGTGCGACAACATGTCGCGCGGCTTCGACCTGCTGTTCGAGGGGCAAACCGAGCAGGGCACGGGCATGCCCCATCTCCAGATCGCCGTGGGAAAGCAGGGTCTTGATCTCCTCCGGCAACGCGATCAGGCGCAGCAGGTTGGTGATGGTGACGCGGGATTTACCCACGGCATCGGCGACCTGTTGCTGAGTCAGCTCGAATTCCTGCTGCAGGCGCTGCAGGGCGACGGCTTCCTCGATCGGGTTGAGGTCTTCGCGCTGGATGTTCTCGATCAGCGCCATGGCGATCGCCGCTTCGTCCGGCAGCTCACGGACCATGGCCGGAATCTTGTCCTGACCGGCCAGCTGGCTGGCACGCCAACGGCGTTCACCGGCGACGATCTCGAAACGACCACCACCGATGGGGCGCAGGACGATGGGCTGCATCACGCCCTGGGCACGAATGGAGGCGGCGAGCTCTTCCAGAGCGGTCTGGTCCATGTCACGACGCGGCTGGTACTTGCCACGCTGGATCAGCTCCAGCGGCACGTATTGCAGTTCACGCGTGTCGACCTGGGCGGCCTCTTCCTGCAGTGCATTGACGGTGTTGCCGCCGAGCAGTGCGTCCAGACCTCGACCCAGACCTCGTTTCTTCGCAGCCATGCGGATGTTCCTTAAGCGGTAGCGGTTTTCGCGGCGGCGCGCTGACGGCGCACCAGCTCGCCGGCCAAGGCCAGGTAGGCGATGGCCCCACGGGATTGTTTGTCGTAGACCAGCGCCGGCATGCCGAAGCTCGGTGCTTCGGCCAGGCGTACGTTGCGCGGGATCACAGCGTCGTACAGCTTGTCACCGAAGTGCTGCTTGAGCTGAGCTGTGACGTCATTGGTCAGGCTGATGCGCGGGTCGTACATGGTGCGCAGCAGACCTTCGATCTGCAGCTTGGGATTGAGCAGCTGGGCGATGCGCTGGATGCTGTTGACCAGGTCGGACAAGCCCTCGAGCGCGTAGTACTCGCACTGCATGGGGATGATCACGCCATCGGCGGCGACCAGGGCGTTGATGGTCAGCATGTTCAGCGATGGCGGGCAGTCGATGAGGATGTAGTCGTAGTTCTCGCGGATCGGCGCCAGGGCATAACGCAGGCGGCTTTCCTTCATCTTCATCTCGAGCAGGGCGACTTCGGCGGCGGTCAGGTCACGGTTGGCCGGCAGCAGCTGGTAGCCGCCATGCTCGGAGAATTGCATGGCCTGGCTCAGGTCACACTCGCCGATCAGCACGTCGTAGATCGAGTGCTCAAGACCGTGTTTGTCGACACCGCTGCCCATGGTCGCGTTGCCCTGCGGGTCGAGGTCGATCAGCAGCACGCGGCGCTTGGTCGCTACCAGTGAAGCGGCCAGGTTGATGCACGTCGTGGTTTTGCCCACGCCGCCTTTCTGATTGGCGATCGCGAATACCTTGGCCATCTTCTTTCCCCTTAGACCGAGCGACGCAGTATCAACAGATGGCGTTGGCCTTGGCAACCGGGAACCCGCAACACATGCGTGGCGCTGAGACGGAAGTCCGTCGGCAGGGCCTGCAATTCGTCATCCGGGTGCACGCCTTTCATCGCCAGCCACTGGGTGTCGACGCTGCCGAGGTGGCGCGTCCAGTTGCTGAAATCTTCCAGGCTGCTGAACGCGCGCGAGCTGATGCCATCGAACGGCTGCTCGGGGCGATACGCTTCGACCCGGTTGTGGACAACCTCGAGGTTGGCGAGTTTCAGCTCCAGCTTCACCTGCACCAGAAAACGGGTTTTCTTGCCGTTGGAGTCGAGCAGGGTGAAACGCCGCTCGGGGAACATGATCGCCAGCGGCACGCCGGGCATGCCGCCGCCACTGCCGACGTCCAGCCAGTTATCCCCAAGCTCGGCCACGAACGGCACCACCGACAGGCTATCGAGCAGGTGGCGCGAGACCATCTCGTCGGGGTCGCGCACCGCAGTGAGGTTGTAAGCCTTGTTCCACTTGATCAGCAGGCCCAGGTAGGCGAGCAGTTGTTCCTGCTGCAGGACGCTGAGTTCGATACCGAGCTCGCGGGCCCCCTGCAGCAGTTCTTCGGCGTGACGCTGAGTGACCGACATCAGGCGCTCTGCTCCAGCTTCTGCCCGGCGCTGCGTTTTTTCAGGTGAATCAGCAGCAGGGAAATCGCCGCCGGGGTAACCCCGGGGATCCGTGAAGCCTGGCCAAGCGTGGCCGGGCGGGTGCTGCCGAGCTTGAACTGGATCTCCTTGGACAGCCCGGAGATCGAGGCATAGTCCAGATCATCCGGCAGCTTGGTGTCCTCGCTGGCTCGCAGCTTGGCGATCTCGTCCTGCTGGCGGTCGATGTAGCCGGCGTACTTGGTCTTGATCTCGACCTGCTCGGCCACTTGGTTATCCACAACCGGCGCGTCGGTCAGTTCGACCAGCGTGGCGTAGTCGATCTCAGGGCGAGCCAGCAGGTTGAGCAGGTTGTATTCGTGGGCCAGCGGCGTACCGAAACGCGCGGCGATGGCATCACCCTGCGGCGTACCCGGGCGCACCCAGGTGCTTTTGAGGCGCTGCTCTTCCTGCACGATACCTTCACGCTTGGCCTCGAAGGCCGCCCAGCGCTCGTCGTCGATCAGGCCCAGCTCGCGGCCTTTCTCGGTCAAGCGCAGGTCGGCGTTGTCCTCGCGCAGGATCAGCCGGTATTCGGCGCGCGAGGTGAACATGCGGTACGGCTCCTGGGTGCCCAGGGTGATCAGGTCATCCACCAGTACGCCGATGTAGGCTTCGTCACGACGCGGGCACCATGCCTCCTTGCCCTGCGCCCGCAGGGCAGCGTTACAGCCCGCCAGCAGGCCTTGAGCACCGGCTTCTTCGTAGCCGGTGGTGCCATTGATCTGGCCAGCGAAGAACAGGCCGGCGATGACCTTGGTTTCCAGGCTGTACTTGAGATCGCGCGGATCGAAATAGTCGTACTCGATGGCATAACCGGGGCGCACGATGTGCGCGTTCTCCATGCCACGAATGCTACGCACGATCTGCAGCTGCACGTCGAACGGCAGCGAGGTAGAGATGCCATTGGGATACAGCTCATGGGTGGTCAGGCCTTCCGGCTCGATGAACACCTGGTGGCTGTCCTTGTCGGCGAAGCGGTGAATCTTGTCTTCGATCGACGGGCAATAACGCGGGCCGACACCTTCGATCACACCGGAGTACATCGGCGAGCGGTCGAGGTTGGCGGCGATGATCTCGTGGGTACGCGCGTTGGTATGGGTGATCCAGCAACTGATCTGCTTGGGCTGATGCTCGCGCTTGCCGAGGAATGACATCAGCGGCGTGGGGGTATCGCCCGGTTGCTCGGTCATCACCGAGAAATCTACAGAACGGCCATCGATGCGTGGCGGCGTACCGGTTTTCAGGCGACCAACGCGCAGTGGCAACTCACGCAGGCGATGCGCCAGAGCGATGGAGGGCGGATCACCGGCACGGCCGCCGGAGTAGTTCTGCAGACCAATGTGGATAAGTCCGCCGAGGAAAGTGCCTGTGGTCAAAACCACAGAATCCGCATGGAACCTGAGGCCCATCTGGGTGACCACGCCTTTGACCTGAGCGTTTTCCACAATCAGGTCATCAGCTGCCTGTTGAAAAATCCACAGATTGGCCTGGTTTTCCAGGATCTCGCGTACCGCGGCTTTGTACAGCACGCGGTCGGCCTGTGCGCGGGTCGCACGTACGGCTGGGCCTTTGCGGCTGTTGAGAATACGGAATTGGATACCGCCCCTGTCGGTAGCGATGGCCATGGCGCCGCCCAGGGCATCGATTTCCTTGACCAGATGGCTCTTGCCGATCCCGCCGATAGCCGGGTTGCAGCTCATCTGGCCGAGGGTCTCGACATTGTGGGTGAGCAGCAGGGTCTTCACGCCCATGCGTGCTGCAGCCAGGGCTGCTTCGGTACCGGCATGACCGCCGCCGATCACGATCACGTCAAAACGGGAAGGGAAATCCACCACGCACCTCGTGCCTGTTGAGAAGGGGTCTGAAAGAAAGGCGGCAAGTATAGGGACTTAAGCCTGCTGAATGAAGCCTTCTGCACAAAAAATAGCCAGCTGCTTGGTTGTGTTCCTCTCTCCTCGAGCCTTTACCTGATGACCCCTTCCGGGTGAAAAGTACGCTCAGGCTTATAAAGAATAAAAAAGAGAGAATTTTTATAAAGCTTGTTCTTTATGTTTATGTATAGAGGGAGCCTTTTCTGTGGATAAAGCTTTACAAGCCTTGCTGCTACTGGTGTACAGCGAATGATAAGCCTGTGTCATTCCTGCTCGGTTCCGCTGGGCAAGCTGCTGAACCACTGTGGATGAAAGTGCTAGTTACCCACAGGGGAAGTTACGCCCAGCTTTGTCATAGGGTTATGGGCAGGGCTTAAGGGCGGTTTTCCACAGGGTTTATTTCACTATGAATAACTCTTCAGAACACCCGGATTTCTTCTGAAAATCGGGCATTGGCACGGTGCCATGTCAGCCCTTGATGGCTCGCAAGCTTATGGAAGGTGGGCTGGATGAGCCGACGATTGCCATCGGTGTCAGCCTGAGACGCAGCCTGTGTCTGGCCTGCAGTTCGTAGCCCGGATGAAATCCGGGGAGGCAGGAAGAGGCGGATTGACGGCGAGACCTATGCTCTTTTCGCGGATAAATCCGCTCCTACAGGCTAGCTGTGGATAAGAGGACGGTGAATGTAGAGCGCCTGAGTATTTGGTTTCACTTGCCAATACAGAAGCTGGAGAAGATGCGTCCCAGCAGATCGTCGCTGCTGAAGGCACCGGTGATCTCGCCCAGGGCTTGTTGCGCCATACGCAGATCCTCGGCCAGCAGTTCACCCGCGCCCATCAGGGTGAGCTGATTGCGGCCGTGCTCGAGGTGCTGCTGCGCCTGCAGCAACGCTTCGAGGTGGCGCCGCCGAGCGCTGAAGCCGCTCTCGGCGGTCTGCTGATAGCCCATGCAGGCTTTCAGGTGCTCGCGCAGCAGTTCCAGGCCATCGGCTGATTTGGCCGACAGGCTCAGCGTGACGTGGCCATCGGCGCTGGTTTCAAGTGTTACTGCCTCGCCGGAGAGATCGGCCTTGTTACGGATCAGGGTGACGTGTGCCGGGTCCGGGCGCTGCTCCAGAAACTCTGGCCACAGGGCAAAGGGATCAGCGGCTTCCGGCGCGGTGGAGTCCACTACCAGCAACACGCGATCCGCTTCGCTGATGGCCTTGAGTGCACGCTCCACGCCTATGCGTTCGACCTGATCGTCGGTATCACGCAGGCCGGCGGTGTCGACCACGTGCAGGGGCATGCCGTCGATGTGGATATGTTCGCGCAGCACATCGCGGGTGGTGCCGGCGATATCGGTGACGATGGCCGCTTCACGGCCGGCCAGGGCATTGAGCAGGCTGGATTTGCCGGCATTGGGCCGGCCGGCGATGACCACGGTCATGCCGTCACGTAGCAGGGCGCCCTGGCCGGCTTCGCGCAGCACTGTGGATAAGTTTGCACGCACGCTGTCGAGCTGGCTCAGCACATGGCCATCGGCGAGAAAGTCGATCTCTTCTTCGGGAAAATCGATGGCGGCTTCGACGTAGATGCGTAGCTGGATCAAGGACTCGGTCAGTGCATGCACGCGTTTGGAGAACTCGCCCTGTAGCGAACGCAGGGCATTGCGTGCGGCCTGTTCGGAGCTGGCTTCGATCAGATCGGCGATGGCCTCGGCTTGAGCCAGGTCGAGCTTGTCATTGAGGAAGGCACGTTCGCTGAACTCACCAGGACGCGCCAGGCGCGCCCCCAACGCCATGCAGCGGCGCAGCAGCAGATCGAGCACCACCGGGCCACCGTGGCCCTGAAGTTCCAGTACGTCTTCACCAGTGAAGGAGTTGGGGCCGGGAAAGTAGATGGCCAGACCTTCATCCAGCGTCAGCTCGCTCTCGCCATAGAACGGCCCGTGATGAGCGAAGCGTGGCTTCAACTCGCGCCTGCAGATGGCCTGAGCCAATTGACCGGCCAGTGGACCAGATACCCGCACGATACCCACACCACCCCGACCCTGGGCGGTGGCGACGGCGGCTATGGTATCTCTGGCGTGGTTCATGGCGGTTTACTCGATGTTTACGGGGCTAGTAGGCGCGAGGGATGAAAGCTGTGGATAACAGAGATTCGCGAGCAGAGCTCGCTCCTCCGACAAATGTTTGGATAGCAAAACGCCCCAATCATGGGGCGTTTGCTTGATGCTTGGAAGCCTTGGCGAATCAGGCGTTGGCCGGTTTCGCTGCCGCTTCGATCTTGCGCGTAATGTACCACTGCTGGGCGATGGACAGGCAGTTGTTGACCACCCAGTACAGCACCAGACCTGCCGGGAACCACAGGAAGAAGAAGGTGAAGATGATCGGCATCAACTTCAGCACGCGGGCCTGCATGGGGTCCGGCGGCGTCGGGTTGAGCTGCTGCTGGATGAACATGGTCGCGCCCATGATGATCGGCAGGATGAAGAACGGATCCTTGATCGACAGGTCAGTGATCCACAGCAGCCAGGGCGCCTGACGCATCTCGACGGATTCCAGCAGCACCCAGTAGAGGGCGAGGAACACCGGCATTTGCACCAGGATCGGCAGGCAGCCGCCCAGCGGGTTGATCTTTTCTTTCTTGTACAGCTCCATCATCGCCTGGGACATCTTCTGGCGATCGTCACCGTGCTGCTCTTTCAGCGCCTGCAGTTTCGGCGATACGGCACGCATACGCGCCATGGAGCGGTAGCTGGCAGCCGACAGCGGGAAGAAGATCAGCTTGATGATGATGGTCAGGACAATGATCGACCAACCCCAGTTGCCGAGCACGCCATGGATCACTTCCAGCAGCCAGAAGATCGGCTGCGCCAGGAACCACAGGAAGCCGTAGTCGACGGTCAGCTCCAGACCCGGCGACAGGGTGCCCAGGTGCTCCTGCAGCTTGGGACCGGCATAGAGGATCGCGCCAGTTTCGCCCTGCGTGCCGGCAGCGACCTGCACGGACGGGCCGGTGAAGCCGACGATGTAGTTACCCTGGCTGTCCTTGCGGGTCTGTACCAGGTTGGTGCTGTCCTTGCTCGGCACCCAGGCGGTGACGAAGTAGTGCTGCAGCCAGGCGACCCAGCCGCCCTGCACGGTTTCCTTGAAGGACTGCTTGTCGATGTCCTTCATCGACACCTTCTTGTACGGCTCGTCGGCGGTCCACAGTGCCGCGCCGAGGTAGGTAGCGGTGCCGGTAGCGGTGGTCGAGGACGGGTCGCCGCTGTTGTCGCGCTTGAGCTGGGCGAACAGGTTGCCGCTCCAGGCTTGCTCGCTCTGGTTATCGATCAGGTAGCGCACGTCGACCTGATAGGCGGACGGATCGATGCAGCCAGGCTTCTTCAACTGTTGCTCACGCGCCGAGCACTGTGGGTTGAGGCCGCGTTTGAAGCTGTAGCGCTTGATGTAGTTGACGCCGTTCTCGCTGAACTTGAGATCGACCACCAGGCTGTCCTGGCCTTCGGCCAGTTCGTAGTTCTGCTTCTCGCTGCTCCACAGGGAACGACCACTGGATTTATCCGGCGCGTTCTGACCGATCAGGCCGCTCTGTGCCAGGTAGGTACGCTCGTTGCCGTTATCGAACAGCTGGAACGGAACGTCCGGGCGGTCCTGACGACGCGGGTACTGCGGCAGACGCAGCTGCACGATATCGCCACCACGCGGGTCGATGGCCAGGTCCAGCACATCGGTCTTGACGCGAATCAGCTCGTCGCTGACAGCGGCGGTAGGCGCAACGGCAGCAGCAGTGGGCTCGGCCACGGCAGTGGGGATGTCGTCGCCGCCGGTGCTGGCGGTTGCAGCAGGTGTGTCGGGCAGGGCAGGCGTCGCAGCGGTCGAGGTACTAACCTCGGCTGGCAGGGCAGCCTGGCCATAGTCCTCGTTCCATTGCAGGACCATGAGGTAGGACACGACTGCCAGGGCGACGATCAGGATCGAACGTTGGATATCCATGATTATTCGGCCATCGAAGGGGAACGGGATTTTTTAACGGGTGGAACTGGATCGAAACCGCCGGGATTCCAGGGGTGACAGCGACCGAGACGGCGCGCTGTCAGCCAGCCACCACGCAGGAAGCCATGTTGCTCGATGGCTTCGTAGGCATAGCAGGAGCAGCTGGGATAGAAGCGACAATGACTGGCCATCAGCGGACTGATGGCGTAGCGATAAACCTGAATACAGGCTAGAGCCGCTTTACGCATGGGGATTGTCGCTTGTCCCGGGGGATAAGTCTGCGTCGCGACTGGGCCGGCTTCGGGCCAAGCGTTTCCAGAGTTTGCCGAACTGCTGAGCAAGTTCGCCATTCTCCAGATCACCTAGCCCTTTGCGGGCGACCACCACGATGTCCCAGCCTGTCAGGTTGTCCTGATTGAGGCGAAAGGACTCGCGGATTTGACGCTTGATGCGGTTGCGCTCGACGGCGAGCTTGACGCTCTTTTTGCCGATCACCAAACCTAGGCGGGGATGATCAAGCTGGTTATCGCGCGCTAGCAGCAGGACACTTTTGCCCGGAGCTTTACCGCTTGGGGAGTCGAAGACTGCCTTGAATTGCCGGGGAGTCAGCAGTCGCTTTTCCCGGCCGAAGCCTCGACTCACCACCTGTCTGGATGAATTAGACAGTCAGACGCTTGCGGCCCTTGGCGCGACGACGCGACAGGACGGCACGGCCGTTCTTGGTGGCCATGCGGGCACGGAAACCGTGGGTGCGAGCGCGCTTGATGGTGCTGGGTTGGAAAGTGCGTTTCATGGTGCGTTACCTGGGTGATCGACTAGGGTCGGAATGACCCTGGTTTAAAGAGACCGGCAATTCTAGAGAAAGCCGCGCGGTAGGTCAATTTCCAACCAACCTTATTCGCCAGATAGAAATAGAAAGAAGGAAAAGGGTTTAAAGCTCTTTTTCTATGTTTATGTTGAATGGTGCTGCCAGCGTCTGTGGACAACCCTTTGGCTGCAGCGCCCTGCTTGCTCATCCGGTGATGATAAGTCTGTCCAAAAGGCGTGGTTCGTCTGTGCGTGTCCTGCAGACAGCCTGAGGATAGAATGCCGTGTTACCCACAGCAGGGTTATCCGCCCGTTCATCCCCAGGCTTTTACAGAAGCTTACGGGGTGCTTATCCACAAGGCTTACGCAGCTACTGATAAGTCTGATGAATGGAACTAAGGCTTTGATTTTACTTGGCCATCTAGTCCCTGCTGTGTGGATAACTCGGTCGTTGGCCGTTACAATGGCGGCTGTTTTTGCATCGCCGCCTGGATAGGGGATAGTCAGTGTCAGTGGAACTATGGCAGCAATGCGTCGAGCTTTTGCGCGACGAGTTGCCAGCCCAGCAATTCAACACCTGGATCCGTCCTCTGCAGGTCGAAGCCGAAGGCGACGAGCTGCGCGTGTATGCGCCGAATCGTTTCGTACTCGATTGGGTCAACGAGAAGTACCTGAGCCGTTTGCTCGAGTTGCTCGGTGAGCGCGCTGGTGGTCTGGTTCCTGCGCTTTCCTTATTAATAGGCAGCAAGCGTGCAGCGACTGCCCGAGTCGCGCCAACGGCCCCTTTGCCTGCTGCTGCGCGTGCCGCTCAGGTTCAGGCCGCCGCATCCGTAAGCAAGCCGGTGCCGCCGCCTGCACAGCAGGAACCGTCGCGTGCCAGCTTCGACTCTATGGGCGGCTCCGCGCCACAACCGCCGACCCCCGCGGTGGCGCCACGCACCGAACGTACCGTACAGGTCGAAGGTGGCCTCAAGCACACCAGCTACCTCAACCGCACCTTTACCTTCGATAACTTCGTCGAGGGTAAGTCGAACCAGTTGGCGCGCGCGGCCGCCTGGCAGGTGGCGGACAACCCCAAGCACGGTTACAACCCGTTGTTCCTGTATGGCGGCGTTGGTCTGGGCAAGACTCACCTGATGCATGCTGTGGGTAATCACCTGTTGGCGAAGAACCCTAACGCCAAGGTCGTGTACCTGCACTCCGAGCGCTTCGTCGCCGACATGGTCAAGGCGTTGCAGCTCAACGCCATCAACGAATTCAAACGCTTCTATCGTTCGGTCGATGCGCTGCTGATCGACGACATCCAGTTCTTCGCCAAGAAGGAGCGCTCCCAGGAGGAGTTCTTCCACACCTTCAACGCGCTGCTCGAAGGGGGTCAGCAGGTGATTCTCACCAGCGACCGCTACCCGAAAGAGATCGAAGGTCTGGAAGAGCGCTTGAAGTCGCGCTTCGGCTGGGGCCTGACCGTGGCGGTCGAGCCCCCTGAGCTGGAAACCCGCGTGGCGATCCTGATGAAGAAGGCCGACCAGGCCAAGGTAGATCTGCCGCACGATGCCGCGTTCTTCATCGCCCAGCGCATTCGCTCCAACGTGCGCGAACTGGAAGGCGCGTTGAAGCGGGTGATCGCTCACTCGCACTTCATGGGCCGCGACATCACCATCGAGCTGATTCGTGAGTCGCTCAAGGATCTGCTGGCCCTGCAGGACAAGCTGGTCAGCATCGACAATATTCAGCGCACCACCGCTGAGTACTACAAGATCAAGATCACCGATCTGCTATCCAAGCGTCGGTCGCGCTCGATCGCCCGGCCACGTCAGGTGGCCATGGCATTGTCGAAGGAACTGACCAATCACAGCCTGCCGGAAATCGGTGTGGCCTTCGGCGGTCGTGATCACACCACGGTGTTGCACGCATGTCGTAAGATTGCTGAACTTAGGGGATCCGACGCGGACATCCGCGAGGACTATAAGAACCTGCTGCGCACCCTGACTACCTGATCAAATCAATGCAGCTCCACGAGGCAAGGGACTAGACCATGCATTTCACTATTCAACGCGAAGCCCTGTTGAAACCCCTGCAACTGGTCGCCGGTGTCGTGGAACGACGCCAGACGCTGCCGGTTCTGTCCAACGTCCTGCTGGTGGTCGAAGGCCAACAGTTGTCGCTCACCGGTACCGACCTCGAGGTCGAACTGGTTGGCCGCGTCACGCTGGAAGACGCCGCCGAGCCGGGTGAAATCACCGTACCGGCGCGCAAGCTGATGGACATCTGCAAGAGCCTGCCTAGCGACGCACTGATCGACATTCGCGTCGATGACCAGAAGTTGCTGGTCAAGGCTGGTCGCAGTCGCTTCACTCTGTCGACGCTGCCAGCCAACGACTTCCCCACCGTCGAGGAAGGTCCGGGTTCGCTGACCTTCAACCTGCCGCAAGCCAAGCTGCGTCGTCTGGTCGAACGGACCAGCTTCGCCATGGCTCAGCAGGATGTGCGCTATTACCTCAACGGCATGCTCCTGGAAGTGCAGAGCGGCCTGCTGCGTGCAGTCGCCACCGACGGCCACCGTCTGGCCATGTGCTCGATGGAGGCTGCCATCCAGCAGGAAGGCAAGCACCAGGTCATCGTGCCGCGTAAAGGTATTCTCGAACTGGCTCGCCTGCTGACCGAGCAAGACGCCGAAGTCGCCATCGTTCTTGGGCAGCACCACATCCGTGCCAACACCGGTGAGTTCACTTTCACTTCGAAGCTGGTGGACGGCAAATTCCCGGATTATGAGCGCGTGCTGCCGCGTGGTGGAGACAAGCTGGTGCTGGCGGATCGTCAGGGCCTGCGCGAAGCCTTCAGCCGCACCGCGATTCTGTCCAACGAGAAGTACCGCGGTATTCGCCTGACCCTGGCTTCTGGTCTGCTGAAAATTCAGGCCAACAACCCGGAGCAGGAAGAGGCCGAGGAAGAAATCGTTATCGACTATTCGGGCAGCGGCCTGGAGATTGGTTTCAACGTCAGCTATCTGCTGGATGTGTTGGGCGTGATGGGCACCGAGCAGGTGCGCCTGATTCTCTCCGACTCCAACAGCAGTGCTCTGCTGCAGGAAGCCGATAACGACGACTCTGCCTACGTTGTCATGCCGATGCGTCTTTAATGTCCCTAAGCCGTATCACGGTCACCGCGGTGCGCAATCTGCACCCGGTGACCCTCTCCCCCTCCTCCCGCATCAACATCCTCCACGGCGCCAACGGCAGCGGCAAGACCAGCGTGCTCGAGGCGATCCATCTGCTAGGCCTCGCCCGCTCCTTCCGCAGCACCCGCCTGCAGCCGGTCATCCATTACGAGCAACCCGCCTGTACCATTTTCGGTCAGGTGCAGTTGGCCGAAGGCGGCTCCAGCAATCTGGGTATCTCTCGCGATCGTCAGGGTGAGCTGCAGATTCGTATCGATGGGCAGAACGCGCGTAGCGCTGCGCAGCTAGCCGATCTGTTGCCACTACAGCTGATAAACCCCGATAGTTTTCGACTGCTTGAAGGTGCACCGAAGATTCGCCGGCAGTTTCTCGATTGGGGTGTGTTCCACGTGGAACATCGCTTTCTCGGCGCCTGGCAACGCCTGCAGAAAGCCCTGCGGCAGCGGAACTCGTGGCTGCGCCATGGTACACTTGACGGTGCTTCGCAGGCCGCATGGGACCGCGAACTGTGCAGTGCCAGCGAGGAAATCGACACCTACCGACGTGCCTACATTCAGGCCCTGAAACCGGTGTTCGAACGGACCCTGGCCGAGCTGCTGGAGCTGGAAGGACTGACCCTGAGTTATTACCGCGGTTGGGACAAGGATCGGGAATTGAGCGAAGTGCTCGCCACATCCCTCCTCCGCGACCAGCAACTCGGGCATACCCAGGCCGGACCGCAGCGCGCTGATTTGCGTCTGCGACTGGCGGGGCACAACGCGGCAGAGATTCTGTCGCGAGGACAACAGAAACTGGTGGTGTGCGCTTTGCGCATCGCCCAGGGCCACTTGGTCAACGAAGCCAAGCGTGGCCAGTGTATCTATCTGGTGGACGACCTACCGTCGGAGCTGGATGAACAGCATCGTCAGGCATTGTGCCGGCTGCTGGAAGATTTGCGCTGCCAGGTGTTCATCACCTGTGTAGATCATGAATTGTTGAGGGAAGGCTGGCAGACGGATACGCCGGTTGCCATGTTCCACGTGGAACATGGCCGTATCACCCAGACCCAAGACCATCGGGAGTGAAGGCATGAGCGAGAACCAAACGTACGACTCCTCCAGCATCAAGGTGCTGAAAGGACTGGACGCCGTACGCAAACGTCCCGGGATGTACATCGGTGACACTGACGATGGTAGTGGTCTGCACCACATGGTGTTCGAGGTGGTCGACAACTCGATCGACGAAGCGCTGGCAGGCTACTGCAGTGAAATCACCATCACCATCCACCCGGATGAATCGATCAGTGTGCGCGATAACGGCCGTGGTATCCCGGTCGACATGCACAAGGAAGAAGGCGTCTCGGCGGCCGAGGTCATCATGACCGTGCTTCACGCCGGCGGTAAGTTCGATGACAACAGCTACAAGGTATCCGGCGGCCTGCATGGCGTGGGTGTCTCGGTGGTGAACGCCCTCTCCAAGGAGCTGGTGCTGACCATCCGCCGTAGCGGCAAGATCTGGGAACAGACCTACGTGCATGGTGTACCGCAAGCGCCTCTGGCCGCTGTCGGTGACACCGACGGTACCGGTACGCAGATCCACTTCAAACCGTCCGAAGAGACCTTCGCCAACATTCACTTCAGCTGGGACATCCTGGCCAAGCGTCTGCGCGAACTGTCCTTCCTCAACTCCGGCGTGGGCATCCTGCTGCGCGACGAGCGCACCGGCAAGGAAGAGCTGTTCAAGTACGAAGGTGGTCTGAAGGCTTTCGTTGAGTACCTGAACACCAACAAGACCGTGGTCAACCAGGTGTTCCACTTCAACGTTCAGCGCGAAGAAGACGGCGTTGGTGTCGAAGTTGCCCTGCAGTGGAACGACAGCTTCAACGAGAACCTGCTTTGCTTCACCAACAACATTCCGCAGCGTGACGGTGGTACGCACCTGGCCGGTTTCCGTTCCGCCCTCACCCGCCACCTGAACAACTACATCGAGGCCGAAGGCCTGGCCAAGAAGTTCAAGGTTTCCACCACCGGTGACGATGCCCGCGAAGGTCTGACTGCGATCATCTCGGTCAAGGTGCCGGACCCGAAATTCAGCTCGCAGACCAAGGACAAACTGGTATCGAGCGAGGTAAAAACTGCGGTCGAACAGGAGATGGGCAAGTACTTCTCCGACTTCCTGCTGGAAAACCCCAACGAAGCCAAGGCCGTGGTCGGCAAGATGATCGATGCCGCGCGTGCCCGCGAAGCGGCTCGTAAAGCCCGTGAAATGACTCGCCGTAAAGGTGCACTGGACATTGCCGGCCTGCCCGGCAAACTGGCCGACTGCCAGGAAAAAGACCCGGCGCTGTCCGAACTCTACATCGTGGAGGGTGACTCCGCGGGCGGTTCTGCCAAGCAGGGCCGTAACCGCAAGACCCAGGCGATCCTGCCGCTCAAGGGCAAGATCCTCAACGTCGAACGCGCGCGCTTCGACCGCATGATTTCCTCGCAGGAAGTCGGCACGCTGATCACTGCGCTCGGCTGCGGCATTGGCCGTGATGAATACAACATCGACAAGCTGCGTTATCACAACATCATCATCATGACCGATGCTGACGTCGACGGTTCGCACATCCGTACCCTGCTGCTGACCTTCTTCTTTCGTCAGTTGCCGGAGTTGGTCGAGCGCGGCTACATCTATATCGCTCAGCCGCCGCTGTACAAGGTGAAGAAAGGCAAGCAGGAGCAGTACATCAAGGACGACGAGGCCATGGATGAATACATGACCCAGTCGGCCCTGGAAGACGCCAGCCTGCACGTCAACGAGAATGCCCCAGGCCTGTCTGGCGGCGCGCTGGAAAAGCTCGTGGGCGAATACCGTGGCGTGATGAAGACCCTGGATCGACTATCGCGTGTCTATCCCAAGGACATCACCGAGCACTTCGTCTATCTGCCGCGCATTCCGGTGGAGCAGCTCGCTGATCAGGCCTTCATGCAGAACTGGCTGGAAGGCTTCGCTGCACGTCTGAAGACTACCGAGAAGTCTGGCCAGACCTACAGTGCCAGTCTGCGTGAAGACCGCGAGCGTCACCTGTGGCTGCCGGAGGTCGAGGTCAAATCTCACGGCCTTTCCAGCTACACCACCTTCAACCGCGACTTCTTCGCCAGCAATGACTACAAGACCGTCACTACCCTGGGCGAACAGCTGAACAACTTGCTGGAAGAAGGCGCCTACGTGCAGCGTGGCGAGCGCAAGAAACCGGTCAGCACCTTCAAGGAAGCGCTGGACTGGCTGATGACCGAAAGCACCAAGCGTCACAGCATCCAGCGATACAAAGGTCTCGGTGAGATGAACCCGGATCAGTTGTGGGAAACCACCATGGACCCGGAAGTGCGCCGCATGCTCAAGGTGACCATCGAGGACGCCATCGCCGCCGACCAGATCTTCAACACCCTGATGGGCGATGCCGTGGAGCCGCGCCGCGACTTCATCGAGTCCAACGCCCTGGCGGTGTCGAATCTGGACTTCTGATGTTATGGCAAAAGGCTTACATGGAGAGGCGCAACTGACCTCTCCCGTTGCCTGCGCAGGCTAGCTAATCTACATACACATACCGGGAACTGGATGTCCCGAGTCACGGAAGACAGACCGCGCCAGGATGGCAAACGACAGGATGTCGGAAGGTCATGAAAAACCCGCTTCGGCGGGTTTTTTGTTGCCTGCAGGAAAGTCAGGCGACGCTGAACGCTGGTAGCCAGGTATGACTCAGGTCTGCCAGAAGAAAGCTGTTGGCCTTCTGGGGATCTCCAGTAAATCCGAGCCCCTCCCTCAGTCCGCTGTGGCCATGACCTGTGTGTTACGCCCGGCATGCTTGGCTCGATAGAGCGCGGCGTCGGCCTTCAGCAGCATGCCAGTGATGTCCTCGGCGACGGGGCTGGTGCTGCCGTAAACACCGGCGCTGAAGCTCAAGGTGATGGTCTTTTCGTCGACCTGCGCCGGGTGCTGAGTCAGGGACTGGCGGAGCTGATCGACCAGCTCCAGCGCGCCACCGGCGTCGGTGCCGGGCAGAATCAGCAGAAACTCCTCACCACCATAACGGCCGATGCTGTCGTTACGCCGCAGACGCTGCTGAAGATGGTCCGCGCAGTGCCTGAGCACGGCATCGCCGACCAGGTGGCCATGGCTGTCGTTGATCTGCTTGAAGTGATCCAGATCGAGCATGGCGATGGACAGCGGCGTGTGTTGGCGGCGGGCACGCTCCAGCTCGTCGGTGAGTTGTTCGAGTATCGCCAGGCGATTGGGCAGCCTGGTGAGCGTGTCGCGCAGGGCGGTCTGGCGCAGCTCCGATTCGATGCGTTCGCGCGACAGCAGCACCAGGCCGAAGGAGAACATGATGATGGTGGCGGCACCGAGGGCGACCGATACCGTCTGCTTCAGATTGCTGACGTCGTAGTGCATCTCTGCCGGCGCACCGCTGAGGATGACCACCACGCGAATACCCAGGCCGAACAGGCTGATGCCTGCGCCGATCATCAGGATGCGATGGGCACGCCCACCGGGCACCGCATGGGTGCGGCTCAGGCGCAGGATGACCAGGCATTGCGTGAACAGCAGCAGGCAGGCCACCAGTTGGCGGGGTTCCTGGGTATCGATCAGCAGGCTGAGCAACGCGCCCAGCAGCAGCGGGAAGGCGAAGGCCAGTCGCCAGGGCGGGCGCCGGCCGTGGATCAGCGGCAGGCTGACCGTGTAGAACGCCAGCGCCGTGGACAGCAGCGTGTTGGCCAGCACGTAGCTGATCCACATCGATACCTGACCGAACAGGGTGAAGCCAATGTAGGCCAGCGCATGGGAGAGCATGCCCAGTCCAGTGGTGAGCATGCCGTCGCGATGACGCAACTGGCCGACCAGGATCAGGCAACTGCCCATGATCACGGCGACCAGCGCGACGGCTCCGAACAGTGTCTGGGTGTGGGCGATCATGTCGGCCTTCTTGTTCTCTGGAGTTGCTTAACTCTAGTGCAATCCTCTGCCCCAGTACTTGCGCCAGATCAGGCCCACCAGTAGCGCACCATATGGAAGAAAACCGGCGCGGCGAAGCACACCGAGTCCAGGCGATCCAGCATACCGCCGTGGCCTTCGATCATGTGGCCCCAGTCCTTCACCCCGCGGTCGCGTTTGATCGCCGACATCACCAGGCCGCCTGCGAAGCCGAGGATGCACACCAGCAGCGCGAACAGTGCGGCCTGCCAGAACGCGAACGGCGTGATCCAGCACAGCATGGCGCCAATCAGCGTGGCCAGCGCTACACCGCCGACAAAGCCTTCCACGGTTTTCGAGGGTGACAGGTTGGGCGCGATCTTGTGTTTGCCGGCCAGCTTGCCGCAGACGTACTGCAGCACGTCGGAGAGCTGCACGACAATGATCAGCCAGGCGATCAGCAGCAGGTTGCGCCCCTCATAGCCGGGAATATCCAAAGTCAGCAGAGCAGGTACAGAGGAAATGCAGTAAACGGCGATCATCAAGCCCCACTGCACCTTGGCCGCACGCTCGAGGTAGCGGGTGGTGTCGCCGCCCAGCGAAGCCAGGATCGGCAACAGCAGGAACAGATAGACCGGGATGAAGATGGCGAACAGGCCGTACCAGCCGAAAGCGATCAGCAGGTACTGCATCGGCAGGGCGAAGTAGAAGGCCGCCACTAGCGCCGGGTAATCGCTGCGCCGGGTCGGCGTCAGCGTCATGAACTCGCGCAGGGCATAGAAGGAGACGAAGTAGAACAGCAGGATCACGCCATTGTTGCCGAACAGGAAGGCGATGCCGATCACCAGCACCATCACCCACCAGGCATTGATCCGCGCGTTGAGGTTGTCGATCACCGGGTTGGGCTGATCGCCACTGCGCCGCTTGAGGACGAAGCCGACCAGGCTGGCCAGCAACAACAGGGCACCGATACCGGCGAACAGCAGCAAAGTGTTGTTATCCATCTCAGGCCTCCTCGGGTGCCAGTGCCAGCAGGGCGTTACGCGCGCGTTCCAGGAAGGCGTCTTTGCCCTCCCCCTCGATGGGCTCCAGCGCCGCACCGAAGCTCAGGGTGCACAGCAGCGGCAGCGGCAGCGCCCTGCCCTTGGGCATCACCCGGTTGAGGTTGGCGATCCACACCGGCACCAGCTCCACGTCCGGGCGCGCCTGAGCCAGGTGATAAAGGCCGCTTTTGAAGGACAGCAAGGGCTCGTCGCCGAGATTGCGCGTGCCCTCGGGGAAGATGATCAGCGAGTCGCCGCCGTCCAGCGCGTCGAGCATCGCCTGCAGCGGGTTGGCGCCTTCCTTGCGCTCGCGGTCGACCAGCACGCCGTTGAATACCTTGTTGATCAGGAAGCTGCGCACGCCCGGTTTCTGCCAGTAGTCGGCGCCGGCCACCGGCCGGGTGCGCTTGCGCAGCTCCGGCGGCAGCGAGGCCCAGAGCAGGACGAAGTCGCCGTGGCTGCTGTGGTTGGCGTAGTACAGGCGCTGGGTCGCCTGCGCGGTACTGCCGAGCCAAAGGGCTCGTGCGCCGGTCAGCAGGCGAGCTGCCGAGGTGATGGCGAAAGCGGTCAATGCGGCGAGCATGGCGACTCCTTAAGCGAGAACGATGAAGAACCCGAGTACGACGATGACGATCTGTAGCAACAGGCATAGGGCCTGTTTGCGCAGCAGGTCGAGTGCGCTCTGAGATCGAAGGCTCCAGCTGCGGCCAGTCTGTTGCGCATTTTGCAGGCCAAGATTCTGTAGGGCCTGATCCAGCGCATGAGTCTGGCTGTCGAGCTGTTCGCCGGCTTCAGCCAGGCGTTGGAACAGCTTGGCGTCTAGCGCGACGCGCAACGCCCAGTACTTTTCGGCCAGGCCGGCGATCAGCAGCGCGGCGCAGAGCAGCGCCAGGATCAGGCTGGGCGGTGCTCCCAGCCAAGGCGCCAGGCCGAAGAGCACGGCGACCAGGCTTAGCGCGCTGGAGCAATGATCGAGGCTACGGCCACGTCGCAACAGTGCCGCGACCAGCAGCAGATCAGCCTGCATGAGCGACCTCCAACCCCGGTTGTGCATCGACCATGGATTGCAGCGCGGCCAGATGCTGCGGGCCGAGCACGACCTGTGGCCGCGCCTGGCGGATCAGCGCCACGGCCGCATCCACGCCCTGGCAGCGGCCGCTATGCAGCAGCCAGGCCGCCACGGCGGTGGCACTGCGCGAGTAGCCCAGTGCACAGCACACCAGCACTGGGCCCTTGTGGCGCAGGTTTTCTATGGCCTCGGCGGCGCGTTGGCAGGTCAGCGCATCCGGCGCCACCAGATCCAGTGACGGTAGGCTGCAGTAGTTCTGTGGCGTGTGCTGCAGCGGCAGCTCGGCGCAGAGATCGACCAGGGCGGCATAACCACCGAGATCGCCCATGGCGGGCAGGCGGCCGAGGTCGATGCCCTCCACGACCTGGCTGGGCGCTGGCTTGCGAAACGTCCACAACCGCGAATTGATCCAGGCGCCGAGCAGATAGGGTGCGAGCAACACCGTCGCGGCCGGGCTGAGGCGCCCGTCGGCCTGCTTCTGGAAACCGCCAGCGCCGAACAGCAGGTAGTTGAGCGCGACCATGGCCAGGGCAACGGCCAGCCAGGACAGCCATAGCCAGGTACCGCCCAGCTTGACGGCCAGCACGGCGCACAGCGTTGCGCCAAGCCCATAGCGCAGCGCCAGGCGCCAACGCCGTGGATCGCTGGCCAGGCGAATCTGCGTAAGCGGCGTAGCGCCCTGCAGCGGAAGCAGCCACAGACAGAAGAAGCCGGCCAGCGCCCCGGTGGGCAGATCGATGAAGTGGTGCTGCCAGGTGGTCAGCACGGAGATGCCGATCAGCGCCATCCAGCCGTGCAGCAGGCCACGCCAGAGCAGGCCGCGGGTGTGATTGGCGAACATCGCCCAGATGATCACCAGCAGGGTGATATGCAGCGAAGGCGCCTGGTTGAAGGGTTTGTCGAAACCCATCAGCACGTCGAACATCAGGCCGAAGGTGCCGTCCAGCGGCGGCCGCTCGAAGGTGAAGCGCAGCGGCCAGAGCAGGAAGCAGACCACGCAGATCACCTGCGCGGCGAGCAGGCGCAAGGCATGGCGATCCATCTCGCGGCGGCAGGCCGGCAACAGGAAGGACAGGCCGTAGAGCAGGTCGATCGACCAGTACGGCACGATGGTCCAGGGCCAGAGCGGGATCTGCGGCTCCCAGGCGAAGACCAGGCTGCCGACATCATCGCGTTGCCCGGTGAACCAGTTGGCGAAGCCGTAGCTGGCGAAGAACAGCGGGCCGAGCAATAGCAGCCAGAGTACGCCGCGCTTCCACAATCCCTGTTCGCGCGTGTTGTCCATCACTTCACCCGTTGTGCCAGGGACACGCTGAAGATGCCCCACTGGTCGATGCGCTGCGCCACCTTGCGAAAGCCCGCCGCTTCCACCAACTGATCCATCTCCGCCTGGCTGCGCCGGCGCATGACCCAGGCCTGGCCGCCGCGGTGGCTGGTCAGGGCGCGGGCGATCAGCTCCAGCTGCGGGTGCCAGGGCTGGCCGGTGTAGACCAGATAACCACCCTCCTCGATCGCTGCGGCCAGCCCGGCCAGCGAGTCGCCGACCATCTGGTTGCTGCCGAACAGCTCGTACAGGCCGGAGACCACTGCCAGAGTCGGCTTCGGCTCGAGCGCAGCGAGATCGTCACGGTCGAAGGCATCGCCTTTGACGAAGCGGGCGATGTCGCCCAGGCCCTTTTGTTGGATCAGCGCATTGCCGTCACGCACGTTGATGTCGCTGTAGTCGCGCAGCAGGATCGCGTCGGGGCGCTGCTGCTGGCCTTCCAGCGATTCAAGGATGTAGCGGCCATGGCCGGCGGCGATATCGACGATGCGCACTGCCCTGCCCGCTTCGCGCAGCCTGGCCATGGCCAGGCGCAGCAGCTCTTCGGCGTGCAGCTTGCGCTGGCGGATACCACGCCAGCCGATGGAATCCAGATAGTTCTGGTCGATCAGGCGGCCCAGCGCGCCCTTGCCGGTCGGTTGGTTGCGGTAGACATAATCGAGCGTGCTGCCGGAGTCGAAGCCGGTGTCGAAGCCCAGCTTCACTCCTTCGGATAGCGTGCTACCCAGGCGCATGCCGGCACGGGTGGCGCGCCAGTAAAGGTCGCGCAGCGAATTTTTCGGCAGCGGTGCGGCCAGTTCCTCGGCCTCGGCGCAGGTGGCGCCCAGGCGGTCGGCATCGAGCAGCGAGGGGCGCGTCACCGGCTCCTCGAAGTTGCGCAGGATAAAGCGCCGCGCGCGGCTCAGGGCATGGGCGCGGTCGCGCTCGCCAAGGGTGTCGTGGAAGAAGCCGGGCAGCAGGTGCTTTTCCTTGCGCAGGCTGCCGAGGCGCTCGAAGAAGTCTTCCTGCGGTTTGCGGTGGACGACGAAGTCGGCGCCGGAGATCAGCAACTGGGTCGGCACCTGGATCGCCTGGGCGTCGGCGACGATGCGATCGGCGGCCTCGTACAGGCCGAGCAGCATGGTGACCGAGATCGGTCGGGCGATCAGCGAGTCATTCTCGAAGGAGGCAATGCGCTCGGGATCGTGGCTAAGGAACCGCGCCTTCACATAGCTGTTGACGAAGAAGTTGCCGCGCCAGGCGTGCAGCAGCTTCAAACCGGGCCGGGCGAAGGGCACGTAGAGCTTGACCTTGAACGCCGGCGAGGCGAGCACCAGGCAGCGCACCTTGGGTGCGTAGTCGTGGGCCCAGGTGGAAACGATCACCGCGCCGACGCTTTGCGCCACGACGGCCAGGTCCTGTTCGGCGATGCCGTGCTGTGTGCCGATATGCTCGACGAAGGTCTGCACGTCGCGCACGCTGGTGGCGAAGCTCGGGCTGTCGCCGCGTGCGCCGGGCGACAGGCCATGGCCACGGGCATCCCAGGCGAAGAAATCGCAGTGCGGCAGCTCCAGTTCGTCCACCAGGTGGGCCATTCGCCCGCCATGTTCGTGGCCACGGTGAAACAGCACTACGGCCTGACGTGGGCCGTCTGCGGGCGCAGTCGCCGGCCAGTGGCGATAGTTCAGCTCGACGCCGTCATGCGTGGTGAAGGTGTGAAGCTGTACGGGGCGCATGGAATCTCCTTATTCCGTAGGACGGGTCAGACCGCTTCGGCCAAACCCCGGCGAACGCGGTTGTAGAGGGTGTAGAGCAGCAGGGCGAGAATCAGGCCCAGCAGCAGGTTGATCCACAAGGCCGGCAGCAGGCCCGTGGCGACGCCTGCGCCGAGCACGCCGAAGCAAAAGGCGCGGTCGCTCTTGCCCATCGGCCCGTCGTAGCGGCGTGAGGCGCCGACCATGGGGCCGAGCACGCCGGCGTATTCGCTGATCACCGCCAGCAACACCACGAGGATCACCAGTAGCGGCGAGACGCCGGCCAGCAGCGCGAAAGGCAGATACAAGGCGCTGTCGGCGATCACGTCGCAGAGTTCATTGAGGTAGGCGCCGAGCTTCGATTGCTGGCCGAACTCGCGGGCGAGCATGCCGTCAACGGCGTTCAGCGCCATGCGCAGCAGCATCCACAGGGGAATCAGGGCGAATAGCCAGGTGATATGACTGCAGGCTGCGAGCAGGGCGCCCAGCAGCACGGAGACCAGGGCTGCAGCCAGAGTGACCTGGTTGGCGGTGACGCCGCGTGCGTAAAGGCGTTCGACGCCGGGACGCAGCAGGTTCTGGAAGGCCGGTTTGAGCTGGTAGATCGACGGCATGGCAGCGAATTCCTTTTCGTGTCCCATCTTCGGCCATTGCCGCGGGCGAGACTGTGAACCCATCGAGGTAGAAGCGGCTTTATCGACGGTCATGCGTAAGGCGGGTGCAACCCGCCAGAGCGCTGATGGCGGGTTGCACCCGCCCTACTGAGGCGACAACTTATACCCTGTTAGGCGATTTTCCTAGCGCTGGTGATTCGCCAGGAAAATCAGTTCGATGCAGGCAATGATGGCGCTTTGCTTGCATTTGATGCACAGCTTATCCACAGATCAGGCGGTTTCGCCCAGACGGCTCAACTGCGGCTCTTCGCCACGCAGTTCGGTCTGTTGCTGGCGTACCCACTGAAAAGCACGTTCGTTGAGCTCGGCGATGGCACGCGGCCCTTCGCCTTCTGCGTACATCGGCTGGCCGATGATCACCTGGATAGTGCCGGGGCGCTTGCCCCAGCCAGCCTTGGGCCAGAACTCACCGGCGTTGTGTGCGATGGGCAGTACCGGCAGGCCGGCATTCACCGCCAGTGCGGTGCCGCCGCGGGAGAACTTGCCGATCTGGCCTGGCGGAATCCGCGTGCCTTCGGGGAACACCAGCACCCAGGCGCCCTGCTTGAGGCGTTCGTCGCCCTGCTTGGCCAGTTGCTTGAGCGCCGCCTTGGGGTTGCTGCGGTCGATGGCGATGGGCTTGAGCAGCGCCATGCCCCAGCCGAAGAACGGCACGCGCAGCAGTTCGCGCTTGACCACCTGCGACAGTGGCTCGAAGAAGCCGGAGAGGAAGAAGGTCTCCCAGGTGCTCTGGTGGTTGGCGAGGATCACGCAGGGGCGCTCTGGGATGTTCTCCAGGCCGCGCACTTCATAGCGAATCCCGACGATCACCTTGGCCAGCCACACGGCGCAGTTGCACCAGGCCTGAACGACGAAGCGGTAGCGTTGGCGGAACGGCAGCAGCGGTGCGACCACCAGGCTGATCAGGCACCAGAAGAACGAGCTGGACGACAGCAGCAGGTAGAAAAGCGTGACTCTGAATGCCTGCACTAGCGCCATGAACCTTCACACCTTATGAGAGCAATTGATCGGCGACAGCCGCCAGATCAGCGAATACCAGGGTTCCTGGCGGCAGTGGCTTGGCCAGGGTGCGTTCGCCCTTGCCGGTTTTCACCAGCACAGGCTGACAATCGACGGCCAGCGCGGCCTGCAGGTCACCGCTGGTATCGCCGACGAACCAGATTCCTGCCAGTTCCGTGGCGTAGTGCGCGGCGATCTGCCGGAGCATGCCAGGTTTCGGTTTGCGGCAGTCGCAGCCGTCATCCGGCCCGTGCGGGCAATGGACGATCAGGCCGACCTCACCGCCCTGCTCCGCCACCAGCTGGCGCAGACGCGCGTGCATCGACTCCAGGGTCGCCAGGTCGTAATAGCCACGGGCAATGCCGGACTGGTTGGTAGCCACGGCCACCGTCCAACCGGCTTGCGACAGGCGCGCGATGGCGGCGATCGACGAAGGGATCGGGATCCACTCGTCGAGCGTCTTGATATAGGCGTCGGAGTCTTGGTTGATGACACCGTCGCGGTCGAGGATCAGCAGTTTCATGCAGCCACGCCAGAAGCAGAGATGGAAACGACCGCTGGCCGCGAAAACCTTCGCGGCCAGCGCCTGGCGTCAGCCCAGTACCGAGATGTCCGCCACGCCGAGGAACAGCCCGCGCAGGCGGGCCAGCAGGGCGTAACGGTTGGCGCGCACGCGCGCGTCTTCGGCGTTGACCAGCACCGCCTCGAAGAAGGCGTCCACCGGCTCGCGCAGACCAGCCAGTTTGGCCAGGGCCTCGTTGTACTGGCGGGCGGCGGCCAGGGGCTGTACGGCCTGGTCGGCCTGCTGGATGGCGGCGTGCAGGGCGAACTCGCTGGGGTTGTCGAAGTAGTGCGCTTCGACCTGGGCGGCAACGCCACCTTCGGCCTTGCTCAGCAGGTTCGACACACGCTTGTTGGCGGCGGCCAGGGCAGCGGCCTGCGGCAGCTTGCGGAAGGCCTGCACGGCCTGCACGCGCTGGTCGAAGTCCAGCGGCGAGGTCGGGTTCACCGCACGCACGGCCTGATACACGGCCACTTCGACGCCTTCGTCTTCGTAGCGCGCACGCAGGCGGTCGAAGATGAACTCCAGCACCTGGGCGGCCAGGCCTTCGGTCTTGATCTTGCCGGCGTACTGGGCGACGGCGAAATCGACCGCAGCGGCCAGGTCCAGATCCAGGCCCTTCTCGATCAGGATGCGCAGCACGCCGAGGGCGGCGCGACGCAGGGCGTAGGGGTCTTTCGAGCCAGTCGGCAGCATGCCGATACCGAAGATGCCGACCAGGGTGTCGAGCTTGTCGGCCACCGCCACCGCCGCACCGGTCAGGGTGCTCGGCAGTTCGGCGCCGGCACCACGCGGCATGTACTGCTCGTTCAGGGCCAGGGCGACGTCCTGCGGCTCACCGTCGTTGAGCGCGTAGTAGTAGCCGGCGATGCCCTGCATCTCGGGGAATTCGCCAACCATCTCGGTGGCCAGGTCGCATTTGGACAGCAGGCCGGCACGGGCGGCGCGCTGGGCGTCGCCACCGACTTCACGGGCGATGAAACCGGCGAGCGCCGATACCCGCTGGGCCTTTTCAAATACCGAACCGAGCTGGGCCTGGAACACCACGTTGGCCAGGCGCTGGTTGAAGCCTTCGAGCTTCTGCTTCTTGTCCTGCTTGAAGAAGAACTCGGCGTCGGTCAGGCGCGGGCGCACGACCTTCTCGTTGCCGGAGACGATCTGCGCCGGGTCCTTGGACTCGACGTTGGCCACGGTGATGAAGCGCGGCAGCAGCTTGCCACCTGCATCGAGCAGGCAGAAGTACTTCTGGTTGTCCTGCATGGTGCTGATCAGTGCCTCCTGCGGTACCTCGAGGAAGCGTTCCTCGAAGGAGCAGACCAGCGGCACCGGCCATTCCACCAGGGCGGTGACTTCGTCCAGCAGCGCCGGCGGCACGATGGCCGTGCCCTGCTCGGCCGCAGCCAGTTCGTCGACGCGGCGGCTGATGAGCTCGCGGCGTTCGGCGAAGTCGGCCAGCACGTAGGCGCTGCGCAGGTCTTCGGCGTAGTTGGCCGGGGCGCTGATGCGCACCTCGCGGTTGGCGTGGAAGCGGTGGCCACGGGACACGCGACCAGCCTTCTGCGCGAGTATCTCGCAGTCGACCACGGCGTCGCCGAACAGCATCACCAGCCATTGGGTCGGGCGCACGAATTCGTCGCGGCGTGCGGCCCAGCGCATGCGTTTCGGGATCGGCAGGTCGTTCAGCGAGTCCTGCACGATGGTCGGCAGCAGGTTGACTGCTGGCTGACCAGGGATGTGCTGGGCGAAGCGCAGTTTCGCCCCGCTGCGGTCGATCTCGGCGATATCCACGCCGCACTTGCGGGCGAAGCCCAGGGCGGCCTGGGTCGGGTTGCCGTCGGCGTCGAAGGCGGCCTGGATGGGCGGACCGTCGAGGTTCATGCTGCGGTCGGCCTGCTGTTCTTCAAGCTGCTCGATCAGCACCGCCAGGCGGCGCGGCGCGGCATATACGCGGCTGGCGGCGTAGTTCAGGCCGGCGGCCTTGAGGCCTTTTTCGATACCGGCGAGGAAGGCCTCACCGAGGCTTTTCAGGGCTTTCGGTGGCAGCTCTTCGGTGCCCAGTTCGACCAGGAAATCTTGTGCACTCATGCTTGCGCCTCCAGCTTGGCCAGTACTTCGTCACGCAGTTCGGGGGTGGCCATGGGGAAGCCGAGCTTGGCGCGCGCCTGGAGGTAGCTCTGCGCTACCGCACGGGCCAGGGTGCGCACGCGCAGGATGTACTGCTGGCGCGCGGTCACTGAAATAGCGCGGCGGGCGTCGAGCAGGTTGAAGGTGTGCGAGGCCTTGAGCACCATCTCGTAGGTCGGCAGCGGCAGCTCCAGCTCGATCAGGCGATTGGCTTCGCTCTCGTAGAAATCGAACAGCTCGAACAGCTTCTCGACGTTGGCGTGCTCGAAGTTGTAGGTGGACTGCTCCACTTCGTTCTGGTGGAACACGTCGCCATAGGTCACGGTGCCGAACGGGCCGTCGGTCCAGATCAGGTCGTAGACCGAGTCGACGCCCTGCAGGTACATGGCCAGGCGCTCCAGACCGTAGGTGATCTCGCCGGTCACCGGGTAGCACTCGATGCCACCAACCTGCTGGAAGTAGGTGAACTGGGTGACTTCCATGCCGTTGAGCCAGATTTCCCAGCCCAGGCCCCAGGCGCCGAGGGTCGGCGATTCCCAGTTGTCCTCGACGAAGCGGATGTCGTGCACTTCCGGGTCGAGGCCGATGGCCTTGAGCGAACCCAGGTACAGCTCCTGGAAGTTCTCCGGGTTGGGCTTCAAGACCACCTGGAACTGGTAGTAGTGCTGCAGGCGGTTGGGGTTTTCGCCGTAGCGGCCGTCGGTCGGGCGACGCGAAGGCTGCACGTAGGCGGCGTTCCAGGTCTCCGGGCCGACGGCGCGTAGGAAGGTGGCGGTGTGGAAGGTGCCGGCGCCCACTTCCATGTCGTAGGGTTGCAGCACCACGCAGCCCTGCTCGGCCCAGTAGTTCTGCAGGGCCAGGATCAGGTCCTGGAAGGTGCGCACGGCAGGCTTGGTCTGGCTCACGAAAAAATCACCTGTGGAGGCTTGCGAGGGAAAGCCGGGGAGTATATCGAAACTCGACGCAGGCCGCAGGGTACGGCACATCGGCATCATCCGTGATGTATGAGGCTGTATTTATATCCAGTTATTTTGCCGCTATAGTCGTCGCTTCGACCCCGACCGAGGCCTACCGCCATGCCCCGCTGCTTCTGGTGTACCGACGATCCGCTGTACCAGGCCTATCACGACGAGGAATGGGGCGTGCCGCAGCGCGATGCCGGTCATCTGTTCGAGATGCTGCTGCTCGAGGGCGCGCAGGCCGGCCTGTCGTGGATCACCGTGCTGAAGAAGCGCGAGCGCTATCGCCAGGTACTGCATGGCTTCGATCCCGAGCGTCTGGCCCGCCTCACCGACGAAGAGATAGAGGTGCTGATGCAGGATCCCGGGATCATCCGCAACCGCCTCAAGCTCAAGGCCGTGCGGCAGAACGCCCAGGCCTGGCTGAAGCTGGAGGATCCGGTGACCTGGCTCTGGTCGTTCGTCGGCGGCGAACCGAAGATCAACCACTTCAGCGACCGCAGCCAGATGCTGGCCGTGACGCCTGAAGCCGAGGCGATGAGCAAGGCGTTGCGCAAGGCGGGCTTCAACTTCGTCGGGCCGACCATCTGCTATGCCTTCATGCAGGCCACGGGTATGGTGATGGACCACACCACCGACTGCGACCGCTATGCGCAACTGAAGGGCTCATGACCACCATCACCACGCTGGATGAACTGCAGGTACTGTACGGCGAAAGCCATGAGCGCTCGCGGCGCAAGGAGTTGCCGCGGCTGATCGAACCCTACCGTGCGCTGATCGAAGCCTCGCCCTTCGTGGTGTTGGCGAGCGTTGGCCCGGATGGCCTGGATTGCTCGCCGCGTGGTGATGCGCCGGGCTTCGTGCGGATTCTCGACGACCAGACCCTGCTGCTGCCGGATCGCCCCGGCAACAATCGCATCGACAGCCTGCGCAATATCGTGCTCAACCCGCAGGTGGCGCTGCTGTTCCTGATTCCGGGCGTCGGCGAGAGCCTGCGCATTAACGGCCGCGCAGAAATTTCCCTCGACCCCGAACTGCTCGAACTGGGCCGTGCCCAGGGCAAGCTGCCGCGCAGCGTGCTGCGCATCCATATCGACAGCTGCTACTTCCAATGCTCCAAAGCGGCGGTGCGTTCCGGTCTGTGGGATGCATCGCGTCAGGTGGCGCGCGCCAGCCTGCCGAGCGCGGGCGATATCTTCCGCTGCATCTATGAGGAATTCGACGTCGAGGCCTACGAGCGCGATCTGCAGCAGCGGCTGCGGACGAGCCTTTACTGACTGAGTCGACCCTGACCGTTGCGCCTTGTCTTGCCTGTCTCACCAACGTTTTTGAACGGCCTGTTAAACTGGGCGCTTTGCAGAAACGCTTGGAGTCTCTCGTGGAAAAACTCAAGGGCGCCCTGGTGGTCGGGTTCCTGCGTCTGTTCGCACTGCTACCCTGGCGCGCCGTGCAGGCCGTGGGCAATGCCATCGGCTGGCTGATGTGGAAGCTGCCGAACGGCTCGCGTGACGTGGTGCGCATCAACCTGAGCAAGTGCTTCCCGGAGCTGAATCAGGCCGAACTGGACAAACTGGTCGGGCAAAGCCTCAAAGACATCGGCAAGACCCTGACCGAAAGCGCCTGCGCCTGGATCTGGCCGGCGCAGAAATCGCTCAAGCTGGTGCGCGAAGTCGAAGGCCTGGACGTGCTGCAACAGGCGCTGGCGTCCGGCAAGGGCGTGGTCGGCATCACCAGCCACCTGGGCAACTGGGAAGTGCTCAACCACTTCTACTGCAACCAGTGCAAACCGATCATTTTCTACCGCCCGCCGAAGCTCAAGGCGGTCGACGAGCTGCTGCAGCAGCAGCGCGTGCAGATGGGCAACCGCGTGGCGCCGTCGACCAAGGAAGGCATCCTCAGTGTCATCAAGGAAGTACGCCGTGGCGGCGCCGTGGGTATTCCGGCCGACCCGGAGCCGAGCCGTTCGTCGGGTGTGTTCGTGCCCTTCCTCGGTACCACCGCGCTGACCAGCAAGTTCGTGCCGGGCATGCTCACCGGTGGCAAGGCGGTCGGTGTGTTCCTGCATGCGCTGCGTCTGCCGGATGGCAGCGGCTACAAGGTGATCCTCGAGGCGGCCCCCGAAGGGATGTACAGCGAGAACGTCGAAGAAGGCGTGGCGGCGATGAGCGAAGTGGTGTCGCGTTACGTGCGCAACTACCCGAGCCAGTACATGTGGAGCATGAAGCGCTTCAAGAAACGCCCGGATGGTGAGGCCAAGTGGTACTGACGTACTGCCACTGAGCACGATGATGAACGAAGGCGCCTCGATGGCGCCTTTTTTCTGTCGAGCGTTGGGAATTGCTTCGATTTTGCGTTATTAAAGGCTGCATCGTCCGCCTACCCCCGGAGCCGTCATGCCGAACCAGCGCCAGCAGGTGCGTACCCCGATGAAGTGCCGGATCAAGATCAGCCACCCCAGCTTCGGCGAGCTGTTGGCGCAGACTCGTGACCTGTCCGATAGCGGTGTCTACGTGAAGCATCCGGACATGGCCAGCTTGTCGGTCGGCACCGAAGTGATCGGCCAGGTACAGGATCTGCCTTTCCCCGCCCCGGTATTGAAGATGGAAGTGATGCGCGTGGATCCCGAAGGGGCCGGCCTGAGGTTTCTCGGCGAGGCCTGAGCGGAGCCAGCCAGTTCGGACATTCGCAACGAGCGTTTCGACTCTATGGAACATTTTGTTACATCTACACTCTGATCTAGGCCTCACTCCGAGGTGGCGTCCATCAGAGGCGTTTTCGACATGAGTCGAGCGGTATCCGAACTCCCCGTCCAGGGCGCTGATGCGCCTGATCTTCTTCCTCCTTCACAACCCGGCTGGTTGCAACGCAACCGCCAACTGATCGGTCTCGGTCTCTCGCTGCTATTGTTTGGCCTGGCGCTGCTCGCCTGCTGGCATCTGGTACGCGAAATCAACCCGGACCAGGTGCGCGAATCCCTGGCAGCCGTGCCGTCGCAGGCGCTGCTCGGTGCCCTGCTGGCGACCGCGCTGGGCTTTTTGGTGATGCTCGCCTACGAGTGGTCGGCCAGCCGCTACGCCAATGTACAACTGCCGGCGCCGACCCTGGCGCTGGGCGGCTTCTGCGCCTTCGCCATCGGCAATGCCGTGGGCCTGTCGGCGCTGTCCGGCGGCTCGGTGCGTTACCGTCTGTATGGGCGCAACGGCCTTGGCGCGGGTGATGTGGCGCGCATGAGCCTGTTCGCCAGCCTGTCGCTTGGCGTCAGTCTGCCGATCCTCGCAGCAGTGGCAGCGCTGTTCGATCTCGAGGATGCCTCGGCCGCGCTGCACCTGTCCGAGCCGGTGCTGGTGGCGTTGGCCGTCGCCGTGCTGGTCGCCGCCACGGCCTTGGTGCTGCTGGTCAGCCGCAAACGCCTGGCCGAGCGCCCCGCGCCCGGCTGCTGGCAGGTGGATCTGGGACGTTTCAGTCTGCGTCTGCCGGGCCTACGCATGAGCCTGACGCAGCTGCTGATCAGCAGCCTGGATGTGCTGATTGCCGCCAGCGTGCTTTACCTGTTGTTGCCCGAGGCTCCGCCTTTCTCCTCCTTCGTGCTGGTCTACATGCTGGCGCTGGCGGCCGGTGTGCTGAGCCATGTGCCGGGCGGTGTCGGGGTATTCGAGGCGGTGCTGCTGGCGGCCTTTTCCTCGCGTATCGACCCGGCCGGGCTGGTCGCGGCCATGCTTCTCTATCGCCTGCTCTATGTGATTTTGCCGCTGGTGGCGGCTGGGCTCCTGCTGCTGGCTGCTGAGGCGCGTCGCCTGTGGTTCCCGCGGCAAGTGGCGCGCATGGCCAGTGGCATGGCGGTGCCGCTGCTGGCGCTGCTGGTGTTCTGCGCCGGTACGGTGCTGTTGTTCTCCGGGGTGACGCCGACCATGGACGAACGCCTGGAGGCGCTGGGTTTCCTCATGCCGCCGCAACTGGTGGCGGCCTCGCACCTGGCGGCCAGCCTGGTCGGCACGCTTTGCCTACTGCTGGCGCAAGGGCTGCGCCGGCGCCTGTCGGCGGCCTGGGCACTGACCCTGGTGCTGCTCTGCCTGGGTGTGGTGTTGTCACTGCTCAAGGGCTTCGACTGGCCGGAGGCCCTGGCCCTGGCGGCCATCGCCGGCTTGCTGGCGCTGTTTCGCCGCGAGTTCTACCGGCGCAGCCGGCTGATGGACGTGCCGGCATCCGGCCTGGCGCTGGCGGCCACGGCTGGAGTGATCGCCGCCTCGGTGTGGCTGCTGCTGTTCGTCTATCAGGATGTCGCCTACAGCCATCAGCTGTGGTGGCAGTTCGAGTTGGATGCCAACGCCCCACGTGGCCTGCGGGCCGCACTGGGCAGCGCCCTGGTGCTGCTGGCCGTGGGCCTGACCTGGCTGCTGCGCGCCACGCCGCCAAGTATCAGCCTGCCGGACGAAGCGGCGCTGCTGCGCGTTCGCGCCATCGTCCAGGCCTCGCGCCAGCCGGAGGGCAGCTTGGCCCTGAGTGGCGACAAGGCGTTGCTGTTCCACCCTGATGGCGAAGCGTTTCTGATGTATGCGCTGCGCGGCCGCAGCCTGGTGGCACTGTTCGATCCCATCGGCCCGGCGGCGGCGCGTGCCGAGCTGATCTGGCAGTTCCGTGACCTGTGTGACCGCCATCATGCGCGACCGGTGTTCTATCAGGTGCGTGCGGAGAACCTGCCCGGCTATATCGATATCGGCCTGACTGCGCTGAAGCTCGGTGAAGAGGCGCTTGTGGATCTGAAAACCTTCGACCTGGCCAGCAACGGCAAGGAGATGAAAGCCCTGCGTTACACCTGGAACCGTGGTCAGCGAGACGGCCTGAGCCTGGAGTTCCACGCCCCCGGCCAGGTGCCGATGGCAGAGCTGCAGGCGATCTCCGACGCCTGGCTGCAGGGCAAGAACGTACGCGAGAAAGGTTTTTCCCTCGGCCGTTTCAGCCCTGAATACCTGGCACATTTTCGCGTCGTGGTGGTGCGTTTCGAAGGTCGTGCGGTGGCCTTCGCCAACCTGCTGGAATGCGAGACGCGCGCTGTGGCCAGCCTCGACCTGATGCGCGTGCTGCCGGATGCGCCGAAGTCGACCATGGAATTTCTCATGCTCGGCCTGATCCAGCAGTTCCAGAGCGAGGGCTATGCGCGCTTCAGCCTCGGCATGGTGCCGCTGGCCGGTCTGCAGACGCGCAAGGGGGCGCCGCTGCCGCTGCGCCTGGGTGCGCTGGTGTTCGACCGTGGTGAGAACTTCTACAACTTCCAGGGCCTGCGCCGCTTCAAGGACAAGTTCCTGCCGCAGTGGGAGCCGCGTTACCTGGCCGTGCCGGCCGGGCTCGACCCCTGGGTGGCATTGGCCGACACCGCCACGTTGATCGCTGGCGGCCTGGGTGGACTGGTGAGGCGTTGAGATGAGCAGGACGACAAGGACGCTGGGTGGAGTGTTGTTGGTGGTTGCCCTGGCTGCAGGGGCGGCGGGTTGGTGGTGGTCGATGCGCGGCGCCACGCAGTTCGAGACGCTGCAGATACAGGGCACCTCGGCGCAACTGCTGAGCCAGGGCGAGGCGCGTCAGCGTGTGCTGCTGCTCGCGCCGGCCGACCAGGCGCTGGACGAAACCACGCTACGCCGCTTTGCCGAAGTGGGCGATCTGCGCCTGCTGCAATTGCCCTTCTCGCCTGGCGACTGCAAGGCGCAACAGCAACTGATCAGCCTGGCCAGCGAGGAACTGAGCGGCGCCCCGACCCTGGTGGCCGGTATCGGCCCGGCAGCGGCCTCGGCCTGGCGCTGGCTGGCGGCGCAGCAGAGCGATGAGGCCCAGGCGCTGTCGGTCGGCTTCGACCTGGCCAAGCCCGATTGCGCCGAGCCATTGCCGAACAAGGCCGAGCACGGTCACTGGATCGCCCTGTGGAACGACAATCCGGGTGACGACAACGCCCGCTTCCTGCGTGAACAGTCCAACGGTGAGCCGCGTATCGGCGCGCTGGGCACGCCGCTGCCGACGCTGCTGGCCGATCAGTTGCAGCGCCTGCTCGCCGGTCAGGGCGCGGCTATGCCAGTGATCGAGCATCCTTCGGCGCAGCCGGCCGAAACTCTGACCCTGTTCTATTCCGGCGATGGTGGCTGGCGCGATCTGGACCGTGCCTCGGCCGAACACATGGCCGCGGCCGGTTATCCGGTGGTGGGCATCGACACCCTGCGTTACTACTGGCAGCACAAGAGCCCGGAGCAGAGCGCCGCCGACCTGTCTCGGCTGATGCAGCATTACCGCGACAAGTGGCATGTGCAGCGCTTCGTGCTGGCCGGCTACTCCTTTGGCGCCGACGTGCTGCCGGCGATCTACAACCGCCTTCCGGCCAGTGATCAGCAGCAGGTCGATACCATGCTGCTGCTGGCCTTCGCCCGCAGCGGCAGCTTCGAGATCGCCGTCAGCGGCTGGCTCGGCAAAGATGGTGCAGAAGCGGCCACCGGCCCCGAATTGCGCAAGGTGCCGGCAGCCAAGGTGTATTGCATCTACGGCAGCGAGGAGACGGCCGAGAGCGGCTGCACCGAAGCCGGCGCCCCGGGGGAGCACCTGATGATCAAGGGCGGACACCACTTCGATGGTGATTACGCCGCGCTGGCGGAGAAGATGCTGGCGGCGATCAAGGCGCGGCAGCCGCGTTAGTCTCGCTGACACATACCAATGGATTGCCCTGATTCTGTAGGAGCGGATTCATCCGCGAAAAATCGCGGCTGAAGCCGCTCCTACAAGATTGCGCGCAGCAGGGCGTGAACCTGTCTCAATGGGCCTCGTTCACCGCGCTGAGAAACGCCTTCGTCCGTTCCTGTTGCGGGTTGCCGAACAGCTGATCCGGCGTGCCCTGCTCATGGATGCAGCCCTGGTGAAAGAAGCACACACGGTCGGCGAACTCGCGGGCGAAGCCCATCTGGTGGGTGACCATCAGCATGGTCAGGTTGTGCTCGCTGCCTAGACGGCGGATGACATTGAGCACCTCGCCGCACAGTTCCGGGTCGAGCGCCGAGGTCACTTCGTCGAACAGCATCACCTTGGGCCGCATCGCCAGCGCACGGGCGATGGCCACGCGCTGCTGCTGACCGCCGGAGAGCTGCGAGGGGAAATGGCGCAGCTTCTCGCCCAGGCCGACCATCGCCAGCAGGTCCTCGGCGCGTTCGGTGGCCTCCTTCCTGCCCATGCCGAGCACCTGCATCGGCGCCTCGATCACGTTTTGCAGCGCGCACATGTGCGGGAACAGGTTGAAGCTCTGGAACACCATGCCGATCTTGCCGCGCACCTTGCGCTGGTGGCTGGCGCTGGCCGGCACCAGGCGACCATCGCGCGCCGGCATGTGGGTCAGCGGCTCGTCGTCGACGCAAATCACGCCTTCGTCGATGCTCTCCAGGGTCATCAGCGCGCGCAGCAAGGTCGACTTGCCCGAGCCGCTGGGGCCGATGATCGCCACCTTCTCGCCGGGGGCGACGTCCAGGTTGAGTTTGTTGAGTACGGTGAGGTTGCCGTAACGCTTGGTCACGTCGGTGAAGCGGACGATGGGCTGGGGCATGGAGGAACTCCCTGCGGCGTCTGTAGAGTTGAGAAAAGCAGTCATCGGGCAGTGACCTCCAGCCGATCTTCCACGCGCCGCACGCACCAGGCCAGGGCCAGGCTCAGCAGCAGGAAGAAAAGACCGACCATGGTGATGGGCTCGAGGTAGCGGAAGCTCTCCGAGCCGATGTTCTTGGCTTGCTGCATGATTTCCACCACGGTGATGGCCGACAGCACCGGGGTGTCCTTGAGCATGGCCACCAGGTAGTTGCCCAGCGCCGGCAGGATCGGCCGCAGCGCCTGCGGCAGGATGATCTGCCGATAAGCCGACAGCGGCGACATGTTCAGCGCCGTCACCGCCTCCCACTGGCCGCGCGGCACCGCGTCGAGGCCGGCGCGATACACCTCGGCGGTGTAGCAGGCGTAGTGCAGGGCGATGCCGAGGATGCCCGCCTGCAATGCGGTGAGATTCAGGCCGTAGTTGGGGAACACGTAGAACAGGAAGTACACCTGGATCAGCAGCGGCGTGCTGCGGATGAACTCGATCAGCCCGGCCACCGGCCAGGACAGCCACAGGTGCTTGCTGCGCCGGGCGATGGCCAGCAGCAGGCCGAGGACGATGGCGATGGCAAAACCGGCGAAGGTGATCAGCAGGGTATTGAGCGAGGCCTTGAGCAGATCCGGGAGGATGCTCAGGGCGAAATCCCAGTCGAAGAAATTCATTGCAGGCCTCCGCGCATCCGGCCACGGCTCAGGCGTTTTTCCAGCAGGCGCATGCCGAGGTTGATCACCTGGGCCATGACGAAATACAGCAGCAGGGTCAGGGCGAAGATCTCCAGCGTCATGAAGGTCGCCTGATCCAGCTGACGGGCGCGGAAGGCCAGGTCAGACAGGGTGATCAGCGATACCAGCGAGGTGTTCTTCAGCAACTCGATCAGCAGGTTGGTGCCTGGCGGGATCGCTGCCAGCAGTGCCTGCGGCAGGATGATGCGCAGGAAGCGTTTCGAGGGTCGCATGTTCAGTGCCGTACAGGCCTCGTACTGACCCTTGGCCACCGAGCGTATCGCGCCGCGCATCACTTCCGCGCCATAGGCACCGATATGCAGGCCGAGGCCGACGACGGCCACGGTGAAGGCGCTCATCTCGACGTTGAACGGTGGCATCGGCAGCACGAAATACAGCCAGAACAGCTGCACCAGCAGCGAGGTGCCGCGAAAGATCTCGATATAGGTGATCGCCAGCCAGCGCAGCGGGCCAATCGGCGACAGCCTGCCCAGGGCAGCGATCACCGCGCTGACGACGGCCAGCAGCGAGCCCCAGAAGGTGACTTGCACGGTGACCCAGGCGCCTTGCAGCAGCAGGGGAAGAAGATCGGTCATGGATGTCTACCGCTCTATGCAGGGAAATACACCACGCACCTGGGTGCGCGGCGTTACCCGTGCATTACTGGCCGCAGAGTTCGGCGGCGGTCTTGTCGGTGATGTTGGACTGGTCGAAGCCGAAGGGCCCCACCGTGGCCAGGTGCTCTTCGCTGCCCAGCCACTGCTTCAGCTCGGCATTCACCGCATCGCGCAGCTCCCTGTCTTCCGGGCGGAAGGCCAGGGCGCCGTAACCGGTATGGGCCGGATCGTCCTTGAATTCGGCGATGGCTTCGACGCTGTCGCCGCCCTTGTCGGCCAGGCCCTTCATGGTCAGCTGGGTGCCGACGGCGGCATCGGCACGCCCGGCGCGCACGGCCTGCAACTGTGCGGTGGTGTCCGGCACCTGGAGGATCTGGTCGTCGGTGATGCCGGCGCTGCGGGCATAACCCAGGTTCACCGTGCCGGACATGATCGCCACCTTGGCCCCGCTCTTGGCGATGTCTTCGTAGCTGTGCAGGCCCTTCGGGTTACCGGTTTTCACCAGTAGGGTGTCGGGCAGTTGGTAGTGCGGGTCGGTGAACAGCACCTGCTTGCAGCGCTCGGGGGTGATGTACATGCCGGCGGCGATCAGGTCGAAGCGGCTGGCGCGAAGGCCGGGGATCAGCGAACCCCATTCGGTGAGCACCGGGTTGATCTTCTCGACGCCCATGCGCTCGAAGATCTTCTTGACGATCTCCGGTGACTCGCCGGTAACGCTGCCATCGAGAGCGGTGTAGGCGAAGGGGGTTTCGTTGGCGTAGCCGATGCGCACACTGCTGCTGTCCTTGACCTTGTCCAGGGTCGAGGCCTGGGCGCCGGCGGCGAGGCCGGTGAGCAGGGTGCAGGCCAGCGCGAGGCGGCCGAAGCGGGAGGGGATAACGCTACTCATCTTGGTGTTCTCCTGTTTCTTGTAGTCCGCCAACGGCGGCGTGCTGTGTTAGGAGGCAGGTAAATCAAGAGCGTTGGAGCGCTGTTCACGCCAGGTGGTAATTCTTCTTAGGTGCCAAGGCACTGTTTTCCACCCTTGGCCCGAGCATACAAAGGCTTTTTTGGCTACGGCATTGCACTAGGACAATTGAATCGTAACGCCTCACGCGGGATGCTTGAACGCAGTCGCCGGAGGAGCCATCGATGCACAACTGGAAGAAGGCCCTGGCTAACGCTCGCCCGGGCGAATCGAAGTACAAGCTGCTGGTCCAGGCAGTCGCCGCCGATATTGAACAGGGTACCCTGATCGACGGCCAGCGGCTGCCACCGCAACGTCAGGTCTCCGATGCGCTGGGCATCAGCGTGCAGACCGTGACCAACGCCTACAAGGAGCTGGAGCGCCAGGGCCGCGTGCGTTGCGAGGTGGGCCGTGGCAGTTTCGTTTCGCGGCGCACCAGCGAGCGTGTGGCCACCAGCATGCTCGATCAAACCGAGCAGGCGCTGATGGACTTTTCCAACGCGCGCATCCTGCATACGGCTGATCACGACCGCCTGTGGCGACAGACCTGCCTGGAGCTGGCGCAGGAGCCGGACCAACCGTGGATTCACGCCTTTCGCCCGATTGCCGGGATGCAGCACCAGCGCGAGGCCGCGGTGCGCTGGCTGGCGCGCCTAGGTATGGATGTCGGCATCGAGGATGTACTGCTGACCAGCGGCGCCGCCCACGGTATTTTCCTCGCCTTGGCTACCCTGGCCGGCCCGGATGACGTGGTGCTCTGCGAAGGGCTGACCGATCACGGTGCCATCGGCAGCTCGCAGGTGCTCGGCTTCACCCTCAAGGGCCTGGAGATGGATCGCTATGGGCTGAACCCCGAGCACTTCGAGGACATGTGCGGCAACGAGCGGATCACCGCGCTGGTCTGTACGCCCAACCTGAACAACCCGACCAGCGCACTGATGCCCGACGAGCGCCGCCGCGAGATCGCCGAGATCGCCCGCCGCTATGGCGTGTACATCATCGAAGATGACGTCTACGGCCCGCTGCTGGCCGGCCAGCAGGCCACGCGGCCGCTCAGCCATTACGCGCCGGAGCTGTCGTTCTACTGCACCAGCATGACCAAATCGGTGCTCACCGGCCTGCGCATAGGTTATCTGGTGATGCCCAAACGCCTGGCCCTGCGCACCGAGAGCATCCTGCGGGTCAACAGCTGGATGGCGCCGTCGCTGCTCGGTGAAATCGCCACGCGCTGGATCGATTCAGGTGAGGCCGAGGATCTGGTGCAGCTGCAGCGGCAATTGTTGGCCAACCGGCAAGCCCTGGTGGAGCAGGAACTGGGCGAGCACCTGATCGGCAACCATCCCTATTCGCTCAACAGCTGGTTGCGCGTGCCCGAAGGCTGGGAAACCGATGGCCTGCTGCGCGAGCTGCGTCGGCGCAACGTTGCGCTGACCTTGCCCGATCCCTTCGTCCCGCCCGGCATGCCTCGGCCGCGCGCGGTGCGCCTGTGCGTCGGCGCCGAATGCAGCGAAGCGAAGATGCGCCAGGGCGTGCAGATCGTGCGTGACGTCTTCGAGCAGTACCCGAAGGTGCATGATTTTTAGCGCTGTTGAAGAGTTTCGCGGCTGAAGCCGCTCCTACAACACTTCCAACGGTACAAGGATTTAGCCCCCTCTCCCGCTTGCGGGAGAGGGTTGGGGAGAGGGGCTCTTGTAGCCCGGATGAAATCCGGGAGTGGTTTGTTCCAATGCTTCCCGGATTTCATCCAGGCTACAAGCGGATGCGCGCGGCGCACCCTACGGTCGACGTGTCTGTAGGGTGCGCCGTGCGCACCGATTTCCACATGGCACAAACGCCCAGATAAAAAATCGTCCTAGTACATTCAGCCACTCAATTTCCCGCTCATACACTCGGCCGCACACCTTCACGGAACGTGCGCCATGTCTTCCATCCCCTTCGATGACCTGCTTCAGGCCCGCCAGCGTATCGCCGGCCTGGTGCGTCAGACGCCGCTGGAACATTCGCCCAGCCTGAGTCGCCTGGCCGGTGTGCCGGTGTGGCTGAAGCTGGAATCGCAGCAGGCCACCGGCAGCTTCAAGCTGCGCGGCGCGAGCAATGCGGTGGCGCAGTTGGGTGCCGAGCAGAAGCGCCTCGGCGTGGTCACTGCCTCCACCGGCAACCATGGCCGTGCCCTTGCCTTCGCCGCCTCGCAGCAGGGCGTGAAGGCCATCGTCTGTCTCTCCGAGCTGGTGCCGCAGAACAAGGTGCGCGCCATTCGCGAGCTGGGCGCCGAGGTGGTGATCAGCGGCCGCAGCCAGGACGACGCCCAGCTCGAAGCCCTGCGCATCGCCCGTGAACAGGGCGCCGCCTTCATCCCGCCCTTCGACCACCCGCATGTGATCGCCGGCCAGGGCAGCCTGGGCCTGGAGATTCTTGAGCAGTGCCCGGATGTCTGCGAGGTGCTGGTGCCGCTGTCAGGCGGCGGTCTGTTCGCCGGCGTGGCGCTGGCGATCAAGGCGGCCAGCCCGGCCATTCGCACCCACGGCATCAGCATGCAGCTGGGCGCGGCGATGCACGCCAGCCTGCAGGCCGGCGAGCCGGTCGAGGTGGAGGAGCTGCCGACCCTGGCCGATTCCCTCGGCGGCGGCATCGGCTTGGACAATCGCTACACCTACGCCCTCACCCGCGAGCTGTGCGACCAGGTGCACCTGCTCGACGAAGCTTCCATCGCCCGCGGCATTCGCCATGCCTACCGCGAGGAGCGACTGGTAATCGAAGGCGCCGCAGCGGTGGGCATCGCCGCCCTGCTCGACGGCCTGATCGAGCCGCGTGGCCCGGTGGTGGTGGTGATCAGCGGTCGCAACATCGATATCGACCAGCACCTGCGGGTGCTCAACGGCGCCGACGCCTGAGGAGCCTCCATGGCCAAGACCCTGATTCTCAACCAGGCCGACCTGCGCGACTGCGTCGGCCTCGACAGCGACAGCCTCGCGGTGGTGGAAAACGCCTTTCGCCTGCTTGCCACGGCCGCTGTGGCGATGCCGCCGATCCTGCGCCTGGACGTGCCTGAGCATAACGGCGAGGTGGACGTGAAGACCGCCTACCTGCCCGGTGTGGCGCACTTCGCGATCAAGGTCAGTCCCGGTTTCTTCGACAACCCAAAGCTCGGCCTGCCCAGCCTCAACGGCCTGATGATGCTGTTCTCGGCGCAGACCGGCCTGGCCGATGCGCTGCTGCTGGACAACGGCTACCTCACCGCCGTGCGCACTGCCGCCGCTGGCGCCATCGCCGCCAAATGGCTGGCGCGTGAAGATGCCAAGGTGGTCGCCATCCTCGGTGCCGGCGAGCAGGCGCGCCTGCAGTTGCAAGCCCTGCGCCTGGTGCGGGAGGTGCGTGAGGTACGTATCTGGGCCCGTGATCCCGCCAAGGCCCAGGCCATGGCCGCCGAGCTGGACGATGCGCGTGCGGTGGACAGTATCGATGCCGCGCTGGATGGCGCCGATATCGCCATCACCACCACGCCGAGTCGCGAGCCACTGATCGAGCCGCAGCATCTGCGTCCGGGCCTGCATATCACCGCCATGGGCTCGGATGCCGAGCACAAGAACGAGATCGCCCCGGCCGTGCTGGCGCGGGTCGATGCCTACGTCGCCGACCGCCTGAGCCAGACCCGTGTGCTGGGCGAGCTGCACCACGCCATCGCCGCCGGCCTGGTGCATGCCGAGGATGACTTCGCCGAGCTCGGCCAGGTCATCGCCGGGCAGCGTCCCGGTCGCATCGCGCCCGAGCAGATCACCCTGTGCGACCTCACCGGCACCGGGGCCCAGGACACCGCCATCGCCAGCCTCGCCTACCAGCGCGCTGTCGCGGCCGGCAAAGGCCTCAGTTTCGATTCATGAAACCTGCGGGCGCGGCACGCCGCGCCTGAATAACCGTTCCATCATGAGGGCAACCGCAATGTCCGAAATCGTCGTCAACCTCCCCTTCAGCCGGGAGGAATATGCCCAGCGTTTGGCCAAGACGCGCAGCGCCATGCAGGCCAGGGGCATCGAGCTGCTGATCGTCACCGATCCGTCCAACATGGCCTGGCTCACCGGCTATGACGGCTGGTCGTTCTACGTGCATCAGTGCGTGCTGCTGGCGCTCGATGGCGAGCCGGTCTGGTACGGCCGCGGCCAGGACGCCAACGGCGCCAAGCGCACGGTGTTCCTGCAGCAGAGCAATATCGTCGGCTACCCCGATCACTACGTGCAGTCCACCGAGCGCCACCCGATGGACTACCTGTCCAAGGAGGTCATCGCCGTGCGTGGCTGGGACAAGCTCACCATTGGCGTCGAGCTGGACAACTACTACTTCAGCGCTGCCGCCTATGGCTCGCTGCAGCGCAATCTGCCCAACGCGCGCTTCGTTGATTCGACTGCGCTGGTCAACTGGCAGCGGGCGATCAAGTCGCCCACCGAGATCGGCTACATGCGCATCGCGGCGAAGATCGTCGAGAAGATGCACGCGGCGATCTTCGACAAGATCGAGCCGGGCCTGCGCAAGAACGAGCTGGTGGCCGAGATCTACCGCACCGGCATTCTCGGTGCAGACGGCCATGGCGGCGACTATCCAGCCATCGTCCCGCTGCTGCCAACCGGCGCCGATGCCAGCGCGCCGCACCTGACCTGGGACGACTCGCCGATGATCAGCGGCGCCGGCACCTTCTTCGAGATCGCCGGCTGCTACAAGCGCTACCACTGCCCGCTGTCGCGCACCATCTACCTGGGCAAGCCGCCGCAGCATTTCCTCGACGGCGAGAAGGCCGTGGTCGAAGGCATCGCCGCCGGCCTGGAGGCCGCCAAGCCGGGCAACACCACCGGCGACATCGCCCGCGCCTTCTTCAAGGTGCTGGAGAAGTTCGGCATTCACAAGGACAGCCGCTGCGGCTACCCCATCGGTATCAGTTATCCGCCGGACTGGGGCGAGCGCACCATGAGCCTGCGCCCGAGCGACGAGAGCGTGCTGCAGCCGGGGATGACCTTCCACTTCATGCCAGGCCTGTGGCTGGACGACTGGGGCCTGGAAATCACCGAATCGATCCTGATCACCGACAGCGGCGTGGAAACCTTCTGCGATGTGCCGCGCAAACTGTTCGTGAAGGACTGACCCTGTGGCTGCCGCTCCACCTGTAGGAGCGGCCGGGCGGTGATCCGCTTTAGCCGCGAAGTTTTCCAGTCGCGGCTAAAGCCCCTCCCACAATGAGCTCCATCTTGAAGGCCCGACCATGACCCAACTGCGCGATAACCCCATCAGCCCCACGGTCGATTTCGACCGTGACGGCGTACAACACGGCTTCCTTAAGCTGCCCTATTCCCGCGACGACTCGGCCTGGGGCGCGGTGATGATCCCGGTGACCGTGGTGAAGAACGGCAGCGGCCCCACCGCGCTGCTTACCGGCGGCAACCACGGCGACGAATACGAAGGCCCGTTGGCGTTGAGCAAACTGGCCCAGCGCCTGCGCGCCGAGGACGTCAGCGGTCGGGTGATCATCGTGCCGTTCATGAACGCCCCGGCGGTGCAGGCTGGCACCCGCACCTCGCCAATCGACAAGGGCAATCTCAACCGCAGCTTCCCCGGCAAGCCGGACGGCACGGTGACGCAGAAGATCGCCGATTACTTCCAGCGCACGCTGCTGCCGCTGGCCGACGTGGTGCTCGACATCCACTCCGGCGGCAAGACCCTGGACTTCCTGCCGTTCGCCGCCTGCCACATGTTGCCGGATGCGGCCCAGGACGCTGCCTGCGCCGCCGGCATGCGCGCCTTCGCCGCGCCCTACTGCATGCGCATGCTGGAACTCGATGCAGTGGGCATGTACGACACCGCCGCCGAGGAGCTGGGCAAGGTGTTCGTCACCACCGAACTGGGTGGCGGCGGTAGCAGCACGGCGAAAAGCCTGGCCATCGCCGAGCGCGGGGTGCGCAACCTGCTGATCCACTTCGGCTTGCTGCAGGGTGAAATCGAAGCCGGTGAATCGGTGATGCTGGATATGCCCGACAGCGACTGCTTCGTCGCCAGTGAAGACGATGGCCTGCTGGAGATGTGCCGCGACCTCGGCGATACGGTGGAAAAGGGCGAGGTGATCGCCCGCGTACACAGCGCCCGTCGTACCGGCGAGCCGGCCCGTGAATACCGCGCCAAACGCAGCGGCCTGCTCGCTGCCCGGCATTTTCCCGGGCTGGTGAAAAGTGGTGATACCCTCGCGGTCATCGCCGAGGTGGTGAGTTGAGAAACCCAACCTGCAGCCGCTGTGAGAGCGCCTGGCCATGCTCATGAACGCCGGTAAGGCAAAAACTTCGCGAGCAAGCTCGCTCCTACAGGCCTCGCATCGTTCCCAAGATAGGCGTACTGCCGATGCACAAGCTCGACCGCTATGACCTGAAGATCCTGCGCATCCTCGAAGGCGACGGGCGGATCACCAAGTCGGCCCTGGCCGAGGCGATCAACCTGTCGGTGACGCCTGCCTGGGAACGGGTGCGCAAGCTGGAAAGCGCCGGGCTGATCAAGGGCTACCGCGCGCAGATCGACTGGGCAGCGCTGTTTCGCAGCCAACAGGTGCTGGTGGAAATCACCCTGGCCCGCCACACCGCGCAGGACATGCGCCGCTTCGAGCAGCGCCTGAGCGAGGCGCCGGAGGTGGGCTTCTGCTACGCCACCGGTGGCGGCGTCGATTACATCGCGATGATCCGCGCCCGCGACATCGACCACTACCAGCGCTTCATCGACCAACTGCTGCTGGAAGACCTCGGCATCGAGCGCTACTTCACTTACATCGTCACCAAGACCATCAAGGCGGACACGGCAGGTGCGCCCGCAGAACTGGACGACTAAGGTACGCCGCCATGAGATGTCGGGCATCTGGTGGGTTAGCCGCCTGCCGAGGTGACCGAGCGTTTCACCCCATTGGCTGCGGCGTAACCCACCATCGGAGCGCTACGTTTCATCGCCTGTGGTTACGCGCCGCGATAGTGGGCATCTTCGATTCACGTTCAGCGTCGCTAACCCACTCTACAGTCAGTGGCTCGACCGAGAGCAGCAGCTCTTCGTCTTCACCGCCGTCAGGCCATCGCCGTGGCTACTCACGCCGTCGGTATGGGTCGCTCCGTGGCCTTAACGGCCTGTAGGGGCGGCTCAGACGGAGGGGTGCAATTGGACGCGATTGGTCGGGAATACGAAGGCTTCAGCGGCAAACCGTTCGTCGACTCGTCTCGCTTGAAAATGAACCAAAGACTTTTCCAGGCAGTCCGTCTCCGGGACGGGCAGGAGGTCCGTTTCCGATGCAATGCCTTGATTCGGAAGGGCTTCCGCGCAAAGGCCAATCACCAGGGTCACTGGGTTTGAATAAGTTCTTCATGTCACTTTGCCTGGGAGGCGCTCTTTTACTGGGAATTTGTACCCAAGCCTCCGCCACCTTTCGCATTCACACCATTCCAGCCACTGCGCCAGCGGCCGCGCCCAAACCGGCCAGCGAAGTGATCGACCGCGCCCTCGGTGCACTGGGCACGCCTTACCGCTGGGGTGGTACCAGCCTGCGCCACGGCTTCGATTGCAGCGGCCTGGTGCAATATGCCTTCAAGACTCAGGACGACCTCGACCTGCCGCGCACCTCGCGCGCACTGTCACGCGTGGATGCGCCGTCGGTGAAGCGCAGCGACCTGCAGCCGGGTGATCTGCTGTTCTTCCGCATTCGCAGCCGCTCGGTGGATCACGTGGCCATCTACATCGGTGAGGGCCGCTTCGTCCATGCGCCGCGGCGCGGCACCAAGGTGCGCATCGACCGCCTCAACAATTCGTACTGGCAGCGGCATTTCCAGTTGGCCAAGCGGGTGGTGCCGGAGGCCTGAGTCAGCGACGGCGCGACCTTTCATCCGAGCGGCCTGGCCTCCCGTGGGAAAACCTATCCCACGGGTCAACAACGCGCTAGAATGCGCGCCGCTCGCGGCCATGCCGGCTGCGGCAGTGGGTTCCCTCACCCCACTTCATGAAAAAGGACATCGATATGACCCTGATTCCTGCGTCGGTCAGTCGGCCCGTGCTGGCCGGCCTGATTGCCTTCCATATCCTCATCATCATCGCCAGCAACTACCTAGTGCAGCTGCCGATCACCCTGTTCGGCTGGCATACCACCTGGGGTGCGTTCAGCTTTCCGTTCATCTTCCTGGCCACCGACCTCACCGTGCGCCTGATCGGCAAGCATGCCGCACGGGTGGTGATCGCCCGGGTGATGCTGCCGGCGCTGCTCGCCTCCTACGTGGTGTCGGTGCTGTTCCACGAAGGCGCCTTCGGCGGCCTGATGGCGCTGGGCGAATTCAACCTGTTCGTCTTCCGTATCGCCGTGGCCAGCTTCCTGGCCTACGCCTTCGGCCAGTTGCTCGATATCCAGGTGTTCGACCGTTTGCGCCAGATGCGCCAGTGGTGGGTCGCGCCAACGGCCTCGACCATCCTCGGCAACCTGCTCGATACCTTCCTGTTCTTCTCGGTGGCCTTCTGGCGCAGCGACGATCCGTTCATGGCGGCCAACTGGGTGGAGATCGCCACGGTGGACTACGTGATCAAGCTGGCCATCAGCCTGATCCTCTTCGTGCCGCTGTACGGCATGCTGCTCAGTGCCATCGTGCGGGCGTTGCCGCAGCGTACCGCCACAGCCTGAGCTGAATCCGTAGCCCGGATGCAATCCGGGAATGTTCTGTGCCCTGCCCCGGATTTCATCCTGGCTACGCCACACGAGAATTCTCCTATTGCCCCGCCACCTTCAGAAAAAACTGAGGTGACGCCGGGGGCGCTTGGAAAAAACGCCAAGCCACCCTTCCCTAGCATGTCTCCCATGCCCATCGGCCCGGAGACATTGCCATGCCCCTCGACCATCCCCTGCTGTTCAAATCGCTGTGCTACGTCGACGGTCACTGGCTGCACAGTGACGACGGCGCCAGCATCGCCGTGCACAACCCGGCCGACCAGAGCGTGATCGGCCATGTGCCGATGCTTGGCCAGACGCAGATCATCGCCGCGGTGGACGCCGCCCAGCGCGCCTTCGCCGACTGGCGCGAGCAGAGCCTGGAAACCCGCGCGGCGTTGCTGCGGCGCTGGGCCGAGCTGATCCTGCAGCATCAGGAAGACCTGGCGCGCATCCTCAGCCAGGAACAGGGCAAGCCGTTGGCCGAAGCCCGTGGCGAGATCCGCTACGCCGCCAGCTTCATTCCCTGGTTCGCCGAAGAGGCGCGCCGGCTCTACGGCCAGACCATTCCCAGCCATATTCCCAGTGCCCAGCTCGGTACGCTGAAGGAGCCGGTCGGCGTTTGCGCGCTGCTCACACCCTGGAATTTCCCCAGTGCGATGATCACCCGCAAGGCCGCCGCTGCCCTGGCCGCCGGCTGCACCGTGGTGGTCAAACCGGCGCACGAGACGCCCTATTCCGCCTTTGCCCTGGCCCAATTGGCCGAGGAAGCCGGGCTGCCCGCCGGCGTGTTCAACGTGGTGCTGGGCGAACCGCAGATGGCTATGGAAACCCTGGTCAAGGACACGCGGGTGCGTTCGGTGAGCTTCACCGGCTCGACCCGCGTCGGCAAGCTGGTGCTGCAGGCGGCCGCTGAGGATGTGAAGAAGGTGGCGCTGGAGCTGGGCGGCAACGCACCGCTGATCGTTTGCGCCGATGCCGATCTCGATCACGCCGTGCAGGTGGCACTGGATGCCAAATTCCAGACCTCCGGCCAGGACTGCTGCGCCGCCAACCGCATTCTGGTCGAGCGCCCCGTTTATGAAGAATTTCTACAGCGCTTCGCCAAGGCCGTGCGTGGCCTGCGCGTTGGCCCTGGCCATGACGAGCGCAATCAGATCGGCCCGCTGATGCACCAGGCTGCGCTGGACGCGACTGCTGCACGGGTCGCCGATGCCATCGAACAGGGCGCGCGCCTGCTCGTCGGCGGCGAGCCCCATGCGCTGGGCGGCTGGTTCTGGCAGCCGACGCTGCTGGCCGACGTCACCGACGCCATGCGCATCTACCGCGAGGAGAACTTCGCCCCCATCGCTGGCGTGCGCGCTTTCGACACCCTGGACGAGGCCGTGGCCATGGCCAACGACACCGAATATGGTCTGGCCGCCTACATTTGTTCCAACCGCGTGGACGTCGTCCACCCGCTGATCCGCCGTCTCGACCACGCCATGGTGGCGGTCAACGGCACCAAGTTCACCGGCCACCCGATTCCCTTCGGTGGCATGAAAGCCTCAGGCCTTGGCCGTGAGGGCGGCACGAAAGGCTTCGAGCCCTTTGTCGAAACCAAGTACTTCTGCATTCATCATCAGGGTCAGCGCTACTCCTGATGATCCAGAGTGCGGGTGGGAGGGGCTTTAGCCGCGACTGACCTTACAGGCGCTGCAAGCATCGCGGCTAAAGCCCCTCCCACGAGCGTGTGAATTACCTTTAACGCTACCTCAGCGAATTAGATGGAGATCGCCATGACCGACTACCAGAGCCTGTTCGAGCAGGACCGTGCCCACTTCATGCACCCGTCCACCCACGCCCACGATCACGCCAGCGGCGCGCTCAAGGGCCGTATCATCACCGGCGCCTCGGGTATCCGTATTCGTGACCATGAAGGCCGCGAGCTGCTCGACGCCTTCGCCGGGCTGTACTGCGTGAACATCGGTTACGGTCGCACCGAGGTGGCCGAGGCGATCTACAAGCAGGCCAAGGAGCTGGCCTACTACCACACCTACGTGGGCCACTCGACCGAGGCGATCATCGAGCTGTCGGCGCGCATCATCGACTGGGCGCCCAAGGGCATGAAGAAGGTCTATTACGGTCTGTCCGGCTCCGACGCCAACGAGACCCAGATCAAGCTGGTGCGTTACTACAACAACGTGCTCGGCCGTCCGGCGAAGAAGAAGATCATCTCCCGCCAGCGCGGCTACCACGGCTCGGGCATCATGACCGGCAGCCTCACCGGCCTGGCCAGCTTCCACCAGCACTTCGACCTGCCCCACGCGGACATCAAGCACGCCGCCTGTCCGCACTTCTACAAGGCGCCGGCCGGCATGGACGAAGCGGCTTTCGTGCGCCACTGCGCCGAGGATCTGGAGCGTCTGATCCTGGCCGAGGGGCCGGAGACCGTGGCCGCCTTTATCGGCGAGCCGGTGATGGGCACCGGCGGCATCATCGTCCCGCCCACCGGTTACTGGGAGGCGATCCAGGCGGTGCTGGCCAAGTACGACATCCTGCTGATTGCCGACGAAGTGGTCTGCGCCTTCGGTCGTCTGGGCACGCCGATGGGCAGCCAGATGTTCGGCATGCAGCCGGACTTGATCACCACCGCCAAGGGCCTGACCAGCGCCTACGCGCCGCTTTCAGCGGTGATCGTCGGCGATAAGGTGTGGAGCGTGATCGATGAGGCCTCCAGCCGTGACGGAGCCATGGGCCATGGTTGGACCTACTCCGGTCACCCGATCTGCGCTGCCGCCGCACTGGCCAACCTGGATATTCTCGAAAAGGAAAATATCTCTACCAACGCCTCCGACGTCGGCGCCTACCTCAACCAGCAACTGCGCCAGACCTTCGAAGGCCACCCGCTGGTGGGCGAGGTACGCGGCGTCGGCATGCTCGCCGCGTTGGAGTTCATGGCCGACAAGGAGGCGCGCACGCCATTCGACCCGGCGCTCAAGGTCGGCCCGCGGGTTTCCGCTGCCTGCCTGGAGCGCGGCATGATCGCCCGCGCCATGCCGCACGGCGACATCCTCGGCTTCGCCCCGCCGCTGGTGCTGACCAAGGCTGAGGCGGACGAGATAGTGGGGATTGCCAAGGCGGCGGTGGATGCGGTGGCCAGCGAGGTGCTTTGAGCTCGCTAGAGCAGTAGGTTGCCGTCCTGTGGGAGGGGCTTCAGCCGCGACGGCTCGAGCCCTGATCCCGGATCGGCGACCTCCAGGAATGCCCAGAAGCTCGCCGCTGAAGTGCCTCCCACAGTCCGCGGCGGGCTTTTCGATCAGCGGGGTAGTACTGAGCTTGTGGGAGGGGCTTTAGCCGCGATTGCTCTCTGGCTTGTCCAGCTTGCGCAGAAACACGCTCATTTCCTTCTCGGCCTGCTTGTCACCCTTGGCCTGGGCGGCTTTGAGGCCCTGCTGCCAGGCCTGGCGTGCTGCCTCGGTGTTGCCTTCGGCTTGCAGTGCCTTGCCCAGCAGTTTCCAGGCAGCGGAATAGCCGGGGTCGAATTCGACGCAACGTTGCAGGTGCTCGGCAGCCTGGGCGGCGTTACCACCATCCAGGTGGGCCTTGCCCAGGCCGAAGCGCAGCAGGGCGTTGTCCATGCCCTTGGCCAGCATCTTTTCCAGTGCCTCAGTGCTCACAGGGAGTCTCCTTCGCCGGCCTCGCTGGTGTCGATTGTAGGAGCGAGCTCTGCTCGCGAATCTCAGGCGCTCGAAAAGCTTCGCGAGCAGAGCTCGCTCCTACGAGATTTGTCTTCTCTAGCTTCAGAAGAACGTCAGACCCGCTTGGAACAGACGCTCGACGTCGCGGATGTACTTCTTGTCGACCAGGAACAGGATCACGTGGTCACCGGACTCGATCACCGTGTCGTCATGGGCGATCAGCACCTGTTCGTCGCGGATGATGGCGCCGATGGTGGTGCTCGGTGGCAGGGCGATGTCTTCGATGGCACGGCCGATCACCTTGCTCGATTTGGCATCGCCATGGGCGATCACTTCCAGCGCCTCGGCTGCGCCGCGGCGCAGGCTATGCACGCTTTCGATATCGCCGCGGCGCACGTGGGTCAGCAGGGTGCCGATGGTGGCCAGCTGCGGGCTGATGGCGATGTCGATCTCGCCGCCCTGCACCAGGTCGACATAGGCCGGGTTGTTGATGATGGTCATCACCTTGCGCGCACCCAGGCGCTTGGCCAGCAGCGAGGACATGATGTTGGCCTCGTCGTCGTTGGTCAGGGCGAGGAAGATGTCGGCATCGTTGATGTTCTCTTCCACCAGCAGGTCGCGATCCGAGGCGCTGCCCTGCAGCACGATGGTGCTGTCGAGGTTCTCCGACAGGTAGCGGCAGCGCGCTGGGTTCATCTCGATGATCTTCACCTGGTAGCGACTTTCGATGGCCTCGGCCAGACGCTCGCCGATATTGCCGCCACCGGCGATCACCACGCGCTTGTAGCTGTCCTCAAGTCTGCGCATCTCGCTCATCACTGCGCGAATGTGGGCCTTGGCGGCGATGAAGAACACCTCGTCATCGGCCTCGATCACGGTGTCGCCCTTGGGCATGATCGGCCGGTTGCGGCGGAAGATCGCCGCGACACGGGTGTCGACGTTGGGCATGTGCTGGCGCAACTGGCGCAGTTGCTGGCCCACCAGCGGGCCGCCGTAGTAGGCCTTGACCGCCACCAGCTGCGCCTTGCCTTCGGCGAAGTCGATCACCTGCAGGGCGCCGGGGTATTCGATCAGGCGCTTGATGTAGTTGGTCACCACCTGCTCGGGGCTGATCAGCACATCGACCGGAATCGCTTCGTTGTCGAACAGCGCCTCGCGGGTCAGGTAGGCCGCCTCGCGCACCCGGGCGATCTTGGTCGGCGTGTGGAACAGGGTGTAGGCCACCTGACAGGCCATCATGTTGACTTCGTCGCTGTTGGTCACCGCCACCAGCATGTCGGCATCATCGGCGCCAGCCTGGCGCAGTACGGTGGGGAAGGAGCCCTTACCCTGCACGGTGCGGATGTCCAGGCGATCGCCGAGGTCGCGCAGGCGGTCGCCATCGGTGTCGACCACGGTGATGTCGTTGGCCTCGCTGGCGAGGTGTTCCGCCAGGGTGCCGCCCACCTGGCCGGCGCCGAGAATGATGATTTTCACTGATCGCTCCGTTAGCTGTGGCTGGTCACAGCGGTCTTTATCAGCTTGGCATAGTAGAAGCCGTCGTGGCCGTCCAGCTGTGGCAGCAACTGGCGACCGTGGGCTGGCTGCAGGCCGAACTCGCCAGCGATGGCGACTTCCTGTGCATCGGGGGTGCGGGCGAGGAAGGCGGCGATGGTCTCGCTGTTTTCCGTCGGCAGCACCGAACAGGTGGCGTAGAGCAGGATGCCGCCAGGCGCGAGAGTCGGCCACAGGGCATCGAGCAGTTCGCCCTGCAACTGCGCCAGGGCGGGAATGTCCTCGGGCTTGCGGGTCAGTTTGATATCCGGGTGGCGGCGGATCACGCCGGTGGCTGAACAGGGCGCATCGAGCAGGATGCGCTGGAACGGCTGGCCGTCCCACCAGGCGCCGGTATCGCGGCCGTCGGCGGCGATCAACGTGGCTTCCAGATGCAGACGCTCGAGGTTTTCGCGCACGCGCGCCAGGCGCTTGGCTTCCAGGTCCACGGCGACCACTTCGCCCAGGCCCGGCTCGACTTCCAGCAGGTGACAGGTCTTGCCGCCCGGCGCGGCGCAGGCGTCCAGCACACGTTGGCCAGGCGCCAGCTCGAGCAGGTCGGCGGCCAGTTGCGCGGCTTCGTCCTGGACGCTGACGCGGCCTTCCTTGAAGCCGGGCAAGGTGGTCACGTCGCAGGGCTGCAACAGACGCACGCCGTCGCGACTGAAGGTGCAGGGCTCGGCTTCGATGCCAGCCTCGCGCAGCTCGTTGAGGTAGGCGTCGCGGCTGCCGTGGCGGCGATTGACGCGCAGGATCAGCGGCGGATGCGCGTTGTTGGCGGCGCAGATGGCCTGCCAGTGCTGCGGCCAATGCGCCTTGAGCGCCTTCTGCAGCCAACGTGGGTGCGCGCTGTGCAGCACCGGATCGCGATCGAGTTCGGCGAAAATCGCTTCATGCTCGCGCTGAGCGCGGCGCAGCACGGCGTTGAGCAGGCCCTTGGCCCAGGGCTTCTTTAGCGCTCCAGCGCAACCGACCGTTTCGCCGATGGCGGCGTGCTCGGGGATGCGGCTGTGCAGCAGTTGGTAGAGGCCGATCAGCAGCAACGCTTCCACGTCCTTGTCGGCAGCCTTGAAGGGTTTTTCCAGCAGCTTCTCGGCCAGCAGTTGCAGACGTGGTTGCCAGCGTGCGGCGCCGAAGGCCAGATCCTGCGCCAGGGCGCGGTCGTGGTGCTCGACCTTGTCCAGCTGTGGCGGCAGGCTGCTGCCCAGCGAAGCCTTGCCGGACAGCACGGCGGTCAGGGCGCGGGCGGCGGCCAGGCGTGGGTTCATTGACCGAGTACCAGGCCGGGGGCGAACTGCTCGCGGCGGCTGTTATACAGATCACTGAAGGCCAGCGGCTTGCCGCCGGGCAACTGCAGACGGGTCAGGCGCAGCGCGCCTTCGCCGCAGGCCACGGTCAGACCGCTCTTGTCAGCGGCGAGAATGCTGCCCGGCGCGCCCTTGCCTTCTCCAATCTCAGCGGCATGCACTTTCAGCGCATCGCCGCTCAGCGTGGTGTGGCAGATCGGCCAGGGATGGAAAGCGCGCACCAGGCGCTCCAATTCCACGGCCGGGCGGCTGAAGTCCAGAAACGCTTCTTCTTTATTCAGCTTGTGCGCGTAGTTGGCCAGGGCATCGTCCTGCACTTCACCCTTCAGCGTGCCGGCAGCCAGGCCGTCGATGGCCTGCAGCACCGCCTGCGGACCAAGCTGGGCGAGACGGTCATGCAGCGAGCCACCCGTGTCGCTGGTGCTGATCGGCGTGCTCACCTTGAGCAGCATCGGTCCGGTGTCCAGGCCCGCTTCCATTTGCATCACGGTGACGCCACTCTCGGCATCGCCGGCCTGCACGGCGCGCTGGATCGGCGCCGCGCCGCGCCAGCGTGGCAGCAATGAGGCGTGGCTGTTGATGCAGCCCAGGCGCGGTGTGTCGAGCACCACCTGCGGCAGGATCAGGCCGTAGGCGACCACCACCATCAGGTCCGGCTTGAGCGCCGCCAGTTCGGCCTGGGCCTCTTCATTGCGCAGGCTGGCCGGTTGGTAGACGGCAATACCGTGCTCCAGAGCAAGCTGCTTGACCGGGCTCGGCATCAGCTTCTGACCACGGCCGGCCGGGCGATCCGGCTGGGTGTAGACCGCAATGATCTGGTGCGGGCTGGCCAGCAGGGCCTTGAGATGTTCGGCGGCGAATTCCGGGGTGCCGGCAAAGGCGATACGCAATGAGTCAGGCATGGAGGCTCGCTAAAAGAAAAGGCTTGCCGTAGCAAGCCTTCAAGATGGGGCGTCAGGCGCGCTGGCGATGCTGTTTTTCCAGCTTCTTCTTGATGCGGTCGCGCTTGAGGTTGGACAGGTAATCGACGAACAGCTTGCCGTTGAGGTGATCGCACTCATGCTGGATACACACGGCCAGCAGGCCTTCGGCGATCAGCTCGTAGGGCTGGCCATCGCGATCCAGTGCCTTGATCTTGACCTTCTGCGGGCGATCGACGTTTTCGTAGAAGCCGGGCACCGACAGACAGCCTTCCTGGTACTGGTCCATCTCGTCGGTCAGCGACTCGAACTCGGGGTTGATGAACACCCGCGGTTCGGACTTGTCCTCGGACAGGTCCATGACCACCACGCGCTTGTGCACGTTGACCTGCGTCGCCGCCAGGCCGATACCGGGTGCGTCATACATGGTCTCGAACATGTCGTCGACCAGTTGACGGATGGAGTCATCCACGACGTCCACCGGTTTGGCGATGGTACGCAGGCGTGGATCAGGAAATTCAAGGATATTCAGGATCGCCATATGCGTTTGTGATGCACTTGTGGAATAAAGTCAAAATCCGCTGCTAAGATGATGAACAGCATTGAAAAACGGCTTCACGCCGCGTATTCAGCGGGTTTGGCACGCGGCGCTAGGGCGCTTCACGTGAAGGCACATAATAAAGGGATTCACCGTATGAGGAAATCACTACTCGCCCTGCTCTTTGCAGCTGGCGGACTGGCCCTGACCAGCTTGGCTCAGGCCGAAGTGCAACTCAAGGACGGTCACCCGGACCGCTACACAGTGGTCAAGGGCGATACCCTCTGGGACATTTCCGGCAAGTTCCTGCGCCAGCCGTGGAAATGGCCGGAGATCTGGCACGCCAACCCACAGGTCGCCAACCCGCACCTGATCTATCCCGGCGATACCCTCAATCTGGTCTACGTTGACGGTCAGCCGCGCCTGATGCTCAACCGCGGTGAGTCGCGCGGTACCATCAAGCTGTCGCCGCAGGTGCGCAGCACGCCAATGGCCGAAGCGATCCCGACTATCCCGCTGGAGGCGATCAACAGCTTCCTGCTGAGCAACCGTATCGTCGACACGCCGGAAGAATTCAACGGCAAGCCTTACGTCGTCGCCGGCAACGCCGAGCGCGTGGTCAGCGGCGCTGGCGATCGTGTCTACGCCCGTGGCGAGTTCGACGAACAGAACCCGATCTACGGCATCTTCCGTCAGGGCAAGACCTACGTGGACCCTGAGACTCAGGAATTCCTCGGTATCAACGCCGATGATGTCGGTTCTGGCGAGATCGTGGCCGAAGAAGGTGATGTCGGTACCCTGCTGCTGAAGCGCTCGACTCAGGAAGTACGCCTGGGAGATCGCCTGTTCCCCACCGAGGAGCGTGCGATCAACTCCACCTTCATGCCCAGCGAACCGATAACCGACATCGACGGCTTGATCCTCGATGTGCCGCGCGGCGTCAGCCAGATCGGCCAGTTCGACGTTGTCACCCTGAACAAGGGGCTGCGCGATGGCCTGGAAATCGGCAACGTGCTGGCGGTGTTCAAGACCGGTGAGACCGTACGTGACCGCGTTACCGGCGAAAACGTGAAAATTCCGGACGAGCGCTCTGGCTTGCTGATGGTGTTCCGCACCTATGACAAGCTCAGCTACGGTCTGGTACTGCAGGCCAGCCGTCAACTGGCGGTGATGGACAAGGTCCGCAACCCGTAATGCCCAACGAGCCCCGCACTAGCGGGGCTCGTGCTTTCTGGCCGCCAGGATGGCGGTGCGACTTATCAGGGAAGAATCGCCATGCCTGCATCCTCCTCGCTTTCCCCTGCCGTCTCTCCTGCCGAGCTCGAAGCCCGCTTGCGTCTGCATCTATTGCCAGAGCTGGGGCCGCGACGCTTTCGCAAACTCCTGAGCGCTTTCGATAGCGCCTCGGCTGCGCTCAGTGCGCCGGCCAGCGCCTGGCGTGCGTTGGGGTTGCCGGCTGCCTGCGCCGAGCCCCGGCGCAGTGCGGATATCCGCGAGCGAGCGGCTGCTGCCCTGCACTGGCTGGATCAGCCTGATCAGCATGTGGTGATGTGGGACGATCCAGCCTATCCGGCTCTGCTCGGCGAGCTGGCGGATGCGCCGCCGCTGTTGTTCGTGGCGGGCGATCCGGGTGTGCTGGAGGCGCCGCAACTGGCCATGGTCGGCAGTCGACGCGCCTCGCAGCCCGGCCTGGATAACGCGCGGGCCTTTGCCCGTAGCCTGGCGGGCGGTGGTTTCGTCATCACCAGCGGTCTGGCATTGGGGATCGATGGCGCCGCGCATCAGGGGGCGCTGGAGGGCGGCGGCAAAACGGTGGCCGTGCTGGGCACTGGCTTGCAGTGCCTGTACCCGCGGCGGCATGTGGGGCTGGCGGCGCAGATCATCGAGCAAGGTGGCGCGCTGGTCTCAGAATTGCCTCTGGACTGTCCACCGCAGGCCAGTAATTTCCCGAGGCGCAACAGGATCATCAGTGGGTTGTCGCTGGGTGTACTGGTGGTCGAGGCCAGCCCTTCCAGTGGCTCACTGATCACCGCGCGCCTGGCCGCCGAGCAGGGGCGCGAGGTCTACGCCATTCCTGGCTCCATCCACCATCCCGGAGCGCGAGGCTGCCATCAACTGATTCGGGATGGCGCCACCCTGGTGGAAAGCATCGAGCATATCCTCGAAGCCCTGCGTGGCTGGCAGACTCCAACCGCCGAACCTGTATCGGTGCCGCTTGCTAGCGTCGAGCATCCATTGCTGGTTTTGCTGCATGCCGCGCCGCACAGCACCGAGGCGCTGGTGCAGGCCAGCGGTTGGCCGCTGTCACAGGTGCTGGGAGCTTTGACCGAGTTGGAGCTCGATGGTCTGGTGTGTAACGAGGCCGGGCGTTGGCTGGCGCGCAATCGTTAACAGGCTGTTAAGGCCCGTGGCAGGCAACCATTGGCTTGGATAGACTGCCGCCCATTGATTCCGTGGGAGACAGTCGATGGCCAGCAACTGGCAGATACAGCAAACGGCGCGAGTGGTGCGTGAGGGGGGCGTGATCGCCTATCCGACCGAGGCGGTCTGGGGCCTGGGCTGCGATCCCTGGAATGAAGAGGCGGTGTATCGCCTGCTGGCGCTCAAGGAGCGGCCGATGCACAAGGGGCTGATCGTGGTGGCCGACGACATCGAACAGTTCGACTTCCTGCTCGATGATCTGCCTGAGGTCTGGCAGGAGCGCCTGGCCGGCAGCTGGCCAGGTCCGAACACCTGGCTGGTGCCGCATCAGAATCGCCTGCCCGAGTGGGTCACAGGCCAGCACGATACCGTTGCCCTGCGCGTCAGTGACCATCCGCTGGTGCGTGCGCTGTGCCGCTACACCGGGCCGCTGATCTCCACCTCGGCCAACCCGGCGGGGCGCCCTTCAGCGCGTTCGCGTCTGCGCGTCGAGCAGTACTTCCCGGATGAACTGGACAAGGTGCTCGGCGGCGCCTTGGGTGGACGCAAGAATCCCAGCCTGATTCGTGACCTGCGTACGGGCGATGTAATTCGCCCGTCCTGACTGGCCAATGCTCGCGGCTAAAGCCCCTCCCACGATCGTGGGAGGGGCTTTAGCCGCGACTGTTCTACGGCAACAAAATGGTCGAGCCGGTGGTCTGCCTTGAGCTCAGCGCATCCTGTGCGGCGGCGGCGTCCTTGAGCGCGTAGCGGTTGCTGATTTCCACCTGCAGCTTGCCGCTGGCGATCATGCCGAATAGCTCGTCGGCCATGGCCTGCAGGCGCTGCGCGCTGGTGGCGTAGCCGGCCAGGGTCGGGCGGGTGACGTACAGCGAGCCCTTCTGCGCGAGGATGCCCAGGTTGACCCCGGTCACCGCGCCGGAGGCGTTGCCAAAGCTGACCAGCAGGCCGCGCGGTGCCACGCAGTCCAGCGAGGTTTCCCAGGTGTCCTTGCCGACGCCGTCATAGACCACCGGGCACTTGGCGCCGTCGGTCAGTTCCAGTACGCGCTGCACGACGTTTTCATGGCTGTAGTCGATGGTCGCCCAGGCACCCTGTTCCTTGGCCCGCGCCGCTTTCTCGGCCGAGCTGACGGTGCCGATCAGCTTCACACCCAGCGCTCTGGCCCATTGGCAGGCAAAGGAGCCGACACCGCCGGCCGCAGCGTGGAACAGGATGGTCTCGCCACCCTTGAGCTCATAGGTCTGGCGCAACAGGTACTGCACGGTCAGACCCTTGAGCATCACCGCAGCGGCCTGCTCGAAGCTGATGTTGTCCGGCAGTTTCACCAACTTGTCGGCGGGCAGCACGTGCAGTTCGCTGTAGGCGCCGAGCGGGCCGGTGGCGTAGGCGACGCGGTCACCGACTTTGAGGCCTTCGACCTCGCTGCCAATCGCCTCGACCACGCCGGCACCTTCGGTGCCCAGGCTCGACGGCAGCGCGGGCGGCTGATAGAGGCCGCTGCGGAAGTAGGTGTCGATGAAGTTCAGGCCGATGGCCCGGTTGGCCACGCGCACCTCGCGCGGGCCAGGTGCTGCCGGCTGGTAGTCACGGTACTGCAGCACGTCGCTGCCGCCGTGCTGGCTGAACTCGATACGCTTGGCCATCTCGGATTCCTTGTCTGATCGGCGCCGCTGCAAGCGGCGAAAGAGCCTATCCAATCGTCCCGATTGACCGACGTCAACTGCGGATGTGCCTGGGTGAATGCTATGCTGCCCGCCGATTTCGACCTGCTCTCTGTTCAAGGTGCCGCCGTGACTGACCGTACCGAGGCCGTGAAGGCCTACCTGCTCGACCTGCAAGATCGCATCTGCTCTGCCCTGCAAGCCGAAGACGGCCAGGCCGTGTTCGCCGAGGACGCCTGGCAGCGTCCGGCCGGTGGTGGTGGGCGCACGCGGGTGATCGAGAACGGCGCGCTGATCGAAAAGGGCGGGGTGAATTTCTCCCACGTGTTCGGCGACAGCCTGCCGCCGTCGGCCAGCGCCCATCGCCCCGAGCTGGCCGGTCGTGGCTTCCAGGCCCTCGGCGTGTCGCTGGTGATCCATCCGGAAAACCCCTACGTGCCGACCTCGCACGCCAACGTGCGCTTCTTCAGCGCCGAGAAGGCAGGCGAGGAGCCGGTGTGGTGGTTCGGTGGTGGTTTCGACCTCACGCCCTACTACGCCAATGAAGAAGACTGCGTGCACTGGCACCAGGTTGCGCATGACGCCTGTGCGCCGTTCGGCGCCGAGGTTTACCCCAAGTTCAAGGCCTGGTGCGACCGCTACTTCCACCTCAAGCATCGCGGCGAGCCGCGTGGCATCGGCGGGCTGTTCTTCGACGACCTCAACGAGTGGGACTTCGATACCAGCTTCGCTTTCATGCGTGCCATTGGTGATGCCTACATCCAGGCCTATCTGCCCATTGTCCAGCGCCGCAAGCTGATGCCGTTCGGCGAGCGTGAGCGTGAGTTCCAGGCCTTTCGCCGCGGCCGCTACGTCGAGTTCAACCTGGTGTTCGACCGTGGCACGCTGTTCGGCCTGCAGTCCGGCGGGCGCACCGAGTCGATCCTCATGTCGCTGCCGCCGCATGTGCGCTGGGGCTATGACTGGAAGCCGGAGCCGGGCAGCATCGAGGCGCGCCTGACCGAGTACTTCCTGACCGATCGTGATTGGCTGTCGGCCACGTCATGATCCTGTAGCCCGGATGCAATCCGGGACAGTTCATAGGCCGCTCCGGATTTCATCCGGGCTACGAACTGGCGCCATTTCCCCGTAGGAGACCGCTTGCGGGTGATCTGGCCCAGAGCGAATCGCCAGCAAGCTGGCTCCTACACAAACAGGACTTTCCATGGACCGCTACTGCGTCTTCGGCAACCCCATCGGCCACAGCAAATCGCCGCTGATCCACCGCCTGTTCGCCGAGCAAACCGGCCAGGTGTTGACCTACGATGCACGCCTGGCACCGCTGGACGATTTCACTGGCGATGCCCGCGCCTTCTTCGCCGAAGGCCTGGGCGGCAACGTCACCGTGCCGTTCAAGGAAGAGGCCTTTCGCCTGGCCGACGAACTCACCGAGCGCGCCCGTCGCGCCGGCGCGGTAAATACCCTGAAGAAACTGGCAGACGGCCGCCTGCTGGGTGACAACACCGACGGTGCCGGCCTGACTCGTGATCTGCAGGACAACGCTGGCTTCAGCCTGGCCGGCAAGCGCATCCTCGTGCTGGGTGCCGGCGGTGCCGTGCGCGGTGTGCTCGAACCCTTCCTGGCGCAGAAGCCGGCCGTGCTGGTGATCGCCAACCGTACCGTGGCCAAGGCCGAACAACTGGTGCGCGAATTCGCCGATCTCGGTCCGCTGGTCGCCGCTGGCTTCGACTGGATCGATGCGCCGGTGGACCTGATCGTCAACGGTACTTCCGCCAGCCTCGGTGGTGAGCTGCCGCCGATTGCGCCGAGCCTGATCCAGCCTGGTCATACCGTCTGCTACGACATGATGTACGGCCGTGAGGCGACCGCCTTCAACCGCTGGGCAGCCGAGCAGGGCGCGGCGCGCTGCCTGGACGGGCTGGGCATGCTGGTCGAGCAGGCGGCCGAGGCGTTCGAGCTGTGGCGTGGCGTGCGTCCGGACACCGCGCCGGTGCTGGCTGAGCTGCGCCGCCAGCTGGCGGGCTGAACCTCAGCGTTCCCTGCGCCGCCAGGTGGGGTGCGCCGCGCGCACCAGCAATCGACTCATACGCGGTGCGCACGGCGCACCCTACGGACCGATGGGGCCGCGCCACCGGGCTTGGGCTAACGTAGGGTGCGCCGTGCGCACCGCCCGTATCTCACTCAATCCTCGAACAACACCGGGCAGCGCTCGGCGCCTTCGAGCTTGAGAATTTCCTCCACCACTGGCGGCCGTGCCTGACGCATTACCAGGCTGCGTTTCAGCGCCTGCAGGCGGCGTGCCTCCTGATGCAGCATCTCCACGCCAGCGTAGTCGATGAAGTTGATGTGCCGCGCGTCGATCACCAGGCGCTGGCCGCGACTGCGCTGCAGCAACTGCTGGATGTACTGGCAGGCGCCGAAGAAGATCGAGCCCTCGATGCGCAGCACCTCGTCTTCGCCGTCCTGCCAGAGGCGCACGCGCGGCTGCGAGGTGCGCTTGAGGTAGAAGAACAACGAGGCCAACACGCCGGCGTAGATCGCCGTCTGCAGCTCCAGCACCAGGGTGGCGGCGAAGGTCAGCAGCATCACCATGAACTCGGAGCGGCTGACCCGACGTAGTGCACGGATCGCCGGCAGATCCACCAGGCCCCAGCAAATCAGCAGGATGCCGGCGGCCATCACCGGCAGCGGGATATGCGTCAGCAGCGCTGCGCCGAACACCGCGAACAGCGCCACCAGCAGCGCCGAGAACACTCCGGCCAACGGCGTACGCGCGCCAGCCTGCAGGTTCAGCGCCGAGCGGGTGAAGGAGCCGGCCGACAGCGAGGCGGAGAACCACGGCCCGAGCATGTTCGACAGGCCCTGGGCGCGCACCTCCTGGTTGGCGTCGAGGAACTGGTGCGATTTCACCGCCAGCGCACGGGCGATGGACAGGCTGGTGACCAGCCCGAGCATGCCGCAGGCCACCGCTGCCGGTAGCAGACGCAGCACGTCGTCGAGGTCGAAACTCAGCGCAGTCAGCGGTGGCAGGCCGCCGGCGAATGGTGCGACCAGGGCAATGTCAGCGGTGAAGCGCGCAGGCAGCAACCAGGCCAGCAGGCTGCCACAGACCAGGCCGATCAGCAGTGCAGGCGCCTTTGGCCAGAGCTTGCGCACGGCCACGCTGAGCAGCAGGGTGAAGGCCGCCAGGGCCAGACTCGGCCAGTGCGCTTCGGGCAGGTGCTGGCCGATCTGCAGCAGGCTGGTCAGGGCCGTGGGTTGGTTGGCGACCTCGACGCCGAGCAGATTGGGCATCTGCCCGATGGCGATCACCAGCGCCGCGCCAAGAGTGAAGCCGAGCACCACCGACTGCGAGACGAAGTTCACCAGGGCGCCGAAGCGCAGCATACCTAGCAGCCACTGGAACAGCCCGGCGAGAAAGGTCAGCAGCAGGATCAGGGCGATGAATTCGTCGCTGCCGATGCGCGCCATGGGGCTGACGCTGGTGAACAGGACGATGGAGATCGCGGCGGTCGGCCCGCAGATCAGGTGCCAGGACGAGCCCCACAGACAGGCGATGATCACCGGCACGATGGCGGCGTACAGGCCGTATTCGGCGGGCAGGCCGGCAATCAGCGCGTAGGCCAGCGATTGCGGCAGGGCCAGGATGGCACCGGTCAGGCCCACCAGCAGGTCGTTGCCGAGGGTCTTGCGGCTGATGCCAGGCAACCAGCGGAGAAACGGCAGCAGGGTCTGTCGGTCAGGTAGGCGCATGATTTGGGTCGAGGGTGGGTCGCAGGCGACTCCACCCTACTCACTTGCCGCGGTTAATTCAAAGCCGCGCCTTCACAGCGGCCAGACCGTCGCCACCGTCGCGGGTGGTCACGCCCTGCAGCCAGCCATCGAGTACCTGCGGGTTGGCCTGGAGCCAGGCCTTGATCGCGGCGTCGTTGCTGGCCTGCTTGCTCAGCACCTGATCCATGATGCTGTTCTCCATCTCCTGGGTGAAAGTCAGGTTGCTCAGCAGCTTGCCGACGTTGGGGCACTGCGCGGCGTAGCCCTTGCGCGCCAGGGTGTTGACCTGGCCGCTGTCGCCGAAATACTTCTCGCCGCCTTTCAGGTACTTCATGTCGTACTGCACGTTCATCGGGTGTGGCGTCCAGCCGAGGAACACCACGAACTGGTCGCGTTTCACCGCGCGGCCGACCTGCACCAGCATCGCCTGTTCGCTGGACTCCACCAGCGTCCAGTCGCCCAGGCCGAATTCGTCGGCGGTGATCATCTGCCTGATCGACTCGTTGGCGGGTGAGCCGGAGGCGATGCCGTAGAGTTTCTTGCCGAACTGGTCGGCGTGCTTGTCCAGATCGGTGAAGGTCTTCACCCCGGCCTCATAGGCATAGGTTGGTACGGCCAGGGTGTACTCGGTGCCTTCGAGGTTCTGCGCCAGCTTGTCTACTTCGCCGCTGGCGACGAACTTGTCGTAGTTGCTCTGTTGCGCCGGCATCCAGTTGCCGAGGAAGACGTCGACCTGGCCCTTCTGCAGGCCGGCGAAGATGATCGGCACGGCCAGGGTCTGGGTTTGCGCCTTGTAGCCCAGGCCGTCGAGCAGGAAGCTGGCGATGCCGTTGGTCACGGCTATGTCGCTCCAGCCCGGGTCACCCAGCTTGACCGTGGCACAGGCGGCGTCCTCGGCCCATACGTCGCCGGCGCTGGTGAGCGCTGCCGCGAGTAACAGCACACTGAATCGGTTCATGGCGTCTCTCCTTTTTTCTTCTGGTTTGGGGGCGGCAGTGGGAAAAGGTTCATACCTGGGGAAAACGGGCGCGGCGTTCCAGGTCGTCGAGATCGATATGGTTGCGCATGTACTGTTGGCTGGCGTCGACCCAGGGCTGGTGATCCCAACTGGTCAGCTTGCCCTGGCTCAGTGCTTCGGCCACCAGTCGGCGACGGCGCTGGCTGGCCAAGGTGGCGGCGTGGATGGCCGGAATATCCCAGCGCTCGCGGGCCTCGGCCAGGAAGCCGGCGAGGATGCCCTTGTGCTCGCTGCACTCGGACAGGTTCTGACGCTCGAGCGGGTCATTGTCCAGGTTGAATAGCAGCAGCGGGTCCTGTTCGGAATAGACGAACTTCCATGGCCCGCGGCGAATCATCATCAGCGGGCTGACGGTGCCTTCGGCCATGTATTCACCGAGTACTTCGTCGTGGCCACCCTTGCCTTGCAGGTGCGGCAGCAGCGAGTGACCCTCCAGCTCCAGGCCCTGCTCGACCTGGCCGCCGGCCAGTTCCACCAGCGTTGGCAGCAGATCGAGAGTGGAGACCGACTGGCTGACCCGGCGCGCGGCGAAGCGCTGCGGCGCATGCACCAGCAGTGGCACGCGGGCGGCCATCTCGAACCAGTGCATCTTGTACCAGAGGCCGCGCTCGCCAAGCATGTCACCGTGGTCGCCGGAGAAGACGATCAGGGTGTCCTCGGCCAGGCCGCATTCTTCAAGTGTCTTCAGCAGCTTGCCGATGTTGTCGTCGATATAGCTGCAGGCACCGAAGTAGGCGCGGCGGGCGTCGCGGATCTTGTCCTCGGGCAGCGGTTTGTCCCACAGGTCGATGACCTTGAGCAGACGCTGCGAGTGCGGGTCCTGTTCGGTCTGCTCGATGTGCTGGCGCGGCATGGGAATGTCCACGCCCTCGTAGCGATCCCAGTATTCGCGGGGGATGGTGTAGGGGTCATGCGGGTGGGTCATCGACACGGTCAGGCAGAACGGCTGATCCGGGGTCATGCGCACGTGGTCGTAGAGGTACTGGCGGGCCTTGAACACCACCTCCTCGTCGAAATCCAGCTGGTTGCTGCGCACGCAGGGGCCGGCCTGCAGCACCGAGGACATGTTGTGGTACCAACTGGCGCGCACGTCCGGCTCGTCCCAGTTGACCGCCCAGCCGTAGTCGGCGGGATAGATGTCGCTGGTCAGGCGCTCTTCGTAGCCGTGCAGCTGGTCCGGGCCGCAGAAGTGCATCTTGCCCGATAGCGCGGTGCGGTAGCCGAGGCGGCGCAGGTAATGGGCGTAGGTCGGCACATCGGCGGGGAAATCGGCGGCATTGTCGTAGGCGCCGATCTTCGATGGCAGCCGCCCGCTGACCAGGGTGAAGCGCGACGGCGCGCAGAGCGGGCTGTTGCAGTAGGCCGAGTCGAACACCACGGCCCGCTCGGCCAGCTTCATCAGGTTGGGCATCTGCACCGGCGAGGCGGCGTCGTGCAGCGGCAGGATCGGCGCGGCCATCTGGTCGGCCATGATGAAGAGGATGTTCGGGCGCTTCATGGTGGCGGCTATTCCATACTATTGGTTTATGCGACAGTGCTGGCTCCATGATTCCGGTAGAACGGCAGCAGGGTAAACCCGGCTGTAAAACATGCCTCGGATAAGCAGAGCTTATGTTTAAAGCCATCGATGGGTTGTCGCTCGACGCGCTGCGGGTGTTCGAGTCGGCCGCGCGCCAGCTCAGTTTCACCGCCGCCGCCAGCGAGCTGGGTAGCAGCCAGCCGGCGATCAGCCAGCAGATCAAGCGTCTGGAGCAGCAACTGGCCACGCGGCTGTTCGATCGCGTCTATCGCGGCATCGTGCTGACCGAGGCCGGCGACTTGTTGCTGGCGCATGTGCAGGAAGGGCTGGCCAGCCTCGATGCCGGGCTCGTCGCCGTCACCGCGCGCCAGCAGCACGAAGTGCTGCAGGTGGCCACCGACTTCGCCTTCGCCGCCTACTGGTTGATGCCGCGCCTGCAGCGCTTCAACCGCCTGTACCCGGAGGTGGACGTCAGCCTGATCACCAGCGAGCGCGACCCGGCCACGGTACCCAGCGATATCGACGTGGCGATCCGTTTTGGCGACGGTCGTTTCAAGCATGGCCAAGCGCACCTGCTGTTCCGCGAAGAGGTGTTTCCGGTGTGCAGCCCGCGTCTGCTCGGCGAGCGTCAGCTACCGCTGCCGACGGAGGTTCTGACCGAGCTGCCGCTGCTGCACCTGCGCCCCGAGCACCGCTCGCGCTGGTTCGACTGGGAGGGATTGTTCCGCGCCCTCGGCATCGCCAGCCTGCCGACACCCGGCGCGTTGCGTTTCGACAACTACACCCTGCTGATCCAGGCGGCGATTGCCGGGCAGGGCGTGGCCATCGGCTGGCGCCATCTGGTGGATGAACTGCTGGCTCAGGGGCTGCTCTGTCGTCTGGGTGAGGCCGAGGCGCATTCGGCGCGTGGCTATTACCTGGTGCTACCCGAGCGCAAGCGTCGCCAGCGCCTGACCGCGCGTTTCGTCGACTGGTTGCAGGCCGAGCTGGATTCGCCAGCAGCAACCGTTTGATCGGGCCATACTGCAATAGCCAAGCGTGATCCTTATACTGATCGCCGCCGCTCTAGCCGGTCGTTTTCCACGTCTGCCAGCGGCCCCCACACTCCAACCGGTGAAGTGAACCGTGAAACTCCGTCATTCGATTTTGGGCCTGCTGCTGTGCGGCAGCCTTGTTGTTTCGAACCTCCAGGCCGCGCCTGCCCAGCCGAAGCAGGAGCTGGCCGCCGGTAGTGCCTTGCTGATCGATCTGAAGACCGGCCAGGAGCTCTATTCCAGCAATCCGGACCTGCGCCTGCCGGTCGCCTCGGTCACCAAGCTGATGACCGCCATGGTGGTGCTCGACGCCAAGCTGCCGCTGGACGAGATGCTGCCCATCACCATCCGCGACACCCAGGAAATGCAGGGTGTGTTCTCCCGCGTGCGCATCGGCAGTGAAATCACGCGCCGCGAAATGCTGCACCTGGCGCTGATGTCCTCGGAGAACCGCGCTGCCGCCAGTCTTGCGCACCATTACCCGGGTGGCCACGCCGCCTTCGTCGCAGCCATGAACGCCAAGGCCAAGGCGCTGGGTATGCACAGCAGCCACTTCGTCGAACCCACCGGCCTGTCCGAACTGAACGTCGCCACGGCGCGTGACCTGGCGTTGATGGTCAAGGCGGCCAACCAGTACCCGCTGATCCACCAGTTCAGCACCGACTCCGAAGCCACCGTGGCTTTCCGCAAGCCCAACTACACCCTGGGTTTTCGCAACACCAACGCCCTGGTGCGCAAGCCCGACTGGAACATCAACCTGAGCAAGACCGGCTTCACCAATGCCGCCGGTCGCTGCCTGGTGATGGCCACCACCATCGCCAACCGTCCGGTGGCCTTCGTGGTACTCGGTGCGTTCGGCAAGTACACCCACATGGCCGACGCCAACCGCCTCAAGCGCTGGATGGAGACTGGCAAGGTCACCCCGGTGCCGGCTGCGGCGCTCAGCTACAAACAGCAGAAGCTGGCCGAATGGAGCCTGCAGGCCGCGCAGTAAGACGCTGTGCACGCCCTGCAGGGCCAGCACGAGACGCAAAGTGTAGGAGCCCCGCCTCGGGGCGAAGCCTCGGACTTCTGCGTCGCCAGCCCCGTAGCATTCGCCGCGGGGCGCGGCTCCTACGCCGGCCATCGGAAAAAGGGCGACTCGATGAGTCGCCCTTTTCGTTATGCCTGCCGTAGCCCGGATGCAATCCGGGGAACCCGCAGCTCAGGCCCCGGATTGCATCCGGGCTACGGTCGATTTTCCTCCGTCGTGGTGCTTCAGCTCGGACAGCCCAGCCGCTCGCTGAGAAAATCGAGAAAGCAGGTGATGCGCGACGCCAGCGCGGTGTTGCGGTAGTACACCGCGTTGATCGGCTGGCGCACCTCCACGCGTTGCTCGGCCAGCACCTCCACCAGCGCGCCGCTGGTGCGGGTGGCATCGGTCATGAAGTCCGACAGGCACACCAGGCCTTCGCCGGCCAGGGCCAGTTCGAGAATGGTGTCGCCGCTGGAGGCGCGCAGGCTCGGGGTGATGCGCCAGCGCTCGCCGAGGGCGTGGCGTAGCGGCCATTCGTTGAGGCTGTCCGGCTCGGTGAAGCCGATCAGGCTGTGCCCGGTCAAATCCTCGGTACGCGCCGGCGTGCCATGGCGGCGCAGGTAATCGGGGCTGGCCAGCACGCGGCGGCGGCTGTGGCACAACGGTCGGGCGTGCAGGCTGGAGTCCGGCAGGTTGCCGATGCGGATGGCCAGGTCGGTGCGGCGTTCCAGCAGATCGATGATGCGGTCGTCGCTGTTCAGCTCCAGCTCGATCTGCGGGTAAAGTGCGCGAAATTCGCCGATCAGCGGCACGATCACGTGCAGCATGAAAGGCGAGGCAGTGTTGATCCTCAGGCGCCCGGCCGGTGCCTGGCGGCGCAGGGTCATCTGCTCCTCGGCGTCCTCGACGCTGGCGAGGATGCGCCGCGCCTGAGCCAGGAACACCTCGCCTTCCTCGGTCAATTCCAGACGCCGCGTGGTGCGCCGTAGCAAGGTAACGGCGAGTTTTTCCTCCAGCCGGCTGAGGGCACGGCTGACGCCGGACGCGGTTTGCTCCAGCTGCTCGGCGGCGGCGCTGATCGAGCCGCAGTCGACCACGCTGACGAAGGCGAGCATTTCTTCCAGGCTGGTCTTCATTATTGATCTTAAGTCAAAGGTGTTTGCTGGCTTGTTGGGTTTTTCGCATGAGTCTGGCGCGGATACTGCTCCCCAGCAAGCCTGCCTGCGGCCCGCCCTTTGCCTTCGGCCTGCAACTTTTATCCGCTGAGTCAGGCCGAATCATTCAGTTCCAGCGTCGGTCTGCTGATCGGCCATCCAATCACGACCTGATGAGGACATTCGTCATGAAATTCATTCCCCCCTTCGGTCTTGGCACCTTCCGCCTCAAGGACCAGGTGGCCATCGACTCGGTGCATACCGGCCTGGAGCTGGGTTACCGGCATATCGACACGGCGCAGATCTACGGTAACGAGGCCGCGGTCGGCCAGGCCATCGCCGCCAGCAACGTGGCGCGTGACGAGCTGTTCGTCACCACCAAGATCTGGACCGAGAACCTCGGCAGCGGTCGGGTGATCGCCAGTTTGCAGGAAAGTCTGCAGCGCCTGGGCCTGGAGCGGGTCGATCTGACACTGATCCACTGGCCGTCGCCGAACGATGAGATTCCCGTGGCGCAGTATCTGGGCGAGCTGCTGGAAGCCAAGCGCCAGGGGCTGACCGCAGCGATTGGCGTGTCCAACTTCACCATCGCCCATTTGCGCCAGGCCATCGAGGCCGTGGGGGTGGACGAAATCGCCACCAATCAGGTGGAAATCCATCCGCTGTTGCAGAACCGCAAATTGGTGGAATTCGCCCGTCAGCAGGGCATCCATCTGACTGCTTACATGCCGCTGGCCTACGGCAAGGTGCTGGCCGAGCCGGTGATCCAGCGCATCGCCGCTAGCCATGGCGTCAGCCCGGCGCAGGTGGCCCTGACCTGGTCGCTGCAGCAGGGTTATGCGGTGATTCCGTCGTCGACCAAACGCGACAATCTGGCCGCCAACCTGGTCGCCGCCGAGCTGCGTTTGAGCACCGAGGACATGGCTGCAATCGAGGCTCTGGAGCGTGGCGAGCGCGTCGCCAACCCGGGCTTCGCGCCGCACTGGGATTGAGTTCTGCGAGTGTGGCAGGGGCTTTAGCCGCGACCCTGGGCTCTATCGGCCGCCGGCGATATCGATCAGCGCGCCAGTGGTGTAGCTGGCCTTGTCATCGAGCAGCCAGATGATGGCTTCGGCGACTTCCTCGGCACGCCCGGCGCGGCCCAACGGTGTCCCCTTGCCCAGGCGCTCGGCACGGTCCGGCTGGCCACCACTGGCGTGAATCTCGGTATCGATCAGGCCCGGGCGCACGGCGTTGACCCTTACCCCCTCGCCGCCCAGCTCCTTGGCCAGGCCGCGAGTCAGCACGTCTATGGCGCCTTTGGCGCCGGCGTAGTCGACGTACTCGAAGGGCGCGCCAAGGCTGGCGGCCACCGATGACACCAGCACCATCGAACCACCCTCGCCGCCGCGGCTACGGGCCATGCGCCGGGCGCCTTCGCGAGCAGTCAGGTAGCTGCCCAGCACATTGACGTCGAACATCCGTTGCAAGCGCTCGCCGCTCATCTCCAGCAGCGGCATGGGTGGGGCAACGATGCCCGCATTGACCACCAGACCGTGTAGCGGACCGAACCTGTCCATGGCCTCGAACAGGCGCTGTACATCCTCCTCATTGGCCACATCGCCAGGCAGGGCGACGGCTTTGCCGCCCATGGCTGCGATCTGCTCCACCACCTCATCGGCGGCGGCGCGGTCACTGCGGTAGTTCACCCCCACCGTCCAGCCGCTAGCGGCGGCCAGCAAGGCAGTAGCGCGACCGATGCCGCGGCTGGCACCAGTGATCAGTAGACTCTTGCTCATGGCTGGGCTCCTCGTCTTGCTTGCATTCAGGTTGCCGAATTTGCGGCGGGCTCGCTAGCGCGGGTTTCTTCCGATGAATGGTACATGCCGGTCATTCGCGTCTATTCCGGGCGTTGTAGGTATCCAACGGGTACGTTGCACAACGCTTGCTGAACCAGTAGCTGACTGGAAAAGTAGGAATAATTAAAGCGTGATATAAGATTTGTTTCTTATTCTATTGGGGTATATCTGGTCGCGGCACAGGTGCTGCGATAGGAAAACTCACGCAAACAGGAGGTGCGATGGAGCACAACATATCTCTCATCACCATGTTGGCCGGTGGCTTCGGTCTGGCTCTGATCTTCGGTTTTATCGCGGAGAAGCTGAAGCTGCCGGCGTTGGTGGGTTATCTGTTGGCGGGCATCGCGCTCGGCCCGGCGACCCCCGGCATGGTTGCGGACATGGAACTGGCGCCGCAGTTGCTGGAGATCGGCGTGATGTTGCTGATGTTCGGCGTCGGCCTGCACTTCTCCCTGAAAGACCTGTTGGCCGTGAAGAAAATCGCCCTACCGGGCGCGGTGGTGCAGATGAGCATGGCCACCGTGCTCGGGCTTGGTGTGGCCAGCTGGTGGGGCTGGACCTTCGGTGAAAGTCTTCTGCTGGGGTTGTCGCTGTCCTGCGCCAGCACCGTGGTGCTGCTCAAGGCGCTGGATACGCGCGGCATCACCGACTCGATGAATGGCCGTATCGCCGTAGGCTGGCTGGTGGTGGAAGACCTGGCCACCGTACTGGTGCTGGTGCTGTTGCCGCCCCTGGCCGGCATGCTGGGCGGCAAGGTGATCGGTGCCGATGCCGGTACGCCGCTATGGCAGGTGCTGGGTATGACCCTGCTGCAGGTAGCCGGCTTTATTGCGCTGATGCTGGTAGTCGGGCGCCGCGTGCTACCCTGGCTGCTGCTGCAGATCGCCAAGACCGGTTCTCGCGAGCTGTTCACGCTCTCCGTCGTCGCCGCTGCTATCGGCATCGCCTATGGTGCAGCGGTGCTGTTCCATGTGTCTTTCGCGCTTGGCGCGTTCTTCGCCGGTACGGTGATGCGCGAGTCAGACCTATCGCACCGTGCGGCCGAGGAGTCGCTGCCGCTGCGCGATGCCTTCTCGGTACTGTTCTTCGTCTCGGTGGGCATGCTGTTCGAGCCGGCCGTGCTGGTCGAAGAGCCGCTGCGCGTTCTAGCCGTGGTGGCCATCATCATCGTCGGCAAGGGCCTGGCGGCGGCGCTACTGGTTCTGGCTTTCCGCTACCCGCTGAGCACGGCGCTGACCGTGGCGGCGAGCCTGGCGCAGATCGGCGAGTTCTCCTTCATCCTCGCGGGATTGGGCAAGGACCTCGGTCTGCTCTCGGCCGAGGGCATGAGCCTGGTGCTGGCTGGCGCGCTGATTTCCATCGCCCTCAATCCACTGGTGTTCGCCTGTATCAAACCGATCAAAGAGCTGGCGCTGCGGCGTTCTGCCCTGGCGCGACGCCTCGAGTTTCGTGAAGACCCGCTGGCAGTGTTGCCGGCCAGTACCGAACGCAAGTACCTCGAGGGGCAAGTGGTGGTGGTTGGCTACGGCCGGGTAGGTCGACGCATCGCCAAGGCTCTGCTGGAGCGCGGCATTCCCTTCGTCGTGGTCGAACAGAATCGCGAGCGCGTCGAGCAGATCCGCGGCCAGGGCATCGCGGCGGTCAGCGGTGATTCGGCCGAGCCGGGCACGCTGATCCAGGCGCATATCGCCAAGGCGTCGATGCTGGTGATCGCCACGCCCGATCCGTTGAACGTGCAGCGCATGGTCGAAACGGCGCGGGCGCTGAATCCGCAGGTGGAAGTCGTGATCCGCACCCACAGCGCCGATGCGGTGGAAATCTTCCGCCGCGAAGGTTTTGGCGAGGTGTTCTTCGACGAGGAAGAATTGGCGCGCGGGATGAAGGACCACATCCTTTCCAAGTTCGCCCCGGCTCAGGCAAATGCGAGGCAGAGTCCGACACACGGCCATTGAGACCGCGATGAACGAGCTGCTGCTGGAGCGATCCAGCAGCGGCTTCTTCATAGCCGCAGGTGTGGCAACTATCGTCTGAACAGTCGGCATCGGGCATGACGGACGAGCGCTCGGGCGCTACCATGCGCGCCCCTTTTCGTTCCGCTGCCATCGCCCGGCCCCCGCCGGCTTGCCGAGACTCCATGAAACCCGCACGCCTACGCGCTGACCTGCTGGCCGGCCTGACCTCGTCCTTCGCCCTGGTGCCCGAGTGCATCGCCTTCGCCCTGGTGGCTCAGGTCAATCCGTTGATGGGCCTGTACGGTGCTTTCATCATCTGCACCCTCACTGCGCTGTTCGGCGGTCGGCCGGGAATGATCTCCGGCGCTGCCGGTTCGATGGCAGTGGTGATCGTCGCGCTGGTGGTGCAGCACGGCGTGCAGTACCTGTTGGCCACGGTGCTGCTCGGCGGCCTGATCATGCTGGCGTTCGGCCTGCTGCGCCTGGGCAAGCTGATCCGCATGGTGCCGCATCCGGTGATGCTGGGCTTCGTCAACGGCCTGGCCATCATCATCGCCCTGGCTCAGCTCGAGCACTTTCAGCACGACGGCCACTGGCTGCAAGGCAAGGCGCTGTACCTGATGCTCGGCCTGGTGGCGCTGACCATGGGCATCGTCTACCTGCTGCCGCGCCTGACCCGCGCCGTGCCGCCGGCGCTGGTGGCGATTCTCGGCATCGGTGCACTGGTCTACCTGCTGGAGCTGCCGACCCACACCCTCGGCGACATGGCGCAGATTGCCGGTGGCCTGCCGAGCCTGGTGCTGCCGGACATTCCCTGGACGCTGGATACGCTGATCATCATTGCCCCCTATGCGGTACTGATGGCCCTGGTCGGCCTGCTGGAAACCCTGCTGACCCTGAACCTCACAGACGAAATCACTGCCACCCGCGGCCACCCGGATCGCGAGTGTGTCGCTCTCGGTGCGGCCAACATGGTGTCCGGCGCATTCGGCGGCATGGGCGGCTGTGCGATGATCGGTCAGACCGTGATCAACCTCGGCTCCGGCGGGCGCGGGCGACTGTCCGGGGTGGTCGCCGGGGTGATGATCCTGCTCTTCGTGCTGTTCCTTTCGCCGTTGATCGAGCGTATCCCGCTGGCGGCGCTGGTCGGCGTGATGTTCGTGGTGGCGCAGCAGACCTTCGCCTGGGGTTCGCTGCGCGTCGCCGGCAAGGTGCCGGCCAACGACGTGCTGGTAATCGTCGCGGTGACTGCCATTACCGTGGCCACCGACCTGGCTACGGCGGTGCTCTGCGGTATCGTCATCGCCGCGCTCAACTTCGCCTGGCAGCACGCCCGCGAGCTGTACGCCGACAGCGATATGCAGACCGATGGCAGCAAGCTCTACCGTGCCCACGGCACGCTGTTCTTCGCCTCCTGCACCACCTTCCTGGCGCAGTTCGAGCCGGCCAACGACCCGCAGCAGGTGACCCTGGACTGCCGCCATCTGAGCTTCGTCGACTATTCGGCCATCGCCGCGCTGAAGACCCTGCGCGAGCGCTACGAACGCGCCGGCAAGCACTTGCGTGTGGTGCACCTGTCCGAGCGTTGCAAGCAGTTGCTCAAGCGGGCGGGATCAGAGCACTGAGCGCGTAGGATGGGTAGAGCGTAGCGAAACCCATCAAGCAATTCCCGGGTTTCGCTACGCTCTACCCAGGCTACAAAGCCATGAAAAAGCCGCTGACGGATCACTTCGCCAGCGGCTTTTTCGTATGCCAGAGTGGGTCAGCGCCGCGCGCTGCGCACGCCCTCGGCCAATTCGCGGCACAGGCCGAGCACGCCGTCGATGGCCTGCTGCGGGCTTTGCGCCTCGGCGATCTTGTCGATCAGCGCCGAACCGACCACTGCGCCCTCGGCACGCTTGGCCACTTCAGCGGCGTGCTCCGGGGTGCGGATGCCGAAACCGATGCACAGCGGCAGGTCGGTGTGGCGACGCAGGCGTGCAACGGCTTCCTCGACGTGATCCATGGTCGCCGCGCCAGCGCCGGTCACGCCCGCCACCGACACGTAGTAGACGAAACCGGAGCTGCCGGCCAGCACGGTGGGCAGGCGGTCGTCGTCGGTGGTCGGCGTGGTCAGGCGGATGAAGTCGATACCGGCGCTCTGCGCTGGCTCGCACAGTTCGTCGTTATGCTCCGGCGGCAGGTCGACCACGATCAGGCCGTCGACGCCGGCCTCTTTGGCATCAGCGATGAAGCGTTCGACGCCGTAGACGAAGATCGGGTTGTAGTAGCCCATCAGCACCAGCGGCGTGCTCTGGTTGCCTTCGCGAAATTCACGAACCATCTGCAGCGTCTGCTGCATGCCCTGCTTGCCGGCCAGCGCGCGGATGTTGGCGAGCTGAATGGCCGGGCCATCAGCCATCGGGTCGGTGAAGGGCATACCCAGCTCGATCACGTCGGCGCCAGCGTCCGGCAGGCCCTTGAGGATACTCAGCGAGGTGGCGTAGTCGGGGTCACCGGCGGTGATGAAGGTCACCAGCGCGGCGCGGTTTTCCGCTTTCAGTTCGGCGAAACGGTTCTGCAGGCGGCTCATGCGTGCTTCTCCTGGTTGTCCTGCATGTGGTGCATCACGGTCTGCATGTCCTTGTCGCCACGACCGGACAGGTTGATCACCATCAGGTGATCCTTGGGCAGCTTGGGTGCGCGCTTGAAGGCTTCGGCCAGCGCGTGGGCGCTTTCCAGGGCCGGGATGATGCCTTCCAGACGGCAGCAGTGGTGGAAGGCTTCGAGGGCTTCGTCATCGCTGATCGGTACGTATTCGACGCGCTTGATTTCGTGCAACCAGGCGTGTTCCGGGCCGACACCGGGGTAGTCGAGGCCGGCGGAAATCGAGTGGGCATCGGTGATCTGGCCGTCCTCGTCCTGCAGCAGAAAGGTGCGGTTGCCGTGCAGCACGCCCGGTGCGCCACCGGCCATGCTCGCCGCATGCTTGCCGGTGTCGATGCCATGGCCAGCTGCCTCGACGCCGACGATCTGCACGCCTTCGTCATCGAGGAAGGGGTGGAACAGGCCGATGGCGTTGGAGCCACCGCCGATGCAGGCGACCAGCGAGTCGGGCAGGCGCCCTTCCTTCCCCAGGATCTGCTCGCGCACTTCGTTGCCGATCACCGACTGGAAGTCGCGCACCATGGCTGGGTACGGATGCGGACCGGCGGCGGTACCGATCAGGTAGAAGGTGTTGTGGACGTTGGTCACCCAGTCGCGCAGGGCTTCGTTCATGGCGTCCTTGAGGGTGCCGGTGCCGGCAGTGACCGGGATCACCTCGGCGCCGAGCAGCTTCATGCGAAAGACGTTGGCCTGCTGGCGGTCGATGTCGGTGGTGCCCATGTACACCACGCACTGCATGCCGAAACGTGCAGCCACGGTGGCGGTGGCCACGCCATGCATGCCAGCGCCAGTCTCGGCGATGATGCGCTGTTTGCCCATGCGCTTGGCCAGCAGGATCTGGCCGATGCAGTTGTTGATCTTGTGCGCGCCGGTGTGGTTCAGGTCTTCGCGCTTGAGGTAGATCTTCGCTCCGCCGAAGTGCTCGGAGAGGCGCTCGGCGTAGTACAGCGGGCTGGCACGGCCGATGTAGTCGCGCTGGAAGTAGGCGAGTTCTTCGAGGAAGACTGGATCGTTCTTGGCCTTCTCATACTCGGCCGCCAGCGAGTTGATCAGCGGCATCAGGGTTTCGGCGACGAACTGACCGCCGAAGCGGCCGAACAGGCCGCGAGCGTCGGGGCCGGTGCGAAATGAGGTCATGATCGAGCTCCTGTCTGGGCTCCTCTGCCCACAAGCGGACAGGAGGATTGGCAATGGCGCCATTCTACCCCTGGCGGGCAGGCTGAAAAGCGATTAGATTGCCCTGACATGTCAGGAAAAGTCACAAGTCAATGAGCCGAGAACTGCCCCCGCTGAATGCCCTGCGCGCCTTTGAGGCCGCCGCTCGTCTGCAGAGTGTCAGCCGTGCGGGCGAGGAGCTGCATGTTACCCATGGTGCGATCAGCCGGCAGATTCGTGCATTGGAAGAACAGCTTGGGGTCAGCCTGTTCGACAAGGATGGTCGCGGCGTGAAACTCACCGATGCCGGCATGCGCCTGCGTGATGCGGCAAGCGATGCCTTCGAGCGCCTGCGTGGCGTCTGTGCCGAGCTGCGCCAGCGCCAGGACGATGCACCCTTCGTCCTCGGCTGCCCAGGCAGCCTGCTGGCACGCTGGTTTATCCCGCGTCTGGATCGCCTCAATCGCGAGTTACCGGAACTGCGCCTGCAGTTATCCGCCAGTGAGGGCGAACTGGACCCGCGTCGCCCTGGAGTGGATGCCACCCTGTGCTTCGCCAGCCCGCCCTGGCCGGTGGACATGCAGGTGTACGAGCTGGGCGTAGAGCGCATCGGCCCGGTGCTGAGCCCACGCTACGCCAGTTATGAGCAGCTCGGTTCGGCGCCCGCGGCCGCCTTGCTGGATGAGCCACTGCTACATACCGCGTCGCGCCCCCAGGCCTGGCCGCAATGGGCCCTTGCGCAAGGGCTCGACTCGCACAAGCTGCAGCATGGGCAGGGCTTCGAACATCTCTACTATCTGCTGGAGGCCGCCGCGGCGGGCCTCGGTGTGGCCATCGCCCCGCAGATGCTGGTAGCCGACGACCTGGCCGCTGGTCGCCTGGTCGCGCCTTGGGGCTTCGTCGAAACGTCGGCGCGCCTGGCGTTGTGGGTGCCTGGTCGCGCGCGGGACGGCCGCGCTCAGCAACTGGCGCGCTGGCTGGAGCGCGAGCTACGGGTTTAGGTCATTTCGGGGGCGTGCTCTGGCTGCTGGTCTAGGCTGGTAGTAAAGCCACCGTGGAGCAATGACATGTCCAACCACCACACCTACAAGAAGATCGAGATCGTCGGCTCGTCCCGCACCAGCATCGAGGAGGCCATCGAGAACGCCTTGGCCGAATGCGCCAAGAGCGTGCGCAACATGGACTGGTTCGAGGTCGTCGACACCCGTGGCCATATCGAGAATGGCAAGGTGGGTCACTACCAGGTCACGCTCAAGATTGGTTTTCGCTTGAGTGGTAGCTGATGCCCTGGGCGGCGAGGAAGGCGTAGAAGGCTTCGCGGCTTGAATAGCGCGGTTGGTAGCCGAACTCCTCCTTCAGGCGCTGGTTGGCCAGCACCGGTCGGTAGCGCAGAAAATCCAGCTGCTCCGGGCCGTACTGGCTCAGCCCCAGTGGTTTGAGCAGGCGCAGCGCGCCGCTGAGCAGCGGCGCCGGTAGCGGCCGGTAGGGTTTGCCGAGGATCTCGGCGATTTCCTTGAGGCTCAACGCGCCATCGCCAGCCAGGTTGTAGATGCCTTCGCGGTTCTCTTCCAGGCCCTGGCGGATGATGCCGACCACATCCTGCTCCCAGATGAACACGAAACGGCTGCTGTGGCCGAGCACGCCGAGCACCGTGCGCTTCTTGAACAGGTCGCTGATCGGGTTGTTCAGGCGCTTGCCAAGGATGGTGCCGGGGCGCAGCACCAGTTGACGCAGCTGCGGATGTTCCTCGCGGTAGCGCGCCAACAGTTGTTCGATTTCCAGTTTGTGCTTGGCGTAGGCGAAATGCGGGTGGCCACGTAGCGGCTGGTTTTCGTCGATCCATTCGGCATTGTCCGCGGCGTAGCCGTAAGCTGCGCCGGAGCTGGTGAGCACCAGTTGGCGCACACCGTTGGCGAGTGCGCTATCGACCAGGCACTGGGTACCACCGACCTCGATGGCGTGCAGGTGGGCTTCGGTCATATCGCGTGGTGGGCGGATCACCGTGGCCAGATGGACGATGGCGTGCGGTTTGCAGCCACTGACGCAGGCACGCACCTGCGCCGGGCGGCCCATGTCCAGTAGCACCGGCTCGACGTTGGCTTTCAGCCCTTGGCTGGCGAGGGGGCGGATGTCTGCGGCGATCAGTGTCCATTCGGGGTGCTGGATGGCCAGTTCGTCGAGCAGCTGATGGCCGATGAAGCCGGCAGCACCGGTGATCAGAACGCGCATGATTGCCTCCCGGCGGATACTGATGTCCGCCCTGGTCCGTTCAAATACCGGAAGAGCGCCGGTGCGACGGACCTGGCCCGTTGAGACGCGGGCCTTGTGATTATGGTTCTTACCGACGCCAGGCTAGGCAGACGACCGCCAGCTGACAATGGCAGAAGTCGCCAGCGGCCGTAGCGAGTTACGCCAGGCGCACGGGGGCTGTGGTGCCGCGCACAGCCATGAGGGTTGCGGCTGGCCACAGAGGCGTGGATCAGGCAAGCTGGCCGCGCTTATTCAGGGAGGATAGTCATGTTCAGGATGATGCTGGTGTTGTTCGTCGCGCTGTCGCTCGGCGGCTGCATCGACAACGAGCCGCCACTTGCCGAGGAGCGCCGCCTGCTGCTCAGCGGTGAGGATTTCGCCGCTTACGAGGCGCCGGACGACGGGCGCTACGAGAAGCTGGTGACCTACGCTGCGCGCAGCATCGACCTCAGTTTCGAGAGCGAGGGCAGCGACTGGTTCTATCTCTATAGCGGTGTCTCGCTCTATCCGCGCGCCGCTGATGCGCTGATGACCAGCTACGCCGAGACGTTCGGCGCCTCGTTCGGCCTGCATGACAGCGGGCTGGTGCAGCAGGATCTGCCGCTGGAAACCAAGCTGGCCAGTCGCGCCAGCCTCAAGCTGCTGACCCAGGACGGTGAGCCGGTGGGCAACCTGTTCTATGCCACGGTCGGCAACAAGTCGATGTTCACCATCTTCACCGGGGTGTATTTCGAGCAGCCCGAGGACTTCGAGGCGTTCATCGCGCCCAAGCTGCTGGCGTTGCGTGAATACCAGCACACCGATCCGTTGCTGAGCTGGGCGGGCGACAAGCTGGGGTTGGGTGCCGATTGAGCCGCCCCAGCGCGAAGATGATCAGCCGAAGAACCAGTAGGTGACGGTGATCGCTGCGATCACTCCCGCCAGCTCCGCCAGCAGAGCACAGCCGACGGCGTGGCGAGCACGCTGGATACCCACTGCGCCGAAGTAAACCGCCAGCACGTAGAAGGTAGTTTCCGTGCTGCCCTGAACGGTTGCCGCGGCCAACGCCGGGAAGCTGTCCACGCCATGGGTCTGCATGGTCTCGATCAGCATGGCGCGCGCTGCGCTGCCGGAGAACGGCTTGACCAGGGCGGTGGGCAGCGCATCGACGAAACGAGTGTCCCAGCCGAAGGTTTCCACCATCCAGCGGATGCCGTCGAGGCCGAACTCCAGGGCGCCGGAAGCCCGCAGCACGCCGATTGCGCAGAGCATCGCCACCAGATACGGCAGCAGGCTCTTGGCGATATCGAAGCCTTCGCGCGCGCCTTCGATGAACTGCTCGTAGACCTTGACCTTGCGCAGTGCGCCGACCACCAGGAAGGCCAGAATCACGCCGAACAGGGTCAGGTTGCCGAGCAACGATGACAGCGCCGCCAGAGCGGTGGCGCTGAGGCCGGCGAGCAGGGCCATGAAGCCACCGAGCAGCAGCGCCCCTGGGATCAGGTAGGCCAGTACCACCGGATCCCACAGGCGCAGGCGCTGCATCAGCGCTACCGAGAGCAGGCCGACAAGGGTCGAGGCACTGGTTGCCAGCAGGATGGGCAGGAACACCAGAGTCGGGTCGGCTGCACCCTGCTGGACGCGATACATGAAGATAGAGACCGGCAGTAGCGTTAGCGACGAGGCATTGAGCACCAGAAAGAGAATCTGCGCGTTGCTCGCGGTGAGCTTGTCCGGGTTCAGCTCCTGCAGACTGCGCATGGCCTTGAGGCCAATGGGCGTGGCGGCATTGTCCAGGCCCAGGCCGTTGGCGGCGAAGTTCATGGTGATCAGCCCGAGCGCCGGATGGCCGCGCGGCACTTCCGGCATCAGGCGCGCGAACAGTGGGCCCAGCACGCGCGCCAGGGCATCCACCAGGCCGGCTTGCTCGGCGATGCGCAGTAGGCCGAGCCACAGGGTCATGGTGCCGAACAGCAGCACCATCACTTCCACCGACAGCTTGGCCATGGCGAACAGGCTCTCGACCATGGCGCCGAACACCGCCGGGTCATCACCGATCAGCCAGCGGGAGAAGCCCGCGACCGCTGCCACCAGAAAAAAACTCAGCCACAGGCCATTGAGCATGCCGTACCCCCTCGTCGTTCTGGCGGGGGATGATAACGCGTCGCCCCATTCCATGGGACGTCCGGCAAACTGCCGTTACGTGGTCCTTCGGCGGTCAGGTCGCTCCCAGCCTCGATAAGCGGGCACCATGCCTAGTACCAGTTGGGATCACTGCGCAGCTGTTCCATCAGCATCTGCTGGACCTCCTCGTCCGGGTCGCCCAACCAGCGCAGGCTGGCGTGTTCACTGGGCGCGCGATCCTCGGGCAGGCCATCGGGTACCTGCACGTACAGCGCATAGGCTTCGTCGTCTTCCCATTCGAAGGCGACATAGGCGCGCTGGCCGAAACATCTGTGCGCTTCGCAAACCTGGCCAACGAGGTAGCGATCACTATCGGCTTCCACTGCCTGCATGGGGGTAGAAAGGCCGCTGAGATTGATCAGCCAGTCCGGCAGGCGCTCTTCATCCTTTACCAGGTCCTGCCAGGCTTGGCGGTACTCGGCGTTGCTGGTCAGCAACTCGCCTGGATGGAAACTGGTGTCGCGGTCGGCGGCCTGAGCCGCCAGGGCGCCGCCCATCAGCAGGGCGGCGGCAATGGCGTGAATCGACTGCATCTATCTCTCCCTAAAGACGCGGGCGGCGGCCCATGACGAACGAGACGATGAACAGCACCAGGAACACCACGAATAGGATCTTGGCGATACCTGCAGCGGTGCCGGCGATACCACCGAAGCCCAGTACTGCGGCGATGATGGCGATGATCAGGAAAGTGACTGCCCAACTAAGCATGATGTTTCTCCTCGATGGATCAGTGGGTAATGGCCCAGGCAGGCCAGGGGTCTTGCGCGTTGCTCGGGTCCAGAGGCTGGGGCGCAGCGCCCGTGGGCAGCTCCAGTTCGGCGGTATTGCGGCTCGCGCACAGGGTCTGGCCAATCAGTACAACGCTGGCGAGCGTCAGGCTGAGCAGAAGCAGCAAGGTGGCGAGCACCAGAGCAACTATCCACATGGCGATTCTCCTGTTGCGTTGGAGGCGGATGGCGCGCTATCCGTCTCTTCCTTGTTCTGTATTGCAACCGGTGCATGACCGGTCACTCACTGGGAACGGTGCATCACCCGTGCCAGACTTTTTATTTTTATAAAAGCCTTGTAAATCATAGCCTTACGTTTTTTAGACGGCCTTGAGAGGCAGGCATACTGCCCGAACGAGGTTTGCCCGGTCGTGCGTTTTGCCCGACCGGGCATGGGCTGTGACGTTTTACGCCCCGCCAGAGTGGTCGCTCGTCGACTGCACAGTCGGTATACTCGCTGCGCCCGTGTGCCATGCGGGTTCCGCGCCCAGAACAACAACCGCGCCGCGAGTCTCGAACCGATGAACGACTACGAACAGGAAGACCCGATTCCCCAGGGTGACCTCGCCCTGCAGATCACTGCGTTGCCGCGCGAGACCAATGGTTTCGGTGATATCTACGGTGGCTGGCTGGTATCGCAGATGGATCTCGCCGGTACCGCGATGGCGAGCAAGGTCGCAGGTGGCCGCGTGGCGACCGTTGCCATCGATCGCATGGCCTTTCTGGTACCGGTATCGGTAGGCGCCCAGCTCTCGTTCTACACCCAGGCGCTGGAGATTGGCCGCAGTTCGATTCAGATGATGGTCGAGGTGTGGAGCGACGATCCGCTGTCCAACGAGTGGCGCAAGGTCACCGAAGCGGTATTCGTGTTCGTCGCCATCGACGGCAGTGGTCGCACTCGCCCGGTCCCGCCGCGACGCGGTTGACGCTCACCCAGCGCAAACGCGAACTGCAGTAACGAAAACGCCGGCTAGAAGCCGGCGTTTTGTTTTGCTGAGCGATCAGCCGCGGATGTTGTAGATATCCTTCTCGTTGCTTTCCGCGTATTCGTACAGGCGCTTGAGGTAGGCCTTCTGGTGTTCCCACACCTTGGTTGCTGCCGGGTCGGCCGCTGCGCTGGCATCGACCACCTCGGCCGCCACTTCCTTCAGGCGGGCCAGGACTTCGTCCGGCAGGCGGCGAACTTCCACGCCGTCGGCCTTGAGTTGCTCCATGGCCTCCATGTTCTTGGCGTTGTAATCGTCGAGCATGTCGCCGTTGACGTCACGAGCAGCAGCGCGAACGATGGCTTGCAGGTCCGGCGGCAGGGTTTCCCAGGCCTTGATGTTGACGTCCAGCTCGAACAGAACGCTCGGCTCCTGCCAGCCCGGGGTGTAGTAGTACTTGGCTGCTTTGTGCAGGCCGAGAGCCAGATCGTTGTATGGGCCGATCCACTCGGTGGCGTCGATGGCGCCAGTCTGCATGGCAGTGAAGATTTCACCGGCCGGCATGTTGACCACGGTACCGCCCATCTTGGTCAGCACTTCGCCGCCCAGGCCTGGGGTACGCATCTTCAGGCCCTTGAAGTCGTCGACCGAGTTCATTTCCTTGTTGAACCAGCCAGCGGTCTGCACGCCGGTGTTGCCGCAGGCCATCGGCAGCACGCCGAAGGGTTTGTAGACCTCTTCCCACAGCTGCTGACCACCACCGCGGTGCAGCCAGGCGTTCATTTCCTGGGCGTTGGGGCCAAATGGCGAGGCGCAGAAGAACTGCGCAGCCGGGACCTTGCCTTTCCAGTAATACGGTGCGCCGTGACCCATCTCGGCGGTACCACGGGAGACTGCATCGAACACTTCCAGTGCCGGTACCAGTTCACCTGCTGCGTACACCTTGACCTTCAGGCGGCCGTTACTCATTTCCTCGACCAGCTTGGCGAAGCGCTCGGCCCCCACGCCGACGCCCGGAAAGTTCTTCGGCCAGGAGGTGACCATCTTCCAGTTGAAGGTTTGGGAACTCGAACCCTCTTGGGGTGCTGCGGCGCTCTTGGCATCTTCTTTACAGCCAGCCAGTGCGGTTGCTGCAAGGCCTACGCCCGCTGCGGCGAGTATGTCGCGACGTTTCATGCAATGCTCCTTCTTGTTGTATTGGTCTTACCACGGGATCGCCGAAGGTAGACCGGGCGTGAATAACATAGGGGGTCGTGACCTACAAGCCTAGCTAATACGACTAAAGTTGTACGGGCATTGCTGCATTACCAGTAGCCTGCCTAGAATCGCCGGCCTGCGGCTCACAAGGACGCGGGCGGCGTGACGTGCAGCCAACCGGCTTGCTGTCCTGTCTCCTACTCATAACGATAAAGGACTCACTATGTCCGACAAGCCTTCATTTCCCCTAGCTCTTGCATATCTGATCGATGCGCTCAACAGCTGGTTCGGCAAGGCCTGCGCCTGGCTGACGGTATTCTTGGTGATCGGTACCACCATCGTCGTGGTACTGCGTTACGGTTTCGGTATCGGCGCGACAGCCCTGCAGGAGGCGGTGCTTTACGCTCACGCACTGGTGTTCATGGGCGCAGCGTCATGGGTGCTGCAGCGCAACGGTCACGTGCGCGTGGATATCTTCTACCAGAAGTTCAGCGGCCGCCGTCAGGCGCTGGTGGAGATTTTCGGTAACCTGCTGTTCCTGCTGCCGGTCGCGCTGTTTCTCGGTTGGGCCAGCTGGGACTACGTCAGCAATGCCTGGTCGACCTTCGAAGCCTCCAGCGAGTCTGGCGGGCTGAAATTCGTCTACCTGCAGAAAAGCATCATCCTGGTACTGGTCATCAGCCTGGTACTGCAAGGTATTTCCAATCTGATCAAGGCGCTCTACGTCTTCAGCGGTCGCCTGCCGGCTCCGGAGGTGAAACATGGCTGAGTTGATGGCGATTCTGCTGTTCGTCAGTATTTGCGTGGCCTTGATGGCCGGCTTCCCGGTGGCGTTCACCCTGGCCGGCGTTTCCCTGCTGTTCGCCGCTATCGGCGTCGTCACGGGCACCTTCGACCCCGGTTACCTCAGCGCCCTGCCGAACCGTCTGTTCGGCATCATGAACAACCAGACCATGCTCGCCGTGCCGCTGTTCGTGTTCATGGGCGTGATGCTGGAACGTTCACGGGTGGCCGAGGACTTGCTCGAGTCCATGTCGCGCCTGTTCGGCACCCTGCGTGGCGGCCTGGCGATTTCCGTGTGCGTGGTCGGCGCTCTGCTGGCTGCTTCTACCGGTATCGTCGGTGCCACCGTGGTGACCATGGGCCTGCTGGCACTGCCGACCATGCTGCGCCGCGGTTACGACCCGGCCATTTCCACCGGGACACTGGCTGCTACCGGCACCCTGGGGCAGATCATTCCACCCTCGATCGTGCTGGTGCTGCTGGGTGACGTGATGTCCAGCGCCTATCAGCAGGCACAGTTGAAGATGGGCATCTTCTCGCCGAAGACCGTATCGGTCGGCGACCTGTTCGTCGGCGCGCTGATTCCCGGGCTGCTGCTGGTTGGCCTGTACATCGTCTACATCATCGCAGTCGCCATCCTCCAGCCGAAGAAACTGCCGGCGCTGCCGCAGGAGGAACTAGGTCCGATCGAGTGGGGCAAGCTGGGCAAGGCGCTGATTCCGCCGCTGATCCTGATCGGCGCGGTGCTGGGTTCGATCCTCGCCGGTTATGCCACGCCGACCGAGGCTGCTGCATTGGGTGCCGTGGGCGCCATGTTGCTGGCTTTCAGCAAGGGCAAGCTGAACTTTGGCCAGCTCAAGGAAGTGGCCTACGGCACCACCGAAATCAGTGCCATGGTCTTCATGATCCTGATCGGTGCTTCGCTGTTCTCGCTGGTGTTCCGTGGCTTCGGCGGTGAGGCATTGATCGAGGACGTGTTCGCCCAGTTGCCAGGCGGCGTGCTGGGTGCGTTCTTCCTGGTGATGCTGGTGATCTTCCTGCTCGGCTTCATTCTCGACTTCATCGAGATCACCTTCGTGGTGGTACCGATCGTCGGGCCGGTGCTGCTTGCCATGGGCCTCGATCCGATCTGGCTCGGCGTGATGATCGCACTGAACCTGCAGACGTCCTTCCTCACTCCGCCATTCGGCTTCGCGCTGTTCTATCTGCGTGGCGTGACGCCGGCGAGCATTCCCACCAGCACCATCTACAAGGGTGTCGTGCCGTTCATCCTGATCCAGATTCTGCTGCTGGTAATCGCCTACATCTTCCCGGGGCTGATCACCTGGCTGCCGGAGCAGGTCTACGGCAAATAAGTATCGCTGGCTGGTTTGGCAAAACGCCCGTCCTTGTGATGGGCGTTTTGCTTTTTGCGTTGTCACACTATCTGTCATCTATCTCAGCGAGAGGTCGTCATGAGCACCGCCCAAGTCGAACGCGTGGAACTGGATCAACTGGTCTGCTGGCGCATTCGTGCCGCCGACAGCGAATTGCTGGTGGCCCAGCAGGGTGCGCAGATTCTCAGTTACCAGCAGGGCGAGCAGCCGCCGCTGATCTGGCTAAGCCCGGATGCGGCCTACCAACGTGGCCAAAGCGTGCGTGGTGGTGTGCCGGTGTGCTGGCCCTGGTTCGGTGACCTGCGGCGCAATCCGCAGGCCGTGCAGGCGCACTACCATCAGGAGCAGGCGCCGGCCCACGGCCTGGTGCGAGCGCTGGACTGGGAGCTGCTGGGCATCGACGAGGAGGACGACACTGTCACTCTGCGCTTTGCCTATGACACGCGTAATCAGCCGCTGGACGGCTGGCCCAGGGACGTCGGCCTGACCTTCGTCGTGCGTCTGGCGCAGGATCTCAGCATGAGCCTGGAAACCCACAATCGCGGTGACACGCCCCTGACCCTGAGCCAGGCGCTGCACAGCTACTTCGCCGTCAGCGACGTGCGCCAGGTCAGCGTCGAGGGGCTGCAGGCCTGTCGTTACCTCGACACCCTGCTGGACTGGCAGGAGCTGCGTCAGCAGGACGAACTGGGATTCAGCGCCGAGACGGATCGTATCTACCTCGATACCCCCGCGCGGCTGAGTATCGTCGACCCCGGCTGGGGGCGGCGCATCCATCTGGATGCCCGTGGTTCACGTTCGGCCGTGCTGTGGAATCCCTGGGTCGACAAGGCCAGGCGCCTCTCGCAATTTCCCGACGACGCCTGGCAGAACATGCTCTGCATCGAGACGGCCAATGTGCTGGAGGATGTCGTGCAGCTGAAAGCCGACGAGCGGCATCGTCTGGAGCTGCGCCTGTCCAGCGAGCCTCTGCTGAACTGACAGGCGCTGAGCTGGCTGGCTGTCCTGGCATAAAGCCAGCTCTCTGGACAGTGGCTGGCATCACAAAAAATAATATCAATGCGCCAGTAAGTGTGATGCGCCACTAATTTGCTAGTAAGTAATTTCTTACAACTATCCAAGGGCTTATCTGAAACGCAAAACATCGATAACAACTTGTCCTAAGTGCGAGACAAATAGTCGGCACTAGCGTTCCGGTAATAATTTGAAAGATGTCGACGAATGTTAGGTGTTTCACACTTTGGGCGGTTGCTCACCTCCGGTCATGGGGCTAGGATGCCCGACCTATAAGGATCTTGCGCAATTTGTTGCACAAACAACTGCGCAAAAAGTTGCGCACTGCGATGTTTTCTCTAAGCCATAGCGGCGATATGAGATTTCGCGGAAGTTGCCCACTTTAATAGTCGAGTCATGGAATGACGTACTCCAGCAAGCTCACCGCTCATTATCTCAATCTGGCCAAATCCCCTATTAATGAAGGGAACTTCGCCGGTGAAGACGTGCGTTATTCCAGCGAATACGAAATGCTGGAAACCGAGCTGGGCAAGGCCTCGTCGCTGCATGAAACCGGCGCTATCGACTGGCAGAAGGTACGCGAGGGCAGCGAGAACCTGCTGACCACCCAGTCCAAGGATTTGCGGGCCGCCACCTGGCTGACCTGGGGCCTTTTCCAGCGCGAATCCTTCGCCGGCCTGCAGGCCGGTCTGAACCTGCTGCACTACCTCTGCGAGCACCATTGGCACGAGTTGCACCCGCGCAAGGCGCGTACCCGCACTGCCGCAATCAACTGGCTGTTGCCGCGCCTGGAGCAGGCGCTGGCCGAACACGTGCCGATCAGCGAACAGCTGCCGCTGTTTCGCCGTCTGGCCGAACACCTGCACGGTCTGGAAGCCGCCCTGTCGAGCCATCTCGGCGAGGACTCACCGCTGCTACTGCCGCTGTGCCGCCGGCTCGACGAGCAGATCAAGCGCGCCAGCCAGGGCCAGGCCGAGCCGGGCACAGTCGGCGCTGCCATTGCCCAGGTCAAGCAAGTCGCTACCCAGATCATCACCGGCAGCGGCCCCATCGAAAGCGAGAAGGATGCGCACAAGGCCCTGCGCAGCCAGCAGGACGCCGCTCGCCCGCTGTGCGCCTGGTGGCTGAAGAACAAGGCCACCGACCTCAAGCCGCTGCGCCTGGCGCGCACCCTGCTGTGGCTGCCCATCGAGTCGCTGCCCGAGCGTAACGCCGAACACATCACCACCCTGCGCGGCCTGCCAGCCGACAAGTTGGCGTCCTACAAGGAGCGCTTTGCCCAGGGCGCCTATGCCGATTTGCTCGCCGACCTCGAAGCCAGCATCGCCCGTGCGCCATTCTGGCTCGACGGCCAGCGCTTGGTCTGGGAATGCCTGCAGGAGCTCAAGGCCGAACAGGCCATGCGCGAGGTGGAAATCCAGTTCGCCCTGTTCCTGCAGCGCGTTCCCGGTCTGGACGAGCTGCGTTTTCACGACGGCGTGCCCTTCGCCGATGCCGAAACCCGTGCCTGGATCGGCGCCCACGTGCTGCCGCACCTGCAGGCTCCGGAAGTGGAGAAGAAGCCAGTTGCCAGCGAGCAGGGTGCCACACCGCCCTGGGAGGAAGCCCTGCAGCAGGTGCTACCCGGTCTGCGCAAGGACGGCCTGAAGGCCGCCGTGCAACAGCTCAAGCAAGGCATGTCGCGCGCCCGTGGCGGCCGCGAACGTTTCTTCTGGCAACTGACCCTGGCCCGCCTGTGCTTCGCCGCGAAGAAGTACGACCTGGCCAAGACCCAACTCGAATCGCTCGACCAGACGCTGCAAGCCTCCGGTCTCGGCGAGTGGGAACCCGATCTCGCTCTGGATGTGCTGCGTTTGCTGCACAACTGCTGCGAGCTCCTGCCGCAGAACCATGCGGTGCGCGACAGCAAGGACGAGATCTATCGCAGGTTGTGCCACCTCGACCTCGAGGTGGTGCTGGAGTAAGGCGCCAACACGCCCAATCAAGGCCTCCGGGCCATCAACGCAAAGGAGAACACCCATGGCCAAAGAAGGCTCGGTAGCCCCCAAGGAACGCATCAACGTCACTTTCAAACCCGCCACCGGCGGTGCCCAGGAAGAAATCGAACTGCCCCTGAAACTCATGGTGCTCGGCGATTTCACCCAGCGTGCCGACGATCGCAAGATCGAAGACCGCAAGCCCATCAGCATCGACAAGAACAGCTTCGACGAAGTGCTGGCCAAGCAGGAACTGAACCTGACCTTCGCCGTACCGAATCGTCTGCAGGACGAGCAGGAAGGCGACGAGCTGGCCGTACAGCTGAAGATCAACTCCATGAAGGACTTCAACCCGGCCAACCTGGTCGACCAGGTGCCGGAACTGAAGAAACTGATGGAACTGCGCGACGCTCTGGTCGCCCTGAAGGGACCGCTGGGCAACGCCCCGGCCTTCCGCAAAGCCATCGAGAGCGTGCTCTCTGACGACGACTCGCGCGACCGCGTGCTCGGCGAACTGGGCCTGGCCGCCCAAGGCAAGCTCGATTCCTGATTCTCACTGACAAGGACGCATATTCATGAGCACGACTAGCGCAGCAGTAGAAGGTGGCCGTAGCGCCGCCGACCTCGGCATCCTCGACCGCATCATCGCGGAAACCAAGCTGACTCCGGACGACGAAGCCTACGACATCGCCAAGCGTGGCGTGTCGGCCTTCATCGAAGAGCTGCTCAAGCCGCAGAACGAAAACGAGCCGGTGAAGAAGGCCATGGTCGACCGCATGATCGCGGAGATCGACGCCAAGCTCAGCCGGCAGATGGACGAAATCCTCCACCACGAGCAGTTCCAGGCCCTGGAATCCTCCTGGCGCGGCCTCAAGCTGCTGGTGGATCGCACCAACTTCCGCGAGAACATCAAGCTGGAGATCCTCAACGCCTCCAAGCAGGATCTGCTCGATGACTTCGAAGACAGCCCGGAAATCGTTCAGTCCGGCCTGTACAAGCACATCTACACCGCCGAGTACGGCCAGTTCGGTGGCCAGCCGGTCGGCGCCCTGATCGCCAACTACTTCTTCGATCCGAGCGCTCCAGACGTCAAGACCCTGCAGTACGTCGCCTCGGTGGCCTGCATGTCCCACGCCCCGTTCATCGCCGCCGCCGGCCCGAAATTCTTCGGCCTGGAGACCTTCACCGGCCTGCCGGATCTGAAGGATCTGAAAGACCACTTCGAAGGCCCGCAATTCACCAAGTGGCAGAGCTTCCGCGAGCAGGAAGATGCCCGTTACGTCGGCCTGACCGTACCGCGCTTCCTGCTGCGCAACCCGTACGACCCGGAAGACAACCCGGTCAAGACCTTCGTCTACAAGGAAAACGTGGCCAACAGTCACGAGCACTACCTGTGGGGCAACACCGCTTACGCCTTCGCCAGCCGTCTGACCGACAGCTTCGCCAAGTTCCGCTGGTGCCCGAACATCATCGGCCCGCAGAGCGGTGGTGCGGTGGAAGACCTGCCATTGCACCACTTCGAGAGCATGGGCGAGATCGAGACCAAGATCCCCACCGAAGTGCTGGTCTCCGACCGCCGCGAGTACGAGCTGGCCGAAGAAGGCTTCATCGCCCTGACCATGCGCAAAGGCAGTGACAATGCCGCGTTCTTCTCCGCCAACTCGGCGCAAAAGCCGAAGTTCTTCGGCATCAGCGAGGAAGGCAAGAACGCCGAGCTGAATTACAAGCTGGGCACCCAGCTGCCGTACATGTTCATCGTCAACCGCCTGGCCCACTACCTGAAAGTGCTGCAGCGCGAGCAGATCGGTGCCTGGAAAGAGCGTACCGACCTCGAGCTGGAACTGAACAAGTGGATTCGCCAGTACGTCGCCGACCAAGAGAACCCGAGTTCCGAAGTGCGTAGCCGCCGTCCGCTGCGTGCCGCCCAGGTCATCGTCAGCGATGTCGAAGGCGAGCCGGGCTGGTACCGCGTCAGCCTGAACGTGCGCCCGCACTTCAAGTACATGGGTGCCGACTTCACCTTGTCGCTGGTCGGCAAGCTGGACAAGGAGTAAGCACGCATGGCCTACGGCAGCCTGTTCGAGCGCCTTGGTGGCGAGGTCGGCCAACGTGCCGGCTGGAGCCGCGAGGTCGCCGCCATGGCCTCGGTGGCTGCCCATCTGGCCAAGATGCTCAGCACCCGTGCGGGCAGCGTGCAAACGCTGCCCGACTACGGGTTGCCCGATTTGAACGATATGCGCCTGTCGCTGCACGACTCGTTGCAGCAGGCGCGTATCGCCATCGAACGCTTCATCGAAGCGTACGAACCACGACTGACCCAGGTGCGGGTGATTTCCCTGCCGCGTACCCATGACCCTTTGCGTCAGGCCTTCGCCATCGACGCCATGCTGGAAATGGACGGTATCAAACGTCAGGTCAGTTTCTCCGCGAGCCTGGATGGCAGCGGTCAGGTCAACGTCAACTCAGGAGCTTCACATGTCCGGTAAACCCGCCGCCCGCCTGAGCGATCCCACTGCCTGCCCGATTCCCGGCCACGGCACCAACCCGATCGCCGCCGGCTCGCCCGACGTGCTGTTCGACAGCCTGCCCGCTGCGCGCATGGGCGACGCCTCCGCCTGCGGCGGCGCCATGGCCGGCGCGGTGATTCCCTCCGTGCTGATCAACGGCAAGCCAGCGGCGGTGGTGGGTGGCGTGGGCAGTCATGGCAATGTGGTGGTGAGCGGGTCGGGGACGGTGATTATTGGCAGTACCCATACGCCCGCAGAGCTTGCTCCTCTGCTTCCAATGCCAGGTTATTTCGATGAGTTCTTTGTCCTCAAAGATGAAGAGGGAATTCCTGTTTCCAATTATCGCTATCGTATCGAGACCGGTAGTGGAGATGTATATGAAGGGATCACCGATGAGGCTGGTCGCACAAAACTGATCAGCACCGGTAAACAAGCAGTAGATCTGAGCCTTTCGCTATTGCAGTCAGAAGGTGTCGCTCATGGCTGAAAACATTATTAAGCGTACGAGCTCTACGCCCTCTAGTCAGCGTACGGGACAGATAGTCACCCTGAATCTAGCGAAACTCGCGCGTTACGAGTTCAACGTACGCTCTTTCCATCCCGGCAAGACTTTTGGCTGGAGCGGGTTGAATTTTGAAGGCGATGCCCGAGGCTTTTCCTTGGGCGCGAGTGGGATTTCAGGTGGTGTCGGGGCTGAAGTTACCTCACGGATATGGCATCGCTTCAAAATAGATACGTTTTCCGGTGAAACCCTTGAAGTGGAAACAGAGTCAAACGATTCTGGAAAAATAGGTGCTGATCATACGCGTTACGATGGTGCTCTGAAGCCGAAAGGCGGTGCTTGGCCTGTTATGAAGAAGGAAGGCGGACCAGTTACGACACTACATATCGACGGAGGATATGCTGGTGAAAATCATGCATTTTTCCCCTCGGCAGAGTTGAAGAAAAACTTAGGTGTGACTTTTGTTCCTAGCCTAGATGTTACTTACAAATTCATTATCACGATTGATCGCGTTGCCAAACACATGGATATCGTTACCTATGTGACAGGTGATGGATTTCCGAATTGTGAGGCGTTCATTGTTGATGCAGCCGGAACCGCAATATTTTTGGGTGTTCATGTCCGTAAGGGCGCGGCTTTGTTTTCTCTGTGGGGAGACAAGAAATATCCAATGGTTGCTTCGGCAATACGACTCGGTCTCGACGATAACGGCAATTTCAACGGTCTCATCGCGAACGAGTTAAAGCGCAGGAAACAGAACAAGGAAAAACTCGAATTTCATCCTATCGCCGAGTGGAATGATTTTTTTCTTACTCTCGATCCAAGTGCGGAACGTTGGATGTGGCCATGGCAGGAGCCCATGCCAGATAAGCCGAGCGTAGCCCAGTGAATAAGTCAACCTACCGTTTTTTTCAGGTGGCCATATGGATTCCAGCGGCTCTCTTTTTATCGTTGCCTTTTCTAGAGATCTTGAGCCGTGGCATGGAAAACGTTGAGAGCATGTTCGTGGCTTATGGTCTTTGGTTTGGAACCTTGGCCTATCTGATTTTTGCAATGTGGGCTTCTTGGTATATCAAGGGAAAGCCAGAGCCTCTCATAGTTCGCCTTGTTTGGTGGGCGCCGGTTATGTTTATTCCGTTCTATGGGATTCCATGGATAGTGTACGGATTGTTTCATGTCGCAATGGGTGATGCATCTGGCTTCGCGATGGCTGTGCTATGGGTCGCTTTCTCACCTTACATAATCATAGCGGGTTATGTATGTGTTGCTGTGACTTTCGTTGTTTATCATATGTTCTTTAAAGCGGCCAATGCTGGGCATGAGGTTATGCATATGGCGCCGAGATCAAGCTTAAATATGACAGGGGCTGCCGAATTGTTCGGCAAAAAAGTTGAGCGCGATGTATTTGTCGGCGGTAAAGAGGATTTTGCATTCTATCCCCGAAAAACTTTCCTTGGGCAGCAGGGCTTATTTGCTTACCACACAATCTTGATGATTGCCGGCAGCGAGTTCGAAGGCTTTCGTGAACTGGTTGGGGCGGTGTTCGATCAAGTAACGATAAAGCAGGATCAAGAGAGCATATGCACGAGCGGTGACGGCGGCGCTCTGAAGCTTGCCGTACGCCAAGAGTTCAACGGCCTAATCATCGAGTTGATCACCAACTCGAAGACCTTTCTCGAGAAGCTGGATGCTTCCTTCAAGGCGCCACCACCGCCTTGGTTTGCATTTCCCGACATGCAGCCCATCGAGGCGATCATGAACAAGCAGGGCAGCCTCGAATACTGGTGGGACTGGATTTGGAATCCCTTTTGGGAGCGCGCCTCTGCCGAAACTCGAGCGGATTATCTGAGTGCCCATAAGGCAAGCGATGAATGGGCCGAGTATTTGGCTGGACAAGCCAATGGCTCCGACTGATCAGGGATAGATAGATGTCTTTCAATCACTACCACAGCGAACTTGCAATGCAGAGGAAGATGGGTGCATCCCTCGTGCTTGTGGCGCTCTCGACTCTCGGTGCCTGCGTCCCCTATCCACACTCGGTGACCCGAAACCCTGCCATCGAGGGCCGTGTGCTGTCTGCCGAAACGGGGCAGCCCGTGGTGGGCGCCAGAATTGAGCTGGATATCGGCAGCGACGAATTCTGGGGCGATGAAACGGTCAGTGACGCCGAAGGCCGTTTCGCCTTTGCCGAGCAACGCGACTATCGCCTGATTGCCCTGCTGGCCGATGCGCCACGCTGTTGGACCAGGCTTTCGGTCAGTGCACCCGGTTATCGCACGCGCCGTTGCGGCTGGATCAGCATCCATGGGTGTTCGTCAGAACCGCTGGTGCTGCCGCATCTGACCCTGCAGTCGGAGCATCTCGCCGCCCTCGAAGAAGAGGCGCCAGATGACCTCTGGCATTGCATCGAATCGGCCATGGAGAAGGCCAACTAATGTCTTTCAACCACTACTACCAAAGCGAACTGACCGCCCTGCGCCAACTGGGCAAGCGCTTTGCCGAGCGCAGCCCGGCGTTGGCGCCGTTCCTCGGCCAGGCCGGGCGTGATCCGGATGTCGAGCGCCTGCTCGAAGGTTTCGCCTTCCTCACCGGGCGCCTGCGGCAGAAGCTCGACGACGAGCTGCCGGAACTGACTCACTCGCTGATGCACCTGCTGTGGCCGAACTACATGCGCCCGCTGCCGGCCTTCAGCATGCTGCAGTTCGACCCGCTGACCCGCCCCGGCCCGGCGTTGCCGGTCAGTCGTGGCACGCCGGTGGAGGCCAAGGCCATCGAGGGCGTCACCTGCCGCTTTCGCACCTGCTTCCCCACCGAGGTGTTGCCGCTGGCGTTGAACGGCCTGGACTACTCGGTCAAGGGCGACGGTGCACTGCTCAGCCTGCGCCTGGGCATGAGCGCCGACGGTCATATCGGCGAGATCGGCCTGAACACCCTGCGCCTGCACCTGGCCGGTGAGCGTTATATCGGCCAGATGCTCTACCTGGCGCTGCTGCGCAACCTCGGCGGCATCCAGCTGGTGCTGCTCGATGCTGCTGGCAAACCGATGCAGGATGCCTTTGGCCAGACCCTGGGCACGCTGCAGCTCAAGCCTGAGAAGGTGCAGCCGGTAGGTTTCGCCGAAGACGAGGCGTTGATCCCCTACCCGCTGAATACCTTCCGCGGCTACCGCTATCTGCAGGAATACTTCGCCTTCCAGGAGAAGTTCCTCTTCGTCGACCTGCTCGGCCTGGAGGCCATTCAAAGCTTGCCCGAGGATCTGCTCAAGCAGGCGCGCGGCCTGGAGCTACGTTTCGATATCCACAAGGCCGGCGTGCAGCGTATCCGTCCGACCCTGGAGAACGTGCGTCTGTATTGCACGCCGGTGGTCAACCTGTTCCAGCACGACGCCATCCCGATCCGCCTCGATGGCAAGCAGGACCAATACCTGCTGCTGCCGGCCGAGTTCGATTCGCAGCATTGCGGTGTGTTCTCGGTCGATCGCGTCACTGGTTGGAAGCCGGGTGGCATGGGTTACGAAGAGTACGTGCCGTTCGAGTCGTTCGAGCATGACCCCAGCTTCGACGTGCCGGTGGCGCGCCCGCACTACAGCGTGCGCCAGCAACCCTCGATGCTCGGCGACGGTTTGGAAACCTGGCTCAGCTTTGGCCTGCGCAACCTCGACCAGCACGAGACGCTTTCCATCGAGCTGACCTGCACCAACCAGAACCTGCCGCGTCAGCTGCGCCTGGGCGATATCTGCCTGCCCAGCGAGGACACCCCGGACTTCCTCAGCTTCCGCAATATCAGCGCCGTTACACCCAGTTATGCGCCGCCGCTGCACCGCGACTTCCTGTGGAAGCTGATTTCCAACATGTCGCTGAACTACCTGTCGCTGGCCAACGTCGAGGCGCTCAAGGTGATCCTCGAAACCTACGACCTACCGCGTTACTACGACCAGCACGCCGAGCGCGTCAGCAAGCGCCTGCTCGGGGGCCTCAAGAACATTGGCCATCGCCACGTCGACCGCCTGCACCGCGGCCTGCCGGTACGCGGCGTACGCACCGAACTGACCATGAACCCGGAAGGGTATCTGGGTGAGGGCGACCTATTCCTCTTCGCCTCGGTACTCAATGAATTTTTCGCCCTCTACGCCAGCCTCAACAGCTACCACGAGCTGCACGTACAGAGCACACAGGGAGAGTTGTACAAATGGACGCCACGTATGGGGCAGCAGCCCCTGCTCTAAGTCGATTGAGCAAAGGCATCCGCGAGTACAGCCTGTTCCAGGCCGTACAGCTGGTGCTGGAGCGCTTGGGTGCTGCTCATCCGCATCTGGATGAGGAGCGCCTTTACGAATACCTGGAGTTCCAGGCCAATCCGAGCCTGGGTTTCCCTGGCAGCGATATCGATCGCGTGCAGTTCTTCGAGGAGCACGGCGAGCTGCGCGCGCGCATGCGCGTCAACCTGGTCGGCCTGTTCGGCGGCGGTTCACCATTACCTGCCTTCTACAGCGAGCAGGCTCTGGGCGACAGCGAGGACGGCAACCCGACCCGCGACTTCCTCGACCTGTTCAACAATCGCCTGCAGCGCCTGTTGCTGCCGATCTGGCAGAAGTACCGCTACCGCGCCAGCTTCCAGAGCGGGGCGATGGACGCCTTCTCTGCGCACCTGTTCGCCCTGATCGGCCTGGGCAGCGAGCAGATCCGCCAGGCCCAGGAGCTGAACTGGAAGCGCCTGCTGCCCTACCTCGGCCTGCTCAGCCTGCGCGCCCATTCGGCGGCGCTGATCGAGTCGGTGCTGCGTTACTACTTCAAGCACGCCGAACTGTTCATCGAGCAGTGCCTGGAGCGCCAGGTGGTGGTGCTGGAAGAGCAGCGCAACCGCCTCGGCCGTGCCAACAGTCTGCTCGGCGAAGACACCGTGCTCGGCGAGCGCGTACGCGACCGCGGTGGCAAGTTCCGCATCCACGTGCGCCAGCTGGGCTGGACGCGCTTTCACGAGTTCCTGCCGATCGGCACGGGTTACCAACCGCTCTGTGCGCTGGTGCGCTTCACCCTGCGCGATCCGCTGGACTACGACATCCGCCTGGAGCTGCGTCAGGACGAAATCCGCGACCTGCGCATCGGCGAAGGCAACCCCTGCCTGCTGGGCTGGACCACCTGGCTCGGCCGTGAGAACGCCGACGGTCTGGTCACCCTCGGTAGCAAGATTCATTAAGGACAGATGAAATGATCAACGTCGACCTGCAACAACTGGTTCAAGCCCTGGACGCCGCGAGCAAGCGCGACCTGGAGATGGCCGCCGAACGCTGCGTGGTACGCGGCGGCAACAAGATCCTCGTCGAGGATCTGCTGCTGGGCCTGATTGAGCGCCCGGAAAGCCTGCTGGCGCGCGCCCTGCAGGATGCCGAGATCGATGCCGGCGAGCTAGCCCAGGCGCTGCAGCCGCGCGGCGAGCACAGCGAGTCGCGCAACCCGGTGTTTTCTGCCGAGCTGGTGCAGTGGCTGCAGGACGCCCTGCTGGTGGCCAACCTGGAGCTGGGCGCCAGCCAGATCGACCAGGCCGCGCTGATCCTCGCCCTGTTGCGCAACCCCATGCGCTATGCCGGCAGCCGTTATCAGACGCTGCTGAGCAAGCTCAATGCCGAGCGTCTGCGCGACTTCGCCCTCAGCCAGCAGCCGCAGGCCGCAGGTGGCAAGCCGGCAGCCGGTGGTGAATCCAATCTGGCGCGCTTTACCCACAACTTCACCCAGCAGGCCCGCGACGGCAAGCTCGACCCGGTGCTGTGCCGCGACGGCGCGATCCGCCAGATGGTCGATATCCTCGCCCGCCGACGCAAGAACAACCCCATCGTGGTCGGCGAGGCTGGCGTGGGCAAGACCGCCATCGTCGAGGGCCTGGCCCTGCGCATCGCCACTGGCGAGGTGCCGCAGGTGCTCAAGGGCGTCGAGCTACTGTGCCTGGACCTCGGTCTGCTGCAGGCTGGCGCCAGCGTCAAGGGCGAGTTCGAACGCCGCCTGCAGGGCGTGATCGACGAAGTGAAGGCCTCGCCCAAACCGATCATCCTGTTCATCGACGAAGCCCACACCCTGATCGGCGCCGGTGGCCAGGCCGGCAGTGGCGACGCCGCCAACCTGCTCAAGCCGGCCCTGGCCCGTGGCGAGCTGCGTACCATCGCCGCCACCACCTGGAGCGAATACAAGAAGTACTTCGAGAAGGATCCGGCTCTGGCCCGCCGCTTCCAGCCGGTGCAACTGCACGAGCCCACTGTCGACGAGGCGGTGACCATCCTGCGTGGCCTGGCGCCGGTGTACGAGAAGAGCCACGGCATCTACCTGCGCGACGACGCCGTGGTTGCCGCTGCCGAACTGTCGGCGCGCTACCTGGCCGGCCGTCAGCTACCGGACAAAGCCGTGGATGTGCTCGACACCGCCTGCGCCCGTGTGCGCATCAGCCTGGCTGCTGCGCCCGAGGCGCTGGAGCGTCTGCGCGGCGAGATTGCCGAGGGCGAGCGCCAGGGTGGGGCCATGCGCCGTGACCTGGACGCCGGTCTGAATATCGATCACGAAGCGTTGGATACGCTGGAAAACCGTCTGGTCGCCGCCCGCGCCGAGCTGGAGCAGGTGGAAACCCGCTGGGCCGTGCAGCGCGAGCTGGCCGAACGCCTGCTGGAGCAGCGCAAGCAATGCGCCGCCGCGCGTCTGGGTAACGATGAAGAGGCCAGCGACGAACCACGCCCGAGCCTGGAAGAACTGGAAGCCGAACTGCGCGCGATCCAGGCCGAGCTGGCCGCCGCCCAGGCCAGCGAGCGCCTGGTCAGCTTCGAGGTCTGCCCGCGCCTGGTGGCCGAGGTGATCAGCCACTGGACCGGCGTGCCGCTGAGCCAGCTGGCGCGCGAGCACAACACCAAGGTCATCACCTTCGCCGACGACCTGCGCCAGCGCGTGCGTGGCCAGGAGCAGGCGATCCAGGCGCTGGACAAGGCCATGCGCGCCACCGCCGCCGGCCTGAACAAGCCCGATGCGCCGGTCGGCGTGTTCCTACTGGTCGGCCCCAGCGGCGTCGGCAAGACCGAGACAGCCCTGGCCCTGGCCGACCTGCTGTATGGCGGCGAGCGCTTCCTCACCGTGATCAACATGTCCGAATTCCAGGAGAAGCACACCGTCTCGCGGCTGATCGGCGCGCCGCCCGGCTACGTCGGTTATGGCGAAGGCGGCATGCTCACCGAAGCGGTGCGGCAGAAGCCTTATTCGGTGATCCTCCTCGACGAGGTGGAAAAGGCCGATCCGGACGTGATGAACGTTTTCTACCAGATCTTCGACAAGGGCGTGGCCAACGACGGTGAAGGGCGCGAGATCAACTTCCGCAACACCCTGATCCTGATGACCAGCAACCTGGCCAGTGAACGCATCGCCAGCCTCTGCGCCGGCGGCGAGCGCCCGGCCGCCGAGGACCTGGAACTGGCCATCCGCCCGCAGCTGAGCCAGCACTTCAAGCCGGCCCTGCTCGGCCGTATGCGCGTGGTGCCCTACTACCCGATGGACAGCGACCTGCTGCGCCAGCTGGTCGGCCTCAAGCTGGCCCGTTTCGGCGAGCGCCTGGCCCGTCGTCAGCTCGCCTTCAGTCACTGCGACGGCCTGGTCGAGCACCTGGCCGAGCGCTGCACCCATGGCGACAGCGGCGCTCGCCTGATCGATCACCTGATCGACCAGCACCTGCAGCCGCTGGTGGTCGACCGCCTGCTCGATGCCATGGCCGCTGGCGAAAGCCTGCAACGTGTGCACGCCACGCTGGATGGCGATGCGGCCGTGACCTGCGAGTTCGCCTGAGGTGCCGCCGATGTTCGCCGAAGTTCCGCAACCGCTGCGCTACGCCGAAGCCCTGCTTGGCCGCTATGCCGAACTGGCCGGCGCTGCCAGCAGTGAGCGCCTGCTCGCCAACCTGGTGCGTGCCACGGCCGAACTTGCCGACTGTGCGCTGGGCCAGCTGTATCTGCTGGACCATACCAACACCCGCCTGACCCTCTCGGCCGAGTGGCTCGACGGCCTGCTGCAACCGCGCGAGGCAGCCAGCCTGCCGAGTGACTATGACGGCGAACAGCTGCTGCAGTACTGCCTGTGCCAGAACCAGGTGCTGTGTATCGACGAACTCGACAGCGGCCTGCACAACATCGCCTGTCTGCCGGAAGGCAGCCGTGCCTGGCGCAGCTTGCTGTGCCTGCCGCTGCATGACGGCGTTGGTCGTACTCGTGGTCTGCTGCTGGTGGCCAGCCATGAGCGGCGAATTCTGCAGGGCTTTGCCGCCTCTTTCGCCCAGCTTGGCAGTTTCGCCTTGGCTCAGCTGCAGCTGTTGCAGCGTCTACGTGCACCGGCTGTCGACGGTGCCTCCAGTGCTGCAAGCGTCTCGTCTGCTTCAGGCACGCCCTGTGCCAGCGGCTACGGTTTGCTCGGTCAGAGCCAGGCCATGCGCCGTGTCTACCAGTTGATCGGCAAGGTGCTGCACAGCCCGGTCAGCGTGCTGCTCACCGGCGAGACCGGCACCGGCAAGGAACTGGTTGCCCGCGCCATCCACGATTGCGGCGCGCGGCGCAGCAAGGCGTTCATCGTGCAGAACTGTGCGGCGCTGCCGGAGAACCTGCTGGAAAGCGAACTGTTCGGCTATCGCAAGGGCGCCTTTACCGGCGCCGACCGTGACAAGCCCGGCCTGTTCGACGCCGCTGACGGCGGCACGCTGTTCCTCGACGAGATCGGCGATATGCCGCTGACGCTGCAAGCCAAGCTATTGCGCGTGCTGCAGGAAGGCGAAGTGCGACCGCTGGGCTGCAGCGAGACGCACAAGGTCGACGTGCGCATCGTCGCCGCCACCCACCAGGAACTGCGCAAGCGTGTCGAGGAAGGACGGTTCCGCGAAGACCTGTTCTACCGCCTGTCGCATTTCCCCATCGAGTTGCCGGCGCTGCGCGAGCGTGACGAAGACATCCTGTTGCTCGCGCGTCACTTCGCCAGCACCGCCAGCGGCCTGCTGCAGCGCGACGCCTGCCGCTGGAGCGATGCCGCTCTGGAGCATCTGGCCGGCTACGCCTTCCCCGGCAACGTGCGTGAGCTCAAGGGTGTGGTCGAGCGAGCCGTACTGCTCTGCGAAGGCGGCGAGTTGCTGCCTGAGCACTTCAATCTGGAACAGACCCAGAGCGAAGGCAGCGAACCGCTGAGCCTGCGCGAGCGCATGGATCGGCTCGAGCGCAACCTGTTGCTCGACTGCCTGCGCAAGAACCGCGGCAACCAGACCAACGCCGCCAACGAGCTGGGTCTGCCCCGGCGCACCCTGCTGTACCGCATGCAACGGCTGAAGATCAGCCCGAGCGAGGTCTGAGCATGCCTGCCCATCTTTCATTCACTTCCACCCAAGGAGCGCATTCCATGCTGCATCGCTATCGGACCGCCGCCCTGCTCGCCCTGGCCATTGCCCTGGCCGGCTGCACAGGCAACTACAAGTTCAGCGACGACCAATACCGCCCGCTGGGCGATCCGCAAGCCGAGAAACGCGGCCACTGACCGCAAGGAGTAGGTTCACCATGGAACTGGTATTCGATGTGGTCAGCGCGCAGCAATTCGTGCCAGGTCTGTTGACCACCAAGACGTTCAAGCAGGCCGGCGGCGTGATCGGTCGAGCCGACGAGTGCGACTGGGTGATCCCGGATCGCAAGCGCATCCTGTCCAGTCGGCATGCAGAAGTTAGCTATCGCGATGGCGCCTTCTACCTGACCGACACCAGCAGCAACGGTATCCAGCTCAAGGACAGTGGCGCCACTCTGGCCAAGGGCAGTCCGCAGCGCATCGAGCATGGCAGCGTGTACTGCCTGGGCGACTTCGAGATCCGTGCGCGCCTGGTGCGTGACCCGGCCATGTTCGAGGGTGATATCGGTCTGCCGCAGGCCGCTGGGAGCATCATCCCCGATGACGCCTTCCTCGACCTCGACCCGCTCACCGCCCTGGAACAGCAGGAGCGCGTCTACGCCGAAGTGGACGATCTGACTGCCGTACTGCGCCCGAGCATGGCCCAGGCGCAGCAGCGCGATTACGCGCAGATCGACGAGGAAAACCTGCTGGTGCCCGAGTTGGTGATGCCGACGCCCGCGCCGCAGCCGAAAGTCGCCCCGGAGCCCGAGCGCCTGCCGCCGACTTTCTGGGAGAAGTTCGCCGATGCCCTCGGCGTGCGCCTCGACGACCTCGACGACGATGCCCGCGAAGCGCTGGCGCTGAATGCCGCCAAGCTGCTCAAGCAGAGCGTCGGCAGCCTGCAGCAGGCCCTACGTACCCGCAGCGAGCTGAAGAACGAACTGCGCCTGGCCCTGACCACCGTGCAGAGCGCTGGCAACAACCCGCTCAAGCATGGCCTGGATACCAGCGAGACGCTGACCGCGTTGCTGCGTGGCGGCAAGCCTGGCCAACTGCCGGCCGAGCAGGCCATCAACCGCAGCTTCCGCGACCTGCAGGCGCACCAGGTGGCACTGCTCGCCGCCAGCCGCGCAGCGGTCAAGGGCATGTTCGAACAGTTCACGCCCGAGCAGCTGACCCTGCGTTTCGAGCGCAATGGGCGCAAACCGCTGTTGGCCACCGATGGCGGCCGCTGGCGTGCCTATCGTCGCCTGCATGCGGCGCTGGCGCAGAACGATGACTGGAGCGATCGCCTGTTCGCCCGTGATTTTGCCAGTGCCTACGAAGAGCAGGTTCGCCTGATCGCCACCCTCAATACTGACCTTCAAGGATGAACACCATGCCTCGCTTGCTTTCCCTGGCCCTATGCGCCGCACTCCTGACTCTCGCTGGCTGCGCCGCGATGTCGCCTTACTCGACCATGACCAAGCTGGACCTGAGCCTGGCCGGCAGCGACCAGCTCAACCCGGACCTCAACGGTCGTCCTTCGCCTATCGTGATCCGCCTGATGGAGCTCAAGCACCCGGTGGCTTTCGAGAATGCCGATTTCTTCTCCCTCTACCAGCGTCCGAAAGAAGCGCTGGCGCCGGACCTGGTGACCCAGGAAGAACTGGAGCTGCGCCCGGGCGAAACCCGCGAACTGAAAGTATCGGTGCAGGAGGGCAGCCGCTATGTCGGCGTGCTCGCCGCCTATCGCGACCTGCCGGAAGCCAGCTGGCGCTACGTCATTGCCATTGACGAGCAGCAACGCAACGCGGCCAACCTGCGGCTCGACGAGCGCGGTATTCGCAACCTGGATGACGAGCAGGAGCGCAACCGATGAGCCAGCATAAAGTCGTCTGGCAGGAAGGCATGCTGCTGCGACCACAGCATTTCCAGCAGAACGATCGCTACTTCGATCACCAGCTCAAGGTGCGTACGCAGAAACTGGACAGCTACGCCTGGGGGTTCTTCGAACTTGAGATCGACCGCCAGTTTCTCAACATGGGCAAGCTGGTGGTGAGCAAGGCCAGTGGGGTACTGCCTGACGGCAGTCTGTTCGACCTCGGTGCCGAGCGCGAGCCGCTGGGCCTGGACGTACCGCCGAACACCGGCAACACCCCCGTCTACCTGGCGCTGCCGCTGGTCACCGGTAATCACATCGAGAGCCGTCGCCCGGACCAGCGCGACGTGCTGGCGCGCTACGTCGCCTTCGACGAGGAAGTCGCCGACTGCAACGCCGGCGACAGCAGCGTCAGCCAGGTCAGTACTGGCCGCCCGGATTTCCGCCTGCTGCTCGGCGAGCAGCAGAGCGACCAGGGCTACGTGAAGATGAAGCTGTGCGAAGTGCTCGACACCACACCGGACGGGGTGATCAGCCTCGACCCGGAATTCAGCCCGACCTATGTCAACTTCCAGGCCTCCGGCTACCTGCTGAGCTGCCTCAAGGAAGTGATCAGCATGCTCGCCCACCGTGGCGACATCCTCGCCGAGCGTATCCGCGCCACCGGCAAGGTGGGTGGCGCCGAGGTTGGCGACTTCATGATGCTGCAGCTGATCAACCGCTACGAACCGATCCTGCGCCACCACCTGGGCGTCGAGCAGGTACACCCGGAGCAGATCTACCGCGAACTGGTCGGCCTGCTCGGCGAGTTGGCGACCTTCTCCAGCGAGACCAAACGTCCGCGCCTGGAAGGCCGCTATCTGCACAGCGACCAGGGCATGAGTTTCCGCAAGCTGATGGACGCCATCCGCCAGGTGTTGTCGATGGTGCTCGAGCAGCACGCCATCGAGATGCTCCTGCAGCAGCGCCAGTACGGCATCCAGGTGTCGCCGCTGCACGACCACAAGCTGCTCGGCACCTCCAGCTTCGTACTCGCCGCCAGCGCCCAGTGCGATTCCGAAGAGTTGCGCCAGCGCCTGCCCGCGCACCTCAAGGTTGGCCCGGTGGAGCGCATCCGCCAACTGGTCAACCTGCACCTGCCGGGGATCAAGGTCAAACCGCTGCCAGTGGCACCGCGGCAGATCCCCTTCCATTCGGGCAAGACCTACTTCGCCTTGGAGCTCAGCTCCGAGGAACTGGCGCAGCTGGAACGCTCCGGCGGCTTCGCCTTCCACGTGTCCGGCGAGTTCACCGGGCTTGAGCTGAAATTCTGGGCGATCAGGAACTGACCATGACAACCAAGGAAATGGAATACGGCCAGGATGACAAGACGGTCATCCTCAACCGCAAGGGCGAAGCCCGCGCCGAAAGCCCGCTGACCGATTTCAGCGCGCCACCGAAGTTCGAGCAGCTTGAGGAACGCATGATCTTCGCCGCGCGTCTGCGCCCGGCGGAGAGCTTCAACATCAGCCTCAACCCGCTGGTGGCGGCAGCCTCCACGCTGCTCTCGGAAGTGGTGCGGCTCAAACACAGCTTCGAAAGCGAGGACATGGATGCGCTCAACCAGCGCCTGACCCGCGAGATCAAGCTGTTCGAGCACCGTGCTCTGCACGATGGCGCCGAGAGCAGCCAGGTAATGGCCGCACGCTACGTGCTGTGCACCGTGGTCGACGAAGCGGTGGTGACCACACCCTGGGGCAACGAGAGCCAGTGGTCGCAGATGAGCCTGCTGTCCTCGTTCCACAACGAGACATTCGGTGGCGAGAAGTTCTTCCAGCTGCTCGAGCGCCTGTCGCGCAACCCGGTCAAGCACCTGCCGATGCTGGAACTGATGTACCTGTGCCTGTCGCTCGGTTTCGAGGGCAAGTACCGCGTGCTGCAGCGCGGCATGCTCGAACTGGAAGCGGTGCGCGACAGCCTCTACCGACAGATCCGCCAGTTGCGCGGCGATGTGCCGCGTGAAGTCTCGCCGCACTGGCAGGGCCTCAAGGACACCCGCCGACGCCTGGTACGCATCGTGCCGTGGTGGCTGGTGGCGCTGTTCACCCTGATGTGCCTGGTGATGATGTATGGCGGCTTCGCCTGGGTATTGGGCGAGCAGCGCGACACCGTGCTCAAGCCGTATCAGCAACTCGACCCGGCCTCGGGTGTCAGCATGGATGACGTGAAATGAAGAGCTTCTTCGCCAAACTTGGTGCCTTTTTCCGCAAGACCTGGGTCTGGAGCCTGCTGCTGGTGCTGGTCCTAGCCCTGCTGGTGTGGTTCGTCGGCCCTCTGCTGGCCGTCAGTGACTACAAGTTCTGGGAGTCGGCCACCAGTCGTCTGTTGACCATCAGTCTGATCTTCCTGCTCTGGGGCCTGGCCATGGTCTTCGCCAGCTGGCGCGCCACCGCGCGCAAGAAGGCCGAGGAAAGTGACGCCGACGCCCAGGAGCGCCTGCGTCGCGAGGAACAGATCAGCGAAGAGCAGAACGAGCTGCGCCACCGCTTCAAGGACGCCCTGCGCACCCTCAAGCGCTCCAGCCTGTACCGCGGGCGCAGCGAGAAGTGGCGCAACGACCTGCCCTGGTACCTGCTGCTCGGCCCGCAGGGCAGTGGCAAGACCAGCTTGCTGGATTTCTCCGGCCTGGACTTCCCGCTCAACCGCGGCGAAAGCCAGCGTCTGACCAAGGACGTGTCCGGCACCCGCTACGCGGACTGGTACTTCGCCGACCATGCGGTGCTGATCGATACCGCTGGGCGCTACCTGACCCAGCCTGACGCGCAGGTCGACGGCCGCGCCTGGGGCACCTTGTTGGGTCTGCTACGCCAGCGCCGTGCGCGTCCGCTCAATGGCGTGCTGGTGAGCATTCCGGTCGAGCAGTTGCAGGGCGGTAGCGAAGTGGAGCTGGAGACCCTGGCCCGTCAGACCCGCCAGCGCCTGCATGAGATCCACCAGCGCCTGGGCGCCGATGTGCCGGTCTATCTGGTGCTGAGCAAGGCCGACAAGGTACTGGGCTTCGACGAGTTCTTCGACCAGCTGTCACGCGAAGAAAGCGAGCAGGTGCTCGGCGCCAGCTTCCGCAAGGAGCAGAACGCCAGCGATGTGGGCGTCGTACGCCAGGAGTTCGAAGAACTGCTGCGCCGCCTCAACAGCCAGGTGATCCTGCGCATGCACCAGGAGCGCGACACCCAGCGCCGTGGCCGCATCCTCGACTTCCCGCACCAGCTCGGCCAGATCGGCGAGCGCCTGTGCCTGTTCATCGAACTGGCCTTCGCCGGCAACCGCTACCAGCGGGCCAGCAAGTTGCGCGGCTTTTACCTGACCAGTGCACCGCAGTTGAACGAACAACTCGACCCGCTGACGGCTGGTATCGGTCGCAACCTCGGCCTGGCCGACAGCGCGCTGCCGACCTTCCGCAGCGGTCGCGCACGGTTTATCAATCATCTGCTCAGCCGGGTGATCTTCCCCGAGGCCGAATTGGCCGGCCTGGATCAGAAGGAGGTGCGTCGCATCGACTGGGGCCAGCGTGCCATGTACGCCACCGCCTTCGCCGTGCTGGCGCTGTTCGGTGTGCTCTGGGCCAGCGGCTTCTCGGCCAACCACGGGCGTCTGGAAGAGCTACGCGAGATCGCCCAGAAGCTTACCCGCGAGCATGGTTCGATCAATGCGCAGGACGATGCCCTGCAAACCCTCAAGGCGCTGGACAGCAGCTACGCCGCGACCCTGGTGTTCCCACCCAAGGGCGAGGTGTCCTACCTGGAGCGTACCGGCCTGTTCCAGGGCGAGGCGGTCAATCCTCCGGTGTATTCGACCTATCGCGCCGAGTTGGAAAACCTGCTGCTGCCGCGCGTGGCCCGTCAGCTGGAAGCACAGATCCGCGCCAACCTTAGCGACCGCGAGCGTCTGCTCGGTAGCCTGCGTGCCTACCTGATGCTCAACCTGGAAGAACGTCGCGATGCCGACTTCCTCAAGGAATGGGTCGCCGCCGACTGGTCGCTGCGCTACGCCGGCAACAGCCCGGCGCAGCATGGTCTCAATACCCATTTCGCGCGTCTGCTCGACGAGCCGTTCGCGCCCTATGCCCTCAACGCCCAGCTGGTTGCCCAGGCGCGCCAGGTGCTGCGCAGCGAGTCGCTGGCCAACGTGGTCTACCGCATGCTGCGGGAACAGGCGCGTAATCTGCCGGAGTACCGTCTGAGCCAGAAACTTGGCCCGCAGGGTGGGCTGATCAGTGGCAGCGACTACGCCATTCCCGGCTTCTACACCCAGAACGGCTACAGCAAGACCTTCACCGCTCAGGGCGGCAACCTGGTGCGCGAGATCCTGCGTGACAACTGGGTGCTGGGCGAAGGCGAAACCCTCAGTGCAGGGGACCTCGGTCGCCTGATGGTGGAGCTGGAGCAACTGTACTTCCGCGATTACGGCAACTATTGGGGCGAGGCCATCGCTCAGCTTGGCCTGGAACCGATCGGCAGTGCCGGTCGCGGTGCTGCCCTGCTCAACGGCCTGACCGCGGCCAACTCGCCGCTGCTGCAGTTGCTGGTGGAAGTGCGTGACAACACCCGTTTCAAGGGGCTGGCTGAGGCCGCCGACGATGCCGGTGCCGCCGCCGAAGCGCTGGAAGGCGCCAAGGGCAAGCTGGGCAAAGCCGCCAAGCTGGCCAGTGCCGCCGCTGAACAGGCGCAGCAGGCGCTGGCCAAGAACACCCCGGATACGGCGCGCAAGACGCTGGAACGCCGCTTCGAGAGCTTGCACAAGCTGCTCGACGATAACGGCGGTGCTGGCGTCGATCTGGCGGCCAGCCTGCAGGCTCTGGACGAGCTGCAACGCCAGCTGGCCAGCCTGGCCAATGCCGGCGCCAGCGACCAGGCTGCATTCGAGATGGCCAAGGCACGCATGGGCGGCAAGCGTGATGCGATCAATCAGGTACGCACTGCCGCCGCGCGCCTGCCGCAGCCCATTGGCAACTGGCTGGCGCTGTTGGCCGAAGACAGCTGGACGCTGGTGCTCAATGACGCCTACCACTTCCTCAACCAGCGCTACCAGAGCGAGCTATACGCCGCCTACGACAACTCGCTGAAGCAGCGTTACCCGTTCAGCGCGCACAGCGAAAGCGACGTGGCGGTGGCTGACTTCCGCGAGTTCTTCAAGGCGCAGGGTATCGCCGAGCGCTTCTTCGACCAGTACCTGCGCCCCTTCGTCAGTGGCAGCGCCGACGAATACCGCCTGCGCCGCGTCGATGGCCGCGGCCTGCCGCTGTCGCGCGAGTTCCTCCTGCAGATGAGTCGTGCGCAGGTGATCCGCCGCAGCTTCTTCGCCGAGAACCCGGCTGAGCCGCAGGTGCTGTTCAAGCTCGAGCCCTACTCGCTGGACTCCAGCCTGAGTCGCGCCGACTTCCGCTTCGGCAAGCAGCAGCTGGAATACCGCCACGGCCCGATCGTTGCCACGTCTTTCCGCTGGCCAGCGGCGAGCGAGGAAGATCGCACCAGCCTGGTGGTCGAAGAGCTTGGCGGTCGTCGCGTCGGCATCGAGAAGAACACCGGCCCCTGGTCGCTGTTCCGCCTGCTCGACCTGATGGACGTGGACTACCACAGCGGTCGAGACGTGCTGATCCTCAAGGCCAACCTCGGTGGTCTGCACGCCAACTACCTGCTGCACAGTCAGCGCTCGCCGAACCCGTTCGACATCGGCCTGCTGCGCAGCTTCAAGCTGCCGGCGACGCTCTGATGACCGCAGTCGCCAGCGCCTGGCGCAGCGCCGCACGCACTGATACCGGCAAGGTGCGCGCGCGCAACGAGGACGCCTTCCTGGCCCTGCCCGAGCAGGGCCTGTGGGTGGTGGCCGACGGTATGGGCGGGCATCAGAACGGTGCCCTGGCCAGCCGTCTGGTCGTTGAGCATCTGGCCGAGCTGCCGGAAGGCAGCCTCGCCCAGCGGCTGGTGGAGTTGCGCCAGGCGCTGCACCGGCTCAACCATCGGCTCGGCCAGGAGCTGACCGTCACCGCCGATCGCCCGGACACGGTGATCGGCAGCACCGTAGTCGCCCTGTTGCTCGAGGAGGACCGCGCCGCCTGCGTCTGGGCCGGTGACAGCCGCTGCTACCTGTGGCGCGGCGCGCGGCTGTATCAGCTCAGTCGTGACCATTCACTGGTGCAGCAACTGATCGACGAGCAGGGCCTGACGCCGCAGGAGGCCGCGCGCCATCCGGCGGCTCACGCCCTGACCCGCGCCATCGGCGCCAGCGAAACCCTGCAACTGGACATCCTCGAACTCGATGTGCTGCCTGGCGATGTCTTCCTGCTGTGCAGCGACGGCCTCTATCAGGGCGTTTCCGCCGACGAGCTGGGTGCCTGCCTCAACCTGCCCTCGCCGCACCTGGCCGTGGAGCGCCTGTTCCAGCGCGTGCTCGACGGCCCTGCCCGTGACAACCTCAGTGCCGTGGTGATCCGCCGATGACCGAAACCGCCGAAGCCTGTGACCTCACCTACTTCGCCCTGGCCGCCACTGCGGCCAAGGAACCTGTGCGCGAAACGCCGCGCCAGGCGCCGGGCGAGCTGCCCGATGTGCTTGGAGGTCGCTACAAGATCGAGCGCCTGCTCGGCGTTGGGGGCATGGGGGCGGTGTACCGCGCGCGCGATCTGCTGCGCGAACAGTTCGGTGACCCCGAGCCCTATGTCGCGCTGAAGACCCTGAGCGACGACTTCGCCGAGTACCCGGACGCCAACGCCCTGCTCTACAGCGAGTTCGCCCTCACCTCGCGGCTCAACCACCGACATGTGGTGCGCCTGTTCGGCTTCGAAGTGGACACTGCCTGCGAGCGCGCCTTCATCACCCTGGAGCTGATGCGCGGCCTGACTCTGGATCAGCTTCTGTGCGAACGCCCGGAGGGGCTGCCCTGGGAGGAACTGCGCGATATCGCCATCCCCCTGCTCGACGCCCTCGCCTATTCCCACGAACTGGGTGTGCTGCACGGTGACCTGAAGCCCAGCAATGTGATGTTGGCCGACGACGGCCTGCGCCTGTTCGATTATGGTCTGGGCCAGCCTGTGGAGGGCTTGCTGCCTGGTCTGCCACGCCTGTGTCGCAACCGTATTGCCGCCTGGACACCGCGCTACGCCGCGCTGGAGCTACTCGAAGGCGCCGCGCTGTCGGCTGCTGCCGACGTTTATGCGGTGGCTTGTGTGCTGGTCGAGCTGGCCAGCGGGCAACACCCGTTCCGCCGCCTCAGCGCCAAGCAGGCCAGGAGCATGGAACTGGACAGGCAACTGCAACGTCCGGCGCAGGTGCCGCTGCATTGCTGGCAGGCTCTGCGCACTGCGCTGGCCTTCGAGGAAAGCAAGCGGCAGATCGGTTGCAGCGAGCTGCTCGACGCGTTTCGCCGGCCACCGGCTTCGCGTCTGCAGCGCTGGCTGGGCAAGAAGGCATAACAGGCTGTTGAAAAGGACTCAATCGAAAGGATACGCACATGTTCAACCCGGCCAACGAAACCCATTTCAGCCTGAGCATCGAGGGCGTCGAGCACGACCTGCAGGTGCTCGAATTCAGCGGCCGCGAGGCCATCAGCCAGCCCTATCGCTTCGACGTCGAGCTGATCAGTGAACGGCCGGACCTCGACTTGGCCAGCCTGCTGCACCAGCGCGCCTTCCTCGCCTTCAGCCCCAATGGCGACGGCATCCACGGCCTGATCCACCGGGTCGAGCAGGGCGAGTCCGGCAAGCGCCTGACCCGCTACCACCTGGCCATCGTGCCGCAGCTTGCGTACCTGGCGCACCGCACCAACCAGCGCATCTTCCAACACCTGACGGTGCCGCAGATCGTCGCCCAGGTGCTGGAAGAGCACGGCATCGTCCAGGGTGGCTACCAGTTCCAACTCGGCCCCACCGTCTACCCCGAGCGCGACTACTGCGTGCAGTACGACGAGAGCGACCTGCACTTCGTCCAGCGCCTGTGCGAGGAGGAAGGCATCCACTACCACTTCCAGCACAGCGCAAGCGGCCACGTGCTGACCTTCGGCGACGACCAGACCGCCTTCGCCAAGCTTGGCCAGCCCACACCCTATATCCAGGACAGCGGCATGACCGCCGACGACCCGGTGATCAAGCGCCTGGCCCTGCGCCTGGAAACCCGCACCCGCCGCACCACCCGCCGTGACTATGATTTCGAGCAGCCACGGCTGCTCCTGGAGGCGGCCTACCAGGGCGAGCAAGCCGGCGAGAACGACGGCCTGCCCGATCTGGAAGACTACGACTACCCTGGCCGCTACACCGACCGCACGCGCGGCAAGCACCTGGCCAAGCGCGCCCTGGAACGCCACCGCGCCGACTACCAGCAACTGGAAGGCCAGAGCGACCAGCCGCGGCTGGTTACGGGGCACCTGCTGGAGATTTCCGAGCATCCACGCAGCGACTGGAACGACCTCTGGCTGCTCACCGAAGTGCTGCACGAAGGCAAGCAACCGCAGGTGCTGGAAGAGTCGATCACTAGCGATTCGATGTTGAGCAAGGGGGCGAACGCGCTCCTGCACGGCGTGACCGGTAAGGCGCAGTCCGCCGCAGACGAGGACTTTCGCCAGGGTTACCGCAACCGCTTCCTCGCCACCCCCTGGAACGTGCCCTACCGCCCGCAACTCGCTCACCCCAAACCCCGCGTGCTGGGCAGCCAGAGCGCCGTGGTCACGGGGCCTGCCGGCGAAGAAATCCACTGCGACGAATACGGCCGGGTCAAGGTGCAATTCTTCTGGGACCGGGAAGGCCAGGCCGACGAGAAAACCAGCTGCTGGCTGCGCGTCAGCTCCAGCTGGGCCGGCGATCGTTACGGCGCCATCACCATCCCGCGCATCGGCATGGAAGTGCTGGTCACCTTCCTCGAAGGCGACCCTGACCAGCCCTTGGTAACCGGCTGCCTGTATCACGCCGAACACGTCGTGCCCTACGACCTGCCCGCGAACAAGACCCGCAGCGTGTTCAAGACCCTCAGCAGCCCCGGCGGCGGTGGCTACAACGAACTGCGCATCGAGGATCGCAAGGGCGCCGAGCAGATTTACGTGCATGCCCAGCGCGACTGGGATGAGAACATCGAGCACGACCAGAAGATCCGCGTCGGCAACGAACGCCACGACACCGTGGAGAAGAACAGCTACACCGAACTGCTGGCCGAGGAACACCTCACCGTCACCGCCGACCGCAAGGTCGAGGTCAAACCGCAGGATCACCTGACGGTGGGCACCGACCAGCACATCAAACTGGGTACCGCACAACTGACCAAGGCGGGCCGCGAGATCCACCTCAAGGCGGGTCAGAAAATGGTCATCGAAGCCGGCATCGAACTGACCATCAAGGCCGGCGGAAGCTTTATCAAACTCGACCCCGGCGGCATCACCATCAGCGGCCCGTTGGCCCGCCTCAACGCTGGCGGCTCACCGGGCAAGGGCTCGGGCATCGGCATCAAACCGCCCGTACTGCCAGGCGCGGCGGATAGTGACAAGGCGGGGAGTTTGTTGGAGCAGGCGCAGCCGGGTGAGTTGATTAAGAAGTCGAGCAAGCGTAAACGCGCGCTAAATTTCTCCGGTTGAGACAGGGATAAACGCCGGGTATCCAGACAGCCGGCAGTCAGGTATAGGACGCATTGAAGATGGCCGAGAATAAACCGATCAACTGGGCTTATCCGTTTCCCAGCAAAGAGACGAACAGCAATTCGTTACAACTGCTGACCCATATGGCTAAGGCTAAGGGCGGCTACTACCCGACCGGCGAAAATGGCCTTTGGCATGGAGGCGTGCATTTCGACGAGGGCACTGCTGCCGTATTCGATCAGTCGAGTGTGCGCTGCATCGCCGATGGCGAGGTGATTGCCTATCGTATTGATGAGCGCTACCCGGTAAGTGAGTTCACGGATGAAATCCCCCGCATTAAACGAGCACCGTTTTCCACAGGGTTCGTTCTGGTCAAACACACTCTTCAACCGCCACAGCCCAACACGGCCGAGGGAAGCGAAAGCGAAGAGCAAAAGCCCCCGAGGCTGACCTTCTACAGCCTATATATGCACTTGCAGGATTGGGAGAGTTATCAGGCCAAACCTGATCTGCCACGACCAGCGTTTTGGGAAGCCAAGAGTTATATTGTAAACACCCAAAGCGGAGGCCTAGGCGTCCGTGCGAGCTCCGATATCAAATCCGCCAGACTGTCTGAACTCTCCAGGGGAGCAGAGATAACGGTGAGCAGCGCTGAAGGTGAGTACGTCAAACTTGTCAGCATCATCAGCGGGACAGCAAATCCAGCCCTCACTGCCGATGGCGAAGGCAATCTTCCCGGCTATATTTCCTCCAAGTTTCTGAGCCCTCGGAGTGAGCCCAAAGAGCCAGGCACGGTCGTCGTTCTAGGCGAAGGTATCTCGATCAATGCGGGTGAGTTAATTGGCCACCCTGGTACTTATCAAAACCACAATGACGCGGCTCATCCGCTTGTACACCTTGAAGTGTTCAGTTGCGAAGACGTGCCCGGCTTTATCGCCCAGAGTCGTGCGTGGGCAAATCGGTTGTCTGACGATCAGAAAACAATGCTCAAGGTCTACAAAGGCGCCAGCAAACTGATCGCACATCGGGAGGGTATCAACGCCGAGAGCCCTCCTAAGCTCAGTGACACGGGCAGCCAGATTGGTGTCGACCTGATCATTCCCCAGGCGCTTTTGGATGGTCTGCCAGCAGCGAACAAGATTCAGGTCAAAACTTCTGTTGAAGGCAGCGCCACGCCTAGCACAACCTACTGGTGGCGGCTGGATGGATTGTTCGCCGACGAAAACGGCAATCCCATCGACGGCTGGTTAGCCGAACAAGACATGATCACCACTCGTCATAGCCCTTGGGAATGGCTGGATTTCCAATGGGTTGAGGACACCGGAACACCCTTGGAGAAACTGGCCTATGCCTTCAACGCCAGGGGCATGCTGAGTACGGACGAACAGCACAACTATCGCGCCCAGATCAGCAAGGCTGATGGCGGCCCAATCGTGGCGCTTGCCCGTCTATACGACATCGTCGATAGCGACAAGGATGGCGTACTGACCAGCAAGGAAATTCAGACTGCTCTAGAAAAACCTTGGCATGCTCAAGTATTTGGACAGTTAATTGTCAAATATGAAAGCGAGTGGTTTTGGAGCAAGGCCAAGTGGGATGAGCTTGATCCACTGCTGGCCGATGAGAGCGGCCAAAAGAGCCCAGTCTGGGAAGTGGAAAAACAGCGGATTAAAGATCTAAGTTTCTTGGAGACTATAGCTAAAAAACATGGAATCGCCGACTGTGGAAAACAGTGGAATTTTCATCCTCTAGGGCTACTTGGGGTAAATTTACCCAGCAGCGACGAGGATGATATTAAGTGGCTAAGAGTGCCAAGAGGGCAGTTAACCTTTGACGTAGAAGGGAATGATATTGACGGCTCCATACACTTTAGTCGGGTCGCACACTGGCCGCCAGTAGGAAACTCCGGAGTAACACTGGGTAGAGGTTACGACATTGGACAGCAGCCCAATGTTAGAAGTGATTTGGAAAGCGCTGGAATTAATGGCAATTTCTTGTCATGGATTGTAGGTGGGCAAGGAAAGAGAAAGTCAGCAGCTCGCGACTACTTGAACTCCGCAAGCATTGAAAACCGCAAGCATAGGATCACAAGGAAGCAACAATATATACTGTTTGTATACACATACAAACTCATGGAGGATGACGTTATAAAGATTAGTACTCGAGATTCCACCCTTGAGAGGTATCTACCCAGCATGGTTGGTCGTGGAGTTGAAGCATGGGAGAATATAGACGATCGTATAAAAGACCTTATGGTAGACCTTCGTTATCGAGGGGATTACAAGCCAGAAACAAGGGAGAAGATACAAGAACACTGCTACAAAAATGACCTTGCTGCGTTGAAGCTTGCAATGAGAGATGAAGCTTTTTGGGTTTCGACACACGGCGTTCCGCCTGAGAGATTCAAAGAAAGGAGGCAATACACCGATGGATTATAAAATATTTTTTTACTTCACCTTGCTTTTCTCAAACTTGGCACAGGCTGACCTGTACACAGAACTTGAGCAGCAGAAAGAAATTGAAAAAAAATTAGAGATTGAATTAAAAAAACAAGAGGATTCTTCATTAAAAGCATACAAAGAAATTCTAGAATTTGTAAGCTCATCAAATCTTAATCGCAACGAACAACTCAAGAGGCTAGAGTCAGCTAATAAGGCATGGGATAATTTTATTAAATTCACTTGCAATGCGAAGCCCCTTGAATCCATCGGAACTAGAGCTGAGTATACAAACATCCTTCAATGCAAAATAAAAGGGCACAAAGAGAAGAGGCTTTACTTTAATTCATTGATATGATCATAAATTATCTACTAACACTGAGCAGGCTGCGCTCGCACTTTATGCCATGAAGAGCATGCCATCTGCCATATTGTTGGCGGTGGCGAAGCTGAGTGCAACACGGTTATTGAATTGCCGTTGGAGTAACGTGCTGCATCGCTATGGCCTTCTGCATCGAAAAGGGGACACCCATTTGCCGGTCTCCTCACTCCCAAGTAGGCGCAAAGCCAAATTCTCAACATTTTCCGAATCCGGTTCTTTAAAAACAGATCGAACTCACGTGGCGTCTTCTGACGCCACGTGCGGCCATCAGCCAGCCCTATCGCTTCGACGTCGAGCTGATCAGTGAACGGCCGGCCCCGACTCTGCCAAGCGTATCAAGGCGCTGATGGCACGCTTTCAGCCGCGTGAGCTGTACGAGGTTCCCAAAGGCCCCGGCTTCTGCTTCCCCTACGGCTTTATCGCCGATGATGGCAAGACCGCTTACAGCATCAAGAACAGCCTGCGCTTTACCAAAACGCCCAATGTGATCTTCACCCTGCTCACGGCCTCGTCCAACGACCCTTGGCAGACCCTGCCCACGCAAGGTACCTATGACAGCGACCACCGCCCCGGCTATGACGCCGAGAAATGGCGGAAAACCTCGCTCATCGAGCGCATTCAACTCGGCAAACGCCTGGCTGGCCTGGAGGGCTGGCGCCTGGATCCCAAGCCGGGCTCCGGTGAACAGGAGCGAGCCTGGTTCGCCCTGGCGCATCGAGGAGGCACGACTTCGCCCTTGATGGCGGTACAGATATTCACCTTTCAGAAAGGCACGGACAACTTGCCCGAACTGACGCCGCCACCAGAAGAGGTCATCCCTCGTTTCAAGAAGCTCAGTGAAAGTATTCGGGAAGACTTGGTGCAGTGAGCAAGCACATGCCGATGTATGCTGTCTCCTGAAGGCCCTCTGTTTACGAAGCAGCGCGCGAGAAGGGGAACAGATCTACTAATCGGACGATAATCGTTCGGCCCAAAAATAAACCTGTTCCCTGGTAATCCTTTTGAAATCAGCGTCGAGCTGCCGCCAAGGCCCGCTTCAAAGCCTTCGCCTCCCTGAACACCCTCTGCTCTACCAACTTCCCATCCTCCAACTGCAACCACAGCACCTCACCCTCGCCAGCCAGGTAACGCGGGGCGATGCGGGCGTCGCGGTCGAGGAGGATGCGGTAGTTGTAGCCGCGCATCTTCGGCAGGGCGAAGAGGGTGGCGATGATGCGGGGCATGCGGCTGATATCGGCGAGGAAGACCGCGTGGCGCTCGTCCAGGTAGCCCTTGGGCTTGCCTTCCAGGGCAGCGTTGACCAGTTTGGCGCCGTCCATGTCGCGGGCGACCAGCAGGATGCGGGTCTCGTCGTTCAGGGTGTAGGGCACGTCATGCTGATCCAGCAGCGTCCAGGGTGCCAGGCGTTCGCCGGGCTCCAGAGCCAGTACGGCGGTAGACAGCAGGCACAGCAACAACAGGGCGGCAGCTTTCATGCGCAGACTCCAGAGCGATCAGTAAAGGTCTTCGTCGGTCACCAAACGCACTTCGCCCGCTTCCATGGCGTAGGCAGCGTCGGCCAGGTCGTTGTTGACCTGCTCCACCTTAAGCTCGCCGCTGACCCACAGTGGGGCGTAGATGTCCTCGAGCGGGATGCCCTTGGGATAGCGCACCAGCACCAGCTGGTTGGGCGGCGGTGGCGGCACATGGATGCAGGCGCCCGGATAGGGCACCAGGAAGAACAGGGTGCTGTTGCCTTTCTCGTCGTTCTCCAGCGGTACCGGGTAGCCGCCCAGGCGAATGGCCTTGCCGTCGAGTTCGGGCACGGTCTTGGCGGAGTACATCACTGCCGGCAGATCCTGATCCTGCTGGCGCAGGCCGCCCTCGCTGTAGAAGGTGCTGTCGCCTTCAGGACTGTCGTGGTTGATCTCGGGCATTTCCTCGAGGGCCTTGCGGTCTTCGGGTGGCATCAGGTCGAGCCAGTCGGTTTCCGGCAGTTCGGCGTGGGCCAGGCTGGTACAAAAGAGCAGGGCGAGCAGCAGGTGGCGCATGGGGTATGGCATCTCGTGGAGGCGTTAACGAGGAGCCGACAAGTCGGCTCCTGAGCGAGGCTTGTCAGCCCTTCTTGATCGCGCCGTAGATTACCAGCAGAACGATGGCGCCGATCACTGCGCCGATAAAACCGGCGGCCTGTCCGGCCTGGTAGATGCCCAGCGCCTGGCCGCCATAGGTAGCGGCGATGGAGCCGCCGATGCCGAGCAGGATGGTCATGATCCAGCCCATGCTGTCATCGCCGGGTTTGAGAAAACGTGCGATCAGCCCGACGATCAGGCCGATGAAGATGGTGCCGATAATGCCCATTGGCGTGTCTCCTTGATAAGTGCCGCTCGTGCGGCAGGCCCGTCATGGGACAAGTCAATGGGGCTATCAGTTCGCCTCGTCTGGCGGCAGAACGCCATAACGGTGGTAGATCAGGGCAACTTCGCCCTCTTCACGCATGCGTTGCAGCTCAGCGCCAAGGCGGTCGTAGAGTTCGCGCCGGTCGCTCTGGTAGCGTTTCAGCGATGCGCCGAAGTGGTTGCCCAGTACCTGCTGGTGAGCGTAGTGCGCGTAGCTGTAGGCGCGAAAGTTCATGGCCTGGAATTGCGCCTCCATGGGTAACACGTCGATCACCGCGATGGTGTCCAGGCGCCCAGCCCGGAACATCGCGGCCAGTTGCGCATCGTCGCTGGCATAGGCGCGACCGAGCATGTCATCGCTGTCGAAAGGTTCGAAATAGGCCGTACCGCGTTTGACGCCCAGAGACAGGTCGTACAGATCCTCGTAGCGGCTCAGTCTGGCCTCTTCCCCCGGGCGTACGACGAAGCGAACGTTCAGTTGCTGATTGCCGATGCTGGGCAGGAAATGGATGTACTCGCGGCGCTGTTGAGTGAGCAGCACGCGCGGCACCAGGTCGACTCGTCCGGAGCGCAGGTCGTCAAGACTGCGCAGGAAGGGCGCTTCACGCCACTGCAGCTCCACTCCGACACGGTGTGCGGCCGTTTCCAGCACGCTGATCAGCGGGCCGCTGGGCAGCCCGTCGACAGCACGCATCTCCGGTGGTCGTTCACGAAAGTCGACGCGCAGCACCTCTTGCGCGCCCACGCAGGTCAGCGTGAACAGTAGCGGCAGTAAGGAAAGAAGACGCTTCATGGGGGGCTCTTGAACGACCACCGTCGTTCAAGAGTCTAGCTGCGAATCGATCTGTCAGACTTTGGCGATCAACGCCTGAACGTCGGCGATACGCGCATTCAGGTTGGCGCGGTCGGCGCAGCGCAGGGTGGCATGACCGACCTTGCGCCCGGCCTTGAAGGCCTTGCCGTAGTGGTGCAGATGGCAGTCGGCAACGCTGATCACCTTGTCCACCGGCGGCACCGAGCCGATGAAGTTGAGCATGGCGCTTTCACCCAACTTGGCGGTGGAACCCAGCGGCAGGCCGGCGACGGCGCGCAGGTGGTTCTCGAACTGGCTGCACTCGGCGCCTTCGATGGTCCAGTGCCCGGAGTTGTGCACGCGCGGGGCGATCTCGTTGGCCTTGAGGCCGCCGTCCACCTCGAAGAACTCGAAGGCCAGCACGCCGACGTAGTCGAGCTTGTCCAGTACGCGGCCGACGTAGTCCTCGGCCAGCGCCTGCAGCGGATGATCGGTGCTGGCGACGGACAGGGCGAGGATGCCGCTGTCGTGGGTGTTGTGCACCAGCGGGTAGAAGCGCGTTTCGCCGTCACGGGCGCGCACGGCGATCAGCGATACCTCGCCGGTGAAGGGCACGAAGCCCTCGAGGATGCACGGCACGCTGCCCAGTTCGGCGAAGGCGCCAGTGACGTCTTCGGGCTTGCGCAGGACTTTCTGGCCCTTGCCGTCATAACCCAGGGTGCGGGTCTTCATCACCGCCGGCAGGCCGATGCTGGCCACCGCGGCGTCCAGATCAGCCTGCGACTGGATGTCGGCGAACTCGGGGGTGGGGATGCCCAGCTCGCGGAACATGGACTTCTCGAACCAGCGATCGCGGGCGATGCGCAGTGCCTCTGCACCCGGATAGACCGGCACGAACTGCGAGAGGAAGGCGACGGTTTCGGCCGGCACGCTCTCGAATTCGAAGGTGACCAAGTCGACCTCGTCGGCCAGCTGGCGCAGGTGATCCTGATCGCCGTAGTCGGCACGGATATGCTCGCCGAGCGCCTGCGCGCAGGCGTCCGGCGCCGGGTCGAGGAAGGCGAAGTTCATGCCCAGCGGGGTGCCCGCCAGGGCCATCATGCGGCCCAGTTGGCCGCCACCGATCACACCGATTTTCATAACAAAGCCCCTTTTCAGCAGGTGGCGAGACCAAGCAGTTGAACGCTGCCCGCAGCGCAGGAAGCGGAGTTTACGCCGGTAAATGAGCATTCCGAGCAGCGCACAGCGTTCAAATGCGCCGTGTCGCAGCCCCTGATGGAATGGGCGTCAGGCCTCGCGCGGGTCCGGGTTGCTCAGCACGGTATCGGTCTGTTCCTGACGGAACTGCTTCAGCGCTGCATGGAACTGCGGGTGCTGGTGACCGAGGATGCTGGCGGCCAGCAGGGCGGCGTTGACTGCACCGGCCTTGCCGATGGCCAGGGTGGCGACCGGAATGCCGGCCGGCATCTGCACGATCGACAGCAGCGAGTCGACGCCCGAGAGCATTGACGACTGCACCGGTACGCCGAGCACCGGCAGGTGGGTCTTGGCCGCGCACATGCCCGGCAGGTGAGCGGCGCCACCGGCACCGGCGATGATCACCTGAATGCCGCGTGCTTCAGCCTCTTCGGCGTACTGGAACAGCAGGTCCGGGGTGCGGTGGGCGGAGACCACCTTGACCTCGTGGGGAATGCCCAGCTTGTCCAGCATCTCGGCGGTGTGGCTAAGGGTGGACCAATCGGACTTGGAGCCCATGATCACGCCAACCAGTGCGCTCATCGTCGTGCCTCTTCTCTCGGGCGCCTCGCGGCGCGTCAAAAACCAACAAGCCACGCGGGCGGGCCAGCGTGGCTTGTCATGATTCGTTGGCCGGGTGCTGCCGGCCGAAGGCCGCGCAGTATAACGCAAAGCCACTGCTGGCGGGCAGTGGCGATGACCGTTTGTCATGCAAGCTGTGGCAGAGGGTGAAAACCGCCTAAACCTTGCTCTGGAGCAATGCCGGGGTGGGCTGCGTGCGCACACTGGACAGACACTCGCATGCAAGAGGAACCGCGCATGAACCGGACCATGAAAGCCGCAGTCGTCCACGCCTTTGGTGAGCCGCTGCGTATCGAGGAGGTGAAAACCCCGCTGCCTGGCCCCGGGCAGATTCTGGTGAAGATCGAGGCCTCGGGCGTCTGCCATACCGACCTGCACGCCGCCGAAGGCGACTGGCCGGTGAAGCCGAGCCTGCCATTCATTCCCGGCCATGAAGGGGTCGGCTACGTGGCAGCGGTCGGCAGCGGCGTCACGCGGGTCAAGGAGGGCGACCGCGTCGGCGTGCCCTGGCTGTACACCGCCTGCGGCTGCTGCGAGCACTGCCTGACCGGCTGGGAAACCCTGTGCGAGGGTCAGCAGAACACCGGTTATTCGATCAATGGCGGCTACGCCGAATACGTGCTGGCTGACCCGAACTACGTCGGCATTTTGCCGAAGAACGTCGACTTCCTCGAGATCGCGCCGATCCTCTGCGCCGGCGTGACGGTTTACAAGGGCCTCAAGGAAACCAGGGCGCGCCCCGGCCAGTGGGTGGCGATCTCCGGTATCGGCGGCCTCGGCCACGTTGCGGTGCAGTATGCCCGCGCCATGGGCCTGCACGTGATTGCGGTGGACGTCGACGACGCCAAGCTGGAACTGGCGCGCAAGCTCGGCGCCAGCCTGACCATCAATGCGCGCAAGGAAAACCCCGCCGAGGTGGTGCAGCGCGATATCGGCGGCGCTCACGGCGTGCTGGTCACTGCGGTGTCCAACGCTGCCTTCGGCCAGGCCATCGGCATGGCACGCCGGCACGGTACGGTGGCCCTGGTCGGCCTGCCGCCGGGTGACTTCCCCACGCCGATCTTCGATGTGGTGCTCAAGGCCATCACGATCACCGGCTCGATCGTCGGGACTCGCGCCGATCTGCAGGAAGCGCTGGATTTCGCTGGCGAGGGTTTGGTCAAGGCCACGGTGCACAGCGACAAGCTCGACAACATCAATGGCATCTTCGATCAAATGCGCGGTGGGCAGATCGAGGGGCGGGTGGTGTTGCAGTTCTGATTCGAGCAAGGCCACGGACTGGCAACTTTCCTACAGAACGGACGCGGACGGGCGCACAGATCGCCGCCAGGCGGCGGGCTATACTGTGCGCTCTTCATCCGAACAAGGACGTGTCGTCATGAAACAGTACGTTTCGCTCGTTGCCCTCTCCCTGCTTTCCCTTCAAGCCGCTGCGCTGGATCTGGCCAAGCATCCGCAGGTATTCGATGCCGGCCAGGGCGTGAGCCTGGCGCTGGCCCCTTCCGCCGACGGCACGCAGGCGCTGGTGCAGGTGCGCGGCATCAATCACCCGCTCGACGAAGTGGTGTTCCTTACCGACGTTCGCGAGCTGGGCAACGAGCAGCGCGACTATGGCATCCGTCTCGATGGCCGCGACTACAACCTGCTGAACAAGCGCCGCGCCTGGAGCGGCGAGAGCTACCAGCTCAACCTGCCGAACACCCAGGGCTTCGAGCTCAGCTACAACGAGGACAAGACCAAGGCGCTGAAGCCGAAGGATCTCCTGGCGATTTACCAGAAGCAGGAGAAGGATGGCCTGCAGGCGCGCCTCGCCGCCTTCGACCGCAAGCAGCGTGTTGCCGATTACAGCGCGCGCCTGCAGGAGATCGACGGCGAAGCCTCCAAGGCCTGCGCCACCCCGCTGAGCACCAAGGTGGACTGGAGCGCGATGTCCGATGAGCAACTGATCGGCCTCAGCGTGCCGAGTTTCTGCGGTGAAGTGGTCAACCAGATGGCCTACCTGTGTGGCAAGAACGACCGCTACAAGGCTGAGGCCAAGACCCTCAAGGGCGTCGACTGCCGTTTCGGCGAAAGCATGAAGTTGCGCGAGCAGGACGGCCAACTGCAGTTCACCATCCTCAAGGATGAACCGAATCAGGGCGACTTCATCAACGCCATTCTGCGTAATCGCTGACCAAGATCCCCGCCTTCGGGCGGGGCCTCACCCCTCATTGTCGAGCAGTTCGAATGCCGTCAGGCGGTCGATCCCCTGGCCCATGAACAGGTTGAAGGGCCGGCCAACTTCTACCGCGAGGTCGGCACAGCGCTCGTGATAGCCGTCGCCCAGCAGCGTGTTCTGCCCGATCAGCACGTATTTACCCATGCTGCCGATCTCGAATACCAGTTTCTTGATGGGGCTGGTCAGGTAGTCATCGTTGTCGATGATCACCTCTACCTGACGTTCGTCCACGGCCTTTTGCAACTGCGGATCGCTGAAGCGCAGCCTGGCTGGAATGCGTACGTTCTCCGAGTCCAGCGCGATCTCGCCCATGCTGCCCGGATGCTCTTCATCGCCCCAGTTTCGGGCGCGTTGAAAACTCAGCGCGGGCAGTTGCTCATTCAGCTTCACCTCGATACGGCAGAACACTTCCTCCAATGAAGAAGGCCGGCCGAACGCGCTGCTTGACCATGAAAGGCTGGCCCTGGGCGGTGAACGAGGTGCGCAGCGGCATCGGCAGCTCGCCTTCGATGCCGGTGATCTCGAGGGTGGCCGGCCAGTGTTCTCGGGCCTGCAGGATCGGAGTGAAACGCGCGGTCAGGGCTTCACGCTGCACAGGCTCCAGTGGCTCGGACTGCAGCCTGACCATGAGCGCCTGTTCATCACCATCGACCAGGCTGTAACGCAGATGGCCCGGACGATAACCCAGCTCCTGGAAGAGCCGCTGCAGGCTATCGAGATAGGTGCCTTTTATGCCGGCGCCTTCACGAATGGATTCGTCGAATCGCAGTTTGACCTGGGGCTCTTGTCCGCAGGCGGCGAGTAGCAGGCAAGCGGGCAGCAACGCGGTACGCAGCAGGGATCGCATAGGATTTCTTCCTTGAAAACGGCAGCGGACTTTAGCACGCCCAAACTCTGGCTGACCTTGCGCCAGTACACGACGCAGGCCTGAACGCATCGGGATGTGAAAAGTGCAAGGCATGTTTTTTGCGTTCTTTTGCGCATCTGCACCGACGGAACGCATCATGCTGCACGCCCCACTGACCACCCTGCATGTGGTTTCCCTGATCCTCCAGCGCTTCGCCGAGCAGCCCGAACTACGCCCGCAATTGCTGGCTGGGAGCGGCATTGGTGCGGCTGATCTGGACAATGCCGACGCGCGCATCACCCGGGTGCAGGAGCTGCAGGTGTGCGCCAATGCCCTGGCCCTGCGTGCTGATCTGGGACTCGACCTGGGGCGCAGCCTGCATGTTTCCTCCTATGGGCTGCTGGGTTACGCCGCGCTCTCGGCTGCCACCTTTGGTGACGCCTGGCGTCTGTTGCTGCAGTACCCGGCGCTACTCGGCACCTATTTTCGCCTCGACATGCAGGTGGAAGGTGAGCGGGCCTGGATCTGCGCCAGCGGTTACCGCGATGCCGAGGCGCTGGAAGTGTTCAACGTTGAGATGTGTCTGGCCTCGCTGAAGCTGATCGGTGACGAACTGCTGCGCCAGCCGCTGTCATTGGAAGGCGCCGAGTTCACCTACGCTCGGCCAGACTACGTCTCGCGCTATGCGCAGAGCTTTCCCTGCCCGCTGCGTTTCTCGGCGCAGCGCAATGCCTTCGCCTTTCCCGCCGCGTTGCTGGAGCGCCGCCTGCCGCTGGCCGACAGCGTGACCCACGGCGACATGGTGGAACGCTGCCGCCGTCTGAACGCCGAGTTCAGCAGCCGCCAGGCCTGGCTGGAGCGGGTGCGCCAGTTGCTCGCCGCGCAGTTGGCCGAGCCGCCGGGGCTGGAGAACCTGGCGCAGCAGATGCATTGCTCGCCGCGTACCCTGCGCCGTCACCTGCAGGAGCTGGGCACCAGCTACCAGGGCCTGCTCGACGAGCTGCGCTTCGAGCGCGCCAAGGCGCTGCTCAGCGAGGAGCAATGGCCGGTGTACCGCATCGCCGAAGTGCTCGGCTTCAGCGAAACCGCCAGCTTCCGCCATGCCTTCCAGCGCTGGAGCGGCGTGCCGCCGAGCCGCTTTCGCGCGTAGCTCGGATGTAATTCGAAGGCACTGGCGCGGGCCTGTGGGGTACGGATCGCCGGCAAGCCGGCTCCTACGAAATGCCCGATTCCCCTGTAGGAGCCCGCTTGCGGGCGATGTGTGACGATCACCGAAACCGTGGGAGCGGCTTCAGCCGCGATAAAGGCTCGCCGCTGAAGCGCCTCCCACAGGCGTCGCTCATTCATCCGCCTGCACGTTGCGGTACATCTGCAGCCGCGCTGCTTCATGCAAACCACGACTCAGCGCCAGCAGGCGCTGGAACTCTTGCGGGTGGCGCTCGGCGACGTTGTCGCGCGGGGTCGGCGAGCGCAGGTCGTGCAGGCTCGGCGAGCTGCCGTCGTGTTGCATCTGCACGAGGAAGTCACGGGTCACCGCCCCGATCACCGGGAAGGTGCCTTCCTGCAGCACCAGCGGCACCACGCGTTCGCCTTCCGGCGCCGGCAGTTGCAGGTCGCGGCCGAGGCCGCCGTTATCGAAGGGCACGCCGACCAGCCCGGCCACCGTCGGTAGCAGATCGGCCAGGCCTACGGCTTCGTCGAACTCGCGCGGCGCCAACCATTTCGGTGCATGAATCAGCAGCGGCACGTTGTTGCTCTCCAGCCCCAGTTGCTCGAAGGCTGGCGCCATGTGCGGGATCTGGCTGATGCGGGTGTTGTGGTCGCCGAAGAAGACGAAAATGGTGTCGTCGTAAAAGCCCTGCTCCTTGGCCAGCTCCATCAGGCGGCCGATATTGAAATCCAGCAGACGCACCGCGTTGTACTGCTCGACGCTGCGCGAACCGGCCTGCTGCACTTGCTCCAGCGGCAGGTCGAGCGCTTCGAAGCCGTCGTTGTCCTTGGGGATGGTGAAGGGCCGGTGGTTGCCGGAGGTTTGCAGGTAGGCGAAGAACGGCTTGTCCTTCGGCAGGGCGCCGAGAATCTGCGAACTCTCCTTGAAGAAATCCAGGTCGGAGATACCCCACACGTCCACCTGTGGCGACTGCCAGTGGCGTTCCTCATAGAGCTGCACACCGTCGATGCTTTGGCGGATCAGCGCATTGATGTTGGCCCAGCCGGCGTTGCCGCCGATCATGTAGAACTTCTCGTAGCCTGGCAGGGCGTTGATCAGCGTGCGTTGACGGGCGATCAGCGGGTTGCGCGTCGCCGTCTCCTGGCGCGACACATCGGGGATGCCGGTGATGCTCGCCCACACCGTCTTGGCGGTGCCGGTGACCGGCACGTAGAAGTGGCGGAAGAACCAGCTCTCCTTGGCCAGCCGATCCAGATTCGGCGTCGGGTTCAGCGGGTTGCCATAGGCGCCCACGGCGCTGGTGCCGAGGGATTCGAGCATGACGAAGACCACGTTGGGCGGGCGCTCGGCCTGGATGCGATGCGCCTGCAGCGGCTGGTGACGGAAGAAGTTCAGCGCCTGCGCATCGCGCTCGCTGACCCCCAGGTAATCGGCCACCACCTGGTAATGCTCGCGCGTGGCGGCCTCGTCGAAGGCGGCGGGTTCGAGCTTGAGGGTGTCGAAGAGAAACAGCGCCGGATTGATCCCGAGCGCACCGATCTGGCTGTTGCCGCTGTAGAAGGCGTCGCTCCAGCGCAGCGGCACCGGGTTCTCCAGGTTCAGCGCGCTGGCGCGGCCGAGCAGGCCGAAGAAGACCAGCACGCCCACCACCGCCGCACCGCCGATTGCCGGCAATACGCCGACTCGTCGTGCTTGCGGTCGATCCAGGGTGACGCGCTCCAGGCGCAGCAGCGCCCAGGCCCACAGCACCACACCGGCCAGCCAGGCCAGGGTTATCCACAGCACCGGATAGGTCTGCCAGAGCATGCCGGCGGAGATCTGCGCATCACCGGCAAAGCGCAACACCGTGGCATTGAGGCGCACACCCAGGTAGGCGTAGTGGCCGAAGTCGATGATGTAGAGCAGGCCTAGCGCGGCCACGGCCAGCAGCAGATAGCCGCGCAGCAGCCAGCGCACCGCGCGAAAGCGCGCCAGGCGCAGCCTGGGCAAGGCCAGCAGGATGCCTGCCGGCAGCATCAGCAGCAGGGCCAGGCGCAGGTCGAAGCGCAGGCCGATGCCAAGGGTGAGCAGCACGTCCGGGTCGCTGACGCTATCGACAGCGGAGAAACCCAGCAGAAACAGCCCGCGCAGGGCGGCGAAGAGTACGAACAGCAGCGCCGTCAGGCCTGCCAGGTAATGCAGGCGGCGTGATTTCAGCCAGCTCATGCGAGTTTCCTTGTCGGTCGGATCATCAGCCAGCGCACGCCGGCGCTCAGCAACGCGCCCAGGCTGTAGAGGGCCAGGTAGGGGTCGATCAGGTAATCCCAGTAGTTTTCCGAGGCGCCCAGGCGCAGGGCGAAGGCCAGGGTCGCCAACACCAGCGCCAGTGCACCGAGCCAGCTGCGTTGGAGGATCAGCACCGCGCACAGCAGGCCCAGCACCAGCAGCATCGGCCGGGGTTCGAAGCCCAGCTGGTACGGGTCGGCATAGCTCAGGCCTAGTGCCGCCGGGTAGAGCAGCACAGCCAGACCGGTGAACAGCGCCAGGCTGGCCAGGCGATCACGGGCGCCGGCGTGCGACAGGCCAAAACGGCATAGCGTCGCCCAGCCAAGCAGCACCAGGCTCACCACTGACAGGTCGCCGATATAAGTGCGCAACTGCAGCGCCAGGCTGATGCCTTGGACCGGCACCAGGCTGAGCAGCAGGCAACCCGCCAGCAGGATGCCGCGCTGCGTCGCAGTGCGCGTCATGCGCGCGAAGATCAGAAATACGAGCAGGGTGAAGGCCAGATGCGGCAGCCAGAAATCAGTCATGTGGGCGGCGCTCCGAGAGCCAGGCCTCGTTGAAGCTCAGGTGCTTGATGAACATGTCGTTCCACGAATACACCAGGTGGTAGGCGCCTTCGCGGTCACGAGTGAAGTAGGGATATTCGTAATCGAAGGTGCAGCCCTCGGCGCTGCACATGCGCGCGCTCACTCGTTCGAGGAACTGCGCCTGCTGCTCCGGCTTGCCGCCGCTGGCGCGGAATTTTTCACTGACCACGGCCGGGAATTCGTCTTGCGCAATCGGTTCGCCCCAGGGGTTGGGGCTTTCATCCAGCTCGCCGAGAGTGCGCCAGTTGGCCAGGTTGGCGTCGGTGGCATAAAGGGTCAGGCGAAAGCGCCCATCTTCGAGGTCGTTCATCGCCACCAGCAAGCTGCCGTCCGGGCGACCGACCGCCGCCAGGGACGAGTTGGGGTTGCTCGGCTCGACCGGCTGCGGATAGCTCCAGCTGCGCCCGGCATCCTCGCTGTAGCTGGCCAGCACGCGGTGATGCTCCTCGCCGGCATAGCGCAAAAGGGCCACGGCGCGGCGTTCGCCCAGCGCCACCACGGTCGGTTGCAGGGAATCTCGCCCCTTGCCGATGCGGTACTTGCCCAGCACTTCGCCAGCGGCGCTCAGGTGCAGGTACTCGGGAAACTTGCCGAGAAACTCGTGATACACCGGCAGGCCGATGCTGCCGTCGGCGTGGAATACCGGCGCGGCGCGCACCAGGGTGCTGATGTTGAGAAAGGGGCTGGTGACCAGTTGCCGGGGCGCCGACCAGGTTTCGCCAAGGTCGTCGGAAACAATGGCATTGACCGCGCTACCGGCCCAACCTCCGAGCGACACCGAAACGTAGAACAGCCACAGGCGGTTGTCCGGCGCCAGGCTGATCACCGGATTGCCAAGCTTGCGGATGTGCTTGCCGACCGCGCGCTGGGTCGACTCGCGGCTGGCCAGCACACGCTCGGCGCTCCACTGGCCGCTGCTGGCATCGAAGCGTGCGGCGCGAATCTGTACGTCGGCGGCACCTTCGCGAGTACCGGCGAACCAGGCTGCCATCAGATCGCCGCCGGGCAGGCCGGTGATCGAGGCGGAATGGACGAAATCCTCCAGATCGGAGGAGGCGAAGTGCGCGGCCATGGCCGGTGACGCATCGGCTGGCGCCGGTGGCTGGCTGGCGAAGGGCGCCAGCGCGTGGGGGGCAGCGCCGAACCAGGCGCAGGCGAACACCGTGGCAGCGCCCAGCAGCAGGGCGCAGGTCTTGAGGGTCGAGGTCATGTTCGGTGGTTCAGGGGTGTCTGGGCGAAGCCAGGTGCGAGCTGGCGACTTCTTCTACCGGGCGGGCATCGACCGGGTCGTAGTAGATCTCCAGCTTGCGGCCGTTGGCATCGAAGCCATAGATCTCGTAGCAATTGCCGGGGGTGATGCGGAACTTGGTGATCTGCACGCCCTGGCGCTTCATCTGCTCGCGGAACTGCGACTCGGGCATCCAGGCGCTGCGGTCTTGCCGAGCGCAGTCGGTATCAGCGAGTGCGGCGCTGGATAGTGCAAGCAGTGCGAGCATCGTCAGGGCGCGAACGGGGCGGCGGGCCGGTGTCGACATGCTCGGCATCCTTTGGCGTGGCTGATGGTAAGGGGCTTGGCCCCAGGCAGGTTGCCACCATCGGCCGCCAGGCTTAAGGAAAGCTTAAGCATCACGGGTTGTTACATTTACCTGCCGTGGGTGGTGGGGAGATTCATGGCCTACCCTCCCTGGCGGCGACCCGGCGGGCAGCGTCGCTACGCGCTGTTAAAAAATCGCTCTCGGCTATTTTTTGGCCATTTCGATCCCCTTTTGGCCGTTGCCAGCGTTCTCGATTCGCTGCCAGCGGGCGAACAATGCAGGCACAACAACGAGCCTGGAGCGCTTTGCATGCTCACCTACTACAGCGACGACCACCACCTGCATCACGGCAAATGCGAGCTGATCGACGGGCAGCTGATGCCCTGCTTCGAGAAGCCGCAGCGCGCCGACCACATCCTTGCGCGCGTCAAGGCTCGCCAGCTCGGCGAAGTCCGCGCGCCCAAGGATTTCGGCCTGGCGCCCATCGAGCGCATCCACAGCAAGGCCTACCTGGAATTCTTCAAGGGCGCCTGGGCGCGCTGGCAGGAGCAGGGCGGCAAGGGCGATCTGCTGCCTTTCACCTGGCCGGCGCGCACCCTGCGCCGGATGATCCCCAATGACCTGCATGGCCAGCTCGGCTACTACAGTTTCGATGGCGGCGCGCCGATCACTGCCGGCACCTGGCAGGCCGCCTACAGCGCTGCCCAGGTCGCGCTCAGCGCCCAGCAGGAGATTGCCAACGGCGCCCACAGCGCCTTCGCCCTGTGTCGTCCGCCAGGCCATCATGCCGCCGGCGACCTGATGGGCGGCTACTGCTACCTGAACAATGCCGCCATCGCCGCACAGGCCTTCCTCGACCAGGGCCGCAAGAAAGTCGCCATCCTCGATGTCGACTACCACCACGGCAACGGCACCCAGGACATCTTCTACCAGCGCAGCGACGTGCTGTTCGCCTCGATCCACGGCGACCCGGCCGAGGAGTTCCCGTTCTTCCTCGGTTACGCCGACGAACTGGGCGAGGGCGCCGGCGAGGGCTACAACTTCAACTACCCGTTGCCGATGGGCAGCTCCTGGGAAGCCTGGAGCGCGGCGCTGGAGCAGGCCTGCCAGCGCATCGCCGACTACGGCGCGGAAGTCGTGGTGGTGTCGCTGGGCGTGGACACCTACATGGAAGATCCGATCTCGCAGTTCAAGCTCGACAGCCCGGACTACCTGGCCATGGGCCGACGCATCGCCGCGCTGGGCCTGCCGACGCTGTTCATCATGGAAGGCGGCTACGCCGTGGAGGCCATTGGCGTCAACGCGGTCAACGTGCTGGAAGGCTTCGAAGGCGCCTGATCGGCGATCAAATCTGCCAAAACAAGAGCAACATTTCAGGGGTGAGAAACGATGAAAGCCATCAAACAGATGCTCGGCGTCGCCCTGTGCAGCGCCACCCTGCTCAGCGGCGCGGTGCAGGCCAAGGAGCTGCGCGTATACAACTGGGCCGACTACATCCTCCCGGAGGTGCCCAAGGACTTCCAGAAGGAGTCCGGCATCCAGATCACCTGGGACACCTTCGAGACCAACGAGGCGCTGGAAGCCAAGCTGCTCACCGGCAACTCCGGCTATGACCTGGTGATCCCGTCCAACCAGTTCCTCGAAACCCAGATCAAGGCCGGCGTATTCGCCCCGCTGGACAAGTCCAAGCTGCCCAACTGGAAGAACCTCGACCCGGTGCTGCTCGGCCTGCTGGAGAAGAACGACCCGGGCAACCAGTACGGCGTGCCCTACATGTACGGCACCGTGCTGATCGGCTACAACCCGGACAAGGTCAAGGCTGCGCTCGGTGACGACGCGCCGGTCAACAGCTGGGACCTGGTGTTCAAGCCCGAGTACATGGAGAAGCTGAAATCCTGCGGTGTGGCCATGCTCGACTCGCCCACCGAGATCATCCCCATCGCCCTGCACTACCTGGGCCTCGACCCCAACAGCGCCAACCCGGCCGACTACGACAAGGTCACCGAACTGCTGCTGAAGGTGCGCCCGTACGTGGCCTACTTCCACTCCGCCAAGTACATGACCGACATCGCCAACGGCGACATCTGCGTGGCCATCGGCTACTCCGGCAGCTTCTACCAGTTCGCCAACCGCGCCAAGGAAGCCGGCAATGGCGTGACGATCAACTGGCGTCTGCCGAAAGAAGGCGCGCCGATCTGGTTCGACACCTGGGCCATCCCCAAGAGCGCGCAGAACGTCGACGAGGCGCATGCCTTCATCAACCACCTGCTCGAACCCAAGGTGATCGCGCCGATCAGCGATTTTCTCGGCTACCCCAACCCCAACGTACCGGGCATGCAGCTGGTGGGCGCGGAAATCGCCGACGACCACGACCTGACCCCGACACCGGAGCAGCAGAAGTCGCTGTACGTGGTACAGCCGCTGCCGCAGAAGATCGAGCGTGTGCGCACGCGGGCCTGGACGTCGATCAAGTCGGGTAAGTGATTCGTCGCTAAAGGCTCGCGGCTGAAGCGGAATGCCGCCCAGCCGCTCCTACAAACGCGATGCTTCTATAACCGATGGTGCCCACGCTCTGCGTGGGCACCTGCGTTTGTGACGCTCTGCGTCATGTTGGGAGATGCTGGCTACTGTAACTATGGCAACGGACGCAGAGCGTCCTCGGCTGCGTTCCCACGCGGAGCGTGGGAACGATCAATCAAGTCGGGTAAGTGAGCGGCCCTGAAAGCTCGCGGCTGAAGCCGCTCCTACGGAACACCGCACAAGCTGTAGGAGCGGCTTCAGCCGCGAATGCCTTACCCGCAGGGCGCTCAGCCACCCACCTCTCCCGTCTCCAACTTGCGCCAGAGCAAACGCACCGCGGCCTTGCGTACCAGGGCGCAGCGGTACAGGCGGATTTCCAGCGGGATCTGCCAGTGCTCGCCACCGCAGATCGCCAGCTCGCCACGGCCCAGTTCGGCGGTGACCGACAGCCGTGGCACCCAGGCCACGCCCATGCCCTGCAGGGCCATGCTCTTGAGGCTGTCGGCCATGGCGGTTTCGTACACGGTGGTCGAGCGCAACGCGCGCTGACGCAGCAGCAGGTTGACCGAGCGGCCGAGGAAGGCGCCGGCGCTGTAGGCCAGCAGCGGCACACTCTGCCCGCCGTCGAGGTCGAACAGCGGCGTGCCGGCTTCGCCGACCGCGCACACCGGCAACATCGAGGTGGCGCCCAGGTGCAGCGAGGGGAAGATCGCCGGGTCCATCTGCAGCGCGGCATCGGGGTCGTAGTAGGCGAGGATCAGGTCGCAGGCGCCTTCACGCAGTGAATGCACTGCTTCGCCGACGTTGGTCGCTACCAGGCGGGTGGTCAGGGGCAGGCCTTCGCGCCGCAGGCGGGCGATCCATTCGGGGAAGAAGCCCAGCGTCAGCGAGTGGGCGGCAGCAATCGACAGCATCTCGCCCTGCTGACCTTCCAGATTGTGCAGATGGCGCACCACTTCGCCGAGCTGTTCGACCAGGCTGCGCGCGGTGACCAGAAACAGCCGGCCGGCCTCGGTGAGTTCGACGGGCGTGCAGGAGCGGTCGACCAGGGTCAGGCCGAGCATGCCTTCCAGACTGCGGATGCGTCGGCTGAACGCCGGCTGGGTGACGAAGCGCTTCTCCGCGGCCTGGGAGAAGCTGCGGGTGGCGGCCAGGACGATAAAGTCCTCCAGCCATTTGGTTTCCAGGTTCATCGCAGGCTCCCGAGGCTTGCACGAGGCGTAGGGTGGGTTAGCGACGCTGAACGCGGTTCGGCAGACGCAACTGCCGTGGTGCGTCGCGTAACCCACCAGACGATGGTGGGTTACACCGCGTCTCGAACGACGTGATGTTCGACAATGGCAGCATGCGGCTAACCCACCCTACGTTTGCCGCTATCCCGCAGTCACATCGACATTATGCCGATTGTGCATAGGGCAGCAAGTAACGGCATTGGTAGCGAGACGGTCGGGGCCCCTATTCTATGGGCATCGCGGCACTCGCCGTATTTCCCAAGAGCCATCTCTATCATGTCCTCTGCTGCATCTGTTCGCGTCGAAAAAGACCTGCTCGGCACCCTCGAAGTCCCTGCCGATGCCTATTACGGCATCCAGACCCTGCGCGCCGTGCAGAACTTCCGCCTGTCCGGCGTGCCGCTGTCGCATTACCCGAAGCTGGTGATCGGCCTGGCCATGGTCAAGCAGGCTTCGGCTGACGCCAACCGCGAACTGGGTCATCTGTCCGCCGCCAAGCACACGGCGATCAGCACCGCCTGCGCACGCATCATCCAGGGCGAGTTCCACGAGCAGTTCGTGGTCGACATGATTCAGGGCGGCGCCGGCACCTCGACCAATATGAATGCCAACGAGGTGATCGCCAACATCGCCCTCGAGGCCATGGGACATGAGAAGGGCCAGTACCAGCACCTGCACCCGAACAACGACGTGAACATGGCGCAGTCGACCAACGACGCCTACCCGACCGCCATCCGCCTCGGCCTGCTGCTCGGCCACGACAGCCTGCTCGGTGCGCTGGACAAGCTGATCCAGTCGTTCGCCGCCAAGGGTCTGGAGTTCGGCCACGTGCTGAAGATGGGTCGCACCCAGCTGCAGGACGCCGTGCCGATGACCCTCGGCCAGGAATTCCGCGCCTTCGCCACCACCCTCGGTGAAGACCTGCAGCACCTGAAACTGCTGGCGCCGACCCTGCTCACCGAAGTCAACCTGGGCGGTACCGCGATCGGTACCGGCATCAACGCCGACCCGAAATACCAGGCCCTGGCGGTCAAGCGTCTGGCCATCATCAGCGGTCACCCGCTGACCCCGGCTGTCGACCTGATCGAAGCCACCAGCGACATGGGCGCCTTCGTGCTGTTCTCCGGCATGCTCAAGCGCACCGCGGTCAAACTGTCGAAGATCTGCAACGACCTGCGTCTGCTCTCCAGTGGCCCGCGTACCGGCATCAACGAGATCAACCTGCCGGCGCGTCAGCCGGGCAGCTCGATCATGCCGGGCAAGGTCAACCCGGTGATCCCTGAGGCGGTCAACCAGGTGGCCTTCGAGGTTATCGGTAACGATCTGGCCCTGACCATGGCGGCCGAAGGTGGCCAGCTGCAGCTGAACGTGATGGAGCCGCTGATCGCCTACAAAATCTTCGACTCGATCCGCCTGCTCACCCGCGCCATGGATATGCTGCGCGAGCTGTGCATCGACGGCATCACCGCCAACGAGGCGCGCTGCCGTGAACTGATGGAAAACTCCATTGGTCTGATCACCGCGCTGAACCCCTACATCGGCTACGAGAACGCCACCCGCATCGCCAAGGTCGCTCTGGACAGCGGGCGCGGCGTGCTGGAGCTGGTGCGCGAAGAGCAGCTGCTGGACGAGGCCACCCTGGCCGACATCCTGCGCCCCGAGAACATGATTGCCCCGCGCCTGGTTCCGCTGCAGGGCTGATTGATCGAATGACACGCGCCGCCCCTTTGGGCGGCGTGTTCATTTCCGCCCTCGAGCCTGTTCATGGGGCGGCACCGCTGAAGGCCGCGCAGACGGCCCCACAACAACGACAATCCGGGTGTACAACCACATGAGTCAGAGCAACACCGCTTCCTCTTCCTTCCTTGCGCGCGTGCCGTTGTGGCAGCAGATCCTCGTCGGCCTGGTGCTCGGCGTGGTCGTCGGCATGCTGTTCAAGAGTCTCGCCCTGGGGCTGGCGCCGGTCGGCGCGCTGTTTCTCAACGCGATCAAGATGCTCATCGTGCCGCTGGTGTTCGTCTCCCTGGTGGCGGGCATCACCGCCATGAGCGACAGCGCCAAGCTTGGCCGCATCAGCGTCAAGACCATCGCCATCTACCTGATCACCACTGCCTTCGCGGTGAGCATCGGCCTGGCATTCGGCACCCTGTTCAGCCCCGGTGAAGGCATGAACATGGTTGCCAGCGGCAGTGAAGAGGCCAAGCAGGCGCCCTCGCTGGTGCAGATCCTGGTGGGCCTGGTGCCGACCAACCCGGTGACCGCCTTCGCCGAAGGCAACATCCTGCAGATCATCGTCTTCGCCATCGCCCTGGGCGTGAGCATGAATCTGGTTGGCGAAAAGGCTGCGCCGGTGGTCCGTCTCTTCGACAGCCTGGCCGAGGTGTTCTACAAACTCACCGACCTGGTGATGCGCTTCGCCCCCATCGGCGTGTTCGCGTTGATCGCCGGTGTGGTCGCCTCCCATGGCATCGAGGTGCTGCTGCCGCTGGCCGGGGTGATCGGGGTGATCTACCTGGCCAGCATCGCCCATATGCTGCTGATCTACGGTGGTCTGATCGGCGGCCTGGCGCGTCTCAGCCCGCTGCGTTTCTTCCGCGGCATCGCCCCGGCGCTGGCAGTGGCCTTCAGTACCTCGAGCAGCTCCGGCACCCTGCCGGTGTCCATCGAGTGCGCGCGCAAGAACCTCGGTGTGTCGCAGGGCGTAGCCGGCTTCGTGTTGCCGGTGGGCGCCACCATCAACATGGACGGCACCGCGATCTACCAGGGCGTGCTGGCGCTGTTCATCGCCCAGGCCTTCGGCATCGACCTGAATGCCGGTCAGTACCTGATGATCATCCTCACCGCCACCCTGGCTTCGGTCGGCACCGCCGGTGTGCCCGGCGCCGGTCTGATCATGCTCGGCCTGGTGCTGACCTCGGTCGGCCTGCCGCTGGAAGGCGTGGCGCTGATCGCCGGTATCGACCGCATCCTCGACATGGCGCGCACCACGGTGAACGTCGCCGGCGACCTGATGACCACCACCCTGGTGGGCAGCAGCGAGAAGGAGCTGGATCGCGAGATCTACAACAGCGACAACGCTGCCTGAGCAACCGCTTTCATAGGAGGCCTTCACCAGCCTCAACCTTCAGGGATGGCCTCGGCTATCCCTTTTTTTGTGGCCTGCCATCCCTCGCGGCCACCCTTGGGCGCCTCTAAAAACTACCTGCGTTGTCATCGCTGCGTTGAAAGCAGGCTCAGAATGCTCATTTACAACACGTAAAGTCGAGCGCGACTCCGACCGTTTTTCGCCTGTTTTTGCGGGGCCGCCATCGGTATTGCGCTGACTGCCTCGCCAACGTTTTTAGAGGCGCCCCCTTCGGGCCGTCGCAAGCGACGTCAAACCTGCTCCCGGCAGTTTTTTGTCTGCCATTCAAGGGTGGCTGCCGTAGCGTGCGCCGCGCGTACCGCCGATTGGCCTGCGTTACAGCCTCCAGGCCCGGCGTAGCGTCTGCACCGCCTCGATGATCTGCGCCTCGGGCACCGCAGCAAAGCCCAGCACCAGCCCGGCGCGGGCGTCATCAGCCGTCTCGCTGCCGGGCAGCCAGTAATCGCTCAAGGGGTTCATTTCGATGCCAGCTACGCGTGCGGCGGCAATCAGCTCACGCTCACGAGCCAGACTCTCGACCCTGATACTCAGGTGCAGACCAGCCTCAACCGTCGGCAGCGGCGAGCATCCGGGAATCGTCTGCGGCCAGGCCTCGATCAGAGCGTCGCGGCGGCTGCGCGCAGCCTGGCGCATGCGCCGCACATGGCGCTGAAAATGCCCGGCAGCGATGAATTCGGCCATCACCGCCTGGGTGCCGACCTCCGAGTGGCGTATCTCCAGCGCCTGGCGCCTCGCGAAGCTTTCGGCCAGCGCGGGCGGCAGCACCAGATAGCCCAGGCGCAGCGCGGGAAAGGCGAGCTTGCCGAAGGTGCCGACATAGATCACCCGCTGCTGCTCGTCCAAAGCTGCCAGCGGTGCGAGCGGGGTGCCGCTGTAGCGGTACTCGCCGTCGTAGTCGTCCTCGATGATCCAGCCATTCACGCGCTTGGCCCACTCCAGCAAGGCCAGGCGTCGCGGCAGCGACAGGGTGACGCCGGTGGGGTACTGGTGCGCGGGCGTGACATAGGCCAGCCGGCAATCGTTCAGACGCTGCAGGGCGTCGACGTCCAGGCCGTCATGGTCCACCAGCACGCCGCACAGCTGCGCGCCGGCCACGGCGAAGGCATGGCCCGCCGCGCGGTAGCCGGGGTTTTCAATGGCCACACGGTCGCCCGGTTGAATCAGCAATTGCGCGCAGAGGCTGATGGCCTGCTGCGAGCCGCAGGTGATCAGTACCTGCTGCGCCTCGCAGGTCAGGCCGCGGCTGTTGCGCAGGTAGGCGGCGATGAGTTCGCGCAGCTGCAGGTCGCCAGCGGGGTCGCCATAGCCGAGTCGTGCCAGCGAGGGTTTGCGCCAGAAGCGCGCCTGCAGACGTGCCCAGGTCTCGAAGGGGAACAGGTCGAAAGCCGGCACGCCGATACGAAAGGCGCGCGGTGCGCCCGCGGCGGGCATCGCCAGGTGATGGCTCTGCAACAACTGCAGTGCCGGGCTGGCCGCTGCCGGGGCGACGGCTGCTATGGCGGCAGGCCGACGGCGCGTCAGCTCGGCGACGTAGGTGCCATCGCCGACCCGCCCGTTCACGTAGCCCTCGGCATACAGCTGGTCCAGCGCGCGGGTCACGGTGTTGCGCGAGATGCCGAGCAGGGTGGCCAGCTCACGGCTGGCCGGCAGGCGCGTGCCACTGGCCAGGCGGCCATCGAGGATGCGCTCGCGCAAGGCCTGGTAGAGCTGGCGCGCCAGGCCCTGACCGGGCTGCAGATGAATGCCGGAAAGATCGAATGGCAGGGCGGGCGAGCGCTTCATGATTGCTAAATTGGCTCTATCGAAGTCGTCAGCAATGGATCTTACGTCAGGCCAATATCCTGCCTAGCATGGCCCCATCACGCCAGGAGAAAACGTCATGTACTGCCCCGCCACCTTTCGCCAGGACGACCTGGCCAGCCTGCATGCGCAGATTCAGGCCAGCGGCCTGGCCATCGTGACCAGCAGCGGTGCGCAGGGCCTGCAGGCCAGTCATCTGCCGCTGCTGCTCGAGCCTGGTGAGGGCGATTTCGGCACCCTGTGCGGCCACTTCGCCCGCGCCAATCCGCATTGGCGTGACCTGGCCGCCGGCGCCGAGGCGCTGGTGGTGTTCAGTGGGCCGGACGCCTACGTGCACCCTGGCTGGTACCCGGCCAAGGCCGAGCACGGCAAGGTGGTGCCGACCTGGAATTACATCGCCGTGCATGCCTGGGGCCGGGCCGAGGTGTTCGACGAGCCGGAGCGCCTGCTGCAACTGGTAAGCCGCCTCAGCGACCGTCACGAACAAGGGCGCCCGCAGCCCTGGGCTGTCAGCGATGCGCCGCGCGATTACATCGACGCCATGCTGCGCGCCATCGTCGGCTTCGCCCTGCCGATTCGCCGACTCGAAGGCAAATGGAAGCTCAGCCAGAACCGTTCTAGCAACGACCAGGCCGGTGTCCGTGCGGGTCTTGCCACGTCCGCCAGCCTGCGCGATCAGGAACTGGCGGCGCAGATGAAACCCACCGACTGACCCCCACAGGAATACCCTAATGCTCGACATCCGCCCCATCACCGCTACCGATCACGCCGCCTGGCTGCCGCTCTGGCAGGCATACCAGCGCTTCTACCAGGCCGAGATCCCGGCAGAGACCAGCGCCCTCACCTGGCAGCGTTTTCTCGATCCGGCCGAGCCGATGCACGCCGCCCTGGCCTGGCAGGACGGCGATGCGGTCGGCCTGGTGCACTTCATCTACCACCGCAGTTGCTGGACGAGTGGTGACTACTGCTACCTGCAGGATCTGTTCGTCGCCGAGCACATTCGTGGTGGTGGCATCGGCCGCGCGCTGATCGAGCACGTTTATGCCGAGGCGCGCGCCGCTGGCGCCAGTCGCGTGCATTGGCTGACCCAGGAAAGCAACTACCAGGGGCGTATGCTCTACGACCGCATCGCCGACCGCTCCGGTTTCATCCAGTACAGGAAACTCTTCTGATGACGCGTGATCTCGCTCATTGGCAACCCCGTCCAACACCGGACCAGCGCACCTTGCAAGGCCGTTTCGTGCGTCTCGAAGCACTCGATGTTGTGCGGCATGGCGATGATCTGTGGCGCGCGCTGCAGGGGCCGGACCCGGCACTTTGGGATTATCTGCCCTACGGTCCCTTCACCGAGCGAGGCGTCTTCGATACCTGGCTGGCCGGCAATGCGCAGAGCCGTGATCCGCTGTTCTACGCGGTGGTCGACCTGGCCAGCGGCCGCGCCCTGGGGCTGTTCAGCTACCTGCGTATCACCGCGCAGGACGGCAGCATCGAAATCGGCCACGTCGCCTTCGGCGCGCCGATGCAGCGAACCCCGGGCGCGACCGAGGCGGTCTATCTGCTGGCGCGCCACGCCTTCGACGATCTCGGCTATCGCCGCCTGGAATGGAAGTGCGATGCGGCCAATGCCCGCTCGCTGCGCGCCGCCGAGCGCTTCGGTTTCAGCCAGGAAGGGCTGTTCCGTCAGCACATGGTGCGCAAGGGCCGCAACCGTGACACGGCCTGGTTCTCCATCATCGACGGGGAATGGCCAGCATGCCGCGAGGCCTTCGAGCGCTGGCTGGCGGTGGACAACTTCGATCAGGCGGGGCGGCAGAGGCAGCGCCTGGAGGCGCTGCGGGGGTAACGCCCTACTCCATCTCGAACAACCCATCACGCAGCTGCGCGCCGCCCAGGCGCTGGCGGATGTCGTCGTCGATGCGTGGGTCGTCGGGGGCGTAGAGCATCAACTGGCGATAGGCGTTGACCCGGTTGATCTCGTTGCCCAGGTACTGCCAGACCACGCGGGTGCAGGCCGGTGTGCGCCGGTCGCCGCTGGAGACGCCGGTCTTGATGCCATTGAGGCGGATGATGCGGCTCTTGAAGCTGGGAATGAGAATGGTCTGGCTCATTTCGTTGCCGGTAAGCGACTCGTAGTCCACCAGAAACAGGCGGTCCTGCAGGAAGAACGCCGTGCCCAGGTAGCGACAGCGCACCCAGTCTTCGCTGCCGCCGCGTGTGGGTTCCTGGCGCTCCTGGCGTTCCTGGCGCTCGAACAGGTAGTTGCCGCGCTCCTCGCGCAGGTGCACCAGTGACAGCAGCACATGCCCCGGCACCGACATGCAGTTGGAGTATTCGAAGTAGTAGCCGCAGTAGCGCTCCATCGGGCTGGCCTGACGGCGCAGTGGGGCGAACAGGTCTAGCAGTGGGTCATTGCCGCTGTGCTGCTGCGCATCGCCGCTGCGGGCGCCGATCAGGCGGGTGAACTGCTCGGCCGGCATGGCCAGCTCGAAGGGTTCGACGCCAAAGAAATCGCAGATACGCTTGAGGTTGTGCGTGGTCGGTCGGCTCTGCCCGGCCAGGTAGCGGTTGAACTGCGCGCGGTTGATCGCCAGCTTGCGGCATACCTCGGCAATCGAGCGGTAATGGCTGCAAAGCAATTTCAGATTGCTGCCGAGGGAATCGGACATATGGCCGCTCCAGCTGATGCGAATGACGCGATTCTAGCATCAACTCGCATCAGGTCGCCGCGACCTGCGAAATTGTCCCGCACGGCGCCTTCACCAAAGATTGCGCCACCCGCCCGGCGCGGCGCATTCCCATTCAGAACAACAAGAGAGAAAGCCTCCATGCTCGATCTTCTCAATGACCTCATCTGGAGCAAGCTGCTGATCGTGATGCTGATCGGCCTTGGTCTGTTCTTCACCATCGCCTCACGCTTCGTCCAGTTCCGCTACTTCGGCAGCATGTTCCGTATCTTCAGCGAGGCATTCCAGCGTCAGCCGGGCCAGCTCAGCTCGTTCCAGGCGCTGATGCTGTCGGTGGCTGGCCGCGTGGGCGCCGGCAATATCGCCGGTGTATCGGTGGCGATTATGCTCGGTGGCCCGGGCGCCATCTTCTGGATGTGGATCGTGGCCCTGGTCGGTATGGCCACCAGCTACTTCGAGTGCTCGCTGGCGCAGCTGTACAAGCGCCGCGAGGCTGATGGCGGCTACCGCGGCGGCCCGGCCTTCTACATTCAGCACGGCCTCGGCCAGCGCTGGCTGGGTATCGTCGTATCGATCCTGCTGCTGGTGACCTTCGGTTTCGGCTTCAACGCCGTGCAGTCGTTCACCGTCGCCAGCTCGCTGCACGACACCTTCGGCATCCCGACCCTGGCCAGCGGCATTGCCCTGACCGTGGTAATCGGTCTGATCATCTTCGGTGGTATCAAGCGCATCGCCAAGTTCGCCGACGTGCTGGTGCCGGTGATGGCCTTCTCATACCTGGCCATGGCGCTGCTGGTAATCGGTCTGAACATCGCCGAAGTTCCAGCCACCTTCGCCCTGATCTTCAAGAGCGCCTTCGGCCTCGAGCCGGCCTTCGCTGGTGGTATCGGCGCGGCCATCATCATGGGCGTCAAGCGCGGCCTGTTCTCCAACGAAGCCGGCCTGGGCAGTGCGCCGAACGTGGCCGCGGTCGCCGAGGTCAAGCACCCGGCTGCGCAGGGCATCGTGCAGTCGCTCAGCGTGTTCATCGACACCCTGATCCTGTGCAGCTGCACCGCGCTGATCATCCTGCTGTCCGGCGTGTATCAGCCGGGCATGGAGCAGGCCGGTGTGGTGCTGACCCAGAGTGCCGTTGCGGCCGTGGTCGGCGAGTGGGGCCGGGTGTTCGTCAGCCTGGCGCTGCTGCTGTTCGTCTTCACCACCCTGATCTACAACTACTACCTGGGTGAGAACGCCCTGGGCTTCTTCAGCCAGAAGCGCGGCCCGGTGATGATCTACCGTGTGCTGGTGGTTGGCCTGGTGCTGTGGGGTTCGGTGCAGGATCTGGGCACCGTGTTCGCCTTCGCCGACGTGACCATGGGTCTGCTGGCCATCGCCAACCTGATTGCCCTGGCGCTGCTGTTCAAGGTGGGCCTGCGTCTGATGCGCGACTACGATAGCCAGATCAAGGCGGGTGTTGAGTCGCCGGTGCTGGACGCCAAGCAGTTCGCTGATCTGGACCTCGACCCTGCCGTTTGGGGTAGTCAGCCGGGTAAAACCGCCGACCAGGCGGAAATCGGTGATCGCGTCTACCAGCGTTGATCTGACTCAGATGGAAGAAGGGGGCGAGGCCCCCTTTTTCTTGCCTGCCAGCTTTGGCAGCCATTGTTCGGGCAGTCGTAAGCGACGTTGCGAATGTCGCGCAGGCCCGTGAATTGTGAGGAGAGCCCATGGCGACCCCAGAAAAACTCCTGGTGCTGTACACAGGCGGCACCATCGGCATGCAGATGAGCGCGGACGGCCTGGCGCCGGCCTCGGGTTTCGAGGCGCGCATGCGCACCCAACAAGCCAGCGAGAACGCCAACGAACTGCCGCAATGGACCTTTCGCGAGCTGCTGCCGCTGATCGACAGCGCCAACATGAACACCGGCCACTGGCTGGCGCTGCGTGACGAGATCGTCACCGCCGTGCAGACCCATGGCCACGACGCCGTGCTGGTACTGCATGGTACCGATACCCTGGCCTACAGCGCCGCCGCGCTGAGCTTCCTGCTGCTCGGCCTCGACGTGCCGGTGGTGCTGACCGGCGCCATGCAGCCGGCCGGTGTCGATGGCGGTGATGCCTGGCCCAACCTGTTCGGCGCCATGCGCGCGCTGTATCGCGGCGTCGCGCCTGGCGTGCACCTCTACTTCAACGGCCAACTGCTGCATGGCGCACGTTGCTCGAAGTTGCGCAGCGACGCTTTCGATGCCTTCCAGGTGCTGCCGCGTCAGCGTCAGGCCGAACGGGCCACGGTCGATGCGCGGATCGACTTCCGCCAGCCGCGCCAGCCGGTCAATCTTGCCGTGCTGCCACTGCATCCGGCGGTGCAGGCCGGGCAACTGCAAGCTCTGCTGGCCAGCGGCGTGCAGGGGCTGCTGCTGGAGTGCTACGGCAGTGGCACCGGCCCGGCCGGCGATGCGCAATTGATGAGCGTGCTGCGTGAGGCGCATCAGCGCGGTGTGGTGCTGGCGGCAATCAGTCAGTGCCCGCAAGGCCATGTGCAGTTCGGTGTGTATGCGGCCGGCAGCCGTCTGGCCGAGGTCGGCCTGGTGTCCTGTGGCGGCATGACCCGCGAGGCGGCACTGGGCAAGCTGTTCGCCCTGCTCGGCGCCGGTTTACCACAAGCTGAGGTTGAACACTGGCTGGCGCGCGATCTCTGTGGTGAGATGAGCGACTGATCCACCTGCCCGAACAGAGGAAGGACGATGAGCATCGAAATTCGCCCTGTAGTCGCTGCCGATCACCAAGCCTGGTTGCCCTTGTGGCAGGGCTACCAGCGCTTCTATATGACCGAGATTCCAGCCGAGACCAGCGCCGTTACCTGGCAGCGCTTTCTCGACCCCGCCGAGCCCATGGGCGCCGCCCTGGCCTGGCAGGGTGACCAGGCCATTGGCCTGGTGCACTGGGTCATCCACCGCTCGACCTGGACCACCGGCGACTATTGCTACCTGCAGGACCTGTTCGTCGCCAAGGGCCAGCGCAGTGGCGGCGTTGGTCGTCAGCTGATCCAGCATGTCTACGAGCAGGCGCGTGCTGCCGGCTGTTCACGGGTGCACTGGCTGACTCACGAGAGCAACAGCCAGGCCAAGCTGCTGTACGAGCGTATCGGTGAGCGCTCGGGATTCGTGCAGTACCGCAAGCTCTTGTAGGTGGGGGCGAGAGAGGGAGGTTGGCATGCATTGCGCATCGCCAGTGCTCCCTCGTCTTCAAGCTGACAGCCATGAACAAGCTCGACAACGCTCTGCTGAATATCCTGATCAAGGACTCGCGCACCTCTTTTGCCGATATCGCTCGCCAGCTCAATATATCCAGAGCCCACGCACGGACTCGGGTACAGGCCCTGGTCGATACCGGCGTCATCGAGAAATTCACCGCTGTGGTGAATCCGGAAAAGCTCGGCAAGGGTATTTCCACCTTCGTCGATCTTACTGTCGCGCCGCATGCTATCGAAGCCGTCGCCGAGCGACTCTCGGCCACCGTGGAGGTGGTCAGCCTGTACATCATGAGTGATCTGAAAAGCCTGCACATCCACACGTTGACCGACAGCTACGAGACCTTCGATGCCTTCGTGCGCGAGCATATCTTCAACCACCCGGAGATTCTCACGGTTGACTGCAAGGCACTGATGACGCGGGTGAAGCACCGTCGTGGCGGTGCGCGTCTGTAACATCCTGATACATCGAGCTATTTCTCACTGTTCCGGAGGCGTCGGCGCCTTAAAAAAGCGCTCAGTGCGCTCATCTAGTGCATAACTGACATTCGTCAGTTGAAGGCAAGGTCAGCGGACCGATCGTATGCAAATGGTTTGGCACTGCTGACAAATGTATTCATTACCCGAGGCGTATTGACGATTCGTCGCGAGCGACAGCCCAGAGGTGCTTATTTTTTGTGCAGTCTGGCTAACGGCCATATTCTTCAAAAAATAGATAAATACTTATAAAACAATAAGTTATATATATTTTTCTACTGGCACGCGTGTTGCTCTAGGGCTTCCAGACCACTTTACATCCGATAGGCCATCCCGCTGATCGGAGCCACTGTGTAACTGGAGACCGCCCCATGAGCCTTAACCGTCGTAAATTCCTCGGTGCTGGAGCCGTTGCCGCAGGCGCAGGCCTGACCCTGGGTGCCTCCGGCATCGCCGCTGCCAGCGAGAAAACCTTCAACTGGAAGATGACCAACGCCTACGCGCCCGGCTCGCCGTTCTATGTGCAGGGACCGGGCAGCCCGACCGATTTCTGCAAGCGCGTCGAGGCCATGTCCAATGGCCGCCTGAAGATCCAGCATTTCGCTGCTGGCGAGCTGATCCCGGCGCTCGAAGGCTTCGATGCGGTGTCCAGTGGCATGGTGGAAATGAACGCCGCCAATGCCTTCTTCTGGGCCGGCAAGATCCCCGCCGCGCAGTTCTTCACCGCCGTGCCCTTCGGCATGAATACCCAGGGCATGAACGCCTGGCTGTACAACGGTGGCGCGCTGCAACTCTGGGAAGAGCTCTACGAGCCCCATGGTCTGGTGCCGATGCCCATGGGCAACACCGGCACCCAGATGACCGGCTGGTTCCGTCAGCCACTGGAAAACGTCGATAGCCTCAAGGGCCTGAAAATGCGTGTGCCGGGCCTGGCCGGCAAGGTCTACAGCGAACTGGGCGTGGCGGTAAGGCTGCTGCCTGGCGGCGAGATTTTCCCGGCGCTGGAGCGCGGAGTGATCGATGCTGCCGAATTCGTCGGACCCTATCAGGACCGCCGCATGGGCCTGCATAAAGCCGCGAAGAACTACTACACCACCGGCTGGCACGAGCCGACCAACGTCACCGAGCTGATCATCAACAAGAAGGCCTGGGACAGCCTGCCGGCCGACCTGCAAGCCATCGTGCGCATCTGCGCCCAGGCCTGCAATGCCGAGAGCCTGGCCTGGTCCGACGCGGTCAACGCCGATGCCCTGGAAGACCTGGTGACCAATGAAGGTGTGATCGCCAAGCCGCTGCCGGGCGACATCATCACCCGCCTGCGCGAGGTGACCAACGACACCCTCGCCAGCATGGCTGCCGCCGATCCGAGCACGCGCAAAGTGCACGATCACTTCATGGCGTTCCGCAAGAAGTACAGCACCTGGTCGGCCACCGGCGAAAAAGGCTTCATGGACCTGGGGGTGTGAGGCGATGCATGCCGTGATCAACCGCATCGAGCAGTTGGTCGAGACCCTGGGCAGTCTGGCACGCGGCTGTGTGCTGGTACTGGTCCTGCTGGTGTCGGCCAACGTGCTGATCCGCTATGGCTTTTCCGTGAGCCCGGTGGCGTTACAGGAGCTTGAATGGTTTCTGATTTCGCCCATCGCGCTGCTCGGCATCTCCTACGTGTTGAAACACCGCGCCGATGTGCGGGTGGACTTCATCTACGAGAAGTTCCAGCCACGCACCCAGGCTGCAGTGGATCTGTTCAGTGCCCTGGCGACCTGCCTGATCGGCGCGTTCCTGGCCTGGGTCTGCTGGCATTACATGATGCAGTCCTACGCCATTGGCGAAGGCTCACCGGACCCCGGCGGCCTGCCCCATCGCTTTCTGGTCAAGGCCTTCCTGCCGCTGGGTTTTGCCCTTTTTGCCCTGCAAGGCATTGCTGACACCCTGCGTGCCCTCAAGGGCCTGCTCGCATCCAACCCGACACCTGAGGAGGCCTTGCCATGAGCCCCAATGAATGGCTGGCAATCCTGATGGTGCTCGCCTTTTTCTCGATGATGATGGTCGGCGTACCGGTGGCCATCTCCCTGGCTGTGTCCGGTTTCGCCGCCGGCCTGATCGGTTTTGGCCCGATGCTGTTCAGCCTGCTGCCGGCGCGCATGTTCGGCGTGGTCAGCAACTACACGCTGTTGGCGATTCCGCTGTTTACCTTCATGGGGGTGATGCTGGAGAAATCCAGGGTCGCCGAGGACATGCTGGAGACGGTCGGCCAGGCCATGGGTGGCCTCAACGGCGGCATGGGCCTGGCCATCGTGCTGGTCGGCGTGTTGCTCGGTGCCTCCACCGGCATCGTCGGCGCTACCGTGGTGACCATCGGCCTGCTGACGCTGCCGGTGCTGCTGCGCCGTGGCTACAAACCCAGCGTGGCCTGCGGCACCATCTGCGCCTCCGGCACCCTGGGGCAGATCATTCCGCCGAGCCTGGTGCTGATTCTGCTGGCCGATATTCTCGGCGAGTCGGTGGGTTCGATCTTCGCCGCCGCCTTTATCCCCAGCCTGATGCTGGCCGGCGTCTACATCGTATACATGCTGTTGCTCGGCTGGCTGCGCCCACAGTGGGTGCCGGCGATTCCTGCCGAAGAACGCGCGCTGATCAGCCGCAAACAGCTGTGGCAGAACATCGCCAAATCGGTCCTGCCGCCGCTGCTGCTGGTGGTCTGCGTGCTCGGCTCGATCATCGGCGGCCTCGCTGCACCGACCGAAGCCGCTTCCGTTGGCGCTCTGGGTGCATTGATCATCGCTGGCTGCGCCGGACGTCTGAATCGCGACACCCTCAAGCAGACCCTGCACGGCACCCTGAGCATCAGCGCGATGATCTTCCTCATCCTGCTCTGCTCGCAGCCGTTCTCCCTGGCCTTTCGCGGCCTGGGTGGCGAAGCCCTGGTGCATGATCTGTTCAGCCTGCTGCCAGGCGGCGAGTTGGGCGCCGTCTTGTTCCTGATGGTGCTGCTGTTCGTGCTCGGTTTCTTCCTGGAGTGGATCGAGATCTCCTACATCGCCCTGCCGATGTTCCTGCCGGTGTTCATGGGCTATGGCACCGACATGGTCTGGCTGGCGATTCTCGTCGCGCTGAACCTGCAGATGTCGTTCCTCACGCCGCCATTTGGTTGGGCACTGTTCTTCCTCAAGGGCGTGGCGCCACCCGGCATCAGCACCAAGGATATATACGTCGGCGCACTGCCCTTCGTGGCGCTGCAAATGCTCGCCGTGGCCCTGGTGTTCGCCTTCCCGACCCTGGCGACCTGGCTGCCCAAGGCCATTGGCTGGTAACCCTCACCTACGAGAATGCATATGGAATTTTTCTCTGCCTACAGCCCGCTGTGGCTGGCCGGGCTGGTCTGCGCCCTGCTGCTGACCGGCGCGGTGGCCGGCATCCTCGCCGGCCTGCTCGGGGTCGGTGGCGGCATCGTCATCGTGCCGGTGCTATACCACCTGTTCACCCTGCTCGGCATCGACCCCGAGGTGCGCATGCACGTCGCGGTGGGCACCTCGCTGGCGGCCATCGTGCCAACCTCGATCATCTCCGCCAGGGCGCACTACAAACGCGGCGGGCTCAAGCCGGAACTGCTCAAGCCGCTGATCCCCGGCACCCTGGTCGGCGTGCTGATCGGCGCGCTGCTCAGCGGCTACCTCAGCGGCCAGATACTGGCAGCGATCTTCGCCGTGATCGCCCTGCTGGTGGCGCTGAACATGGCGGTCGAGCGCAACCTGAACCTGCGCGACGGGCTGCCCGGTACAGCCGGTACCGGCGTGCTCGGGGTGTTTATCGGCAGCCTGTCGACCCTGATGGGCATCGGTGGTGGCACCCTGAGTGTGCCGATCCTCAATGCCTGTCGCACACCCATGCACATCGCCGTCGGCACCGGCGCGGCGCTGGGCGTGGTGATCAGCCTGCCGGGCGCCCTGGCTTACCTAATCAACGGCCTGGGTGCGGACAACCTGCCACCGGCCACCCTGGGCTACGTCAACCTGCTCGGCCTGGCCGTGATCGTGCCGGTGACCATGCTCACTGCCCCCTGGGGCGCCCGCATCGCCCATGCCATCAACGCGCGCCTGTTGCGCCGCCTGTTTGCTCTGTTTCTGGCACTGACCGCAGCGCGCATGCTGTTCGGCGCCTTTGCCCTCTGAGGATCGATCATGCTGAAAAGTACCCACGCCACCCGCGGCATTTTCGTCGCCCCCCATCACCTGGCCGCACAGGCCGGCCGTGACGTGCTCAAGGCCGGCGGCAACGCCGTCGAGGCCATGGTCGCCGCGGCTGCCAGCATCGCCGTGGTCTATCCGCACATGAACGCCATTGGCGGTGACGGTTTCTGGCTGATCCACGAGCCGGGCAAGGCTCCGGTGGCCATCGACGCCTGCGGCAGCAGCGCAGCGCTGGCAGATCGCGCGTTCTACGCAGGTCTGGAGACCATCCCCAGCCGTGGCCCGACAGCAGCGTTGACCGTCGCCGGGACCATCGGCGGCTGGGCCAAGGCCCTCGAAGTCGCCGCCGGTTGGGGCACGCCACTGCCGCTGCGCGACCTGCTCGCCGAGGCCATCGGCCAGGCACGCAACGGCATCGTCGTCAGCCGCAGCCAGGCACACCTGACGCGGTTCAAGTTCGATGAACTCAAGGACGTGCCGGGCTTCGCCGACGTCTATCTGAACAACGGTCAGGTACCCGCCGAAGGCAGCCTGATGAAGCAGACGGCTTTGGGCGACACCCTGGCGCACCTGGCAGAAAAAGGCCTGGATGACTTCTACCGTGGTGAGCTGGCCACGCGCATGGCTGCCGAGCTGGAACAACTAGGCAGCCCGCTGCGCCTGGCTGATCTGCAGGCCTACCAGGCCCAGGTGGTCACCCCACTGCAGGTGCGCCTGGGCGACGCCACGCTGTACAACATGCCGCCGCCGACCCAGGGCCTGGCTTCGCTGCTGATCCTCGGCGTGTTCGAGCGTCTCAAGGTCACCGAGGCCGAGGGTTTTGCCCATGTGCATGGCCTGGTCGAGTCGACCAAACAGGCATTCATGATCCGTGATCGTGTGGTCACCGACCCGCGCCGCGTGCCGGCCGACCCGCAAGGCTTCCTCGCCCCGGATAACCTTGACGCTCTGGCGGCGGCTGTCGACCCTGACCGTGCCCTGGAATGGCCATGCCCGACCTCCCCCGGCGACACGATCTGGATGGGCTGCATCGACAGCGAAGGCCGCGCGGTGAGCTTTATCCAGAGTGTGTACTGGGAGTTCGGCTCCGGCGTGGTGCTGCCGTCCAGCGGCGTAGCCTGGCAGAACCGCGGCATCAGCTTCTCCCTCGACCCGCAAGCGCTGCAGGCCCTGGAGCCGGAGCGCAAGCCGTTCCACACCCTCAACCCGGCACTGGCGCTGTTCGACGACGGCCGCGTGCTGAGCTACGGCACCATGGGTGGCGAAGGCCAACCGCAAACCCAGGCCGCGCTGTTCAGCCGCTATCGCCTGGGCAGCGATCTGCAGGCCGCCATCACCGCGCCGCGCTGGCTGCTGGGACGCACCTGGGGTGACGTCAGCACCAGCCTCAAGCTGGAGAATCGCTTCCCGGCCGAGCTGGTCGAGCAGTTGCGCGCCGCCGGCCATGTGATCGAGGTGCTGGACGAAGCCTTCAGTGACACCATGGGCCACGCTGGCGCGCTGCTACGCCACCCCAGCGGCGTGCTCGAAGGCGCGGCGGACCCGCGTAGCGACGGCAGCGTCTGTGGCTTGTAAAAGGGGCGTTGCAACCCTGTGCAGGCCATAACGCACACCTGTAGGAGCCCCGCCTCGGGGCGAAGCGGTTGCTGCCACTCAGTGAAATCGAGGGTGTGCACCGCATTCGTCGCGGGGCGCGACTCCTACAAAAGCTCAACAGACCCTATGGTCGGCGCGCGATGAAATCGATCTCCACCAGTGCGTGCCGCGCCAGCCCGGTGGTGCCGATACAGGTGCGCGCCGGACGTTTGCCTTCGGGGAAGTAGCTGGCGTAAACCGCGTTGAAGCGCGCGTAATCGCCATGGAAATCGGTGAGGAACGCGCGCGCCGAGACCACGTTTTCCAACCCCAGGCCCAGGCCGTTGAGCACTACCAGCAGGTTGTCGAAGGTCTTGTGGGTTTGCGCCTCGATGCCTTCGGGCAGCGGCGCCGCTTCGTTGCCTGGATCGATGGGCAACTGGCCGGTGATGAACACCCAGCTATCGGCTTCGCAGGCGTGGGAGAACGGTGCGACCGGCGCGGGCGCAGCGGCGAACATGTGGTATTCGGGCATCGACATGGGCACTCCTGGTCTTTTCGTCAGTGGCCGCACGACGGCGCGGCCTGCTGCGACCATACCCTATCGAATCAGAATACCGACCAGCCGATGCGCTCGCTGAGCAGTTCCAGCGCCTTGATCCCGGCCAGGGAGTTACCCGCGGCGTTCAACTCCGGTGACCACACGCAGACACTGAACTGCCCTGGTACCACCGCGACGATGCCGCCGCCGACGCCGCTTTTGCCCGGCAGACCGACGCGATAAGCGAAGTTGCCGGCTTCATCGTACAGGCCGCTGGTGGCCATGATGGCGTTGATCTGCTTGGTCTGGCGGGGCGACAACACCTGTTCGCCACTGTGCTGGCAGAAACCTTCATTGGCCAGGAAGCCGAAGGCACGCGCCAGGTCGACGCAGCTCATGCGCAGCGCGCAGCAGCTGAAGTAGCTGCGCAGCACGGCCTCGACTTCGTTGTGGAAGTTGCCGAACGACTGCATCAGGTAGGCTGCTGCGGCGTTGCGCGCGCGGTGCTGGTACTCCGACTCGGCGACATGGTTGTCCACCGTCACTTCGGGGTTGCCCGACAGGCGCCGGACGAAGTCGCGCATCGATAGCGCCGGTGCGGCGTAGCGCGACTGGTTGATGTCGCAGATGACCAGGGCGCCGGCATTGATGAACGGATTGCGCGGCTTGCCACGCTCGAACTCCAATTGCACCAGCGAGTTGAACGGCTGCCCGGACGGCTCGTGGCCGAGGCGCTGCCAGATGCTTTCGCCGCTGTGGCCGATGGCCTGGACCAGGCTGAACACCTTGGAAATACTCTGGATGGAAAACGGCGTGCGCGCATCGCCGGCGACATGCACCTGGCCGTCGTTGCCATACACGGCGATGCCCAGTTGATCGGGCACCACGCTGGCCAGTGCGGGAATGTAGTCGGCCACCTTGCCCTGGCCGATCAGTGGGCGGACTTCATCAAGAATTTCGTTCAACAACGCTTGCATGCTCAGGCTCGCGAGGGCGTCGGGCATTGCCCGGCAGGTCTGAGCTAGACGCCCATTGACGGACACGAATCACAGCGCGCGGCTTGCTCTGCACGGTTCTGCGCCCTAGTCTCGGCCTCTTCCTGTCGACGGCGTAGCCTGATGTCCACCGTTCTCAACGTCCTGTTGCCGATCTTCGGTCTGATTCTGGTCGGCTACATCTGCCGGCGAACCAATCGCCTGGGGCCGACTGCGGCATCGGAGATGAATCGCTTCGTGGTCTGGCTCGGCCTGCCGGCCCTGCTCTTCAGCCTCACGGCCAAGGCCGACTGGGCGCAGATCTGGCAGCCGGGGTTCCTGCTCGCCTTCACCGGCGGCATGCTCGCGGTGTTTCTGGTCACGCTGGCATACCGCTGGAAAACCACCGGCAGCCTGGTCGACGCCAGCATCGATGGGCTCAGTGCCGGTTATGCCAACACCGGCTATATCGGCATTCCGCTGTGCGTGCTGGTACTGGGTGAGGACGGCATGGCGCCCGCGCTGATCGCCTCGCTGCTGGTGGTCTGCGTGCTGTTCGGCCTGGCGGTGGTGTGCATCGAAGTAGGTCTGCAGAGCAAGAAGGGGCTGGGTGGCGCCATCGTTCAGGTGGTCACCGCCCTGTTGAAGAACCCGCTGGTGGTCGCGCCACTGCTCGGTGCTGCCTGGGCCTTTGGTGGCGTGCAGATGCCCGCGGCACTGGACGAGTTTCTCCGCTTGCTCGGCGCGGCCACCGTACCCTGTGCACTGGTGTCGCTGGGATTGTTCCTGGCGCAGCGCCAGAGCGGGCCGAGCGAAGGCGCCTGGCCGCTGGTGGCGCTGAAGCTGGTGCTGCAACCGCTGGTGACCTGGTTCATCGCTTTCGTGCTGCTCGACCTGCCACCGTTCTGGGCGCATGCCGCGTTGCTGCTCAGCGCACTGCCAACCGGCACCGGGCCGTTCATGCTGGCCGAGTATTACCAGCGCCAGGCGGCGCTGGTGTCGCGGGCGATCCTGTTTTCCACCCTCGGTTCGCTGCTGACCCTGTCGCTGATCCTGCTGGCGATCAACCCTTGAGCTGCAGTTCCACACCCAGTTGCTGTGACAGGCAGGGCCAGCGCTGCCAGGCCGATGCGGTATCCGGCGCCGCCAGGCGCTCGCGGTAGGCCTGCACCGAGGGTTGGTCGAAACTGGCGTCGTCGAGCATACCGGTCAGGGCATGATGCACAGCCTCATCGAGCTGATTGGCGAAGGGTTCGCCGATCAACTGATGGGCGATCAGATTGGCGCGCGTGGTGTCCAGCGGGATCAGCGGCTGGCCGAGGTGAGCGATATAGCGATCGTTGACCTCTTCCACCAGGCGATGTGCCAGGTAGGCCTCGTCGAGCAGGCTTTCGAGTCCTTCGTGCCCTTCCATCAGCGCCGGTGGCTGCAGGAAGAAATGCTCGGCGATCTTCAGCACCGGCTTCACGGCGGCCTCGATTCCAGCTTCGCGCGCCACCTCGGCAGCCGCGTCGAGCACGTCCGGCACCTCCTCGATATAGGCGATGACGAATGCGCTCAGTGCCCCTTGCGCATCCTCCTCCGACAGGCGGATTGACGGGTGCAGGCGCTCCAGCTGAGTCTGCAGGAAGCGCGAGAGCGCCTGGCTGCCGCTTTCCTGCTGGCGAGCCTGAGCGATCAATTGACGAAGGGCAGCGGTGTTCATGACGGCTCCTACATTTCAGGACATGGGCGTGAACATTAGCCGGCCGTTTGGCTTGGCTAAGACGCGATTGTCATAATTTTTTCATACTTATGCGAGTTCGCTATAAAGACCTGTGTCAGAACGGCTACACCCCGCGTCAGTCGGGGCGTTTAGGACAAGGCTTGCGCGCCTTCGGCCATTTTTGCACGCACGTTGCGAGGTGAAACTCGCCGTCTATACTCGAGTTCGAAAGGCAGTACCTGATGGAACCGGACGAGCTCAGGCACGGAGAGGTTTCGGCAGTAGTCGCCAGCAGTTGAGCGCGGTGCGCGGACAGTGAGTCCGCCTTGTCGCTCCATGGCAGTCGATCCCTTAGCCGCAGGCTCAGCCGGCGGGATAACAAGAACAATCAAGGGGAACCCGCAATGATGCGACATCCACGAGTCTGGATGGGCCTCCTGCTGTGGCTGGCATTAGGCTCGGCGCACGCGCAGTGGACGGTCAATATGGCGCCCGGTGTAACCGACGTCAGCCGCTCCGTCTTCGATCTGCACATGACCATTTTCTGGATCTGCGTTGTGATCGGTGTGATCGTCTTCGGCGCCATGTTCTGGTCGATGATCATGCACCGCCGCTCCACCGGCCAGAAACCCGCGCATTTTCACGAAAGCACCACCGTCGAGATTCTCTGGACCGTAGTGCCGCTGGCCATTCTGGTGGTGATGGCGATCCCGGCGACCAAGACGCTGATCGAGATCTACGACACTTCGGAGTCCGAGCTGGATATCCAAGTCACTGGCTACCAATGGAAGTGGCACTACAAATATCTGGGTCAGGATGTCGAGTTCTTCAGCAACCTGACCACGCCGCGCTCGCAGATCAACAACCGTGAAGCCAAGGGCGAACACTACCTGCTAGAAGTCGATGAGCCGCTGGTGGTGCCGGTGGGCACCAAGGTGCGCTTCCTGATCACCGCCGCCGATGTCATCCACTCCTGGTGGGTGCCGGCACTGGCGGTGAAGAAGGACGCCATCCCCGGGTTCATCAACGAATCCTGGACGCGTATCGAGGAACCCGGCATCTACCGCGGCCAGTGCACCGAGTTGTGCGGTAAGGACCACGGTTTCATGCCGGTGGTGGTCGAGGCCAAGTCCAAGGAAGACTTCGATGCCTGGCTGGCCGAGCGCAAGGAGGCAGCCGCCGCCGAGCGTGAGCTGACCAGCAAGGAATGGACCATGGAAGAGCTGATGGCGCGTGGCGAGAAAGCCTACGTCACTGCCTGCGCAGCCTGCCACCAGCCTACCGGTGAAGGTCTGCCACCGATGTTCCCGGCGCTCAAGGGCTCGGCCATCGCCAAGGGGCCAGCCGAGGGGCATATCGATATCGTCTACAACGGCAAGCCGGGCACCTCCATGGCCGCCTTCGGCAAGCAGCTGTCGCCGGTCGATCTGGCCGCCATCATCACCTACGAGCGCAACGCCTGGGGCAACAATGTCGGTGACATGGTCACGCCCAAGGACATTCTCGATTTCTCCAAGGCGCAGGAGTAAGGACATGAGTGCAGTGATCGACCACGGTCATACTGACCACCACCATGGCCCGGCCAAGGGCCTGATGCGCTGGGTGCTGACCACCAACCACAAGGACATCGGCACGATGTACCTGTGGTTCAGCTTCTGCATGTTCCTGCTGGGCGGCTCGATGGCCATGGTCATCCGCGCCGAGTTGTTCCAGCCGGGCCTGCAGATCGTGCAGCCGGAATTCTTCAACCAGATGACCACCATGCACGGCCTGATCATGGTCTTCGGTGCGGTGATGCCGGCCTTCGTCGGCCTGGCCAACTGGATGATCCCGCTGATGATCGGCGCGCCGGACATGGCCCTGCCACGGATGAACAACTTCAGCTTCTGGCTGTTGCCGGCGGCCTTCGGTCTGCTGGTCTCGACGCTGTTCATGGAAGGTGGCGGGCCCAACTTCGGCTGGACGTTCTATGCGCCGCTGTCGACCACCTACGGGCCGGAGAGCACGACCTTCTTCATCTTCGCCATCCACCTGATGGGCATCAGTTCGATCATGGGGGCGATCAACGTGGTCGCCACCATCCTCAACCTGCGCGCCCCCGGCATGACCCTGATGAAGATGCCGTTGTTCGTCTGGACCTGGCTGATCACCGCCTTCCTGCTGATTGCGGTGATGCCGGTACTGGCTGGCTGCGTGACCATGATGCTGATGGACATCCACTTCGGCACCAGCTTCTTCAACGCTGCTGGCGGCGGTGATCCGGTCTTGTTCCAGCACGTGTTCTGGTTCTTCGGTCACCCCGAGGTGTACATCATGATCCTGCCTGCCTTCGGCGCGGTCAGCTCGATCATTCCGGCCTTCGCGCGCAAGCCGCTGTTCGGCTACACCTCGATGGTCTACGCCACCGCCTCGATCGCCTTCCTGTCGTTCATCGTCTGGGCGCACCACATGTTCACCGTCGGCATCCCGCTGACCGGCGAGCTGTTCTTCATGTACGCCACCATGCTGATCGCCGTGCCCACCGGGGTGAAGGTGTTCAATTGGGCCAGCACCATGTGGCAGGGCTCGATGACCTTCGAGGCGCCGATGCTGTTCTCGGTGGCCTTCGTCATCCTGTTCACCATCGGCGGCTTCTCCGGGCTGATGCTGGCCATCGCCCCGGCGGACTTCCAGTACCACGACACCTACTTCGTGGTGGCGCACTTCCACTACGTGCTGGTACCCGGTGCGATCTTCGGCATCTTCGCTTCGGCCTACTACTGGCTGCCGAAATGGACTGGCCACATGTATGACGAAACCCTGGCCAAGCTGCATTTCTGGATGAGCTTCATCGGCATGAACCTGGCGTTCTTCCCGATGCACTTCGTTGGCCTGGCCGGTATGCCGCGGCGTATCCCCGACTACAACATGATGTTCGCCAACTTCAACATGGTCTCCAGCATCGGCGCCTTCATGTTCGGCGCCACCCAGCTGTTGTTCCTGTTCATCGTCATCAAGTGCATTCGCGGCGGCAAGCCGGCCCCGGCCAAACCCTGGGACGGTGCCGAAGGGCTGGAGTGGACGGTGCCCTCACCGGCGCCCTACCACACCTTCAGCACGCCACCGGAAGTGAAATAGGAGGTCTGCCGTGAGCGAGGTCATCGCGACTCGTCGCCTGGTTACCCGTCTGCTGCTCGTGGTGGTGGTGATGTTCTGCTTCGGCATCTTCGTCCTGCCGCCGTTCTACGACGCCATGTGCCGGGTGTTCGGCATCAACGGCAAGACGGCCGGGGCCTACCAGGGCGAGCAAATGGTGGATGAGCAGCGTCAGGTGCGCGTGCAGTTTCTCGCCACCAACGCCGCCGGCATGGTCTGGGAGTTCGGCCCGCAAGCTGACGAGATTCTGGTTCACCCGGGCGAGGCGCGCGACATGCTGTTCGTCGCCTACAACCCCAGCGACCAGCCGATGAGCGCGCAGGCGATTCCCAGTGTCTCGCCGTCCAAGGCGGCGGCCTTCTTTCACAAGACCGAGTGTTTCTGCTTTACCCAGCAGGTGTTGCAACCGGGCGAGCGCATCGAAATGCCGGTGCGCTTCATCGTCGACAGGGATCTACCCAAGGACGTGAAGCACCTGACCCTGGGCTACACCCTGTTCGATATCACCGCGCGCAAACCGCCAGTGGCACAGGCTCCATAAGGAGAACAACAATGTCGAGTCACGAAAGTCACGAGAACTATTACGTACCGGCGCAGAGTAAGTGGCCCATCGTCGCCACCATCGGCCTGCTGGTCAGCTTCTACGGTGTCGGCACCTGGTTCAACGACCTGTCGGCAGGCCGCGAAGGGTCCAACGGACCGCTGATCTTCTTCGTCGGCGGGCTGATTCTGGCCTGGATGCTGTTCGGCTGGTTCGGTAACGTCATCAAGGAAAGCCGCAGCGGTCTGTACAGCGCGCAGATGGACCGCTCCTTTCGCTGGGGCATGAGCTGGTTCATCTTCTCCGAGGTGATGTTCTTCGCCGCCTTCTTCGGCGCCCTGTTCTATATCCGTACCTGGGCCGGACCCTGGCTTGGCGGCGAGGGTGACAAGGGCGTGGCCAACATGCTCTGGGAAGGTTTCGAATACAGCTGGCCGCTGCTGCAGAACCCCGACTCCAAGCTGTTCCCGCCGCCAACCGGGGTGATCGACCCCTGGCACCTGCCGCTGGTCAACACCATCTTGCTGGTGTCATCCAGCTTCACCATTACCCTGGCTCACCACGCGCTGAAGAAGAACCACCGTGGCCCGCTCAAGGCCTGGCTGGCGGCGACCATTGTCCTCGCCCTGGCGTTCTTGTTCTTTCAGGTCGAGGAATACATCGAGGCTTATACCGAGCTGGGGCTGACTCTGGGTTCGGGCATCTATGGCGCGACCTTCTTCATGCTCACCGGCTTCCATGGCGCGCATGTGACCTTGGGCACCATCATCCTGATCGTGATGCTGGTGCGCATCACGCGCGGGCATTTCGACGCCGATCAGCACTTCGGCTTCGAGGCGGCCGCCTGGTACTGGCACTTCGTCGATGTGGTCTGGCTGGGATTGTTCGTCTTCGTCTACGTACTGTAGCGGGGGCTACCACGTAACGTGGGACACCAGTTGCCCTGAGTAGAAGCCCCAGGCGACCAGGGCAACGGTAATGGCGGTCAGGCCGACACGGACAGTCAGCGCGCCGACCACACGGGAACCATGGCCCTCATCCTTGACCAGGAAGAACAGGCCGCTGAACAGGCTGGCGATGGTTGCCAGCAGCATGAGGACGATCGCGGCCTTGAGCATGTGAGACTCCGGGGGATTCGAGTGATGCATTGCAGTATAGCCAGCAACCCCGATCGTAACGGCAGGACGCAATGAGCGCCTTCCGTCCCGGTTGGTTGCCCAGCGTGCTGGTTGCCCTGTTGCTGCCGGGGTTGCTCTGGCTGGGCTTCTGGCAACTGCAGCGTGGCGATGAGAAGCGTCAGCTACTGGCCAGCTTCGAGGCGCGGCGCCAGGCCGAACCGATCAGTCTCGAGCAGCTCGAGCCCATGCCGGACCCCGCCTACCGCCGCGTCCATCTGCGCGGACATTTCGATACCGAGCACAGCCTGCTGCTGGACAGCCGCATCCGTGATGGTCATGCCGGTGTCGAGTTGCTGCAGCCTTTTTACGATCAGTCCAGCGGCCTCTGGGTGTTGCTCAACCGTGGCTGGCTACCCTGGCCGGACCGGCGCACGCCGCCGCACTTCGATACGCCCGACGGCATGCTGCAGCTCACGGCCTGGATCTACGTGGCGCCTTCTGGCGGTTTGAATTTGCGATCTGGCGCGGCATCTGAAGGCTGGCCGCGACTGATCACGCAGGTCGAGGCCGACAGCCTCTGGCGCCAGCTGGGCCGTGGTGGCCTGCCTTTCGAGGTGCGCCTGGAGTCCGGGCCGGCCAGTTATCGCGTCGACTGGCCAATCGTGGCCATGAGTCCCAGCAAGCATCTGGGCTATGCGGTGCAGTGGTTCTCCTTGGCTGCCGCGCTGCTTGGTCTGTTCATCTATCTCGGAATTCACAATGCACGGGAGCGTCGTCATGAACCCAGCCATCGCCATGCCTGAGGCACCGCGCAAGGGGCGTGGTCGCCTGCAGTTGTTGTTGATCCTGGCCATTGCCATCGGCCCGATGTTCCTGGCCAGCGCCATGTACCAGTGGCGCTTCTGGGTGCCGGAAACGCGCAGCTACCACGGCGTGCTGATCGGCGATGGGCGCACCCTGGCCGATCTCGGTGTGCAGGGTGAGGTGGAGCCGCTGTGGCAGATTCTGGTGACAGCGCCCGGCGCATGTGAGGCCGACTGTCAGCAGCTGGTTTACCTGGCGCGGCAGATCCAGATCGGTCTCAACCGCGAGACTGCCCGCGCCAGTCACGGCCTGGCGCTGGCCGAACCACTGCCGGCCGAGTACGACGCCACGCTCCAGCGCGAGTACCCGCAGCTTGGACGCTATCAGCTGGATCTGCAGGCCTACGACAAGGCCGCCGAGGCGGTACCGGGTGCACAGCTGTGGCTGGTCGATCCACACGGCAACCTGGTGCTGCGCTATCCGGCCGGCAGCCAGGGCAAGGCCATTCTCGATGATCTGCGCTACCTGCTGAAAATTTCCCTGATCGGTTGACGCCGCGCTCTGTCCATATCGACAGAGCGTCAGGCCCAGTGCCCAAGGAGTAGACATGCACAAGCCCGGTTACCGTCTAGCGTTGTTCGCGACCCTCCTGACCGTGGTGGTGGTGCTGCTAGGTGCCTACACCCGACTGACCCATGCCGGTCTGGGTTGTCCGGATTGGCCGGGTTGCTACGGCTTTCTCGGCGTGCCGATGAGCGAGCACAAGCAGGCCATCGCCGAAGCACGTTTTCCCGAGGCCCCGTTAGAGGTCGCCAAGGGCTGGTACGAGATGATCCATCGCTACTTCGCCGGCGCCCTGGGGCTGGTGATCCTCGTCATCGCTGCCCAGGCCGTGCGCCGTCGTGCGGAGCCAACCCAGCCGCTCAAGTTGCCGTTGGCGATTCTGGCGCTGGTGATCCTACAGGGCGCGTTCGGCATGTGGACGGTCACCCTGCAGCTGTGGCCGCAGGTGGTCACAGCTCATCTGCTCGGCGGTTTCGCCACGCTCAGTCTGTTGACCTTGCTGACTTTGCGTCTGTCTGGACGCTTCGCTCCGCTGCAGCTGCCGGGGCGCCTGCGGACATTGGCGGCGGCGTGCCTGCTGCTGGTGATAGGGCAGATCACCCTCGGCGGCTGGGTCAGTTCCAACTACGCCGCTGTCGCCTGCGTCGACCTGCCCACCTGCCACGGCGAGTGGTGGCCGGCGATGGATTTCGGCAAGGGCTTTCACCTGACCCAACACATCGGGCCCAACTACCTGGGCGGACAGCTCGACAGTGACGCGCGCACTGCCATTCATATGAGCCATCGCATCGGTGCGCTGTTGGTAACGCTGGCGCTGCTGGTACTGGCCTGGCGACTGCACGCGGCCAGTCTGTCGCGCCTTGCCGGTCTACTGCTGCTGGCGCTGACCCTGCAGGTCGGTCTGGGTATCAGCAACGTGATCTTCCACCTGCCGCTGTTGGTAGCGGTGGCGCACAACGCAGGTGGCGCTGCTCTGCTGCTGATGATGGTGCTGATCAACTATCGCCTGAGGGCTGTTTCTGCGGTGGCTCGTGAAACATCCGGTCTGGCGGCCAGGCGCACGACTCTGGTTTCCAACGGTCTGGTTCAAGGCCGGTAAATAACGAATCAAGGAGCAATGCCATGGCGACAATGCTGCGAGCTCACTCCGAACACGCCACCTGGCGCGACTATCTGGAACTGACCAAACCGCGGGTGGTGATGCTGATGCTGATCACCTCGCTGGTCGGCATGTTCCTCGCTACCCGTGCCGGTGTGCCCTGGACGGTGCTGCTGTTCGGCAACCTCGGCATCGGCCTGTGTGCCGGCGCGGCGGCTGCGGTCAACCATGTGGTGGATCGGCGCATCGACTCGATCATGGCGCGCACGCACAAACGTCCGGTTACCGCCGGGCGGGTCTCGCCGGTGGCGGCGCTGGCCTTCGCGCTGCTGCTGGCCATCGCCGGCATGAGCCTGCTAATGGTGTTCACCAATGAGTTGGCCGCCTGGCTGACCCTCGCTTCACTGCTCGGTTATGCGGTGATCTACACTGGCTTTCTCAAGCGCGCCACGCCGCAGAACATCGTTATCGGCGGCCTGGCGGGTGCTGCCCCACCGCTGCTGGGCTGGGTCGCCGTCACCGGTCACCTGAGTGCCGAGCCGCTGCTGCTGGTGTTGATCATCTTCGCCTGGACGCCGCCGCACTTCTGGGCCCTGGCCATCCACCGCAAGGCCGAATACGCCAAAGCCGACATCCCCATGCTGCCGGTTACCCACGGCGAGCACTACACCAAGGTGCATATCCTGCTCTACACCCTGGTGATGTTCGCGGTGACCCTGCTGCCCTACGCCATACACATGAGCGGGCCGCTGTACCTGGTCTGCGCCCTGCTGTTGGGCGGGCGCTTCCTGCACTGGGCCTGGGTGCTGTACCGTGACAGCAAACCGCACGCGGCGATCAACACCTTCAAGTACAGTATCTGGTACCTGTTCCTGCTGTTTATCGCGCTGCTCGCGGATCACTACCTGCTGCTGAATATCTAAGGCTTTTCATGACGCGTACCCACACAACGGTTTTCGTTCTTGTCGCAATCGTGGCCCTGGTGCTGGGGCTTACCGTCAACAAGGTGCTCAGCAGCAAAGGCCAGGGCGATCCGGCGGCGCTGCTCGATGCCGGTATCGTCCTGCTGCCGCAGAACCGTAGCCTGCCGTCGCTGAGCCTGGTCGATCAGGATGGCAAGGAGGTCGCGGTGGATCAGCTCAAGGGTGACTGGAAGCTGCTGTTCTTCGGCTATACCTTCTGCCCGGACATCTGCCCGGCCACCCTCGCTCAGCTGCGCCAATTGCAGACCCAGCTGCCCGAAGAAACTCGCGCACGGCTGAGCGTGGTGATGGTCAGCGTCGACCCCCATCGTGATACGCCGGAGCAGTTGAGCAAGTACCTGGGCTTCTTCAATGCGGGCTTCAAAGGTCTGACCGGCGAAGAGGAAACCCTGCAGAAATTCGCCAACTCGGTGAGCATTCCCTACATCCCGGCTGACACCAGCAAGGAAAACTACACCGTCGATCACAGCGGCAATCTGGTGATCATTGGCCCGGATGGCACCCAGCGCGGCTTCATCCGTGCGCCGATCAACAATGCCAAGCTGGCCGAGCAGTTGCCGGGGCTGGTTTCGGGTAGCTGATCGGCTTGTGTGTGCCTACGCATCACCATCATCCGGCACAGCATTTCCCGGATCTCATCCGGGCTGCGGCCCCGACGCAGACCCGTAGGGTGGGTTAGCGGCGCAAAGCCCCGGTCGTATATACGTAACTGAGCTTGGCGCGCCGCGTAACCCACCAGGCGATGGATGGCGTTGCGCCGACGGTGGGTTACGCCGCCGCAGAAACAGAGTGTGATTCAACGATGTGTCACAGGCGGCTAACGCACCCTACGAGATGCGTCGATCCCACTACAGTGCGAACGGCAGCGGCAGGCTGACCTGCTGACGCTGCGCCAGGCGCCGTTGGAATTCGCCCGGATCATGAATCAGTACTTCCTGCCCAGCGAACGACTCGGCGGCGATCAGTCGCGACAGCCAGAAACGCACGCAAGCCACGCGCAGCATGGCCGGCCACAGCTCTGCCTCGGCAGCGCTGAAGGGGCGTAGCGCGGCATAGGCGCCGAGCAGCGCACGGGCGCGAGCGCCATCGAGGCTGCCGTCTTCGTGCGAGCACCAGTCATTGAGGGTGATGGCCAGGTCGTAGAGCATCGGCCCCGAGCAGGCGTTGTAAAAGTCGATCACCCCGGCCAGGTGGTTGCCGTCGAACAGCACGTTGTCGCGGAACAGGTCGGCATGCAGGTTGGCACGCGGCAGGGCGAGGATGCGTGGCTTCAGCTCGGCGATCTCGGCCAGTGCATCACGTAGTAGCGGCAACGCCTGTTCATCAAGCTTCAGCGCCTGGCTCGGACCTTCGGCGAGCATCCAGTCCAGCCCGCGGTCGCTGCGACGTTCCACCGGCTGTTCGCGAGTCGCCAGGTGGATGCGGGCCAGCAGGCTACCCACTTCCTGACAGTGATGCGCGTTGGCCTCGCGCACATGCTTGCCGGAAAGCCGCGGCTGCAGCAGCGCCGGTTTCTCGGCCAGGCTGCGCAGCGCCTCGCCATCCTGCGTACGCAGCGCGTAGGGCACCGGCAGGCCGGCATCATGGAGCACGTCGAGCAGTTCGATGAAGAACGGTAGGTCGGCCACCGGACCGCGTTCGACCAGGGTCAGAACGTACTCACCCTGCTCCAGGCTGACGAAGAAGTTGCTGTTTTCGCTGCCCGCAGCAATGCCCTGGAAATCACGCAACCGACCAAGCTCGTAGGGCGCCAGGAAGACTTCGAGCTCATGACGCTCCAGGGGGGTGAATACCGACATATCAGACCTTAATCGCTTACCAGCTAAAGATTTCCCACGATGGGATCAGCATGTCCGGATCGTCCGAACGTACGAAGTTGCCGTCGCTGCCATCGGCGCGAACGAGAAAATAGGGTTTACCGTTCTTCGGGATGACCTTGATGGCATAGAGGAAGCCATTGACCCGGTATTCCTGAATGGTGCGGTCGCCGTCCTGGCGGATGGTCACGTCCGGATCGCCGGATACTGGATCTTCGGCGTGAGCAGCAAGGGGGACACAGGCCAGTAGGCCGACCAGCAACAGGCGATTCAATGTACCCATGGTAATCTTGCTCCTTAATATTCACCGATGCAGCCATTCTAACAGGCTGCTGAAAAACTACCTGCGTTGCCATTGCTGCGTTAAAAGCAGGCTCAGAATGCTCATTTACAGCTCGTAAACTGCGCTTCCTCGCCTGCTTTTGCCTTGCACTGGCCGCCTCGCCTACGTTTTTCAACTACCTGTTAGCTGCACCCGCCGAAAAGGTTGATCCCGCGCATGAGCCAAGCTCCCCTCGTTCTGGTCGACGGTTCCTCTTATCTGTACCGCGCCTTCCACGCCCTGCCGCCGCTGACTACTTCCAAGGGCATGCCCACCGGAGCGGTAAAAGGCGTGCTGAACATGCTCAAGAGCCTGCGCAAGCAGTACCCGAACAGCCCCTTCGCCGTAGTCTTCGACGCCAAGGGCGGCACCTTCCGCGACGAGCTGTTCGCCGAGTACAAGGCCAATCGCCCGTCCATGCCGGACGAGTTGCGCGTCCAGGTCGAGCCGCTGCATGCCAGCGTGCGTGCCCTCGGCCTGCCGCTGCTGTGCGTCGAAGGCGTTGAAGCCGACGACGTGATCGGCACCCTGGCGCGCCAGGCGGCCGGGGAAAAGCGCGACGTGGTCATCTCCACCGGCGACAAGGACATGGCGCAGCTGGTCTGCCCGCACGTTACGCTGGTCAACACCATGACCGGAAGTGTCTACGACGCCGATGGCGTAAAGGAGAAATTCGGTGTCGGCCCTGAGCTGATCATCGACTACCTGGCCCTGATGGGCGACAAGGTCGACAACATTCCGGGCGTGCCTGGTGTGGGTGAAAAAACCGCCCTCGGCCTGCTGGTCGGCGTCGGCGGTGGCCTCGACGTGATCTACGCCAACCTCGACAAGGTGCCCGAGCTGCCGATCCGCGGCGCCAAGGGCCTGCCGGCCAGGCTCGAGGAGCACCGCGAGATGGCCTACCTGTCGTATCAGCTGGCGACCATCAAGACCGACGTGCCGCTGAATATCGAGATCGAATCGCTGCATCCCGGCGAGCCGGATCAGGCCGCGCTGGTGGAGCTTTACGGCGAACTGGAGTTCAAGAACTGGCTGGACGATCTGCTGCGGCAGAACAAAGCGCTGGCGGCCAAGGCTGCTGCGCCGGCTGGTGATCTGTTCGCCGAGCCGACTGGTGAAACCGTTGAGGAAACCGCCGAGCCAGCACCAGCCAACAGCGGTGATTACCAGTTGGTACTGGAGCAAGCGCAGTTCGACGCCTGGCTGAATAAGCTGGAACAGGCCGAGCTGATCGCCTTCGACAGTGAGACCACCAGCATCGACGCCCAGCAGGCGCAGTTGGTCGGTCTGTCCTTCGCGGTCAAGGCCGGCGAAGCGGCCTATATCCCGCTGGCGCATTCCTACATGGGCGTGCCGCAGCAGCTCGACCGCGATGCGGTGCTCAAGGCGCTCAAGCCGATCCTCGAAGACCCGACCAAGGCCAAGGTCGGCCAGCACGCCAAGTACGACATCAACGTCCTGGCCAACGCCAGCACGCCGATCATGGTGCAGGGCGTGGCCTTTGACACCATGCTCGAATCCTATGTGCTGGACTCCACCGCCACCCGTCACGACATGGACAGCCTGGCGCTGAAGTACCTGAACCACAGCACCATTCGCTTCGAGGACATCGCCGGCAAAGGCGCCAAGCAGCTGACCTTCGACCAGATCGCTCTGGAGCAGGCCGGCCCCTACGCTGCCGAAGACGCCGACGTGACCCTGCGTCTGCATCAGGAACTGTGGGGACGCCTCGAAGCCGTGCCCTCCCTGGCCAAGGTGCTGCGCGACATCGAAATCCCGTTGGTGCCGGTGTTGGCACGGATCGAGCGCAACGGCGCCCTGGTCGATGCCAAGCTGCTCGGCGAGCAGAGTGTCGAGCTGGGCGAGAAACTGGTGGAACTGGAGCGCAAGGCGTTCGAAATCGCTGGCGAGGAATTCAACCTCGCCTCGCCCAAACAGCTGGGCGTGATCCTCTACGAGAAACTCGGTTATCCGGTGATCAGCAAGACCGCCAAGGGTCAGCCCTCCACCGCCGAGGCGGTGCTCGCCGAGCTGGCCGAGCAGGACTTCGAGCTGCCCAAGGTGCTGATGCAGTACCGCAGCCTGAGCAAGCTCAAGAGCACCTACACCGACAAGTTGCCGGAGCAGATCAACCCGCGTACCGGGCGCATCCACACCAGCTACCACCAGGCGGTGGCCGCCACTGGCCGCCTGTCCTCCAGCGATCCGAACCTGCAGAACATCCCGATCCGCACCGCCGAAGGTCGGCGCATCCGCCAGGCGTTCGTCGCGCCGAAAGGCTACCGGCTGATGGCGGCGGACTACTCACAGATCGAGCTGCGCATCATGGCCCACCTGGCCAAGGACAAAGGCCTGCTCGATGCCTTCCAGCATGACCTGGACGTGCACAGGGCCACCGCTGCCGAGGTGTTTGGTGTGGCGCTGGAAGAAGTGACCAGCGATCAGCGACGCAAGGCCAAGGCAATCAACTTCGGCCTGATCTACGGCATGAGCGCCTTCGGTCTGGCCAAACAGATCGACGTCGAACGCAAGGAGGCGCAGGCCTACATCGACCGTTACTTCGCCCGCTATCCCGGCGTGCTGACCTACATGGAAAGCACCCGTGCTCAAGCCGCCGAGCAGGGCTATGTGGAGACGGTCTATGGTCGTCGCCTGTACCTGCCGGAAATCCATGCGCAGAACCAGGCCATGCGCAAGGGTGCCGAGCGCGCGGCGATCAACGCGCCGATGCAGGGTACTGCGGCAGACATCATCAAGCGCGCGATGATTGCCGTGGATGGCTGGCTGCAGGACAGCGACATCGACGCGCGCATCATCCTGCAGGTGCACGACGAACTGGTGCTGGAGGTACGTGAGGAACTGATCGACGAGGTTAGCGCCAAACTCAAGAGCCTGATGAGTGGTGCCGCCGATCTGGATGTACCGCTACTGGTGGAAGTCGGCGTCGGCGCGAATTGGGACGAAGCGCATTGAAACTCGTCGCCGCGGCGTAAAGCCGCGGCCGCTCTAGCTTTGGGGTTTCAGGGAATCAAAAGGCGCTTTCTTATTGCAAATGGTTTTTAAGAAGGTGATGAACTTTCCGCAAACCCACCCGGTCAGAGTTCATGAATGGCCGCAAAGCCCTTCAATGCTCCTTTGTTGTGTTAAGTGTTGGCAGACATCTGAACCCCGCCCTAGCGGTTCAGACCTTGAACCCCGAACTTCTCCCTCCCCATACGAAGCTCGGGGTTTTTTTTGCCTGTAAAAAGGCCGCTAGCGGCGATCTGATGACCCTCTCCCGCTTGCGGGAGACGACTGCATGGATGCAGGAGGTAGGGCGACGCAGGACGCCAAAGCCGAGGGTGCCCGAAGGGCGGGAGAGGGTGGGGCTTGCTCCTGTTGTTCCGTAGTGGGCACCGAATACTCCCTGCGATCTCGGTGCGCACAGCGCACCCTGCGCCTCATTCCTCCTCAGCGCTTTCCTCATCCTCTTCCGGCAACAGATCCAGCCAACCTGCCAGCACCATCTGCGCCTCCTCCACGCCCATGCGCTTAGGCGCCGAGAACAGCTGGATGCTGATGCCCTGGCCCCACTGCTTGTGGATTTCCTGGCGCACCTTGAGCAAGGCGGTCTTCGCTGCGCCGAAAGCCAGTTTGTCAGCCTTGGTCAGCAGGATATGCAGCGGCATGCCACTGGCCACAGACCAGTCCAGCATCATGCAGTCGAACTCGGTCAGCGGATGGCGGATATCCATCATCAACACCAGGCCGCTCAGGCTCTGGCGACTGCCCAGATACGCTTCAAGATGTTTCTGCCAGTGCAGCTTGAGCGGGATCGGTACCTTGGCATAACCGTAGCCGGGCAGGTCGACCAGGCGACGCTCGTCGTCCAGGCGGAAGAAGTTGAGCAACTGCGTACGTCCCGGTGTTTTCGAGGTGCGCGCCAGGCTGGCGTGGGTAAGGGTGTTGAGCGCGCTCGACTTGCCAGCGTTGGAGCGGCCGGCGAAGGCGACCTCTAGGCCGCTGTCCTCGGGGCACTGATCGACCTTAGCGGCACTTATGAGGAAGCTGGCCTGCTGGCACAGACCGATGATGGGATTTTTCGGGAGCATGGGGGTATCCGGTGGATGCCTCGATTCCTGTTCAGTGGTTCGAGGGCTTGCGACATTTCCGCGCACCTGCTGCGCTCCAGAAGGGGCGGCAGGGGGCGTCGTTTCCGTTTCAGTGTTGCCAGTATATAATGCCGCAGATTTTGTGTGCGCTTTGTCCCACCCGCAGGAACCCAATTGCCGGGAGCGATTACATCTCTGCTCGATAGAAAGCAGGACGTTCCCAACCCTGATGAGGTTGATCTGATGAAGAAAATGCTGCTTGCTGCTGCCGTTATGATGTTGTCGTTCAACGGCTATGCTGCTCAGGATCCGCAAGCTGTGTATGACCGTTCCTGTGGTGTATGCCACAACGGCCAGATTCCCACGGCGCCCAAGAAGGGCGACAAGGCCGCATGGGAGCCTCGTCTGGCCAAGGGCATGGATACACTGGTGCAGAGCGTTACCAATGGTTTGAATGCCATGCCGCCGCGCGGCCTGTGCATGGACTGCTCGGCCGAGGATTACCAGGCGGTCATCAAGCTGATGACCGAGTGAGTAAGCCCGCTCGATAACCCTTTCTCTCTTAGCCGTAATTGGATTAGCTGATGAACAAAGTACTCGTGAGTCTGCTGTTGACCCTGGGCCTCACTGGCATGGCACAGGCTGCTGGCGATGCCGAAGCCGGTCAGGGCAAAGTCGCTGTCTGTGGTGCCTGCCATGGCGCCGATGGCAACAGCCCTGCACCAAACTTCCCCAAGCTGGCCGGTCAGGGCGAGCGTTACTTGCTCAAGCAGCTGCACGACATCAAGTCCGGTGCCCGTCCGGTGGTCGAGATGACCGGCATGCTGGACAACCTCAGCGATCAGGATATGGCTGACATCGCCGCTTACTTCGCCAGCCAGAAGATGAGCGTCGGTGCTGCCGATCCCAAGCTGGTCGAGCGTGGCGAAGCACTGTTCCGTGGCGGCAAGCTGGAAGAAGGCATGCCATCCTGCATCGGTTGCCATTCGCCTGACGGCGCTGGCCTGGCCGCTGCCGGCTTCCCGCACTTGGGCGGCCAGCACGCTCAGTACGTGGCCAAGCAGCTGACCGACTTCCGTGAAGGCAACCGCACCAACGACGGCGACGCGATGATCATGCGCGCCATTGCTGCCAAGCTGAGCAACAAGGATATCGAAGCCGTATCCAGCTTCATCCAGGGTCTGCACTAAGAAGTTGTTCTAAGCGACCACTGTTGCAGTTGGCAAGACAAAGGGTGGCTGCGGCCACCCTTTTTCATTTGCGCCGCGGCTACAATGGCCGGAACCTGCCTCGTGTCGCCCGGTCTTACTAGCGATTCGCCACGAGGCGATGCCTACTACCAAGGAGTACCCCATGCGTAACCTGATTCTCGGCGCCGCTCTGGCCATCAGCAGTCTGTTCGGTATCACTGCTCATGCCGAGCCGGTGGCTGGCCAGCAGTATGTCGAGCTGAAGAGCCCGGTGCCGGTGTCCAAGCCTGGCAAGGTCGAAGTGGTGGAGCTGTTCTGGTACGGCTGCCCGCACTGCTATCAGTTCGAAGCGACCCTCAACCCTTGGGTCGAGAAGCTGCCGGAAGACGTCAATTTCGTGCGCGTGCCGGCATTGTTCGGTGGTATCTGGAACGTGCATGGCCAGGCGTTCATCACCCTGGAAAGCATGAAGGTCGAGCACAAGGTGCATGACGCCGTGTTCACCGCCATTCACCAGGAGAAGAAGAAGCTGGCTTCTGCCGAAGAGTTCGCCGACTTCGTCGCGACCCAGGGCGTTGATCGCGATGCCTTCCTCAAGACCTTCAACTCTTTCGCCGTCAAAGGCCAGATGGAAAAGGCCAAGAAACTGGCCATGGCCTACCAGATCACTGGCGTACCGGTGATGGTCGTCGGTGGCAAGTATCGCTTCGACCTGGGCTCGGCCGGTGGCCCACAGCAGACCCTGCAGGTCGCTGACCACCTGATCGCCAAGGAGCGCGAGGCGCTTTAAGCGGCCGCAGGCGCGAAGCATGTTGCGCCGCTGGCGAAAGACACGTGCGGTTGGTCTGTGCGATCCACAGATCAACCCGCACTGCTCGCCCGAGAGCGATTGGCCAGCCGACGGCCTGTTGCGTCTGCTCAGTTTCAACGTCCAGGTCGGCATCAATACCCAGCGTTATCATCACTACCTGACTCGCAGCTGGCAGCATCTGTTGCCCCATGCCGGGCGTGTCGGCAACCTGCAGCGCATCGGTGATCTGCTCGCCGACTTCGATCTAGTGGCGTTGCAGGAGGTCGATGGCGGCAGCCTGCGCTCGGGCTACATCAATCAGGTCGAGTACCTGGCCCAGCAGGGCGCCTTTCCCTACTGGTATCAACAGCTCAACCGCAATCTCGGGCGCTTCGCCCAGCACAGCAATGGCGTGCTCAGCCGCTTGCGGCCTACCCTGCTGGAAGATCATCCGCTCCCCGGTCCGCCTGGGCGTGGTGCGATTTTCCTGCGTCTCGGTGAGGGCGAGCACGCGCTGGGCGTGGTGATGATGCATCTGGCGCTGGGTGCGCGCACCCGTACGCGGCAACTGGCCTACATTCGTGAGCGCGTCAGTGAGTTTCGCCACCTGGTGCTGATGGGCGACATGAACACCCATGCTGTCGATCTGCTGGAGAACTCCCCGCTGCGTGACCTCTGCCTGATTGCGCCGCAGGTCGAGGCAACCTTCCCCAGCTGGCGACCGCAGCGCTGTCTCGATCATATCCTGCTCAGTTCCGAGCTCGAACTGGGGCGTGTCGATGTGCTCAGTCAGTCGATTTCCGATCACCTTCCCGTGGCCGTGGAAATCCGCCTGCCGGAAGCACAGAATGCTGCGCAGATGCCTATGCTGAACACGCCATCTCCCGAGTAAGCCGTATGAGCGATGACGCGCAACGCTGGAAAGACAAATACCTGAGTAGCCTGGAGCAGCAGGAAAAGCTCGACCGCCGGTGGGAGTCGCGCCTGGATCTGCTGCGCCGTGGTCTGGTGCGCAGCAGCCTGGCCGCCGAGGGCGCGGACAAGGCGGTCGATCAATGCATGCAGGAAATGCGCGAAATCCTTCGTCGCGACGATATGGATGCGGCATTGGGCGGCCTTATTCCGCGTCTGGAAAAGGCCGTGCTGGATTCCGAGCAGCGCCGTCAGCAACGTGCCGGCGAGGCTGCGGCTGCGTTGGCGAGCTTGATCGAGCAACTGCAGCGTCTGCAGCCGCCCCGTGAGGTGCGCAAGGCGCTCAAATCGCTGGGCAAACAACTAGAGGACGCCACCAGTCATCAGTACCTGCTGCCGGCGCTGCTCAGCCAGCTGAGCAACCTGCAGGGGCAGGCGCTGACCGTTTTGCAGGCTCCGGTGCAGGAACAACCGGGCCTGCTCCAGCGTCTGTTCGGTTCGCGCGGTGAGACCAGCGAAAGCACTGCGCAGGCGCCGGGCAGTCTCACCGAGGCCACTGGCGTTGCCGAGGAGCCCGCAGCAGAGTTGACGCCAACGCCAACGCCAACGCCAACGGCCGTAGCGGTGGCGAACGAGCCACCTTCCAGTGTCTCCAAGGTGGCCAGCGTGCCAGCCCGGCACCAGGTCCACGACGTCTCGCCTGTGCTCGACAGCCTGCCGCTGCCGCCGGGTCTGGTACGGCAGGAGCAAGCCGGTGACAGCCCCTTCTCGTTGCCCAGCAGCGAACCCGGATACAGCGCGGTGGCGCCGCATATCGCCAGCAGTCTGCGTAATCTGCTCGACGAGCTCGAACTGCCGGCGCGCCATCTGCCGCAGGGTGAGGCGCTGCGCCTGCGACTGGAGGGCAATCTCAACTGGTACGAGCTGGTGCCGGTGCTGGATGATCTGGCCGTGCTGGTGCTGGCCGTCACCGATAGCGGCCAGCGTGAGTTCGCCGGCTATCTCAAGCAACTCAACGAGCGCCTGGCTGCCTTCATCGAAACCCTCAGCGAGGCGCACGAGGGCTACAGCGCTTCAGTGGAGAATGCGCGCAGTTTCAACCAGCAACTGCGGGATCAGGTCAGCGATCTGCAAAACAGCGTGCAGGAAGCTGCCGATCTGGAATCGCTCAAGCAGGCTCTGGAACAGCGCCTGGAAGGGCTCTTGCAAAGTGTCAGCAGTCATCAGCGTCAGCGCGACAGTGGTAGCGATGATGTGGCTGAGCGGCTACAGGGCCTGGTCAAGCGTGTCGCCGAGATGGAGCAGGAAGCGCAGCAATTTCGCGAGCATATCGAGGAGCAGCGACAGAAGTCCTTGCTGGACCCCCTGACTGGGCTGCCCAACCGTGCCGCCTGGAGCGAGCGTCTCGACCTGGAAGTCGCTCGTCGCCAACGCTATGGCGGCCAGCTGTTGTTGGCGGTGCTGGACGTCGATCACTTCAAGCGGATCAACGACGGCTACGGTCACCTGGCAGGTGATCGAGTGCTGAAGATCATCGCCGGGGAGCTCAGCAAGCGTTTGCGCAAGACCGACTTCATCGCCCGTTTTGGTGGCGAGGAGTTCGTTCTGCTGATTCCTGCAACGCCGCTGGAGGGAGGTGTCCAGCTTCTGGAAACCCTGCGCGCGGCAATCGAGGCCTGCCCGTTCCACTTCAAGGGTGAGCCGGTGACCATCACCTTCTCCGCCGGTATCGCCGAGTTTCGCAATGGCGAGGCGACCGAGGTCACCTTCGAACGTGCCGACCAGGCGCTATATCGCGCCAAGGGCGCGGGGCGTAACCGAGTCGAGCAGGCTGCCTGATCCTGTCTACGTTGAGCCGCAGCGGCAGGCGCCGCGGCTCCCGTACGAACCACTCACTCCTTCTAGGATGTTGCTTCGGCCGGGTCCCTGCTGGTTGCTCCGGCGGTTCGTGCCCGTGGTGCGTGATCGTCCTCGTCCTGCAACGGCACCTCATTGCCCTGAGCGTCGTACAGCTTGCCGCCGATGAAGTGGTCGCCATCGTGCAGGGCGGCGATGTCGCGGTAGCGCAGGCTGCGCTCGGTGCCGGCGACGAATACCGACTGCTGATCCGAGTTGCCGGCGGTGAAATGGTTGAACAGCAGGTTGAGCAGGATCGCCATGATCGCCGCCGAGCTGATGCCGGAGTGGAAGATGGTTTCGAACCAGGCCGGGAAGTGATGGTAGAAGCTGGGCATGGCGATGGGGATCATGCCGAAGCCGATGGAAGTAGCGACGATCACCAGGTTCATGTTGTTGCGGTAGTCGACCTTGGCCAGGGTGCGGATGCCGCTGGCGGCGACGGTGCCGAACAGCACGATGCCGGCACCACCAAGCACCGAAGTCGGCACTGCTGCGATCACTCGGCCCATGATCGGCAGCAAGCCGAGGGTGACCAGAATCAGCCCGCCGGTGGCGACCACGTAGCGGCTCTTCACGCCGGTAACGGCAACCAGACCGACGTTCTGGGCGAAGGCGCTCTGGGTGAAGGAGCCGAATAACGGCGCAACGACACTGGCGATCATGTCCGCGCGCAAACCGTTGCCGAGGCGTCTGGAATCGACTTTGGTGTCGATGATGTCGCCGACGGCGAGGATGTCGGCCGAGGTTTCCACCAGGATCACCATCACCACGATCAGCATCGAGATGATCGCTGCCACCTCGAACACCGGCATACCGAAATGTAGCGGTGCCGGGAAGGCCAGCACCGGCCCTGCGCTGACCTTGGAAAAATCGGCCATGCCGAACGCCACCGCCACCAGAGTGCCGATCACCATGGCCAGCAGGATCGACAGGCGCGAGATGGTGGCGCTGCCGACCTTGCTCAGCAGCAGCACGGTGGTCAGGGTGAAGGCGGCCAGGCCGATGTTGGCCATGCTGCCGAAGTCAGCTGCACTGCTGTTGCCGCCCATGGCCCAGCGCGCGGCTACGGGCATCAGCGTCAGGCCGATGGTGGTGATGACGATGCCGGTCACCAGCGGTGGGAAGAACTTGGTGATCTTGGAAAAGATCGGCGTGATCAGCAGCCCGATCGCCGCTGCGCCTATCACCGCGCCGAATACCACCGGCAGCCCGCCTTCACCGCCATTGGCGCCGACTATCGCCACGATGGTGGCGACGCTGGCGAACGACACGCCCTGCACCAGCGGTAACTGACAGCCGAAGAACGGCAAGCCGATGGTCTGCAGCAAAGTGGCGGCGCCACCGACGAAAAGCGAGGCGGCGATCAGCAGGCCGATATCGGCAGGCGACAGACCGGCCGCCTGGCCGACGATCAGGGGCACCGCGACGATGCCGCCGTACATGGTCAGTACGTGCTGCAGGCCGTAGAGCAGATTGGAGCCGAGGCCGAGATTTTCGTCCTCGGGGCGCTGGGTGGTGGAGGTCATGGCAAAGCTACTCGCTGTTGTTCTTGTGCGGTAAATGTAGACATTTTGTTGTCATATTGGCTACTACTTTGTATACATTTTTTCGGGTGTCGTTTCCTGGAACCATTGCGGCGCTACTGGTCATAAAATTTCCATGCGCGCTGAAGATGTTCGAATCTGACCGTGCCCCGACTCGCGAGGTGACCCCCTCAGGCCCTAGACTATGCGCACTAGCCACCGGAGACGCCCATGGACATCTTCAGCATCGCCGTGCTGATCTTTTTGGTCACCGACCCTTTCGGCAATATCGCCATCTACATTGCCGCACTGAAGAACGTCGAGCCGCGCAGACGCTTATGGATCGCCGCGCGCGAACTGCTGTTTGCCCTTGGCCTGTTGCTGCTGTTCCTCACCTTTGGTGACAAATTCCTCACCAGCCTCGGGCTGTCACGCGAGGCAACCGCGATTGCCGGCGCTATCATCCTGTTCGTCATCGCCATGCGCCTGATCTTCCCCAGCCCGCAGGGTCTGCTCGGCGACGTGCCGGATGGCGAGCCGATGCTGGTGCCGTTAGCCACGCCAGCGGTCGCCGGACCTTCAGCGCTTGCGGTGCTGATGACTCTGCGCAACACCCACACCGGGCCGCTCTGGGAGCTCTACCTGGCGGTTATCCTGGCCTGGGCGGCGACGGCATTCATTCTGTTGCAGGCTTCGTTCCTGCAGCGTTTTCTTGGTAATCGCGGGTTGATGGCGGTAGAGCGATTGATGGGTATGCTGTTGATCATGCTCAGCGTCGACATGCTGCTGGACAACCTGCAAAGCGCATTCGGTCACGCATGAAGTCTCTCTGCCTTGCCCTTGTTCTTGTTCTGCTTGCCGGTTGCACCGGTGGTCTACGTATCGATGACAGTCACACCGCGACCGGTCAGAACAGCCGGGTGCAATACATCGTGCTGCACTACACCTCCGCTGACCTGCAACGCTCGCTCGATCTGCTGACGCAGACCGAGGTGAGCAGCCACTACCTGATCGGTGATGCACCGCCGACCGTCTACCGCCTGGTTGACGAGAACCGTCGCGCCTGGCACGTGGGTGTCAGCGAATGGAAGGGGCGCACCTGGCTCAACAGCACCACGATCGGCATCGAGCTGGTCAACCAGGGCTACTACCAGACGCCGGCGGGGCGCTACTGGCAACCTTTCGCGCCGCAGCAGATCGACACCCTGATCGTGCTGCTCAAGGACATCGTCAAGCGTCACCAGCTACCGCTGGGCTCGATCATCGCGCACAGCGATGTGGCGCCGCAGCGCAAGGTTGATCCGGGCCCATTGTTCCCCTGGAAGCGTCTGGCCGACGAGGGCCTGGTGCCCTGGCCGAACGAAGACGCCGTGGCGCGCCAACAGGCGCTGTTCAGCACCAGCCTGCCCAGCGTGCAGTGGTTCCAGGAGCAGTTGGCGCAAAACGGTTACACGGTGCCGCAGCACGGTGAGCTGGATGAGGCGACGCGCAACGTCATCGCCGCCTTCCAGATGAAGTATCGCCCGGCCAACTACGACGGCCAGCCGGACGCCGAAACTGCAGCGCGGTTGCTGGTGCTCAACCTGCAGGCGGCAGGATAGGGCTTAGCTAGGCGTGGTGCCGATCAGCCGAGAGTCGGCCAGCGCTGCGCTGCGATGAACGGTGGCGGCCTGGTATTCGGGGTCCGCGAGCATGCTCAAAAAGGCTGCTGACGAGGGATAGCGCACCAGCAGAAGCAGATCCCACTGCTCTTGCTTCGGTGCGATCAAAGCCAGGTGGACGTCTGCCATCACCTGCACCTCACCACCCACCCCACGGACCTTGCTCAGCGCGGTGCGGCTGTAGCGCGCATAGGCTTCGCGCCCGCTGCAGGGCGCATGGGGACTTTCTGCGTGGTACGCGGCCTGATTATTGAAGCGCAGCAGATTGAGCATCAGGATCGGTGTATCACTGGGCATGCGCTCGGAGAACGCCAGCAGATCCTCGCGGTTGGGGTTGATGCTCGGCATGCACGTTCCTCGACTGGCGTTTTTCCTGAGCCTCTCGCCTGACGCCGAGTGCGGCAAGTGCTATCGATCCGCCTGATAGCCGATCATCTGCTCAGCATGGTGCTGCGCTACGGTTGCTCTACCGGCAGGTCGATCAGCGTGGACCAGGTTGGAAATCACGCGCATCACGCGCCCAGACATCCAGCACCGGTTTGAGATCTTCCAGGGTCAGTTGTGTGCTGCTGTTCTCCAGCGCCAGGCCGTGCCCCTTGCGCACCACGCGCAGCACCGGTTCGCTGGTGCGTGCATCGAGGCCCTCCAGTTCGATAAAGATGGTGCTGTCGCGGTCACGGGTGCCTGCGGCTGTGGTTGCCGCTGCCAGCACCAGGGCGACAGGAATCACCTCATAGGCCTTGAGCCCTTCGGTGGAAACCGTCACACCAGTGATCGCGCTGCGCAGCACCAGGCTGTCCATGGTCGGTTCGTTGACCACCGTCATGCGTCCCTGCAACTCACGGATCAACGCCTGATGCAGATAATCACGGACACTTTCCAGCGTTTGCGCGCTGACCTGATCGCTGGGAACTGGCTCTGGATAGAAGGTCGGCTTCTCCACATACACCGCCGTGTAGCGCTCGCTCCTGAACTGCGGCGAAATCCAGCGCAGCACCGGTGCACCAGTGGCTGAAGTGGCTGGCTGGAGCTGGGAGTAGTCGGCGAGGTAGCCGGAGAACTGTGTGGGTTTGGTGGTCTGGCTGGCGCAGCCGCTGAGCAGCAGCGCAGTGAGTAGAGCCAGGCAAAGCGGGTTGGCGTAACGCATCAGCGGACTCTCCTGTCCAGGGACCTGCAATCAGCCTAGATGCCGCTTCGTCAGCCCGCCAGTTCGCTCAATCGTTGAGCAAGAAGCTTGAAGTCATAGGGTTTTACGATGCTCTCGGTGGCTGCCGCCCTGTCGCGGGCGCGCACCGCTTCGAGCAGTTCGCGTTCGTAATAGCCGCTGGCGAACAGCACCGGCAGGGTCGGTCGCAACTGGCGCGCGGCTTCCACCAGTTCGCGTCCGTCCATCCCCGGCAGGCCGATGTCGCTCATCAGTAGGTCGAAGTGCTGCTCGCTGCGCAGCCGCTCCAGTGCGCTGTGCCCGTCGCGCAGGGCAAGGACGCAATAGCCGAACTCCCCGAGGACTTCAGCGGTGAGTTGGCGCACGACATCGTCATCCTCGACCAGCAGGATGGTCTTGGCACTGGCGCAGTCGATTTCGGTCATGGGGCTCTCTGTTTCAGCGCGCAGAATGCGCGAATGTTTGGCAAACTTCGGAGTCGGTGCGCGGTCAGTGTGCCATACGCCTTCCCCGGACAGACAAGAACAAGCGAGACAATCATCGAATGGACGTCCCAATGTCGAATGAGTCCGCAATGGACGAAAAAGGGTTTCGCCGGATTCTCAACCGTAACGTCGGGCTGCCGCTCGGCCTGGGGCTGGTCGGCGCGCTGTTCTTCGCGCTGTTGATCGGCTACCTGCTCAATGTGATCCGCTGGGTCGAGCACACCGACCAGGTGCTCAACAGAGCCAGCGAGGTGTACAAGCTGACGCTGGACCTGGAGACCGGCATGCGCGGCTTCCTGCTCAGCGGCGAGGAAGACTACCTCGCGCCCTACGAGCAGGCGCGCGGCAAGTTTCGTCCGCAGACCGAACAGCTCATCGACATGGTTTCCGACAACCCACCGCAGGTGCAGCGGCTCGAACGTCTGTTGGCCATGCAGGAGCAGTGGGATCTCTATGCTCAGGAAGTGATTGGCAGCCGCCGTGATGGCGGCAACTTCATGGCAGAGGTCGGCCGTGGCCGCGGCAAGAATCTTACCGATGGCATGCGTCGCGAGCTGGATACCTTCATCAACAGCGAGCGTGAATTGCGTCAGCAGCGCAATGCCGAAGTAAGTAGCACCACGCTCTGGGGGGCCGGTACCTATCTGGTGGTCAGCATCCTGTTCAGTGCCTTGTTGGCGCTGTTCGGTCGCCGTGAGCTGATGAACCTCTCGCAGACCTATTCACAGGCGATGGCCAAGCAGTCCGACTACGCCGATGAGCAGCGTCGCCGCGCCTGGCTGGGCAGCGGCCAGACCCTGCTGGCCGAGCGCCTACTCGGCCAGCTGCAGGTGCAGGAATTGGCCGACCGCTCCCTTGAGTTTCTCGCCGAATATCTCGATTGCGTGGTCGCCGCCCTGTATCTGCGCGATGCCCAGACTGGCGACCTCACGCGCGTTGCCGGCTACGGCTTCAGCGAGGATGCCAGCCTCAAGGAGCATTTCTACCGCGGTGAGGGCCTGATCGGACAGGCTGCTCGCAGCCGTCGTCTGGTCTGTCTGGATGATCTGCCGGCGGATTACATCAAGGTCGCTTCGAGTCTCGGCGAAGGCCAGCCAGTGAGCGTTGCCCTGGTGCCGCTGCAGTCCGAAGATCGCGTCAACGGTGTGGTCGAATTGGCCTTCATGCGTGTACTGGAGCCGCGTGAGCGCGAGTTCCTCGAGGCCATCGCCAGCAATGTCGGGATGGCACTTGAAGCGGCGCGCTATCGCCAGCGTCTGCAAGAGGTGCTCGGCCAGACTCAGCAACTCAACGAGGAACTGCAGACCCAGCAGGAAGAGCTGCGTGCCGCCAACGAGGAGCTGGAGCAGCAGGCGCGCGTGCTAAAGGAGTCTCAGGCGCACCTGGAAACCCAGCAGGCCGAGCTGGAGCAGACCAACGAGAAGCTCTCCGAGCAGGCGCAGACACTGGCCGACCAGCGCGACGAGCTGGACCAGCGCAACACCACCCTCGGCCGCATCCAGGCGCAGCTGGAAGAGCGTGCCGAGGAGCTGCAGCGCGCCAGCCGCTACAAGTCCGAGTTCCTTGCCAACATGAGCCACGAGCTGCGCACGCCGCTCAATAGCTCGCTGATTCTGGCCAAGCTGCTGGCGGAAAACGGCAACGGCAATCTCAACGACGAACAGGTCAAGTTCGCCGAGTCGATCTACTCGGCTGGCAACGATCTGCTCAACCTGATCAACGACATTCTCGACATCGCCAAGGTCGAGGCCGGCAAGCTCGAGATACGCCCCGAGCGCACGCCGCTGGCAAGCCTGCTCGAAGGCTTGCGGGATGTGTTCGTACCGCTGGCGGGCGAGCGCAGCCTGAGTTTCGAGATCGAACAGCAGGGCGAGCTGCCGCAGGTGCTGTTCACCGACCGCCAGCGCGCCGAGCAGATCCTGCGCAACCTGTTGTCCAACGCCTTCAAGTTCACTGACCGCGGCGGCGTGACTCTCAGCGTATCGCGGCAGGATGACCATTACCTGGCCTTCGCCGTGCGCGATACCGGCATTGGCATCGCTGCGGATCAGCAGCAGGCGATCTTCGAGGCCTTCCGCCAGGCCGATGGCACCACCAATCGCCGTTATGGCGGTACTGGCCTGGGGCTGTCCATCTCGCGTGACCTGGCCGGGTTGCTCGGAGGCTCGATCACGGTCAGCAGCGTGCCGGGCGAGGGCAGTACCTTCACCCTGCTGCTGCCCGAGCGCTTGGTCGAGGGCGCTGCCCCGAGCCAGCCGATTGCCGCTCCTCTGGTGGTGGCTGAGCCGCCACTACCGGTCGCCGCTGTCGCTGCCGCCCCGGCGATGCCGCGAGCGCCAGCGCCTTTCGCCGATGACCGCGAGCACCTCGACGAGCGTGGCGGCCGCCGCGTGCTGGTGGTCGAGGACGAAGTGCGCTTTGCCCGCATCCTCTTCGATCTGGCTCACGAGCTGGGCTACGCCTGTCTGGTGGCTACCTGCGCCGATGAAGGCCTGGAACTGGCGCGGCAGTACCGCCCGGATGCCATCCTGCTCGACATGCGCCTGCCCGACGGCTCAGGCCTCGGTGTGCTGCAACGTCTGAAGGATGATCCGCAGACCCGTCATATCCCTGTGCATGTGGTCTCGGTAGAGGATCAGAGCGAGGCCGCGCTGCACCTGGGGGCGGTTGGCTATGCGCTCAAGCCCACCAGTCGCGATCAGCTCAAGGAAGTCTTCGGCAGGCTCGAGGCCAAGCTCAATCAGCAGGTCAAGCGCGTACTGCTGGTCGAGGACGACCCGCTGCAACGCGACAGCGTTGCCCGCCTGATCAGCGACGAAGACATCGAGATCACCGCCGTCGCACTGGCTGGCGATGCGCTGGAAAAGCTGCGCGACACGGTGTTCGACTGCATGATCATCGACCTCAAACTGCCCGACATGCAGGGCAACGAGCTGCTGCGGCGCATGGCCGAGGAGGACATCTGCTCCTTCCCTCCGGTGATCGTCTACACCGGGCGCAACCTGACCCGCGACGAGGAAGCCGAGCTGCTCAAGTACTCGCGCTCGATCATCATCAAGGGCGCGCGTTCGCCAGAACGTTTGCTGGATGAGGTCACCCTGTTCCTGCACAAGGTCGAGGCCGAGCTGTCCAGCGAGCACCAGCGCATGCTCAAGACCGCGCGCAGCCGCGACAAGCTGTTCGAGGGCCGGCGCCTGCTGCTGGTGGACGATGACGTGCGCAACATCTTCGCTCTGTCCAGCGCGCTGGAGCAGAAGGGCGCCACGGTCGAAGTCGCGCGCAACGGTTTCGAAGCACTGGACAAGCTGCGCGAGCGCGAAGACATCGACCTGGTGTTGATGGACGTGATGATGCCGGAGATGGACGGCTACGAAGCCACCCGGCAGATTCGTCTGGAAGACCGTTGGAAGAACCTGCCGATCATTGCGGTGACGGCCAAGGCGATGAAGGATGACCAGGAGCGCTGCCGCGAGGTTGGCGCCAACGATTACCTGGCCAAACCCATCGACCTGGATCGCCTGTTCTCTCTGATCCGCGTATGGATGCCCAAGCTGGAGCGTCTGTGATGCCTGACGAAATCGAGCTGCGCCTGCTTATCGAGGCGATCTACCTGCGCTACAGCTACGACTTTCGCGACTACTCGAAAGCCTCGCTCAAGCGCCGCGTGCGTCAGGCGCAGACTCAGCTGGATTGCCCGACCATCTCGGCGTTGCAGGCGCGTATCCTGCACGAGCCGCAGGCGTTCATGCAGCTGCTGCAGTACCTCACCATCCCGGTCAGCGAGATGTTCCGCGACCCCGAATACTTCCTCGCCCTGCGCGAGCAGGTGGTGCCGCTGCTGCACACCTATCCCTCGCTGAAGGTCTGGGTGGCTGGCTGCAGCACGGGCGAAGAGGTGTATTCCCTGGCTATTCTGCTGCACGAGGAAGGCCTGCTGGAACGCACCATGATCTATGCCACCGACATCAATCCGCACTCGCTGGAGAAGGCCGAGCAGGGCATCTTCGCCCTCGACAACCTGCGCACTTACACCCAGAACTACCAGCTGTCCGGCGGCAAGCGGGCGTTCTCCGACTACTACTCGGCAGCCTACGATCGGGTGCTGTTCGACAAGTCGTTGCGTGCCAACGTGACCTTCGCCGATCACAGCCTGGCCACCGACAGCGTGTTCGCCGAAACCCATCTGGTGTCGTGCCGCAACGTACTGATCTATTTCAACCGCGACCTGCAGGACCGTGCACTGGGCCTGTTCCACGACTCCCTTTGCCACCGCGGTTTTCTCGGTCTGGGCAGCAAGGAAAGTCTGGATTTCTCTGCCTATGCCCGGCAGTTCGAAGCGGTGTCGCGGCCCGAGCGGATTTTTCGCAAGCGATGAGCAGCCAACGGATCAACCTCCGCGGCCAGGTGCGTGCGCCGCTGGAGGCCCTGCTGATTGGCGCCTCGGCCGGTGGTGTCGAGGCGCTGTTGAGCCTGCTCGAAGACCTGCCGCCGGACTACCGGTTGCCGGTGGTCTGCCTGCTGCATCAGCCCGATCGCAGCGACAGTCTGCTGGCCGATCTGCTGCAGCGCCGCCTGACGCTGCCTGCCAAGGAAGCCGAGGACAAGGAGTATCTCAGTGGCGGCGTGGTCTACGTGGCGCCCGCCGGTTACCACCTGTCCATCGAAACCGATCGTAGCTTCTCCCTCAGTCGTGAGGAGCCGCGGCATTTCTCCCGGCCATCGATCGATATTCTTTTCGAGTCCGCTGCCGACGCCTATGGCGAGCAGCTGGCTGCCGCGCTGCTCACCGGCGCCAACGAGGATGGCGCGGCTGGTCTGCTGGCGATCAAACAGGCTGGCGGCCTGACGCTGGTGCAGGAGCCTGCCGACGCGCAGGTGCCCACCATGCCGAATGCCGCGCTGGCCCTGCTGAAACCGGATTTTCTCCTGTCTATCAATGCCATGCGCCTGCTGCTGGCCGAACTGGATGCCCTGCCATGCTGAGGAAGATTGAAGCCAAGGTATTGATCGTCGACGACCTGCCGGAAAACCTGCTGGCGCTGCGTTCGTTGATCCAGAGCGAGGACCGCACCGTGTTCCAGGCCAGCAGCGCCGACGAGGCACTGTCGCTGCTGCTCGAGCATGAGTTCGCCCTGGCCATTCTCGACGTCAAGATGCCGGGCATGAACGGTTTCGAACTGGCCGAGCTGATGCGCGGCACGGAGAAGACCAAGCATATCCCGATCATCTTCGTCAGCGCGGTCGGCCGCGACATGGACTACGCCTTCCGCGGCTACGAGAGCGGTGCGGTGGACTTCCTGCACAAGCCGCTGTCACCCTTCGAGGTGCGCAGCAAGGTGGCGATGTTCGTCGAGCTGTACCGCCATCGCAAGGCGTTGAGCATGCAACTGGAGGTGGTCGAGGCGGCGCGTCGTGAGCAGGAGGCACTGCTCGCCGAGCTGCGCGAGACTCAGGGCGAGTTGCAGAAAGCGGTGCAGATGCGCGACGTGTTCATGTCCATCGCCTCGCACGAGCTGCGCACGCCACTCAACGGTCTGATCCTCGACGTGCAACTGCGCCGGCTGCGCCTGGAGCAGGGGCGCATGGATGCCTTCAGCCCGGAAAAGCTGCAGGAGATGGTCAGCCGCGACGAGCGGCAGATCCGCAGCCTGAGCCGCCTGATCGACGACATGCTGGATGTTTCGCGCATTCGCACCGGCAAGCTTTCCGTGCGGCCAGAACCCGGCGACCTCGGCGTGCTGGCTGGAAACGTGGTGGAGAGCCTGGCCGCGCAGTTCACCAATACCGGCAGCCATATCGAGTTGCACGTCGAGGGTCCGGCGCCGGTGATGATGGACGAGTTCCGCATCGAGCAGGTGTTGGCCAACCTGCTGACCAATGCCCTGCGCTACGGTGATGGTAAACCCGTGTCGGTGCGTGTGCGGGTGGTAGACGATATGGCCCGCGCCGAGGTGCGTGACCAGGGCCTGGGCATCTCCGAGGCCGATCAGCGGCGGGTATTCGAGCAGTTCGAGCGCGTCTCCGGAACCAGCGTCGCGCAGGGGCTTGGGCTCGGCTTGTTCATCAGCGAGCAGATCGTCCAGGCCCATGACGGTCGCATCGAGCTCAGCAGTCGCCTCGGCGAAGGCTCCTGTTTCAGCATCCTGCTGCCACTACGCAGCTGATCGTGCAAATTGCACGTGTCGTAATTCATGCATCTTGCAAAGTGCATGGCGCAAGGTGTCGATTTTGTTTTTAAGCAATTGATTTATAAGGATATTTTATAGGAATTGATGTTGGCATGAGCGCTGCAGAATCAGTCATGTAAGCCCCCGACTGACCTGCTGATGGAGAAGCGTCATGAACATCATCCGAGTGAGCCTGTTTTGCGTCGCTGCATTGCTGGTCAACGGGGCTTACGCCAAAGATTTCAGTGGTTCGGCCGGAGCCGTTGCGAAAACGGCCGAGTTCACCCTTTCCAACTCGCCGGTGTGGCAATCGCGCGCTGCTGCACAGCAGGAAGGCTCCGCCGAACTGCGTACCCAGCCCTCCCGCGCTGTCGGAGCCATCGGCGACGATGCGCAGTGGCTGCGCATCTCCAACGAGGGCGACACCGATACCGCCAACCGTGAGCCACGCCCTGCCAATAGCACCCCGCGCTGGGTGTTCTGACCGACAAGGAGTCCTGCCATGTCCAGAAGTGCCGTCCTGTTGTTGATCATGACCCTGTCGAGCCTGGCGGTGTTGTGGCTGAGCCCCGCTCTGGACGAGGGTATCGCCCTGCTGCTCAAGGGTGGTAGCGTCGTCTTTGGTGCAGGCTTTCTGGTCGCGTTGATGGCCGGGCGCCGGATCAAGTTCGACCCGGTGCTGCGCTGAGGCTGGTCCCGCGCCCAGGAAACAAGAAAACGCCACGAAGACCGTGGCGTTTTTTATTGCGCGTGAATAGGCCGGTACCGCGGTCGTCTACCTCAGACCGGCAAGCTGAAATAGAAGTTGGCGCCTTCGCCGGGGCGCGAATGAACCCTCAGCTGGCCGCCGTGCAACTGCACGATCTCCCTTGCCAGCGCCAGGCCGAGGCCGACGCCACCCTTGCGCCTGCCGACCTGAACGAAGGGTTCGAAGATCCGCGCCTGTTGTTCGAAGGGGATCCCTTCGCCTTCGTCCTGCACGCTGACGATCACCTGTTCGCCATGGCGGCGCGCCTGTAGTCGTATCTTGTCACCCGGGTTGCTGTAGCGCAGGGCATTGTCGGTCAGGTTATCGAGCAGTCGCTGCAGCTGCGCGGCATCGAGCTCAAGCTGCGGCAGGGGCTCGTGGACTTCGCAAAGCACCCTCACCTCGCGCTCCGCGGCTCTCTCGGTAAAACGTTGAGACAGCTGCTGGATCATTTCGCTTAGGTCGCAGGGGCGGCGCTGCAGGGTTTGCACGCCATTCTGGTAGCGCGAGAAGTTGAGCAGGTCGTCGATCAAGTGCACCAGGCGGTGCATCTCCTCGTCGACGGTGCGTATCAGTTCCTGCTCGCGTCCGCCTGACGGCAGTGAGAGACGTTCGCGCAGCAGGCTGAAAGCCATATGAATACCGGTGATCGGCGTGCGCAGCTCATGGGAGGCGCGCAGGATGAACTCGCTGCGCACCCGGTCGAAGGCACGTTGCTTGGTGACGTCACGCAGCACCATCACCGCCCCCGCGCTACCGCCCTCGCGCACCTGTACCGGGGTCAGGGCCCAGGCCAGCAGTCTGGTCTCGCCGTCGCGTTCGATCTGCAGGTCGGCCGGTGGCTCCTGCAGTAGTTCGCCTGCCAGCACCCGGCGCAGTGCTTCGTCCACCGCATGCTCGGGCAACAGCGGCCCGATGGGCTGGCCCACGATCTCGGCCGGCCAGGACAGTTGGCGCAGCGCCACCGGATTGGCGTGTTCGATGCTGCCCTGGGTGTCGAGAATGACCAGGCCATCATCGATGCTGTCGAGCACCGCCTTCAGTCGGCCCTCGCTGCTGAGCAACTGGTTGAGGTTGCTCGAATGGTATTCGCGCAGCGCCTCGGTCATCAGGCCGAAGCGGCGGCTCAGCACGGCCAGTTCGAGAACCGGCGATACCGGTAGCACCACGTCGTATTTGCCCTGGCCGATCTGGTCGGCGGCTCGTGCCAGCATGTCGATGGGGGCGCCGAAGCGGCGGGCGATGCCGTGGGCAGTGAGTACCCCGATCGCCAGTACCGCGAGGCCGATGAGCACCAGCAGCCCGGCGATCAGTTGAGAGCGCTCGCCCGCTTTGCTTTCGGCCGAGATGACCCAGTCGACGACCTGATCCTGCTGTTCCAGCAGATGGTTGCGCAGGCGCTGGAAGGCCTCGGTGAAGGGTTTGTGAGCACCCAGGTTATGGGGTGTCTGGCCGTCCGGCATCGCACTACTGGCAGCCTGTTCCATCTCGTCGTAAAGCGCTGCCGCTCGCTCCAGTCCGCTGGCGTAGTCTTTGCCGAGGTTGGCCCTCAGGCCTTCGTCGAAGGTAGCGCGGAACGACTGGCGGATGGCTTCGAGGCGCTGCGCATCGGGCTGTTGAGCGATCAGCACGATCAGTTCGTCGCCCAGGTGCTGGCGCAGCTTCTGGCCGATCTGTACGGCGTCGAAGCCGCGCTGGATCAGGTCGCTCTGGCTGCGCGCCATCTGTGTGACGCTGAACAGGCCGAGCAGCAGGCCCAGCAGTGCAACGGTGATCAGCGCGGAGATGCTAAGGAACAGTCGCGTGCGAAGCTTCATCGACAGCTTCATGGAAATCCCGTGGTCAGAGGTTGTACTGCTTGCGTTTACGATAGAGGGTCGAGGTATCGATACCCAGCGTCTTGGCCGCCATGTCGAGGGTGTTGCTGCTGGCCAGCACGGCGGCAATATGCGCCTTCTCCAGCTCTTCAAGGCTCATCGCTGCGCCGACACGCACTGCATTGTTCGGCGCTTCGCCGGTGCCGCCCAGGCCGAGATGGCTAACCTCCACCACGTCGCTCTGGCAGATGATGCTGGCGCGCTCGATGACGTTGCGCAGCTCGCGGATATTGCCTGGCCAGTGATAAGCCTGCAGGGCGGCGGCAGCCTCGGGGCTGAAACCGCACGCCGGGCGCCCGTAGTCGCTGACGAAGCGGGCGAGAAAGCGCTCGGCCAGGCCCATCACGTCTTCGTGACGTTCGCGCAACGGTGGCAGCTTGAGGGTGATGACGTTGAGGCGGTACAGCAGGTCTTCACGGAAGCGGCCCTCGCGCACCATTTCGTCGAGGTCCAGGTTGGTGGCGGCGACGATGCGCACATCGGCACGCCGGGTCACCGGATCGCCGACGCGCTCGTACTCCTTGTCCTGAATGAAGCGCAGTAGCTTGGGTTGCAGGGCCAGCGGGAAGTCGCCGATCTCGTCGAGGAACAGGGTGCCACCGTCGGCCTGACTGACGCGGCCCTGGGTGCTTTCGCTGGCACCGGTGAAGGAGCCGCGGGCGTGACCGAACAGCTCGCTTTCCATCAGCTCGGCCGTCAGCGATGGGCAGTTGATGGTCACGCAGGTGCGCTTGGCACGGCGGCTCCAGCCGTGGATGGCGCGCGATAGCTCACCCTTGCCGGTACCGGATTCGCCGAGGATGAGGATGTTGGCGTCGGTAGCGGCGACCTGCCGTGCGGTTTCCAGAATCGCCATCATCGCCGGGCTATGCGAGTCGAGGCCGTCCTTGGCCTTGCGTACCTCACCTTCCAGAGCCTCCAGGCGTGCAGCCAACGTACGCACTTCCAGTTGCTTGGCGGCGGCCAGGCGCAGTTGATCGGGGGTGCAGGGTTTGACCAGATAATCGGCGGCGCCGGCCTGGATGGCATCGACCGCGGTGTCCACGGCCGAGTGGGCGGTGACGATCACCACGCGCATCCACGGTGCCTGGATGCGCATCTGCGCCAACAGGTCCAGGCCGTTGTCCTCGCCCAGGCGCAGGTCAAGAAAGCAAAGGTCGAACACCTGTCGCTGCAGCAGCGCCTCGGCTTGGGTCGCACTGCTGGCGCCGGCGACGTCATAGCCTTCGTCTTCAAGGCAGTAACGGAAGGTACGCAGGATTGCCGCTTCGTCGTCCACCAGCAGAATGCGTCCACTGGTTTGCTCTGCAACTGCCATGTATGTGCTCCATCTGACGGGTCAATGCAGCTTAGTCAGGTAAAAACCATGCAAGTTGCACGGCTCGACTGTGCCGATACTGCACCCTGCATGCGGGCAGGGTGCCTTTATTGTTGGTAAATATTTGTTTTAAAAGGGAATTTTAATTTCTTCTGACTGGCACGGGGCTTGCGATATTGCCTGTATCGTCTCACGAACAGGAGTGAACTCATGCCCCCGTTCAAGCCTTTGTTACTGGCCGCCGGCACCGCGCTGATGCTCGGCCTGACGCCTGTGGCCAGCCACGCTGCCGAAGGTCAGCTATCAGCACAGCTGGATGCGGCCCGCCAGGAAGGTTCGATCTGGACAGCCTTCGCGCTCAACCGGCATCTCAACCCTTTCAAGCTCGATATCGACGTTGAGGATGGCGCGGCCACCCTCAACGGCAAGGTCGAGAACGATGTTCAGAAAGAGCTGGCCGAGCAGGTGGCGCTGAGCATAGATGGCATCGATTCGGTGGACAATCGCATCGAGGTCAGCAGTGACGCGGTCGAGGGCGATGCGCCGAGCATGGCGCAGCGCCTTGAGGACGCCAGCCTCGCCGCCACGGTGAAGTCCAAGTTGCTGTGGAACAGCAACACCCGCGGCCTGGACATCCAGGTCAAGAGCGAAACCGGCAACATCACCCTCAGTGGCCATGCGCAGACGCCGGCGGCCAAGGAGTTGGCAGGCCAGCTGGCAGCCAATACCGATGGCGTGCGCGAAGTGTTCAACCACCTCAGCATCAGCACTGCCGACAGCAGTAGCAGCGAAGTGCAAACCACACTCGACGAGGCGCGCGAGAACATCAGTGACAGCTGGATCACCAGCAAGGTCAAGGCCAGCTTCCTCTACAGCCGCAACCTGGATGCCATGAACATTGCGGTGAACACCGACGATGGTCTGGTCAGCCTGCGCGGCAGCGTGCTGAGCAGTGCCGAGAAGCGCCTGGCGGTCGAGATCGCCCGCAACATTCGCGGTGTGCGTGGTGTCGACGCCGACGCCCTGCGCATCAGCAGTTGAATCTCAAGCAATCCCGGCCACTGGAATGGCCATCAACCCGCAAGTCCCATCGCCAAGGAGTGAATCCATGAGCAGCAAGACCGCACAACTCAATGAACTGATCGAAATCACCCGTGACGGCAAGCGCTTCTATGAGCATGCCCACGAAGAGGTCAAGGATATCCGCCTGCAGGCGCTGTTCCGCGACATGGTGCGCGCCAAGACCGAAGTGATCGACGCCTTGAGCGTCAAGGTCGCGGCCAACCAGAGTGCCCCAGCATCCGGCGGCACCATGCTGGGCAAGCTGCGCCAGTTCTACGCCGACACCCGCGCGACCCTGGCCAAGGATGAAGACGCCACCTACGTCGCGCAGCTGGAGGAAGCGGAAGACCGCATTCTGCATGCCTTCGAAGATGCGCTGGAAAGTGCGGACAATGATGTCCGTGTCCTGTTGGCCGTGGAGATGCCCAAGGTGCGGGCTTGCCACGACCGCATGCGGGCGCTGAAGCAGAACATGCAGTAATCACTGCGGCGCTGTTACGAGCCCCTGCACGTACTGCGTGCGGGGGCTTTTTATTGGGGCTGGCCAGTCCAGTATCACCCACTCTTTCGCCAAACCATCCGAAGCGCTTTCTCTCTGCCGCAACCGAAACTCGTCGACGTTCATTTAACTGTCACATTCGTTTCATAGAGTGGTCACGTGGCCTGCAGATACTTGGGCCCGTTCCATCCAACACTATCCTGCTAGGAGCAAGGCATGAAACTGAAGCGTTTGATGGCGGCCCTGACTTTCGCCGCCGCTGGCGTAAGCGCCGTATCTGCTGTAGCCGCCGTCGACCCGGCTCTGCCGAACTACGAAAAGACTTCCGGTGTGTCGGGCAACCTGTCCAGCGTCGGTTCCGACTCGCTGGCCAACCTGATGACCCTGTGGGCAGAAGAGTTCAAGAAGAACTACCCCAACGTCAACATCCAGATCCAGGCCGCTGGTTCCTCCACTGCGCCACCCGCGCTGACCGAAGGCACCGCCAACATGGGCCCGATGAGCCGTCCGATGAAGGACAGCGAAATCCAGGCCTTCGAAGAGAAGTACGGCTACAAGCCGACCGCCGTTCCGGTTGCCATCGACGCCCTGGCCGTGTTCGTACACAAGGACAACCCGATCAAGTCGCTGTCGATCGAGCAGGTCGATGCGATCTTCTCCAGCACCCGCCTGTGCGGTAGCGACAAGGACATCAAGACCTGGGGTGACCTCGGTCTGACCGGCGAGTGGGCTGGCAAGCCGCTGCAGCTGTTCGGTCGTAACTCGGTATCCGGCACCTACGGCTACTTCAAGGAAGAAGCCCTGTGCAAAGGCGACTTCAAATCCAACGTCAACGAGCAGCCGGGTTCGGCTTCGGTTGTCCAGTCGATCTCCAGCACCCTGAACGCCATCGGTTACTCGGGTATCGGCTACAAGACCTCCAGTGTCCGCGCCGTGCCGCTGTCGAAGAAGGGCGGTGAAGCCTTCGAAGCTTCGGAAGAGAACGCTCTGGCTGGCAAGTTCCCGCTGGCTCGCTTCTTCTACGTCTACGTCAACAAGGCGCCGAACCAGCCGCTGAGCCCGCTGGATGCCGAGTTCATCAAGCTGGTGCTGTCCAAGCAGGGCCAGGACGTCGTGATGAAGGATGGTTACATCCCGCTGCCGTCCAAGGTCGCCGAGAAAGCGATGAAGGACCTGGGCCTGTAAGGCTTCCAGCCTGATGGTCTGGCTCTAGCTAGCGAGGCCATTCGATGAACCCGCCACCCCATGGGTGGCGGGCTTCGTCGTGTCAGTAGACTGTAATCTTTCTGTCATACAAGCCCGCTAAATTGACAAGCCTGGGCAGCCGTATGCGCTGCAATCAAGCCCGCGCAGAGACTTCTCGCATGAATGACTTGGCAAACGAATCCATGAACCGTTCGCAGAACCCTCTAGGGATCGACTTCAACACGCCCGCCCTGCAACGCAAGCGCCGTCTGCGCGCGTTGAAGGACCGCATGGCGCGTTGGTACGTCTCCATCGGTGGTCTGGCGGTGCTCGGTGCCATCACCCTTATCTTCTTCTACCTCGCCCATGTCGTGCTGCCCATGTTCCAGGGCGCCGAGCTCGAGTCGCGCAAGGCTCAGCAACCGGCCTGGCTGGCCGAGGCCCAGGCGCCATTGCTTCTCGCCGTGGAAGAGCAGAACCAGGTCGCCATGCGCCTGGATACTTCCGGCGCCGTGCAGTTCTTCGAGCTCAAGAGTGGCGAAGCCCTGCAGCGCCTGCAATTGCCACTGCCGCAAGGCGTCAGCGTCGCCTCCGTCGGTCAGGATCAGCCGGGTACGCGCCGCGTGGTACTGGGCCTGTCCAACGGCCAAGCGCTGATCATTCAGCACAGTTACAAGATCACCTACCCGGATAACGTGCGTGCCATCGCGCCGCAGATCGAATACCCCTACGGTGAAGCACCGATCGAGGTCGATCCGCAGGGGCGTCCGCTCGAGCACATCGCCGTCAATCTCAACAGCGGCACGCTGATGCTGGCTGGCTCCACGGGCAACGAGCTGCACCTGATCAGCCTCGCTCGCGAAGAGAACCTGTTCACCGGCGAGGTGAGTGTCAGCGAGGAGCGCATCAACCTGCCGCAGATCGGCGAGCCGATCAGTCAGCTGATTCTCGACCCGCGGCAGATGTGGCTGTACGTGTTCAACGGCGATTCCAGTGCCGACGTTTTCGATCTGCGCAAGCGCGGCCTCAACGGCCGCTACGAACTGCTCAAGGGCGGTTCCAATCGCGTGACCAGTGCCACCAGCCTGCTCGGCGGCATCTCGATCATGATCGGCGACGCCAAGGGTGGCATCCAGCAGTGGTTCATGGTGCGCGATCAGGATGGCAAGTCCACCTTCCAGTCGATCCGCAGCTTCCAGCTCGGCGACAGCGCGATCACCCAGATCCTTCCCGAAGAGCGCCGCAAAGGCTTCATGGCCCTGGATGCCGACGGGCGCCTGGGCATCTTCCACAGCACCGCGCACCGCACCCTGCTCAAGGAGCAGGTCGCCGAAGGCAGCGCCATCGCCGCCCTGTCGCCGCGTGCCAGTCGTGTGCTGGTCGAGTCGGACGGCAAGCTGCAGCGCTTCGTGGTGGATAACCCACACCCGGAAATTTCCTGGAGCTCGCTGTGGGGCAAGGTCTGGTACGAAAGCTACCCCGAGCCTGACTACGTCTGGCAGTCCACTTCCGCCAACACCGACTTCGAAGCCAAGCTGAGCCTGTCGCCGCTGGCCTTCGGTACCCTCAAGGCGGCGTTCTACGCCATGCTCCTGGCTGCGCCGCTGGCCGTGGCTGCAGCGATCTACACCGCCTACTTCATGGCGCCGCGCATGCGCACCAAGGTCAAGCCGGTGATCGAGCTGATGGAAGCGTTGCCGACGGTGATCCTCGGTTTCTTCGCCGGCCTGTTCCTCGCGCCGTTTCTGGAGAACCACTTACCCGGCATCTTCAGCCTCTTGTTGCTGACGCCGGTGGGCATCCTGCTTTTCGGTTTCCTCTGGACCAAGCTGCCTGAGTCCATCCGCCACCGTGTTCCCGAAGGCTGGGAAGCGGCACTGCTGATTCCGGTGGTGGTCGCCGTGGGCTGGTTCTCCATCGCGATCAGTGGTCATCTGGAAAACTGGCTGTTCGACGGCAACATGCGCCTGTGGCTGTCCAACGACCTGGGCATCCCCTTCGACCAGCGCAACGCTCTGGTGGTCGGCCTGGCGATGGGCTTCGCGGTGATCCCGAACATCTACTCGATTGCCGAAGACGCCGTGTTCAGCGTGCCCAAGAGCCTGACCTTCGGTTCCCTGGCGCTCGGTGCCACGCCCTGGCAGACCCTGACCCGAGTGGTGATTCTCACGGCCAGCCCGGGCATTTTCTCGGCGCTGATGATCGGCATGGGCCGCGCGGTGGGCGAGACCATGATCGTGCTGATGGCTACCGGTAACACGCCGATCATGGACATGAATATCTTCGAAGGCATGCGCACCCTGGCGGCCAACGTCGCCGTGGAAATGCCCGAGTCGGAAGTTGGCGGCACCCACTACCGTGTGCTGTTCCTGGCGGCGATGGTGTTGCTCCTGTTCACCTTCGTGATGAACACACTGGCCGAGCTGATTCGTCAGCGCCTGCGTACCAAGTATTCGTCGCTCTAAGGTTTTGGAAGGTATATGTCCGTGAAACAGAACAACCTGAAATCCTGGTACAAGAGCGGCGCCCCGGGCGTGTGGATGAGCGGAGGCGCCGTTGCCATCGCCATCATCATGACCCTCGGTCTGCTGGCAGTGATTGCCTCTCGCGGCCTCGGCCACTTCTGGCCGGCAGATATTCTCGAAGCTGACTACCAGGTGCCTGGCCAGGAAGCCCGGGTGATGCTGGGTGAGGTGGTGCAGGTCGAGGAAGTGCCACGTGCACGTCTCGCCGCAGCCGGCCTGCCGGTGGCCGAAGGTGGCGAATTCATGACCCGCGAATTGCTCAAGGTGGGTAACCGCGAGCTGTTCGGTGCCGACTTCACCTGGGTGGTTGGCGAGTGGCTGAGCAACCCGCGCAAGCCGGCCGGCATCACCGTGTTGGAGCGCCGCGAGTGGGGCAACTTCTACGGCAACCTGGTCAACGTCAAGGAAAGTGGCCAGGTGGTCGCTGAGGGCGATGCGGCCTGGGCTGCATTGCAGGAGCGCCTGGATCGCGTCGACGACCTGCACGCACAGCTGGTGCGTCTGGAGAAGAAGGACATCGGCCGTATCAACCATGGCCTGGAGCGCATTCGTCTGGAAGGCCGCAAGCTGCAGTTGCAGGACAAGCTGGACGCTGCTGCCCAGGCTGACATGGATGCCCGTCGCGATGCACTGAATGCCGAGTACAAGGTGCTCGAAGAGCGCATGGTGGCGCTGACCCAGCAGATCAATCGCGACAGCGTGACCCTGACAGCCAGCGATGGACGCCAGACCGAAATCGAACTGGGCAAGATCGTCCGCGCCTTCCGCCCGAACGCCATGGGCATCGTCGACAAGCTCGGCTTCTATGCCATGAAACTGTGGGAATTCGTCAGCGACGAGCCGCGTGAGGCCAACACCGAAGGCGGTATCTTCCCGGCGATCTTCGGCACCGTGCTGATGGTCATGCTGATGGCGGTGATCGTTACCCCATTTGGCGTGATCGCCGCGGTCTACCTGCGCGAATACGCGCATCAGGGCGCATTGACCCGGGTGATCCGCATCGCGGTGAACAACCTGGCCGGCGTACCGTCGATCGTCTACGGCGTATTCGGTCTGGGCTTCTTCGTCTACGTGCTGGGTGGCTCGATCGACCAGCTGTTCTTCCCCGAGTCCGCCCCGGCGCCGACCTTCGGCACCCCGGGCCTGATGTGGGCCTCGCTGACCCTGGCGATCCTCACCCTGCCGGTGGTCATCGTCGCCACCGAGGAAGGCCTGGCGCGTATTCCGCGTGCAGTACGTGAAGGTTCGCTGGCGCTTGGCGCGACCAAGGCCGAGACGCTGTGGAAGGTGGTCATCCCGATGGCCAGCCCGGCGATGATGACCGGCCTGATCCTGGCCGTGGCACGTGCCGCTGGTGAGGTGGCGCCGCTGATGCTGGTGGGTGTGGTGAAACTGGCACCGACCCTGCCGCTCAACGGTAACTACCCTTACCTGCACCTGGATCAGAAGATCATGCACCTGGGCTTCCACATCTACGACGTCGGCTTCCAGAGCCCCAACGTCGAGGCCGCGCGTCCGCTGGTTTACGCCACTGCGCTGCTGCTGGTGATCGTTATCGCCCTGCTCAACCTGACTGCGGTCTATATCCGTAACCACCTGCGCGAGAAGTACAAGGCGCTGGATCACTAACGCAGCTACGAGTCGCGCACCGCCGGTGCGCAGCTTGCAGCTTGTAGCTACGAACGGAGTGAGTTTATGCAACACGAAACCCATACCCACGGTATCGATCTGGCCGCCCTCGGCCGTGACAAGCAGAGCCTGAGCCTGGCCAACGAGACCACGGCCATCGAAGTGCCGGGGCTGAACCTGTACTACGGCCAGAAGCAGGCGCTGTTCGACGTCAAGATGGATATCCCCAAGCAGCGCGTGACCGCCTTCATCGGCCCGTCCGGCTGCGGCAAGTCGACCCTGCTGCGTACTTTCAACCGCATGAATGACCTGGTCGACGGTTGCCGCGTGGAAGGTGAGATCAACATCGACGGGCGCAACATCTACCGCAAGGGCGAGGACGTGGCCGAGCTGCGTCGCCGCGTCGGCATGGTGTTCCAGAAGCCCAACCCCTTCCCCAAGAGCATCTACGAGAACGTGGTGTATGGCCTGCGTATCCAGGGCATCAACAGCAAGCGCGTACTCGACGAGGCGGTGGAGTGGGCACTGAAGAGCGCCGCGTTGTGGGATGAGGTCAAGGACCGTCTGCACGACTCGGCCCTCGGCCTGTCCGGCGGTCAGCAACAGCGTCTGGTAATCGCCCGTACCGTGGCCGTGCAGCCGGAAGTGCTGCTGCTCGACGAGCCTTGCTCGGCGCTCGATCCGATCTCCACGCTGAAGGTAGAAGAGCTGATCTACGAGCTCAAGAGCAAATACACCATCGTCATCGTCACCCACAACATGCAGCAGGCGGCGCGCGTTTCCGACTACACCGCGTTCATGTACATGGGCAAGCTGATCGAGTTCGGCGACACCGATACCCTGTTCACCAACCCGGCCAAGAAGCAGACAGAAGACTACATCACCGGTCGCTATGGTTGATTTGACCCCGTAGGGTGCGCTGTGCGCACCGGTTGCAGCTGCCCTGTGGTGCGCACGGCGCACCCTACCCGGACTTTCGCGGAGCGAAACATGATCAACAAAGACAACCTTACCCAGCACATCTCCCAGCAGTTCAACGCCGAGCTGGAAGAGGTGCGCAGCCACCTGCTGGCCATGGGCGGCCTGGTGGAAAAGCAGGTCAACGATGCCGTCACCGCGCTGATCGAGGCCGACTCCGGCCTGGCCCAGCAGGTGCGCGAGATCGACGACCAGATCAACCAGATGGAGCGCAACATCGATGAGGAGTGCATCCGCATTCTCGCCCGCCGCCAGCCGGCGGCCTCCGACCTGCGCCTGATCATCAGCATCTCCAAGTCGGTGATCGACCTCGAGCGCATCGGCGACGAATCGACCAAAATCGCCAAGCGCGCCATCCTACTCAGCGAGGAAGGCGAGGCGCCCAAGGGTTACGTCGAGATCCGCCACATCGGCGACCAGGTGCGCAAGATGGTGCAGGACGCTCTCGACGCTTTCGCCCGTTTCGACGCCGACCTGGCCCTGGCCGTGGCCCAGCACGACAAGACCGTCGACCGCGAGTACAAGACTGCGCTGCGTGAACTGGTCACCTACATGATGGAAGATCCGCGTTCGATCTCCCGCGTGCTCAATGTGATCTGGGCGCTGCGCTCGCTGGAGCGCATCGGCGATCATGCGCGCAACATCGCCGAACTGGTGATCTACCTGGTGCGTGGTACCGATGTGCGCCATATCGGCCTGACCCGCATGCGTGAAGAGGTCGAGGGCAAGTCCAACGGCTGACGCCTGCTTCGTGCCGACGGCCCGGGACTTCCCGGGCCGTTTCGTTTGCGCGATTTGTTGCACGTCCGGCGTTTTCCGTTGGCCTTAGGCCACTGGCCATGACTATGCTTACCGCCATTCGTACAGGAGTGGCCGATGAGCAAAGTCAGTGTGCTGGTGGTGGATGACGCGACCTTTATCCGTGATCTGGTCAAGAAAGGGCTGCGCGATAATTTCCCCGGCGTACAGATCGAGGAAGCGATCAATGGCCGCAAGGCCCAGCAGATGTTGAGCCGTCAGGTGGTCGACCTGATCCTCTGTGACTGGGAAATGCCGGAGATGTCTGGCCTCGAGCTGCTGACCTGGTGCCGCGAGCAGGACAACCTGAAAACCACGCCTTTCATCATGGTGACCAGCCGTGGTGACAAGGAGAACGTGGTGCAGGCGATCCAGGCCGGTGTTTCCGATTACATCGGCAAACCCTTCTCCAACGAACAGCTGGTGACCAAGGTCAAAAAGGCCCTGCAACGCGCTGGCAAGCTGCAGGCGCTGATGTCCAGCGCGCCGTCGAAGATGCTGAGCACAGGTGGCTTCGCCAACGACTCGCTGGCCGCACTCACCGGTGGCAAGGCCGAGGTGGTAAAGACCAGTGCACCAACCCCGGCAGCTGCCGCCCCTGCGGCACCGAGTGTCGCACCTGCCCCGGCCGCCGCAAGCAAGTCGCCGGCCGGCCGTGGCCAGGGTCAGCTGCGTTTACCGGCGGGCAGCATGGCCTGCGTGATCAAGGCGCTGAGCCTCAAGGAGGCACTGCTGGTGGTCAAGCGCACCGAGCAGCTGCCGCAGGTGCTGGAGAGTGCAGTGCTCGACCTGGAACAGGGCGAAGCAGCGGAAACCGCGCGGCTCAATGGCTACCTGCACGCGGTGGCGGCATTCGAACCCAAACCCGACAGCGAATGGCTGCAACTGACCTTTCGCTTCGTCGACCGCGATCCGCAGAAGCTCGACTACCTGTCGCGGCTGATCGCCCGTGGCACCGCGCAGAAGCATTTCAGCCCCGGCGCGTAGTGTCACGACAGCGATCATCTGTATCTGCTCCGAGGCTCTGGGTGGCGCGGGTCGCCCGGCGCTGTCCCCGCACCATCTTCTGCTACGCATTGCCTCGGCTTACGCCGTTATCTTCCTCGCTGACACGCTGCTGGGCCTGCCAACCCGTAGCCCGGGTGCAATCCAGGGCGCCATGCCGACCAATGGCGGTGAGCCGGTTCACAGCCTGACGGTCGGTGTCTCGCGCACTCCGTGCTGCGCTGCTAGTCTTGCTAACCCGGATATCAAAAAGCCATAAGATCCGAGTCGTTATGCTAGGGCGTCTGATTATTCTCTGCAGTCTGCTGGTCTTTTGCGGCCAGGCCGCTGCGCTGACCATCTACAAGTACGTCGACAAGAACGGCGTGGTGACCTATAGCGATCAGGCTGCGCCCGGCGCGCAGGTGTTCGTGTTCAACGACCGCATGGTCGAGCGCCTGGACAACCAGGTGAAGCTGGAAACCAAGAAGCACGAAGCTGGCGAGACCCTGCTGATTCGCAATGACCTGTATGCGCCGGTGGAAATCGAACTGCGGCTGGAACAGGTACAGAACGCCATCGGCGCGCCGGACAAACCGATTCGCTGGGTGCTGCCACCGCGCAGCAATATCCGCCTGGCTACCCTCACCGCGCAGGACGCCAGCAAACCACTGCGTTACAAACCCAGGTTGCGCTACGCCCTCGGTGATCCGCGCCTGCAGCCGAGCATCCATCGTTATCCGCTGCCCTGGCGTGGCGGTCCGTTCCGTCAGACCCAGGGCGCCAACGGCACCTACAGTCATTTCACGCCCAAGGGCCGCTATGCAGTGGACATCGCCATGCCCGAGGGCACGCCCATCGTCGCCGCGCGCGGTGGTGTGGTGGTCAAGACCGAGAACCAGCAGAGCGGCCGCGGCAACAACCCGGCCGGCAACTTCGTGCGCATCCTGCATGACGACGGCACCATGGGCGTTTACCTGCACCTGATGAAGGGCTCGGTCAGCGTGCGTGAAGGCCAGCGGGTGGAAACCGGCAGCCTGTTGGCGCGCTCCGGCAACACCGGCAACAGCACCGGCCCGCACCTGCATTTCGTGGTGCAGCGCAACGTCGGTCTGGCCGTCGAGTCCATTCCCTTCAACTTCCGTCAGCCGGTCAACAGCCTGCCGAACTTCGCCGTCGGCGGCGAATAGCTCGGCAAGGCCTGCCGGCTACGCTCCTTCTGCGGATATCCCGCCGCAACACTGTCGCGCGCTCGCGCATTTCTGGTGTTTCCGTTGTTGCGCAGTGGCGCCGGTGCGCATGGCGCACCCTACGGGGCATGCGTGTACCGCGAACGGGGCTGGTGCCTGAGCGCCATTGGTAGGGTGCGCCGCGCGCACCGCGTTACTGCCGATGCTGTGGTTTGCCTGCTCCCTGCAGTGTTTTCCTTAAGTCACCCCCCTGTGCTGTCGCCTTTGTAATCGGTACGTCCGCCGCCAGCGCGACGCAGGCGGAAGTTGGCCTTCCGCTCGTCGTTCAGCAGTGTGCAAGCGGAAAGGATCTTTCACCTGGCGGAACGCCTAGAGCCCTCTAAATCAAGGGTTTCAGCTGTTGGCACCGCTATTGCTATCTCACAGGAAAACGGGTGTCCGACTATGGCTATCGATTCAGATTACGTGCAAAGCATGGCGACCCAACTGGCCCAATACGAAATTCAGGGCCAGTTGGCCAAGGCCAACCGCAACCAGGCCGCATACAAGGCGCAGCTCAGTGCCCTGACCAGCCTGGATACCGCACTGAAGGCTTTCAAGACTGCCGCTAGCGGTCTCAAGCTGGCCGGCAGCAGCATGTTGGTCAACAGTGCGAGCTTCAGCCAGGAAGGTTATGCCAGCGCTACAGTGGGCTCCAAGGCCGTGGCCGGCAGTTACGACTTTTTCGTTCAGCAATTGGCCAGCAAGAGCCAGGTTGCCCTGCAAGGGCTGCAGGACGGCGACCTCGGTAGTGGCAGCCTGACCATCGGCCAGGGCGGCGACGCGTTCAATGTCGACCTCGGCGCCATCGCCACGCTCGATGAGCTGGCCGCAGCGATCAACGGCGCGAGCGACAACAATGGCGTCAAGGCGACCCTGGTACGCAGCAATGGCCAGGTCAACCTGGTGCTGACCAGTGAGAAAACCGGCGCCGACCAGGCCATCAGCCTGAGCGCCAGTGGCAATGCCGCGGTTGAAGGTGCGGTGGCCAGCAGGCAGGAGCTGTCCGTGGCCAAGGACGCCATCGTGCGCCTGGGTGGCGAGACCGGTATCGAACTGACCAGCACCAGCAACACCTTCGACAACATCATCGACGGCGTCAGCCTGACCTTCAACAAGGCGCACAAGAGCGGTGACGCGCCGCTGACCATGGAAGTCGGCCAGGACCAGAAAGCCACCAAGGAGAAGGCACAAACCTTCGTCAGCGCCTTCAATGCGCTGATGACCAGTTTCGACTCGCTCACCTCCAGCGGTAGCGAGAGTGGTGGTCGCGGGCCTCTGGCTGGCGATGCCAGCGTGCGCGCCATCGAGACCATGCTCAACCAGTTGGTGCGCACCTCGTTCGGCGGTGTGAGCCTCAACGAGTTCGGCATCGTCGCCGACCGCAACGGCAAGCTGACCATCGACAACGCCCGCTTCGAGAAGGCCGTGGCAGCCAACCCGGAAGGCTTCGAGAAGCTGTTCACCGACAAGGGCAACCTGCTCGACACCCTGGACAAGAACCTGGCGGTCTACACCAGCAGCGCCGGCGGCCTGCTGACCAATCGCAAGGACACCCTCAACACCCAGCTGCGCCGTGTCGATCAGCAGTTCGACAACATCCAGAAGCAGTACGACTCCTACTACAGCCGCTATCTCCGCCAGTACACCGGTCTCATGCAGACCATGGCGGCGATGGAGCAGACCTACGGAATGTTCTGATGAGTGCCTACAACCTCAACGAAAGTTACGACAGCTATCGCACCGTGGACCTCGAGGCGCGCGCTGCTGCGGCCTCGCCCTACGAGCTGGTGCTGGTGCTGTTCGACGGCCTGCTCGACGAGCTGGCGCGTGCCCGTGGTCATATCGAGGCCAAGCGATACCAGCAGAAGGGCCAGTCCCTGGAGAAATGCCTGAACATCCTCGGCGGTCTCAATGGTGCCCTTGATTACGAGAACGGCGGCGAGTTGGTGCAGGGTCTGGCGCGGCTCTACGACTACTGCATCTATCGCCTCTCCGATGTCAGCGTGAGCCTGTCGCTGGAGGGGTTGGACGAAGTGGTCGGCCTGCTCGGTGTGCTGCGCGAAGGCTGGGAAGGCGTGAATGCAACGCGCAAGTGAACTGCGCGCCCTGCAGCACCTGCATGGCCAGTTGGCCGAGGCGCTGGAGCAGGGCGACTGGACGCGCATCGGCGAGATCGATGCGCTGATCCGCTCGTGCCTGCAGCTGCTGGCCGGGCTACCGACGCTGAGCGACGAAGTGCGCGAGGCCAAGCGGCATCTGCAGCAGTTGCACGGACAGGCGCGCATCGCCTGCGCGCAAGAGTGTGAGCGGGTGCGTCGGCTACTGCTGACGCACCTGGAATACGCCGAAGGGCGCAGCGCTTACATGCGCGTCGATCTGTATCAGGGTGGGAGATAAAAGGTGCTGCAAGCGATCAATGCCAATGCTCAGGTGAACCTGACGGACTCCGCGGTGCAAACTTTGCCGGCCGGCTTTTCCCAGGCTCTGGGCACTGGCGGTGAGACTGCGTCGTTCGATCTGCAACTGGCCGTACAGGGCTTCATCGCCGCCGAGCCAGGGGTACCGCTGAGTGAAGAGGCCGCTGCCGTGAAGGTCACCCTCAGCGAAGCGGATGCCGAGCAGTGGCTGGCCAGCATGCTGGACCAGCAGGCGGTGCATATCGAGGCGCGTGAAACTCCTGAGCAGGTGCTGCATGAACCGCTGCATCAGGACGGCTCGGAGCAAGTCGAGCAGGCTGCCGCGTTGCCTGCCGAGCTCCTCGGCCAGCCGCAGCCGCAGCTACAGCCGCGTGAGCAGTTGCCAGCTCAGCCGTCGCACAGCGCCAGTGCTCCAGCGCTCAGCCAGCAACCGTTGTCACCCCAGGTAGCGGCGCCCATACCGCAGATGGCAGCCGAGATCGCGATACAGACTGCGGCGCCGGCCATGGCGACCGAGGTCATCGAGACGAGCGATCTCGAACGCCTGCCGAGCATCAGCACGGACGCAGATAAAACCATTCCCGGCAGCGCAACATCCTCCGCCGCAACTGCTACGCCGCTGACGGCCGAGCGTCCGCTCAAGCTGCATGCACCACAGACGCAGTGGGGCGAGCAAATGCTGGCCAGCCTGCGTGAGCATGTGGAGCTGCAGATCAACCAGCGCATACAGAACGCCACCATCCGCCTCGACCCGCCGGAGCTGGGCAGCCTGGAAATTTTCCTCAGTCATGAGTCCGGCCGCCTCAGCGTGCAGCTCTCGGCCGCCAACGCCGATGTCGCCCGCCTGTTGCAGCAGACCAGCGAGCGCCTACGTCAGGAGCTGGTCGGGCAGAACTTCGTGCAGGTCAACGTGCAGGTCTCCGCTGATGCTCAGGGCGGTCGTCAGCAGCAACAGGCGCAGGCCCAGCGCTGGGGCGCCGAGGATGAGGTGGCCGCTGCCGTCGCGCTACCCGCCGGTGGCGAGCGCAATGGCGCGCAATCGACCAGCGATGTGCTGGTCACCGTTTAATTTCCCGTTAGTGAATCGAGAGTAGTCATGACAATGCCGCGCGTCCTCCTGCTGCTGGTTATCTTCAACACCCTGGTGGTGGTTGGCGGCACCATCTTCAATTACGCCACGCTCAAGTCCATGCAGACCGGCCAGGCCGTGCTCGGCATTTCTGCTGGCAATGCCGGCAGCGAAGTGGAGGAAGCCAACAGCGAATACCGCTTCTTCCCCATCGAGAAAGTCATCGTCAGCCTCAAGGGCGAGCACCGCGAGCACTACTTCGTACTCGACCTGGTGCTGCAGGCCGACCTCGAAACCGATCCGAAGAAGCTCGAGCAGATCGACCCGATGGTGCGCAATTCGGTGGTCGCCCACCTGTCTGCCATGACCTTCGAGAAGCTGCGTGGCATGCCCATTCCAGAGCTGCAGGGCACGCTGGAAAGCGCGCTGTTCGATGACTTCGCCAGCAAGAAGCTGGCGATGCCGTTCGCCAATGTGCTGGTCAGCAAACTGATCGTCCAGTAGGTACCTTTGCCATGAACGCCAACTGCGCCATTGACTATCGCTACGCCGCCGAACAGGGCGGGGCTGCGCTGTTCGCCCCGGGGGCCGAGCAGAAGTGGCTGTTGCAGTACCTGCCGCTGGTCAAGCGCATCGTCAGTCAGCTGGCGTTGCAGGCCAACCAGGTACTCGACCGCGAAGACATGGAGCAGATTGGTCTGATGGGCTTGCTCGAATGCCTGCGCCGCTATGGCACACCGGACGAGCAGTTCGGTCGCTTCGCCGCGCTGCGCATCCGTGGCGCGATTCTCGATGAACTGCGCCGCCAGGACTGGCGGCCGCGTCAGGTGCGCCAGCAGACCCACAAGATCCGCGACGCCATCCGCCAGTTGGCGCGGCAACTGGGTCGTGTGCCGCAAGAGGAAGAGATCCTCCAGGCGACCGGAATCAGTGCCAAGGATTATCAGGAGTTTCTCCAGGCCGATGCCTGCGAAGCGATCGAAAGCCTCGATGAGTTGCTGCAGAACGGCCACGAGGGCTTCGCCTGTGGCAGCAGTGCGGTCGAGGACCGCGTGCTCAAGGAGCGCCTGCTGACCCAGGCGCTGAGCCAGCTCAGCGAGCGCGAACGACTGGTGCTGACCCTTTACTACCAACATGAGCTGAGCCTCAAGGAAATCGCCCTGGTGCTGGAGCTGAGCGACGCGCGCGTCTGCCAGTTGAGCAAGCAGGCGATCGCCAAGGCCAGTCGCTACCTGAACGAGAGAGGCTAGGGTGCAGAAGTTATTAGGTGCATTGATCATCGTCGCCTGCGTGCTCGGTGGCTACGTCATGGCCCATGGCGAGCTGGCCATGCTCTGGCAGCCGGCCGAGGTGATCATCATCGTCGGGGCGGGCTTTGGGGCTCTGGTGGTGGCCAATCCCAAGGACGTGCTGATCGAGATGCTGCATCAGATCAAAGGCGTGTTCGTCTACAAGAAGCGTGGCGAGGAATTTCAGCGCCAGTTGCTGATGTTGCTCTATGAGCTGCTGGAGATGGTCGATGTCGGCGGCCTCAAGGTGCTCGATGCGCATATCGAGGAGCCCGAGCAGAGCGAGCTGTTCGCCAAGTACCCGCTGATCCGTCAGGAGAAGAACCTGATGGCCTTTATCGCCGACAACTTCCGCCTGATGGCCATGGGCAAGATCAGCGCCCATGAACTCGAAGGCTTCCTCGAGCAGGAGCTGGAGGCGATGGAGCATGTGCTGATGCAGCCGTCGCGCTCGCTGCACAAGATCGGCGAAGCCATGCCGGGCTTCGGCATCCTCGCGGCGATCCTCGGCATCGTCATCACCATGGGCAACATCGGTGGTTCGGTGGCCGAGATCGGCGCCCACGTCGCCGCCGCGCTGGTGGGCACTTTCCTCGGTATCTTCATGTGCTACTGCGTGATGGATCCGCTGTCCAGCGCCATGGGCCAGTGCATCAAGACCGAGATGTCGGCGCTCGAGTGCGTGCGCACCACCCTGGTCGCCCACGTTGCCGGCAAGCCCACCCTGCTGGCGGTGGACGCCGGGCGCAAGCTGATCGAGCAGGACGTCAAACCGGCGTTCAAGCAGCTGGAGATCTGGGTCAACCGTTACGAAGATGAAAGGGACGCGGCATGAAACCGCGTGCCGGTGAAGGCCATGAAATCATCATCAAGCGTCGTAGCAAGAAGGGTGGCCACGACGGGCATGGCGGTGCCTGGAAGGTAGCCTTCGCCGATTTCACCATGGCCATGATGGCGCTGTTCATGGTGCTGTGGATCATCCAGCCGCAGACCCAGGACGCCAGCCGCGCCAATGCCGACCAGCTGAACAATCCATTGGTCGATGGTGGTGCCGGCATCTTCGACGGCACCAGCACCACGCCGCTGGATCTCGATGGGGTGCCGGTGCAGGTCAGCCCGCGCCAGGACCGGGAAAACCAGGCGCGCACGCCCGAGGAAGATCCGGGTGCTGAACAGGGCGATGGCCAGCCGGGACCCGCCCGCCGGCCACACTATGCCGAGTCGCAGCAGATGCAGGATCTGGCCAAGCTGATGGAGGCGCTGGCGCTGCAACTGGACGCTGAGGCCAACATCGAAGTGCAGGTGGTACCGCAGGGCTTGCGCGTCCTGATCAAGGACGATTCGCAGCGCTTCATGTTCAACCGCGGCAGTTCCCACCTGAATCCGCACTTCGAAAAGCTGCTGCAGCGTCTGGCTGGGATTCTGGCGCGGGTGGAAAACCATCTGATCATCAGCGGCCACACCGATTCCATGCCCTATCGCGGCGTGGTTGGTGGTTACAACAACTGGAACCTCTCCGGTGACCGCGCGCTGCGTGCCCGCAACGTGCTGGTCGAGGCTGGCCTGCCGAGTGGCAACGTGCTGCAGGTCGCTGCTCAGGCGGATGGCATGCCCTTGTTGCCCAGTGATCCGGAGAACGGCGCCAACCGGCGTATCGAGCTGCTGTTGCTGACCAGTCAGGCCGAAGGCCTGTACCGCGAGTTGTTCGGCGAGACCCAGGTGCGTGTGGAATACCGTGCCGAGGGGGCGCAGCTCAGCGCGCCGGAGTCCTGAGTCGTGACCAGCTTCGCTCTACAGATTGCGCGCCGGGCAGTAGATCTGCCGAGTCTCCAGCGCATAGAGACAGCCATCGAGGCTGGTCAGGCGAATGGTCGAACCCTTGTGTCGGCCGTAGAGCAGGTTGAACACCAGTTCGTCGTCGACTTCGCTGGCCAGCCCGGTGACCTGACCGTCTTCGACGCGCAGCCGGTAGTTGCCGAGGAAACCGTACTCCACCACCCCCGACGTCTCCAGGATGCTGTCGCCCTGCCGGGTCATGGCATAGAAACGACCATGGTTGACCTGCAGGCTGTGGCTGATTTCCAACACCTGGCCGTTGCTCAGATGAACCTGACCGGTGGACTGGTAACGACCGTCGAGCTCGGCGCTGGAGATGAAGTTCAGCCACAGCACGAGCATGCTCAGCAGCATCGCCAAGGCCGTGGCGAGCATGGTCAGCAACCAGCCGCCGCTGATGCCGCACTGTTTGCCCTGGCTCATGGCAGACACCTGCTCAGTTGGGCGTCGGCCACCTGATTAAGCTGGCTTTCGTGCAACATCAGCGAGCGTGCACCACCGTTGACCTGCAAGCACAGCAGTTCATAGAAGCCGCCGCGCAGGCTCAGTATCAGGTTGGCCGGTTTGCTGGCCAGTACCGTAAGCCGGCTGGTCAGGCCGTGAGTCTGCAGAATCAGCTGCTGCAGCCTTTGTGGGTCTTGATCGATGTAGCGCACCTGCAGTGAGCCCAGATTCATTTCGCTGCTGTGCAGGTCCTTGGGCTGGCTGATGGTGTACAGCGCCGTGAACAAGGCGATACCGATGATGCTGAACAGGCTCAGCAGAAGCAGCCAGGATGCCCGCTGACGACTGTGGTGGCGCAGAAAGGCTGGCTGTGGCGTCGGTGTATCGAGTGCTTCGCTGACTGCGCCGATGTCGTCGATGCTCGGTGGATAGACCAGATAGTTGGGGTTCAGCAGATAGCCACGGCGCGGCAGGGTCTGGATGATCTCGCGGCTCTTCTCGTCGCCCAGTACCTGGCGCAGGGTGTAGATCTGCTGGTTGAGGCTGCCCTGGCCGACAACCCGGTCGGCCCAGGCGTGGCTCATCAGTTCCTCGCGCGAGACCACTTCACCAGGCTCGCGCAGTAAACGCTCGAGCAGGCGGCTGCCGGAGTAGCCCAGATCGATCTTCTCTTCGATGCCGCTCTTCACCAGGGTCAGCTGATACAGCGCCGGGTAGAAATGCGCATAACAATCGCTGCGGCCGGTCCTGATGATCAGGCACGCAATGTTGCTTTCCGGCTCGGCTAGCGGCGTTTCGGGGCTGGTGTTCATGCGGTCCTTGAGGCGAGCGGCAATTCCATGCGGGAAATTTCCCGGCGACAGACGGTCGGCATTCTGGCGCCAGAGAAATGCACTGGCAAGTCTTGTGCCAGCTGCTTGTTGCTGGAAGCAGGTTGCCGTTCGCTGGGGGCGCTCACTCAATACTAGCCAGTCTGTGGGCGAAGTCGACGATATCGCCGAGATTCGCCGAAGCCGTATCGATCATGTCTGAGCTTGATGACAGTTGATCAATGCGCCTGATGAGGTGGGATGCAGAGGTGGCCGCTGGCCATAAGAAACGCCCCGCGGATGCGGGGCGTTGGGAGGGATCGGCGCAATCCTTTGCGCCTGGATGACGCGGGATCAGCCCAGCAGGGACATGACCATGCCCGGCATCTGGCCGGCTTGCTTGAGCATGGAGATGCCCGACTGCATCAGCATGGAGTTCTTGCTCATGTTGGCGCTTTCCTTGGCGAAGTCGGCGTCCATGATGCGACCCTTGGCCATGTCGGTGTTGTCCTTCATGTTGGCCAGGTTGTTGGCGGTGTGGTTCAGGCGGTTGATGTTGGCACCGAAGGCGGCGCGCATGGCACCAATATCGTCCAGAGCGGTGTTGATGGTATCGATCATGGCGTTGGCGCCAGCGGCGTCGGCGATTTCAGTACCGGCAGTGCCTGGGGTGGTGTAGTTGCTGGACAGGCCGTCCAGGGCAGTACCCAGGGCAGCGGACTGGGTAGTAGCGTCCAACTCCAGGGTTTCGGCAGTGGTGGCACCGATCTGGAACGTCACGGCGGCGGCACCGAACTTGCCGGTAGCACCGTCAAGACCGAACAGGGCGTCGCCAGCGTAGCTGGTGTTGGTCATGATATTGGCCAGCTCTTTGCCCAGCTCGTCGTATTCGGCTTGCAGGGCGTCACGGTCGGCCTGGGCGTTGGTGCCGTTGGAGGACTGGGTGGCGAGGTCTTTCATGCGCTGAACGATATCGGTCATTTCGCTGAAGGCGCCTTCGGCGGTCTGCAGCAGCGATACGGCGTCGCTGGTGTTGCGCATGGCCACGTCCATACCGCGGGACTGGGCGTTCAGACGGGTAGCGATCTGCAGACCGGCGGCGTCGTCGGCAGCGGAGTTGATGCGGAAGCCAGTGCCCAGACGCTGCTGGTTGGTGCCCAGGGCGTTGTTGGTCTTGCCCAGGTTGGTCTGGGTGATCAGCGAGGAGTAGTTGGTATGAATCGACAGAGCCATGATGATATTCCTTCAGTTGAGTGAAGCTGGCTGTGATTGCCTGCTGTAAGTGAAGGGCGACCGGCTTCTGGCGCTGATTAAATGGCGCTGAAGATTTTTCTCCAGCAATCGCGGCGAAGGCTCTGGCGCGGGCTTGGCAGGGTGCTGCTGTGATGTTGGTTCGGTTTCGTAGCCCGGATGCAAGGCTGGTGATTATTCAGTAGGCGCGATTGATGTAATAAAAACGGCGACCCGAGGGTCGCCGTTTTTTTGAAAACCAGGCGTGATCAGCCGATTTCGATCATCTCGAAATCCATCTTGCCGACGCCGCAGTCAGGGCATAGCCAGTCTTCCGGCACGTCTTCCCAGCGGGTGCCGGGAGCGATGCCGTCATCCGGCCAGCCCTGGCTCTCGTCGTAAATCAGTCCACAGACCACGCATTGCCACTTTTTCATAAAAACCTCAGGCCAATCTCACGGTGTTGCGCGACGCAAGCTACCGCAATTGTACTGACGAGCCAAGCCGGCCGGTGGCATTCGCCACCAGCCAGGGACCAACCAAAGTCGGGTCGCACAGTGCACGACCCGTCAGAGTCAGCGACTGGTCATCAGCGGATCGGTCAGTGCCATGCCGTACATCGCCACCAGCGCGATCAAGCCGGCTGCAGCGAGGTAGTAGAGCGTCGGCAGGATGGTCTTGCGCAGGGTGATGCCTTCACGCCCGAGCAGACCAACGGTCGCCGATGCCGCTACCACGTTGTGGATGGCGATCATGTTGCCCGCCGCGGCACCGACCGACTGCACGGCCACCATCATCGCTCCGGATACCCCGATCAGCTCGGCAGCATTGAGCTGGAACTGCGACAGCATCAGGTTGGATACGGTGTTGGAGCCGGCGATAAAGGCGCCCAGGGCGCCGACCGCCGGGGCGAAGAACGGATACACGCCGCCGACGCTGTCGGCCACCAGTTGCGCCATCGCCACCGGCATCGACATCAGATCGCTGCCGTTGACCCCCGAGTTGATCAGGATACGCACCATGGGAATGGTGAAGATCAACACGAAGCCGGCGCCGAGCAGGGTCTTGCTCGACTCGCCCACTGCCGCCTTGAGCTCGGAGAAGCGCATGCGGTGCAGGAAGAATGTCACCAGCACCACCATACACAGGATGCCCCCTGGCAGATACAGCGGCTCGATGGTGCCGGATACGCCGGTCTCACCGAGGATGTCCTTCCAGCCGAAGCTCAGGCTCATCAGCGCCGCTTTCACCTCGGGGAAGATACGCGAGATGACCAGGAACACCGCCAGCAGCAGGTAGGGCGCCCAGGCCATGGGCACCGAGATTGGCGCCTTGCCGGCCACCTCATCCAGCTTCATCTCGATCTTGCCCATCCAGTCGGACGGCCAGTCCTTGGGATCGGCAAAGTCCCAGGTTTCCTTTGGCAGCAGGAAGCCGGCCTTGGCGGCCGGCACCACGATGGCCAGGCCGACCAGGGCGCCGATCATCGAGGGGAACTCCGGGCCGAGGAACACGCCGGCGGCCATGTACGGCAGGGAGAAGGCGAAGGCGGTGAAGATGGCGAACGGCGCGATGGCCAGGCCTTCCTTCCAGCTCTGATTCTTGCCGAAGAAGCGCGTCATGATCATCACCATGATCAGCGGCATCAGCAGGCCGATCAGGCCGTGGGTGATGGCCACCCGCGAGTAGATCAGGTGGAAGAAGGTTTCCCAGGTGCTGCCGGTGGCCACCAGTTGTTCGGTGATGCCGGTTCTATCCAGACCGGCGCCGACACCCACCAGAATCGGCGTACCCACCGCACCGAAGGAGACAGGTGTGGACTGCACCATCATCCCCAGTACCACCGCGGCCAGTGCCGGGAAGCCCAGGGCTACCAGCAGCGGTGCGGCCACGGCAGCCGGGGTGCCGAAACCGGAGGCGCCCTCGATGAAACAACCGAACAACCAGGCGACGATCAGCGCCTGTACGCGGCGATCCGGACTGATATTGGAGAAGCCCCGGCGGATCGCCGAGATACCTCCGGAGTGCTTGAGGGTGTTCAGCAGCAGGATCGCGCCGAAGATGATCCACAGGATCGAGGCCGTGAGAATCAGCCCCTGCAGGCTGGAGGCGATGACCCGGTTGAGGGACATGTCCCAGGCCAGAAGGCCGATCAGGGCGGTGAGGACGAACACCAGCGGCATCGCGTACTTGGCCGGCCAGCGAAAGCCGATCAGCAGTACACCCGCTAGCACCAGTGGCACGAAGGCCAGGATGGACAGCAGCGTTTGACTCATGGGTTGGTTCCTTCTTTTTCTTGTGAACCACAGTTTTCCGGGGACACCCGGCGCCACGCATCTGGAAGGGCCGGGCACCACGGCACCGACCTTTCCGTGAGCTGCGACGGCAGCCGCCGCGCTCATGCTCGAAAGCCCCGACGGTCAGAAACCGTCAGGGCTTGCTACTGCTCCGTGGAGGCATCAATAGCCATCCACGGTTGTTAACCCCCTTGTGTAGGAGCCCCGCCCCGGGGCGAAGCTTTTCTCCAGCTTCGCGGCGGGGCGCCGCTCCTACATGATCGGTGAGATGTTCAGACCTCCTCTTTAAAGCGCAAACGCCAGGCATGCAGCAGCGGCTCGGTGTAACCGGACGGTTGCTCGCGGCCCTTGAATACCAGGTCGCTGGCGGCGCGGAAGGCGTGGGATTGCTCGAAGTTCGGTGCCATCGGGCGGTAGGCCGCATCGCCGGCATTCTGTCCGTCGACCACCTGCGCCATGCGCTGCAGCGTCTCACGTACCTGGGCCTCGCTGACCACGCCGTGGTGCAGCCAGTTGGCGATGTGCTGGGCGGAGATGCGCAGGGTGGCGCGGTCTTCCATCAGGCCGACGTTGTGGATGTCCGGCACCTTGGAGCAGCCGACGCCTTGCTCGACCCAGCGCACCACGTAACCGAGGATGCCCTGGCAGTTGTTGTCCAGTTCCTGCTGGATATCGCTGGCGCTCCAGGGGCGTTCGGCACTGACCGGTACGCTGAGCAGGTCATTCAGCAGGCTGTCGCGCTGACTGGCCAGGTCGATCAGCTCCAGCTCGCTCTGCACCGCCTGCACGTCGATCTGGTGGTAGTGCAGGGCGTGCAGCACGGCGGCGGTCGGCGACGGCACCCAGGCGGTGTTGGCGCCGGCTTTCGGGTGGCCGATCTTCTGTTCGAGCATGGCCGCCATCAGGTCCGGCATGGCCCACATGCCTTTGCCGATCTGCGCCTTGCCGCGTAGCCCGCAGGCCAGGCCGACCAGCACGTTGTTGCGCTCGTAGGCCTGGATCCAGGCGCTGGATTTCATATCGCCCTTGCGCAGCATGGCGCCGGCTTCCATGGCGGTGTGCATCTCGTCGCCGGTGCGGTCGAGAAAACCGGTATTGATGAAGGCCACCCGCGCGCTGGCGGCCTCGATGCAGGCTTTGAGGTTGACGCTGGTGCGCCGCTCCTCGTCCATGATGCCCATCTTCAGGGTGTTGGCCGGCATGCCCAGCAGCTGTTCGACGCGACCGAACAGCTCGTTGGCGAAGGCCACTTCGAACGGACCGTGCATCTTCGGTTTGACGATATAGACGCTGCCGGTGCGCGAGTTGCCGCGACGCTTGAGGTCATGCAGGGCGATCAGGCTGGTGACCACCGCATCGAGAATGCCTTCGGGAATCTCATGACCTTCACCGTCGAGGATCGCCGGGTTGCTCATCAGGTGGCCGACGTTGCGCACGAACAGCAATGAACGACCGTGCAGGCTCAGTTCGCTGCCATCGGCGGCGGTGTAGGTGCGATCCGGGTTGAGGCGGCGAGTGATGCGCTTGCCGCCCTTGTCCAGCTCCTCGGCCAGGTCGCCTTTCATCAGGCCCAGCCAGTTGCGGTAAATCACCACCTTGTCGGCGGCGTCGACGGCAGCCACCGAGTCCTCGCAGTCCATGATGGTCGACAGCGCCGCTTCCATCAGCACGTCCTTCACACCGGCGGCATCAGTGCGGCCGATGGGGCTGCCCGCGTCGATCTGGATCTCGAAGTGCAAACCGTTGTTCTTCAGCAGCACGGCGCTGGGCGTGGCGGCCTCGCCCTGGAAACCTACGAGCTTCTCCGGTTGCGCCAGGGAGGTCTGTGCGCCGCTGCTCAGGGTTACCTGTAGCTGGCCGGCGACCACGGCGTAGGCGCTGGCGTCTGCATGCGAACCTTGGGCCAGCGGTGCGGCCTGGTCGAGGAAGGCGCGGGCGAAGGCGATCACCTTGGCGCCGCGTACTTCGTTGTAGTCCGGGCCCTTGCTGGCACCACCCTCTTCGCTGATCGCGTCGGTGCCGTACAGGGCGTCGTACAGCGAGCCCCAACGGGCGTTGGCGGCGTTGAGCGCGTAACGTGCATTCATCACTGGCACCACCAGTTGTGGGCCGGCCTGGGTGGCGATTTCGCTGTCGACGTTGGCGGTGGTCGCCTTGACCTTCTCCGGCTGCGGCAGCAGATAGCCAATGGCGCCGAGGAAGGCGCGGTAAGCGTTCATGTCGCGGATCGGGCCGGGGTTGGCGCGATGCCAGGCATCCAGTTCGGTCTGCAGACGGTCGCGCTCGGCCAGCAGGGCACGGTTGCGCGGTGCCAGGTCATGCACCAGCGCGTCAAAACCACTCCAGAAGGCTGCCGCCTCGATCCCGCTGCCGGGCAGCACTTCGCTTTCGATGAATTGCTTGAGCTCGGCGGCTACCTGCAGGCGCTGACATTGCACGCGTTCGGTCATTTTCTGTTCTCCTGTCTGCATCCGCCCATGGCGGCGCGGTTCGATCAATGTGTTGTAGGAGCTCCGCCCCGGGGCGAAAGATTGCAGCCTTACTGCGGTTACAGCTCACAATTCGCCGCGAGGCGCGGCTCCTACAGGCTTTGCGCCGCACTGCCCTCATCCGGCACTTCGTGCCACCTTCTCCCAGAGGGAGAAGGGCATCAGTTGGCGGCTGCGCCGCATGTTTAAAGGGCCGCAATACCCGCCTTGGCCACCTGCGCATCCTGCTCGGCCTTGACCCCGGACACGCCCACGGCACCCACCACCTGGCCATCCACCAGCACCGGCACGCCACCCTCAAGCGAGGTAATCAGCGGCGCGCTGAGGAAGGCGTTGCGCCCGCCATTGACCATGTCCTCGTAACCCTTGGTTTCGCGGCGACCGATGGCGGCGCTGCGCGCTTTCTCGGTGGCGATATAGGCGCCGATGGGCGCGCAGCCGTCGAGGCGTTCCAGGGCCAGCGGGTGACCGCCGTCGTCGACCACGGCGATGGCCACAGCCCAGCCCTGTTGCTGCGCTTCGCTGCGGGCTGCCTGGAGGATCTGGGCAACTTCGTTCTGGCTGAGTACGGCTTTGTGTTGCATGGCATACCTCATTCTTGGCTTTTCTCCCCTCGCCCATTTATGGGAGAGGGGCCGGGGGAGAGGGTTCAGGCTTTCACGCCATGGCCTCTTCGACTATTTCGATCCAGTGCCTTACCGGCGTACGCCCGGCGCCGTCCAGGTGGGTCTGGCAGCCGATGTTGGCGGTGACGATGGCGTCCGGTTTGCCGCTTTCCAGGGCATTGAGCTTGTTGTCGCGCAGCTGGCGTGACAGCGCCGGCTGGGTCAGCGAATAGGTGCCGGCCGAGCCGCAGCACAGATGGCTATCCGGCACGGCAGTGAGGCCGAAACCGAGGCGCGTCAGCACGCCTTCAACAGCGCCGCCGAGCTTCTGTGCATGCTGCAGGGTGCAGGGGCAATGGAAGGCCAGGCGCTGCTCGGCGCGTACCTGCAACTGCTCCAGTGCCTCGCTTTGCAGCACTTCGACCAGGTCCTTGGCCAGGGCGCTGACCCGCGCCGCCTTGGCCGCGTAGGCCGGGTCGCTGGCGAGCAGGTGGCCATAGTCCTTGACGAAGGCGCCGCAGCCGCTGGCGGTCTGCACGATGGCTTCGGCGCCGGCCTCGATGGCAGGCCACCAGGCGTCGATGTTCTGCCGCGCGCGTTGCAATCCGGCTTCCTGGGCGTTGAGGTGATAGTCCACGGCGCCGCAGCAGCCGGCCTCGCGGATTGGCGTGACACTGATGCCCAGACGATCCAGCACGCGCGCGGTGGCGGCGTTGGTGTTGGGCGACAGCCCCGGCTGCACGCAGCCTTCGAGCATCAGCACGCGGCGCGTGTGCTGCTGCGCCGGGCGTGGCTTGGCCGGGCGAATCTCGCGCGGCAGTTTGGCCTTGAGCGCGGCCGGCAGCAGCGGGCGCAGGGCCAGGCCAGTCTGGGTCAGCGTCTTGAACAGCGCCGGTCGTGGCACCACGGCGCGCAGGCCCTGACGCAGCAGGCGTTCGTTCAGTGGCCGCGGTACCGCCTGCTCGACCACTTCGCGGCCGATATCCAGCAGATTGTGGTACTGCACGCCGGACGGGCAGGTGGTTTCGCAGTTGCGGCAGGTCAGGCAGCGATCCAGGTGCTGTTGGGTCTTGGCCGTAACTTCGTTGCCTTCGAGCATCTGCTTGATCAGGTAGATGCGCCCGCGCGGGCCGTCCAGCTCGTCGCCGAGCAACTGATAGGTCGGGCAGGTGGCGTTGCAGAAGCCGCAATGCACGCAGGAGCGCAGGATGCGTTCGGCTTCCTCGGCGCGCGGCAGGCGTTTGGCCTGTTCACTCAAATTGGTCTGCACGTCTTATACCTCGGCGTACATGCGGCCAGGGTTGAAAATACCCTGGGGGTCGAGCTGGTTCTTCAGCTGGCGCTGGTAGCGCAGCAGCGTTGCAGCCAGCGGCTGGAAGGGTTGTGCCTGGCCGGCGGCGAAGCAGGTGGCATGGCCGCCGAGCTTGGCCGTTACGCGCTGGATCAGTTCGCCATCGGCGTCGGTTTTCAGCCAGCGCTGCGCGCCGCCCCAGTCGATCAACTGGCGGCCGGGCAGGTCGAGCAGACCACTGTTGGCTGGCAGAGACAGACGCCACAGCGTGCCGCTGGCGGTGAAGAACGGTAGGCGCTGTTCGCGCAGTTCATGCCAGTAGCCGTTGTCGATCTCTTCGCCACCGAGGCGTTGGCGCGCGGCCTGAACCGAGCCTTGGCCACCCTCCAGGCGCAGGTGCAGCGCCGCACCGTCGTGGCTGGCGGCGCTGATCGGCAGCGGCTGCTGGCCCCATTCGGCGAGCTTGTTCAGGGCATTCAGGGCGTCCACTTCCAGGCGCAGACTGAGTACCTGGCGCGGTTTGGGCAGTACCTTGAGCGACACTTCGGCGAGCAGGCCGAGGCAGCCGAAGCTGCCGGCCATCAGGCGTGACAGGTCGTAGCCGGCGACGTTCTTCATCACCTCGCCACCGAAGCGCAGCAGCTTGCCCTGGCCGGTGATCACACGGGTGCCGAGCACCTGATCGCGTACCGAACCGGCCCAGGGCCGACGCGGGCCAGACAGCCCGGCGGCAACCATGCCGCCGAGGGTGGCGCCATCGCCCAGATGCGGCGGCTCGCACGGCAGCATCTGGTTGTTGGCCTCCAGCGCCGCCTCGATCTCGGCCAGCGGGGTGCCGGCGCGGGCGGTGAGCACCAGCTCGGTGGGGTCATAGCTGACGATGCCGCGATGCAGGCGGGTATCCAGCACTTCGCCCGTGGTGGCACGGCCCAGATGGGCCTTGCTGCCGCTGCCCTGGATGCGCAGCGGTGTGGCACTGTTCAGTGCGTGGTTGACCTGTTCCAGCAGTGCGGCGCTGGCGTCGAAATCATGCGACATCAAAAACGCTCCAGTTCCGGGAAGGGCAGTTGGCCGTGGTGCACGTGCATGGCGCCGAACTCGGCGCAGCGGTGCAGGGTGGGAATGTTCTTGCCCGGGTTGAGCAGGCCGCTGGGGTCGAACGCCGCCTTCACCGCGTGGAACAGGGTGATTTCGTCGCTGTTGAACTGCGCGCACATCTGGTTGATCTTCTCGCGACCCACGCCGTGCTCGCCGGTGATGCTGCCGCCGACCTTGACGCAGAGTTCTAGGATCTTGCCGCCGATGGCTTCGGCGCGCTCCAGCTCGCCAGGCACGTTGGCATCGAAGAGGATCAAGGGGTGCATGTTGCCGTCGCCGGCGTGGAACACGTTGGCCACGCGTAGGCCGTACTCCTCGGACAGCTCGGCGATGCCGCGCAGCACGCCCGGCAGCTCGCGCCGTGGGATGGTACCGTCCATGCAGTAGTAGTCCGGCGAGATGCGCCCGACTGCGGGGAAGGCGTTCTTGCGCCCGGCCCAGAATTTCACCCGCTCGGCCTCGTCGCGGGCCAGGCGCACTTCGGTAGCGCCGGCCTTTTCCAGTACGCCGCGCACGCGCTCGCAGTCGTCGGCCACGTCGGCTTCCACGCCGTCCAGCTCGCAGAGCAGGATGGCTTCGGCCTCCACCGGGTAGCCGGCGTGGATAAAGTCTTCGGCGGCGCGAATGGCCAGGTTGTCCATCATTTCCAGGCCGCCGGGGATGATACCGGCAGCGATGATGTCACCCACCGCGCGGCCAGCCTTTTCCACCGAGTCGAAGGCCGCCAACAGCACCTTGGCTACCTGCGGCTTGGGCAGCAGCTTGACCGTCACCTCGGTGACGATGCCGAGCATGCCTTCGGAGCCGGTGAACAGCGCCAGCAGATCGAAGCCGGGGGCGTCCAAGGCGTCGCTGCCGAGGGTCATGAATTCGCCTTCGACGGTGAGGATGTCGACCTTGAGCAGGTTGTGCACGGTCAGGCCGTACTTCAGGCAGTGCACGCCACCGGCATTTTCGGCGACGTTGCCACCGATGGAGCAGGCGATCTGCGAGGACGGATCAGGGGCGTAATACAGGTCGAAGGGTGCCGCGGCCTGGGAGATCGCCAGGTTGCGCACGCCGGGCTGTACCCGGGCGAAGCGACCTTCGCGGTTGATCTCGAGAATCTGGTTGAAGCGCGCCATCACCAGCAGGATGCCCTTCTCCAGCGGCAGTGCGCCGCCGGACAGACCGGTACCGGCGCCGCGCGCCACCACCGGCACGCCACGGGCATGGCAGAGCTTGAGCAACTGCTGCACCTGCTCGATGCGCTCGGGCAGCACTACCAGCATCGGGGTGGTGCGGTAGGCGGACAGGCCATCGCACTCATAAGGCTTGAGGTCTTCCTGGGTGTGCAGGATGTCGAGGTCGGGCAGGCACTGGCGCAACTCCGCCAGCAGGGCGGCCTTGTCGACCGTGGGTAGCGCGCCGTCGACACGCTCGTCATACAGAATGCTCATGGCAGGCTCAATCGTGGACGTTGTTGTTATTGGCGGTCATGCCGCGACCTTGGCCTGCATGTTTAGGCCGCCTGCATTTTTACGTCCATTCTCTTTGGTGCTGGTAGGACCAGTTTCTTTCGTCAGCCTTTCTCTCGGGATAGGTCTAAGGTCTTATTCGGCGTGGCTTGCATGCTGGCGTCCAGAAGATCTAAGGTGGTCTTTAAAAATTGGTACGACCAGTTCTACGGAGGTGGCGAATGGACGGGCAACAGGGCGTCGCACGACGCCAGGTGAGTGACGTGGTGGCCGAGCGTATCGAGCGACTGATCGTCGATGGCGTACTCAAGGTGGGCCAGCCGTTGCCTTCGGAGCGGCGCCTGTGCGAAAAGCTGGGCATCTCCCGTTCGGCGCTGCGTGAAGGGCTCAAGGTACTGCGCGGGCGCGGCATCATCGACACCGCCCAGGGTCGCGATTCACGGGTGGCCAAGCTTAGTGGCGAGCGCGACGCCAGCCCGCTGATGCATCTGTTCAACTCGCAGCCGCGCACCCTGTATGACCTGCTGGAGGTGCGCGGCCTGCTCGAGGGCGAGTCGGCGCGCCTGGCGGCGCTGCGTGGCACCGAGGCGGATTTCGTCCTGCTCACCCGGCGCTACGAAGAGATGTTGGCGGCTCATGCACAGGAAAATCCGGTCGACCCGCGTGAACATGCGCGCCTCGACCATGCCTTTCACCTGGCCATCTGCGAGGCCTCGCACAACCCGGTGCTGGTGCACACCCTGCAGTCGCTGACCGATCTGATGCTCAGCACCGTATTCGCCTCGGTGAACAACCTCTACCACCGCCCGGCGCAGAAACGGCAGATCGACCGCCAGCATTCACGGCTGTATCACGCGGTAATCGAACGCCTGCCGGAACAGGCGCAGCGCGCCGCGCGCGACCATATCCACAGCATTCGCGACAACCTGCAGGAGATCGAGCAGGAAGAGCAGCGCCTGGTGCGCGCCACCATGCGCTTGGAGGGCTGGGCGTAGGGCGGGTGAAACCCGCCTGATGACGGTGGCGGGTTGCACTCGCCTTACATATTTGTGGGAGGGGCTTTAGCCGCGATCTGCCAGACCTGCTCGCCGCTGAAGCGCCTCCCACGTGGCATGACTCCCTACCTGAAGGTGCTGGTCACCACCCCTTCTTCCACCACCTGCGCCTCGATCACCTTCTGGCTGCCGAGGTTGCGCACGCGAATCACCTCGCCTTCACGACCATTGGCCAGTGCTTCGCCGGTGGCCGACGCAGAGATGCCGTCCTGGCTGGCGATGATGGTCACCTGCTGGCCACGGCGGATCAGCAGCGGTGCGGCGAGCAGGTTCGGCGCGATCAACTGGCCGGCGCGCACGCGGCGCTTGGCGCCCTGGCCGACCACTTCGTCGAGGCTGTTATAGAAGCCGCGAGAGGCCCTGCCGACGTTCACTTCCTGCAGTTGCAACTGTTCGGCAGCGATGGTCTGGCCGCGCTCGATCACCCGTGCGGCATGCACGGCCGGGAGGAACACGCTGGCCTGCACCAGGGCCGTGACGCTCCAGCCGGGCGTATCTGCGCAGCTTAGCTCCAAGCGTTGACGTGACAGGGGCGAGGGATCATCGCTGGCGACCGTCACGCCCAGTGCCTGGGTGCAGGTCGGCAGGCGTTCGGCGCTATTGAGCAAGGTGATATTGAGGCTGTGGCGCTGCCCTTGCCAGGCCTGGCGCTTGGCTTCCTCGGCCAGCATCTGCTGCATGTGTACAGCCACGGCCTGATCGATCTGGCTGGCGGCATCGGTCTCGCCGTGCGCAGCGCTCAGTGGCAGCAGAGCAAGGAGGAAAAGCGTCGACGCGCAGGCGGAAAAAACCTTTCCGCTTTTCCCCCAGGCCGCGCTTCGATGCGGAAGGACGGCGACGCGGAAGCTGTCTTCCGATCTTGTGAATACCTTGAAAATCAATGTGATACGGCTCTCTTCTGGGTTGGGCACGCTTTGTGCTGAAGGCACCTGGGCACAACCTTGGGTTAAGGGTACCGGTAAATGAGTATACGGATTGATGACGTGGTAGGCCTGCATTCGCGAGCGCTCGAACTGCGCATGCAGCGCAGCGAAATCCTCGCTGCCAACCTGGCCAACGAAGACACGCCAGGCTTTCTCGCCCGTGACATCGATTTCGCTGGCGAGATGCAGCGAGTCGATCCGCAGCAGGCCTTCGCGGCCAGCAGCGCGGATCTCAAGTACCGCGTACCGACCCAGCCGTCGCAGGACGGCAACAGCGTCGAGCTGAGTGTGGAGCAGGCCGCGTTCTCCAAGAACAGCATGGACTTCCAGACCAGCCTGACCTTTCTCAGCATGAAATTCAGGGGCCTGAAACAGGCCATCGAGGGGCGCTGATCATGGCTTTCGACTCCATCTACCGCATCGCCGGCTCGTCGATGAATGCACAGACCGTGCGCCTCAACACCGTGGCCAGCAACCTGGCCAACGCCGACTCGGCTGCGGCCAACGCCGAGGACGTGTACCAGGCACGCAAGCCGGTGTTCGCTGCCGTCTACAACAACGACCAGCTGACCCGCAGCGTGGGCATGGGCGGCGCCCATGTGCAGGTGCTCGATGTGGTCACCGCCGGCCGCGAACCGGTGCGCCGCTACGAGCCGGACAATCCCCTGGCCGATGACCAGGGCTACGTGTTCTACGCCGACATCGACCAGATCGAAGAGATGACCGACATGATGTCGGCCACCCGCAGCTTCGAGACCAGCGTCGAAGTGCTCAATCGCCTGAAAAGCATGCAGCAGGGCCTGCTCAAGCTCGGAGAATCCTGATGACCACGGTCAGCAACAATAGCCAGAACAATCCCGCTTACAGCATCGACGAGGCGGTGAAGCAGTCGGTCAACGTCAGTGACGCGACCCAGCTGGAAAACAACTTCCTCACCCTGATGGTCGCGCAGATCCAGAACCAGGATCCGACCAAACCGGTGGACAGTACCGAGTTCCTCAACCAGTTCGCCGCCATGAGCCAGGTCAAGAGCCTGGAAAACATGGCCTCGCTGAGCAAGAGCAACCTGGTGCTGCTGGACAACCTGCAGACCCTCACCGCCGCTGGCCTGGTCGGCCAGGAAGTGAAGGTGGCGACCGAGCAGCTGGAGCTGGGCGCGGACAAGGTCAAGGGCGAGATCAACCTGGAGCATGCCGCCGGCAAGCTGGCCCTGGTGGTCACCGACAGCAATGGCGTGAAAAAGGAAATCGACCTCGGTTCTCAGTCGCCGGGGCGCGTGCCCTTCGAACTCGATCCCAAGGCCCTGGGCCTCGCGCCGGGCAGCTACAAGGTCGAGGTCAAGAGCGACAGCGGCGAGTACCCCAAGGTCGAAGTGGCCGGCCGCGTCACCCAGGTGCGCGTCAGCGCCGAAGGGCCGGTGCTGGAAGTCATCGGCGTCGGCTCCGTGCCCTTCTACAACATCACCGAATTCGGCCAGACGCAGACCGCCGGTCTGCTCTGAACCCTCCTACTCGTTCAATTCAAAGGTCCAGTCGCCATGAGTTTCAACATTGCCATGACCGGCCTCAGCGCCGTCAACGAACAGCTCAACACCATCAGCCACAACATCGCCAACGCCGGCACCACTGGCTTCAAATCCTCGCGTACTGAGTTCGGCAGCATCTACGCCGATAGCCAGGCGATGGGCGTGGAAGTACTGGCCACCACCCAGAGCATCAGCCAGGGCGGCTCTCTGGTCACCACCGGACGCAGCCTGGATCTGGCCATCTCCGGCGGTGGTTTCTTCGTCACCCGTGATACCAACGGCGACCTGAGCTACACCCGCGCCGGCGTGTTCGGCGCCGACAAGAACAACAACATCGTCAACGCCGCCGGGCAGACCCTGCAGGGTTATCCGGTGGACGCCGCCGGCAACCTGCTGGTCGGCGCCATGGGCGACCTGCAACTGCAGAACGCCAACCTGCCGGCTCGCGCCACCGACACCCTGGCCTTCGTCATGAACCTGGACTCCAACCAGACCGTGCCGGCCACTGCGCCGTTCGATCCGGCGGACGTGAACACCTACAACTCCACCTACACCACCAAGGTGTTCGACTCCCAGGGCAAGGAACACACCCTGACCCAGTACTTCGTGAAGACCGGCGACAACACTTGGGATGCCTACTACTACCAGGGCAACACCGCCGTCGGCGGCCCGCAGGCGCTGACCTTCGGCACCAACGGCACGCTCACCGCGCCGGTCGGCCCGGTCAACGTCGGCTTCGCCCTGCCGGGCGTCGACCCGATGGCGATCGCCATCGACTACAGCAACTCCAGCCAGTACGGCTCCGACTTCGTCGTCACCACCAACCGCGCCAGCGGCTATGCGGCGGGCGAGCAGACCGGCCTGTCGGTGGAGAAGGACGGCATGGTCTACGCCAACTACAGCAACGGCCAGCGCATGCTGCAGGGCCAGGTGGCGCTGGCCACCTTCGCCAATGCCGGCGGCCTGAAGAACATCAGCGGTACTGCCTGGGTGGAGACCGCCGATTCCGGCGCCGCGCTGATCGGCGTGCCCGGTGTCGGCCCGTTCGGCGCGCTGGTGGCCGGTTCGCTGGAGAACTCCAACGTCGACCTGACCCAGCAACTGGTCGGCCTGATGGAGGGTCAGCGCAACTACCAGGCCAACACCAAGGTGCTGACCACCAACAAAGAACTCACCCAAGTGCTGTTCGGCGCGATCTGAGGCTGACCCATGGACCGTCTCGGTTACACCGCAATGACCGCCGCCAGCCGCACCATGAGCTCGCTCACGGTGCGTGCCAACAACCTGGCCAACGTCAACACCCCCGGCTTCCGGGCCGACCTGGAGCAAGCCCAAGCCGTCACCGTGGAAGGTTATGGCTACGACAGCCGGCACCTGGCGCGGGTGAAGAACAACGGCGTCAACCTGGCACCCGGCGCGCTGATGGCCACCGGCCGTGATCTCGACGTGGCGATCCAGGGCCGCGGCCTGTTCACCGTCGAAGGTGATGGCGGCGCCGAGCGCTACACGCGCAACGGCGCGCTGCAGGTCGATGCCGAGTTGCGCCTGACCCTGAACGGCCGCGCCGTGCTGGGCGAGGGTGGTCCCATCGTGCTGCCCGAGTACGACAGCCTGCATATCGGGCGCGACGGCACCGTATCGGTGATCCCGCGTGGCGATTTCGTCACCGCCGAGGTCGATCGCATCCGCGTGGTGGATGTCGATGCCGCCGACCTGACCAAGGATGCCAGCGGTCTGCTGGCACGCACCGACGGCCAACCGGCCGAAGACATGGAAGCGCCGGTACTGGTCTCCGGTTATCTGGAGGCGAGCAACGTTGGCGCCATCGATCAGCTGGTGGCGACCATGAGCCTGAACCGCCTGTTCGAGACCCAGGTGAAGATGATGAAGGCCGCCGAGGATCTGTCCGAAGCCGGTAACCGGATGATTCGCGGCAGTTGAGCATTCCGATTGTAGGGTGGGCTTCAGCCCACCATTGCAGAACGAACCAGGTGGGCTGAAGCCCACCCTACCTAAACGGATCGCCGCTCGCCCCACCCAGCGATGATTTCCCCGGATTGCATCCGGGCTACAGGTACACAGGAGACAGCACATGAGTTCCGCACTTTGGGTCAGCAAGACCGGCCTGGCCGCCCAGGACAAGGCCATGAGCGCCGTGGCCAACAACCTGGCCAACGTCAATACCAACGGTTTCAAGAGCGACCGCGTGGTGTTCGAGGACCTGTTCTACGCCATCGAGTTGCAACCAGGTGCGCAGGCCGATGAGGTCAATACCGTACCGTCGGGCATTCAGCTCGGCAGCGGTGTACGCGTGGCCGGTACGCAGAAGGTGTTCACCGAAGGCAGCATCCAGACCACCGGCCAGCCGATGGACCTGGCCATTGTCGGCGCCGGCTTCTTTCAGGTAGAGGCGCCCAATGGCGACATCTACTACACCGAGAACGGCCAGCTGCAGCTCAATGCCGAAGGCATGATCGTCAACTCCCAGGGCTTGCCGCTGACACCGGCCATCGAAGTGCCGGCCGGCAGCAGCCGCTTCACCGTGGGCAGCGATGGCATCGTCACCGCTGTGCTGGCCGGCGACAGCCTGCCCTCGGAGCTGGGTCAGATCACCCTGGTCAACTTCACCAACCCGGGCGGTCTCGAAGCCCTCGGCGGCAACCTCTACCGCGAGACCGTGGCCAGCGGCGAGCCGGTCGAAGGCGTGCCGGGTGAAGAAGGCCTGGGCAATATCAAGCAGGGTGTGCTGGAAGGCTCCAACGTGCAGGTGGTCGAGGCAATGGTGGCGATGATCTCCATCCAGCGCGCCTACGAGGCCAACGCCAAGGTGCTCGACGCTGCGTCGGGCATGCAGCAGTTCCTCAACCAGACCGTGTGATTGCCATGAAGCGCCTGATCCCGCTCGCTCTGCTGCTGACCCTGGGCGGTTGCGCCAGCTTCAACGAGATGCTGCCCGACGAAGACTCGAGCCATTACGAACCCTTGCAACTGGACTACAGCGTGCCGCCGAGCACCGGTGGCGGGCTGTTTCGCAGTGGCTACAGCGGCTCGTTGATCGGCGACAAGCGTGCGGTGCGGGTCGGCGACATCCTCACCGTGGTGCTCGACGAGTCCACCCAGTCGAGCAAGAGCGCCGGTACCAGCTTTGGCAAGAGTTCGGGCGTATCCGTCGGTATTCCCACGGTGCTGGGCAAGACCTACGACCGCCTGGAAAGCTCCGCCGAAGCCGAGCGTGATTTCAACGGCTCGGCGCGCAGTTCGCAGCAAAACACCCTGCGCGGCTCCATCGCCGTGACCGTGCATCAGGTGCTGCCCAACGGCACGCTGCTGATCAAGGGCGAGAAGGCGCTGCGCCTGAACCAGGGCGATGAATACATCCGTCTGGTCGGCCTGGTGCGCATGGACGACATCAACCGCGCCAACCAGGTGTCCTCGCAGAACGTGGCTAACGCGCGCATCTCCTACGCCGGCCGCGGCGTGCTCAGTGACAGCAACTCTGCCGGTTGGCTGACGCGCTTCTTCACCAGCCCGCTGTTCCCGCTCTGAGGCCTGGATCATGATCAAACGCTCACTCGTCGCCCTGCTCCTGACCTGGCCGCTGTCGACCAAGGCCGTGCCGCTGATGGATCTGGTGGATATCGAAGGCATTCGCGGCAACCAGTTGATCGGCTACGGCCTGGTGGTCGGCCTGGATGGTACCGGTGACAAGAACCAGGTGCGCTTCACCAGCCAGTCGGTGGCGAACATGATCAAGCAGTTCGGCATCAACCTGCCGCCGAACGTCGACCCCAAGCTGAAGAACGTCGCTGCGGTGACCGTGACCGCGGAAATTCCGCCGTCCTACAGCCCGGGGCAGACCGTGGACATTACCGTCGCCTCGCTGGGCGATGCCAAGAGCCTGCGCGGCGGCCAACTGCTGCTGACTCCGCTGCAGGGTGTCGATGGCGAGACCTATGCCCTGGCCCAGGGGGCCGTCGTCGTTGGTGGCCTCAATGCCACCGGGCAGAGCGGCTCCAGCGTGGCGATCAACTCTGCCAACAGCGGTCGCGTGCCCAACGGCGCCACTGTCGAACGGATGATCCCCAGCGATTTCAGTACGCGTGACGAGGTCATGCTCAACCTGCGCCAGCCCAGTTTCCAGACTGCTGCCAAGGTGGTCGAGGCGGTCAATGGCCGCTTCGGCAGCGGCACCGCCAGTGCCCTGAACTCGACCAAGATTTCCATTCGCGCGCCAATCACCAGCACCCAGCGCATCGGCTTCATGGCCATGCTCGAAGGGTTGGAGGTGGAAGAGGGCCGCGAACGGCCGCGTGTGGTGTTCAACAGCCGTACCGGTACCGTGGTGGTTGGCCAGGGCGTGCGCGTCAAGGCCGCGGCGGTGGCTCACGGTACGCTGACCGTGACCATCAGCGAGAACCCCCAGGTCAGCCAGCCCAATGCCTTCTCCGGTGGCCAGACCGCCGTGGTGCCACGCTCCGACGTCGCCGTCAGTCAGGACAAGAACGCCATGTTCAAGTGGCCCGATGGCGCCAGCCTGGACAGCATCATCAACACCGTGAACAGCCTCGGCGCCACCCCGGACGATGTCATGAGCATCCTTCAGGCGCTGGAACAGGCCGGTGCCCTCAACGCTGAACTAATCGTGATCTGAGCCATGAGCATCGTTTCCCTCGCCCAACACATGAACAGCCACCGCGGTAGCGCCGACGGCATCGGCACCGCCCGCGAGCAGCAGTTGCAGGCCGCTGCCGAGCAGTTCGAGGCGCTGTTTTTGCAGCAGATCCTCAAGCAGATGCGCAAGGCCAGCGACGTGCTCGCCGAAGGCAATCCGATGCGCAGCCGCGAGATGGACACCATGCGCGACTTCTACGACGAGGTGCTGGCTGAAACCCTGGCCGGGCGCAAGCAGACCGGCATCGCCGACATGCTGGTCAAGCAACTGTCCGGCGGTGGCGATAGCGCAGTGGATCTGCAAGCGGCCGCAGCCGCTGCCCGTTCGGCGGAGCTGCCGCAGCGTTCCTCCAGCAGTCTGCTGGAGCCGCTGCGCGCGACCTGGCAGCGTGGCGTCGACGGCCTGGGCAAGGTCTGGGACAAGGGCTCGGCGGGCTTTCTCGCTCTGGTCGATCGGGTCATCCAGCAGGAGTCGGCCGGTCGTGTCGACGCCGTATCGCCCAAGGGCGCGCGCGGCCTGATGCAGCTGATGCCGGACACTGCGCGAGAGATGGCAGCCGAGCTCGGCCTGCCGTTCAACGAAGCCCGCCTGACCAGCGACGCCGACTACAACAAGCGCCTGGGCAGTGCCTACCTGGACAAGATGCTGCAGCGTTACGACGGTCATCAGGCGCTGGCGCTGGCCGCCTACAACGCAGGCCCCGGCCGCGTCGACGAGTGGCTCAAGGTCAATGGCGACCCGCGCAGTGGCGAGATCGCCACCGGTGCCTGGATCGAGCGTATTCCCTTCCAGGAAACCCGCGACTACACGCGCAAGATTCTCGGCGACCTGGCCAGCCGTGAAACACCGGTCAAGGACGACGTGCAGCAACAGACCTCGCTCAGCGCGCAGACCCGCCAGCAACTGGCCAGCGCCCTGAGTGCCGACAGTGGCCTGCTGCTCGGCGCCGTTGCCGGCAAGCAGGTCATGCAACGCGATGAATTTAAGTCCGCCGAGGATTCCGTCGCCCTGTCTTCAGTAACAGCCCAATTCGCTGCCGACGACGCCAGAGCGCCGCGTCTGGCGGCCTTCGCTCAGCCGATGCGCTTCGAGCGTCAGGAGTCCTAAGCCGTGAGCATCCTCAACCAGATCGCCTACAGCGGTGTGCGTGCCAGCCAGGTGGCCCTGGCCACTACCGGGCAGAACATCGCCAACGTCAATACACCCGGTTTCAGCCGTCTGCAGACCATCACCGGGTCGCTGGCGGGGCAGGGTGGCTTGAGCGTCGGCGGCGGGGTCGAGGTGATCAGCATTCGCCGCATGACCAACGAATTCCACAACCAGCAGCTATGGCGCGCGACCACCGAGCAGAACTTCTACGGTGCCTCGCAGCAGTACCTGACCGCGCTGGAAGCGCTGATGTCCGGTACCGGTTCGAGCATCAGTGCCGGCCTCGACCAGTTCTTCGCGGCGCTCAGTGAAGCCAGCGCCACACCGGGCTCCATCGCCCTGCGTCAGCAGATCATCAGCGAGGCCGGTAACCTGGCGCAGCGCTTCAATGGCCTGAGCAGCAACATCGACGCGCAGGTCAAGGCACTGCAGGAGCAGCGCACCGCCATGGCCACCGAGATCAACGGCCTGACCGAGAACATTGCGCTGCTGAACAAGAAGATCGTCGAGACCGAGTCGGTCAAGGGTGACAGCACCGCACTGCGCGACCACCGTGAGAGTCTGATCGGCGAGCTCAGCCAGTTCGCCAAGCTGCGCGTCAACGAGACCCCGGACGGTTCGGTCAGCGTCGCCCTGGCCAACGGTCAGCCGCTGGTGGCCGGCCCCACCGCCGGCCAGCTCAAGGTGGCGATGACCGCCACGGGTGAGCAGGAAGTCAGCCTGGCCTTCGCCGGCACCAGCTTCCCCTTGCGTCAGGATGGTTTCGGCGGCGCGTTCGGCGGCCTTTACGATGTCGAGTACAACAGCCTGCGGCCGAACCAGGAGGCCCTGCACGACATGGCCAGCCAGTTGGCGCAGATGGTCAACGATGTGCTCGCCACGGGTTTTGACCTCAATGGCAACCCCGGCCAGCCGCTGTTCGTCTACGACCCCACCAGCACCACCGCACTGCTGCGTATCGAGCCGCTGACCGCTGAACAGCTGGCGTTCTCCTCGGCGGCGGGGGAGACCGGCAACAACGAGGTGCTGCTCGATCTGCTCGGGCTGAAGAACCAGACCATCACCCTGGGTGGCAGCCAGGTCACCCTCAACGACGCCTACGCCGGCCTGCTCGGTAAAGTGGCCAGCGACAGTCGGCAGAACCAGGCTGACTTCAAGTCCGCCACCGCCGTGACCCAGCAGGCGCAATCGCAGCGCGACAGCGTCAGCGCCGTGAGCCTGGACGAGGAGGCGGTCAATCTGATGACCTACCAGCAGGCCTACCAGGCCAACATGAAGGTGATCAGCACCGCCAACCAGTTGTTCGACGACATGCTTGCCGCGTTCTGACGCGCTTTCCAGAGAGATTCAGCCATGATGCGCATCACCAACTCGCAGATCACTTCGCTGATGCACAACTCGATGAACACCAGTTCTGCCGAGTTGGGCAAGCTGATGCAGCAGATGGCCACCGGCAAGCGCATCCTGCTGCCGTCGGACGACCCCATTGCCAGCGTGCGGGTGCTGCGCGTGCAGCGTGAAGAGGCGAGCCTGGAGCAGTTTCGCAAGAACATCGCCAACGTCTCCGGCAGCCTGTCGACCCAGGAAGCCAACCTCAAGTCCACTTCCGATGCCATGCTCAACGTGCGCGATCTGTTGCTGTGGGCGGCCAACGGCTCCAACACCAGCGAAGACCTGGCCGCCATGGCCGGTGAGCTGTCGATCATCGAAGACACCATCGTCAGCTTCGCCAACGTGCGCGACGAAGAGGGGCGCTACCTGTTCTCCGGCACCCTGAGTGACACCCCGGCGCTGAGTTTCGATGCCGCGACCCAGACCTACAGCATCACCGGCAACGACAAGCACCGTCAGGCTGCCGTGGCCAACGGCGTGCTGGTCGATGAGAACGTCACCGCGGCCAGCGTCTTCGGCGCTGGCGTGGGCATGCTCAACGAGCTGCGTGGCCTGATCAACACCTTGCAGGACCCGGCGCTGGACGCCACCGACCCGGCCGTACGCCAACAGATCACCGACACCCTCGGCGCCCTGGATGATGCCCATGGCCGCGTTCTCGGCTCGGTTACCGAACTGGGCGGCCGGCAGAATGCCCTGAGCCTGCTCAATGACAGCAACGAGGATGTGTCGCTGGTCAACCAGAAGATCGAAGGCGAGCTGTCGCAGCTGGACTATGCCGGCGCCACCATTGCCCTGAACAACTACCAGCTGGCTCTTGGCGCGACGCAAAAGACCTATCTGAAGATCAATGAGATGTCGCTGTTCAGCCTGCTGTAAGGAGTGACATTGGTGATCAAGGTCGATACACAGCTCCCGGTCGTCACCGCGCTCGATCCGCAGGCGCGCCGTCCTGTGCAGGGCGAGCAGCCGCTGCAGCGCCAGCGCAAGCAGCTGCCCGCTGAGCCGGCGCCACCGCCGCGTGGCAAGAGTGCCACCTTCAACCTGCAGCTCAACCAGCAGTTGACCTCGATGCAGGCGGCCGACAGTTACCTCGGCGAACTGGCCGGGCGCCTCGGCCAGCTCAAGCTCAGTCTCAGTCGCGAGTTGAGCAATGCCCAGGCTGGGGAACGCGACGGTATCAATCGTGAGCTGGAGCAGGTGCGCAAGCTGCTCGCCGAACGCAGCCAGCGCTCCGGCGAAACCCTGGATGCCAGCTTCAAGTTGCGTCTCAGCGAGCCGGTGCGCAGCCGCTTCAGTTTGCAGGGGTTGGACTCCATCGCCGCGGTGCAGCAGGCCGGCAAGGAAACCCTGCTGTTCAGCGCCGGACGCAAGCTGGCCGAGCCGCTGGCGGTGGTGCTCGACGAGGGTTTGAGCGAGCAGCAGATTCTCCGGCGTTTCAACGCCGGCCTCGGTCCGGCGGGCATCCGCGCTGAAGTCGATCACGGCGGGGCGCTCAAGTTCAGCGCCCGCGAGAGCGAATGGCAGCAGCTCAAGGGCGAACTGCGCGTGCAGGGCGAAGGCAAGCTGGCAAGCCAGGCTCAGGCGGTCGTGGTCAGTCACGAGGAGCAGATGTTGCGCCTGCCCGAGGCGGCGCGCCTCGATGGTGCCCGCGAGCTGCGCCGAGCACTGGACGAAGTGGTGGCGGCGCTGGACCGGATTGGCACGCTGCGTGAGCAACTCAGCCATCGTCAGGAAGAAATTCGCGACTTTCTCGCCCGTCATGCCGATCACAACGAGCGTGAGTGGGCCAAGGATTTTGCCGGTGAAGTGTTCAGCCTGATGCGGCGCAGCCCCAGCAGCTACGCGGCGGTGACTCAGACCGTGGTGGCCCAGGCCAATATCAGTCGTTCCAGCGTGGTCAGCCTGTTGTCCTGATGGTTTTTCTCTCCTCAGCCGTCGGTCGCCATCCCCCTTTTTTGGCGACTGACGGCTTTTTTAATTCGAGCGCGGCCGGCCGTCGAGCGCAGGCATGGTTGCTGCCGGGTTGTTGGCTTACTGGAAAAGGACATCCGAACCTGATGCCAGCCAGCTGATTTGACCATCGATCCGCTTTTTGACTGGTCGCACAGAATGATGGCGTTTTAATAGCTATCATCGCCCCCTCTCCGCAGGATGTGGGCCCGGCGCCCGTCATATCTGCCCTCTCGCATTCCAATAAAAACCCCGCATTCAAAGGGTTCAACCCGTTCCGGTGGCTTGTGCTTCCGGTGCATTGCCTTGTTCTCGAATTTTGGAGTACCGACGTGTTGAAGAAGTACCTGACTCTCCTCCTGCTCGCCTGTACCGCGCTGGTGAGCGTGCCCAGCCTGGCGCAGTTGAGCGATTCCGAAGCCATGAACATGACGGGCCTGCAGCGTTCGCTGACCCAGCGCATGGCCAAGAACTACCTCATGCTGGGTGCCGATGTGCGCGTGGATGCCGCCCAGCGTCAGCTGCAGGAAACCATCGAGCGTTTCGATGCCAGTCACAAGGCACTGACCGCTTACGCGCCGACTGCCGAGATCAAGGCCGCGCTGGCCAGGATCGATGGCACCTGGGCCTCCTACCGTCAGCAGCTGGAAGCCAAGCCGGAGCAGGCCAAGGCCGCCCAGATGCTCGCCACCAGTGAGGAACTGCTGCAGCAGACGCAGACCGTCAGTGACCTGATGGGCAAGCACCTGGGCGCCATGGGCGCATCGGTGCACCGCACCGGCTGGGCGCGCGTGCAGACCCAGCGCATTGCCATGCTCTACATGGCCAAGTCCTGGCAAGTGCAGGCACCGGATCTGGATGCCAAGCTGGACAAGGCCGTGAGCGACTTCGAAACCATCCTCAAGGAATTGGAAGCCCGCGGTGCACCGAGCGAGGAAATCGCTGCGACCCAGCGTCGGGTTCGGGCGAACTGGGGCTTCACCCTCAAGGGTATCGACTTGCACGCCAGCCAGGGTTTCGTCGGTACTGCCATCACCATCAGCACCGATTCGTTGTTCCGCCATCTCAACGAACTGACCCGCCTCTACGCGGGCCTGCAGGCCAAAGAGGCCTGAGTGCCTGTCGACCTGCAACGGCGCCTTGTAGCGCTTGTTGCAGGTCGTTGGCCGAGGACGGTCAGCGCCGGTTGACCGTCTGCGCCGCGCGCAGCACATCGCTGCCGATCTTGCCCTCATATTCCTGCCACAGTGGTTGCATCGCTGCACGCCAGGCCGCGCGTTGTTCGCTGTTGAGGCTGACGACCTGATTGCCGGCGGCGACCAGACGCTGGCGATCACGGGCATTGAGCGCTTCGGCCTCGAGATTCACCGCCATGGTGACCTCATCGATGATTGCCTCCAACTGCACCCGCACCTGATAGGGAATGCTGATCCAGAAGCTGGAGCTGCTCACCAGCATGTAGCTCAGCACGCCATGCTCGGTTTCAGTGACATAGGGCTGCAGCGCGCCAAGTTGCTGGCTGACGATATTGGACCAGGGATTCTCCGCTCCCTGTACCCGGCCGGCCTGCAGCGCTGCCTGGGTCTCAGCAAAAGGCAGGCGCAGGCTGCTGGCGCCGACGCGGGCGAACTGCTGTTCGAGAATCGCCGACGGCTGGATACGGAAGGTCAGGCCGGCGGCGTCGGCCGGGGTGTGCAGCGCGCGGGTGGCCGAGAGCTGCTTCATGCCGTTGTTCCAGTAGGCCAGACCATAGATGTTGTGGCCGGCCATCGAGCGCAGCAGCTCGCGACTCTTCTCGCGCTTCTGGAAGCGCTTCACCGCCTCCAGGTCATCGAACAGAAACGGCAGGTCGAACACCTGCAACTGGGTGGTGTATTGCTCGAATTTCGACAGCGACGGTGCCAGCAGTTGCACCTTGTTGTCGCGCAGCGCCTGCAGTTCGTCGGCATCGCCGAACAGGATGGAGTTGGGGTACACCTCGACCTTCACCTTGCCGGCCAGGCGCTCGTCCACCAATTGCTTGAACAGCAGGGCGCCCTTGCCCTTGGGAGTGTCCTCGGCCACCACGTGGGAAAACTTGATCAGGATCGGCTTGGCCAGTACCGGCGCGGAACACAGCAGGGCGACGAAAGCAGCCGCCAGAGAGGTCTTGAACATCGACACACCTTTTTATGGAAAACACAGAGCCGAGGCCGGCGCCGAGTGTGGCGGGCCTGGGTACGGATCGGGATGGCTTGCAAGATTCGACCTGACGAAGGACGTCGGCCTAGCCTCGTTGGGGACTACCGGGTCGATGCCCGGTTATTGTTGGCATGCTGCCCGTGACCGTGCGGTCAATGGCAGGGGGCGGCATTCTTGCGGATGGAGATTGCCGGCACAAGGCTGGTTTCATGAACCGGCGCGCATTCCGGGGAAGTTCCGCAGGTGGTCCGATCTGCGCATCCCTGCGTCCACCGGCTGGTGTATAAGGACAAGTCTTCCTCCCGTCATGCCAGGCCACCATGAGCGAAGCCGTAGAAAACGATAGCGCCGTCTACAAGACCCTGCTCGAGTCCACCCGGGCGATCCCTTGGAAGATCGACTGGAAGACCATGACCTTCGCCTACATCGGCCCGCAGATCGAGACGCTGTTGGGCTGGTCGCAGGCCAGTTGGGTCAGTGCCGAGGACTGGGCGACGCGCATGCACCCGGACGACCGCGAGAAGGTGGTGCAATTCTGCGTCGCGCAATCGCAGAACGGCGTCGATCATGAGGCCGACTACCGTGCGCTGACCGCCGCCGGCGATTACGTGTGGATTCGCGACGTGGTGCACGTGGTGCGCGACGACAACGGCGAGGTGGATTCGCTGATCGGCTTCATGTTCGACATCAGCGAGCGCAAGAAGACTGAGGAACAGCTGCTGACCCTGCAGAAGCAGCTGGAGGAATACTCCTACAAGGACGGCCTAACCGGCGTGGCCAACCGGCGCATGTTCGACAGCGTGCTGGCCAGCGAATGGGCCAATGCCCAGCGCACCCAGCAGCCGCTGTCGCTGATCCTGCTGGATATCGATCACTTCAAGCAGTTCAATGACCATTACGGCCATATCCAGGGCGACGATTGCCTGAAGAGTGTCGGCCAGGCGCTGAGCCGCGCGGCCAGCCGGCCACGGGATTTCGTCGGCCGCTTCGGTGGCGAGGAGTTCGTGCTGGTGCTGCCGGACACCGATGAAGCCGCTGCTCGGCATATCGCCGAGCGCTGCCGCCAGCAGGTACGCCAGCAGCGCATTGCCCACGAGCGCTCGTCGGTGTCGTCCCTGCTCACCATCAGCCTCGGTGTCGGCACCATTGTGCCGGGCGCCCACGACCGCCCGTTGGACTTCCTCAACAGCGTCGACAAGCTGCTCTACCAGGCCAAGCAACGCGGTCGTGATCGGTTGGAGGTGGCCAAGACGCCCGCCCGTTCGACGCTGGATGATGCCGCTGACGCCCGCGCTTGAGCAATCGTTAACCTGAGCGTAACGATAGCGCGAGCTGCTTGATTGATGACCATAAGGTCACGCTCCTAATGTGCCTCCACGACAGCGGAACTCGTGGAGTCTTCAATGACAACAACAATATCCCCACCGCCGCAGTGGTCGCGTCGTCGCGCTGAAAAAGCCCGGCGACTCGATCAGGTGCGCAACCTCGCCGATGGCGTGGTCCTGCCCAGCGACAAGATCGTCGCTGCCCTCGAAGTGTTGATCGCTCCCGGTGATCGTGTGGTGCTCGAGGGCAACAACCAGAAGCAGGCAGATTTCCTCTCCCGCTCGCTGGCCAAGGCCGACCCCGGCCGTCTGCACGACCTGCACATGATCATGCCCAGCGTCAGCCGCGCCGAGCACCTCGATCTGTTCGAACGCGGCATCGCCCGCAAGCTCGACTTCTCCTTCGCCGGGCCGCAGAGCCTGCGCATCGGCCAACTGCTCGAAGACGGGCAGATGGAAGTCGGCGCCATCCACACCTACATCGAACTCTATTCGCGCCTGCTGGTGGACCTGATCCCCAACGTCGCCCTGGTCGCCGGCTTCCAGGCCGACCGCCACGGCAACATCTACACCGGCCCGAGCACCGAGGACACCCCGGCGCTGGTCGAGCCCACGGCGTTCAGCGACGGCATCGTGATCTTCCAGGTCAACGAGATCGTCGACGAGCTGCCGCGCGTGGACATCCCCGCTTCCTGGGTCGACTTCGTGGTGGTGGCCGACAAGCCCTTCTATATCGAGCCGCTGTTTACCCGCGACCCGCGCCACATCACGTCGGTGCACGTGCTGATGGCGATGATGGCGATTCGCGGTATCTACGAAAAACACAACGTGCAGTCGCTCAACCACGGCATCGGTTTCAACACTGCCGCCATCGAGCTGATCCTACCGACCTACGGTGAGTCGCTGGGCCTGAAGGGCAAGATCTGCCGCAACTGGACGCTCAACCCGCACCCGACGCTGATCCCGGCCATCGAGACCGGCTGGGTGGAAAGCGTGCACTGCTTCGGCACCGAACTGGGCATGGAGGGCTATATCGCCCAGCGCCCGGATGTGTTCTTCACCGGCCGCGACGGCTCGATGCGCTCCAACCGCATGATGTGCCAACTGGCGGGGCAGTACGCGGTCGACCTGTTTATCGGCGCCACGCTGCAAGTGGACGGCGATGGCCATTCCTCCACAGTGACTCGTGGCCGCCTGGCCGGCTTCGGCGGCGCGCCGAACATGGGCCATGACCCGCGCGGTCGGCGTCATTCGACGCCTGCCTGGCTGGACATGCGCCCTGGCGACAGCGAAGCGCCGCTGCTCGAGCGCGGCAAGAAGCTGGTGGTGCAGATGGTCGAGACCTTCCAGGAGGGCGGCAAACCCACCTTCGTCGAGCAGCTCGATGCGGTAGAGATGGCGAAGAAGGTCGGCATGCCGCTGGCGCCGATCATGATCTACGGCGACGACGTCACCCACCTGCTCACCGAGGAAGGCATCGCCTACCTGTACAAGGCGCGCACCCTGGAAGAGCGTCAGGCGATGATCGCCGCGGTGGCCGGCGTCACTTCCATCGGCCTGCGCCACGACCCGAAAGACACTGCGCGCATGCGCCGTGAAGGGCTGATCGCCCTGCCCGAAGACCTCGGCATTCGCCGCACCGATGCCAGCCGCGAACTGCTCGCAGCCAAGAGTATCGCCGAGCTGGTCGAGTGGTCGGGCGGCCTGTACAACCCGCCTGCCAAATTCAGGAGCTGGTGATGAATGCACTCACTGCAATTCAGCCCCAGCTTTCGCTGAGCGACTGGCTGGCCGATCTGACGGTGGACGCGCTGATCGACGAGGCCGACCTGTCGCCCAAGCCGGGGCTGGTCGACCGTCGAGGCAGCGGCGCACACACGGACCTGCACCTGGGCCTGATGCACGCCTCGGCGCTGGCCCTATGGCCAAGCTTCAAGGCCATGGCCGAGGCCGCGCAGCAACGCGGCGTGATCGACCTGCATCTGCGTGAAGCGGTCGGCCGCATTGGCCGCGAAGGTGAGGTGGAGATGCTGCGCGTCACCGGTGGCGTCAACACTCACCGTGGCGCGATCTGGGCGCTGGGTTTGCTCAGCACCGCAGCGGCGCTGGATGCCAGCGAGTTGGCTCCGGCGCAGGTCGCCCTGCGTGCTGCACGCCTGGCCTTGCTCAACGACCGCGCCGCCCCGATGACTGGCGACAGCCATGGCGCGCAGGTTTGCCGTCTGTACGGTGTGCATGGGGCGCGTGAGGAAGCGCAGCTTGGCTTTCCTGCGGTGATCCAGCAGGCGCTGCCGCAACTGGCGCGCAGCCGCGCCGCCGGGGCAGGGGAGCAGAACGCTCGCCTCGATGCGCTGCTGGCGATCATGACCCAGTTGGCCGACACCTGCGTGCTCTACCGCGCCGGTATGGCCGGACTGACTTGCATGCAGAGCGGTGCTCGCGCGGTGCTCGCTGCCGGCGGCTGCGCCAGCCTCGACGGCCGTCGCCATTTGCGCGACCTCGAACGCGACATGCTGCGCCTACGCGCCTCGCCTGGCGGCGCTGCCGATCTGCTCGCCGCCACCCTGTTCCTCGACCGCCTGCAGCATGACCTGCCGGCGCAGCTTGGGAGTCTGTGAAATGGAAACCCTGTCTTTTCAATTCCCCGCCGGGCAACCGGCCCAGGGTCGCGCGCTGGTGGGTTGCGTCGGCTCCGGCGACCTGGAAGTGCTGCTCGAACCCGGCCAGGCCGGCACCCTGGCCATCGAAGTGGTGACCTCGGTGAACGGCAGCGCGCCGCGCTGGCAACTCTTGTTCGAACGCATGTTCCGCGAGCAGCAGCTGCCCGCGCTGAATATCGCCATTCATGATTTCGGCGCCACGCCGGGCGTGGTCCGCCTGCGCCTGGAACAGGGCCTGGAGGAACTGAACCATGGCTGATCAGAATATTGCGCGCCTGCTCGCCCAGCGCAGCTTTACCGAATTGGGTGCCCGTCAGCGCGCTCGCGCCCTGCTCGATGCCGGCACTTTCCGCGAGCTGCTCGACCCCTTTGCCCGGCTGATGTCGCCCTGGTTGCCCAAGCAGGGCATCGTGCCGCAGGCCGATGACGGCGTGGTGGTGGCCAAGGGGCTGATCGACGGCCAGCCAGCGGTCATCGTCGCCATCGAAGGTGCCTTCCAGGGCGGCAGCCTCGGCGAAGTGGGCGGGGCGAAGATCGCCGGCGCCCTGGAGCTGGCCGCCGAAGACAACCGCAATGGCACGCCGACCCGCGCCGTGCTGCTGCTGGAAACCGGCGGCGTGCGTCTACAGGAGGCCAACCTGGGTCTGGCGGCCATCGCCGAGATTCAGGCTGCCATCGTCGACCTGCGCCAGTACCAGCCGGTGATCGGCCTGGTCGCCGGCCCGGTCGGTTGCTTCGGCGGCATGTCCATCGCCGCCGGGCTGTGCAGCTACCTGCTGGTGACCCGCGAGGCGCGTCTGGGCCTCAACGGCCCGCAGGTGATCGAACAGGAAGCCGGGCTGGACGAGTACGACTCGCGCGACCGTCCCTTTATCTGGAGCCTGACCGGCGGCGAGCAGCGCCACGCCAGCGGTCTGGTGGATGGCTATGTAGCCGATGATGTCGAGGCCATTCGCAGCGAGCTGCATGGCCTGTTCGCCAAGGGTAAACCCGCGTTGGAACGCAGCCGTCACCACGCCTGGTTCCTGCAGCGCCTGCGCGCTGTCGACACCGCCGTCCAGGCCGATGCCGCTGCCGTGCGCAGCGCCTACCAGGGAGCATGAACATGACAACTGCACAGGAACAACGTGGCCTGCACTGGTTCCAGGCGCTGGCCGGCGATGCCCAGCCGCAACCAGGTTTGCCTGCTTCGCTGCGCGTGGCCGATGGTGAATTGGCTGGCCAGGCGGTGCGCTATCTGGCGCTGATCGCCGATGCCAACAATCCATTCCCCCGCGCCCGCAACGGCGAGGTCGGCCTGCTCGAAGGCTGGGGCCTGGCCCAGGCCGTGGATGAAGTCATCGAGGCGGATCGCGATAACCCGCACAAGCGCGCACTGATCGCCATCGTCGACGTGCCGAGCCAGGCCTACGGACGCCGCGAGGAAGCCTATGGCATCCATCAGGCGCTGGCCGGCGCGGTGGACGCCTATGCCCGAGCCCGCCTGGCCGGCCATGCGGTGATCGGTCTGCTGGTCGGCAAGGCCATGTCCGGCGCCTTCCTTGCCCACGGCTACCAGGCCAACCGCCTGATCGCTCTGCGCGATGCCGGGGTGATGGTGCACGCCATGGGCAAGGCCGCCGCCGCGCGTATCACCCTGCGCAGCGTCGACGAGCTGGAGGCGCTGGCCGCCAGCGTGCCGCCGATGGCCTATGACCTGGACAACTACGCCTCGCTCGGTCTGCTGGCGGATGTGCTCGATGTCGAGCAGGTGACGCAGCCGACCCGTGCTGATCTGGCCCGCGTGCAGGACGCCCTGAGCCGCGCTCTGGCCGACATCGCCGGCAGCCCGCGCGACCTGCGCAACCGCCTGGGCGCCGCCAACCGCGCGGCTTCCAGTCAGGTGCGCGAGGCCTTGCGCGCGCAGTGGTGAGCGTAGGGCGGGTGAAACCCGCCGACCCTGAGTGACGTGAAATGGCGGGTTGCACCCGCCCTACGGAGAACGCATCGATGCACCTGACACCCCGTCCACATGATCTGCTCTGGGGCCTGCGCCCTGAGCACCTGCCGCAGGAGGCGCCGGCCTGGGCTCGTGCCGCCCTGGGCGGGCATGTGCCGGTGGTGGTGCGGCGTGCGCCGGCTGAATCCGGCTGGGTCGCGGTGGGTATTCGTGGCACCGCGCGTGAACAGCGGCATGCCACCTGGATGCGTGTGAGCGAGATCAGCCGTCTGGTCAGCCCGCAGGCGGTGGCCAGGGCCGGGCGCTGGCGCAATCACGCTCAGCCGCAGTGGCCGGCGTTGCGCGCGATGAGCCAACTGGCACCGCGTCTCGATGCTCTGGGCCTGGCCTGGGGCGTCACCGGTAGCCTGGGCTTCGAACTGGCCAGCGGCATCAACGCCGCACACCCGGACAGCGATCTCGACCTGTCGTTACGAACCCCTCATCAGTTGCCCCGCGACTGGGCGCGTGCACTGTGTGCCGTGCTGGACGAGGCGCCGGGGCGTATCGACCTGCAACTGGAAACTCCTTACGGCGCCGTGGCGCTGCGCGAATGGGCCAGCGAGGCGCCACGCGTGTTGCTGAAAACCCAGAACGGCCCGCTGCTGGTCAGCGACCCCTGGCACTTGCAGCAGGTGGCGGCGTGAGCACGCTCTGGGCCTTCCCCGGCCAGGGCGCGCAGCAGCCCGGCATGCTCCAGGCCTTGCCCGATGCGCTAGTGGTGCAGGCCTGTATCGAGCAAGCCAGCGCTGCGTTGGACGAGGACGTACGCCTGCTGGATTCGGCAGAAGCGCTGCAAAACACCCGTGCCGTGCAGCTTTGCCTGCTGATCGCCGGCGTCGCCACCGCACGCCTGCTCAGCGAACGCGGCCATCACCCGGACTATGTCGCCGGGCTTTCCATCGGCGCCTATGCCGCTGCCGTGGTGGCCGGCGCGCTGGAGTTTGCCGATGCCGTACGCCTGGTCGCCCTGCGTGGCGAACTGATGCAGCGCGCCTATCCGTCCGGCTACGGTATGACCGCCATCCTCGGCCTCGACCAGGCCGGCGTCGAACGCCTGCTGGCCGAAGCCGAAGGCCCGGTGTACCTGGGCAATATCAACGCCGAAACCCAGCTGGTGATCGCTGGCAGCGATGCCGCCATGGCCGCCGTGGCCGAGCGCGCTCGCACCCTTGGCGCCGGTATGGCCAAGCGCCTGGCCATGAGCGTGCCGTCGCACTGCGCGCTGCTCGACGGCCCGGCGCGCGTGCTGGCCGGGGCTTTCGCGGGCGTCGAACTGCGTACCCCGCAGGTGCGCTACCTGAGCAGCAGCTCGGCGCGCCTGATCCGTGATGCCGAAACCTTGCGCGATGACCTGGCTTACAACATGAGCCGCGTCGTCGACTGGCAGGCCACGCTCGTCACCGCCTATGAACGCGGCGTGCGCCTGCATCTGGAACTGCCACCCGGCGGCGTGCTGACCGGGCTTGCCCGGCGTGTCTTCGACGCCGGCCAGGCAATCGCCTTCGAGGGCGCACGTCTGGATACACTCGACGCCATGTTGCGTCAGGAGGTAAGCCGCGACCGCTGAGCCGTAGCGTTTACCGAAGCACAAAAACAACAACTTCGATACGTAAGACGAGGACAACAACAATGATCATCTACGGTGTCGCCTTCCTGGCGTTCTGCACCCTGGCAGGCATCTTTATCGGTGAACTGCTGGGCAAACTCATCGGCGTGCCCGCCAACGTTGGCGGTGTCGGTATCGCCATGATTCTGCTGATCTTCCTCGGCAGTTACCTGAGCAAGCGAGGCCTGTTAACCGGCAAGTCGGAACAGGGCGTGGAGTTCTGGAGCGCCATCTACATCCCCATCGTGGTCGCCATGGCCGCCCAGCAGAACGTCTACGGTGCCCTCAAAGGTGGCCCGATGGCGATTCTCGCTGGCACCGCTGCCGTCGCCATCGGTTTTGCGCTGGTCCCCGCACTGAGCCGCATCGGGCAAAAGAAGCCTGAAACCGACGTAGCCCCCTCCCTGAACAAAGCGCCACGGTGACTGCCATGTACGAATCTTTGATGAAGGTCATTACCGGCTACGGCCTGCTCAGCGGCTTCGCCATCATCGGCATCACCATGTGGGTGTCGTACTGGATTTCCGACAAGTTCACCAAGGGCCGCCTGCACGGCTCGGCCATCGCCATCCTGCTTGGCCTGCTGCTGTCCTATATCGGTGGCGCCTACACCGGCGGGCAGAAAGGCCTGGTGGATATTCCGCTGTTCGCCGGCATCGGCCTGCTCGGTGGTGCCATGTTGCGTGACTTCGCCATCGTCGCCACTGGCTTCGGTGTCAGTGTGGAGGAGCTCAAGCGTGCCGGTTTCGCCGGGGTGCTGGCGCTGTTCGTCGGCGTCTTCGCCTCCTTCGTGGCGGGTGTCGGGGTAGCCATGGCCTTTGGTTACACCGATGTGGTCAGCCTGACCACCATCGGCACCGGCGCGGTGACTTACATCGTTGGCCCGGTCACCGGTGCAGCCATCGGCGCCAGCTCCGACGTGATGGCCCTATCGATTGCCGCCGGCCTGATCAAGGCGATTCTGGTGATGGTGGCGACGCCCTTCATCGCGCCCTATATCGGCCTGAACAATCCGCGCAGCGCGGTGATCTTCGGCGGTCTGATGGGCACCTCCAGCGGCGTGGCCGGCGGCTTGGCGGCGACCGATCCGAAGCTGGTGCCCTATGGCTGTCTGACCGCGGCGTTCTACACTGCCCTGGGCTGCCTGCTCGGCCCATCGTTGCTCTACTTTCTGATGCGAGGCCTTCTGGGCTGACCTTTGCCCGCCCTTGTGGCGGGCTTTTTCTATACCCCCGCGATCATGTAGGAGCCCGCTTGCGGGCGATACTCTTGCCCTGATCGCCGGCAAGCCGGCTCCTACAGCCGTGCCACGCCTGCGGGTAAGTTCATTCTCGGCTCCTAAGATTGCCGGCTATACATCCGGCATTCGGCGAGCAGCGCCAGCAGGTTCGGGTCGCGTTCCTTGGCCTTGAGAAAGACCACGCCGATATGCTGCTGCAGGTGGTACTTGGCCTGCAGCGGGATCAGCTTTACCCGGTTCTCGTATACTGCCGCCACGCGCCCCGGTAGCAGGGCATAACCGACGCCGGAACTGACCATGCTGAGCAGGGTGAAGATGTCTTTCACCTGCATCGCCACCTTGGGCTCGAAGCCGGCCTGCTTGAACACCCGCTCGCCGTCACGGAAGGTGGCGTAGCCCTGGGTCAGGGTGATGAAGGTCGAATCGCGCAGATCGGCCAGGTCCACCTCGGCGTGATCGGCGAAGGGCGAGTCGTTCGGTGCGGCGAGGAAAATGTCGTCGGAGAACAGCGCCAGCTGCTCGCAATCCGGGTCGCTGACACTGTCGTCGAGGGCAATGAGGATGGCGTCCAGCTCCATGTTCTTCAGCTTGTACAGCAGGTCGACGTTGGAACCGAGCACCAGGTCGATGTTCAGTTCGCTGCGGCGCAGCTTCAGGCCCATGATCAGTTGCGGCACGGTCTTCACCGTCAGCGAGTAGAGCGCCCCGAGCTTGAAGCGCTCGGCGCCGAAGCCCGCCGCCTCGCGGGTCAGGCGCACCATCTCCTGGGCATCCTGGATCAGCTTCTGGGCCTTCTCCTCCAGCACATAGGCGCTCTCCAGGGGGATCAGGTTGCGTCCCTCGTGCTTGAACAGCGGGCAGCGCAGCGCGCTTTCCAGCGAATGGATGGCGCGGTGCACGCTGACGTTGCTGGTCTGCAACTCGTTGGCGGCACGCGCCAGGTTGCCACTGCGCATGAAGGCGAGAAAGACCTCCAGCTTTTTCAGGGTCAGTTCTTCATCAATCAGCATGGGCCTGTCCTTATCCAGCGATAGGCTGATTGTGCCGCATCCACGCCGGTCAGCGGTGATCGCTCGGTGCGACTTTGGTTGCAGGCGGCGATGTCTGGAATGCCCCCTTGTTTGTCATTTCAATAGTGTTGATGTGGTTGGTGGGCAGGGGCTACCGTACGAACAATCCTGCATCGATACAGGCAATGCCTGCGCCGAGCTCCGTCCCTGTTCGAGGAGTACCGCCATGAACGATTTCGCTTCGCTGCCCGCGACCTCCGGCCTGAAAGCCCTGCAAGCATTGATTCGCGGCGAACTGCCGGCGCCCTCAATCGGCGAGACCATGGGTATCCATGCGGTGCAGGTGGAGGCGGGCAGCATCACCCTGGAGGGGCTTCCGGATCAGCGTCATCTCAATCCGGCCGGCGCCGTGCATGGTGGTTTCGCCGCCACCTGCCTGGACGGCGCCGCGGCGCTGGCGCTGTTCTCCACCCTAGAGGCGGACGTGCCGCACTCGACGGTGGATCTCAACGTCAAGTACGTGCGTCCGCTGCGCCCCGGCGAGGTCTATCAGGTGCGCGGCTGGGTGGTCGAGCGCACGCGTAGCCTGGCGATCTGCGACGCGCACATCCTCGATGCACAGGGCAAGCTGTGCGCCAAGGCCACCACCACCTTCGTCATCGGAGTGGCCAAGGCATGAAGGAGCTCATCGTTCAGGGCCCTGGTCAACTGACCTGGGTCGAGGCACCTGATCTGCAACTCACCACCCCGGACAGTGCGTTGGTCAGGCCGATCGCCTCGGCTTCCTGTGATCTGGATAGACGCCTGATCGCCGGTACCACGCCGTTCAAGCCGCCCTTCGCGCTGGGCCACGAATGCGTGGCCGAGGTGCTGGAAGTGGGCTCAGCGGTGCGCAACCTGCGCCGTGGCGATCTGGTTTCGGTGCCCTGGAAGATCGCCTGCGGCAGCTGTGCCCAATGCCTGGTCGGGCGTTCTAGTGCCTGCACGGTGGTACCGCGCATGGCCGCCTATGGCGTGCCGGCAGGCGGGCATTGGGGTGGATTGTTCTCGGAAATGGTGCTGGTGCCGTTCGCCGACGCCATGCTGGTGCCATTGCCGGCGGGACTCGATCCCGTGGCCGTGTCCAGCGCCAGTGACAACCTTACCGATGCCTGGGTAGCCGCCAGCCGGCCGCTGACCACACGCCAGGAAGCCCGTGTGCTGGTGGTCGGTGGTACGGAAAGCCTCGGCGTGCTGGCGGTGCAGATGGCGCGGGCGGCCGGTGCGGGCAGCGTGGATTACCTCGACGATCACCCGCTGCGTCAGCAGCTTGCCGCGCGCAGTGGCGCCGGTGTCGACCTGGCGGGGCGTGATCTCGACCGCAGCTATGACCTGGTGATCTCCGCCACGCGCGATCATCAGGCGCTGCGCCGTGGGCTGCTGGCGCTGGCGCCTGGCGGACATTGCTCGTGTATCGGCATCATCTTCGACGATCCGAAGATTCCGTTGTTCGACATGTACCTGCGCGACGTCACCTTTTCGGTCGGTGCCTGCAGCGTGCAGCAGCATATTCCCAAGGTGTTGGATCTGGTGCACAGCGGCTGTTGCGATCCGCTGCTGGTCAACCCGCAGATGGTGGGCTGGGAGGATGCGCCGCAGGCGCTGATTCAGCCGCTGACCAAGTGCATCGTGGTGCGCGAGCGCATCACTTGAGCGTACTCAGTTGAGCTGTTCGGCCAGCGCCAACATCACCCGGCGCCAGGCGTCCTGACCGTCGGCGTCGGTGGTGGCGAAGGCGTCACGCAGGGTGCGCCGCTCCAGCTCGGTGGCTTCGGCTTCCAGCGCCGAGCCTGCCTCGCTCAGTGCCAGCAGCTTGAAGCGATGCCGGCCCGGTTCGCGGGTGTACTGCACCAGCGCCTGCTCGAACAGGTGCGACAGCGGGCGATGCAGCGCCTGGTTGCTGACACCGAGGGTGATGGCCAGTTCACCGACGCTGATTGCATCGACGCGGGCGATCACATACAGAATACGGTGGTGCACGCGGGACAGCCCGCGTGCCTCGAGAAAACGGTCGGCCTCCACCGTCAGACCGCGGAAACCGAAGTGCAGCAGCTCGAGGCTATGGTCCAGTGGGTCGAGCGATTTCAGGTTCACGGACGCCGTATTGATCTTTTTCTCGATGACCATGGGATATTCACGCGGGTTGAAGTGACGCACAGCCTAGGCTCTGTACGAAAAGTCGTCGAGCGAAGGTCAGGCAAGGCGAAGGCGCCCGAAGAAGCGGAGTTTACGCGTTGTAAATGAGCATTCTGAGAGCGATTTCAACGCAGCATCACCGAGCGTAGGCACTTTTCGTATGGAGCCTAAGGCCTGCACCCGCCCCTCACAACATAGGAATATGCACATGCAACTGATCTACGCCGCTGCCTCACCCTTCGCCCGCAAGGTTCGCGTGCTGGCTGCGGAAACCGGCCTGCTGGACCGAATCGAACTGCTCGACACCGCGGTGCTGCCGACTACGCTCAACGAGCGGGTCAATTCCCTCAACCCGCTGGGCAAGATTCCGGTACTGCTGAGCGACGACGGTGAGGCGCTGTATGACAGCCGGGTGATCTGCGAATACCTCGACACCCTGCATCAAGGTACGAAGCTGCTACCGGACGGTGCCGCGCGCTGGCAGGTGCTGCGCCTGGCCGCGTTGGCCGATGGCCTGATGGATGCTGCGCTGTTGGCGCGATACGAGCGCGCCGCACGACCGGCCGAGCTGCAATGGCCGGCCTGGCTGGAGGGGCAGCTGGGTAAGATCCAGCGGGCTTTGGCGGAGCTGGAACGCCAAGTCGAACGACTACAGGGCCCGCTCGACCTGGGGCAGATCGGCGTCGCCTGCGCGCTGGGCTACCTGGACTTCCGCTTCTCCGATCTCGATTGGCGCGCCGCTCATCCTGGCCTGGCCGCCTTCCAGCAGACCTTCGCCCAGCGCGCCTCCATGCAGGCCAGTGCGCCGGTGTGAGAGTCCGGCAGTGCTGAGGGAGTGAGTTTCACCTCTGCGTTGCAATGGCGAGGCGAGGATTGTCGAGTCTCTGGCGCAAGGTTGCTTGGCGTGATGCCAAAAAGCTATTATTCCGGCGCGCATATTGCTCCGTTTTAGTCATTTAATTGACTTTTCCTGGGTGCAAATGCCGCCTGTCTGAGCTGCATATCGGAAAATTGACAGTTTATTGGTCGTGCTGATTCAATGCCGATACATATAAGCGTCACGATTGTGCTCAAAGTCCAGGGGTCGACTAGAGTTTCAGCAAGTGACGGGGGGACGCCTCGCCAGAGGTTTCTGAGAGAAGTAGGCGTGCAAGCGCTTTTCAGTTCAGTGGGTTGATCAGTTGAAATTCTCAAATGGAATAGCCGGGCTTTTCAGCCTGGCCGTTGCGTTTTTCGCTAGTACAGCACTTGCCCAGCCCTCCAGCGTAGCTTTCTGGTACGCCGATGAGCCGCCGCTCCCCGAGCTTTCGCAGTTCGAGTGGGTGGTTGTTGAACCCGGACATGTCTCCGCTTCCGACCTCGCTTATCTCAAGGCCCAGGGCCGCACGGTGTTCGCTTACCTGTCGGTCGGTGAATACCATGGTGATCTTACCGCGGCCGGCTTGAAGGACGCTGCCAGCAGCATCAGAAACAGTGCCTGGAACAGTCAGGTCATGGATCTCGATGCATCCGCCTGGCGCGACTATCTCCTTGGCCGAGCCAGTGCTCTGAAAGGGCAAGGTTACGACGGCGTTTTTCTCGATACGCTGGACAGCTTCCATCTCCAACCCAAAGACTTTCAGGAGCCGCAGCGCCTGGCTCTGAAAAGTCTTCTGCAGCAGATGCATCGCCGCGAGCCCGAACTCAAGTTGTTCTTCAATCGCGGCTTCGATGTTCTACCCGAGCTGCCGGGCGTCGCTTCTGCCGTGGCCGTAGAGTCCCTGTATGCAGGATGGGACGCTGCAGGGAGCGGTTATCGCCAGGTGCCGCAGCGTGATCGCGACTGGTTGCTGCCGCACCTCGATGACGCACGGTCAAAAGGCATTCCGGTCGTGGCGATCGAATACCTGCCGCCAGAGCAGCGTAAGGAGTCACGCGAGCTTGCCGCTCGCCTGGTTCGTGAGGGCTTCATTCCCTACATCACGTCGCCTGAATTGAATGCGTTGGGGGTGAGCTCCATCGAGGTCCAGCCACGGCGTCTCGGTCTGGTCTATGACCCTCGGGAAGGTGAGCTCGAGGACAACCCGGGCCATATCTATCTTGGCGGGCTGCTCGAGTACCTGGGATATCGTGTCGACTACTGGCCTGCCGACGCGTCGCTGCCGCAACGTTCGCTCAAGGGACTGTATGCCGGCGTCATGGTCTGGATGACCAGTGGTGCCCCGGAGAAGCGCGACATCTTCGAGGATTGGCTGAACAAGCGGCTCGATGAACAGGTACCGCTGGCTTTCTTTTCCGGTCTGCCGCTGGACAACGACAGCCTGCTCAGCCGTCTTGGTATTCGCACCCTGTCGCAGCCGATTGCCGATGACGCCGTGCTGGAATCGCATGATGCGGCGCTGGTCGGTGGGTTCGAGGCACCCATGCGCTTGCGTACCCGGGAGCTGCCCGCGCTGACGGTTACCAATCCTGACGTGACCCAGGCCGCTGTGGCTCTGCGTAGTGGTGAAAGGCGCTATGTCCCTGTCGCTACGGGCAGTTGGGGCGGATACGTGCTGACGCCCTATGTATTCGAAGAGGGGCTGGATCACCGTCGCTGGATCGTCGACCCCTTCGCTTTCCTCCAGCGCGCCTTCGCCTTGCCTCCCATCCCCAGACCTGACACGACGACGGAAAACGGCCGACGGATCGCCACCGTGCACCTCGATGGCGATGGTTTCGTTTCCCGCGCCGAGGTAACTGGTACGCCTTACTCCGGTATCCAGGTACTGGATGATTTCATCACCCCCTATCCGTTGCTGACTTCGGTGTCGGTGATCGAAGGCGAGGTCGGCCCCAAGGGCATGTATCCGCACCTGGCTCGCGAGCTGGAGCCGATCGCCCGCAAGATCTTTGCCGACCCAAAGGTCGAAGTCGCCAGCCACACCTTCAGTCACCCGTTCTTCTGGCAGCCGGAGAAGTCGTCGCAACGTGAGGACTTCGAGGCGCAGTACGGCTACATGATGGCCATTCCAGGCTACAAGACGCTGGACATGCAGCGCGAGGTCGTGGGCGCACGCGACTACATCAACCAGCGCCTGACCACGCCTGAGAAGCCGGTGAAGATGATCTTCTGGTCGGGTGATGCCATGCCCAGTGCCGAGACGCTCAAGCTGGCCTATGACAGCGGTCTGCCCAACGTCAACGGCGGCAACACGGTTCTGACCAATGCCTACCCTTCGCTGACCGGCCTCTATCCATTGATTCGTCCGACCCCCGGAGGCCTGCACTTCTACGCGCCGGTGATCAACGAGAACGTCTATACGAATCTATGGACGGGGCCCTACTACGGCTTCCGTGGTGTGCAGGAAACCTTCGCGCTGACCGACAGCCCGCGCCGCCTGCGTGGCTTTCACCTGTATTACCACTTCTACTCGGGTACCAAGCAGGCCTCCATTCGGGTGATGAAGCAGACCTATCAGGCCATGGTCGACAGCCAGCCGCTGTCGCTGTGGATGAGCGATTACATCCAGCGCGTAGAAGGCCTCTACCGAGCGAGCCTGGCCAAGCGCAGCGATGGCGCGTGGTTGGTCAGGGGGCTGGTGGGCATGCGTACGCTGCGTCTGGACCCGGCTCTGGGCTGGCCCGATCTGTCGCGCTCCGAGGGGGTTGCGGGCGTGCGAGATCTGCCGCAGGGACGTTACGTGCACCTCAGCGGGCCTCAGGCGGTGCTGGCGCTGCGCGAAACGCGTGATCCGCGTCCGTCTCTGGAAGAGGCCAACATCCCGCTGACTGCCTGGCGTTACAACGATGACAGAAACGTCACGTTTTCCTTCGAGGGGGAATTTCCGCTGACGTTCAGCGTTCGCTCGGCCAGGGCGTGTCAGGTACAGGTGGGGGGCAGTCGCTTTCAGGCGAAGGCTGACAAGGGTATCTGGCACTTCGAGTTGCCAATGAAGCGGGTGAGAGATGGAAAGCTTATCTGCAACCAGTAAACGTGAGCGCCAAACGCGCCTGCTCAACCCATGGATGATCGTGCTTGTCGCGCTCTTCGTGATTGCGTTGCTGGCCCTGTCCTACAAGAGCGAGGATGTATTCCTTCCGGCCGCAGATACGGCGCCTGACGCTGTGGCCATCAGCTATACCGAACTGCTGATCAAGGCACACCCCGAGGATGACCAGCTGCGGCTGAGACTGATCGATCAGTTGATTCAGGTCGGTGACTTCAAGCGTGCCCGCGAGTACCTCGAACAGCTGCAAGGCCGCCTTTTGGCCATTACCCCGTTCTATGTGGTGATGCTGGATATCCTCAGGGCTCAGGCCGATCCGAACGGTATCAGCGAGGCGCAGCGTGCGCAGCTGATCGAGGAGTTGCGGGCGCTGAACATCGCTGACCTGGATAACTCCATGCTGGAGCGCACGGCGCGTTACGCGCTGGAGATCGGTGGCCTGGATGTGGCCGTGACATCCTACAAGGCGCTCGCCGAGCGTGATGCCGCGCGACGCACTCACTGGCTGGGCGAAGCCGCTTTGTGGAGCCTGGCGAACAATGACCAAAGTGGCGCTGCGCAAATCTACCTGCAGTTGGCCGCGGCGGAGCCGGATGCGCAAAAGCGTGTCGAGCACCTGCGTGAGGCATTCAATGCCTTGCGCGCTGCAAACCACTCCGCGCAGGCCGCGGAGCTGCTGGCACAGCATCTTGGTGAGTTGAATGCCGAGCAGCAATCGCTGGATTGGCTTGCCGAAGGTGTGGACGCCGCACAGGCGGCGCAGCGCTTCGATCTTGCCGAGACCTTCGTTCAGCACTGGTTGAGCCTGAAGTCCGATGATCATCGGGCACTCAATGCCGATTTCCGCCTCAGTCTGGCATCCGGTGCCATCGAGCGTGCCTGGCAGCTCGGGCCGCAACTGCTGGCGCAGGCTCCCGATGATTTCGAGTTGATGGCTGAACTGGCACGCCTGGCAGAATGGACCGGGCATACCCAGCAGGCATTGAACTACTGGGTACAGATGCTCGCTCATCAGGAAGACCCGGCAATGCGTGAGCGCGTCTGGCGCTACGCATTGCAGCTGTTCGATTTCGATCAGGTGGTCAGTACGCTCTCGGCCATCGACCGTCAGCGGCAGATGACGGATCAGGAGGTGGACACGCTGGTATACAGCCATGAGGTCCGTGGTACTCCTGAAGATGCGGAGTCCTGGCTACGGGCTTATCTGCAGCGCTACCCCAATCATCTGTTTGCTCGCAAGCGCCTGCGCATGCTGCTGGAGAACACCCAGCAGCTCGACAAGGAGGCTGAGCTCTGGGCCAGCATGGCTGAGCGCACGAGCCTGACCACCGAAGATCGTATCCGCTGGGCCAAGGTGCATTGGAACCTCTTTCAGGCGGATCAGGCCTGGGCGGTACTGACCGACGTGGATGCGAGCAAGGTGGATGATCCCGAATACTGGCAGTTGCGCGCTGACCTTGCCTGGAAACTCGAGCGGAATGCCGACGTTCGCGCGGCCTACGAGCGGCTGGTCAGCCTCGACGTGCCGTTGGGCCGGGATGATGAAGATCGCCTGATACGCATCTACTGGGACAAAGAGCCGCGTCGCGCTCTGCAGGTCCTCGTCGAAAGTTGGCGGCGTACCGGCAGAGTGGCGCGGTTGACCGTGGCATTGCAACTGGCCGAGACCTTGCGTGACTGGGATATGCTCAGAGCGCTGCTGGCTGAGGCAGAGCAGTCGCCAGCGGGCCGTGGCAGTTCGCAGTACTGGCTCGCCCGTGCCGCGCTCGCCGCCCAGGACGGGCAATACGAGCAGGCCAGCGCGTTCTACAAGCAGGCCCTGGCCCAGTTCCCGGAAGACAACCTGGTGCGTCAGCGCATGCTCTGGTTCTACATCGACAATGCCCAGCGCGATGTCCTCGCTGCGCTGCTGCCGCAATGGCGCTCACGGGCTGTGGCTGACAGTCGTTTGTGGCTGCCCTATGCGACCGGTCACATGATGCTCAACAACACAGGCGAGGCCTTGCTCTGGTTCCGCCAGCACCTCAAGTCAAATCCATCAGATCGTCTGGCGCTGGCTGCTTACGCCGATGCTGCCGAGGCTGCGGGTTATGCCGACCTGGCCTGGCGCCTGCGTCGTCAATTGCTCAAGGATATGGACCGCACGCGCATCATCGCGACGCCGGAAGGTTATGCCATGTACCTGCGCCTGCTCGCGGGTAGCCAGGGCTCGCTGGTTTCGCTGGCGCAGGCCAGGCAGTTGTGGAACGGCGAGCAGGCGACGCTGCAACTCTGGTTCGAACATTTCCTCGAGCGGCTGGACGCGGGCAACCAGGCGGCGCTCAAGGACGACTGGCTGGCTTGGGGGGCTGCACGCGGCCTTGAACCTGGCAATTACGATCAGATTCAGCAGGCGCTACGCAGCGATAACCGTGAACAGATGCAGCGTCTTCTGCAGCGCGGTGGCCTGGACGTAGCACATCAGGTCGAGGTTCTCGCTCGCCTGGGGCATGACGGCGAGGCATTGGCCACTGCGCTCAGCGCCCAGGGTGACGAGCAGCCGGTGTCCATTCGCCAGCAACTGCTCTATCAGGCTACCGGCATGCTGGAACGCTCACCGCAGGGTATCCAGCTGGGTTGGCACAAGATGGACTTCGGCGACCTGGATATCTCCGGGCCTCGCTTGCGCGTCGCGCGCAATCTGGGCGACGACTGGTATGCCGATCTGCAACTCGACCAGATGCGCTATGACAGCGCCAACCTGGACAGCGCGGTGATGGGCAACGAGCGCAATCTCAAGCTGCATACCCGTCGAGAGCTGTCCGATGGCGACCTCAGCCTGTACCTCGACAGCAGTCTGCGCGATGACGATGATCGCCATGGCCTGGGCGTCGAGCGGACCTGGCGTCTGAGCTCGCGCGACGAACTGGGCATCGCCGTGGATTGGCACCGGCAGGCCGATGACACCGGGCTGTTGCGCGCCCTGGGTATGCGTGACGGCCTGGGCCTGAGAGGTCAGCACGGCTTTTCCGCGCGTGACCAGCTGAGCTGGTCGATCACGCACAGCCGCTACAGCTCGAGAAGCGGCGATGCGCTCGGCACTGGCAATGGCGTATCCGTCGAGTGGGGGCACATGCTGTTCTTCGACGATCCTTCCTGGCTCCTGCGTACCGGCCTCGATTACCAGAAGAACAGTGTCGAGAGCGAGGTTCCCAGTGAGCTTCTGAGCGCGAACGGAGGTGCCTACATACCCTTCGATACCACGCCGGGGGCGACGATCCTGGGCGAGGAGCTCATGCAGGATCGTTACGGCCAGGTGTACGTCGCCAGCACCTGGCGCCGAGGCTTCCCCGGCGCACTGAATCGAACCCGTCCACAGTTCACCTGGATGGTCGACACCATTGCCGGCTGGCAGTGGACGGAAAAGCAGTTCAACTACGGCATCAACCTGGGCGTTGGCGTCGAGTTGTTCGGTGATGACGAGTTGGCTGTGACCCTCGGCTATCAATCCGCTCCCCGTGGTGGAGAGGGTGATGCCGGCGGGTCCATGGGTATTACCTACAGCACCCGCTTTGGGCGCTAAGCAAGGATTCTCAAAGGAGGAATGACGATGCAAATCATCCGTTGCCTGACCCTGGTGGTCATTGCAGCACTCGCGACCGGGTGCTCGAGCTTCACCCGCGAAAGTGGCCAGACGCTGCCGCGCAACGCCTCCTGGGGCGTCGCGCCACTGATCAACTACGCCCAGACTCCGCAGGCCGGTGAGCGCGCCGAGCAGATCCTGATCAGCATCCTGGCGGAAGAGGGCGTGCGTCCGCTCATGTATCCCCAGGCGCCGCGTCAGGACCTGTTGTTGCAGGACGATCGTGAGCGCCAGATCCAGGCTCTCGACTGGGCGCGCCAACAGCGTCTGGCTTACGTGATCACCGGTAGCGTCGAGGAGTGGCAGTACAAGAATGGCCTCGATGGCGAACCCGCTGTGGGCGTCAGCCTGCAGGTGCTGGAGCCGGCGACCGGCCGCGTGGTCTGGAGCTCGAGCGGCGCCCGTGCGGGTTGGTCGCGCGAGAGTCTGGCGGGGGCGGCGCAGAAGGTGCTGCGTGAGCTGGTCGGTAACCTCGACTTCGAGTAATGACGATGCAGTCTGCCCACAAGGATTTCATTCTTGCGCCGAGGGCCAGTGGCCGTGTTTCCTGGTGGGAAACCTGTCTGCTGAGCCTCCTCGCCCTAGGTTTCGGCTACTGGCTATCGCCGGACGACCCCCTGCTCGTGGTGGCGTCGTTCCCCTGGATGATTCTCGTACCGATCCTGCTCGGCGTTCGTTACGGATTCCTGCAGGGGCTGTTCAGCGCCGCATTGCTGATTGCTGCGCTGTTCGTGTTTCGGCTGTCGGGGTGGGCGCTCTATCTGGACATCCCGGCGTCCTTCATCGTCGGCATGTTGCTCTGCAGCATGCTGGTCGGAGAGTTCCGCGACATCTGGGAACGCCGCCTCGAGCGGCTCAGTCTGGCCAACGAGTATCGCCAGCTGCGGCTCGATGAATTCACCCGTTCCCACCATATCCTGCGTATCTCGCATGATCGCCTGGAGCAACGCGTAGCGGGCAACGACCAGAGTCTGCGCAGCTCACTCCTGAGCCTGCGCGAACAGCTGCGTGCCTTGCCTGGTGATCGCGACGCCCTGAAGACCCTGGCCGATACGGTCATCTCCCTGCTTGCCCAATACGGCTCGTTGCGAGTGGCGGGGCTCTATCGGGTCACGGACAACGCTCAAGTCGACCCTAGACCTTTGGCCACGCTGGGGGAAATGGGCGAACTGAACGGCAACGATGTGCTGTTGCGCCAGTGCCTGCAGCGCGGTGAGTTGGTCAGTGTGCGCTCCGAGGTGCTGGATCGTGGCGAAGGCGTCCGGCATTCCGCGTTGCAGGTCTGTGTGCCGCTGATCGATACCGAAGACCGCATTCTGGCCGTGCTGGCGATTCAGCAGATGCCGTTCTTCATGTTCCATGAACGCAGTTTCAGCCTGCTGGCAATTCTCGCCGGGCACATTGCCGATCTGTTGATGAGCGATGCGCAGGCTCTGCAACTGCCGGATGCCGATGCCCAGCACTACTCGCAATTGCTCAAGCGCTCGCTGTCCGATGCGCGCGACCACGACCTGCCGGCCAGCCTGTATGCGTTCGAACTCTCCGAGGAAAATGGAGAAGAGGTTCAGCGTCTGCTGGAAGGCAGCCAGCGCGGTCTTGATGTCCAGCTCAAGGTCATCAACGGTCGCGGCAGTCGCCTCGTGCTGGTGCTGCTGCCGCTGACCTCGGGTGAGGGCGCGCAGGGATACCTGGTGCGTATCCGGCAGCTTTTCGCAGAACGCTTTGGCCAGGGCCGAGATCTTGATTCGCTGGGTGTGCAGACGCACCAGTTCCTGTTCGAGGGCGGTGATGAGCGGGATGCATTGAGACACTTCCTCTTCAACGAGTGCGCATTGAATGATCAGCAAGTGGCTGTTTAGCGGCGCTGCGCTGCTTGAAGTCGGGAGTTGGGCCAGTGCGGTCAGCGATCTCCCGATTCATCAGGCCGCGTTGCTCTATGCCTCCGCGCATGGTCTGGGTAGCGCGATGCTGGCTGCCGGGATCTGGCTGCTGCTGCCGCGCCGCTATCGTTACCCCTTGCCTTGGAGCCTGCTGTTCATTTTCAGCGTCTCGTTCTTCATCCCCTTGATCGGCATGATCGGCGTGGCACTGGCGTTGTTTCCGGCCCTCTACTTGCCGCGCAAGCGCAGGGTGCAGTCCTGGGAGGCCACCGCCGTTCCCGAGCTGCCTTTTCGACCGCGTGAGCGCAAGCAGGAGTTGATGTTCAGTGATGGCGGCCTTCAGGACGTGTTGCGTCATGCGCGTGATCCCGACCAGCGCCTGACGGCGATCTTCGCCACACGACGCATGCGCAGCAAGGAGGCCATCCCGATTCTCAAGCTGGCGCTGCGCGATCCATCTGACGATGTGCGTTTGCTGGCCTACTCGATGCTCGATCAGCGTGAAAGCCGAATCAACCAGCGTATCGAACGCGCTCTGGCAGATATGGAGAGCGCCAGCACGGATCGCAAGTTCGCCCTGCATGGGCAACTGGCGCGTTGGTACTGGGAACTTGCCTATGTCGGCCTGGCTCAGGGCAGTGTTCTGGAGCACGTGCTGCAGCAGGCTTGGAGCCATGTGGTGGCGGCGCTGCAAGGCAACTCGGGTGGCGAGCTGCACTTGCTGGCCGGGCGTATCGCCATGGAACAGGGCAATCTCGATGAGGCGTTGGCGCAGTTCGACCAGTCGGCGCAGGCCGGGATGGATGCGGTGCAGTTGGCGCCATATCGGGCCGAGATCGCGTTTTTGCGGCAACGCTATGAGGAAATTCCAGACATGCTGGCGACGATGCCGGCCGAGCTGTTGCAACGTCCCCCCTTCGCGGCCTTGGCAAGATACTGGTTATGAGTGAGAAATCCGCTGTTCCCGACGTGCAGAGCGTCGATGTCTGCCTGTTGCTCGAGGGAACTTGGCCCTATGTGCGCGGGGGCGTGTCGAGCTGGATCAACCAGCTGATCCTGGGGCTGCCTGAGCTGACTTTCTCGGTGCTGTTCATCGGCGGTCAGAAGGAGGCCTACGGCAAGCGCCATTACGCCATCCCGGACAACGTGGTGCACATTCAGGAGCATTTCCTCGAAGACTCCTGGAGTTCGATTCCCACCACCAGTACCCGTGCGAGCGCAGAGCTGGCCGAGCTGATGCTGGATGTGCACCGTTTCCTGCACAACCCGGAGGAACCCAGCGCTGAGCAGGGCGATGCATTCGTCGATACCCTGGCTGCCGGGCGCATCGGCCGTGAGGCCTTCCTGCAAAGTCGTGCCAGCTGGGATGCCATCGTCGACGGCTATACCCAGCATTGCGCTGATCCGTCGTTCGTCAATTACTTCTGGACGCTGCGCTCCATGCAGGCGCCGCTGTTCATGCTCGCTGAGGTTTCCAGAACGCTACCGCGCGCGCGCATGCTGCATTCCATCTCTACTGGGTATGCGGGCATGTTGGGCAGCGTCCTGCAGCGCCGTTGGGGCTGTTATTACCTGCTCAGCGAGCACGGCATCTATACCAAGGAACGCAAGATCGATCTGGCGCAGGCGGGCTGGATCGCCGAAAGCCCCGACGAGCGCCTGAGCACCGGCCTTGATGCGGAGGTCAGCTACATCCGCAGATTGTGGATCCGCTTCTTCGAACGTATCGGGCTGATCACCTACCGATCTGCACACTCCATCATCGCGCTGTACGAAGGCAACAGGCGGCGTCAGGTTCTCGATGGCGCTCCCGAGGAGCGCACGCGGGTCATCCCCAATGGCATCGATCTGGCCAGTTGGGATCAGGCGCTGCTCAGCCGGCCAGAAGGCGTGCCGCCGGTGGCCGGCCTGGTTGGCCGGGTGGTACCGATCAAGGATGTCAAAACCTTCATCCGCGCCATCCGTGGTGTGGTCAGCGTCATACCCGAAGCCGAGGGCTGGATCGTGGGTCCGGAAGAAGAAGATCCGGATTACGCGGCCGAGTGCCATAGCCTGGTGGCCAGTCTGGGGCTGCAGGACAAGGTGCGTTTTCTCGGCTTCCGCCAGGTGCGCGAAGTCGTACCGCAGCTGGGCGTTATGGTGCTGACGTCGATCAGCGAGGCGCAGCCGCTGGTGGTGCTCGAGGCCTGGGCCGCCGGCACGCCGGTGGTGACCAGTGATGTCGGCTCGTGTCGCGAGCTGGTCGAAGGCTCCACGGAGGAGGATCGCCAGCTTGGCTCGGCGGGGGAGGTAGTGGCCATCGCCGACCCGCAGGCCACCTCGCGCGCCATCCTCTCGCTGTTACGCAATCCCGAGCGCTGGAAGGCGGCCCAGGCCGTCGGCCTGGAGCGTGTGCGACGTTACTACACCGAAGAACTGATGCTCGCGCGCTATCGCGAGTTGTATCGCGAAGGCACGGAGAGCGCGTAATGGCGGGTATAGGCTTTGAACTGAGGAAGATCCTGTCCAAGGACTCCTACACCTCGACGATGCGCGCCTACCTGTATGCCGGCCTGATCAGTTCCGGCCCGTGGGTGTTGTCGATCATCAGCGTGATGCTCATCGGCGTGCTGAGCCTGGGGGCGGTGCTGCCGGAAACGCTGATCGGTCAGTTCCTGGTCACCGTGACCTACCTGATGGCAACGTCGCTGATCCTCACCGGCGGGCTGCAGCTATTCTTCACCCGCTTCGTTTCCGATCGGCTGTTCGAACGGCGCCTGGACCTGATCCTGCCCAACCTGGTGGGCATACTGCTGCTGGTGACTATTGTCTCGGGGCTGCTGGCGATCTGTGTGCTGGGCTTGCTGTTCGATCAGTCGTTTTCCTATCGACTGCTGGTGATGGCCAACTTCGTGGTGCTGTGCAACCTGTGGCTGGTGATCATCTTCCTGTCCGGGATGAAGGCCTACAACCGCATCCTCGGGGTGATGTTCCTCGGCTACTCGCTGATGGTCGCCTCGGCCTATCTGCTGCGCTTTCTCAATATCGACGGCCTGCTGTTGGGCCTGCTGATCGGTCACTCCAGCCTGCTGTTCATCTTCCTCTTCGACATCCTTCGCGAGTACCCGGCCGAGCGCCTGGTCGCGTTCGATTTCCTCAAGCGTCGTCAGGTGTTCGGCAGCCTGCTGCTGACAGGGCTGTGCTACAACCTGGGCATCTGGATCGACAAGTTCATCTTCTGGTTCAACCCCTCGACTTCCGAAGCCGTGATCGGCCCATTGCGGGCATCGATCCTCTATGACCTGCCGATCTTCCTCGCCTACCTGTCGATCATCCCCGGCATGGCGGTGTTCCTGGTGCGTATCGAAACCGACTTCGCCGAGTGGTACGAGCGGGTCTATGGCGCGATCCGCGGCGGGGAAACCCTGCAGCACATCGGCTGGCTCAAGGAACAGATGATCCTGGCGATTCGCCAGGGCCTGATGGAGATCTGCAAGGTGCAGGGGCTGACCCTGGTTCTGCTGTTTCTGCTCGCGCCGCAGTTGTTGTCCTGGCTGGGCATCTCGCACTACTACCTGCCGCTGTTCTATATCGACGTGATCGGCGTGAGCATCCAGGTGGTGTTCATGGCCTTGCTCAACGTGTTCTTCTATCTGGACAAGCGCGCCATCGTCCTCGAACTCTGCGTTCTCTTCGTCCTGGCGAACGGTGCGTTGACCCTGTTCAGCCAGATGCTTGGCCCGACGTTCTTCGGCTACGGTTTCACCCTGTCGCTGCTGCTGTGCGTACTCCTCGGGTTGTATCGTCTCAACGAAGCGCTGGACGATCTCGAGTTCGAAACCTTCATGCTCAGCCGCTGACGGCGGCTGGGCACGGCTTTGCGCCTGAGCCGGTGGCGCAAGGCCCCGGTTAATCATGGTGCAGTGCGTATTGCCGCTCCTGGTGGTCCGCCGGCCATGCAGGCCCCCTAGCGAAGGGGGGCATATTCGGTCATTGCTGGGTGATCCCTATCCATACCTGATCTGTTGATCGAACAGGTTCGAGCGCCGAGCCAGCGCCTTGCTGGCCGGCCCCGTCGTCTGCTGCACCTGCCGCTCTTCTGCGTGATGAATGCGCTCACCTGTTCTACCGGCCCGCCGCGGATTCCCGAAAAAGATTTTCAACTTAAGCCCGGCTTCTACGTTCGTATGGGAGGACAAAAGGATAGGTTGTCACTTATCATACGTCCTACAACTGCGCAGGCGGTTGTGGATCCCGGCACCGCAGCCGGGTCTCATTCAATGTCCCGGTGGCGCCTTGTTCGCCATCCACTGACAGGAGAACGCCATGCTGAGTCTGACTGGCCACAATTACATCGGCGGTGAGCGCCGCGCCGCCGGCACCGTCGAGCACAAGAGCCTCGACGCCAGCAGCGGTGAAGCGCTGCCGTACACCTTCATCCAGGCCACGCCGGAAGAAGTCGACGCTGCCGCCCAGGCTGCTGCCGCCGCTTATCCGATCTATCGCAACCTGTCGGCCGTGCGCCGCGCCGAGTTCCTCGAGGCCATCGCCGACGAGATCGATGCCCTCGGTGACGACTTCGTTGCCCTTGTCTGCCGCGAAACCGCACTGCCGGCTGCCCGCATCCAGGGCGAACGTGGTCGTACAAGTGGCCAGATGCGCCTGTTCGCCAAGGTGCTGCGTCGTGGCGACTTCTACGGTGCGCGCATCGACCGTGCCCTGCCGGATCGTCAGCCACTGCCGCGCCCGGATATCCGTCAGTACCAGATCGGTGTCGGCCCGGTCGCCGTGTTCGGCGCCAGTAACTTCCCGCTGGCCTTCTCCACCGCTGGTGGCGACACCGCGTCGGCCCTGGCCGCCGGTTGCCCGGTGGTGTTCAAGGCGCACAGCGGCCATATGGCCACTGCCGAGTGCGTGGCCGATGCGGTGATCCGCGCTGCCGAGAAAACCGGCATGCCCAAGGGCGTGTTCAACATGATCTTCGGCGGTGGTGTCGGCGAGCTTCTGGTCAAGCACCCGGCCATCCTGGCTGTTGGCTTCACCGGTTCGCTGAAAGGTGGCCGCGCCCTGTGCGACATGGCTGCTGCCCGTCCGCAGCCGATCCCGGTGTTCGCCGAGATGTCCAGCGTCAACCCGGTGATCGTCCTGCCGGGCGCCCTGAAGGCGCGTGGCGCCACCGTGGCCAAGGAACTGGCCGGTTCGGTGGTGATGGGTTGTGGTCAGTTCTGCACCAATCCAGGCCTGGTCATCGGCATTCGCAGCGCCGAGTTCAGTGACTTCGTCGCCGGCCTGGCCGATGCCATGGGCGCGCAGCCGGCGCAGACCATGCTCAACGCCGGCACCCTGCGCAGCTACGCCGGTGGCGTGGCGCAGCTCAAAGGCCATGCCAAGGTCACTCACCTGGCGGGCAACGAGCAGGCCGGCAACCAGGCGCAGCCGCAGCTGTTCAAGGCCGACGTGAGCATGCTGCTCGAAGGCGACCACCTGCTGCAGGAAGAAGTCTTCGGCCCGACCACCATCGTTGTCGAAGTCGCCGACAGCGCCGAGCTGACCCGTGCCCTGCAGAGCATGCACGGCCAGCTGACCGCGACCCTGATCGCCGAGCGTGACGACCTGAGCGCCTTCCGCGACCTGCTGCCGCTGCTGGAAGTCAAAGCCGGCCGCGTGCTGCTCAACGGTTACCCGACTGGCGTGGAAGTCTGCGATTCCATGGTCCATGGCGGCCCGTACCCGGCGACTTCCGACGCCCGTGGTACCTCGGTCGGCACGCTGGCCATCCATCGCTTCCTGCGTCCGGTGTGCTACCAGAACTACCCGGACGAGGTACTGCCGGAGGCGCTGCAGAACGCCAACCCGCTGGGCATTCAGCGCCTGGTCGACGGCGTGCACAGCCGTGATGCGCTGAGCTGATCGCCACGCTGCAACGAAAAATGCCGCACCCGTTAGGGTGCGGCATTTTTCATTCAGGCGGCTGCGTCCTTATTTGGCTGCGGCCTGGGTTTTCTCCACCGCCTGGATGATCACCTTGGCCACATCGCTCGGGCGCGACTGCTGCGGCACGTGGCTGGCAGCGACCTCGGTGGTCTGCGCGCCGATCTTCTTGGCGAAGTCGCGCTGCATTTCCGGCACGATCATGCGGTCGTCGCTGGCGACGAGGTACCAAGACGGCTTCTGCTTCCAGGCCGCGACGCTGGTGCGGTCATCGAACGCCGCCGCGCGGATCGGGCCCTGCGTGGCGGTCATGATCGCCGTCTGCTTGGCAGGCAGATCCTGCGCGAAATCGGCGGCCATGCCTTGCGGCGTCAGGTAGAGGAAGCCGTTCTTGTCGGCCGCGATCTGGCTCGAGCCCGGCGCGGTGGGATAGCCACCGTAGAGCTCGCCGGTGGATTGGCCCGCATTCGGCGCGAAGGCCGCGACATAGACCAGGCTGCGCACCTTGTCGTCGCTACCGGCCTGGCTGATCACCGTGCCGCCCCAGGAGTGGCCGACCAGTACCACGTCGCCGTCCTGGTTGTTCAGCACGCGCTGGGTGGCGGCGACGTCGTCGGCCAGCGAGGTCAGCGGGTTCTGCACCACGGTCACCTTGATGCCCTTATCCTGCAGCAGCGGCACGACCTTGGCCCAGTCGGAACCGTCGGCGAAGGCGCCGTGAACGATAACTACCGAGGGCTTGGCGTCGGCGGCCTGGGCACTGACTGCGAAGAAGGGGCTGGCGATGGCGAGGGCGAGGATCAGCGGCTTGGTATTGAACATGATTGAATCTCCTGTGCTTGGGGGAGTTCAGTGTCGATAATGCGCCGGTGTCCCGGTATCGGTCGTTTATCCGAGGCCTGCAAATAAAGGAGAGCTGCAAGGTGAATGACGCCGTCGCGCTGGAAGACGTCATGCTGGCGCTGGCCATGGTCGGTGACCTGAGCATGGGCCAGCCCATCGATCAGTCGCGGCGTACCGCGCGCCTGGCGCAATGGCTGGTGCAGGCCGGTGGCGGTGATCAGGCGCAAATCGATGCAGCCCGGCAGGTGGCGCTACTGCGCTGGTCCGGCTGTACCGCCAACGCTGATGGCTTCATGCATCTGCTCGGTGACGACGTCGGCGGCCGCCGCGCCATGCTCGCGCAAACCCTCGATGCCGCTGGCCAACGTGCCATGCTGCGCACCACGCCGCTGGCCCAGGTGCATTGCGAGATCGCCGGCGATATCGCCCGCACTCTGGCGCTGGGTGTGGAGGTCGAGCGAGGTCTGCGCCATATCTTCGAGTGCTTCGACGGCAGTGGCCGACCGCTGGGCCTGCGTCATCCCGATATTCCGCAGGTGGTTTACCACGTGGTGCTGGCTGGCGATCTGGAAATCCTCTCGCGGGCCCACGGCCTGGACGCGGCGCTGGAGTGGATCGGCGCGCAGGGTGATCGTCGTTATCCCGCTGCTCTCGTCGACCTGCTCAGCCGCCATGCAGCGGATTGGCTGCAAGCGCTGCGCACACCCGAGGGCGTGCAGCCTGCCAGCGGGCCGGAGGTTTCCCTGACCCTGGTGGGCGACGTGATCGATCTCAAACTGCCCTGGCTGGCCGGCTATTCACGCCAGGCCGCGAGCCTGGTGCGCGACGCTGCGCGGCTCTGGGGCTTGCCCGAAGATCGCCTCGACATGCTGACCAAGGCCGCGCTGATCCATGGCCTGGGCCGGGCGGCAGTGCCCAATCGAATCTGGAGCACGCCCGGCCCACTGCTCGATGGTGATCTCGAAGCGGTGCGCCTGGTGCCCTACTGGACGCACCGCGCCTGCAGCCAGATCGGTGGCCTGAACCAAGCCGGACAACTGGCCGCGCATGCCTACGAACGCCTGGATGGCAGCGGCTATTTCCGCTCGTTGAGTGGCGACTCCCTGCAGACCGAACACCGTCTGCTGAGCGCTGCACTGGCCTGGCTGGCGCTGCGTGGCGAACGCCCCTGGCGCGCTGCCCTCAGCGATGAGCAGGCCGCCCGCGTATTGCTGGATGAAGCCGAGCAGGGGCGCTTCGACCCACGCGCCTGCCAGGCGGTGATCAGCGCCGCGCATGGCGAGCAGGCGCCGCTGGTCAGCAAACCCGGCAACGGCCTGCTCAGCGAACGCGAGACGCAGATTCTGCAACGCATCAGCAGCGGAGCCAGCAACAAGGAAGTGGCGCGCGACCTGGGCATCAGCCCGAGCACGGTGCGCACCCACGTCGAGAGCGTGTTCCGCAAGCTGCAGTGTTCGACGCGCGCGGCGGCAACCTTGAAGGCGCTGACCTTGGGGGTGATCTGAGGCGAGGTCGGTGGATCAATCACCGCCACCGCCGCCTCCACTGTAGTCGAAGCCCCCATCACTGAAACCTGAGCCGGAGTCCTGTCCGCCCAGGCCGCTGTGCTCTCTCTTGCGCGCGAGACGCCTGGGGCGCGAGCGTCGCCAGCAATAGATGAAGAGCACCACGAAGGCGCCGGCGATCAGCAGCAGAATGTCCATATGTCTTCCCCCACATTACCTGGCGCTCATCCTATGGGGTAATGAGGCTCGACGTAAGCGCTGAGGGCATGGCAAAAACGCAGAAGCCCGCACATTGGCGGGCTTCTAAAATGGCGCATCCGGCGGGATTCGAACCCACGACCCCTGCCTTCGGAGGGCAATATTAATACCTTTAAAAACAATGGTAACCGCTCTAAATCAGCGACCTTCTGTCCAGTTGAGTCCGTCAAATTGGACTGATATTGTCATATCTTCTGTCACGCTGCTGTCACGGCCCCCATGAAGACCAAAATTACGAGCAGACTGCTTACTAGCTTGGCTCCGCAAGAAAAGACATACCGCGTACACGACACCGCTCAGCCAGGCTTTTTTATCCGCGTCTTACCTTCAGGATACGCCTCCTACATGGTGACCTGGGCTAGGAACAAGGCGGTCACGCTAGGGCGAGTAAACGTAATGACCCTTGAGCAAGCGCGGACCGAGGCCGCCCAGTATCTTGCCGAGGCTCATGCTCATGGCGAGCCTTTGGCTGTATCTCAGGAGAGAAAAGCTGGAGGTATGCCCACTCTTGATACCTTCCTTACTGAAAGCTTTGAACCCTGGTCCAGAGCACATCACCGAGATGCAGTGAATAGCTCCCGTGCCATTCGGAAGAGCTTTGCTGATCTGCTATACCTGCGTCTTGATGAGATCGATACTCGAACCATTGAAAAACTGCGTACCAATTGGATTGCAGAGGGCCTGACACCTGCCTCTGCCAATCGCAACATTACACGCTTGCGAGGTGCATTGACTCGGGCTGTCGAATGGGGCTTGCTGCCTAGCCATCCGCTTGAAAAGCTTAAACGCTTAAAGGTCGATAAACGCGGACGTGTAAGACATTTATCTCTAGAAGAAGAGCTAACGCTTCGTCAAGCCATGGAGGAGAGAGAAGAAGAAATATTCTCCGAACGCGACAGTGCAAATAAATGGCGTGCGGATCGGAACAAAGAGCTTTTACCTGACCTTAGAAAGTATCACTTTGCGGACCACCTCAAGCCCCTTGTAATCACAGCACTAAATACAGGAATGCGAAGAGGAGAGATTTTCAATCTAACGTGGAAAGATATCGACCTAGAAAAGAAAAATATTACCGTTGAAGGCACCACATCCAAATCTGGACAATCTCGACATATCTCTATAAATGATGAGCTACTAGACACATTAATAAAGTGGAGAAACCAAACGCCCTCCAGCAGCTACGCCTTTCCTGGAAAGGATGGGAAACGATTAGATAACATCAAAAAATCTTGGGAAAATCTACTTAGGCGAGCAAAGATAAAAGAATTTCGCTGGCATGACCTTAGGCATACTTTTGCATCTAACCTAGTGATGGCCGGAATCCCGCTCAACACTGTACGAGATATTCTCGGTCACTCGGACTTCTCTATGACTCAGCGATATGCCCATCTTTCCCAAGATAGCAAGGCTGCTGCTGTTGCAGTATTAAACCTCAGCCTTCGCCTATCATCTTCAGGAAAGACTCATAAGTAGACTTCCAATTCGGATTCTTTTCTCTGAACGCAGCAAAATCTTCCAGAGAAGGCATTCTTCTTGAAACTTCATTCAGGTCTAGCTTGGGAGTTTTTGAAATAAAGCTTGCCTTCACAATTTCGTCTTCTTCCGAAAATATTTCGGACTTACCCTGAAACAACTCTGGAGATTGAATGATTGTTTCCGAGATTATTCTATCTCGAATGCTAAGTGCATTTTTAGAAATATAGAATGTTCGAAGCTTTGTTAAAATGGAGTCATGTTCAACATAGGCACATTCGACCACTGTTTTTAAGTCAAGCTTACCCCCATCTAAAACAGCAGCATTAATGAAGTCCTGCGCGTCTTCAACCAGAAAGCTTGCTGCTGCCCCTGCGATCAGCTCCTCAATTATCTGAGTCGATGTCTTCCCTGAGGAGTTAGCCAACCCCTCAAGCATGGCCTTGGATGTTGGCCCCACTCTGAGATGAATCGTTTCAGACTTCTTTCTGACAGCCATTTTTTCTTCCTATGGGCAGTGGTTGCCGCATAGATTGCCACACATCGAATCAGCAACACAACGCACATGGGTTGACATCGATATGGCACCACACTATTGTGGCACCACAGATCCTGCAAGCGCTTACAACTACCCCAAGGAGCCCCCTATGAACCTGCATAACCCTGTAAAACCGCTGTCTGTAGGGATCGAGGATGCAGCAAGGCTGATTGGCGTGGCCAGGTCGATGTTCTACGAAATTGTATCAAGAGGAGAGATCGAGAGCTTCAAGCTGGGGCGTCGCCGCTTGGTACTGGTCAAGGAGCTAGAGGCCTACATCAATCGCCAGGCCAAGGAAAACAGCAGGTAAGCCCCCAATGACTGAACACCCCAGAAGCTAGTTTGATACGTCTGAGCAGCCTGGTGTGTTCCGCAACCTGGCGTTTCCACGTCAACTGAAGGCCACTATTACAGGAGGTGATCACGACCCGGCATGACCTTCCCGCGACATCTCATTGCAATGCGACTGGCTCTCATCCCAAAGAGAGGTCGCCTGAAATAGCGTTTCGAATGCCCTGCTCCACCGGCGATACCTTTGGTTTCGCACTGGCCTGAGCTAGTTGCTCAGCAGCGCTGCTAAACCAACAAGGATTTATATGGGCGAAATTCAGGCCCCATTTGCTTCCAGGCTTTCTCTGGAAAGGTCAAATAGGACATTATTTTTCTTCTGAATTTCTTAATATTTAAATCGTAACCATGCAGAACCTTGAATGCAGCGTCATACAAGAGGTCTTTAAATTCCGACCATGCTCTAGGGTTTATTAACATGGCCTGACCGTACTTAGGATCGATCAGATTTTCATATTCGGTATAAAAATATTTATTGAAAGTTTCGCTGACCTCTACCCTATCAAGGGCCAGATAACCGATGATCATTAAGCGCCTGAGCGCACGAAGAAGCGGCCGACGTTTACGATCATACCGAATGAATCTTGTTAATCCATTAACGTATGCTAGGTATTTTGATTCTTCGCCATAATACTTTATAAAGGAATTTCCACGACCAAGCTCACGAAGCTTATCTTCTAGGTATTTTACGCTTCTACCATTTAGATCATCTTCATTTAGACTTGGATCACCCTCAAGAATCATTTCTATTTTTCGAATCTTTCTAGATTTTAATACGGGATTTTCTGAAATATACCCATCTAAAATATCCCCTAGAAATTTCTCGACTTTAATAAGGATCTCACTGCCTGACATTGATTTATCTACACTCCATTTCTTCAAAAGCAGCTTCTTATCTATAGATAGCCCTCCGGAATAAAAGCGATTACCAAATTTCTTGTTTTGATAGGAGCCGCCGTAGAATAGATTCTTATAATGAAGCAACCCTATGGATGCATCACCCTTAACAGGCGAGATATGACAAAGCACCACATCTCCCCTCTCCCTATTCTTAATGAGCTTCATGGTTTTCGTGAAGGACTTTAGGGTATGCCCATGTAGTATCTGCACTGTCCCAGCTCGCTTACACTGTTTTGCTACGTACCTGAACTCATCATTCTGTATCAAATTTGCTTTTTTTTGCTCTATTCGCGTTTTCTTGGATTTTTTCCTATTAAATACCGCTTTTTTACACCTATCACTACAATATTTTTTATTCTTGTACTGCTTAGAGTTATTAGGTATTGCCATAGTGCAATTAGAGCATGTCTTGGACATAGCAGTTATCCTATTGATACGTGCTATGTGTTTACAGTTTTAGCTAAGCCGTCCCATTATCCGGACTAGGGAAATCTGCCGGTATACTCATAGAGAAAATGCAGAGCCAGCCTAATGTTTAGATCAAACAACATAAAAACATAGGTAAATGCTATGGCATACCATTCCATAGAACAGCTCCGCTACCCCTCCGAACCCTTGAGTCGTGTTATTTATGGCTATACTTGTACTTGTGGCGCGCAAGAGCGCTTTCTCGTTTCACAAACGCCACGGATTGTGGTTGCGCTTGAATTAACGGAAAGCGGCCATCTGGGGCTTGTCGAGTATTTTTGTCAGAACGGCACTTATTCAGCACCAACGGGTGAAGTAAAGAACATTGCTCGCTGCTTTGAGTGCAATGAGAATAGCCTGAAGCTTACATCTGTGGCGGACATTTGCTAATGGCGAGCTGTGTCGGCGCATCGCTGGCATCTCGCGAGAGAGTTCTCCAACTGGTGGTTGCTCGCACTGCCGCTATTCGCACTCCATGCTTACCCTACAGGCGGGTATAAACGGGTAGTTTGCCAAGAGTCTGACGGTGTGCTGGGGCAGTAACACAGTTGCATCTTCGTCGGGTAGGACATAACCTGAAAGCAGGTTCCGGAAGCCCCTGCCCTTCCCCAGTGCAACTTGCGCCACGGTGAATGCCTTCCTTTTTCCGCGTCAGCGGATCGCGTCAAACCACACATTGGGTCAATCCTACGATCTTTGAATCGTCTGGAACGGGGGAGCAGATGCAAACCAGATCTGAGGAAGCCCCGTATGCCCCTATCTCGCAAGCAAGTCCTTGAACTAGCCAAAATCCTGCATTCAACGACCAAAGCCCTTGGTCAAAGCAGCAAGCTATCTGCGCATCAAGAAAAACTCAGCCATTTGCTGGGCTACCGTCATTGGAATGCGGCTAGTGCTGGCCTTCCAGAGACGATCCCTGAGGAAACTGCCGCAGCTATCGCCTTGGTGGAAATTCCTGGGCAAACACCAATGACGTTTCTGGCGCATGGGCGTGCCGCGCCTTGGAATATGCCACGGGTGGTTCGTGATTACCTGATCGCCCAATCTTTGAGCCCCGATGGGTTTGGGGTAATTAGCTACACCAGGCCTGACCCTGCTGTGGCTCAGAAGCCAAGATTCCTCACCATTGGCTTTAGCAGCGCTGTCGGCGAGTACACCGAGCACAGAGAGCCGCTTGACCCCAATGACATCAGTTACTGCCATCAGAACCACACCCCTATCGTGGTGACCTTTGCTGATCAGACAGGAAAGTTTTCCTTCAAGCTGACCCTCTGGCTTGTCACTTTCTACGCCTTGAGTGATTCACCGTTTTACTTCAACGGTGCCTCGCACAAGCCTTTGTACAACAGCATTGTTGAAACGATTACTGGGGTAGAGCCCGTCAATCGCAAGGGCTATTGCTTGGTTGATAGTGATGATGCGCGGAATCCACATGCCCTTATGAAGTGCGATGAGCAGGGTAGAGAGATCGAGCACGTCAGAAATCTCCCGCCACGACCCGAGAGTGAGCTTTGGGCCGAACTCAAGGCCTACAATGACCAGCTGAGCCTATCCCTCACGGACGCGGCTGAGATAGCGCAGACGACGATGTACAAGTACGCCGAGAATGCAGGAGGAGAAACCTTCGTCTGAGGGTGTTAGAAGTGAAAAACCGCCTCCGTGGGCGGTTTTTTGTGTCCTGCGGAAAGCCAGACCAGGCGGATGAGCCCATCGAGTTCATTCTGTCTCACCCCCGTGGTGAAACTCGGCCACCGGGGTGCGGCGGCCTGAGAAATGACACTGGCTGTTCAATTAATCCAGAGCCTGCTTGCTACGGTTAATACCGCCTTCCTTTTTCCAGGCCTCATAGCGGTGCGTGGCGGCACTGAAGCTGATGTTCATTTCTTCTTTCACCGAGTACCGGGTTTTACCAGCATCGAACAGGCGATAGCAGATTTCAACGCCTCGCGGGGTGAGCTTGCCGTCTGCAAACTTATTCGCGGGGTCGCGGGGGTCGAACTCCGGCACTTCTGCCCCCTCAACGAGCATCGCTTTCAGGTTGGCGAAACCAGCCAGGACACGCTCAAGTCCTGCGGTGATGTCATCGATGGCAGCAGCAAGAGCAGCGGGTTGGTGAGTAGTATTCATAAAGTAGGCATCCTCTGTAGACTAGTTACACACACTAGCTATTTATAATCAGGCTATAGAGAGTAGTCAAGGCGTATTTGTAAATACTTACAGAGAGAGCGGCGCAGCTTCGCGAAAATAGTTCGGCTACGGGCTCCGCATCGGACTGGGACGCTTGCCTCACAGCTGCATACTGGGCGCATAGCCAGCCCCGTGACGGAGTAATCCCGAGGAGCATGGGCACCCTAGGAGGTGCAGAGGTGACTTAAGTCAGCCTGCTCAAAAACGACCGTTTGTGGCACTAGATGAAATGGACTCACTGAGTGGTATCATAATATAGGGTTTACTTATTTTGACCCCTGCGATATAATGACACCATACTTTTGAACCCTGCCCCCGGCCCGGAGTAGCCCTGCCATGTCTCGCACCTTCGCCTACTGCCGTGTCTCTACCGTTGGCCAAACCACGGAGAATCAAACTCAAGAGATAAGCGCGGCAGGCTTCGAAATTCAGCCCCAGCGATGCATTGAAGAGACGATCTCGGGTAGTACCTGTAGCAGTGAGCGCAGAGGCTTCAACTCGCTGCTTGATCGTATGGAGTCAGGTGATGTGCTTGTAGTAACCAAGCTTGACCGGCTTGGCCGAAACGCCATCGATGTCCAGAGCACAGTGCAGCTTCTAGAGGGCAAAGGCATCAAGGTTCACTGCTTAGCGCTGGGAGGAGTTGATCTAACCAGCCCTGCGGGCAAAATGACGATGACCGTTCTCGCGGCTGTGGCGCAGTTTGAGCGCGATCTATTGATTGAGCGCACTCAGGCTGGCCTTGTCCGCGCTAAATCAGAAGGGAAGTCCCTTGGGCGCCCTACTAAAGCGTCTGCAGAGCAGGTCAAAGCGCTAAAGGAACAGCGTATGTCGCAGTCCCAAGTCGCCAAGGCGCTTAGTATTAGCTTAAGCACCGTTAAGCGTCTCTGGAATACCGCTGAGTATTAGTCGCAAACTCTCGAATCAAGTGATTTTTCAATCACTGATAATCTCCAATAGTTTTCTACGAACTTCATTTGGAGTTCGCTGCTCCCTCAGCGGAGTCAAAACATAACGATTTAACGCTAAAATGCCGTCTACATTGATCTCTGGAATGAGATCCTCAATAAATTCCTTAAATGTAACGGCTTCTATACGTATATCTAGTCCAGAAACATTAGCTAGCTCAGGTATTTCACCTAATATTTCATGGGCAACAAAGACTATTTTTATAGACCATTTTTCCACATCTGTAACAGCTTCGAGTTCGCTTCTTCTCTTTGCAATTGTCTTTCTTAGCGTTGACAAATGCTGCTGAACATAAATCGCTGTTAGTGTTCCGCCATGTGACTCGTATGCCTCAATATTTGCTGAGGCTGAATGCACAAATTCGCAATCACCAAATCTATAGCCGCTGAGATTTGTAGCGTTCACAGGAGCACCTAGGCCTCTTGACCGCCAATCAGGGTGAGATAACGCAGCTAATGTATCGACTAATCGCTGCTCAAGAATTCCAAAGGTCTGAGTATTTTGCTCCGAGATAGCAGCTAGAAGCCTACGTGCATCACGTTCTTGGAGTTCTTCTGGAATTATAGTTGGGATCATGCCAGCCAATCTAATGATCCGGTGTAGCCACAAGCGTATTCTCCACGCAAGCTCCCGACGTGCGGCGAACCCCATTGCCTGCATGCCGTCCAAAATCGTGAGAAGAGCTAGAGCTCCTGACCTCTCTCCGGTTTTCTTTGCCCTCACCCAACTTATGTCTAGAATTTCAACTGATTTAGCGTTGTTCAAAAAAGGGTTGGCCGCACCACTTATTGAGTCTGGATATTGTTGATGTAGCCACTCTCCCTTTCGCCCTCTAGGAGAAAACTCATAAATATCCTTAACTGCGTGGTCAGCAAATTCCGCAATCAAACACTGATAGTGCAAGATTTGAAGATAAGGGGTAAAGGGAGATTTAATTCCATTTTCGCTTAAGGTCGGGTTAAGCACCTTAAGTGAATAATCTAAGTCACCGACAAAGCCAAGCTTTAAACCTGCCTCAGCCGCAATTTCAGCTGCCGTATCAAAATCTGCGTCTGCTAAGATGCCCAATTCCTGAGCCGCGTCCCTTTTAAACAAGGATATTATAGCTTCCTCAGTAACTGCAGATTCAATGCGCATTGTCTGTAGAGCCGTCGTTACCGCTTGGCGACTAAATTTTGCGCGGTGATCACGCTGCGAAAGAACATTTGAAATCTGTGCGGCTGACAGTTTTTCCGATTCTGCTAAGTGAGCGATTAGAAATGAGTGACTAAGAAATGCCACTGCCTCCTCATGACTCATTAGATGATCACTCATGAGCTTTTCATGAAGATTGAAGTATTGCTCAGCAAGAAGCTGACCGGGGATAAAATTATAGCCTGTAGGATGACTGGCTAAGATTAACTCCCGGACAACTTTCTTTAGCTCTCTTGAAGGAGTACTAAGTGTTCGCCAGTTTTCAAGCTGGAGTTCAACCCAGCTCATATAGTCTTTCGACAATATCTGGAGGGCCTTTAGCTCGCGTTTTAATCTAAGTGCACAAGCTGCCTCACTGCCGGCTTTCATTGGTAGTAGCAGTATTCTGAGGGGCTGTCTGAGTGTGCCTGACGTCACGGTAGATCCTTTGAGCGCTAAAGTCCCTTTAACAGCTCCGACGGCGCGACACCCAAAGCCCTTGCAAGCTTGATGATGGCTTCTAGAGAGAGGTTTCTCCTGCCGCGCTCGCAGCTGCTGACATAGGTGCGATCTAAACCTGACCTGTGGGCCAGCTCTTCTTGGGAGAGACCCACGCGCAATCGAATCTGGCGCAGCTGCTCGCCAAAAATCACTTTTGAATCAGATTTATCTTCTAAGCGCACCATCCGATGATGGTCAACTTGTGATGTCTATCAGTCCACGGACTTTGAGTCACGTGTGAGTAGATAGCTAAGGAGCTGCTTCAGCATGAGCTGGCCCGTTGGGGCCAGCCTAGGAGAGCCAAACAAGCCGGTGACAGATTGGTACCGTATCCACTCAAAGTTGGTCTATGAGGGATTTACCTACGGCCCTTGCAAGAAGTGGAGGTACGGCATTACCTACTTGGCGATATTGGGCGCTCTTCTGCCCAGAAAAAACGAAGTCATCCGGGAAGGACTGCAGTCTAGCCGACTCCCGCAGCGTAAGCCGCCTCACTCCCTTGACAACACCTTCTCGAGGTTTTTTCCCGCCAAGGAGGCTGGTGTGGTAATCGAGCAAGACACCGTCGCGATCAATTATATGTGTACGATTGCCCCCGGCTGAAGCTGGTATTGTTTGAGACGGTTCTGACAAATTTATAGGCCGCCCCCCCCCGTTAACCAGCATTCCGGCCCAAGGGCTTGGCCTTATTATCGGATTTTTCGCGTAAGTAATGATCGCTCGATTCGGGTCATCGTACGGGACGCCTTCTAAAGCGGCCTGGGCAGAAACATAGGGCTTAGACTTCGTGCCATGTGTGGCCACTGGAAATGACGGTTTTCCTGTCAGACCACCTAACACGATTACTCGCAATCGTCCCTGAGGGACGCCGAACTGAGCAGCGTTAAGAACCTTGAAGTGTAGGTCATATCCAAGATCAGTTAACTCAGCAAGCCTTCGCTCGAAGTATGGAAGATTTTTCGCTGTAGTGAGGCCGGCGACATTTTCCATCAGCAGCATTCTAGGCATTATTTCACTGACGGCCCGCACAAACTCTGGGAGCATATCGCGCTCATCTTGGTGGGCTTTCTGATTGCCCGCAACCGAAAATGGCTGGCAAGGAGGCCCCCCTGCGACCAAGTCAACCTTTCCTCTTAGATGCTTCCATTGAACGGCTCTAACATCACCCTCAATTACCTCTACGCCTTCAAAATTGCGCCTAAATGTAGCGCAAGCCGCTTGGTCGTAGTCGGATGCGACCAACGTTTTCCATCCAGCCATTTTGAGGCCCAAGCTGAGGCCTCCCGCACCGGAAAACAAGTCAATGCAAGTGGGCTTTTTAGTCATGTTCTTGATCAAAAAAAGGAAGTTGGTGCTTTGCCTGTATGCTTTTTAGAGCTGCGGCTCTATCAGGGCGAGCTTTTCGGATGCGACCAGGCACAAAGCTAGTTGCATCAACCTCGAAGCGGTGAACGCCAAGAGCTGTTAGATACTTTGCAGCATTATCAAGAGTGAAGAGCCTGGGATTCCCACGAGCGCTGATAAGGGTTCTAAGCTCTGCGCCTTGCCAAACGGTAATCATGTACCCGCCAGTCGCTCCCTCTAGGCATGCATTCTTGATCACTTTGGCCATTGCCAGCTCACGAAGCACGGGTTCTTTTATCGTCACGCAATATCGCCCTAGGCAGCACTTATCATTAATCGAGCCATCAATTAACGTTATATGAGCTTTGACTAACGTTACATTTTCCTTATGAGCTGTCAAGTCAGCCTGGGTAGCGGATCAGGCCTATCAGCATCATATCTCTGGGAGCCAGTTGACCAAGCAGGGTGAAATTTTCTAAGCAAAATCGTGGAATGGATCACAGGCTTACGCTGCCTGGCGCGTCCACTCGCTGACACTCTGATGGCTAATTGGTACGCGGGAAGGGCTAGAGATGGAGCTACAGCAGTCAATATTGCTGGATTGAGCTTCACATCAAAGGGGGGCTGTGCGACGGATTACGCTATGACGAAAAGCCCATAGGCTCTAACGAAGGCCCTACCTGCAGGATCAGGTGGAGCCTTTACGCTTCCTGGTGCTGTCACGCTGCTGTCAGCCGCCTGGACCGCCCAAAGAGAGATTAGCGTAACTTATTGATTTATATGGCGCACCCGGCGGGATTCGAACCCACGACCCCTGCCTTCGGAGGGCAGTACTCTATCCAGCTGAGCTACGGATGCGTTGCGGGGCGCAATCATACGCATCTCGGCGGTTAGCGTCCATTCTGCATGAGTGTGCATTATTCAGAACGGACTTTACACTTTCTGGCTGCCATAACCTGTATTTCAGAAGTTTCTGCCATTATTTTAAGGTTTTTGCCTGGCCACCTATTGCCCTTTACCCCTGCCGATCCTAGGATTCGTTTGAGATTTCAAACGGCGTGTTCGGTCATTCTGAACCCTCGCACGTTCAACGGCTCTGAATCCATTACCAGGCCCCGCACGGCTCATGTTCAGCCTGCGGGTTCTGTCCGTGACTCCAACGACTTACGCCGACGCCCGGGTGTCGGAACTGAAGGAGACTGCCATGCAACTGAAAGACCCCCAGCTGCTGCGCCAACAGGCTTACATCGATGGCCAGTGGCTGGACGCCGACAGCGGTCAGACCATTGCCGTGAACAACCCGGCGACTGGCGAGATCATCGGCCATGTTCCGAAGATGGGCCGTGCTGAAACCCGCCGCGCCATTGAGGCCGCCGAGAAGGCGTTGCCGGCCTGGCGTGCGCTGACCGCCAAGGAGCGTGCGAACAAGCTGCGTCGCTGGTTCGAACTGCTGATGGAAAACCAGGACGACCTGGGCCGCCTCATGACCCTGGAGCAGGGCAAGCCGCTGGCCGAAGCCAAGGGCGAGATCGCCTACGCCGCCTCCTTTATCGAGTGGTTCGCTGAAGAAGCCAAGCGCGTCTACGGTGACGTGATTCCGGGTCACCAGCCGGACAAGCGCCTGATCGTGATCAAGCAGCCGATCGGTGTCACCGCGGCCATCACCCCGTGGAACTTCCCCGCCGCGATGATCACCCGCAAGGCCGGCCCGGCCCTGGCCGCCGGTTGCACCATGGTGATCAAGCCCGCTTCGCAAACCCCGTTCTCCGCCCTGGCCTTGGTCGAACTGGCCGAGCGTGCCGGCATCCCGAAGGGCGTGCTGAGCGTGGTAACCGGTAGTGCCGGCGAAGTGGGTGGCGAGCTGACCAGCAACCCCATCGTGCGCAAGCTGAGCTTCACCGGCTCGACCGAGATTGGTCGTCAGCTGATGGCCGAGTGCGCTCAGGACATCAAGAAGGTGTCGCTGGAGCTGGGCGGCAACGCGCCGTTCATCGTCTTCGATGACGCCGACCTGGATGCCGCCGTCGAAGGCGCACTGATCTCCAAGTACCGCAACAACGGCCAGACCTGCGTCTGCGCCAACCGCATCTACGTGCAGGACGGCGTCTACGATGCCTTTGCCGAGAAACTGATCGCTGCCGTGGGCAAGCTGAAGATCGGTAATGGTCTGGAAGATGGCACCACCACCGGTCCGCTGATCGACGAGAAGGCCGTGGCCAAGGTGCAGGAGCACATCGAGGATGCCGTGGGCAAAGGTGCCAAGCTGGCCCTGGGCGGCAAGCCGCATGCCCTGGGTGGCACCTTCTTCGAGCCGACCATTCTGCTCGACGTGCCGAAAACCGCAGCCGTGGCCAAGGAAGAGACCTTCGGCCCGCTGGCGCCGCTGTTCCGCTTCAAGGACGAGGCCGAGGTAATTGCCATGGCCAACGACACCGAGTTCGGCCTGGCCTCCTACTTCTATGCCCGTGACCTGGGCCGTGTGTTCCGCGTGGCCGAGGCGCTGGAGTACGGCATGGTGGGTATCAACACCGGCCTGATCTCCAACGAAGTCGCGCCGTTCGGCGGCGTGAAGGCTTCCGGCCTGGGCCGTGAAGGCTCCAAGTACGGGATCGAGGATTACCTCGAGATCAAGTACATGTGCCTCGGTGGAATCTGATTCGGAAATCTGCTGGTTTCCAAGACGGGGCAAGGTGCGAAAGAGCGTGCGGCGCCCCGGTTGTAAGTCGTAACCCTATTGAGTCCCTCGCGGGCTCGGTTCAGTCGATCATCGCATGCTGAACCGACCTCCCGCCGGGGACGACCATGAGGACACCATGAGCAAGACCAACGAATCCCTGCTGCAACGCCGCCAGGCCGCCGTACCGCGCGGTGTCGGCCAGATCCACCCGATCGTCGCCGAGCGCGCCGAGAACGCCACCGTGTGGGACGTCGAAGGCCGCGAGTACATCGACTTCGCCGGCGGTATCGCCGTGCTGAACACCGGCCACCTGCATCCGAAGGTGATCGCTGCCGTTCAGGAGCAACTGACCAAGCTGACCCACACCTGCTTCCAGGTGCTGGCCTACGAGCCCTACATCGAACTGTGCGAAGAGATCGCCAAGCGCGTGCCGGGCAACTTCGCCAAGAAGACCCTGCTGGTCACCTCCGGCTCCGAAGCCGTGGAAAACGCCGTGAAGATCGCCCGTGCTGCCACAGGCCGCGCTGGCGTGATCGCCTTCACCGGCGCCTACCACGGTCGCACCATGATGACCCTGTCGCTGACCGGCAAGGTGGTGCCGTACTCCGCCGGCATGGGCCTGATGCCTGCTGGTGTGTACCGCGCCCAGGCGCCGTGCCCGCTGCATGGTGTGAGCGAGGACGAGTCCATCGCCAGCATCGAGCGCATCTTCAAGAACGACGCGCAGCCGCAGGACATTGCCGCGATCATCATCGAGCCGGTGCAGGGCGAAGGTGGTTTCTACGTCAACTCCCCGGCCTTCATGCAGCGCCTGCGCGCTCTGTGCGACCAGCACGGCATCCTCCTGATCGCTGACGAAGTGCAGACCGGCGCCGGCCGTACCGGTACCTTCTTCGCCACCGAGCAACTGGGCGTGGTGCCGGATCTGACCACCTTCGCCAAGTCCGTTGGTGGCGGCTTCCCGATTTCCGGCGTGTGCGGCAAGGCCGAGATCATGGACACCATTGCCCCCGGTGGCCTGGGTGGCACCTATGCCGGTAGTCCGATTGCCTGCGCCGCGGCCCTGGCCGTGCTCAAGGTGTTCGATGAAGAGAAGCTGCTGGAGCGCTCGAATGCCGTGGGCGAGAAGCTCAAGGCGGGCCTGAAGACCATCGCCGAGAAGCACAAGGTGATCGGTGACGTGCGTGGCCTGGGCTCGATGGTCGCCATCGAGCTGTTCGAAGGCGGCGACCACAGCAAGCCAGCTGCCGAGCTGGTTGGCAAGATCGTCGCCCGCGCGCGCGACAAGGGCCTGATCCTGCTGTCGTGCGGTACCTACTACAACGTCATCCGTTTCCTGATGCCCGTCACCATTCCTGACGCGCAACTGGAAAAAGGCATCGCCATCGTCGCCGAGTGCTTCGACGAACTGGCCTGAGCCGGAAGCTGAGCACGCGCCTGCGTGCTCATGAAGAGACCCGCCTTGTGCGGGTCTTTTTTTGCCTGAAATTGGCTATTCGGTTGACGGGGTAAAATGATCGTTTTACCTTGGTCTTCATGAATATAGACACGAAGCTCATATCTGCAGCCGAAAATCTGTTCGACCGTCACGGCTTCAACGCAACCGGCATGGATCGCCTGGCCCAGGCCGCCGGCATGTCCAGCCGGACGTTGTACAAGCACGCCGGCAGCAAGAATGAACTCATCGCTGCGGTGTTGATGACCCGTGGCCAGCGCTTCCTGCAACGTCTTGAGGTAGACAGCGTCGAGGCGCTGTTCGATGCATTGGCAGGCTGGATGGGTGAAGAGGGGGCGCGTGGATGCCTGTTCCTGCGCGCGCAAGGTGAGATCGGCAGCGCCGTGCCGGAAATCACCGAAGCGGTCGCCGCGTACAAGGCACGCTTCAGTGAAACGGTTGGGCAGATCCTCGCCCGGCAAATGGGCGCTGGTGTGGATGATGAGCTGATCGAGCAAATCGTCGTGCTCTTCGAGGGGGCGACAGCCACTGCCGGTTATCGCGGCATAGCCGCGGTGGATACCGCGCGCAGGGCGGCGACGACGCTGGTCGAACGGGCGCGGGCATGAGTCGTGAGTTCTATCTCGGCGCAACGGGCTTCGGCCTGATCGCCGTGTGCTACGGCTTTGCTCGTTTCGCCTTCGGCTTGTTCCTGCCGCAGATCGATGCGGATCTCGCCCTGACGGATGCCATGGGCGGGCTGATCGCCGGTGGCTCGTTTCTGGGCTACTGCCTTGCCATCGTCGTGGCCGCGCAGCTGACCGAACGCATGGGGGCGCGTACCGTTGCCGTCGTGGCCGCGCTGATTGCGGCCTTGGGCATGCTGGGTATTGCCCTGGCGCCTTCTGCGGCGTGGCTTGCCGCTGCGGTTCTGTTGGCCGGTGTGAGTACTGGATTGGCGTCACCGCCCATGGCGGCCGCTGTGGCTGTGATCGTTCAGCCTGAGCGGCAGGACGCTAGCAATACCCTGATCAATGCCGGCACCAGTGCCGGTGTGATCCTGTCCGCTCCCGTCGCCCTGATGATCGGCGGTGAATGGCGCCTGGCCTACGGCGTCTTCGCTGCTACGGCATGTGTGCTCGCGGTGTTGGCAGCTCGCCATGTCCCGCATACGGCCTGCTCACGCAGTCAGGCTGATGCCGGTCGACCTCCATTCAGTGCGGCGCTCAGGCGCCTGGTGGTCGCTTCTTTGCTGATGGGCGCAGCGAGCACGGCGCTGTGGTCGTTCGGCAGCCAGATCGTGTCGTGGCGTCTGGGCTGGGAAGGCGCCGGGGCGGGGTTGCTCTGGATGGTCATCGGCGTCGCCGGCATCGCTGGCGCAGGTGCTGGCAGCCTGATCGCCAAGCTGGGTGTCGACCGGGCGCATCGATCGTGTCTGGGCGCATTGGCGTTCGCTATCGTCCTGGTCGGTATTGGCAGCACGGCGACCATGGTGCTTGTAGGCGGCGCGCTGTTTGGTGCGGCCTACATCACCTTGAGTGGCATCTATCTGGTCTGGGGTGTTTCGGCGCTGCCTGAACGGCCCGCGACCGGGCTGACGGTCGCCTTTCTCAGTATCGCCATCGGCCAGACGCTGGGAGCTCCCGTGTTTGGCGGGCTGGCGAGTTGGCTGAGCATGGATTACGCCATTGCCCTGTTCGCGCTGCTGGCGCTGACTGCCGGAACGATGCGTTCGACCGCCTCGGCAGCGGCGCTCGTGCGCTGAAGCTTTTGATGCGCAGAAAAAGGCCCGCGCTAGGCGGGCCAAAGGGTGACAAGCAACAACAGGATTCGGTGAGCCCGGAACCAGTCCGTAAGGCTCGGGATCAAGTGCTTACTTGGCTTCGAAGATCACGTAGACCTTGCGGCAGGCTTCGAGCACTTCCCAGGTGCCGGAAAAGCCGGCAGGAATCACGAAACGGTCGCCGGCGCGTACGGTCTTGGCGTTGCCGTCGGCGTCCCGCAGCACGGACACGCCCTGGAGAATCTCGCAGTACTCGTGCTCGGTGTAGCTCACCGTCCACTGACCCACGGCGCCTTCCCAGATGCCGGTGCTGAACTGACCGCACGGGCTGCTGTAGTGGTTGCGCACGCTTTGCTCCGGATCGCCCTTGAGCACTTTTTCCGGCGCTGGGCGATAGTGTTCGGCGGCCGTGCCGGCCTGGGCGAAGTCGACGATCTGTTCGATGTTCATCTGGCTGTTCCATGGTTTCGGTGGCGGCAACCGCGCGACCAGCAGGGCCTTCGCGGAAAAGTCGTGGCAGCAGTCTATGTTTAAAAAAACGAACATGACAAGGGCTTTTGCCGGTCCGTGTCAAAAATATTGAAAAGCCACAGCCCTCTGGTTTAGTGTGTCAGACAGGATTTGGCCAGCGATCTGGCCTTGCAGAATTATTGACAGTGCGCGCCCTCGCGGACGCCGCTTCCACCCATTGAGAGGATGCCGGAATGACTAGCCTGACTCGTGCCGACTGGGAACAGCGTGCCAAGACCTTGACCATCGAAACCCGTGCGTTCGTACACGGTGAGTACCGCGCCGCCGAGTCTGGCGCTACCTTCGAATGCATCAGCCCGGTCGACGGCCGCCTGCTTGGCATGGTGGCCAGCTGTGACCAGGCTGACGCTGACGTGGCGGTCAAGGATGCCCGCGCCACCTTCGAATCCGGTGTGTGGTCGCGCATGGCCCCGGCCAAGCGCAAGAAGGTGATGATCCGCTTCGCCGAGCTGATCGAAGAGCATGGTCAGGAGTTGGCCCTGTTGGAAACCCTCGACATGGGCAAGCCGATCAGCGACTCGCTGAGCATCGACGTCGGCAGCGCCGCCAACGCTATCCGCTGGAGCGGCGAGGCCATCGACAAGATCTACGACGAAGTCGCCGCCACCGCCCATGACGAGCTGGGCCTGGTCACCCGCGAGCCGGTCGGTGTGGTCGCCGCCATCGTGCCGTGGAACTTCCCGCTGCTGATGACCTGCTGGAAGCTTGGCCCGGCGCTGTCCACTGGTAACTCGATCATCCTCAAACCGTCCGAGAAGTCGCCGCTGACCGGTATCCGCATCGCCCAGCTGGCCATCGAAGCCGGCATTCCGGCGGGCGTGTTCAACGTGCTGCCAGGCTTCGGCCACACCGTCGGCAAGGCCCTTGCTCTGCACATGGACGTCGACACCCTGGTGTTCACCGGTTCGACCAAGATCGCCAAGCAGCTGATGATCTACGCTGGCGAGTCGAACATGAAGCGCGTCTGGCTGGAAGCAGGCGGCAAGAGCCCGAACATCGTCTTCGCTGACGCGCCGGACCTGCAGGCCGCTGCCGAAGCGGCTGCCAGCGCCATTGCCTTCAACCAGGGCGAAGTCTGCACCGCCGGTTCGCGCCTGCTGGTGGAGAACGCCATCAAGGACACCTTCGTGCCCATGGTGGTCGAGGCGATCAAGGCCTGGAAGCCGGGCAACCCGCTGGACCCGGCGACCAACGTCGGCGCGCTGGTCGACACCACGCAGATGAACAACGTGCTGAGCTACATCCAGGCCGGCCATGACGACGGCGCCAAGCTGGTGGCCGGCGGCAAGCGGGTGATGGAAGAGACCGGCGGTACCTACGTCGAGCCGACCATCTTCGATGGCGTGAACAACGCCATGCGCATCGCCAAGGAAGAGATCTTCGGCCCGGTGCTGTCGGTGATCGGTTTCGACGATCAGGACGAAGCCATTGCCATCGCCAATGACACCATCTACGGCCTGGCCGCCGCGGTATGGACCAGCAACCTGTCGCGCGCCCACCTGGTGGGCAAGGCGCTGCGCGCCGGCAGCGTGTGGATCAACCAGTACGATGGCGGCGACATGACCGCACCGTTCGGCGGCTTCAAGCAGTCCGGCAACGGCCGCGACAAGTCGCTGCACGCGTTCGACAAGTACACCGAGCTGAAGTCCACCTGGATCAAACTGTAGCGGCAGCGGGGCGATCTCCTGGTCGTCGGCCATACGGCGTTGCGTCCTCGCTTTCAATGCTCACGTACTGCAGTACGCTGCGCTTGAAAGCTCCGGGGCGCCTTGTCTGGCCTTAGGCCAGAAGATCTTTTTCGGCGCTGAATTTGGCCGGAAATCTATTTTGAAGGAGAGTCTTCTGGCTCTCCTGAGGTCCGCCCTTCGGGGCCGGCTCCCTGTGAGCCACACCTGCGGCCGGGTTTCCTTAGGGAGGTCCGGCCGTTTTGTTTGGTTATGGATCAATACCGTATGAGATCCAGCCGTTGCCACCGAGCGTGCGATGGCCTGGATTCGTAGGGTGTGCCGCGCGCACCAGCCATTTCTCACCTTGAGCAGAGGTGGGTGGTAAGCCCAGGTGCGCACGGCGCACCCTACGCCTTGCTCCAAGCCGCGCAGGCAACACAGGGTCGGAGCATTTTTGTTTCAGAGCCACGACATAAAGGAGTCTGGCAATGCGTTGGGGCACCTACTTCGCCGTCTGTGCGGCGGTCATCAGCATCGGTCTGGCACTGGGCGTGACCATGCCGCTGGTTTCGCTGCGCCTGGAAAGCTGGGGCTACGACTCCTTCGCCATCGGCGTGATGGCGGCGACTCCGGCTGTCGGCGTGCTGCTCGGTGCGTTGCTGGCCGGGCGTCTGGCGGCGCGCTTCGGCACCACCGTGCTGATGCAGCTGTGTCTGCTGCTGGGTGCGATATCGGTGGCGGGGCTGGCGCTGGTGCAGAACTACGCGGTCTGGGTGGGTCTGCGCCTGTTCATCGGCGTGGCCCTGACCGTGGTGTTCATCCTCGGCGAAAGCTGGATCAACCAGCTGGCGGTGGAGAAGTGGCGTGGTCGCCTGGTGGCGCTGTATGGCACCGGTTATGCCCTCAGTCAGCTCAGTGGCCCGTTGCTGCTGACGGCGCTCGGTACCGCCACCGATGCCGGTTTCTGGACGGGCGTGTGCCTGCTGATCGGCGGTTCGCTGATTCTGCTCGGGCGCACCGGCGCACCCAAGGTGGATGCGCACAGCGCTTCTGGGCGTGGCCTGCTGGTGTTCTGCCGCAAGCTGCCGGCGATTGCCTGGGCGGTGATGTTGTTCGCTGCCTTCGAAGCGATGATGCTGACCCTGTTGCCAATCTACGGCCTGCGCCAAGGCTTCACCCAGGAGGTGGCGCTGTTCATGGTCAGCGTGGTGGTGGTCGGCGATGCGGTGCTGCAACTGCCCATCGGTTGGCTGGCCGACCGCATGTCGCGGCAGTTGCTGTTCCGTGGTTGCGGCATCGTGCTGCTGGTGTCCAGCCTGGCGATTCCGCCGCTGTTGCATACGCCGGTGATCTGGCCGGTGCTGGTGGCCTTCGGTGCCAGCGCGGGCGGCCTGTTCACTCTGTCACTGATCATGATCGGTGAGCGTTACCGCGACGACGAACTGGTGCGCGCCAATGCCCATGTCGCTCAGTTGTGGGGTCTGGGCTGTCTGATCGGGCCACTCACCACAGGTGCCGTCAGCCAGTGGCTGAGCGGCCATGCGCTGCCGCTGATGATGGCTACTGGCGCCTTCGTGTTCATCATCCTGGCGAGCAAGCGCGGGGCCTTCAGCGAGATGGAAGCGGCGCGTTCCTGAATCGGCTCAGCGCCATTGCCCGAGCGCCTGTGTGTGCTGCAGGTCGGCCTCTTCGATCAGCTCGGCGATGGTCGCACCGATCTGCTTCACCGCCGCCTCGATCACATCGCTCGGCGGCTCGGCGTAGTTGAGGCGGATGCAGTTACGGTACTTGCCAGCCGCCGAGAAGATGCTGCCCGGCGCGATCTGGATCTTGTGCGGCAGCAGGGCGCGGTTGAGCTTCTGGCTGTCGAAACCCTGGGGCATCTCCACCCACAGCATGAAACTACCCTGCGGGCGGCTGACCCGGGTGCCAGCCGGGAAATAGCGGCTGACCCAATCCACCATCAGGTCGCGGCTGCGCAGGTACTGTGCCCGCATGCGCCGCAGATGCGGTTCGTAGTGCCCGTCCTTGAGGAACTCGGCCAAGGCCAGCTGCGGTAGCTGCGCGGTGCTGCCGGTGCCCAGGTACTTCATGTGTACCACCTGCTCCAGATAGCGCCCTGGAGCGATCCAGCCGACGCGCAGGCCCGGCGCCAGGGTCTTGGAGAAGGAGCTGCAGAACAGTACGCGGCCGTCCTCATCGAAGGACTTGATGCTGCGCGGGCGTGGGTAGCTGTAGGCGAGCTCGGCGTAGACGTCGTCCTCGATGATGGCCACGTCGAAGCGCTGCGCCAGGGCGACCAGGGCGCGCTTGTTGGCGTCGGGCATGATGTAGCCAAGCGGGTTGTTGCAGTTGGGCGTGAGCTGGATGGCCTTGATCGGCCACTGCTCCAGGGCCATTTCCAGGGCGTCGAGGTTGATTCCGGTGAGCGGGTCGGTGGGTAGTTCCAGCGCCTTCATGCCGAAGCCCTTGAGCGCCTGCATCACGCCGTGGAAGCTCGGCGAGTCGACCGCAACGATATCGCCGGGCTGGCAGATGGCGCGCACCGCCGCCGACAGCGCCTCGTGGCAACCGGTGGTGACTACCAGATCTTCGGCCTCCAGCTGGCAGCCGGAGTCGAGCATCAGCCTGGCGATCTGTTCGCGCAGGCGGATGTCGCCGCGAATGCCGCCATAGGTGAGCACGTCCGGGTCCTGCCGACGCGCCTGGCGTGACAGGTTGCGCAGCAGCGGTTTCAGCGTCGGGCCGCTGATGTCCGGACGACCGCGGCCCAGCTGCAGCATGTCGTGCTGCGGTGAGCTGCTGATCAGCTCCAGCACGTGATCCCACTGCGAAACTTCCACCGGCCTCTGCGCCGCGCGACTGATCTGCGGCAGCGCGGGCATTTGTCGCCCCAGCGGTACGAAGTAGCCGGATTTCGGCCGCGGCGAGGCCAGGCCCATGTCCTCCAGGTGACGGTAGGCCTGTTGCACAGTGCTGAGGCTGACGCCGTGCTCCTGGCTCAGGCTGCGTACCGACGGCAGGCGGTCGCCGGGGCGGTACAGACCCTGCTCGATGCGGGTGCCGAGCAGTTCGGCCAGATTCAGATAGAGCGTCATGGCAGTCGTCCGGTTCGTCCAGGGTGTATTAACTGAGACCAGTACAGATCAGTGCGAAAATTCCCATTCAGGGGAAAATGTGCGGAATCTGTATGGAGTTAATAAGAGTTTTTTGGATCTGTCATGACTTTTCTTCTGACGGCATTCTGATCTCCCATGACAGAAGACAACGGGAGAACAGCCATGACCGGGTTCAGCAATACAGATTTCGTAGCAGTGGGTGAGGCCGTGCGGATTGCGACGCACGAGGGCGAGGTTCGCTATTTCGGCCGCAACTGGCCGGCCTTCTGGCGGCGCCTGAACACCCGCCGCGTGCTGCTCAAGCTCAATGACCAGCAATTGCGCGATATCGGCCTGAGCCGTGCCCAGGCCGAGCGCGAGGCGAATCTGCCGTTCTGGAAGCTGTAGCCCGGATGCAATCTCGGCGCCTTCGCTGCCGTAGGAGCGGCTTCAGCCGCGAACCCTACAGCAGCTCTTTCAGCCGATGCCAGGCCATGCCCATGGCCAGCAGCGGCGAGCGCAGGTGCTTGCCGCCGGGAAAGGTCATGTGTGGCACCTGGGCGAACAGGTCGAAGCCGCGGCTTTCCTGGCCGGCGATGGCCTCGGCGAGCAGCTTGCCGGCCAGGTGCGTGGCGTTGACACCGTGGCCGGCGTAGGCCTGAGCGTGGAAGACGTTGGGCTGATCCTTGAGTCGGCCGATTTGCGGCAGGCGGTTGGCGCCGATGCCGATCATCCCGCCCCACTGATAGTCGATGCGCGCGTCGGCCAGTTGGGGGAACACCTTGAGCATCTTCGGCTTCATGTAGCCAGCGATATCGGCCGGATCACGTCCCGAATAGTGGCAGGCACCGCCGAACAGCAGGCGACGGTCGGCCGAGAGTCGGTAATAGTCGACGGTCACGCGCTGGTCGCACAGCGCCATGTTCTGCGGGATCAGCTGGCGCGCCTGCTCTTCGGAGAGTTGTTCGGTGGCGATGATATAGCTGCCGGCCGGTAGCACCTTGCCGCTCAGGGTCGGGTTGAGGCCGTTGATATAGGCATTGCAGGCCAGCACCAGGTACTTGGCGCGCACCTGGCCATTGGCGGTGTGCACGCGCACCTCGCTGCCGTAGTCGATACGTGTCACCGGAGAGTCTTCGAACAGCTGCACGCCGAGCGATTGGGCGGCAGCGGCTTCGCCGAGTGCCAGATTGAGCGGATGCAGGTGGCCCGAGCCCATGTCGATCATGGCGCCGTGATAGTTGTCCGAACCAACCACCTCATGGATGCACTCCTTCGGCACCATGCGCAGTTCGTGACGATAGCCGAGGCTTTCCAGCTCGGCCTTGTCTTCGGCGAAGCCTTCCATGTGCGCCGGTTTGTTGGCCAGGTCGCAGTAGCCCCAGGTCAGGTCGCAGTCGATCTGGAACTGCTCGACGCGATTACGCACGATCTCCACCGCCTCCAGGCCCATCAGCTTGAACTGACGCACGCCGTCCTTGCCGACCGCTGATTCGAACTGTTCGACATCATGGCCAACACCGCGAATCAGTTGTCCGCCGTTGCGGCCGCTGGCGCCCCAGCCGATCTTGCGCGCCTCCAGCAGCGCCACCGACAGGCCCTTCTGGGCCAGCTCGATCGCGGTGTTCAGGCCGCTGAAACCGCCACCGACGATGCACACGTCCACTTGCAGCTCACCGCCCAGGGGCGAGTAGGCCTGCTGGCGATTGACGCTGGCGGCGTAATAGGAAGCGGCATGCTGCGGGCTGTGGACGGGCTGGTGAACGCGGGCGTTCATGTGCGAAATCCTGATTTTGTTGTGTGGAAAATTCAACGCAGCATAAGCGCGTGATCCGTCCGACGCCAAGAGGTCAGCGGAAAAAAGCGCCATTTTCCGTTGGGTATCCCGGGCCTGCCCAGGTTGAGCGCAGCGGTTCCCGGATTGCATCCGGGCTACGCTCGGCCTACGGGCGCTGTAAACTGCCCCCTTCATTTCAAGGCGTCCGAGCATGAGCTGCACCGACCGCAAGATCGACCACCTGCGCCGCCAGATCCCGCGCTTCGACTGCGTGCCCGGCTGCCACGACTGCTGCGGGCCGGTCACGGCGTCGTCCGAGGAGCTGGCACGCCTGCCGGTCAAGAGTGACGCCGAACATGACGCGGCGCTGGCTGAGTACAACTGTGTGCACCTGGGGCCGAATGGCTGCGAGGTGTATGACCAGCGCCCGCTGATCTGCCGCCTGTTCGGTACTACGCCGAACCTGCCTTGCCCGCATGGGCGTGACCCGGAGCAGCCCATCGAGCCGGCAGTCGAGCGTCAGGTGCATCGCCTGATCGCCACGACGCGGCAGAGGCTGGTGTAGTGGATTTATCGAAGCGTCGATATAATGCGACTCACTATCAGTTGGCCGCCTTCCCTCGCCATGACCAAGACCTCCCCCGGCGTCGAGCTGATCGGCGCGCTCGCGCTGCATTACGACGATCTGGTGGAGTACGTCCGACGACGTTTCCAGGGCTCTCAGTTTGCCCGTGAAGTGGTACACGACGTCTGCGTGCAATTGCTGGAAAAACCCCCTCAGCAGCCGGTCAGCCTGCCTTTTGCTTTTCTGCGTCGCGCCTCGTTCAATCGCGCCATCGACCGCCGTCGTGCTGATAACACCCGCAACGCCTACTTCGAAGTGACTGCCGAGGTGCCGGACTGGCACGTACACGAACTCGATGGCGCCGTCGCGTTGGACTTTGAACAACAGCTCGAAGCCCTGCTGGCAATCATCGATGCTTTGCCGGCACGTGCCCGCCAGGTATTCCTGTTGCATCGCATCCATGGCATGCAGCAGCGTGAGATCGCCGACGAGCTGGGCATTTCCACCAACATGGTGACCCAGCATTTCTCCCGTGCCATGCGCAGCATCGCCAGCGACTGGGAGCCGGCGCGGCGAGCGCTGGCGGGACGCTACTGAAATGCTGGATCGCCCCGATGATCCTCGACGCGGCACCGGTGCCGACCCGCTGTCGACGTTCGAGCAAGCCCTGCGTGATCGGGTGCCGTCCCGCGAGGCGCTGCTGGCAGAGGGCAAGGCACAGACGGCGCGGCAGCGGCGGCGCAAGCAGGCGCTCGGTGGCGGGCTGTCGGTACTGCTGATGGCTGTTGCCCTGTGGATGGCCGATCCGGCCTGGCACAGCGAGGAAGTGCGTACCGCGGTTGGCCAGCGTGACAGCCTGACGCTGGCCGATGGCAGCCAGGTACTGCTCAACAGTGCCACTCACTTGCGCGTCGAGCGGCGCCTGCGCAGCCGGCAGATCGAACTGCTGGCCGGCGAGGCCACCTTCACTGTCGAACATGCCGATAGCCCTTTCATCGTGCGCAGCCAGGGTGTGTCCGTGCTCGACATCGGCACGGTGTTCAATGTACGCAGTGACGCACGCGGTGTGGCGGTTGCGGTGCTCGAAGGCGAGGTCGAGGTGTCCAGCACACAGTCGCCGCCGCAGCGTCTTTACAACGGGCAGCAGGTGCTGGCCACAGGTGGGCGGATCGGTGCCGGTGGTGTGGTCGACAGGGTACGCGTCACCGCTTGGCAGCAGGGCAAGCTGCGTTTCGACGGCACGCCGCTGCGTGAGGTGGTCGTCGACATCCAGCGCTACCGTCTGGCGCCGGTGCGCCTGGCCGATCCGCGCCTCGGCGAATTGCGTGTATCCGGCGAGTTCGACAGCGCTGCCATTGAGGAACTGATTGAACTGCTGCCGGCCATCCTGCCGGTACTCGTGGTTCGCGGCGGGGATGGCAGCGTGGTGATCAGCGGGCTCTGAGCGTGAGTCACCGGTGCTCGTCGGAGCTGGTCGGGCGAGCGTTGAAAAAATAAACGAGAATTTTTTGCATTCACCCTCAACATCGGTGACCTCTCATCCGCCACTCCCTGTGAACACCATTTCTGATCGTGTCACGGGGAGCTTCATGGACACTAGAACACCATCGCGCCGCTCGCGGCTGAGCCGTCTTTCACTGTTGGTCGCCGGCATCGTGCTGACCACGACGCTGCACGCGCAGGACACCACGCATGCGCTAAACCTGCCGGCGCAGCAGCTGGATCAGGCCCTCAATGCGCTGGCCGGGCAGACGGATAGCCGCATCCTGTTCGCCACCGATATCGCCGAGGGCCTGAGTGCTCCGGCGGTGACGGGCGAGATGACTGTGCAGCAGGCGCTTGAGCGCCTGCTGAAGGGCTCTGATCTGACGGTGCAGCAAACCAGTGACGGCAGCTTCGTGATTGCTGCCCCGGTAGCGAGCGGTGCCGTGCTGGATCTGGGGGCGATCACCATCCAGGGACAAGGCATGGGCGAAACCACCGAAAACACGGGTTCCTACACGCCTGGCCTTATCAGCGTCGGCTCGAAGAGTCCCACGTCGCTGAAGGAGACCCCGCAATCGGTATCGGTGATCACTCGCCAGGTCATCGAGGATCGCCAGATCACCGACATCAACGAGGCCATGAAGGCGGTGCCGGGCATTACGGTGCAGAGCAACACCTTCCGTATCCAGGATTTCTACTCGCGCGGCTTTCCCATCCAGAACATCCAGCTCGACGGTGCCGCGCCAATGGCCCTTGGAACTACTGCCGGTAGTTTCTACTCGTCGAATATCTACGACCTGGCCGAGTTCGACCATGTGGAGGTGCTGCGCGGTAGCAGCGCGCTATTCGGTGGCACCGGCGACCCCGGCGGCATTATCAATCTGGTACGCAAGCGCCCGCTGGATACCTACCAGCTCAAGTTCAGCGCCTCGGCCGGCAGCTGGGACAACTACCGCAGCGAGCTGGATGTGACCGGCCCGCTAGGGTTCGACGGTAGGCTGCGTGGGCGCATGGTGATGGCTTATCAGGACCGTCAGTACTTCGTCGACAACCGTGCGACTGACAAACCGTTGGTTTATGGGGTGCTGGAGGCGGATGTCAGCGACGACACCATGCTCACCGCCGGTCTGCGCTTCAACAAGGTGCACGAGACCGGCACCGCTTCGCAGCTGCCGCGTTACAGCAATGGTGCCGACCTGAACCTGCCGCGTCACACCGGCCTGTCCACCACCTGGGCCTATGCCGACGGCTTTTCCCGCGAGTACTTCGCCAAGCTCGACCATCGCCTGAACGACGACTGGAAGCTAAATCTCAGCTACACCAACATCTACGACACCATCGACACCAAGAACGCCACCACCCTGGGTTCGGTCAACCCAGTCACTGGCGTCGGCGTGACTCGTTATGGAACCTATATTACCCAGTGGAGCGAGCAGAACCTCTGGGATGCCAATCTCTCTGGCAACTTCAGCATGTTCGGCCTCGACCATAAGCTGGTCGTCGGTGCGGACTATCAGGAGATCGACAGCCGCTGGCTGGGTACCGGCCGCTTCACCACCGCCGGTGGTGCGGTCAACGTGTTCGACCCGAACTCAACGCCCTGGGACGATCCAGGTGCTCGGCCGGTATTCAGCCGTAACTACAGCCCCAACAGCCAGGAGCAATACGGCCTGTATTCGAACCTGCGCCTGCAGTTGGCCGAGCCGCTGCACCTGATCCTTGGTGCGCGCGTACAGCGCTACAAGTTCGACCAGACCTATCAGGTCGCCGATGCCACCGGGACGGTCTGGGCTCAGCAATCGCGCGTGGACATGCATGAGCCGACCAAGGTCACGCCCTTCGGCGGTATCGTCTACGACCTGACCGACGAGTGGGCCGCGTACGCCAGCTACGCCGAGATCTTCAAGCCGCAACAGAACCTGCTCAGCGGCCCGGCCAGCGCCGGTTCTCCGCTCGATCCGATGACCGGCAAGACCTACGAGACGGGGATCAAGGGTGAACTCTTCGGCGGCGCGGTCAACACCAGCATCGCGCTGTACTACACCAAGCGCGAAGACCAGTCCGTGCAGGATGCGAACTACCCGGCTACCCAGGTGCTCTTCGGTGGCAACTGCTGCTACCTGAATGGTGGTGAAACCATCAGCAAGGGCATCGACATGGAGATTTCCGGCGAGCTGATGCGGGATTGGATGCTGATGGCCAGCTACACCCTCAACCTCAACAAGAACCGCGACACGGGCTCGGCGCTGAGCACCGTCACGCCCAAGCATGTGGCCAAGCTGTTCACCACCTACCGCCTGCCGGGTGAGTTGGAGGACTTGCGCGTTGGTGGCGGTGTGGACATCCAGAGCGCCACCTACGTCAGTGGTAGCGCGTCGACCTATGACAGCCTGGGCGCTGTAGTGCAGGCCAATGTCCCGTTCGAATACAGGCAGGGTGGCTATGCGATCTGGAACGCGATGGTCGACTACCGCATCGACGAGCACTGGAATCTGACCCTCAACGGCAACAACCTGCTCGACAAGAAGTACTACCAGACGGTTGGCGGTGCGACCTACGGAAACTACTACGGCGACCCACGCAACTACATGCTGACCCTGCGCGGTACCTTCTGGTAAGCCTGTCCCCAGCCGAAAAACAAACGCCCGCTGTGCAGCGGGCGTTTTCCATTGCGTGGGGGGTTATTCAGGCACCGGCAGCGCCAGGCTCTCCTTCACCTCTTCCATGACGATATAGCTCTTCGACTCACGCACGTGCGGCAGCTTGAGCAGGATGTCGCCTAGCAGCTTGCGGTAGCTGGCCATCTCGTTGATGCGCGCCTTCACCAGGTAGTCGAAGTCGCCGGATACCAGGTGGCATTCCAGCACGTGCGGAAGCTTGAGCACGGCACGGCGGAATTCCTCGAAGGTGTCGCCGGACTTGTAGTCCAGGCTGATCTCGACGAACACCAGCAGGTTGGCCTTAAGGTTCTGCGGGTTGAGGCGGGCGTGGTAGCCCATGATGATGCCCTCGCGCTCCAGGCGGCGTACGCGCTCGGTGCAGGGCGTGGTCGACAGGCCCACGCGCTCGCCCAGTTCGGTGAAGCTGATGCGCCCGTCCTCCTGCAGGATACGGAGGATGTTACGGTCGATCTTGTCCAGTTCACGACGGCTTTGATGCTGGGTTCTCATGGGGAATCCGCCTCTGCAAAACGGCTTTTTGCCAAGAATTCTCGCCAAATATAGCTGTGTATATGGTGAAAAGCACTGCACGGCTCTTCCTATACTGCGCCCATCGACAACAATGGCCTGTAACGCACGCGCCTTGGGCGCGGCGGGGAGAAAAACATGCGTGTTCTGGTTCTCGGCAGCGGTGTGATTGGTACCGCCAGTGCTTACTACCTCGCCCGTCAGGGTTTCGAGGTGGTGGTGGTCGACCGTCAGAACGGCCCGGCGCTGGAAACCAGCTTCGCCAACGCTGGCCAGGTTTCTCCGGGCTACGCTTCGCCCTGGGCCGCCCCGGGCGTGCCGCTGAAGGCCATCAAGTGGCTGCTGCAGAAACACGCGCCGCTGGCGATCAAGGCCACTGGTGACGTCGACCAGTACCTGTGGATGGCGCAGATGCTGCGCAACTGCACCGCCAGCCGCTATGCGATCAACAAGGAGCGCATGGTGCGCCTGTCCGAGTACAGCCGCGATTGCCTCGACGAGCTGCGCGCCGAGACCGGCATCGCCTACGAAGGCCGTCAGCTCGGTACCACCCAGCTGTTCCGCACCCAGGCCCAGGTCGATGCCGCTGCCAAGGACATCGCCGTGCTGGAAGCCTCCGGCGTACCCTTCGAGCTGCTCGACCGCGATGGCATCGCTCGCGTCGAGCCGGCCCTGGCTGGTGTCAAACACAAGCTGGCCGGTGCCCTGCGCCTGCCCAACGACCAGACCGGCGACTGCCAGATGTTCACCACCAAGCTGGCGGACATGGCCAAGGCGCTCGGCGTCGAGTTCCGTTTCGGCCAGAACATCCAGCGCCTGGACGCCGTGGGCGACCGTATCAACGGCGTGTGGATCGACGGCAAGCTGGAAACCGCCGACCGCTATGTGCTCGCTCTCGGCAGCTACAGCCCGCAACTGCTCAAGCCGCTGGGCGTGCGTGCGCCGGTGTATCCGCTCAAGGGTTATTCGTTGACCGTGCCTATCGTCAACGCCGACATGGCGCCGACCTCGACCATTCTCGACGAGACCTACAAGGTCGCCATCACCCGTTTCGATGGCCGTATCCGCGTTGGCGGCATGGCCGAGATCGCCGGTTTTGACCTGTCGCTCAACCCGCGTCGTCGCGAAACCCTGGAGATGATCACCGCCGATCTCTACCCGCAAGGTGGCGATCTGCAACGTGCCGATTTCTGGACCGGCCTGCGTCCGGCCACGCCTGACGGCACACCGATCGTGGGTGGCACCGCCTTCCGCAACCTGTTCCTCAACACCGGCCACGGCACCCTGGGCTGGACCATGGCCTGCGGCTCCGGTCGCCTGCTCGCCGACCTGATGGCCAACAAGCGCCCGCAGATCAGCGCCGACGGCCTGGATATCTCGCGTTACTCGCGCAAGGCGCGCGAAGTGCAAGCTGCACCGCAGCCACTGCGCACCTGATAGCCTTCGCGCTTTCGCAATTCAAGGAGCTTTAGCTTTATGTCGATTCAGCGCCTGCATGTGGCCAAACGCTACAGCGAAGTGGTGATCCACAACGGCACGATTTACCTCGCCGGCCAGTTGGCTGATGACTTCGACGGTGACATCCGCGAGCAGACCCGCCAGACCCTGGCCAACATCGACAAGATGCTGGCCGAAGGTGGCAGCGACAAGAGCAAGATTCTCTCGCTGACCATCTTCCTCAAGGACATGGCCGACTACGATGGCCTCAATGCCGAGTACGACGCCTGGGTCGCCGACGGCCATGCACCGGCCCGCGCCTGCGTCGAAGCGAAGATGTACAAGCCCGAAGTGCTGGTGGAAATGTGCGTGGTGGCTGCCGTCTGAGGCGGCCACAGCTTTTTGTTGCCTGCCATCCATGGCGGCAACCCTCCGGGCCGTCGCAAGCGACGTCAAAAAATTCTCCCGGAATTTTTTTGTGTTGGCTTTTCACCCGGCTCCCCCGCCGGGTTTTTTTTGAATGGCGACTTGTCGGCATGACCCCGGATTTCATCCGGGCTACGAAAAACCGTCGCATCAGCGAATGATTGAGAGATAAACGAACATGCGTCCCGCCCGTGCCCTGATCGACCTCGATGCTCTGCGTCACAACTACCGCCTGGCCCGCGAACTGAGTGGCGCCCGTGCTCTGGCCGTGGTCAAGGCCGATGCCTACGGGCATGGCTCGGTGCGCTGTGCGCAGGCACTCGAAGCCGAGGCCGACGGCTTTGCCGTGGCCTGCATCGAAGAGGCGCTGGTACTGCGCGAAGCGGGCATTCGCGCGCCGATCCTGCTGCTCGAAGGCTTCTTCGAGGCTGATGAGCTGGCGCTGATCGACCAGCATGACCTGTGGTGCGTGATTCATGCGCAGTGGCAGATCGATGCGATCGAGCAGGCCCAACTGAGCAAGCCGCTGACCGCGTGGCTCAAACTCGACAGCGGCATGCACCGTGTCGGCCTGCACCCGGCCGATTATCAGCATGCCTATCGTCGCCTGCTGGCCAGCGGCAAGGTCAGCAAGATCGTGCTGATGAGCCACTTCGCCCGCGCCGACGAGCCCGAGTGCGAGCGCACGGCCGAGCAGTTGGCGGTGTTCCAGCAGGCTCGCGAAGGCCTGAGCGCCGAGGTCAGCCTGCGCAATTCGCCGGCCGTGCTTGGCTGGCCCCAGGTGCCGAGCGACTGGGTGCGCCCCGGCATCATGCTGTACGGCGCCACGCCGTTCGAACAGGCTCAGGAGCAGGCCGCGCGCCTGCAGCCGGTGATGACCCTTGAGTCGAAGGTCATCAGTGTGCGTGAACTGCCGACCGGCGAGCCGGTGGGTTATGGCGCGCGCTTCGTCGCCGAAAGGCCGACCCGCGTCGGTGTGGTCGCCATGGGCTATGCCGACGGCTATCCGCGCCACGCGCCGAGCGGCACGCCAGTGATGGTGGACGGCCAGTTGACCCGCCTGATCGGCCGCGTGTCGATGGACATGCTGACCGTGGACCTGACCGATCTGCCACAGGCCGGCCTCGGCAGCCGTGTCGAACTATGGGGCAAGCAGGTGCTGGCCAGCGACGTGGCCATGGCGGCTGGTAGCATTCCCTATCAGATTTTCTGCAACCTGCGGCGGGTACCGCTGCTCTATCTCGAGGGCTGAGCTTGCCGTGTAGGCGAAGGGTGAACGCAAGTGTTGTAAATTCCGAACGCTATGCCATGATACGGACACTTTTCCGTCTCTTATCCCAAGGGGGATTCCAGCATTGGACGTCGGCGTTCGACTGCAATCGATTCGTAAGCTCAAAGGCCTATCCCAGCGTGAACTCGCCAAGCGGGCGGGCGTCACCAACAGCACCATTTCCATGATCGAGAAGAACAGTGTCAGCCCCTCGATCAGTTCGCTGAAAAAGGTGCTCGGCGGCATTCCCATGTCGCTGGTGGAATTCTTCTCGCTCGACATGGAGCAGGAGAACCAGACCCAGGTGGTCTATCGTGCCGCCGAACTGACCGATATCTGCAGTGGCGCCATCACCATGAAGCTGATTGGCAAGGCCCACCCGAGTCGCGCCATTTCCTTCCTCGATGAAACCTACCCGGCCGGCACCGACACCGGTGACGAAATGTACGCCCACGAAGGCGAAGAGGCTGGCATGCTGGTCGAGGGCAAGCTGGAGCTGACCGTTGGCAACGAGGTGTTCATCCTCGAACCGGGCGACAGCTATTACTTCGAAAGCAGCAAGCCGCATCGCTTCCGCAATCCGTTCGATGTACCGGCGCGGTTGATCAGTGCCACGACGCCAGCGAACTTCTGATCAATAACCCTGCGACAATATGGGTTGTTTCGGCCTGGCCTGCTTGCCGTTATACTGTCGCCCGCTCGCGAAACCGTGGCCGCGGGCGTGACTAGCCACGAAGAGGGTGTACCGTGAATCTGATGAAGAAAATGCTGGCAGTACCGGCTGCCGTATTGGCCCTGTGGGCAGTGACTGCTCAGGCCACGACCGATGAAGCTATCGCCGAGCGCCTCAAGCCTGTAGGCGAGGTGTGCATCATGGGCGAAGAGTGCAAGGGCGTCGAAACCGTCGCCGCATCCGCCGGTGGTGGTGCACGCACCGCTGACGACATCATCGCCAAGCATTGCAATGCCTGCCACGCCACCGGTGTGCTGGACGCGCCGAAGATCGGCGACACCGCTGCCTGGAAAGAGCGTGCCGACCACCAGGGCGGTCTCGACGGCATCCTGGCCAAGGCCATCTCCGGCATCAACGCCATGCCGCCGAAAGGCACCTGCGCTGATTGCTCGGACGACGAACTGCGCGAAGCGATCAAGAAGATGTCCGGTCTGTAAGACCCGTCTCTTCCCTGAAAAACCGCCCTCTGGGCGGTTTTTTCGTTTAGAGCCTGCTTACGATCTCGCGAGCTAGAGCCATACAAGGAAAAAAACAGGCGAGGACGCGGAGTTTACGAGCTGTAAATGAGCAGTCCGAGCCTGTTTTTGACGCAGTAGGGCCGACGCGCAGCAGATCGTAAGCAGGTTCTTAGGGCGGCGGCATGCAACCATGCCGGCGGCTATACAGTCCAAGCTGCATTCGTCATGGATGTCGCGAGGAGCGTCAGATGCCGCACACCTGTACCCTCGAACAAGCCGTCGACCGCGTACTGAGCGAGATCGCCGGGCCGATTCATCTGGGTTTACCGCTCGGCCTGGGCAAGCCCAATCGCTGGGTCAACGCGCTGTATGCACGGGTGCGGGAGATGCCCGAGCGGCAACTGACCATCTACACCGCGCTGTGCCTGGCGCGTCCGCGTGCCGGCCAGGACTTGCAGCGGCGCTTTCTCGAACCTTTCGTCGACCGGGTCTACGGCGATTATCCCGAGCTGGATTTTCTCTCCGATCTGCACAGCGGCAAGCTGCCGAGCAACGTGCGCGTCGAGCAGTTCTTCTTCCAGCCCGGCAGCCTGCTCGAATGCGAGCCGGCGCAGCAGGACTACATCAGCAGCAACTACAGCCATGTCGCCCGCGACCTCAATGCCAAGGGCCTGAATCTGGTCGCCCAACTGGTCGCCGTCGACGCCGCGCAGCCCGAGCATTTCAGCCTGAGCTGCAACCCGGACGTCACCCTCGATCTGCTGCCACTGCTGGACAAGCGCCGCAAGGCTGGCGAGACCGTGCTCAGCGTCGCTCAGATCCACAGTGATCTGCCCTACATGGCCGGCGATGCCCAGGTGTCGCGTGATACCTTCGATATCCATATCGGCGAGGACGAGCGCACCACGCTGTTTTCCACGCCGAACATGCCGGTGACCCTGCAGGATCATTGCATCGGCCTGTTCGCCAGCACCCTGGTGCGCGACGGCGGCACCCTGCAGATCGGCATTGGTGCGATGGGTGATGCCCTGGCGTCGGCGCTGATGGCCAGGCAGGACGACAATGCCCGCTACCGCGCACTGTTACAGGCGCTGCATGTTGATGAGTGGGCGGGGGAAATCGCCGCTAGTGGCGGTCTCGAACCCCTCGATCAGGGCCTCTATGGCTGCAGCGAAATGTTCGTCAACGGTTTGCTGGCACTGGCCGAGGCCGGTCTGCTGCGGCGTCGGGTCTACCCGCATCTGCGTCTGCAGCGTCTGGCCTGTAACGGTGCGCTGGATGAACAAGGTCGGCCCCATAGCGTTCAGGCGCTGGTCGACGCGGGGCTGCCGACGAAGTTGCAGCCGAGCGATCTGGCCTGGCTGCGCAATAGCGGCCTACTGCGCGGCGATATGCGAGTAGAGGCGGGCGAGTTGCACCTGCCCGACGGTGGTTGCGTCGCCGCGGATCTCAGTGATCCCAATACGCAGGCTCGCCTGCAATCCTGCCTCGGCAGCGCGCAGGGCGGCGTGGTGCTGCATGGCGGTTTCTTCCTCGGCCCGGAAAGCTTCTACCGGCGTCTGCGCGAGTTGGATGACAGCGAACGGCAGCGCTTTGCCATGACCGGCATCCGCTATATCAACGAGCTGTACGGTGAAGAGGAACTCAAGCGTCTGCAGCGCCGTGATGCACGCTTCATCAATACGGCTTTCACCATGACCCTGCTCGGCGCAGGCGTGGCCGATCAACTGGAGGACGGTCGGGTGCTTAGCGGCGTAGGCGGGCAATACAACTTCGTCGCCCAGGCCCATGCGCTGGAGGATGCGCGCTCGATCCTGCTACTGCGCAGCTGGCGCGAGTCAGGTGGTGAGGTGAATTCGAACATCGTCTGGGAATATGGCCACGCCACCATCCCTCGGCACCTGCGCGATATCGTGGTGACCGAATACGGCATCGCCGATCTGCGTGGCAAGACCGACGCGCAGGTGATCGAGGCGCTGCTCAAGATCAGCGATTCACGCTTCCAGAACGGGCTGATCGAGCAGGCCCAGCAGGCCGGCAAGCTGCCGGCGGATTTCCGGCTCGATGAGCGCTTTTGCAACAACTTGCCCGAACGCCTGCAGGCGCTGCGCACTGAGCATTCGCCGCTGTTCGCCGAATATCCGCTAGGCAGCGACTTCAGTACGGTGGAGCAGGATCTGGTGCGGGCGCTGAGCTGGCTCAAGAGCAAGCTGCGCCTGACCGAGGTACTGGAACTGGGCAAGGCCACGCTCGAAGCGCCCGAGCCGGCCATCTACCCCGAGCATCTGCGGCGCATGAGTCTGGAGGCGCCGGATGGGGTGCGTGAAGCCCTCTACCAGCGTTTGCTGCTGGCGGGCCTGCAGGCTACCGCCGCGTCCTAAAGCGCGCGAGGCCGTGCACCGTCTTTAGTCGAGGAAACGTACCTGGCCGTTCTCCAGCGCGGCAACACGGGCCAGCGACTCGACGCGGTAGCCTTCGCTCTCCAGCAGGTTGCGGCCGTCCTGGAAGGATTTCTCGATGACGATGCCGATACCGGCAATCTGGGCACCGGCCTGCTGAATCAGATCGATCAGCGCCTTGGCGGCGTGGCCGTTGGCGAGGAAATCGTCGATCACCAGTACGCGGTCCGCGGCGGTCAGGTGACGGGCGGAAATGGCGATGGTGCTTTCGGTCTGCTTGGTGAAGGAGAACACCTTGGAGATCAGCAGGTCGTCCTTGAGCGTCAGCGACTGAAACTTGCGCGCGAAGATCACCGGAATGCCCAGCTCGAGGCCGGCCATCACCGCCGGAGCGATGCCCGAGGCCTCGATGGTGACGATCTTGGTGATGCCCTGGCCAGCGAAACGCTGGGCGAACTCGTGGCCGATCTCCTGCATCAGGCGCGGATCGATCTGGTGGTTGAGAAAGGCGTCCACCTTGAGTACATGCTCGGACAGCACGATGCCTTCGCTGCAAATCTTCTGTTTCAACGACTCCACGGTCGATCCTCTGGTTGAGCAGAAAAGCTGCGGATTTTCGCTCAAAATGCCCTGCATTGTGTAGTGAAACCGTAGCCTGCCCGACAGTCGTGGCCAGTTGACCGCTTGGACAGGTTGTTAGCCATTGCCAACTGTAGCCCGGATGCAATCCGGGTGTGCTCCGCTCAGGCGCTCTTACTCAGCCGCCGCAGAATATCCCTGGGAATGCCACGCGTATCCAGCGGCAGCTTGTCCGGTGCGGGCTCGATGCCCAGTTCGTAGAGCCAGTTTAGGACGTACTCGCGCAGTTGCTTGATCTCGTAGGCCTGCCACTGTTCGCGAATCGCTGGAAAGGCCTCGATCTCGTAGTCGAACGCGCGCAGCGGCCTGCGCCCGGTCAGCGCGGCGCTGAGCAGTGGGTGGGCATGTACATCGTCAAGGGTGAACAGGAAGGATTCGCGCATGGCCACCCGCTGGGGAACGTCGAGGTTGGGCACCTGGCTGTAGCGCTCGGGATCGAGCTCGATCTGCTGGCGCTGTTCGCTGTGCTGATCCTCAGGCGACAGGCTCAGCACGCTACCGCTCTCCAGGTCCAACCAGTTTTCCTGCTGTTCGCGGCCGTTGATCAACTGAGTCAGGGCGTCGAGGTCGAGAGTGAATGTGCGCATGGTTCCAGCCCTCTGTGTCTGAACGATCTTCTCTTCTGACTGGCAAATATGGCGAGGATGCCAGTGGCATTGAAGTGGTGGGCTGAAGCCCACCCTACGATATGCATGAGCGGGGTAGGGTGGACCGGGCGGCGATCCGCTTTCGTCCACCAGACAGCAAGACCTGGGCTTCAGGTCTGTAGGGTGGGCTTCAGCCCACCGAATAACCCGACCATACACCAGTCAGCCATGACCTCAGCGCTTGAGCATCGCCCGCATATTGGCCAGGGCGTCGTTGCCGCGTGCGGCCTTGACCTCCACGGGCGCCTCTTCCAGGCCTTCCCACACCAGGTCTTCCGGCGGCAGTTCGTCGAGGAAGCGGCTCGGCGAGCAGTCGATCACCTCGCCGTACTGCTTGCGCTTGGCGGCGAAGGTCAGCGCCAGGTTGCGCTTGGCGCGGGTGATGCCGACGTAGGCCAGGCGCCGCTCCTCCTCGATGGTGTCGGCCTCGATGCTGGAGCGGTGGGGGAGGATCTCTTCCTCGAAACCGATGATATACACCGACGGAAACTCCAGACCCTTGGAGGCGTGCATGGTCATCATTTGTACGCCCTCGGCGCCTTCTTCCTCTTCCTGCTGGCGTTCGAGCATGTCGCGCAGCACCAGCTTGCCGATGGCGTCTTCGATGGTCATGTCGCCATCTTCGTCGCGCTCCAGTGTGCTCTTCAGCGCGTCGACGAGGAACCAGACGTTGCCCATGCGCGCGTCGGCGACCTTGTCGCTGGAGGCGTTCTGCCGTAGCCAGTTCTCATAGTCGATGTCCATGACCATGCTGCGAATCGCAGCGATAGGATCGTTCTGCGCGCACTCCTGGCGCACCCGATCCATCCAGCGGGTGAAGCGCTGCAGGCGCTCGGTGAAGCGCGCATCGAGATGCTCGCCCAGGCCCATCTCGCCAGCGGCGGCGTACATGCTGATCTTGCGCTCGTTGGCGTAGTTGCCGAGTTTCTCCAGGGTGGTCGAGCCGATCTCGCGGCGCGGCACGTTGATTACGCGCAGGAAGGCATTGTCGTCGTCCGGATTGACCAGCAGGCGGAAGTAACTCATCAGATCCTTCACCTCCTGGCGGGCGAAGAAGCTGGTGCCGCCGGACAGGCGATAGGGAATCTGGTGGTGCTGCAGTTTCAGCTCCATCAGCTTGGCCTGGTAGTTGCCGCGATAGAGGATGGCGAATTCGCTGTAGGGACGCTGGGTACGCAGATGCTCGGTGAGAATTTCCAGGGCCACCCGTTCGCACTCGGCGTCTTCGTTACGGGTGCGGATCACGCGAATCTCGTCGCCCATGCCCATCTCGCTCCACAGCTGCTTCTCGAACACGTGCGGGTTGTTGGCGATCAGCACGTTGGCGCATTTGAGGATACGGCTGGTGGAGCGGTAGTTCTGCTCCAGCATCACCACTTTCAGCGACGGATAGTCCTCTTTGAGCAGCATCAGGTTTTCCGGGCGCGCACCGCGCCAGGCGTAGATCGACTGGTCGTCGTCGCCGACCACGGTGAACTGGTTGCGCATGCCCACCAGCATCTTCACCAGCAGGTACTGGCTGGCGTTGGTGTCCTGGTATTCGTCCACCAGCAGGTAACGGATGCGGTTCTGCCATTTCTCGAGGATGTCGGCGTGCTCCTGAAAAAGCTTCACCGGCAGCAGGATCAGGTCGTTGAAGTCCACCGCGTTGTAGGCCTTGAGCGTGCGCTGGTAGTGCAGGTAGACGATGGCGGCGGTCTGCTCCTTGGGATTGCGCGCCTTGGCCAGAGCTTCGTCGGGCAGGATCAGGTCGTTCTTCCAGCTGTCGATGAGATTCTTCACCTCATCGGCGCCGTCGTCGCCGGAATACTCCTTCTGCATGATGTCGCTGAGCAGCGCCTTGATGTCGCCGTCGTCGAAGATCGAGAAGCCGGGCTTGTAGCCCAGGCGCGCGTATTCCTTGCGGATGATGTTCATGCCCAGGTTGTGAAAGGTGGACACGGTCAGGCCGCGCGCCTCACTGCCCTTGAGCAGGGTGCCGACGCGCTCTTTCATCTCACGCGCGGCCTTGTTGGTGAAGGTCATGGCGACGATGTGCTGGGCGCGGATGCCGCAGTTCTGCACCAGGTGGGCGATCTTGCGCGTGATCACGCTGGTCTTGCCGGAACCGGCACCGGCGAGCACCAGAAGCGGGCCGCCGACGTAGTTCACGGCCTCTTGTTGCCGGGGGTTCAGTCGGGACATGGGATCGTTCGCAGAAAAAGGGCCGCGCATTTTAACAGGCCTGGCGACTTCTGCCGCGACCGTCCGGAACTGTGGCCTAGCGCACGAAATTGCATAGCCATGCACTTGGTTAATCACTTTATTCCAGTACTCTGGTCCCACTTGTCGGTTTACTGGCTATACCTCAGGATCTGCACTACCTTTCGCACGGATGTGATTGATTAGACGCCGATTACGGCGCGTTAAGGCGACGCGATTCGCCATCATTCTTGTGGTCATTGGGGGAGGTTGCTTGTCCACGCTCGTCGAACCCTTGCGGTTGGTCCTGTTGGCGGAAACGCCGGACTGGGCCGAATTGTTGCGCGAGCAGTTGAGCGCCCTGGGCAGCCCATCCCCGCTGATTACCGCGCCGTCATGGGAAGCGGCCAGCAACCTGTTCGATGATCACGCCAGCGGTCTGCTGCTGAGTACCCCGGATCGTCTTCCCGAACCCCATCAGTGCCCCTTGCCCATCGTCCTGCTGCTCGACGAGGAGCCAGTCGAAGAACCTGCCGGTGTCAGCGACTGGCTGGTGCGCGGCAGCCTCAACCTCGACGTGCTGCGCCGTTGCCTGCGCTACGTGCGCGAACAGGGCAACCTCAAGCACACCCTGCAGCGCCTGGCCGAACAGGACCCCCTGACCGGCATCGCCAATCGCCAGGGTTTCCAGACTCTGCTCGCGGCGCGCCTGGCCGAGTGTGGCGGCCGTGGCCTGGTGCTGGGTCACCTCGATCTGGACAACTTCCGTCACGCCAACGATGCCCTCGGCTACCAGGCCGGCGACCGCCTGATCCTGCAGGTGGTGGCGCGGCTCAAGGGGCTGCTGCAGCCCTGCGATCAGATCGCGCGTCTGGGCAGCGACGAATTCGCACTGTTGCTCGATGCACGCCGCGATCCGCAGCGCGTGGAGCACCTCGCCGAGCGCGTCACCGAAGTATTGGGTGAGCCTTACTGGGTGGACGGTGAGAGCCTGCTGATCGGTTGCAGCCTTGGCCTGGCCCATGCCCGCGCGGGCGAGGGCGCCGATCCGCTGCTGTGGCACGCGCATATCGCCATGCAACAGGCCAAGAATCAGCAAGGCTGCGTGTTTCATGTCTATGACGAACGCCTGAACCGCAGCGCACGCAGCCAGGCCGATCTGGAAGGCGAGCTGCGCCGCGCTCTACGCCGTGACGAACTGGAGCTGCATTATCAGCCCCGCCTGTGCCTGAAGAGCGGGCGCATCGTCGGCCTGGAGGCGCTGGTGCGCTGGCAGCACAGCGAGCGTGGGCTGCTTTCGCCCAATGAATTCGTACCGCTGGCCGAAGAAACCGGGTTGATCGTACCGCTCGGTTACTGGGTCATCTCCCGTGCCCTGCGCGATATGCAGTGGCTGCGTGGGCGCGGCCTGCCGGCACTGCATATGGCGGTCAACCTGTCGTTCCGCCAGTTTCAGGACAGCCAATTGCTGCCGACCCTCAGCCGCCTGATCGAAGAACGCGGGGTCGATGCGCAGTGGCTGGAGTTCGAGTTGACCGAAACCGCGGTGATGCGCCGCAGCGATCAGGTGCAGCAGACCATGCTGGCGCTTGGGCGGCTCGGCGTGCGTTTCTCGCTGGACGACTTCGGCACCGGCTTCTCGTCTTTCGTTCATCTCAACAACCTGCCGATCACCCTGCTGAAGATCGACAAGAGCTTTGTCGGTGGCATGGGCGAGCGTGCCGAGAATCGCCAATTGGTGCGGGCGATGATCAATCTGGCGCACAACCTCAATCTCGAGGTGGTGGCCGAAGGGGTGGAGAACATCGAGCAGCTCGACATGCTGCGCCAGTTTGGTTGCGATCAGGTACAGGGCTACCTGATCAGCAAGGCCATACCTCTGGCGGAGCTGGCACGCTTTCTGGTGTTCGGCCTGCGCCAGCCGCTGCTCGGCGGCGGCTGATCCTGGCCCGGACGCAAGCCAGGGAATATGCCGCACACGACCCCGGCTTGCATGCGGGCTACGACAGGCAGGTCTCGCCTTCTACCGCAAGTGGCCGCTGCAGGCGCGCAGTTTTCCACTGGAAGCCCAACACCAGACCGCTCGCCGTTACCGCCAGGCCGGCAGCCAGGCCCCACCAGACGCCCTGTGCGCCCCAGCCAAGGGCGAAGGCGAACAGCCAGACCAGCGGTGCGCCCACGCACCAGTAGCCAGTCAGACCGATCAGCAGGGTGGTGCGGCCGTCGTTCAGCCCGCGGATCGCGCCCATGGCGATGCTCTGCAAACCATCGAACAGCTCGAACCAGGCGGCGATCGCCAGCAGGCTGACCGCGAGGGTGACGATATTGGCGAACGCCGGGTCGTGGCGGTCGAGGAACAGACCGATGATCCACTCCGGCAGCAGCCAGAACAGCAGGGCAAACAGCAGCATCAACGCCGCTCCCAGGGCCATGCCCAGATGGCCGCTGAGGCGCGACAGGTGCAGATGCCCGGCACCGTAATGCAGGCCGACGCGGAAGGTCACCGCATAGGACAGCCCTTGCGGCACGATGAACGCCAGCGCCACTGTCTGCATGGCGATCTGATGTGCCGCCAGTTGCACACTGCCAAGCGCGCCCATGCACAGGGTGGCGAAGGTGAACAGCCCCTGCTCGGCGGCGTAGGTACCGCCAATGGGCAGGCCCAGCCGCAGCAGGGCGCGCATTTCTGCCCCTTGTGGGCGGCCCACACCGCCCCGCAGTTTGTAGCGGTGATAGGTCGGCGAGAGCAGGATGTACAGTGCCAATGCCAGTGCCATGGCGCTGCTGACCAGGGCAGTGGTCATGCCGATGCCGCTCAGGCCCAGGCTGGGCAGGCCGAACCAGCCCTTGATCAGCGCATAGTTGATGACGAAGTTGGCGATGGTGCCGGCGATGCTGATGGCCATCACCGGGCCGGGATGACCGATGGCACTGGTGAAGCCGCGCAGCGCCATGAAGCACAGGTAGCCAGGCAGGGCCAGCGACAGTGGGCGCAGGAACTCCATGGCCTGGCTGGCCGCGCCTGGGTCCTGACCCAGATGCGGCAGCAGCGGGCCTAGACTGTTGAGGCACAGCGCACTGGCTACGCCCAGCAGCATGGCCAGCCACAGGCCGTTCTGGATCAGACGTGTGATACCCCGCGGATCGCCCGCGCCATGGCGGATGGCGATCAGGCTGCCCACCGCGGCGATCACCCCGGTGCAGAAGATCGAGAAGATGAAATAGCAGGTGGCACCCAGTGCGCCGCCGGCCAACTGCTGCGGGCCGAGCATGGCCATCATCAGCGTGTCGGTGAAAATCATCAGCGCGTGGGCCAGCTGTGCGGAGATCAGCGGGCCGGCCAGGCGCAGCAGCGCACCCAGCTCGTGGGCAAGGGAATTCTTCATGATGAGTAAAACTTCGGCAGGGGGAGCATCTCCTGTCTGTCAGGAGATGAGCAATGACCGCTATTCTGTGGTTCTTGTCGATTGCTCACAAAAGGAAAATAGCCATGCCAGGCATGATTAAAACTCATGGTTCGATGCGGTGAGTCGTCGTTTGCCACCGCTTTATGCCCTGCGCGCCTTCGAGGCCGCAGCCCGGCATGCCTCCTTCACGCGCGCCGCCGAAGAGCTTGCCATCACACAGAGCGCGGTGAGTCGGCATATCCGCACGCTGGAGGAGTACTTCGCCTGCCGTCTGTTCGAGCGCCGCGGTCGCAGCCTGCACCTGACCGATCCGGCCCGCGCCCTGCTACCGGGGCTGAGTGAGGGTTTCGATGCACTGGAGCGTGCCAGCACTGTCTTGCTCGCCGATGATGAGGTGCTGCGCCTGAAGGCACCTTCGACCCTGACCATGCGTTGGCTGTTGGCGCGCCTGTCGCACTTTCGTCTGGCCAACCCGGATAGCGAAGTGCAGCTCACCAGTGCCTGGATGGACGTGGACAAGGTCGACTTCCGCCATGAACCCTTCGACTGCGCGGTGCTGCTGTCTGATGGTCAGTTTCCAGATGAGTGGGAGAGCGTGCTGCTGTTCGAGGAATGGCTGATTCCGGTGTGCGCTGCCGGCGATTCTAAGGCCGGCCCCTGGTCGCTGGCGCGGCTGCGCGCGGCGGAGCAACTGCACCCGACGCCGGATCGTCGCGACTGGCGGCGTTGGTTGCAGGCTACAGGCCTGATCGAACAGGTGCCGCTGAAGACCGGGCAGCTGTTCGACATGCTCGAATTGGGCATCGTTGCGGCGGCACGCGGCTATGGCGTGTCCATTGGTGATCTGCTGATGGTGGCCGAGGACGTGAATGCCGGCCGGCTAGGCGTGCCCTGGCCGACGGCGGTATTCAGTGGCGACAGCTACTATATGGTGTGGCCGCGTGGACATCGTGCGCAGACACGACTGCAGCGTTTGCGTGACTACTTGCTGGCGGAGGTCGCCGCGCTGGCACTACCCGGGGTCGAGCGTTTGCGCTGAACGATCATGGCCAGCGCTCAGGGCTCTGACGGCCATCCAAGACCGGGCAGGTCGACTGTACTGTGGCCAGGCTGCTCTCTCTAGTTATGAGTGCCATCATCTATTGAGCGATCGATGAAACCTATCAATCATCACTCCGTCACGCTGTTTTGATAATAAATGACGACCGTGTGGCGCTTTGATATTGACCGAGCTGAGTGCTCAAGTATCCTCGCGCCCTTTCGCCGAGTCATATGACGACTAGGTGGTATCGAAATTGCCTGAGTTATCTGCCCATATGCCCATGGGCGCACACCTGGAGTCCTCATGAATCCTCCTCGCTCTCGTATAGCCCTGCAACTGGCTGCCATGCTGGCTTTGGTGCTGGTGCTGCTGATCAGCGTCAGCACCCTGTTTGCCCTGCGCTCACTCAACGAGGCCAATCTGGTCACTCGCGAAAAGCACCTGGGCAGCGAGGCGGGGTTGCTGGCCGACCAGCTCGAAACCTTCCACGGCAGCCTGCGTGAGAGCACGCAGCGTCTGGCTGGATTGTTCGAACAGCGCTTCAGTACAGGGCTGCAGGTGCGCAGTGACGAGCGTGTGAGTGTCGGCAGCCTGCAGACACCTGCGCTTTACCTGGGGGCTACGCGCTTGAACAACGAGTTCACCGAGGTCGATGACTTCACGCGCATGACTGCGGGTGTGGCCACGGTATTCGTGCGTGACGGTAGCGAATTCATCCGCATCACCACCTCGCTGACCAAGCAGGACGGCACTCGTGCTCTGGGAACGGCGCTTGATCACCAGCACCCGGCCTATCAGCGCCTGCTGGCCGGGCAGAATTACGTGGGCCGGGCTTTGCTCTTCGACCGCAACTACATGACCCAGTACACCCCCGTGCGTGATGGCAGTGGGCAGGTCATTGCCGTGCTGTTCGTCGGCTTCGACTACACCGATGCGCAGAAGCTGCAATTCAAAAAACTGAGCGAATTTCGGATTGGCGAAACGGGCTCACTTGCCCTGCTCGACGAGCAGGGTAAGTGGCTGGTCAAGCCCGCTGGCACTGGCGCTCTGGATACACTACCGGCAGCCCTCGGCGAGCTGATCGCTCACTCGGGGGACGGCGGTTTCTGGAACGACGGCCAGAATGAGTTCTACAGTGTCGCCATGCCCTTTGCCGGCGGACCCTGGATGGTGCTGGCGAGCATGCCGCGCGAGGAAATTCAGGCCGTCACCTGGCGTGTCGGTACCCAGCTGGCGATTGGCAGTGCACTGACCCTGCTGCTGGCGGTGATCGCCGTGGTCTGGCTGTTGCGACGCAAACTGCGCCCGCTGGGCGATCTGGTACAGCAGGCGCAGGCGCTCGGTGCCGGTGATCTTGGTGCGCGCATGGCGCAGTCCAGCGACGATGAGATCGGTGAGCTGGCGCGCAGCTTCAACCGCATGGGCGAGGCGCTGGCGAGCATGGTGGCGGGTATTCGCAGCGCCGCTCAGGATGTCAGCGCGCGTTCGCAGGGGATGTCCACGCTGTCGCGTGACGCCTATCAGGGCATCGATCAGCAATCCGGCGAGATCAGCAGTATGGCCGGCGCGGTGGAGGAGTTCAGTGCCACCTCGCAGAACATCGCCGACAACATGCGTAGCACCGAACGCCTGGCCAGCGACAATGCCCAGCAAACCCGCATCGGACGTACCTCGATGGATCAGGCTTCCGAAGCGCTGGTGCAGATTGCCGAAGCACTTGAGCAAACCTCCACGGCGATCAACGGCCTTGGCCAGCGCTCCCAGGAGATCGGCGGTATCGTCAGCGTCATCACGGCGATCGCCGACCAGACCAACCTGCTGGCGCTCAACGCTGCCATCGAAGCAGCGCGGGCCGGCGAGCAGGGCCGCGGTTTTGCCGTGGTCGCCGACGAAGTGCGCAACCTGGCTGGACGCACCCGTGAGGCGACCAACGAGATTTCCACCATGATCGGCAGCATCCAGAGCGAGACCAGCAGCGCCATCGCCACCATGGAGCACGGCCGACAATTGATGCAGGATGGCCTGGAACGTAATGCCAAGGTGGCTGCGGCGCTGGCGCAGATCAGTGAGCAGAGCGCCGAGGCGGGCGAGCAATTTGCCGCCATCACCACCGCTACCAGCGAGCAGAGCAGCACTGCGACCGTGCTCAGCGCCAACCTGCAGAGTATCGCCCAGGCTAATGGCGAGCAGCGTGAAGTGGTGGCCAACCTGGCCGATACCGCGCGCGAGCTGGATCGCCTGGCCGCTCAGCTGCGTCAGGAGGTCGAGCGCTTCCGCTGATTCATCCCGCGGCGGGGCGATACTGCAGCGCTTCGGCCAGATGTTCCCGGCTGATCTGCTGCTGCTCCGCCAGGTCTGCCAGCGTGCGCGCCACCTTGAGCACTCGGTGCGCGGCGCGTAGCGACAGGCCGAGACGTTCGCAGGCACTTTCCAGCCACTGACGATCCGCGCCGCTCAGGGCGCAGTGCTGACGCAGGCCGGGCAAGTCGAGAAAGGCATTGGCCGTCCCTTGACGTTGCAATTGTCGCTCACGAGCCCGCGCCACTTTGGTTGCCGCCTGCGCAGAGCTTTCGCCATCTTGCGGTGGGGCGTTCAATATCGTCGTTTCGCGGGCGACCGTCAGGTGCAGGTCGATGCGATCAAGCAGTGGCCCGGACAGCTTGGCGCGGTAACGCTGGATCTGCTCCGGTGTGCAACGACAGCGGTTGCTCGGGTCGCCCAGATAGCCGCAAGGGCAGGGGTTCATGGCGGCAACGAGCTGAAAACGCGCGGGGAAACGTACCTTGTCGCGTGCCCGGGCAATGACGATGTGGCCGCTTTCCAGCGGTTCTCGCAGCACCTCCAGCACTTTCCTATCGAATTCCGGCAGCTCATCGAGGAACAGGATGCCCATATGGGCCAAGGTTATTTCGCCGGGTTGCGGGCGACTGCCACCCCCCACCAATGCCGGCCCGGAGGCGCTGTGGTGCGGCGTGCGAAAGGGGCGCTGCGGCCAGTGCTGCAGCGGCAGATGGCTGGCTACCGAATGGATGGCGGCGACCTGCAGGGCCTCGCTCTCGTCCAGCGGCGGCAGCAAGCCGGGCAGGCGGCTGGCGAGCAGCGTCTTGCCGGTACCGGGTGGGCCGCTGAGCAGCAAGTTATGCGATCCAGCGGCGGCCACCAGCAACGCACGTTTGGCGGCCAACTGGCCCTGCACTTCAGCCAGATCCGGATAGGGCAGGCTCTGCCTGAGCAGACCTTGGGCGGCGTAGGGTTCGAGAGGAGCACTGCCGTTGAGGTGCGCGGCGATCTGCAGCAGGTGCTCGACGGCGATTACCTTCAGCCCTGAGGCCAGGCTGGCCTCTTCGGCATTGGCCTGTGGCACCAATAGGGTGCGCCCGGCTGCGCGCGCGGCCAGTGCTGCCGGCAATACGCCCTGCACGGGACGCACCGCGCCGGAGAGCGCCAGTTCGCCCAGGCATTCGCATTCGTCCAGGGATTGAGCCGGCACCTGGCCGCTGGCCGCGAGAATCCCCAGGGCGATGGCGAGATCGAAACGGCCGCCGTCTTTCGGTAAATCGGCGGGCGCAAGGTTCAAGGTGATGCGTTTGCTGGGGAATTCGAAGGCGGCATTGAGGATGGCGCTGCGCACGCGATCCTTGCTCTCCTTGACTGCTGTCTCCGGCAGGCCCACCAGCGTCAGGGAGGGTAGGCCGTTGGCCAGGTGCGCTTCGACGGTGACGGCCGGTGCTTCGACGCCGACCTGGGCGCGGCTGTGGACGATGGCCAGGGACATGATCGCTCCTTGATCAGGTGGGGTGCAGTGCCTATCAGGCTGTTGAAAAACTACCTGCGTTGGCAATACTGCGTTAAAAACGGCATCAAAATGCTCATTTACAGCGCGTAAACCCGAGTGCGGGTCCAGTGCTTTTTTCGGCCGTTTTTGCGGGGCCGCCATCGGTATTGTCTTGCCTGCCTCGCCTACGTTTTTCAACGGTCTGCTGTAGGAGCGGCTTCAGCCGCGAAGCCTGTTCGCGGCTGAAGCCGCTCCTACACCATAACCTTAGTCTGCGGCGGTGAGCTTGGCTTCCAGCTCGGCGACCTTGGCTTCCAGTGCCTCGAGGCGGGCGCGGGTGCGGGCCAGGACCACCATCTGGCTGTCGAATTCGTCACGGCTGACCAGATCGAGCTTGCTGAAACCGCTCTGTAGCAGGGCTTTGAACTGCGCTTCCAGTTCGGCGCGAGGCAGCGGGCTGTCGCCGCTGAAAAGACGCGAGGCGTGGCTACTGAGAGTGTCGAGCAAGGCTTTCGGCGGCAGCATGATCAGGTTCCGTAAACAGACGGTCGGCAGTGTAGCACGCAGCCAGCGGCGGGGCGGTCTAGCACTGGTTGCACGATTTTTGAGCATTACTCAATGTGTAGATGCACCAAGTTTGTGCGTTGCATTCGACGTGAATGACCGGTCACCGTGGCTGGAAGCTGTTAAAGGCCTGATAGATAGCGCTTTTGCGTGAGCTGGCAAGCTTTCTGCTTAGACCCCAGCGACGCATGCACCGATGCAGTTCTGGTGCTGCAGGCGAAGCGGGGGAGTGCTTCGTCGGGAGCGGTTGGTGGGTATCGACCACGCCAGGCTGGAGCGGTCGGTGCATTACAAAAGCCAGACACTGCGCTTAGACTTGAGCCGGGTTCGCAATTCCTGGGGCAAGTCCACCTTACACGGGAGAAAGTTTCATGAAGCTAGTCACTGCCATCATCAAGCCGTTCAAGCTGGACGACGTGCGCGAGTCGCTGTCGGAGATCGGCGTGCAGGGCATTACCGTTACCGAGGTCAAGGGCTTCGGCCGCCAGAAAGGCCATACCGAGCTGTATCGCGGTGCCGAGTATGTGGTCGACTTCCTGCCCAAGGTGAAGATCGACGTGGCCATCGCTGACGATCAGCTCGATCGCGTGATCGAGGCCATCACCAAGGCTGCCAACACCGGCAAGATCGGTGACGGCAAGATTTTCGTAGTCAACCTGGAACAGGCGATTCGTATCCGTACCGGCGAAACCGATACCGACGCGATCTAACAAGCCTCCGAACCCCACGCCCCAGGAGTAAACCCATGACTCTGCGAACTTTCGCAGGGCTAGGAGCCCTTTTGTCCTCGAATTCTGGCTTTACGCTGTTTTCGAGGGCCAAAGCCGGAGCTGGCGATGTCTTCGCCGCTCTGCTGTGCCAAGACCCTCTTTGGTCCTGCGCTCGGCCTAGTGATGGGAATGCCTGGTCGCCTCACGGCGCAGGGGTTCCGGTGATCCAGAACGAGCGTGGCAACGACCTGTAAGCATGCGGACGCGTCCTGAGCCAACCTGGACGTTTCAACCGAACAGCGCACTACAAAAGCGCGGCAAGAGGTGAAAAATGGATAACACAGCATTGACTGCATTGCAGTACGGCTTCGATACCTTCTACTTTCTGATCTGTGGTGCCCTGGTGATGTGGATGGCAGCGGGTTTTGCCATGCTCGAATCCGGCCTGGTGCGTGCCAAGAACACCACCGAGATCCTGACCAAGAACGTGGCGCTCTATGCCGTGGCCAGCGTCATGTACCTGGTGATCGGCTACCACATCATGTACTCCAGCCCGGAAGGCGGCATCCTGCCGAGCCTGGGCTTCCTGATCGGTGACGAAAACAGCGTCGACTCGGTACTTGCCGGTGGCGACGATGCACCTTACTACTCGGCCCGTTCGGACTTCTTCTTCCAGGTGGTGTTCGCCGCGACCTGCATGTCGATCGTGTCCGGTGCCGTTGCCGAGCGCATGAAGCTGTGGGCCTTCCTGGCTTTCGCCGTGGTCATGACCGGCTTCATCTACCCGGTTCAGGGTTTCTGGAAATGGGGCTCGGGCTTCCTCAACGAAGCAGGCTTCCTCGACTTCGCAGGCTCCGGTGTGGTTCACATGGCGGGTGCTACCGCCGCTCTGGCTGGTGTCCTGCTGCTGGGCGCGCGCAAGGGTAAGTACGGCGCCAACGGCCAGGTCAACGCCATCCCGGGTGCCAACCTGCCGCTGGCGACGCTCGGCACCTTCATCCTGTGGATGGGCTGGTTCGGCTTCAACGGCGGCTCGCAGCTGAAGATGAGCACCATCGAAGACGCCAACGCCGTTGCCCAGGTGTTCGTCAACACCAACATGGCAGCCGCCGGCGGCCTGATTGCCGCGCTGATCGTTGCCCGCATCCTGTTCGGCAAGGCTGACCTGACCATGGCGCTCAACGGTGCCCTGGCTGGCCTGGTGGCCATCACCGCTGAACCGTTGACCCCGAGCGGCCTGCAGGCGACTCTGATTGGCGGCGTGGGTGGTGTGCTGGTGGTGTTCGCCATCCTCGGTCTGGACAAGGTCAAGATCGACGATCCGGTTGGTGCCATCTCCGTACACGGTGTGGTCGGCATCTGGGGTCTGCTGGCTGTTTGCCTGACCAACAGCGATGCTTCGCTGGGTGCTCAGTTGCTGGGTATCGGCAGCATCTTCGCCTGGGTATTCATCGCCAGCCTGATCGTCTGGAGCATCATCAAGGCGGTGATCGGTCTGCGCGTCAGCGAAGAAGAAGAATACGAAGGTGTGGATATCGCCGAGTGCGGTATGGAGGCCTACCCGGAATTCACCAACAAGTGATCCTCCGGTAAATCGCAAAGGGCGCCTTCGGGCGCCCTTTGTTTTTTCTGGCAGCACGCTAGAATGCGCGCGCTGGAGCCATCGAGAGTGAGAGCGGCATGTGGCAGCAACGCATCATCAGTCTGCGCCCGCGTGAGCGCGGTTTTCATCTGGTGACCGAAGAAGTGCTGGCAGCATTGCCGGAACTGGCGCAGGTACGTGTTGGTCTGTTGCATCTGTGGCTGCAGCACACCTCGGCATCGCTGACGGTCAACGAGAACGCCGACCCCGCGGTACGCCGCGATTTCGAGCGCTTCTTCAACCGTCTGGTACCGCAGGGGGAGGCGGGCTACGAGCACGATTACGAAGGGCCGGATGATTTGCCGGCGCACTTCAAGGGCAGCCTGCTGGGCTTTCAGCTACAGCTGCCGATACAGCAGGGACGGCTGGCGCTTGGTACCTGGCAGGGGATCTACCTTGGTGAGCATCGCGATCATGGCGGTGCTCGGCGAGTGGTGGCGACCTTGCATGGTGAGGCTATTTGAATTTTTTCCGGTCGAGCGGTGTACATCGCGCGACTGGGCTATAACTAACCTGCTTTTCGCAAGTCATGAGGTTGAACATGAGCGACGAAGACCTGGAACAAGACGATCTGGACGGGGCTGACGAGGACGATGGTGAGGAGCTGGCTGCTGCCGATGACGGCGACAGCGGCGACGATGAAGGCGATGGTGCGGTCGTAGCCAGCGGCAAGAAGAGCAAGGCCAAAGCCGTTGAAGTCGATGAGCTGCCCAGCATCGAAGCCAAGCAGAAGGAGCGCGATGCCCTGGCGCGTGCCATGGAAGAGTTTCTCTCCCGTGGTGGCAAGGTGCAGGAGGTGGAGCCCAATGTGGTCGCCGACCCACCCAAGAAGCCCGACAGCAAATACGGCAGCCGCCCCATCTGAGGACGGCTAGCTACAAGGAACCCGCCCCTGTGGCGGGTTTTTTGTGTCCGCCATCCCTGGCGGCAATCCGGGGCGGCGCAGATCAAGGGGGGCGCAGTATGCCCACGCCGGCATTTCGTAGGAGCCCGCTTGCGGGCGATCCACTTGCGGTCGTCCTGATCGCCCGCAAGCGGGCTCCTACAAGGGGGGCGGCATTAACGCGTCCAGCTGCCCAGCAGTGCCGGTAGCTCGGCCAGGCTGGCGATCTGCGCGTCCGGGGTCGTTTCACCCTCCCAGGCCCGCCCTTGCGGGTTGAACCAGATCGCACGCATCCCGGCTGCCTGGGCGCCGGCAATGTCGTCACTGGGGTGATCGCCGATGTGCACGGCGCGCTCGGCCGCCACGCCGCCTGCGCGGCTGAGCGCTTCACGGAAAGGTTTCGGGTCGGGTTTGCCGATGCCCAGTTCTTCGGCGCACAGGGCGAACTGGAAGTAATCCGACAGACCCAGGCGCCGCACGTCGGCATTGCCGTTGGTGATCACACCGAGCATGAAGCGCTCGGCCAAGGCCTCCAGCGTCGGATGTACCTCGGTGAACAGTTCGACCTGGTGGCGGGCGCTGAGAAAGACCTGGAATCCTGCTTCGGCCAGCGTCTGCGCTTCGTTGTGCGGGTAGCCGGCGTCTTCCAGGGCGTGAAACAGAATGCGCCGGCGCAGCTCGCTGAGGCGATGCTTGAGCATCGGCTCGGCGTCGAGCAGACGGCTGCGGACCGCCCACAGATGCTCGACCGGCACTGCCCCCAGGCGCGGCGCATGCAGGGCCAGCCAATTGCGCAGGGCGGCTTCGGCATCCTGCATCACCGGAGTGACGTCCCACAGGGTGTCGTCGAGGTCGAAGGTGATCAGTTCAATGCTCATTCGGAACCGCCTTTGCGCTTGGCACGTGGATGGGCCTGGTCGTAGACACTGGCCAGGTGCTGGAAGTCCAGGTGGGTGTAGATCTGCGTGGTGGCGATATCGGCATGACCGAGCAGCTCCTGTACCGCGCGCAGATCCTGTGAGGATTCCAGCATATGACTGGCGAAGCTGTGGCGCAGCATGTGTGGATGCAGGTGCTGGCCCAGTTCGCGCACGCCGGCCTGGCGCACGCGCAGTTGCACAGCGCGCGGCCCCAGGCGACGGCCCTGCTGGCTGATGAATACGGCGCCGTCGCCAGGGTTGGCCAGCTTGCGCATTGGCAGCCAGTGTTCCAGTGCCTGTCGCGCCATGCTGCCGACCGGCAGTTCGCGCACCTTGTTGCCCTTGCCGCGCACGCGTACCAGACCGGCGGGTAGGTCCAGGCCGTCGAGATCGAGTCCGACCAGTTCGGACAGACGCAGGCCCGAGGAATAGAACAGTTCGAGCATGGCCTGATCGCGGCGGGCGATGAAGTCGTCCTCCACCGCGCCGTCGAGCAGTTGCGCGCTGCGGTCGGCGTCCAGGGTGCGGGGAAGGCGGCGCTCGCGTTTTGGCGGGCTCAGGCCGGTCGCCGGATCGTGACGGCACAGGCCTTCACGCAACAGATATTGATAGAGGCCGCGGGTGGCCGAGAGCAGGCGCGCCAGGCTGCGGCTTGCCAGGCCCTGCTGATGCAGGCGGGCGACCAGGCGGCGCAAGTTGCGTGTGTCCAGCCCGGCCCAGTCGCTCAGGCCTTCGGCTTCGCAGAATGTCCGCACCTTGTTGAGGTCGCGCCGATAGCCGTCGAGGGTATGCGCCGACACCTGGCGCTCGCGGCGCAGGTGTTCGATGTATGCGTCGAGGTGGGCTTCAAGTGTCACGTGCCGGGTTCCGAGCGGGCCAATGGTGGATGAGCTTCGCGTCATCCACCCTACACGACCTAGCGTACCGAACGCAGCGGTGTGGAGAAACCTGGCACGACACGTGCCAGTACTTCGGCGATATAGCCGAGGAACAAGGTGCCGAGCGAACTCTTGTAGTGCTGCGGGTCGGCGCTGCCGATGGCGAGAATGCCATGCAGGCCCTGATGGTTGAGGCTGACCACGGCGGCGGAGCCGACTTGCGCCGCGTCTTCCTTGCCGAAGAGAAACTCCAGCTCGTGCGGGCGCAATACGCCGCAGATGGTCTTGCCACCGCTGAGCAGGCCGCCGACCTGTTGATGCGCCTCGGCCGAGCTGACCGAGCGACCGACCGGCAGCTTGTTGTCGCTGAACAGGATCAGGCCAACGAAGGGCACCTGGAATTCATGGCGCAGGCTGTCTTCGACCACACCGACCACTTCCTCGAGGCAGCCGGCATCGAGCAGATCCAGCACCAGGCGACGGGTCTTGTCGAACAGGCGGTCGTTGTCGCGCGCCACGTCCATCAACTGGCCAAGGCGGTGGCGCATCTCGATGTTACGCTCGCGCAGCAGCTTGACCTGGCGTTCTACCAGCGACACGGCGTTGCCGGGCTGGTGCGGAATACGCAACTCGGGGATCAGTTCTTCATGGTCGATGAAGAACTCCGGGTGCAGGCGCAGATAGGCCGCGACCGTTTCCGAATCGAGCGGTTTGGGCGAATCCTGCTGGTCGGTCATAGGCGAACCTGTCCTTCGTATACGCGGGCAGCGGGCCCGGTCATCATAACCGGCTGACCCTCGCCTGCCCATTCGATGGACAGTTTGCCGCCTGGCAGTTCCAGTTGCACGGGCGAATCCATCCAGCCCTGGCGAATGGCCGCAACGGCCGCGGCGCAGGCGCCGGTGCCGCAGGCCAGGGTTTCGCCGGCACCACGCTCCCACACGCGCAGGCGCGCACGCTGACGATCCTGTATCTGCAGGAAGCCGACGTTGACCCGCTGCGGGAAGCGCGGATGGTGTTCCAGCTTCGGCCCGAGCGTATGCACCGGTGCGTCATCGATGCTATCGACGCGCAGCACCGCATGCGGGTTGCCCATCGACAGCGCGGCCAGCTCTACGCTCTGACCCTCGACGTCGACGTGATAGGTCAGCGCGGCCTGGTCGGCCTGGAACGGCACCTGTTCCGGCTGCAGGCGCGGTGCGCCCATGTTGACGCAGACCTGGCCATCGTTCTGCACGCGCAGCTCGATGATGCCGCTCTTGGTCTCGACGCGAATGACCTTCTTGGTGGTCAGGCGCTTGTCCAGCACGAAGCGGGCGAAGCAGCGCGCGCCGTTGCCGCACTGCTCAACTTCCGAGCCGTCGGAGTTGAAGATGCGGTAACGGAAGTCAACATCCGGGTGACTCGGCGGCTCGACGATCAGCAGTTGGTCGAAACCGACACCGATGTGGCGGTCGCCCCATTGTTTGGCATGCTTGGGTTGCACGTGGGCGTGCTGACTGATCAGGTCGAGGACCATGAAGTCATTGCCCAGGCCGTGCATCTTGGTAAAGCGCAATAGCATGACGTCGCCCTCAGGCCGGCAGCAGGCTTTCGCCGGCATAGAGCTCTTGGACTGTCTCGCGACGACGCACTTCGTAAGCCTGTTCGCCATCCACCAGCACCTCGGCGGCGCGGCCGCGGGTGTTGTAGTTGGAGCTCATGACGAAGCCATAGGCGCCTGCCGAGCGCACGGCCAGAAGGTCACCCTCGGCCAGCACCAACTGACGATCCTTGGCCAGGAAGTCGCCGGTCTCGCAGATCGGTCCGACCAGGTCGTAGTTACGCGACTCGCCTTCACGCGGCTGCACCGGTGACACGTCCATCCACGCCTGATAAAGGGCGGGGCGGATCAGGTCGTTCATCGCCGCATCGACGATGGCGAAGTCCTTGTGCTCGGTGTGCTTGAGGTATTCCACCTGAGTCAGCAGCACGCCGGCGTTGGCGACGATGAAGCGACCCGGTTCGAACACCAGGCCCAGGTCGCGACCTTGCAGGCGTTTGCGCACGGCGGTGATGTAGTCGCCGGCCAGCGGTGGCTGCTCGTCGCGGTACTGCACGCCAAGGCCACCACCGAGATCCAGATGCTTGATGGTGATACCGCGCACGGCCAGTTTGTCGACCAGCAGCAACAGGCGATCCAGGGCATCGAGGAAGGGTTCGAGGGTGGTCAACTGCGAACCGATGTGGCAGTCGACGCCGATCACTTCCAGGTTCGGCAGCTCGGCAGCGCGGGCGTAGACCGCCTCGGCCTGCTCGATGTCGATGCCGAACTTGTTTTCCTTGAGGCCGGTGGAAATGTACGGGTGGGTGCCGGCGTCCACGTCCGGGTTGACCCGCAGCGAGACGGGCGCTTTGACGCCCAGTTCGGCAGCGACCTTCTGCAGGCGCTCCAGCTCGACGCTGGACTCGACGTTGAAGCAGTGCACGCCGACTTCCAGCGCGCGGCGCATGTCGTCGCGGCTCTTGCCAACGCCGGAGAAGACGATGCGGCTAGGCTCGCCACCGGCGGCCAGGACGCGCTCCAGCTCACCGCTGGAGACGATGTCGAAGCCGGCACCGAGGCGTGCCAGCACGTTCAGCACGCCGATGTTGGAGTTGGCCTTGACCGCGAAGCAGACCAGGTGCGGCATGCCGGCCAGGGCATCGGCATAGGCGCGATACTGCCCTTCGATATGGGCGCGGGAATAGACATAAGTGGGCGTGCCGAAGCGCTGGGCCAGCGCAGACAAGGCAACGCCTTCCGCGAACAGCTCACCGTCGCGGTAGTTGAAGGCTTCCATGGGGCAGCTCCTGTCAGAGTTCGAAACGGTCTCGGCTGTTGCCGGCGTTGTCGTCGCCCGGCAGGTACAGCGGGCCTTTCTGACCGCAGCCAGCCAGCAGGCAAACGGCGGCGAGGAGCGCGAGGGTCAGTCGCTTCATGGGGCAGTCCTTGAAAATAAGCGTGAATTGCGCCGGAGTATACCGACCCCCTGCCACCTTGCCTATGCGCCCGGCGCCCGCCTGGCGGGGCGCTGGCTCGATTTGCGTCTGCATCTGGCGTGTGTGCCGAAGGCATTCGTGCCGGCTTGGGTTAGCATGCGGCGAGTAACGAGGAGCCTAGATGGACAATCCCGCGATTCTGGCCGGCTCGGTCTCGGTAGCCTACCTGCAAGGCCTTATCGAACACCTGCAGCGCCAGGGGGTGGCGGCCGACGCGCTGCTCGCCCATGCCCAGCTCAGCCCTGAAGCTCTGAGCCAGCGCGATCAGCGTATCGCGGCCAGTGCTTACCTGACGCTGCTGGGCGAAGGCGTGCGTCTGACCGGTGACCCGAATCTGGGCCTGCATCTGGGGGAATCGGTGCGGCCGGGTTATTACGGCGTGCTCGGTTACCTGATCATGAGCTGCGCGACCCTGGCCGACGCACTGCATCGCCAGGCGCGCTATGCCTCGCTGGTTGGCAACCTGGGGCTGGTCGTGCTCGACGACGAGCCCGCTCGGCCCGACAGCGAGCCGCTGGTCGCCCACAGCTGGCAGCCGTTGCTGGCGCAGCAGCAGCGCCAGCTGAGTGAAGAAACCCTGGCCGGCTGGGTCAGTTTCGGGCGCTGGATCAGCGGCCTGGATATCGCGCCGACCGAGGTGCGCTTCCAGCATCCGGCGCCGGCGGATACCTCGGAACATGCGCGCATCTTTCGCTGCCCGGTGCTGTTCGATCAACCCGACAATGCCCTGATCTTTCCCAAACGCCTGCTGGCGGCGCCGCTGAACCAGGCCGACGCCCAGGTGCGTGGCATGCTCGATGCCTACGCCGATCGCCTGCTGGCCGAGCTCAATCAGGGCAACAGCGTGCTCGATCGCGCGCGCCTGGAGCTGGCGCGCCAGTTGCCGGAGCAGGGGCCTGATCTGGAGGCCATCGCCGCTGCCCTGGCGCTGAGCCCAAGGACCTTGCAGCGGCGTCTGCGTGAGGGCGGGCTGTCGTTCAGCCAATTGGTCGACGAAACCCGCCAGCAGCTGGTGCTGCACTACCTGCGAGATCCCGCACTGGAGCTGGCGGAAATCGCCTTTCTGGTCGGTTTCAGCGAGCCGGGTTCGCTGGCGCGCGCATTTCGTCGCTGGACGGGAACGAGTCCGGGCGAGTACCGTCGCCACCTTTGCGCCTAGGCCGCTAGCCTGGTCTTGCGTTTTCGCCTAATTTTTCTGCAGTCGCTGCATCTAGTGAGGACACCCCGATGAGCCTGAGCGAAGCCCGCTTTCACGACCTGGTCGATGCCACCCAGCAGGCGGTGGAGGACATCTTCGACGACAGCGGTCTGGACGTCGATCTGGAAAACAGCGCCGGTGTGCTGACGGTGCGTTTCGACAATGGCAGCCAGCTGATCTTCAGCCGTCAGGAGCCGATTCGTCAGCTGTGGCTGGCCGCGCGCTCCGGTGGCTTCCACTTCGATTACGACGAGGCCGACGGCCGCTGGATCTGCGATACCAGCGACGAACAGCTGGGTGAAATGCTGGTACGCATCACGCTCGAGCAGTCGGGCGCCGAGCTGGAGTTCGATGAGCTCTGAGCCGAACGTTGCGCCGCTGGCTTCGCCGTGCCGGCGCCAGTGTTGCCTCGACGAGCACGAGCAGTGCCTCGGTTGCGGTCGCACCCTGCAGGAGATTCTCGACTGGGGCGCGGCCGATAACGCGCGGCGCCGCTTGATCTGCCAGGCCGCCGAGCAGCGGTTGCGCGAGCGCAAACGGGCGCACTGATCCGGCGGTCTTGTTTATTTGTCCGGCTGTGTTAGGGTCGACAGAACATTCAGCTGAACCCCGCCTTCGGGCGGGGTTTTGCTTTTTTACGGTTTACGCAAGGAGTCCGCCCGGCATCATGAACAGCTCACCGACCATCACCATTACTCGCCTCGATCTGCAGCGTCTGGAGCGCCTGCTCGACAGCCTGGACGAGTTCGGCCCTGGCGCCCAGGCGCTGCAGGCTGAGCTGGATCGTGCCGAAGTGGTGGGGCACGATGAGGTGCCGGCTGGTGTGGTGACCATGAATTCGCGCGTACACTGCCGCGAGGAGAGCAGCGGCAAGGACTATCACCTGACCCTGGTCTACCCGCAGGATGCCGGTGGCGAAGGCAAGGTCAGCATCCTCGCGCCAGTCGGCAGCGCCTTGCTCGGTCTGTCCGTCGGCCAGCACATCGACTGGCCGGCGCCGGGCGGCAAGCAGCTCAAATTGACCCTGCTGGAAGTCGAATACCAACCGGAAGCAGCAGGCGAATACGACCGCTGACGCCTTTCTCCAGGCTGGGCTAGAGTGAGGTTTCCGCTAATGGCAAGGAGGCCTCGCCATGCCGAGTCTGCCGCTGTATTTCCCGCCGTCCTACCAGTTGTCGCGCGCCTTGCTTTGCGCCGAGCTGCTGATGGCCGCCTACGACCAGTACGAGCAATGGCTGGCGCAGCAGTGCCCGCGCTCGCCCGAGCACTTTCATTGGCAACAGCCTGATCTGGAAGGCTGGCAGCTTTCCGCGCCGATCTGGAGCGTGCTCAGCGAGTGGTATGTGTTCAATGAGTCCGAGCCCTTCGGCTTCGCCGCGCGGGATCCGCAGGGTGATTGCTACCTGGTGTTTCGCGGCACCGAGTCGGTGCAGGACTGGCTCGATGACCTCGACCTGGATCAGCGCGACTACCCCTGGCAGGCTGGGGCGGGTCTGGTGCACGACGGCTTTCTGAAACTCTACACCTCGTTGCGTGACCAGGCTCTGCTGGCACTGGACGGCTTGCAGCCGCAGGCGCGGCTCTGGGCCTGTGGTCACAGCCTGGGCAGCACCCTGAGTACGTTGGTGGTGCCGGATCTGTTGCAGCGCTGGCCTGCATTGCCGCTGCAGCATTACAACTTTGCCAGCCCGCGTCTGGCGTCCCCGGCGTTCGCCAGCTATTACAACGGGCTGGTCGTGCCGACTTATCGGTTGGTCAATGACAGCGACCTGGTGCCCGAGTTGCCACCGGCGGACAGTGATCGCTGGTTCTATCAGCACCTGGGCTTGCCGCTGACCTTCACCGCCAGTTACGGAGGTGTCGCCGCCAACCACAGCATGGGCGGCTGCTACCTCTATGCACTGAGCAATCCGGATGCGCCGATGAAGGGCTAGACCTGCTGCAGCGCCGTATTGAGGGCATCTTCCAGCCCGCTCTTGGAGTGCAGGTAATGCACCGTTTGCGCCTGTTGCCCGGCCAGCACGGCGGACAGGTCGAGGTCGGTGATGTAGCAGGGGTAGCGCTCGCCGCCGGCACGCTGGGCAAGGATGTGCTGCGCCACGGCGCGATACAGCTCGCGGCCGTACTCCAGCTCGGAAAACTCGCGATGGTTGCAGTATAGGGTGACGTGGCGCTGGCGACCGTCGCCAGGCTCGACGATGGCCTGCACATCGTAGAACGGGTGGCTGACCTGCGCCTCGGGCGCCGGCCTGCGCTCGAGGCGCTGAGCCCGTAATGGCGCCGCCGGCAGCAGTTGGTAGTAGAGAATTTCCAGGGGCGGCTGGTTGTCGGCGCCATCGAGCGGCAGCATGGCATTGCGCCGATACAGCAGTGACTGCAGGAAGCGATGGATCGGCGTCAGCAGGCTCTGCTCATCGCGAAATGGCAGGCGCCGGCGCCAGAGTGCATTGCGTTCATCGAGCAGGGTCAGTTCCGCTTCGCCGCTGGTTTCGTGCAGGCGATAGAACACCTGGATGCACTGTGGGCGGCCCATGGGCAGGATCAGCGCGAGGTCGTCGCCATCGAGGGCATGACGGTCCAGGTGCAGGGGGCTGTAGAGCTCCTGCTCGGCGCCTAGGTGCTCCAGCAGCGCCGGCAGGTCGCCCAGAGCAGCGTGACTGACCTGGCCGGGTGTCAGCTGCAACACGTGGTAATGCTGACGTACCTGCACCAGATAGCGTGATTGGCGACCTTCGGCATAGGTGTTGAGCAGGTCGCGCAGCAACTCGTCGACGCGTTCGGCAATCGGCTGGGCGCGATTACGACAGTAGCAGCGCACCTGTACCTGGGGTTGCGGGCCGCCGATCGGCAAGCTGTTGAGCAGGTCACGTAGGCAGTCGAGCAGGGCGTCGGTGCCGTCATGGCGGCTGACCTGCAGTTCGTTCCAGCTGTTGAGCACCACCTGATCGAGGGTCAGTACCAGGTTCTCGCGCACCCCCGAATAGCCCAGCGCATCGGTGCGCCCGGTGGTCATGTGCACGTTCATCTGGCTGTGCTGCCTGAGCGGGTCTACCCCGACATTGACCAGCAACAGCACCTGGCTGGGAATGCTGGCGCGCAACAGGGCGGTTTCTTCGACGCTGGGCTGCGGCAAGGGGAAGCTTTGCTGCAGACTGGTGATCAGGTTGGACAGTTCGAAATCGGTCAGGTCGCTGCTGCCTGGGTGCAGCGACAGGCGCGTGCTGCTGTCGATCACGCCGTTGCGATGGCACCAGGCAAGCAGTTCGATCAGTTCGCGCGCGCGTTTTAGAGGGGCGAAGTCGCTCCACTCCTGGGCGCCCAGGCTGCCGTTGAACAGCGCCCACTGGTATTCGTTGGGCGCTTCGGGGCTGGGGTGTTGCACCAGAGTCAGGGTATCTTCGGCCAGATCCGGGGCGATGCCGGGGTTGATGTACTCCACCTTGCCGGCCTTGCGCTCGAAGGCTGCATACAGGCGCCGGCCCAGCACGTTGAGGTCACGGTTGTTCAGTGAACTGCCGGTCTCGGCAGTGCGGGCGAACTGCGAGAGAAAGCGGTAGCTGTAGGTCAGCTCGTTGACCAGCACGCGGCGCTCGGCGGCGACCTGGCGCACTTTCCACTGGCTGCGACTGTCGAGCACGTTGAGCTGGCGGCTGTGCCAGCCCCATTCAGCAGTCAGGCGCTCGAGCAGCAGGCGCTGCCAGCTTTTGGCGCGGCCGCGCGTCGGTGGGCGGCTGACCTTCTTGTTCACCTTCAGGTACAGGCAGCGGCGAATCAGCTCCAGCCTTTCCTGATCGCCGCGCGCGCTCAGATACTCTTCCAGGCGACGGTAGACGACGATGTAGGGGTCCAGCTCGTCGAGGTCCAGGCGGCCTTCGAACACCGCCCGTTTGAAACGCAGCGCCAGGCACTCGACCTTGGGATGCTCGCTGGCGTAGACCTCGGTCAGCAATAGCTTGAGTACCGACTTGTAGGGCGACTCGATGCCCTTGTACAGCTGCCACATGCCGGCGCCGATAAACTCTTCCGGTGGGATATGTGCCAGGTTGCCGAGGTCGAGTACGTCCTCTGCACGTACAAAGCGTTTGCTCAGCAGGATGCGGCAGTAGTCGTGGTAGCGCGTTTCCTCGTAGACCGGCACCAGCCACCAGAGCGGCGTACGACCGCCTAGCCAGATGGCGGTGCGGTAGAACTCGTCGAGCAGCAGATAATGCTGGGTGGTGCCGCAATCATCGGAGGTCAGTTGCGCCTCACGCGCGCCCTGGGTGAAGCGCTGCGGGTCGACCAGAAAGACATGCACCTCGGCGCCTTGGGTGGCGGCCCAGCTTTCCAGTTGATCGCACTTCTTGCGCAGGTCCTGCAGTTCCTGCGCCGTGAGGTTGGGCGAGTGGCACAGCCACAGGTCCATATCGCTCTGTTCGGCCTGCGCCACGGTGCCCAGGCTACCCATCAGGAACAGGCCATGCAGCGGCGCTGCGCCCTGGCCGCGACGCGGTTTGTAGACGAACGAGCGGGTCAGGCGCTGGACTTCGGCGAGGCTGGCATCATCCGGCTCGAAGCCGCTGAGGCCGGCCGGCGTGCTGGCCGAGACATAGCCAGGCAGCAGTGGATGATTGACGTGCAGCAGCAATGGCAACAGCTTGAGGACCAGTTGCTGGCGTGTGGACAGCGCCTCCATGGCCCGCTGCAGGCGGCCCTGATTGATCTGCAGAAAGCGCGCGCGCAATTGCACCAGCACCTTGCGGTCGATGCCGTCATCGATATCGGGGCGTATTTCCTGCGTGCGCGTCATGCTCGAACTCTACTGCAGATCCGGCAAGCCTATCAGCGGCAGGCTCGCCAGTGCAGTGCCTTTGACGCTATATCGCCCGCCGCGCCTTTCCCTTAAGGGCGGGCGGCGGGCAACCGAGATTAAGCGGAGGTGGTCTGACGGGTCGAGAGAATGGTCAACAGGGCTTGCGCATGCTCGGCGGCATCGATGCCCAGGCTGGTCAGATAGCCGCCGTCGGCTTGGCTCACCAGGCCTTTTTCGTGAAGACGGGTGATGGCGCCTTGCGCCTTGAATGAGGCGTTGTTGTGCACCTTTAGCCCCTCCTGATGATTGTCCAGGTTGTACAGGGCAAGGATTTCCAGCTCGTCGATCAGGTCAGCGGTGAATGACTTCATGGTGACTCCGTCTTGTTGTTATGGCGCTCTTGCAGTGTAGAGCCATGTGCCGCGCTCTGCCCATCGCTGAGCTGCCAGTTGCCGAGAATTCGTTGATAGGTACCATCCTGCCTGATCTGTCGCATGCCTGCGTCGAAGTCGCGCAGCAAGGCAGCAGCCCGCGGGTGGCGGCGGGAGAAGGTCAAGTAGAGTCGCGGGCGATGCACCCTGGTCAGCGCCTTGAATTGGCCGACCAGTTCGGGGTTGTCGCGCAGCAGTGCGTCGGTGGTGCCGCGAAAGGCGATGACGTAGTCCACGCGCCCACGCTGCAGCATGCGAAAGCCATTGATATCTCGCCGTACCGCAATGCGCTGGATATCTGCATAGCTGTCGAAGTACTCGCCGTAGGTATAGCCGATGGTGACTGCCACGCGTTTGCCGCGGATGGCGTCCAGGTCATCTATTGCCGCGTCCCCTGCATGGCCCCAGAGCAGAATATCGTCGCTGAACAGCACCTCCTGCGGTAACAGGAACTCCGCGCGGATGTGCGCGTCAGGCGTGGTGTTGAAGCAGCCTGCCAGGCTGCCTGAACGTGCCAGCTCCATGCAGCGCGAATAGGGGTAGGGCGTCAGCTCGACGGACGTGTCGCTGGCACTGAAAGCGGCGCGGACTATGTCTGCCGACATGCCCTCGATCCTGTCATTGCGCAGAGCGGTGTAGGGGTACCAGTCATCCTCGGCACCAATACGCGGCGTTTCGGCTCGAGCAATGCACGCTCCGCTCAAGCAGAGCGTGAAGACAAGCAGAGCGAGAGTTCGAGTCGACTGACAGGCCATCGAAGACGGTGCCTTCCTGGTCGGAGTTGGCAGTGACAGTAGCAATCTGCTTGCCAGTCCGGCCAGTGGCCTGGATCAATCCTTGCTCAGTTTTCTTCCGGCAGCTCCGGCAGGGCGCGCAGGGCCTGCTCATACCAGGCGCCATCGAAGGGGCGATCCTCGCGCAGCATGGCGTCGACTTCATGGGCCAGGACCAGCGCCATCAGCTCGAGGATCTCCTCGCGCTCGTAACCGACCAGCGTCAGCTTGTTGTAAACCGCCTTGGCTGCAGCGGGCTCACCGCTTTCCAACTGGTTTTCGATGGCCTGAATCAGGGTGGCTTCGGCGAAGTCTTCGTCTTCTTGCTCGTTGTTTTGACTCATGGTTCCTCTCGTGTTCCGGCCTTGGCTCAGTCGCAGGGGACGCCAACGCCCTTCAGGCTGACTTTGAAGAATTGCAGACGAAAGCCCGAGTTCGCGGCTCGACTGCAAAGACTCGTATTGAGGGTGCGGTATTCGGCGATGAAGATCGGTTTGCCCTGGCTGCGCATGTGACTGTAACCGTCGCATTCGTTGTAGCGATAGCAGCTCTCGTTGATGGCAAAGTCGAAGTAGTCGCCAAGCTCAGGCAGCAGTTCCACGGCATTCTTCAGACCGATGCTCAGGTCGCGGCTATGCGCCTCGCTGGCCAGCCAGCGGTTGAAGTCTATTTGCTCGGCTTCCGTCAGGCTCAGGCCATTGTCATTGCTGTAGCCGTCCACGTTGTCCGGATCGACAGCGTCGCAGCCCTTGTCGACGGCCAGGTCCAGGCGTTTGGCGAGCAGTTGGCGTACATCGTCACGGCGATAGTCGAGCCAACGCTCGCCAGGCCAATCAGGCAATGCTTTGCCCAGCGCCGCCGTGGGGTAGGCCTGAGCGTCGCTGCGCCAGTCTTCCCAGGTGCCCGCGCTGAAATAGCAGATGACGATACGGCCACCCGCCTTGAGATTGGTGATGGGTTGCTTGGATGTGTCGTACAGGTCGATGTCATAGACCAGGCGATTGGGTGTTTGCAGTTTGCCATCGAGCTGCATATGCCAGGATGCATTGACGGGAATGGTGATCGGTGTCGCCGCTGTCAGTGCCGGGGCGATAACGCTGAGCAGTGCAAGGAGTGTGCGCATGATGGTCCGGGGCAGGTGGAGGTGTAATTACCTTAGGCCAGAGATGTTGCCCCGGCCAGACGCTGGCTTGCTCAGCCTGCGGCGAAGTCCAGCAAGGCCTGGCCGGTGAGGCGATAGGTCGTCCATTCGCTCTGCGGACGGGCGCCGAAGGATTCGTAGAAGTCGATCGCCGGGGTGTTCCAGTCCAGCACCGACCACTCGAAGCGACCGCAGCCTCTCGCCACGGCCAGTTGTGCCAGGTGGCGCAGCAGCGCCTTGCCGGCGCCCAGTCCGCGAGCCTCGGGGCTGACGTAGAGGTCCTCCAGGTAAAGGCCGTGCTTGCCCAGCCAGGTGGAGTAGTTGAAGAAGTACACGGCATAGCCAATGGGCTGGCCGTCGTTCTCGCAGATCAGACCGTGGGCAGTGCTGCCTTCGGCGAACAGGCTATCGCGGATACCGGCAGCATCGGTCTTCACCTCATGCTCGGCCTTTTCGTAGATGGCCAGGTCGGTGATGAAACGCAGGATCAGCTCGGCGTCGTCAGGGGTGGCGGGGCGGATGTGCAAAGGCATTGATGTCTCCTGGCGCTCAGCGGTGCGCTATCTGTCGTTATGGCGCGGTCAAAGGCGCAGGCCGAGGTTGACCATAAGCGCGGCGTTGCCCAGCAGTACCAGCTCCGCTGCCATGCCGTGGCTCTGCACGCCCAACGAAGGAATGATCGCGGGTGCTACACCCAGATGATTGAGAGGGATCTTGTCGCGATACTCACCGCGATAACCATGTAACAGGCCGCCGGTCAGCTTGGCGTAGAACGGGTGGCGGTTACTGTCGAAGCGGCGGCCTACATAGGCGTACTGCGAACTCTGGTCGAACGAGTTGCGAAAGACTGCGCCGCCCCAGAGGTTGCCGGACGCATAACCACGTTCCAGGCCAATCAGGCGCTGGTGATTGTTGTGATCGGGCTCGGGGTGGTAGTGCCGCGTGTAGACGCTCGTCTGTACTTGCCAGTAGTCGTGTTCGGTCGCGACTGCTGATGTTGCCAGCAGGCTGAGTAGCAAGGTCGTTGGGAGTGTGTAACGCATGGCGACCTCCTGGTCGAATGGCCTGCCTTGGCAGGGGCGGCGTGCGCCGCCCCTTTGCGACCTCAGCGAGTAGCGAGAAGTTCGCGGCCACGCACCACGGCGGCACGCACCTGGTTCGGCGCCGTGCCACCGATATGGTTGCGGGCGTTCACCGAGCCTTCCAGGGTCAGCACGGCGAACACGTCATCATCGATCTGGTCGCTGAACTGGCGCAGCTCGTCCAGGCTCATCTCGGCCAGGTCCTTGCCGCTGTCGACGCCGTACTTCACGGCGTGGCCAACGATCTCGTGGCAGTCGCGGAAGGGCAGGCCCTTGCGCACCAGGTAGTCGGCCAGGTCGGTGGCGGTGGAGAAACCGCGCAGCGCCGCTTCGCGCATGATCTCGCGCTTGGGCTTGATCGCCGGGACCATATCAGCGAAGGCACGCAGGCTGTCGCGCAGGGTGTCGGCGGCGTCGAACAGCGGTTCCTTGTCTTCCTGGTTGTCCTTGTTGTAGGCCAGCGGCTGGCCTTTCATCAGGGTCAGTAGGCCGGTCAGGGCGCCGAACACGCGGCCGGTCTTGCCACGCACCAGCTCGGGCACGTCCGGGTTCTTCTTTTGCGGCATGATCGAGCTGCCAGTGCAGAAGCGATCCGGCAGGTCGATGAACTGGAACTGGGCGCTGGTCCACAGCACCAGCTCTTCGGAGAAGCGCGACAGATGCATCATCGCCAGGGAGGCGGCGGCGCAGAATTCGATGGCGAAGTCGCGATCCGATACACCGTCCAGCGAGTTGCCGCCAACGGCGTCGAAACCCAGCAATTGTGCAGTGATTTCACGCTGGATTGGATAGGTGGTGCCGGCCAGTGCGGCCGAGCCAAGTGGCATACGATTGGTGCGCTTGCGGCAGTCCACCAGGCGTTCGTAGTCGCGCGACAGCATCTCGAACCAGGCCAGCAGATGATGACCGAAGGTCACCGGCTGGGCGGTCTGCAGGTGGGTGAACCCCGGCATGATGGTGTCCGCTTCGGCTTCGGCCAATCCCAGCAGGCCCTGCTGCAGGCGAGTGATCTCGGCGAGGATGACGTCGATTTCGTCGCGCAGCCACAGGCGGATATCGGTGGCCACTTGATCGTTGCGCGAGCGGCCGGTATGCAGCTTCTTGCCAGTAACGCCGATGCGGTCGGTCAGACGCGCTTCGATGTTCATGTGCACGTCTTCCAGGTCCACGCGCCAGTCGAACTGGCCGGCTTCGATCTCGCCCTGGATCTGCTTGAGCCCATCAATGATGGCGTCACGCTCGGCATCGGTGAGGACGCCGACCTTTGCCAGCATGGTCGCGTGGGCGATGGAGCCCATGATGTCGTGGCGGTACAGGCGCTTGTCGAATTCGACCGAGGCGGTGAAGCGGGCGACGAAGGCGTCGACAGGTTCGCTGAAGCGGCCGCCCCAGGATTGGTTGGTTTTTTCACTGCTCATGGCACTTGCTCTGGATCGGGCGGCCGCGTCGGCGGCCGGCATGGCGGACAAAGTGCGTCGATAATAACAGGGTCGGCAGGCGTTTCGCCGGGGCGCGTTCGCTGTTGGGCGTTCGATGGCGTTGTCGGCTGTTTCACAATTTTGCCCTGAAGGCGGCATTTCGGTGCTTTATTTTGTCCGGCTGGAGCCGTCTGGCTTGCCGGCTCGCAGGGCGACAAGGAAACTGCGTCGATGCACAGACAATCCTCTACCAAGAACAAATACAACGCCGCTATCGACGACTTCTTCGTCCCGGAGCTGTGTCAGCCCGAAGCGCTGCTGAGCATGGTGCTGTTGGCCGAGTTGCTGGTATTGGTGTTGGTGCTCGCCGAACCGATGACGCCGGGTTTCGACTGGGTACGCCTGGCCCTGACTTCACTGTTCGTGCAGTGGATCGTGCTGTTGTCGGCTGCTGTGCTCTGCCGCTTGCGGCCGCTGTTGGCGCGTCTGCGTCCCGCGTTGGCTGGGGGGCTGTGCTGCGCGCTGGTGGTGCTGCTGACCCTGGGTTGTACGGCCGTGGCCGACTATTACGAGCTGGGCGGGCCACTGCCGCGCAGTGGTGAAGTGAATCTTTATCTGCGCCATGCGTTGATCAGCCTGATCATGTCCGCACTGCTGCTACGCTATTTCTATCTGCAGAGCCAATGGCGTCGGCAGGAACAGGCCGAGCTGCGTGCGCGGATAGAATCGTTGCAGGCGCGGATTCGCCCGCACTTTCTGTTCAATAGCCTCAACAGCATCGCCAGCCTGGTCACGCTCGATCCCTATAAGGCCGAGCAGGCGGTGCTGGATCTGTCCGATCTGTTTCGCGCCAGCCTGGCCAAACCTGGCACGCTGGTGCCTTGGAAGGAGGAACTGGAACTGGCGAAACGATATCTATCGATCGAGCACTATCGGCTCGGCGAACGACTACAGTTGCAGTGGGAGGTCGAAGGTGTGCCGGAGGATCTGCCGATTCCCCAGCTGACCCTGCAGCCTCTGTTGGAGAATGCGCTGATCTATGGCATCGCGCCGCGTATCGAAGGCGGTCTGGTGCGGGTCGAGGCGGATTACCAGGATGGTGTGTTCAGCTTGTGTGTCAGCAATCCGTATGAAGAGCGGGGCGAGCAGCATCCGTCACGGGGAACGCAGCAAGCGCTGAGTAATATCGATGCGCGCCTGGCGGCACTTTTTGGGCCGAGGGCGAGTCTCAGCGTGGAGCGCCGTGACGGCCGTCATTACAGCTGTCTACGCTATCCTTGTGCGAGACTCACGCAGGAAGCCAGAGCAATATGAATGTCCTGATCGTCGATGACGAACCCCTTGCCCGCGAGCGCCTGAGCCGCATGGTCGGTGAGCTCGAGGGTTACCGGGTCTTGGAGCCCGCTGCCAGCAATGGCGAGGAAGCCCTGACCCTGATTGATAGCCTCAAGCCGGATGTGGTCCTGCTGGATATCCGCATGCCCGGCCTCGACGGCCTGCAGGTGGCTGCCAAATTGTGCGAGCGCGAAGCGCCGCCAGCGGTGATCTTTTGCACGGCGCATGATGAGTTCGCTCTGGAAGCCTTCCAGGTCAGTGCAGTGGGCTATCTGGTCAAACCGGTGCGGCCTGAGAGCCTGAGCGAAGCGCTGAAAAAGGCCGAGCGGCCCAATCGTGTGCAGTTGGCCGCCCTGACTCGTCCCGCAGCGGAGACTGGCGGTGGCCCGCGTACCCATATCAGTGCCCGTACCCGCAAGGGCATCGAGCTGATTCCGCTGGATCACGTGGTCTACTTCATCGCCGACCACAAATACGTCACCCTGCGTCACGAGGGCGGTGAAGTCCTGCTGGATGAGCCGTTGAAGGCGCTGGAAGACGAGTTCGGTGACCGCTTTGTGCGCATCCACCGCAATGCGCTGGTGGCGCGTGAGCGTATCGAGCGCCTGCAGCGCACCCCGCTCGGGCACTTTCAACTGTTCCTCAAGGGGCTCGAGGGTGACTCGCTGGTGGTCAGTCGCCGCCATGTGGCCGGTGTGCGCAAGATGATGCAGTCGCTATAGCGGGTCGCCGGCTGCGGCCTATGGCCGCCTCCTTCCGCCGGCGTCGGGCGAGCCTGTTATGATTCGCGGCAATCGGTTTTCTGGAATTGCCTCATGTCCCGCGAAATTCGCATCGCCACCCGTAAGAGCGCCTTGGCCCTGTGGCAGGCCGAACATGTCAAAGCCCGCCTGGAACAGGCTCATCCCGGTCTGAAGGTCAGCCTGGTGCCCATGGTCAGCCGCGGCGACAAGCTGCTCGACGCGCCGCTGGCGAAGATCGGTGGCAAGGGCCTGTTCGTCAAGGAGCTGGAAACCGCACTGCTGGAAAACGAGGCCGACATTGCCGTGCACTCGATGAAGGACGTGCCGATGGACTTTCCCGAAGGGCTGGGCCTGTACTGCATTTGCGAGCGTGAAGACCCGCGCGACGCCTTCGTCTCCAACACCTACTCCAGCCTTGATGCATTGCCCGCCGGCAGCGTGGTCGGTACTTCCAGTCTGCGCCGTCAGGCTCAATTGTTGGCGCGCCGGCCTGACCTGAAAATCCAGTTCCTGCGCGGCAACGTCAATACCCGCCTGGCCAAGCTCGATGCCGGCGAGTACGACGCCATTATCCTCGCCGCAGCCGGCCTGATCCGCCTGGGGTTCGAGGATCGTATCCGCAGTTCGATCAGCGCCGAGGACAGCCTGCCGGCCGGCGGCCAGGGCGCCGTGGGCATCGAGTGCCGCAGTGCCGACAGCGACGTGCATGCCTTGCTGGCGCCGCTGCATCACCGTGACACCGCGCTACGTGTCACTGCCGAGCGCGCGCTGAACAAGCACCTCAATGGCGGCTGCCAGGTCCCTATCGCCTGCTATGCCCTGCTCGAAGATGATCAGCTGTGGCTGCGCGGCCTGGTCGGCCAACCTGACGGCGGCCTGTTGCTGCGCGCCGAAGATCGCGCCGCCAGTAGCGATGCCGAGGCTCTGGGGGTGCGTGTCGCCGAGGCGCTGCTGGCGCAGGGGGCCGATGCCATTCTCCAGGCCGTCTATGGTGAGGCCGGTCACCCTTGAGCGTTTGGCGCCTGTTGCTGACGCGTCCTGCCGAGGATTGTGCGGCGCTGGCGCAGACCCTGGCTGCGCAGGGTGTCGTCAGCCACTGCATGCCGCTGCTGGCCATCGAGGCACTGGACGAGACACCCGAGCAGCGCAGCGCCTTTGCCGATTTGCAGCGTTACTGCGCGGTGATCGTGGTCAGCAAGCCGGCAGCCCGAATTGGCCTGCAGCTCTTGGCGCAGCATGGGGCGCCGACGCCTGATCTGCCCTGGTTCAGTGTCGGCGCGGCTACCGCTGCGGTACTCGCCGAGCAAGGCTTGGGCGTACATTTTCCCGACTTGGGCGATGACAGCGAGGCGTTGCTCGCTCTGCCTGCACTGCAGCAGGCCATCGCGGCACCTGCACCGCGCGTGCTGATCCTGCGTGGCGAAGGTGGCCGAGAATTCCTCGCCGAGCGCTTGCGCAGCCAAGGTGTGAGCGTCGACTATCTGCCACTGTATCGCCGTGTGCTGCCGCAGTACGCGCCGGGCGAGCTGAGCCGACAAGTGCAAGCGGAACGCCTGAATGGCTTGGTTGTCAGCAGTGGGCAGGGTTTCGAACATCTGCTGCAGCTAGCCGGCGATGACTGGCCGGCGTTGGCTCGGCTACCCTTGTTCGTACCCAGCCCGCGCGTCGCCGAACAGGCTCGCGCTGCGGGTGCCCAGATCGTTGTGGACTGTCGCGGCGCCAGTGCCGCGGCCTTGCAGGCAGCTTTGGAGCAGTTTCCGGCTGCCGCCCTCTAAAAGGACGGATACGTGAGCGAAGCATCCACCCCGAACACGCCAGAAGAAAAACCGGCCAGCGAAGCCGTGAAATCCACACCTGCACCGCCACCGGTGAAGGCACCACGCAGTGGCGCTGGCAGCGGCCTTGCCGCATTCGCCTTGCTGATTGGCCTGGCTGGCGCCGGTGCTGGCGGTTGGAGCCTCTGGCAACTGCATGAAATGCAGGGCAGGGACCAGCAGCAGGCCGAAGACCTGCAAAGCACCCGCGACGACAGTGCCAAGCAAGTGTCTGACTTGTCCCGGCAACTGGATAAGCGTCTCTCCGAGTTACCCAGTGCCAGCGAGCTGGACGAGCGCCGTCGCCTGCTGGCCAACCTGCAGAGCGATCAGCAGCGCCTGAGTCAGCGCCTGGAAAGCGTGCTCGATGGTAGCCGCCAGGATTGGCGCCTGGACGAGGCCGAGCACCTGCTGCGCTTGGCCACCTTGAGATTGTCTGCGCTGCAGGACGTCGCCAGTGCCGAAGCGCTGGTACTGGCCGCCGACGAAATCCTCCGCGAGCAGGACGACCCTGCCGCATTCGCCGCCCGTGAGCAGCTCAGCCGTAGTCTCGAAGCCCTGCGCACCACCGAACGCCCGGATCGCGTCGGCCTGTTCCTGCAGCTGGGCGCCTTGCGTGAGCAGGCCGCTACCCTCAATCCACTGGCGCCGACCTTCGAAGGGCAGGGTGACGTGCTCTCCGACCTGGCAGCCGAAGGCGACGGCAGTGCCTGGTGGAGCGAGTGGGCGAAGAAGCTGTCGGAGTACTTCCGTATCGAGTTCGACGCCGATCGCAACGTGCGTCCGCTGCTGTCCGGGCAAAGCCTGTCGCAGGTGCGCCTGAGTCTGTCGCTGGCGCTGGAGCAGGCGCAGTGGTCCGCACTGCATGGTCAGACCGGTGTGTACAAGCAGTCGCTGAAGCAGGCCGAGGAAATCCTCGATGCCCACTTCAATCTGGACAACCCGGACAGTCGCGCCCTGCGTCAGCGCTTCGGCGAGCTGGCTGACGCCAGCATCGAGGTCAAGGTGCCGGACCTGAGCGACTCGCTCGATGCGCTGCAGGCCTACCTGCAACGCAAACAGGCGCAACGTCGGCAGGGGGCCGCGGCGGCCGAGGAGGCGCAATGAGACGCCTGATCTGGCTCCTGTTATTGCTGGCCATCGCCGCCGGGCTGTATATGCTCAGTCTGGCCATCGAGGCCGACCGCGGTTATGTGCTGTTCGCCTACCAGGGCTTTCGCTACCAGTCCGGCCTGTGGGCATTCCTTGGCCTGCTGGTGGTCGTGGTGGCGCTGTACTACCTGGTCAAGTGGACACTGCGTTTGTTGCTCAGCTCGACACGGCTGGCCAACCCCTGGTCGCGTCTGCATCGCAACCGCCGTGTGCGCCTGGCTTCCGAGCAGGGCATGCTCGACCTGGCCGAAGGTCGCTGGGCGCGTGCCCAGCGCCAACTGACCCGTGCCGCCGAAGCCGACAGTCAGCCGTTGATGTACTACCTCGGCGCTGCTCGTGCCGCCAGCAAGCTTGGCGATCACGAGCAGAGCGATGCATTGCTCGAACGCGCACTGAACAAGCAACCCCAGGCCGAACTGGCGATTGCCCTGACCCACGCCGAGCTGCAGCGTAACCGCGGCGACAGCGACGCGGCGCTGGAAACCCTGAAGGCCATGCGTGAGCGCCACCCAGGCCATCACCTGGTGCTGCGTCAGTTGCAGCGTCTGTATCTGCAGCGCCAGGACTGGTCGGCACTGCTTGGCTTGCTGCCCGAGTTGCGCAAGGAAAAGGCGCTGCCCGCCGCAGAACTCGACGAACTGGAGCGCGAAACCTGGCGTGGTCGCCTGGCCGATGCCGGACTGGCTGGCCAGGGCCATGGCGAAACTGCACTTCAGCCGCTGACGCAAGCCTGGCAGCAGCTTTCCGCGCCACTGCGTCAGGAGCCTGAGCTGATCGCCACCTATGTCGAGCAACTGCGTCGACTGGGCGCGCAGGAAGAAGCCGAGGAAGTGCTGCGCAGCGCGCTCAAACGTGGTTACGACAGCCGTCTGGCGCGCTTCTACGGTGTGCTGCGTGGCGCCGACCCGGCGCGTCAGCTGCAAACGGCCGAACTCTGGCTCAAGCAGCATCCGCAGGATCCTGCCCTGTTGTTGACCCTGGGCCGTCTGAGCCTGCAGAACCAGTTGTGGGGCAAGGCGCGAGACTATTTCGAGACCAGTCTGAAGCTCGAGCGTCACCCGGAGACCTGCGCCGAGCTGGCGCGTCTGCTGGCGCAATTGGGCGAGTTGGAACGCAGCAATCAGCTGTTGCTGGAGAGCCTCGGCCTGTTGCATCAGGGCTTGCCACCGCTGCCGCAACCGCAGGGCGTGACAGTCTGAATGGATGCGGCTGATTGCCGCAGCGCACTCGCCGTACGGACGGAGGGGCGTTCGGGCATGATGAACAGCCTGCTCTGAGTCATGGGGCGCCTTGAAAGGCGCCCTCGCTTTCCTCTACCGTACTGCCCTCGATTTCCCTCCCGGAGCCACCATGCACTTGGCCAGCCCGCGTCCTCTGTTTTTCCTGGCATTCATCGGCTGCGTACTGCTGATGGCGGCTGCGTTGTACCTGGAACATGTCGTCGGCCTGGAACCCTGTCCGATGTGCGTGCTGCAGCGAATCTGCGTGATTCTGTTCGGCGTGGTCTGCCTGATCGCTGCGATCCATGGGCCGGGGAGTCTCGGTCGTCGCATCTACGCGGTGCTGGCACTGCTGTTCGCCGGCGCTGGCGCCGCTACCGCTGGCCGGCAGATCTGGCTGCAGAGCGTACCGGCCGATCAGCTCGAAGCCTGTCTGCCCAGCCTCGAGTTCATGATGGAAGCCCTGCCGATGCAGGACATCGTGCGCCTGGTGTTCCAGGGGAGCGCTGACTGTGCCGAGGTGAAGTGGACGCTGTTTGGCATGAGCATCCCCGAATGGAGCCTGCTCGGTTTCGTCGGCATGCTCGGTTTCTGCCTGTTCCAGCTGCTGCGTCGCAATTGAGAATGCGAATTGCACGAAGCCACGCGGGTCGTGGCTTCGAGATTAAACGCTCGTATGAAACTTTCTCGCGGCGATGCCTTGATGGTGGGTGCCCACGAGCATAATCTGGCTCGCACGCACCGCCGGAAAAATGCCATTTTGCGGTTGCCTTCCCAAGGCCAAGCACCGATTGACAGAAAAACGTCTCGGGAGCGGACGTATCACAGGCATTATCGATAAGGGAAGCGAGGTTTATCATGCTTGAGAGTTGCCAGAATGCACAGGAACGTTGGGGTGGGGTTCACCAGCTGATCGATCGCTGGCTGGGTGAACGCCGCGAACTTGTGCTGGCTTACACCGCCCTCACCAAGGCGCCGCAGGCGCCAGCCATCAACTGTGAGTCTCTGCAGGGTTTCTGCGAGTTGCTGGTGGACTACGTGTCTGCTGGTCACTTCGAGGTCTACGAGCAGCTGACCAACGAGGCCAAGGCCTTCAACGACCAGCGTGGTCTGGAGTTGGCCAAGCAGATCTACCCGCGTATCGAAGCCATTACGGCGGTCGCGCTGGCGTTCAATGACCACTGCGACAATGGCGATTGTCGCGACAGCACGTCGCTGGTGGCAGAGCTCAATCATCTGGGGCAGTTGCTGCACGAGCGCTTCGAATTGGAAGACTGCCTGATCGAAGTGCTGCACAACGCTCATCAGGAACAGGCCGCCGAAGCGCTCTGAGCCCTTGCTGGCAATGGTCCGGAACACTCCGGGCCGTCAGGCTGACGCCAGTCAGTTAAGCGTCGGCGCATCAAGTTTGTAGCAGCGGCGCCTCGCCGCGAATCAGGACGGTGCGCACTTGAACGCACTTGAAAAGCTTCGCCCCGGGGCGGGGCTCCTACGCAAGGCCGCTCTGATCGGATCGGCATCAGGCCGGCAGGCTAGCCTTCAGTCGGCTACGTCGAGCAGGCGTAGATCGAATACCAGTGGCGCATAGGGCGGTATCAGGTCGCCCGCACCTTCCTCCCCGTAAGCCTGATCCGATGGAATCACCAGGCGCCAGTGAGCGCCTTTCGGCATTTGCAGCAGTGCGCTGCGCCAGCCGCCGATCAGGCTGTCCAGGCGAAACCACTGCGGTGTGCTGCTCTCGTCGAAGACGCTGCCGTCCGCCAGTTCGCCGCGGTAGCTCACCTGTACTCGGCTGCGAGCGGTGGGCATGGGACCGCTGCCAGGGCTGAGTTCGGTCACCAGTACGCCGTTGGCCAGTGCCCGCACGTCTGGGCGGCGACGTTGCTCGGCGAGAAAACGCTGCTCGGCTTCGATAGCTTTGCTCTGGCGCTGTGGCGAGGCTTCGATACGCGCTTCGTGCTCATCGAGCAGCTGCTCGATCCGGCTGGCGTCGAGGCGCAGGGGCTTGCCCTCGTAGGCCCGGCGCAAGCCTTCGAGCAGCTCGCTCAGCGGCAGGTCTGGCACCTCGTCGTGCAGACGCTCGCCAAGACGCACGCCGAGGCTGTAGGCCAGATCCTGCTGGTGCTGGTCAGCCTGTACGCCCAGGCTGCAGCAGATAGCGAGGGCGGCTAGTACGGCGCGGCTCATTACGGTGTCTCCCGATCAAGATGCTTAGGGGCTGTTGAGGTTACGCGGCGCCGCAGCGTGCGCTGAAACGGCAAAAGGCTTTGGCGATTATGCCAGCGTGGTTCGGCATCTGCTCGGCTCGCCAAAAGGCCTATGGCGAGCCCTCGCGGCTGCGTCTAGTATGGGCGCGTTCACATCCGCCTGGAGGCGCGCCATGTCGGCCAAGAAGAAGTCCATCACTACCCCGTTGCACCTGCTGCACCAACTGTCTGCCAGCCTGCTCGAACACCTGGAAAATGCCTGCTCGCAAGCGCTGATCGACGCCGAGAAACTGCTCGCCAAGCTGGAGAAGCAGCGCGGCAAGGCGCAGGAAAAACTGCACAAGGCTCGCAGCAAGCTGCAGGACGCTGCTGTTGCCGGCAAGGCCAAGGCGCAAGCCAAAGCCAAGGACGCAGTCGCCGAATTGGAGGAGCTGCTCGACTCGCTCAAGGCCAGCCAGAGCGAAACCCGCACCTACATCGCCCAGCTCAAGCGTGATGCTCAGGAAAGCCTGAAGCTGGCACAGGGCGTAGGCAAAGTGAAGGAAGCCGCTGGTAAGGCGCTGAATGTACGTGAGGCCAAAGCCGCTGCTCCGGCCGCCAAGCCGACCAGCAAGCCGGTCGCGGCGAAGAAGCCTGCTGCTGCGAAGACACCAGTGAAGAAGGCCCCGGCCAAACCGGCTGCTGCCAAACCGGCGAGCAAACCCGTCGCCAAGCCAGTAGCGAAACCTGCAGCAGCCAGCAAGCCTGCGGCTAAGCCAACTGCCAGCAAGGCTGTTGCGGCAAAACCCGCTGCGCCGAAAGCTGCCGCCAAGCCCGCTGCCGCCAAGCCAGCCGCCAAACCGGCAGCCAAGCCTGTTGCAGCAAAAGCACCGGCCAAGCCCGCAGCAGCCAGTAAACCGGTCGCCAAACCCGCTGCTAAGCCGGCTGCCAAGGCCACGCCTGCAAAACCCGCGAGCAAACCGGTCAGCAAGCCGGCTGCGGTGAAGAAACCAGCCGCTGCCAAGGCCCCGGCGAAGAAAGCTCCTGCCAAGCTAGCAGTTGCCAAGCCAGTCGCCGCACCAGTTGCTGCGGCAGCCCCTGCTGCTCCTGCGGCCACCAATGGGGCCACCGCCCCGGGTACTCCGAGCGCTTCCTAAGGGTGATCAACGGCGCCGCGTAGCACCTGCAGCGCGGCGCTGTTCCCTCCGGCCAGGCGAATCAGCCAATCGTCTCCGCCTGCCTCGTTTGGCCAGTTCTCGGCCAGCGCCTGCAAACGATCGAGCAATATCCGCTCGGCCTGCAGTTCCAGTTTCTTGACCTGCTCACGCAAGGCTGCGAGTTCCGCATCCTGGCTTGCGTTCGCGCGCCAGTCCTGGCGTACCTGACGCAAAGGCGCGATCACCTCGCGTTGCCAGGGGGCAGCCGCTTGCTGCAGTGCTTGCAGGCGCTCATCCAGGCAGCGCACACCGCGCCGCTGCAACCAGGCACCGGTCAGCAGCAGGCAAACGTCACTGCCTGTGTCCTGCAACGCCAGGCAGGCCTTTTCCACGCCTGCTCTGGCGTAGAGTTCGAGGGCGAAATTCCACAGATCCTGCACGCGGCCTCCGGGCGATTTGGTAGACTCCGCCGCCATTATGATCCGACTCCAGAACCTCACTCTACAGCGTGGCCCGCAGCGTCTTCTCGAAGGCGCCGAGCTGACCCTGCACGCCGGTCACAAGGCCGGTCTGATCGGTGCCAATGGCGCCGGTAAATCCAGCCTGTTCGCCCTGTTGCGTGGCGAGCTGACACCTGATGCCGGCGATTGCCTGCTGCCCGGTGATTGGCGCATCGCCCATATGCGTCAGGAGGTCGATACCCTCGATCGGCTGGCGGTGGATTACGTGCTCGACGGCGATCACAACCTGCGCCGCGTGCAGGCCGAACTGGCTGCCGCCGAGCAGGCGCATGATGGTGCGGCCATCGCTCGCCTGCACAGCGAGCTGGACAGCGCCGACGGCTACACCGCCGACGCCCGCGCGCGTAAGCTGCTGGCCGGCCTGGGCTTCGAGAACGCGCAGATGGATCGCCGCGTCGGCGACTTCTCCGGTGGCTGGCGCATGCGCCTGAACCTGGCCCAGGCGCTGATGTGCCCGTCCGACCTGCTGCTGCTCGACGAGCCGACCAACCACCTGGATCTGGACGCCATTCTCTGGCTGGAAGGCTGGCTGCAAAACTACCCCGGCACCTTGCTGCTGATTTCCCATGACCGCGATTTTCTCGATGCAGTGGTCGACCACGTCGCCCATGTCGAACAGCGCAAGCTGACCCTTTATCGCGGCGGCTACACGGCTTTCGAGCGGACTCGTGCCGAGCGTCTGGCCCAGCAGCAACAGGCGTACGAGAAGCAGCAGGCGCAGCGCGCGCACATGGAAAAGTACATCGCCCGCTTCAAGGCCCAGGCCACCAAGGCCCGTCAGGCGCAGAGCCGGATCAAGGCCCTGGAGCGCATGGAAGAGCTGAGCGCGGCGCATGTCGACTCGCCCTTCGACTTCGTCTTCCGCGAGGCCGACAAGATCTCCACGCCACTGCTCAGCCTCAGCGAAGGTCGCCTCGGCTACGGCGACAAGACTGTGCTGCAGCAGGTCAAGCTGAGCCTGGTGCCGGGCGCGCGCATTGGCTTGCTCGGCCCCAACGGCGCGGGCAAGTCGACGCTGATCAAGAACCTGTCGGCCGAACTGCAGCCGCTCGGTGGCAGCCTGACCCGTGGCGAGAACCTGGTGATCGGCTATTTCGCCCAGCATCAGCTCGATGCCCTGGATGACCAGGCCAGCCCGCTGCTGCACCTGCAGCGCCTGGCGCCGGCCGAGCGCGAGCAGACCCTGCGTGATTTCCTCGGTGGCTTCGATTTCCGTGGCGCGCGTTGTGACGAGCCGGTGGTGAATTTCTCCGGTGGCGAGAAGGCGCGCCTGGCCCTGGCATTGATCGCCTGGGGCAAGCCCAACCTGCTGCTGCTCGACGAACCGACCAACCACCTCGACCTGGAAATGCGCCTGGCCCTGACCATGGCCCTGCAGGAGTTCGCCGGTGCTGTGGTGGTGGTCTCGCACGATCGTCATCTGCTCAAGAGCACCACCGATGAATTCCTGCTGGTTGCCGAAGGACGGGTGGTGCCGTTCGACGGCGATCTGGACGATTACGCGCGCTGGCTGGTCGATTACCGGCAGCGCCAGGCGCCACCGAGTGCACCGGCTGAAGGGGCGGCGGACAAGACCGACAAGCGCGCCCAGCGCCAGGCCGCCGCCGCGCTGCGTCAGCAACTGGCGCCGCACAAGAAGCAGGCCGACAAGCTCGAGCAGGAGCTGGGCAAGGTGCAGGAAAAGCTCGCCACCGTGGAAACCCAGCTGGGCGACAGCGGTCTGTACGAGTCCGCGCGCAAGGATGAGCTGCGCCAGCGTCTGGCCGAACAGGCGCAGCTCAAGGCCCGCGAGGCCGAGCTGGAGGAAGCCTGGCTGCTGGCGCTGGAAACCCTGGAGGCGTTGCAGCAGCAACTGGAGGAAGCCGAGTAATGGAACAGCTTGAACTGCTGGCGGCCTGGCGCGACCCACTGATTCGCACCGGCCAGGTACTGCTGATCATCCTGCTGGCGTGGATCGCCCAGCGCATTCTCACCCGCGCCATCAGCCGCCTCGGAGCGCGTTACAGCCTGCTGCCGGCAGAGGTGCTGCAGCCGCTGCGCGGGCTGGTGCGTTGGCTGATCATGGGCAGCGCTCTGCTCATGGTGCTGGAGCGCCTGGGTGTTTCCGCGACCGTGCTGTGGACGGCGCTGACCGGTTTCACCGCGGTCGCCGCGGTGGCGTTCTTCGCCATCTGGAGCGTGCTGTCGAACATGTTCTGCGCGCTGCTGATCTTCACCATGGGGCCGTTCCGTATCGGCGATACGGTCGAGGTGATCGACAGTGCCGACAAACCGGGCGTCAAAGGCCGGGTCATTGCCATCAATCTGTTCTATACCACTCTGCAGGATCTCAGCGAAGACGCGGCCGGCGCGTTGCTCCAGGTGCCCAACAGTCTGTTCTTCCAGAAGTCGGTACGGCGCTGGCGCTGAGCTCGCGTACCTCGAGAAGCATCGCGCAACCTAGGGTCTGTACGAAAGGTGCCTGTGCGCCGGCCATGCGTGGCCGTCGTCGCCAGTCACTTTTCCTACACAACCTAACCCCTCGCTGGAGTAACTCCGAATGGAATGGCTTAGCAACCCGGAAATTTGGGTCGCGTTCCTGACTCTGACCGCCCTGGAAATTGTTCTGGGTATCGACAACATCATCTTCATTTCCATTCTGGTCAGCCGACTTCCGGTCGAGCAGCAGCCCAGGGCGCGCTTCTTCGGCCTGGCGCTGGCCATGGGGACGCGCATCCTGCTGCTGCTGTCGATCACCTGGGTGATGCGCCTGACCACTGACCTGTTCCATGTCTTCGGTGAGGGAATTTCCGGGCGCGACCTGATCCTGTTCTTCGGGGGCCTGTTCCTGCTGTTCAAGAGTACGGCGGAGATCTACCACAGCCTCGAAGGTGCGGAAGAGGGCGGCCAGGATGCACCTAAGAAGAGTTACGGCTTCATGGGCATCATCATCCAGATTGCCATCATCGACATCGTGTTCAGCCTCGACTCGGTGATCACCGCCGTCGGCCTGGTGCAGCACGTACCGGTGATGGTCGCCGCCATCGTCATCTCGGTGCTGGTGATGATGCTGTCGGCCAGCACCATCGCTTCGTTCATCGACAAGCATCCGAGCCTGAAGATGCTGGCGCTGTCGTTCCTGATCGTCGTCGGTACCGTGCTGATCGCCGAGAGCTTCGATGTGCATGTGCCGAAAGGCTACGTTTACTTCGCCATGGCCTTCTCTCTCGCCGTCGAGGCCATCAACATCCGCCTGCGCGGGCGGATGCGCAAGCAGGAACCGAGTGAGCCGGTGCAACTGCGCAAGGGCTCGCCGGATTGATCGGACGGGAGTAGGCTTTAACGCCTGCTCCCGTTTTTCTTTCCTGAGGTATCACGCCATGGCTCTCGAAACCTGGCTCGCTTTTTTCGTCGCCTGCTGGGTGATCAGCCTGTCGCCGGGGGCTGGTGCCGTGGCCTCGATGTCGGCCGGTATGCAGTACGGCTTCTGGCGCGGCTACTGGAACGCGCTCGGCTTGCAGCTCGGTCTGGCGCTGCAGATCGCCATCGTCGCCGCGGGTGTAGGCGCCGTCCTGGCGGCCTCGGCCCTGGCCTTCAGCCTGATCAAGTGGTTCGGCGTGGCCTATCTGGTGTTCCTCGCTTACAAACAGTGGGTCGCCCTGCCCAGCGATCTGGATGCCGGCGCGGCCGAGCGTCCTATCGGCCGGCCGCTGACCCTGGTGTTGCGTGGCTTTCTGGTCAACTTCAGCAACCCCAAGGCCATCGTCTTCATGCTCGCGGTGCTGCCGCAGTTCATCAATCCGCATGCGCCGCTGGTGGCGCAGTATCTGGTCATGGGCGTGACCATGATCATCGTCGATCTGATCGTCATGGCCGGTTACACCGGCCTTGCCTCGCGAGTGCTGCGCCTGCTGCGCACACCTCGCCAGCAGCGGGTGATGAATCGCAGTTTCGCCGCACTGTTCGCAGCTGCGGCCGGCCTGTTGGCGACGGTCAAGCGCGCGGCAGTCTGAGTCTCGGTCGCTATCGTTCAACGCTGGCCGATAGCGTTTGCCAGGGATGTTCTGAAAAAGCCATTCATCGTCACTCCCGCGAAGGCGGGAGCCCAGGTAATTCGCAGGTTCTGCATGCCCGCCTGTGCGGGCAAGACGGTCTTTCAGGTTCCGCTCGGCAGTTTGTTACTGAATATTTCATATTCTTCTTGTGCTCAATCGTTAGGCCAGCAACAATTTAATGCCACCCATTCTCGTTTGGGATGCATTAATGACCCGCTTTCGCTTCTCTCTTTCCTGGCTGATGCTGCCTTTGCTGGCCAGCCTGAGCTTTCTCGCCATTGGCGAGCCCCTCGACAGTGCCGCACAGGCGTTGCACCTGATCGGTTACATCGGCGCTGATTACCCGGCCACCGTTGCGGGCGGTCAGGTTATCGATGCCGGTGAATATCAGGAGCAACTGGAGTTTCTCGATGTACTGCAGGGCCTGATCGTCGCCTTGCCCGCTCAGGCCGGCCGCGCCGAGCTGGAGCAGGGCGTCAGCAATCTGCGTCAGGCAATTGCTCAGCGCCAGCCGGGCGAGGAGGTGGCTGGCGCCGCCCGCAAACTGGGCGCACGTCTGGCCGAGCTCTATCAGGTGGTGCAGAGCCCAGTGCTGACGCCGGACCCGGAACGCGGCGCGCCGCTCTACGCTCAGCACTGCTCGGTGTGTCACGGCGACACCGGCCTGGGCGATGGACCTGCCGGTATCGGCCTGGAGCCAGCACCGGCCAATCTGCGTGATGCCGCGCGTCTGGATCGGCTGAGCCTTTACGATCTCTACAACACCCTCGGTCTGGGCATCGAAGGCACCGATATGCCGGCCTTCGCCGATCAGCTCGACGAGCGTCAACGCTGGGATCTGGCTGCCTACATCGCCGGTTTCACAACAGCGCCAGCGCAGAGCCAGACACGCTTCGCCATGAACGAGCTGGCAGGGCGCACGCCTGCCGAGATCGCCGCCACCGGCGGCGATGTCGCCGCGTTCCGCGCCCAGCGCGCTCATCCGGTAGTGGAGCAGCGTGGTCCGCAGCAGCTCATCGGTTACACCCGCTCGACCCTGGAGCGCAGCCTGCAGGCCTACCGCGAAGGTGATCGCGAGCAGGCTTATGACCTCTCCGTAGGCGCCTATCTGGAAGGCTTCGAACTGGTCGAAAGCGCTCTCGACAACCTCGATGCCGCACAGCGCAAGACTACCGAGCGCGCCCTGATGGCCTATCGGCAGGCGCTGCAGGATGGTGCCAGCGTCGCGCAGGCTGCTCAGGCACTGGAGCAGGCCAAGGTCGAGCTGGACAAGTCCGCTGCACTGCTGGCCGAGGGCGCCATGGACGACAGCCTGAGCTTCTTCGCCAGTCTGCTGATTCTGCTGCGCGAGGGGCTGGAGGCGATTCTGGTGCTGGCGGCGATTCTCGCCTTCCTGCGCAATACCGGGCAGCAGCAGGCGGTACGCAGTGTGCACATCGGCTGGGGGCTGGCGCTGCTGGCCGGTGTCGCGACCTGGGCGGTGGCGGCCTACCTGATCGACATCAGCGGCGCCCAGCGCGAGCTGCTGGAGGGCGCCACGGCGTTGTTCGCCAGCGTAGTGCTGCTGTGGGTCGGCGTGTGGATGCATGATCGTCGCCACGCTGCGGCCTGGCAGGATTACATCAAGAGCAGCCTGGTCGGCGGTGGTGGCCGTTTCGGCTTCGCCGTGCTGGCGTTCTTCTCGGTGTATCGCGAGCTGTTCGAAGTAATCCTGTTCTACGAAACCCTCTGGCTGCAGGCCGGCCCTGCCGGGCACGGTGCGGTGCTGGCCGGCGCCGCTGCCGCGCTGGTGCTGCTGATCGGCCTGGCCTGGGTGATCCTGCGCGGCTCGCGCAAACTGCCGCTGGCAACCTTCTTCGGCGTCAACGCAGTGCTGCTATGCGTGCTCTCCGTGGTCTTCGCTGGCCATGGCGTGGCCGCGTTGCAGGAGGCCGGCGTGCTCGGCACGCGTCCGGTGGCCTTCTTCGAGTTCGACTGGCTGGGCATTCATGCCGATGCCTGGAGCCTGTCGGCGCAGGGCCTGGCGCTGGTCGGTATCGCCCTGCTGTACGGGCGCAGCCTGCTAGGGGAGCGTCGGCGCATGGTCGAGCAGGCCTAGCCTACTCAGGTTTGAACGAGGGCGAGCTTTGCCCGTCCTCGTTGTGTCATAGCGTGAACCGCCGCTACGACAGCTGGTCTCAGTGCACCTAGGCTGCTTCCAATTCCTCTGCCGAGTGCGCGCATGTCTTCCTCGATCCATTCCACTCACTACGCCGACAGCCCCGATCTGGCGTTGGCTGTATTGCGTCACCCCACCCTGGAGCAGGCACTCTCAGCGGCCTGTGCCCAACTTGCCATACGTGAGGCCTTTCTCGCTGCGTTGCGTGATCCAGCCATCGGTCCGCAGCCGCGGCTGCTATTGGCAATTTCCGGCGCCGACGTGAGTGGTCAGCGTCGCCTGGCTGCGCTGGTAGCCGAGCTGCTGCCGGACGAGGTGGAGCTGGATCTGATCGAACTGGCCGAGGACAACCTGTCGCGCGCCGTGCGTGAGCGCTGCGAGCCGTTCTACCAGGCCTGAGCCTCGCGCCTGCTGGCATACTGGGCGCTGGTTTCTCTGCGGAAGTTGCTGCATGCGCGTATGGATCGACGCCGACGCCTGCCCTCGGGCGGCGCGGGATCAGGTGGTCAAGTTCGCCCTCAAGCGGGGTTTCGAAGTGGTGCTGGTGGCCGGGCAGGCCGTGGCGCGGCCGAACTTCGCCTGCGTGAAACTGATCGTGGTGCCCAGCGGGCCGGATGCGGCCGATGATCATCTGGTGGAACACGCGGTGCCCGGCGAGCTGGTGATCTGCAGCGACGTGCCGCTGGCCGACCGCCTGGTGAAGAAGGGCGTCGCCGCACTCGACCCGCGTGGTCGCGAGTTCGACGAGCGCAACATGGGCGAGCGTCTGGCGGTGCGTAATCTGTTCACCGACCTGCGCGAGCAGGGCCAGGTGGGTGGTGGCCAGGCGCCGTATTCGGAGAAGGACCGGCAGGCCTTCGCCAATGCGCTGGATCGGATTCTCACGCGTTTGAGTCGTTAGCTGCCCCGGATTGCATCCGGGCTACGGGGCGTATGGCAAACCCATTTTCAGCGTTGTAGCCCGGATGAAATCCGGGGATGGCGGACTCCGTCAGCCACACAGATAGGTACCGGTGCCAACCGCCACCAGCACGCCCTCGTCGTTATGCAGCTCCATACGAATCACCGCCACCTTGTTGCCGGCGCGCAGTGGCGTGGCCGTGGCAGTGAAACGCTGGCCGCGACCGGGGCGCAGGTAGTCGATGCGCAGGTCGATGGTGCCGAGCTTGGACAGCTTGCTCATGCGTTCGGCCGGCGGCAGGTGCTGGTGGTTGGCGAAGGCGCCGATCAGCGCCATGGCGCCGCCGCAGACGTCGAGCAGCGAGGAAATCACCCCACCATGCAGGATGCCGTGGACGAAGTTGCCGATCAGCTCGGGTTTCATCGGCAGGTGCATGGTCACCCGTTCGGGGCTCAGCTCATCGAGCTCGATGCCGAGCACCTGATTGAAGGGAATGCGCTGGAAGAAACTGGCCACCGCCTGTTGCAGGTCGGGGCTGAGGACGAAGGGCTGGGACATGGCAGGGGCTCCGGGAAATCTTGTCGCCACGCTGCAGTACCGCGCAAGACTTGGCCAGAGGCAATGCAGGAGTGCCCTGAGCATTGGCCGGATCGGCCTGACTCCTGTGGGAGGATTCGGGTGCGTTCCGCTTCAGCTTCAGTATCGATGAGCGTGGGCTGAAGCCCACCCTACAAAGTTCAAGACTCCAGCCCGTAGGGTGGGCTTCAGCCCACCAATGGCAATCAAGGTGGGCTAAAACGGAACGCCGCCCAACCCTCCCCACGGGACCCCAGCGTCAATTCAGGCGCAACGCCACATGCCGACGCCTGAAAATCAGTGGTGCGCCAGCTCCAGCACACGGTCGACCAGTTTGTTGATGCCCGACGCTGCCTCGGCGATGGATTGGGCGAGCATATAGGCCGGCGTGGTCACCAGCTTGCGCTGGCTGTCTTCGATGATGTCGCTGACCTCGCACTCATGGTGCTCGGCGCCCATCTGGGTCAGGGCGGCGGCGGTGTCATGATCGCTGCCGATGGTGCAGACCACGCCGGCACCGAAGATCTTCGCCGCCAGTACCGGGGCGATGCACATCAGGCCGACCGGCTTGCCGGCATCGACGAAGGCCTTGCACGCGGCCAGTACGTCCGGCTGCACGGTGCAGCCGGCGCCGCTGGTGGCGAAGTCGGAGAGGTTCTTCGCTACGCCGAAGCCGCCGGGCAGGATCAGCGCGTCGAACTCTGCCATGTGCAGCAGCTTGACGTCCTTGATCTGGCCGCGGGCGATGCGCGCCGATTCCACCAGCACGTTGCGTGTTTCGTTCATCTCGTCGCCGCTGTAGTGATCGACCACGTGCAGCTGCGGCACGTTAGGGGCGAAACACTGGACTTCGGCACCACGCTGGTCGAGGCGCAGCAGGGTGATCACGCTTTCATGGATCTCGGCGCCATCGTAGACGCCACAGCCGGACAGAATCACTGCCACTTTCTTGCTCATGCTCGACTCCTGGTGAGGAAAGACGCGACCTTGAAACGGGCGCGGGTATTACCAATGCTGGGGTTGTCGCCAAATGCCACTCGGACTGTCATTTGCCGCCGCGAAGCCTGACGAAGCTGCGCATAGGATGAATAACAGCTCATTCCCGACACAAGTACAACGATATGGTGCAGTCATGAATTACGTTCTTTACGCAATGCCCTTCTTCTTCCTGCTGATCGGCCTGGAATTGCTCGCTGACCGCTGGCGCGGCATGCGCACCTATCGCCTGGCCGATGCCCTTAACAGCCTCAGTGCCGGCGTACTGTCCCAGGCCACCGGGATTCTCACCAAGGTGGTCGTCCTGCTGACCTACGCCTTCGCCTGGGAGCAGCTGGCGCTGTTCGAGTTGTCCGAAAGCAGTCTCTGGGTATGGCTCTTCGCCTTCGTCTTCTACGATTTCTGCTACTACTGGAACCACCGCCTGGGCCATGAGCGCAATGTGCTCTGGGCCGCCCATGCGGTGCACCACCAGAGCGAGGACTACAACCTCTCCACCGCGTTACGGCAAACCAGCACCGGTTTCATCTTCGGCTGGATCTTCTATCTGCCGATGGCCGTGGTCGGTGTACCGCCGCTGGTCTTCCTCAGCGTTGCCGCCCTGAACCTGCTGTATCAGTTCTGGGTGCATACCCGGCATATCCCCAAACTGGGCTGGTTCGAGTGGCTGTTCATCACCCCGTCCAACCACCGCGTGCATCATGCACAGAATCCTGTCTACATGGATCGCAATTACGGCGGTGTGTTCATTGTCTGGGATCGAATTTTTGGCACCTTCCAGGAGGAGCTCGACGAAGAACCGGTGGTCTTCGGCGTGACCGTGCCGCTGGCCAGCTGGAACCCGCTGTGGGCCAACCTGCAGGTCTACGCCGGGCTATGGAGTGATGCCAGGCGCGCCAGTTCCTGGTGGGACAAGCTGCGCATCTGGTTCATGCCTACCGGTTGGCGCCCGGCCGACGTCGCGGCGCGTTACCCGCAGGCCAAGGCGGACCTGAGCCATTTCCGCAAGTTCGAGGTACCGCTGGGGCGCGGCGCGCAGGTCTACGCGCTGCTGCAGTTCGTCTGCTACCTGCTGGCCGGCGTGTGGCTGATGGCGCAGGGCTATGCGCTGGCCACCGGCGCCGTGCTGCTGGCCTGTCTGTGGATGGCCCTGGGCCTGTACAGCATCGGCATGTGGCTGGAGAACCGCAGCCATGCCTGGCGTCTGGAGTGCCTGCGTCTGGCGATCAACCTGCCGGCATTCTGGCTGGCCGGCGAACTCGGCATGCTGACGTTGGATGCCACCGCCTGGGCCTGGCTGATCGGCTACAGCCTAGTCAGCATGCTTGGATTGTGGCTGGTGCCGCGCGTAGGGCGGACCGGAACGCCGGCCGCTCGTAGCGAAGCGAACAGTCCGCACATTGGCGCATGACCTGATATCCACATGAGTCGTGAAGCTGCAGCGGCGTACTGCCTGCGGCGAGCGGATCGCCGCCCGGTACGCCCTACGCGCTGATGGGTATCTGGCTGGCGCGCGGCTCAGCCGCGCCGGCGCTGACGCCACCGGTATAGCCAGGCGAGGGAAAGCAGCAGCACCACGGCCGCGAGCAGGATGACCTGGTAGTTGCGCAGTTCTTCAAGCAGGCCGCCCATGGCATTGCCCAGGCTGTAGGCCAGCAGGCTGATGCCGCCGGCCCAGACACCGGCGCCGATGGCGTCGAGCAGCAGGTAGCGGCGCCAGGAATAGCCGGACAGGCCGATGGTGAGCGGCATCACCGTGCGCAGGCCGTAGAGAAAGCGGAAGCACAGCACCCACAGGTCAGGATGGCGCTGGATCAGTGCGCTGGCGCGTTCGCCCAGCGGCTGCCAGCGCGGTTTGCGCGCCAGCAGTGCGCGGCCGTGACGACGGCCAAGGTAGTACCACAGCTGATCGCTGGCGAAGGTGCCGAGGAAGGCGCACAGCGCCACCCATTCGATCTCCAGCACGTTGCGCACGGCCATGTAGGCGGCCAGCAGCAGGGATACTTCACCTTCGAGGAAGGTGCCCAGTACCAATGCTGGGTAGCCGAACTGGCGGATCAGGTCTTGGAGCATACCGTGCGCCCGATGAGGAGGTGCTGAAGACTACTCTGTCCGCGAGGAAGCCGGAAGGTGGCGCGTCATGCCACAATGTGCGACTGGCTGTGCGACGTGCCGTCGCACGCGGTCATTTGATTGTCATCATTTGGTCATAATGCCCGCTTATAACCGTCACACTGGCCCGCCCGTGCGGGCTCTGGAGTCTGCCGTGAGCGTTACCCCCGCCAATCGTCTGTTCCCTGCCACCCGTCTGCGTCGCAATCGCCGCGATGATTTCTCTCGCCGCCTGGTGCGTGAGAATCGCCTGAGCGTCGATGATCTGATTCTGCCGGTGTTCGTCCTCGACGGCGAAAACCGCCGTGAAACCGTGCCGTCGATGCCGGGCGTCGAGCGCCTGTCCATCGACCTGCTACTCAAGGAAGCCGAGCACTGGGTCGAACTGGGCATTCCGGCGCTGGCGCTGTTCCCGGTGACGCCGCTGGAGAAGAAATCCCTCGACGGCGCCGAGGCCTGGAACCCGGACGGTATCGCCCAGCGCGCGATCCGCGCGCTACGTGAGAAATTCCCCGAACTAGGGGTGATCAGTGACGTGGCGCTCGACCCCTTCACCACCCACGGTCAGGACGGCATCCTCGACGAATCCGGCTACGTGCAGAACGACATCACCGTCGATGCGCTGGTCAAGCAGGCGCTGTCGCATGCCGAGGCCGGTGCCCAGGTGGTGGCGCCGTCGGACATGATGGATGGCCGTGTGCAGGCGATCCGCGAGGCGCTGGAACTGGCCGACCACGTCAACGTGCGCATCATGGCCTACTCGGCCAAGTACGCCAGCGCCTACTACGGCCCGTTCCGCGATGCGGTGGGTTCGGCGGCCAACCTCGGCAAGGGCAACAAGCTCGGCTACCAGATGGACCCGGCCAACGGCAACGAGGCGCTGCATGAAGTGGCGGCCGACCTGGCCGAAGGCGCCGACATGGTCATGGTCAAGCCCGGCATGCCCTATCTGGACATCCTCTGGCGGGTCAAGGATGCCTACAAGGTGCCGACCTTCGTCTATCAGGTCAGTGGCGAGTACGCCATGCACATGGCGGCGATCCAGAACGGCTGGCTGAGTGAGGCGGTCATACTGGAGTCACTCACCGCCTTCAAACGTGCCGGTGCCGATGGCATCCTCACCTATTTCGCCGTACGGGCGGCAGAACTGCTAAAACAAGAGCGATGACGCTCTCAGGAACCCAGCGATGAACAGCGAAGGACTCAACAGCGAAGTGCTCGACAATAACCCGCCTCCGGCCGAGGTGGTCGCCGAGACGCCAGTGGTGGAAACCCCGCCGCCGGCGCCGATTCCCAGCCTGGATGACAGCAGCCTGTACATCCACCGTGAACTGTCGCAACTGCAGTTCAATATCCGGGTGCTGGAGCAGGCGCTGGACGAGTCCTATCCGCTGCTCGAACGCCTGAAGTTCCTGCTGATCTTCTCCAGCAACCTCGACGAATTCTTCGAGATCCGCGTCGCCGGCCTGAAGAAACAGATCAATTTCGCCCGTGAACAGGCCGGTGCCGACGGCCTGCAGCCGCACCAGGCGCTGGCGCGCATCAGCGAACTGGTGCACGAGCAGGTCGAGCGACAGTACGCCATTCTCAACGACACGCTATTCCCGGCGCTGGCCAAGCACAACATCAACTTCATCCGCCGGCGGTTCTGGACCACCAAGCTCAAGGCCTGGGTACGCCGCTACTTCCGCGACGAGATCGCGCCGATCATCACCCCCATCGGCCTCGACCCGACGCACCCCTTCCCGCTGCTGGTGAACAAGAGCCTGAACTTCATCGTCGAACTTGAGGGCGTCGATGCCTTCGGTCGCGACTCCGGTCTGGCCATCATCCCGGCGCCACGCCTGCTGCCGCGTATCATCAAGGTGCCGGAAGACGTCGGCGGCCCCGGCGACAACTACGTGTTCCTGTCGTCGATGATCCACGCCCACGCCGATGACCTGTTCCAGGGCATGAAGGTCAAGGGCTGCTACCAGTTCCGCCTGACCCGTAACGCCGACCTGTCGGTGGATACCGAGGACGTCGAAGACCTGGCCCGCGCCCTGCGCGGCGAGCTGTTTAGCCGTCGCTATGGCGATGCGGTGCGCCTGGAGGTGGTCGACACCTGCCCGAAACACCTGCGTGACCACCTGCTCAAGCAATTCGGCCTGACCGAGAGCGAGCTGTATCAGGTCAACGGCCCGGTCAACCTGACCCGCCTGTTCAGCATCACCGGCCTGGATAACCACCCAGAGCTGCAGTACGCGCCGTTCACCCCGGTGATCCCCAAGCTGCTGCAGAACGCCGAGAACATCTTCAGCGTGGTCAGTAAGCAGGACATCCTCCTGCTGCACCCCTTCGAGTCCTTCACCCCAGTGGTCGACCTGTTGCGCCAGGCGGCGAAAGACCCGCACGTGCTGGCGATCAAGCAGACCCTGTATCGCTCTGGGGCCAACTCGGAAATCGTCGATGCCCTGGTGGAGGCGGCGCGTAACGGCAAGGAGGTCACCGCGGTGATCGAGCTGCGTGCGCGCTTCGATGAAGAGTCCAACCTGGCCCTGGCCAGCCGTCTGCAGGCCGCCGGTGCGGTGGTGATCTACGGTGTGGTGGGCTTCAAGACCCACGCCAAGATGATGCTGATCCTGCGCCGCGAGAACGGCGAGATCGTCCGCTATGCACACTTGGGCACCGGCAACTACCACGCCGGCAACGCCAAGCTGTACACCGACTACAGCCTGCTCACCGCCGACGTGGCTCTGGGCGAGGACGTGTCGAAGCTGTTCAGCCAGCTGATTGGCATGGGCAAGACCCTGCGCATGAAGAAACTGCTGCACGCGCCCTTCACCCTGAAGAAGACCCTGCTCGACCTGATCGCCAAGGAAACCGCAGCTGCAGCCGAAGGCAAGCCGGCGCACATCATCGCCAAGTTCAACTCGCTGACCGACCCCAAGGTGATCCGCGCGCTGTACAAGGCCAGCCAGACCGGGGTGAAGATTGACCTGGTGGTGCGTGGCATGTGCTGCCTGCGCCCGGGTATCGCCGGGGTCTCGCATAACATCCAGGTGCGTTCGATCATCGGCCGCTTCCTCGAGCACACGCGGGTGTTCTACTTCCTCAACGGCGGCGACGAGAAAATCTATCTTTCCAGCGCCGACTGGATGGAGCGCAACCTCGACAAGCGCGTGGAGACCTGCTTCCCGGTGGAGGGCAAGAAGCTCATCACGCGCGTCAAGAAGGAGCTGGAAAGCTACCTGACCGACAACACCCAGGCCTGGGTGCTGCAGTCCGATGGTCGTTACCTGCGCCAACAGCCCACCGGCAACCAGAACCCGCGCAGCGCACAGTCCGGCTTGCTGGAGAAACTCACCGCACCAGTGATCGTGACGCGTTAAAAGCGGCTGCGTGCAGCCCTCTGATGACCCTCTCCCACTTGTGGGGCGAAGAGGCGCGCTTTTGGAAGCACTGCTTCCTGCGCCGATGAGCGCCTGATCGCTGGCGATCAGGCCGGGGCGCGGAGCGGGGTGCCCGAAGTGCGGGAGAGGGGGCTTTGTGGTCCTGGCGGGTTTCACCCGCCCTACAGGCCGAGCCGCGCCCGCAGGGTGCGCCATGCGCACCGGGGTATCAGCGCACGCTCAACGTCAGATCAATACGCTTGAGCCATTCGGCTTCGGCTTCAAAGTCCGCCAGGGTCAGCGGGTTGGCGGCCAGCCAGCCTTCAGGGAAGACGATCTCCAGGCTGTTGTCGCCGGCCTTGAACTGCACCTGTGGCATGTCCTGCGTACCACGGATGTGGTGGAACAGAATGGCGAAGCGCAGCAGCACGCACAGGCGCATCAGCTTCACGCCTTCCTCGCCGAAGTCGGCGAACTTGTCCTTGGGAATGTTGCGGCGGTGGCCGCGCACCAGCAGCGCGAGCATCTGCTGGTCCTGGCGCGAGAAGCCGGCCAGGTCGGAGTGCTCGATCAGATAGGCGCCGTGCTTGTGGTACTGGTAGTGGGCGATATCCAGACCCACCTCGTGCACCTTGGCGCCCCAGCTCAGCAGTTCGCGATGCCAGTCGTCGGTCAGCTCCCAATCGGCGGACACCTTGTCCAGCGCCGACAGTGCCTTGGCCTCGACCCGGGCGGCCTGGTCGACATCGACGTGGTAGCGCTCCATGAACGCCGCCAGGGTGCGTTCGCGTACGTCTTCATGCTGATGGCGGCCGAGCAGGTCGTAGAGCACGCCCTCACGCAATGCGCCCTCGGAATGGCTCATCCGCTGGATGTCGCAGGCATCGAAGATCGCTTCGAGAATCGCCAGGCCGGCGGGGAAGATGCCGCGACGGTCCGGCTTGATGCCGTCGAGGTCGAGCTTCTCCACCTCGCCGAGCTTGAACAGCTTGCGCTTGAGCCAGGCCAGGCCTTCGGCCGTCACCTCGCCGCTGCCCAAACCCGCTGCCTTGATGGTCAGACCGACCGCCTTGATGGTGCCGGAAGCGCCAACGGCGTCCTCCCAGCCGAGACGGCGCAGACCCTGTTCGATGCTCATGAGTTCTAGACGGGCCGCGGTGTAGGCCTGGGCATAACGCGCCGGGGTGATCTTGCCGTCGCGAAAGTAGCGCTGGGTGAAGCTTACGCAGCCCATCTGCAGGCTTTCGCGCAGCAGCGGCTCGAAGCGCTGGCCGATGATGAATTCGGTGCTGCCACCGCCGATATCGGCGACCAGGCGCTTGCCGGGCGTGTCGGCAATGCTGTGGGACACACCCAGATAGATCAGGCGGGCTTCCTCACGGCCGGAAATTACCTCGACCTGATGACCGAGGATCTCCTCGGCGCGGCGGATGAACACCGCGCGGTTGCGCGCCTCACGCAGGGCGTTGGTGCCGACGATGCGTACGGCGCCTTCCGGCAGCGTGTTGGTGAACTGGGCGAAGCGGCGCAGGCAGTCGAGCCCGCGCTGCATTGCTTCTTCGCTGAGCTGACGCTCGTCGTCCAGGCCTGCGGCCAGTTGCACTTTGTCGCCGAGGCGCTCGAGGATGCGAATTTCGTGACTGTCGGCCTTGGCCAGCACCATGTGAAAGCTGTTCGAACCCAGGTCGATGGCAGCGATCAGGGGAAAACTCTCGGCAGGGGCTTTGGGCATGATTACGGCATCTCGTTCGATTTCCGCGCATCCTGCCACGACTGAGCGCATGAGCCAACGCATACGGATGTCGCATGAAACTGGTCTAGACCTGTGATTACTGCAGGTTCAGCACACTCAGTGGCTGTTTCAACACCTGCTCGTCGCAGTTGTGACCCTCGCCGCCACGGTCCACCACGATGAATCGGCCGGGGTGTTGCAAGCACAGCAGCGGGTGGTGCCAGGTGCCGCGGGCGTAGTTCACGCCCTGGTCCGGTGCGCTGATGAAGGCGCGAATCTGCGACTCGTCCAGCTCGCCGGGTGGGGCGACGACGATCAGCATGCGCCCGCCGTCCACCGGATAAAAGGCCTGGCTGCCCAGCGGGTGGCGTTCGAGCATGTGGATGGCGATAGGCGCGTGCCAGGCCCTGCCCTCGAACAGGTTGACCAGGGTGCGCGGCGATTCTCCGGCCAGCTCCACCTGTGCCAGGTCGTGGTAGCGCGTGGTGGTTCCGGCGTTGATCGGGAAGGCCGTGGCACCGGCCGTCTCGATCACCTCGCCGAAGGGCGTGAAGGCCGCGCGGGTCAGCGGCTCGATGCGCAGCGGTAGGGGCGCCGGCGCGTTCACAGGTTCACCGAGCCGATGAAATTGCGCAGCTCTTCGGTCTGCGGGGCGGCGAACAGCGCTTTCGGATCGCCGATCTCATGCACCTTGCCATGGTGCATGAACACCAGCTTGTTACCCACTTCGCGGGCAAAGCGCATCTCGTGGGTGACCATGATCAGGGTCATGCCCTCGCTGGCCAGTTGCTTGACCACTGCCAGTACCTCGTTGACCAACTCCGGATCGAGCGCCGAGGTGATTTCGTCGCACAGCAGCACCTTGGGCGACATGGCCAGGGCGCGGGCGATGGCTACGCGCTGCTGCTGGCCGCCGGACAGGCGCTCGGGATAGGCGTCGAACTTCTCCGCCAGGCCAACCCGTTCGAGCATCTGCCGGGCGATCTTCTCGGCTTCGGCGCGCGGGGTCTTCTTCACCACCTGCGGCGCCAGCATGACGTTCTCGCCGACGGTCAGGTGCGGGAAGAGGTTGAACTGCTGGAACACCATGCCGACTTTCTGCCGCAGGCTGCGTAGGTCGGCGCGGGCAGCGTCGATGTACTCGCCGTCGACTTCGATCACACCGTCGTTGATCGATTCCAGGCCATTGAGGGTGCGCAGGAAGGTGCTCTTGCCCGAGCCGCTGCGGCCGATGATGGCGACCACTTCGCCTTCCTCGACCTTGAGGTCGATGCCCTTGAGCACGTGGTTGTCGCCGTAATACTTGTGCAGGGCGGTGACGTTAAGCAGTGACATTCAGCCTCCTTTCCAGGCGGTATGCAGCGAGCGAGAGCGGGTAGCAAAGCAGGAAGTAACCGAGGGCGACGAAGCCGTAGACCATGAAGGGCTCGAAGGTGGCGTTGGCCAGCATGCTGCCGGTCTTGGTCAGTTCGGTGAAACCGATGATCGAGGTCACTGCGGTGCCCTTGACCACCTGCACGGAGAAACCGACGGTAGGCGCCACGGCGATGCGCAGGGCCTGCGGCAGGACAACATGGCGCAGGGTTTCCAGGCGGCTCATGGCCAGGCTTTCAGCGGCCTCCCACTGGCCGCGGGTGATGGCCCCGACGCAGCCGCGCCAGATCTCGGCGAGAAAGGCGCTGGTGAACAGCGTCAGTGCAGTGGCCGCAGCCAGCCAGGGCGACACGTCGATGCCGAGCAGGGCGATGCCGAAGAACACCAGAAACAGCTGCATCAAAAGCGGCGTGCCCTGGAACAGTTCGATATAGCCACGGGCCAGGATGCGCGGCGCCGACAGTGGCGACAGCCGCGCCAGCAACACCAGCAGGCCGGCGATACCGCCGCAGACGAACGCCACCAGTGACAGCAGCAGCGTCCACTGCAAGCCGGTGAGCAGGTTGCGCAGGATGTCCCAGAGGGTGAAGTCCATCAGCGGGCTCCCATGATGAAGCGGCGGCCGAACCAGGCCAGCAGTTGGCGAATTCCGATGGCCATGAGCAGGTACAGCGCGGTGGTCAGCAGGTAGGTCTCGAAGGCACGGAAGTTACGCGACTGGATGAAGTTGGCGGCGAACGACAGCTCTTCGGTGGAAATCTGCGAGCACACCGCCGAACCGAGCATGACGATGATTATCTGGCTCGACAGCGCCGGCCACACCTTGCCCAGCGCCGGGCGCAGCACCACATGACGGAAGGTCTCGAAGCGGCTCATGGCCAGTGCGCTGGCCGCCTCGAGCTGGCCATGCGGGATGGCCTGGATGCCGGCACGGATGATCTCCGTCGAGTAGGCGCCGAGGTTGATCACCATGGCCAGAATGGCGGCCTCCCATTCGCTCAGACGTACGCCGAGCGAGGGCAAGCCGAAGAAGATGAAGAACAGCTGGACGATGAACGGCGTATTGCGGATCAGCTCCACGTAGACGCCGAATATCCGGTCGAACGGGCGGATGCGCCAGGCGCGCAGTATCGCCCCGACGATGCCGAGACCGACACCCAGCAGGGTGCCGATCACCGTCAGGCCGAGGGTGAAGGCCGCGCCCTGCAGCAGCAGATCGCTGTGCTGCAGGACGGCGGCGAAGTCGAACTGGTACGCCATGGCTCAACGCTCCGTCAGGCTCAGAGGTCAGCCGGCATTGGCTGCTTCAGCCACTTCTGGCTGAGCGCATCGAGGCTGCCGTCGGCCTTGGCGTCGGCGATGATGGTGTTGACCTTGTCCAGCAGCGCGCTCTGGTTCTTGTTCACGCCGACGTACACCGGCGAATCCTTAAGCTTGAGCTTCATGCTCGGTACGCGCTTGGGGTTGCGCTCGGAGATGGCCACCATCACCACGTTGCCGCTGGCGATCAGCTCGACCTGGCCGGAGAGGTAGGCGGCGATGGTCGAGTTGTTGTCCTCGAAGCGCTTGATGGTGGCGCCTTTCGGAGCGACGTTGCTCAGCTCTATGTCCTCGATGGAGCCACGGGTGACGCTGATGGTCTTGCCGCTCAGGTCGTCGAGGCTGGCGATGGCGGCGTCCTCCGGGCCGAACACGCCGAGGTAGAAAGGCGCGTAGGCGGCGGAGAAGTCGATCACCGCTTCACGCTCGGGGTTCTTGCCGAGGCTGGAGATCACCAGATCGACCTTGCCGGTGGTGAGGAAGGGGATGCGGTTGGTGCTGTTGACCGGGGTCAGCTCCAGTTTCACCGCCAGCTTGTCGGCCAGCAGTTGCGCGGTGTCGATATCCAGGCCGCGCGGTTTCATGTCCGGGCCGACCGAGCCGAACGGCGGGAAATCCTGCGGCACGGCGACCTTCAGCACACCGGCCTTGCTGATGTCTTCGAGTGCATCGGCGTGAGCGGTGCTGGCGCCGAAGGCCAGGGCGGCGAACAGGGTACCCAGCAGGGTGCGGTGAAAATTGCGCATGTCGAACTCCCGATGAATGAACGAAAACTGAAGCGTTTTGCCTGGCTCGTGCAGTGCATCGCCTGTGCCAAGTTCAATGAAATAAGGGCTCTCATCGTTTCGGGCGAGTGGAAACAAGGTCTTACTGGTCTGAACAGTTGATGTAGCTGACCAATTGGTCAGAAGCGTTTCTGAGCCATCTCGGTGCATCTGCGTGACGGGCTGTTCCACAAGAGGGCGTCGCTTGCCTGGGGCGGCCTTATGGCCGTACAAAGGCGACTTCACTGGACTGACCGGCCCGAACAGTCATGAATGCTTCTGCTCCCCGCGCGGTACCCGAATACGCCTTGCAGGCGATCCGCCGCCTGATCGAGGACGAGGGCTATCGCCCCGGCGACGCGCTGCCGTCGCAGCGCGATCTGGCCGAGCGCCTTGGTGTCAGCCGTGCGTCACTGCGTGAGGCGCTGTCGTCGCTCAGCGCGTTGGGCCTGGTCAGCGTGCAGGCCGGCAAGGGTGTGTTCGTGCAGGAGGCGAGTAAGGCCGAGGCGGCCGGCGCTTTCGCCTGGCCCTTCGCCGCACAGGTGTCGGCGGCCGATACCTTCCAGTTGCGCTTTGCTCTGGAGGGCTTCGCCTGTGGTTTGGCGGCCGGGGTGATGACCGCCGAGGTGCTGGACATTCTCGAAGACAACGTCGAGCAGATGCGCCGCGAGCTGCGTGCAGGTGATTTCGAGCAGGCCAACCGGCTGGATTTCGAGTTTCACCAGCGTATTCTCGCCGCCAGCGGCAACCAGGCGATGTTCGCCCTGGTTACCTCCAGCGCCGAGATCTTCCTGGAAAGTCAGAAGCTGCCGTTCATCCGCCCGGAGCGTGCGCAGGAAACCTGGCAGGAGCATCGCAAGATCCTCAAGGCCCTGGCCCGGCATGCCGCCGGCCCGGCACAGAAAGCCATGCAGCAGCACATCCGCGCGGCGGCGCTGCGCACTGGAATAGCCTTCATCACGCTTGGTGATTGAAACTATTGAGTGGCTCAATCGCCAGTGCCTTTCGGTGTCAGGCAAGCCGGGCTATGATGTCGCCACTTTTTGGTTGCCAGTCATCCTTGGCAGCAGCCCATCGGGCCGTCGCAAGCGACGTCAAAAATTCCTCCCGGCAATTTTTTGCTTCCGAATATACGGAGACTCCTCATGAGCGAATTCATCACCAACGTCAGCGACGCCAGCTTCGACCAGGACGTCATCCAGGCTGAAGGTCCGGTTCTGGTCGACTATTGGGCTGAGTGGTGCGGCCCGTGCAAGATGATTGCACCGGTGCTCGACGAGATCGCCAAGGAATACCAAGGCAAGCTGAAGATCTGCAAACTGAACATCGACGAGAACCAGGAAACCCCGCCGAAGTATGGCGTGCGTGGTATCCCGACCCTGATGCTGTTCAAGAACGGCAACGTCGAAGCGACCAAGGTTGGCGCGCTGTCCAAGTCGCAGCTGGCTGCTTTCCTCGACAGCAACATCTGAGGGGGCTGAAGAAGTAGAGTGGGCTTTAGCCCACCGAGCTGGTTGCAGTTGGCGTGCTGGTGGGCTGAAGCCCACCCTACCGCTCTGAGGCAAGTCGCTCTGGAAGAGGCCCCGTAATTCGCGGGGTTTTTTCGTTTTCGGGGCTAGACGCTGTTTTTTCACGGTGTTAAATTCGACCCCGCTGCATCCTCCATGCAGCTCTCTGCACGCCGTCGCCGATTCATTCCTATACGAACTCGTTCGCGATCCTGTCGCCTTCTCTGCGGCGCGGCCTCTCAAGCTAACAGCTTTCTTCTCCTCTCGATGATCACGTCATTCCTATGAATCTGACCGAACTCAAGCAAAAGCCGATTGCCGAACTGCTGGACATGGCCGAACAGATGGGCCTGGAAAACATGGCTCGTTCGCGCAAGCAGGACATCATCTTCGCCCTGCTGAAAAAGCATGCCAAAAGCGGCGAGGAAATTTCCGGTGACGGCGTGCTGGAGATCCTCCAGGACGGTTTCGGCTTCCTGCGCAGCGCCGACTCTTCCTACCTGGCCGGCCCTGACGACATCTACGTCTCGCCCAGCCAGATCCGCCGTTTCAACCTGCGTACCGGTGACACCATTGTCGGCAAGATCCGCCCGCCGAAGGAAGGCGAGCGTTACTTCGCCCTGCTCAAGGTCGACAGCATCAACTTCGACCGTCCGGAAAACGCCAAGAACAAGATCCTGTTCGAAAACCTGACGCCGCTGTTCCCCAACAAGCGCCTGACCATGGAAGCCGGTAACGGCTCCACCGAGGACATCACCGGCCGTGTGATCGACCTCTGCGCGCCGATTGGCAAGGGCCAGCGCGGCCTGATCGTCGCCCCGCCGAAAGCGGGCAAGACCATCATGCTGCAGAACATCGCCTCGAACATCACCCGCAACAACCCCGAGTGCCACCTGATCGTTCTGCTGATCGACGAGCGCCCGGAAGAAGTGACCGAAATGCAGCGCACCGTGCGCGGCGAAGTGGTTGCCTCGACCTTCGACGAGCCGCCGACCCGCCACGTGCAGGTCGCCGAAATGGTGATCGAGAAGGCCAAGCGCCTGGTCGAGCACAAGAAGGATGTGGTCATCCTGCTCGACTCCATCACCCGTCTGGCGCGTGCCTACAACACCGTGATCCCGAGCTCCGGCAAGGTCCTCACCGGTGGTGTCGACGCCCACGCCCTGGAGAAGCCCAAGCGCTTCTTCGGTGCCGCGCGTAATATCGAAGAAGGCGGTTCGCTGACCATCATCGCCACCGCGCTGGTGGAAACCGGCTCGAAGATGGACGAAGTGATCTACGAGGAATTCAAGGGCACCGGCAACATGGAGCTGATCCTTGATCGCCGTGTTTCCGAGAAGCGCGTGTTCCCGGCGATCAACATCAACAAGTCGGGCACCCGCCGCGAAGAACTGCTGACCGGTGAAGAAGAGCTGTCGCGCATGTGGATTCTGCGCAAGCTGCTGCACCCGATGGATGAGATTGCAGCGATCGAGTTCCTCATCGACAAGCTGAAAGCGACCAAGACGAACGATGAGTTCTTCCTGTCGATGAAGCGCAAGTAAGACATCACGTCTTGCCAAAAGGCCGGGGAAACCCGGCCTTGTCGTATCTGGAGGCGTTCAAGCCTTCTGAAAGCCCGACTTCGGCGCTAAACTTTGCGGCCGACTCTTGCCTGTCCGACACGAGGCTCCTGCATGCAGTATCGCGACCTGCGCGACTTCATCCGTGAACTGGAAAAGCGCGGCGAACTCAAGCGTATCCAGACCCCGGTATCGCCCGTTCTGGAAATGACCGAAATCTGCGACCGCACCCTGCGCAAGGGCGGGCCGGCGCTGCTGTTCGAAAAGCCCACCGGCTTCGACGTCCCGGTGCTCGGCAACCTGTTCGGCACGCCCAAACGAGTGGCCCTGGGCATGGGCGCCGAAGAGGTGTCCGAGTTGCGCGAGATCGGCAAGCTGCTGGCCTTTCTCAAGGAGCCTGAGCCGCCCAAGGGCCTCAAGGATGCCTGGAGCAAGCTGCCGATCTTCAAGAAGGTCATTTCCATGGCGCCCAAGGTGGTCAAGGACGCGCCTTGCCATGAGGTGATCGAGGAGGGCGACGATGTCGACCTGGGCAAACTGCCGATCCAGCATTGCTGGCCGGGCGACGTGGCACCGCTGATCACCTGGGGTCTGACCATCACCAAGGGCCCGAACAAGGAACGACAGAACCTCGGTATCTACCGCCAGCAGGTGATCGGCCGCAACAAGGTGATTATGCGCTGGCTCAGCCACCGTGGCGGCGCCCTGGATTACCGCGAGTGGTGCCAGAAGCACCCGGACAAGCCTTACCCGGTCTGTGTCGCGCTTGGCGCGGATCCTGCGACCATCCTCGGCGCCGTGACGCCAGTGCCCGATACCCTCTCCGAATACGCTTTTGCCGGCCTCTTGCGCGGCCATCGCACCGAGCTGATCAAGGCGGTTGGCAGCGAACTGCAGGTGCCAGCCAGTGCCGAGATCGTGCTCGAAGGCGTGATCCATCCGGGCGAGACCGCGCCGGAAGGCCCCTACGGCGATCACACCGGCTACTACAACGAGGTCGACACCTTCCCGGTGTTCACCGTCGAGCGCATCACCCGTCGCCGCGATCCGATCTATCACAGCACCTACACCGGCCGGCCGCCAGATGAGCCGGCGATCCTTGGTGTGGCGCTGAACGAAGTGTTCGTGCCGATCCTGCAGAAGCAGTTCCCCGAGATCACCGATTTCTACCTGCCGCCGGAGGGCTGTTCCTACCGCATGGCGGTGGTGACCATGAAGAAGCAGTACCCGGGCCACGCCAAGCGCGTAATGCTCGGTGTCTGGTCGTTCCTGCGACAGTTCATGTACACCAAGTTCGTTATCGTCACCGACGACGATATCAACGCACGGGACTGGAATGACGTGATCTGGGCGATTACCACGCGCATGGACCCCAAGCGCGACACGGTGATGATCGACAACACACCGATCGACTACCTCGACTTCGCCTCGCCGATCTCCGGCCTGGGTTCGAAGATGGGCCTGGACGCCACCCACAAGTGGCCGGGCGAGACCACCCGCGAATGGGGCCGCGCCATCGAGAAGGATCCAGCCGTGGTGGCACGTGTCGACGCGCTGTGGAGCGAGCTGGGAATCGATTGATGAACGTCACCCTGCAACCTTCCGGCGTCACCCTCGCGCTGCAGCCGGGCGAACGCATTCTCGATGGCGCCCGGCGCCTGGGCTACGACTGCCCGCAGAGCTGCCGCAATGGCAACTGCCATATCTGCGCCGCGCTGCTGGTGGAGGGGCGCGTGCGGCAGAACGGCGCCGAGCTGGATCACGGCGAGCTGTTCACCTGCCTGGCCGAGCCGCTGGAAGACTGCGTGTTGCACTGGGACGGCGTGCTGGCGCCGGGTGAGTTGCCGGTGCGCGAGCTGAACTGCCAGGTGACCGAATGCCAGGCCGTGGGTGGCGATGTGTTCCGCGTGTGTCTGCGCACCCCGGCCGGCAAGGCGCCGCGCTATCACGCCGGGCAGTACCTGCTGCTGCAGCGCCCGGATGGCGAGATGGCGGCGTTCTCCCTGGCTTCGGCGCCGCACGCCGGGCGCGAGCTGGAACTGCACATCCTCGCCCGCGAAGACAGCAGCATTGCCCTGCTGGAGCATCTGCGCAGCACCGGCATGGCTCGCGTGCAGATGCCCTACGGTGACACCCACCTCGCCGACCTGCCCGATGGACCGCTGGTGCTGATCGCTGCCGGCACTGGCATGGGCCAGATGCACAGCCTGATCGAGCACTGCCGCGCGGCGGGTTTTGCCCATCCGGTGTATCTGTACTGGGGTGCACGTCGGCCCGAGGATTTCTACGAGCTGCCACATTGGGCCGAGTGGCAACAGCTGGATAATCTGCACCTGCATCAGGTGGTCAGCGACCAGTGTGGCTGGCAGGGTCGTTGCGGCCTGCTGCACGAAGCGGTGCGCGAGGATTTCCCGGATCTCAAGGCATTGCACGTCTATGCCAGCGGCTCGCCAGCGATGGTCTACGCCACGCTCGATGCGCTGGTCGAAGCGGGGATGGACGCGCACCAGATGCGCGCCGACGTGTTCGCCTACGCGCCGCGTTCATAGTGGTAGGGCGGGTGCAACCCGCCACTGATTGATTCGGCGGGTTGCACCCGCCCTACGCACTGCTATCGCACAGTCACCACCACCTTGCCCACGGCCTTGCGCTGACCGAGGGCATCGATGGCTTCGCCGCCGCGCTCCAGTGGGAAGGTCTGCGACACCAGTGGCTTGAGTTTGCCTTCGGCATGCCAGGCGAACAGTTGCTGGAAGTTAGCGGCGTTGTCCTGCGGCTGGCGCTGGGCGAAGGAGCCCCAGAAGACGCCGACCAGGGATGCGCCCTTGAGCAGCGGCAGGTTGGCCGGCAGTGCCGGGATGCCGCCGCCGGCGGCGAAACCCACCACCAGGAAGCGGCCGTTCCAGCCGATGCTGCGGAAGGCTTCTTCGAACAGCGTGCCACCCACTGGGTCGTAGATCACGTCCACGCCCTGGCCGCCGGTGAGCTTCTTCACCTCGTCCTTCAGGCTCTGCTCGCTGTAGTTGATCAGCTCGTCGGCGCCGGCCTTGCGCGCCACTTCCAGTTTCTCGGCGCTGCTCGCTGCGGCGATGACCTTGGCGCCCATGGCCTTGCCGATTTCCACCGCCGCCAGTCCGACGCCGCCGGAGGCGCCGAGGACCAGCAGGGTTTCACCCGGGTGCAGGTTGGCGCGCTGTTTGAGGGCGTGCATCGAGGTGCCGTAGGTCATGCCGAAGGCCGCCGCGGTGGTCAGGTCCATGCTCTTGGGCACCGGTAGCACGTTGTAGGCCGGCACGGCGACCTCTTCGGCGAAGCCTCCCCAACCGGTCAACGCCATGACCCGATCACCCGCGCGCAGATGGCTGACTTTCTCGCCGACGGCCTTGACCACACCGGCTACCTCGCCACCCGGGGCGAAGGGGAAGGGCGGCTTGAACTGGTATTTGCCTTCGATGATCAGCGTGTCGGGGAAGTTGACCCCGGCGGCCTGCACCTCGATCAGCACCTCGTTTTTTTTCGGTTCGGGGCTTGGCAGGTCTTCCAGTACCAGGGTGTCGGCGGGGCCGAAGGCTTTGCACAGCAGGGCTTTCATCAAGGTCATTCCTCTTGCAGGGTGCCATGCAGTGTAGAAAGCGCCCGCCGGGGGTCAACGAGCATGCCGATGCCTGATAGGTCGGCATAAGCGCCGGACTTGGGTGCAGGCCTGTGGATGGCTATGCTAGGCACATCCCCGATGGAGTGCCGAACGTGAAACTGTTGACCGCCCTGCTACTGAGCCTGTCGATCTGCCTGCCTGCCCTGGCCTCTTCGGAAAAGAAGGAGGAGGCTCCTGCGACGATTTATCACAACCTGACGCCAGCCTTGATCGGCAACCTGGCGGATCAAGGCAATCGTCTGAAGTTCTTCAAGGCCGATGTGTCCCTGCGGGTGACCGGCACCGAGGCCGAGGAGAAGCTCAAGCAGCATGAACCGCTGATCCGCCATCAGATGGTGATGCTGTTCTCGGCGCAGACCAGCGAGATCATCAACGCGCCCGATGGCCGTGAGAACCTGCGCCTGGAGGCCTTGAAGCAGGTGCAGGACGCGATCAATGGCGAAGAGGGCAAGCCCATCGTCGAAGATCTTTTGTTCAATAACCTGATCATTCAGTGAAAGGGGGCGCAGTCAGTTAAGCGTCGACGCTGCGAATGCGTAGGAGCGGCGCCCCGCCGCGAACCAGGGCGATGCGCAATTGAAAATTTTCGCCCCGGGGCGGGGCTCCTACGAAAGGCCGCTTTTCGCGGCTGAAGCGGTTCCGGATCTGTCAGGCCATCTGCGCCAGGGTCTTGCGAAAGCGGCTCAGCGCCGCGACGAAGAACAGAGCGCCGATGCCGGCGATGGCCAGCATATAGGGCCAGACGATGGGCAGCCCCGCACCGCGATAGAGAATGGCCTGGGCTAGCGCGACGAAGTGAGTGGTCGGCGCCGCCAGCATGATCTGCTGCACCAGCTCGGGCATGCTCTCGCGTGGCGTGGTGCCGCCGGAGAGGATCTGCAGCGGCAGCAGCACCAGGATGATCAGCAGGCCCAGTTGCGGCATCGAGCGCGCTACCGTGCCGAAGAAGATGCCCATCGAGGTGGTGGCGAAAAGGTGCAGTGCCGCCCCGGCCAGGAACAAAGCAATGGAGCCTTCGATCGGCACCTGCAGCCATCCCTGCACCACCAGCAGCAGTGACAGGGCTGCAGCCGCCAGCACCACCAACCCCATCGACCAGACCTTGGCCAGCATGATTTCCAGTGGCGTCACCGGCATCACCAGCAGGTGTTCCACGGTGCCATGCTCGCGTTCGCGGATCAGCGCCGCACCAGTGAGGATGATCGACAGCATGGTGATCTGGTTGATCACCTCCATCACCGAGCCGAACCAGGCGCGCGTCAGGTTGGGGTTGAACTGTATGCGCAGCGCCAGTTCCGCAGATTGTGCCAGGTCGCCACGGTAACGGCGGACGAACTCGGCCACTTCGCTGGCGCCGATGTTCTGGATGTAGCCGGCACCGGTGAAGGCCATGCTTACCTGGGTGGCGTCGACATTGAGCTGGATTGCCGGGCTGCGACCGGCGAGCACGTCGCGCTGAAAGTTCGGCGGAATGTTCAGGGTAAAGGTGTAGCGCCCGGCATCCATGCCGCGATCCATCTCGCTCAGGTCGATGCGTTCCGGGGTACGGAAATAGGGCTCCTGAAAGGCCTGGATCAGGCGCTCTGAGAGTTGCGACTGGTCTTCGTCGACCACGGCGATGGCGGCGTTATGCAGGCTCTCCGGCATGCTGGTGGCGGCCGAGTAAACGCCCATGCTGAAGGCCCAGAGGATCAGCAGTACCAGCGCCAGGTCATGCTGCAGGCTGCGCAACTCCTTGATGCCGAGGTGCAGGATATTGGCCAGGCGTTCCATCAGATCTCCTGTTTGCGCAGCAGGCTGGCGCTGAGCAGCGTCAGCAGCGGGATGGTAAGTGCCAGGGCGGCGAAGTAGCCGGCCAGGTCCTGCAGCGCCAGTGCCTTGGAGAAGATGCCGCGGCTGATCACCAGAAATTGCGAGGTCGGGTAGAGCTGGCCGATCACCGCGCCTGCGCCTTCCAGCGAGGCGACCGGGTAGATCAGTCCGGAGAACTGGATGGCCGGCAGCAGGGTGACGATGGCGGTGCCGAATACCGCGGCGATCTGGCTCTTGGTGAAGGTCGACATCAGCAGGCCGAGGCCTGTGGCGCACGCCAGGTAGAGCAGGGCGCCGGCCAGCAGGGTCAGCGGGTTGCCCTTGAGCGGCACGTCGAACACGGTGACTGCCAGCAGCGCCAGGAGGATGAAGTTGAACAGGCCCAGGGCGATGTAGGGCAGTTGCTTGCCGAGCAGGAATTCCAGGCGGGTGACCGGGGTGACGTAGAGGTTGATGATCGAGCCCAGTTCCTTCTCGCGCACCACGCCGAGGGCCGTGAGCATCGCCGGAATCAGCATCAGCAGCAGCGGAATTACTGCCGGCACCATGGCCTTGAGGCTCTCCACGTCCGGGTTGTAGCGATAGCGCACTTCCAACTCGGCGGCGTTGGCTGCTTGCGGCTGCGGCGAACGCCGCGCCAGCTCGCTAAGGTAGTGCTGGTGCAGGCCGGTCACGTAGCCCTTGATGGTTTCTGCGCGGGTCGGCATGGCGCCGTCGATCCACATGCCGATCTGCGGGCTGGCGCCGCGCTTGAGATCGCGGCCGAAGTTCGGCGGAATCTCCACCGCCAGGCTGATGTCGCCGCCCCGCAAGCGTCGTTCCAGCTCGTCGTAATCGGAGAGCGGCGTTTTCTCCAGGAAGTAGCGCGATCCGGACAGGTTCAGGTGGTATTCCTGGCTGGTGGTGGTCTGGTCGCGATCCAGCACGGCGAAGGTCAGGTCTTCGACGTCGAGGCTGATGCCGTAGCCGATGATGAACAGCAGCAATACCGTGCCAAGCAGCGCCATGCCACCGCGAATCGGGTCGCGGCGCAGCTCCAGCGCCTCGCGGCGGGCGTAGCTGAGCAGGCGGCGCAGGCTGAAGCGCTGACGCTGTGCTGGCGGCGCCTGTTCCAGTGGCGGCGCCTCGCTGACCGGTTGCTCGCCGACAGCCTCCTGCAGGTAGGCGATGAAGGTGGCTTCCAGGCTTTCCAGGCCGCGCTTTTCCATCAGGCCCTGCGGCGTATCGCTGTCTAGCACCTTGCCGGCGTGCATCAGCGAGATGCGGTCGCAGCGCTGCGCCTCGTTCATGAAGTGGGTAGAGATGAAGATGGTCACGCCGTCGCGGCGTGACAGGTCGAGCATAAGTTGCCAGAAGCCGTCGCGGGCCACCGGGTCGACACCCGAGGTGGGCTCGTCGAGGATCAGGATCTCCGGCTTGTGGATCACCGCCACGGCCAGCGACAGGCGCTGGCGGATGCCCAGCGGCAGGCGCTCGGGGAGCATGTCCATGACCTCGCCGAGGTCGAAGCGTGTTGCCATCTGTGCCACACGCGGCTCGATCTCTGCGGTCGGCACATGGAACAGCTGGGCATGCAGCACCAGGTTCTGCCGCACCGTCAGCTCGCCATACAGGGAGAACGCCTGGGACATGTAGCCGACGCGCTTGCGCGTGGCCATGTCACGCGGGTCGACTGCCTGGCCGAACAGCAGTGCCTCACCCTCGCTGGCCGGTAGCAGGCCGGTGAGCATCTTCATGGTGGTGCTCTTGCCGCAGCCGTTGGAGCCGAGAAAACCAAAAATCTCGCCACGGCGGATGCGGAACGATACCGACTCCACCGCGACGAAATCGCCGAAGCGCATGGTCAGGCTCTTGGCTTCGATGGCGATCTCGTTGCTGTCTTGCAGGGGTGGAATGACCACCTGCTGATGGCCGCGGCGGCGTTCCTCGGGCAGCAGGGCGATAAAGGCCTGCTCCAGGCTGGCGCTGTTGGTGCGTGCGCGCAGTTCCGCCGGGCTGCCTTCGGCCAGCACGCGGCCGGCATCCATCGCCACCAGATGGTCGAAGCGCTCGGCTTCCTCCATGTAGGCGGTGGCCACCAGCACGCTCATCTGCGGGCGCTGCGTGCGGATGCGCGCGATCAGTTCCCAGAACTGGTTGCGCGACAGTGGGTCGACGCCGGTGGTCGGCTCGTCGAGGATCAGCAGGTCCGGGTCATGGATCAGCGCGCAGCACAGCCCGAGCTTCTGCTTCATGCCGCCGGACAGCTTGCCCGCCGGGCGCTCGCGGAACGCGGACATGCCGGTGCTGCGCAGCAGATCGTCGATGCGCCGTTCGCGCTCGGCGGCGTCCTGGCCGAACAGACGGCCGAAGAAATCCAGGTTCTCGAATACCGATAGCGTCGGATAGAGGTTCTTGCCCAAGCCCTGCGGCATATAGGCGATATGTGGGCAGACGCGGCGGCGATGGCGGGCGTCGGCCATATCGCCGCCGAGCACCTCGACGCTGCCGTCCTGGAGCTTGCGCGCCCCGGCGATCAGCGCCAGCAGGCTGGACTTGCCGACGCCGTCCGGGCCGATCAGGCCGACCATGCGACGGGCCGGCAGGGCCAGGTCTATCTGCTGCAGGGCGTGGGTCTGGCCATAGCGCAGGCCGACGCCGCTCAGGCGTGCGACCGGCGTGTTCATTGCGGAACCTTGATCGCCAGATGCGCGGGCCACTCGGCGTCAGGATCGAGGCGCAGGTAGGCCATGCCCGGTACGCCGGTCTTGACCTGCTGCAGGTGCTTGCTCAGCAGCTCGGGGTCGATGCGCGCCTTGACCCGGAACATCAGTTTCTCGCGCTCGCTGGCGGTTTCCACTGTCTTCGGCGTGAACTGGGCGACGCTGGCGACATAGCTGACCTTGGCCGGAATCACGTATTGCGGCGCGGCGTCGATCACCAGGCGCACCTCGCTGCCCAACGCGACGCGGCCGGCCTGGCGCTCGGGCAGGAAGAAGGTCATGTAGACGTCGGTCAGATCCACCAGGTTGAGCAGCTTGCCGCCGGCACCGAGCACTTCGCCGGGTTGAGTGATGCGGTATTGCGCGCGGCCGGCGCGTGGAGCCTTGAGCTGGCTGTCGTCGATGTCCACCTGCAGCCTCTCGACGCTGGCGCGGGCCGCTTCGGTCGCCGATTGCGCTTCGATGGCCTGCGACTGGGCTGCAGCTATGCCGGCCTCGGCCGAGCTGACCTGAGCGCGGGCGGCGGCCAGCGCGGCCTCGGCACTCTGCAGGCGGGCCAGATCGTCATCCAGAGTCTGCTGAGCCAGGGCGTTGCGCTTGACCAGCGTGGCGCTGCGTGCGTGACGTTTGCGCGCGGCATCCAGCTCAGCCTGGCGTTGGTGCACCACGGCCTCGGCGGCAAGTTTTTCGCTTTGGCGCAGGCTGATCTGGCTGGCGGCGGTGATCTGGCCATTCTCTGCCTGGCGCAAATGGGCACGGGCCTGGGCCAGCTGGGCTTCGAGCACCTGGGTGTCCATGCGCGCGAGAATCTGGCCGGGCTCGACGAAGTCACCTTCGTCGACGTCGATGCTGGCGACGCGCCCGGCGAGTTTGGTCGCCACATCCACTTCGGTGGCTTCGATGCGCCCGTTACCGCTGGCGAACCCCTCGCCCAGGCCTGTCGGGCGCAGCTGCCACCAGGCCACGGCGGCCAGGACGGCGACGCCGACGGCGATCAAATAGGGCAGGCGGCGTTTTGCGTTGGTCATCTCGGCTTCCCTGTAGCGCCCCATGGCTGGAGGCTTTCACGACATTTCCATTGTCTGCCAGATGCGCCTCAGGGGTCTTGATGCAGGTCAAGCGCGGGGGGCTGCCACAGGCAGGTTCGGTTGCGACCCTCATGCTTGGCACGATACAGCGCCTGATCACCCTGGGCGAGCAGTTCGCCTGGCTGTTCGTCGCTCACTGGGTCGACCACCGTGATACCGATGCTCAGGGTCAGGTGGCCGAACGGGCTGGCCGGGTGATGGATATCCAGGCTGGCGATGGCTGCATGGACGCGCGCGGCGACCTGCTCGGCACCCTCCTGATTGGTGTTGGCGAGAATGATCGCGAACTCCTCGCCACCGTAGCGGCAGGCCGTATCGCCTTCGCGTTGCAGGCTGTCGCGCAGGGCTGCACTGACTCTGCGCAGGGCGTCGTCCCCGGCGAGGTGGCCGAGTGCATCGTTGTAGGCCTTGAAGTGGTCGATATCCAGCATCAGCAGCGCCAGGGGCGCGTCGAGGCGGCGCAGGCGGCGCCATTCGGCGAGCAGTTGCTGATCGAAGTAACGGCGGTTGTACAGTCCGGTCAGGCCGTCGAGCTGTGACAGGCGCTGCAGTTGCGCTTCCAGTTGCAGGCGCTCGCTGTTGTCGCGGGAAACGGCGATCAGGTATTCGCGGTCATGCAGCTGCACCAGTTGGGTGTTGATTTCGGCAGGTTGGCGACTGCCGTCGCGGCGGATCAGCTCGCGCTGGAATATCCGCGAGAGGTTGTCGCGCTGCGCCTGGCGCGCCTGTTCCAGCCAGCGGTGGAAGCCTGGCAGGAGTTTCTCCGGATCATCGCGCAGCAACTCGGCGAACTGTTCAGGGCGATAGCCGAGCGTGGCGTAGGTGGCCTGATTCATGTGCAGCAGCTCGCGGGTGCCGCTGTCGAAGATGAACAGCCCGTCATGGCTGGAGTCGGTCAGGTCCAGCACCAGTTGTAGGCGCTCGCGGTTCTCGCGCAGGCGCTGCTCGGTCTCTTCGCGGCGTTCGGCCTCCAGCTTGAAGCGGCGGTTGGCCAGTTGCAGGGCATGGGCACGACGGCTGTTCTCCAGGGCCAGGGCCAGGGCGGCGACCAGTAGCAGGCTGATCGCCAGGCTGGCGCCGAGCACCACGCCGGGCAAGGGCGACTCGAGCTGGTCGAGCAGTTGCTCGGTGGGGCTCAGGCGCAGACTGAAGTCCTGGTTGTTGAGCAGACTCAGGCCCAGTTGCAGGCTGTGTCGCATATCGGTGTCCGCTGCGCCATGACGGAACAGGCTGTGACTGTTCTCCAGCAGTTCGAGGTTGAAGGCTTCGCGATCGATCTGGGTGAGCAACTGCAGCATCAGCGGTTCGACGCGAAATACGCCCTGGAGGAAACCGTCGAACACCTTGGTGCCGTCATGCTCGCGATACAGCGGTGTGTAGAGGACGAAGCCGCGTCCGCCCTGGACCAGATCGAAGCTGTTGGAGAAACGTTGTTCGCCGCTCTCGCGAGCCTCCATCGCCAGTGGGTAATTGGGGTGCTCCGGGTACAGGCGAAAATTCAGCGCCGCTTCGTTGCCGGCCACCGGTAGCAGCCAGCGCATGCGTAGATCGTCGCCGACCCACTGGATGGATTGATAGGCGGGAAAGCCTTGCAGTACGCGCTCCACCTCCTCCCCCCAACTGGCATGCGGCAGGCGGCCCAGGCTGTTCCACAAGCGGGCGATGCGTTCGAGGCTGGCCACCTCCAGGTGCAGCGTGCTCTCCAGCTGACGCGCCAGGCTGCGTGCCTGGTAGCCGATACGCTCATCGACACGCTGTTGCTGTACGGCCTCGATCTGACGCCAAAGCAGAACGCTGGCGCCGCTCAGCACCAGTAACAGGAACGCCAGCGCAAGTCGCGCCGGCCAGGGGGAGGATGCCGGCATGGAAAAACTCCTAGGCTCTGTGTGGTGATAGCACAGTGCCGCATGCGACTCAACGCATGGCGAGAATTGCTGTCCATTCGGCATCGCTCACCGGCATCACCGACAGGCGACTGCCACGTTGTACCAACGCCAGTTCGGCCAGTAGCGGATTGTTCTTCAGGTGCTGCAGCGCCAGCACCTCGTCGAAGGCTTCGACGAACTCGACGTCCAGAGCGCTCCAGGGGTTCTTCTCGGTACTGGCCTTGGGGTCGTGATAATGGCTTTGCGGGTCCAGCGCGGTGGGGTCCGGGTAGATCTCACCGGCAATACGTGCAATACCGGCGATACCGGGTTGCGGGCAACTGGAGTGATAGAAGAAGAACAGATCGCCCTGTTTCATTGCGCGCATGAAGTTGCGCGCCTGGTAATTGCGTACGCCATCCCAGCGCGTTTTGCCCAGTCGCTGCAGGTCGTGGATGGACAATTCATCGGGTTCGGACTTCATCAGCCAATAAGGCATGAACTTTGCTCCTGCAGGTCTGTCCGTAAGCGGACGCTCGTTTGAGGGATATCTCCGACGGCCGGTTGGCGCCGGAAATTGCACAGTGCTTGGCGCTGACGGAAAATGCCCGGCTTAACGCTTGGCGCCGTCGTATTGCACACAACAATAACGCGCGACCAACGCGCGCATTGCCTTGAAGGGGGAGGCAATAGATGAAACGCAAGCCAGATCTTTTGTGGGTTCTCGTCGTACTGTTCAGCCTGGGCGTGGTTACCACGGGTTACACCCAGAGCCTTTGGGAGCGCCAGAGCGAAGCTCCGATCAATGTAACGCAGCAGCCCTGATTCGCGGACTGCCAGCGTAAGCGCCGCAGGGAACGCGGTGCCGCATCTTTCGATTCAATACCACGCCTTGTCCGTCACCGTTGCCTGCAAGGGCACGTCCCAGCTGGCCATCGCCAGTTCTTCCACGCGCTGACATTCATGCGCCAGGCCCAGTAGTGTCGGCATGTGCCAATTTTTGCGCATGCGCAGATAAGCCAGGCTGCGGTCGTAGAAGCCGCCGCCCATACCCAGGCGCCCGCCGCGATCATCGAAGCCCACCAGCGGTAGCAGCACCAGATCCAGTGCCCAGACCTTGCGTTGGCGCTTGGGCTGCGTGCGTGGTTCGAGGATGCGGAAGCGATTGCTCGCCAGTTTCTCGTGCTGGCTGACGCGCTGAAACACCATCTTGGTGCGCGGCCAGGCGCTGAGCACCGGCAGGTAGGTGTGTTTGCCGCGCTTGTGTGCGGCGGCCAGCAAAGGCCTTGGGTCGATTTCGCCATCGTTGGGCAGGTACAGGGCGATGTGCCTGGCGCGGCGAAACTGCGGGCTTTGTGCCAACTGACGATAGAGGTTACGCGCGGCAAGACGTTGCTGGCTGCGGCTGAGTGCACGTCGACGCTGGCGCAGCACGCGGCGCAGTTGCGGGCGACTGAGAGTGGCGGGCGTAGTCATGAAAGGAGGTTCGAACGAGGCGGGTAGCAGCGCTGAAGGTCACTGCTGGAAATGATGACTTCCCGGCGTGCCGCTGTCGGTTTAGCCCTTGAACCCGAAAGTTCAAGGTGGAGGTTGCAGGAGGCGTTAAGGCTTTCCGTCAGGCGGACATGCACACCGGCCCCAACGTGCAACCCCCGTGGTTGTGCGTATCGGCTCAGGGACATCACCGACTGGCGCACACCCCAGGAAGTTGCGCCCAGTATACCCGAACAGAGGGTCTGCGGGGCGGCCTGCGACGAACTGGCAGGCATGGCGGTACTCAGGAACTCGGATCGTCGGCCAGTGCATGGTCGACACGATCGAGTAGATCGCGCACCTGCTGGCGGGTGGAATTGGCGTCCTGATCCAGGCGCTGCTGCTTGTGCAGCAGGTCGTGGGTGATGTTCAAGGCTGCCATCACGGCGACACGGTCGGCACCGATCACTTTGCCGCTGGTACGGATCTCGCGCATCTTGCCGTCCAGGTAGCGAGCCGCACTTTCCAGATTGGCGCGTTCGTCCTGCGGGCAGGCGATGCAATATTCTTTGTCCAGAATGTGGACGGTCACGGTATTCGACTGGGTCATGAGTCCTGCTCCAGGGCTTTAAGGCGCGAAATCATCGATTCGACCTTGTGCCGGGCCATTTCGTTCTTTTCGATCAGATGGGCGCGTTCCTCACGCCAGGCCTGTTCATTCGCCAGCAGGAGTCGGTTGTGAGCCTTTAGCTGCTCGACACGCTGGATCAAGAGTTCCAGCTTGGCGGTCAATGCGTGCAGATCGGCGTCTTCCATGGGCTCTCGCTATGGGAGGGAATGGCTGGACTATATAGGCCTGTCCCGGCTACGGGTCAAACCACGGATAGCAGTGGTGTGATGCACATGACGGCATCACCCCGGCGGCCTCGGATGGTCTTGGCGCGTCTGCCGGTGCTAGGATACGAGGCCTCCATTCTAGAGATTGCGCCGCCTGGCGCCTAGCTATCTATGTCGATTCCAAGCTCTCCCTACGCCGCCTTCGCCGCTCTGCTCAATAGCGCCGGGCATTCCGTTTCCCCTGCCGAACTGCACGGCCTGCTGCTTGGTCGCAGCTGTGCGGGCGCTGGCTTCGACGCCGATGCCTGGCTGCTCGACGCGGCCGACCTGCTCGGTGGCGAGCCGCAGGACAACGTGCGCCAGGCGCTGATCGGCCTGCAGGAAATGGTCAAGGGTGAGCTGTGCAGCGAAGACGTCACCGTGGTGTTGCTGTTGCCGGATGACGAAACCCCGCTGGCGCAGCGCGCGGTCGCTCTGGGTCAGTGGTGTCAGGGCTTTCTCGGTGGCTTCGGCCTGACCGCTCGCGACGGTGCGCTGAGTGCCGAAGCCATGGAAGTGTTGCAGGATCTCTCCGCCATCGCCCAGGTGCAGAGTGCACTGGAAGAATCGGAGGATGGCGAGAGCGACTACATGGAGGTGATGGAGTACCTGCGTGTCGCGCCGCTGCTGCTGTTCACCGAGTGCGCCAAACCTGCGGCGCCTGCTGCCAAACCCTCCCTGCACTGATTTTTCGTCGGAGCCTGCCTTGATCAGCATCCCCAAGTCCGAATATGCCCGTCGGCGCAAGGCGCTGATGGCGCAGATGGAACCCAACAGCATCGCCATTCTGCCGGCGGCGCCGGTGTATATCCGCAACCGTGACGTCGAGCATGTCTACCGTCAGGACAGCGATTTCCAGTACCTCACCGGTTTTCCCGAGCCGGAAGCGGTGATGGCGCTGATCCCTGGGCGCGAGCACGGTGAATATGTGCTGTTCTGTCGCGAGCGTGATCCCGAGCGCGAGTTGTGGGATGGCCTGCGTGCCGGCCAGGACGGTGCGATCAGCCAGTTTGGCGCCGACGATGCCTTCCCCATTGGCGATATCGACGACATCCTGCCGGGGTTGATCGAAGGCCGCGAGCGCGTCTACTACGCCATCGGCAGCAATCAGGAGTTCGATCATCGGCTGATGGAGTGGGTCAACCACATCCGCGCCAAGGCGCGCCAGGGCGCTATGCCGCCAAACGAATTCGTCGCCCTCAACCACCTGCTGCACGACATGCGCCTGTACAAATCGGCGGCCGAAGTGAAGGTGATGAAGGAAGCTGCCGAGATCAGTGCGCGCGCTCATATCCGTGCCATGCAGGCGAGTCGCGCCGGCCTGTTCGAATATCACCTGGAAGCCGAACTGGACTACGAATTCCGCAAGGGTGGGGCGAAGATGCCGGCCTATGGCAGCATCGTCGCCGCCGGCCGCAATGCCTGCATCCTGCACTACCGCGAGAATGACGCGGCGCTCAAGGACGGCGATCTGGTGCTGATCGACGCCGGCTGCGAGATCGACTGCTACGCCAGCGACATCACCCGCACCTTCCCGGTCAGCGGTAAGTTCTCGCCCGAGCAGAAGGCCATCTACGAACTGGTGCTCAAGGCCAACGAGGAGGCATTCAAGTTCATCGCTCCAGGCCGGCACTGGAACGAGGCCCATGAGGCCACCGTGCGGGTGATCACTGCCGGCCTGGTCGATCTGGGGCTGCTCGAGGGTGATGTTGACGAGCTGATCGCCAGCGAAGCCTACAAGCCTTTCTATATGCATCGCGCCGGCCACTGGCTGGGCATGGATGTGCATGACGTCGGCGACTACAAGGTCGGCGGGCAGTGGCGCGTGCTGGAGGTCGGCATGGCGATGACCGTCGAGCCAGGCATCTATATCGCCCCTGACAACGACAAGATCGCCAAGAAATGGCGCGGCATCGGCGTGCGCATCGAGGACGACGTGGTCGTGACCAAGACGGGCTGCGAGATTCTCACCAACGGTGTGCCCAAGACCGTTGCCGAGATCGAGGCATTGATGGCGGCCGCGCGCACCGAGGCGGCCTGAGCCCATGTCACGCGTACAGTTGGCCATTATCGGCGGCGGCCTGGTGGGTGCCAGCCTGGCACTGGCCCTGCAGGACACGGCGCGTCAGCGTGGTTGGCGCATCGCCCTGATCGAGCCCTTCGCCCCGGGCAGCGAATACCAGCCCAGCTATGACGCGCGCTCTACCGCGCTGTCCTATGGCAGTCGGTTGATCTACGAGCGCCTGGGCCTGTGGCAGAGCATTGCCCAGCGGGCTGAGCCGATTCAGCAGATTCATGTTTCCGACCGCGGCCGCTTCGGCGCCACGCGCCTGCAGGCCATTGAGGAAGGCGTGCCGGCGCTCGGTTACGTAGCTGAGAACGCCTGGCTCGGCCATTGTCTGTGGCAGGCGCTGGATGCGGATGTGATCGAGTGGCGTTGCCCGGCCGAAGTGGTCGGCATGCAGCGTCTCGACGACGGCTATCGCCTGACCCTGAACGACGAAACCTGCCTCGACTGCGACCTGGCTATTCTCGCTGATGGTGGGCGTTCCGGCCTGCGTGAGCAGCTTGGTATCGGCGTCAGCAGTAAGCCTTATGGGCAGAGTGCGCTGATTGCCAACGTCAGCCCGCTGGAGGCGCACCGCGGGCAGGCCTTCGAGCGCTTCACCGATGACGGCCCGATGGCGCTGCTGCCCTTGAGCGATAACCGCTGCGCACTGGTCTGGACGCGCGCCGCGGCTGACGCCGAACGTCTGTTGCGCGCCAGCGAGGCCAGTTTTCTCAGCGAGTTGCAGCAGGCCTTCGGTTATCGCCTGGGCGCCTTGCGCCAGGTGGGTGCGCGGCATCTCTATCCGCTGAGCCTGGTCGAGGCGCAGGAGCAGGTGCGTCCGCATCTGGTGGTGCTGGGCAACGCCGCGCACAGCCTGCACCCCATCGCCGGCCAGGGCTACAACCTGTCGCTGCGCGATACCCTGGCGCTGGCCGAGGTGCTTATCGATAGCGAGGCAACACTGGGCGATTTCGCCACCCTGCAGCGTTACCAGCAAAGGCAACAGCTCGATCAGCAAATGACCGTCGGCTTCTCCGACCAGGTGACGCGCCTGTTCAGCAATGCGCAGCCGCTGCTGACTGCCGGGCGCAACCTGGGTTTGCTCGGCCTCGACCTGCTGCCGCCGGCCAAGCGCTGGTTCGCCCGCCAGGCCATGGGCATGGGAACCCGCAATCTATGATCAGCTCCGCAGGGTGCGCTGTGCGCATCTACAGGGAGTCATGATGCGCACCGCGCAACCTAGGGTTTAAGGAGTGATATGCGAGCGGATCTGATCATCGTCGGCGCCGGTATGGTTGGCAGTACCCTGGCCTTGGCGCTGGAGCACAGCGGTCTGGACATCCTGATCGTCGACGGCAGCCCGCTGAGCGTGGCGCCGTTCGATGCCCAGGCGCCGTTCGAGCCGCGTGTCAGCGCGCTGTCGATGGCCAGCCAACGCATTCTCGAACGCCTGGGCGCCTGGCAGGGCATCGCCACTCGGCGTGTCTGCCCCTACGGCGAGATGCGCGTCTGGGATGGCTCCGGCACCGGCAGCATCCACTTCGCTGCGGCCAGCGTGCATGCCGAGACGCTTGGCCATATCGTCGAGAATCGTGTGGTGCAGGATGCCCTGCTCGAAAGGCTGCACGACAGCCAGATCGGTCTGTTGCCTGGCGCGCGCCTGGAGCAGCTGCGCCGCTCCGGCGACGACTGGTTGCTGACGCTTACCGATGGTCGCCAACTGCGCGCACCGCTGCTGGTGGCGGCTGATGGTGCCAACTCCGCGGTGCGTCGCCTGGCCGGCTGTGCCACGCGCGAATGGGATTATCTGCACCATGCCATCGTCACCAGCGTGCGTTGCGAGCGACCGCACCAGGCCATTGCCTGGCAACGCTTTACCGACGATGGTCCACTGGCCTTTCTGCCGCTGGCAGGCCCTGCTGGCGAGCATTGGTGCTCGATCGTCTGGTCGACCGTGCCGGTCGAAGCCGAGCGCTTGATGGCGCTGGACGACGAGGCCTTCTGCGTCGAACTGGGCAAGGCCTTCGAATCGCGCCTGGGCAAGGTGCTGCACGCCGACCGCCGTCTGTGCATCCCGCTGCGCCAGCGTCATGCCAAGCGTTATGTTGAGCCTGGGCTGGCGCTGATTGGCGATGCTGCGCACACCATCCATCCGCTGGCGGGGCAGGGCGTCAACCTGGGTTTCCTCGACGCCGCCGTGCTGGCCGAGGTACTGCTGCATGCCGCTGAACGCGGTGAGCACCTCAGTGATGAGCGCGTGCTGAGCCGTTTCGAGCGTCGGCGCATGCCGCACAACCTGGCGATGATGGCGGCGATGGAAGGCTTTCAGCGCTTGTTCCAGGCCGACCCGTTGCCGCTGCGCCTGCTGCGCAACGTCGGTCTCGATCTGGTCGACGGCCAGGCCGAGGCCAAGGCGCTGTTCGTGCGTCAGGCGCTTGGGCTGGCCGGCGACCTGCCGGAACTGGCGCGAGCCTGAGCTGACGCAACTTGTAATAACTGCTGCGTGTCGTCTCGCTGTTTACGTTGAGAAGGCAAATAACATTCACTACTATTCAGCCACTTTGCTCACCCACAAGAGGCTGGTCCCATGAAGGCTCGCAACGCGCTTCTCGCTGCATTCACTCTCAGCACCCTGGCAACCGCCGTTCAGGCTGCTGATGAGGTGGTGGTCTACTCCGCCCGTATCGACGAGCTGATCAAGCCGGTATTCGATCTCTACACCGAGAAGACTGGGGTCAAGGTGAAGTTCATCACCGACAAGGAAGCCCCGCTGATCGCCCGTCTCAAGGCCGAGGGTGCCAACACCCCGGCTGACCTGCTGATTACCGTCGACGCCGGCAACCTCTGGCAGGCCGAACAGGAAGGCGTGCTGCAGCCGACCAAGTCCGACGTGATCGACGCCAACATCCCCGCCCAGTACCGCTCCAGCACCGACAGCTGGACTGGCCTGTCGCTGCGCGCGCGGACCATTTTCTACTCCACCGAGCGCGTCAAGCCGGAAGAGTTGTCCACCTACGAAGCCCTGGCTGACAAGAACTGGGAAGGCCGCCTGTGCCTGCGCACCAGCAAGAAGGTCTACAACCAGTCGCTGACCGCCACCCTGATCGAAACCCATGGCGCCGAGAAGACCGAGGAGATCGTCAAGGGTTGGGTCAACAACCTGGCCACCGACGTATTCCCTGATGACACCGCGCTGCTGCAGGCCATCGACGCCGGCCAGTGCGACGTGGGCATCACCAACACCTACTACTACGGCCGTCTGCACAAGCAGCAGCCGGATCTGAAGGTCAAACCTTTCTGGCCGAACCAGGACGACCGTGGCGTGCACGTCAACCTGGCCGGTGCCGGTGTGACCAAGCATGCACCGCATGCCGAGCAGGCCAAGAAGCTGCTGGAGTGGATGACCACCCCGGAGGCACAGAGCATCTTCGCTGGCGTCAACCAGGAGTTCCCGGCCAACCCGGCGGTCGCACCGTCCGATGAAGTGGCTGCCTGGGGCAGCTTCAAGGCTGACTCGATCGCTACCGAAGTGGCGGGCAAGCGTCAGGCTGAAGCGACCATGCTGATGGATCGCGCCGGCTGGCAGTAAAGGGGATCGCGCCCACGCTCCGGCGTGGGTACGTCGCCAGTGACGCCCCGGCCTATTGGCTTCTGACGCTGGAGCGTCGAGCGCTGCATTTCCACGCGGAGCGTGGGAAGGATCATCGACGAGCACAGCGCTGCCGTTATACTGCGACGCCCCGCCTAGTCGGGGCGTCGTCATTTGCGTAGTCGAGGAATCCGCGTGCCGCATCCCGTCCAGCGTCGCTGGTACCCCATCGTCCTTGCCGTCGCCGTTCTGGTGCTGATGCCGTTGTCGGTATTGCTGCTGAGCTGGCATGAGGTGGATCAGCAGATCTGGTCGCACCTGTGGCAGACACAGATGGCGCGGCTGATTGGCAACACGCTGACGCTGGTGATTGGCGTCGGTGTGGGCGTGACACTGCTGGGCGTCAGCCTGGCCTGGCTCACCAGCCTTTGCGAGTTCCCGGGTCGGCGCTGGCTGGACTGGGCGCTGATGCTGCCCTTCGCCATTCCCGCCTATGTCCTGGCCTTCGTCTTCGTCGGCCTGCTGGATTTCGCCGGCCCGGTGCAGACGCTGCTGCGCGAATGGTTCGGCAGCGGCTTGCGCTTGCCGCGCGTGCGCTCCACCGGTGGTGTGATCATCGTGCTGGTGCTGGTTTTCTACCCCTACGTCTACCTGCTCGCCCGTGGCGCATTCCTGGCCCAGGGCAAGGGCCTGATGGAGGCAGCGCGGGTGCTCGGGCAGAGCCCCTGGCAGGCGTTCTGGCGGGTGGCGCTGCCGATGGCGCGACCGGCCATTGGCGCCGGTCTGGCCCTGGCGATCATGGAAACCCTGGCCGATTTCGGTGCGGTGTCGGTCTTCAACTTCGACACCTTCACCACGGCGATCTACAAGACCTGGTACAGCTTCTACAGCCTGACCAGTGCGACCCAGCTGGCCAGCCTGCTGCTGCTGGCGGTGGCGCTGGTGCTCTATGGCGAGCGCCGTGCGCGTGGCGCCGCGCGGCCCGCCAACGAACGGCCACGCGGCAAGGCGCTGTACCACCTGCATGGCTGGAAGGCCTTTGCCGCCAGCGCCTGGTGCGGCCTGGTGTTCGCCTGTGCCTTCGTCATCCCGCTGCTGCAACTGTTGGCCTGGTTCTGGCAGCGCGGCCGCTTCGATCTTGATGAGCGCTACGCTGGGCTGATTCTGCATACCCTTTATCTGGGTGGCATGGCGGCGCTGATCACCGTCAGTGTGGCCATGCTGCTGGCCTTTGCCCGGCGTCAGGCGCCGAATCGCGGCGTGCGTTTCGGTGTGGCGCTGGGCAACCTCGGCTATGCCTTGCCTGGTTCGGTGCTGGCGGTGGCGATCATGCTGGCGTTCAGCTTTCTGGATCGTGAACTGGTGATTCCGCTGTCCACGGCATTGGGCGGTGCCGGCAAGCCGCTATTGCTGGGCAGCCTGGCGGCGCTGCTGGTGGCTTATCTGATCCGCTTCATGGCGGTGGCGTTCGGGCCGCTGGAAACCAGCCTGGCGCGTATCCGTCCTTCCCTGCCGGAGGCTTCGCGCAGCCTGGGCGTTGGCAGCTTCGGGCTGTTCTTCAAGGTCTACTTGCCACTGCTGCTGCCGGGTACCCTGTCGGCTGCGCTGCTGGTATTCGTCGATGTGCTCAAGGAAATGCCGGCGACCCTGCTGATGCGCCCGTTCGGCTGGGACACCCTGTCGGTGCGGGTATTCGAAATGACCAGCGAAGGCGAATGGGCGCGCGCCTCGCTGCCGGCGCTGACCCTGGTGCTGGTCGGCCTGTTGCCGGTGATCCTGCTGATCCGCCGTTCGGCCCGCGGTTTCGGTTGATCAAGACAACGATGTAGGGCGGGTGCAACCCGCCAGTGTCGGGGCATGGCGGGTTGCACCCGCCCTACGACCTGAAGCCAGGATGACCCCCCGGACGCATGCGGCTACAATGCGCGCCATTCGCGAGTCGGGGCAGCCCGACAGGACTCATCTAGAAGCGTAGCCGAGGCAGCCAGTGCAAGGCGCAAGTGGGAGAGAAAGCGGAATGTACTTTTGTACATGAGCATTTCGAGCCCACTTTCAACGCAGCAATGGCAACGCAGGTAGCTTCTAGGGGGCTAAATCGCTTCGCCAAGCCCGGAAGGAGATAACCCATGGGACAGCGCACCCCCCTCTATGACCTGCACCTGGCACTGGGGGCCAAGATGGTGGATTTCGGCGGCTGGGACATGCCGCTGCACTACGGTTCGCAAGTGGAGGAGCATCATCAGGTGCGCCGCGAGTGCGGCGTGTTCGATGTCTCGCACATGTGCGTGGTGGACGTGAGCGGCAGTCAGGCGAAGGCCTTCCTGCAGCGTCTGCTGGCCAACGACGTGGCCCGCCTGGAGAGCCCCGGCAAGGCGCTGTATAGCGCTATGCTCAATGAGCTGGGCGGGGTCATCGACGATCTGATCGTTTACCTCACCGAGCAGGGTTACCGCCTGGTGGTCAACGCTGGTACCCGTGACAAGGACCTGGCGTGGATGCATGCCCAGGCGAGCGATTTCGATGTGCAACTGCGCGAGCGTCGCGATCTGGCCATGCTCGCCATTCAGGGGCCGAAGGCGCGCGCACGCGTTTCCGAACTGTTGAGTCAGGCACGTGCCGCACTGATCCACGAGCTCAAGCCATTCCAGGGCCTGCCCGAGGGGGACTGGTTCATCGCGCGTACCGGTTATACCGGCGAAGATGGCCTGGAAATCGTGCTGCCGGTGACCGAGGTGGCGTCCTTCCTCAACGACCTGGTCGGTGCTGGTATTTCGCCCATCGGCCTTGGCGCCCGTGACACCCTGCGCCTCGAGGCGGGTATGAACCTCTACGGCCAGGACATGGATGAACAGGTCAGCCCGCTGGCCGCCAATATGGCCTGGACCATCGCCTGGGAGCCAGCCGAGCGCGACTTCATCGGGCGCCCGGCGCTGCAGGCGCAGCGCGCCGCCGGTTGCCCGAGCAAGCTCGTTGGCCTGGTGCTGGAGGAGCGTGGCGTGCTGCGCGCACACCAGGTGGTGCGCGTCGAAGGTATCGGTGACGGTGAGATCACCAGCGGCAGCTTCTCGCCTACGCTGAACAAATCCATCGCGCTGGCACGGGTGCCGGCAGCCACTGGGGATCGTGCCGAGGTGGAGATCCGCGGCAAGTGGTACCCGGTGCGGGTGGTCAGGCCAGGTTTCGTGCGCAACGGCAAAACTCTTATCTGAATCATCAGGTCGCGGTGCTGGCTTCCCCTGGCGCCGCGGCCTGCTAAATTGTCCTGACGGCCCACTTGCCGTCATCGCTTACGAGGAAAGACACATGAGCAATATCCCCGCCGATCTGCGTTATGCCGCCAGCCACGAGTGGGCGCGCCTGGAGGCTGACGGCAGTGTGACCGTGGGCATCTCCGACCACGCCCAGGAAGCCCTTGGTGACGTGGTGTTCATCGAGCTGCCGGAAGTTGGCAAGCAGCTGAACGCCGGCCAGGAAGCTGGCGTGGTGGAGTCGGTCAAGGCTGCTTCCGACATCTATGCGCCAGTTGGCGGCGAAGTGATCGCCATCAACGAAGCACTGGCCGACAGTCCGGAAAGCGTCAACAGCGATCCGTACGGCAGCTGGTTCTTCAAGCTCAAGCCAAGCGATGCCAGCGAGCTGGACAAGCTGCTGGACGCAGCAGCCTATCAGGCTGCTGCTGACGCCGACGCCTGATTCATCTGGCCTCGACCCGGAAACCCGCTACGGCGGGTTTCTGCGTTTCTGGGCTCCGCTAATGAATTCGCTTGTAGGGCGTCAGTGGTACCCCGGATGTAAGCCGGGGAGTGACGATACCCCTTGTGGGAGGCGCTTCTGCAGCGAGCTCTTGTCGCGGCTAAAGCCCCTCCCACGATTTGTACTGTGCATGCTTCGATTGATGCAGATAGGCGCGCTCCTGTAAGGCCTGTTCAATCCCCTCCTTAACCGCTGGTCAGTTGGGCTAACACTTTTCTGAAATACAATATATAAAAATACATATTGTTTTTAGTGAAGGTGTTCCATGGATGAACCCATCGATATCCAGCAGCTGCGTGCCAATGCCGACGCTGCCGGGCAGTTGCTCAAGGCATTGGCTAACCCTGATCGCCTCCTGCTGCTCTGCCAGCTGTCGCAGGGTGAGCGCAACGTCAGTGAGCTGGAGGCGCTGCTTGGTATCCAGCAGCCCACGCTGTCCCAGCAACTGGCCGTGCTGCGTCGTGAAGGGCTGGTGGCAACCCGTCGCGACGGCAAGCAGATCTTCTATCGCATCAGCAGCCCGGCGGCGCTGGCCGTGATCGAAACCCTGTATCGGCTGTTCTGCGGGGGCCAGCAATGAGCATCGACTGGGCCAGCTTCACCCCCTGGACGGCCTTGGCCGGTGGCGCGCTGATCGGTCTGGCCGCCGTCATCTTTGCCCTGGCCAATGGCCGCGTGGCCGGTATCAGCGGTCTGCTCGGCAGCCTTCTGCAGCCAGGCGCAGAAGGGCGCGGCGAGAAGGCATTTTTCCTCCTCGGCCTGCTGTTGGCGCCGCTGCTGTGGGGGTTGTTCGGCGCCTTGCCAGCGATCAGCTTCGATGGCGGCGCGCTGTCGCTGATTGGCGCCGGTTTGCTGGTGGGCATCGGCACACGCTACGGCTCTGGCTGCACCAGCGGCCATGGCGTATATGGCATCTCGCGTCTATCTCCGCGCTCCATGCTGGCCACCCTGTGCTTCATGGCCACGGGTTTCGCCACGGTCTTTGTTCTACGTCATCTTCTGGGGGGCTGAACATGGCCAGACTGAGCGCATTCTTGGCCGGTCTACTGTTCGGCCTCGGCCTGCTGCTGGCCGGTATGGCCAACCCGGCCAAGGTGCTGGCCTTTCTCGATCTGGCCGGTAACTGGGACCCGTCTCTCGCCCTGGTGATGGTGGGTGCCATCTGCGTGGCGGCGTTGCCGTTGCACCTGGCGCAACGGCGCGCCTGGGCACTGCTCGGCGGCGCCATGCAGTTGCCGACGCGTCGTGACCTCGATGCTCGCCTGATTGGTGGCAGCCTGCTGTTCGGCGTCGGTTGGGGTATCGCTGGCATCTGTCCGGGGCCGGCCGTTGCCATCCTGCTGACCGGGCACTGGCAGGCCCTGCTGTTCGTCGCGGCGATGCTCGCCGGGATGCTGATCTTTACTGCGCTGGAAGGCCGGCGCGGACGTTGACCTGGAGAGCCTCGATCAAAGCCAATGTTGGAACGCTCGAGCGCAGTCTGCGCATCGCCGCAGGCCTGATTCTTATCGCACTGAGCCTGGCCGGTGTCATCGGTCTGTGGGGCTGGATCGGTGTGTTACCACTGGCGACCGGCATCTTGCGCTTCTGCCCGGCGTATCCACTGCTGGGTATCAACACCTGCAAAATGAAATGAAACATATCCACTGAGGTGGCATGCATGTGCGGCTTGATGTAGATCAAGTCGCCCCGGGTTTGCGCTGGGCATGGTCAGGACATAACCAGAACAGCCAATACCTGAGGAGAAATACGCATGCGCACTCTGAGCCTGATGGCCGGGTTGTGCCTGGGCGCCAGCGCCTGGGCCAATGTACCGGCCAACGAACCCGTCGAGCCTATCGCAGCGGCCGAGATCACCGATCCGGCCAAGGTCGAACTGGGCAAGCAGCTGTTCTTCGACCCGCGTCTGTCGCGCTCGGGGTTCATTTCCTGCAACTCCTGCCACAACCTGTCGATGGGCGGCAGTGACAACCTGCCGAGCTCCATCGGTCATAACTGGCAGCAAGGGCCGATCAATTCGCCCACGGTGCTCAATTCCAGCCTCAACCTCGCGCAGTTCTGGGACGGCCGCGCTGCCGACCTCAAGGAACAGGCTGCCGGCCCCATCGCCAACCCGATGGAGATGGCCTTCACTCACATTCTCGCCATCGACGTGCTGCGCCCGATCCCGCAGTACCGCGAGTCGTTCAAGGTCGTGTACAAGACCGACGAGATCACCCTGGATGAAGTGACCGACGCCATCGCCGAGTTCGAAAAGACCCTGGTCACACCCAATTCGCGCTTCGACCTATGGCTCAAGGGCGACCAGCAGGCCATCAGCCAGGTCGAACTGGAGGGCTACCAGCTGTTCAAGTCCATCGGCTGCGTCGCTTGCCACAACGGCCCGGCGCTGGGCGGCAACTCGTTCCAGAAGATGGGGCTGGTCGAACCCTATGAAACCAGCAATCCGGCCGAGGGGGTGGCTGGCCTGACCGGCAAGGATGCCGACCGCTTCAAGTTCAAGGTGCCGACCCTGCGCAACGTCGAACTGACCTATCCCTACTTCCACGACGGCGCCTACTGGAAGCTGGAGGAGTCGGTAGACATCATGGCGCGCTTGCAGTTGGGTCGTAAGCTGAGCGAGGAGGAGATCGGCAAGATCACCGCCTTTCTCAAGACCCTGACCGGCGAGCAGCCGAGCTTCGCCCTGCCGATCCTGCCACCGTCGAACAACGATACGCCGCGGCCGCAGCCGTTCGAGTGAGTTGGCGCTAACGAAAACGCCCGGCATGTGCCGGGCGTTCATAGATGTAGGGCGGGTGAAACCCGCCAGCAGCGGTGCGGGTTACACCCGCCCTACATGGTTCAGCGCCCTTGCGGCGCCGGCTGCTGCTGGGTGATGCAGTGGATATTGCCGCCACCGAGCAGAATCTCGCGGCCCGGCACCATCACCACGCGATGCTCGGGGAAGATGCGCTGCAGAATCGCGCGGGCCTCTTCGTCCTTCGGGTCATCGAAGCTCGGCGCGACGATGCCGCCGTTGACGATAAGGAAGTTGACGTAGGAGCCGGCCAGGCGAACCTCTGGGCTACGCTCCTGGCTGCCGTCGACGATGTCGACGCCCGCGCATTCTTCTGCGGTGGCGTGGATCGGGCCAGGAATCGGCATCTTGTGCACGGTCAGCTGACGGCCCTTGGCGTCGCGCGCGCTTTCCAGCACACGCATGGCGGCTTGGCAGCGCGGGTAGTTGGGATCGTTCTGATCGTCGGTCCAGGCCAGCAGCACCTCACCTGGGCGCACGTAGCAGCAGAAGTTGTCGACGTGGCCATCGGTCTCGTCGTTGTACAGGCCGTCGGGCAGCCAGATCACCGTGTCGATGGCCAGGTGCTCGCGCAGCACGGCCTCGATCTCTTCGCGCGACAGGTGCGGATTGCGGTTCCTGTTCAGCAGGCACTCTTCGGTGGTGATCAGGGTGCCTTCGCCATCGACATGGATCGAGCCACCCTCGAGCACGAAACCTTCGGTGCGATAACGCTTGCAGCCTTCGATCTCGAGAATCTTGCGCGCTACCTGGTCGTCACGCAGCCAGGGCCAGTACAGGCCGCCGTCGAAGCCGCCCCAGGCATTGAACGCCCAGTCCACGCCGCGCACTTCGCCGCTGGTGTTGGTGACGAAGGTCGGGCCGGTGTCACGCACCCAGGCGTCGTCGGTGGTGATTTCCACCAGGCGGATGTTGGCGTCGTCCAGGCGCGCGCGGGCATTTTCGTACTGCGCTGCGGACACGCAGACGGTCACCGGTTCGAACTGGGCGATGGCCTTGGCCACCGCGGCGAAGGCGGCCTGTGCCGGCTTGCCGCCGTTGCGCCAGTTGTCCGGGCGTTCGGGCCAGACCATCCAGGTCTTGCTGTGCGGTGCCCACTCGGCGGGCATGTGGAAACCATCGGCGCGTGGCGTGGTGTTCAGCGTGGTCATGTTTCACCTGTAGCCCGGATGCAATCCGGGGAGTCGTGAGAAAAAGCCCCGGATTGCATCCGGGCTACGTTCATTCGGATGGGGTTTCACCATCGAGCGTGGAAAGCGACCAGTATAGGTTCGGCCGGCGGTCGCGGAACACACCCCAGGCCGTGCGCACCTTCTCCAGCTTGGTCAGATCGAAGCTGTGCACCAGCACGCCTTCCTCGGTCTGATTCAGCTCCTCGACCTTCTCGCCGAACTGGTTGGCGATGAACGAGCTGCCGTAGAAGGTGATGTCGTAGCCGTCCTGTTCTTCGCGGCCGATGCGGTTGCTGGCCACCAGCGGCATCAGGTTGGCGCCGGCATGGCCCTGCTGCACACGCTGCCAGTGCTCACGCGAGCTGATCTTCGGGTCATGCGGCTCGCTGCCGATGGCGGTCGGGTAGAAGAGGATTTCCGCGCCCATCAGCGCCATGCTGCGCGCGCATTCCGGGAACCACTGATCCCAGCAGATGCCGACACCGATGCGGGCATAAGCGGTGTCCCAGACCTTGAAGCCGGTATCGCCCGGATTGAAGTAGTACTTCTCGTGGTAGCCGGGGCCGTCCGGGATATGGCTTTTCCGATAAATACCGAGATTGCTGCCGTCGGCATCGATGATGGCGATGCTGTTGAAGCGCGCGCGGCCGGCGCGCTCGAAGAAGCTGATCGGCAGCACCACCTGCAGCTCGGCAGCGACCTTCTGGAAGTGCTGGATGGCCGGATTTTCTGCCACCGTGGTGGCCAGCTGGGTGTAGTCGGCGTTCGGTTTCTGGCAGAAGTAGGGCGCCTCGAACAGCTCCTGGATCAGGATGATCTGGGCGCCCTGGGCTGCCGCCTGGCGCACCAGCCTCTCGGCGTTGGCGATGTTCGCGGGGGTATCCCAGGAGCAGGCCATCTGGGTCGCGGCGACGGTAACGATACGGGACATGAAGCACCTCTTGGCTCGTTCGCAGGCCGCTCCGGCGGCCCATTCAGAGTGCCGTGGCTGAACATCGACCAGGGCGGGATGTTCGATTTATATCCGATAAATATCGGCATTAGAAGGTGCTTTGGTCGATTTGGCGAAATTAATGCGATTTTTATCGAATTAAATCCATATGCGACGCAGCGGCTCCGTGTGCGCCAATCAACTATGGGGCGAGGAATTGGGGGCTTGGCTTCGGTGGCCTGGCGATCTCTACACGGGGATTACGCCAGCGGCGCAGGTCTCTTTGGCAGCGCGGCCGGCAGATACAGGCCCAGGTAGGCATCGAAAACGCGCATGCCTTCCTCGGCCAGGCGTGGTGTGATTTCGCCATGCAGTTGCACGGAGCGTGCGTAGACGCGATCACCCAGCTCCATGGCCAGGGCGAATACATCGATATCCGTCGGTAATTGCGGCAGGGGGAAGTGGCGCTCGAACAATGCTTGCATCAGGCGGCTCAGTTCGATGTCGTGCTGGTGGTCCGCTTGAGTGACTTCGGCCAGGCCGTGCTGGGCGAGGATCAACTGGCGCGCCGCGGCGTCGCGCGCGTAGATGCCCAGCATGCGTTGTTCGACGATACGCGACAGGTCATGCCAGGTGTTCAGGCTGGCATGCTCGACGGGTTCCTGCAGGCAGGCGCGAAAGGCTGCGTGCACGTCCGCGGTCAGCCCTTCGAGCAGGGCCGGTACGCTGGCGAAGAAGTGGTAGACCGAGGAGGGTGGAATCTTCGCGTGCTCGGCCACGGTGTAGATCGACAGATTGGCCACGCCTTGCTCGGCCAGCAGTTCGCGTGCTGCAGCGAGAATCACGGCAATACGTGCCTGGCTGCTGGCGCGCGGTTTGCGGGTGCTGGCGGGGCGCGACATGGTGAGCTCCTCGGTGGGCGAGGTGCTATTGGACGTCAGGCGGTATTGGCGAGGCAAGCCTCGCCATCTGCTCAGCTGCCGTCGCGGAAGCGCTGCCAGACGTTGTTGCGTACCTGGGCATGTTTCTCCGAGAGAACCTCCAGTGGATACAGGCGGCGCTTGGTGTCCTGATCCGGATACAGGCCGGGCTGCTGCAGCAGGGCGCTGTCGATGAACTGTGCAGAGCTGGCATTGCCGTTGGGGTAGAGCGTCTCGGCGGTGATCTGGGCGATCACCTGCGGCTGCATCAGGTAGTCGATGAAGCGGTGAGAGAGATCGGGGCGGCTGGCGTTGGCGGGAATCACCAGGTTGTCGACGAACAGTACCGAGCCCTCGTCCGGTACCACGAAGCGCACTGGCTGGCCGGCCTGGGCTGCGGCCAGGGCATCGCCGACCCAGGCCATGGCCAGGCACAGGTCGCCGCTGTTGAGATCTTCGATATAGCGTTCGCTGTCGACGTAGCGCAGGTTCGGGCGCAGGGCGTCGAGTATCTCTCCGGCGCGCTCGACGCGGCTCGGGGCGCTGCGTGCCAGGCTGCGGCCCTGGTAGTTGAGCAGCAGCGATAGGGTTTCATCCGGCGCATCCAGCACGCTGATGCCGCAACTGGCCAGGCGCTTGCTCTGTTCGGCGTCGAACAGCAGGCTCCAGCTGTCCGGCAGGGGGCCACCATAGGCGGCCTCGGCTCGGGGGGTATTGATTGCCAGGCCAACCGCGCCCCACAGGTAGGGGACGGCGTGCTGGTTCTGCGGGTCGACCGCAGCCAGCTTGCTCAGCAGTTGCTTGTCCAGGTGCGTGCGGTTGGGCAGCAGGTTGAAATCCAGCGGGCGAATGCGGCCGCTGGCGATCAGCCCTGGCAGGTCGTTGTGCGAGGGTACGGCGATGTCGATGGGCTGACCGCTTTCCAGCGCTTGCGCCAACTCTTCGGCGCTGGCGAAGGTGTGGTACTCGACTTCGATGCCGGTGTCGCGGGTGAAGTTCTCCAGCACCTGCGGCGCGATGTAATCGTTCCAGTTGTAGACACGGATGCTGTCGGCGGCCTGAGCCAGGCCGCAGCTCAGGCCTAGCAGGATGGCGGCAAGAGCGCGTTGCATGAGTAACTCCCCGATTGATCAAAGCAACAGTATCCGGCGGTCTTGTTCGCCGGGGTTTGATGCATGTCAGCGCAGTCGCCGTACGGCGAACCGCTGGCCCTGGTGCGGAGCGCCAGAGCAGGCAGTAGTTAGCAGGCAAAAAGAAGCCGGCTCTGTCAGGCCGTGTGAAAACTACTGCGCTCGGCCATGCTGCGCTAAAAACAGGCTCAGAATGCTCATTTACCACTTGTAAACTGCGCTTCTTCGCCTGTTTTTGCCTTGCCTGACCTTCGCTCGCTACGTTTTTACACGGCCTTCTGCGGCCGGCTTTCTCGGTGTTACACGGTGTGCAGGTACCAGTTGTATTCGAGGTCGGAGATGGTGGTCTCGAACTCCTGCAGCTCGGCTTCCTTGCACGCGACGAAGATGTCGATGTACTTCGGGTCGATGTACTTGTTCAGCACTTCGCTGTCGTCCAGCTCGCGCAGCGCGTCGCGTAGGTTGTTCGGCAGGCTCTGCTCGAGTTGCTCGTAGGAGTTGCCCTCGATCGGCTCGCCCGGGTCGATCTGGTTGGTCAGGCCGTGGTGGATGCCGGCGAGGATCGACGCCAGCATCAGGTAGGGATTGGCGTCGGCGCCGGCCACCCGGTGTTCGATGCGCACGGCGTCGGCGCTGCCGGTGGGCACGCGCACGGCCACGGTGCGGTTGTCCAGCGCCCAGCTCGGCGCGTTGGGCACGTAGAACTGCGCGCCGAAGCGGCGGTAGGAGTTCACGTTAGGGCAGAGGAAGGCCATGCTCGCGGCCATGGTGTCGAGGATGCCGCCGATGGCGTGGCGCAGCGGCTGATTCTCCAGCGGGTTGTCGGCGGCGAAGATGTTCTTGCCGGTCTTCTTGTCCAGCAGCGAGATGTGCACGTGCAGACCATTGCCCGCCTGGCCCGGGTAGGGCTTGGCCATGAAGGTGGAATCCATTTCATGGTCGTAGGCGATGTTCTTGATCAGGCGCTTGAGCAGCAGCGCATAGTCGCAGGCCTTGATGGCGTCTTCGACGTGATGCAGGTTGACCTCGAACTGCGCCGGGGCGCTTTCCTTGACGATGGCGTCGGCCGGGATGTCCTGCTCCTTGGCCGCTTCGAGCATGTCCTGCAGGCAATCGACGTACTCGTCGAGGTCGTCGATCAGGTAGACCTGAGTGGAATGTGGGCGCTTGCCGGAGATCGGCGAGCGTGGCGGCTGCGGGCGACCGTTCACGTTCTCCTGGTCAATCAGGTAGAACTCCAGTTCGAAGGCTGCGCAAATACGCAGGCCCAGTTCGTCGAACTTCTGCACCACCTGGCGCAATACCTCGCGCGGGTCGGCGAAGAAGGGGGTGCCATCCAGCTCGTGCATGGTCATCAGCAGCTGCGCGGTGGGGCGCTTCTGCCAGGGTTCGTTGCACAGGGTATTGGGGATGGGGAAGCAGATACGGTCGGCGTCACCGATATCCAGGCCAAGGCCGGTGCTCTCGACGGTGGAGCCATTGATGTCGAGGGCGAAGAGCGAGGCCGGCAGGTTGATGCCTTTCTCGTACACCTTGTGCAGAGCGTTTCGATCGATGCGCTTGCCGCGCACCACGCCATTCATATCTGCAATAAGAAGGTCGACGAACTGGACCTCGGGATGTTCCTTGAGGAACGCGTTCGCTTCGTTAAGCTGAACGGCACGCGGGGGTACCGACATGATGCAACACCTTTTTGTTAAATATATCAATCATGCGACTGCATGGGTGTGAGTCAATCCGAAACGCACTTTACTGTCAAGCTGGCCCAATGATGCCCTGTAGTGGGGCGTGGTGGCCATTTTTGGGGCATTTCAAGGCCTTTCAGCGGGCTCCAAGCATTGATCTTTCAGGCTGCTCAGTGGGGTGTGTTCAATTTTTTACAGAGCTATTGTGTAAAAAAATGAACAAGGCTAAGCTCGGTTCAAACCCATAACAGCAATAATACGGGTGTCTCATGTTTTGCCTGCCGGCCATCGGCGTCAGCGCTTGCACCAGGACCATCGGTCACGCGACCTCTTCCCTCATCAACGAGGCGAGCCCGCTCATCATATGGGCCGGATCAGTCATGAGCATGACCGCTGCAACGCAGCAACATCTCTCCTTTGCGGCCTCTGCGCCGCGCGGCCTGTCTCGTCAGGCTGTTCGCTCATTCCATACCCTGCACGATAGCGTACGTGGCTGCGCAACGCTCCCTGGCGTGCGCCCTGGCCGTTGCTCTGCAGCGCACCGCCCACTCGCGGGTTTCGCTGGGTTCGCGCAATGCCCCGAGCTAGACGGCTCGGGGCTCGTGAGAAAGGGTGAGCGATTTTATTTCGGTGGAGTGAAATGCCGGGTGTCGGAGGTGCCGCACCCCTAGTAGCATCCACCCGAATATCTCGCCTTCTTTCAGGCCTTTGGTGAGGCTTGCAGGGAGAAGGCGGGGCAACGCTGAACCCGCTATAACTCAAGCTGGTTCTACAACCCTGAGGTCTCTATGAGTACCAAGCTAGACCAGCTCACGAGCTGGCTGAAAGAACGCAAAATCACCGAAGTCGAATGCCTGATCAGTGACCTGACCGGCATTGCCCGCGGCAAGATCTCGCCGACCAACAAGTTTCTCGACGAGAAAGGCATGCGCCTCCCCGAGAGCGTGTTGCTGCAGACCGTGACGGGCGACTATGTCGAGGACGACATCTATTACGACCTGCTGGACGAAGCGGACATCGACATGTTCTGCCGTCCGGACGCCAACGCTGTCTTCGTCGTGCCCTGGGCCATCGAGCCCACTGCCATGGTGATCCACGATACGTTCGACAAGCAGGGCAACCCTATCGAACTGTCGCCGCGCAACATCCTCAAGAAGGTGTTGCAGATGTACGCCGAGAAGGGCTGGAAGCCCATCGTCGCACCGGAGATGGAGTTCTATCTGACCAAGCGCAACAGCGATCCGGACTTCCCGCTGGTAGCACCTGTTGGCCGCTCCGGCCGCCCGGAAACCGGCCGGCAGAGCTTTTCCATCGACGCGGCCAACGAGTTCGACCCGCTGTTCGAAGACATGTACGACTGGTGCGAACTGCAAGGCCTGGATCTGGACACCCTGATCCACGAAGAAGGCCCGGCGCAGATGGAAATCAACTTCCGTCATGGCGATGCACTGCACCTGGCCGACCAGATTCTGGTGTTCAAGCGCACCATGCGTGAGGCCGCGCTCAAGCATGACGTGGCGGCCACGTTCATGGCCAAGCCGATCACCGACGAGCCTGGCAGCGCCATGCACATCCACCAGAGTGTGGTCGACATCAAAACCGGCAAGAACATCTTCTCCAACGAAGACGGGACGATGAGCGAGCTGTTCATGCACCACATCGGGGGGCTGCAGAAATACATCCCCGAGCTGCTGCCGCTGTTCGCGCCGAACGTCAACTCGTTCCGCCGCTTCCTGCCCGATACCTCGGCACCGGTGAACGTGGAATGGGGCGAGGAGAACCGCACCGTAGGCCTGCGCGTACCTGAGGCAAGCCCGCAGAACCGCCGTGTGGAAAACCGCCTGGCGGGTGCCGATGCCAACCCCTACCTGGTGCTGGCGGCGACCCTGCTGTGCGGCTACATGGGCATGGTCGGCGGGGTCAAACCCGGCGCACCGGTCAAGGGCCGCGGTTACGAGCGTCGCAATTTGCGCCTGCCGGTGACCATCGAGAGCGCCCTGGAGCGTATGGAAGCCTGCATGGACGCCGAGAAATTCCTCGGCGAGAAGTTCATCCGTGGCTATGTCGCGGTCAAGCGTGCCGAGCACGAGAACTTCAAGCGCGTGATCAGCTCCTGGGAACGCGAGTTCCTCCTGCTGTCGGTGTAGTTGCGGCGCAGGTGTAGGGTGGGCTTTAGCCCACCATTGCAGGCCGATTCGGTGGGCTGAAGCCCACCCTACTTGAGCGCGCTGAAGCGGATCGCCGCCCGGCCCACTCTACAAGAGTCCGTGAGCCGGCCGCGTTCACAGAAGAAGGTGTGGTAATGAACAAGCAAGCGAACAACCCCAAGACTGCGCACTGGCAGGCCCTGAGCCAGGCTCACCATCTGGCGCCGTTCAGTGATTACAAGCAGCTGGCCGAGAAGGGCCCGCGCATCATCACCGAGGCAAAAGGCGTGCATCTGTGGGACAGCGAGGGCAACAAGATCCTCGATGGCATGGCCGGTCTTTGGTGCGTGGCGGTCGGCTATGGTCGCGAGGAGCTGGTCGAAGCTGCCGCTACGCAGATGCGCCAGTTGCCGTTCTACAACACCTTCTTCCAGACCGCCCATCCACCGGTGCTGGAGTTGGCCCATGCCATCTCCCAGCTGGCGCCGGCCGGCATGAACCATGTGTTCTTCACCGGGTCGGGCTCGGAGGGCAACGACACCATGCTGCGCCTGGTACGCCACTACTGGGCGTGCAAAGGCCAACCGCAGAAGAAGATCATCATCGGCCGCGACAACGGCTACCACGGCTCCACCGTGGCCGGCGCCAGCCTCGGTGGCATGAAGTTCATGCACGAGCAGGGCGACCTGCCGATTCCGGGCATCGCCCATATCCCGCAGCCGTACTGGTTCGGTGAGGGTGGCGACATGAGCCCGGAAGCATTCGGCATCTGGGCCGCCGACCAGTTGGAGAAGAAGATTCTCGAACTGGGCGAAGAGAATGTCGCGGCGTTCATTGCCGAGCCGATCCAGGGCGCTGGTGGTGTGATCATTCCGCCGGACAGCTACTGGCCGCGCATCAAGGAAATCCTCGGCAAGTACGACATCCTGTTCGTCGCGGACGAAGTGATCTGCGGCTTCGGCCGTACCGGCGAGTGGTTCGGCAGCCAGTACTACGACCTCAAGCCTGACCTGATGACCATCGCCAAGGGCCTTACCAGCGGCTATGTGCCGATGGGCGGGCTGATCGTCAGCGACAAGGTGTTCGAAGTGATCGCGGCGCACGGCGATTTCAACCATGGCTTCACCTATTCCGGCCATCCGGTGGCGGCGGCGGTGGGCCTGGAGAACCTGCGCATTCTCAAGGAAGAAGGCATCGTCGAGCGGGTGAAAGCAGAAACGGCACCGTATTTGCAGCGTCGTCTACGTGAGCTGGCGGATCACCCGCTTGTGGGCGAAGTGCGCGGCGTCGGCATGCTTGGTGCCATCGAGTTGGTGCAGGACAAGGCGACGCGCACACGTTATCCGGGTGACAAGGCGGTAGGCATGATCTGCCGCGGCCACTGCTTTAATAACGGTCTGATCATGCGCGCCGTGGGCGACACCATGATCATTGCGCCACCACTGGTGATCAGCCAGGCGGAAGTGGATGAGTTGGTGGAGAAAGCACGCAAGTGCCTGGATCTGACCCTGCGTGACCTGTCGGTCTGAAAGCCCGCAGTCACGGAAAGTTGTCAGCGGTGCCATGACCTTGCCAGACTGCGCCAGAGTGCACGAGCCGGCCTCATTCGAACGGCTTGCGCGACCTCTGGAATAACGACACAACAACAGGAGCTGTACGCATGAAAACATTCGGCAAGACCCTTCTCGCGTTGTCCCTGACCGCGGCCGTGGCAGGCGCTGCTCAGGCTGACAGCAAGGTGCTGCATGTCTACAACTGGAGCGATTACATCGCCGAAGACACCCTGGCCAACTTCGAGAAGGAAACCGGCATCAAGGTCGTCTACGACGTCTTCGACAGCAACGAAGTACTGGAAGCCAAGCTGCTGGCCGGCAGCTCCGGTTACGACGTAGTCGTGCCGTCCAACCCGTTCCTGGCCAAGCAGATCAAGGCTGGCGTGTTCCAGAAACTGGACAAGTCCAAGCTGCCGAACTGGTCGAACCTGGACAAGGACCTGCTCAAGGCCCTGGAACCGAGCGATCCGGGCAACCAGTACTCGATCCCCTACATGTGGGGCACCATCGGCATCGGCTACAACGTCGAGAAGGTCAAGGCCGTGCTCGGCGAAGACGCGCCGGTCGACTCCTGGGATCTGGTGTTCAAGCCCGAGAACATGGAAAAGCTCAAGGCCTGCGGCGTTTCCTTCCTCGATTCCCCGACCGAAATTCTCCCGGCCGCTCTGCACTACCTGGGCTACGCCCCGGACAGCAGCAAGGCTGACGAGCTGAAGAAGGCCGAGGAACTGTTCCTCTCCATCCGTCCTTCGGTGGCTTACTTCCACAGCTCCAAGTACATCTCCGACCTGGCCAACGGCAATATCTGCGTCGCCATCGGCTACTCGGGTGACATCTACCAGAGCAAGGCGCGCGCCGAAGAAGCGAAGAACGGCGTGGAAGTCGGCTACAACATTCCGAAGGAAGGCGCGGGCTCCTTCTTCGACATGCTGGCAGTGCCGGCCGACGCCAAGAACGTCGAAGCTGCACACGTGTTCCTCAACTACCTGATGGAGCCGGCGGTGATGGCCAACATCACCAACTACGTGCAGTTCCCCAACGGCAACGCCGCAGCCACGCCGCTGGTCGATGAGGCGCTGCGCACCGATCCGGGCGTTTACCCGACTCCGGAAGTGCTGAAGAAGATCTACACCTTCCCGGACCTGGCGCCGGCGGTGCAGCGCAACATGACCCGCAGCTGGACCAAGATCAAGTCCGGTCGCTAAGCAACGAAGCAACGCCGCCTGGCGGGTTCGCCCGCCAGGTACCCAAATCGCGAGAAGAGGAAACGTTATGCGTCGTTCTACCCTGCTGGCTGGCCTGATCGCCGCTGCCATTGGTATGTCTGTTGCCCAGGCCGCCGACCGTGTGGTCAAGGTCTACAACTGGTCCGACTACATTGCGCCGGACACCATCGCCGAGTTCGAGAAGGAGACCGGCATCAAGGTGGTGTATGACGTTTTCGATTCCAACGAAACCCTCGATGGCAAGCTGGCTACCGGCCAGAGCGGCTATGACGTGGTGGTGCCTACCAACCATTACCTGGCCAAGCAGGTGCGTGCCGGCACCTACCTGAAGCTGGACAAGACCAAGCTGCCGAATCTGGTCAATCTCGACCCGACTATCATGGAAAACCTGGCCGCGGGCGACCCCGGCAACGAATACTCGGTGCCTTACCTGTGGGGCACCAATGGCATCGGCCTGAACGCCACCAAGGCCCGTGCCGTGCTCGGCGATGACGCTCCGCTGGATTCCTGGGCGCTGCTGTTCGACCCGCAATACGCCGAGAAACTCGCCTCCTGTGGCATCGCCCTGCTCGACTCGGGCGACGAAGTGCTGCCGCAGACGGTCAACTACCTGGGCATGTCGCCGCATACCACCAAGCGCGAAGACTACGAAAAAGCCTTCGAGCAGATGATGAAGGTGCGTCCCTACATCACCTACTTCCACAGCTCCAAGTTCATTTCCGATCTGGCCAACGGCGAGATCTGTGCTGCCTTCGGTTATTCCGGCGATGTGCTGCAGGCCGCTGACCGCGCCGAAGAGGCTGGCCGTAGTGACGAGATCATCTACATCATTCCCAAGGAAGGCACCGCCATGTGGGCGGACCTGCTGGCCATCCCCAAGGACTCGAAGAACGTCGTCGAAGCCCACGAATTCATCAACTACCTGCTGCGCCCCGACGTGATCGCCAAGATCAGCGACTACGTCGCCTACGCCAACCCCAACCTCAAGGCCACCGAGCTGGTTGACGAGAGCGTGCGCGAGAACCCGGGCGTTTATCCCAGCGAGGAGGTCATGGCCAAACTCTACGTTGCCGAGGAGCGTACGCCCGAGGTGCAACGCTGGCTGACCCGCGACTGGACAAGAATCAAGAGCGGACGCTGATCGGCGGAAGATTTTCCTATAAAGTGCCGCGCCTTTTTCGGGCGGCACACAATAACGAGGATGATACTGTGCGAGTTACCCTGCCCAAGTCTCTGATCGCCCTGGCGGCCTCCGCTGTCTGTGGTGTGGCCCTGGCCGAACCCAAGGTGCACATCTACAACTGGAGCGATTACATCGGCGAAGAGACGCTGGCCAAGTTCGAGGCGAAAACCGGCATCAAGCCGATCTATGACGTCTTCGACTCCAACGAAACCCTCGAAGGCAAACTGCTCGCTGGCCGCAGTGGCTACGATGTGGTGGTGCCGTCCAACCATTTCCTCGGCAAGCAGATTCGCGCCGGCGCCTTCCAGCCGCTCGACCGCAGCAAGCTGAGCAACTGGGACAACCTCGATCCGGCGCTGCTCAAGCAGCTGGAAACCAACGACCCCGGTAACCAGTATTCGGTGCCCTACCTGTGGGGCACCAACGGCATCGGCTACAACGTCGAGAAGGTCAAGGCGGTGCTCGGCATCGAAGAGATCGATTCCTGGGCTGTGCTGTTCGAAGCCGAGAACATCAAGAAACTCAGCCAGTGCGGCGTCGCCTTCCTCGATTCCGGTGATGAAATGATTCCGGCCATGCTCAATTACCTTGGCCTGGACCCCAACAGCACCAACCCCGACGACTACGCCAAGGCCGAGGCCAAGCTGCTGGAAGTGCGCCCCTACGTCACCTACTTCCACAGCTCCAAGTACATCGGTGATCTGGCCAACGGCAACATCTGCGTGGCTGCCGGTTTCTCCGGCGACATCCTGCAGGCCGCCGACCGTGCCGACGAGGCTGGCAAGGGCATCGAAATCTCCTACAGCATTCCCAAGGAAGGCGCCAACCTCTGGTTCGACATGATGGCCATTCCCGCCGACGCGGCGAACGCCGAGCAGGCGCATGCCTTCATCAACTTCCTCCTCGAGCCCGAGGTGATCGCCGAAGTCAGTGACTACGTCGGTTATGCCAACCCCAATACCAAGGCGGATGAATTCATGGATGAGGAGGTGCGCAACGACCCCTCCGTTTACCCGTCACAAGCGGTGCTGGACAAACTGTACATCTCCGCCGAGCTGCCGGTTCGCGTGCAGCGCCTGATGACCCGCAGTTGGACCAAGGTCAAGTCGGGTCAGTAATCGTTCCTGCCCGGCCGCAGGGGTCGGGCACAATCTTCCGGGAGTTTTCCTAAATGGCTGTTGCCTCCAGCGCCTACAAAAAAGCCCTCGAGGGGGATCAGACACCGAAAGAGGTGCTGGTCAAGATCGATCGGGTGACCAAGAAGTTCGACGAGACGGTGGCCGTCGACGACGTCTCGCTGACCATCAACAAGGGCGAGATCTTCGCCCTGCTGGGTGGTTCCGGCTCCGGCAAGTCGACCCTGCTGCGCATGCTCGCCGGCTTCGAGCGTCCAACCGAAGGGCGCATCATCCTCGATGGCGTCGACATCACCGACATGCCGCCCTACCAGCGGCCGATCAACATGATGTTCCAGTCCTACGCGCTGTTCCCGCACATGACCGTGGCGCAGAACATCGCCTTCGGCCTGCAGCAGGACAAGCTGCCCAAGGCCGAGATCGAAGAGCGCGTGGCCGAGATGCTCAAGCTGGTACACATGACCCAGTACGCCAAGCGCAAGCCCCACCAGCTCTCCGGTGGTCAGCGTCAGCGCGTGGCCCTGGCCCGCTCTCTGGCCAAACGCCCCAAGCTGCTGCTGCTCGACGAGCCGATGGGCGCGCTGGACAAGAAGCTGCGTTCGCAGATGCAGCTGGAACTGGTGGAGATCATCGAGCGTGTCGGCGTGACCTGCGTGATGGTGACACACGATCAGGAAGAGGCCATGACCATGGCCCAGCGCATCGCCATCATGCACCTGGGCTGGATCGCCCAGACCGGTAGCCCGATTGATATCTACGAGACGCCGACCAGCCGCCTGGTGTGTGAGTTCATCGGCAACGTCAACCTGTTCGATGGTCAGATCACCAGCGACGAGGTCGACCACGCGATCATCGACTGCCCGCATCTGGACAAGCCGATCTACATCGGTCACGGCGTCAGTACTCGCGCCGAGAACAAGTCCGTCAGCTACGCCCTGCGTCCGGAAAAACTGCTGATGGCCACCGCGCTGCCGGATGACCACGAGCATCCCGAGTACAACTGGAGCCGTGGCCACGTGCACGACATCGCCTACCTCGGTGGTCACTCGGTGTACCACGTCAAGCTCACTTCCGGGCAGATCGTGCAGTGCTTCATCGCCAACGCCGAGCGCCGCGGCAAGCGCCCGACCTGGGACGATCCGGTGGTGGTGTACTGGGAAGACGACAGCGGCGTGGTACTGCAATCATGAAACCGAGCAAACTGGCGCGCTATCTGCCCACTGGGCGGCATGCCGTTATCGGCATACCCTTCCTCTGGCTGTTCATGTTCTTCCTGCTGCCCTTCATCATCGTGCTGAAGATCAGCTTCGCCGAAGCCGACGTGGCGATTCCGCCCTATACGGAAATCTACCAGTGGGCAGACAACAAGCTGACGCTACTGTTGAATTTCGGCAACTACATCTTCCTCAGCGAAGATGCACTGTACCTGTCGGCCTACCTGGGTTCGCTGCAGATCGCCTTCTTCAGCACCTTGCTCTGCCTGGTGATCGGCTACCCGATGGCCTATGCCATCGCGCGTGCGCCGAAAGAGCACCAGACGGTACTGCTGCTGCTGATCATGATGCCGACCTGGACTGCGATCCTGATCCGCGTCTATGCCTGGATGGGCATTCTCGGCAACAACGGCCTGCTCAACAGCCTGCTGATGGGCATTGGTCTGATCGATACGCCGCTGCAGATTCTCAACACCAACACCGCGGTCTATATCGGCGTCGTGTATTCGTACCTGCCGTTCATGATCCTGCCGCTCTACGCCAACCTGGTGAAGCACGACCTCAGCCTGCTGGAGGCCGCCTCCGACCTGGGTTCGAGCAACTTCAACAACTTCTGGAAGATCACCGTGCCGCTGTCGAAGAACGGCATCATCGCCGGCTCCATGCTGGTGTTCATTCCGGTGGTCGGTGAATTCGTCATCCCCGAACTGCTCGGCGGCCCGGAGACCCTGATGATCGGCAAGGTGCTGTGGCAGGAGTTCTTCAACAACCGCGACTGGCCGGTGGCGTCCGCCCTGGCGGTGGTGATGCTGGCGATCCTGATCGTGCCCATCATCCTGTTCAACCGTAACCAAGCGAAAGAGCTGGAGGGCCGCCCATGAAGCGTTTCAGTTTCTCCAGCATCATGCTCTGGGCTGGCCTGATCTTCATCTACCTGCCCATGGTCATCCTGGTCATCTACTCGTTCAACGCCTCGCGGCTGGTAACGGTGTGGGGCGGCTGGTCGGTGAAGTGGTACGTCGGTTTGCTGGACAACACCCAGCTGATGAACTCGGTGATGCGCTCGCTGGAAATCGCCTGCTACACCGCCATCGCGGCGGTGGCGCTGGGCACCCTGGCGGCCTTCGTGCTGACCCGCATCACCCACTTCAAGGGGCGCACCCTGTTCGGTGGTCTGGTCACCGCGCCGCTGGTGATGCCGGAAGTGATCACCGGTCTGTCGCTGCTGCTGCTGTTCGTGCTGATGGCGCAGTTGATCGGCTGGCCGATGCAGCGTGGCATGACCACCATCTGGATCGCCCACACCACTTTCTGCTCGGCCTATGTGGCGGTGGTGGTGTCGTCGCGTCTGCGTGAACTGGACATGTCCATCGAAGAGGCGGCCATGGACCTGGGGGCGCGGCCGTGGAAGGTGTTCTTCCTGATCACCGTGCCGATGATCGCGCCGTCGCTGGCAGCAGGGGCGATGATGTCCTTCGCTCTGTCGCTGGACGACCTGGTATTGGCCAGCTTCGTCTCCGGTCCGGGTTCGACCACCTTGCCAATGGAGATCTTCTCCGCCGTGCGCCTGGGGGTTAAGCCGGAGATCAACGCGGTGGCCAGCCTGATCCTGCTGGCAGTGTCGTTCGCCACCTTCCTGGCCTGGTTCTTCGCCCATCGCGCCGAGGAAAAACGCAAGAAGGCCATGCAGCAGGCCATGGACGAGACCACCAATCCGTCCTGGCAGCAGGTCGTCGACAGCCGTCGCAGCACCAGCAGCAACTGAGCTTCTGGCTGAAAGCAAAACGGGCCCCGCGGGGCCCGTTTTTCATGGGTGTGTGGGAGGGGCTTTAGCCGCGACGTCCACGCTCGCCGCTGAAGCGTCTCCCACGGCTGTGTACCCGATTATTTCACCAACGCCTTCCAGGCCTTGAGGCTGCTCACGATCTGCGTCTGAGTCGCACGCAGTTGGCGCTGCTCGTCGTCCAGCTCCTGCTGCGCCAGTTCGTACAGCTTGTTCAGCTCGCCATACAGGCGGTCGACCTCGGGCACTTCCAGCACCCCGCGTGCCAGGCGCAGCCAGACCAGCAGGCGCTCCAGGCGCGGCATCTGCTCGGCCAGGTCTTCCGGTTGCTGCTGGTAGCGGCGCAGTTGCAGGGCCGTGCCTTCTTCGTTCAGCAGAGTCGGCAGCCAGTTGCCCAGGGCTGCGTTACCCTGGCGATTGCCGCGATTGTTGCGCTCTGCCGTCCAGCTGCGTTGCAGCAGCCAATGCGACAGCTTCAGCGACAGCAGGCCCCAGCGGCAGCCATCCAGTTCGGCGGCGAACAGCGCGGGAGCGTTGCGCCGCATGCTGTCATCGTACTGCCCGGCCGCCAGGCGCGGACGCCAATCGTCGAGCAGGGCATCTAGTGCTTCGCGCAGCTCCCGCGAGCTGGCACGCGGTGCTGCCTGGCCGAGGCTGGCGAGCAGGGCGCGCAGGTCGATCAATTGCTCCAGCCATTGCTGCAACAGGCTCCAGTGACCATTCCAGCGATACTGCTCGGCCAGGCGCTGGCTGGCGCCGAGCAGGTGCCAGGCGAGTGCGGCGAAAGCGTCGTCCAGGCTCATCTCGCCCTGCAGCTCGGGTGCTGGCAGGCTGAGGTTGTAGCTGCCAGCATCGAACAGACGATAGCCCCGCTCGGCCTTGCTGATGTCGCAAGGCATCAGCGGCAGCTCGGCGGCCAACTCGCAGGCCAGCTCCAGCAGCGCGGCGGGTTCCCCCTGGCGCAGCTCCAGCTCCAGCTCGCAGATCTCTTCTTCGCCCTCACCAGCGATGACCTTGCCCAGGTCCAGCGCGGCCTCGATGACTACCTTGGCCTTGCCGCGGCCCCAGGCGATTTCGGCCTTCTCGCGGACGAAATCGGTGGTGAACAGCGGCTGCAGGGTTTTCTTGTCCAGTTCGGCCAGGCTGGCCGGCCAGCAACTGTCATCGAGCTTTTTCAGGTCGAGCTTGGCCTTGCTCAGGTACCAGTCCCACTCGTTGCGTTCGGACAGGCCGGCGACGCTCTGGCCGCGGCTCTTCAGGGTCTGAATGAACTGCTCGCCGTCACGGCGCAGACGCAGGGCGACCTTGGCGCTGGCCAGCTCGCGGTCCGGGGTGTCGTAATACTGATTGAACAGCTCGCCGCGCTGCCAGCCACTCTTGTTGCGCTTCTTCAGCAGCGGGTGTTCGCGCAGGGCTGCCAGGGTGGCGCGGCTGGCGCGCAGTTTGATTTCGGTTTCTTTGACCATGGTGGAGAGCTATGACGCCTTTTATGAAAATGTGACAGACCGATGACGCGCGCTGGCGAATGACGAAGCCGGTCCCTATACTTGCGGCCTTCTCAAAACGGGGGCTTACCCTATGCCTATCAATCCCTTTGTCAGCCTGTTCGGTCGTTCACCCATCGGCCCCATGCAACAGCATATCGCCAAGGCCCACGAGTGCGCGGCGAACCTGGTGCCCTTCTTCGAGGCCATAATGGCCGAGGATTGGGCCAAGGTAGAACAGGTGCAACAGGAGATGTCCCGGCTGGAGCACGAGGCCGACAAGCTGAAGAAAAGCGTGCGCCTGCACCTGCCCAAGAGCCTGTTCCTGCCGGTACCGCGTTCGGACCTGCTTGAGCTGCTCAGTGTACAGGACAAAGTCGCCAACCGTGCCAAGGACATCGCCGGCCTGATGCTTGGCCGCCAGATGGCCATTCCGCAGCCGCTGCAGCCGCTGATGCGCACATACGTGCAGCGCAGCGTGGACGCCAGCGCCCAGGCGCTGAAAGCGATGAACGAATTGGACGAGCTGCTCGAGACCGGTTTCGCCGGCCGTGAAGCGGTGCTGGTGGAAACCCTGATCGAGGAGCTCGGTTCGATCGAAAACGATACCGATCGCCTGCAAATCGAGGTGCGCCGCAACCTGTTCAAGCTGGAGAAGGACCTTCCCCCGGTCGATGTGATGTTCCTCTATCAGATCATCGACTGGGTCGGCGATGTCGCCGACCGTGCCCAACGAGTGGGCAACCGACTGGAACAACTGCTGGCGCGCTAAGCGCCAGTGTCCTTTCTGGGATCTACGGAAAACTAATTTATGTCTCTGATTGCGGACTACGGGCTGATTCTGCTCGTGCTTGCCTGCCTTTTCGGTTTTTTCATGGCCTGGGGTGTCGGTGCCAACGATGTAGCCAACGCCATGGGTACATCCGTTGGCTCGCGTGCATTGACCATCAAGCAGGCGATCATCATCGCCATGGTCTTCGAGTTCGCCGGCGCCTACCTGGCCGGCGGTGAGGTGACCGAAACCATCAAGAACGGCATCGTCGATGCCAACATGATCAGCCCCAACCTCATGGTTCTGGGCATGATGTCTGCGCTACTGGCAGCGGGGACCTGGCTGCTGGTGGCGTCGACGCGCGGCTGGCCCGTATCTACCACGCACACCATCGTCGGTGCGGTCATCGGCTTCGCTGCCGTCGGCGTATCGGTGGACGCTGTGCACTGGGACGGCGTCGGCCCCATCGTTGCCAGCTGGGTGGTCACGCCAATGCTGGCCGGGATCATCTCCTTCTGTCTGTTCGTCAGCGTGCAGAAGCTGATCATCGACACCGATAATCCCTTCCTGAACGCCAAGCGCTACGTGCCGCTGTACATGTTCATCACCGGGTTCGTGATCTCGCTGATGACCATGACCAAAGGCCTCAAGCACGTCGGTCTGAATCTCTCCAGCACCGAGGGCTTCATGCTCTCGATCGGTATCGGTGTGCTGGTCATGCTGATCGGTGTAGCCCTGCTCAGCCGCATCCATGTCGATGTCGAGGCCGACAAGGCCTTCCATTTCTCCAGTGTGGAGAAAGTGTTCGCGGTGCTCATGATCTTCACCGCCTGCGCCATGGCCTTCGCCCACGGCTCTAACGACGTGGCTAACGCTGTCGGCCCGCTGGCTGCCATCGTCGGCGTGATCCAGAGCGGCGGTGAGTTGGCTGCAGGCGAGAAGTCGGTTGTGCCGGGCTGGATCCTGTTGCTGGGTGCGCTGGGTATCGTGGTCGGTCTGGCCACCTACGGTTACAAGGTAATCGCCACCATCGGTAAGGAAATCACCGAGCTGACCCCCAGCCGTGGCTTCGCCGCTGAGCTGGCTGCCGCCACCACCGTGGTCAGCGCCTCCGGTCTGGGTCTGCCGATTTCCACCACCCACACGTTGGTCGGCGCTATTCTCGGCGTTGGTCTGGCGCGCGGTATCGGTGCGCTGAACCTGGGCATGATCGGCAAGATCTTCCTGTCCTGGATCATCACCCTGCCGGCAGGTGCAATCCTGTCGATCATCTTCTTCTTCATTCTGCGCGCGCTGTTCGGCGGGGTCTGATTCCGCCCTGACGGTTTCCCCTGAGGTTGGATGCTCCTATTATGGAGCTCCGACCCAGGAGAGCACCGATGCCCTTGCCGTCCTTTCGAGAGCAGTTCGCCGCGCTGATCGCAGCGCCTTCGGTGAGTTGTACCCAGCCCAATTGGGATCAGAGCAACGCGCCCGTTATCGAGCTGCTCGCCGCCTGGCTGGGTGACCTGGGTTTTACCTGTGAAACCCAGCAGATCGCTCCGGGCAAATTCAACCTGCTCGCCAGCTATGGCTCCGGTCCCGGCGGTCTGGTGCTGGCCGGGCACAGCGATACCGTGCCCTTCGATGCCGCGCTGTGGCAGAGCGACCCACTCAAGCTGACCGAGGTCGGTGACCGTTGGGTGGGTCTTGGCAGTTGCGACATGAAGGGCTTCTTCGCCCTGGCCATCGAGGCCGTGCGGCCGCTACTCGATCAGCCTTTCAAGCAGCCGCTGCTGATCCTTGCCACCTGTGATGAAGAGAGCTCCATGGCCGGCGCTCGGGCCCTGGCCGATGCCGGCCGGCCGCTTGGCCGTGCGGCGGTGATTGGCGAGCCGACTGGCCTCAAGCCCATCCGCCTGCACAAGGGCGTGATGATGGAGCGCATCGATATTCTCGGCCAGAGCGGCCATTCCTCCGACCCGGCGCTTGGCCGCAGTGCGCTGGAGGCCATGCAGGACGTGATGGGCGAGTTGCGCGGCCTGCGCGCGCAGTGGCAGCGCGAATTCAACAACCCGCAGTTCGGTGTGCCACAACCGACGCTGAACCTTGGCTGCATCCATGGCGGCGATAATCCCAACCGCATCTGTGGCCAGTGTGCGCTGGAGTTCGACCTGCGCCCGCTGCCGGGCATGGACCCGGAGCAGCTGCGTGAGGCGATTCGCGGCAAGTTGCAGCCGTTGGCGCTCAAGCACCAGGTGCGCATCGACTACGGCCCGCTCTTCCCGGCCGTACCGCCCTTCGAACAATCTGCCGATGCCGAGCTGGTGCGCTTGGCCGAGCGTCTGACCGGGCACAGCGCGCAAGCGGTGGCATTTGGCACCGAGGCGCCTTATCTTCAGCAACTTGGCTGCGAGACCCTGGTGCTCGGCCCCGGCGATATCGACTGCGCCCACCAGCCCGGGGAACACCTGGAGCTGGCGCGCATCGAACCCACTGTGGCGCTGCTGCGCCAGTTGATCCAACACTATTGCCTGACGCGGAGCGAAGACGTGCAACGACGATGAGAGCCAGCCCCGAGCCCGCCCTATCGCTCATGGCGGGTTGTACCCGCCCTACGTCTGGACGCTACGGATCTCTACATGCACGACTACGTCACCTGGTTACGCCACGCTTCGCCCTACATCAACGCCCACCGCGATTGCACCTTCGTGGTCATGCTGCCGGGTGAAGGCGTTGCCCACCCGAACTTCGCCAACATCGTTCACGATCTGGTGCTGCTGCACAGCCTCGGCGTACGCCTGGTGCTGGTACACGGCTCGCGCCCGCAGATCGAGGCGCGGCTGGCTGCCCGTGGCCTGATCCCGCATTACCATCGTGACCTGCGCATCACCGACGCACCGACCCTGGAATGCGTGATCGACGCCGTCGGCCAGTTGCGCATCGCCATCGAAGCACGCCTGTCGATGGATATGGCTGCCTCGCCGATGCAGGGCTCGCGCCTGCGCCTGACCAGCGGCAACTTCGTCACCGCGCGGCCGATCGGCGTGCTCGATGGTGTCGACTATCACCACACCGGCGAAGTGCGGCGTATCGATCGCAAGGGCATCAATCGCCAGCTCGACGAGCGCAGCATTGTGCTGCTGTCGCCGCTCGGCTATTCGCCCACTGGGGAGATCTTCAACCTGGCCTGTGAGGACGTCGCTACCCGCGCGGCCATCGACCTGGGCGCGGACAAGCTATTGCTGTTCGGCGCCGAAGACGGTCTGCTCGACGAGCAGGGCAGGTTGGTGCGTGAGCTGCGCCCGCAGCAGGTGCCGGCGCATCTGACGCGCCTGGGCAGCAACTATCAGGGTGAATTGCTCGATGCCGCGGCCGAGGCCTGCCGGGGCGGCGTCAAACGCAGCCACATCGTCAGCTACGCCACCGATGGCGCGCTGCTCAGCGAGCTGTTCACCCGCACCGGCAACGGTACGCTGGTGGCGCAGGAGCAGTTCGAATCGCTGCGTGAGGCGACCATCGAAGATGTCGGCGGCCTGATCGAGTTGATCAGCCCGCTGGAAGAGCAGGGCATTCTGGTGCGTCGTTCGCGCGAGGTGCTGGAGCGCGAGATTGAGCAGTTCAGCATCGTCGAGCGCGAGGGGCTGATCATCGCCTGCGCGGCGCTGTATCCCATCGCCGATTCCGACTGTGGCGAACTGGCCTGTCTGGCGGTCAATCCCGACTACCGTCACGGCGGTCGTGGTGACGAGCTGCTGGAGCGGATCGAGGCCAGGGCGCGGGCGCAGGGGATCAAGACCCTGTTCGTGCTCACCACCCGCACCGCCCACTGGTTCCGCGAGCGCGGCTTCGAGCCGAGCAGCGTCGAGCGCATGCCCACCGCGCGGGCGTCGCTGTACAACTACCAGCGCAATTCCAAGGTGTTCGAGAAGACGTTGTAGGAGGGGCGAGAGCAGGCCGCAACTGTAGGAGCGGATTTATCCGCGAGTTTCGCGGCTGAAGCCGCTCCTGCACTGGAGCGATGCAGGAGGCCAAGGCCGAGCATGTAGCCCGGATGCAATCCGGGAGAGCGAGCTAGAATGCCCCCGGATTTCATCCGGGCTACATCTCCACCAGCGTAATCCCTGGGTGCGTTCAGGATTCAGGCGCTGTGCTGCTGCAGGCGCATCTGCTCGAAGCCGTCGTCCCAGCCGGCCTCCCAGGCCGCAGCGGGGATTTCGTCAGGGTAGGGCTGGCGGGTTCTGGGTTGGCCAGTAAGGCCGGCCATATAACCTTGCTGGTAGGCCTTGGTCAGGCTTTCCAGGCTCCATTGCGGCGTGGCGTCATCGGCCATGGGCGCTGCTCGTCTATCGTCCTTTACCCGGCAATGCTAGCTGGCCGGGCGGCCAGGGGAGTGGCCGCCCATCCTGGCTTTTGCTCCGCTGGTTGGCTTTGTGACGCAGTCGACGGTTCTTCGCCTTACACGGCCAAAGCCAGAATGCTCGCCTGGTAGGCCGCGACGAAAGCATCGAAATCACCCTTGGGCTGCGCTTCAAGCTCTGCCTGCGCGGCCAGCGAGTCGTGGGCGGCCTGTTCGAAGGCTTGTTGCTGCTGCGCGCTAAGCGGTTGCCCGCGGAAGTATTCGGCGTGGCGCAGGCTCTGCTGCAGAGCGAACTCGGTGAAGCTCTTGCCCTGACGCAGAATCGCCAGCACCTGGGCCGATGGCGTCATTTCCACATCCGCGACCTTGGCTTGCTGCTGCGCCAACGCCTCGATATGCACGCTGCTGCCCTGGCTGCGATCGAGCAGTTCGGCCAGCGGCAGGATGCGTTCGAGCAGTTCGCTGGCCCAGACCTTGAGTTCCACCTGCTGTTTGCCTCTGTGCAGGTGCAGGCCGGGACGACGACCTTCCTTGACCACCTTGAGGAAGTTGCTGGTGCAGCTGCTGCACTCGCCGTTTTCCAGCAGCGGGCTGTCTTCCAGTGCGCAGAACAGCAGGAAGGCATCGATGAAGCGCGCCTGCGCCACATCGATGCCCAGCGGCAGGAAGGGGTTGATGTCCAGGCAGCGCACTTCCACGTACTGCACGCCACGGCTCATCAGCGCCTGGATCGGGCGCTCGCCACTGTAGGTGACGCGTTTCGGGCGGATGCTCGAGTAGTACTCGTTCTCGATCTGCAGGATGTTGGTGTTCAGCTGCAGCCACTCATCGCCGCGCTTGATGCCGGCTTCGACATAGGCCGGGTAGGGCGTGCCGACTGCCAGGCGCAGGCTGTCGGTGTAGCTGGCCAGGTCGTTGTAGCAGGGGGTCAGTCCGGACTGCGCGCTGCTCTGGTAGCCCAGGTCGCTCATGCGCAGGCTGGTGGCGTAGGGCAGGTACAGGGTGCTGGCGTCCAGTTCCTGAAGGTGGTGCGGACGGCCACGCATGAAGCCCTTGTCCAGCGCCGGCGAGGCACCGAACAGGTACATCAGCAGCCAGCTGTAGCGACGGAAGTTGCGGATCAATGCGATATAGCGCGCCGACTGATAGTCACGCGCACTCTGCTCGCTGCCTTCGCTCTGCTGTTGCAGCTGCCACAGCCCCTCGGGCAGGGAGAAGTTGTAATGGATGCCGGCGATGCACTGCATGGTCTTGCCGTAACGCAGCGCCAGGCCCTTGCGATACACGTACTTGAGGCGGCCAATGTTGGAGCTGCCGTAGCGGGCGATGGGAATGGTCTCTTCGTCCGGCAGGGCACAGGGCATCGACGGGCTCCACAGCAGTTCGCCATCGAGCTTGTCGTAGGCGAAGCGGTGGATGCTGTCCAGTTCGGCGAGGGTGGCGGCTGGATCATTGGCGGTGCCGGTGATGAACTCCAGCAGCGACTCGGAATAGTCGGTGGTGATCTGCGCATGGGTCAGTGCCGAGCCCAGCGCCTGCGGGTGCGGGGTCAGGGCCAGCTGGCCGTCGCGATCGACGCGCAGGCATTCGCGCTCGATGCCGTGCAGACACTCACCCAGCAGGGACAGGTTGGCCGGCTCGCCGAGCTGAGCCAGGCGGCGGGAGAGAAGATCGCTCAAGATGCAATTCCTAACTGGGCAGTCGCCACAATATGGGGATCGCCCCTGCACTCTGCAAGGGGCGAACGGTTTGCCAGATTAGACCAGGCCGAGCGCAGGCGATTACACGCAGGCGAAGGTGCCTTGCGCCTTGGCGACCAGCTTGTCGCCCTGAAGCACTTCGGCTTCCACCACCTGGGTCCGGCGACCGGCATGCAGCACCTTGGCGTGGCACAGTACGCTGCCCTCGGATACCGGGCGGATGTAGTTGATCTTGCACTCCAGGGTCACGCTGCTCGGGCCGCCATCGCCCAGGCTGTGGCTGGCCTGACCCATGGCGGTGTCGATCAGCGAGAACAGCGCGCCGCCGTGCAGCTTGCCATGCAGGTTGCGCAGCTCGTCGGTGAGCGTCAGGCGCACGCGCGCCTCGCCGCCGCCGACCTGGAGAATCTCCAGGCCGAGCAGGCGGGAAAAGGCGCTGCTGGCGCCCACATTGTCGGTCGTACTCATTTCTTCAACTGCTTGGCGTTGGCGAACAGAGCGGCCATGCCGCCGTTGGCAGGTGCCGGTTTGTCCTGGCTGGAGTGACGCTCGCTGCGTGGGGTATTGCCGCCGCGGTTGCCACCGCGCGACTGGCCGCCACGCGCGCCCTCGACTTTCTCGCCGGGGGTGTCGCCCATGCGCATGGACAGGGCGATACGGTTACGCGGAATGTCCACTTCCATCACCTTGACCTTGACCACGTCGCCGGCCTTGACCGCCTCGTGCGGGTCCTTGATGAACTTCTCCGACAATGCGCTGATGTGCACCAGGCCGTCCTGGTGCACGCCGATGTCGACGAAGGCGCCGAAGTTGGTGACATTGGTCACCACGCCTTCGAGCACCATGCCCAGCTTGAGGTCATTGAGGGTTTCCACGCCTTCCTGGAACTCGGCGGTCTTGAACTCCGGGCGCGGGTCGCGGCCGGGCTTGTCCAGTTCCTTGAGGATGTCGCCGACGGTGACCAGGCCGAAGCGCTCATCGGTGAACTTGGCCGGGTCGAGGCGCTTGAGGAAGCTCGAGTCGCCGATCAGCGAGCGGATGTCGCGGCCGGTGTCCTGGGCGATGCGCTCGACCAGCGGGTAGGTTTCCGGGTGCACCGCGGAGGCGTCCAGCGGATTGTCGCCGCTCATCACGCGGAGGAAGCCGGCAGCCTGCTCGAAGGTCTTGTCGCCCAGACGCGGCACTTTCTTCAGCTCGGCGCGCGAGGCGAAGGCGCCGTTGGCGTCGCGGTACTGCACGATGTTCTGCGCCAGGGTCGCGTTGAGGCCGGAGATGCGTGCCAGCAGGGCGGCAGAGGCGGTGTTGACGTCCACGCCGACGGCGTTCACGCAGTCCTCGACCACGGCGTCCAGGCTGCGCGCCAACTTGAGCTGCGACACGTCGTGCTGGTATTGGCCGACGCCAATGGATTTCGGGTCGATCTTCACCAGTTCGGCCAGCGGGTCCTGCAGGCGGCGGGCGATGGACACGGCGCCGCGTAGCGACACGTCGAGATCGGGGAATTCGCGGGCGGCCAGTTCCGAGGCCGAATACACCGAGGCGCCGGCCTCGGAGACCATCACTTTGGTCAGTTTCAGGCCCGGTACTTTCTTGATCAGTTCGGCGGCCAGTTTGTCGGTCTCGCGGCTGGCGGTACCGTTGCCGATGGAGATCAGGTCGACGCCATGCTTGGCGCACAGCTTGGCGAGGATCGCCAGGGTGCCGTCCCAATCGTTGCGCGGCGCGTGCGGGTAGACGGTGGTGGTTTCCAGCACCTTGCCGGTGGCATCGACCACGGCCACCTTGCAGCCGGTACGCAGACCCGGGTCGAGCGCGAGGGTGGCGCGCGGGCCGGCCGGCGCGGCCAGCAGCAGGTCGTGCAGGTTGCGGGCGAACACGGCAATCGCCTCGTCCTCGGCCTTCTCGCGCAGCTCGCCGAGCAGGTCGGTTTCCAGGTGGTTGTATAGCTTGACCTTCCAGGTCCAGCGCACCACCTCGGCCAGCCACTTGTCGGCGGCACGGCCTTGCGCGCTGATGCCGAAGCGCTCGCCGATCATCACCTCGCACGGATGCATGGCGCCGGGCAGCTCTTCGCCGACTTTCAGGCTGGCGCTGAGAATGCCCTCGTTGCGCCCGCGGAAAATCGCCAGCGCACGGTGCGACGGCACGCCCTTGAGCGCTTCGTCATGCTCGAAGTAATCGCTGAACTTGGCGCCTTCGTTTTCCTTGCCCGGCACCAGGCGAGCGCTGAGGGTGGCGTTGTCCTTGAGGAAGCTGCGCAGCTTGTCGAGCAGCGCGGCGTCTTCGGCGAAGCGCTCCATGAGGATGTACTTGGCACCTTCGAGCACGGCCTTCACATCCGCGAAGCCCTTCTCGGCGTCGATGAAGCGCTCGGCTTCCTGCTCCGGAGTCAGGCGCGGATCGTTGAACAGCGCATCGGCCAGCTCGCCAAGACCGGCTTCCAGGGCGATCTGGCCCTTGGTGCGGCGCTTCTGCTTGTACGGCAGGTACAGGTCTTCGAGACGGGTCTTGGTGTCGGCGAGGTCAATCTCGCGCTTGAGCTCGGGCGTCAGCTTGCCCTGTTCCTCGATGCTGGCGAGGATCGCCACGCGACGCTCGTCCAGCTCGCGCAGATAGCGCAGGCGCTCTTCCAGGTGGCGCAACTGGGTGTCATCGAGGCTACCGGTCACTTCTTTACGGTAACGGGCGATGAAGGGCACGGTGGAGCCTTCATCGAGCAGGGCCACGGCGGCGGCAACCTGTTGCGGGCGCACGCCCAGTTCATCGGCGATGCGGTTGTTGATGCTGTCCATATAAAAACTACCCACTGAAGCGACAGGGCGGCCGCAAAGATGCTGGCCAGACACGAAAGCGGCGCATTATAAACACCGCATTCGCGAGAGCTGCGAACCGTTGGGGAAAAATCTGCTAACAATGGCTAAAGCGCCCACCCATGCGCCTGAGCGATAATGCCGCCACTTGCCGTCCTCAGTACGGCTGTCCAAGGAGACGCCATGACCCAGTCCGCTGCCCCTGTCGCCGAAGGCGAGAAGATCCTCATCGTCGATGACGACGCCCGTCTGCGCCGCTTGCTCGAGCGCTTCTTCGATGAGCAGGGCTATCGGGTTCGCGCAGTGGAAAACGTCGAGCAGATGGATCGTCTGCTGGCGCGCGAACTGTTCAATCTGGTGGTATTGGACCTGATGTTGCCGGGTGAAGACGGTCTCTCTGCTTGCCGCCGCTTGCGTGAAGCCGGCAACCAGATGCCGATCATCATGCTCACCGCCAAGGGCGATGAGTCCAGTCGTATCCAGGGCCTGGAGCTGGGTGCTGACGACTACCTGGCCAAACCCTTCAACCCGCGTGAGTTGCTGGCGCGGATCAAGGCGGTGCTGCGCCGTCAGGCGCCAGTGGTGCCGGGTGCGCCGGGCAGCGAAGACGAGAGCGTCAGCTTCGGCGAGTATGAATTGTCCCTGGCCACCCGCGAGCTGAAGAAGGGTGAGCAGGTGCACATGCTCACCACCGGCGAGTTCGCCGTGCTCAAGGCGCTGGTGCAACATGCGCGCGAGCCGCTGACCCGCGACAAGCTGATGAACCTGGCCCGTGGCCGTGAGTGGGACGCGTTGGAGCGCTCCATCGACGTGCAGATCAGCCGCCTGCGTCGCCTGATCGAACCGGATCCGTCCAAGCCGCGCTATATCCAGACTGTCTGGGGGGTGGGCTACGTGTTCGTGCCCGACGGCAACAAGTGACATGTAGGAGCGGGCGCTGCTCGCGAAAACGTTGTTTCGATTCGCGAGCTGTGCTCGCTCCTACGGTTGTGTATTGATGAAAGCCCCCTACTGGTTCCCGCAAAGCTTCTTCGCCCGCACCCTCTGGCTGGTGCTCGTGGTCGTGCTGTTCTCCAAGGCACTGACCCTGGTGTACCTGATGATGAACGAGGACGTGCTGGTCGACCGCCAGTACAGCCACGGTGCAGCGCTGACCTTGCGTGCCTACTGGGCAGCCAATCCCGATGATCGCGACCATATCGCCCAGGCCGCCGGGCTCAAGCGCATCCCGCGGGACAAGGTACCGGCCAGTGAGCAGCACTGGCCCTACAGCGAGATCTTCCAGCGGCAGATGCAAACCGAGCTCGGCCCCGATACCGAAACCCGCGTGCGTGCGACCACGCCGCCAGCGCTGTGGGTGCGGGCGCCGAGTCTCGGCGATGGCTGGGTGCGGGTGCCGATGTATCCGCATCCGCTGCGTGGCCAGCGCATCTGGAGCGTGCTCGGCTGGTTCCTCGGCATCGGCCTGCTGTCCACGGCCGCGGCCTGGATCTTCGTGCGCCAGCTCAACGCGCCGCTCAAGCGCCTGGTCTATGCCGCTCGCCAGCTTGGTCAGGGGCGCAGCGTGCGCCTGCCGGTGGGCGATACGCCAAGCGAGATGACCGAGGTGTACCGCGCCTTCAACCAGATGGCCGAGGACGTCGAACAGGCCGGGCGCGAACGTGAATTGATGCTGGCCGGTGTTTCTCATGATCTGCGCACGCCGCTGACGCGCCTGCGCCTGGCCCTGGAATTCATGGACAACGATTCCGAACTGACCGAGGACATGGTGCGCGATATCGAGGACATGGACGCCATCCTCGATCAGTTCCTCGCCTTCATCCGTGACGGGCGCGACGAGCCGGTGGAGGAACTGGACTTCTCCGAACTGGTGCGCGAAACCCTGGCGCCCTATAACCAGAACGGCGAGCGCGTGCGCCTGTGCCTCGAGCCGATCCCGCCTTTCCCGCTGCGCCGGGTGTCGACCAAGCGTCTGCTCACCAATCTGGTGGAGAACGCCCTCAATCACGGCGGTGGTGATGCCGTCGAGGTGGTCGCCAGCCTGGCCGGCGACTACAACGCACCTTATGTGGTGCTGAGCGTGCTGGACCGTGGCAACGGTATCGATCCGGCCGAGCTGGACAGCATCTTCAACCCCTTCATTCGCGGTGATCGGGCGCGCGGCGGGCGCGGCACCGGCCTTGGTCTGGCCATCGTCAAGCGCATCGCGGCACTGCATGGTGGCAGCGTCGAGTTGCGCAACCGCTCCGGCGGCGGCCTCGAGGCGCGGGTGCGCCTGCCGCTCGGCCTGCTGTTGCCGCGCGACGCGGTGTAGCTGACGACCGACCGTCCTGGCGACGGTCAGGGTGCTGGCAATATGCTGCCAAGCGCTCTGGCGCTGGGCTATGCTGTGCCAGCGCATCAACTCGAGGCCTGCATGCCTTCCGCCTTCCCCGACCGCTTGCCCAACTGGACCTGGTGGCTGCCGCTGCCGATTTTCCATCTGGCAACCTGGATTTCCCTGGCGACCCGTCTGAATGACGGGGTGGCATTGTGTTACCTGCCCTTGGTGCTCGGCCTTGCCCTGTGTCTGTGGTGGGGGCCGCGGGTGCTGCCTGCGTTGTACCTCAATGCCCTGGTCAGCGTGCCGCTCTGGGGCCTGCCCTGGAAGTGGGCGCCGCTCTATGCCCTGCCGGAAACCGCCGCCGTTGCCCTGGGCTGGTGGCTGTTGCGGCGTCAGCCTTTCGATCCTGCGCTGGGACGTTTGAGCGATCTGCTGAGATTTTTTGCCTTCGCTGTGTTGATGCCGAGCGCCTTGGTGGCGCTCGGCTTGCAGAGCAACCTCTGGCTGACCGGTTTTCAGGCCAGCGAGCAGTGGGCGCAGGACAGCCTGTCAATCTGGTTGAGCGACACCATCAATATGCTCGCCCTGACGGCGCCTTTGCTGGCGTACGGCACCCCGCTGCTGCGGGCGCGCGGCTGGACCCGCGAGCTGCTGGTAGATAGCGCGCCGACGCTGAGCATCAGCCGCTCGCCAGGTGGTTGGCTGTTGGCGACAGGTGTATTTCTGGTGCTGATGTTGCTGAGCGCCAGCCTGCCGTCTCAACTCGCCCTGCCGCTGCTTGGCCTGAGCATGCTGGTACTGGCGCTGAGGCACGCCTTCGCTGGTGCTCTGTATGGCGTGTTGCTGGTGTACGCCGCGACCCTGCCGCTACCGCAGCTGCGCGGCAGTCCGAGCTTCGGCGAGCTGGATCTGCAGCGTAGCCAGTTGCATTTCGTCGTCATGCTGCTGATGGGCGCCACCTTGCTGGTGGGCCGTGCGCTTAGCGATCTGCGTCAGGCGCTGGCGCGCAGCGCGCAGATGCAGCAGCAACTGGCTCGTGCCAACCTGGCGATGGAGGCCAGCCCGCTGGGCGTGACCATTGCCGATGCGCGCCAGGCCGATACGCCATTGGTGTACTGCAATGCCGCATTCAGCCAGATAACCGGCTACAGCGCCGAGGAGGCGCTGGGGCGCAACTGCCGTTTCCTGCTCGGCCAGGATCGCGCCCAGCTGGAGCTGCAACCATTGCGCCGTGCCCTGCGAGAAGGGCGCAGTGGCCACGCGGTGGTGCGCAACTATCGCAAGGACGGCAAGCCGTTCTGGAACGAGGTGGTGTTGGCGCCGATGCGCGACGGGGAGGGCATCAGCCATTTCGTCGGGCTGCAGCATGATGTCACCGAGCGTGTCGAACTGGCGGCCAAGGTCGAACTGCAGCGCGCGCAATTACTGCGTCAGAGCCATCTGTTCAGCCAGACCGAAGACATCGCCAACCTGGGTGGCTGGGTGCTGGAGATCAGCGACTACGGCATGTTCTGGAGTGATGGCTGCTACCGCATCGTCGACCGCGACATCCAGCAGGGGCCACCCGATCTGCAGCAGGTGCTGGACTACTACGACACGCCGAGTCAGGCGCTGATCATGCAGACCCTGCAGGCAGCCTTGAGCGGGATGGATGACCTGGATATCGAGGTGCGCCTGGCCGCGCGCCTGGGCGGACGCCTGGTGCGCCTACGCGGCATGGCCGAGCGCGATAACGATGGCAGCCTGGTGCGCATCTATGGCGTGGTGCAGGACATCAGCGAGCGCAAACGCACCGAGTCGCAACTGCGCGAGCGTGACGAGCGGCTGCGCCTGTTCTTCGAGGCCCCGCTGATCGGCATGGCACTGACCACCCAGAGTTTTGGCTGGGAGGAGGTCAACCAGAAGCTGTGCAGCATCCTCGGCCGCAGTCGCGACGCATTGCTCGCCAGCAGTTGGCAGCAGTTGTCGCACCCGGACGATCTGCCGATCGAGCAGGCCCATGTGGAGCAGGTACTGCTGGGTAGCAGCGATGGCTTCGAGATGGACAAGCGCTTTCTGCGTGCCGATGGCTTGGTGGTCTTCACCCGTGTCAGTCTGCGCGCCGTGCGCGGCGGTGGTGGCCGGCAGACGCTGTTCCTGCTGCTGGTCGAGGACATCAGTGCCCGGCGCGAGGCCGAGGCGCGCTATCGAACGCTGGTCGAGCACGCGCCCGAGGCGATCTTGCTGTTCGACCCGGAGGGCGGCATCGTCGAGTGCAACGAGAACGCCCTGGGTCTGTTTCGCTATCGCCGCGATGAGCTGCTCGGCAAATCGATTCAGAGCATCAGCCCGCTGCGTCAGGCCGATGGTCGGCTGTCCTCCCGCGCAGGCAAGGCCTTTCTGCGCCGTGCCATTGCCGGTGGTGCGCCGGTGTTCGAATGGAGCCATCGCGACAGCGGCGGTCGCCAGTTGCCCTGCGAGGTGCGCCTGGTGCGCATGCCGGGGGAGAACCTGCTGATTCGCGCCAGCATCACCGATATCTCCGAACGTCAGCGCTACCAGCGCGAGATCGAGCGCCTGGCCTACAGCGACGAACTCACCGGCCTACCCAATCGCCGCCTGCTGCTCGATCGCCTGCAGCACGCCATGGATCGCGAGAATCGTGAGGGCAGCCTGGGCGCGCTGCTGTTCATCGATCTGGATCACTTCAAGACGGTCAACGACAGCCTGGGTCATCTGGTTGGCGATGCCCTGCTGGTCGAGGTGACCACACGCCTGGCTCGTGAGCTGCGCACTGAAGACACCCTGGCGCGTCTCGGCGGTGACGAGTTCGTGGTGCTGCTCGAAGCGCTGGGCCATGAGCCGCAGGCGGTTGCCGAGCAGGCCGCAGCAGTGGGTGAGAAATTGCTGCGCGGCCTGCATGGCAGTTGCCTGATCGACGGCCATGAGCTGGCGATCAGCGCCAGTATCGGCATCGCCCTGCACCCGTTGGGCCTGCAGCAGGCCTCGGACATTCTCAAGCAGGCCGATACCGCCATGTACCGGGCCAAGCATGCCGGGCGCAACGCCCTGCATTTCTTCGCCCCGGAGATGCAGGTTGCCATCGACCAACGCCTGCAGTTGCAGAGCGAGCTGCGCCAGGCCATCGCGCGTCAGCAACTGCAGCTGGTGTTCCAGCCGCAGCTGATGCTGGCTGACAACAGCGTGGCGGGCGCCGAGGTGTTGCTGCGCTGGATGCACCCCGAGCGTGGTGAGATCGGTCCGGATCAGTTCATCCCCCTGGCCGAGGAAACCGGGCTGATCCAGGACATTGGCCAGTGGGTGCTGGAGCAGGCTTGTGCGGCGCTGGCGCGCTGGCAGGCGCAATGGCCGCGGCTGGTGCTGGCGGTCAATCTCAGCCCGCGTGAGCTGCGTCAGGCGGGCTGCGTGGAGCGTGTCGAGCAGTGCCTGCGTGATCACGCCGTGCCGGCCCAGTCCCTGGAGCTGGAAATCACCGAGGGCGTGCTACTCGAAGATGTCGAGCGCTGCATCGGCAACATGCAGCAGCTCAAGGCGCAGGGCGTGCGCTTCGCCATCGATGACTTCGGTACCGGCTACTCGTCGCTCACCTACCTCAAGCGTCTGCCGCTGGACCGGCTTAAGATCGACCGCAGCTTCGTCGCCGATCTCGACGGCGAAGCGAGTGGGCGCATGCTGGTGCAGACCATCCTGATGATCGCGCGCAACTTGGGCCTGGAGTGCGTGGCCGAAGGTATCGAACACGACAGCCAGCTGGCGCTGCTGCGTGAGCAGGATTGTGCCCTCGGGCAGGGTTATCTGTTCGGCAAACCGATGGTCGAGGCCGAGTTTCTCGCCTGGATGCAGTCGCGTCAGCGCTGAGGTGGCCTACCAGTTCAGGCTGCTAGCGCTCAGTCGCGCCTGCTGACCGTAGGGCCAGGGAAAGTTGCTCTCGCCATGCCCGCTCGGCAGGTCGCCATACAGCGGCACGCCCAGCGGCGCCAGGTATTCGGCAATGATCTGTTCCAGGCTGTGATGCACGCCGCGTCGCGGGCAGTCGGTGAAACTGCCCAGGCACACCGCACGCGGGCGCTTGCCGGCGAAGCTGTGCAGCAGTTGCCAGAGACTGCGCTCCAGGCGGTAGTAGGGCTCGCCGACGTCCTCCAGAATCAGGATCGAATCCTCGGCCAGACGCATCTCGGCATGGGTGCCGCAGACGCCGGCCAGGGCCGTCAGGTTGCCGCCCTGCAAGGTGCCCTCGATGACATGTTGCGGGCCGCTGATATGCCGCAGTGGCAGTTGCCGGTGCTGGCCCTTGAGCAGACTCCACAGCGCCTGCATCGAGGCCAGGCGCTCACGCTGGCCGCCGGGCGCCGACAGCACCTGATGGCCGAGCGCCGTGGCCACCGGCCCATGAATGGCTGGCAGCCCGTGCTGCGCAAAGGCTTCGAGCAGAATCGACAGATCGGAGAAGCCGATCAGCGGGCGCGGGCTGGCCTGGCGCAGCAGCGCCCAGTCGATATCCGCCACCAACTGAGCGCAGCCATAGCCGCCACGCAGGCACCAGGCGGCGCTGATATCCGGCAGGGTGAAGGCCTGGTGCAGGTCTTCCAGGCGTTGCTCCGGCGTGCCGGCCAGGTAGCGATGGCGGGCGCGCACGTGCCTGCCCAGGTGGTAGCGGATACCCAGCACGTCGAGCTGCGCCAGGGTCGCCTCGAGCACGTCTTCGGCGATGGCTGAGGCCGGCGCGATCAGCGCCAGGCGACCGTCGAACACTGGGCTCATCCGCGACCCTTGGTGCGGGTCTGGCCGGGTTCGGCGTTCTTTTCCAGGTACTGGATGATCATCCCAGCGACGTCCTTGCCGGTGGTGGTCTCGATGCCTTCCAGGCCGGGCGAGGAGTTCACTTCCATCACCAGCGGACCGTGGTTGGAACGCAGAATGTCTACCCCGGCGACGTTCAGGCCCATCACGCGGGCTGCACGGACGGCGGTCATGCGCTCTTCCGGGGTGATCTTGATCAGGCTGGCGCTGCCGCCGCGATGCAGGTTGGAGCGGAACTCGCCAGCCTTGGCCTGGCGCTTCATCGCCGCGATCACCTTGTCGCCGACCACGAAGCAGCGAATGTCGGCGCCACCGGCTTCCTGGATGTATTCCTGGACCATGATGTCCTGCTTGAGGCCGAGGAAGGCCTCGATCACCGACTCGGCCGCCTTGTGCGTTTCGGCCAGTACCACGCCCATGCCCTGGGTGCCTTCCAGCACCTTGATCACCAGCGGTGCACCGCCAACCATCTGGATCAGGTCGGGAATGTCGTCCGGGGAGTGGGCGAAGCCGGTCACCGGCAGGCCGATGCCCTTGCGCGACAACAGTTGCAAGGCGCGCAGCTTGTCGCGCGAGCGGCTGATGGCCACCGACTCGTTGAGCGGGTAGACGCCCATCATCTCGAACTGGCGCAACACCGCGCAGCCATAGAAGGTCACCGAGGCGCCGATGCGCGGAATCACCGCATCGAAGCCTTCCAGCGCCTGGCCGCGAAAGTGGATCTGCGGCTTGTGACTGGCGATGTTCATGTAGGCGCGAAGGGTGTCGATCACCTGCATCTCATGGCCCCGCTGTTGACCGGCCTCCACCAGGCGGCGGGTGGAATACAGACGCGGATTGCGCGACAGCACGGCGATCTTCATTGGGCACCTGGAAGGGACGAGGAGAGTGAGGGTTTGTCCTGCACGTAGCTGAGTGCCGGATTGACCACCAGTTGGCCGGTGATCAGCGCCTTGGAGCCGAGTAGTACGCGATAACGCATGGTCTTGCGACAGGCCAGGGTGAACTCCACCGGCCACAGACGATCGCCGAGGGCCAGGTGCGTGCGGATCACGTAGCGGCTCTGCGCCTGGCCGTTGGAGCTCTTGATGCGTTTGACCGAGACCATCTGCGCTTCGCAGCGATGACGGCGTTGCACCTGGGTGCCGAGGTAGGCGGTGAAACGCACCCAGTCCTCGCCGTCCTTCTGGAACGGCTGGATATCGCTGGCGTGCAGGCTCGAGGTGCTGGCGCCGGTGTCGATCTTGGCACGCAGGCCGATGATGCCGAGCTCTGGCAGATTGATCCACTCACGCAGGCCGATCACGCTGAGCTGGTCGAAAGTCTTCAAGGTGAGAGTGTCCCCTGCGGCCGACAAAGCCTATGATTTCGCGCATTCTAGTTGTGTCGTGTGACAACTGCATCTGCCGTGCGTGCGAATACCTGAACCCTTCAGAGAGTGAGATGAGCGAAAAAGACGACGACAAGATCCGCCTGGACAAATGGCTGTGGGCGGCACGCTTCTTCAAGACACGTGCCCTGTGCAAGGCGGCTATAGAAGGTGGCAAGGTCCATCATCGTGGCGAGCGCTGCAAGCCGGGCAAGGAACCGAAGATCGGCGACGAATACGTGCTGCGCACCGGTTTCGATGAACGCACCGTGGTCGTGCTGGCGCTATCCAGCGTCCGTCGCGGCGCGCCCGAGGCACAACTGCTGTACCGCGAGACGGAAGAAAGTATCGCTCGCCGCGAGCAGGCTGCGGCGATGCGCAAGGCTGGCGCCGTGGGTATGCAGACCGATGGTCGGCCGAGCAAGAAGCAGCGCCGGCAGATCCATCAGTTCAACGAACAGCAGGAAGGTGGCCTGCGCCACCCCTGGGCGGATGAGGATTAGGCGCAAGCCTGTAGGAGCGAGTCGCGTTGTTTGTAGCCCGGTTCAGCGCCCGCTGATGATGCTCATGCGGCCCAGCAGCGGCAGCTTGGCCAGGCGCGAGGTAATTGGCAATGTGATCTTCTCCAGCCATTCGCTGGCGCGATAACCCAGTGGGGTGTAGCAGCTCCAGGCCAGGGCCAGCAGGCTGAGGAATACGCCGCCGACGAAGGCATCCGCCCCCCAGTGGGCACCGGCCACCAGGCGCGGCAGTATGCCGATCGCGGCAATCGCCCAGACCAGCAGCAGGCGCCAGCTGCGGGCGAAGAACGTCATGAAGTAGGCCCAGATCAGCAGCACCGAGGCGTGGTCACCGGGGAAGCTGCGGCTGGCGCTGTCCTTCAGGTCCCAGCGCTCTTCCCAGGCCGGGAACATTTCCGTCAGGCGCGCGCTGCCTTCCACCACCAGCGATGGACTGGCGTGCTGCCAGCCCATGTATTCGACCAGGTCGGCGAACAGCACGCGCATCAGCAGCATGACTGTCAGCGCGATGAGAAAGGCGAACAGCGCCCGACGCACCTGGGCACCGGTGAAAATCAGATCGGCCTTGAGCATCACCGCCAGCATCACCACACCGACACCCGCATCCACTGGGCGCATGCTGCCGATGGCCCAGACGTGTGCCCACAGACCGCCCGCATGTACTGGATCGTTGAGCAGCTTGAACAGCCACAGGTCGAAGGCGTCCCACAACTCGCGAGTGGGCAGCCACAGCCAACTGACGAGCAGCACGATGGCGGCGACATGGCAGACCAGCATGGCGCGTGGCTGCCAGTGACGATTGATGAACGTGCTCGACATGGAAGATCCCTCTGCAAATATGTGACAAGCCTTACCCAAGGCGCGCGGATGATAGGTAGTGCTGGCGGCAGTACAAGGGCAGCAGTGCGGTCGTTCAGCCACAGTTCAGGGGCTGGCTCTTGCTGTGTGAGCAGGTGCACATGACGGTCGGGCCTTGGTTGTGATGGCGTTTGTGCATAAAATCGCCAGCCTTTTACAGACCCTGGGCCAGCCGCCATGTACGACTTCAGTCAACGCTTTCTCTTCGACGACACCGACGTGCGGGGCGAAATGGTCGCGTTGCGCGAAAGTTACGCTCATGTGCTGGCCAAGCACGCCTACCCGCAGCCAGTGGCGCAACTGCTCGGCGAGATGATGGCCGCCGCCGCCCTGCTGGTCGGTACCCTCAAGTTCGATGGTCTGCTGGTGCTGCAGGCGCGTTCGGAAGGCCCGCTGTCGCTGCTGATGGTGGAATGCTCCAGCGCCCGTGAGCTGCGCGGTATCGCCCGCTATGAAGCCGAGCAGATCGGCGCCGATGCCGATCTGCAAAGCCTGATGCCCAATGGTGTGCTGGCCATCACCATCGATCCGACCCGTGGCCAGCGCTACCAGGGCATCGTCGACCTTGAAGGCGTCGACCTGGCCGAGTGCCTGTCCAACTATTTCGCCAGCTCCGAGCAACTGCCGACCCGCTTCTGGCTCAAGGCCGACGGCCAGCGTGCTCGCGGTCTGCTGCTGCAACAGCTGCCGCCGCACCACCAGATCGAGCCGGAAGAGCGCGTCGAGAGCTGGAACCACGTGCTGACCCTGGCCAATACCCTGAGCGCCGAAGAGCTGCTCGGTCTGGACAACCCCACCCTGCTGCATCGTCTCTACCACGAAGAGAATGTGCGTCTGTTCGATGAGCAGCCACTGCAGTTCCGCTGCAGCTGCTCGCGTGAGCGTTCTGCCAGCGCTCTGGCCAGTCTCGGCCAGGCCGATGCCGAACTGCTGTTGGCCGAGCAGGGTGGCAGCGTGGTGATCGATTGCCAGTTCTGCAACGAGCGCTATGCCTTCGACGCAGCCGACATCGCCCAGTTGTTCGCCGGTGCCGGTAGCGAAGCGCCGTCGCAGACGCGCCATTGATGAACTTTTCGAAACGATAGGCGTTCTCTATCAGATCGGAGGCTGCCAAGCAGTTCGCTTTTCTGGCATACTCCCGCGACTTTTTTACCGTGTAGTGCAGTTGCCCCTGTACTACACAACGTTCGGAAGACTCGGCCAGCGGCCGACGGGGACCCTCATGACGCAAGCCAACAACGCCGTGTACACCGACATCAGCGCCGCGCAACTGGTCGAAGAAGCCATTCGCCGTGGTGAAGGGGAACTGGCCGCCAACGGCGCGCTGGTCGTACGTACTGGTCATCGCACTGGCCGCTCGCCGGCAGACCGCTTCATCGTTCAGGAGCCGAGCACCGAGGCGCAGATCGCCTGGGGCGCCATCAACCGTCCGTTCCCGGCCGACAAGTTCGACGCCCTGTGGGATCGTGTCGCGGCGTTCAACAACGCCCAGGAGCACTTCGTCTCCCACGTGCACGTAGGTTCTGCCGAAGAGCACTACCTGCCGGTCAAGATGACCACCGCGACCGCCTGGCAGAACCTGTTCGGCCGTCAGCTGTTCATCAACCCGACCACCTACAACCAGGCCGGCAAGGCCGAGTGGCAGATCCTCAACGTCGCCAACTTCGAGTGCGTGCCTGAGCGTGACGGCACCAACTCCGATGGCTGTGTGATCATCAACTTCGCCGCCAAGAAAGTGCTGATCGCCGGCATGCGTTACGCCGGTGAAATGAAGAAAGCCATGTTCTCCGTGCAGAACTTCCTGCTGCCGGAAAAAGACGTGCTGCCGATGCACTGCGCCGCCAACATTGGCGAAGAAGGCGACGTCACCCTGTTCTTCGGTCTGTCCGGCACCGGCAAGACCACCCTGTCCGCCGATGAGTCGCGTTACCTGATCGGTGACGACGAGCACGGTTGGGGCGAGGGCGTGGTGTTCAACGTCGAAGGCGGTTGCTACGCCAAGTGCATCGACCTGTCCGAGAAGAACGAGCCGGTGATCTGGAAAGCCATCCAGTTCGGCACCGTGCTGGAAAACGTCGTGCTCGACGAAAACCGCGTGCCGGACTACGCCGACGACAGCCTGACCCAGAACAGCCGTGCGGCCTACCCGCTGGAGTACGTCGAGAAGCGCAGCGAGAAGAATCTGGGCGGCGAGCCGAATGCCGTGATCTTCCTGACCTGCGACCTGACTGGTGTACTGCCGCCGGTGTCGATCCTCAACAACGAGCAGGCGGCCTACCACTTCCTGTCCGGCTACACCGCGCTGGTCGGTTCCACCGAAATGGGTTCGGGCGGCGGCATCAAGTCGACCTTCTCCACCTGCTTCGGCGCGCCGTTCTTCCCGCGTCCGGCCGGCGTATACGCCGAGCTGCTGATCAAGCGCATCAACGCTTTCGGCTCCAAGGTCTACCTGGTCAACACCGGCTGGACTGGCGGTGGCTATGGCGTCGGCAAGCGTTTCAACATCCCCACTACCCGTGGTGTGATTGCCGCCATCCAGAGCGGTGCGCTGATCGGTGCCGAGACCGAGCACCTGCCGATCATCAACCTGGATGTGCCGAAGTCGGTGCCGGGCGTCGAAACCAACCTGCTCAACCCGCGCAACACCTGGGCAGACAAGAACGCCTACGACGAAGCCGCCAAGGGCCTGGCCAAGCTGTTCATCGACAACTTCCAGAAGTTCGATGTCAGCGAAGCGATCAAGAACGCCGGCCCGCAGCTGTAAGCTGACCCGTGCTCTCTGACAAAGCCGCCTTCGGGCGGCTTTGTCGTTGTTGGAGGCTGCGTACAGCGTAGGGCGGGTGAAACCCGCCGTGGCCAGCGTGGCGGTTTTCACCCGCCCTACGAGGATGCACACAGCGGAGTAGGGCGTACTCGCCGAAGGCAGTACGCCATTGCTGCGCTAGGTGCAGGTTGCGAGGCCGAGCCTGGCATGGCGGCGGGCTGTTCGCTGGCGCTCCTGAGCCCGCCCTGCGCACTGCAATACGTCGCTGCGCATGACGCACCCTACCTAACCGCGTTATGGTCAGGGACCATTCAGCGGTCAATGGAGTGACGGCGCATGTCTACCCTCAAACGTGTCTTCGGTTTCGATAAGCTGCGTCCCGGTCAGGAAGCGGTGATCAGCGCCGTACTCGCCGGTCGCTCGGCGGCGGCGATCTTTCCCACCGGTTCGGGCAAGTCGTTGTGCTACCAGTTACCGGCCCTGCACCTGCCGCACCTGACCCTGGTCATCTCGCCGCTGCTGGCGCTGATGCAGGACCAGCTGGCCTTCCTGCATGCCCACGGCATTGCGGCGGCGAGCATCGATTCGGCGCAGAGCCGCGAACAGGCTGCCGAGGTGATGAATCGCGCGCGCAGCGGCGAGCTGAAGATCCTGATGATCTCGGTGGAGCGCCTGAAGAACGAGCGCTTTCGCAATTTTATCGCCCAGGTGCCGATCTCGCTGTTGGTGGTCGACGAGGCGCACTGCATTTCCGAGTGGGGCCACAACTTCCGCCCGGATTACCTCAAGCTGCCCGACTACCAGCGTCAGTTCGGCATCGGCCAGGTGCTGCTGCTGACTGCCACGGCGACGCCCAAGGTGATTGCCGACATGCGCGAAAAATTCGCCATCGCCGAGGCGGACGTGGTCACCACTGGCTTCTACCGGCCCAACCTCAATCTGCTGGTCGAGCCGGTGCCCGGTGGCGCCAAGCTACAGCGCCTGCAGTAATGGCTGGCGCCGCGGCGCGGCCAGGCGAGCATCGTCTACGTCACCCAGCAGAAAACCGCCGAGCAGGTCGCCGAGCGCCTGGCGCGAGACGGTCTGGCGGGCAGCGCCTACCACGCTGGTATGGCGCATGAGACGCGCGAGTCGATCCAGCGGCGCTTCATGGCCGGTGAGCTGGAATGCATCGTCGCCACCATCGCCTTCGGCATGGGCATCGACAAACGCGATATCCGCAACGTGGTGCACTTTGATCTGCCCAAGTCGGTGGAAAACTACAGCCAGGAAATCGGTCGCGCCGGTCGTGATGGTCATGCTTCGGACTGCCTGGTGCTGGCCAGCCGCGACGGCCTCAGCGTGTTGGAAAACTTCGTCTATGGCGATACGCCGGAGCTCGGCGGGATTCGTGCCGTGCTCGACGATCTGCGGGCGGTCGGCACGGGCGGGCAATGGGAGCTGATGCTGGGCCAGTTGTCGGAGCTGAGCAATATCCGCGCGCTGCCGCTCAAGACCCTGCTGGTGCAGCTGGAGCTGCGCGGCATCATCGCGCCGCGCTACGCCTACTTCGCCGAGTATCGCTTCAAGCTGCTGCTGGAAGACGAAGCCTTGCTGGCGCAGTTCGAGGGCGAGCGGCGCCAGTTCGTCGAGGCCATTCTGGCCAGTTCGCGCCGCGCCCGCACCTGGAGCACACTGGATTTCGACCTGCTGTATCGCGACCATGGCGCCGAGCGCGCGCGGGTGGTCAAGGCACTGGACTACTTCCAGGAAAAGGGCTGGCTGGAGCTGGAAAGCAAGCAGATGACCGAGGTCTACGCCGTGCTCGATGGCGACTTCGAGGTCGAAGCATTGGCGGCCGATCTGCACGTGCACTTCCGCGCCCACGAGGCTAGCGAAATCGCCCGTATCCAGGCCATGCTCGGTTTGTTCGAGAGCAGCGAGTGCCTGAGTCGGCGCCTGGCACTGTACTTTGGTGACGAACAGGCGCCCGAGCGCTGCGGGCATTGTTCTGTGTGTCAGGGCCGCGTAGCCAGCTTGCTGCCACCGCCCGAGCTGCCGTCATTGAACGGTCGCGATGCCCAGGCGCTGTGCGCCGCCTTCGTCGAGAAACACCTGCAGTACGCTGGACACGCGCCGAGCCACGAGTGCCTGACGCGCTTTCTCTGCGGCGTGACCACGCCCTTGTTGACCAAGCTCAAAGCGCGTCAGTTGGCTGGCTTCGCTGCGTTGGAAGAGTACCCCTACGCCGAGGTGCGTGAGTGGTTGACGGGCTTGTAGGAGCGAGCTCTGCTCGCGAATATTGCTGCGGCAAAGGGCTTCGCGAGCAGAGCTCGCTCCTACAAAGGTAAGTCCCATAGCCCGGATGCAATCCGGGGAATACGGGTCGCGATGCCCCGGATTGCATCCGGGCTACCTGGCCAGCTTGTGTGCACCATCGGCGCTCGGGATTCGGTGCGCGCGGCGCACCCTACGGGTTAGCGCGTTGCCCTTCGGCCAGCGTCCAGTCCACCAGCTCGCGGGACAAGCGATCGCCAGCCTGGCCGAAGGCTTTCACTACTGCAGCAATCGACGTATCGCTCGCCGACTGGCTGACGCTGAAGCGGCGGCTGGCGAGGATGCGCTGATCACGGGTATCGACCAGGCGTACGTCGAGCTGGATCAGCGCCTCGGGGCGGCCGTCACGATACTGGCTGTGAAAGCTGCGCAGGTCGCTGACCAGCTCCAGGTCGGCTTGCAGGCGCTGCTCTTCGTTGCTCAATGCCTGAACTCGACCGTCGTCGTGAAAGGCGTCCAGCAGGCGGCCACGCAGCAGCTGCGGCGTGCGTTCGCTCCAGCGTACGCCCTGGTAGGTGTTGACCCGCCCTGGCTCAGGCAGCACGACGATGCGCGTGCCGTCGAGCAGCTGGTTGCTGACCGGGCTGTTGACCCGCAACGACCAGTCGACGTGCTGAGTTTGCGCCGGCAGCGCGGCGCCTGGCAGCAGGTAGATATCCAATGGTTCGCTCTGCGGCAGGATCGAGCAGGCGCTGAGCAGGCCAGCGGCCAGCAGCAGGGACAGACGCTTCATGGTTGGAACTCCTTGATGCTGTCGTTGCGCAGCAGGTAGCCGGTGGGGTCCTGCTCCAAGCGGCGGGAGAAGCTGCGCAGGGCGCCGAGGGTATCGCGCAATTCGCCAATCGCCGGGCCCAGCTCGCCGAGGCCCTGCATGCCGCTGTCCAGCGCACTGCGATTGCTTTCCAGCAACTGCTCGATGCTGCGGCTGCTGCGTTCCAGTGAGGCCATCAGACGCTCGGCATTGTCCAGCGCCTGACTGCCCTGGCCGTCGAGCAGACGGTTGGCGGTGCGCATCAGTTCGGCCGCCTCGCGGGTGGCGGCGCCGGCCTGTCGCAGGGCTTCGCTCAGCTCGCCGCGTTGCTCGGCCAGGCCGGCGGTGGCCTGCTCCAGATTCTCCAGGGTGCGCGAGACGCGCTCGGCATTCTCGCGCGAAAGCATGCGGTTGGCGCGGTTGAGCAGGCGGGTGATATTGACCACCAGGTCCTCGCCATTGGCCATCAGTCGGGACAGTGGCGAACGGTCGGCGATGATGATGCCTGGCTGGCCATCCTTGCCCTCCAGCGGCGGGCTTTCCGGGCTGCCGCTGTACAGCTGGATCACGGCCAGGCCGGTGATGCCGGTGATCGATAGGCGCGCGCGGGTATCCTGCTTGATCGGTGTATGGCCGACGATGCGGATGCGCGCGCGCACCGTGCGTGGGTCGTCCGGGTCGAGGCCGAGGCTGATCACGTCACCGACCTTGATCCCGCTGTACTGCACGGCGCTGCCTTGCGACAGGCCGCTGACCGCCTCGTTGAAGATCACCTCGTAATCGGTGAAGGCGCGATCAGCACCGGCCTTGTTCAGCCACAGGGCGAACAGCAGCGCGGCGCCCACCGTGAGCACGGTGAACAGGCCGATCAGCACGTGATGGGCTCTGGGTTCCATTCATTGACTCCCTGCCGCGGTGGCGGCCTGTGCAGCCGCGCGTCCGCGCGGGCCGTGAAAATATTCCTGAATCCAGGCGTCGTCGGTGGCGGCCACCACGTCCAGGCGGTCGGCCACCAGCACCTTCTTCTGTGCCAGCACCGCGACCCGGTCGCAGATGCTGTAGAGCGTGTCCAGGTCGTGAGTGACCAGAAATACACTCAGACCCAGGCTGTCGCTGAGGGTGCGGATCAACTGGTCGAAGGCCGCCGCGCCAATCGGGTCGAGGCCGGCGGTGGGTTCGTCGAGAAACAGGATGTCCGGGTCCAGCGCCAGGGCGCGGGCCAGGGCGGCGCGCTTGACCATGCCGCCGGACAGCGAGCTGGGGTATTTGTCGGCGGCGTCCTGCGGCAGGCCTGCCAGGGCGATCTTGACCCTGGCCAGGCGTTCGGCTGCCGCGCGCGACAGACCGGCGTGTTCGATCAGCGGCAGGGCGATGTTCTCGCTGACGGTCAGCGAGGAGAACAGCGCGCCGCGCTGGTAGAGCACGCCGAAGCGCCGCTCCAGCTGCGAGCGCCGCTCGGCCGACAGGCTCAGCAGTTCTTCGCCGAACACCCGCACGGTGCCGGCATTCGGTTGGCGCAGGCCGACGATGCTGCGCAGCAGCACCGACTTGCCGGTCCCCGAGCCGCCGACCACACCGAGTATCTCGCCGCGATACAGGTCGAAGTCCAGATGCTGATGCACCACCTGTGCGCCGAACTGGTTGCACAGGTCGCGTACCTCGATGATGGTCTCCTGGCTCACCAGCCCATCTCCATCAGGAACAGCGCCGCCAGGGCGTCGAGCAGGATCACCACGAAGATCGACTGTACCACCGCCGAGGTGGTGTGCTCGCCCACCGATTGTGCACTGCCGCTGACCTTGAAGCCTTCCAGACAGCCGATCAGGGCGATCAGGAAAGCGAAGATCGGTGCCTTGAGCAGGCCAACGAGGAAGTGCTGCAGCAGGTCGCTGTCCTGCAGGATCGACAGGTACATGGTCGGCGAGATGTCCAGGCTCAGTGCACAGACCAGCGCGCCGCCGAGCATGCCGCTGAGCATGGCGATGAAGGTCAGGATCGGCAGGGCGATGAGCATGGCGAACACCCGCGGCAGCACCAGCAGCTCGACGGGGCTCAGGCCCAGGGTGCGGATGGCGTCGATCTCCTCGTTGGCTTTCATCGAGCCTATCTGCGCGGTGAAGGCGCTGGCGGTGCGCCCGGCCATGAGAATCGCGGTGAGCAGCACGCCGAACTCGCGCAGGAAGGAGAACGCCACCAGGTTCACTGTGTAGATGGTGGCACCGAAGTCGGCGAGGATGGTGGCGCCGAGAAAGGCCACCACGGCGCCGACCAGAAAGGTCAACAGGGCGACGATGGGCACGGCGTTGAGGCCGCACTGCTCCAGGTGCGCCGCCAGCGAGGTCAGGCGCCAGCGCGCCGGGCGCAGCAGGATGGTGAGCATGCCACTCAGGGTCAGGCCCATGAAGCCGAGCAGTTCCCGGCCATGGCACCAGGTGCTTTCCACCGCCTCGCCGATATGTCCGAGCACTTCGCGCAGTGCCGAAGGTGTGGCGTGTTCCTGTACCTGTTGAGTGCCCGCCATGGCGTCTGCCACTGCCAGCAGCAAGGCGCGGCGCTCGGCGCTGAGGCTGTCCTGTTGCGCCAGTTGGCGCAGGCGCTCGCAGCCCAGCAGTTCCACCAGCAGCGCAGCGCCGGCGGTATCCAGTGCGGCCAGTTCGTCGAGGTCGATGTTTTCCCGGCCGTGCAGGCGTTCGCGCAGGGCCAGGACCTGAGGTTCGAGTCGGCTGTAATGGGCCAGCGTCCAGTCGCCACCGATGCGCAGGCCGCTGGCGGCGTCCGTGCTGCTGGTCTGGAGCGGGGTCAGGTATGGCGTGGTCATGGCGACAGCTTAGCGCTGCCAGGGTCTGCCAGGCCAGTCGCGCAGTTCAGACTGTGTCGGCGGCACGGCGCATGAGCCGCTCGGTCACCCCAACGTTCGAATGACGAGCGCATGGGCTAAGGTGATGCTCATTGCCCGAGTTTCGTGAGCGTGCGCCATGTCCGTGGAACATCTGGATGTCCTGATCATCGGTGCCGGCCTGTCTGGTGTCGGTGCCGCCTGCCATCTCAAGCGCCTTTGCCCCGGCAAACGTTTCGCCATTCTCGAAGGGCGCGAGGCCATGGGTGGCACCTGGGACCTGTTTCGTTACCCGGGCATCCGCTCCGACTCGGACATGTACACCCTCGGCTACAACTTCAAACCCTGGAACGATGCGCAGGCCATTGCCGACGGTCCGTCGATCCGCCGCTACATCGAGGAAACAGCACGTGAGTACGGCGTCGATGGGCTGATTCGTTATCGGCACAAGGTGCTCAAGGCGGATTGGTGCAGTGCCAGCGCCACCTGGCAGTTGCTGGTGCAGCGCGGTGATGAGACCGAGCCGCTGCGCCTGAGCTGTCAGTTTCTGATGATGTGCACCGGCTACTACCGCTACGAGGCCGGCTACACCCCCGAATTCGCCGGGCTCGAGGATTACCGCGGCACCTTCATTCATCCGCAGTTGTGGCCCGAGGGGTTCGACTACAGCGACAAGCGCATCCTGGTGATCGGCAGTGGCGCCACGGCGGTGACCCTGGTGCCGGCACTGGCCGAGCGCGCGGCGCAGGTCACCATGCTGCAGCGTTCGCCCAGCTACGTGATCAACCTGCCACAGCGCGATGCGCTGTCCAACGCGCTGCGGCGAGTGTTGCCGGAGAAGTGGGTGTACCGCCTGGCGCGCGGGCGCAACGTGACCCTGCAACTGGTCTTCTACAAGCTGGCCAAGCGTTTTCCCAATATGGTGCGGCGCGTGCTGCTGGGACTGGTGCGCCGCCAACTGGGCGAGCGGGTCGATCTGCGCCATTTCAGCCCCCGCTACAAACCCTGGGACCAGCGCGTCTGTGCGGTGCCTGACGGCGACCTGTTCCGCGTGCTGCGCCAGGGCAAGGCACAGGTGGTGACAGACGAGATCGAGCGTTTCACCGCGCACGGCATCCGCCTGAAAAGCGGCGAGGAGCTGACTGCCGACGTGATCGTCAGCGCCACCGGTCTGCAACTGCAGTTGTTCGGCGGTATCGACGTGAGCGTCGATGGCGCGCCCTTCGAGGCACCGACGAGCATGGGTTACCGCGGCATCATGTTGCGTGACCTGCCCAACCTGGCGGTGGTGATGGGCTACACCAATGCCAGCTGGACGCTCAAGGCCGATCTCTCCAGCGAGTACTTCTGCCGCCTGATCCGCCACATGGACGCCATCGGCCAGCGTCAGGTGACCCCGCGCGACACTGGCGGTCGAGTGCGGCCGGAGCCGTTTCTCGATCTGCAGTCAGGCTATATCGAGCGGGCTTCGCACCTGCTACCGGCGCAAGGCGACCGGGTGCCCTGGAAGCTGCATCAGAACTATCTGCTCGATCTGGCGCTGCTGCGTTACGGCAAACTCGAAGACGACTATCTGGTGTTTTCCGCCCCTCAGGGCGAGCAGCAAGGCGTATTGGTGCAGCCCTGATCCGGCGTGAGCTATAGCGAATGTCCTACAAGAAATTGCACAATCGCGCCGCTTTATTTCCTGGCATTGCGCCACTACCATTTTGCGATCTGAGTCACGGATGAGCCAGTGGGTGCAGCGTCACCTATCACATGAGGAGCCGGCCATGAAGGAACAGCGCCATCTACCCGCACTGCGGGCGCACATCGAGCAGTTATTGAGCAAAGGCTGGGTGATCGCCAGTCGCAGCCCCATGACGCTACGCAACGGCAGCCGTTGCTATCTGGTGTCACACGGCATGCTGATCAGCGAGTCCGCCACGCGCGCGGCCTGATAACTCTTTCCCGACCGCTGCGCCGTTATCCCGCCTGGCGCAGCGGCGTTTTTGGTTACCGGATATTGCGTCCGTGGCCTGCCGTATCTCCCCTCTTTCCCCCGTCATAGCCGGGCTGCAGGCCTTTCACTGGCATGCTTTCTTTCCCCGATACCTGATCGGCAACGGATGTAACGTCTTGGTCTGAGCGTGGTCAGTGCCTATAACCAACCGGTCACTGATTAGAGGAGCCACGCCATGCCCAGTCGTCGTCGATTCCTGCACGGCAGCGCCAGCCTGGTGGCATTAGCCGCCCTGATGCCCTGGTTGCCGTCATCCGTCTTCGCTTCCGGCACTTTGCTGAGTCGGGCGATTCCCAGCACTGGTGAACTGCTGCCGGTGATCGGCCTGGGGACCTCGCGTACTCACGATGTGGCGATGACCGACGAGGCGCTACAACCCTTGCGCGAGGTGCTGCAGGCGCTGGTCAATGGTGGCGCCAGTCTGGTGGATACCGCGCCCAGCTACGGACGAGCAGAGGCCGTGTGTGGTGCATTGGCCGCAGAAGACGACATGCGCAAGAAACTGTTCCTGGCCAGTAAGGTGTCCTCCTCCGGGCGCGCAGCAGGTGAGCGGCAGGTCGAGGCGAGCTTCGCCGCGCTCAAGACCGACACCATCGACCTGATGCAGGTGCACAACCTGCAGGACACCAGCACTCAACTTGCGCTGCTGCGCGAGCTGAAAGAGCAGGGCCGGGTACGCTACATTGGCGTGACTCACTACCTGGATTCCGCCCATGAGCGCCTGCTTGAGGTGCTGCGCCAGGAGCCGGTGGATTTCGTCCAGTTCAACTACTCCATCGGTGAGCGCAACGCCGAACGTGAGTTGTTGCCTTATTGCGCCGACAAGGGCATCGCGGTGCTGATCAACCGGCCCTTCCAGCGCTCGGCGCTGTTCGACCGAGTCAAGGGCAAAAGCCTTCCCGACTGGGCCGCGGTGGAGCTGGACGTCACCTCCTGGGCGCAACTGATGCTCAAGTTCATCCTCGCCAATCCGGCGGTAACGGCGGTGATTCCGGCTACTTCCAATCCGCGTTACATGGCTGACAACATCCTCGCCGGGCAGGGTCGCCTGCCTGACGCGGCGCAGCGCCAGCGCATCATCGAGTTGTTCGCCTGATATGCAGGCGCTCACCCGGCGCCTGGCACGGGCGATCAATGCCGAAGGAGAAGAGTTGGCGGCCGTTCTGGCCGGCTTCGCCCTGTTCTTCTGCCTGTTCGCCGGCTACTTCATGCTGCGGCCCATTCGCGAGGCGATGGGTATCACCGGCGGGGTGAACAACCTGCAGTGGCTGTTCACCGCCACCTTCGTCGTCATGCTGCTGGCAGTCCCGCTGTTCGCCTGGCTCAATTCGAAAGTCCCGCGTATTCACTTCATCGACTGGGTATACGGCTTTTTCTGCCTCAACCTGCTGGTCTTCGTCCTGCTGTTTCGTGTCGATCACGACAGCGTGTGGCTGGCGCGGGTGTTCTACGTATGGATCTCGGTCTACAACCTGTTCGTCGTCTCGGTGGCCTGGAGCCTGATGGCCGATGTGTTCGACGGCGCCCAGGCGCGGCGGCTGTTCGCCTTCATCGCCGCGGGCGCCAGCGTCGGCGGGCTGTGCGGGCCGCTGCTGAGCGCGCTCCTGATCGGCACCGTTGGCGAGTCCGGGTTGATGCTGATGGCCGCCGTGCTGCTCGGCGCGGCCATGGCGCTCAAGCGCTACCTGATGGACTGGCGCGAGCGCCAGGGCGCCGGACGGTCTGGGGCGGTACCCAGCGAGAGTCCGCGCAGGCCGGTGCCGGGCAATCCGTTCAGCGGGCTGACGCGTATGCTCGGTTCGCGTTACCTGCTGGGTATCGGCGCGTTCATCCTGCTGCTGACCTCGGTCAGCACCTTCCTCTACTTCGAGCAGGCGCGCCTGGTGGCCGAACTGTTCCCGGATCGAGCCGCGCAGGTGCGGGTGTTCGGCGTGATCGATTTCGTCGTGCAGGCCGGTGCCCTGGCAACTCAGGTATTTATCACCGGCAGGGTGGCGCAGAAGCTCGGCGTGCGCGTGCTGCTGTCGCTGGTGCCGGCGCTGGTTTGCCTGGGCTTTATCGGCCTGGCACTGGCGCCGACCTTCGCCATGCTGGCGGGGTTGATGATCGTGCGGCGCATCGGCGAGTACGCCTTCGTCCGGCCGGGGCGGGAAATGCTCTTCGCGCCGCTGGACGCCGAGAGCAAGTACAAGGTGAAGAACTTCATCGACACCGTGGTCTATCGCGGCGGCGATGCCCTCAGTGGCTGGGCCAAGGCGGGGCTGGACATGCTCGGCCATGGGGCCTGGCTGGTGGCCATGGTCGGTGCGCTGTGCGCCGCGCTGTGGGGTGTGCTCGGCTGGTACCTGGGTGGCCGCGCCGATAGGCAAGTCGAGAGGTAGGCTGTGCTGTACGCACCGGCATTGCCCACCCGTCGATTGAAGAGCGGTCGGTGCGCACCGCCTGTGGCGGCCCCGCGACACCCTACGGGTTGGCCACTGCGACTATCTCCTCGATCAACCATTGCAGCGCGGCATCGCGCTGGCGCTGCGCCAGGCTGACCACTTCGAGGTGGAAGGGCCCGAGGGTGAAGGGTAGGTCGAACAGCTGCAGCGGCAGCAGCGTGGCGAAATGCCGGGCCAGGGCGGTGGGCAGCACCGCCGCCAGCTCGCTGCCGGCGACGATATGCGCGGCCTGCAGGTAGTTCGGCGTGGTGTAGAGAATCTGCCGCGACAGCCCCTGTTCCCCCAGCCATTGATCGACCATGCCGCGGGTCTGCCCGCCGTGTACCCAGAGGTGACGCAGGCGCAGGAAGGTCTCCAGATCCAGATTGCCCTGGCGCAGCCGCGGATGCTCGCGGTGCACCGCCAGCTTGAGCGTCTCGCTCATCCAGTGACGGCGGGCGAAACGCGCCGGCATCTCGTCGAAACGGCCCAGCACCAGGTCCAGCTCGCCCTTGTCCAGCGCCTCCATCGGCAGGCTGGGGCTGAGGTGGCGAATATCGATGCCGATGCCCGGTGCCTTGTGGCTGAGGCGGTCGAGCAGGCGCGGCATGCACACCAACTCGACGTAGTCGGTGACGGCGATGCGAAAGCGCTGGCGGCTTTCGCCCGGCTCGAAGGCCTCGCCGGCGCTCAGGCTCTGCTCCAGCTGACGCAGCGCGCTGCGGATCGGCGCCTCCAGTGCCAGTGCCCGCGGCGTTGGCTGCATGCGCCGGCCGACGCGCACCAACAGCGGGTCGTCGAGCAGCACGCGCAGGCGACCCAGCGCATTGCTTACCGCCGGCTGGCTCAGCGCCAGGTGTTCGGCGGCGCGCGAGACGTTCTGCTCGCGCAGCAGGGCGTCCAGTACGCGCAGCAGATTGAGGTCGAAGTTGCTGAAATTCATTTACTGAATACGTCGTATCACAAGACTAAATTTCAAAAATAGTAGCGGCTTGCTTATCGTGACCCAAGCTTTTTCCTGCGTACCCGAGAGGAACAACAATGACTCAAGTCGTCTCGCCGCTTCGCTGTGCCGCCGTGATCGGCGCCGGCACCATGGGCCGCGGTATCGTCATCAGCCTGGCCAATGCCGGTCTGCAGGTGCTGTGGTTGGACAACAACCCGCAGATGGTCGAGCAGGGCCTGGCGATGGCTGAGGAAACCTGGGCGCACAATGTCGCCAAGGGCCGTATCGATGCGGCCGAGGCCGCCGCGCGGCGCGCACGTATCGAGGCGGTGGACGGCTACGCGGCGCTGGCCGACGCTGACCTGGTTATCGAGGCGGTGTACGAGAATCTCGAGCTCAAACAACGCATCTTTCGTGAGCTGGATGCGGTGCTGAAGCCGGGCGCCATCCTCGCCAGCAACACCTCGGCGCTGGATGTCGACGCTATCGCTGCAGTCACCACGCGGCCAGAATCGGTGCTGGGCCTGCACTTCTTCAGCCCGGCGCACATCATGAAACTGCTGGAGATCGTCCGCGGCGGCAAGACCGCGCCAGCCGTGCTGCAGGCGGCTCAAGAGCTGGGCGCGTGCATGGGCAAGGTGGCGGTGGTCGCCGGCAACTGCCACGGTTTCATTGGCAACCGCATGCTGCACACCTATGTGCGCGAGGCGCGCATGCTGCTGCTCGAGGGCGCCTGGCCGCATCAGGTGGATACGGCGCTGCAGGGCTTCGGCTTCGCCATGGGGCCGTTTCGCATGTATGACGTGGTCGGCATTGACCTGGAGTGGCGTGCCCGTGAGCTGGCCGGGGAGGGGCAGGATGATCCGGCGGTGCAGGTGGATAACCGTCTGTGCGAGCTGGGTCGCTTTGGCCAGAAGAGTGGCAAGGGCTATTACCGCTATGCGCCCGGCAGTCGCCAGGCCGAACATGATCCGGTCGTCGACGGGCTGGTGCAGATGCAATCGGAACGCCTGGGCTTTACCCGTCGTGAGATCGACAACGAGGAAATTCTCGAGCGCTGCCTGCTGGCACTGGTCAACGAGGGGGCGAAGATTCTCGAGGAGAACATCGCCGCCAATAGCCGCGACATCGATCTGGTCTATCTCAACGGCTACGGCTTTCCCGCCGAGCGTGGCGGCCCGATGGCCTGGGCCGATGGCGAGGGCGTCGCTGCCATCCGTCAACGCCTGCTGCAGCTGAGCGAGCGTTTTGGCGGCCATTGGCAGCCGGCGGCGCTGATCGAGCGTCTGGCCGCCGACAACAAGCGCTTCAGCAACGTGCAGGAGGGCCGGGTATGAGCTATCAGGCGCCATTGCGCGATATGCGCTTCGTGCTGCACGAACTGTTCGACGCTGCCGGCCACTGCGAGCGTCTGGGCAACGGCCTGGATCGCGAGCTGATTGACGGCGTGCTGGAGGAGGCTGCGGCCTTTGCCGTAGGCGAGGTCGCGCCGCTCAATCGCAACAGCGATGAGGAGGGCTGCCACCTGGAGAATGGCCAGGTCAGCACGCCCAAGGGCTTTGCCGAGGCCTACCGGCAATACGTGGACAACGGCTGGGCGAGCATGACCGGGCCGGTGGAATATGGCGGCCAGGGCTTCCCGCAGCTGGTGGCCTTTGCCTTCCACGAAATGCTGATGGGCGCCTCGCTATCCTTCCGCGTCTACTCCGGGCTTACCGAGGGCGCCGTGCTGGCGCTGCACAAGCACGGCAGCGAAACGCTGAAGCAGCAGTACCTGGGCAAGCTGGTCAGTGGCCAGTGGACTGGCACCATGTGTCTGACCGAGCCGCAGGCCGGCACCGACCTGGCGCTGCTGCGCACCCGCGCCGAGCCGCAGGCCGACGGTAGCTACCGCGTCAGCGGCAGCAAGATCTTTATCAGCGGCGGCGAGCAGGACATCTCCGAAAACATCATCCATCTGGTGCTGGCGCGCCTGCCGGATGCGCCTGCTGGCGTGAAGGGCATTTCATTGCTGCTGGTGCCGAAATTTATCGCTGCCGCCGACGGCACACCGGGTGAACGCAACACGCTGTCGTGTGGCGCTATCGAGCACAAGATGGGCATCAAGGGTGCCTCCACCTGCGTGATGAACTTCGACGGCGCCACCGGCTGGTTGGTAGGCGAAGCCAACCAGGGCCTGGCCTGCATGTTCACCATGATGAACGACGCGCGCTTTCAGGTCGGCCTGCAGGGCTTGGGGATAGGCGAGGCAGCCTTCCAGGGTGCGCTGCGCTACGCCCGTGAACGCCTGCAGTCGCGTGGTCTGGCGGGCGCGCAGGCGCCGGACAAGGTGGCCGATCCGATCATCGTTCACCCCGATGTGCGGCGCATGCTGCTGACGCAGAAGACCCTGGTCGAGGGCAGCCGCATGCTCGCCGCCTACACCGCGCGCCAGCTCGACCTGGAGCATGGCGCCGAGTCGGCCGAGGCGCGCCAGGCGGCCGGCAAGCGCGCGGCGCTGCTGATCCCTATCGTCAAGGCGTTCTTCACCGACATGGGCCAGGAAGTGGCCAGCCATGGCGTGCAGGTCTATGGCGGGCATGGCTTCATCCGCGAGTGGGGCATGGAACAACTGATGCGCGACAGTCGCATCACCCAGCTTTACGAAGGCACCAACGGCATTCAGGCGCTGGACTATATCCGCCGTAAGTTACTCGGCGACGGTGGTGCGGAGTTGTCCGCACTGCAGGCCGAGTTCAGCCAGCTGTGCGATGCCGGGGCGGATCGAACGGCCCTGGCGCAGATGGCTAGCGTGGTGCAGGCCCGCTTGGGCGAATGGCGCGAGCTAAGCACAGAAGTGATTGCCGCCTGTCAGCGCGACCCGCAGGAGATCGGCGCCACTTCGGTGGATTTCCTCCAGTACTCGGCTTATGTGCTGCTCGCCGGTTTCTGGCTGCAAGCCGCGGCGCGGGCGCAGGATGCGCTGGAGTCGGGCAGCGGCGAGGCGGCGTTCTACCAGGCCAAGCTGCACAGCGCCGAGTTCTATCTGCGCCGTGTGCTGCCGCGCGCCAGTGCGCACCGCGAAGCCCTGCTGGGTGGGGCGGATTGTTTGATGGCTATGGATGAGGGCAGTTTCGCCTTTTAGCGCAGATGTATGTAGGAGCCGGCTTGCCGGCGATGCCGGTTGTGATCGCCGGCAAGCCGGCTCCTACGGGCGCAGCGGTGTAGCCCGGATGTAATCCGGGGAAATTTGCCTGACCGATCCCGGATTTCATCCGGGCTACAACAAGAGGAGCACCCCATGCATCCCTTCAGCTTCGCCACCACCGCACAGATCCTTTGCGAATCCGGCGCCAGTCTGCGTCTGGCCGAACTCTGTCGCGAGCGCGGCGCCCGGCGTGTGCTGATCGTCACCGATCCCGGCATCACCCGTCTCGGCATGCTGGAACCCTTGCTGCCGGGCTTCACCCGCGGCGGCATGAGCGTGCGGGTGTTCGACCAGGTGCTGGCCGACCCGCCTGAGGCCGTGGTACTGGCCGCCGTGGCCCAGGCCCGTGAGCTGCAGGCGGAGCTGGTGGTCGGTTTCGGTGGCGGCAGCTCGATGGACGTGGCCAAGCTGGTGGCCTTGTTGGCCCATCCCGACTGCGGTCAGGCGTTGAACGAGATCTATGGCGTGGGCAATGCCCGCGGCCGGCGCCTGCCGCTGATCCAGGTGCCGACCACCGCCGGCACTGGCTCGGAGGTGACGCCGATCGCCATCGTCACCACCGGCGAGACCACCAAGATGGGCGTGGTTTCGCCGCTGCTGCTGCCGGATCTGGCTCTGCTCGATGCCGACCTGACCCTCGGCCTGCCAGCGGCGGTCACCGCGGCCACCGGCATCGACGCCATGGTGCATGCCATCGAGGCCTACACCAGCGCGCTGAAGAAAAACCCGCTCTCCGATCTGCTGGCGCGCGAAGCCCTGCGTCTGCTGGCAGCCAATCTCGATGAGGTGGTGCACAACGGCGGCAACCGCGAGGCGCGCCAGGCCATGCTGCTCGGCGCCTGTCTGGCCGGACAGGCCTTCGCCAACGCGCCGGTGGCGGCGGTGCATGCGCTGGCCTACCCGCTGGGCGGGCATTTCCATATTCCTCATGGGCTGTCCAACGCCCTGGTGCTGCCGCAGGTGCTGGCGTTCAACGCACCAGCGGCTGCGCCGCTGTACGCCGAGCTGGCGCCACTGGTATTGGGCGAGCAGTTGCGTGCGGGCAGTGCGGCGGCGCAGACCGAGCAGTTGATCGAGGCCCTGGCCGGCTTCAGTCAGCGCAGCGGCCTGCCGACCCGGTTGCGCGACGCCGGAGTGAGCGAGGCCATGTTGCCCACGCTGGCGGCGGACGCCATGCTGCAGCAGCGTCTGCTGGTGAACAATCCGCGCGAGATGAACGAGCAGCAGGCGCTGGCCATTTATCAGGCTGCTTACTGATTCAGGTCGCGGCTAAAGCCCCTCGCACAGATCCGCAAGCTTTGTGGGAGGGGCTTAAGCCGAGATTACAACCCAAGGATCATCGATGAACCAACCCCAACACCTGCGTGGCGACTACCGTCACTTCCAGCCGATCACCACGCGCTGGCACGACAACGACATCTACGGCCACGTCAACAACGTGACCTACTACAGCTACTTCGACAGCGCGGTGAATGCCTACCTGATCGCCGCAGGTGGCCTGGATATTCATGCCGGCGAGGTGGTCGGCTTCGTGGTCAGCTCAAGCTGCGACTACTTCGCCTCCATCGCCTTCCCCGATGCCATCGAAGTGGGGCTGCGGGTCGGCAAGCTGGGTAACAGCTCGGTGCAGTACGAGCTGGCGATCTTCAAGGTGGGCGAAGAGCAGGCCTGCGCCGCTGGGCGTTTCGTCCACGTGTTCGTGGATCGTGCGAGCAATCGTCCCGTAGCGATACCCGAGACCTTGCGTGCGGCGATGGCGGCATTGCGGGTGGATTGAAACTCGCGCCGGGTGCGCCGTGCGCACCTTCTGGCCCGGCCTGCTAGGCTGTGGGCAATTATCCGCCAGGGAGTGCCCATGTCCGATCTCGAGCGTGAGCAGGCGCAGCAGCGTGCCGCTCGCATCACCGCCTTCCGTGAGGAGCTGGACGAGCTGCGTCGCGAGCAGGTGCTGCAACTGAGCGAGGCGCAGGAACAGGCGGTCACCGCCCATCATCGGCAATTGCTGACGCATTACCGGCAGACTCTGGACATCGACGCCGATGCCCGCGCGCGCCAGCTGTCGCTGGGCATGCGCCTGGCCTCGCTGTTCGGCGCGCTGGCGCTGGCGGCCGGGCTGTTTTTCCTGTTTTACCAGTTCTGGGGACTGTTCGATGCTGCCGCTCAGGTCGCCATCCTCCTCGGCAGCAGCCTCGGCAGTCTGCTGCTGTGCTTTTGGCTACAGGCCCGCGACACCTCTGGCTATTACGCCAAGCTGGCCGCCGTGCTGGCGTTCGTCTGCTTCGTTCTGAACCTGTCGATGCTCGGGCAGATATTCAATATCACCCCGTCGGACAAGGCCCTTTTGCCCTGGGGAACGTTGGCGCTGCTATTGGCCTACCAGTGCCGCCAGCGGCTGTTGCTGGTGGTGGCGTTGCTCTGCATCGGCCTGTTCGTCGCGGCTCGCCTGGGTGATTGGGCGGGCTGGCACTGGTGGTCGCTGGGCGAACGGCCGGAGTTGTTCATACCGCTGGCGGCGCTGCTGCTCGTCCCGCAATGGCTCGATCAGCGGCGCTATGCGGGGTTCGCCGGCTGCTACCGAGTGGTTGGGTTGCTCTACCTCCTCGGCCCGGTGCTGGTGCTCTCCTACTGGGGCGGCGGCAGCTACCTCGCTTGGCCGACCGGCTGGATCGAGGCGTTCTACCAGACGCTCGGCTTCGTCCTCGCCGGGTTGACGATATGGCTTGGCATCCGCCGCGGCTGGGGCGAGGTGGTCAACACTGGTCTGGTCTTCGCGTTGATCATGCTCTTCGCCAAGCTGTTCGACTGGTGGTGGCAGTTGCTGCCGCGCTACCTGTTCTTCCTCCTGCTCGGGTTGATCGCCGTGCTGCTGCTGGTGATGCTGCAACGCTGGCGGCGCAGCGCGCCGGGAGGTGCGCAATGAAGCGGTCAGCGTGGCTTGCTCTCAGCGTGGTGCTGTTGAGCAATGCCGTCGCCCTGGGCGGTGTCTGGTACAACCGCAGCGGCGAGCCCGAGGCGCAACTGCTGCTCAGCGAGCGCGAGCTACAGCGCGTCTACGGTGGCTGGTTGCGCGATGAGGACGATGGCGTGCTGCGTCTGCAACTGAGCTGGCAGCGTCCCGGTGATGGCTGGCAGTTGCCCTGGCTGGATGAGGCCAAGCTGCGCGAGCTGGGGTTCTCTGCCACCGATGAGCAAGCCTTGAACAGGCAGACAGCACGCGAAGTCTGGTTGGTGCTGGAACTGGATGGGCCGTTGTACCGACATCAGGTCGAACAGGCTCGCCAGGCACTGGCCGCTGCTGAAGCCGAATCGAATGCCAAGCCCGAGAGTGAGGTGTTGCGGCAGGAACGTGATGATCGCCAGCGTCGCTTGCACTTCGTCGAGCAGCAGGCCAGCCGCTTGATGCTGGTGGATGCGGGCGTGGATGCGCAGGTACTGCGCCAGCGCTGGCCGGATCGGCAGCGCCAGGTATTACTGGCCGGGAGTATCGAGCCTTATCGCCATGGTGCCGAGGCCGGTTATGGCGCGACCATTCGCCTGGAAAATGATCGCCTGAGTGTTCCCCATGCCTATCGCGAGCTGGCGCGTGGCTGGGAGCGTAGCTATGAACAAACAGGGTTCAAGGCGCAGATCGAAGTGGCCTTCGGTCGTCGTCATGAACCCTGGGTGCTCAGCATCCGTCAGTGACGGCGCCAGTGTTTGTGGTGCTTCTTGTGTTTCTTGCCATGGTAGTGGCGGTGATGCTTGCCGCGACGGTCATCGTCATAGCTGGCATTGCCCATGTAGTTGCCCAGTGCACCACCTGCGCCGCCACCGACTGCCGCACCGACCACGCCGCCGGTGTTGCCACCAACCTGCTGACCGACGACGTTGCCGCCGGCTGCGCCCAGCGCGCCGCCAATGGCGGCTTCGGTACGGCTGCGACGGTCTGCACCGACCATGCTACCGGCTGCGCCGCCGAGACCCGCACCGACTGCAGCCCCGGTGTTGCCACCGACCTGCTGGCCAACCATTGCGCCTACTGCGCCGCCCAGGGCACCACCCAAACCGGCTTCGGTACTACCGGCAAAGGCGAAGCCGCCGCTGCTCAGGCCAAGGGAAAGAAAGAACAGTTGCAGAGACTTCATGGACACCTCGATCACAGGATTCGCCGGTCAATGGCGAGCGTTACGCCATAGACCGGTGATTTGCGCAGGAGGTTCCTGGCCGCCTGTCAGCTCGCTGCGCTAGTACCCAGCAGATTGCCGCCGCTGGCGGCCTGCAGACGGATGGCGACGAACTTCGAAGTCGGTGTGCTGCTGCCGACGCCAGCGCTTTCCAACGGTACCAGCGGGTTGGCCTCGGGGAAGTAGGCCGCGGCCTGGCCGGCCGGGATGTCGAAGGCAAGCAGGGTGAAACCGCTGACGCGGCGCTCGATGCCGTCGTTCCACAGCGAGCGGATGTCCACCTTCTGCCCGGGCTTGAAACCCAGACGGAGGATGTCCGCCTCGTTGGCGAAGAGCACGTCGCGCTGGCCGCGTACGCCGCGGTAGCGATCGTCGAGGCCATACACCGTGGTGTTGTACTGGTCGTGCGAACGCAGTGTCTGCAGGATCAGATCCGGCGTTTCACCGCTTTCGCGCACCTGCGGGGGGAGCAGGTCGGCGAGCAGGGCATTGGCCTTGAAGTTGGCCTTGCCGGACGCGGTCTTCCACTGTCGCGCGCCGGCCGAATTGCCGAGGTAGAAACCGCCGGGGTGGGCGACGCGCTGGTTGAAGTCGTGGAAGCCGGGGATGGTATCGGCGATCAGCTCGCGGATGCGGTCGTAGTCGGCGATCAGCGCGTCCCAGTCCACCGGGTGGTTGCCCAGGGTGGCCTTGGCGATCCCGGCAACGATGGCCGGCTCCGAGCGCATCTCGCTGCCGGACAGCGGTTCGAGCTGGCCGTAGGAAGCGTGGATCATGCTGAACGAGTCTTCCACCGTGACTGCCTGCGGGCCGCCGGCCTGGTGGTCGATGTCGGTACGGCCGAGGCACGGCAGGATCAGCGCGTCACGGCCGCCAGTGAGGTGGCTGCGGTTGAGCTTGGTGCTGATCTGTACGGTGAGGTCACAGCTCTGCAGCGCCTTGTGCGTGCGCGGGCTGTCTGGCGTGGCCTGGGCGAAGTTGCCGCCGAGGCCGATGAACACCTTGGCCTGGCCGTCGATCATGGCGTTGATCGCCTCGACCGTATTGTGGCCGTTCTCGCGCGGCACCTTGAACTGGAAGCGCTTTTCGATGGCGTCGAGCAGCGTCACCGGCGGGCGGTCGTTGATGCCCATGGTGCGGTCGCCCTGCACGTTGCTGTGGCCGCGCACCGGGCACAGACCGGCGCCGGGGCGGCCGAGGTTGCCGCGCAGCAGTTGCAGGTTGACGATTTCCTGGATGGTGGCCACCGAGTGGTGGTGTTGGGTGATGCCCATGGCCCAGCAGATGATCACTCGCTCGGCGCGACGGTACATGCGCGCAGCCTGTTCGATCTCCAGCAGGCTCAGGCCGGACTGGGCTTCGAGCGCCTCCCAGCTGCAATCGTCGAGCAACTGCAAATAGGCCTCGACGCCGTCGGTGTGCTCGGCGATGAAGGCATGATCGAACACTGCCGGTTCGCCCTTGGCCTGCGCCTCGCGCTCCCACTGCAGGAGGAACTTGGCGATGCCGCGCAAGGCGGCCATGTCGCCGCCCAGCGCCGGACGGAAGAACGCGGTGTTGAGTGGCTCGGAACCGTTTGTGAGCATCTCCAGCGCGTGCTGCGGATGCTGGAAGCGTTCCAGGCCACGCTCCTTCAGCGGGTTGAAGCAGACCACCTGGGCGCCGCGTTTGACCGCTTCACGCAGCGGCTCGAGCATGCGCGGGTGGTTGGTGCCGGGGTTCTGACCCAGCACGAAGATGGCGTCGGCATGTTCGAAGTCGGCGAAGGTCACGCTGCCCTTGCCGATCCCCACGCTCTGGCCGAGGGCGACGCCGCTGGCCTCGTGGCACATGTTCGAGCAGTCGGGGAAGTTGTTGGTGCCGTAGGCACGGACGAACAACTGGTAGAGAAACGCCGCCTCGTTGCTGGCCCGGCCGGAGGTGTAGAACTCGGCATGATCCGGGCTCGGCAGTGCCTTGAGGTGCTCGGCGATCAGGGCGAAGGCGTCATCCCAGCTGGTCTGCACGTAGCGATCGGTGCTCGCGTCGTAGCGCATCGGATGCGTCAGGCGACCCTGGTACTCGAGCCAGTAGTCACTCTGCTCGCGCAGTTGGCTGACCGTGTAGCGGGCGAAGAAGGCTGGATCGACACGACGTTTGGTGGCTTCCCAGTTGACCGCCTTGGCGCCGTTCTCGCAGAACTTGATGTGACCGTCCTCGGGCGAATCGCCCCAGGCGCAGCCGGGGCAGTCGAAGCCGCCGTTCTGGTTGGTCTTGAGCAGCGCGCGCAGGTTCTTGAACGGCTGTTTGCTGTCCAGCCAGAAGCGGGTGACGGCATTCAGCGCGCCCCAGCCAGCGGCCGGGCCTTTGTAGGGCTTGTAACGGGGATTGACGGGTTGCAGGCTCATGGTCGTTCTTCTTCGTCAGGCGCGGGGCTGTAGACCCGCGGCGTGCTGTGATGAGGCAGGTGGATCAGGTTGAGGCGGTGGCGCCGCGCCCAGTCCACGGTCAGGGCGGTGGGCGCGGACAGGCTCACCAGCGTGTCGATGCCGGCGCGTACCGCCTTGTGCAGCAATTCCAGGCTGCAGCGACTGGTGACCAGAGCAAAGCCACCCAGGGTGTCGATGCGCTCGCGGGCGATGGCGCCGATCAGCTTGTCCAGCGCGTTATGGCGGCCGATGTCTTCGCGGCACAGACGAATCTCGCCGCTGGCGTCGATGAACAGGGCGGCATGCAGCGCGCCGCTGTGGCGTGCCAGTTGTTGTTGCTCACCGATGCGCTCGCGCAGTCCGGTCAGGTGTTCCAGTGGCGGCAACGCTGCGCCGGGCAGGGCGGTCAGGGCCGGTAGCGCCTGTTCCAGTGCATCCACACCGCACAGGCCACAGCCACTGGTGCCGGCCATTTGCCGGCGTTGTTGCTTGAGCGCCCAAAAGGCGCGGCTGCTGACTTGCAGGCGCGCTTCGCGGCTGTCACCGAGGCCGCGCAACTGGATGTCATAGATGTCGTCGATGGACTGGATCAGGTCGTTACCGAGACTGAAACCGACGGCAAAATCTTCCAGATGATGGGGAGAAACCATCATCACGGCCTGGCTCAGGTCGTTGTAGCTGATTGCCAGGGCACATTCTTCGGCCAGTGCAGCGTGCTGCGCACGACCATCACCGAGTTCGGCGTAGGTGTAGGCACTGGCGATGTGCGACTGGGCGGCTGGCTTGGCCATCGAGGCGCGCTCTGTGACAGATTGACACAGCTAAGCCTAGGCCCATGGGCGAGGAGCGTCTAATCGTTGGCTTTGATGTGTTGATCGAGCAAATCTATCAAGCGTCCGCCAGCCACTCTCGCGCCTCTTCGAAGCAGGCTTGCGCGAGCGGTGAGGCAGGGGCGCTACGACGCATGATCAGGCCCTGAGGTGCCAGGGTATGAGCGTCCTCGATGGGTAGCAGGCGCAGATGACCGTCGGTCGGAGCACCGTCGGCCGGTAACGGCATGACGCTGCAGCACAGACCGGCGCTGACCGCCTGAGTCAGGTGGTGCACGGCATCGGCCTCCAGGCGTACTTGCGGGCTGAGGCCGCGCGCACGGAAGCTGTGATCGATGGACTGGCGAAAGTGCATGCCGGTGGAGAGCAGGCCCAGGGGCAAGTTGGCTAGCTGCTCCCAGCGCAGGCTGCTGCTGACGAAGTGGAAGTGGCGCTGATCGTAGAGCAGGCCCATGCGTGCTTCGGCCAGCTCCAGGCTGGCGAAGTGCTCGCGGTCGAGTCGGTCGAGATAGGACAGGCCAAGGTCCAGCTGATTACGTACCAGCCCCTCCAGAATCTGATCGCTGCTCAGCGCGTGCAGCTGGAAGCGCAGCCCCGGGTGACGCTCGGCGAACAGGCTGATCAGGCGCATCGGGTCGAAACTGGCCAGCGGCACCACACCCAGACGCAAGGTGCCGACCAGATGGCCACGGCAGGCGGCGGCCTCGGCGAGCAGGCCATCCTGCGCCGCCAGCAGGCTGCGTGCCCAGGCCAGGATGCGCTCACCTTCGGCGCTGAAACCCTCGAAACGTTGTCCGCGGCGAACCAGTTCCAGGCCCAGTTCGTCCTCCAGTTGACGCAGGCGCATGGACAGCGTCGGCTGGGTCACGTGGCAGCGTGCGGCGGCCTGACCGAAGTGGCGGGTCTCGTCGAGGGCGACGAGAAATTTCAGCTGCTTTATGTCCATGGGGGCTCCTGGTTTGCTCGGATTCTAATGCGCGAATGCTAATCAGGGGTGTTTCCTGAACTAGACTTTGGTCTCCGGGGGCTTTGCCCGGTCATTCACAAGGAACGAGAGGAATCGCCATGAGTCTGTTTGCCTTTGTCAAAGACGCCGGGGTCAAGCTTTGGGAGTCGCTGGTGGGTCAGGAGGCGCAGGCCGCCGAATCACTCAAGGACCACGTTACCAAGGTTGGCCTGGGTAACCCGAACATCGAGGTCAGTGTCGAAGGTGACAAGGTCATCGCCCGTGGCGAAGTGGCCAGCCAGGAAGAGAAGGAAAAGATCCTCCTGGCGCTGGGCAACGTTGCCGGTGTCGGTGAAGTCGATGACCAGATCAGCGTGACCACGCCCGCCCCCGCAGCGCGCTTCGTTACGGTGAAGAAGGGCGACACGCTGAGCGCCATTGCCAAGGCCGAATACGGCAATGCCAATGCCTACATGAAGATATTCGAGGCCAACAAGCCGATGCTCAGTCACCCGGACAAGATCTACCCGGGGCAGGTATTGCGCATTCCCGAATAAACCCGCGCTTAGGTGCTGCGGGGGGCGCTTGGCCTTACCGGCGATCATCATCATCCGGGATCGCCGGCCAGCCGGCTCCTACAGCGAGGACGTCACAGATAGTTCCTGTGCCAACTCCCGGTAGTCCTCCACCGCGGCGAACTCCTCGGTGTCCTTCGGCCCGGCCTGGCTGTCCGGCTGACGCACGGCCAGCAGATGGGCGACGCCGAAGCGACCGGCGCTGCGCAGGATCGGCAGGCTGTCGTCGATGAACAGGCTGCGGGCCGGGTCGAAATCGACGTCCTGGCGCAGGGCGAACCAGAACTGCTGGTCCTCCTTGGGAAAGTCATAGTCGTGGGAGCTGATCAGGCGTTCGAACCAGGGCGCCAGCTCGACGCGTTCCAGCTTCAGCGACAGCGAATCGCGGTGCGCGTTGGTGATCAGCACCACGCGCTTGCCCGCTTCGCGCAGGGCGCGCAGAAACAGCTCGGCATCCGCGCGCAGGGCAATCAGGTGCGCGACCTCGCGCTTGAGGTCGCGGATCGACAGGCGCAGCTCGCGGCTCCAGAAGTCGGTGCAGTACCAGTTCAGCGTACCGGCATGCTGGCGAAACAGCGGCAGCAGTTCGGCCTTGGCCAGCGCCAGGCTGACGCCATGGTGCTCGGCGTAGCGCTGCGGCAGGTGGGTGAGCCAGAAGTGGTTGTCGAAGTGCAGGTCGAGCAACGTGCCGTCCATATCCAGCAGGACGGTGTCGATCTGCTGCCAGGGTAGTACGGGCATGCTCATCTCTCTGATCGGGAACAATCGATCCGTGGCCTGTTTCGCCTTGATGCAATCTCGGCCACGGATAATGGCGAAAGCCGCTGTATGATAACCCGCTCGGTCCCGCCAAGGAGTCGCCTCATGCGCCAAAAACCCACGGTTCTCGCTCGCGAGATTGTCGCCAGCAGCCGTCTGTTTCGTGTCGAGGAAGTGCAGTTGCGCTTCTCCAACGGCACGGAGCGCACCTATGAGCGACTGGTCGGCAAGGGTTCTGGCTACGGTGCGGTAATGGTGGTGGCAATGCTCGACGCCGAGCACGCGGTGTTGATCGAGGAATACTGCGGCGGCACCGACGACTACCAACTGTCGCTGCCCAAGGGCCTGATCGAGCCGGGTGAGGATGTGCTGGTCGCCGCCAACCGCGAGCTCAAGGAAGAGGCCGGTTTCGGCGCGCACGAGCTGGAGTACATCACCGAACTGAGCCTGTCGCCCGGTTACATGAGCCAGAAGATTCAGGTGGTGCTGGCGCGCAACCTGTACGAGGAGCGCCTGCCCGGTGACGAGCCGGAGCCGATGCGCGTCGACCGCATCAGCCTGCGCGAGCTATCCAGCCTGGCCCAGCACGAACAGTTCAGCGAAGGACGTGCGTTGGCGGCGCTGTATCTGGTGCGCGATCTGCTGACCCAGCGCGGGGAGTTCTGCCCGTGAGTCATCCCTTTATTCCCCAGGTGATCGAACTGGTTCGTGCGGCGGGCGCGGCGACGCTGCCGTACTGGCGCAGCGGTGTGGCAGTGACGGAGAAGGCCGATGCCTCGCCGGTGACCGCCGCCGACCTGGCTGCGCACCATATCCTTCTCGATGGCCTGCAGGCGCTGGCGCCGGAGGTGCCGGTGCTGTCGGAAGAGGCCGCCGATATCCCGCTGGCCGAGCGCGCCGCCTGGACGCGCTGGTGGCTGGTCGATCCGCTCGATGGCACCAAGGAATTCATCGCCGGTTCCGAAGAGTTCACGGTCAATGTCGCCTTGATCGAGCGCGGCCGCGTGGTCTTCGGCGTGGTTGGCATTCCCGCCAGCGGGCGCTGCTATTACGGTGGCGCCGGTTTGGGCGCCTGGCGCAGCGACGTGTCGGGTGAGGAGCAGTCGATCAGTGTGCGTCTGGCGCCTGCGCAGGGCTTCACCCTGGTGGCCAGCAAGCGTCACTCTAGTACAGCCCAAGAAACCCTGCTCGCCGGTTTGGCCGCCCGTTTTGGTGAGCCGGCACTGGCCAATATCGGCAGCTCGCTGAAGTTCTGCCTGCTGGCCGAAGGCAATGCCGACTGCTACCCGCGCCTGGCGCCCACGTCGCAATGGGACACCGCTGCGGCGCAGGGCGTGCTGGAGGGGGCGGGTGGCGAGGTGCTGGACCTGGCCGGCGCGCCGCTGACCTACGAGGCGCGTGAGTCCTTCCTCAATCCGTCTTTCCTGGCGTTGCCCGCCTCTGCTGAATGGCGTGGCGAGCTTATCGAGCTGGCGCGGGCGCTTTAATCGTAGGGCGGGTGAAACCCGCCGTGATATTGGCGGGTTGCACCTGCCCTACGGGAACGCGACAGGCTCAATCGAGCATATCGCTGTAGCGCGCGTCCTTCTTGAACACCAATGGCTGGTCGAAGCCCGGCACCTTCACTTCTTCGGTGGTGATGGAGATCGCCTGGTCGTCGATCATGTCGTTGCCGAAGTTGTAGATGATGTCCAGCTTGCCCTGCAGGGCAAGCTGATCGTATGCGGCAGCAGCGGCACGGGTGCTCTCGCGGCGCGCCAGGTAGGCGTCGAAGGCAGCCTGGCCGTGGCGTTTGCGCAGCATGCGCTCGGTCACGTGCGGGGCCAGCACCAGGGCGCTGGCGTTGTTACCGCCGAAGCCCTTGGAGTTGATGAAGGCCACGTCCAGCGCCTGCTCACCCACCTTACGGTCTTCGGTGGACAGGCTCAGGTGATCCTGATGCACGTCGCCGGCAACCGCGTCGATGGTCTTCAGGCCTGGCACGATGCCGTACTTGAAAGCGCCGAGAGCAGCGATCACCTGGTCGCCGCTGGCGGTGGCCAGGGAGTGGCCGACGAAGGCCTTCACTGCCGTGATCGGCCATTGCTCGATACCGAAGGCAGCTGCGACGCGGTCGAGAATCTCCGACTCGGTGACGCGGTTGGCCGGGGTACTGGAGCCATGGGCGTGAACGAAGCTGCGGCTACGCACGGCGTCCAGGCCGAGCAGTTGCACGGCGCTGGCCACGGCCTTGGCCACGGTCAGGTAGTTGCCCGGGCCGGGGGCGGAAATGGATTTCTTGAAGCCATCGGCGTTGATGAATACGTCCGGCACGGCGCCGTGGATGTCGGCACCCAGCTCCAGGGCCAGCTCGTCGTCCATCAGCACCACGAACTGGCAGGCTTCGGCCAGGGTGAAGCCGCAGTTGTCGCCGAACGGGCGGCTGGCGCGGCGGAAATCCACGTCGCTCTTGCCCTCGATCTGGCGCAGGCCCTCTTCGGTGGCCAGCGCGCCCATGGCACCGTAACCCTCGATGCACTCCTGGTTGATCGGCGCCTCGCTGCTGCCAACGATCACCACACGGGCCTTGCCCGAGGCGATCTGCTCGATACCTTTCTGCAGGTTGTAGAGGAAGGTGGCGCAGGCGCCAGTGATGCTGCCGGTGGTACCGACGCTGCCCAGTACGTAGGCATTGATGAAGTCCGCCGGCATGGTGTTCAGGCCCAGGGCCAGTTGCTTGGCGGTGACGCGGCCCCCCTTGAGGCGCGACTGCATCATGCCGCCGAAGCCGTTCTCGTCGAGCTGGCTCATGATGCAGCTGGCGAACACGGCGATTTCGTCTGGTGCGACATGTTGAACGATGCGCTGCCAGTCGATGCCGACCGAACGCAGGGCGTCGGTGACGCCGACCACGGTCATGGCCAGGCCGCGCGGGTGGAAGCGCGAATTGTACAGCTCGCTCGGCTCGAAGCCGGTGGGCAACTGGCCGGCGGATTTCACTGCCAGCGGGCGATAGCTGTCGACCTTGAATTCGCAACTGTCATGCAGGGTGACGCGTACTTCGTTGCCTTCGAGCTCTTCGACCGACCAGTTGGCCGGCAGTGGCTCGGGCAATTGCTTGCGCTGGGTGATGAAGCTCAGGCTGGCGCCATTGACGGGGGCGACGCTGATGCTCTTCTGCCAGTGTGCCGCGTCCGGGTCCAGGTGCTGCTTCTCTAGGCGGCGCACGAGGGTGCCGGCCAGAATCTCCTTGGCGTAGCGGCTTTCGATCTCCGCCAGACTGAGTGCTTGACCGTCCTGATCGCGGTACTGGCCGTCGACCACGCGCACCAGCTTCATCATCTGCGCCAGCCCGGCCAGGGTTTCCTGGCGCGCCTGGGGTTCCAGCGACTCCTGCACGGTGCGACGGAAGCCATGGTGGAAGGAGCTGCGCCCGGCTGCGTTGTAACCCCCAAAACCCACGATCACAGGTAAGCGCGACATAAATCAAAAGCTCCTGAACAAGGCCAGCGCGACGCCTGGCCGGCGCCTCTGGGCGCGAGCAGGGTCATAAGGCGGTGGCATTTGGAAAATTTCGGCTGCCTAACCTGACGTGGATCATGACCGTCGAGTCACTACTTCGTCCAATGTCGTGGCAAGAGCGGGGCGTGTCGCGGACGGGAAGGTCGCCCGGACGTAGGGTGCGCCGCGCGCACCGCGGCCTTCAGCGGTTGGTGCCCGCGGCCTGGGCGACCCCGCTACACCCTACGGAGCTGGCGAGCCCGCCGGGTGGCGGGCTCGTATCGGTTCAGCCCTGGTAGCTGATATGCCCGTCGACCAGCGTGTAGCGCACCGCACCGGGCAGACAATGGCCTATGAACGGGCAGTTGCTGCCCTTGGAGTACCACTGCTCGCCGGCGATGGTCGAGGCCTGCGCATCGAACAGCACGATATCGGCAGCGCTGCCGACGCGCAGCGAGCCGGCCGGCAGGCGCAGTGCGGCTGCCGGGCCGCTGGACAGACGCGCCAGCAGCGTAGGCAGATCCAGCAGGCCGTCCTGCACCAGACTAAGGGCCAGCGGCAGCAGCAGCTGCACGCTGCTGATGCCCGGCTCGGTGGCGGCGAAGGGTGCCAGCTTGGCATCGCGCTCGTGCGGCTGGTGGTGGCTGGCGATAGCCGAGATCACCCCGGCCTTCACCGCTTCGCGCAGACCATCGCGGTCGGCACGCGAGCGCAGCGGCGGCTGCACATGGTAGAGGCTGGAGAAGTCGATCAGCGCCTCGTCGGTGAGGATCAGTTGGTACAGCGCCACATCGGCGGTCACCGGCAGGCCGCGCGCCTGAGCGTTGGCGATCAGTTCGGCGCCGCGGGCGCTGGTGATCTGGCTGAAGTGCGCGCGCACGCCGCTCTGTTCCACCAGCAGCAGGTCGCGGGCCAGGGCCACGGTTTCGGCGGTTTCCGGGATGCCGGCCAGGCCGAGGAAGCTGGCGGTCGGGCCCTCATGCGCCAGACCGCCTTCGGCCAGATCAAAGTCCTGCGAATGGAAGATCACCTGCAGGTCGAAGGTGGCCGCATATTCCAGCGCGCGACGCAGGGTGCGGCTGCTGCGGAAGTTGTCCAGGCCATTGCCGAAGGCCACGCAGCCGGCATCGCGCAGCGCAACGAGTTCTGCGAGCTGTTCGCCGGCCAGGCCCTTGCTCAGTGCGCCAATGGGGAAGACCTTGGTGTGCCCGGCTTCACGGGCGCGGTCGAGGATCAGCTCGGCCACCGCCGAGGTATCCAGCACCGGCTTGGTGAAGGGTGGGCAGCACAGGCTGGTGACACCACCGGCCGCTGCGGCCAGGGTTTCCGTGGCGATGCTGCCCTTGCGGCTATAGCCGGGTTCGCGCAGGGCCACCGACAGGTCGACCAGGCCGGGAGCCGCGATCAGGCCCTGGGCATCGAGGGTCTGGTCGGCGACGAAGCCAGAGGGTGCATGACCAGTGGCAACCAGCTTGCCGCCATCTATATAGAGGTCAGTGACCTGATCCAGGCCGCTGGCTGGATCGATCACGCGGGCGCCGAGGATTGCTGTACGCATCAGTTGGCCTCCTCGGCGTTGAGTTGACGTTGGGCGTTCTGCCCGCTCATGGCCATCGACAGCACGGCCATGCGGATGGCGATGCCGTAGGTGACCTGGTTGAGGATCACCGACTGCGGGCCGTCGGCCACTGCCGACTCGATCTCCACGCCACGGTTGATCGGGCCCGGGTGCATCACCAGGGCATCGGGCTTGGCCAGCTTGAGGCGCTGCTCGGTGAGGCCGAACAGGCGGTAGAACTCGCCCTCGCTGGGCAGCAGGCCGCCCTGCATGCGCTCGCGTTGCAGGCGCAGCATGATCACCACGTCGACGTCCTTGAGGCCTTCATTGGCGTCGCTGAACACGCGCACGCCGTAGCTTTGTTCCAGGCCGATGGGCAGCAGGGTCTTCGGTGCGATCACGCGGATATCCGGGCAGCCCAGGGTTTTCAGCGCCAGCATGTTCGAGCGCGCCACCCGCGAGTGCAGGATATCGCCGACTATGGCCACCGACAGATTCTCGAAGTCGCCCTTGTGGCGACGGATGGTGAGCATGTCGAGCATGCCCTGGGTCGGGTGCGCGTGACGGCCGTCGCCGCCGTTGATGATCGCCAGGTTCGGGCAGACGTGCTCGGCGATGAAGTGCGCGGCGCCGGAGTCGGCATGGCGCACGACGAAGATGTCGGCGGCCATGGCCTCGAGGTTGCGCAGGGTGTCGAACAGGGTCTCGCCCTTGCTGGTGGAACTGGTGGAGACGTTGAGGCTGATGACGTCGGCCGACAGGCGCTGGGCGGCCAGCTCGAAGGTGGTGCGGGTACGCGTGGAGTTCTCGAAAAACACATTGCACACGGTCTTGCCGCGCAGTAGCGGGACCTTCTTCACCGCGCGCGCGCCGACTTCGAGGAAGGAGTCGGCGGTGTCGAGGATTTCGGTCAGCAGCTCGCGGGGCAGGCCGTCGAGTGAGAGGAAGTGGCGCAGCTGACCTTGGTCGTTCAGCTGCAGCGGGCGCTTGGCGGCGAGTGGCGTCATCGCGGGGAGTCTCAGTTGGCGAGCGTCTGGAGTTCGAGGGTCAGCGGCGTGGGGCCGGACAATTTTACCCGCTCGTTGGTCGCCAGCGACAGGGTGGCGCCGACCACGTCGGGGCGGATCGGCAACTCGCGGGCGCCCAGGTCGAGCAGGCTGACCAGGGTCACGCTGGCCGGGCGGCCATAGTCGAACAGTTCGTTCAGCGCGGCGCGGATGGTGCGCCCGCTCATCAGCACATCGTCGATCAGCACCAGATGCTGGCCTTCGATCTCGAACGGCAGTTCGGACGGTTGCACCTGCGGGTGCAGGCCGTTCTGGGTGAAATCGTCGCGGTAGAAGGACACATCGAGAACGCCCAGTGCGTCATCGCGCCCCAGGGCGGCAAGCAGGGCCTGGGCGACCCAGACGCCGCCGGTGCGGATGCCGATGAAGCGCGGCTCGCTGATCTGGCGTTGGTTGAGGTGCTGGGTCAGGGCGCTGGCCATGGCCGGCAGCAGGTCGTTGGGGTTGGGTAGCATGGCGAAACTCCTTGATGCGGACCGAGTCGCTCAGCCCGTGCAGTTTTCCTCGAGCCAGCCTTGCAGCAGCAGGGCGGCGGCAATGGCATCGACCGGGCGCTCGCGATAGCCGCCATTCTGGCCTTCGCGCAGGCGTTGGCCTTTGGCCTCGAAGGTGGTCAGGCGTTCGTCGTGGGTGTAGGCCGGCAGGTTGAAGCGGCCGTTGAGGCGGCGGGCGAATTTCTCGGCGCGGGCGCTCATTTCGCTGGGCGTGCCGTCCATGTTCAGCGGCAGGCCAACTACCACGGCATCCGGCTGCCACTCCTTGATCAGCGCTTCGACGCGGTTCCAGTCCGGTACGCCGTTCTGCGCCTTGAGCACGCACAGCTCACGGGCCTGGCCGGTGATCACCTGACCGACGGCGACGCCGATCTGCTTGGTGCCATAGTCGAAACCCAGCAGCAGGCGCAGTGGCTTGTCGCTCATCAGGCGTGCCCGACCTGCGAGGTCAGCAGGCTGAGGTTGACCCCCAGGCGTGCGGCTGCGGCGTTAAGACGCTGGTCGAACGGCAGATCGAAAAGAATGTTGCTGTCGGCGGGGCAGGTCAGCCAGGCATTGTCGGCCAGTTCGGCTTCCAGTTGCCCGGCATCCCAGCCGGCGTAGCCAAGGGTGATCAGGTAGCGATCCGGGCCGCTGCCGTCGGCGATGGCGAACAATACGTCCTGCGAGGTGGAGAGGCCCAGCTCGCCCAGCTCCAGGGTCGCCTGGAACTGCGGACCAGCGGGATGCAGGACGAAGCCTCGGTCGGTCTGTACCGGGCCACCGGCGAAGATCGGCAGGCTGTGGCACAACGCCGCCGGCTCTTCGTCAGGGCGTAGTTGTTCGAGCACGTCAGCCAGATTCAGGCCATTGGGCTTGTTGATCACCAGGCCCATCGCACCTTGCTCGTTGTGTTCGACCAGGTAGGTGACGGTCTGCGCGAAGTGCGGATCGGCCATGTGTGGCATGGCAATCAGGAAGTGGTGCTTGAGCGAAGTGGGGGCTGATTTCTTCATGACGCCTAGTTTGGAACGACAGGCGGCAAGCTACAAGCGTGAGCAGCGCTTTGCCGGATTTCACCCAGGCTGCTGGCACCACTTCGCAGGGTACGCCGTGCGCACCGATGTCAGGGTTGGCTAATTACTCGACAGTCGATCACCGCGCTCGAAGCGCCAGGTGCGGATGATTTCCAGGCGGTCGATATCGGCCAGGTCGCCGGTGAAGGGCGCATAGGGCGCGGCCAGGCGCACGATGCGTTGTGCGGCCTGGTCGAGCACGGCCTGGCCGGAAGATTCCAGTACCTGTACCTCGTACAGCGAGCCATCACGGTTGATCGATACCAACAGGCGCAGGCTGCCATATATACGTTGGCGACGAGCGTCGTCGGGGTAATTGAGGTTGCCGATGCGTTCGACTTTCTTACGCCATTCGTCCTTGTACCAGGCGCCCTTGTCGCGCATGGTCGAGGCGGCGTTGAGGCGGTGGATCTTCGGGCGTTTGGCGTACTGTTGAACTTCCTGGGCCAGCTCGGCTTCCAGACTGGCGATCTCGGCTGACAGCTGAGCGGAGTCGAACACCGGCGCAGGCCGGGTCTCCGGAACCGGTTTGGCTTCTTCGCGTTTGACCGGGGTTTTCTGTTGCTGCGGTGCGCGTGTTGCGACCGCAGCCTTGGGTGCTTCCTGTCTGGTGGCAGGCTGCTGCGGGGTGGCGGGCGGGGTGACCTTGCGCACCTCGCTGTCCTGAAAGGGCGCCTGTTCGGTGGTCTTGGGTGCTGCAGTGTGTTCCAGCGTGCCGCTGCCCTGTTGGTTGTCCTGCGCCAGGAAATCCGCTTCCTTGGGCTTCTCTTCGCTCTTGAAGGTAGACAGGGTGATTTCCAGCGTCTTGCTGATTTCCGGCGGCGACTCCAGGGTGAAGCCGACGCCGAGGATCAGTGCCGCGTGCAGTGCTGCCGCGAGAAACAGGGTGAATCCCAGGCGGTCCGCCGGTCGGGCGTTGGCGGAGGAAGCGGTCGGTGGGGAGGCTGCTGCGTTCATCGCGTATCGGGTCTGCTTTCGAATGTCGCGCAGTCTGCCGGGTAGCAGTAGGCGCCTGCAAGTTGCCGGCGCCAGGCTGCCACCTGCGTCAAGCTTTTAACCCACGTTTGCGCGCAATGCAGTCCATCAGTTGTTCGCCGATACGGGTGTCGAATGCGGCATCTATCTCGCGGATACAGGTCGGGCTGGTGACATTGATTTCTGTCAGATGATCACCAATCACATCGAGTCCGACGAAGATCAGACCCTTTTCGCGTAGGCTAGGCCCGACTGCTGCGGCAATTTCGCGATCACGCTCGGTCAGCGGGCGCGCTTCGCCGCGGCCGCCGGCGGCCAGGTTGCCGCGAGTCTCCCCGGCAGCCGGAATGCGTGCCAGGCAATAGGGTACCGGTTCCCCGTCTATCATCAGGATGCGTTTGTCGCCGTCCTTGATAGCCGGCAGGTAGGCCTGCGCCATGATCTGCTGGTGGCCGTGCAGGGTCAGGGTTTCCAGAATCACCGAGAGATTCGGATCGCCTTCGCGGTGGCGAAATATCTGCGATCCGCCCATACCATCAAGGGGTTTGAGAATGATGTCACGGTGCTCATCGGCAAACTGGCGCACAATGTCGGGACGCCGGCTTACCAGAGTCGCTGGTGTGTATTGGGGAAACTGGGTGGCGAAGAACTTTTCATTGCAGTCGCGCAGACTCTGCGGCCGATTGACCACCAGTACGCCGTCGTTCTCGGCCTGCTCAAGCAGGTAGGTGGAGTAGACGAATTCGTTATCGAAGGGCGGGTCCTTGCGCATCAGGATCACGTCCAGTTCGGCGAGCGGCGTGTCCTGTTCCGTACCAAGGGTGAACCAGCGCTGCGGATCATTGAACACTTCCAGAGAACGCAGGCGGGCACGGGCCTGGCCGCGAACCTGATAGAGATCCTGCTGCTCCATGTAGAACAGCGACCAGCCGCGTGCTTGAGCGGCCAGCAACATGGCCAGCGAGCTGTCCTTCTTGAAGGAGATGCTGGCAATAGGATCCATGACGATCCCGAGGCGAAGGCTCATGGGGGATAAACTCCGTGAGATAAGGGCGAAGGCCGGGCTGGCCGCGCCGAACAATGGCTGTCAGGGTGGCGCCGGCCGGGCCGCGCGGTCAAGGGTGGAGCTGCCCTGGCAGGCTTATAGATTGCATCTGGAGAGTGTGCTAAAAAGGCCCGACGATTGGGTCAAGCCCCATCGAAGACTGGGCCTCAGGCATACTGATAACGCAAATATAACGACTCACCGAGGCGATGGTAGGGCGAACATGGAACAGCATACCGAGGGTTTGAAAGTGATGGTGATCGACGATTCGAAAACGATTCGTCGCACCGCTGAAACTCTGCTGAAAAAAGTGGGTTGTGATGTCATCACTGCGGTCGATGGCTTCGATGCCCTGGCCAAGATTGCCGACACGCATCCCAGCATCATCTTTGTCGACATCATGATGCCGCGTCTCGATGGGTATCAGACCTGTGCCCTGATCAAGAACAACAGTGCTTTCAAGTCCACGCCAGTGATCATGCTGTCCTCCAAGGACGGTCTGTTCGACAAGGCCAAGGGGCGTATCGTCGGCTCCGATCAGTACCTGACCAAGCCTTTCAGCAAGGAAGAGCTGCTCGGTGCCATCAAGGCTCACGTGCCCGACTTCACCCCGGTGGAACAAGCCTCCTGACGTTCCGGCCTGACCGCCGTACGCCACTTCTGTATTGGGAAACACCATGGCTCGAATTCTGATTGTTGATGACTCCCCGACCGAGATGTACAAGCTGACCGCCATGCTGGAAAAACATGGGCATCAGGTACTCAAGGCGGAAAACGGCGCTGACGGCGTGGCTCTGGCTCGCCAGGAAAAGCCCGACGCGGTGCTGATGGACATCGTCATGCCCGGCCTCAACGGCTTTCAGGCGACCCGTCAGTTGACCAAGGACGCCGAGACCAGCCACATCCCAGTGATCATCGTCACCACCAAGGATCAGGAAACCGACAAGGTCTGGGGCAAGCGCCAAGGCGCCAAGGACTACCTGACCAAGCCGATCGACGAAGATACCTTGCTGAAGACCCTCAATGCGGTACTGGCCGGCTGATGCCGTGCTGTCCGTGTACTAAATAAAAAGAAGGCCAAGGCTGGCATGTCCGCGCAGACTCCTTTCCAGATTCTCCTTGAGATTGACCAGCGTTGCCGGGTCTTGGCGGCTGGCCTGCCGTCGCAACAGGCGGCGGTGCAGAGCTGGAGCGGTATCGGCTTTCGCATGGGCGAGCGATTTTTCGTCGCGCCGATGGGGGAAGTGGGAGAGGTGCTGCACGAGCCGCGCTACACCCTGCTGCCGGGTGTGAAGGGCTGGGTCAAAGGGGTGGCCAACGTGCGTGGCCGCCTGCTGCCGATCATGGACCTGTGCGGGTTCTTCGGTAACGAACTGTCGCCGCTGCGCAAGCTGCGGCGAGTGCTGGTGGTGGACCACCAGGAGATCTTCGCTGGCCTTACCGTCGACGAGGTTTTCGGCATGCAACATTTCCCCGTGGATGCATTTTCAGAACAACTGCCGCCTCTCGAGGCGAGCATTGCGCCGTTTATCCACGGAGTCTTTCAACGAGAACAACCCTGGTTGGTGTTCAGCCCTCATGCGCTGACCACCAATCCGGGCTTTCTCGATGTGTCCTATCAGTAGATTTTCGGTTGGGCCGGCTTTGCCGGCTCTTTGGCGTTACATGGGAACCGTAGTGCGGTCGGTCCAGGCGGGGGCCAGAAAATGAAAAAATTCAATGCAGGTAATTTGTTGGTCGGAGCACGCAGTAGCACGCTGATCGCGGCGCTGTTCGTCGTGCTTATCGTCTCCATCGTGCTGTTGTTCGCGAACTTCGCCTACATCAACACCCAGTCCAACTACGATACCGAGTACATCAGCCACTCCGGTGAGCTGCGCGTACTGTCCCAGCGTATCGCCAACAACGCCACTGAGGCTGCGGCGGGCAAGGCAGAGGCATTCGGCCTGCTGCGTGCAGCGCGTAACGACTTCCAGCGGCGCTGGAGTTACCTGACCGATGGTGATGCCAATACCGGCCTGCCTCCGGCACCTTCTTCGGTGCAAGCGCAGATGGCTGCGGTGCAGCAGGACTGGGACAGCCTGCGGCAGAACACCGACGCCATTATTGCCAGTGAGCAGACCGTACTGTCGCTGCACCAGGTAGCCGCCACCCTGGCGGAAACCATTCCGCAATTGCAGGTCGAGTACGAGGAAGTGGTCGACATCCTGCTGGAAAGCGGTGCACCGGCTGCCCAGGTCTCTGTGGCCCAGCGTCAGTCGCTGCTGGCGGAGCGTATTCTCGGCTCGGTGAACAAGGTACTGGCCGGTGACGAAGACTCGGTACAGGCCGCCGACATGTTCGGTCGTGATGCCAGCCTGTTCGGTCGCGTACTGGCCGCCATGCTCGAAGGCAACGCGGCGATGGAAATCAGCCAGGTGACCGACGAGGAGGCTCTCGAGCGTCTGGCCGAGATTTCCGAGCTGTTCGAATTCGTATCCGGTTCGGTGGACGAGATTCTCGAGACCTCGCCGGAACTGTTCCAGGTGCGTGAATCGGCCAGCTCCATCTTCACCGTTTCGCAGACCCTGCTGGACAAGGCGTCCGAGCTGGCCGTCGGTTTCGAAGACCTGGCCTCGGGCCGTGCCATCAATACCCTGTTTGGCTACGTGCTGGGTGCCCTGGCGCTGGGTTCGATCATCCTCATCGGTCTGGTGATGGTGCGTGAGACCAACCGTCGTCTGGCCGAGACCGCCGAGAAGAACGAACGTAACCAGGCGGCGATTCTGCGTCTGCTCGACGAAATCGCCGACCTCGCCGACGGTGACCTGACCGTGGCCGCGACGGTAACCGAAGACTTCACCGGTGCCATCGCCGACTCCATCAACTACTCCATCGACCAGCTGCGCGACCTGGTAGCCACCATCAACCTGACCGCCGTTCAGGTAGCCGGTGCTGCGCAGGAAACCCAGGCCACGGCGATGCACCTGGCCGAAGCGTCCGAGCACCAGGCGCAGGAAATTGCCGGTGCCTCCGCAGCGATCAACGAGATGGCCGTGTCGATTGACCAGGTATCGGCGAACGCCTCGGAATCCTCCGCGGTAGCGGAACGTTCCGTAGCCATCGCCAACAAGGGCAACGAAGTCGTACACAACACCATCACCGGCATGGATAACATCCGTGAGCAGATCCAGGACACCTCGAAGCGGATCAAACGCCTCGGTGAATCGTCCCAGGAGATCGGTGACATTGTTAGCCTGATTAACGACATTGCCGACCAGACCAACATCCTCGCACTGAACGCCGCGATCCAGGCCTCCATGGCCGGTGATGCGGGCCGCGGCTTCGCCGTGGTAGCGGACGAGGTACAACGCCTCGCAGAACGTTCCTCGGCGGCGACCAAGCAGATCGAGGCGCTGGTAAAAACCATTCAGACCGACACCAACGAAGCCGTTATCTCCATGGAGCAGACGACTTCCGAAGTGGTTCGCGGTGCTCGCCTGGCGCAGGACGCCGGTGTGGCACTGGAAGAGATCGAGAAGGTATCGAAAACCCTCGCGGCCCTCATCCAGAACATTTCCAACGCCGCCCGTCAGCAGGCCTCTTCGGCCGGTCACATTTCCAACACCATGAACGTGATCCAGGAGATCACCTCGCAGACGTCCTCGGGTACCACCGCCACCGCCAAGAGCATTGGTAACCTGGCCAAGATGGCCAGTGAGATGCGCAAGTCGGTGTCCGGCTTCACCCTGCCAGACGCCTGATAAAGGAGTGCGGAGGCTGGCGGCAGCCTTCGCTACACAGCCATGACTCAGGGCGAAGGTATGCAGTCAGCGGGCGTTTGGGCATTGCGCCCGGTGGCCGATATGTCGCAAGCCGATTTTCACGACTGGCAGACGCTGCTCGAGGCGCGTACCGGTGTGGTGATCAGCGAGCAGCGGCGCGCCTTTCTGCAGACCAATCTGAGTGCGCGCATGCGCGAACTGGGCGTCACGGATTACGCCAGCTACTACCGTCAGGTCACCGACGGGCCGCGTGGCGCGGTGGAGTGGTCGACCCTGCTGGATCGTCTGACCGTGCAGGAAACCCGCTTCTTCCGCCATCCACCGTCCTTCGAGGTGCTCTCGCAGTACCTGCAGGAGCGTCTGGCGGCGGGCCTGGGCAAACCCTGGGAATTGTGGAGCGTGGGTTGCTCCAGTGGTGAAGAGCCGTATTCGCTGGCGATTCAGGCCGCGGAGGTTCTGCAAGGCAGCGAGTTGCCCGAACACTTCGCGGTGACCGGTACCGATATCAGTCAGGGCGCACTGAGCAAGGCACGCGAGGCGTGCTACTCGGCGCGACGCCTGGAGCAGGTGAGTGACGAGCTGCGCGAGCGCTACTTTCTCGCCCAGGCCGATGGACGCTTCAAGGTGGGACCGAGCCTGGCCGCGCGTGTGTGCTGCGCCAAGCTCAATGTGTTGGAACTGGCCAAGGCGCCGATGTCCGGCATGGATGTGATTTTCTGTCAGAACTTGCTGATCTATTTCCGCCGCTGGCGTCGCCGCGACATCCTCAATCGCCTGGCCGAAAGCCTGGCGCCGGGTGGCCTGCTGGTCGTGGGCGTGGGCGAAGTAGCCGGTTGGCAGCACCCGCAACTGGTGCCGGTGGCCGACGAGCGAGTTCTGGCGTTTACCCGCAAGGGATAAGGCCAAGTTTATGAGTGGAGTGGCTATGGGTGATCGGCATGATTATGTCGCCCTGGAGTGGGTCAAAGGCGAGATCGGGGAAACCCTGAAGCAGGCGCGGCAAGCCCTGGAGGCGTTCGTCGAGAACCCGCAGGACCCTACGCGCATGCGCTTCTGCTTGACCTACGTGCACCAGGTTCACGGCACCTTGCAGATGGTCGAGTTCTACGGCGCGGCTCTGCTCGCCGAGGAAATGGAGCAGTTGGCCAAGGCTCTGATGGAAGGTCGCGTGGCCAACCAGGGCGAAGCCCTGGAAGTGCTGATGCAGGCCATTCTGCAACTGCCGGTGTACCTCGACCGCATCCAGACCGCTCGCCGCGACCTGCCCATGGTCGTGCTGCCGCTGCTCAACGACCTGCGCGCCGCCCGTGGCGAAAAGCTGCTGTCGGAAACCAGCCTGTTCTCCCCGGACATGTCCGCACGCCTGCCGGCGTTGCCGTCCGATAGCCTGGCGCGCCTGCGTACCGCCGAGCTTCCCGTGCTGTTGCGCAAGCTGCGGCAGATGCTGCAAATGGCCCTGGTCGGCGTGATCCGCAATCAGGAGCTGGCGACCAATCTGGGTTATATGGCGCGCGTCTTCGCGCGCCTGGAAACGCTGTGCAAGGACGCCCCGCTGGGCGGCCTGTGGCAGATCGCTTCCGGCATGGTCGAAGGTCTGGCCAACGGCAGCGTGGTCAACGGCACGTCGGTGCGCACCCTGCTGCGTCAGGTCGACAAGGAGCTCAAGCGCCTGGTCGAACAGGGCGCCGATGGCATCAACCAGTCTGCGCCCGATGAGCTGACCAAGAACCTGCTGTTCTACGTCGCCAAGGCGCCGGCACAGTCCCCACGCATTCGTGCGCTGAAGGAGCAGTACCGCCTCGACGAAGCACTGCCTGACAATGAGGTGGTGGACGAAGAACGTGCTCGCCTGGCCGGGCCAGACCGTGATGCCATGCGTTCTGTGGTGGCGGCTCTCTGCGAAGAGTTGGTGCGGGTCAAGGACAGCCTGGACCTGTTCGTGCGCAGTGATCGCAGTCAACCCAGTGAGCTGGACGCCCTGCTGGCGCCGCTCAAGCAGATCGCCGATACCCTCGCAGTGCTCGGTTTCGGCCAGCCGCGCAAGGTCATTCTCGACCAGATTGACGTCATTCACGGCCTGTCCCTCGGTCAGCGCGAGCCCAACGATGCCGTGCTGATGGACGTCGCCGGTGCGTTGCTCTACGTCGAGGCGACGCTGGCCGGCATGGTCGGGCCGAGCGATGACAGCAAGAACGAACAGAGCCACCTGCCCACCACCGATGTGGCGCAGATTCATCAGTTGGTGATCAAAGAGGCGCGCAACGGTCTGGAACAGGCCAAGGACGCGATCATCGAGTTCATCGCCTCGCAGTGGAACCACGAGCATCTGGCACGTGTCCCCGGCCTGCTGACGCAGGTTCGTGGCGGACTGGCGATGATTCCGCTGCAGCGCGCTGCCGACCTGCTCAATGCCTGCAACCGCTACATTCAGGAACAGTTGCTGGCGCGCAAGGCCGTGCCCAACTGGCAGAGCCTGGACACCCTGGCAGACGCCATTACCAGCGTCGAGTATTACCTCGAGCGTCTGGCCGAGGACCATGGCACGCAGGGCGACCTGATTCTCGACGTCGCCGAGGAGAGCCTGGAAGCACTGGGTTATCCGCTCAAGGAAAAACCGTCGATTCTCGACCGCGTCGAACCGCAGGAGGAAAGCCTGGCGCCGCTGGCTGACCCGCTGCAGGAAATCGAACTGCTGGGCGCCGAGGACGAACAGCTCGAAGAGCCCCTCGCCGAGCTCGAGCCTCTGGCCTTCGAGTCGGTCGATGCACCTGACGAAACCGTTGCCGAGCTGGAGCTGGTCGACATCGAGCCTGACCTGCCGGCAGTGAGCGAGAGCGCCGAGGCCTTCACCTTCGAACTGGGCGAGCTCGAAGAGCTGCCCAGTACGCAGAGCGAAGAGATCATCGCCGCACCGTTGTTCGACGCCCAGGCCGAGCCGGCGTTGGAGCTCGAAGAGCTGAGCCTGGAACAACTGGCCGAAGCGAATCAGTGGGATGAGCTGGAGTTGGCCGATCTGGAACTGCCGGAAGTCGAGCTGCCCAGCGCGCCGCACATCCAGGTCGAGGAGCCAGTGACAGATAAGCCGCTGTCAATGGCTGACGTGATGGCCGCACCGGTCCAGGCGATCAATCCGCCTGCCGCCGATGTGCCGCCGAGCCTGTTGCCGCCGCCTGCCGATGAAGAGCCGGTGGATGAAGAGTTGCTGGAAGTCTTTATCGAAGAAGTCGGCGAGGTGCTGGAAACCATCGGCGAATACCTGCCGCAGTGGCAGGCCGATACCGATAACAAGGACGCGCTGATCGAAGTGCGTCGGGCCTTCCACACGCTCAAGGGCAGCGGCCGCATGGTTCGCGCGCTGATCATCGGCGAGCTGGGCTGGTCCATCGAAAACCTGCTCAACCGCGTGCTGGACCGCAGCATCGAACCGAGTGCACCGGTGCAGCAGGTGGTGCTCGACGTAGTGGCGCTGATGCCGGCGCTGGTCGACGAGTTCGCCGCCAAGGCTCAGCGTCAGCGTGACGATGTCGATCTACTGGCGGCCACCGCGCATGCCCTGGCCAAGGGGCTGACGCCCCCAAAATCTGACGCCCCGGCCGCCCAGCAGGTAGCCGAGCCCGTGGGCGTTGACGACGCTACCGAGGTCGTCGAGCAGGTCGAGTCGGTCACCGACCAACCGCTCGATAGCGAGTCTCTCAATGGTGAGCCCCTTGACCCACAGTTGCTGGAAATCTTCCGCAACGAGGCGGAAACCCATCTGGATACCCTGGTGGGCTTTCTCGCCGATTGCGCCCAGGAGCTGCCGCAGCCAGTCACCGACGACCTGCAGCGTGCCCTGCACACCCTCAAGGGCAGTGCCTATATGGCCGGCATCCTGCCGGTGGCAGAAATCGCTGCGCCGCTGGAGAAGCTGGTCAAGGAGTTCAAGACCAACCTGATTCAGGTGGATCTGGCGGCCGCCGAGTTGTTGAGCAGCGCCGAGGGCGTGTTCCGTATCGGTCTCGACAATCTCGAGACTCAGCCTCTGGCACCTATTCCCGGCGCCGAGGCATTCCTTGCCCGCGTCCAGGCGCTGCATCAGGAACGTCTCGCCAACGCCGAAGACGAGCGCATGGCACAGAGCGGCGAAAGCCGCGATCCGCAGATGATCAGCATCTTCCTCGCCGAAGGCATGGACATCTTGCTGGATGCCGAGGACCTGCTGCGTAAATGGCGCGAGCATCCGTCCGAGCGCCAGGAGCTGTCTGCGCTGCTGGAAGAGCTGACCACGCTCGGTCGTGGCGCCGAAATGGCCGAGCTGCCGCAGATCGACGAGCTCTGCGAGGCCCTGCTGGATCTCTATGGTGCCGTCGAGGAAGGCAGCCTGGCCGTCAGCGAACGCTTTTTCGACGAAGCGGAAAAGGCTCACGAAGCGCTGATCGGCATGATGGATCAGGTCGCTGCGGCCTTGCAGGTCAGCCCGCAACCCGAGCGCGTACAGGCGCTGCGTGAGCTGCTCAGCGAAGCCATCGATCCGCATACCCTGGCCTTGTTGGCGCCTGGCGTCGAGGGCCTGGAAATCATCGAGCTGGACCAGGCCACTGCCGAGCTGGAGCAAGCTGAGGCCGAGCCGGTGCAGTGGCAAGAGACGCCCTCCGAACCGGCAATCGTCGAGGACGCTGGCCTGGAACTGCAGGCCGAGGCCGAACTGGGCTTCAGCACTGTCGACGCCGACCTCGATGAGGAAATGGTCGAGATCTTCCTCGAAGAGGCTGTGGATATTCTCGATAGCGCCGGTCAGGCGCTGGAGCGCTGGCTCAGTGAGCCGGACAACACCATGCCGTTGTCCTCCCTGCAGCGCGACCTGCACACCCTCAAGGGTGGTGCGCGGATGGCCGCGATTCGCCCGATTGGCGATCTAGGCCACGAACTGGAGTCGCTCTACGAGGGCCTGGTCGACCGCCGTTACAACTATTCGCCAGCGCTGGGCAGCCTGTTGCAGCAAAGCCATGATCGCCTGGCGCAGATGCTCGATCAGTTGCAGGCCCGCCAGCCGCTGGTCTCTGGTGACGACCTGATTCAGGCAATTCGTCAGTTCCGCCAGGGTGGCATGCCGCAGAGTCTGTCGGCCGCCGTGGCTCAGGTTGAACCGGCGCTGGACGACGAGTTCGTCGAGTCGATCGAAACGGTGGAGCCCGATAGCGTCGAGCTGCCGCCTCTGGCACTGGTCGAAGACGAAATCGTGCTCGACGAAGCGCCACAGGCAGAGCCTGAGGCAGGGTTGCCGCTGATCGACGAAGTCGATCTGGTGTTGCCCGAAGATGAACTGCCGCCGCTGGCCGAGGCTATCGTCGAGCCAGAGCCAGAGCCAGAGCCAGAGCCAGAGCCAGAGCCAGAGCCAGAGCCACAAGGCACGCTGGCCAACTGGCATGAAGAGCGCGATCCCGAGTTGGTGGAAATCTTCCTCGAGGAAGGTTTCGACATCATCGACAGTGCCGGTGCCGCTCTGCAGCGCTGGATGGGCGATGTCGACAACAGTCTGGAGCTGGAAGCCCTGCAGCGTGATCTGCACACCCTCAAGGGTGGTGCGCGCATGGCCGAGATTCGTGAAATCGGCGATCTGGCCCATGAGCTGGAATTCCTTTACGAGGGGCTCGGTGGCGGTCGCCTGCGAGCCAGTCAGGAGTTGTTTACCCTGCTGCAGGCCTGCCATGACCGTTTGGCCGAGATGCTCGAAGCCGTGCGTGGTCAGCGCGCGGTGCCGCAGGGCCATGCCCTGATCGAGACGATCAAGCGCTTTCGTGCCAACCCTGACGAGCAGTTGAGCATGCCGTCGGCAGTCCAACTCAGGGCTGTGGTCGAGAGCGATGAAGCCGAAGAGGCTGACAGCGACATCCTCGATATCTTCCTGGAAGAAGGCGATGACCTGCTCGAAGCGATGGAGGCGGCGATCGGGCGTTGGGAAGAACAACGTGATGATGTCAGCGCCATCGACGAGATGCTGCGTACGCTGCACACCCTCAAGGGCGGTGCACGCCTGGCCGGGCAGAAGCGCCTTGGCGATCTGAGCCACGACCTGGAGCAGCATCTCAGCGAGGCTCTGCAGCAGGGGGCACCCTGGCCGGAGAGTCTGCTGCTCGATGTGCAGTCCGGTTTCGAAGGGCTGCAGAACGAGCTCGATGTTTTGCGCCAGCGCCTCAGCGCCAGCCTCGGCGATGAGCCAGTGATTGCCGAACCAGCAGCGGCGCCTGCGAACAATCTGCTCAACCCGATCATTGCTGCCAGTGACGTGCCGAGCCAGTTGCAGGCACCGAAGGTGCTGCCGTTCGTGCAGCGTGCGCAGGAGGCAGCGCTGGAGGCGGCATCCCGCCGCGCGCCACAGGAGCTGGTCAAGGTACCGGCCGAGCTGCTCGAAGGGCTGGTCAACCTGGCCGGTGAGACCTCGATTTTCCGTGGCCGTGTCGAGCAACAGGTGAGCGATGTCGGCTTCACCCTGAGCGAGATGGAAGCGACCATCGACCGCGTGCGTGACCAACTGCGTCGTCTCGACACCGAGACCCAGGCGCAGATCCTCAGTCGCTATCAGGCCGAGGCCGAACGCGCCGGTTATGAAGATTTCGACCCACTGGAGATGGACCGCCACTCGCAACTGCAGCAGCTGTCCCGTGCACTCTTCGAGTCGGCCTCGGACTTGCTCGACTTGAAGGAAACCCTGGCGGCGAAGAACCGCGACGCCGAGACCCTGCTGCTGCAACAGGCGCGGGTCAACACCGAGCTGCAGGAAGGTCTGATGCGCACCCGCATGGTGCCGTTCGATCGTCTGGTGCCGCGTCTGCGCCGTATCGTGCGCCAGGTGGCCGGCGAGCTGGGCAAGCAGGTCGAGTTCGTCGTCGGCAACGCCGACGGGGAAATGGACCGCACCGTGCTCGAACGCATCGTCGCGCCGCTGGAACACATGCTGCGCAACGCCGTCGACCACGGCATCGAGCCCAGCGCTGTACGCCGCGACGTCGGCAAGCCGGAAACCGGCACCATCCGCCTCAACCTCGGTCGCGAGGGCGGCGACATCGTCCTCACCCTCGACGACGACGGCGGCGGCATCCGCCTCGACGCGGTGCGGCGCAAGGCCATCGAGCGCGGCATGATGGATGCCGACAGCGACCTGACCGATCACGAGATCCTCCAGTTCATCCTCGAGGCCGGTTTCTCCACCGCCGAGAAGGTCACGCAGATTTCCGGCCGCGGCGTCGGCATGGACGTGGTGCATTCGGAGGTCAAGCAGCTCGGCGGCTCGATGAGCATCGATTCGGCCGTCGGCCAGGGCACCCGCTTCACCATCCGCCTGCCGTTCACCGTATCGGTCAACCGCGCGCTGATGGTGTACTCCGGCGAGGACCTGTACGCCATCCCGCTGAACACCATTGAAGGTATCGTGCGGGTGTCGCCGTTCGAGCTGGAGGCCTACTACGCGCCGGATGCGCCGCGTTTCGAGTACGCCGGACAGGCCTACGAACTGAAGTACCTGGGCGATCTGCTGAACAACGGTCAGCAGCCCAAGCTGGTGGGTCAGAGCCTGCCGCTGCCGGTGATCCTGGTGCGTTCCAGCGAGCACGCCGTGGCGGTGCAGGTGGATAGCCTGGCCGGTTCGCGCGAGATCGTGGTGAAGAGCCTCGGCCCGCAGTTCGCCGGGGTGCACGGGATCTCCGGTGCAACCATCCTCGGTGACGGCCGCGTGGTGGTGATTCTCGATCTGCTGGCGACCATTCGTGTGTTGCATGCGCATCTGCAGAATCAACTGATGCCGCGCCTGGCTTCGCGTCAGGCTGCGGCCAATGAAGAGGTCGAGGCCGACCGGCCGCCGCTGGTCATGGTGGTGGACGACTCGGTCACTGTGCGCAAGGTCACCAGCCGTCTGCTTGAGCGTAATGGCATGAACGTGGTCACCGCCAAGGATGGGGTCGATGCCATCGCCCAGCTGCAGGAGCACAGGCCCGACATCATGCTGCTGGACATCGAGATGCCGCGCATGGACGGCTTCGAGGTGGCCACGCTGGTGCGCCACGATGAGCGCCTCAAGGATCTGCCGATCATCATGATCACTTCGCGTACCGGCGAGAAGCACCGCGAGCGGGCCATGTCCATCGGCGTCAATCAGTACCTCGGCAAGCCCTATCAGGAGTCCTTGCTGCTCGACACCATCGCTCAACTGGTGGATAGCCATCGGGTCAAACGGACATGACAGACAAAACCTCCGCGCGTATCGCAGTAATCGCCGACACCTCGCTGCAGCGCCATGTGTTGCAGCAGGCATTGGCCGGTGGTGGTTATCAGGTGGTGCTCAACAGCGACCCGGCGCGGCTCGATGAGGAGCAGCTGGCAGCCTGCGAGACCGACCTGTGGTTGGTGGACCTGGCCCAGTCGGAAGATTCGCCGCTGGTCGACAGTCTGCTTGAGCGTGTCAGCGCCCCGGTGCTGTTCGGCGAGGGCCATGCCCCCGAGCGCCATTCGGAGAACTACCCGCGTTGGGAGCGCAGCCTGTTCGGCAAGCTCAAGCGCCTGGTTGGCGATCCGACCCAGGCGGTCGGGCCGAGCCTGCAGGCACTGCTCGACGAAGCGCAGCGTCCGGCGCGTCTGGAGCTGCCGCAAGCACTGGCCAATACGCCGCTGAAAGCTGGCGAGCCGGCCCGTCAGGTATGGCTGCTTGCTGCCTCGCTGGGTGGTCCGGCGGCGGTCAAGGCATTTCTCGATGCCCTGCCTGGCGGCCTGCCCATCGGCTTCATCTATGCCCAACACATCGACGCCAGTTTCGAGGCGGCATTGCCGCAGGCGGTCGGTCGGCACAGTCAGTGGCACGTCAACTCGGCACGTCATGGCGACCCGGTGCGTTGTGGCGAGGTGGTGGTGGTGCCGATCAGCAACGAGCTGGGTTTTGCCGAAGACGGCGCGATGCAGATCGCCGAACGCGGCTGGCCGGAGCCCTACAGTCCTTCCATCGATCAGATGATGCTCAACCTGGCGCAGCAGTTCGGTGCCCAGTGTGGGGTGATCGCGTTCAGCGGCATGGGCAGCGATGGCAGCGCCGCCGCCGCTTACGTCAAACGCCAGGGTGGCCTGATCTGGACCCAGCGCGCCGACAGCTGCGCCAGTCCGAGCATGCCCGACAGCCTGCGCGAAGGCGGTTACAGCAGCTTCAGTGCCGACCCGCGTGAGCTGGCCGTGGCGCTGGTCAATCACCTCGCCGAACATTGCAGTTGAGGACGTTTCAATGAGCCAAGCCGTCGTCACCCAGAACAGCGCCGCCAGTCTCACCGGCTTGCTGGTGCCTCTGGCCGACCGCACCCTGCTGCTGCCTAACGTGGCGGTGGCGGAGCTGATCCCCTATCGCGCGCCGCAGGTCACTGAAGGCACTCCCGACTGGTTTCTCGGCCAGATCGCCTGGCGTGATCTGCGCTTGCCGCTGCTCTCCTTCGAGGCCGCCAGCGGCGGCCAGGCGCATGTCGCCAGTGGTGCCCGCGTTGCGGTGATCAATGCCCTGGGCGGCCGCCCCAAGGTCAAGTTCATCGCGCTGCTGGTGCAGGGTATTCCGCGCTCGCTGAAGGTCGGCAGCGAGCTGCAAGGCGCCGATGTCGAGCTGGCGCCTCTGGAACTGGGTGCAGCGCGCGTTGGTGAGGAGGTGGTGCGTATTCCTGATCTGGTTGCACTGGAGCAACTGCTCGCCGATGCTGGCCTGATCTGAACCGAGACCCGGCGCGATCACCTCGCCCATGAAAAAGCCCCGGCATTGGCCGGGGCTTTTTCGTTACTGCGGTGCAGCTATCAGCGCTGCGGTTGCTGCACTTCGCCCTTCTCGATAGTCAGGTTCTCTTCCGAGGTGCTGGTGCCCCAGTAGTCGGCATTCTTGATACCGAGCTTCTCCGGGTGGAAGACCGGGTCCTTGCCCTCGTCCAACTGCTGCTCGTAGTCCTTCAGGCACTTGTAGGCGACCTTGTGCATGAGCAGGATGGCGATGATGTTCAGCCAGGCCATAAGGCCGACACCGAGATCACCTAGGTCCCAGGCGAAGGTGGCAGTGTGCACGGTGCCGTACACGGTAGCCGCGATGATGCCGAACTTCAGCAGCAGGGTGAGGATGGGGCGCTTCACCTTGCGGTTGATGTAGGCAATGTTGGTTTCGGCGATGTAGTAGTACGCCAGGATGGTGGTGAAGGCGAAGAAGAACAGGGCGATGGCAACGAAGGCGTTACCGAAGCCGGGCATCATGTTCTCCATCGCGGTCTGCACGTAGCCCGGGCCTGCGGCTACGCCGGCGATACCGGTGAACATCGCGCTGCCATCCGGGGCCTGCACGTTGTACTGACCAGTGATCAGCAGCATGAAGGCGGTGGCGGAGCAGACGAACAGGGTGTCGATGTAGACCGAGAAGCCCTGAACCAGGCCCTGCTTGGCCGGGTGGCTGACCGCGGCGGCCGACGAAGCGTGCGGACCGGTACCCTGGCCTGCTTCGTTGGAGTAGACACCGCGCTTGACGCCCCACTGGATGGCCATGCCGACGATGGCGCCGAAACCGGCCTCGAGGCCGAAGGCGCTCTTGAGGATCAGCAGCACGACTTCCGGCAGCTTCTCGATGTTCAGCAGGATGATGACCATCGCTACCAGGATGTAGCCCAGCGCCATGAACGGTACGACCACTTGGGTGAAGTGGGCGATACGCTTGACGCCGCCGAAGATGATCAGGCCGATCAGTACGGCCAGTGCCGCCGCTGTGACGTTCGGGTCGATACCGAAGGCTGTTTGCGCGCTGGAAGCGATGGAGTTGGCCTGTACGCCCGGCAGCAGCAGGCCGCAGGCGAACACGGTAACGATGGCGAACAGCCAGGCGTACCACTTCAGACCCAGGCCACGCTCGATGTAGAAGGCCGGGCCGCCACGGTATTCACCGTTGAGCTTTTCCTTGTAGACCTGACCGAGGGTGGACTCGACGAATGCCGAGCTGGCGCCGAGGAACGCCACCATCCACATCCAGAAAACGGCACCCGGACCACCAAAGGTGATCGCAGTGGCCACACCGGCGATGTTGCCGGTACCGACACGACCAGCGAGGGTCATGGTCAGTGCCTGGAAGGAGGTGATGCCATGTTCATCGGTCTTGCCGGTGAACATCAGGCGAATCATTTCTTTGAAGTGGCGAACCTGTAGAAAGCGGCCGCGCAGGGAGAAGTAGAGACCAACGCCAAGACATAGATAGATCAGCGCCGGGCTCCAGACCAGACCGTTCAGGGTCGAGACCAGTTCGTTCATGCAATGCTCCTGGGCATGCGGCCGCCTTTTGGGCGGGGCCGAAGCCCGTTGATTTGTTATTGGAAGAGGAACGACGCTGCGGGGCGCCGGCCTCGGCCGCGCGCAGGTTGCTGGTGAGCGGGTCGCGCGAGCGGCGCGCAGAGCATGACAAAGACTGCCGGTCTTGCAATCTCTTGAGGTCACATTTTGTTACGCCAAGGCGACATTTTACGCCTGGAGGTCGCCCCAGAGCTGTTGGGCGACGCTCAGGGCCACCACGGGGGCCGTTTCCGTGCGCAGAACGCGTGGCCCCAGGCGGGCGGCATGGAAGCCGACGGCTTTGGCCTGGTCCACTTCTGCTTCGCTCAAACCGCCTTCCGGGCCGACCAGAAAGGCCAGGCTATTCGGTTTGTCGTGGCTTTGCAGGGGAGCAGCGATCGGGTGCAGCACCAGCTTCAGGTCGGCTTCAACCTGCTGCAGCCAGGCGGCCAGTTCCAGCGGTGGGTTGATCAGCGGCAGCACCGAGCGGCCACATTGCTCGCAGGCGCTGATCGCCACCTGGCGCCAGTGGGCCATGCGCTTGTCGGCGCGTTCGTCTTTCAGGCGTACTTCGCAGCGCGCCGAGACAATCGGTGTGATCTCCGCTACGCCAAGCTCGGTGGCTTTCTGGATGGCCCAGTCCATGCGCTCGCCGCGCGACAGGCCCTGGCCGAGGTGGATGCGCAGCGGGGATTCACTCATCCCGGCGATGGCTTCGCGCAGCTCGACGCGCACGCTCTTCTTGCCCACTTCGATCAGCTCGCCGAGGTATTCCTGGCCGCTGCCGTCGAACAACTGCACGGCGTCACCCACTGCGTGGCGCAGCACGCGGCCTATGTAATGGGCCTGCGCCTCGGGCAGGTCGTGTTGGCCGAGGGAGAGCGGGGCATCGATGAAGAAGCGGGATAGGCGCATAAGGGTAGCTGCAGGCGGTAAGTTCGAGGTGGCAAGTTTAAAGCGCTGGTGGGCACGGCGCACCCTACGGCAAGGGCGCCGCTTTTTCGCAGGGTGCGCCGTGCCCACCTGGCTTCGCTTATGGCTCGCTCAACCCGGATCGCGATGATCGGGAAAGCGGTCATCCACGGCCACGCTGACGGACGAGCGTGTGGCGATATCGATGCCCTCGCTGGCCACCTCGGCGAGGAAATCGATCTCCTCGGGCGTGATGACGTAGGGCGGCAGGAAATACACCACGCTGCCCAGTGGGCGCAGCAGCGCGCCGCGTTCCAATGCGTGTTGGTAGACGCTCAGGCCACGCCGTTCCTGCCAGGGGTAGGCGGTCTTGCTGGCCTTGTCCTGCACCATCTCGATGGCCAGGGCCATGCCGGTCTGGCGCACTTCGGCCACATGCGGGTGCTCGGCCAGGTGCGCGGTGGCACTGGCCATGCGCGCCGCCAGGGCCTTGTTGCGCTCGATCACATCGTCATCACGGAAGATGTCCAGGGTCGCCAGCGCAGCGGCGCAGGCCAGCGGGTTACCGGTGTAGGTATGCGAGTGAAGGAAGGCGCGCAGGGTGGCGTAGTCGTCGTAGAACGCGCTGTAGACCTCATCGGTGGTCAGCACCGCAGCCATTGGCAGGTAGCCACCGGTCAGTGCCTTGGACAACACCAGGAAATCCGGGGTGATGCAGGCCTGCTCGCAGGCGAACATCGTGCCGGTGCGGCCGAAGCCGACGGCAATCTCGTCATGGATCAGGTGCACGCCATAGCGGTCGCAGGCCTCGCGCAAAAGCTTGAGGTAGATCGGGTGGTACATGCGCATGCCGCCGGCGCCCTGGATCAGCGGCTCGACGATCACTGCTGCGACCTCATGATGATGCTCGGCCAGGGTCTGTTCCATATGGGCGAACATGAGGCGCGAGTGTTCCTCCCAGCTCACGCCTTCGGGGCGCAGGTAGCAGTCCGGGCTGGGCACCTTGATAGTGTCGAGCAGCAGGGGTTTGTAGGTGTCGGTGAACAGCGACACGTCGCCCACCGACATCGCTGCGACCGTTTCGCCGTGATAGCTGTTGCTGAGGGTGACGAAGCGCTTCTTGCTCGCCTGGCCGTTGTTGAGCCAGTAGTGAAAGCTCATCTTCAACGCCACTTCGATGCCTGAGGAACCGTTGTCGGCGTAGAACACCTTGTTCAGGCCAGCCGGGGTGATCTGCACCAGGCGCTCGGACAGCTCGATGACCGGTTGGTGGGTAAAGCCGGCGAGCATCACGTGCTCGAGACTATCCAACTGATCGCGAATGCGCGCGTTGATGCGCGGGTTGGCGTGGCCGAACACATTGACCCACCAGGAGCTGACCGCGTCCAGGTAGCGCTTGCCGTCGAAGTCCTCCAGCCATACGCCTGAGGCCTTGCGAATCGCCACCAGTGGCAGGCGCTCGTGATCCTTCATCTGGGTGCAGGGGTGCCACAACACGTCGAGGTCGCGTTGCATCCAGTGGTCGTTCAGGCTCATGCGAAATCTCCCAGGGTTCGGCGGCACAGCCTACCAGAAGCCGCCAGTGAGACGTGGTCGCTGCCGCTGGTCTGGTGCAATGCACCGTCCGTTCTGCTGCCGATGAACTCTGCAACGAGCGCGTTGAACTAAACTGGTCGGCGAAAGGAAGTTGAAATGAAACATCGCATTTCTCGATGTTTCATAGCGAAATTTTCCGCTTTAAATCGATATATTTGTCGTTAGTCTTGCTCGGAACTGAATTAGGGAAGCCTCCCATGCAATGGCGCAATACCTCTGTTCGTTATGGTCTGGTCAGCGTCGTGCTGCATTGGCTGGTGGCGTTGGTCGTGTTCGGTCTGTTCGCCCTCGGCTTCTGGATGGTGGGGCTCAGCTACTACGACCCGTGGCGCCAGAGTGCACCTGATCTGCACAAGAGCATCGGCATCCTGCTGTTCGCCGTGATGTTGCTGCGTCTGTTGTGGCGCCTGTGCAGCCCAGCGCCGGCAGCCCTGGCCAGCCATGGCCGGCTCACGCGCCTGGCTTCCAAGCTGGGTCATGGCGTCCTCTATCTCGGCCTTTTCGGTGTGATGATTTCCGGTTACCTGATTTCCACCGCCGATGGCCGTGGTATCGAGGTGTTTGGCCTGTTCAGTGTGCCGGCGACCCTGACCGGTATCGCGCAACAGGAAGACATTGCCGGGGCAATTCACGAATACCTGGCCTGGGGTCTGGTTATTTTCGCCGGCCTGCATGGCCTGGCCGCTCTCAAACACCATTTCATCGACCGCGACAGTACCCTGCTGCGGATGTTCGGGCGCTGAAGCAATTCATAACCGGGCTCATGCCCATCTAGATCGACAACCTCGCAAGGAGAACACCCCATGTTGAAGAACGCCCTCGCTGCACTGGTTCTGGGCTCCGCTCTGATCGGCGGCCAGGCCATGGCGGCCGATTACGCCATCGACAAGCAAGGCCAGCACGCCTTCGTCAATTTCAAGATCAGCCACCTGGGCTACAGCTGGCTGTACGGCACCTTCAAGGACTTCGACGGCACGTTCAGCTTCGATGCTGCCAACCCCGAGGCCAGCAAAGTCAACGTGACCCTGAAGACCGCCAGCGTCGACACCAACCATGCCGAACGTGACAAGCACATCCGCAGTGCCGACTTCCTCAATGCGAGCAAGCACGCTACTGCCACCTTCGAATCGACTTCGGTCAAGTCCACTGGCGAAGGCACTGCCGACGTGACCGGCAACCTGACCCTGAACGGCGTGACCAAGCCGGTGGTGATCGCTGCCAAGTTCATTGGCGAAGGCAAGGATCCGTGGGGTGGCTACCGCGCTGGCTTCGAAGGCACCACTACCCTGACGCTTAAGGACTTCGACATTTCCATGGATCTCGGCCCGGCTTCACAAACCGTCGAGCTGATCATTTCCGTAGAAGGCATTCGTCAGTAAAGAAGACGGCCGCTTGCGGCCAGCTGATTCGCCCGTAGGGTGGGAGAGGGCTATTTAGCCGTTTATCCTAACTCTGCCGGCAGCAACAAAAACGCCACCCCATGGGGTGGCGTTTTTGTTAGCGAGGCAGCTTACTCTTCGCGGTTACGCGTCAGCAGCGCCGGCTTCTCGCTGCGTGGACGAGTGCTGTTGCTCAACTCGTCGAGCTGCTCGGCGCTGGGGAAACGATCCAGGCGCGAGCCCTTGTGCACGATGATCGGCTGCTTTTCGCGCGGGTTGCGCACGGCCGCTTCGGCGCGTGGCAGCTCGTCGCGATCCAGCGAGGTGATGCGACCGTCCGCCGGTCGGCCACGACCACCGCCGTTACGGCCCTGACCACCCTGGCCACCTTGACGACGATTCTTGCCAGGGGTGCCTGGGTTACCGCCAGCGTTGCTGCGGGGCTGCCTGTTGTTGCTGTTGGCTCTCTGGCCTTGGCCCTGAGCAGCGCCATTGCCAGCCGACCCACCGCCTGAGCGACGGCCGCGACCTTGCGGCTTGTTCTGCACCGGTACGTAATCGGCACGGTTGCCAAAATTATCGATTTCGTCGTCGAGGAACTCTTCCGGGTCGCGGTCCGGAGGCAATGGTGGAACAGCCGGTGCAGCGCCACGACTCTGGTTGCGCGGTTGCTGACCACGGCGGTTCTGGCCCTGACCCTGTTGTTGCGGCTTGGCTTTCTGCTCCTTGCCGCTGTCCTTGCCCTTGTCTCTGCGCCCACCGTTGTTGCGCTCGCCCTTGGGCTTGTCACCGCCCTGGGCATTCGGCGCCTTGGCTTGCTTCTGCCCGCGCGGCTGGCGCGGTTCGCGGGTTTCCGGGCGCTCGGCCTCGACGGTGCTGGCGTCGAAGCCCAGCAGATCACCGTCGGGGATCTTCTGCTTGGTCATCCGCTCGATGCTTTTCAGCAGCTTCTCTTCGTCCGGCGCGACCAGCGAGATGGCTTCGCCGCTACGGCCGGCACGGCCGGTACGGCCGATGCGGTGCACGTAGTCTTCCTCGACGTTGGGCAACTCGAAGTTGACCACGTGTGGCAGTTGGTCGATATCCAGGCCGCGGGCGGCGATATCGGTGGCTACCAGGATGCGCACCTGGTTCGCCTTGAAGTCGGCCAGGGCCTTGGTGCGCGCGTTCTGGCTCTTGTTGCCGTGGATCGCGACGGCCGGCAGGCCGTGCTTGTCGAGGTATTCGGCGAGGCGGTTGGCGCCGTGCTTGGTGCGGGTGAACACTAGCACCTGTTCCCAGGCGCCCTGGGTGATCAGGTGGGCGAGCAGGGCGCGCTTGTGGCTGGAGGCCAGGTGGAACACGCGCTGTTCGATGCGCTCGACCGTGGTGTTCGGCGGCGTCACCTCGATGCGCTCGGGGTTGCGCAGCAGCTTGCCGGCCAGGTCGGTGATGTCCTTGGAGAAGGTCGCCGAGAACAGCAGGTTCTGGCGCTGCGCCGGCAGCTTGGCCAGCACCTTCTTGACGTCGTGGATGAAGCCCATGTCGAGCATGCGGTCGGCTTCGTCGAGCACGAGGATTTCCACGTGCGACAGGTCGATGGCCTTCTGGTTGGCCAGGTCGAGCAGGCGCCCGGGGCAGGCCACGAGCACGTCGACGCCCTTGGCCAGGGCCTGGACTTGCGGGTTCATGCCGACGCCGCCGAAGATGCAGGCGCTGACGAATTTCAAATCTCGGGCATAGACCTTGAAGCTGTCATGCACCTGAGCGGCCAGTTCGCGGGTGGGTGTCAGTACCAGCACGCGCGGTTGTTTCGGGCCGTGACGTTGTTCGCGATCCGGATGACCGCCCGGAAACAGGCGTTCGAGGATCGGCAGGGCGAAACCGCCCGTCTTACCTGTACCCGTCTGGGCCGCTACCATGAGATCGCGACCTTGCAACACGGCGGGAATGGCCCGCTGTTGCACCGGAGTGGGTTGGGTGTAGCCGGCGGACTCGACCGCACGGACTAGAGCCTCGGAGAGACCGAGGGAGGCAAAGGACATGAGCAATCCTGTACTAAGTGAGGGCGTGGCCCTGGGGGTGTAGAGCCTGGCTTGAATCACACGTGGGGGGCGTGATCCCGTCCGGTACTGCTGGCTTCTGGGAGCTAGCATCCGGGCGCAAGCCTGGCGGGAAGCCCCGAGTATAACAGAGCTGAAGCCTTGCGCAGCTACCAGCCTGTCGGTTGGTTCACGGCTTGAGCCGATCAGGGTTGGCGTAGCGCTGCTGCAGTTGGGCATAGGCAGGTTCGCGCTTGAAGCGGCGCAGTTCGTCAGCGAAGTCCTTGGCCAGGCTAGCCAGGGCAGGGTCGTGACGCAGCGCGAGGTATAGACGGTCGTGGCCGACCGCCTTGCGGTTGTAGTCGACCTGCTGTTGCAAGCCCATCTGGGTGGTCAGATAGAGGCCGGCGCGACGGTCATTGATGACCAGATCGACGCGGTGGCGGATCAGCTTGCCCAAATTGGCCTCGTGAGTCGGAGCCTCTTCGCGACTGAACAGGGGCGAGTTGCGGAAGGTTTCGTCGTTGTACCAGTAGCCTGGCGAGATGCCGATCACCAGGTCGCGCAGGTCTTCCAGGCTCTCATAGGGATAGGGGCGGTTACGTGCGTAGAACAGCACCAGTTCGACGTCACTCAGCGGCTCTTCGACGAAGAGCATGCTCGTTTCGCGCTCGGGCAGATGGAAAATATCCAGAATGCCGTCTGCATGACCCTGCTCCAGCTCCAGCAGGCAGCGCTTCCAGGGCAGGAATTGCAGGTCCAGCTTTACCCCCAGGCGCTGCAGCACCTCGCGGGTGATCTCGTAGTCGAGGCCAGCGGCCTGGCCGTCTTCTTCGTAGACGTAGGGCGCCCAGGCATCCGTGACCAGGCGCAGCGTTTCGCCGCGGGCGGCGAAGGCGCAACAGCATAGTAAAAGAGTGGCGATAATCTGGCGCTGGAATAATGGCATCGCGCCAGATTAGCGATTTTGCGGGTGCCGTGAAAGTGCGTCTTGCGCAGCCTCAGTCGACTACTCGATAGCAGGGCTCATAGGCACTGCCGCCCGGTAGCTTCATGCGGTGCTGCTCGACGAAGGCCTGCAGCAGACGATCCAGCGGGCGCATGATGGTGGTTTCACCGCGAATCTCGTAGGGGCCGTGCTCCTCGATCAGGCGGATGCCGTTCTCCTTGACGTTGCCCGCGACGATGCCGGAGAACGCACGGCGCAGGTTGGCGGCCAGGTGATGCAGCGGCTGCTCGCGGGTGAGGTTGAGGCTGGCCATGGCTTCGTGGGTCGGCTCGAACGGGTGCTGGAAGCTTTCGTCGATCTTCAGCAGCCAGTTGAAGTGGAAGGCGTCGTTGCGCTCGCGGCGGAACTGGCGCACGGCCTTGATGCCGACGGCCATCTCGCGGGCGACTTCGGCCGGGTCGTTGACGATCATGCGATAGCGCTGCTGGGCTGCCTCGCCGAGGGTGGCGCCGATGAAATCATGCAACTGCTGCAGATACGGCCCGGCGCTCTTCGGGCCGGTAAGGATGACCGGGAAGGGCAGGTCCTGGTTGTCTGGGTGGGTGAGGATACCCAGCAGGTAGAGGAATTCTTCGGCAGTGCCGGCACCGCCGGGGAAGATGATGATGCCGTGGCCGACGCGGACGAAGGCTTCCAGGCGCTTCTCGATGTCCGGCAGGATCACCAGCTCGTTGACGATCGGATTCGGCGCTTCGGCGGCAATGATGCCCGGCTCGGTCAGGCCCAGGTAGCGGCCCTTGAGGTTGCGCTGCTTGGCATGGCTGATGGTGGCACCCTTCATTGGCCCCTTCATCACGCCCGGGCCGCAGCCGGTGCAGATGTCCAGGCCGCGCAGACCGAGCTCGTGGCCGACCTTCTTGGTGTACTTGTATTCCTCGGTGCTGATCGAGTGGCCGCCCCAGCACACCACCATCTTCGGCTCGACGCCGCTGCGCAGGGTCTGGGCGTTGCGCAGCAGGTGGAAGACGTAATCGGTGATGCCTTCGGAGCTGTCCAGGTCGATGCGCTTGTTCTCCAGCTCGCTCTGCGTGTAGACGATGTCGCGCAGGGCGCTGAACAGCATCTCGCGGGTGCTGGCGATCATCTCGCCATCGACGAAGGCGTCGGCCGGCGCGTTGATCAGCTCCAGGCGGATGCCGCGATCCTGCTGGTGAATCTTCACTTCGAAGTCCGGGTAGGCCTCGAGGATGGTCTTGGCGTTGTCGCTGTGCGAGCCGGTGTTGAGGATCGCCAGTGCGCACTGGCGAAACAGGCGATAAACGCTACCGGAGCCGGTTTCGCGCAGTTGCTGAACTTCGCGCTGCGAGAGGGTTTCCAGGCTGCCCTTGGGGCTGACTGAGGCGTTGATCTTGGTGCGTTTGAGCATGAGGGGCGATCCTTCGGCGGCAAGGCGGGAGGGCGAAGCGAGCAGGCTGCCCAGGGTGGGCAGCCTGTGAGTAAGCGGCCTGCTAACGCGGCAGCTTGAGATTGTTCCAGATGGCCAGGCTGGGGCCAGCCAGGTTCATGCTGTAGAAGTGCAGACCGGGCGCGCCGCCTTGCAGCAGGCGTTCGCACATCTCGGTGATGACCTGTTCGCCGAAGACGCGAATGCTGTCGGCGTCGTCGCCGTAGGCTTCCAGCTGCTTGCGTACCCAGCGTGGGATTTCAGCGCCGCAGGCGTCGGAGAAGCGCGCCAGCTTGCTGTAGTTGGTGATCGGCATGATGCCCGGCACCACCGGAATGTCCACGCCCAGTTTCTGCACGCGCTCGACGAAGTAGAAGTAGCTGTCGGCGTTGAAGAAGTACTGGGTGATGGCGCTGTCAGCGCCGGCTTTGGCCTTGCGCACGAAGTTGGCGATGTCGTCCTCGAAGTTGCGCGCTTGCGGGTGCATCTCCGGGTAGGCGGCGATTTCGATATGGAAGTGATCACCGGTTTCAGTGCGAATGAACTCGACCAGTTCATTGGCGTAGCGCAGCTCGCCGCTGGCCATGCCCATGCCGGATGGCAGGTCGCCGCGCAGGGCAACGATGCGCTTGATGCCGGCATTCTTGTACAGGTTCAGCAGCTCGCGCAGTTCGGCCTTGCTGTCACCCACGCAGGACAGGTGCGGGGCGGTGGGCACCTTGATCTCGCCATCGAGCTGCAGCACGGTGTTGAGGGTGCGGTCGCGGGTCGAACCGCCGGCGCCGTAAGTGCAGGAGAAGAAATCGGGGTTGTAGGTCGCCAGCTGGCGCGCCACGTCCATCAGTTTTTCATGCCCGGCTTCGGTCTTGGTGGGGAAGAATTCGAAGCTGTAGCGGCGTTCTTGGCTCATAGGGTTTCTAGCCTTGGAGACGTAGGGTGGATGGCGTTTTTCCATCCACCTTGCGGGAAGTCGGCGGTGGATAAGCCATGGGCTTACCCACCCTACGCATTAGTAGCGGTAAGCGTCCGGCTTGAACGGGCCTTCCACGGTCACGCCGATGTACTCGGCCTGCTGCTTGGTCAGCTGGGTGACCACGCCGCCGAAGCCCTTGACCATTTCCAGCGCCACTTCTTCGTCGAGCTTCTTCGGCAGCACTTCCACGGTCAGGCGCTCGGCCTTCTTCTCGGCGGAGAGATCGGCGAACTTCTGCTCGAACAGGAAGATCTGTGCCAGCACCTGGTTGGCGAACGAACCGTCCATGATCCGGCTCGGGTGGCCAGTGGCGTTGCCCAGGTTCACCAGACGGCCTTCGGCCAGCAGGATCAGGTAGTCGTCGTTGGTCGGATCGAAGGTGCCGGCACCGGTGCGGTGGATCTTGTGCACCTGCGGCTTGACCTCTTCCCACGCCCAGTTCTTGCGCATGAAGGCGGTGTCGATCTCGTTGTCGAAGTGGCCGATGTTGCACACCACGGCGCGCTTCTTCAGAGCCTTGAGCATGCCGGCGTCGCACACATTGACGTTGCCGGTGGTGGTGACGATCAGGTCGATCTTGCCCAGAAGAGCAGCGTCGACGCTGGCCTCGGTGCCGTCGTTGATGCCGTTCTTGTACGGCGAAACCAGTTCGAAGCCGTCCATGCAGGCCTGCATCGCGCAGATCGGATCGATCTCGGAAACCTTGACGATCATGCCTTCCTGACGCAGCGACTGCGCCGAACCCTTGCCCACGTCACCGTAGCCGATGACCAGCGCCTGCTTGCCCGACAGCAGGTGGTCGGTGCCGCGCTTGATCGCGTCGTTGAGGCTGTGGCGGCAGCCGTACTTGTTGTCGTTCTTGCTCTTGGTGACCGCGTCGTTGACGTTGATCGCCGGGACTTTCAGGGTACCGGCCTTGAGCATGTCGAGCAGACGGTGCACGCCGGTGGTGGTCTCTTCGGTGACGCCGTGGATGCGCTCGAGCATCTGCGGGTATTTCTTGTGCAGGATCTCGGTCAGGTCACCGCCGTCGTCCAGCACCATGTTGGCGTCCCACGGCTGGCCGTTCTTGAGGATGGTCTGCTCGATGCACCACTCGTACTCTTCTTCGGTTTCACCTTTCCAGGCGAACACCGGGATACCGGCAGCGGCGATGGCGGCAGCGGCCTGATCCTGGGTGGAGAAGATGTTGCAGGAGGACCAGCGGACTTCGGCGCCCAGGGCGGTGAGCGTCTCGATCAGTACGCCGGTCTGGATTGTCATGTGGATGCAGCCGAGGATCTTCGCGCCTTTCAGCGGTTGGCTGGCGGCGTACTTGCGGCGCAGGCCCATCAGTGCCGGCATCTCGGATTCGGCGATGATCAGCTCTTTGCGGCCCCAATCGGCCAGGGAAATGTCGGCGACCTTGTAGTCGTTGAAAGCGCTCATGAAAGCTCTCCATTCGTTGTCTGCGAATGGGCGCCGTTGATGCGTATGGTTAACGCCCCATCCGAGCCTGACAGGTTGCCCTGCTGCAGCGCCCCTCGGACAGGTGGCGGGAGCGACCGGAGCTGTGCCGGTCGTTTGAAGCTGGCGGATTATAGCTGCGTGCGGCTTGCAGCCCAAGGCTTTCCGTCGCTCCATGCGCTGCGCTGCTGGCATTTGCCACCGAGGGATTGGCCGGATCGCCACTCACATACTCCTGCTTGGGTCATGGACGCTGGTCGGGACCTGGCTCAGGCTGCGCATTCCATTACCAAGCTGCGGAGCTTCCATGACCCTCGCCTACTGGTGCGTGCTGATCGCCATCTTTCTACCCTACCTGGGTACTGCCACAGCCAAGTTCCTTGGCCCCGGCTACGGACCGCGCGCCAATCAGGATCCGCGCGCGTTCCTGAGTACCCTGGAGGGCTGGCGCAAGCGCGCCAACAACGCCCAGCTCAACGGCTTCGAGGTAACCCCGGCGTTCGCTGCCGCGGTGATCATCGCCCACCAGGCCGGCGGTGCCGAGCAGGGGTTGCTCGACCAACTGGCCGTGGCATTCATCGTCAGCCGCGTGCTGTATTTCATCTGCTATCTGGCTGGCTGGGGGCCTGTGCGCTCGCTGGTGTGGTTCGCCGGGATGGGGCTGATCGCGGCGCTGTTCGTGGTGTCCGCCTAGTCGATATCTGCAGCTGACTCTGACGATGAGCTAGAAAAGCGCGTGACTGATCAGTCATTGCGCCTTTCTGGTGCGTTTTATGAGGTCAATCAGCCTGTAGGGCGGCTGGCCGCTGGCCACGTTCTTGCTTGCTCTCGGTTATTTGGCGGGGGTTCCCGCCGTCTGCCAGGGAGCCGCTCATGTCCGCCACTGCCTTTTTCGACCGCTTGCTCTGTGCCATCGGCCTGCGCACGCTGAATCAGCAATTTCTGTTTTCCTATGCGCTGATGTTTCTGCTCGCGGTGGTCGCCTCGGTGGCGCTGTATCTGAGCATGTCGGTATCGCCGGAGACCATCAATGTCGCCGGCGCGCAGCGCATGCTCAGCCAGAAGATGACCAAGGAGGCGCTGTTGCTGCGTGAAGGCGTCCTGCCCGCTGCGACGCTGGAAGCCACCATGGCGCAGTTCGACGCTGCCCATCGCGACCTGCTGAGTGGCAACGCGGCGCGCAATATCAGTGCCATCGCCGAGCCCAGCGTCCAGGCGCAGATGAACAAGGTCGGTGGTCTCTGGCAGGGCTTTCGTACGCAGCTGCAGCGCGTTGTTGCGGGCGATGCGGCAGTCGACCTCAAGGCCCTGGAGCAGCAGTCGGTCGAGTTGCTGCGCGAGATGAACCAGGCCGTCGGCTTGATGGCCGCGCACGCTGAAGGCAGCCAGCGCCGCCAGATGTGGCTGGCGTTCGGTTGCGTGCTGGGCATTCTGGCGCTGGTGGTGCTGGGCCGTCAGTTCGGCCTGCGCCCGCTGATGCACAACCTCAATGCGGTGGAGGGGGCGCTGACCCGGGTTGGCTCTGGCGACTTCACGCGTAGCCTGGACGGTCGTCAGGGTGACAACGAGATCGGCCGCATCTTCGCGGGTTACAACCGCATGCAGGAGCAGGTGCGTGGCTTGCTGGCGGAGGTCAAGCGCAGCGGCGAGCGTACCGGAGAGCATGTCGGCAATGTGGTCGGCGCCGCTCAGTCGGCGGGCGATGGTGTGCGGCGCCAGTACGAGGATCTCGATCAGGTCGCCACCGCGATGAACGAGATGAGCGCCACCGTGGCCGAGGTGGCGCGTCACGCTGCCCATGCAGCCGAGTCGGCACGCAGTGCCGATGATTGTGCGCAGAGCGGCAAGCAGGTGGTGCAGCGTAGTGCGGCGCAGATCGCCGAACTGGTGGAACAGCTGCAGCGCAGTGGCGAGCAGGTACAGCGTCTGGAGGCCGAAACCGGTGGTGTCGGCAAGGTGCTCGAAGTGATCACCGGTATCGCCGAACAGACCAATCTGCTGGCGCTCAACGCGGCCATCGAGGCCGCACGCGCCGGCGAGGCAGGGCGTGGCTTCGCTGTGGTCGCCGACGAGGTGCGTACTCTGGCCAGTCGCACCCAGCAATCGACTGGCGAAATCCAGGCGATCATCCAGCGTTTACAGGGCGGGGCGCGTGATGCGGTGCTGGCGATGCAGCGCAGCGCGGCCCTGGCCGACGGCAACCTCCAGCACATTCATCAGGCCAGTGAGGCGCTGGAGACCATCGTCGGGGCGGTGGATGGCATCAATGCCCTGAACGCGCAGATCGCCACGGCCGCAGAACAGCAGAGCCAGGTGGCGCAGGAGATCGACCAGCGGGTAACGCACATCTCCAGCCTGGCCGAGCGCAGCCAGGGTGAGACCGAGAGCGTGGTGCAGGTCAGTGCGCAGATTCAGGGCGAGGTGCAGCAACTCAACAGCCAACTGGGGCGCTTCCGTACCTGAACCCTGGCTGACCAACGCATACAAACGACAGCTGTTGTGACAAGAGGTCGCTTGGCCCGACCGGGGCGAGCCGCGATACTGGCGGCCCCTTGTCGCCCGGAAGTCGTGTCGATGACCCTGAAGAAACTCCTGCTGCTCACCTGCGCCTGCCTGACCCTGGCCGCCTGTGGTGGGGTCGACCCCAATTCGCCGTTGGGCAAGCGTCAGGCAGCGTTCAAGGAGATGCTCAAGGTCAGCGAAGACCTCGGTGGGATGCTGCGCAATCGTATTCCCTACGACGAAGCCGCATTCATCAGCGGCGCCGCCAAGCTCGACCGCCTGTCGCACGAGCCCTGGCAGCACTTTCCACAGGTCCGTGATGACGAGCGCAGCAAGGCCAATGCCGAGGTCTGGCAGCGCCAGGAGCAGTTCCAGAAGATGGCGCGTGATCTGGAGCAGGCCACTGCCGCACTGGTGCAGGCCACGACCGCACCGCCGCTACGTCGCTCCGAGCTGGAGCCTGCAGTGCAGGCCGTCGAGGACAGTTGCGAGGCGTGCCACAAGGCGTTTCGCGCTTACTGATCGGCGCGAGCTTCGGCCTCGGCCTGCTCCAGTTCGGCGCGTGCCTCGGCCAGTTTGGCCTGACGCTTGGCGATCTTCTCCTGATCGCCCTTGCCCATGGCTTCACGCAGATCCATCTCGCGCTCCTGCACTTCCTCGCGGGCTTCCTTGACGCTGGCCAGGCGCTCCTTGTGCAGTGACGCGTCATCGCAATGGGCATCGACATTGCCCAGTGCTCTTTGCAGTCCATCCAGTTCTCGCGAGTTGCCGCTCTTGTGCGCTGCGTCGATCTTCTCCTGGAGCACCTGGCGTTTGACGGCGCAGCCGCTATCGCCCTCGGCGGCCAGAATCGGTGTGGCGTTCAGGTTGGCGGCCAGCAGCAGGCCGAGCAAAGCGGTTTGACGGATCATGGTCTCTCCTCGTGAAGGTCTACTTCGAAGTGACCCTGGTTGCTGCGCGAGGTTCGACCCGATTGAGCCATCTGCTGACCTGGGTCAACCGCGCGGTGAATTTTCCTGCGGCAGGAAACCGACGGTGCCGGCCTCCTGCAGTTGCACGCCCAGGCGCTGAACCTCCGGGTGGCTGAAGAACGCCAACAGGCGCTCGGCGCTGTTCTGGCTCACGCCGGGTTGCTGCATCCATTCGGCGTGGCCGCGAGCCACTAGCGTGGCCCAGTCATCCTTCGCGCCGAGCTGGAAACCAGCTGGTGCACCGAGAGCCTGCAGCCATTGCTGCAGTGAGCGCTGCTGGGCCTGGGCGAAGGCCTGCTGCAGCTGCGAGGCGCGCCTTGGGCCGATACCCGGCAGCTGTTGCAGGTGCTCGCTATCGAGTGCCAGCCAATCGAGAAGACCCTCCAGTTTCTGCCCCGCCAGTAGTGCGCTCCAGGTGCCTGGTCCTACGCCGGGCAGGTTTAGTCCTTGCTTGCCGGCGAGCCAGTTCAGGCGTGCCTGGAACTGTTGCTGACATTCGCTGCTGAGTCGCCAGCAACTGAGCGCGTGGTATCGATTGGGATCGGGAGCCTGGACTATTGCACGCTCCGGGCTGCGCCAGATCACCTGATCGAGGCGTGGAATGGTCAGGCCGGCCAGGCGTATCGCCACCTGATCGCCGGGGCGTATGTCCAGCTTCTCCCAGGTTTGCAGCGAGCCGAGAGCGACCCGGCTGATGCGCCGCTCGTCGAGGTCGACCGGCTGCAAGCGCAGGATCGGCGTGATACGTCCAGTGCGACCGATGCTGAAATCCACCGCCTGCACCACGGCCAGCGCTTGGCTGGCCGGGTATTTCCAGGCAATGGCCCAGTGCGGCGCTTCTGCCTGCCAGCGCTCCCCGGGTGGTCGCGTGCCCTGACGCAGGACCACACCATCGCTGGCAAACGGCTGCGGCTGATCGAACCAGCGTTGGCGCCAACTGCGGGCTTCCTTTGCGTCCCGCAGGGGCTGGGTATAGTGCAGGCTGTCGCCGAAGCCCAGTCTCTGCAGGGCTTGCAGGCGCTCTGGCATGTTCGCCGGGCCATCCGGCCAATCCCAGACGAACAAGCCGATGGCATCGACCTGTTGCTGGTCGAGCGTTTGTCGCGCCATCAGGCCTGCCACCTTGCCACGGGCGCCAACCCCACCGTCGCGGCCTTGCACGTGACCGTCCAGGCGCCAGTAGAGCTCGCCCTGCAACACGGCATCGAGTGGTTCCTGCAGGTGTGCGGGAATGGCTGGCAGCTGCCGTGTGCGGGCTGTCCAGTCCTGGCCCAGACGTCCATCGCCACGGCTGATGGCTTGTCGCAGCGCGCCGTCTCGGTAGACCAGGGTGACCGCGACACCGTCGACCTTGGGCTGAATCCACAGGTCGTCGCGGGTGTTGATCCATTCGGCGACTGCTGCATCGTTCAGTTTGCGCAGCCCGGTCTGCGGCACCGGGTGCGCGATCGTTCCGCTGCTGCCAGCCAGAGGGTCTGCCAATGCCGTGCGGGCGGTCGGAAAGCACCGATGCCAGGATTGCAGGCGCTCGCGGGCCTGGTCATAGATTTCATCAGCCACCAGCGAGCGGCCCTGGTTATGGTAGGCGTCGTCCCACTCGGCGATCTGCTGACTGAGTGCGGCGAGCTCGGAATTGGCGCGACTGGCGGGCCAGTCGGGGCAGGGGCCGGCCTGGGCGGTGAGGGGGAAAAGCAGCAGAGCGATCCAGCGCTTCATATTGAGCATCCTTGCTCCGATTGGTCGAGTGGCCTGTGATTGCAATAACAAGTCGCTGTACTGGGTAGTCTAGACCAGTGTGGGCTGCTCACCAGGCTGGTGTAGATGCGGAAACATGATCAGGGCACGGTAAGGTGCGGGCCATGTCTACTACCCTCTTCGGCGGCGGCCCGGTCAGGGTTGGTAAGGAACTCGTTCATTCAGAGGGATTTTCATATGCAGGACATGCGTTTTACCAAGCGAATCACTCCGCTGCTGACCATTGCCATGCTGGTCGGTTGTGGTGAAAACGCTGACAAGCAAGTCGCCAAGACCGGCGCTGTCAGTGAGGAAGCGGTTGCCGCGCCTGCCCAGGTAACCCAGGTTGAGGCAGCAGCCAGTGGTGGCAGTGCGGCCTGTCTCGATGCGCCCACTCTACGTACGATCGGCAATACCTGGACGATCACCACCGACGGCCAGCGCGACGTCAATACGGTTGCAGAGCTGGCCGACTATCGTGGACAGAGTGCTTATCGCACTCATACCGAGAATAGCGTGGGAACGGTGGCGGACGCCTACGGCAACGTCGTGGATGGCCTCGTCCATTGGTATGGAAGTGTGATGACCCAGCCGGCAGTCAACGAAAGCTACAATCAGCCGAGCTTTTCCGTGCCTGTAGATTTACCTCAGGATCAGACCCACTCGGTCAGTTTCGACTCGATCACCGTGCAGCCGGGGGCGGAGCCTTTCGTCATGAAGCTGACCAACACGGTGACGTACCGAGGGCGTGAGCGCATCGAGACGGAGTTCGGTGCCTTCGATACCTGCAAGATCGAATTCTCGACCAAGGGCGCCATGGTGCCGAAAACCATCTGGCAACAATGGATCATCGCTTCGGGCAAGTTCGCTGGTCTGCCCTTGCGCATGAGCAACGCCCAGGGCACCACGCAGGCCAGCAGTATTGAGGTGAGCTGGTAAGCCATAGCGATCTGCGGGCATGAAAAAACCGATGCCGTTGCCGGCATCGGTTTTTTGTTTTCGCGTAGGGCGACGGGCTTACAGGCCGGCAGCGGCGCGCAGGTCGTCGGCCTTGTCGGTGCGTTCCCAGGTGAAGGTGGTGAAACTGTCGTCGCCGACGGTCTTGGACTGCGGCGTGCGGCCGAAGTGGCCGTAGGCAGCGGTGTCCTGATACATCGGGTGCAGCAGGTCGAGCATCTTGGTGATGGCGTAGGGGCGCAGGTCGAACACGTCACGCACCAGTTTGATGATCTTGTCTTCGGCGATCTTGTGGGTGCCGAAGGTATTGATCGAGATGGAGGTCGGCTGGGCCACGCCGATGGCGTAGGACACCTGGATCTCGCAGCGATCGGCCAGGCCGGCGGCGACGATGTTCTTGGCCACGTAGCGGCCAGCGTAGGCGGCGCTGCGGTCGACCTTGGATGGGTCCTTGCCGGAGAAGGCGCCGCCGCCGTGACGGGCCATTCCACCGTAGCTGTCGACGATGATCTTGCGCCCGGTCAGGCCGCAGTCGCCCACCGGGCCACCGATGATGAACTGGCCGGTCGGGTTGATGTGGAACTGGGTGTCCTTGTGCAGCAGTTCGGCCGGTAGTACATGCTTGACGATCAGCTCCATCACGCCTTCGCGCAGGTCGTCGTATTTCACTTCCGGGTTGTGCTGGGTGGACAGCACGACCGCGTCGATGGCCGCGACCTTGCCGTTCTCGTAGCGGCAGGTGACCTGGGATTTGGCATCCGGGCGCAGCCACGGCAGTAGGCCGGACTTGCGCGCTTCGGCCTGACGCTCGACCAGGCGGTGCGAGAAGCAGATCGGCGCCGGCATCAGTACGTCGGTTTCGTTGCTGGCGTAGCCGAACATCAGGCCCTGGTCGCCAGCGCCCTGATCTTCCGGCTTGGCGCGGTCGACGCCCTGGTTGATGTCCGGGGACTGCTTGCCAATGATGTTGAGCACACCGCAGGTGGCGCCGTCGAAGCCGACGTCGCTGCTGGTGTAGCCGATATCGCAGATCACGTCGCGGACGATCTGCTCCAGGTCGACCCAGGCGCTGGTGGTCACTTCGCCGGCGACGATGGCCACACCGGTCTTGACCAGGGTTTCCACAGCCACGCGGGCGTGCTTGTCCTGGGTGATGATGGCGTCGAGCACCGCATCGGAGATCTGGTCGGCGATCTTGTCCGGATGCCCTTCGGACACGGACTCGGAGGTAAACAGGGAATATTCGCTCATCTATCGGTTCCTTTCTTGCCGGAGGCTGAAGGCGCTGTGCGCATCGGGTTTGGCAAAGTGCCGTAATTGAATCTGAAAGCCGTTTTTCAGGCCTATGTAGAGGCTTTCGCCGGGCGTCAGGCCGGCGGCCGTCGCCCAGCGCGCCAGGTCTTCCTGTTCGAAGCCGAGCCATAGATCGCCGCAGGCTTCGCGTGCCCAGCTCTGATCGTGGCTGCACAGCTCGCTGAGCAGCAGGCTGCCGCCGGGTGCGACCAGGGCGGCCAGCTTGCGAAAGGCTTCGGCCGGCGTGGCGAAGTGGTGCAGCACCATGTTCAGCACCACGCAATCGGCAGGCTGCTGTTCATCCTGTAGCGCATCGGCCAGTTTCAGCTCGACGTTGTGCAGGCCCTCGGTGGCGCAGCGCTGGCTGGCCAGTTCGAGCATAGCCGGGCTGTTGTCCAGGGCCGTGACCTGGGCGAAGCGGCGCGCCAGCTCGGGCAGGAAGGCACCATCGCCAGGCCCGATTTCCAGCGCCGTGGCGTCCGGCGCGAAATGCAGTGCGTCGAGCAGGGCCAGCAGGCTGTCGCGGTACTGCGGCAAACCGGCGATCAGATCCTGCTGGGCCTGGAAGCTGGTGGCCATGCGCGCGAAGAAATCGCGGCTGACGGTGGCGCGTTGCAGATGCACGGCGGCGATGCGCGTTTGCACATCGCCGGGCAGCGGCAGTTCGTCGATATCGTCCAGCAGGGCGGCGTGCAGGCGGCCATTGGGCAGCGCGCGGCGGTAGAAGATCGCATTGCCTTCACGACGCGTCGCCACCAGGCCGGCCTGGGCCAGTACCTTGAGGTGGTGGCTCATGCCCGACTGACCGATGGCGAAGATCTGCGCCAGTTCCAGCACGCCGAACGAATCGTTGCTCAGCGCGCGCAGCACATTCAGGCGCAGCGGATCGCCGCCGGCCTTGCACAGGGCGGCGAGCTCGTCGCAGGGGTCGAAATCCAACTGGGGTGCGCGCAGGGTCATGGGGGCGCAGTCTAGTCGGTCATTTTTCATACAGCAATACCAATATCAAAAAGTTTTGATATTGGCTTCGGGCTAGCCCGGCTCCTGGCTCAGTTGCAGAAAAGCGGCGGGGGCCGGGCTCAGGCTGGTGCCGAGTCGCCACAGCACATGCAGTTCACGCTCGATCTGCAGGTCCTGCACTGCCAAGCGCTGCAGTTCGCCGCTGGCCAGTTCACGTTCGACCACCCGCTGCGACAGCCAGGCGATGCCTTGGCCGTCGGCGAGCAGGCGTTTGAGCGCTTCGGTGCTGCCGATGGCCATGCCGGCCTGTGGCTCCAATCCGTGGTCGCGATAGGCCTGCTCGATGCTGGCGCGAGCGCCGGAGCCAGGTTCGCGCATGTACAGCGGGTACGCCTGCAGGTCGCTGGCTTGCAGGCGCTCGGCCCTGGCCAGCGGGTGCAGCGGCGATACCACCGGAAGCAGGGCATCGCGCGCCAGCAGGTGATATGCGTAGTCGGCCTGGACGAACGGTCCTTCGACGAAGCCCAGGCTGATGCGGCCTTCGTCCAGTTGCCGGGTCACGACGTCGGTGTTGCTTACTTCCAGGCTGACAAATATCTGGGGATGCAGGGTGCGGAAGCGGGTGAGCAGGGGCGGCAGCAGGTAGGACCCGAGCGTGGCGCTGGCGCCCAGATGCAGCTCGCCCTGCTCCAGTTGGGCGAAGTCACGCAGGTCGCGTTCGGCGGCGCGCTCCAGGGCGAAGATGCGCCGCGCATAGTCGAGCAGACGCAGGCCGCCTTCGGTCAGTCGTACACCGCGTGGCTGGCGATCGAACAGGCGCAGGTCGAGGCTGGCTTCGAGGTCGCGAATCTCCCGCGTTACGGCAGGCTGGCTGATATGTAGGCGCTCGGCTCCGGCGCTGATGCTGCCGGCTTCTGCCACGGCCAGAAAGACCTTGAGATGGTGCAGGTTCATGGTTAATGCATAAATAAAAGGTATGCATTGAATGCTGAATATGTATTTTTCATATGGCAAGCCAATTCTTACCCTTGCGTCATCACTCATGTCACGGGACCACCCGACTCATGCCGCGCCCCTTCAGCCGTTTACCCGAGCCCCTGGCTTTCATTCGCCATTTCACTCCCAGCTGGTTCGCTGTGACCATGGGCACCGGTGTGCTGGCGTTGGTGATCGCTCATCTGCCCTGGCCTCTGCCGGGATTGTCGATGCTTGCCGAGGGGTTGTGGTTCGTGGCGGTCGGTCTGTTCGCGCTGTTCAGCCTGCTGTTTCTGCTGCGCCTGGCGCTGTTTCGCGAAACCATCTGGCCGATGTTGTTGCATCCGGTGCAGTCCATGTTCCTTGGTGCCATTCCCATGGGCCTGGCGGTGCTGATCAAGGGTTTGCTGCTGTTCGGCGTGCCGCGCTGGGGCGAAGGGATTTACGCGCTGGCCCATGCGCTGTGGTGGCTGGATGCGGCGCTGGCGCTGCTCGGCGCCTTGTTTGTGCCTTATCTGATGTTCACCCGCCAGCATCATGCGCTGGAGAAACTCACCGCGGTCTGGCTGCTACCTATCGTCGCACCGGAGGTCGCCGCCAGCACGGCAGGGGCGCTGGCGCCGCATCTGGCGGCCGAGGCGGCGCAACAGTTGCTGGTCGCCGGTTTCGTGCTCTGGGGATTGTCGCTGTCGCTGGCGTTCTCGCTGATCACTCTGGTGTTGCTGCGCCTGGCCCTGCACAAATTGCCGGATACCGATTTCGCCGCCACCAGCTGGCTGCCGCTAGGGCCGCTGGCTACCGGCTGTCTGGGCTTGCTTAGCATGGGCCAGGCGGCGCCGCTGGCTTTTGCCGGTACGCCGCTGGTCAGCGCCGCCGAGCTGGCGCGGGATCTCGGCCTGATCGGCGGCCTGGCCTTATGGGGCGCTGGGCTGTGGTGGCTGGTGATCGCCACAATGTTCACCCGCCACTACATCCGCGACAACATGCCGTTCAACCTCGGCTGGTGGGGTTTTACCTTTCCGCTGGGGGTATTCGCCCTGGCCACCTTCGAGCTGCAGGCCGTGACCGGTTTGAGCCTGTTCGCCTTCATCGGTCTGCTGCTGGCGGTACAACTGGCGGCGGTCTGGACGCTGGTGTTCAGTCGCACACTCGCCGGCGTCTGGCATGGCGAGTTGTTTCAGGCGCCTTGTCTGGGCGGACCGGGCAGCCCGGCGGTGAGCGTTTTGAGCGAACAGGCGGGCTGATTTGGTCTCTACGACCATCTGTCATTGCCCCATGGGGGCCGGCTGGGCGAAAATAGGCGTCTTTTTTCGCCCCCTTCATTCAGAAGCAGCCCCCGTAGGAGATTCAGCGATGCCCAGCCGTCGTGAGCGAGCCAATGCCATTCGTGCCCTGAGCATGGATGCCGTGCAGAAAGCCAACAGCGGCCACCCCGGTGCCCCCATGGGTATGGCGGACATCGCCGAAGTGCTGTGGCGCGACTACCTCAAGCACAACCCGAGCAACCCGAACTTCGCCGACCGTGACCGCTTCGTGCTGTCCAACGGCCATGGCTCGATGCTGATCTATTCGCTGCTGCATCTGACTGGCTACGACCTCGGCATCGAAGACCTCAAGCAGTTCCGCCAGTTGCACAGCCGTACCCCGGGCCACCCGGAATACGGTTACACCCCGGGTGTCGAGACCACCACCGGCCCGCTCGGCCAGGGCATCGCCAACGCCGTCGGCTTCGCCATCGCCGAGAAGGTGCTGGGCGCGCAGTTCAACCGTGAAGGCCACAACATCGTCGACCACAACACTTACGTGTTCCTCGGCGACGGCTGCATGATGGAAGGCATTTCCCACGAAGTCTGCTCGCTGGCCGGCACCCTGGGCCTGGGCAAACTGATCGCCTTCTACGACGACAACGGCATCTCCATCGACGGTGAAGTCGAGGGCTGGTTCACCGACGACACGCCGAAGCGCTTCGAAGCCTACGGTTGGCAGGTGATTCGCAATGTTGACGGGCACGACGCCGAAGAGATCAAGATGGCCATCGAGACCGCGCGCAAGAGCGTGGACCAACCGACCCTGATCTGCTGCAAGACCACCATCGGCTTCGGTTCGCCGAACAAGCAGGGCAAGGAAGAGTGCCACGGTGCGCCGCTGGGCAACGACGAAATCGCTCTGACCCGCGCCGCGCTGGGCTGGAACCATGGCCCGTTCGAAATTCCGGCCGAGATCTACGCCGAATGGGACGCCAGGGAAGCCGGCGCTGCCGCCGAAGCCGCCTGGAATGACAAGTTTGCCGCCTACGCCGCTGCCCATCCCGAGCTGGCTGCCGAGTTCAAGCGCCGTATTGCCGGTGAGCTGCCGGCCGACTTCGCCGAGAAGGCCGCTGCCTATATCAAGGACGTCGCCGAGAAGGGCGAGACCATCGCCAGCCGCAAGGCCAGTCAGAACGCGCTGAATGCCTTCGGCCCGCTGCTGCCGGAATTCCTTGGCGGTTCGGCCGACCTGGCTGGTTCCAACCTGACCCTGTGGAAGGGCTGCAAGGGCGTCTCCGCTGAAGATGCGTCCGGCAACTACATGTTCTACGGCGTGCGCGAGTTCGGCATGAGCGCGATCATGAACGGTATCGCTCTGCACGGCGGTTTCGTGCCCTACGGCGCGACCTTCCTGATCTTCATGGAATACGCGCGCAACGCTGTGCGCATGTCCGCGCTGATGAAGAAACGCGTGCTGTACGTGTTCACCCACGACTCCATCGGCCTTGGCGAAGATGGCCCGACCCACCAGCCGATCGAGCAACTGGCCAGCCTGCGTGGCACGCCGAACCTCGACACCTGGCGCCCGGCCGATGCCGTGGAGTCCGCCGTGGCCTGGAAATACGCCATCGAGCGCGCCGACGGCCCGAGCGCTCTGGTGTTCAGCCGTCAGAACCTGCCGCACCAGCCGCGCGATGCCCAGCAGCTGAGTGATATTGAACGTGGTGGCTACGTACTGAAAGACAGCGCTGGCGAGCCGGAGCTGATCCTGATCGCCACTGGTTCGGAAGTCGGTCTGGCCATGGCCGCCTACGACAAACTGACCGCCGCCGGGCGCAAGGTGCGTGTGGTGTCGATGCCGTCCACCAGTGTGTTCGACGCTCAGGACGCCGGCTACAAGCAGGACGTGCTGCCGCTGCAGGTCGGTGCGCGCATCGCCATCGAGGCCTCGCACGCCGACTACTGGTACAAGTACGTGGGCCTGGAAGGTCGCATCATCGGCATGACCAGCTTCGGCGAGTCGGCCCCGGCTCCGGCCCTGTTCGAGCACTTCGGCTTCACCGTCGACAACGTCGTCGCCACTGCCGAAGAACTGCTGGACGCCTGAGTTGAGAACGACGCTGTAGTGGTGGATCGGGGCGCGTAACTGGCGCCCTGTTCATCCACCGTTACAGTGCCCGGTGGATCGATGAAGCGCGATCCACCCTACGTTCATCCGAGACCTCTTATGTCCAATCGCCCCTATCGTGTCGCCCTCAACGGTTATGGCCGCATCGGCCGTTGTGTGCTGCGCGCACTGCACGAGCGTGGCAATTCAGCGAGCCTGGAAATCGTCGCGCTGAACGACCTGGCCGATCAGGCCAGCATCGAATACCTGACCCGCTTCGACTCCACCCACGGGCGCTTTCCCGGCGAGGTGAAGGTCGATGGCGACTGCCTGCACATCAACGGCGACTGCGTGAAGGTGCTGCGCCAGAGCGAACCCGAGGCCATCGACTGGGCGGCGCTGGATATCGATCTGCTGCTGGAATGCTCCGGGCAATACACCACGCGTGCCGATGCCAAGCGTTTTCTCGATGCCGGCGCGCCGCGGGTACTGCTGTCACAGCCGATGGCGAGCGAGGCGGATATCGACGCCACCGTGGTCTACGGGGTCAATCAGCAGTGCCTGAGCGGTGCCGAGCGTCTGGTGTCGAATGCGTCCTGTACCACCAACTGCGGCGTGCCGCTGTTGAAACTTCTCGATGAGGTGGTGGGTCTGGAGTACGTCTCCATTACCACCATCCATTCGGCGATGAACGACCAACCAGTGATCGATGCCTATCACCACGAAGACCTGCGCCGCACGCGCTCGGCCTTCCAATCGGTAATTCCGGTGTCCACCGGTCTGGCCCGGGGTATCGAGCGTCTGCTGCCGGAGCTTGCCGGGCGTATCCAGGCCAAGGCCATCCGCGTGCCGACGGTCAACGTCTCCTGCCTGGACATCACCCTGCAGACTGCGCGCGACACCTCCGCAGAAGAGATCAACCGCGTGCTGCGTCAGGCGGCGGAGAGTGGCCCGCTCAGGGGGCTGCTGGCCTACACCGAACTGCCGCACGCCAGCTGCGACTTCAACCATGACCCGCACTCGGCCATCGTCGACGGCAGCCAGACCCGCGTGTCCGGCCCGCGCCTGGTCAACCTGCTGGCCTGGTTCGACAACGAGTGGGGGTTTGCCAACCGCATGCTCGATGTCGCCGAACATTTTCTCCTACAAGCCAATCAAGCCAATCCACAAGTGAGCGAGCTAGAGCGAGACAAGGCAAAAACAGGCGAAGAAGCGCAGTTTACGAGGTGTAAATGAGCATTCTGAGCCTGTTTTTAACGCAGTATCGCCGACGCGCAGCCGCTTGTGGTTTGGCGTAACCAGCCCCCGTGAAGGACTGATTTATGACCGTTCTGAAGATGACCGACCTCGACCTCGCTGGTAAGCGCGTGTTGATCCGCGAAGACCTCAACGTCCCGGTGAAGGACGGTGTGGTCAAGAGCGATGCGCGTATCCTCGCCTCCCTGCCGACCATCAAGCTGGCGCTGGAGAAGGGCGCTGCCGTGCTGGTTTGCTCGCACCTGGGCCGCCCGGAAGAGGGCGTCTACAGCGAGGAAGACAGCCTGGCGCCGGTCGCGGCCTACCTGAGCAAGGCGCTCGGTCGTGACGTGCCGCTGGTCAAGGACTACCTCGGCGGTGTCGAGGTCAAGCCTGGCGAGCTGGTGCTGCTGGAGAACGTGCGTTTCAACAAGGGCGAAAAGAAGAACACCGATGAGCTGGCCCAGCAGTACGCCGCGCTGTGCGACGTGTTCGTGATGGACGCCTTCGGTACCGCTCACCGCGCCCAGGGCTCGACTCATGGCGTGGCCAAGTTCGCCAAGGTCGCCTGCGCCGGCCCGCTGCTGGCTGCCGAGCTGGATGCCCTGGGCAAGGCGCTGGACAAGCCGGCCCGGCCGATGCTGGCCATCGTCGCCGGCTCCAAGGTGTCGACCAAGCTCGACGTGCTTAATTCCCTGGCCGATATCTGCGACTCGCTGATCGTCGGCGGCGGCATCGCCAACACCTTTCTCGCCGCTGCCGGCCTGCCGGTGGGCAAGTCGCTGTACGAGGCCGATCTGGTCGACACCGCCAAGGCCATCGCGGCCAAGGTCAGCGTACCGCTGCCGGTTGACGTGGTGGTGGCCAAGGCCTTCGCCGAAGACGCCGAAGCCACCGTCAAGGCGGTCAAGGACGTGGCTGAAGACGACATGATCCTCGACATCGGCCCGCAGACTGCGGCGATGTTCGCCGAGATGCTCAAGGCTTCGCAGACCATCCTGTGGAACGGCCCGGTCGGCGTGTTCGAATTCGACCAGTTCGGCAACGGCACCAAGGCCCTGGCCCTGGCCATCGCTGAAAGCCCGGCGTTCTCCATCGCCGGCGGCGGCGATACCCTGGCGGCCATCGACAAGTACGGCGTGGCGGACAAGATTTCCTACATTTCCACCGGTGGTGGCGCCTTCCTCGAGTTTGTCGAAGGCAAGGTGCTGCCAGCGGTTGAGGTGCTGGAGCAGCGCGCACAGTGATCGCCAGCTAGGGTGAAGGGAGTCACCCTACGCCGCGGCCGATAAAACCCTGACGTTAACGGGTGGTCTGTAGAAAACCGGATCATCGTACAAGGAATCATGTCATGGACAAGTTAGCCGCTTTGGGCGTGGTTGGTATGTTGCTGGCCGGTTGTGCCGGCGCAGGAAGGGAGGCGGCCTGCGAGGTATTCAGCCCGGCACAGATCGAAACCCCGACCACTCAGGATGATCAGCGTGTCGAGCAAAGCAGTGGTCAACCCACTGGCGCGGCACCGGAACAGCGTTGCTGACGAGGAGAAGCAATGAGCGGAATCAGACTGGCGGGGCTTGCTGTCGCCGCCACGCTGCTGGCGGCCTGCAGCAGTCAGCCGGCGGCGCCGGAGCAATGGAATCGCTGGGTATGCGACAGCCAGACCGAAGTGCTGTGGCGCTTCGCCAACGGCAGCGTCGACCAGGTGGATGTGCGCCTGGGTGGTGACGACATCGTCTATCGTCTGACTCAGGAGCCAGCTGCATCCGGCGCGCTGTACAGCGATGGGCGTCTGTCCTTCCACACCAAGGGTGAGGAAGGTCTGGTCTACTGGACCGCAACAGATGACCTGATCGGCCGTGGCTGCAAGGCTCCGTAACATCCTCGGCGACGCCGAGATGAGAGCTGCGGGCATGCCCCAGCTTCACGAAACTTGAACAACGCCTGCCCCTGCGGCAGGCTTGCACGATTAACGACCTCCAAACCGGGAGACAGAAACACCATGGCACTTATCAGCATGCGCCAGATGCTCGACCACGCCGCCGAATTCGGCTACGGCGTGCCGGCCTTCAACGTCAACAACCTCGAGCAGATGCGCGCCATCATGGAAGCCGCCGACAAGACCGATTCGCCGGTCATCGTCCAGGCCTCCGCTGGTGCCCGCAAGTACGCCGGTGCGCCGTTCTTGCGCCACCTGATCCTGGCTGCCATCGAAGAATTCCCGCACATTCCTGTGTGCATGCACCAGGACCACGGCACCAGCCCTGACGTGTGCCAGCGCTCCATCCAGCTGGGCTTTTCCTCGGTGATGATGGACGGCTCGCTGAAAGAAGACGGCAAGACCCCGGCCGATTACGACTACAACGTCCGCGTAACCCAGCAGACCGTAGCCTTCGCCCACGCCTGCGGCGTGTCCGTGGAAGGCGAACTGGGTTGCCTGGGCAGCCTGGAAACCGGCATGGCCGGTGAAGAAGACGGCGTCGGCGCCGAAGGCGTGCTGGATCACAGCCAACTGCTGACCGACCCGGAAGAAGCCGCTGACTTCGTCAAGAAGACTCAGGTCGATGCCCTGGCCATCGCCATCGGCACCAGCCACGGCGCCTACAAGTTCACCAAGCCGCCAACCGGCGACGTGCTCTCCATCGAGCGCATCAAGGAAATCCACAAGCGTATCCCCAACACCCACCTGGTGATGCACGGTTCCTCCTCCGTGCCGCAGGAATGGCTGAAGGTGATCAACGAGTTCGGCGGTGACATCAAGGAAACCTACGGTGTGCCGGTCGAGGAAATCGTCGAGGGCATCAAGCACGGCGTGCGTAAGGTCAATATCGACACCGACCTGCGTCTGGCTTCCACCGGTGCGATCCGCCGCATGATGGCCGAGCACCCGAGCGAGTTCGACCCGCGCAAGTTCTTCGCCAAGACCATCGTCGCCATGCGCGACATCTGCATCGCCCGCTACGAAGCCTTCGGCACCGCTGGCAATGCCTCCAAGATCAAGCCGATCTCCCTGGAGGGCATGTACCAGCGCTATGCCAGCGGCGAGCTGAACGCCAAGGTCAACTGAGTCTGATGCGTGACCAGGAGCCCCGCCATGTGCGGGGCTTCTGCTTTTTATGGACGGGGCTCGGCGTGAGCAACGCGGCGAGAGGTAAAACCCTGTAAAACTCCCGCAGCGTGAGGGAAGGCGGGGTGCGCCATAATTCGTGGACTGTCGTTCCGGGAAACTGCCACCCATGTCCAGCAAGCCACGTCTGTTGCTCGCTTTTCTCCTCGCCGTGTTGCTGGCCTCGCTGCTTGCCTCGATCTTCCAGACCCAGACCAACCTCGCTGCCTTGCAGGCGCTCGGTGCACCGATGCCGCTGGATGTGCGCGTTGGCACCACCTGCCTCGATCTGCTCGGTTTCGCGCCGACCTTCGCCCTGCTCAGTGCGCTGGGCTTTCTGTTCGCCCTGCCGCTGGCTGCCTGGTTGGCGCGGCGCATGCCGTCGCTACGGTGGCTAATTTTCGTGCTGGCGGGCGCGGCAGCGATCTGGACGGCGCTGGCGCTGGCCAATGTGCTGGCACCGATGCCGACGCTGATCGCCGCCGACCGCAGCCCGTTCGGCACGCTCGGGCTGATGGCCTGCGGCAGCGTCGGTGCGCTGCTGTTCGGCCTGCTCGGTCGGCGGGTGCGCTACCGGGCGCAGCCAACTTCTTCCGATTCTCTGTGACAAGGCGTTGCCCATGTTGAGAAGTACCCGCGCGCTGATGCTTTGCGGCCTGTTCGTCAGTACGCCGCTGCTGGCCCTGGATTACCGCATCGAAACCTTCAGCGAAGGGCTGGAGAATCCCTGGGCCGTGGCCTTCCTGCCGGACGGACGCATGCTGGTCACCGAGCGTGTCGGGCGCCTGCGCATGATCGAAGCCGACGGCAGTGTCGATCCCAAGCCGGTGGCGGGCCTGCCCGAGGTCTTCATCGCTGCCCAGGCCGGACTGATGGAAGTGGCGCTGGACCCGGACTACAGCGACAACCGCTGGCTTTACCTGACTTACGCGCACGGCTCGCTGGAGGCCAACAACACGCGTCTGGCGCGTGCCCGCCTGGTGGATGACGAACTGCACGACTTCGAAGTGCTGTTCACCGCCCAGCCGCTCAAGGCCGGCGCCGCGCATTACGGTGGGCGCATCGCCTTTCTCGCCGACAAGACCCTGGTGCTGACCCTGGGCGACGGTTTCGACTGGCGTGAAGAGGCGCAGAACCCGGCCAACCACCTGGGCAAGATCGTGCGTCTGAACCGTGACGGTAGCGTACCGCAGGACAACCCGCTGCTCGGCCAGGACGGCGCGGCGCCGGAAATCTACAGCCTCGGCCACCGCAACGTGCAGGGCATCTTCTTCGATGTCGAGCACAATCGCCTGTACAGCCACGAGCACGGCCCACGCGGGGGTGATGAACTCAACCTGATCGAGGCCGGCAAAAACTATGGCTGGCCGCTGGCGACCTTCGGTATCGACTACACCGGTGCGCGCGTCAGCCCCTACACCGAGCTGCCGGGGCTGACCGCGCCACTGCTGCACTGGACACCCTCGGTAGCACCGTCGAGCCTGACCCTGTATCGCGGCGAGTTGTTCCCCGAGTGGCAGGACGACCTGTTCGCGGCCACCCTGGCCGAGCGCAGCGTACGCCGCATCCGTGTGCGCGACGGCATGCTGGCCGGTGAGGAAATCCTCTTCGAAGAGTTGGGCGAGCGGATTCGCGATGTGCGCAGTGGGCCGGATGGTGCGCTCTATCTGCTCACCGATAACCCAGAGGGGCGTCTGCTGCGTGTGGTGCCCAGCGAGTAATGCCGCATCCGTTACACTGACGGTCCAGATGAATGTGGGATCGTAGCGTTGAAGTATCTACAGGGTTATCCGGTCGCCTTGCAGCAGCAGGTTCGTCAGCTGATCGCCGATGATCGGCTCGGTGACTACTTGGCGCAGCGCTATCCGGGCCGGCATGAAGTGCAGAGCGACAAGGCGCTGTATGGCTACGTGATGGCGCTCAAGCAGGAACACCTGAAGAACGCGCCGGCTATCGACAAGGTGCTCTACGACAATCGACTCGATCTCACCCACCGCGCGCTGGGCCTGCATACGGCGGTCTCGCGGGTGCAGGGCGGCAAGCTCAAGGCGAAGAAGGAAATTCGCGTTGCCTCGCTGTTTCGCGACGCCGCGCCGGCCTTCTTGCAGATGATCGTGGTGCACGAACTGGCACACCTGAAAGAGAGCGAGCACAACAAGGCCTTCTACAAGCTGTGCGACCACATGTTGCCGGGCTATGCGCAGATCGAATTCGACCTGCGCATGTACCTGACCTGGCGCGAGATGACGGCGGACAACTGAGCAGCCGATGCGCTGACCTGTGAGCTCAGCCGTGCAGGAGCAGGTTGAGCTGGTCGACTACTTCTGCCCAGTCGGCATCTTCGAGAATTTCTTCGCGCAGCAGCGCGGCCTGCGCCGGTGTCCAGAACGGAGCATCGGACAGTTTGCAGGCATCCGGCAGCGGCGAATGGGTGCTGATGAAGGCGTTGATGCTGGCGGCATCGTCAGGCAGGCCGAGCTGCTTGAACAGGGCTGGCAGGCTGTGGATTGGATTTTCCATGGTACTGGCTCTCGCTAGACGTGTTGTTCATCGCTAATTACCAAGCTTAGCCCAGATAGTTCCGCTTACGTGGCTGCCAGCACCTCGAAAATCTGCTGGCGACTCCCTACTGGCAGGCTTATCTCGTCGCCAGGCTTCTTGCCGAGCAGCAATTTCCCGAGCGGTGCGGTATTGCCGAGCACCTGGATGGTCTGGTCGGCCAGTTGTAGTTTCATGCTGGCGCCTGGTGGGCCGAGGAACAGCCATTGTTCGTGGCCATCCTCGGCCGCAAGCTGCACCAGCACGCCGAGCTCGATACCCTGATTGATATCGAAGGGGCGCGGGCGCAGCTGACGCCAGGTGATCAGGGTCTGGCGCAGTTCTTCGACGCGGCGCGCCTGACCGCTGGCCAGGTAGGCGGCCTCCAGGCCCAGGGTGTCGTACTTGTTCTCGGCGACGTTCTCTTCATGGGTGGCCGCTTCGTGGGCGCTGAGGGCGGCGAGGCTGGCCTGTTCGAGGTCGGTCTGCAGATGGCTGAGTACGTCTTGCAGCAGCAGATTCTTGTTCATGGTGTGCTATCGGGTTCGAGTTGATGAAGAGACGACGGCCTGACGCCGATCAGGTAGGGCTTCCTGGGCGGCCTAGGGTCTGTTGCCGTTTCGCGCACGGTCGCGTCGAAACGGCAACAGACCCTAGTGTAGGAGCCCCGCCCCGGGGCGAAGCTTGCAAGTGCGTGTTGCCCTGATTCGCGGCGGGGCGCCGCTCCTACGCATTGGCTGCGTTGATACTTAACTGACGGGCACTAGGCTGCGCCCCCTGTTCAAAGGTATTGGGTGGCCAGTTGCACGCGGTTGCGACCTTCGGCCTTGGCCCGGTACATGGCGGCATCGGCCAGGCGAATCAGCATGCTGGCATCGTCGGCGCCGCGGCTCAGGGCGATGCCGATGCTGGCGCCGACGCGTACGGTACGATCTTCCAGGTACATTGGCGTGTCCAGCCCTTCCAGCAGACGTTTGGCCAGGTCGTGCGCATCTTCGGCCGATTGCACGCTCTCGCAGATCACCACGAACTCGTCACCGCCGAGGCGCGCAGGCAGATCGGTATCGCGCACGTATTGCCGCAGGCGCTGCGCCACTTCGGCCAGTGCCAGGTCGCCGTAGCCGTGGCCGTGCTGGTCGTTGATCGGTTTGAAACCGTCAAGGTCGATCAGCATCACGGCGAGCAGTTCGTTGCGGCGCTGGCTGCGCGCCAGTGCCTGCTCCAGGTGTTGTTGCAGGGCGGTACGGTTGGGCAGGCCGGTCAGTGGATCCTGCAGGGCCAGCTCACTGAGGCGCTGATTGGCCTGTTCCAGGGCCTGGGTGCGTTCGGTGACGCGCTTGGCGAGGATCTGTTCGTTGAGCTGCAGCGCGGCTTCGCGTTGGCGCTTGAGCTCGATGAGGCGCGCCGCCAGGGCGAAGGACAGCAGGATCATCTCCAGCCCCGAGCCGATCTGCATGGCGTACAGGGTAATGAAGTTCGACGGAATCAGGGCGAAGTTGCGTAGCGCCAGCAGCACCGCGCCGGTCAGCAGCATCAGCCAGGCCAGGGCGAACAGGCGAGCACCGGGCACCCGGTAGCCAATGCAGACGAAGCTGGTGACCAGCAGCGTCAGGGTGGCGATCAGGCCGGTCAGCGACATCAGCTGCAGCGCGCGCTGCAGTGGCAGCAGGACACTGGCCAAGACGGCTGCACCGATGGCGATGGACAGCATCAGCAGGCCCTTGTCCCAGCGTGGCAGCCACTGGCGGGTGTCGAGAAAGCTGCGCGCAAACACCACCGACAGCAGCGCCGCCGTCGTCAGGCTGACCGGCAGTATGCGGTTGCTCCAAGGCGCCGCTTCGGACCACAGATACTGCGCGCCAAGACCATTGAGCGACAGCACGCTGAGGGCGAAGGCGAACATGAACAGCACGTAGTTGAGGAAAGGCCGCTCGCGCAGGGCGAGAAACAGCAGCAGGTTGTACAGCCCCAGGGCGATCAGCACGCCAAAGTAGATGGCATGCGCCAGGTAGCCGTTCTGGCTGTGCTGCTCGAAATCGCGCGAAGACATCAGCGCACCGCTGAGGGTCATGCTGCCGCGCGAGTCGACGCGCAGGTACAGCGTGCGCTGCTCGCCGGGTTGCAGCGCGATCTCGAATACCGGGTTGCGATGGCCGACGCTGCGCTGCGCGTAGGGCACGGTGTCGCCGCTGCGCGACTCGCGCACGCCATCGGCGCCGATGTCGTATAGACGCACCTCGTCCAGCGAGGCGTAATTCAGTTCCAGGCGCCAGACGCGTGTTTGCTGGGCATCCGATTGCAGCGCCAGGCGCAGCCAGATCACCCCCGGCACATAGCCGAAGCTGAGGTCACGGCGATTCAGCGAGGGCTGGAAAGGGGCATCGACAGCGCGAACGTCGTCCAGGCTCAGGGCGCTCTGGGGATCGGCGAGAAAGTCGACCAGGCCGTAGAGATCCTGTGCTGCGCTGCTGTCACCCAGACGTGTGCTGGCGAGGGTAATCTGGCTGGCCAAAAGCAGACTGCACACCAGCAGCAGACCCGGCAACGAGACCAGGTAGGCGAGGGTGGTGTGTCGGTTGGCTGGCATGGGCAAGGCCTGGGAGCTAGGCGTCGTCAGATAGTGGCAGAAAGCCCCATGAGCCTGCTAGTGGCGATCCTTCTGCAGATGCGCGGCCAAGGTGCGCAGTGGCGCCAGCTGGCGGCAGATCAGCGCCAGTTGCGTCTGCACCAGACGTTGGCGTTCGTCGGCGTCGTCGGCAATCTGCTCCAGGCTTTGCGCCAGTGCCTGTTCTTCATCGCTGTGGATGGCCAGCGGCTGCTCGCCGCGCAGGCCGGTGGCGATTTCATCGAGGCTGCTCGCCAGCGCTTCGGCCTGTTCCAGCAATTGTGCCTGGGCCGCCTGCGGCAACTGCTCGCCACGATGGGCGCCGAGCCCGGAGAGATAGCTGAGCAGGGTGTGCGACAGCACCAGAAAGCGAAAGCCGAGGTCGGCGTCCTTACGGAAGTGGCCAGGCTCCATCAGCATGTTGCCGAGGGTGGTGGACAGTGCCGCGTCGGCGTTGTGCGCGTTGCGTCGGGCCAGGCGGTAGCCGAGGTCGTCACGCTTGCCGTGTGCGTACTGGGCGATGATCTGCCGCAGGTAGGCGCTGTTGCAGCTCAGTGTGTTCGCTAGCATGCGCCCCAGGCGTCGACCCTGCCAGTCCGGCAGGATCAGGAACACCGCCAGCCCGGCCAGCATGCCGCCGAGCAGGGTGTCGACCAGGCGCGGCAGGAACAGGCCGTAGCCATCGCCGATCTGGTTGAAGCAGAACAGCACCAGCAGGGTGATAGCCGCCGTGGCCAGGGTGTAGCGCGTGCTGCGTGTGGCGAAGAAGGCGACGCCAGCGACCACGGCGAACAGGGCCTGGATGCGTGGGTCGGGAAACAGTTCGATCAATGCCCAGCCCAACCCCAAGCCGATCAGGGTACCGACGATGCGCTGCACCAGTTTGAGACGCGTGGCGCCGTAGTTCGGCTGACAGACGAACAGGGTGGTCAGCAGAATCCAGTAGCCCTGGGTCGGATGAATCAGGTGTAGCAGGCCGTAACCGGCGGCCAGAGCTATGGACAGGCGCAGCGCGTGGCGAAACAGCAGCGAGGTGGGGGTCAGTTGCTGGCCGATGCGCTCGATCACCTCGCGCAACGAATGCGGCTCGCGGTCCAGCAGGCTGCTGTCCTGCTCATCGGCCAGAGCGTCGGGGTTGCTGGCGTTGCCGAGCAGCAGGTCGAGGCTGGCGAGGTTGCCGGCCAATGCACCGAGCGAGCGCAGTAGTCGGCGCCAGGCCGGGTTGCTCTGCAGGTGCAGGTGATCGAGCGAGGCATGCAGATCTTCCAGGGCCTGGCTGCATAGTTCGCGGTATTCGAAGGGCTGGCGCAACTCGATGGCGCTGCCCAGGCGCTGGCAAGCCTCGCCGTGCAGGCGCAGCAGGCGCTGGCAGCGAAACAGCACATCGCTGTGGAAAAAGGCTTCGGCCAGCTCGTTGTAGGGGTAGTGCGACGAGCTGGCGCGCTCGTGAATGTCCTGGGCGAGGAAGTACAGCTTCAGGTAGCGATTGACCTTCGGCGCCGGCCGACCGCCACCGACCCGGTGCAGAATGATCTCCTTGGCCGCGTTGAGTGCGGAGACGACGCGGCCATTCTGTTGGGCCAACTGCAGGCGGCGTTGCTCCACATCCAGCTGGCGCACCGGTTCGAACAGCGCTGCCTTGAGCTTGAGGTACTTGCCCAGTTCGCGAAACAGCCGGGCCAGGGCGAGCTGTACCGGCTGATGGGCGAACAGCGCGTGCCAGATCACCGATAGCAGGCCGTACCAGGCGGCTCCAGCCACCAGCAGCAGCGGCTCCAGCCACAGGCCGGCGACGCCGCCGCGCTGCTCGACGCCGATCATGCTGTACACCGCGAGGATCAGGGTGCCGGAACCCAGGGTGGCGAAGCGCTCACCGAGTGCGCCGAGCATGGTCAGGCAAAAGGCGGAAAAGGCCAGGGCGATGACGAACAGCCAGGGATAGGGGAAGAGGAATTCCACCGCATAGGCCGCCGCGCTGAAGCAGGCCAGGGTGACCAGCACCGCCCCGAGGCGGCCTTGCCAGCTGTCGTCGGTCTCGGTCAGGGCGCTGGCGATGATGCCGAGAAACAGTGGGATCAGCCCATGCATCCAGCCCTGCCACCAGCACAGCGCCAGGGCTCCGGCCAGGGCGATGAATACCCGCAGGCTGGCGCTGAACTTGTCCAGTGCCCAGAGGCGGCGCAGTGATTGGCGAAGGCGAGGTCGGGGCATAGGGAGTCTGGTCGAAAAAGATCTGAGCAGCCTACCGGAACTGGCCAGTCACTGGGTATCTGTCTGCCGGCAATCTGTTTGGCCTGGCGCCTTTTGCGATTTCGTCGTCCGTCTCGCGGAAAAGTCCGCTCCTGCAGCGAGCAACTGCTGGCGCACCCGTACATCCCCTGTAGCACATCCGCCAGCCCTGTCGCGGGACCCGCTGGGGCATGGACTATGCTCAATAAAGGCCCTCCGCCACCTGTCCGGTATCACTGGGGGCCTGGGAGTCGAACGTGTTGCCTGGCTGGTTGCGTCTGTGTCTGTGTGCTCTGATCCTCTGCGGTTCGGTGGGGGCGAGTGCGGCGCCGGGCGCGGTGGTGCGCTTGCAGGTGGATGGGGTGATCGGCCCGGCCAGTGCCGACTACCTGGTGCGCGGCCTGGCCAAGGCGGTGGACGAGGGCGCGCAACTGGTGCTGATCGAGATCGACACCCCAGGCGGCCTGGACACCTCCATGCGCGCGATCATCAAGGCGATCCTCGCCAGCCCGATTCCGGTGGCCAGTTACGTCGCCCCCGGTGGCGCGCGGGCGGCCAGCGCCGGCACCTACATCCTCTACGCCAGCCATGTCGCTGCCATGGCGCCGGGGACCAACCTCGGCGCCGCCACACCGGTGGCCATCGGCATGCCCGGTACGCCGAGTAAGCCGCCGGGCGAGGGCAAGGGCGAGGCGGGCAAGGACGGCGCGGCCGAGCAGAGCCCCACCGACGCCATGACCGCCAAGCAGGTCAATGACGCGGCGGCCTACATTCGCGGTCTGGCGAATATGCGCGGGCGCAATGCCGAGTGGGCTGAACAGGCAGTGCGCGAGGCGGTCAGCCTGTCCGCCGAAGAGGCGCTGGAGCAGAAGGTGATCGACTATCTGGCGACGGACCTGAGCGACCTGCTGCGCCAGCTGGACGGCAAGACCCTGCAAGCTGCAGGCGTCGAAGTCACCCTGGCTACCGCCGGTGCGCCCTTGATCAGCCATGCGCCGGACTGGCGCACTCGCCTGCTGGCGGTGATCACCAACCCCAGCGTGGCGCTGATTCTGATGATGATCGGTGTCTACGGCCTGTTCTTCGAGTTCTCCAATCCCGGCAGCGGCGTCGGTGGTGTGCTCGGCGGCATCAGTCTGGTGCTCGCGCTCTACGCCCTGCAACTGCTACCGGTGAACTATGCGGGGGTGGCGTTGATCCTGCTCGGCATTGCCTTCATCACTGCCGAAGCCTTCCTGCCCAGCTTCGGCGTACTCGGCATCGGCGGGGTGGTGGCGTTCGTCTTCGGCGGGCTGATCCTGATCGACACCGACGTGCCGGGCTTCGGCATCCCGCTGGCGCTGATCGTCACCCTGGCGCTGACCAGCGCCGGGCTGATCCTGGCCATCCTCGGCATGGCGGTTAAGGCCAGGCGGCGCCAGCAGGTGGCCGGCGACAGCGGCCTGGTCGGCAGCCTGGTGGCGGTCGCCGCGGTGCAGGCCGAGGATCCTTGCAGCGGCTGGGTGGCGCTGCAGGGCGAACGCTGGCAGGTGCAGGGCCGCGAGCCGCTGCGGCCCGGGCAGCGGGTGCGGGTGACGGCGCGCCAGGGCGTGCAACTGCAGGTCAGCGCGGTGGATGAACCGCCGCCCCAAGGAGGTCACTGATGGGTTTCGAACTGAGTTTTCTCTCGCTGACGATCATCGTCCTGGCCCTGCTCGCCTCGGCCTTTCGCATCCTGCGCGAGTACGAGCGCGGCGTGGTGTTCCAGCTCGGCCGCTTCTGGCGGGTCAAGGGCCCGGGGCTGATCCTGGTGGTGCCCGGCTTGCAGCAGATGGTGCGGGTGGACCTGCGCACCATAGTGCTGGACGTGCCGACCCAGGACGTGATCTCCCGCGACAACGTCTCGGTCAAGGTCAACGCGGTGGTCTACTTTCGCGTGCTCGACGCGCAGAAGGCGATCATCCAGGTCGAGGATTACCACGTCGCCACCAGCCAGCTGGCGCAGACCACATTGCGCGCGGTGCTCGGCAAGCACGAGCTGGACGAGATGCTCGCCGAGCGCGAGCGGCTCAACCTCGACATCCAGCAGGTGCTCGACGCGCAGACCGACGCCTGGGGCATCAAGGTGGCCAACGTCGAGATCAAGCACGTCGACCTCGACGAGTCGATGATCCGCGCCATCGCCAAGCAGGCCGAGGCCGAGCGCGAGCGGCGGGCCAAGGTGATCCACGCCGAGGGCGAGCTGCAGGCCTCGGAAAAGCTCATGCAGGCCGCCGAGATGCTCGGCCGCCAGTCCGGCGCCATGCAGCTGCGCTATATGCAGACGCTGAGCAATATCGCCAGTGACAAGAGCTCGACCATCGTCTTTCCGCTACCGGTGGAGTTGTTGCGCGGCATCGTCGACCTGAAGGAGCCCAAGGCTTGAATTTAGAACTGATCGGTTCTAAATTGCGCACATGACGACACGTGGACGCCCCAAGAGCTTCTGCCCGGACCGGGCCCTGGAAAACGCCATGCAGCTGTTCTGGCAACGCGGTTATGAAGCCGCGTCGCTGCAGGACCTGCAGGCGGCCACCGGGTTGTCCAAGAGCAGCCTGTATCAAACCTACCCGAGCAAGCAGGCCTGGTTCGTCGCTGCCTTCAGCCGCTACGTAGCGCAGCGCCGAGCCTTGTTGCTGGAGCAGCTTGACGCCAGTGCCTCGCCGCTCGCTTTCATCCGCGAGCGCCTGCTCAGTGTGCTCGAAGATGATGGCCCTGACGGCGTGCCGCGTGGCTGCATGCTGGTCAACGTGGCCAATGAATTCTCCTTGTCGGAGCCGGCGCTGGTGCCGGTTCTGCGACAGGCCACCGCGGGTATCTGCCAGGTCTTCGAACAGGCGCTCGAACGCGCCGTGGCCTGCGGGGAGTTGAGCAACGGCAGGGACCTCGCGGCTCGCGCCAGTTATCTGCAATGTGTGATGAGCGGGCTGCGCACCCAGGTGAAATCCGCAGTGCCTGCGGATTCGATCCGCGCCACCGTTACAGTGGTGATGACCAGCCTGGACTGCACCTGAGCAATCCGGCGCTGGTCTTTGTTCGCTTGATTCCGGACTGATCGGTTTTTAATGGGGGTGATATGCGGGAATTGTTCGAGTTATGCGGCGCCGATCCTGAGCTGGTGTTCTCGCCTTACTGCTGGCGCGTACGTCTGGCGCTGGCGCACAAGGGACTGGACTGGCAGAGCCGGCCGACACGTTTCACTGACAAGGATTTGATCGCTTTTTCCGGACAGAAACTGGTGCCGGTGCTGATCGACGAAGGTGAAACGGTGCATGACAGTCTGGCGATCTTCGCCCACCTCGATCAGCGTTATCCACAACGTCCCTTGCTCGGTGGCGCGCTGGCTGCCGAGCGCGCCCGCCTGGTCGAGCGCCTGAGCTTTCATATGGTGCGTGTGCCGCTGTTGAAGTTGCTGATTCCGCGGGTCTGGCAGGTGATCGACCCGGCCGACCGCGAGTATTTCCGCAGTAGCCGGGAGAAGGCGCTGGGCATGAGCCTGGAGGCGTTCGCCGATCCGCAGGGCGGTGAGCGGTCGTTCCGTGAAGGCGTGGCGCCGCTGGAAATGTGGCTGCGTGATCAGCCCTTCCTCGAAGGCCATGCCCCTGGCGGCTGTGACTACCTGCTGGCTGGCATGTTGTTCTGGGCCTGGTGCCTGGGCGCGCAACCCTGGGCCGAGGATTCGGCGCTGGGCGCCTGGTTCGCGCGCATCCTGCAGACGTATGAAGCGACTCACGGCCCGGTCAAGCGGGCCGCGATCCACGTGGAGGAAAACCAATGATCGACCTGTACTACTGGACCACGCCCAACGGCCACAAGGTCAGCATCTTTCTCGAGGAGGCCGGGCTCGACTACCGCATCGTTCCGGTGCATATCGGCAAGGGCGAGCAGTTCGCGCCGGAGTTTCTCAAGATCGCACCGAACAACCGCATTCCGGCCATCGTCGATCATGCGCCGGCCGATGGCGGTGAGCCCATCGCCCTGTTCGAGTCCGGGGCGATTCTCGAGTACCTGGCCGACAAGAGCGGGCAGTTCCTGCCGCGCGAGACACGCGCGCGTTTCACCGTGCTGCAGTGGCTGTACTGGCAGATGGGCGGCGTTGGCCCGATGGCAGGGCAGAACCATCACTTCGTGCGCTACGCGCCGGAGCCGATTCCGTATGCCATCGATCGCTACGTGAAGGAAACCGCGCGCCTCTACGGCGTGCTGGACCACCAGCTGGCCGAGCGCGACTACGTGGCGGGCGATTATTCCATCGCCGACATGGCCATCTACCCCTGGGCCAAGCTGTGGAAGATGCAGCAACAGAAACTGGAGGACTTCCCCAGCATGGCCGCCTGGCTCGAACGCATCGATGCACGCCCTGCGGTGCAGCGTGCCTACGCGCTGGTAGAACAGGTGAACGCCGATCCGCAGGCCTTGCTCACCGCAGAGGCGCGGCGCCTGCTGTTCGGGCAGTGACGGACGGGCGAAATTTCTCATGGAATTTCCTGTGAGCTGGCTCACGCTTTCCTAGACTTCAGACTGTTGGCCCGCAATGGTTGGAGATGGTTATGCGAATCGGCGTACCCAAGGAAATCAAGAACCACGAGTACCGAGTCGGCCTCACGCCACAGTCGGTGGCCGAGCTGACGGCGCTCGGCCATGAGGTCTGGATCGAGACCCATGCCGGTGCCGCTGTCGGTTTCGCCGACGAGGATTACCTCGAGGCGGGCGCACAGATCGCCAGCAGTTCGTCCGAGGTGTTCCAGCAGGGGCAGTTGATCGTCAAGGTCAAGGAGCCTCTGGCGGTGGAGCGCGCCAGGTTGCGAGCCCACCACACGCTGTTCACCTACCTGCACCTGGCGCCGGATCGGGCGCAGACCGAAGAGCTGATGGCCGGCGGTGCCACCTGCATCGCCTACGAGACGGTGACCGATGCGCAGGGCCGCCTGCCTTTGTTGGCGCCGATGTCGGAAGTGGCCGGGCGCATGTCGATCCAGGCCGGCGCCGGCTGCCTGGAAAAGGCCCGCGGCGGGCGTGGCGTATTGCTGGGTGGCGTACCAGGTGTGGCGCCGGGCAAGGTGGTGATTCTCGGCGGCGGCGTGGTCGGCAGTCATGCCCTGGCCATGGCAGTCGGCCTCGGTGCCGATGTCACGGTGTTGGACAAGAGCGTCGACGCGCTACGCCGGCTCGATGCCCAGTACGGCAATCGCATCACCACGCTCTACTCCACTCGCGCGGCGGTGCGCGAGCAGGTGTTGGCGGCCGATCTGGTGATTGGTGGGGTGCTGATTCCCGGAGCTGCCGCGCCCAAGCTGATCACTGCGGACATGGTGCGGCAGATGAAGGCCGGCGCTGTGTTGGTGGATGTCGCCATCGACCAGGGCGGATGCGCCGAGACTTCCCGCGCCACTACCCATGCCGAGCCCACCTATGTGGTCGATGATGTGGTGCACTATTGCGTGGCCAACATGCCCGGCGCGGTGGCACGCACCTCGACCCTGGCGCTGAACAACGCGACCCTGCCGTTCGTCGTGGCGCTCGCCCAGAAGGGCACACGCCGCGCCTTGCAGGATGATGTGCATCTGCTGAACGGGCTCAACGTGGCCAGGGGTGTGATCACCTGCGGTAGCGTGGCCGAGGCCCACGGCTTGCCCTTTCAATCGGCCGCCGGGGTGCTGGAACATCTGTCGTAGGGTATTGCGGTGGCCGCCTGGGCCGCGCGCTACGGAGGAAAAGACCATGTCCAGCCGTCGTCATCTCCTCTTCGCCGCTGGCGGCGCGTTGCTGGTCAGCCCGGCACTGGCGCTGGCCGAGCGGTTGCTGACGCCGCGCCAGACGCTAGGCCCCTTCTACCCCGACCAACTGCCGCTGGACCGCGACAACGACCTGGTGCGAGTCGACGGTCAGACCGCAGAGGCGCGCGGGATTCGCGTGCAACTGCACGGCTCGATCCTCGATGCGGGCGGTCGGCCACTGGCGGGGGCGCTGGTGGAAATCTGGCAAGTGGATGCCAACGGTATCTATCTGCACAGTCGCGGCGGTGACCGCCAGAGGCTCGACCCCGGGTTCCAGGGGTATGGCCGTTTCACCACGGCGGCCGATGGGCGCTACCGTTTTCGCACCATTCGCCCGGTGCCCTATCCCGGCCGTACCCCGCATATCCATCTGGCGGTGACCCTGCCCGGCATGCCGCGTTTCGCCACGCAGTGTTATGTGCACGGCGAGCCGCTCAATCAGCGCGATGGCCTGCTCAACGCCATCCGCGACCCACGCTTGCGCGAACTGCTGGTCGTGCCCTTCGTGCCGGTGAGCGGGCAGAGCGACGAGCAGGTCGCTCGCTTCGATGTGGTGCTCGGCATCACCCCAAGCTCGTGAATGGCGGATTACAACGGCCAGATCCACAGCAGCATGGGCACACTGATCAGCACCACGAGGATTTCCAGTGGCAGGCCCAGGCGCCAATAGTCGCCGAAGCGGAAACCACCAGGGCTGAGGATCAGGGTGTTGTTCTGGTGGCCAATGGGCGTGAGGAACGAGCAGGAGGCGCCGATGGCCACGGCCATCAGCAGCGAGTCCGGGCTGACGCCGAGCTGGCTGGCGGCGCTCAGCGCGATGGGACACATCACAGCTGCAGTCGCCGCGTTGTTCATGAAATCCGACAGGGTCATGGTCACCACCAGCAACAGGGTCAGGGTGATGATGGCGTTGCCCTGTGCCAGATTCTCCATCAGCAGGCGTGCCAGCAGATCGGCTGCGCCCGTGGCGGACATCGCACCGGCCACCGGAATCAAAGCCCCGAGCAACACGATCACCGGCCAGTCGATGGACTCGTAGACGGCGCGCAGCGGCACCAGACGCAGCAGCATGTAGGCCAGTACGCCACAGGCGAAGGCGATCGCGGCCGAGAGCAGGCCGAAGGCGGCGGCAGCGATGGCCAGGAGCATGATGCCGAGCGCGAGATTGGCCTGCCGCGGATCGGGAATGTTGATGGCGCGTGCGGCTAACGGCACGCAGTCATAGTCGCTGGCGAACTCGCCGATATCCTCGGCGCTGCCCTGCATCAGCAACACGTCACCGCTCTGGATCAGGGTCGAGCGCAGGCGCTTGATCGAGCGATGGCTCTGCCTGGAGATAGCCAGCAGGTTGATGGAATAGCGGCTGCGCAAACGGGTGCTGCTGGCAGAGCGACCGATCAGTGACGAGTCGGGCTTGACCAGCAGTTCCTGCATGGCGCGGTCTTCGTCATTGCTGGCTTTCTTCTCGGTTTCACCCTCCTTGTCCTCTTTCTGTTCGGTCTCCTTGGCTTCGCGCTCGGCCTCCAGCAACAGGTCCAGCTGGCCGAGTACTTCACCCAACTCCTGCGGGTCGGCCTCGATCACCAGCACATCATCAGCCTGCAGTACACGCCGCGGGTTGGGCGCAGTCAGGCGCAGCTTGTTACGCACCATGGCCACCACTTGGGCGTCGGCCTCGTCGAGCAACTGCTCGATTTCGCGCAGGGTCTTGCCCTGGGCCTTGCCGCCTTCCTTGACCCGCGCCTCAGTCAGGTAATGGCCGGTGTCGAAGCTGGCGGCGTTACCCACTTCGCGTTTGGGAACCAGACGCCAGCCGAGCAGGGTGATGAACAGCACGCCGGCCAGTGCCACGGCGACACCGACCGGGCTGAAGTCGAACATGGCGAAGGGACCGCTGCCATGCTGGGCGCGAAAACTGGAGACGATCAGGTTCGGCGGTGTACCGATCAGCGTGGTCATGCCGCCGAGGATGGTGCCGAAGGCCAGCGGCATCAGCACGCGCCCCGGCGGCAGCTCCAGGCGTGCAGCAATCTGCAGGGCGATGGGCATCAGCAGGGCGAGGGCGCCGACGTTGTTCATGAATGCCGAGAGCAGCGCGCCCAGGCCGGTCAATGCGGCGATGGAAAGCAGCACGCCAGCGCCGCTGGGCAGCAGTCGTTGGGCCAGTCGACTGACCGCCCCCGTGCGCTGCAAACCATGGCTGAGCACCAGTACGCAGGCGACGGTGATCACCGCCGGGTGACCGAAACCTGCAAAGGCCTCGCGCTCGGGCACCAGACCAACGATCACGCACGCCAACAGCGCGCCCAGCGCGACCACGTCATGGCGCCAGCGGCCCCAGATGAACAAGCCCATGCTGGCAACGAGAATGACGAAAATCAGGCCTTGTTCGAGAGTCATGAAGCGGCGTCGTCCCTGTGATTGCAGCGTTGCATCTGCTGTTCATAGCAGAGTCTGCGCCGCGTCGGCAGTTCCCGCTGCACCGTCAAATGGGGCGCAATATTTTAGCCTCAGACGTATTGCGCGGCGGCGTAGCCCGACGCCCAGGCCCACTGGAAGTTGAAGCCACCCAGGTGGCCAGTGACGTCGAGCACTTCGCCGATGAAATACAACCCCGGTACCTTGAGCGACTCCAGGGTCTTGGATGACACCTCATCAGTATTCACCCCGCCCAGGGTCACTTCCGCCGTGCGGTAGCCTTCGGTGCCGGCCGGCACCAATTGCCAGTCGGACAGGCGCTCGGCAATCGTCTTGAGCTCACCGGGCGTGTACTGTTTGAGCGGCTTGTTGCTGAACCAGCTGTCGACCAGCAGGGTCGCCATCTTCTTGGTGAACAGTTCGGCCAGCAGGGTTTTCAGCTCGCTGTTGCCACGCTCGCGCTGCTGGGTAGCGAGCCATTCGGGCAGATCGATATGTGGCAGCAAGTCGATGTGCACGGTATCGCCCGGCTGCCAGTAGGAGGATATCTGCAGGATCGCCGGGCCGGATAGGCCGCGGTGGGTGAAGAGGATGTTCTCGACGAAACTCTGGCCATTGCAGCTCACCCTGCAGTCCTCCACCGAGGTGCCGGAAAGCTCCGTGCACAGCGTCTTGAGCTGCGGGTCGGTGATGGTGAAAGGCACCAGCCCGGCGCGGGTCGGCAGCAATTCGTGACCGAATTGCCTGGCCACCTGATAGCCGAAGCCGGTGGCGCCGAGGGTCGGGATCGACAGCCCGCCGGTGGCGATCACCAGTGACTGGCAGGCCACTTCGCCGAGGTCGCTTTGCAGCAGGAAGCCGCCTGCGTTTTTTTCGATGCTGTGTACTGCCGTGTCCAGGCGAATCTGCGCCCCGGCCTCGGCACATTCGGCCAGCAGCAGTTCGAGGATGTCGCTGGACTTGTTGTCGCAGAACAGCTGGCCAAGCTTCTTCTCGTGGTAGGGCACGCCGTGCTTGGCCACCAGGCCGATGAAGTCCCACTGGGTGAAGCGCGCCAGGGCGGACTTGCAGAAGTGCGGGTTGCCGGAAAGGAAGTTGTTCGGCTCGCAGTACAGGTTGGTGAAGTTGCAGCGCCCACCACCGGACATGAGGATCTTCTTGCCGGCCTTGTTGGCATGGTCGAGCACCAGCACGCGGCGGCCACGGGCTGCGGCGGTGGCTGCGCACATCAGGCCGGCGGCGCCTGCGCCGATGATCAGTACGTCGGTTTGCAACACGAAATGTCCTCAGGTGAATCGCTGACGCAGCCAGCGCTGCGCGAAAACCGCTGAAGTTTACCCGAAGCCGCTCTGGGCCGACGCTTCTGTCGCGGTGTGGCTGGCAAGCGTATAACGCCCGTCTGACTGTCTCAGATATGAGACAGTGACGAGTGGCGTTGTGCCTGCTATCACTAGAACTGATCATTTCGGATGGATCGCCACCAATGCCCGCAGTGCGTGCCTGGCTATTGCTCTTGATGCTGTCGCCGGCACTGGCCTCGGCCGAGCTGTTGCGCCTGGTGGCCGACCCCTGGCCGCCGTTCAATGATCAACGGTTGCCCGGCAAAGGTCTGGCCAGTGATCTGGTGGAGCAGGCGCTCGCCCGTGCCGGCTACACCACCAGCTACGTGGAGGTGCCCTGGGAGCGTGCGGTGCTGGGGCTCAAGCGTGGCGATTACGATGTACTGATCAACGCCTGGTACAGCGCTGATCGCAGCGAGTATGGCTATTTCTCCCAGCCCTATCTGGTCAACCGTATCCGCTTCATGCGGCGCAAAGGGAGCGACATCCAGTTCGAGACCCTGGCCGATCTCTACCCGCACAACATCGCGGTGGTCAGGGGCTATGCCTATTCCAGGGAGTTCGACAGCGATCCGCAGCTGCTCAAGGTTGGTGTCGGCAGTTTCGAAATCGCCGCGCGGATGCTGCATGCCGGGCGCGTGCAGCTGGCGCTGGAGGATGAGCTGGTCGCGCGCCACCTGCTCGCTAACAAGCTGAGTGCTATCCGCGATGAACTGGAGTTCCTGCCGCAGCCCTTGAGTGAGAACGGACTGCACATCCTGGTGCGGCGCAGTCTGGCCCAGCATCGCGACATTGCCAGGCGTTTCGATGCGGCGATTCAGGCCATGAGCGACGACGGTAGTTATGCCGCGACGCTGCAGCGCCACAGCCCCTGATCAGGCCAGTACGGTGCGGGCACGGCCTTGTTGCTTGGCCCGGTACAGGCGAATGTCGGCTTCATGCAGCAGGCTTTCCAGGTCCTCGGGTTCACCCTGATAGAGGCCTGCGCTGAACGATAGCGCGGGCGCGCCGACAGCGTAATGCAGGCCGGCGCATTGCCGGCGCAGTTTATCCAGTGCCTGAGCCACATGATCCGCGCCATGCAGGGTCAGCAGGGCAAATTCCTCACCGCCCAGGCGACCCAGCAGCATGTCGGGGAAGGCATTGCTCATCGCCCGGGCGAACACCACCAGGGCGCTGTCGCCGCTGGCATGACCGAAACCGTCGTTGATCTGCTTGAAGTGGTCGAGATCGAGCATCGCCACGCTGACCTCGCGACTTTCCCGTTGCGCCTTCTGCAGTATCTGCATGCCTTGTTCGTAGAAGGCGCGGCGGTTGTTCAGGCCGGTCAGGGCATCGAACTGCGCGGCCTTCTTCAGTGCGCGCAACAGGTCGCGTCGCTCCAGGGTCGACATTACCCGGCAGTTCAGTTCTTCAGGGCAGAAGGGCTTGCGCAGGAAATCGTCGGCACCGTGCTTGATGAACTGCGCACTGAGCGAGCCCTTGGGGTCGGCGGACACGCCGATGATGATCAGGTCATTGAGGCGCAGTTTCTGGCGCAGCAGCTTGACCAGCTCGAAACCGCTGACGCCGGGCATGGCATGGTCGAGCACCAGCAGGTCGATATCTGGATGCTCATTGAGCTGGCGTAGGGTCTCCTTGCCGTCGCTGGCCTCGATGATCTGGTAGTGATGTGGCTCGAGGATGTGGCGAATGTAGTGACGCTGCGCCGCAGAGTCGTCGGCGATGAGAATCTTGATATGGCTGTTGTGATCGAGCCGGTGCAGCAGGCGGAAGGCGTACTCGTAGGAATGCTGGCTTTCCTTGAGTACGTAGTCGACCACGCCTTTCATCAGCAGATCGTCACGGCGCTGTTCGTTGTAGCTGCCACTGAGCACGATGCACGGCAGGTGGTAGCGCATCACCAGATCGACGCTTTCGCCGTCCGGTGCGTCCGGCAGGTGCAGGTCGACGATGGCGGCGAAGAACAGCGCCGCAGAGGTCTCCAGCATGACTTCCGCTTCTGCCAGTGAGGCACAGAAGATCGGTTCCAGATCGGTTTCCTGACGGAACAGATGCTCGAGGATCTTCAGTACCAGTGGGCTGTCTTCAATGACCAGAATATTGCGCATGGGTGACTCCGGCCCAGGCCGTTTGATTCTTTATATCAGCCTTACAATAGACGCACACGCAGCGTTCTACCCTTGATCTTGCCTTCAGTGAGGCGCTTGAGCGCCTGGCGGGCGACGTCGCGTTCGACGGCGACATAGGCCTGGTAGTCGAACAGGGCGATCTTGCCGACCTGGCTACCGGGCAGCCCGGCGTCGCCGGTCAGGGCACCAAGGATATCGCCGGGGCGTAGTTTGTCCTTGCGTCCGGCGCCGATGCACAGGGTGTGCATCGGCGGCAGCAGCGGCTCACCCGTCGCCTTTGCTGCAGGCAGCGGGTACCAGGCCAGTTCCTTGCCTTGCAGGGTTTCGATGGCCTGGGCGCGACCAGCTTCGGCCGGGGCCACCAGGCTCAGTGCCAGGCCTTTCTCGCCAGCGCGACCACTACGGCCGATGCGGTGGATATGCACCTCGGCATCACGCGACAGCTCTACGTTGATCACCATTTCCAGCCCGGCGATATCCAGGCCGCGCGCTGCGACGTCGGTGGCCACCAGCACGCTGAGGCTGCGATTGGCGAACAGCGCGAGAATCTGATCGCGATCACGCTGTTCCAGATCGCCATGCAGGGCGGCGGCGGAAATCTTCTCGGCCTCCAGCTGTGCGGCCAGTTCGTCGCACTGTTGGCGCGTGGCGCAGAAGGCCACGGTCGGTTGCTTGCGGAAATGCCGCAGCAGGGTGCTGACCGCTTCCATACGTTGGCTCGGCGCTATTTCGTAGAAGCGCTGCTCGATCTGCCCGTCGTCGTGCTGCGCCTCCACTTCGACCCGCTCCGGGCTACGCAAGAAACGTGCGGCAAGCTGCTCGATGGCGGGCGGATAGGTGGCGGAGAACAGCAGAGTCTGACGGCGTGCCGGGGTCTGCTCGATGATTTCGCTGATGCTGTCGATGAAGCCCATGTCGAGCATGCGGTCGGCTTCGTCGAGTACCAGGGTATTGAGCCCATCGACTTTCAGCGTGCCTTTGCGCAGATGCTCCTGCACTCGTCCCGGCGTGCCGACAATCACGTGCGCACCATGCTCGAGCGAGCCGATCTGCGGGCCGAAAGGCACACCGCCGCAGAGGGTAAGCACCTTGATGTTGTCGGCAGCACGGGCCAGGCGGCGGATTTCCTTGGCCACCTGATCGGCCAGTTCGCGTGTCGGGCACAGTACCATGGCCTGGCAGCCGAAGTAGCGCGGGTTGAGCGGGTGCAGCAGGCCGATGCCGAAGGCTGCGGTCTTGCCGCTGCCGGTCTTGGCCTGGGCGATCAGGTCGCGGCCCTTGAGAATCAGCGGCAGGCTGGCGGCCTGGATGGGCGTCATCTCGGCATAGCCGATGGCGGCGAGATTGGCCTGCATGGCAGCAGAAATGGGCAGGCTGGCGAAGGCAGTAGCGGTCACGGCAAGACTCGGGGGTGAAGAAACAGGCCGGCAGTGTAGCAGGCCCGCTCATTCGTCCGCTGAAACCTCGATATTGCGCCCGCTACGGCCATCTTTCGTGTCCAGTTGCAGGAAGATCGCCGCCGCCAGCATCGACAGCAGACCAACGCACAGGTAGGTCGCCTGGAACGCCGCCAGCACATGGCCGTTGTCGCCCAGCTCGCGGCTGAAACCGCTGAGCAGCGCCGCGGCCGATGCAACGCCAAGGCCCATCGCCAGCTGTACCACCACCGACAGGAGGCTGTTGCCGCTGCTGGCGTCGCGGTTGTCCAGGTCGATCAGCGTTACCGTGTTCATCGCGGTGAACTGCAGCGAGTTGCAGGCGCCGATCAGGCTCAGCTGGATGATCAGCTGCAAGGTCGAGGTTTGTGCGTCGACCAGGGCCAGGCTGGCGATCAGGGCGCCGAGCAGCAGGGTGTTGCTGGTGAGGATGTTGCGGTAGCCGAGGCGCTCGATCAGCGGCCTGGCCAGCGGCTTGGCTGCCATTGCCGCCAGTGCCAGCGGAATCAGGCTCATGCCGGCCTGGGCCGGCGAATAGCCCATCGCCAGTTGCAGCAGCAGCGGCGTGAGGAAAGGTAGCGCGCCGCTACCGAGGCGGGCGAACAAGTTACCGATGATGCCCACGGCGAAACTGCGGGTGTGGAACAGCTTGGGTGCGAACAATGGCTGCTCGATGCGTCCGGCGCGCAGCCAGTAGGCGGCCAGGCAGGCCATGCCGCCGAGCAACAGCAGCACCACGCGCATGGTCGGCAGGTGCAGTTCGCCGAGCCCTTCCAGGGCTACGGTGATCAGCAGCATGGCGGCGCCGAACAGCAGAAAACCGACGGTATCGAAGCGGCTGCGCTCAGGGCCGCGCAGGTCAGGCATATGGCGCAATGCTGCCCAGCAGCCGAGTAGCCCCACCGGCAGGTTGATCAGGAAGATCCAGTGCCAGCTGGCCACCTCCACCAGCCAGCCGCCCAGGCTCGGGCCGATCAGCGGGCCGAGCAGGCCGGGCAGGGTGATGAAGCTCATGATCCGCACCAGCTCCGAGCGCGGATAGGCGCGCAGCACCACCAGTCGCCCGACCGGCATCATCAGCGCGCCGCCCAGGCCCTGGATGACCCGTGCGCCGATCAGCATGCTCAGCGACTCCGACAGTGCGCAGAGCAGCGAGCCGAGGCTGAACAGGGCGATGGCGCCGAAGAAGATGCGCCGCGTGCCGAAGCGGTCGGCGATCCAGCCCGATGCCGGGATCACCAGGGCCACGGTAAGCATGTAGGCGATCACCACCGACTGCATGCGCAATGGATTTTCGCCGAGGTCGGCGGCCATGGCCGGTAATGCGGTGTTGAGGATGGTGCCATCCAGCGTCTGCATGAAGAAGGCGATGGCGACTATCCAGGGCAGCAGGCGGGCGGTTCTGGGGTCGAGCAGGGTGGGGTTGGTCATGCTGTTCTCATGGTCTGTGCGCTCCACTCTAGGCCGCCGATCGAGCCCGGGCAACTGCGGGTTGCCAACGTGTGAGCAGGTGTCCGAGGTGGTGCTACGCTGGGGTGACTGGCACATCGCCCCGCAAGGGCTAAGGACGGCGTCATGCGCTGGTTGACTCTGTGGCTTTCGCTGGCTTGCCAGTCGCTGCTGGCGGCCGAGTGGTTCCCTTATCCGGTACGTGCCGATGGCCGCATGCTGGATTACCGGCCTTTGCCAGCGGCCAGCCAGCCCTGGCGTATCTGTGCGCTGCTGCCCCATGGCAAGGATCGCTACTGGTGGGGCGTGGCCTGGGGGCTGGATCAGGAAGCCAGACGTCTTGGCGTGCGCCTGGGGATCTACGAAGCCGGTGGCTACGAGCATGCCGATGTGCAAGTGGAGCAGTTCGGGCATTGTGTAGCCGAGGGCGCCGATGCCTTCGTCGTGGCCAGTATCAACACCTATGACCTGTGCAGCGCAGCAGAAGTGCAGATCAAGGCCGGTCGGCCGGTCATCGATCTGGTCAATCGCCTGGAATGCCCGGGGCTCAGCGCGCATTCGCGGGTCGACTTCGCCGACATGACGCGTGCCACGCTCAAGTATCTGGTACGTGTCAGTGAAGGGCGGCCGATTCAGGTCGGCTGGCTACCCGGCCCGGCCGATGCTGGCTGGGTGCAGGATGCCGAGCGCGGCCTGCGTGATGCCTTGCCTGGCACCAGGGTGACCCTGGCCCATGGTGGTTATGCCCCAGTGGATCGCAGTAGTCAGGCGCAGTTGACGCGGGAGCTGCTCAAGCAGCATCCACGTCTCGATTACCTGATCGCCAATGCCGAAGCCGCGGCCTTCGCCGCGCAGTTGGTGCGCAATATCGGTTCTGAGACGCAGGTGTTGTCGTTCTATGCCACCGAGCGGGTGCTGGAGCAGATTCGCGAGGGGCAGGTACTGGCTGCACCCACCGACTCACCGGTGATTCAGGCGCGCATCGCCCTGGACCTGGCCGTTCGTGGCCTGCAGGGCGAAAAGCTGCCGCAACTGGTGAGCCCGCAGATCGAAATGCTCGACGCCGACTCACTGGATCGTTTCGACCTCGGCCGGCTGATGCCGCCCGAGGGCCACTGGATGATCCGCCAGGAATTACCCGACTAACCTGTCTTGCTGGCTGCGCAGCGGCGTACCACGCACCGGGCGTTCGCCCGCGACGAAATAGGGCGCATTGCTGCGCGGCAATGGCTGGCGCCCGCGAATCCGATCCGCGATCTTCTCGGCGATCATGATGGTGGTGGCGTTGAGGTTGCCGGTGATGATCTCCGGCATGATCGACGCATCCACTACGCGCAAGCCCTGCAGGCCGTGCACGCGGCCCTGACCATCGACCACCGCCATGTCGTCCTCGCCCATCTTGCACGAGCAGGACGGGTGGAAAGCCGTTTCCGCATGCTCGCGAATGAAGGCATCCAGCTCGGCGTCGCTCTGCACATGCTCGCCAGGACTGATTTCACGCCCACGGTAAGGATCGAGTGCCGGCTGCGCCATGATCTCGCGGGTCAGGCGTATGCCGTCGCGGAATTCCTGCCAGTCCTGATCGGCGCTCATGTAGTTGAAGAGGATGCTCGGGTGCTGGCGCGGGTCTTTCGACTTGAGCTGGATACGCCCGCGGCTGGGCGAGCGCATCGAGCCGACGTGAGCCTGGAAGCCATGCTCGTTGACCGCGTTGCTGCCGTTGTAGTTGATCGCCACCGGCAGGAAGTGGAACTGGATATTGGGCCAGGCGAACTCCGGGCGCGTGCGGATGAAACCGCCGGCCTCGAACTGGTTGCTGGCGCCGATACCGTTGCCGGCGAACAGCCATTGCGCGCCGATGCCGGGCTGGTTGAGCAGCTTGAGTGCCGGGTACAGCGACACTGGCTGGGTGCAGGCGTACTGCAGGTACATCTCCAGGTGGTCCTGCAGGTTCTGGCCGACGCCAGGCAGTTCGTGTACCAGCGCGATGTCCAGCTCGCGCAGCAGCGCGGCGGGGCCGACGCCAGAGCGCTGCAGGATCTGCGGCGAGGCGATGGCGCCGGCGCATAGCAGCACTTCGCGGCGAGCACGGGCTTCGGTGGCATCGTTGGCGTTGCCGATCAGGTAGCTGACGCCACTGGCGCGCTTGCCATCGAAGAGGATGCGGTCGGTGGTGGCGTGGGTGATGATGGTCAGGTTGGGGCGCGCCCGTGCCTGGTCCAGGTAGCCGCGCGCGGTGCTGGCGCGGCGGCCTTCCGGGGTCACGGTGCGGTCCATCGGGCCGAAGCCTTCCTGCTGATAGCCGTTGAGATCGTCCGTGCGCGGATAGCCGGCCTGCACGCCGGCCTCGACCATGGCGTGGAACAGCGGATTGTTACCGGCCTTGGGCGTGGTCACGCTGACCGGGCCGTCGTCGCCGTGGTAATCGTTGGGGCCGATGTCGCGGCTTTCCGCCTTGCGGAAGTACGGCAGGCAGTCGAGATAGGTCCAGTCTTCCAGGCCTTTGGCCGTGGCCCAGTTGTCGAAGTCCAACGCGTTGCCGCGGATGTAGCACATGCCGTTGATCAGGGATGAGCCGCCCAGGCCCTTGCCGCGTCCGCATTCCATGCGGCGGTTGTTCATGTACGGCTCGGGGTCGGTCTCGTAGGCCCAGTTGTAGCGCCGGCCCTGCAGCGGGAAGGCCAGGGCGGCGGGCATTTGGGTACGAAAGTCGAGGCGGTAGTCGGGGCCGCCGGCTTCCAGCAGCAGTACGCTGACGTCTGCGTCTTCGGTCAGCCGGGTGGCCAGGACGTTACCGGCCGAACCGGCGCCGATGATGATGTAGTCGAATTCCTGGGTCATGGCTCCTCCTGTTGCCCGGCTGTGATCCGGGAAAACGCGGTGACTGTTCCCGGATTGCATCCGGGTTACGGGGCGGTGATTCAATTCGTGGGCGGGCCGGGCGGCGAACCGCTTTAGCCGCGAAATGGGTCGCGGCTGAAGCCCCTCCCACAGACCGGTGCTTAGAACACCGAGCTGTAGCCGCCGAGTTCGACCTGCACCGACTTGATGCGGGTGTAGTGGCCGAGGGTGACCAGGCCGTTCTCGCGGCCGACACCGGACTGCTTGTAGCCGCCCACCGGCATCTCGGCCGGCGATTCGCCCCAGGTGTTGATCCAGCAGATGCCGGCTTCCAGCTTGTGGATCACCCGGTGTGCGCGATTGAGATCGCGAGTCACCACGCCGGCAGCCAGGCCGTAGTCGGTATCGTTGGCGCGGCGGATCACTTCCTCTTCGCTGTCGTAGATGAGGATGCTCATCACCGGGCCGAAGATTTCCTCGCGCACGATGGTCATGTCGTCCCGGCAGTCGGTGAATACGGTCGGCGCGACGTAGGCGCCCTTGGCATAGTCGCCATCAGTGACGCGCGCGCCGCCGATCAGCAGGCGTGCGCCCTCGCTGCGGCCCTTCTCGATGTAGCCGAGTACGCTGTCCATGTGCGCGTAGCTCACCAGCGGGCCGAAATTGGTGGCGTCATCCAGCGGATCGCCGAGGCGGATGCGTTTGACTCGCTCCAGCACCTTGGCCTCGAAGCGCGCCTGCAACATGCGCGGCACGAACACGCGGGTGCCGTTGGTGCACACCTGGCCGGAGCTGTAGAAGTTGGCCATCACCGCGATGTCGGCGGCGCGGTCCAGGTCGGCGTCCTCGAACACGATCAGCGGCGACTTGCCGCCCAGCTCCATGGTCACTTCCTTGAGGCTGGAGCTGGAGGCGCTGGCCATGACTTTCTTGCCGGTGACGGTGCCGCCGGTGAAGGAAATCTTCTCGATGCCCGGGTGTTCGGTCAGCCACTGGCCAACCTCACGACCACTACCGGTGAGCACGTTGAATACGCCTGCTGGCAGGCCGGCCTCGGTGTAGATCTCGGCCAGTTTCAGCGCGGTCAACGAGGTGACTTCGCTGGGCTTGAAGATCATTGCGTTGCCGGCAGCCAGCGCTGGGGCGGATTTCCACAGGGCGATCTGGATCGGGTAGTTCCAGGCGCCGATGCCGGCGACCACGCCCAGCGGTTCACGGCGGGTGTAGACGAAAGAGGTCTCGCGCAGCGGGATCTGCTCGCCCTCGATGGCCGGGATCAGGCCGGCGTAGTACTCCAGCACGTCGGCGCCGGTGACGATGTCGACGTAGCGGGTTTCCGACAGTGGCTTGCCAGTGTCGAGGGTTTCCAGCTCGGCCAGCTCGTCGTTGCGCTCACGCAGGATGTCCACGGCCTTGCGCAGTATGCGCGAACGCTGCATGGCGGTCATCGCCGCCCACACCTTCTGCCCCTCGGTGGCGCTGGCCACGGCCCGTTCGACATCGGCCTGGCTGGCACGTTGCACCTTGGCCAGCACCTCGCCGGTGGCCGGGTTGATGCTGTCGAAGGTTTCTCCACTGCTGGCGGCGACGTACTGGCCACCGATGTAGAGCTGCTGTTCGGCGAAACGGGGCATGGGCTGTCCTCTGCACTTGGCAATCTGCTTGGAGAACAGCCTATTTTATTTAAATTGAACGATCAATCAATAAAAACGACAAGGCGCAGCCAAACGCGACATGCCCGCAAGATGCACGGTCGTAGGGTGCGCTGCGCGCACCGAGCGATCTAAATGATCAGAGAAAGAGGATGTACGCGGTGCGACAGCGCACCCTACGAAGCCTTGGCCAACTGCAGGTCGAGGTAGTCATAGGCGATGCGGCGTGCCTGTTCGGTGTCGAAGGCTTCGCCGGACAGTGCGCCGCGCAGCCACAGGCCGTCGATCAGCGAGGCCAGACCGCGGGCGGCGAAGCGTGCCTGATCTTGCGGTAGCACGCGATGGAACTGGCCGCACAGGTTGGAATAGAGACGGTGGTCGTTGACCCGCTGCAGGCGGCGCAGGGCAGGCTGGTGCATGCTGCTGGCCCAGAACGCCAGCCAGGTCTTCATCGCTGGACCGCTGACCTGGCTGTCGTCGAAGTTGCCGTCGATCATCGCCTTCAGATGGGCACGCGGGCTGTCCTCGCGCAGTGCGCGACGGCGTGCGCCCACCGCATCGCTGAGCGCCTGCATCAGGTGACGCATGGTGGCTTCGAGCAGGCCGTTCTTGTCGTTGAAGTAGTGGCTGATGATGCCATTGGAGACCCCGGCCAGGCGGGCGATATAGGCGATGCTGGCATCGGCCATACCAACCTGGTCGACGGCTTCCAGGGTGGCGGCAATCAACTGCGAACGACGAATGGGCTGCATGCCGACCTTGGGCATGGGTGTCTCCAGCGGGGGAAGTTGGGCCGGAGTCTAGGCGGATTTTGATCGTTCGATCAATCAAACGAGGTGGGAGAGTGGGGGCGTGGCGCCGATTCCGCAGGGCGTCGCGGGGCCACCTTGGCCATGCGCACCGCCTTATCCTCGGTAACCGTGGCGCGCACGTGGCCTCGCAAAACGACGAAGCGGGCCAGAGGCCCGCTTCGATGGCGTGCAGCGAGTGCGGCTTACTTCAGCCAGCTTTCCACGCGCTCCGGGTTGGCAGCGATCCAGTCCTTGGCGGCCTGGTCCGGCTTGGCGCCTTCGCGGATGGCCAGCATCACCGCGCCGACTTCTTCGCCGCTCCAGGAAATCTTGCTGAGGAAGGCGGCAGCGTCGGCGGCCTTGCCCTTCAGCTCAGGATTGGCCACGGTGTCTACACGCTCGTCGTCGCCGAAGACTTTCTTCGGATCTTCGAGGAAGCGCAGTTTCCACTTGGCGAACATCCAGTGCGGAATCCAGCCGGTGACCACGATCGGCTTCTGCGCTTTCTCGGCGCGGGTCAGGGCGGTGGCCATGGCCGGGCCCGAGCTCGGCATCAGCTTGATGCTGGCCAGGTTGTATTCCTTGATGGCGTCTTCGGTGCGGCGCATCACGCCGGCACCGGCGTCGATGCCGGTAATCTTGCCGTCGAAGTCCTTGGCGTATTTCTCCAGATCCTCGATGGTCTTGGCTTCGACGTAGTCCGGCACGATCAGGCCGATCTTGGCGCCGGAGTAGTTGGTACCGAGGATTTCCACCTTGTCCTTGAGCTTCTCGAAGTACTCGCCATGAGTGGCCGGCAGCCAGGCGGAGAGGGTGGCATCGAGGTCGCCACGGGCCACGCCTTGCCACATGATGGCGGGTTCGACCGGCTTCAGTTCGACCGTGTAGCCGAGTTTGCTTTGCAGGATTTCACCGGCGACGTGGGTGACGGCGACGCTGTCATCCCAGCCGTTGACGTAGCCGATCTTCAGGGTAGGTTTGTCGGCGGCCAGGGCGCTGCCCATGCCGATGGCCAGGGCGGCAGCGCCGAGGCAAAGGTGTTTGAAAACGCGCATATTTGTTGTGCTCCATCAGTGAGTGGCAGTTGCAAGATCGTTGACTGGCTCGTTCTCATTGCGGGCCTTGCGAATCCGTGTTGCGCAGCAGATTGCCGGTTCGCGGGCAAAGCCTCCCCGTCACGGCCAGAAAGCAGCCGCTAGTGGTTTACGAGGAGGTTTCCGGGCTCGAACCCTGAGGTTCGAGCCCGAATCGGGTCGCGGCCTGTTACAGCCCGACGTGTTTCTTCACGGCGGCAACGCCGTCCTGACCGTCAAAGGTGGTCACGCCGCTCAGCCACTGGTCGAGGATCGCCGGGTTGGCCTTGATCCACTCCTTGGCGACGTTCTGCGGGTTTTCCTTCTCCAGCACCTTTTCCATCAGCTGGCTTTCGATATCGACGGTGAACTGCAGGTTGTTCAGCAGCTTGCCGAGGTTGGCGCAGCGCGCCTCGTAATCCGGCGGTACCACGGTGTAGACCTTGGCCGCACCGTAGTCAGGGCCGAACACGTCGTCACCACCGGACAGGTAGGTGATGTCGTGCTGAGTATTCATCGGGTGCGGCGCCCAGCCGAGGAAAACCACCGGCTCTTTCTTCTTGATTGCCCGCGATACCTGCACCAGCATGCCGGCTTCGCTGGACTCGACCATGCGGAAGCCGCCGAGGTCGAACTGGTTGTTCTTGATCATGCCGTCGATCAGCAGGTTGCCATCGTTACCCGGCTCGATGCCGTAGATCTTGCCGCCCAGCTGATCCTTGAACTTGGCGATGTCCTGGAAGCTCTTCAGGCCGGCTTCGGCCGCGTAGGTCGGCACGGCCAGGGTGTACTTGGCACCCTCGAGGTTGGCCTTGGGCAGTACCTTGACGCCATCGTCCTTGAGGAATGGCTCGATCACCGCGTCCATCGACGGCGCCCAATAGCCGAGGAACACATCGACCTGGCCGCTCTTCACGCCGGTGAAGGCGATGGGTACCGAGGCCATGATCTTGCGCGGCTGATAGCCCAGACCTTCGACCAGGGTCATGGCCACACCCGTGGTGGCGGCGATGTCGGCCCAGCCAATCTCGGCGAAACGCACCTGCTTGCAGCTCGCCGGCTCCGCGGCCATGGCGCCCTGCATCAGTGCGCAGGACAGCAGGCCGATGGCGGCAGTGGTCTTGATCATTTTCATCTGCGGTTCCCTGTGAAGTGAAAAAATGTTTACTGGCGCTGCAGCTTGCCGCTGAACCAGGCAAAGATGCCGCCGCGGGCGGTCTGCTTGGTGCCGAAGCTTTCAGTGATGCGGTCGAGAATGATCGCCAGCAGCACCACGGCCATGCCGCTTTCGAAGCCTAGCCCGATGTCCAGGCGCTGGATACTCGCCAGTACATCGTTACCCAGGCCACCGGCGCCGACCATCGAGGCGATGATCACCATCGACAGGGCCATCATGATGGTCTGGTTGACCCCGGCCATGATCGACGGCATGGCGTTGGGCAGTTGTACCTTGAACAGCAGCTGGCGGCTGGTGCAGCCGAAGGACTGGCCGGCCTCGACGATTTCCTTGTTCACCTGGCGAATGCCCAGGCTGGTCAGGCGCACCGCTGGCGGCATGGCGAAGATCACCGTGGCGATGATGCCTGGCACGCGACCGAGGCCGAAGAGCATGGCTGCCGGAATCAGGTAGACGAACGCCGGCATGGTCTGCATGAAGTCGAGGATCGGCCGGATGATGGTCGCCACGCGCTCGCTCTTGGCGGCCCAGATGCCCAGTGGGATGCCCAGCAGCAGGCTGATCAGCGTCGAGGAGAAGGTCAGACCGAGGGTGACCACGGTCTGTTCCCAGAACCCGGTCATGACGATCAGGATGAACGCCACGGCGGTGAATACCGCGAAGCGTGCGCCGATGCGCCACAGACCGAGGGCGACGAAGATGGCGATCAGCAGCCAGGCCGGCGGCAGCATGAGCAAGGCTTCGATGCCTTCGGAGAAACCGCTGACCAGTTTGCCGATGCTGTCGAAGGCACCGCTGTAGTTGTCCAGCAGGTGCTGGACGACGTCGTTGACCCAGCTACCCAGGTCGAGTTTCTTGTCACTCATGGGATTCCCCCTGCAGTCGGGTCAGCAGACGGCCCTTGCTGATAGCGCCGCAGTAATGGCCTTCGGCGTCCACCACCGGGATCGGACCTTCGTTGTCCACCAGGCGCGTGATGACGTGTTCCAGCGGCATGTCCTCGGGTACCGGCACCACCTGCTTGAGCGCATCCGCTTCGAGTGGTCTGGGCTCGTCGCCGTCGACCATCAGGGCGATCTTCTCCAGGCTGATGGAGCCCTGGAAATGGTTGTCCTCGTCGACGATGAACGCGTAGTGCTTGTCCAGCGCCTGCAGTTCCTTGCAGATCTTCGCCGCGTCCGGCGCCCTGCCGTTGTGCACGTAGGTCGGCACGCTGTCGGCCTTGAGCTGGCCGGCGGTGAGGTAGCGGCTGGTGTCGACGGTGTCGAAGAAGTTACGCACGTACTCGTTGGCCGGCTTCTCGATCAGCTCCTGCGGGGTGCCGACCTGGATCAGCTTGCCGCCTTCCATGATGCCGATGCGGGTACCGATGCGCATGGCTTCTTCGATGTCGTGGGAGACGAAGATGATGGTGCGGCGATGGGTCTTCTGCAGCTCCAGCAGCACGTCCTGCATCTCGCGGCGCTTGAGCGGGTCGAGGGCGGAGAACGCCTCGTCCATGATGATCATCGACGGGTTGACCGTCAGCGCGCGGGCCAGGCCTACACGTTGCTGCATGCCGCCGGAGAGTTCGTGTGGGTACTTGTGAGCGAAGGTGTCCAGGCCAACCTGCTTGAGCACTTCCATGGCACGCTTCTCGCGCTCCTTGCGGCCGGTGCCGGCCACTTCCAGGCCGAAGGCCGCGTTATCCAGCACGCTGCGCGAAGGCATCAGGGCGAAGGACTGGAAGACCATACTCATGTCGCGCCGGCGCAGGTCGATCAGTTGCGATTGCGGCAGCTTGGCCACGTTCTGGCCATCGATGTAGACGTCACCGGCGCTGGGTTCGACCAGGCGGTTGATCAGACGGATCAGGGTGGATTTGCCAGAGCCGGACAGGCCCATGAGGACGAAGATCTCGCCCTCTTCGACACTGAACGACACATCGCTGACGCCGATCACGGCGCCTTTCTCGGCCAGAATCCTCTCCTTGCTCCAGCCTTCCTTGAGCAGGTCGATGGCTTCTTGTGGGTTGGGGCCGAAAACCTTGTACAGGTGTTCGACCACGATCTTTCCAGACTGCATGGGACGTTTCCCCTTCAATCGGCATCCAGTTCGCGCTGGCACGGCCGGGCACGCATCGTAGAAGCGTAGATCAGCTGTGTCAGGCCTCTGATACCTGTGTGGGTGTTTGCTGAGTTTCGAGGTTGGCGAACGTTTCGCGGCAGGCGTCGAGTGTGGCGCTCGGGCACGCTGCAGCGCACGCGTTTGGTGGCAAAAATTGCCCGCTGCGTCGTTGCAACCTGTTGATGAGTGACCACTGTCTTGCCGTGCTGCAAACCGCTTTCCAAACCCTCTGGCAGTGTTTCGAAGCCCATTCCCTTGGGGATTCATGCGTCGTCCTGGCGCATGCGTACATCCGAAATTTCTTGTTGGGCTGGCGCCCTATCGATGGTGGGCCAGCGCTTGTATGTTCTTCGGTCCGGGGCGGTGAGCCCCAGTCTGCCGTTCCCCTCGGGAAGCGGCAGCGACGTTATCGGCTGACTCAACGATATAGTCTTGGGGTCTGCGCAATTATCGGTTTGCGACCCTGACGTGTTGGGCGACGACATGGTCCGTCACACCCCGTGTTTTTCCATGTTCTCGCCGTTTTCCGGGCTCCTGAAAGCACTGTGTGATGCCGTTTCGAATAGCGCTCGATGTGAGCATCGAGAAGCGCTTTCGATAGCGTGCTTTAAAAACCTTAACAGACTTTTTCGTCCCTTGGCCAAGGCTGAAAGCCGCGCCGGTGCTGGTTTTCAGCTCTTCAAGCGAGGCGCAGGCAGCGTAGTGCGGGGGCTGCGGCGATGTTGAAAAAAATTTACAGCGAAAGGTACTGTAGTGCCGAAAGTCGCTGAAAAATCGAAAGGCGGCGCAATATGACCAGTTGGTCACGCCTGGTTCATGTCGCGAGCCTGGGTGTGATTCTCGACAAGGCGATGGAAAACCCTTTCGAGCTACCAGGTGATCTTTGTTGTCTGCCATTTTTATTGGTTTTTCTCGGCTATTTCGTCGAATTTATCAGTCATTTCCTGCTAGTGATACGTCGAACACTTTACTGACAGGGCCACCTTGATAGCGGGTCACGCCTTCCAGCCAGGCCGTAATCATCTGTGGGTTGTCTTCGATCCACTGCTTGGCTACGCGGCGGCGGTTGGTATTGCCTTCCAGTACGGCGCTCATCAACTGGTTTTCTGCGCTGATGGTGAAGGTCATATTGCGGAACAGCCGAGCCAGATTGGGACACTGCGCGCTCAACCCGCCGCGCGCCACCGTGTTGACCTGCGCCGCTCCGTAATTGGGGCCGAAATAATCATCACCACCGGCCAGATAGTTCATCTTCAGACGCTCGTTCATCGGGTGCGGTTCCCAACCGAGAAATACCGCCCATTTGCCCAGGCGTTGAGCACGCTCGACATGGTTGAGCATGCCGCTTTCACTCGACTCGACCAGGCTGAAACCTGCCAGGCCGAAGGTGTTGTCGCGAATCATGCCCTTGATCATCTCGTTGCCTTCGTTGCCCGGTTCGATGCCGAAGATCTGCCCACCGAGTTCGTCCTTGAAGCGATGGATGTCGGCGAAATCCTTCAGTCCGCCCTCGTAGCCTGGCGTCAGTACCGCCAGGGTGTAACGCACCGTCGGCAGGTTGGTGTGCAGCTTCTCGATCCTGCCGCTGTCCAGGTGAGGTTGCACCAGTTCACTCTGGGCCGGCATCCAGTTGCCCAGGAACACGTCCAGCTGGCCTTCGGACAATCCGCGATACGTATCGGGCAACGACATGCGGCGTATCTGCGTGCGATAGCCGAGCTCGCCCAGTATCAGACGGGCAACGGCGGTGGTCATGGTGATGTCGGTCCAGCCGACATCGCTCAGGCGCACCAGCTCGCAGCGCTCGGCTTCTTTGGCGTACAGGGCGGTGGAGGAGGTGAGGGCGATCACCAGCAGCCAGCGAGCAAATCTGTTCATGGGGGTGTGCCTCTGTTCGGGCGGCTGGAGCCGCTGGAAGATTCCTGGAGCGGGCGATTGGCTATTTCACAGCAAGAGGTGGGCCGCACCCTGAACGAGAAACGACACCGGCATGTCGAGAAAAGACCCCGACACGGACGGTTCACCGCGGCGTGATTGGATATGCATGAGTCGGTTGGAGAGCTGGACGCGCTGGCGAAAGTTGGATCATCGCGAACCTGTTGCGGATTCGTCAGGATGTTCTTCTCCATGTGCTCCTGGCGGCTGGCACGCCAGCGAGCGGTGACCTTTGCTGGTGCAGCGATTCTGGCAAAGCCGCCGCTTCGCGAGCTTTTGGTGCGACGCTTGCGGGCATCGATTTCCTCAGTTGTGACCGAGCAGTCGCTGTTGTTACCGCTCGTCCGTTACTGACAGCCAGAGACGCCGTAGCAGGCCGCTCAGTCTGTGCTACCGAAATGCTCAAAGCCTTGCGCAAAGAGGCTTTGAGAGCGTTTCGCAAACCCTGAAAATAGGGGGCAAGGAGTCCGTCTGGCGCGCCATGTATTGAAGGTTCAGTTTTTATTGAACGCTTGATCAATTTAGGCATGACCTTTGCGTAGAGATGCATAGCCGCCCGGTTTTCAAACCTGGCCAGGATAAAACAGAGGCCCACTTCTAATTGGGCTCACACCGTGCTTAGCGTGAGAGGGTTCCATCAATGTCGCAGTTCAGCCAAGGGGCGCAACCCCAGAACCGTGTCGCCCAGTCCATCGGCTTCCTGCTCCTGGACAACTTCACCCTGATTTCCCTGGCTTCGGCGGTAGAGCCCCTGCGCATGGCCAACCAGCTTTCCGGCAAGGAGCTGTTTCGCTGGCATACCCTGACTCATGATGGCCTGCCGGTCTGCGCCAGTGATGGCTTGCAGATCACTCCAGACGCCGCCATGCAAAGTGCTCCGGCGTTGGATGCGGTGATCGTCTGTGGTGGCGTGGATATTCAGCACAGCGTCAAGCGTGAGCATGTCAGTTGGTTGCAGCTGCAGGCGCGCCAGGGGCGCCTGCTCGGTGCGGTGTGCACCGGTAGCTGGGCGCTGGCCAAGGCCGGTCTGCTCGACGGCTACGATTGCAGCGTGCATTGGGAGTGCCTGGCCTCGATGCAGGAAGCCTTCCCGCGTGCTGCCATCACCACTCGCCTGTTCTCCATCGACCGCAATCGCCACACCTCCTCTGGCGGTACCGCGCCGATGGACATGATGCTGCACCTGATCGGCCAGCAGCATGGCCGCGAACTGGCAGCCGGCATCTCCGAGATGTTCATCTACGAGCGCATTCGCAACGAGCAGGATCACCAGCGTGTGCCGCTCAAGCACATGCTCGGCAGCAACCAGCCGAAGCTGCAGGAAATCGTCGCGCTGATGGAGGCCAACCTCGAGGAGCCAATAGACCTCGACGAGCTGGCCTGCTTCGTCGACATCTCCCGTCGTCAGCTCGAGCGCCTGTTCCAGAAGTACCTGCACTGCTCGCCGTCGCGCTACTACCTCAAGCTGCGCCTGATCCGCGCACGCCAGCTGCTCAAGCAGACCAGCATGTCGATCATCGAGGTGGCGTCGGTTTGCGGTTTCGTCTCCACCCCGCATTTCTCCAAGTGCTACCGCGAGTACTTCGGCATTCCGCCACGCGACGAGCGCGCCGGTCAGCAGGGCAACAACCTGGTGATGTTGCTGCCGATTCCCGAGCATCAGGTCAACTCCAGCGCGGTGCTGGCGCTCAACCGTGCCCAGGGCGAGTCGACATTCGCCAGCGTACGCATCTGAATCGAGCGGCAATGAAAACGGGGCGCCAGTGGCGCCCCGTTTTATTTGGAGTCGCAGCTAAAGCCGTCTGCGCCGGATGTAGGGTGGGCTTTAGCCCACCAAAACCACGCAAAATCCACGAGGTCGGACGCAAACAGAGTGGTGGGCTAAAGCCCACCCTACGGCTGATCTCCGCGCGTAGGGTGCGCCGTGGGATCGATCAAGCCGAAGCAGGTTTCGGCACCAGCGCTGGCAGCAGATGGCGGCTGATGGCTTCGCGTACGTTGGGCAGCAGGGTGGCGCTGCCGCCAAGCAGTTCTTCCACCAGGTGGCGCAGGGCCACGGCGCGCTCGGCACTGAGGCCGCTGACAGCCAGCTCGCAGGCCTGCTCGGGCGTGACGCCTGGTGGAATGCTCAGGCCCAGCGCGATCAGGCGCTCACGGAAGTCTTCCTGGTCGATCAGATCGGCATGCATCATGGTCGTGGCTCCTTGTGGCGAGGCAGGCGCTGCGCCGTTGGTCTTCAAACCTCGGTTAGCGCAGAACCCCTTCTTCGATCAATAGCTTGAAGATAGCCTCTGCGCCCTCCTGTGGCGAGGCATCCTTGAGCACCTGGCCGCCACCACCACTGGCTTTGGCCGTGGCCGCCTTCATCCGTTCCGCGCCCGTTTTAGCCTTGATCACCTTGAGCCGTTTGGGCCGTGACTTGGCCGGCTGCAGACTGGCTTCGGCCAGCAGCGAGTCGTCCACCACCGTCACCTCGTGGGCTTCGATCTGCCCGCGCCGTGCCGGGCCAAAGGCACTCTGGCGGGCGACCGGAGCGGCGTTGTCGACGCTGGCCACGCAGGGCAGGCGTACCTTGAGCCGGCGCCGCTGTCCACGCGGCAGCGCCTGCAGCACCTGGGCCACGCCATTCTCCACTTTCTCGACCTCCGCCAGGCCGACCACCATCGGCCAGCCCAGCCGCTCGGCCAGCAGAAACGGCAGCATGCCGGAGCCTTCGCCGGTTTCTGCCTGGCTGCCGGTGAGCACTAGCTGCGTGCGGCTGCCTTGCAGATAGTCGACCAGCAGCGGCAGGGCATCGGCACCTTCGGGCTGTTCCAGCACATCGAGCTGTTCCAGACCCATGCCCAGGTAGCCGCGCAGGGCTTCGGCCTGTGGGTCGCCGGCATGCAGCAGTTGCAGGTTCTGTCCGGCCAGACGCAGGCCCAGCTCGACCGCGCGGGCGTCCTGTTCGGCGCGGCGTGGGCGGCCCGAGGTCGGGTGGGCGCCGACCGAGACCAGAGCGACGATATTCAGATCAGTCATTTGGGCAACCTCGAACCGTGGGAGCGGCTTTAGCCGCGATATGGCCATACGCACAATCTGTCGCGGCTGAAGCCCCTCCCACGAGGGCGTATTCGTGAAGATCAGGCCGCATCACGTTTTCCTTCCTGACGCCAGGCAGCGACGCGTTCGATCAGTGCGGCAAGGATCGCCGCCGAGTCGCCGATCACCGAAAGGTCGGCGCGTTTGATCATGTCGCAGCCAGGATCCATGTTCACCGCCACCACCTTGTCGCAGGCGCCGATGCCCTGCAGGTGCTGGATGGCGCCGGAAATACCGACGGCCAGGTAGACGCGGGCGGTGACCCAGGTACCGGTGGCGCCCACCTGGCGGTTGCGCGGCATGAAGCCGTCGTCGACCGCGACACGCGAGGCGCCTTCGGTGGCGCCGAGGGCAACGGCAGCCTGGTGGAACAGCTCCCAGTTCTTCACGCCGTTGCCGCCGGAGAGAATGAACTCGGCTTCGGCCATCGGAATTTGCGCAGGATCAACGGCCACCGGGCCGAGATCCTCGATACGCGGCAGGCTGTGGGCGACCTTTTCGCCCAATTCCACCGCGCGAACCTCATGGCGAGTTTCGCTGACCGGCTCGGCGCATTCGGCGGCGGCCAGGATCAGCCGTGGCAATGCGCGCTGAATGTCCTGCTGGCCGGCACCGGCGCGGCCAGTGGCTTGTTCACCGGCGACCTGCCAGACGCGGGTGGCCGGACGCTCACCGAGCTTGGCAGCCAGGCGCCGGCCCAGCTCGCCGCCACCGGTGCGGCTGTCGGGCAGCAGCCAGTGACGTGGCGCCAGCTGGCTTTCCACGGCGCTCAGTGCCAACACGCGGGCTTCCGGGGCGTAGCCGTCGAAGGCGTTGCCCTCGATGCGTAACAGGCGGTCGACGCCGGCTGTGTCGAAAGCGCTTTCCTTGTCTTCGCCGAACACCACGGCTACGACGGCGCCGCTGTCACCGGCCAGCTTGCGGGCCAGGCCGAGCAGATCCTTGTCGTGGCTGGACAGGCGTCCGCCGACCATGTCCGGTACCACGCAGACGTGGAAGGCTGGTTGTTCGAGGATATGCAGCGGCAGTTGCACTGCGACGCTGGCGCTGCTGCGTTTGCTGCTGGTGCCCTGCTGGGCGCCGCTGCGGTCGATGCGCTTGAGCCCGGCCGGGCCGATGAATCCAGCGGCGATGGCATGCGGGTTCTTACGGATGATGCCATTGGGGCCCATCCAGCTGGTTTCGGTCTTCTGCATCGACGCATGCAACGGGTGCAGACGGTTGCGGGCGATCCACTCGGCGCGAGGGTCGCGGCGGATGATGTCGCTCATTGCATTGCCTCCAGGTTGAGCGTAGGGCGGGTGCAACCCGCCGGACAGGTGTTGGCGGGTTGCACCCGCCCTACATCCGTCGTGGTATGCAGTCGCTTCATCACTGCACCTCCGCCACTTCGCGCTTGGCGGCGGGCCGCTTGGCCGGCACCTCGGTGGCTTCGATCAGCACCTCGGCTACCAGCTCAGCGATATCCTTGATCTCCGGGCGCGGTGCGACCACGCCTTCGAGCATCGCGGTGCACTGCGGGCAACCGACGGCTACCAACTCGGCGCCAGTCTCCTTGATGTCGACCATGCGCATGTCGGGGATACGCTGCTTGCCAGGAATGTCGGTGATCGGTGCGCCGCCACCGCCGCCGCAGCAGCGTGAGCGGAAGCCCGAGCGTTCCATTTCCTTCACTTCGATGCCGATGGCTTTCAGCACCGAACGTGGCGCTTCGTACTCGCCGTTGTAGCGACCGAGGTAGCAAGGATCGTGGTAGGTCACGCTGGCGGCCTTGCTTTGACCGAGGTTGAGCGAGCCCTTGCGCACCAGTTCGTCGATGAAGGTGCTGTGGTGCAGCACCTGATAATCACCGCCGAGCGCGCCGTATTCGTTCTTCAGCACGTGGAAGCTGTGTGGGTCGCAGCTGACGATACGCTTGAAGCGGTACTTGGCCAGGGTAGCGATGTTGCGCTTGGCCAGGTGCTGGAAGGTCGCTTCGTCGCCCAGGCGACGGGCTACGTCGCCGCTGTCGCGCTCTTCCAGGCCGAGCACGGCGAAGTCGACGTCGGCAGCCTTGAGGATCTTCACGAAGGCGCGCAGGGTGCGCTGATTGCGCATGTCGAAGGCGCCGTCACCGACCCAGAACAACACATCGGTTTCGCCCTTATCGGCGAGCAGCGGCAGGTTCAGGTCGGCGGCCCAGTTCAGGCGGCCGCCGGGGTTGAAGCCGCCGGGGTTGTCGGTGGCGATCAGGTTATCCAATACCTCGGCGCCTTTGTTCGGCGTCGCCCCCTTCTCAAGGGTGAGATGACGGCGCATGTCGACGATGGCGTCGACGTGCTCGATCATCATCGGGCATTCCTCGACGCAGGCGCGGCAGGTGGTGCACGACCACAGGGTTTCGGCATCGACCAGCGCCTTGCCTTCGAGGGCGACGATTGGCTGGTGCGGGCCGCCACTGTGTTCGCCCAGCGGCTTGCCAGGGTAGGGCGAGCCAGCGAACTTGGCGTCGTTGCCGCCGGCCAGGCCGATGACCATGTCCTGAATGAGTTTCTTCGGGTTCAGCGGCTGGCCGGCGGCGAAGGCCGGGCACATGGCTTCGCACTTGCCGCACTGCACGCAGGCGTCGAAGCCGAGCAGTTGGTTCCAGGTGAAGTCGGTGGGTTTTTCCACGCCCAGCGGGGCTTTGCGATCGTCCAGATCGAGGGCTTTCAAGCCCGTAGAGCGGCCACCGCCGAAGCGTTCGCTGCGACGGTGCCAGGCCAGGTGCAGGGCACCGGCGAAGGCGTGTTTCATCGGCCCGCCCCAGGTCATGCCGAAGAACAGCTCGGACACGCCCCAGGCCACGCCGACGGCCAGCACAGCGGCCAGAATCCAGCCGCCGAAATTCTCGGGCAGAATCCCGGCGACCGGCAGGGTGGCGATAAAGAAGCTCGCCGCAAACATCAGCAGGCTCTTCGGCAGGCGCATCCACGGGCCCTTCGACAGCCGGCTCGGCGGGTTGCGCCGGCGCTTGGCGACGAACAGGGCGCCGACGAACATCAGCACCGTGGCCGCCAGCAGGGCGAAGCCGAGGATGCGGTTGTGCAGGCCGAAACCGTGCACGAGGATCGCCAGCACGGCGGCCAGGACGAAGCCGCCGGCGGTGGCGACGTGGGTCTTGGACATGTATTTGTCGCGCTCGACCACGTGGTGCAGATCCACCAGGTAGCGACGCGGCATCTTCAGCAGGCCGCCGATCCAGTCGACCTTGGCCGGCCGGCCGCGGCGCCACATGAAGAAGCGCTTGGCCGCCCCGATGACCGCGAGGGTCAGAGCAGCGAAGAGCAGGAGGGGGAGGATGGTGTTCAACATCTTGGGGTCTCCTTAGCGGGACCGAAAGCTACGCAAATCCATCCCCTCTCCCCCTGGGGGAGAGGGTTAGGGAGAGGGGGCTGACGACATGGATCTACAGCCAACGGACCCTCTCCCCTCGCCCTCTCCCGCAAGCGGGAGAGGGGGCCGTCCGTGTGTGGGCTTAAAAGTCCTTGCACAGCCGCAGCGCGTCGTAGATCGCCGCGTGGGTGTTGCGCTGGGCCACGCAGTCGCCGATGCGGAACAGCAGGTAGCCGTCGCCCGACTCGCTCAGGCACGGCTGCGGCTTGATCGCGAACAGCGCTTCGACGTCGATCTGGCCCTTATTGCGCGAGCCCTGCTTGAGCGCGTAGTACAGCGATTCGTCCGGACGCACGCCGTTCTCCACCACCACCTGGTCGACCACCCGCTCCTCTTTCGCGCCGGTGTATTCGTTCTCCAGCACTGCCACCAGCTTGTCACCCTCGCGGTAGACCTTCTCCAGCATCAGGTCGCCGGTCATGATCACTTCCTTGGGGTACAGGCTGCGGTAGTAGGTGGGGAAGCTGGTGCCGCCGATGGCCACGCCCGGCTTGATGTCGTCGGTGACGATCTCCACCTTGGCGCCTTTCTCGGCCATGAAATCGGCCACCGACATGCCGGTGAACTCGCAGATGGTGTCGTACACCAGCACGTTATTGCCGACCGCGACCTTGCCGTCGAGCACGTCCCAGCTGCTTACCACCAGGCCTTCGGCCGAACCCCAGTGCTCGTTCTGCTCGAGGAACGGGTGGCCGCCGTTGGCCAGCACCACGATATCCGGGCGCAGGTCGAGGATGGTCGCGGCGTCCGCCGCGGTGCCCAGGCGCAGGTCGATATTCAGGCGCGCCAGTTCCAGCTGGAACCAGCGGGTGATGCCGGCCATCTGGTCGCGCTGCGGCGCCTTGGCGGCCAGGTTGATCTGCCCGCCGAGGCTGGCCTGCTTCTCGAACAGGGTGACGTCATGGCCGCGCTCGGCGGCGACGCGCGCCGCCTCCATGCCGGCCGGGCCGCCGCCGACTATGACCACCTTGCGCTTCGGTCCGGTGGATTTCTCGATGATATGCGGCAGGCCCATGTACTCGCGGCTGGTAGCGGCGTTCTGGATGCACAGCACGTCGAGGCCCTGGTACTGGCGGTCGATGCAGTAGTTGGCGCCGACGCACTGCTTGATTTGGTCGACCTGGCCCATCTTGATCTTGGCGATCAGGTGCGGGTCGGCGATGTGCGCGCGGGTCATGCCGACCATGTCGACATAGCCGCCTTCGAGAATGCGCGTGGCCTGGTTCGGGTCCTTGATGTTCTGCGCGTGCAGCACCGGCACCTTGACCACTTCCTTGATCCCGGCCGCCAGGTGCAGGAAGGGCTCCGGCGGATAGCTCATGTTCGGAATGACGTTGGCCAGGGTGTTGTGGGTGTCGCACCCTGATCCAACTACCCCAATAAAATCGAGCATACCGGTGGCGTCGTAGTAGGCGGCGATCTGCTTCATGTCCTCGTGGGACAGGCCGTCCGGGTGGAACTCGTCACCGCAGATGCGCATACCCACGCAGAAATCGTCGCCCACTTCGGCGCGCACGGCCTTGAGTACTTCCAGGCCAAACTTCATCCGGCCCTCGAAGGTACCGCCCCATTCGTCGGTGCGCTTGTTCACCCGCGGCGACCAGAACTGGTCGATCATGTGCTGGTGCACGGCGGACAGCTCGACACCGTCCAGGCCACCTTCCTTGGCGCGGCGGGCGGCCTGCGCGTAGTTGCCGATCACCCGCCAGATTTCCTCGACCTCGATGGTCTTGCAGGTGGCGCGGTGCACCGGTTCGCGGATGCCCGACGGTGACATCAGGGTCGGCCAGTGGAAACCGTCCCAGCGCGAGCGGCGGCCCATGTGGGTAATCTGGATCATGATCTTGGCGCCGTGCTTGTGCATGGCGTCGGCCAGGTTCTGGAAGTGCGGAATGATGCGGTCGGTGGACAGGTTGACCGAACTCCACCACTGCTGCGGGCTGTCGATGGCCACCACCGAGGAGCCGCCGCAGATGGCCAGGCCGATGCCGCCCTTGGCCTTCTCTTCGTAGTACTTCACATAGCGCTCGGTGGTCATGCCGCCGTCGGTGGCGTAGACCTCGGCGTGCGCGGTGGACAGCACACGGTTGCGGATGGTCAGCTTGCCGATCTGGATCGGCTGGAACATTGCTTCGAAGGCCATTACGGCATCCTCACGGTAAGCGCTCTAGCGTTGTGGGAGGCGCTGGCCGCTCCCACGGATTTCTTATGGGTGACTCAGAGTGGCCGGGTGACGAACAGGCCGTCGTCATGGCCCTCTTCGGCGCCGCTGTACTCCTGCACGGTAACGGTGCGGATCGGGCTGCCCTTGGCGGCCAGAATCTGGTCGATGGCGCCGGAGAACCAGCCGGTGAACATGTAGTCGACCTTGCGACCCACCTTGCCGTACACGTAGACGAAGGCCGAATGCTTGAGCTTGACCTCGGCATGGCCGGTTTCCAGGTCGAGCTTCTGCGTTTCGAACAGACCCCAGCCGCGTTGCGACAGGCGCTTCATGTAGTGCTCGAACACCGCAGCGCCTGAAATGCCATGGCACTCGGCTTCCTTCTCGCACCAGTGCCAGGCGGACTTGTAGCCGGCCTTGTAGAGGATCTCGGCGTACTTGTCGGCGCCGAGCACTTCCTCGATGCCCATGTGGTTGTTGACGAAGAAGTGACGCGGCACGTACAGCATCGGTAGCGCGTCGGTGGTCCAGACGCCGGTTTCGTCGTCGACGGCGATGGGCATTTCGGGGGCGTGGGTGGCCATATACGGAAACTCCAGAGTTTGAACCGTAGGAGCGGCTTCAGCCGCGAAGCTTCAGGGCACGCCGTCCCTGCGGGACGGATCGCGGCTGAAGCCGCTCCTACCAGGATTGGGTTGGGAGGGGCTTACTCGCCCCAGACGTCCTTCAATACGCGCACCCAGTTCTCGCCCATGACCTTGCGCACCACGCGCTCGGGCATGCCGCGTTTGAGCAGCGTCTCGGTGAGGTTGGGGAACTCGCCCACGGTGCGGATGCCTAGTGGGTTGACGATCTTGCCGAAGCTGGTCAGGCGGCGGGCGTAACCCTTGTCGTGAGTCAGCCACTCGAAGAATTCCTGGCCGTGGCCCTGGGTGAAATCGGTACCGATGCCGATGGCATCTTCGCCGACGATGTTCATCACGTACTCGATGGCCTCGGCGTAGTCGTCGATGGTCGAGTCGATGCCCTTGGCCAGGAACGGCGCGAACATGGTCACGCCAACGAAGCCGCCGTGGTCGGCGATGAACTTCAGTTCTTCATCGGACTTGTTGCGCTGGTGTTCCTTCAGGCCCGAGGGCAGGCAGTGGGAGTAGCAGACCGGCTTCTTCGACTCGAGGATGACTTCCTCGCTGGTCTTGGAGCCGACGTGGGACAGGTCGCACATGATGCCGACGCGGTTCATCTCGGCGACGATCTCGCGGCCAAAGCCGGACAGGCCGCCGTCGCGCTCGTAGCAGCCGGTGCCGACCAGGTTCTGGGTGTTGTAGCACATCTGCACGATGCCCACGCCGAGCTGCTTGAACACCTCGACGTAGCCGATCTGGTCCTCGAACGCATGGGCGTTCTGGAAGCCGTAGAGGATGCCGGTCTTGCCCTGCTCCTTGGCCTTGCGGATGTCGGCGGTAGTGCGTACCGGGATGACCAGGTCGCTGTTATCGCGGATCAGGTTATTGCTGGCGACGATGTTGTTCACCGTGGCCTGGAAACCTTCCCACACCGACACGGTGCAGTTGGCCGCGGTCAGGCCGCCCTTGCGCATGTCTTCGAACAGTTCGCGGTTCCACTTGGCGATGATCAGACCGTCGATGACGATGCTGTCGGCGTGCAATTCGGCTGGGCTCATCAGGCTTGTCCCCTAAACGGATGCACCGAGTCGGTCGTCGGCGCTTTGGGGAGAGCTTATCCCTGGGGGGCAGGGCGACCCGGTGCAAAAACGACTGAGGGTTTGCCGAAAGCGTCAAGCCGAGGTCGCGAACGGATATGCCAGCGTTTCGCCCGTTACCGCGTAGCTCGGATGCAAGCCGGGGAATCTGTGGCGCCTGGCCCCGGATTGCATCCGGGCTACGGTTGGCCTAGCTGCCTGGTCGTTCGTGACGATCCTGGCTGGGGCTGACGGCGAAGCGCTTGCGGTAGCAGCGCGAGAAGTACGAGGCCGAATCGAAGCCGCAGGCCAGGCCCACCTCCAGCACGTTCAGATCGCTCTGGCGCAGCAACTGGCGCGCCTTGTCCAGCCGCAGGTCAAGGTAGAAGGCCGAAGGCGTGGTATCCAGATGATGACGAAACAGCCGCTCCAACTGGCGCACGGTGATGCCGGCCAACTCGGCCAGCGCCTCGGTGGACAGCGGTTGCTCGCACTGGCGCTCCATCTCGCCGACCACCCGCACCAACTTCTTGTTGTGCAGGTCGTAGCGACTGGCCACCTGCATACGCTGGTGATCCAGACGGGTGCGGATGCGGCTGACCACGAACTGTTCGGACACCTGCACCGCCAGCGGCTCGCCGTGTTCCTGGCCGATCAGGCCGAGCATCAGGTCGAGGCTGCTGGTGCCCCCTGCGCTGGTGATGCGTTTACCGTCGATCTCGAACAGCTCCTGGGTGACCAGCAACGCCGGGTAGCGCTCGCGAAAGGCGTCGATGGCTTCCCAGTGCAGGGTCAGACGCTGGTGCTGGAACAGCCCGGCCTCGGCCAGCACGAAGCTGCCGGTGTCGATGCCGCCGAGCACTGCCAGTTCCGGTTCGCGCCGTTGCAGCCAGTGCGCCAGGTGATGGTCGTAGTGGGCCAGCGGTTCGAAGCCGGCGACCACGAACAGCGCCTGGGTGTCAGCGGGCAGTTCCAGGCCGCCATCGACGTTGAGCGACATGCCGTTACTGGCCTTCACGGCATTGCCGTCCTGGCTGAGCAGGCGCCAGCGATACAGTTCGCCGCGAAAGCGATTGGCCACGCGCAGCGGTTCGATGGCCGACATCAGGCCCATCATGGAAAAGCCGGGTAGCAGCAGGAAGCAGAATGTCTGAGGCATACAGGTCACGACGCCGGTGCAGGGTGGCAGGTAGCCCGGATGCAATCCGGGGGCGGATTCCCGGATCGCATCCGGGCTACGGGCATGTCGAAAGATTAATGGGCCAGCATGGCTCTCATGCAAGCAGAAAGTCGGTATGGGTCAATAGATAGTCGCTCAAGTGCGAATGAGGCGTGAAATCGAAGCGTAAGGTGTTTTCATCGGGAGACGAAAGTCCCCGAACACGGTGGGGGTTCTGTCCGTTGGCAGGCCTCTAGAAGAACGAAATAGAACCGCTGTGACACGATGAGGAGCACCCAGATGAAAGGTCTTACCGCGCTGGCCGCGTGCTGCACCCTGAGCCTGTTCAGTACCTCCCTGCTGGCCGACGACGCCAGTTGCAAGAACGTTCGCATCGGCGCCGTCGGCTGGACCGACGTGGTCGCCACCACCGCCGTCGCCAGTGAACTGTTGCAGGGCCTCGGTTACGAAACCAAGCAGACCCAGGCGTCGCAACAGATCATCTTCGCCGGTATTCAGAAAGGGCAGATCGATGCCTTCCTCGGTTACTGGAAGCCGATCATGGACGACAACATCAAACCCTTCCTCGACGCTGGCGCGGTCAAGGTCGCGGCCGAGCCGTCGCTGGATGACGCCGTGGCCGTGCTCGCCGTACCCAGCTACACCGCTGACAAGGGCCTCAAGACCCTGGCCGACATCGCCAAATTCAAGGACGAGCTAGACGGCAAGATCTATGGCATCGAAGCCGGTTCGGGCGCCAATACGGCGATCCAGAAAATGATCGACTCCAATCAGTTCGGTCTGGGTGGCTTCAAACTGGTGGAGTCGAGTGAAGCAGGCATGCTCGCCGCCGTTGGCCGCGCCGTACGCAACGAGAAACCGGTGGTGTTCTTTGGCTGGAAACCGCACCCGATGAACCTGTCGATGCAGGTCACCTACCTGACCGGCACTGACGACGTGTTCGGCCCCAACGATGGAGCCGCCACGGTGTCCACCGTCACCGCGCCGGACTACGCCGAGCGTTGCCCCAACGCCAACCGCCTGCTCACCAGCCTGCGCTTTACCAGCGAGCAGGAAGCAGAGCTGATGCAGCCGATCATGGATCGTAAGCCGGCCGCCCAGGTGGCGCGTGACTGGATCAAGGCCAACCCGCAGGTGGTCGAGGCCTGGCTTGAGGGCGTCACCACGCTGGACGGCAAGCCCGCCAGCGCCGCGCTGGTCGCCGGCAACTGATACCACGGCGCCGGTTGATCCGGCGCCAACTCTCTTTTTGCACAACGCCTGCGGCCTTGCCGTCGGCACTCGTTCGCCTCTGGAAAGGACAGTCGAAAATGAATTACGAGGTTATCGTCACCTGCGCGGTGACCGGCGCTGGCGACACCGTCGGCAAGCACCCGGCCATCCCGGTCACGCCCAAGGAGATCGCCGCCGCCGCCATCGAGGCTGCCAAGGCCGGCGCTACCGTCGCCCACTGCCATGTGCGCGACCCGCAGACCGGCAAGCCGAGCCGCGACGTGGCGCTGTACCGCGAGTTGGTTGAGCGCATTCGCGAAAGCGATACCGACGTGATCATCAACCTCACCGCCGGCATGGGCGGCGACCTGGAGATCGGCCAGGGTGAGCAGCCGCTGGAGTTCGGCACCGGCACCGACCTGGTCGGGCCAATCACCCGTCTGGCGCATGTCGAGGAACTGTTGCCGGAAATCTGCACCCTGGACTGCGGCACCCTGAATTTCGGCGACGGCGATTTCATCTACGTCTCCACCCCGGCGCAGCTGCGCGCCGGCGCCAAGCGCATCACCGAGCTGGGCGTGAAGGCCGAACTGGAAATCTTCGACACCGGCCACCTGTGGTTCGCCAAGCAGATGATCAAGGAAGGGCTGCTGGACGACCCGCTGATCCAGCTGTGCCTGGGCATCCCCTGGGGCGCGCCGGCCGACACCACGACCATGAAGGCCATGGCCGACAACCTGCCGCCTGGCATCACCTGGGCCGGCTTTGGCATCGGCCGCATGCAGATGCCCATGGTCGCCCAGGCCATGCTGCTTGGCGGCCACGTGCGGGTGGGGCTGGAAGACAACATCTGGCTGGATCGCGGCGTGCACGCCAGCAACGGCCAGTTGGTCGAGCGCGCCATCGAGATCATCGAACGCCTCGGCGGCCGCGCCCTGACCCCGGCCGAGGGGCGGGAAAAGATGAAGCTCAAGCGCCGCGGCTAAAGCGCAGCGCCGCCCGGCCCCCCCAGATTCGCGCCGCGCTTGTGGGAGGGGCTTTAGCCGCGACAGCCCGGATGCAATCCGGGGAAATTTCACCTGCCATCCCCGGATTGCATCCGGGCTACACCCGCAAGGAACCCACCATGTCCTTCGTTACCGATATCAAGACCTTCGCCGCCCTCGGCACCGGCGTGATCGGCGCCGGCTGGATCGCCCGTGCCCTGGCCCATGGCCTCGACGTGATCGCCTGGGACCCGGCGCCTGGCGCCGAGGCTGCATTGCGCACGCGTCTGGCCAATGCCTGGCCGGCGCTGGAAAAACAGGGCCTGGCCCCCGGCGCCTCGCTGGATCGCCTGCGCTTCGTCAGCACCATCGAAGACTGCGTACGCGATGCCGATTTCATCCAGGAGAGCGCGCCCGAGCGCCTCGAGCTCAAGTGCGAGCTGCACGCGAAGATCAGCGCCGCCGCGCGCCGGGATGTGTTGATCGGCTCGAGCACTTCGGGCCTGCTGCCCAGCGAGTTCTACGCCGATGCCGCACACCCCGAGCGCTGCGTGGTCGGCCATCCGTTCAACCCGGTGTATCTGCTGCCGCTGGTGGAGGTGGTGGGCGGTGCGAAGACCGCCCCGGAGGCGGTGCAGGCCGCCATCGAGGTCTACCAATCGCTGGGCATGCGCCCGCTGCATGTGCGCAAGGAGGTGCCGGGCTTTATCGCCGACCGCTTGCTCGAGGCGCTGTGGCGCGAGGCGCTGCACCTGGTCAACGACGGCGTGGCGACCACCGGCGAGATCGACGACGCGATCCGCTTCGGCGCCGGCCTGCGCTGGTCCTTTATGGGCAGTTTCCTGACCTACACCCTGGCCGGCGGCCCGGCCGGCATGCGTCACTTCATGGCCCAGTTCGGCCCGGCGCTGAAGCTGCCCTGGACGTACCTCGAGGCGCCGGAGCTGACCGAGGGGCTGATCGACGCGGTGGTCGAGGGCACTGCCGAGCAGCAGGGCGAACGCAGCCTGGATGCCCTGGAGCGCTATCGCGACGATTGCCTGCTGGCGGTGTTGGAGGCGATCCGCCAGACCAAGGCCAAGCATGGCTTCGAGTTCGCCGAGTAACCGAGTCACTCCCGGTGCGCATGGCGCACCCTATGCCAGAATATCCAGCCGCTCCGAGCTAGCTCCCCCCTCCCATTTATGGGGCAAAAGCGGGAACAGCGAAGCACTGCTTCGCCCGCTGTTGCGACCTGAGCTCTGCGAAGAGCTGGGGCACAGAGTGGGGGCTGGGGAAGAGGGCCGCTTCAGGAGCCACACTGAAATGTGCAACAAACCACTTACCACCTACCGCACCGGTGTTGCCCCCGACTGGGTCGACTACAACGGCCACTTGCGTGACGCCTTCTACCTGCTGATCTTCAGCCATGCCACCGATGCGCTGATGGATGTGCTGGGCCTGGACGAAGCCGGCCGTGCCCGCACCGGCCACACGCTGTACACCCTGGAGTGTCACCTGAACTTCCTGGCGGAGGTGAAGGAAGGCGAGCGGGTGGAGGTGCGTACGCAGCTTTTGGCGTATGACGCCAAACGCCTGCATATCCACCATGCGCTGTATCGACCTGGCGAGGACGCCAGCCTGGCGGAAAGCGAGCAGATGCTGATGAATATCGACAGTGCCGCCGGCCGCGCGGCGCCGTTCGACGCTCAGTTGGCCGACAAGGTCGTGCAGCTGGCCAGCGAGCATCAGGGATTGCCACAGCCGGTCTGCGTTGGCCGAGTTATCGGCTTGCGCCGCTAGCAAGCTTCGCCCCGGGGCGGGGCTCCTACAGGTCGGCGGGGCTGCTCGTGCTTGCGTAGGAGCCGCGCCCCGCAGCGAACTCGGTATATCAGGCGAGCTGGACGCCAGATTCGCCCGGCACCTTTTCGACTACTTTGGCTTGTACGCGCAATACCCTGGTCGCGGACCGACCTTGGGGTGATGACGGCAGGTGTCCGGGCGCTTCTCATAGACGGTGCACAGGCGCGTCTTGCGATCGAGGAACAGGCAGTCGTTGTTGGACATGCGGATCAGGGTGAAGATGCCCGACTTCTGGTTGAAGCGCTCGACGATGCCGTCCTTCTGCAGGCGCTTGGCGATGTTCTTCGGTGGCTCGCTGCGCTCGAACTCGTCCACCAGCTCCAGGCGGATCAGATCGTTCAGGCGCACCTCAACCGGCATGGTGCAGCAGGTGGACATGCAGCTATGGCACATGTCGGCCGTGTATTTGGCCCAGGTTTCCAGGCGGTCGATCTCTGCAGCGGCTATCAGGCGGGGTTTTATCATGATGCTCGGGTAGGCCTGTCTTGTGCGGCGGACTGTTCGCTTCGCTCCCGAATCCGCCCTACGGTCACGGGGCGGCGATGATAGCGGGCGCGTGGCGTTTGTGAAGCACCGGCTGGCGGCTGATCGCTTTGCGTTGTGCCTGTGAACGGCTTGGCAGTCGTCTCTCTGGGTGTGGGTCGGCGCGGCTCCTATACTGTGGCTCGTCTCGGGCGGCCAGCAGGAACGTGAGGCGACTTCTTTCTCAGGATTGGGACATAACGCATGCAATGGATTTTCATGCTGGTCGGTTTGGTGCTCGGCGTGGGCGTCAGCGAATCGGTCACGGGTGCGCTTCTTGGCGGTCTGATCGGCCTCAGCCTGGGCCAGGCGCTGCGTCTGCAAGGGCTGGAGACGCGTAATGCGCAACTGGCTGCGCAGCTCAAGGACTTCGCCGAGCGTTTCGAGCGCGGAACTCGTGCCATCCACGAGCGCCTGGTCAAGGTCGAGCAGGGCGAGCGAAGCGAACCTGAGCCGGTTCCCGCGTCTGCTGAACCTGTCGCCAGTTCCGCGCCCGACGCTGAGCCCGAGCCGGTCGTTGCTGAGGAGCCCGAGCTGGACTGGACACTTGATCCGCTGCCTGAAATCGAAACATCGCAGCCTGTCGCAGAACCTGCGCCACTGGCTGCTCAGGTCGCTCACCAGCCGCAACCGGCAGCGCAGCAAAGCCCCTGGCGCGAGCAAGCGCCGCGAGAACCGAACCTGATCGAGCGCGGTATTGCTGCCGCCAAGGCCTGGCTGTTTGGCGGTAACACCGTGCTGCGGGTTGGCGTGGTGTTGCTGTTCCTCGGCCTGGCCTTCCTCCTGCGCTACGCCACCGAAGGCGTCGAGGTGCCGGTGGAATTGCGCTACATGGGCGTTGCGGCCAGTGCCCTGGCCTTGCTCGGCCTGGGCTGGTGGTTGCGCCGACGCAATCCCGGTTACGCCCTGGTGCTACAGGGCACCGGCATCGCCGTGCTGTACCTGACGGTGTTCGCCGCCATGCGCCTGCACCCCTTGCTCGATCCGGGCCTGGCCCTCGGCTTGCTGGTAGCAGTGACGCTGTTCTCAGCCATCCTCGCCGTGCAGCAGAACGCCCTGGGCCTGGCCGCTGCTGCAGCGCTCGGTGGTTTCGCCGCGCCCATTCTCACCTCCACCGGCAGTGGCAGTCATGTCGCGCTGTTCTCCTATTTTGCCCTGCTCAATGCCGGCATCTTCGCCATCGCCTGGTTCAAGGCCTGGCGCCTGCTCAACCTGATCGGCTTCGTCGGCACCTTCGGCATCGGTTTCGCCTGGGGGCTGCGCTCCTACACGCCGGAGCTGCTGGGCAGCACCCAGCCATTCCTGATCCTGTTCTTTTTGATGTACGTGGCCATCGGCCTGCTGTTCGCTCGCCGCACCCTGCGTGACGCGGCGGATGCGCCCGAGGCGCGTGACGAGTTGCTGCGCTGGTCGCTACGGCGTGGCGACTATGTCGATGCCACCACATTGTTCGGCCCGCCGTTAATCGGCTTCGGTCTGCAAGTCGCATTGGTTCGACATATCGAGTTCGCCGCAGCGTTCAGCGCCCTCGGCCTAGGTCTGTTCTATCTGCTGCTGGCGCGCGTACTCAAGGCGCGTGCTGGCGAGCGGGCACTGCTACTGGTGGAAACCTGTCTGGCGCTCGGTGTGGTATTCGCCAGCTTGGCCATCCCCCTGGGTCTGGATGCGCGCTGGACAGCGGCGGCCTGGGCGGTGGAAGGCGCCGGTATCTACTGGCTCGGCCTGCGCCAGGGCCGGCCGCTGGCGCGTGCTTTCGCCCTGATTTTGCAGGTGGGTGCAGCGTTGGCGTTCATCAGTGGCCTGGAGCATGGCTATGGCAGCCTGCTTGACGGCTCGCCGCTGGGCGCGCTGATGCTCGGTGCGGCGTTGCTGTTCAGCTATTGGCAGCTACGCCAGGCGCCGCAGGCGGCCAACGCCTGGGAAAACCGCCTGCTGCCCTGGTTGGGGTTGGCCGGGCTGGCGTTTGTCTATCTGATCGCACCGCTGCTGTTCGAGGCGCCCGGCACCGCCATCGCCTGGGCGTTGGCAGGCCTTGCGACCTTGTTCGTCGGCCTGCGTATCGCTGCGCCGAGCTTCGTCTACAGCGCCTTTGCCGTGCAGTTGCTCGGTGGTCTGCTGTTCCTCGGGCAGATGGCGCTGGATTCGCTGTTCGGACGTGGCGGCTTCAGCGCCGGCTGGTTCGGCCTGCTGGCGGCGTCGATGGTGGGACTGGGGCTGATCGCCGGCATGCTACTGGCGGCGCGCGATCCGCAGATTCGCGAGAACCGCCGGCTGGTCGGTGCCTTGTCGATGGTGATGCTGGTAGGCCTGGTATTTATCAACCTGGCGGTGTTGTTCGTCCTGCCCTGGGTGGCGGCTGCCGCTGTGTGGGGCGGCACGGGCCTGCTGATTCTGTGGCTGGCGCTGTATCTGCAGCAGCGCGCGGCGTTCCTGTTCAGCTTGGCGCTGCAGGTCTTCGCTGGCCTGGCCTTCCTTGCTGCTGGGCCGTTGCTGCTGTCGGGTATCAGTGGCGAGGGCTTGTCGCCGCTGGCGCACACCGGCTTCTGGACCCCCGCTGTGCTCGGCCTGGCTGCGCAGATCGGCGCCTGGCGCCTGCAGGGGCTGGCGCGTAGCGGCCGTGATACGGGCATCGATGACGTCAGTCTGCAGCGCCTGGGCCAGCTGTTGCTGGCCTGGGGGGCGGCCTGGTGGGCACTGGCTTTGGCCAGTGAGGTGCTGCGCTTCGTGGCGCCGAATCTGCAAGCCAGTGCGTTGCTAGTGCTGGCGGCCTCGTCGGCGCTGCTCTGGATGCTGCTGGCATTACGCACCCGCTGGCGCGAGTTGGCGGTGCTATGCAGCCTGCTGGCACCGGTTGCGGGCTTGGTCCTGATCCATGCCTGGCATCCCTTTTACCATCCAGCCGCGAATTTCGGCTGGCTGGGCTGGGCTGCCGTGATCGCGGTGCATCTGCTTATCCTGCGGTCCCTGGGCGATCTGCTGCCGAGCAGGGCGGCCAGCGTCGCCCATGTGTTTGGGTGCTGGTTGCTACTCGGCGTGCTGGCGCTGGAGCTGCGCTATCTGCTGCTGAGCCTATCCGATCATTACAATGCCTGGCGCTGGCTGGGTTGGGCATTGCTGCCGACCGCTTTCCTTTGGGTAATGGCGCAGGCGCGCCGGCTCCCCTGGCCGGTGGCTGGTTTCGAGCGTGAATACAGGCTGTGGGCAGCGGCACCGTTGGCCGCGCTGATGCTCGCCTGGTTCTGGCTGGCCAATGCCAATAGCGCCGGTGATAGCGATCCGCTGCCTTATCTGCCGCTGTTCAATCCACTGGAGTTGGGTTTGCTGCTGTGTCTGGGCGCGCTGTTTGTCTGGGCACGTGATGCGCTGCCGCGCTTGGGCCTGCAACCTGCGCGTGCACAGCAAGTGGTGCAGGGCGTCGCAGGTGTTTCGCTGTTTGCCCTGCTGACGGTGATTGTGATGCGTACCGCGCACCACTGGGGCGGCGTGCCCTGGCAGACGTCAGCATTGTTCGACTCGATGCTGGTGCAGGCCGGGCTGTCCATCGTCTGGACCCTGATCGCCCTGGCGCTGATGCTCTTCGGGCATCTACGCGTACGCCGCGAGCTGTGGCTGGTAGGTGCTGCGCTGATCGCCCTGGTGGTAGCCAAGTTGTTCTTCGTCGAGCTGGGTAATCGTGGCGGCCTGGAGCGCATCGTCTCGTTCATCGGCGTCGGGGTGCTGTTGCTGGTGGTCGGCTATTTCGCCCCGCTACCGCCGCGCAAGGCCGAAAAGTCGGCTGCTGAGGAACAGGAGTCTGCCGTATGAAACTCATCCGTTGGGGTCTGCTCCTGGGGTTGTCGCTGAGTGCACTTAGTCAGGCCAGTGAGACACCTCAGGACTATCGGCACAGCGCTGCCCTGCAACTTGCTGGTGAGGGCCCCTGGTATCGCCTTGAGCTGCCCTTCGCTGCTCACCTCGCCGCCGGACATGGTGATTTGCGCGATCTGCGCGTATTCGACAGCAATGATCAGATGCAGGCCTACGCGTTGATTCCGGGGCGTAGCGAGACCGTGCAGCAGGAACAGGAGCATGGTGTGCGCTGGTTTCCGTTGCGGGGCCGCGCCGATGCCCAGGAAATGCCTGCGCTGCGCGTCGAGCGCAGCACCACTGGCACGCTGATCGAACTGCGCGGCGATGCACCGACCGAAAGCGAGCAGCAACTGCGCGGCTGGTTGCTCGATGCCAGCGCCATCGATGCGTCGCTGGTGCGTCTGAATCTGGACTGGAGTGGGGCAGAGGAAGGATTTCAGCGCTTCAGCATCGAGGCCAGTGACGACCTGCAGCACTGGCGTAGTTGGGGAGACGGGCAGGTGGCGCGTCTGAGCTTCGCCGATGAGCGTATCGATCAGCGCCAGGTCGAGCTGCCAGGGCAGCGTGCCCGTTATCTGCGTCTGCTGTGGAGCAACCCAGCCCGGGCCCCGCAACTGCAGGCCGTTACCTTGCGCAGTCAGCGGCAGGCTCATCAGGCTGCGCCGCTGGTGTGGTCCGAGCCCATGCCGGCGCAGAGCAACGCTGAGGGGCAGTACCAGTGGCAGTTGCCCTTGTCATTGCCTCTGGAGCGACTGCGGGTCGAACTGGAACAGAGCAACACGCTGGCGCCACTGCGCTTCGAGGCGCGCAGCAGCGACCAGGGTGCCTGGCGCCAGCTGACAAGCGGGGTGCTTTATCGTCTGCCTGAGGCTGGGCGTGAAGTGGTGAACGATGAGTTGGCCTTGCCTGGTTGGCCGGTGCGCCAGCTGCGCGTGCAGGTGGATGCGCGAGGGGGCGGCTTGGGCGCGGATACGCCTCGCATGCAGGTAGCGCTACGCACCACGCAACTGGTGTTTCTCGCCCGTGGCGAGCCGCCCTATCGGCTGGTGCTGGGTAGCCCGAGTGCGCAGTCGGCAGCATTGCCGCTGCACACCCTGATCCCCGGTTATCAGCCTGAACGACTTGTCAGCCTTGGTCGTGCCGAGTTGGTCGAGCGGCTTGCCGCTGCGGTCGAATCGCAAGCTGGCGCCGGTCAGGACTGGCAGCGTTGGGGACTCTGGGCTGTACTGCTGGTGGGAATTGGGTTGCTGGCGGCGATGGCCGCCAGTGTGCTGCGTAGCCCACCAGACGCCTGAGAGGCATGGGCCAATAAAGCCCAGATGCGGCAGGGCTTTTGCAGTATCTTAGGCACCCCGCGCCAATCCAGCATTGAAGGTCAGGAAGGCCCTTGCGTATTTCGATTCGCGTCATCGCCCAGTCACCTCGTGTCGCTTGCGTATGCGACTCACGCACTGCTTCGCCGGGAATGCGGAGGAGTCGCTGATGCAGGCCTGCATGGCTTCCGGCTGGAGTTTATCGGCGCCTGTGCTGGTGACGCTGCTGGTGTGCCTCGGCGTGATCCTACTGGCGCATTGGGTGACCCGGCAGCGCGACTTCCCGGGGCGTGACAGCTTTATCCTTCTGCACTTGGCCAGCTTGTGGTGGATGGGCGCCGCGGCTCTTGAGATGAGCTTCTTCGCCGCCGACTGCAAGATGTTCTGGGCCAGCATGGCCTGGCCCGGCATCGTTGCCACGCCGACGTTCTGGGCCGTCTTCCTCTGGCAATACGTCAACAGCATGCGTGCGCCTCTGGCACGCAGCAGCATCCTCGGGCTGAGCCTGGTGCCGCTGCTGGTCTGGGGGCTGGCGCTGAGCAACCCCTGGCATGGTCTGTTCTACGGGGCTGGCAGTGCGCCGGTCGACGCCAGCCTGGGTGCGCCGGTGCGCTACGAGCATGGCCCGCTGTTCTACGCCACCGCCGTCTATGTCTACCTGTTCATGGCCTTCTGCATGGGCGTGGTGACGCGTGCCGCGGCGCTGAGTCAGGGGCTGCATCGCCGCCATTATCTGGCCTTCGTGCTGGTCACCGCGGTGCCCTGGGTGGCCAATATCGGTTATGTGGGGTTCGGCTGGACGCTGTTCGGCTTCGACCCGACGCCTTTCAGTTTCGCGTTCACCCTGATTGCTTTTTCCTGGTTGATCGTCGGGGTGCGCCTGTTCGATCTGTTGCCGGTAGCCCGTCATCTGCTGCTCGAAGCCTTGCTCGATCCGGTGCTGGTGATCGACCCGCGTGGGCGCGTGATCGAGGCCAACCCGGCGGCGCTGAAACTGGCAGGCCTGCAATCGGGATGGCAAGGCACCGAGTTGGGGCGGTGGCCGGTTTTCGGTGCCGATCTGCAGCAGTTGCTGCAAGAGCACAACGGCCCCGAGCAGGACCTGCCGCTGACGCTGACCAGCGCCGCGCGCTACTACGAGGTGCGTGTGCGCGCCATCCAGCGCGCCACCCGCCATGGCCCGACCCTGCTCGGCCATATGCTCTATATCCGTGACGTGACCCAGCGTCACCTCAGTGAACTCAAGCTGGCCGAGGCGCTGGCGCTGAGTGAGGAGCGTCTGCGCACCATCTCCAGCCTGCACGAGCAACTGCGCGAGCAGGCCCTGTGCGATCCGCTGACCGGGCTGTACAACCGTCGTTATCTGGATGAGTTCTTCGAGCGCGAGCTGGCCAGGGCACAGCGCGAGAACCTGCCACTGGCGCTGGCCCTGATCGATCTTGATCACTTCAAACGCCTCAACGACGAATGCGGCCACCTGGTCGGCGACGACGTGCTCAAGGCCGTCGCCCAGCACCTGCTGGACAACCTGCGCAGCACCGATGCGGTGTTTCGTATCGGCGGCGAAGAGTTTCTGCTGATATTGCCGGGCGCCGATCCGCGCGAGGCCAGCGAGCGCCTGCAGAGCATCTGCGCGCAACTGGCGACTCGCGATGTCGCCACCCGTGGCGGCGACCAGCGTGTGACCCTGTCTGCCGGCCTGGCCCATTGGCCTGAGCAGGGGCAGGCACTCGACGAGCTGCTGCAGGCTGCCGACGCTGCGCTGTACCAGGCCAAACGCGACGGGCGCAATCGTGTTTGCGGGCTGCTGGCAGGCGCCGATCTCAGCCATCCATCCCGGCAGGCAGCATTGCGCGGCGACTCGGGTTAAACTGCGCGCGATTTTTCCCCTTTCCGGAGCCGTCCATGTCCCGCGTCACCCTGAGCCGCTACCTGATCGAGCAGACTCGCAGCCACAACACCCCGGCCGACCTGCGTTTCCTTATCGAAGTCGTGGCACGGGCCTGCAAGGCGATCAGCCATCAGGTGTCCAAGGGCGCCCTCGGCGGCGTGCTGGGCAGCCTGGACAGCGAAAACGTGCAGGGCGAAGTGCAGAAGAAGCTCGACGTAATCTCCAACGAAATCCTCCTCGAAGCCAACGAGTGGGGCGGCCACCTGGCCGGCATGGCCTCCGAGGAAATGGACAACGCCTACCAGATCCCTGGCAAGTACCCCAAAGGTGCCTACCTGCTGGTATTCGACCCGCTGGACGGCTCCAGCAATATCGACGTCAACGTCTCGGTAGGCACCATCTTCTCAGTGCTGCGCAGCCCCGAGCGCAACGGTGAAACCGGCGACCTGGGCGAGGAAGCCTTCCTCCAGCCGGGCACCCAACAAGTTGCCGCCGGCTACGCCATCTACGGCCCGCAGACCATGCTGATGCTGACCCTGGGCGATGGCGTAAAAGGCTTCACCCTGGATCGTGAACTCGGCAGCTTCGTGCTCACCCACGACAACATCAAGGTGCCGGAGTCGACCAAGGAATTCGCCATCAACATGTCCAACCAGCGCCACTGGGAAGCCCCGGTGCAGCGTTACGTCTCCGAGCTGCTGGCCGGTGAAACCGGGCCGCTGGGGCGTAACTACAACATGCGCTGGATCGCCTCGATGGTGGCTGACGTGCACCGTATCCTCACCCGCGGTGGTGTGTTCATGTACCCGCGTGATGCCCGCGAGCCGGACAAGCCGGGCAAGCTGCGCCTGATGTACGAGGCCAACCCGATGTCGATGATCATCGAACAGGCCGGCGGCGCCGCGACCGACGGTAACCAGCGCATTCTCGATATCCAGCCCACTTCCCTGCACCAGCGCGTGCCGGTATTCCTCGGCTCCAAGGAAGAAGTGCTGCGTATCACCGCGTACCATCGCAGCTGATGCAGGCCTGGCAGCCGCTGCTCGACTGGTGGTTCGGTGCCGAAGGCAGCGCTACCGAAGTCGCCGCAGCGCGCCAGGGTCTATGGTTCGGCAAGCGCGACAGCCAGGATCGTGAGGCAGAGGCGCGCTTCGGCGCCCTGGTCGAGCGGGCGCTGGCTGGCGATCTCAAGGATTGGCTGGATGACCCGCAGGGTTGGCTGGCACAGCTGATCCTGCTCGATCAACTGCCGCGCATGATCTTTCGCGATACGCTGCGGGCCTTTGCCGGCGACAGCGGGGCTCGCCCATTGCTGCAGGAGGGCCTTGAGCGTGGCTGGGACCTTAGGCTGACGCCGATCCAGCGGGTGTTCGCCTATCTGGTCTTCGAGCACGCCGAAGATCTGCCCTTGCAGGACCGCGCGGTCGAGCTGTTTGCTGATCTGCTGAGCGAAGCCGCTGTCGATGAGCGGCCATTGTTCGCCAATTTCCTCGATTTCGCCGAGCGCCATCAGCGGGTGATTGCCCGTTTCGGTCGCTTCCCTCATCGCAATGCGATTCTCGGTCGCGCCTCCACTGACGAAGAGCAGGCTTTCCTGCGGGAACCCGGCTCGCGTTTCTGAACTCCAACCGGGCAAGTCGTCGCCGGCTATGCCAAGCTTGCTGGCACCTTCCCATCAGGAGCTTCATCCATGTCGATGCGTATCGTCGCGTTGCTCGCCTGCTGCCTGCTTGCCGCCTGCAGCAAGGTCAATCAGGAAAACTACTCCAAGCTCAAGGCCGGTATGAGCAAGCAGGAAGTGGAAAGCCTGCTCGGCGCGCCCGGTGAGTGTGCCGGCGCACTGGGGATGACCAGTTGCACCTGGGGCGACGACAAGGCCTATATCAGTGTCCAGTACGCCGGGGACAAGGTCATGCTGTTCTCCGGCAAGGGACTCAAGTAAACAGGAGCTTCCATGCGTTCGATCCTAATCGCCAGCGCCATTCTCGCCCTGGCCGGCTGCGCCAATTCCGGTACCGGCAGCATCCCCAAACCGCCACCGCAGACCATGCAGGTCGACCTGCAGCGCTACCAGGGCACCTGGTACGAGCTGGCGCGCCTGCCGATGTTCTTCCAGCGCAACTGCGTGCAGTCCGAAGCGCATTACGGTCTGCGTGACGATGGCCGCATCGACGTGACCAACCGCTGCCGCGACAAGGACGGTGAGTGGATCGAGGCCAAGGGCGTCGCCGAGCCTCAGGTCGAAGGGCAAACCGACAAGCTGTGGGTGCGCTTCGACAACTGGGCCAGCAAGCTGCTGCCGATCAAGGGCGACTACTGGGTGATCTACCACGACGAGGACTATCGCGTGGCACTGGTCGGTCACCCGGAGCACAAGTACCTCTGGCTGCTCTCGCGCACCCCTGAAGTGGATCAGGAAACCCGCGACAAGCTGCTCAGCGTCGCGCGCGAGCAGGGCTACGTTACCTCGGACCTGATCTGGCGTCAGGCCGATTGATCCAGCGCTCGCCCGTAGCCCGGATGCAATCCGGGGATGTCTACCGGGATTTCCCGGATTGATCCGGGCTACGATTTCACTCCCAATCCAGGCGCGCCAGCTTCCATTCGCTGCCGTCGAGCCACCATTCCAGCTTCACTGAATAGTGCCGTGCGCTGTCAGGGATCAACCCCTCGGCGCCACTCAGGCCTACCTGAGCTTCGGTATAGCCCTTGCTGCTGATCGCAGTGTCGATCCAGCTGTTCTTGCCCAGTGCGATGACCTTGATGTTCTTGTGGCGCAGGAACAGCAGGGTCATGGTGCGCTTGGCCCATTCACGGTCCAGCTCCTGGCGGGCGAGGAAGTCGCCATGCAACTGCTCCAGCACTGCACCGGTGCTCTTGGCCTCGATGTTGTCCTGCAACTGCTGAACGGCCGCCTCCAGAGCGGCCTGTGGGTCGTCACGGCCGCCGCAGCCGGCGAGCAGGAGGGTGAAGGACATAAACAGCGACCAAGACAGATGACGCATCGACATGCTGAACTTCCTTTTCATGGTTATGATGCCGGGCAGAGTGGAACACGGCAGTTGTAGCCCAGCCAACAGGAGCCAACCATGCAGACTTTGTACCCGGAGATCAAACCCTACGCTCGCCATGAACTGGCGGTCGAGCAACCGCACGTGCTGTACATCGACGAGAGCGGCTCTGCGGATGGGTTGCCGGTACTGTTCATTCATGGTGGCCCCGGCGCCGGCTGCGACTCTGCCAGCCGCCGTTACTTCGATCCCGCCCTGTACCGCATCGTCACCTTCGACCAGCGCGGCTGTGGCCGTTCGACGCCGCACGCGAGTCTGGAGAACAACACCACCCAGGCGCTGATCGCCGATATCGAGCGTATTCGCGAGCATCTGGGTATCGACAAGTTCGTGCTGTTCGGTGGCTCCTGGGGCTCGACCCTGGCGTTGGCCTATGCACAGGCGCATCCGCAGCGCGTGCATGGACTGATCCTGCGCGGCATCTTCCTGTGTCGGCCGCAGGAGTTCAGCTGGTTCTATCAGGAAGGCGCCAGCCGCCTGTTCCCCGATTACTGGGAGGATTACGTGGCGCCCATCCCGGTCGAGGAGCGCGGCGACCTGATGCAGGCCTTCTACAAGCGCCTGACGGGTACCGACCAGATCGCCCAGATGCATGCGGCCAAGGCCTGGTCGACCTGGGAGGGGCGTACTGCAACCCTGCGTCCGAACACCCAGGTGGTCGAGCGCTTCAGCGAGGCGCATCGGGCACTGTCCATCGCCCGTATCGAGTGCCACTACTTCGTCAACGACGCCTTCCTCGAGCCTAACCAGCTGCTCCGTGACATGCCGAAGATCGCCCATCTGCCGGGCATCATCGTGCACGGTCGCTACGACGCCATCTGCCCGCTGGACAACGCCTGGGCGCTGCACCAGGCCTGGCCCAACAGCGAACTGCAGATCATCCGTGACGCCGGCCACTCGGCGGCGGAACCCGGTATCACCGATGCGCTGATCCGCGCTGCCGAACAGATGGCCCGGCGCCTGCTCGACCTGCCGCCGGAGGATGCATGAAGCTGCTGATCCAGCGCGTCAGCGGTGCACGGGTGGAGGTCGAAGGCGAGGTGGTGGGCAGCATCGATCAGGGCCTGCTGGCGCTGGTCGGCATCGAACCGCAGGACGATCAGGCCAGTCTGTCCCGCGCGCTGCACAAACTGCTGAACTACCGCGTGTTCAGCGACGAGGCGGGCAAGATGAATCGCTCGCTGACGGACGTGCAAGGCGGGCTGTTGTTGGTCTCGCAGTTCACCCTGGCAGCCGACACCAAGAGCGGCATGCGCCCCAGTTTCTCCAGCGCTGCGCCACCCGCGCAGGGCGCTGCATTGTTCGATGCTCTGGTGGAAATGGCCAGAGCCCAGCATCCGCAAGTCGCTACCGGACGCTTCGGCGCCAATATGCAGGTGCACCTGGTCAACGATGGGCCGGTGACCTTTCTGCTAGAGGTATAGCGGTAGTTTGTGGGAGCGAGCTCTGCTCGCGAATGCTGGCGACTCGAACGCTTGGCGAGCAGAGCTCGCTCTTACAGGCTGCTCGTTCGCGTTTAGAACAATCTGGCCAGCAATGCCGGCACTGCCGTCTCCACCCGCAGAATGCGCTCGCCCAGCTGCACCGGTTGCAGGCCTGCGGCTTCGCGCAGCAGCTCGACTTCGTAGGGAATCCAGCCACCTTCCGGGCCGATGGCCAGGGTCACCGGTTGCTCGACGGCGCGCGGGCAGGCCGGGTAATCACCGGGGTGGCCGGTCAGGCCAAGTGTGCCGGCCGCCAGGGCCGGTAGGCGATCCTCGACGAAGGGTTTGAAGCGCTTCTCGATGCTTACTTCGGGTAGCACCGTGTCGCGCGCCTGCTCCAGGCCGAGGATCAGCTGTTCGCGAATGGCCTCGGCCTCGAGAAACGGTGTCTGCCAGAAACTCTTCTCCACCCGGTAGCTGTTGACCAATACCAGGCGCGCCACGCCCATGGCGCTGACCGTCTGCAGCACGCGCTTGAGCATCTTCGGGCGGGGCAGGGCGAGGATCAGGGTCAGCGGTAGCTTGGCCGGTGGCGGCTGGTCGAGACTGACATGCAGTTCGGCATGCTCGGCATCCAGGGCGATCAGTCGGCCTTCGCCCATCAGGCCGCCAAGATGACCGACGCGCAGGCGATTACCGGTCTCGGCGCGATGCACTTCATGTAGATGTTTCAGGCGCCTGCCACTGAGGCGTACCCGCTCGCCACCGACGAAGTCGGCGTCCTCCAGCAGCAGCAGGTTCACGGCAGCGGCGCGGGTGGCTGGTCTTCGGGCTTGGCTTCTTCTTCGGCCTGTTCCTGGTCGCGCTTGCGCTTGACCAGCGCGCCAGCCAGTACACCGGCCTCGAACAGTAGCCACATCGGCACGGCCAACAGGGTCTGCGAGAACACGTCCGGCGGCGTCAGCACCATACCGACCACGAAGCAGCCGACAATGACGTAGGGGCGGCTCTTGCGCAGAGTCGCTACGTCGACCAGACCTATCCAGATAACCAGGAAGGTAGCGATAGGAATCTCGAAGGCCACGCCAAAGGCGAAGAACAGCGTCAGGACGAAATCCAGGTACTGGCCGATGTCGGTCATCATCGCCACGCCTTCCGGGGTCACGCTGGCGAAGAAGCCGAACATGATCGGGAACACCACGAAGTAGGCGAAGGCCATGCCGGCATAGAACAGGAAGATACTGGAAATCAGCAGTGGCACCGCGATGCGTCGCTCATGGGTGTACAGCCCCGGTGCGATGAAGCCCCAGATCTGGTGCAGGATCACCGGCATGCCTAGAAACAACGCACACATCAGGGTCAGCTTGAATGGCGTCAGGAACGGTGAGGCGACCCCTGTGGCGATCATCGTCGCGCCTTCTGGCAGATAGGCGCGTAACGGCGCAGCGACCAGGGCGTAGATATCCTGAGCGAAGTAGAACAGGCCGGCGAAGATCAGCAGGATGATCACTACACAGCGCAACAGGCGAGTACGCAGCTCGGCCAGGTGCGAGACCAGAGGCATTTCCTGGTCGGCTTGTGGATTATTGCTCATGGCTGGGGATTCTTGTCCTGAACGCTCGGGGCCGTGTCGGCAGTCGGTTTGGCGCTGTTCTCCGCTGGCGGATTGTCGCTTTTGCCGGTGCCGAGAATGTCCTGCTTCATCGCCTGCATTTCCCGCTCGAGTTCGAGAATCCGCTCGTTATGCAACTGACGGCGAATCTCGTCGGCGCCGATCTCGCGCTCCACCTCGGCCTTGATCGAGTTGAAGCTGCGCTTGATCCGGCCGATCCACAGGCTGGCCGTACGCACGGCGCCTGGCAGGCGCTCGGGGCCGAGCACCACCAGGGCCACCAGACCGACCAGCAGCAGCTCGGTAAAACCGATGTCGAACATGGCTTAGTCTTTCTTCGCTGGCTCTTCGACCTTGCGTGCCTGGGCGTCGATGGTCTGGCCCTTGGGCTCTTCCACGGCTGGCTTTTCAGCTTCGCCGCTATCCATCGATTTGCGGAAACCCTTGATCGCGTCGCCCAGATCCGAGCCAAGGCCTTTCAGGCGCTTGGTGCCGAACAGCATGACCACGATGAGCAGGATGATCAGGAGTTGCCAGATGCTGATACCGCCAAAGCCCATGATATGTACTCCGTAATGAAGGTTTATTCGGATTGCGGTCGCGCGGCTTTTTCCGCGTGGCCGGAGAGGCCGAAACGGCGATCCAGTTCATCCAGCACAGCCTGGGGATGCTGGCCGAGGGCGGCGAGCATGACCAGGCTATGGAACCACAGATCGGCGGTTTCGTAGATCAGGTCCTTGCAGTCACCGCTGGCGGCGGCGTCCTTGGCGGCGAGGATGGTTTCCACCGATTCCTCGCCGACCTTTTCCAGAATCTTGTTCAGACCCTTGTGATACAGGCTGGCGACGTAGGAGCTGTCGGCCGCTGCGCCCTTGCGCGACTCCAGCACCTCGGCCAGGCGGCTCAGGGTGTCACTCATGGCTGTGTCCTGCATAGATGGCGTGCGGATCTTTCAGCACCGCGTCGACGGTTTTCCAGCCGCCATTCTCGTATACCCGATAGAAGCAGCTTACGCGACCGGTGTGGCAAGCGATGCCGCCCAGTTGTTCGACCATCAGCACGATGACATCGGCGTCGCAGTCCAGGCGCAGTTCGTGCAGTTTCTGCACATGGCCGGATTCCTCGCCCTTGCGCCACAACTTGCCACGTGAGCGCGACCAGTAGATGGCGCGTTGTTCGCTGGCGGTGAGGGCCAGGGATTCGCGGTTCATCCAGGCCATCATCAGGATGCGGCCACTCTGGTAGTCCTGGGCGATGGCCGGCACCAGGCCATCTTCGTTCCAGTGGATTTCGTCGAGCCAATCGTTCATCGGTATTCCGTATCTGTTACGCCGGGCCTCGGCCCGTGAATTCCCCAAGTGTGCCAGTGCCGCAGCCAACTGGCTATCGGCGCAGCACCAGATAGAGCCCGCCGCCGACCATCAGCCAGGCTGGCCAGGTGGCCAGCAGTGGTGCCAGGCCTTGCATGGTGCCGGCGCCGATCAGTGCCGCACCAAGCAGGCGCAGTGTCCAGTGGTCGCGTGGTGCACTGGTCTGGACCTGTACCGGCTGCTGCAGACGTTCCAGGGTGTCGCGGGCGATCTGTGACAGGTGCGGCACCTGCTCGGCTTGTTGCTGCAGGTTGCGCAGCAGATGCAGCGGGCTGATGCGCTCGCGCATCCAGCGTTCGAGGAAGGGCTGCGCGGTGCTCCACAGATCCAGATCCGGATAGAGCTGACGGCCCAGGCCTTCGATGTTGAGCAGGGTCTTCTGCAGCAGCACCAGCTGCGGCTGCACTTCCATGTTGAAGCGCCGGGCGGTCTGGAACAGGCGCAGCAGCAACTGGCCGAAGGAGATGTCCTTCAGCGGCTTCTCGAAGATCGGCTCGCACACGGTGCGAATCGCCGCCTCGAACTCGTTGACCTTGGTGTCGACCGGTACCCAGCCCGAGTCGATGTGCAACTGCGCGACCTTGCGGTAGTCGCGCTTGAAGAAGGCGATCAGGTTGCGCGCCAGGTAGTCCTGGTCTTCGTCGGTGAGGCTGCCGATGATGCCGCAGTCGATGGCGATGTACTGCGGGCTCCACGGCGTGCGGGTGCTGACGAAGATGTTGCCGGGGTGCATGTCGGCGTGGAAGAAGCTGTCGCGGAACACCTGGGTGAAGAAGATCTCCACGCCGCGCTCGGCCAAAAGTTTCATGTCGGTGCGCTGGTCGGCCAGGGTCGCCAGGTCGGTCACCGGGATGCCGTAGATGCGCTCCATTACCAGCACCTGGTGGCGGCACAGGTCCCAGTACACCTGCGGTACGTAGAGCAGAGGCGAGCCGTCGAAGTTGCGCCGCAGCTGGCTGGCGTTGGCTGCTTCGCGCAGCAGGTCGAGTTCATCAAAGATGGTTTTTTCGTAGTCGCTGACTACTTCCACCGGGCGCAGGCGGCGGGCATCGGCCGAGGCTTTCTCGGCGATACGGGCGATCAGGAACAGCCAGGCCAGGTCCTGGCGAATCACCGGTTTGAGGCCCGGGCGCACCACCTTGACCACCACCTGCTCGCCGCTTTTCAGCTGCGCGGCATGCACCTGAGCCACCGAGGCCGAGGCCAGGGGCTGGCTGTCGAAGCGGGCGAACAGCTCGCTCACCGGGGCGCCAAGCTGGGCTTCGATCAGGGCGATCGCTTGCTCTTCCGGGAAGGGCGGTACCTGATCCTGCAGGCGCGCCAGCTCATCGGCGATATCCGGCGGCAGCAGGTCGCGGCGGGTGGACAGCAGTTGGCCGAACTTGATGAAGATCGGCCCCAGGTCTTCCAGCGCCAGACGCAGGCGTGCGCCGCGCGACAGCTCCAGCGGCTTGCGCGGCAGCCAGCGCCAGGGCAGCAGGCAGGACAGCGCGCGCAGCCAGAATGGCAGCGGTAGTTCGAAGAGCATCTCGTCCAGTTGATAGCGGATGACTACGCGCTGGATGCGCAACAGGCGGCGAACGGCAAGCAGCTTCATGCGTCGGACTTATTGGCAGAAGTGAGGCGCTCGATGCGTGCTTCCAGGCGGTCGAGGGCGAGTTTGAGTTGATCCAGCTCGGCGAAACGCGCATCGGCTTCGCGCTGGCCCACCAGGGTGCGTGATTCTTCGGCCAGGTAGTCGGCCAGATTCTGCTTGAGGCTGGTGGCGCCGTGGCTGGCGAGATTGACCCGGCTGCGCAGGTGACCTGCGAGCAGGGTAGTGGCCACCGGGCCGAGCCAGCGCGAGATTTCGTATTCCCAGTCCAGCTCCAGATCCTGCAGGATGCCGGCCAGTTGCAGCAGCACCGCGCTGTCGCCATCGAGCGATACCTCAGGGCGATGCAGCACGGCAGTTTTCTCGCGGCTCAGGGCCAGGCGCAGCAGGCTGGCGGCAGGTGCGGTGAGCGTGCAGTCGGCGGGTGCATGCCACTGTGCGGCGAGTTGCAGACCATCACCACTGGGCAGAATGAACAGCTCCAGTGCCGGGCTCTGGCACTGTACGGCGATGACCTTGCCACTCAGTGCCTGCAGACGCGGCAAGGCCGTGCCATCGAGGCGCAGGGCGCGGTTGAGGCCCGCCTCGACGCCCGCCAGCAAGCCCGTGATGAGCATTAAGGCTTGATGCCGCGATGCAGGGCGACGATGCCGCCAGTCATGTTGTGGTAGGTGACGCGCTCGAAGCCGGCGTCGACCATCATCGCCTTGAGAGTTTCCTGATCCGGGTGCATGCGGATCGACTCGGCCAGGTAGCGATAGCTTTCCGAGTCATTGGTGATCAACTTGCCGGCCAGCGGCATGAAGCTGAACGAGTAGGTGTCATAGACCTTGGCCAGCAGCGGGTTGCCAGGCTTGGAGAACTCCAGAACCAGCAGGCGACCGCCGGGTTTTAACACGCGCAGCATCGAGCGCAGGGCGTCTTCCTTGTGGGTGACGTTGCGCAGGCCGAAGGCGATGGTGACCACGTCGAAATGGTTGTCGGGGAACGGCAGCTTCTCGGCATCGGCCTGGACGAACTGCACGTTGCCGGCCACGCCCTTGTCGAGCAGGCGGTCACGACCGACCTTGAGCATCGAGTCGTTGATGTCGGCCAGCACCACTTGCCCGGTCGGACCAACGATGCTGGAGAACTTGCGGGTCAGGTCTCCGGTGCCGCCAGCGATGTCCAGTACGCGGTTGCCGGTGCGCACGCCGGACAGTTCGATGGTGAAGCGCTTCCACAGGCGATGCAGGCCACCGGACAGCACGTCGTTCATCAGGTCGTACTTGGCCGCCACCGAGTGAAAGACTTCGGCCACTTTCTCCGCCTTCTGGCTTTCCGGCACATCCTGGAAACCGAAGTGGGTGGTGGGTTCCTGCTCCTGGGCCTTGCGTGGATCGCTCATGTCGCTCTCACCGGGTAGAAAACCGCACCATTCTAAAGGCGCCTGGCGCCTTTGTCTTGCCTGGGTGCCCGCTCGCCCCATGGGCTGGTAGAGTGATGTGACCTCATGCCGCAGCCGTGCGGCACGCCGCCAGTTCAAGGAGTTGCCATGTCCCGTATTCGTGTCGAACGATCTCATTCCCTCGGTCGCGAGGCCGCCCGCGAGAAGGCCGAACGCCTGGCCGAGCGCCTGGCCAGCGAGTACGACGTGCGCTATCGCTGGAACGGCGACACCCTGGAGTTCAAGCGCAGCGGTGCCGACGGCAGCATCGCGGTGGGTGACGACACTGTGCGTGTGGAGCTCAAGCTCGGGCTGTTGCTGTCGCCCATGGGCGGCATGATCCAGCGCGAGATCGAGCAGGTGCTGGACAAATCGCTGGCCTGAGAGCAGCGGCAAGCCAGTAGGGTGCGCTGTGCCCGCCGCCGTTGGGTCGCATGGAACATGCATGCTGTCGCCTGTTCCTAGTATGCGATTTCTAATTTTTCTCCTTAGGGTGTACCCAAGCCTGCATTCCGTGGGCGTTTCCGCTAACTGTCAAAGCGCGTGAGGTGCACCATGTCGAAAGTTGCCGTGAAGAAAAAAGTAGAAGCCGTGGTCGAAGACAAAGCCGGTCTGTTCGACGACGTGAAGGGCTATGCCCGCAAGATCTACCTCGCTGGCCTGGGCGCTTACGCCAAGGCGGGTGTCGAGGGGGCCGAATACTTCAAGGAACTGGTCAAGGCCGGTGAAGGCGTCGAAAGCAAAGGCAAGAAGCTGGTCGACGAGCAGGTAGAAGCCGCCAACAGCCAGATCGAATCGGTCAAGCAGTCGGTCAACAGCAATGTCACCAGTGTTAAAGGCAAGGTCGAAGTTCAGCTCGACAAGATCGAGAAGGCTTTCGATACTCGTGTGGCTTCCGCTCTGAACCGTATCGGCATTCCGTCCAAGCAGGATGTTGAAGCACTCTCTGCTAAGCTGGATGAGCTGAGCGCGTTGCTCGAGCATGTCGCGCGTACCAAATAAGGAGATCAGGATGGCTGTTAAGAAGAAAACCGAGAAACAGACCAGCTCCTGGATCGGCGAGGTCGAGAAATACTCGCGTCAGATCTGGTTGGCAGGCTTGGGCGCTTATTCCAAGGTCAGCAAGGACGGCACCAAGCTGTTCGACACGCTGGTCAAGGACGGCGAGAAGGCTGAAAAGCAGGCCAAGAGCGAAGTCGACAAACAGGTTGGCGCGGTGAAAGCCGGCGTCGGTTCCAAGGTCGGTTCCGCCAAGTCCAAGGTCGATGAGGTCAAGGACAGGGCAATCGGCAAATGGGGTGAGCTGGAAGAGGCCTTCGACAAGCGTCTGAACAATGCCATTTCGCGTCTGGGCGTGCCCAGCCGCAACGAGGTCAAGGCATTGAATGACAAGGTCGACAGCCTGACCAAGCAGCTGGAGAAAATCACTGGCGTATCGGCCAAGTCGGTCGCCAAGCCTGCTGCCAAAGCTGCGCCCAAACCTGCCGCGAAGGTTGCCGCCAAGCCGGCTGCGAAAGCAGCTGCCAAACCTGCTGCGAAGCCGGCCGCCAAGCCTGCTGCCAAAGCTGCAGCCAAGCCAGCAGCCAAACCGGCTGCCGCGAAACCTGCAGCCGCCAAGCCGGCAGCTAAACCTGCGGCGAAACCGGCAGCCAAGGCCGCAGCGAAACCCGCTGCCAAGCCAGCGGCCGCCGCCAAGCCGGCAGCTAAGCCAGCCGCCAAGCCTGCTGCAGCGAAGAAGCCGGCTGCGAAGAAACCGGCAGCGCCCAAGGCAGCTGCGCCGAAACCGGCTGCACCGGCACCGGCTCCGGCCGCCGCCGCAACGCCGGCCGCTGCACCGGCTCCGGCTGCCACCCCGGCAACTCCAGCCACCCCGTCCTGAGTCTCTCGGGATCACAAGCGCCCGGCCTAGTGCCGGGCGTTTGCGTTTCTGCTCGCAGGGCGGGCCATGCGCATCAACCGTAGATGCGTCTCGGCTTTATAGGGCGGGTGTAACCCGCCATTTGCGCTCTGGCGGGTTGCACCCGCCCTACATTCCCAGCGTGTCATTGGTGTGCTCACGGCTGCGCATCAGGCTTCCAGGTAGCGCTGCGCCAGATGCTCGACGGTGCTGCGTGAGGGCTGGTTCAGGTGCGGCGCCACCAGCATCATGATCTGGTACACCACCAGGCGCACTTCGCCTTCCTGGTCGAGGATGCGCTGATAGTCGAGGGAGAACAGCAGGGTCAGGGTGATCTGCTCGACCAGTTGGCCGAGCGCCTGGGTGCCGCTGTTCAGTTGGCCGTCGGCCATCAGGCGGGCAAGCAGGGAGGCCAGCGTGCGTTTCAGCGCGTTCAACCAGTGACGAATGCCGCGCGCCAGTTTTGGCAGGCGCCCGGCCAGGTTGGACAGATCCTGGAAGAGAAAGCGGTACTGCGACAGGCGCTCGACGATCAAGTGCAGGAACAGCCAGTAGTCCTCGACGTCCAGCTGGGCTTCGGCTGGCGGGTCGAGCAAAGGCGCCATCTCGCTCTGGAAGCGTTCGAACAGCTCCAGTACCAGCGGCTCCTTGCCATGGAAGTGGTAGTAGAGATTGCCCGGGCTGATGTCCAGCTCGTTGGCGATCTCCAGTGTGGAAACGTTGGGCTCGCCCTGCTCGTTGAACAGCTGCAGGGCGGTTTGCAGAATGCGCTCGCGGGTTTTCATCCTTGGCTTCTTGTTCAATTAGGCGCGAAGGACTGACGATAACCGGCCGGCGTGCAGCCGGCCATCCCTTTGCCGTGAAAGTCGTGTGGCGGCACCGCTAATGCCATTCTTCCCAAGGGAGAAGGTGATGCGAAGCGCCGGATGAGGGGCGAGCATGCCGCCTGGGCTTTGTTTGCACTTGGCATGCCGCTTCAGCGGATATGCACGTAGGTGCCGGGCGCTGCCTCCATCGGTGGATGGTTCTGGTTGCCCAGCGCCATCAGGGTTTCGCGTTGCGCGCCGGAGCGCGCCTGCATCCACTCCAGCCACTGTGGCCACCAACTGCCTTGCTGGTGCGTGGCGTCGTGATACCAGGCGCGTGGGTCGGAGGTGAGCTTGGTGTTCTCGTAGTAATTGGCCTTGGGGTTGCCCGGCGGGTTGAGAATGCTCTGGATATGCCCGCTGTTGGACAGTATGAAGCGGCGGTTGCCGCCAAGCAGCAGGGTCGAGCGATAGACCGCATCCCAGGGCGTGATGTGGTCGTTGATGCCGGCCACGCTGAAGCTATCGACGTTGACCTTGGCCAGATCCACCGGCGTACCGCAGACCTCCAACGCACCCGCGCGGCTAAGCGGGTTGTGTTTGAAGAAATCGATCAGATCGCCATGCAGTGCAGCGGGCAGGCGCGTGTTGTCGTTGTTCCAGTAGAGGATGTCGAAGGCTGGCGGCTGCCTGCCGAGCAGGTAGTTGTTGACCCAGTAGTTCCAGATCAGGTCGTTGGGGCGCATCCAGGCGAATACCCTGGCCATGTCGCGACCGTCCAGCACGCCTTGCTGGTAGGAGCGGCGCTTGGCCGACTCGAGGGTTTCCTCGTCGGCAAAGAGCATCGCCGGGCTGTCGATCTGACTATCGAGCAGGCTGACCATGTAAGTGGCGCTGGCAACCTTGCGCAGTTGGCGGCGTGCCTGCAGGTGGCCTTGCAGGGCGGCGATGGTCAGACCGCCGGCGCAGGCGCCGAGCAGGTTGACGTCCTTGCTGCCGGAGATGGCGCGGCAGGCATCGACGGCCTCCTCGACGGCCTGCACATAGCTCGACAGGCCCCATTCGCGGTGCCGCGGGTCGGGGTTGCGCCAGCTGATCATGAAGGTCTGCAGGCCGTTCTTCAGCGCGTACTGGACGAAGCTCTTGTCGTTGGACAGGTCGAATATGTAGTACTTGTTGATCTGCGGCGGCACGATCAGCAGCGGGCGCAGGTACTGCTTTTCGCTCATCGGTTTGTACTGGATCAGCTCCAGCAGCTCGTTACGAAACACCACGGCACCTGGTGTGCAGGCCAGATTGCGACCGACTTCGAAGGCGTGTTTGCTGACCTGGCTCGGCAGGCCGTCGTTGTTCAGCAGGTCGTCGAGCAGGTGGCGCAAACCCTTGAAGGCACTGCTGCCTCCGGTGTTGAACAGCTCCTTGAGTGCCTGCGGGTTGAGCGGGCTGTTGGAGGGCGACAGGGCGTCGCTCATCAGCGATGCGAGAAAGCGCGCGCGGGCGCGGTCATCAGCCGACAGGTCGCTGTCGTCGATCCACGCAGCCAGTTGTTTCTGCCACGCCAGATAGGCCTGCAGGCTGCGTCGGTAGAAGGGATTGAGGTGCCAGGTCGGATCAGCGAAGCGCGCATCCTGCGGATTGACCTTGTGCAGGGTATCGCCGAGCAGCACCCGGCCAAGCTGGCTGCCGAAGGCCAGCAGATGACGTCCACTGCGCAGCGGGTTCTTCAGGCCCTGGGCGGCCAGCAGGCGCATGGTGGACAACAGATCGCGACCGCGCACGCCGACCACGGCGCTCTGGGCATTCATGAAACTGGCAGGTGCCGGCAGTGAAGCCGGGTTCGACTTGTCTCGCATGGGGCAACACTCCGTCGTCAAACCGTCTAGAGACTTTCATGGCGCGGACTGCCTGACACGCGCCTTGTACTTGTTCAGGGTGTGCAGCAAGCCCTGTACCAGGCGCGCGGGAAGTGCATTCCAGAGCGTCTGTCGAAAAGCGAAGGGGCCGTTATCGGCCCCTTTGTCGAGCACGCAGAACATTGCGCACTAAGCTGGTGCGGTCAATGCTGGCGCAATGGTGTGGGCTGCGGGTGCATCACCGCGCGGTGCCGCTCCTCCTCGAGAAACTTCATGATGATCGGCGCCACCGCTTCGGCGCGGGTCACCAGGAACAGGTGGCCGTCGTCGATCACGTGCAGTTCGGCGTTGGGAATGCGCCAGGCCAGCAGGCGCATGTTGATCAGCGGAATCAGCGGGTCGTCGTCGCCGGCCATCACCAGGGTCGGTTGGCGGATCTTGTGCAGCCAGTGGATGCTGGTCCAGCCGAGGCCGGCGAACAGCTGCCAGTAGTAGCCCATCTTGCCGCCCGAGCGCACCTTGCTGGCATGCGCCATGGCCAGCTTGGGGTCGCGACGGAAGGCGCCGCCATAGATGTCCGGGGCGATGCGTACACCGTAGGAGGGTTGCACATAACGCCGCGGGCTGGCCATGCGCCAGAGCACCTTGGGCTTGCCCGGTACCATCACCGCGCCGGCCGAGGTGGCGGCGAGGATCAGCTTCTTGCAGCGCTCGGGATAGTCATGGGCGAACTGCTGCGCCAGGGCGCCGCCCCAGGACACGCCGATGGCATTGACCTGACCGTAGTCGAGGTAATCGAGCATGCGCGCTGCCAGCTTGGCCAGGCCAGGGAAGCGGTAGGGCGTGGCCGGCGTGGAGGAACCGCCGACACCGGGGACGTCGAAGGCGATGATTTCCAGCTCCGGGTCCAGGGCGGCGACAAAGGGCATCACCAGCTCCAGGTTGGCGCCGATGCCGTTGAAGATCAGCAGTGGTACCAACTGGCTGTTGCCTGGCCGCACCGCGGTGCGGATGGTCTGCCCATCGAGATCGATGGTGCGGAATACGAATGGTTGCGGCATAGGCGCAGCCCCTGTGGAGTTGAGCGCTGGAGAGGGCCGTCCGGGCCGCCTTCAGGGTTACCAGGGGTTACCTGGCTCCACGCCGGTCAGACCGTCGTGGCGTGCGGCACTTCCCGGTGCCGCTGCGGTTGAGACTGAAAATCAGCGTTCGTGTACGTAGGTGCCCGGAGCGGCTTCGCCAGCCGGGAATTTCTTGTTGCCCAGCGCCCGTGGAGCATTCTTGGTTTCGCCCGAGCGTTCGCTCAGCCACGTCTGCCAATATAGCCACCAGGAGTCGGCGTGCTTGGTCGAGCTTTCCTGCCAGGCTTTCGGGTCCAGCGGCATCTCGCTATTGGTCATGTAGCGTGCCTTGGGATTGCCCGGCGGGTTGAGGATGCTCTGGATATGGCCGCTGTTGGACAGCACGAACTCGCACTTGCCGCCGAACAGGTGCGCCGACTTGTAGCAGGAATCCCAGGGGGTGATATGGTCGGTGGTGCCAGCGACGACGAAGAAATCACAGGTGACCTGCTTGAGGTCGATCGGTGTGCCGCAGACTTCCAGCGCGCCCGGACGGGTCAGTGGGTTGGTCTGGAACATGTCGATGAACTCGCCGTGTAGCGCGGCCGGCAAACGCGTGGTGTCGTTATTCCAATAAAGGATGTCGAACACCGGCGGCTCATTGCCGAGTAGGTAGTTGTTGACCCAGTAGTTCCAGATCAGGTCGTTGGGGCGCATCCAGGCGAACACCTTGGCCATGTCGCTACCCTCCAGTACGCCGGCCTGGTAGGAGCGGCGCTTGGCGGCTTCCAGGGTCTTCTCGTCGGCGAACAGGGCAACCTGGGTGTCGAGCTGGGTGTCGAGCACGCTGACCAGCAGGGTCAGGGCGTTGACCTTCTGCTGGCCAAGCGCTGCATAGTGACCGAGCAGCGAGGCAGTGGTCAGACCGCCGGAGCAGGCGCCAAGCATGTTGACGTCCTTGCTGCCGGTGATGGCGCAGATCACATCGATGGCTTCCTTGAGCGCCTCGATGTAGGTGGACAGGCCCCATTCGCGCTGCGCCTTGGTCGGGTTGCGCCAGCTGACCACGAAGGTCTGTACCTGGCTGCGCAACAGGAAGCGCGCCAGGCTCTTCTCCGGCGACAGGTCGAATACATAGAATTTGTTGATCTGCGGCGGCACCACCAGCAGCGGGCGCTCGTGCACGCTCTCGGTGATCGGCTTGTACTGAATCAGCTCCAGCACGTCGTTGCGAAACACCACGGCGCCGTCGGTGGTGGCCAGGTTCTTGCCGACCTCGAAGGCCTCCATGTTCACCTGACTGGGCATGCCGCCGTTGTGCACCATGTCCTTGGCCAGGTGGGAGAGACCATCGAGCAGGCTTTTGCCGCCGGTTTCGAAGAAGCGTTTGACCGCGGCCGGGTTGGCCATGCTGTTGGATGGAGCCATGGCTTCGGTCATCAGGTTGATCACGAAGTGGCCGCGACTGGCGTCCTGCTCGGACAGTGAACTGTGTTCGATCCAGTCATGCAGTTCCTTGCGCCAGGCCAGGTAGGTCTGCAGGTAGCGGCGATACAGCGGGTTCTGGCTCCAGGCCGGATCGGTGAAGCGACGGTCGCCGTCTTCGGGCTTGAGTGCGGACTGGCCGAGCATGACGTTCTTCAGTTCGAGGCCGAAATGGGCGACGTGCTTGGCGCTGTGGAAGGGTTGCTTGAGTGCCTGGGAGAGCACCATGCGGGCAGAGGTCAGGAGATCCTTGCCGCGGATACCAATCACCGGGTTGAGTCCCAGGGTGTTTTCCGAGGCCTGGCGTTTCAGGTCTTCGTTATTCTTATCACTCATCTACGACGCTCCATTGTCCTGAGACGAATACCGGCCTGCGAGGGCGCACGGCGACACAGGGCCTGGTACTGCTCGGGTTACCGGGGGCGGATCGAGTCCGCGTATTTCGTTGCACCTGGCACTGCCAAATGCAGGGAACCTGCCAGTTCCTTGGTTACCCGAGTTTGTGAAGTTAAGCAAGCTGCTCGATGGCGCAGGAGTATGCCGCGATAGATTAGAAAACTCGCCCTAACTGTCGTTAACGTGGTCGTTGGCGGATGCGCCGAACGCTCTGCAGCAAGGGTTTTCCTGAGGCCTCAGAGCATCAGACGTACGACCGATTCGCTGGGGTCGCGGGATTTCCCGGCGGCGCTGAGCTGCGCCAGATAGTCGGCCCACAGCTGGTCATGCCGGGTGGCCAGCTCGTGCAGATAGTCCCAAGTGAACAGGCCGCTGTCATGGCCGTCGTCGAAGCACAGTTTCAGTGCATAGTTGCCGGCCGGTTCGATGCGCTCCAGGCCGACGTTGAGCTTGCCGGTCTGCAGAATCGGCTTGCCATGCCCCTGCACCTCGGCCGAGGGCGAGTGCACACGGAGGAACTCGGCGCTAAGCGAATAGCTCTGCTCGCCGTAGCGCAGTTCCAGGGTTTTCGAGGCCTTGTGCAGTTTGATCGCGCTGGGGATGGGCATGGCTGATTTCCGTGATCTTTTTAGGCACAACGCCCAGTTGAGTGATTGCACCGTCCTGTAGGAGCGGATTTATCCGCGAATTTCGCGGCTGAAGCGGAATGCCGCCCAGCCGCTCCTACAGAATGACGCCGGCCACTGGCTCTAAGATCGTGCTTCTGGATTTACAGAATATAGCGCGACAGGTCTTCGTCCTGTGCCAGCTCGCCGAGGTGACCGTTGACGTAAGCCGCGTCGATATGGATCGGTTCGCCGTTCTGCTGGCCTGCCAGGTCGCCGGCACTGAAGGACACCTCCTCCAGCAGGCGCTCGAGCAGGGTGTGCAGGCGACGGGCGCCGATGTTTTCGGTCTTCTCGTTGACCTGCCAAGCGATCTCGGCCAGACGCTTGATGCCGTCCTCGGCGAATTCGATGTTCAAACCCTCGGTCTGCAGCAGTGCACTGTACTGCTCAGTGAGCGAGGCATGCGGCTCGCTGAGGATGCGCTCGAAGTCCTGCGGGCTCAGCGCCTTGAGCTCGACGCGGATCGGCAGGCGACCCTGCAGTTCGGGCACCAGATCGCTGGGCTTGCTCAGGTGGAAGGCACCACTGGCGATGAACAGGATATGGTCGGTCTTGACCATGCCCAGCTTGGTGTTGACCGTGCAGCCCTCGATCAGCGGCAGCAGGTCGCGCTGCACGCCTTCACGCGACACATCGGCGCCGCCGGTGTTGCCGCGCTTGGCCACCTTGTCGATCTCGTCGATGAAAACGATGCCGTGCTGCTCGACGGCTTCCAGGGCTCGGGCCTTGAGTTCTTCCTCGTTGACCAGGCGCGCGGCCTCCTCGTCGCGCACCAGTTTCAGTGCGTCGGCGACCTTGAGCTTGCGGCTCTTCTTCTTGCCCTTGCCCATGCTGGAGAACAGGTTCTGCAGCTGGTTGGTCATTTCTTCCATGCCCGGTGGGGTCATGATCTCTACGCCCATGGGCGAGTCGGCCACTTCGATGTCGATTTCCTTGTCGTTCAACTGACCTTCGCGCAGGCGCTTGCGGAACAGTTGACGGGTATTGGAATCCTCGCTGCGCACCGGTTCGTCGCCGAAACCCTGGCGCGCGGGTGGCAGCAGGGCATCGAGGATGCGCTCCTCGGCGGCATCTTCTGCGCGATGGCGGACCTTGGTGATTTCCTGCTCACGCAGCATCTTCACCGCTGCATCGGCCAGATCGCGGATGATCGATTCGACATCGCGGCCAACATAACCGACCTCGGTGAACTTGGTGGCTTCCACTTTCAGGAACGGCGCATTGGCCAGCTTGGCCAGACGCCGGGCGATCTCGGTCTTGCCGACGCCGGTGGGGCCGATCATCAGGATATTCTTCGGCGTGACTTCCTGGCGCAGTTCGGCCGGCAGCTGCATGCGCCGCCAGCGGTTGCGCAGGGCGATGGCCACGGCGCGCTTGGCGTCGTCCTGGCCGATGATGTGGCGGTTGAGTTCGTGGACGATCTCGCGGGGCGTCATGGACATTGAGTTTGGCTCGCTATCGAATCTATGAAAAAAATGGACGCTTGGGGCTCTCTAAAAACGTAGGCGAGGCAGTCAGCGCAAGGCGGAAACAGGCGAGGAAGCGGAGTTTACTGTTGTAAATGAGCATTCCGAGCCTGTTTTCAACGCGGCGATGACAACGCAGGTAGTTTTTAGATAGGCCTCACTCGGGGGCGTCCAGTTCCTCGATGGTCTGGTGATGATTGGTGAAGACGCAGATGTCGCCGGCGATGCCGAGTGCAGTCTGCGCTATCTCGAGGGCGGACAGGTCAGTCTTCATCAGCAGGGCGCGCGCGGCGGCCTGGGCGAAGTTGCCACCGGAGCCCATGGCGATCAGGCCTTCCTCGGGTTCGACGACGTCGCCGTTGCCGGTGATGATCAGCGAGGCGTCCTTGTTGGCCACTGCCAGCATGGCTTCCAGACGGCTCAGGCTGCGGTCGGTACGCCAGTCCTTGGCCAGCTCGACGGCGGCTCGCACCAGATGGCCCTGGTGTTTTTCCAGTTGCCCTTCGAAGCGTTCGAACAGGGTGAAGGCGTCGGCGGTGGCACCGGCGAAACCGGCCAGCACCTGGCCGTGGTAGAGGCGGCGCACCTTCTTGGCGTTGCCCTTCATGACGGTGTTGCCGAGGGAAACCTGGCCGTCGCCTGCCATCACGACCTTGCCGTGGCGGCGCACTGAAACGATGGTGGTCAAGGGTGAATCTCCACGCTGCGGGGCGAACTTGCCCGGATGGAAACTCAAATGGGGTGCTCGCCGCAGCTTTTCAACCAGCGGCGGGTTAATCGGCGATCAGCGGACCTGGCGTTGCTGTAACAGCAGGTTGCTGAAGCCGCCGGCTGCCAGGGTCTTCTGCGCGCTGGCCAGTTGCTCGCGGCTGGCGAAGGGACCGACCAGTACGCGGTGCCAGGTTTCCTCACGCACTTTGCCGGTTTCCACCCGTACGTTCTGGCCGAGCAGGATGATCTGCGCGCGCAGGCCGTCGGCGTCATCGCGTTTGCGGAACGAGCCGGCCTGCAGGAAGAACTGCGTGGTGATCGGGGCGCTGGCCAGGACGGGTGGCGGGGGCGGCGGCACCTGGCCGTTAAGGGCCGCTTCGGCGCGAGCGGTGTCGATCTTCGCGGCTTCTTCCGGGGTGACTGGCTTTTGCTCAGGCACGGGTGGTGGCGTTTCTTCCAGGGCCTGCGGCAGGATCACTTCCGACTCCGGCAGCAGGGTGTAGAAATCGTACTTGGGCCTGGCTGGCTCGGGTTGCGTCGGCTTCGGCTCGGGCTTGGTGCTGCGCACCTGTTCGCCCTTGTCGCGCTTGATCTCGTCACGGCCCGGTTCGAGGCTGAACAGGAACATGAAGAAACCGCCGACCACCAGGCCACAGGCCAGCCAGATCCAGCCCGGTACCGGCTTCTTCGCTGGGGCCTGATAGCGACTGGCGCCGCGTTTCGGCGCCGGCTTCTTGCGCGCTGCCATTTACATCCGCTCCAGAGTTTCCAGGCCGAGCAGCTCCAGGCCCTGCTTGAGCGTGCGGCCGGTAAGGGCTGCCAGGCGCAGGCGGCTGTCACGGGTGGCCTCATCCTCGGCGCTGAGGATCGGGCAGTTCTCATAGAAGCTGGAGAACAGGCCGGCGAGGTCATACAGGTAGGCACAAAGGATGTGCGGCGTGCCCTTGTTAGCGACGTTGCCGAGCAGCTCGTTGAATTGTGCCAGCTTGGCGGCCAGGGCTTGCTCCTGCTCGGCAACCAGGGTGATCTGCCCGCCGATCTCGTTCACGCCCTTGCCCAGCTTGCGGAACACGCCGGCCACGCGGGTGTAGGCATACAGCAGGTAGGGCGCGGTGTTGCCCTCGAAGCTGAGCATCAGGTCGAAGTTGAAGCTGTAGTCGCTGGTGCGATGCTTGGACAGGTCGGCGTATTTCACCGAGGCGATGCCAACCACGCGGGCGATCTGACGCAGTTCGTCTTCGGCCAGGTCCGGGTTCTTGTCCTTGACTAGGCTGTAGGCGCGCTGCTCGGCCTCGTCGAGCAGTTGCACCAGCTTCACGGTGCCGCCGTCGCGAGTCTTGAACGGGCGGCCGTCCGGACCGTTCATGGTGCCGAAGCCCATGTGTTCCAGGTCCATGCTGGCGGGTACGAAGCCGGCCAGGCGCGCGCAGGCGAAGACCATCTGGAAGTGCAGGGCCTGGCGCTGGTCGACGAAGTACAGCACGCGGTCGGCCTTGAGCGTGCCGGCGCGGTAGCGAGTGGCAGCCAGGTCGGTGGTGGCGTACAGGTAGCCGCCGCCGGCCTTCTGCACGATCAGCGGCAGCGGGTTGCCTTCAGCATTCTTAAACTCATCCATGAATACGCACTGCGCGCCGTTGTCTTCGGTCAGCAGACCTTTGGCGGCGAGATCGGCGACCACCTGCGGCAGGTCGTCGTTGTAGGCGCTCTCGCCCTTGACGTCGGCCATGGAGAGCTTGACGCCGAGACGGTCATACAGCGCCTGGCAGTGCGACAGGGAGATGTCGTTGAAACGGTGCCACAAGCGCAGACACTCGGCGTCGCCGGCCTGCAGCTGGACCACCAGCTCACGGGCACGGTCGGCGAACTCAGGGGATTCGTCGAAGCGCTTCTTCGCGGCGCGGTAGAAACCTTCCAGGTCTGCCAGCTCGCTTTCGGCGGCAGCCGGGTTTTCCTGCATGTAGGCCAGCAGCATGCCGAACTGGGTGCCCCAGTCGCCGACATGGTTCTGGCGGATCACCGTGTCGCCGAGGAACTCCAGCACACGCGCCACGCCGTCGCCGATGATGGTCGAGCGCAGGTGGCCGACGTGCATTTCCTTGGCCAGGTTGGGTGCGGACAGGTCGACCACCACGCGTTGCGCCGGGCCGTTCTTGTGTACGCCGAGCTTGGCGTCAGCCAGCGCGGCTTCCAGACGTTGAGCCAGGGCATCGCTGTTCTGGAAGAAGTTGAGGAAGCCGGGGCCGGCGATTTCCACCTTGGTGATCTGCTCGTCGGCTGGCAGGGCAGCGATCAGCTTCTCGGCCAGGTCGCGCGGCTTCATGCCGGCGGGTTTGGCCAGCATCATGGCGATGTTGCTGGCGAAGTCGCCGTGGCTCTTGTCCTTGGTGTTCTCCACCTGGATGGCCGGCGTCAGGCCCGCAGGCAGCACGCCTTCGGCGGTCAGGCGGTCGAGGGCTTGCTGGATCAGGTGGCGAATGCTGTCTTTCATGTTCGGCTCGGGTTGCCTTGGGGCTTTGATCGAAAACTGCGCATTATAAGAGCAGCAGCAAGCTGCAAGCCACAAGCGGCAAGGAAAAGCGTGCCGCGTTTCCGTGGGTAGTGGGTAGGGTGGGCTTCAGCCCACCAACGCTAACCGCTGTTGGTGGGCTGAAGCGGGACGCCGCCCGGCCCACCCTACACACTGCCGGAGTGCTCGTTTCTACAAAAGCCGGCATGCGGTTCAGAAAAGGTCGATCGGATCGACATCCAGCGACCAGCGTACCGCACGGCCGCTGGGCATTTGTTCCAGCGCATGCAGCCAGTGGTTGAGCAGGCGATGCAATGGCGCGCGGGCATTGCTCTGCAGCAGCAGCTGCGCGCGGAAGCGCCCGGCGCGGCGTTCCATCGGTGCGGGCACCGGTCCGAGCAGTTCGATGCCGGTCAGACCTAGTTCGCCCAGCAAATGTTCGGCCTCGCTGCAGGCCTCATCGAGAAAACTCTCGGCCTGGCCAGGCTTGTGCGCTTCGGCGCGCAGCAACGCCAAGTGGCAGAATGGTGGCAGACCGGCACTGCGGCGTTCGCTCAGCGCCTGTTCGGCGAAGGCGAAGTAGCCTTGCTCGGTCAGTTGCACCAGCAGCGGATGGTCGGCCAGGTGGCTCTGGATGATCACCTTGCCGGGTTCCTCGGCGCGGCCAGCGCGACCGGCAACCTGCACGATCAGCTGCGCCATGCGCTCGCTGGCGCGAAAGTCGGCGGAGAACAGGCCGCCGTCAGCGTCGAGGATCGACACCAGCGTCACCCGCGGGAAGTGGTGACCCTTGGCGAGCATCTGGGTGCCGACCAGGATGCACGGCTCGCCCTTGTTGATGGTGGCGAACAGGCGATCCATGGCGCCCTTGCGCGAGGTACTGTCGCGGTCGACGCGCAGCACCGGGTAGTCGGGAAACAGCAGCGCCAGGCGCTCTTCGGCGCGTTCGGTGCCGGCGCCGACCGGGCGCAGGTCGACGTGTTGGCATTTTGGACAATTGCTCGGCTGCTTCTCGACGTGGCCGCAGTGATGGCAGCGCAGTTCCTGGTAGCGCTGGTGCACGGTCATGCGTGCGTCGCAGCGTGGGCATTCGGACAGCCAGCCGCAGTCGTGGCAGAGCAGGGTCGGGGCGAAGCCGCGGCGGTTGAGAAACACCAGCACCTGCTGGCCGGCGGCGAGTGTCTGGGTGATGGCCTGCTGCATCGGCCCGGAGATGCCCGAGTCCAGTGGCCGGCTCTTCACATCCAGGCGCAGAAAGCGCGGCTGGCTGGCGCCGCCGGCGCGCTGTGTCAGCTTGAGCAGGGCATAGCGGCCGGTGTAGGCGTTGTGCAGGCTTTCCAGCGAGGGTGTGGCCGAGCCGAGGACGATGGGCACGTCTTCCTGGCGGGCGCGCACCAGCGCCAGGTCGCGGGCGTGGTAGCGCAGACCTTCCTGCTGTTTATAGGAGGCGTCGTGTTCTTCGTCGACGATGATCAGCCCCGGGTTCTTCATCGGCGTGAACAGCGCCGAGCGGGTGCCGATGATGATGTCGGCCTCGCCATCGCGTGCCGCCAACCAAGCGTCGAGGCGCTCGCGGTCGTTCACCGCCGAATGCAGCAGAGCGATGCGCGCGTTGAAGCGGCGGGCGAAACGGTCGAAGGTCTGCGGCCCGAGGTTGATCTCGGGGATCAGCACCAGCGCCTGCTTGCCGGCCTCCAGGCATTGGTGGATCAGTTGCAGGTAAACCTCGGTTTTGCCGCTGCCGGTGACGCCAGCCAGTAGAAAGGCATTGAACTGGTCCCAGCCTGACGCCACGGCATTCACCGCAGCGCGCTGCTCGGCGTTCAGTGGCAGTTCCGGTTGTGCCAGCCAGTGCGCCGGCTTGGCATGCGTCTGGGTGCGGCGCACCTCGACCCGGACAAGCCCCTTCTCATGCAGCAATTGCAGGCTGTCGCGGTTGAGTTGCAACTGGCTGAGCAGGCTGTGGGCGACACCATGCGGATGTTGCGCCAGTGCCTTGAGCGCGTCGCGCTGGCGTGGCGCGCGGGCCAGGCGTGGGTCGTCGACGCTGGCGCCTTTGTTGGCCAGCCAGTAACGCTCCTGGCGGGTTTCGGCCGGCTCGCCCTGGCGTAGCAACACGGGCAAGGCCCAGCTCAGGGTGTCGCCGAGGCTGTGCTGGTAGTACTGCGCCGTCCACAGGCACAGCTTGAACAGCGACGCCGGCAGCGGTGGGCGGGCGTCGAGCAATTCCAGGGCGGGCTTGAGCTTGTCCGTCGGGACGTCGCTCTGGTTGTCGACTTCCACCAGCACGCCGATCATCTCGCGCCGGCCGAAGGGCACGCGCAGGCGTGCGCCTGGCTGCAAGGCGCTGCGCGACACGCCGGCGGGGGCGAGGTAGTCGAACAGGCGGCGCAGCGGCGAGGGCAGGGCGAGGCGCAGGATCAGGTTGGGCAAGCCAGAAGCTCCTTTGACAGGCCGGCGATCTTAACACGCGACGACCGGCGCCTTGCGTGGCTTGCATCGGTGTGCGTCTCTGGTAAGATACGCGGCCTATTTCTGTGCGGTGCCTGACATTGGTCGGGTGGCGGCACGACTACCCCGAGGAAAGCACGATGAAAGCCGATATCCATCCGAACTACGTCGAAATCGACGCTACCTGCTCCTGCGGTAACGTGATCAAGACCCGCTCCACCCTGGGCAAGAACCTGAGCCTCGACGTTTGCTCCGAGTGCCACCCGTTCTACACCGGTAAGCAGAAAGTGCTGGACACCGGCGGCCGTATCGATCGCTTCAAGCAGCGCTTCGGCGTATTCGGCGCCAAGTAAGCGACCGAACGAAAACGGAATCTGGCATGCGCCACTCCGTGGTGATACTGAAAAAGGCGTCCCTGGTGGGCGCCTTTTTCGTTTCTCTGCTTTGCGTCGATCTGGCTCAGGCCTTCTGTCCGTTACGCGCAGATCTGGCTCAGGTTGCGGTGCGCCAGGTGGTCGATGGCGACACCGTGCGCCTGGCCGATGGGCGCAGCATTCGCCTGATCGGCATCAACGCGCCTGAGCTGGGGCGCAAGGGCCGTAGTGAGGAGCCCTTCGCCGTGCAGTCCAAGCGCCGCCTGCAGGCACTGGTCGATGCCAGCGATGGGGGGGTCGGCCTGCTCTACGGTGAGCAGCGCAAGGACCGTTACGGTCGTACCCTGGCCCATCTTTACGACCGTCAGGGGCGTAATCTGGAAGCGCAGCTGCTGGGTGAAGGCCTTGGGTTCATGGTCGCCGTGGCGCCCAATAGCGCACTCGTGAGTTGTCAGGCAGAGGCGGAGCGCCAGGCACGGCGTCAGCGTCTGGGTGTGTGGCGCACCGAGCAAGTGAAGACGGCTGGCCAACTAAAAAGTGGCGGCTTCGCCTTGCTCAGCGGGCGGGTTGCAGGCGTGCAACGCAATCGCGGTGGCCTCTGGCTCGATCTCGATGGTGGTCGGGTATTGCGCGTGGCGCCAGAGCTGCTCGGCGAGTTCGACGTGCGCGCGTTGCAGCGGCTCGAAGGGCGACGGGTGGAGGCGCGGGGCTGGGTCATCGATCGCCAGAGTCGCGGTGGCTTGAAGTCCGGGCAGGCGCGCTGGATGTTGCCGCTTACTCATTCGGCGATGCTGGAGGTGTTGCCATGATGCGTGCATTGATGTTGTGCCTGATCTGCAGCTGGCTGGCAGGTTGCGCGGTCAATCCTGCCACGGGTCGCAACGACTTCGTGATGATGAGTGAGCGCCAGGAGCTGGAGCTCGGGGCGCGCTACAACCAGGAAATCCTCAAGCAATACCCGCGCTATGAGGACGCCAAACTGCAGGCTTATATTCAGCGCGTCGGCGAGCGGGTAGCACGCAGCAGCCATCGCAATCAGCTCAACTACGTTTTCACCCTGGTGGACAGCCCGGACGTCAACGCCTTCGCCTTGCCGGGGGGCTACATCTATATCCATCGTGGCCTGCTCGCTTATCTGAATTCCGAGGCGGAACTGGCGGCTGTACTGGGTCACGAAGTCGGTCACGTCACGGCCCGCCATAGTGTGCGCCAGCAAAGTCAGTCCACGGCCTGGGGCTTGCTCGGGCAGGCTGCGGCCATCGGTACCGGTGTCGGGGCGGTAGGGGATCTGACCAGTGCCATGGGCAATGCTTTCGTGCGCGGCTACGGGCGCGACATGGAGTTGGAGGCCGATGGTCTGGGCGCGCAATACCTGGCGCGTGGTGGCTACGATCCGCAGGCGATGATCGAAGTGGTCAAGGTGCTCAAGGCGCAGGAAGATTTCGCCCGCGAGCAGGCAGCCAAGCGCGGCGAAGCGCCCGCGGCGGGTGGCTACCACGGTTTGTTCGACACCCACCCGGACAATGATCGTCGTCTGCAGGAGGTGATCGGTCCTGCGCGTGCGCTGGTGGGCGGCAATCAGGAAGTGGGCCGCGACAATTTCCTGCAGATGCTCGACGGCCTGGTGTTCGGCGATTCGGCCGCCAGCGGTATTCGCCGTGGGCGCAATTTCTATCACGGCGAGCTGGACTTCACCCTGACCTACCCGCAGGGCTGGCAACTGGTCAATCGCCCCGATGTGCTGATCGGCCACACCCCGGATGAGCAGGCTTTCATCGCCATGACCCTGGAGACGGCGGACAAGCGTCTGTCGCCCGCCGAATTTCTGCGCCAGCGCGTCGGCAACCAGCGTCTGGTGGCCGGCGAGGAGCTGCGCCTTGGTGCGTTGCAGGGCTATACGGCGGTGTTGCAGGGGCAGTCGGCGCGTCGCGTGGCGGTAATCTATCGCGGCGACAACGCTTACCTTTTCGTGGCAGCGGTGAAAGGACGTGCCTCGCTGGAAACCGAGGATCAACGTTTCCTTGAGGTTATCCGCAGTTACCGGCCGCTCAAGGCGGCCGAACGCAAGCTGGCCGAGCCAGTGCGCCTGCACCTGGTAAGGGCGAAGGCAGGGCAGAGTATCTCCGCTTTGGCCAAGAATTCGCCGCTGCCAGTCGATGGCGAGGCGCAGTTGCGTCTGCTCAACGGGCTCTACCCAAGCGGTGAGCCGCGGCCTGGCGAGTGGTTGAAAACGCTGCGCTAGCGCGGCGCTTCAATCGCGACCGAACGGTCTTGTGCAGGTGTATACAACTTGCGTATCCTCGGCCGCCTGCCCGTTCAACAGCCAACAAAAGCGGAAATGCCACTATGTCAGATCTAAAAACTGCCGCTCTCGAATATCACGCCCAGCCCCGCCCCGGTAAGCTGAGCGTCGAGTTGACCAAAGCCACTGCTACTGCCCGCGACCTGTCGCTGGCCTACAGTCCGGGTGTCGCTGAGCCGGTTCGCGAAATCGCTCGTGATGCCGAGCTGGCCTACCGTTACACCGGTAAAGGCAACCTGGTAGCCGTTATTTCCGATGGCACCGCCATCCTCGGCCTGGGTAACCTCGGCCCGCTGGCCTCCAAGCCGGTGATGGAAGGTAAAGGCGTGCTGTTCAAGCGTTTCGCCGGTATCGATGTGTTCGATATCGAAGTCGATTCGGAAAGCCCGCAGGCCTTCATCGACACCGTCAAGCGTATCTCCATCACCTTCGGCGGCATCAACTTGGAAGATATCAAGGCCCCCGAGTGCTTCGAGATCGAGCGCGCGCTGATCGAGCAGTGCGACATTCCGGTATTCCACGATGACCAGCACGGCACTGCGATCGTCACCGCTGCCGGCATGCTCAACGCCCTGGAAATCGCCGGCAAGACCCTGGAAGAGGCGAAGATCGTCTGCCTGGGTGCCGGTGCTGCCGCCATCTCCTGCATGAAGCTGCTGGTGAGCATGGGGGCCAAGGTCGAGAACATCTTCATGATCGATCGCAAGGGCGTGATTCACGCTGGCCGCGATGATCTGAACCAGTACAAGGCGGTGTTCGCCCACGAGACCGATCGTCGCACCCTGTCCGATGCGCTAGACGGCGCGGATGTGTTCGTCGGCCTGTCCGGCGCCAACCTGCTGAGCCCGGAAGATCTTCAGCGCATGGCGGCCAACCCGATCGTCTTCGCCTGCTCCAACCCGGATCCGGAAATCAAGCCGGAGCTGGCGCACGAGACGCGCAACGACGTGATCATGGCCACCGGTCGTTCCGACTACCCGAACCAGGTCAACAATGTGCTGGGTTTCCCCTTCATCTTCCGCGGTGCTCTGGACGTGCGTGCCACCCGTATCAACGAAGAGATGAAGATCGCCGCAGCGCTGGCGCTGCGTGACCTGGCCAAGCTGCCGGTACCGCAGGAAGTCTGCGACGCCTACGGCGGTATCGAGCTGTCGTTCGGTCGCGAGTACATCATTCCGAAGCCCATGGATCAGCGTCTGATCACCGTGGTTTGCGATGCAGTGGCCAAGGCTGCCATCGAATCCGGCGTGGCGACTCTGCCCTATCCGAAGCACTATCCGCTGAAATCGGTGGATGAAGTGTTCAACGGCTGATCAGCCGAGCAATAAAAAACCCGCTTCTGCGGGTTTTTTATTGTCTGTGATTCGGCTCAAGGCAACGATTGCAGCCGCCTGAGCCTTATCCTAGAACAAGTCGATCGGCGCCATCTCGTCGGCCGGTAGCGGGCTGCCAGGAACACCCATGCCAGGTTCGAATTCGCTCATCGGAGGGGGCGAGTCTTCGCTCTTGAACAGTTCGAAATAGGCGTCCGGCGTACCGGGTGCAGCGGCGCGGCCACTGATCGGGTCGACGCGCAGCGTCAGCAGCCCCTTGGGTTCCTTGGGCAGATGGTTGGGTCGATCCTTGAGTACTGTGCCCATGTAGTTCATCCAGATCGGCAGCGCGACAGTGCCGCCGTACTCATGGCGGCCCAGGCTCTCCGGCTGGTCGAAGCCGGCCCAGACGGTGGTTACGTAATCGGCGTTGTAGCCAGAGAACCAGCTGTCCTTGGACTCGTTGGTGGTGCCGGTCTTGCCTGCCAGGTCATTGCGGCCAAGGGCGAGAGCACGGCGGCCGGTACCGCGCTTGATCACGTCCTGCAGCATGCTGGTCATGATGTAGGCGGTGCGCTCGTCGATGATCTGTTCGGCGACCTTGGGCTCCTCCAGCGGCAACTCATCAGTTGCGTTGACGGTGAGGTTGGCGTTCTCCTCGGTCGGTGCGCTGCCTGGCACGCGGGCCGGGTTGGCGCGGAACAGCGGCTTGCCGTTGCGGTCATCGATGCGTTCGATCAGGTACGGCTCGATCTTGTAACCGCCATTGGCGAAGGCGGCCCAGCCCTCAGCGATTTCCATGGGGGTCAGGCTGGCAGTGCCGAGTGCCAGTGACAGGTTGCGCGGCAGATCCTGCGGGGCGAAGCCGAAGCGCTCGATATAGCGCAAGCTACGGTCGATGCCCATGTCCTGCAGCAGGCGGATGGAAACCAGGTTGCGCGACTTGTACAACGCTTCACGCATGCGAATCGGGCCGAGGAAGGTGTTGTTGTCGTTCTTCGGGCGCCACTTCTGCGACAGGTAGTCGTCGGAGAGGATGATCGGCGCATCGTTGACCAGCGTCGCTGCGGTGTAGCCGCTATCGAGAGCCGCGCTATAGATGAAGGGCTTGAAGCTCGAGCCCGGCTGGCGCTTGGCCTGCACGGCCCGGTTGTAGTTGCTCTGATCGAATGAGAACCCACCGACCAGTGACTGAATGGCGCCGCTGTATGGGTCGAGGGAAACCAACGCGCTCTGCGCTGCGGGGACTTGGGTGAAACGCAGGCTGCCATCCTCCTGGCGCTGCACGCGAACTATATCGCCGACCTGGGTGACATCGCCAGGTTGCTGCGGCCGCGGTCCGAGGCTGTTGGTGTTGAGGAAAGGACGTGCCCATTTCATGCTGTCCCACGACACTGCTTGTTCTTCGCCGTTACGGGTCAGTACCAGAATGCCGCTTTTCTCGACCTGGGTAACCACTGCTGGCTCCAGGCCGCCGATGCTGCGGAACTTGGCCAGCTCGGCCAGCCAGGTTTCGCGGGTCATGCCCGGCAGGCGACTCTCAGGACCGCGATAGCCGTGACGCTGGTCATAGGCGATCAGTCCGTCACGCAGGGCGGTGTTGGCCACTTCCTGCAAATGACTAGGCACGGTGGTGGTGACATTGAAGCCCTCGGTATAAGCCTCGCTGCCATAGCGTCCGACCATTTCCGCACGTGCCATCTCGGCTATATAAGGAGCGCTCAATTCTGGTGTGGGAACGTGATAACGCGCATCGACTACCTCGGCAAGCGCTTCCTCGTAGCTGGCCTGATCGATACGGCCCAGGCGATACAGGCGGCCGAGAATCCAGTCGCGGCGCTCTTTGGCGCGGGTCGGGTTGACCAGCGGGTTGTAGCGCGAGGGAGCTTTCGGCAGGCCGGCGATCATGGCCATCTGTGCCAGGTTCAGGTCACGGATCGATTTGCCGTAGTACACCTGTGCGGCAGCTTCGATGCCGTAGGCGCGGTGGCCGAGGTAGATCTTGTTGACGTAGAGCTCGAGGATCTCGTCCTTGCTCAGCTCGCGCTCAATCTGCAAGGCCAGAAGAATTTCGGTGGCCTTGCGCGAGAAACTGCGCTCGCTGGTGAGGAAGAAGTTCTTCGCTACCTGCATGGTGATGGTGCTGCCACCGCTCTGAATCTGGCCACTTTTCAATAATTGCGTGGCAGCGCGCATCAGGCTGGTCACATCGACGCCATAATGATTGGCGAAATTATCGTCTTCGGCAGCCAGCAGAGCGCTGATGAATTCCTTGGGGATTTCGTCGAAGCGAATGGGCGAACGCCGCATCTCGCCGAACTCGGCGATCAGCTTGGCGTCGCTGCTGTAGACGCGCAGAGGAATCTGCAGCTGTACCTGGCGCAGCGACTCGACGGAAGGAAGGGTCGGGCTAAGATAAAGAAACGCGCCGCTGAAACTGAGCAACAGCCCACAAAAAACGGCAACGCAAGACCACCAGATGAACTTCAGCAGGCGTATCAAAATGTTCGGAATTCCAAGTAAAAGAATGAGTTAAGCAGGAGCCGAGGCTAAAAGGGAAAAGCTGATCACATTATAAGCGTTTTTTTTCCCGGGGAGCCATTTGCGCTTCTGTCAAGACTGATATTTAATGTGGAAAAACATAAATAGTCCGTAAGTCGCGGATGCCAATAGGAAAACGGTCGTGCTAGGGCTCTTCACTAAGAAAGCGAATACGCTGCTGGGGATCGATATCAGCTCGACTTCGGTCAAGCTCCTCGAACTGAGTCGCTCGGGAAGCCGCTACAAGGTAGAGGCTTATTCAGTCGAGCCGCTTCCGCCTAATGCAGTGGTAGAGAAGAACATCGCCGAGCTGGAGGGGGTCGGTCAGGCGCTCTCTCGCGTATTGGCCAAGGCCAAGAGCGGCGTCAAGACGGCCGCGGTTGCTGTGGCGGGTTCGGCTGTCATCACCAAGACCATCGAAATGGAAGCGGGTCTTTCCGAGGACGACTTGGAAAACCAGCTGAAGATCGAGGCCGATCAATACATTCCTTACCCTCTGGAAGAAGTCGCCATCGATTTCGAAGTGCAGGGGCCGGCGCCGCGTAACCCCGAGCGGGTAGAGGTGCTGCTGGCTGCATGCCGTAAGGAGAACGTGGAGGTCCGCGAGGCAGCCCTCGCGCTCGCAGGACTTACCGCGAAAGTGGTCGATGTCGAGGCCTATGCCCTCGAACGCGCTTACGGCCTGCTGGAGGCGCAGCTGGGTGGTGGTCACGATGAGTTGACCGTCGCGGTGGTGGATATTGGCGCGACGATGACCACGCTCAGTGTTCTGCACAATGGCCGCACCATCTATACCCGCGAGCAGCTTTTCGGCGGCAAGCAACTGACCGAGGAAATCCAGCGCCGCTACGGCCTGTCGGTCGAGGAAGCTGGTCTTGCCAAGAAGCAAGGTGGTCTTCCAGATGACTACGACAGTGAGGTTTTGCAACCGTTCAAAGAGGCTGTCGTTCAGCAGGTTTCGCGTTCGCTGCAGTTCTTCTTCGCCGCCGGGCAATTCAATGATGTCGACTACATCCTCCTGGCCGGCGGTACCGCGTCCATTCCTGATCTCGATCGGCTGATCCAGCAGAAGATCGGTACGCAGACGCTAGTGGCCAATCCCTTTGCCGATATGGCGCTGAGCAGCAAGGTCAACGCCGGTGCGCTGGCCAGTGATGCGCCGGCACTGATGATTGCCTGTGGTCTGGCGATGAGGAGTTTCGACTGATGGCGCGGATTAACCTACTTCCCTGGCGTGAACAGCTGCGCGAGGAGCGCAAGCAGCGATTTCTGGTAAGCCTTGTCGGTGTCCTCGTTGTTGCTGCTGGTTTGGTGTTTCTGGGGGATCAATTTCTCAGTGCGGCAATCAGTAACCAGAATGCGCGAAATGACTTCATCAAGAAGGAGATCGCAGTTCTCGATGCGCGTATCAAGGAAATCAGTGAGTTGAGAACGCGTCGCCAGCAATTGTTGGAACGCATGAAGATCATTCAAGACTTGCAGGGTAACCGGCCAATTATCGGTCGTGTGTTCGACCAGTTGGTGAGAACGCTGCCGGACGGTGTGTATTTCACCAATGTGAAAATGGCGGGTAAGAGCATTGCCATTATTGGTGCGGCTGAATCGAATAATCGCGTCTCGAATCTGATGCGTAACTTGGATGGTTCTGAGTGGTTAACCGCTCCCAATCTGACTGAGGTCAAAGCCGTTACTGCGGGGGCTTTGGATCAGGCGAATGTATTTCAGTTGACGGTGCAGCAGACACAGCCTGATCAAGAAAAAGCGGAGGCGGTGCAATGAGTATTAAAGATTCCTTGGACAGCCTGCGCAGCATTGATATCAATGATCTTGATTTGAACAATGTTGGGTCTTGGCCTGGTGCGGTCAAATTCATTGCGGGCCTGCTACTGCTTATTATCGTTCTGGCGTTGGGCTACAACTTTCACCTCAAGGATCTGCAAAGCATGCTCGAGCAGCGTCAGCGAGAAGAGGTGACGCTGAAGGAGCAGTTCTCCAGCAAAGCCTTTCAGGCGGCGAATCTTGAGGCCTACAAAGAGCAGATGCAGGAGATGGAGGTGTCCTTTGGCGCTCTTCTGCGACAGCTGCCAAGCGATACCGAGGTTCCAGGGTTGCTGGAGGATATTACCCGTACCGGTTTGGGCAGTGGCTTGGAGTTCGAAGAGATCAAGCTGTTGCCAGAAGTGGCTCAGCAGTTCTATATCGAATTGCCGATTCAGATTAAAGTCACCGGTGGTTATCACGACCTTGCAACTTTCGTAAGCGGCGTTGCCAGTCTGCCGCGTATCGTTACCTTGCATGATTTTCAGTTGGCGCCAGCCAGTGCTGGAAACTCCAGTCGCCTGAGCATGCAGATTATGGCCAAGACCTATCGCTACAATGATAAGGGGGCTCAATAATGAGTTTCTCTCGTTTTGTTCTGGTGGTGGGGTTCTGTCTTCTGACAGGGTGCGGCGTCGGTGGTGATTTTTCCGATTTGCGTATCTATATGGATGAAGTGCGCGCAAAGCCTAAAGGTGCTATTGAGCCGCTGCCGACATTTCAGCCGTATGAAAGCTTCACCTATCGTGCTGCGTCTCTACGTAGCCCTTTTCAGCCCCCGGTTAAAATTGATGTCGTGACCCGACAAAAGGGGGCGCCAGAGATCAAGCCTGATGAAAGCCGTGTCAAGCAATTCCTCGAAGGGTTCAATATCGAAACATTCGAGATGGTTGGCACGCTGAGAAATGATCGCCAGTTATTCGCTCTGGTTAACGGTGCGGGTGGTGTTCATCGTGTAAAAGTAGGCGACTTTCTTGGGCGTAACCACGGCAAGATTCTCGTGATCGATGATTCCAAGATCGATGTTATGGAAATTGTTCCAGATGGCGAAGGTGGCTGGCTTGAGCGACCACGCAGCCTTTCCTTGAAGGAGCGCTCCTGACGGGGCGGGGTGAGAAATGAATATAAATAATCTGTCTGCCACACGGGATACGAAAATGAACAGCTCTCTTTCGCGTCTTAGCGTCGCTCTGCTGGCGGCGCTGCTGTCGCCCGCGGTATTGGCGGCCAATCTTCAGGATTTGAATGTCGCCAGCTTGCCTGGTGATCGAGTTGAGCTGAAGCTTTCCTTCGATGAGCCGGTAACGGCTCCTCGCGGCTATACCATCGAGCAGCCTGCGCGTATCGCTTTGGATCTGCCGGGCGTGTCGAACAAACTCGGCTCCAAGAATCGTGAACTGGGTGTCGGTAATGCGCGTAGCGTTACCATTGTCGAGGCCAAGGACCGTACCCGTCTGATTGTCAATCTCACCAGTCTGGCGCCATACAGCACTCGAGTTGAGGGTAATGATCTGTATGTTCTGGTTGGTGATTCTTCTGCCGTCGCGTCGCGGCCCTCTGCCTCGGCGCCTGCTTCGGTAACGGCTGTTCCGCCCAAGAAAACCTATGGGCCGCAACCGAAAGCAATCAGCAATATCGACTTTCAGCGTGGGGAGCAGGGTGAGGGTAATATCGTCATTACCCTTTCCGATGCATCGGTCAGCCCTGATATCCAGGAGCAGGGTGGGAAGATTCGTCTGGACTTTGCCAAGACTGAGCTGCCTGAGTCTTTGCGTGTGCGCCTGGATGTGAAGGATTTCGCGACGCCGGTGCAGTTCGTTAGTGCCACGGGTAGCGCAGACAAAACCAGTGTCGTGATTGAACCGGTCGGTTTGTATGATTACCTGGCTTATCAGACCGAGAACAAGCTGACGTTGAGTGTCAAACCTCTCACTCAGGATGACGTCGAACGCCGCAAGGCTGAGCGCTTTGCTTATACCGGTGAGAAATTGTCGCTCAACTTTCAGGATATCGACGTGCGTTCGGTGCTGCAGCTGATTGCGGACTTCACCGATCTGAACCTGGTTGCAAGCGATACTGTCGCCGGCAATATCACTCTGCGTTTGCAGAACGTGCCATGGGATCAGGCGTTGGACCTGGTGCTGAAGACCAAGGGGCTCGACAAGCGTCAGGTTGGCAATGTTTTGCTGGTGGCGCCGGCGGACGAGATTGCCGCTCGTGAGCGGCAGGAGCTGGAGTCGCAGAAGCAGATCGCCGAACTCGCCCCGCTGCGTCGTGAGCTGATTCAGGTGAACTACGCCAAGGCGGCCGATATGGCCAAGCTGTTCCAGTCGGTCACCAGTGCCGATGGTTCGGCTGATGTGCGTGGCTCTGTAACCGTCGATGATCGCACCAACAGTATCATTGCCTATCAGACTCAGGAGCGTCTGGATGAGCTGCGCCGCATCATCGCTCAGTTGGACATTCCTGTGCGCCAGGTGATGATCGAGGCCCGCATCGTTGAGGCGAATGTGAATTACGACAAGGCGTTGGGGGTGCGCTGGGGGGGCGCGAGTCGTCGGGGCAACTGGAGTCTTTACGGTAAGGACGGTGCAACCTCCTTTGATGATGGGCAGGCCTTCTTGCCCGGCTCTGACACCGTAGGAGATTTCACGCTGGAGGATGGTGTTGCTCCCGTGCCTTTCGTTGATATGGGGGTTGCAGGCAGCACTTCAGGTATTGGTATTGGCTTCCTGACAGACAATCTTGTTCTGGATCTGCAGCTTTCGGCTATGGAAAGTTCAGGCAATGGTGAAATCGTCTCTCAGCCCAAGGTAGTTACTGCAGATAAAGAAACCGCAAAGATTCTCAAGGGGCAGGAGGTCCCGTATCAAGAAGCCAGCTCCAGTGGCGCTACCACTACGTCGTTCAAAGAAGCGGCACTATCTCTTGAGGTCACACCTCAGATCACTCCAGACAATCGAATTATCATGGAAGTGAAAGTTACCAAGGACGCGCCTGACTTCCCGCGAGCTATCAACGGTGTTCCGCCGATCAACAAAAATGAGGTCAACGCTAAGGTTTTGGTTTCTGATGGTGAAACAATCGTCATCGGTGGCGTTTTCGAGAATACCCAGACCAAGGCTGTTGAGAAGGTTCCGTTCTTGGGCGACATGCCCTATCTTGGGCGCCTTTTCCGTCGTGACATTGTTCGCGATAACAAGACTGAGTTGCTGGTTTTCCTCACTCCGCGCATCATGAACAACCAAGCCATTGCTGTGAACCGATGACCTAAGTGCGGAATGTAATCCTCGTGGGCCCGATGGGAGCTGGAAAGAGCACCATCGGGCGTTTGCTTGCCAAAGAACTGCGTTTGTCTTTCAAGGACTCCGACAAGGAGATCGAGCAGCGCACCGGTGCCGATATACCCTGGATCTTCGATGTCGAGGGTGAGCAGGGCTTTCGTGAGCGGGAGCGGGCGGTGATCGCCGAGCTCTCGATGCAGGACGGCCTTGTGCTGGCCACTGGTGGCGGGGCGGTTATGCGTCCGGAGAATCGCCAAGCGCTGCATGCTGGTGGCCGAGTCGTCTACCTGCACACTTCGGTGGAGCAGCAGATCGACCGCACGTCGCGTGACCGTAATCGTCCGTTGTTGCGCACGGCCAACCCGGCTCAGGTGCTCAGGGATCTGATGGCCATGCGTGATCCTTTGTATCGAGAGGTCGCCGATATCATCATCGAGACGGACGAGCGTCCGCCGCGTATGGTGGTTCAGGAAATTCTGTCGCGTCTGGAAGCCTTGTCGCCCCGTTAAAGCGCGGGGCGAACTGCGCTATCCTAGTGGCCTTTTTATCCTGGGGGCCTCATGCAGACTCTTCACGTCGATCTCGCTGAACGCAGCTATCCCATTTATATCGGTCAGGGGCTGCTGTCCCGCCCTGAACTGCTCGTGCAGCACATAGCTGGTCGGCAGGTGGCGATCGTGACCAATGACACCGTCGCGCCGCTGTATCTGCAAACACTGCTGCAGGTGCTCGAGGGCTACAGCGTCACCTCCGTGGTGCTGCCCGATGGTGAGGCGTTCAAGAACTGGGAAACCTTGCAACTGATCTTCGATGGTCTGCTGAGCGCTCGACATGATCGCCGCACCACTGTAGTGGCACTTGGCGGCGGTGTGATCGGTGATATGGCGGGCTTTGCTGCGGCCTGTTATCAGCGAGGTGTCGATTTCATCCAGGTCCCGACGACCCTGCTATCTCAGGTCGATTCGTCGGTGGGTGGCAAGACAGGCATCAATCATCCACTGGGCAAGAACATGGTGGGTGCCTTCTATCAGCCCAAGGCCGTTCTGATCGATACAAGCAGTCTGAACACTTTGCCCGTTCGCGAATTGTCGGCTGGCCTTGCCGAGGTCATCAAGTATGGCCTGATCTGCGATGAGCCCTTCCTGGTATGGCTGGAGCAGAATATGCCGGCCTTGCGTGCGCTTGATCAGCAGGCGCTTACCGAAGCTATCGAGCGATCCTGTGCGGCCAAGGCGCGTGTCGTCGCTGCGGACGAGCGTGAGTCGGGAGTGCGTGCCACTCTCAATCTCGGCCACACCTTTGGGCATGCCATCGAGACCGAGCAGGGGTATGGCGTGTGGCTGCACGGCGAGGCCGTTGCCGCTGGAACGGTGATGGCGCTGGAAATGTCCTATCGCCTGGGCTGGCTGTCGGCGGCGGATCGAGACCGAGGTGTACGTCTGTTGCAGGCTGCCGGGCTGCCGGTGGTGCCGCCGCAGGATATGACGCCTGCGCAGTTCCTCGAGCATATGGCAGTGGACAAGAAGGTGCTCGATGGTCAGCTGCGTCTCGTGTTGCTCAAGCGATTGGGTGAGGCTGTAGTGACTGCCGACTACCCGCGTGAAATTCTCGACGCCACGCTGCGTAGCGATTACGCAGCGCTGGCTCTGTCGTCCAACTCTTGAAGAGTGATCCATGACCAGTTTGCATGCTGACGAAGCTTTCCTGGCGCATTACCAGTTCAGTCACGACCCCTTTGCGCCACGCGTACCTGGCTTCAAGTTCTTCCCGGCGCAGCGCAAGCCAGTGCTGGGGCAATTGCATCACCTTGCACGTTACAGCCAGCTGTTGCTCGCAGTGGTTGGTCCCGAAGGTAGTGGTAAGACGCTGCTACGTCAGGCATTGGTGGCCAGTACCAACAAGCAGGCGGTACAGAGCATTGTCGTCGCGCAGGGCGTCACCGGTAGCGAGGCGCTTCTGCGCCAGGTCGCTCAGGGGTTGTCCATTGCTCAGGCCGATGTGCGTTCGATTCTGGCGCAGGTAGGGCAGTTGGCGTTGACCGGGCAGGAGGTCTATCTGTTGGTCGACGACGCTGATCAACTGGATGACGCGGCATTGAAAGGCGTTTTGGCGCTCGCTGCAGGTAATGCCGAGGGGCGCCCGCACATCTTTCTGTTTGCCGAGCAGGATCTGTTGGCGCGCTTGGAGGCGCTGGCAGGTGGCGAGGAGTGTTATCACGCGATCGAGCTTCAGCCGTACGCCGAAGAAGAGACGCGAGACTATTTGGCGCAGCGGCTCGATGGGGCCGGTCAGAGTATCGATCTGTTGACCGAAGAGCAGATCGAGGACATTCATCTCCGTTCTCAGGGTTGGCCTGGGGCAATCAATCAGGAGGCGCGTGAACTGCTGGTTGAGCAGATGCTCGCGCAGCGCTCGGCCGGGCGTGGTGCGGGCGGTGGTTTTGCTCTGCCGAAGAAGCATCTGTTGGCGCTGGCCGTGGTGTTGGTGGGTGTTGCCGCCGCCTGGTTCATGCAGGGGCGCGAGTCCGCCCCGCCGGCGCCGGTGGCTAGCAACACGTCGCTACCTTTGCAGTCCTCCACGCCGCCTGTAGAAGCTGAAGAGCCGGCGCAAGCGCCTGCTGCGGAAAGTCGCGCGCCAGCCATTGAATTCGCAGGCGCCAGTCAGCCGCTGCCATTGCCGCTTGTGGGAGAATCGCAAGCCGTTATTCGCCAGCCTCTGGCTGAGGCGGCGGGTGAAGAGCTGGATAACTTTGAGCCGCCAGCGTCGCCTGAGCCCTCGACAGTCACTCCGCCTTCGGCTCCAATCACTGCTGCACCTGCACCTGCACCTGCACCTGCACCTGCACCTGCACCTGCACCTGCACCTGTACCTGCCAAGCAGCCTGAGCCTGTTACGCCGAAGCCAGGGACTCCTGCTCCCGCGCCGGCTCCGGCTGTGGCCTCAGGTGGGGCGGCGACCAACTGGTACTCGCAGCAGCCCGCGTCCCGCTATGCCTTGCAGGTGGTCGGGTCGCGTTCGGAGGCTAATATTCAGGCGTTGGTGCGTGAGGGTGGCAGCGAATACCGTTACTTCAAGAAGGTCCACCAGGGGCAGCCGCTGTACGTGCTGACCTATGGTAGCTTCTCTAGTCGCGATGCTGCTCAGGCAGCCGTGAAAACTCTGCCTGCCAAGCTGCAGGCGGGCAAGCCCTGGCCTCGCACCCTCGGTAGCATCCAGCAGGAAATGAGCCGCTAAGCGCTCTATCCCGAGATGACTGCTTGGTCGTTAGCACGACCTTGCGGTCTTATCCTTCGTTTTTGCGACATAAATATTCACCCCCTCGTCACGAAAATTTGTGACGCCATGGGTGGATATGTACAATGACCTCCCTTTTGCCTATGCAAAGCTGGCCCGTGCCCGCTTTTCGGGTTTAAGTAATTGAATTAGAAAGTAATTTGCCTGAGGTCTAGGCAGCCTGGTGAGAGTTTCCCCTATGAAAGCAGGTTTGTACCGTCCTGATGAGTTCAAGGATAACTGCGGCTTCGGCTTGATCGCCCATATGCAAGGTGAGCCTAGTCATCACCTGCTTAATACCGCTATTGAGGCCCTCACCTGCATGACTCACCGCGGCGGTATTAACGCCGACGGCAAGACCGGTGATGGCTGTGGCCTGCTGATCCAGAAACCCGATCAATTCCTGCGCGCCATCGCCCAGGAGCAATTCGGCGTCGAACTGCCTGGGCAATATGCCGTGGGCATGGTGTTCTTCAATCAGGATTCGGCCAAGGCCGAAGCCGCGCGCGAGAACATGAACCGCGAAATCCTCGCCGCCGGCCTGCAACTGGTGGGCTGGCGCAAGGTGCCGATCGACACCAGCGTGCTCGGTAGGCTGGCGCTGGAGCGTCTGCCGCAGATCGAGCAGGTGTTCATCGGCGGCGAAGGTCTATCCGACCAGGAATTTGCCATCAAGCTGTTCAGTGCTCGCCGTCGTTCCTCGGTGGCCAATGCCGACGACAGCGATCACTACATCTGCAGCTTCTCGCACAAGACCATCATCTACAAAGGCCTGATGATGCCGGCGGACCTGCAGCAGTTCTACCCGGATCTGGGTGACGAGCGCCTGCAGACCGCCATTGCGGTTTTCCACCAGCGCTTCTCCACCAACACTCTGCCGAAGTGGCCGCTGGCGCAGCCTTTCCGTTATCTCGCGCACAACGGCGAGATCAACACCATCACCGGCAACCGCAACTGGGCGCAGGCTCGTCGCACCAAGTTCGCCAACGAGCTGATTCCTGATCTCGACGAGCTGGGCCCGCTGGTCAACCGCGTCGGCTCCGACTCCTCGAGCATGGACAATATGCTCGAGCTGATGGTCACCGGCGGCATCGATCTGTTCCGCGGCCTGCGCATGATCATTCCGCCGGCCTGGCAGAACGTCGAGACCATGGACGCCGACCTGCGCGCGTTCTACGAATACAACTCCATGCACATGGAGCCCTGGGATGGTCCGGCCGGCGTGGTGCTGACCGATGGTCGCCATGCCGTGTGCCTGCTCGACCGTAACGGTCTGCGCCCGGCGCGCTGGGTTACCACCAAGAACGGCTACATCACCCTGGCGTCGGAAATCGGCGTGTGGGACTACCAGCCCGAGGACGTCATCGCCAAGGGGCGTGTCGGCCCGGGGCAGATCCTCGCCGTCGACACCGAGACCGGCCAGGTGCTGGACACCGAGTCCATCGACAGCCGCCTGAAGTCGCGCCACCCCTACAAACTGTGGCTGCGCAAGCATGCCCAGCGCATCAAGGCGACGCTGGAAGACCGCGACCACGGTTCGGCCTTCTACGACCCGGATCAGCTCAAGCAATACATGAAGATGTTCCAGGTCACCTTCGAGGAGCGTGACCAGGTGCTGCGCCCGCTCGGTGAGCAGGGCCAGGAAGCGGTCGGCTCCATGGGCGATGATACGCCGATGGCCGTACTCAGCCAGCGCGTGCGCTCGCCCTACGATTATTTCCGCCAGCAGTTCGCGCAGGTCACCAACCCGCCGATCGATCCGCTGCGCGAAGCGATCGTCATGTCCCTGGAAATCTGCCTGGGCGCCGAGCGCAACATCTTCAGCGAGTCGCCGGAGCACGCTACCCGCGTGATCCTCAGCAGCCCGGTGATTTCGCCGGCCAAGTGGCGCGCGCTGATGAACCTGGATCGCCCGGGCTTTGACCGTCATGTCATCGACATGAACTACGACGAGTCGCTGGGCCTGGAAGCCGCCGTGCGCAACATGGCCGACCAGGCCGAGGAAGCAGTGCGTGCCGGCAAGGTGCTGCTGGTACTGACCGACCGTCACATCGCTCCGGGCAAGCTGCCGGCGCATGCCGCGCTGGTCACTGGCGCCGTACATCACCGCCTGACCGAGAAAGGCCTGCGTTGCGACTGCAACATCCTGGTGGAAACTGCCACCGCGCGTGACCCGCACCACTATGCTGTGCTGCTGGGCTTCGGTGCGTCGGCGGTCTACCCGTTCCTGGCCTACGAAGTGCTGGGCGACCTGATCCGCACCGGCGAAGTGCTGGGCGATCTGTACGAAGTGTTCAAGTACTACCGCAAGGGCATCTCCAAGGGCCTGCTGAAGATCCTGTCGAAGATGGGTATCTCCACGGTCGCGTCCTACCGCGGTGCGCAACTGTTCGAGGCCGTCGGCCTGGCCGACGAGGTCACCGAACTGTGCTTCCGTGGTGTGGCCAGCCGCATCCAGGGCGCGCGTTTCGTCGACATCGAAAACGAGCAGAAGCTGCTATCCCAGGAGGCCTGGAACAACCGCAAGTCGATCCAGCAGGGCGGTTTGCTCAAGTTCGTCTACGGCGGCGAATACCACGCCTACAACCCGGACGTGGTGCGCACGCTGCAGGAAGCCGTGCAGCAGGGCAACTACGGCAAGTACAAGGAATACTCGACGCTGGTCGACACCCGTCCGGTGTCGATGATCCGCGACCTGCTCAAGGTCAAGGAGTCCGCCACGCCGATTTCCCTGGACGAAGTCGAGCCGCTGCAGTCGATCTTCAAGCGTTTCGACGCCGCTGGTATCTCCCTCGGCGCGCTGTCGCCGGAGGCGCACGAGGCGCTGGCCGAGGCGATGAACCGCCTGGGTGGTCGCTCCAACTCCGGCGAGGGCGGTGAAGACCCGGCCCGCTACGGCACCATCAAAAGCTCGAAGATCAAGCAGGTGGCCACCGGCCGCTTTGGCGTGACCCCGGAATACCTGGTCAACGCCGAAGTGCTGCAGATCAAGGTGGCCCAGGGCGCCAAGCCCGGTGAGGGCGGCCAGTTGCCGGGTGGCAAGGTCAACGGCCTGATCGCCAAGCTGCGCTACGCGGTGCCGGGCGTGACCCTGATCTCGCCTCCGCCGCACCACGACATCTACTCGATCGAAGACCTGGCGCAGCTGATCTATGACCTCAAGCAGGTCAACCCGAAGGCGCTGGTGTCGGTCAAGCTGGTGGCCGAGGCCGGCGTCGGCACCATCGCTGCCGGTGTGGCCAAGGCCTATGCCGACCTGATCACCATTTCCGGTTACGACGGCGGTACTGGCGCATCGCCGCTGACCTCCATTCGTTACGCCGGCGCGCCGTGGGAGCTTGGCCTGGCCGAAACCCACCAGACCCTGCGCGGCAACGACCTGCGCGGCAAGGTGCGGGTGCAGACCGACGGTGGTCTGAAAACCGGTCTCGACGTAATCAAGGCAGCCATCCTCGGCGCCGAGAGCTTCGGCTTCGGTACCGCGCCGATGGTGGCCCTGGGTTGCAAATACCTGCGCATCTGCCACCTGAACAACTGCGCCACCGGCGTGGCCACGCAGAACGACAAGCTGCGCAAGGATCACTTCATCGGCACCGTCGAGATGGTGATGAACTTCTTCACCTACGTCGCCGAGGAAACCCGCGAGTGGCTGGCCAAGCTGGGCGTGCGCAGCCTGGAAGAGCTGATCGGGCGTACCGACCTGCTCGAAGTGCTGCCGGGCGAAACCGCCAAGCAAGGCAACCTGGATCTGTCGCCGCTGCTGGCCAGCGCACACATCCCAGCGGACAAACCGCAGTTCTGCCAGGTGCCGAAGAACCCGCCGTTCGACGAAGGCCTGCTGGCCGAGAAGATGGTGGAAATGGCCAAGGACGCCATCGCCGGCAAGACCGGTGGTGAGTACGAGCTAAACATCGGCAACTGCGATCGCTCCATCGGTGCGCGCATTTCCGGCGAGATCGCCCGCGTGCATGGCAACCAGGGCATGAACGGCGCGCCGATCACCTTCCGCTTCAAGGGCACTGCCGGGCAGAGCTTCGGCGTATGGAACGCCGGTGGTCTGCACCTGCGCCTGGAAGGCGACGCCAACGACTACGTCGGTAAGGGCATGACCGCGGGCAAGATCGTCATCACTCCGCCTGCTGGCAGCCCGTTCGCCACTGAGGACAGCGCCATCATCGGCAACACCTGCCTGTACGGCGCCACCGGCGGCAAGCTGTTCGCCACCGGCACCGCGGGTGAGCGTTTCGCCGTGCGTAACTCCGGCGCCCATGCCGTGGTGGAAGGCACTGGCGACCACTGCTGCGAGTACATGACCGGCGGTTTCGTCTGCGTACTGGGCAAGACCGGCTACAACTTCGGCTCGGGCATGACCGGCGGCTTCGCCTACGTGCTCGACATGGACAACGGCTTCTACGACCGCGTCAACCACGAGCTGGTGGAAATCCAACGCATCAACAATGAAGCGATGGAGGCCTACCGCAGCCACCTGGAAAGCGTGCTCGCCGAGTATGTCGAGGAAACCGGTAGCGAGTGGGGGCAGAACCTGCTGGAAAACCTGGACGATTACCTGCGCAAGTTCTGGCTGGTGAAACCGAAAGCGGCCAGTCTGAAGTCGCTGCTGTCCAGCACCCGTGCCAACCCGCAATAAGAATGCGCCTGAAGTGGTTTGATGAGGTAACGCAATGACTGAACGTCTGAATAACGACTTCCAGTTCATCGAAGTCGGGCGCAAAGACCCGAAGAAGAAACTGCTGCGTCAGCGCAAGAAGGAATTCGTCGAGATCTACGACAATTTCAAGCCGGCGCAAGCTGCAGACCAGGCGCATCGCTGCCTGGGCTGCGGCAATCCGTATTGCGAGTGGAAGTGCCCGGTGCACAACTTCATTCCGAACTGGCTGAAGCTGGTGTCGGAAGGCAACATCCTGGCCGCCGCCGAGCTCTCGCACCAGACCAACACCCTGCCGGAAGTCTGCGGCCGTGTGTGCCCGCAGGATCGCCTCTGCGAAGGTGCCTGCACCCTCAATGACGGTTTCGGCGCGGTGACCATCGGCTCGGTGGAGAAGTACATCACCGACACCGCCTTCGCCATGGGCTGGCGCCCGGACATGTCCAAGGTCAAACCGACTGGCAAGCGTGTCGCGGTGATCGGCGCAGGCCCGGCCGGCCTGGGTTGTGCTGACGTGCTGGTGCGCAACGGCGTGACCCCGGTGGTGTTCGACAAAAACCCGGAAATCGGTGGCCTGCTGACCTTCGGTATCCCCGAGTTCAAGCTGGAAAAGACCGTACTCAGCCGCCGCCGTGAAGTTTTCACCGGCATGGGCATCGAGTTCCGCCTGAACACCGAGATCGGCAAGGACGTGACCATGCAGCAACTGCTGGATGAGTACGATGCCGTCTTCATGGGCATGGGCACCTACACCTACATGAAGGGCGGCTTCCCGGGCGAGGACCTGCCGGGCGTCTACGACGCGCTGGACTTCCTCATCGCCAACGTCAATCGCAACCTGGGTTTCGAGAAGTCGCCGGAAGACTTCATCGACATGAAGGGCAAGCGCGTCGTGGTACTGGGTGGTGGCGACACCGCGATGGACTGCAACCGCACCTCGATCCGTCAGGGCGCCAAGGCCGTGACCTGCGCTTACCGCCGTGACGAAGAGAACATGCCGGGCTCGCGCAAGGAAGTGAAGAACGCCAAGGAAGAGGGCGTGAAGTTCCTCTTCAACCGCCAGCCCATCGCCATCGTCGGTGAAGACAAGGTGGAAGGCATCAAGGTGGTCGAGACCCGTCTCGGTGAGCCCGATGCCCGTGGCCGTCGCAGCCCCGAGCCGATCCCGGGTTCCGAGGAGATTATCCCGGCCGAAGCCGTGCTGATCGCCTTCGGTTTCCGTCCGAGCCCGGCGCCCTGGTTCGAGCAGTTCGAGATCCAGACCGACAGCCAGGGCCGCGTCGTGGCGCCCGAGCAGTCGCAGTTCAAGCACCAGACCAGCAACCCGAAGATCTTCGCCGGTGGCGACATGGTGCGTGGTTCCGACCTGGTGGTGACGGCGATCTTCGAAGGCCGCAACGCCGCCGAAGGCATCCTCGACTACCTCGGCGTCTGACTCGTCTCGTACCTGCGCGGCTGCGACCTACGTGGTCTGTAGTCGCGCGGGTCGATGGCGAAACTCTCCAGGCGTGAGCGCAGGGTCGTTGGCTTCAGCTCCAGCAACCGCGCCGCGCCGTCCTTCCCCGATATCCTGCCCGCACAGGCCTTCAGTGCTGCGATCAGGTTTTCGCGCATCTGCCGGCGTTGCTCGCCCTGAGTGAAAATCCGCATTTCCTGTTCCACCTGTGGCTGTGACGGCGCGTCGTTACCGCTGTCGTTGGGCAGATCAAGGCGCAGCCGGGTGCCGGGTGAAATGATCACCGCGCGCTCGATCAGGTTCTCCAGCTCACGAATGTTGCCCGGCCAGGAATAGGCCTGCAGGCGTTGGATGTCGGCCAGGCGCAGGCTGGGCTCAGGGCGGTTGAGCTGGCGACAGGCGCGGCTGAGAAAGTGCTGGGCTAGTGGCGGAATGTCTTCCGGACGCTGACGCAGCGGCGCCGACTCGATGGGGAAGACGTTGAGGCGAAAGTACAGGTCTTCGCGGAAGCGGCCGGCGCGCACTTCCTGGCGCAGGTCACGGTTGGTGGCGGCGATCACGCGCACGTCGACCTGACGGGTGCGGGTGTCGCCGACCCGCTCCAGCTGCTGTTCCTGCAGCACGCGCAGCAGCTTGCTCTGCAGCTCCAGGGGAATTTCGCCGACCTCGTCGAGAAACAGCGTGCCGCCGTCGGCCAGTTCGAAGCGCCCGACGCGGTCGTTCAGCGCGCCGGTGAAGGCGCCGCGGATATGGCCGAAGAACTCGCTCTCGAACAGTTCGCGCGGCACCGCCGCGCAGTTCACCCGTATCAGTGGGCGGCGGCTGCGCCCGCTGTTGTCATGAATGGCGCGGGCGATCAGCTCCTTGCCGGTGCCTGACTCGCCGGTGATCAGCACGTTGGCGCCGGTGGGGGCGACCAGTTCGATCTGGTGGATCACCTGCTGCATGGCGGCGCTGCGCCCGACCAGGTCGTGCTGGGCGTACTCGCCACGAATCTCTTCCTGCAGGTAGGCATTCTCCAGTTCCAGGCGTTGCTTGAGCTGCTGCACCTCGCTCAGTGCCTGGCGCAGCCGGCGCTCGGTTTCCAAGCGCTCGCTGATGTCGCGAAACACTACCACGGCGCCGACCAGTTCGCCGTCGTCGCGCAGCGGCGTACTGGTGTAATCCACCGGGATCGGCTTGCCGTCCTTGTTCCAGAACACCTCGTCGGCCACCTGGTGCACTTCACCGTCGTTGAAGGCGGCGTAGATCGGGCAGGTGTGACCGTCGTAGGTGCTGCCGTCGGGATGATGGTGGTGGATCAGGTCATGAATGTTATGGCCGATCAGGTCGTCGGCCCGCCAGCCGAGGATGCGCTCGGCCGCCGGGTTGACGAAGGTGGTCTCGCCATTACGGTTGACGCCGTAAATGCCCTCGCCGGCGGCGCCGAGTATCAGCTGATTCTGCCGTTCGAACTGGCGGAAGATGCGTTCCACGCCCTGCCATTCGAGCAGCCCCTGGCGTTGATAGCGCTCGGCTTCGGCCAGCCCGCGCAGGGCGTCCAGGCGACGGCGCTGCTGGATCAGCAGGCCGAGCAGGCTAGCGCCTTCATGTTCCAGCCGGCTGCCGTCGATTTCCACCTCCAGCGGCTCGCCGTCGCGACGTAGCAGCCCGAGGCCGTCGCGCCAGGCATTGCCGCGCACCTGCACCTCTTCGGTGAAGGTGACCAATGCTCCGAGGTCATGCGCCCAGAGACGGCTGGCGCGCAGTGTGAGCAACTCTTCCTGTGGCCAGCCGAGCAGGGCGCAACAGGCTGGATTGGCATGCAGGATGCGGTCGTGGATTGGATCGATGACCAGGCTGGCGCTCTGCATGTGTTGCAGCAACAACTGACTGGCGGCATTGGGATCGGGCATCGCGGCGCTCTCGGGATTGGCCTTTCAGGTCGTTATCCAAAGGGCGTGCCAGTTGACGAGATATCGTTTTTTAATCTGACGAATTCTCGCGAATAACGATATTTCGTATTTATTGATTTTATTAAAAATATATATTTTTCAATTGCTTATATATGTTTTTGAACTGGTATAGCTCCTGCAATAGCTGACATGAACCGGCCAGCAATGGCCCAGCCCAGTCAGCGCCCGCCTCACCAATCTGGGGCAGGCCATCGCAGGAGTGATCACGATGAGCGTCAACAGCCTGGACGATCCATTCAGCCCCGACAGCGAGCTTTCCCATGCCGCCGGGTGTGCTTGCCAGCGTTGCACGCCGAGTGCCGCTGCGCTGCCCGATGACAGCGAGGCCATGCTCGATCGCGCGGTGGAGAACGCCATCGTGCGTGGTGTGTTCGGCCATAACGATTTCTCCCGGCGCAGTTTCATGGGAATGATCGGTGGCGGTGTCGCGGCGGCGATTCTGGGCAGCATGATCCCGCTGGATGCGGTCAAGGCGGCGGTCAAGGGCAGCCTTGGTCCGCTGGAAAAGGCCAAGCTGAAGATCGGCTTCGTGCCCATCACCTGCGCCACGCCGATCATCATGGCCGAGCCGATGGGCTTCTACGCCAAGTACGGGCTGGAGGTGGAAACGGTGAAGACCGCTGGCTGGGCGGTGGCGCGCGACAAGTCGCTGGCCGGCGAATACGACGCCTCGCACATGCTTTCGCCGATGCCGCTGGCCATCAGCCTGGGGCTGGGTTCGACGCAGACGCCCTTCGTCATGCCGGCGCTGGAAAACGTCAACGGCCAGGCCATCGTGCTCGGCATGCAGCATCAGGACAAGCGCGATCCGAAACTGTGGAAGGGCATGCGCTTCGGTGTGCCGTTCGAGTATTCGATGCACAACTTCCTGCTGCGTTATTACGTCGCCGAGCATGGCCTGGACCCGGATCGCGACATCCAGATTCGTGTGGTGCCGCCACCGGAGATGGTCGCCAACCTGCGCGCCGGCAACCTCGATGGCTTCCTCTCGCCGGACCCGTTCAACCAGCGCGCGGTGTGGGAGAAGGTCGGCTTCATCCACCTGCTGACCAAGGAACTGTGGCCGGGCCATCCGTGCTGCGCCTTCGCCTGCAGTCAGCGCTTCGCCAGTGAAAACCCCAATACCTATGGCGCGCTGCTGCATGCGCTGATCGATGCCACGCAGTATTCCTCCAAGGCCGAGAACCGCAAGGCGGTGGCTGAGGCGATCTCCACCCGCAACTACCTCAACCAGCCGGTGCCGGTGGTGCAGCAGGTGCTCAGCGGGCGCTATGCCGACGGCCTGGGCAACATCCATGACGAGCCGCAGCGCATCGACTTCGATCCGTTCCCCTGGCAGTCGATGGCCGTGTGGATCCTCACCCAGATGAAACGCTGGGGCTATCTGCAGGGGGATGTCGACTACCGCAGCATCGCCGAGCGGGTGTTCCTCGCGGCTGACGCCGGCAAGGTGATGAAAGAGCTCGGCCTGCCGGTGCCAGCCGACGCCTACAAATCCTTCAGCGTGATGGGCAAACCCTTCGACCCGGCCGATCCGGACGGTTACCTGGCCAGCTTCGCCATGCGGAGGTCGTGATGAAAGCATCCATTTCCCTGCGCGCGGCGATTCTTTCCGTTGTGCTGCTGGTTCTGCTGCTGGTGGTCTGGGAGGTGCTCTGCCGCGTGCCCGCCAGCGCCGCAGTCAGTGCTGATGACGAATACGCCCTGCTCATGGGCGAAGCCGAGCAGGAGGCCCGTGTACCACCACCCTCGGTGGTGTTGGCGCATGCCTATGCCGAGCTTAGCCAGCCTTTCTATGACAACGGGCCGAACGACAAGGGCATCGGCATCCAGCTCGCACATTCGCTGTACCGGGTACTGACCGGCTACCTGCTGGCGGCGCTGGTGGCGATCCCGGTCGGTTTCGTCATCGGCATGTCGCCGCTGATGTACCGCGCGCTCAACCCCTTCATCCAGATCCTGCGGCCGATCTCGCCGCTGGCCTGGATGCCACTGGCGCTGTTCGTGATCAAGGATTCGCAGACCTCGGCGATCTTCGTGATCTTCATCTGCTCGGTATGGCCGATGCTGCTCAACACCGCCTTCGGGGTGGCGGGCGTGCGTCGCGACTGGATCAACGTTGCCCGCACCCATGAGCTGAGCCCGCTGCGCACGGCGTTCAGCGTGATCCTGCCCGCCGCCATGCCGACCATCCTTACCGGTATGCGTATTTCGGTGGGCATCGCCTGGCTGGTGATCGTCGCTGCCGAGATGCTCGTCGGTGGCACCGGTATTGGCTACTACGTGTGGAACGAGTGGAACAACCTCAATCTGGCCAGCGTGATCTTCTCGATTCTGATGATCGGCGTGGTCGGCATGCTGCTCGACCTTCTGCTGGGCAGCGTCGCCCGTCTCGTCAGCTACCAGGAGTGATGTCATGTCCCGTTATTTTCTCGATGCCCGACGCCTGGCTAAACGCTTCCCGCAACCCGGCAGCGAGCCGCTGACAGTCTTCGAAGACGTCAGCTTCGGTCTTGATCAGGGCGAGTTCGTCTGCATCATCGGTCACTCCGGCTGCGGCAAGTCGACCATTCTCAATGCCCTGGCCGGACTCGACAGTTTCAGCGAGGGCACGCTGGAAATGGCCGGCAAGGAAGTCGCCGGGCCCAGCCTCGAACGCGGCGTGGTGTTCCAGAACTACAGCCTGCTGCCCTGGCTCAGCGCGCTGGAGAATGTCGAGTTCGGGGTACGCGCGCGTTTCCCGCAGTGGTTGAAGGAGCAGCGCCGCGCGCACAGCCGCAAGTATCTGGAAATGGTCGGCCTGGGCGGCTCCGAGGCGCGCAAGCCGGCGCAGCTGTCCGGCGGCATGCGCCAGCGCGTGAGCATCGCCCGCGCCTTCGCTACCCAGCCGCAGTTGCTGCTGCTCGATGAACCCTTCGGTGCGCTGGACGCCCTGACCCGAGGGGTGATCCAGGACGAGCTGATCAAGATCTGGAGCGCCACCAAGCAGACGGTGTTCATGATCACCCATGACATCGACGAGGCGATCCTGCTCTCCGACCGCATCCTGCTGATGACCAACGGCCCGCAGGCACGTATCGCCGAGTCGGTGCGCATCGACCTGCCACGGCCACGGCAGCGCGACCAAGTGATTCATCACCCGGCGTACTACCGCATCCGTAACCACCTCGTGGACTTTCTGGTGAACCGCTCGCACGAGCTGCGCGGCCGCACCGTGGCCGACGAGCAAGGCTTCCCGCCCGAAATCAACCCCGCCCTGGACGAGCCGGCAGCGGCCGCCAGGGTCGTACCTCTGACCCCCGTGAAGGAGTTTCACCATGGATAAGCAACAGATGCGCACCACCATCATCGACGCGAAGGCGCGCCTGGGCCTCGACTGGGCCGTACTTGGCCAGGGCATCGGCATGTCGCCGGTGTGGACGACCTCCGCCTGCCTGGGCATGAACAGCATGCCCAAGGCGCAGGCAGATGCCCTGTGCGAGATGCTCGAATTGCCGGCGGAGGTCTCCACCGCACTGCAGGCGTTCCCGCACAAGCACTGGGACAAGGCCGTGCCCACTGACCCGTTGATCTACCGCTTCTACGAGATGATCAACGTCTACGGTGAGACCATCAAGGAACTGATCCATGAGGAGTTCGGCGACGGCATCATGAGCGCCATCGACTTCAGCATGGACATTTCCCGCGTCGCCGACCCCAAGGGCGACCGTGTGCAGATCGTGCTCAACGGCAAGTTCCTGCCCTACCGCAGCTGGTAAATCGTCGCGGCATATCGTCGCGATGGACAAAAGGCACGGCACCCGCCGTGCCTTTTGTTTTGCGCTCTGCGAAAATGCCCGCACTTTTTTCTAGGACTCTGCCATGACCGCCCTGAAGAACGACCGTTTCCTTCGTGCCCTGCTCAAGCAACCCGTGGATGTCACGCCGATCTGGATGATGCGCCAGGCCGGCCGTTATCTGCCGGAGTACCGCGCGACCCGGGCCAAGGCCGGCGACTTCGTGAGCCTGATGAAGAACCCGGAGCTGGCTTGCGAGGTCACCATCCAGCCGCTGGATCGCTACCCGCAACTGGATGCGGCGATCCTGTTCTCCGACATCCTCACCATTCCCGATGCCATGGGCCAGGGCCTGTACTTCGAGACCGGCGAAGGCCCGCGCTTCAAGAAGGTGATCAGCAGCCTGGCCGATATCGAGGCGCTGTCGGTGCCCGACCCGGAGAAGGATCTGGGCTATGTGATGGACGCCGTGCGCACCATCCGCCGCGAGCTCAATGGCCGCGTGCCGCTGATCGGCTTCTCCGGCAGCCCCTGGACGCTGGCCACCTACATGGTCGAGGGCGGCTCGTCGAAGGACTTCCGCAAGACCAAGGCCATGCTCTACGACAACCCGCAAGCCTTGCACGCGCTGCTCGACAAGTTGGCACAATCGGTCACGGCCTACCTCAACGGGCAGATCCTGGCCGGTGCGCAGGCGGTACAGATCTTCGATTCCTGGGGCGGCGCGCTGTCGGCAGCGGCCTATCAGGAATTCTCCCTGGCCTACATGAAGAAGATCGTCGATGGCCTGATCCGCGAGCACGACGGGCGTCGTGTGCCGGTGATCCTGTTCACCAAGGGCGGCGGCCTGTGGCTGGAATCCCTGGCGGACACCGGCGCAGAGGCGCTGGGCCTGGACTGGACCTGCGACATCGGCAGTGCGCGTGCCCGTGTCGGTGCCAAGGTCGCCCTGCAAGGCAACATGGACCCGGCGGTGCTCTACGCCAAGCCGGCGGCGATCCGTGCCGAGGTGGCGCGCATCCTGGCCGCCTATGGCGCCGGTAGCGGCCAGGTGTTCAACCTCGGCCACGGCATCACTCCGGAGGTCGACCCGGCTCATGCTGGCGCCTTCTTCGAGGCCGTACATGAGTTGTCGGCGCAGTATCACCAGTGATGCATGAAAAAGCCCGGCAATGCCGGGCTTTTTTAGTTAGAAGCCTGCGCGGTACTTGGTGTCGACCTTGCGCTTTTCCAGCGTGTACTGAGCGATATCGAGTTGGCCACTGCCGAGCTGATCGTCCAGCTCCTGCATGTCGCGCTCATGCAGCTTGGCGATATGAGCCTTGGTCACGTTGTAATTGATGCTGCGTGCCGCATCGTAGCCGCTGATAGGGTCCCATAGAATGGATATAGGCCAGAGCAGCAGGTTGGCTACCCCAAATCCATACTCACGCCCGTAGAAAGAGCCGCCTCCAGGCAGCAGCCCAAGTGCCGCACCGGTACCCGGGCTCTTTTCCTGAATGGCCAGGCCACGGGCTTCATAGGAGTCGAGTTCAGCTTTCTGTACAGAGTTGAGCCCGTTGGCGCAGCCGGTGGTAATAGCCAGAAGGCCGCCAATCAGTAGTGTGCGCAGGTATGGCATTGCATGTCCTTGATTTGTAAGTGTAGTCCTGAGGTGCTCGGTGGCGCGGGCGCAAACTATCATGCGTGGTGGCTCTTGGCTATCATTTGCGGTTTTTTTTCGACGCCTCGCGCTTGTCACAGCCTTTGCATAGAATCCGAGGTCACTCAGGCTCAGGGAGGTGTGCGATGCGACGTGTGGTGTTCAACCAGAAGGGGGGCGTGGGCAAGTCCAGCATCGCCTGTAATCTCGCCGCGGTCAGTGCGGCGCAGGGCTACCGTACGCTACTGATCGACCTGGATGCCCAGACCAACTCGACCCACTACCTCACCGGGCTCACTGGCGAGGAAATTCCCATGGGCATTGCCGACTTCTTCAAGCAGACCCTGGCTTCCGGGCCTTTTGCCAAGAAGGGCAAGGTGGATATCTACGAGACGCTGTTCGACAACCTGCATGTGGTCACCGCCACGGCCGAGCTGGCCGAGCTGCAGCCGAAGCTGGAGCAGAAACACAAGATCAACAAGCTGCGCAAACTGCTCGACGAACTGGCCGAAGATTACGACCACATCTACCTGGACACACCGCCGGCACTGAATTTCTATACGGTTTCCGCACTGATTGCGGCCGACCGTGTGCTGATTCCCTTCGACTGCGACAGCTTCTCGCGCAACGCCCTGTATGGCCTGCTGGCCGAGATCGACGAGTTGAAGGAGGACCATAACGATGGTCTGGAGGTGGAAGGCATCGTGGTCAACCAGTTCCAGCCGCGCGCGACCTTGCCGCAGCAGTTGCTGGACGAGCTGGTCGCCGAGGGCTTGCCGGTGTTGCCGGTGAACCTGATGAGCTCGGTGAAGATGCGCGAATCGCACCAGGTATGCACGCCGCTGATCCATCTGGATGCACGGCACAAGCTGACGCAGCAGTTCGTCGAGCTGCACGACCTGCTCAATCAGGCTTGAAGGTCTGTCAGCGATAAATCAAGGCGCCCGCGGGCGCCTTGTTCGTTAGCGCACCACGAACACGTCGCAAGGCGCCTTGTGCAGGAAATGCTGCGCCAGGCTACCCAGCAGTGCCTGGGAGAAGGCGCTGCGGCCGTGGCTGCCGAGCACCAGCAGTTCTGCTCGACGCGTTTTGATCTGCTCTTGCAGGCTGCGCAGGATGCCGCCCTGCAGTACTTCGTGGCTCAGCTTCGGACCGCCAGGCGGCAGGCTTTGCGCTTCGTCCTGCAACAGCTGATCGATCAGGCCGCGCTGGGTCTGCAGTTGCAGTTCCACCTGCTGCGGCGTGCCCTTGTCCGGTTCGAATACATGCAGAGCGTGCAACTCGGCATCGCCGGGCAGCAGGCGATAGGCCTGGCCGAGGGCACTGCAGGCGCACAGGGAGAAGTCGATGGCGGCCAGCGCCCGCTGATAAGGATGGGAGTCGTTGCGCGCTACCAGCAGCAGCGGCACGGTGCAGCGGCGGGCGATGCGATCGAGGCTGGTGCCGGAGAAAAAGTCATGACGCTGGTGGTGCCCGCCCAGCACCAGCAGGTCGCAGCCGCTGTCCTGAACCTGTTGCAGCACCACTTCCGAAGGTTTGCCGCTGAGCATGCGCAGTTCGGTGCCGGGAGGGGCGTATCGGGTCAGGCTGCGGTCCAGCGCTTGGCGCGCCTTTTCGTGCTGTTCGCTGCTCTGGCTGGGGTCGAGCACATGCAGGATGCTCAGGCGGGCGTTGTGCTGCTGCGCCAACTGCGTGGCGCGGCACAACGCCATGTCAGCGGTGTCGCGCAGGTCATGGGCGATAAGAATGTGCTTGAACATGGTGACGGCTCTCCTGCCGATACCCCTCGGCAATTTTATTGTGCCTGTTCAGATAGCCGCTCTTTTGACCTATGGCAAGGTCGGAGACTGTTACCGATTGCGAATGCAGGCAGCGGCGTCATTCAGCGTAAACGCAATTGGTAGTACCCGCGACTTTCTGCGACCACTTCGCCGCTGCCGTCGGTCAGTTGCAGCTCCAGCAGATATTCGGCCTTGCCCTGCCGACTGGCTTCCTCTTCCAGGCGGGCGATGTCCTCGGCGGAAAGGCGCGCCTCAACCTGAATGTCGCCCGTGGCCGGCCGGCGAAAGCGCAGGTTCATTTCCTTGATGATGGGGTAGAAGCGCTGGGCGTCGAAGCTGGTCAGAAACAGCGCGCCGCCGGGTATTTCGGCCAGGGTGAAGAGGGCGCCGGCGTACATGCTGCCGATATGGTTCTGGTTGCCTTGCAGGGGCATACGCAGGCGTATGAACCCAGGCTCGAGGACCTCGGCCTTGAGGCCGCTGCGTTTGACGAAGGCGATCTGTTCTTCGGTGAGCTGACGAGCTATTTCCACGGGCAGCGGCATGGCGAAACTCCTTGAGCGGACGTTTTGCCAGACTAAGGGGCGGATAGCGCGCTGCAATTGACCGCAGCGCCCGTGGCGACTGACCGAAGCGCTCAAGAGCACCAGGCACGTAGCCCGGATGCAATCCGGGAAATCGCGGACCGGCTATCCCCGGATTGCATCCGGGCTATAGGTGCATCCTAAATGCCCTGCTGGCGCAGCCAGGCCTGCAGTTGCGGCAGCGGCATGGCGCCGCTCTGGCGGGCGACTTCGACGCCGCCCTTGAACAGGATCAGGCTGGGAATGGAGCGGATGCCCAGTTGCCCGGCCAGGTTCGGGTTGGCCTCGCTATCGAGCTTGCCCAGACGGCAGCGTCCCTGCAGTTGTGCGGCTGCCTGCTGGAAGGTCGGTGCGAAGGCTTGGCAGGGGCCGCACCAACTGGCCCAGACATCCACCAGTAATGGCAGGTCGCCTTTCAACTGGCTGGCGAAGTTGGCTTGGGTGAGCGTGATGGGCGCAGCGGGCAGCACTTCACTCTTGCAACGGCCGCAGCGTGGGGCGTCATGCAGACGCTCGGCGGGAATGCGGTTGAGCCCGTTGCAGTGTGGGCAGGGAATCAGCAGCGGATCGGACATGAGGCGAGGCTCCGTGGGTCATGTGCCTTAAATGGAGCCAGCGTCTGCGGATATCAAGTCAGAGCGGGGTCAGCGGGAAGAACCAGGGGATGACCAGGGTGGCCACGCCCCACAGCAGCAGATTTAGGGGAATACCGATCTTCATGAAGTCGGTGAAGCGGTAACCGCCGGCGTTGTAGACGAAGGTGTTGGTCTGGTAGCCGATGGGCGTGGCGAAGCTGGCACTGGCGGCGAACATCACTGCGACCACGAAGGCGCGTGGGTCGACGCCCAGGTGTTGCGCCATACCGATGGCGATGGGGGTCACCAGTACGGCCACTGCGTTGTTCGACAGCACCTCGGTGAAGATCGAGGTGAACAGATAGATGAAGCTCAACATCAGCAGCGGTCCGGCCCAGGGCAGCCAGCCCATGACGTTCTCCACCATCAGCTTGACCAGGCCGACCTTGTCCATGGCGATGCTGATCGCCAGCATGCCGAAGATCAGGCTGAGAATCTTCCAGTCGACAGCCTTGTAGGCGTCCTCCACGTCCAGGCAGCGGGTCGCCAGCACCGTCACTGCGCCGATGATCGCCAGGCCTTCGATGGGCATCACGCCGAAGGCGGCCAGCAACATCACGGCGAGGGTAGCGATGATGGCGATGGGTGCCTTGTCGCGGCGGAAGGCGCGCTCCTGTACGGCGTTGAGGCTGATCAGTTCGCCGTTATCGGCGAAGCGTTTGATCTGCGCTGGCGTGCCTTCGACCAGCATCACGTCGCCGAATTGCAGCTCGAAATCATCGAGGTTGCCCTGCACGTTCTCGTCCTGGCGATGCACGGCGAGCACAGCGATACCGTAGCGCGCGGTGAGGTCCAGGTCGCGCATCGGCCGGTGGCTATAGCGTGAGTTACGCCCGACGATGGCCTCGGCGAGAATCACGTCGTGGCTGCTGATGGTCTCGAAGGCGTCACCGCGGTTGAAGCTCAGGTGGCCGCTCTCACGCAGCTCCACCACATCCTTGACCTGGCCGTGCAGCACCAGGCGGTCGCCGCTGGCCAGCAGGGTGTCGGCGCCGGGTTCGGTCAGCTCCTGCTCTTCACGGAACAGCTTGAGCACCTGCAGGCCACTGCCGCCGTTGAGGTTGGCGTCGTGCAGGGTCTTGCCGATCATCGGTGAGTCGTGCGGTACCAGCAGTTCGGTCATGAAGGTGCGCGACAGATCCGGGCGCAGCTGGCGCGACAGGGTCTCGCGTTCCGGCAGCAGGTGGCGGCCTACGGTCAGCAGGTACAGCATGCCAAAGGCGGCCATGATCAGGCCGACGCCGGTGATCTCGAAGATGCCAAAGGGCGCCATGCCCGCCTTGCGTGCGACGCCGTCGACCAGGATGTTGGTCGAGGTGCCGATCATGGTCAGGGTGCCGCCGAGAATGGTGGCGTAGGACAGGGGAATCAGCAGTTTCGACGGCAGAGTGCCGGCGCGGCGCGCCAAGGCGATGGCCACCGGGGTGAGGATGGCCACCACCGGCGTGTTGTTCAGGCAGGCCGATACCACCAGCGCGGTGACGGTGAGGCCGGTGAGCACGCGAATCGGGCTGGTGCCGACCAGATTGCCCAGCCAATTGCCGAGGGCGTCGATGCAGCCGGTACGCTCCAGTGCCGCGGAGAGCACGAACATGCAGGCGATGGTCACGGGGGCTGAGTTGGACAGCACGCTGAGCACTTCGCCCGGCGTCAGCAGTTGGCTGACCAGCAAGGCGGCCACGGCGATGGCTGCGACGATGTCCGGGCTCCACTTTTCGCGGACGAAGGCATAGAGCACCCAGATCAGCAGGGCGCCGACGAATAGCAAGGGTAGGGAGTCCCAGGGCATGAGCATCCTTAGCGTCGAATCTCGTGTGAGGTATCGGGCGCGCACCGGGGCGGCCTGGCAGGGCGCCAAGATAGTGGGCTTGTATTAGATAGTCTAAGAATGTTTGGAAAGGTTTATATGCCTTTTCGATTTAATGAATAAGGCATCCGGCTCCGCTGGCTGGCGCGTTATCACTCACCTGCGCCGGCCAGTTGGGTCGGGTGAGTGCAACCGCCGTCAGCGGTGGTGGCCTTATCCTGCGCGCTCCAGGGCAATTGGTGCGCGCAGTGCACCCAGGGTTCAGGCGTCCACCCTCGTCTACGACGAACAGCTGATCTCCAGGTGCTTGCCCCACTGTGGCGGGCGCTCGGCATAGCGCTGCATGTCCGGCTGTTCGTCGAACGGGCGCGAGAGCACCGCGTGCAACTCGCGTACCGGGCCATAGTCGCCCTGTTCGGCGGCCTCAATGGCCTGCTGCGCCAGGTAGTTGCGCAGGATGTACTTGGGGTTGACCGAATGCATGCGCGCCAGGCGTTCGGCTTGTTCGCCGCCTTCGCGTTCGCAACGGGCCAGGTAGTCGCGGCTCCAGGCGTCGAAGCCGGCGAGGTCGACGAAATCCTCGCGCACGATTTTCAGTGCCTCGGCTGGCGCCTGTTCGCCGAGGTGGCGGAAGAACAGGGTGTAGTCGGTGGCCTTGCCCTGCTGCATCAATTGCAGCAGCCGCTGGATCAGCGCTTCGTCCTCATCCTCGGCGCTGGTGAAACCCAGGCGCTTGCGCATTAGGTCGAGGTAGTGCGCTTGGTACAGCGGCAGGAACAACTCCAAGGCCTCGCGCAAGTGTTCGACCGCGGCGAAGGGCGTCAGCGCCTGGGCCAGTGCGGCGAGGTTCCAGTGAGCGATGGGCACCTGATTGCTGAAGCTGTAGCGGCCGGTGTCGTCGGAATGGTTGCAGATGTGGTTGGCGTCGAAATCGTCGAGGAAGGCGTAAGGGCCGTAGTCGAAGGTGATGCCGAGGATCGACATGTTGTCGGTGTTCATCACGCCATGGCAGAAGCCATAGGCCTGCCAGTAGGCGATCATCGCAGCGGTGCGTTCGATCACTTCGCGCAGCAGCGCCAGCCAGGGTTCGTCCTGTTCCAGGCACTGCGGGAAGTGGCAGGCCATGACGTGTTCGCCCAGCGTCTTCAGGTGCTCGTGCTGGCGCGTGTAGTAGAAGTATTCGAAGTGGCCGAAGCGCACGTGACTCTGCGCCAGGCGCAGCACCATGGCCGCGCTTTCCTGCTTCTCGCGCCACACCGGTGTGCTCGATCCCGTCACGCACAGCGCGCGCGAGCTGGGGATACCGAGGGCGTGCAGGTGTTCGCTGGCGAGAAATTCGCGGATCGAGCTGCGCAGTACCGCGCGGCCATCGCCCATGCGCGAGTAAGGCGTCATGCCGGCGCCCTTGAGGTGCAGGTCCCAGTGCTCTCCGGCCTCGTTGACCACCTCGCCCAGCAGCAGCCCGCGACCGTCGCCCAGGCGCGGGGTGTAGCCGCCGAACTGGTGCCCGGAATAGACCATGGCGCGCGGCTCGGCTTCCTCCCAGAGTTTGTGTCCGGCGAACAGTTCGGCGAACTCGGGGCGCTGTGCTTCGCTAGTGGCGAGATCGAGCAGAGCCAAGGCTGACTCGCTCGCCACCACCAACCTTGGCTGCTCGATCGGTTCGGGCAGTATTTCGGTTGAGAACGCATCGCCGAGGCGGGCGAAGCGGTTGTCGAAGCTCAGCGTATCGAGACTTTTCACCAGGGTTCCTGACTGCTCATGGCGCCGCGGGCGGCTTGGGTGGTTGCTGCAGGCTGGCGGCCCCAGCTGCTGCGGCCTTGGCCAGATCCTTTTGATCGAGTTTCTGCTCGCCGTGTTCCAGGTTCTTCACATACACCTCGACCTGACGGAAGGCGATGTTGATGCCGTTCTTCGGGAACTCGCGCTCAATGAAGCGGTTGATCTCGTCGGTGGCCGGGTTGCGGTCGCCGAGGTCGCGCACGTGGATGCGCAGCTCGTGATCCAGCGTGCTTTCGCCAAAGTTGAGGAAGTAGACGATGGGCGATGGCTCCTTGAGCACCCTTGGGTTTTCCTGCGCCGCTTGCAGCAGCAGCTTGCGCACCAAATCGAGATCCGAGCCATAGCCGACACCGACCTTGAGGGTGACGCGGGTGACCGTGTCGCTCAGCGACCAGTTGATCAACTGGCCGGTGATGAAGGTCTTGTTCGGAACGATGATTTCCTTGTGGTCGAAGTCGGTGATGGTGGTGGCACGGATACGGATCTTGCTCACTGTGCCGGACAGGTTGCCGATGGTCACCACGTCGCCAATACGCACCGGGCGCTCGAACAGGATGATCAGGCCGGAGATGAAGTTGGCGAAGATTTCCTGCAGGCCGAAGCCCAGGCCCACTGACAGCGCGGCCACCAGCCATTGCAGCTTGTCCCAGCTCACCCCCAGGGTGGACAGGGTGGTGACGATACCGATACCTACCAGCACGTAGGACAGCAGGGTGGTGGTGGCGTAAGCGCTGCCCTGCGCCAGGCGCATGCGCGACAGCACCAGTACCTCGAGCAGGCCCGGTAGGTTGCGCGCCAGAGCCACGGTGATGGCGACGATGATCAGCGCACCCATCACGTCCATCAGGCTGATGGGCACCAGCGTCGCGTTGTCTCCGGTACCGCTGCTGTACTCGTAGAGATTGATCGTATCGAGGTAGGTGAAAACGCCGATCAGGTCGGCCCAGACCCAGTACAGACAAACCAGGAAGCCGCCCAGCAGGGCCAGGCGGATCAGGCGTAGCGATTGCTGGTTGACCTGCTCGATATCGAGCGTCGGCTCCTCGATCACCGCCTCACCCTCGGTGCCATCCTTGGCCTGTGCCTGGCGTTTGGCCAAGGCACGCTGATAGGCCAGGCGCCGTGCCGCCACGCTCAGACCGCGCACCAGCGTGGCCTCGACGATAAGCAGGATGATCAGCAGGTAAAGGGTGTCGATCAAACGGTCGGTGAGCTTGAGCGCCGTGTAGTAGTAGCCGAAGGCGACCGCACCGATCAGCGCCAGCGGCAGCAGGTTGAACAGCACGCCGACACCGGTGCGCAAGGCGGAGGTGTTCTCGCGCAGCGGTGCGCTGAACAGCAGGTGGAACAGCAGCCAGGCCATCAGGGCGTAGCAGCTCAGGACCACGGCGATGCCGATGACGTCGTTGGCCAGGCTCGCCGGCTGATGTTCGGCAATGCTCACCACGGCCACCAGCGCCATCACCACCAGGCCCAGGCGGCGCAGGTGCTGACGGAAGAAGGCAACATTGGCCGGTGGCCAGTGAAAGTGCAGGATGGCCACGCCATCCGGGGAAAGAATGCGGTGCAGGGTGTAGAACACCAGCCAGGCTTCCGCCATTTCATAGAGTGCGGCACCCAGATAGAGGTTCTGCCCGCGTGCATCGTGCAGCAGGGCATAACCGCAAAGCGCCAGGAACAGTGTGACCGGCAGCGCGAGGATGACGTTGAGCCCCAGTGCCATCGGTGTATGCAGCTGGCTGTCGTGCTTGTAGTGGCCGATGTCGCCATGCAGGGCGCTGAGCTTGTTGAACAGGTACTGGCGGCGCCAGAGAATCAGGGCGCAGAGCAGAATCAGCGGCAGGAACACCAGCGGACGCTCGAACAGGCCGGCGCCAAGCTCACTGATGGCCATGCCCCAGGGCATATCGGCCAGTTGCTGCTGGAGATGACGTGGCGCTGTCTTCAGCCATTCGAGGTCGAGCGGCTTGTTGCTGGGAATCCAGAACATCTGCTCGTCGATGGTGGCGCGCAGGCTGCTGGCCGTACTTTCCAGTTCCTTCTGATTGAGCTGCAGGGTGATCGACTCGTTGAGCAGTGCATTCAGCGAGCGGTTGAGGCGGTCGAGCAATTCACGTCGGGTGTTGAGCTGCTCGCGCAGTGCACTGCGCAGTTCAGGGGTGACCTCCTCGCTCGGCTGGTCGCTGAGCAGGTTGTCCACATAGCGGGTGGGGTCGCTGATTTCTTCGCGCTGCTTGTTCAGCTCGAACTGATAGAGGCGAATGTCGGCGATCTCGTCGGCCAGTGAGCCGTCTTCGAGCTTGAGTTTCGGTAGGGCCTGTTTCTGCTGGTAGAGAATCTTCGACAGCAGCAGGCTGCCTTGCAGCACCCGAATCTGCTCATCCAGCGCCTGGTTGGCCTGATTGAGGTTGTCCAGCTGCTGACGAGTTTGCAGGTTTTGCTCGGTCAGGTCGTTCAGGCGGTCGGTGGCGCGCAGCAGATAGTCGGAGAGCTTGAGGTTGAGGGTGCTCTCCTTGGCCAGCAGCTTGTCCGAACTGGCGCGTTCAGCTTCCAGGGACTGCTCGGCAACGGTCTGCTCCGATTCGGCGCGGCGTCGGTCATTGATCAGACTCTGCAGTGCCTGACGCTCCTGTTCGGCGCGGTTGATGCGTTCCTCAAGCAGGGCGCGCTGGGCGCCGCCCAGGTCCTGTAGCAGGCTGTTGCCTGCCAGTTCCTGGCGCCGCAGTTGCGTCTGCGCTGCGAGCAGTGCCAGTTCTGCATTGAACTGGTCACGGCGCTCCGGGCTCAGGGTCTTGCCGTCATAGCGGCCGGTCTTGAGCGCATCATTGATGATCTGGCTGCGCGCCTGATTCTGACTGATCTCGGCTTGCGCGCGCTCGGGGCGCGTCTGTGCAGTGATGACCAGACTGTTGGCTTCGATGATCGCCTTGTTCCACTCGGTAAGCTGGTTGGAACGGTCAGTGAGCAGTTGCTCCAGTTGCGCCAGGCTGGTGCGCGCGTGACGTTCGGCGATCGGTACTTCCGGGCTGGACTTGAGTCGGCTCAGCTCGCGCTGGGCTTCGTTGATCAGGCGCGGCGCGTCGTCCAGTTGCTTGCGCAGGTCACTCAGGCGCTGATCGGCGGTCTGGCGGTCCTGCAGCATGCGCAGGGTCTGCTCAAGCGTCTGCTTCAGTGCCAGTTGCTCGGCTTCCGGCAGCTTGCGGTCTGCCAGGCCGTCGAGGCTCTGCTGCACGCTTTCGGCTTTTGGGGGCTCCTCGGCAAATACCTGCGCGGCACCGAGACACAGGGTAAACACAATGGCAGTAAGGGAAAGGCGCAACAGAGACATGGTCGATTGATCTACTGAGTGAGCGATGGCGATTGAAAATACTTGCGGCACAACGCACGCGCGGGCCCTGTGGCCCGCGCGTGAAGCTGATGCTAGCAGAGTATCAGCTGGTAGTTTTCTATCGTTTGCTAGAAGTGCAGCCCAGGGCTTGGGCGCGTGCCTTCGGGGAATCTGACGCCGACTTTGCGCACCTTGTTCCCTTCCATGGCTGCGACCGTCCAGGTCAGGCCCTGCCACTCCACCTGGTCGCCGACGACGGGTTCGCCACCGATTTCGTGGGCGATGAAGCGGCCCAGCGGCTGATTGCCTTCCAGTTCGTCGAGCTTCAAGCCATAGAGCGCCGCGACTGCGCTCAGCTCGGCGTCGCCTTCCAGCACGAAATCACCGAAGAAGCGCAGGTCCTGGCCGCGCTTGGGCGCCTGGCTGAACAGCTTGCCGAGTGCCGGCAGATCGTGTTCGTGACCGATCACGCAGAGCAGGTCGCCAGCTTGCAGGCGCGTACTACCCGACGGGTGGAGCAGCTCGCGGCCACGGAACAGCGCCGCGATGCGGGTACCTTCCGGCATGTTCAACTCACGCAGGGCCGCGCCGATGCACCATTTTTCTGCGCCCAAACGATAGACGAACAGCTCCCACTGGCTGGTCGGGTGCACTTCCAGGCCGGCGCGTGACACGGGGGCCGGCTCCGGCGGTACGGTCACGCGCATCAGCTTGGCGGCCAGCGGCAGGCTGGTGCCCTGCAGCAGCAGGGAGATGATCACGATGAAGAACGCCACGTTGAAGAACAGCTGCGCGTTGGGCAGGCCGGCCATCAGCGGGAACACCGCGAGGATGATGGGTACCGCGCCGCGCAGGCCAACCCAGGCGATGAAGATTCGCTCACGATCATGGAAGGCGCGAAACGGCAGCAGGCCGAGGAAGATCGACAGCGGCCGCGCGAAGAGAATCATCCACAGCGCCAAGGCCAACGCCGGCAGGGCGATGGGCAGCAACTCGTGCGGCGTTACCAACAGGCCGAGGACCAGGAACATGCCGATCTGCGCCAGCCAGGTCAGGCCGTCGAGCATGTGCAGGATGCTGTGGCGCGAGCGAATGGGGCTGTTGCCCAGCAGCAGGCCGCACAGGTAGATGGCCAGGATGCCGCTGCCGCCCACTGCAGTGGTGATGGCGAAGATGATCAGGCCGCCGCTGACCACCAGCAGGGGGTAGAGGCCGGTGGCCAGCTCCATGCGGTTTATCAGCTTCAGCAGCAACCAGCCTCCACCCAGGCCGAGCAACGTTCCAAGGCCGAACTGCTGCAGCAGCTGGATCGGCAGATCCCAGCTGAAGCCGGTCTGGCCGCTGGACAGCATGGCAATCAGGGTGACGGTGAGGAATACCGCCATCGGGTCGTTGCTACCGGACTCGATTTCCAGTGTGGAGCTGACCCGCTCGTTGAGGCCGCGTCCGCCAAGCAGGGAAAAGACCGCCGCCGCGTCGGTGGAGCCGACGATGGCGCCGATCAGCAAACCTTCCAGCAGCGTCAGATTGAACAACCATGCGGCCGCCAGGCCCGTCAGGCCGGCCGTAATCACCACGCCGAGCGTCGCCAGCGACAACGATGGCCACAAGGCCACGCGGAAGGTCGAAACGCGCGTACGCATGCCGCCGTCGAGCAGGATGACTGCCAGCGCCAGGTTGCCGACCAGATAGGCGAGGGGATAGTTGTTGAAGATGATGCCGCCAGGGCCGTCAGTGCCGGCCAGCATGCCGACACCAAGGAAAATCACCAGGATGGGGATGCCGAAACGTGTTCCGAACGCGCTGACCAGAATGCTGGCTGCTACCAGCATTGCGCCGATCAAGAACAGATTATTGATGGCGCTGGCATCCAATGGCGCGTACTCCTGGCTGGGTCATCGGGGGCGCCGCTATGCATGGCGCGTGCCAGGGATTCTAACCGTAGCCTTCGTACCGCTGTCAAAAAGGTTATTACATTTTTCTAAATCGCCCCGAGGCGCCCTGTCGCAAGACACCTCGGAGCGCACTCGCCGACCTCAGAACCAGGTATCCTGCATACCCAGGCAGGTATCGTCGCGCGCCTCGAGGATGGCAAGCTCGTGGTGGCAGCTCGGCACTTCCCAGGTCAGGAAGTAGCGCGCCGCCTGCAGCTTGCCGCGATAGAAGGCCTGCTCCTCGGCATTGTCGCTGCGGGCCAGGCCTTGCTCGGCGCGAATCGCCTGTTCCAGCCAGCGCCAGCCGATCACCGTGTGGCCGAATACCTTCAGGTACAGCGCCGAGTTGGCCAGGCCCTGATTGACCTTGCCGCTCATCAGATCGCCGAGCAGCGCCAGGGTCACTGCCTGCAGGCGTGCCAACAGCTGCTCCAGCGGCTGGCGCAGGGCGGTGAGCGATTCATGAGCGCTGGCGCGCTGGCAGCAGTCGTTGATCAGCTTGAGCAGTTGCTTGAGTGCTGCGCCGCCGTTCTGCGAAACCTTGCGCCCAAGCAGGTCGAGCGACTGGATGCCGTGGGTGCCTTCGTGGATCGGGTTGAGGCGGTTGTCGCGGTAGTACTGCTCCACCGGGTATTCGCGGGTGTAGCCGTGGCCGCCGAGGATCTGGATGGCCAAATCGTTAGCCTTGAGGCAGAACTCCGAGGGCCAGGATTTGACGATGGGCGTGAGCAGGTCGAGCAGTTCCAGGGCACGGGTGCGCTCTTCGGCGGTTTCCAGGGTGTGGGTGTCGTCGAACAGGCGTGCGGTGTACAGACCGAGGTCGAAGGCGCCTTCGACGTAGGCCTTCTGGGTCAGCAGCATGCGCCGCACATCGGCGTGCTCGACGATGGAAATCTGCGGGCTGCTCGGGTCCTTGCCATCGGGCTGACGGCCCTGCGGACGGTTGCGCGCATAGTCCAGCGAATACAGGTAGCCGGCGTAGCCGAGCATGATCGCGCCCATACCGACGCCAATACGCGCCTCGTTCATCATCTGGAACATATAGGACAGGCCGGCGTGCGGCTTGCCTACCAGGTAGCCGACGCACTCGCCGTTGTCGCCGAAGTTCAGCGCGGTGGACGTAGTACCGCGCCAGCCCATCTTGTGGAACAGGCCGGCCAGAGTCACGTCGTTGCGCGCGCCCAGCGAGCCGTCGTCGCCCACGTGGAACTTGGGCACCAGGAACAGGCTGATGCCCTTAACGCCGGGCGGTGCATCCGGCAGCTTGGCCAGCACCATGTGCACGATGTTCTCGGAGATCGGCTGGTCGCCGCCGGAGATGAAGATCTTGTTGCCCTTGATGCGGTAGCTGCCATCGGCGTGCGGTTCGGCCTTGGTGCGAATGTCCGACAGCGACGAGCCGGCGTGCGGTTCGGTCAGCGCCATGGTGCCGAAGAAGCGGCCATCGATGATCGGCTGCAGGTAGCGGGACTTCTGCTCCTCGCTGCCGAAGGCCTCGATCAGGTTGGCCACGCCCATGGTCAGCATCGAGTAGGAGCTGGTGGCGATATTGGCTGACTGGAAATGGGCGAAGCAGGCCTGCGACAGCAGGTTGGGCAGCTGCATGCCGCCGTGTTCGAAATCGCGGGTGGCATTGAGGAAACCGGCTTCATGGAAGGCACGCAGAGCGGGCTCGACCTCGGGGATCAGCACCGCGCCGCCGTCGACGTACTGCGGTTCGTGTTCGTCGTTCTTGCGATTATGCGGGGCGAACAGCTCTTCGGCGATACCGCGCGCGGTGCTGATCGCCGCATCGAAGGTCTCGCGGTTGTGATCGGCGAAGCGCGGACGCTGGGTCAGTGCTTCGGCGTCGAGCACCTCATAAAGTTCGAACGCCAGGTTGCGGGAGCTGAGCAGGGTCTCGGACATGGAACGGGCCTCCAGATGATCGACCGAGTCTAGGCAGTCTGCCGCCTGACTGCCCAGCATCATCATTGGCCGTGATAGTCACTGGTTGGCCGATATGAGTAGGGCGGGTGCAATCCGCCACTTCGGTAATGGCGGGTTGCAACCACCCTACGGCATCAGTTGACCGCCATACCCGCGAACGCGGGAACCTAGGAAATTGGCGGAGCCTGGGCTCCAGCCTGCGCGAGAGTGCCAGTTGTCATGTCGAACGACCGAGGTTCTGTGCCAGCTCACGGGTCAGCTCGGCTGCAGGCATGGGCCGACAACTTGCGACGTTCTGCCCGGCCCACAGCGGTGAAAAGTCGCCGCTGCCCCGCGCCTCGGCCGCCGCGCGCAACGGAGCGATGGCCGCAGTGGCCAGGGGGAAGGCTGGCGCCTGCGTGCTTAGCGGCCCCAGCTCGCGCATCAGGCGATTGACGATGCCGCGTGCCGGGCGACCGCTGAACAGGTTGGTCAGTGCGGTATGGCGCGCCGCAGGGCTCTGCAGTGCTGCGCGGTGCAGGACGCTGGTCGTGGCTTCCGGGCACAACAGATAAGCACTGCCGACCTGCACGCCAGCGGCGCCGAGGGCCATGGCTGCGGTCACGCCACGGGCATCGCTGATGCCACCGGCGGCGATCACTGGTACGTCGAGGGCATCGACCAGTTGCGGCAGCAGGGCGAAGGTGCCGAGCTGGCGGCTAAGGTCGAAATCCAGAAAATGCCCACGATGGCCGCCAGCTTCCAGTCCTTGGGCGATCACCGCATCGACGCCACGTTCCTGTAGCCACAGCGCTTCGTCCAGGGTGGTGGCGCTGGAGAGGATCTTCGCCCCGCTGCGGCGTACTCGCTCCAGCAGGTCAGGCTGCGGCAGGCCGAAGTGGAAGCTGACCACCGCCGGGCGAAATTCCTCCACCAGCGCGGCCGCTTCGGCGTTGAACGGCAGGCGTCCGGGTCCGCCGGCAATGCTCGCCGGGTCTACGCCCAACTCGTCATAGTAGGGCGCCAGCGTTTCGCGCCAGCCAGCCTCGCGGGCCGCGTCCGGCTCGGGCGGCACATGGCTGAAGAAGTTGAGGTTGAACGGCCGCTCGGTCAGGCTGCGCATCGCCTGCAGCTCCTGGCGCAGAAAGGCAGGCGTGAGCATGGCGCAGGGAATCGAGCCGAGGCCACCGGCCTGGCACACGGCGGCGGCCAGGCGATGATCCTGCGAGCCGGCCATCGGCGCCTGGATCAGGGGCAGGTCAGTGTCGAGCAGGGCGGTGAGAGACATGGGATGGCTCCATTTCAGCATGGGATCGTGGTTCGGACACCTGCCAGGCCCACAGGACGGCCCAGAGCAATGCCGCGGTACCGATAAGGAAGCTGCTCGTGAGGCTATGGCCGGCGGCAGTCCAGTGTTGCACCAGCCAGGGGCCGAGCAACTGGCTGCCGCTGTACAGACTGATCAGCAGGGCGGCCAGGCGCAAGCCCTGGTCCGGGTTGAGGGCTCGGGCCAGGCGCTGGGTCAGCAATACGGTGCCGAGGAAGGTCCCTCCGACCAGCAGCGCACAGGTCATGACGCCAAAGGGACCGGGCAGCAGGATCGGCATCGTCACGCCGAGCAGTTGCAGCAGGTAGTTGGCCAGCAGGGCACGACGATCGCCCAGCCAGGCGCCGGCATGATTCCACAGCGTCGCCGAGAGCAGGCAGGCGAGCGCCGTCCACCACCAGTTGCCGACCAGTAGCGGATGACCGGCGGGCAGCTGTTCGCGAGCCAGGGCCGGCAGAAAGGTCAATGGCAGGATGTAACCCAGGCCTGCTCCCAGATAGGCCATCAGCAACGCCAGGTTGTGGCTGCCGAACAATGCGCTACGGGCGGTCGCGGGTGGCTTGTCGGGCAGATCACGCGCCAGGCGCCTCAGCATCGGAGCGCAAAACAGCGCCAGAGGCAGGGCGCACAGCGCGATCGGCAGCCAGCGCATCGGTCCCTGCCATGAGGTGATGGCCACCAGCAGGCCGCACAGCAACATGCCGCCACCCAAGCCCAGATAGACCAGGCCGCTCAGCGCCGTGGCCTGGCGCAGGGCAAGCCACTCCAGCACCAGGGCCGGGGCCAGCACGAAGACCACGCCGTTGCTGACGCCGTTGGCCAGGCGCAGGGCGGCCAGCAGGTCGACGTCGTGGGTGAACACCTGGGCCAGGGTCAGGCCGGCATTGACCAGCAAGGCGGCCGGCAAGCCCAGGCGTAGGCCGCGCGGGTTGGCCATGAACAGCGCAAGCAGGGCGCCAAGCAGATAGCCGAGATAATTCCAGGTCGCCAACTGGGCGCCTTGGGCCAGATCGAACAGGCCGTCGTCGAGCAGCAGTGGCAGCAAGGGGGTGAAGGCGAAACGGCCCAGCGCGTGGACGACCACCAGCGCCAGTGCGGCGGCGAGCAGGGCAGTGAGGTGGGCGCGGTCGAGTCTGGGCATAGGGTCTCCGTTCGTGCTGCCCACCTTAGTCATTGTCGTTGCTTGATGGTTAGTGAAAAATATTGCGTTCTATTTTCACTTTTGGTGAATGTCATGGATGCCTGGCAACGACTCAATCCGCAGCTGCTGCGTTATTTTCTCGCCGTGGCTCGGGAGGGCTCGCTGAGCGCCGCCGGCGTGCGCCTGCACTGCGTGCCGTCGAACGTCTCGGCGCGCCTTCGTCAATTGGAGCAGCAACTGGACATCCGGCTTTTTCAGCGTCAGGGGCAGCGTCTGCGAGTGACTGCGGCCGGCGAACGCTTGCTGCCCCATGCCGAGCATCTGGAGCAGCTTTGCCAGATGGCCTGGCGCAGCGTGCAGGAAGATATCTGGAGCGGCGATCTGCGTCTGGGCTCGATGGAAACCACCGCCGCGGTGCGTTTGCCTGAGCTGCTGGCGGCTTTCCACCAGCGGGCTCCGCGAGTGAACCTGCAACTCAGCACCGGGCCGAGCCGGCGACTGGTCGAGGGGGTGTTGTCAGGAGAACTGGACGGCGGATTGATCGGCGGGCCGTTCGAGCATCCTCAGCTCGACTGCCTGCCCATCTGGCAGGAGGAACTGATGCTGGTGCTGCCGCCCGAGCAGGATGGCACCCAACTGGAGAGTCGACCGCAGACTCTGCTGGGTTTCCCCGATGGGTGCCATTACCGCGAGCGCCTTGAGCGCTGGGCCGTCAGTCGTGGTTTGCAGGTGGCGGCGCGGCAGAGCTATGGCTCTATCGATGCGATCTTTGCCGGCATTGCTGCCGGCATGGGGATCGGCCTGTTGCCACGCAGCCTGCTCGACAGTCACCCGCGTGTGCATCTGGTGCAATACCAGGCCATCGCCCCTGAGCTTGGCGCAACGACTACATTGTTGGTACGTCGTCGCGACGCCGGTGAGCACCCGCCGCTGGCCTTGTTGCTGGAGCTGATGCGCGCGTAAAGCCCTTCCAACGGGTAAACTTGGCGACCGCTTCGGAGACCTCCATGAACTACCGCCACGCCTTCCATGCCGGCAACCACGCCGACGTACTCAAGCATTTGGTGCTGACTCGCCTGATCAGCCTGTTGTCGAAAAAGGAGGCACCTTTCGCCTACCTCGACAGTCATGCCGGACTCGGTTTGTACGACCTGCATGGCGATGCGGCCAGCCGTACCGGCGAGTACCTGGAGGGCATCGCACGCCTGTGGCAGGCCGGGCACCTGCCGGATGCCGTGGAGGCCTATCTGGAGGTGGTGCGGGCGATGAATCCGGATGGCGAGCTGCGCTATTACCCCGGCTCGCCCGAACTGGCGCGGCTGCTCAGCCGTGAGCAGGATCGTCTGCAGCTCAATGAGAAGCACCCCGAGGATGGCCGCCTGCTCAAGGACAACATGCGTGGCGACCGTCGCGTAGCCGTGCATCTGGGCGAGGGCTGGCTGGTGCCGCGGGCGCTGATGCCGACCCGCGAGAAGCGCGTGCTGCTGCTGATCGACCCGCCATTTGAAAAGACCGACGAGCTGCAGCGCTGTGTCGAGGCCTTGAACGAAGCGCACGGGCGCATGCGTCAGGCCATCGTCGCGATCTGGTACCCGATCAAGGATGAGCGACAGCTGGCGCGCTTCTACCGCGATCTGCAAAAGAGCGCCGCGCCCAAGCTGCTACGCGCAGAGCTTTACGTGCACGCGCCGGACGACGCCACGCGCCTGAGCGGCTCGGGTCTGGTGATCAGCAATCCGCCATGGGGCCTGGAGGACGAACTCAAGCAGCTGCTGCCCTGGCTGGCCGATGTGCTTGGCCAGAGCCAGGGCGGCTGGCGTCTGGATTGGCTGATAGAGGAAGCGCCAAGCGGCAAGTCATAAGCGCGTAGCCCGGATGAAATCCGGGAGCCGTGGCCCCCGATCCCCGGATTGCATCCGGGCTACAAGGGGCTCAAGCGGGCTTGTGGTTGGGCTCGATGTGGTAGCTGAGATTGCGCCGCGGGCTGAGGTACTCCAGCACCTCCAGCGGTAGTTGCGAGGGGCGCAGGCTGCGGGCGATGGCGAGCTTTGGCTCCTGGGCGAGATCGACGATCAGGGCTTCCTGCTTGGGAATGTCGGCGTCGTAGAGAATCAGCGTCGGTTTCAACGCCTGAGTTGGGTTCATGCCCAGCACCAGCGCATAGCGCTCATCTTCCAGCTGCACCAGGCTGCCCGGCGGGTAGATGCCCATCACGCGAACGAAGGCCTTCAGCGCCACCTCGTCGAATTGTTCGCGCTGCTGCTTGAACATCAGCGCTAGGGCTTCGTGTGGGCTCAGCGCCTGGCGCGGGTCGAGCGGGTTGCACAGCCCGTCGAAATGGTTGGTGATGGCCACCAGACGACTCAGGCGGCCGATAGCGGCCTCGCGCAGCCCACGCGGATAACCACTTCCGTCGCAGTGCTCGTGATGTTCATGGATGATGCGCAGCACCTCGTCATCGAGCATCAGCTTCTGCCCCATGCGCAGGCCGAAATCGGTGTGCATTTGCAGCAATTGCTGCTCCGGGCGGGTCAGCGGCTCGGGCTTGAGTAGCACCTTGCTCGGTACTTCCAGCTTGCCGATATCGTGCAACAGGGCGCCGAGGCCGAGGCTATGACAGGCCTCGCTGTCGAGGCCGAGCTGGCGCCCGAGCAGCAGGGACAACACGGTGACGTTGAGGGCATGGAAGTAACTGTCCTCGGCCGCCTTGCCGGTGATGCCATGCAGCACCACGCCAGGCGCCCCGAGCAGCGTCTCGACCATCTCGCTGACGATGGCGCCGGCCTGGCGCATGGCGTCTTCCGGGCGGCTGCGCAGGGTCTGGTTGAGCGTCTTGATGCGTTGGCTGGCCTCGATGAAGCGGCGATCCACCTCGGCCAGGCGGCTGCGCAGGTGGCGCAGTTTCTCCACGCGTTCCTGGCGTGCCTGACTTTCCGGATCGACCGGCGGTTCTTCTACAGGAGGGGTGGTGACGCTGTCGACGAGAGGCGCGGGCAGGCAGTCGCTGCGCGCCGGGTCATAGCGCAGCTGCTTCAGGTTGAGCGCGCGCAAGGCGCGAATCTGCGCTTCGTCCTTGATCTTGAAATTGCTGAAGGCGAAATCATGCTCCCACCAGCTCAGGTCCAGATGGACGTAGAGACCGACGCAAAGCTGATCGGGGGTGATGGTAGGGAGAGTGGCGGGCATGCCGGGCTCGTCAATCGATGGCTAATTGCCCGCAGTTTAGTCCGGCTGATGGCCTGAAGGCATTAGTTGTTCAGGCCATCACATCGATGCTGTTGCCCAGGTTGGGCGGATTGCTGGGGGCGCTGACCGGTGCAGCTGACTGCACCAGCCCGGTGATATTGGCGGCCTGCAGCTCCAGCGTCTTGCGCAGCAGCAGAAGCGACATCTGCGCGGAGATCTGCGCCGATGCCTGACTCGATACCTGGCTGGAAATGCTGCTCAGCTCCACGACCCGTTACCCGTGCTCAAGATTCAGGGGGTAGACATACGCCTGTTCCGCCGAGGCCGCAATAGCCGCCCGGATTCTTCGCCAGGTATTGCTGGTGGTAGGTCTCGGCGTAGTAGAAGGTCGGCGCCTCGGCGATTTCAGTGGTGATGCTGCCCACTCCGGCCTTGTCCAGCTCAGCCTGGAAGCGTGCCTGGCTGGCTTTGGCGGCGCTCAGTTGAGCGTCGTCCTGGCAGTAGATCGCCGAGCGGTACTGGGTGCCCTGGTCGTTGCCCTGGCGCATGCCCTGTTAGTATGACTTGGCCTGGCAGCTATCTATGTAAACTGATATCACCGCCAGCCTAGCTTCTACGAATGGTCTGAGAAGATCCTTTCTCGAAATATGCAGCCCAGCAACCATGAGTGTTGCAGATT